>PVMJ01000219.1_pt1 | contig 1235165 bp, 1259 predicted proteins | sample 1853361 | NCBI WGS metagenome assembly PVMJ01 (sample SAMN08533506, study PRJNA380276) | Synthetic metagenome, whole genome shotgun sequencing project. | isolation source: mock microbial community containing genomic DNA from 20 ATCC strains | collected 2017
TCTTCTGCTCTTTGTTGCTCTTCTTGTTTACGTTTTTCTTCTTCTGCTCTTTGTTGCTCTTCTTGTTTACGTTTCTCTTCTTCTGCTCTTTGTTGCTCTTCTTGCTTACCTTTTTCTTCCTCTACTACTTTTTTGTCTTCATCCACTTTTTGCTCATCTGGTGCGCCCTTTAATTTTTCTTCATTACTCTTACAAGCACTTAAAGCAATTACACATAAACTCATAAGTGCAAATAATAATAATTTCTTTGACATTTAAAAATCCTCCTATATATACATTACAAATTAATAACTTTCATAGCATAACAAAAATACAATCCTTTCTTTGTCAAAATTTGTCGTATATATTTATTTTCTACTAAGACACTGACACTACAATAAAAATGGAGATTATTATATCGATTCGTGCAAAAAATACGCTCGCCTGCTAGTCAAGTAAACTTAATTCATGAAAACCTTCATCTATTTAGTAAAACCATTGAAAAAACATTAATAATCCCAAATATTTTAATTAACATAATCTATCACTTATAAGCAATAGAAAAGGATCTTTCAATTGAAGATCCTTTTCTATTGCTTATTTAACTAAAAAAATTGGTTAACTACATAACGCTCTTCTAACTTTCCTTGCAAAGCTTAGCGGATCATCAACGTCTTCAATATTAACGTAAATTAAATTTGGATCATCACATAACCACTCATTGTGTATAGACGAAACAATTATTCCTTGTTTAATAATAGTAGCAACAAATCCATTGACTTCTTTTTGTAAGAGCGCTACCCGGCCTAGACATAATGCCCGTCCAGTTTTATTATCTCTTGATTCGAATGAGAAGGAACTTGTTACTCTAAAACGTTTTCCTAAGATTGTTGCTCTTATTTCATCCCGATTTATTGTTGCTACACATTTTCCACCGGCAAACCCTTCTTGGCCACCGATAATTCTTGCAAACTGTTGACAAATTAATTCATCATTACACGCCATACCTTTCATCATCCCCCCTTTTACTGTTAAGTTATGAATGAATACAAAGGTCTGAAACGGTAATGAATCTATTCTATTACAAAAAAGATTATCAGAACCTAACGAAGTCTATTATATAGTGAGACATTTTTAGAAAGCATAAAAAATACACCCTAAGGTGCCATCCTACGACTTGAAAATCCTATCTATGTATGAAAAAAATTTAGAAAAGGCCAATACAAAAGAGAAAGTTCTAACTGTAATGTATAGAGTGCTTACGATATTAAGAATCCCCGTTATATTACTTTCTGACCAGTCTCGTTAAAGCCATCCCAAGAAATCCAACACCCATTCCTATGAGCCATCCAGTTTGGGCATTACCTAACATAGATCCCACTCCTCCGCCAAGAAACATGCAACCAACGAATACTAATCCTCCAATTCCCCAATTCGGCCGTTCCATCATTCAGTCACATCCTTTCAGTAAAATATATGCTATTTGCTACCTCAACTTTCTTGCATAGGATGGTTATTTATTTTGCGTAGTTTTAGTACTTTCAGGGAATTCATAAGATGTAGAGAATGAGCCATTTAAATATATGGCAGAAGGATGATTTGATTATTTATATTACAATACCTTAAGAGCTATGGAACAAATTCTTCAACTAATCAACTAATAGAAGCCTGGAGATTTTCCACAATCAGTAGCTCGTCACTATCAAACTAAAATTTCATTTGAGGGAAGAATATATTTGTTTACATGATAGCAATGGGATTCCTCCAGTATTTCGAACAAAAACCACACTAAGCACATTTTCATACAAAAAAGCCGATTTTTGTCCCACTAAGGATAAACCGGCTCATTGTAATTGACCTTGAAGGATTCGTTATATAAATTCGTCATTTTCATCAAAAAACATAGCTCTAGCTAATACACTTTTATCCGGTTCTTGGTTAATAGACACATGTGATTTAAATTATCCTTTGTTATATAGACCAGTCATCTGCCACATTTCTTTTTACATATATTTTTTAAAAGAAGGTTTCCATTCTGATAAATCCTCATAAACAAACGTTATGTTGTTACATATTTCCTCTGCAACTTCGTACATATGTTTTATATCATTAGCCGTAAATAATATAGACCCTTTGCGTTGCGTGCTATCTACAATAGTTGGTATGGTGTCGCCCTCTTTTACTACTAGATCAATTAATACGACCTCGGATATGTTAGTTAATCCTTTATACTTGATTTCTTTTAAGCAACCTGGTTTTGGAATCAAGCTTAAAGACATAGCTTGACATTTTGAAGGTACACATCTAAATTCATCTATAGTCTCAGTAGCTAGCGCATCATAATAGTATCCAAATTGAGATATGCCAGTTGTTAGTTCCACCATCTTCCAGATGTTGCCCCCACCTATTCTAACTTGAGACTCTATAATTATTGGCTTATTTTGTTTGTCTAACTTTATTTCTGTATGAGTAATGCCGTTTTCCATTTGCATATCATCCAAAAATAACATTACTTTCTCCATAATGAATTGTTTTTGAGATTCATCTATAGGTGCCGGCATAATCGTATAGTTTATTATAAATGTATCTTCTTTAAATACTTCAGCTGATATAGCAAGTATAGAATGTTTTTTGTTATAAGAAACGGTTTCAACCGTATAAACTACATCCCCTTCAATATACTCTTCCACTAAAACAGGTAGTTGAATACCATTTTCTTTAATAAACACCCCTCCGTCATCTCTCGAGTCTAGCTTATATACTCCTTTACCCCCTGCCCCAATCGGCGGCTTTATTATAACACTATCTTTTTTATTCAAAAATTCATTAATGTCTTCAGTGTTATTACAAACTATCGAATCTATTGAAAAGTCTTTACCTGCTAGCATTTCACGCATCATGTCTTTATTGCGAGTTATCATATTAGCATTGTAAGAAGGTCCTTTAACATTAAAAATCTTTGCAATTATGCAAGCCGTATCTAATGCTGTTTCGTTAAAAGACACAACCACATGAAAAGGTCGCTCTTTGAATAATTCTTCAGCATAGTATATAGACAAGGGTATGTTTGTTGTGTCTATTTCTTTTTTATAGAAACATTTTTCTAAGATAACTCCATCAAAATATATGTGTTTAGCGTAAGATCCTATATACGAAACAGTATATCCACTATCTAATGCATCTTGTATAGGTTTTGTCCATCCCCCTATAAATAAAATGTGTGGTTTATTTTCTATGTCATTTCCTTTTAATACCTTATACATCATAATCATCCCCTCTCAAATGAACTCGTATATTCAATGTCAGTTCCTTTTGATACGCCTCGTCTTAACAACGCCACTAAACACAATGTTGTTCCGAAACCTCCTATAAATAACGTAGTTTGAAGCCCGAATATAGAAATTAAAAATGCACTAGTAAAACTTCCCAATGCCCAGGCTCCCCAATTAAGCGTGCGCTGTACAGCATTTACTCGGCCCAGCATGTGATTTGGTGAGGCAAGTTGTCGTATAGTTGCAGCGTAAGGGCCAAATACACCTTCTCCCATACCATGTATGATACTTGCGGCTACTATACCGTAAACTGTTCCCGTATATCCCATTATTGGTATAAAAGCCAAACCGGTAACTGATACAGTAGCGCTATAAATAAGCATTTTTGTATTATTAATTTGTTGACTTTTTTTCATGAGAACCGTATTACCTATTAAAAATCCGACCGCTGCTGAACCTACAACAAACCCTATTTCAATTTCAGATAGACCCATTACCTTATAAAGGAATATTACTAAAATACTATTTAATATGTATTTAAAAAAACCGTAAACAGCACCACATGTCACAATTGGCTCTAATACAGGGTGTTTTTTGAAATATATCAAACCCTCATATATGTTTTCGTATATGGATTTTATATTTACGTCTTTTAAAGAACCCTCTGTATGCGGTTTAAACTTTGAAATATATAATACAAACATAAAACAAACAAAATACGTTACTGCGTCAACAGTAAACGATCCTGTTAATCCGACTAGAGTAATGACGATTCCAGCTAGCATAGGACCAATTACTATAGAAAGAGACTCCGAAAGTGCTAGTTGAGCATTAGCTTTTTTTAAGTTGTCTTTATCTGTTACTATTTCCGGTAAGAAAGAAGGAATGGCAATGTTGTAAAACGTGGTGAATATTCCATTTAAAAACATGATAAATACCAGTAAAGGGAACGTTATTATATTTGTTACAGTCAGTATGAATACTGATAAAAACAATATTCCTTGACATATACTACAAATTAGCAAGATATTTTTCCTATGGAAAATGTCTATTAAAGCACCGGCTACTAACCCGAAAATTAGATAAGGGACGAATATAACCCCACGAAGTATAGCAGCATTTGCTTCACTTGTTTGTAACACCTCTAATGCAAAAAGCGGCAAAGCTACTATTGTAAACTGAGTACCTAATAAACTTATAGACTGTCCTAGCCAAAGCTTGTGAAAATTAAAATGTTTGCTATCTTTCATAATATCCCCCCGTTAAATCCATCTTTTTAAATGATCAACTTTACGATATAAGTCAGAGCCGGCAACTCCTATCTTTCAACTAATATCTGTACCACATAAAAATTCGAAACCTAATATAAAATCGATTCTAGTTTCAAAATGAAGACTAGATGTTTAAAAATCTTCTAGCTAATGAAAAGCTCATCTTCCGAAAGATACTTCCGCATTTGTTTATAAACCAATTGGTATACTGATGGAATTCACTTGTAAGAATCTAATTGTTAATTAGTTTGTTTCGAATTCATTTCCCAATCGTATCACTTTGCATCACCTCCAGCATCAGTATAACCTTGAAGGCACGCTATTGTACGCATTTTGGAATGTAACCGCAAGATAACGAAGCTACGATGACGAAATGAATGGATTTAACCTTGTCATTAGAGGACATATTTACATGACAATTGATAAAAATAAATCATGTACTATGAAATAAATTTTTAGATAAACCAAAATAACATGCAAAAAGCCATTACCATGTTTGTTTAGATACTTTTCTTCTGTGAAGTAACAATAAAGTTTTTTCCGTAGTCTTTTTAGTATAAATTAGTTAAAAACAAAGACTACTTACTATACGCGAAAGAGTATAAAATGGATGAATTATATAAAATAGTTTTAAAACAATATTTTTAGTCTCCTTAAGTTAATAGCTATAGATTGAAACCATACCCGCAAAAAGCGTTAGCCTGGAACGGACATAAAAAAGCGAGTCCATGAACGAAATTCGTTCATGGACTCGCTAATCATCTTTATTGGAATTTTCAGTGCTCTCCTATGCAGGTAGAGGAATTTTCATGGGAATATCAATCCCATGTTATGATTGCAGGCGTTCAAGAGCCGAGGTGCGGTAATTTGCATTTTGCTCAACAGTAGCTTCTGAAAGTGCCCTCTTCAATGCCACAGCGTTCAAATCCTTCTCGATAAAATCAGGCGTTCCAGACGCAGGCGTGCCAAGCTGAACACGCCATGAATCGTCTATGGAACCGCCATCGACAGGGTCGAAGCCGAGTGAGTTGACAAGCTTCATCACAATTGCTTTGGCCTCAGGATTATCTGCAAAAACCGGTAATGCAATCCGTTCCTCAGCGCCTTCCGGTTTCGCCAGATCAATAATACGCTGAGCTACGATGTTGCTGAACGCTCTGACGACTGGGGCACCGATTTGCTGCTCTACCCAACGGCTTTCCGTTTTTATGCTGCCATCAAGGAGTTGTTCAATTCTGCCATCCCGATGTATAGTATAATTGTTGGTATCGATGATAAAGGCTTTTGCTTGTCGAAGATCGAACAATCCACGAGGAAGTGACGCAATTTTGCCGAAAGGGATCGCCAGAATAATAAGATCGGCTCCAAGCACCGCTTCTTCATTAGTCACCGGACTCGCTCCAGTAAGAGTTGCGACCTCTGCCAAAGTGTCTGGTCCACGTGAATTTGAGATGTTAACCTGATGACCCAAAGCGACAAGCTGTTTCGCCAAAGTTGACCCGATAAAACCAGCGCCAATAATCCCAATATTCATACCCATATTCCCCCAATTATAATATTCTTAACCACTTTACAAATTTTTCATCTCCGCAAATTCATTTATCTTCAATAAGATTAATGTGCGCCACTTAATTTAACTAAAATTTTCGCTTGAGATTTATCATGAATTAACGCTTCAAAGCCTTGTTCAGCAATATTATCTATATCAATTTTACTTGTAATAATTGATTGCGCGGGTAATCTTCCATTAGCAAATAATTCAATAACCTCATTGTAAGTTTCATTGCTGTATCCTACAGACCCCATTAATTTTGCACCACTAAAGATTAGTGAAGCAGGAACATTAAATTGGATATCTTGCGTGTGGAAGCTGATAACCATCATTGTGCCACGAACTTTAGTTGATTGAATAGCTTGATTAAATGTTGACTCGACACCTGCAGCTTCAATTGCAACATCTGCTCCACCTGGGAATAATTTCCGAATTTCTTCAACAGGATTTACTTCTTTAGCATTAAAGACATGTGTTGCACCCATTTCAGTTGCTTTATCAAGTCGACTATCAAATAGATCGATAACAATAATATTAGAAGCACCTGCAGCTTTTGCACCTAAAACAGCAAATAGCCCAATAGGACCCGCTCCATAGACAACGACAGTATCCCCTTCTCTTACATTTGAATCCTTAATGGATTGGAAAGATACAGCTGCTGGTTCAACCATGGCTGCTAATTCTAGCGGTAAATGATCTGGAATTTTAAAAATCGTTTTTTGTGGAAGTATCACATATTCAGCAAACCCTCCGTCGATTTGTGCACCAACTGCGTCTAAAGTGATGAAACGTTCAATTTCAGCATTTGAAGGATCTTTAAGCATCATTGGATAGATACATACTCTGTCACCTTTTTTAAATTTTGTTACATGAGAACCAACCTCTGCAATTTCACCAGAAAATTCATGTCCCATTACCGTATTCATATTTATTGGTACTGAACCTGGATGCAAGTATGCATGCAAATCAGAACCACAAATACCAGCCCATGCCACTTTAACTTTTACGTCATTGGGTTGTAATTCTTTCGTTTCTCTTTCCTCAATACGAATATCTCTTTCACCATACCACACTGCAGCTTTCATCAAAAATCCTCCTTTAAACAATTCAACTGTTGTATATTTTTTCATTGAGCATGAGATTGTAATTCATTTTTTTTAATATGAAAGCAGCTCTCTTTTGCTATGTTCATTAATCTATCATAGGTTTTGGAGGAATTCGATGAGCAAAAAATAATATATGTCTCAAAGTGAGACATATATTTTGAATTGGTTCATTTATTTAGAAATTTTTAGAAATCCTAATTAATTCTTCTTTTGAAAATGGATATTCATTCCCTATCCATTTCTTTATAATCTCAAAAAAACCACTACAGTAGAAATCGCATAGTACCATTGGATATTCAGAGTTTTGGATTCGTTTGGAAAGTGGGTCATTATATTTCATTGAGGTTTCATATAAATCTTTCGAACCATACTGGATCAATTTTTCGTATAACTCAAGGCTATTATTTTTACTGGTAATATTAAAAAACAATGTACGATTAACATCGATGTATTCAATTATTTCTTCAAATAATGTACGTTCTAAATCCATACCTTGCTTTGTTTGTTCAAAGAGGCTAATTGCGATGGAATTTGAAGCATCACTAAATAGCTCATATTTATCTTCGTAATGCCGGTAAAATGTGCTTCTATGAATCATTGCTTTTTCACAAATATGATTAATTGTGATGGATGAAAATGTTTTTTCTTTTAATAACTCCATGAACGCATCTTTTATTATGTTTTGCGTGCGTAAACGTGTAAAATTGCTCAATTCAAGTATCCTCCTATATTTAGCTCCCAAGTAATGCTTAAAATTATAATAGTTTAGACCGCATAGTCTTTTTTCTTTTAGTATGCCTAAATCCATAATAATATGGAATTCTTTTTCCTAAATATAATACTTTTTATAAAATAATTTTTAACTTTAGCTCGATAGCTCTAATTTATGAATAAAATTGGCCCTGGCACTTAAGCCAGAGCCAAAATGCTTATTTTATATGGAGTAGTTCACTTTTCACAGGGAAAGAACTTAATCCATATATAGTACTACTATTCGAGATAGGAGTGGGAAGATTCTCGTCAATAAACGAAAATGATTTATATCTTTTTATTAATTCTGTCAATACAATTTTAGCTTCTAATCTAGCTAGAGGCGCGCCTAAGCAAAAATGGATACCATGCCCAAATGTTAGATGAGGGTTTCGCCCACGATAGATGTTGAAACTATCACCATCTGTGAATTGATGCGAGTCACGATTAGCTGATCCTACCCAAGCTGAGATGATTTGATCTACTTGTAAAGTTTGGTACTTTAATTGAATCTCTTTTTTTACTCTTCGTGTAATTCTTTGAACTGGTGAACGATACCGCAATACTTCTTCAATTGCTTTTGGAATAAGAGATATATCCTGTTGTAATTGCTCATAAACATTTGGATATTCTATAAAACAATATAATGCGTTTCCAAGTAAATTGGTCGTTGTTTCATTTCCCGCTACTAATAGTAGTTTACAAAACGATACTAATTCTTTACCTGAAATGCTTTTTTCCGCTTCACTTTGAACTAATAAAGAAATAATGTCGTTTGCATCTTTTTGGGATTTTTCTCGATTGAGTTGTATGATTTCTTCAAAAAAATCTCCTAATTCATTTTCTGCTTGTAAACGTGTATGAAAAAATTCTGCCAAATAATCCGGATCATCATGACTCGGTGAACTTACGATAATATCAGACCATTTCTTAAACCTTTCCATATCCTTAGCAGAAACCCCTAACATTTCAGCAATTACTATAACTGGTAACGGATAAAATAACTCCCTTACAATATCAAAAGTTTTACGATTGGATAATTGATTAAGTATATCGTTTGTAATTTGCTGGATTCTCGGCTCCCATTCTCTTAATGATTTAGGAGTGAAAGACCGATTTACAATAGAGCGAATTTGCGTATGTTTTGGCGGATCCATCCCAAGAATACTTTGTGGAAATGGAGACTTTTTCTTCTCGGGCATAATATTAGAGAAATGCTCTTTATCCTCTAAAACAGTTTTTACATCTTCGTACAAAAAAACATTCCACATATCAGCCTGATGGTTAAAACAAATGGGCTCTTTTTCCCGCATCTCTTTATACCATGCAAATGGTTTATAAGGATCTTCTAATGCCTTTTTTCCTATCAGCTTACTTGTAGGAATCATATCAATTGATTGGTAAGGTGTTTTCATATATAACAATCTCCCCTCTAAAAATATTTTCACACCGAATGAAATTCACCGAATAACATTCGACGTATTGAGGATTATACACCAAAAAACAAAATATTCAAACTAATTTTCTGTTTTTAAGATATCAATTCATATATAATCAGCCTTCACCAATCGGGCTTTTATGGGCAGTTGATCCCCCACCTAACTTCTTTGCTTTCGCTAAATTTTGAGGTGGGGGTCTTACTGCCCATTAAAGGGGGATACATGTTGTATAAAAAATCCGCCACAAAGAAAACAACAAGCTCTACGAATTTCCACTTCATTTTATACATTTAAATTCCACATTGATCCATTCCCTTTGAAAAGGAGAAGAACAAACAAATTACATGTAAAAAGAGACGCTACTTTAAAAACTCAGCATGATGAATCTTATTTATATAGAGAATCGGCCCTAGTGTACCTGCACTAGGGCCAAAACATTTATTTTATATGAATAATTTCACTTTTCACTGGGAAAGATTTCAATCCATATACAGAACTACTATTTGAGATAGGAATGGGCAGATTTTGGTCAATAAACGAAAATGATTTATATTTTTTTATTATTTCCGTCAATACAATTGTAGCTTCTAACCTAGCTAGTCTAGCACCTAAGCAAAAGTTGATTCCATAACCAAACCCAAGATGAGGATTTCGTGGACGATGTATGTTGAAACTATCAGCATCATTGAAATAATGAGAGTCACGATTAGCTGATCCAATCCAAGCTGCGACTGTTTGGCCTACTTTTAAAGTTTGGCCATTTAATTGCATTCCTTTTTTTACTCTCCGTACAATTCTTTGAGCTGGTGAACGATAACGTAATACTTCCTCAATTACTTTTGGAATAAGAGATATATCCTGTTGTATTTGCTTATAAACATCTGGATATTCTATTAAACAATATAATAAATTACCAAGCAAGTTAGTTGTAGTTTCATTTCCTGCTACTAATAGTAGTTTGTAAAATGATACTATTTCCTCACCTGAAATTTTATTGTCTGCTTCACTTTGAACTAATAAAGAGATAATATCATCCGAATTATCTTTTGACTTTTCTCGCTTGATTTTTAACATTTCTTCAAAAAGTCCCTCTAATTCATTTTCTGCTTGTAAACGTCTCTGAAAAAATTCTGTTAAATAATCCGGATTATTGTGACTGGGTGAACTTATTATAATGTCAGACCATTCCTTGAATCTGTCCATATCATTAATAGAAACACCTAACATTTCAGCAATTACTATAATTGGTAAAGGATAAAATAATTCCTGTATAATATCAAAAGTTTTACGATTGGATAATGGATTAAGTATACCTTCTGTGATTTTCTGGATTCTCGGCTCCCATACCTCTAATGCTTTAGGAGTAAAAGACCGATTTACAATAGACCGAACTCGCTTATATTTCGGTGGCTTTATCCCAATAACACTTTTTGAAAATGAGTTTTTTTCTTCTCGGACATAATATTAGAAAAATGCTCTTTATCCTCTAAAGCTATTTTTACATCATCATACAAAAAAACATTCCACATATCAGCCTGATGATTAAAACAGATAGGCTCTTTTTCCCGCATTTCTTTATACCATACAAATGGTTCAAATGGATTTTCTAAGTCCTTTTTTTCTATTCGCTTATTCGTAGGAATCATAACGATTGATTCATAAGTGGTTTTCATATATAACATCTCCCCTCAAAAAACCATCTTCATTACACAGAATACAATTCACCAAATAACATTCTGTGTAATGAAGGTTATATAGCAATCAACTATATTTTCAAACCACTTTTTCATTTCTAAGATATCAGTTAATATATAATCAAGGAGGAATAAACTTTGTGTAAAAAAAATTTGACCAAAAGAAAACAACAAGCACTACTAACACAGAGCAATATATTTCATGTGTTTTTAAATTTAACGAAAGAAAAAAAAATTGAGAATATAACAATTGAAGATATTTGTAAAAAAGCAAATGTTTCAGTAGGAACTTTTTATCATTATTTTTCTTCCAAAGAGGATATTTATAAAAAAATATTTCAACAAATTGATGAAAACCTACATGCTGAATTAAAAAATATAGATCAAAATAAAACAGTGCAAACAACTATTTTAAACTTCTTCCACTGCATAGCTGAATATACGACTAAATTGGAGTTACATATAAATCTTCTTAATGATTTAAACAAAAGAGCATTCATATATGAGCCTTCATTAATTTACAAAGCTCTAAATGGTTTTGTTTATAAAGGACAACTTGAAAAAGAATTAACAAATGATATGAGTGTAGAAGAAATAACAACGTATCTTTTTACATTTGCTAGAGGGCTTATATTAGATTGGTGTATTTTAGAAGGAACATACTCTTTAGAACAGAGGATGGATACTTATATGAAATTAGCATTAAACTCTTTAAAACCCTAAATTTTAATCACATTCTACATTCTTTTGCTTCATTACATTAAATTCTGTTTTATTTTTTCTAGGTATTAAAGTATCCAAAATAAAAGAAAAAGCATGTCTCTTCTTTATATTGCAAGAAGAGACATGCTTTTTTTTATAATACCCCCTCATCAATCCATTTCAAGATAGTTCATCCCTTCGGAAAGAGAAAATAACGCTCAAAGTATATGTGAAAAGTTAAGAAAGTGGATACTTCCTGAATGCTAATTTTTAAATGCACATCATTTACACATTTAAAAATTTATTAAGAAATGAACCATTTTGATATATATGTCTCATTTTGATACATATACACATTTTTGTTTATCGATTTCGATTAATACTTATGATAAATTGCTACACATAGCTAGTTTATAGCTTCAATTTAATTGTGGTAATTTCGTCACAATTAAATTAGTTAAAATAATATTTCATCTTTTATCTTTCATAAAAAATTAAAAAAGGAGTTTTTTCAAATGAAGAACCGAGTAAACCCAGTATTATTACCAGGCTTAGAAATGTATCCAGATCAAGATTTACGCCCAGAGTGTTTGCCAACAATGAGAGAAGAAGCGTCAAAAGTCTTCCCACCTACCATTATTGATGAAACTCTTTCTGTAACAAATGAGGTCATTGAGGGACCTGATGCGAATCCATTACGATTAAAAATTTATCGTCCAAAATCAAATAATGAATCCTTACCTGCCCTGTTGTGGATACATGGTGGCGGATATATCTTGGGATCTATAAATGATAATGATGATCTTGCTGTAAAAATTGCAAAAGAGGCTAACTGTATGGTCGTTTCTGTAGATTACCGTTTAGCTCCTGAACATCCTTATCCAGCTCCAATTGAAGATTGTTATGCAGCATTAAAATGGATTGCTGATAACGCGGAGACATTAAACATTGATTCGAATCGAATTGGTGTTGCAGGAGTGAGCGCTGGGGGCGGACTAACAGCTGCATTAACATTATTAGCTCGCGATCGACAGTACCCTTCTATTTGTTTCCAAATGCCACTTTATCCAATGATTGACGATCGTAATAATACACCTTCTGCAAATGAAATTAAAAAAGGATTTGTTTGGAATCAAAAATCAAATGAAGCTGGCTGGAAAATGTATTTAGGGAAATTACATGGAACAGATCATATTCCTGCCTATGCAGCCGCTGCTCGAGCAGAAGATTATCGTAATTTACCACGCACTTACACATGTGTTGGTCAATTGGACCCATTCCGTAGTGAAACACTAACTTATGTAACCAAACTTGCAGAAGCTGGTGTTGATGTCGAGTTCCATTTATATCCTGGGGCCTATCATGGGTTCGAAATGATGCATCCAGATGCTGATATATCTGTTCACGCTTGGAATGATTATGTACGAGCAGTTAAGACTGGTTTCGCAAAAAAGGAGCTAAGGTAACAACTTCTTTTTGCAATGTATCATTTTTCACTTTCAGTTGTTGTACCTCTGTATTGTTAACAGCTTGAGTAAAACAAGCTGTTAACAATACAGCCCCAGAAATCCAAAGATCTCTGGGGCTTCCTTATATATTTAGCTCTTTTTGCTTTTTGTTTTGTTTATGTCTATACAGCAACTTTCGACTTATTAGAGAAATCACTAATAAGATTAGTATCAATACGAACAATTGCATGAATGATAAATCAAAATATTTAGCACCTGTAACGATTAAAAGTGTAGAAATCGTTCCTTTTACAACGAAAAAAATAATAACCCATAATCCGCCTTTTTTCCAGTTCATTTTTATATTCCCTTTCCTACGTTTTAATTCTTAAATGGGACACCTTATTAGAAATCTACTATATTAATAAAAAGTCATGTCTAATTAAATGCAACGATTCTATATTAAGTGAAAATGATATTCAATGTCAATTTTGTTGATTATATATATCTATTTTTCCATCTCAATCTCTTCCCACTTTGTTTCTTATAAACAATGAACTCTTGTCTTCAAATAAAAACACCTCCATTGCATTTGCACACTTAGTATGCAAATGCAAGAGGTGTTTTTTCCATGTACCATCAGATGCTTTATTTATTCGTTTAAGTTCTTAATACGTACCTATTTTCTAGTACACAATAACTGGATCATACGTGTTCAAGCTATCATACACAGTTTTTGCAACGTTAGGAAGAAGATTCACACAACCACCTGATCCTCCTGTTAAATAAGCATTACTTCCCCAGTCTTTTCGCCAGCCGGCATCGTGGAATCCTTGACCGCTATTTGTGAATGGAACCCAGTAATCTACTTTCACTGCATAATCAGCTTTCCCTACTGCGCTACCTCTTAGCGTATATGGTGTTCGTTTGTATAAAACGTACCACACACCTGGTGATGTATCTTCACCTGTGCTATGTTTACCCGTTACTACATTTGTTGTAAGGACTAATTTACCCTCTTTGTAAATCCAAATTTGTTGATCTGCAATTGAAACTTCTGCATATGTGTCTCCGATGCCATTATTCGATGTTGTTTTATAACCGATCCCTTCCTTCTCCCAACCATTTCCGTGAATATTAGAAGCAGAAAGTGATTTTTCGCCTTTCTCAAAGGCTTGTTGAACTTGTTTTGTCTCTTTTTCAACATCTAGTGCCCAGCCGTATCCTTGACCTTTTACTGATATGACCGAACCAGAATGCGTTTTAAAAGCGAAGTCTTTATGTAATGTAGATTTAGCCTTATTAATTTCAGCAACCTTATTCTTAATTTCGCTCGCATCGATTGTCACCTTCATATCTTTTGACATAGACGCGTTTTGAATTAAATCTTTCGCTTTTAATGAATACACTTCATCCTGCACTTTATAATCAACAGACTGCGTAAGAAGATTTTGTAATGCTTTCTCTTCTTTTTTAATAATCGGATCGTCTTCTTTAATAGGCTGTATGTATGCAGACTTTAGATGAATTTCACTTTTATGCTTCTGCTTATCGTAATCTTTTAGTAAACTCGCAACGTCATACTGTTTTCCATCAACACTCTTCGAAATTACAACTTTTCCTTGTTCAAGCTTCGCCATAGCATCTTGAGGTGCTTTTAATTTTTCATTCATGGAAACAAGCTTTTCTTCTACAAGTTTTTTCATCGTTTCACTCCGATACTGATCCGCTTCTTTCGATAACAATGAATACTCTTTTTCCTTTGAAGAAGGGAAAAATGTCCACTGGCTTTTTAATAGTTTCTTAACTTGCGGCAAATCTTTTTCCGTCAGTTCCGTCTTTGTCTCTTTTTCATCTAAAATTTGTTGTTGATCAATATAAACTTTGTTTGCTAATCCAGATGTTTTTAATTTCTGTATTGCCTGATCAGCGCTCAAACCACCGACTTTTGTATCATTAATCGTAACATTAGAATTGAAGTGAGTTGCCTGATAATAGCTCATTCCCCCAATGAGAAGTGCAAGTACTCCGCCACCTGCTGCGATAAGCTTCCAATTTGTAAAACGTTTTTTTGATCTTACCCGTTTTTTCTCAACTTCTTCAACAGATTCATTTACTGTATTGTTGTTCATCAATCTTTCCCCCGTATACATTAACGTCAATTGATTTTAAACCAAAACCATTGATTAGTGTACCTTATTTTTCCTGAAATTTCATTGTTTTAACCAGATTTTATCTATTAAAGTTAGATTTTTTAATAGAAAGATATATAAAGATGGTAAATAACGCGAAAAAGGACCACATCAATTGAGTTATTATGGGACCCATCGCATTTTGAAGGAGGATACTCTATAAACATTTTAACCTAGTAAAGTAATTTTTAGAAGGTCCAAGTTAAAGACAGGCAGCATAGAATATCTCTTATTTATGAAAAATATCCACAAAAAATGACCTACATGTAGACTCTTTTTTGTGAATATTTTAATGCCGCATGTTTTATTAATTTAAATGCAAACCATGCTTCCTGCTTGTCACCAGGTTTCACAACCTCTACTATCGGCCTAACTAATTTCACCTTATGATATCTTTCTCATCAACAATTTCAAGTTTCTTGAAAACTATTATATATGTTTATACCACGCTTTATTGATACGTTTAATCTTTACAGGTGCTGAATTTTTAGACTCATCCTTTGTTGTAACCCTATTATTAGAACATCCTGCAATAGCGAGACAGCATGTAGCCAATAAAACTAATACTATTAATTTCTTCAAATAGCCACTCCTATATAAAGGAAATATTATATTAAGAAAATTAAACATAACATCAGATCTTTATAAAAACAATATATTTCCTAGTTTTATTATCCGTTGGCAGATTAAAGCACACCTTAAGGAGCATGAATCCAATTTCTAATTTCCATTTTATCCGATTCTCAATGTTTATTCCAACATAAAAAGATAGCTATTATTGTTGAAAACTAATTATCTCTCAAAATGAAAAATATAAACTGAATTCCTATAACCCAATATAGTTTACTCAGCTAACTTTTCCCCTGTAACAATCCGAAACAAAGTAGCTGCATTTTTTTCTTCTAATTGAGCGTACCGATTACCACCCGAGATGATTTCCACTTTATCCTTATTAGGGCTTATCCAAATTTGATACAACACAGCTTTCGCCTCTATTTTCGAATTTTTAAATTGAAAAACAAAATGATAATCAGCTGGACGAGACATTTCCACTTTTTTATTTTCAAAAGTAGTATCCTTTAATATTTTCTTTACTTGCATTACTTCATTATTATCTGTCACTACCTTAAAATCTTCATATTCATTATCACCAATATTTTTGTGCACTTCGATTCTTTGCTCTTCATTTTCTAGTCCAATTGAACAGCCGGTTATTATGAATATATAGATACTAATCATAACTAGAGGCCAATTTCTAACTTTCATATTAATAACCTCTTTTCAATACGAAATATTTTAATTTATAAAATAAAGGTAATTAATTTAAACTTAAAAATATAAATAATAAAGAGCAAGGAGTATCGTTCCATTCAGTTACAAACATACACTTGGAAAAGTTATACGTTCCTTCTTGTAAGTATATTCGTTACTATTAATCTCTTTCTCTTCACATCTATTTTAGACCGAGTTGGAGTAGAATATATCGTGCCTTTCGCCTACTTCATATTAGCTTCCGCTGTCATAGCGATCCTATTAGCGGTCATCTCTTTTTGTAGCTGAGCTGAGAAAAAAATTTTAGCCATTATCGGGTTATGTTTTACTTTATTTAATACAGCAATTATTTTATTCTTCCTTTGGTTTGGTTACCATTTCACTTAAGTGAAGTATAAATAAATCCCATAAGCTACAAATAAAATTAGTAAAATAGAAATGCTGAGTACCGTGTATATAATCCATTTTAAACTTGAACTCATATACGCCCTCCTCTCACCTTCTAACAATTCCATTATATAACAAAAAAGCATTGGATACCCAATGCTTTTTACACTTACACAAATAAAGACGTATTCGCATATAAAGCTGGTGAACCACCTGAATGTACGAATAAAATGTTGTCTTCTTTTTTAAATGTACCTTTTCTAATTAAGTCGATTAGCCCCGCTACTGCTTTACCTGTATACACTGGATCCAGTAAAATACCTTCTGTTTTCGCAAGTAATTGCACTGCTTCCACCATTTCCGGCGTTGGTAACGCATAACCTGGTCCTACATATTCATCAAAGCATGTAACAGCTTCGCGCGGGATAAAGTTTGGAATACCAACGTGAGCTGACGTTTCATCTACAAGTTTTGCTACTTTCTCTTCTTGCTCTGCTTTTCCTCTACTTACGTTAATGCCGATTACTGGAATGTTACTTTGTGTTCCAGCAAAACCAGTAATTAAACCAGCGTGCATACCGCCGCTACCACTTACGCAAACGACTGAACTGAAATCAATTCCTTGGTCAAATGATTGCGCCATAATTTCTTGCGCACAAGCAACGTACCCCATTGCGCCAGTAGGATTTGATCCACCAACCGGAATTACATATGGTGTACTACCTTTTTCACTAACTTCTTTCGCGACTTTATGCATCTCTTCCATAAGATCTGCTCCGTTTCGTACAACAATGACATTTTCAGCACCTAGTAAATGATATAAGAAATAGTTTCCGTTAAAATCTGGCTTCTCTTCTGGCTCAAGCCCTTCTTCTAATACAAGAATACATTTCATTTTTTCTTTTACCGCAGCTGCAAGTGTTAGGCGGCAATGATTTGATTGAATGCCGCCAGCTGTAATTAACGTATCTGCACCCTTTACCTGCGCATCCGCAACTAGAAACTCTAACTTTCTCGTCTTATTACCACCAGCTGTTAAACCAAGTAAATCATCTCGTTTAAAATAAATAGTCGGCCCACCAAGTGCTTCAGAAAAATTGTTTAATTTTTCAATTGGTGTATATGATTCGGTATATTTTTTTCTAGGGAATTTAGCTAAATTCATGAATAACGCTCCTTTGTACTTCTTTCACAATGTATGTAACGATACTATTATTGCATGTAAAAATGATGAAGTCATCTTTCTTGGATAAAAATGTGTTGGAATTCGGTTTTGGCGAATGGAATTGCATTGAAGGTTTTATCTTCAATACGGTACATGAAATTATAATAATGATTTTAACCATATTACGGTACATGAAATTTATATCGACGATTTTTCAAATATATCGTTCATAACTTGAAATATATCAACGATTTTTTCAATATATCGACTTATCGACAAAAACTGGCAACATAAAAGGACCCACTCGATAAAAAGTAGGCCCTCTTCCAATCATTTATTTGCCGAAAAACGAAGTAGCTGTGTTAATCCTGGTTCTAAATTCATTTCGCCTTTATGGCGTACGTATACGATTTTGTCCCCGTCAAATTTGGGTGGGTTTCCTGGATTATAAGTATGCCACTCGTCCGCTCCTTCTACAGCGTACTCCATGTATTCTGTTGCACCGACGATTACGTTTTTATTATCATCAGCGGTTACATTGGGTGCCATTTGTGCAACTTTCGAATCACTAATTAACAATTTCTTTATTTCCTTATCACGTTTGTAATCGTAAGCTGTCACCATTACATCGCTGCCATATGCTTTCACTTGCAACCCTTGTTTGAATGAAGAGCCATCAGGAGCAGTCTTCTCTCCTCCATTTGGTCCAGCCGACATCCAACCCGTTTCAATACCACCCGTATTTACAACTGTAAATCCTTTTTCATCTCCGCCTGCAATTTTCTTTTTACCAGCCCAATCCGGTAAATTTAAATCCCAGTGCGTGTGGCTCGTGAAGAAAACAACTTGCGGGTAATCTTTTAATATATCGTACAATTTATCCACGTTTAAATAGTCATTTAAATATGGTGACTGTCTTGATCCAGACACAGTATCAGGTAAAACGTGATGAGAAAAAATGAAAATCGGCTTGTTTTTATCTTTTTGACTATATTCTTCTAAATTTTGTTTTAACCAACCTAATTGTTCATCACTCATATATACTTCATCCCACATTTTTGAATCGTGGTATTTCATATATTTTTCCGTTCCTAAAAATAAAAGCGGATAACCATCTAATTCTTTTTTATGATATACCTTTTCTTGTCCGCTAAATTTCAGATAGCGGTTAAATAAAGTTTCCTCAGTTACACCATTTGGCCATGTACTTTGAGATAACTTCCCATCAGCTGTCCATTTTCCAGCGTAAAACTCATGATTCCCAACAGTTGACCATACATTTTCGGGATGCTTATTTTTGTTTAACACACGCTTCACATCATCATATTGTGACTGTTGTCCAGTTGGCGTTATATCCCCATTCATAATAAGCGCTCTAGAAAGTGGCGTCACTTTGTTCATATCTTTTAACACGTGATCAAAGTCTCCTAAATCCCCTTGAATGTCACTAATAACGTTAAAAGTTGTAGCTGATTTTCGAACTTGCTCTTTCCCTTCCGCATATGCTGAAAATGTCGGTAATAATGCCGCCATAACTGCTAACGAAGCAACTGTCTTTTTCATACAAATTCTCCCCCTAATAATAGAATGTACAAACTGACATGTTCTGCCTTCTCTTAGGTGCTTGTCCAATTCACATTATAGGGAGAGATTGTAAAGATAGATGGAGTTAAAAGTTAAGTGTTTTTTAAGAGGATTTGTTGGTTTTCAGTTTATCTCTTTAACTTTTCTTCATTTAATCCAAATAACTCTGGCAAAACAAAATCCCCATCTTTCCTAATCAATACATCATCAAACCAAATTTCACCCCACCATACTCTGGTCTTTGAATGTTTACTAAGTCCCAATGTATCGCTGAATTATTTCCGTTGTCTGCACCTTGCAATGAATCTCCAATCGCTAGATGAAAACTACCATTTATTTTTTCATCAAATAACGTATTATTCATCGGATGTAGTATGTAGGGGTTAAAAGCTAGCGCGAACTCTCCAATATATCTTGCTCCCTCATCCGTATCAAGAATTCGGTTCATTCGCTCTGTATCATTTGCATAAGCCTCCGTGCTCATATTTGCTTCTTGTGCAGAAGCCGCATTCGGAAAACGAGTTGTCACCCATCTCGTTTTATACACTGCTTCACTATGAGCTTTTCCAAATATCGTTTGATATAACTTCATTTTTTCTGCCGGTACATCCGCTAATTCATATGCATTTCTAGGACTACGAAGATTAATATACACTTGCATCTTACTTAATCGGTAACATTCCCAATCTGCTAATAACTTAAATTGTTCTTCAGATCCTGACAAAATTAATTACCTCGTAACAGACACGTCGCGCATTGATACATGCGCATATCCACTTGCTTTTTCCACTGACTTAATAATTTCACGAACGACTGCGGGGGCTATCTCTGTAACACTTTGGATCAACACTTGATCACCAGGTCGCACTTTCGTAGAATGGTTGACTAATACATCTGCTAATTTCGATAACCTTTGCTTCACTACTTAATTTGTTACATTCATACTTCATATTCTTTACATTATCGAATTTCCCTTCCTAGTTAATATTTCCCACTTGTTCTTCCACAAAAAAAGACACAGAGATTCCTCCCCATGCCTACTAATTCCTACTTCTTCACCGCATGCACATAATGCACCGTCTCGAAAGCTTTTAAATAATCGTTTCGTCCTTCAAAATAGAATGCATTTATATCTTCTGGTGATAAATGCTCATAAATGAGTAAGCCCGCCTTCTCTAACAGTGCTTCCATTTCGGCGTAAGAATAACATGATTTCATCGGTTCTCCGCCTACTGCAGCCATTTTCACCATGTTTTCAACTCGATTAGACAACCCTTTTTCCGTAAATAAGTTTTCATCTGGATAATCAAAAACGATAGAGCTCCCTTCCGGAACCATCTCGAATAAACATTCTATTAAACTAGCAAGTTCCTCTTTCGTTAAATAGTACGAAACACCTAACAGACTAAAGAACGTTTTTTTATGTTCAAATCCTTCATTCCGTAACTGTTCATAGGAAAATCCTTTCGTGAAATCCATCGAAACAAAATGAAGATTATTTGGAACTTCAAGTTCTGCTTCTTTTATTCTTTCCTTCTTAAACTGCTGCGTAGAAGGATGATCCACTTCAAATATTTCTATTTTATTTTCTAATTCTCGGTGTCTAAAACTGAACGTATCTAAGCCTGCACCGAGTATGACATATTGTTTTGCACCTAATGTAATTTCATGTAATAACACTCTTTCACAATATGCCGCACGCGCTAAAGGTGTTGGTGATAATTGAACTTGCGTAATCCATTTTAATATTTCTTTCGGATTGTCTTGAAACTGCTCTGCAATGTCTGTATTGAAAAAATGGATTCCTTGAACCATGTTCGTTTCAATATCGCTTCGTTCTTTTGGCGATATGAACTCTTTAGCTACATAATCATCAAATATTTTCGGACTATCAAATTCACTATGATATGCTCTTCCGAAAGCTGATACTAGCGACGTTATACTTGATTCACCTTTTTTCACGCACATACACTCCTTCATTTTGACAATAAAAATAGGGTTCCCCTGGCCAGGAGAACCCTATTATACACTTTATTTTTATATTGGTAAATTATAGCATAAATAAGTTTTTTTGTCAAGTTTCCAGCCTACTATCACTCTGGCACTTTGTATATTCTCTAGCAGGAAAATTGTCAATTTACACCGAATACCCAAATTATAACAATACACATGGAGGTCAATATGAAACGATTCGTCATTATTACAGTAGGAAAAACGCACAGCGGAAAAACTACATTTGCAAAAGCTTTAGAAAAAGAGTTACCCCACTCTTTCGTTATGGATCAAGATAACCAAGCTGAATTTATTAATAAACATTATGAAAAATTACAACCAGCTGAAGGCGCTAATACATTTAAGCACGGTCTTTCTAAATTCATTGTTGATTATGCGAAAGAACATACAAATTTACACCTTATTATTAGTAATTCCAATCGCAGTAAAAATGGAAGGTTATATTTACTAAACGAATTATTTCCACAAAATGAATATGTACGCATACTCGTTCACTTTGAAATTCCAGATGATGTACTTTACGAAAGAGTGGCTCGAAGCACACGAAGTACGAATATTTTTAGAGGTAGTTATTCTAGTTTCAAAGAAGTTCTGAATCGCCAACAGGCCGAGTCACTTCACGAAGATGTTGTAGATCCTATAGAAAACGAGGCTGATTATTTGTTTGTTATCCGCAATAATAAAGATGTAAACTTTACTATTGAAGAAATTGTTCATCTAGCTAAAGATTTGTCCCCTACCCAAAAATAAAAGATTATAAAAATTACATAATCATAGATTATTATGCAAATCCTTCCTCTAAGCGCCTAACATAGTATATAATGATAAGATAATCTACTTCTATATGCTCATTTTTACACAAAACAGTTCATGCATATGAAAGAAAAGAGGTACAAAAATATGAAAACAAAACAAACAATCGCTGCGTCTACACTAGCTTTAGCAATGATTGCTGGCGCAAACTCTGCTCATGCGGAAGTAACTGATGCTACTCCTCAGCAAAGTACGGGAGATCGATTAGCTGAAATTAAGCAACATAAACAAGAGTTAGATGCGAAATTGCAGCAACACAAAGAAAACGTGGATCAAACATTAAATGAACTTAACAAAGTTAAGGAAAATGTTGATACGAAGGTTAATGAACTACATGAACGCAAACAAGTTGCCGATGAAAAAATTAACGAGATTAAACAACATAAACAAGAATTAGATGCAAAACTTCAGCAAGACAAGCAAATCGCCGAAGATAAAATCGCTGAAATAAAAGAGCATAAAAAACAAGTAGAAGATAAAGTTGCTGAAGTGAAAGAGCATAAGCAAAATATCGATAATAAGGTTAATGAGATTAAAGAACATAAACAAACTGTCGATGAAAAAGTGAATGAAATGAAGCAACATAAAGAGAACATCGATCAAAAGGTTAATGAACTTAAAGAAGTAAAAAAACAAGTAGATGACAAATTAGCTGAGTTAAAGAAAGCGAAACAAACTGCTGAGGACAAACTTGCTGAGCTAAAAGAAAACAAGCCGAATACTGGTAACACGTTAGAGGAACTTAAGAAAATTAAAGGCAATTTAGATAGCCTTTCCGCTAACTTAGAACTAGCTAAACAAGATGTGAAAAATAAACTAGCTGAATTACAAAAAGCTAGAGAAGATTTACTAAATAAAATTAACGAAATGAAACAAACGAAACAAACTGTTTCAGACGATTTAACAAAGAAAAAACAAGACTTAGATATTAAAATCAACGACTTTAAACATACTGAGAAAAAAATTGAGGACAAATTAGCTGAGGTACATACTACGAAGCAAAATGTAGATAACAAAATTAATGAAGTATCTCAATCAAAACAAACAGAAACAAAGACTGGTACTACGAACACAAACAATAACGCTAGAGAACTTCCTAACGCTGGTAGTGAGCAATCAAATAATATGGCTTTAGGTATGTTATCTGTATTAGGCGGCGTTTTATTAGTAACTCGCAATAAAATTAAAACGTTATTCTCAAAATAAAGCCATTATACTTATTAGAAACAATTATACAAAGGCCAACCGCATGTACGGTTGGCCCTTTTCTTTATATTAATTTTCCATCTCTTAGCGTCAATATACGATCACATACATCAAGCATTCTTTCATCATGTGTAATCATAATGGCTGCTTTTTGGCTCTCTTTCACTTCACGTTTCATCATTTCAACAACTTCACGTGCGCGTTTTGAGTCTAAGCTTGCCGTTGGCTCATCTGCTAATATTAAATCTGGGTTGTTCATGAATGCACGAGCGATTGCTACCCTTTGTTTTTCCCCACCAGATAGTTGATTTGGATAATGATTTTTTCTTTCTTCTAATCCAAATGCCGCTAATAAATGATCCGCACGCTTTTCTGATTCTTGTTTACTTTCTTTTTTTAACTTCGCAATGTAAAGTAATTGTTCTTTTACATTTAAATATGGAACAAGATTTGCGAACTGGAAAATGAAACCGATTTTTTTCAAACGAATGTCTGTCATTTCCTTTTCGGATAACTGTGTAATATTTTGCTCACGAATGTAAATATCCCCTTTTGACGGTGATAATAATGCACCCGCGATTGATAATAACGTACTTTTCCCTGATCCAGAAGGACCGACGATTCCGATAAATTCTCCAGCTTTTACATCAAGCGATATCGGATGAAGGGCAGTTACTTCCGTATTCCCTTCTCCGTACACTTTACTTACTTTGTCTAGTTTTAATAATGAAGTCATTACATCCCGCCTCCAATTGCTTCTAGCGCATCAACTTTTAATACTTGATATAACGAAATAAGTGTTCCTAAAATACTAATAACGATAAAGATTGCTGCATATTGTGCAATCATCGGTGTTGTTAATAAGAACGGCATACCTGCTGGTAAAATTTGTTCTAATCCCTGTACAAGAACAATACTAATTACCATCGCAACGACTGATAAGAATAACGCCTGTACGACTAAACTATTTGCTAAATACGAGTTCTTCGTACCAATTGCTTTTAATACGCCTAATTGCTGTGTTTTTTGTAGTGTAATAACGTAGAAGAATACACCGATTAATAACGCAGCGATAACAAGTAAGAACGCAATGATCATCGTTAATGTTCCTTGCTCTTCTTTAAACCCTGGAATACTTTGCAGCACTTCTTTTTTGTCAATTACGTGTGCATTTTTAATCTCTTTATCTGTATTAAGTGCAATTGCACTATAATCTTTTTGGTTTGGTTGTGAAATAGCGCCCCATACGTCTTCATTTACATAAACGACTGGTGTATGGCTAAACATTTGATCTTTCGTAAATCCAACGATTGTAAATTCCTTCTTTGAAACAGGATCAATAATTGTATCTCCAATATCGATTCCTTTTTCTTTAATGGATTCATCAGCAACCATCTCGTTGTTTGCTGTGCCTAATTTCTCACCTTTTACAATGTTCGGTTCTAAAAATGAATCACGTTCACTTGAGAAAATCGCAACATCCACTTTTTTCGAACTACCTTTCTTTTCATACGTTGAAACTTTCACACGAAACGGAACAGCCTCTTTCTCGCCTACTTGATTTACTACGTTATCTACATCGTCTTTCTTAATTTGTGAACGAAGTAATTTATTTTCCGCATCATCTGCTAAAACGAACTTATTTGCCTCCATATTTTGAATCGATGAAGCATTATCATATGATAATCCATTTGCTAATCCTGAAATAACAAGAACTAAAAATGATAATAACACCATAATCAATCCGATTAATCCGTATCTTAATTTTGATTGTTTTAATTCACGCAGAGCTAAAAACATTTCGCTCGCTCCTTCCTCTTTCTTTCTATGCACTTATCATAAAAAAGAAATATGAACGGAATATGAACAGAAGATTACAGAGAGTAAGATTTAATTTTCAGAAAGTATTGAAAATAATCAAAATCCTTGATACAATTCAGTCAAATAATCTTGACCGAGTAATTTCATTTAAGGAGTTGATCATTTTGAAGCCCATGTTCACACTTACTACTTATAGCCAACTAAAAGCAATGAGCGATCCACTACGTGTCGAAATGATGATGCGTCTATGCGAACGTCCTTATACAGGGCAACTACTATCTGAGAAATTCGGCATTCCAAGGGCTAAAATTCATTATCATTTAAAAGAATTAGAAAAGAATGGTTTTATAGAAATTGTATATACAGAAGAAAAGAATGGCATCGTTCAAAAGTTTTATCAATCTGTCGCTAGAGGATTCACCCCTGCCGCAGACCTATTACCTCATTTAGAAATGGTAAGCGAATCCGGCCGCCAAATCTTTTTACAAATGTCAGAAAGAACGAAAAGCCATATTCTCGCTGCACCAGAAGAAGCTTTTACATTACGAAAAGAAAGCGAAGACCCTGCTGATTGGAATTATGTTTCATCTTGCTGGGAATTTGATGCTACGCCAGAACAATTTCAAGTATGGGTGAAAAAATTTCATGAATTGATGGCTGAATTAAATGAAATTGCCAAAGACGCGGATAAAGATCCAAATAGTAAATCTTATTATATTTCTACTACTGCACTTCAAATCGCTGAGAGAACAATGCAGCAATTTATTAAAAAAGAAGAAAAATCGTAATACGATTTTTTTTACATAAAGTGAAACTTTAATCAGTGGGGGGTTCTTTATCCCCCACTGATTATTAGTTGAACCAATCGGACTTTAATGGGCAGCCCGACCCCACCTAACTTCTTTGCTTTCGCTACATTTTGAGGTGGGGGTCTTACTGCCCATTAAAGTCGGATAAACGGTCAAATTTATTTTACCGAATAAATTTCTTATAAAGGAGTAGATTAAATGGACATATTGAAAAACCGGAATTTCCTCTTATTATTTTTAGGAAGAATTTTTACAAACATAGGAGATAGTTTGTATTATGTAGCGGCGATGTGGCTCGTATACAAATTAAGTGGTAATCCTTTTTATTCTGGATTAGCTGGTTTTCTTACGTTATTACCTTCTGCACTTCAATTTCTTACCGGTCCATTCGTTGATAGATGGTCCATTAAAAACACCCTCGTCATCACACAAGTTTTGCAATGCATTCTTATATTAATCATTCCTATTACACACTACTTCGATCTATTAACAGTCCAACTACTACTCATCATCATGCCCATCGTAGCCTTTATCGAACAATTCGCCTATCCCGCACAATCGAAAGCTTTACCACTTCTACTGCATAAAACACAATTATTAAAAGGAAATTCTCTCTTCTCATTTGCGTATCAAGGCATTGACTTAATTTGCACGACGCTTTCTGGCATATTAGTAGCACTATTTGGCGCGATCACTTTATATGTAATCGACTCTTTCACATTCGCGATTACTGCCCTTTTGTTCTTTTCATTAAAAATGCCAAAGCAAACCGAAACGGGCACCTCACTTTCAACGAAACAATATTTCTCTGATTTAAAAGAAGGGTTTTCAATCGTCTTCCGTTCATTAATGGGCGTTTTCTTAATTGGTTCCGTTGTTGCCAATTTTTCAATCGGTATGACGATGGCAATACTCCCTTCTTTCGCTGATTCTTTAGGCGGCGTGAAATCATATGGTTTCTTCTTAGCAGCTATATCCGCCGGCAGTTTAATTGGAGCACTATTCAGTTCATGGGTTGGCAAACGTAACGTTGGCCGCGTCTCCATTATTAGCTTTGCAACTGGCGCTATCTTTTGGTTTCTCTCTACAATTGTACCGTTTCAATGGCTGTCTATTTTCTTATTCGGCCTAGCTTGGATTCCGATTGGAGCCACGAACATATTATTTGCGACAATTAGTCAAATTGTAATTCCAAATCAATATATTGGACGCATCAACTCTGTCATGCGAAGTATGGGCACAATTGCGATGCCGTTCGGTTCTTTAATTGGCGGATACACCGCAAATGTATTGAGTAGCCAACTCATTTTCGCGCTCGCTAGCATCGGGATTTTCTTCATTTCTCTCGTATGGTTACTTCATCCGAAATTACGAGCATTGCCGAAAGCTGATGAGATTACAGCGGATACTTTTGGGGTGCAGTTTAAGGAAGAGCGCGGGAAAGGTGCGGCTTTATAATAGGAATGGGAGTACGTGAAATTTATATCGGCGATTTTTCAAATATATCAGCGCAACTCGAATTATATCGGCGATTTTCACAATATATCGGCGCAACTCGAATTATATCAGCGATTTTTCGATTTTATACAAAAAGAAGAGGCCGTTTCCAAACAGCCTCTTCCATCTATTTAGGAAGTTCCACCCGAACGGTCGTCCCTTCCCCTTTCGTGCTATAAACTGAAACGTTTCCGTTATGCAGTTCCACAATCTTTTGCACGATCGATAATCCTAAACCGCTACCTTCTACATTTCTTGCCCTTGCTGTATCCACCTTGTAAAAGCGATCAAAAATACGATCCATTTCTTCTTGTTCCATACCGATTCCGTTATCGGATATAGAAATAATAACACTAGACTCTAACTCTTCGACAAAAAACTCAATGGTCCCACCATCGTTTGAAAACTTAATGCTATTCGTGAAAATGTTACTCCATACTTGATGAAGAAGGTTTTCATCACCTTTTATGACGATATCCGGCACATCAAATTCAACGGCGATATCTTTTTCACGCCATTTCCATTCGAGCATAAAAATGACGTCTTTAATTTGCTTCTGCAAATTGAATTCTTTTATTTGTAACACTTTCTCTTCTTTATCTAATGAAGCGAGCGTAAGTAACTGTTTACATAAACTAGACATTCGCTTACTTTCACCTTCAATAATTTGTAAGTAATGATTTCTTTCTTCCATGCTCATCTTTTCTGTTTGCAACGTTTTCGAAAAACCTTGTATAGAAGAAAGCGGCGACTGGAATTCATGTGAAACGTTCGAAACAAATTCTTGTCTCATTTCATCTAATTCTTTTATACTTTTCGTCATCTTTTGGAAGCTTGTAGATAACGTTCCTATTTCATCTTTTCGTTTTACGTCTAATTCAATTTCATATTCCCCACTCGCAATTTTTTGCGTAGCCTTCGTAAATTTACGAATCGGACGAACGATGTAACCTGCTGCAATCGCTATAAAGATAATACTTAATAGTACGATAAACCCAAGTAATACCGCTAAGAAAATTCGCATCTCGCCAAATTGGTTCTGAATGTCAGGACGAATAAATAAAGCGTACTGTTTATCACCGTGTTTTACCGGGACACCAACACTATTTATTAATTCATTATCGAAAAAACCAGTAATAAATAGGCGAGTCGGATATGTAGAAACACCATTAAACGTTTCACCTTGCAATACTTTATGAACGGTATCATCACTAATAGACGTCTTACGAAACGCATTGCCGATACGCTTTCCATTCTTTTGATCATCGACAATATAAATTTCATACCCTAACTTCGCAATAGATTGTAAGTACGCCTCTTGATTTTCTTCGCTTTGCTTTTCATATAATGACTTAACTTCTTCCGCATACTTTAAAATCTTTTCGCTGTTATATGGCTTTAACTTCACTTGATAATATACGTTTGTTAATAAAAAGCCGATAATACTACTAAGTAGCATAATACCGACTGTCATAAATACAAATCTAGAATATAGTGATTTCATCTTATTTCAGCTCCAACTTATAACCGAGTCCGCGCACTGTCGTAATTTGAAAATCATCCGTTCGTTTTGAGAAACGATCTCTTAGTCGCTTCACATGAACATCAACTGTCCGTTCATCCCCTTCAAAATCCATTCCCCATACTAGTTCAATTAACTCTTCTCTTGAAAATGTTCTCCCAGGATAACTAGCTAGTTGTGATAATAATTCAAATTCCTTTAACGGAAGTAAAATCGTCTGGCCGTTACACTTCACTTCAACACCTTTACGATCAATTGTCGTTCCATGGAGTGTAATTATGTCAGCGCTCAGCATTTGATAACGGCGTAATAAAGCTTTCATACGGAAAATGACTTCAGCTGGTTCAAATGGTTTTACGATATAATCGTCCGTACCAGAAATGAATCCTTTCTCTTTATCGACTAACTGATCCTTTGCTGTTAATAAAATAACAGGAATATCATGATACTTCCGAATTTCTTCACATAACGTATAGCCATCAACGAACGGCATCATAATGTCCACGATCGCAAGATGAATATTTTCCTTCTCTAGTACTTCTTGCGCTACCTTTCCGTCTTCCGCTTCAAAAACTGTAAACCCCTCTTTTTGTAAATGGTAATGCAATAACTCTCTAATATGCTTATCATCATCAGCTAATAAAATATGTATCATCTTCATTAAACCCTCTCTCGTTCATCCTTCTACATCACTACATTAAGAAACAATTGGTTTTTTTGCAAGAAAAAGAAAAGGATTCCTTAGAAGATACGTTTCTTATCATTGTGGTCAGCTGTTTTATTTTTCTTATAATTTGATGAAGTACTCTGGTGTACGAATAAGTGATCTATTACTTTTTTAGTAAGTGGCATAAATAAATTCAGTATTAGCCCACCTAAACAAACAGTTAATATAGTTCCAACACCAACTGGTCCATGTAAAATCGTTGCCATTATTAAGAATATAAGGTAAATAAATGTTCGTGATATAAAGATATTCGTTCTCGTTAATTCTTGTATGATTAATGTTAATCGGTCAATTGGAATGGGAGCAAAATTTGTTTGTAAATATATTGCAGTTCCTAATCCTGTAATAACTAATCCGATTCCAAAATAAATCATTTTACTGTACCATATTTCAGGTGTAATTAAATTGCGTAATAAAAATAGCCACACATCAATACCAATGCCCGTTATGAATGCTGTTAACAACCCTAGTACCTCTGGTCTTTGTCTTTTTAATATCGAATTACAACATATTAATAATAAAGCTATTATTATTTCCCAGCTTCCCACAGTAAGCCCCACATTTAAAGAAAGTCCTACTAAAAGTGCATCAAAAGGTGAAGTACCAAGATCTGATTGTATTGTGAAAGAAATACCAAGGGTTAATATTAAAATTCCTAATACATAAAAAACATACTTCATTTTAATCAGCCTCTTTATCGTCATTTTTGTTGCATTTACAATAAAAATATTTTATATTAAATGTAACTTCAAATTGTTGCATTTGCAATAAAAAAGAAAGATGAGGAGTTCATTATGAAAGAAATTCTTCGTGAAATTGGCATGATTGCAAGGGCATTAGATTCTATTAGTAATATAGAATTTAAAGAATATGAGCTTACAAAAGGTCAGTATTTGTACCTTGTGCGAATATGTGAAAACCCAGGAATCATTCAAGAAAAGCTATCTGAGATGATAAAAGTAGATCGTACAACCGCAGCCCGTGCCATCAAAAAGCTTGAAATCAATGGATTTATCGAAAAGAAAGAAGATGAATCTAACAAAAAAATCAAAAAACTTTTTCCAACAGAAAAAGGAAAAAACGTCTATCCTTTTATTAAAAGAGAAAATGATTATTCCAATACTGTTGCATTAGAAGGATTTTCGGAAACAGAAGCGGAAACTATTTCTAACCTTCTTCAAAGAGTAAGAAAAAATATAGAAAAAGATTGGGAATTTGTAAAAAAGGGAAATAAGAGAAATTATTGATTATATAAAGGAGCTAACTATTCAAATGACTACACATATAGAAAAGTGCACCCTTAAAGATATACACAAACTTCAAGAAATTAGTTATGAAACATTTAATGAGACTTTTAAACATCAGAATTCACCCGAAAATATGCATCATTATTTGGAAAAGGCATTTAACTTAAAGCAATTAGAAAAAGAATTATCCAATATCTCTTCTCAATTCTTTTTTGTCTACTTCAACGATGCAATTGCTGGGTATCTGAAGATCAATACTGATGATGCTCAGTCTGAAGAAATGGGCGATGAATCACTTGAAGTCGAGAGAATTTATATAAAGAGCTCCTTTCAAAAACATGGTCTTGGCAAATATCTACTAAATAACGCTATGGAAATTGCAATAGCAAATAATAAAAAGAATATTTGGCTAGGCGTATGGGAGAAAAATGAAAATGCTATTGCTTTTTATAAGAAGTTAGGTTTTGTACAAGCTGGCTCTCACTCCTTTTATATGGGAGATGACGAACAAGTTGACCTTATAATGATTAAAACACTCATATAACTTTTTTGAGAGGTGGGCTACTATGTATATTCCAAAATATTTTAAAGTCACAAATGTTGATGAAATTTGGGAGTTTGTTCAAAAAAACTCTTTTGGAACAATCGTCACAACCAAAAAAGAGAAACCAATCGCAACTCATTTACCTTTTGGGTTAACTAAACAAGGTGATGATTATTTTATTACTGGACATATGGCTTATGGGAACCCCCAGTGGAGAACATTTGAAACTTGTGAGGATGTTCTTGTAATGTTTCAGGGACCACACTCTTACATCTCTTCTTCTTGGTATGAAAATGAAGAAGTTCCAACATGGAATTATCAAGCTGTCCATATATATGGTAAAGCAAGTATTTTAGATAAAGAGGAATTAATAGATGAATTAACAACAATGCTGAAAAAATATGAAGAGCATCGTGAAAATCCAGTATTATGGGATAAACTTTCCCCCACTCTCTTAGAAAATGAACTGAAAGGTATAATTGGATTTAAAATTAAGGTGGAAGACATCCAGGCTGCATATAAATTAAGCCAAAATCGAAATGAGACGGATTATATTAACATTATTGAGAAATTGTACGATGAAGAAAATCCAGATGCAAAACAAATGGCGGAACTCATGGGGAGTAGATTAAAAAATCACATATAATCCATTGTTATTCAACTCTCACATTTCAAAATTAAAGAACAGACTGGAACGTTCTATCGGCAGTTTTCTTTAAAATGTAAAAGTTCGAACTTAAAGTGAATGGTGTTTAATAAAAAAGAATCTATTTTGAAAACAGATGATTCAAAATAGATTCTCACGTTTTAGTATTAAGATTATTTTAATGAAAAGTAATTTTTAAGCCTTCGAAATATCAACGAATCCTTCTCCAAATACGTCACGAACATCATGTATAGCAATGAACGCAGCCGGATCTGTAGTTTGAACAATTCGCTTTAGCTTCACTACTTCTTGCTTATTAATAACAACATAAAGAATGTCCTTCGGCGTTTTCGTGTAATAGCCATGACCTGAATACACGGTAACCCCTCTGCCCATTAAAGAAGTTACCTTCCCGGCAATTTCATCCGGTTTATCTGAAATAATCGTAATGGCCTTTTTTGGATTTAACCCTTCAATTACAAATTCCATTACTTTCGTTCCTACATATAACATAATAATTGTCAGCATCAGTTTTTCTGCACCAATGATGAAATAAGATGAAAACGCAACGATTAAATCGAAGAACAGTAGACCATAGCTAATGCTCCAACCTAAGTACTTATGTGTCATCCTCGCTAAGATGGTAGTACCTGCTGTCGTTCCACCAACGCGAATGATGAGACCAATCCCGCACCCGATAAATATTCCACCGAAAATGGCATTTACGAGCATTTCATCTGAAGCAATCGTCCATCCTTCTGTTAAATGAAGGAATAGCGAGTTCGTAACTACAGCAATAATCGTATAAATTGTTGTAATCTTATTTAAAAATTTATAACCAACTATTAACAAAATCGCATTTAAAATTAAATTGACTAAACCTGGTGACCACTCAAATAAGTAGTACGTAATAATTGTGATACCTGTTACCCCACCCTCACCGAATTCGTTCGGAATAACAAATAAATTAACACCTAAAGCAAAAAGGAATGCACCAATAATAATAAAAATAATGTCTGTCGTTCTTTTTTTCATATAGTACCTCACTTCTTATGCAAATATTTCTTCAGATATAAACTCTCACCATTATATCGTGGAATATTCAAATCGAACAGTAGTTTATTTTTATTTTCATATAGGATGATACATCAACTTTATCCTATATCTACATGTAATTTAAAAAGGGTAACAACTGTATTTATTATGTACTACAAGTAAAGTTTTGATTTCTTATGCTATTTACGCTGAAAAGTGAATAGGAACACTCTCAATCGCACAAACTTCGAATACAAAACAAATAGGCGAAGCTATAGGATAGGCTTCGCATCAAGCGTGTGCTCACAGAGGTTTATATTCATAAATTTACTTATCTTTCTCCATATACTCTTTAATCTTTCGTTCTTCCCACTCTTTTCCGAATATGCCAACTGGAAAAGTTGTCAAAGCGTGTATAACAATTCCGATTCCCCAACCTGCAAGTGGATATAAAAACCATAATTTACTTGAATCAGAACTTATATTTATGAAAAAAAGCATTAAGTTCACTAGTATATAGACCGTTAAATGAATGTAAAACGCTTTTAAATTCTCCACTCTTTTTTTAGCTCGTAAATAATTCTCATCTCGCTCCATATGTAAACCCCTCTTTCATTATTGTATTTTTTAAATTCGCTCCGATTTAAACATCATATTCTAGTTAGGAATCCCTTATTCTCAAAAAATACAAAACAAAAAAGCACCTAGCAAATAGTCATGTGTATGACCATTTGCTAGGTACTGCATAATCCATTTATTATTTACAGGCGTCTAATTAAGACCAAATCCAAACATCATCATTATTTTCAACGTTGCTCTTTACCTTATGAACTTTTTCGATATGATCAACTGTGTTCCAATTAATAGAACTTCCGCCCCAGCCTACATACTTCATATCAATTTTTACTTTCTCCCCCGCTTTAAACACTTGCCCCTTTGTTAAGAAAACATCAATAATAACTTTCTTCCCGTTTAGCGATGGATATTCCACTACGACATATTTAGTAGCACCGTCTGTTCCTACTTTTGATACTTCCCCAATTACATAATCAGGTGAGCCATCTTCTTTCATGTGCATACCTAACTTGTTTGTTGTATTTTCAATTGCAGTTGCAACCATATATTCTGTAAAATTACGCATCATAGATCCAGTAGCTTTTACTTCATCTCCTACTTTCACATTTGAAAATGAATCTATATATACACTAACAGGTTCTTCGTATTGCTTAGATTTAACAACAATTACACCGTTATCTACTTCTACTACTCGTCCTTCTAATGTTGAGAAATTAGATTCTATAGAAGCTGCACTCGCTTTTGTTACTTCTAGTCCTGGTACATTCGTTCCTGATAATGCTGCGATTCCTAAAGCACCTGCTAAAATTATTTTTTTCATACCCATTACGAAACATCTCCATTCATGATGATTTTATTTTTGATTGGATACAACCAACCTGTAACTATTATAGTTACATGTTATAGAAAATAGCAACCCCCTTTCTTATGCAATGATGCATACTATAATTTTCAAATGCAATTCAACACTAAGACTGAATTCTTGAATCCCAGCAGGTAAACGGATTGATGATGAAGAAACTAATGACATGCATCATATTTTTCAATACTACGGTTTGTATAATCGTATTTCATTACATTATGTAGGGGCGGAATTCATATGTTAATAAAACCAAAGAGATTACAGCCAGGTGATATTGTAGCAACAGTAAGTCCTTCATGGGGAGGCGCAGGTGATTCTGAAATAAGATGGCGATATGAGCAAGGAGTAAAGAGATTAGAAGAAGTTTTCGGTCTTACGGTTGTTCCAATGCCGAATAGTTTAAAAGGTAGCGAATTCATTTATAACAACCCACAGGCTCGTGCGGAAGATTTAATGACAGCATTTCAAGATACGCGCGTGAAAGCAATTATTGCGAATATTGGCGGTCAAGATAGCATTCGCCTACTTCCCTATATAGATTTTAATGCAATACGTGAAAATCCGAAAATTTTTATGGGATACTCTGACGTTACCATTTCACATTTATTTTGTCATAAAGCAGGTCTTTCCTCTTTTTACGGTCCAGCAATTTTGACCGACTTTGCTGAAAATGTAGAGATGGATCCATATACGGTTGAAATGGTAAATCGAACTCTCTTTTCCAATGAAATGATTGGCGAAATCCAACCAGCTCCTGAATGGACAAGTGAGCGTTTAGAATGGATAGAGATAAATAAAGATACAAGACGTACGATGCAGCAAAACAATGGATATGAGCTACTCCAAGGCTCTACCACTGTACAAGGACGTTTAATTGGTGGTTGTATAGAAGTATTGGAATTTGCAAAAGGAACGGAGCTTTGGCCTGAGAAAAAACATTGGGAAGATAGCATTCTCTTCTTTGAAACTTCTGAAGACCATCCAGAACCAAGTTATATAAAGTATTGGTTACGAAATTATGCAGCGCAAGGTATTCTCCAAAAAGCCAAGGGCATCATTTTTGGTAAACCGAAAGACGAAATGTATTATGAAGAATATAAACATGAAATACTGCAAGTTATGAAAGAACATAACTTAGAAGATTTGCCAATTCTTTATAATTTGAATTTTGGTCATACTGAACCGAAGTTTATTTTACCTTACGGCTCGATGGCAGAAATTGATTGTGAAAATGGATCTTTCTCTATTTTGGAGAGTGGTGTGGAATGAATAAAAACACTCCTACGAGATATAACTGTGAATTGGTACTTTTAATACTTATCTAATGATAAAGGGGGATTTACGTGTATGGAAGTAACATTTACAGTAAGTAAATGGGATGAAAAACCAATTGATGATACTAAAAAAGATTTCCCTATTAATATTGCACATGTCGAATATGATATTGATGGTGAATTAAAAGGAAAAGCTTTTGTTGAATACTTATTATATTATTTAGACTCAAATATAAATGATGGTCACTTAGCTACTGCTAAAATTTCTGGATTTTTACACTTTGAAGGAATTTATAAGGGGCAGCATGGGACATTTACAGCTATAGAGCAAGGAATATTTGATAAAGGAAATTTAGATTCCCCAGGAACAATTATTAAAGCTACCGGTAACTTAGAAAGTCTGAGAGGTTCCTATCATTATCAGTTTGCAGGTCAAACTAGTAAACTAATTTTAGAGTTTGAATTTTAGCGAAATACCCTATACTTTAGTGGAAAGGACATTTCTTGTAATACTAGGAATGTCCTTAAAGTTCGTTCAAAGGTAATTTTTTCGCCTACTTGCAATTTCATTAGTCCCCCCCCTCCTCAAAAACTCTTTTAAAATAAGAAAAACCGAAACTAAAATCATTTCGGTTTTTCAAACTAATGAAGTCTATATTTATTTTAAAGAATGTACAAACAACCCACTACGCAGTTTCGGTTCAAACCACGTTGATTTTGGTGGCATAACTTCTCCAGCGTCTGCGATTGCTAATAAAGATTCCATTGATGTCGGATATAATGAGAACGCTGCTTTATATTCGCCGTTATTTACAAGGCGTTCTAGTTCTTCTAATCCGCGGATTCCTCCGACAAAATCAATGCGTGAATCAGATCGCGGATCATGTATTTCAAGTACTTGGCTTAATAAATGATCTTGCAGAATAGATACATCTAAACCTTTTACAAGGTCGTTCGCATCAAACGTTTCCTCTTTCACTGTGAGCTTATACCACTTCTCGTTTACATACATGCCAAATGTTTTTGGCTCATTTGGTTTATACGGAGAAACAGATGCTTCTTCTACATAAAAGTATTGCGTGATTTGCTTTAAAAACTGTTCTTCTGATAATCCATTTAAATCTTTTACAACTCGGTTATAGTCCCAAATGGATAATTCATCATGAGGGAATAAAACTGATAGGAAGAAATTAAACTCTTCTTCTCCTGTGTAATTCGGATATTGTTCTCTTCGCATAAGTCCTACTTTTGCGGCTGACGCGGAGCGGTGGTGTCCGTCTGCAATGTACAAGTTAGGGATATCTTCAAATAAGTTTACTAAACTTGTAATTACTTCTTCATCAGCTATTTTCCAAGCAACATGCCTAACGCCGTCCTCTGCTGTAAATGTATAGATTGGCGCATGTTCTTCTTTCCAGCTTGCGATGAAACGTTTCACTTCTTCTTTTGTACGATACGTTAAAAAGATAGGACCTGTATTTGCGTCACACACATCTACGTGGCGAATACGATCTAGTTCTTTTTCATGACGCGTTCTTTCATGTTTTTTAATTGTATCGTCTTCATACTCATCAATAGATGTACAAACGACAAGGCCTGACTGCGTTCTTCCTTGCATCGTCAGTTCATAAATGTATAGTGCTGGCTCTTCGTCTTGTATGAACACTTCTTCTCGTATCAATCGATTTAAACTTTCACCCGCTTTTTCATATACGCGATCGTCGTACGGTGAAAGCGCTGGGTCTAAATCAATTTCTGCTTTATCAACGTGCAAGAAAGAATACGGATTCCCTTTTACAACCTCTCTTGCCTCTTCACTATTTAATACGTCATACGGTAAAGCTGCAACTTCCGCTGCTTTTTCTTCTACTGGACGAATGGCCCGAAACGGTCGGATTTTTGCCAAGTTCCTCTCTCCTTTACACAATCATTCGAACGGCTACAACACCTGTAATTTTGCTTATATTTTCCACAATGTTCTCTTTTATTATATCATCAATTCCGTTATCAATATCAATCATCGTGTACGCCCAAGAATGTTTACTACGATTAATCATATCTGCAATATTAATATGATGTTCTGCTAAACATCCTGTAATTTGTCCTACCATGTTCGGTACATTTTGATGCATGATTGTAATACGTTTCTTTCCGATATACGGCAATTCTACGTTTGGATAGTTGACTGAATTACGAATATTTCCTGTCTCTAAATATTCACGTAATTGACGCGCTGCCATGATCGCACAATTTTCTTCTGATTCAGATGTAGATGCACCAAGGTGAGGCGTCGCAGTTACATTTTTCATCTTTATTACATTTTCATTCGGGAAGTCCGTTACGTAATGTGCAATAACATCTTCTTCTAACGCTTTTTGAAGAACCTTTTCATCTACAAGTTCTCCTCTAGAGAAATTGAATAAACGCATTCCTTTTTTCATTTTCTCTATAGCGTGTTCACCAATAATCCCCTTCGTTTGATTCGTAAGAGGAATATGAAGGGTAATATAATCACATGTTGCAAAAATTTCATCTAAACTAAATGCTCTTTGCACATGTGTAGAAAGGCGCCATGCTGTTTCAACTGAAATGTAAGGATCGTATCCGACAACGTCCATCCCTAAAGCTAACGCATCGTTCGCAACTAAAGCACCGATTGCACCAAGTCCGATAACTCCTAGACGTTTCCCTGCAATCTCTGATCCAACGAATTGTTTTTTTCCTGATTCAACAAGCTGCGGTACTTCTTCCCCTTCTAAATTTTTCGTCCAGCTTACTCCGTTAATAATGTTACGTGAAGACATAATAAGACTTGCGATAATGAGTTCCTTTACTGCATTAGCATTCGCTCCTGGCGTATTAAATACTACAATCCCTTTTTCTGTACATCGCTCGACAGGAATATTATTTACCCCTGCACCAGCTCTCGCAATCGCCTTTAAGTCTTTTGAAAATTCTTCTTGATGTAAAGAATAACTGCGAAGTAAAATACCGTCTGGGTGATCCATTCTCTCCCCTACTTCATAGCGCTCTCCGCTAAGTACTTGCAAACCTTTTTCTGCAATTTGATTTAACGTTTGAACACGAAACATATCCCCATCTCCCTATCTATTCTCAAGCTCAAATTCCTTCATATAATTTACTAATTGCTGTACGCCTTCTGCTGGCATCGCATTGTAAATACTAGCGCGCATACCACCGACTGATCGATGTCCTTTTAGCGTAACAAGGCCGCGTTCTTTCGCTTTTTGTAAAAACTCACTGTTCAGCTCTTCTGACGGTGTTGTAAACGGAATGTTCATAAGTGATCGATACGTAGGATCAACCGGTGAAGTAAACAATTTTGATTCATCTAAGAAATTGTAAAGTAGTGAAGATTTCATTCTATTTTGTTCTTCAATCGCAGATACCCCGCCTTGCTCTTTTAACCACTCTAATACAAGTTTCGTTACGTAAATACTAAAGGACGGAGGTGTATTGTATAAGGAGTTATTTTTACTGTAAGTTTCATAGTTTAACATCGTAGGACAAGAGCGATCTGCTCCTCCAATTAAATCTCTTTTTATAATCGCAATCGTTAAGCCCGCTGGCCCTAAATTCTTTTGCGCTCCCGCATATATAAGACCAAACTTCGAAACATCATATCGTTCTGATAAAATATTTGAGGACATATCCGCAACGAGCGGTACTTTATCTACATGTGGAATGTCCACATACTTCGTTCCCTCAATTGTATTGTTCGTTGTAATATGTACATAATCTAGTTTTTCATCGCCTAGTAAACCATCCAGTCTAGGAATTGTAGTAAACTTCTCATTTTCAGAAGAAGCAATCACTTGTACTTCTCCTACTTTTTCAGCTTCTTGCATCGCCTTTTTAGACCATGAGCCAGTCAATATATATCCTGCTTTTTTATACGTATTCATTACATTCAGCGGTATCATAGAAAATTGTAATGACGCACCGCCTTGTAAAAACAATACTTCATACTCATCAGGAATGTTCATTAATTCACGAAGCAAGCTACCCGCTTCATCTATAATACTTTGAAAATAAGAAGATCGATGACTCATTTCCATAATAGACATGCCTGTCCCGTTATAATTTACAAGCTCCTTTTGCACTTTCTCTAAAACTGGCAAAGGGAGTATTGATGGTCCTGCTGAAAAATTATACACTCTTTCCATCACCCAGATGACCTCCCTATTTCTCATTTTAATATTTTTTAAACTTTCTGAATTATAACCCACAATACAAGACACGGTCAATTTCTTTTCTAGTATTACGGCGCAAGAAGCAATGGAATCGCTTGCATGTGTAAACTTTTTTTATAAACATATAAAAAAGTGTTAAGTACATAATCGTACTTAACACTCTAGTAATAAAGTATAATTGCTAATTGTCCGTAAAGAACCGATCAAAAATTTGATAAATAGCAGAAAGACCAATGAGCCAATAAATAGTGTCCACAAGCGCCGGCATAGAACCAAACCATTTCTCAACTACATTGTAATCTAACGCCACAAATAACCAATTCAAACCGCCAAGAATCACCAAAATTACTGTAAGGTAAGACAAAAATTTCATGATGATTGCCCCCTAGGTGATAAGATGGTGAAAGGCCTTTCACTAGAAATATATGTAGTGAACCTCAAAACTTGCCTATTTTATAAAAATTATTTTCGGTACCAGCCATTAATAACTGCTGCCGTTTCTTGACTATGTATTTGATACGCATGCGTACTATTATTAGATCCAATAAACCAAATTGAAAAGCCTTTAAAATATGGCTTCGGTTCTAATACGTCACGGTAAGCGCGCCATCCGTTTAATTGTACGTCTTTTGAAAACACATTAGAAACATCTGGATTCCACGGATTTTGTAAGCCTAGTTCACGCGCCGGAACGTTAAATCCGCCAAAGTAAACCGGTTTTCCTGTTGCTTTATGTAATTGTTCTAGTTGTTGAACAACATTTTGTCCACGGTTATATACTGTCGTCGCAAATAAACTTTGCTTCACTTCTTCATATGATGGATTTCTTTTTCCTGAAACTTCAAACCAACTATCGATACTAACAATGTCTACCTTCTTTAAATACGGACGATTTATTTTCTCAACAAACTTCGCTTCATATGAAGGATCCCAACTTGCTGTTAACCACCAGTTCATTTGATACAAAACATTTCCTTTATACTGATTACGAACAAAATCAATTGTATCGCTCCAGTATCCTTCTGCATATTCCATATTCACGAAATTAGAAGCAATCTTTAGTCCATACACATTGTATTTACTTGTAATAGAATTAAAAATATCTTGTAGAATAACCGTCTTCCAATTCCAGAAGAAATCATTAATATTACTTGGATTCCATTCCGTTTCCCCAACATTTCCTTGCTGAATATATGGGAACGGCTCCACTATAACTTGAATATTACGCTTTAATAATTCTTGAATTAAAATAATAGCCTGTTGCTTTTGCGCTTGATTAATTACCATATTCGTAGAAGTCACATTCGGAATATCTACCTGAATCGGTACATTTACTGTATTTAAATTTAAGCGCTCTACATCAGCTAACACTTTCGCTACATTTCCAACTTCCCATACCGTTACATTTCCTGATTTGATTTTTCCAGATTGAACAGTATTTACATCTGCCTGTACATTTCCTTGAAAACAAAAAGAAAATAGCATAATAAACACTCCTAAAAAACTTATTAAACTCTTATTTTTCTTCACAACTTTCCCCCTATAATTTTTGGCTTTCCTGATTATTTTATACAACATTTCATATATATTCCACAAAAAATCCAATAAATTTTTATTAATAAAAATGCTATTCACCCTTTATCCATATCTTATTCAGACTAACTTCCTAAAAATAGTAAGGTAAATAAAAAAGGAGCATATTTCCGCTCCCTTTTTTATTTACCTTACTATTGAAGTTATTTAATTTTTTCTGATACCCTAACCAAATCTACTTTTTCGTATAATTAAATTTTTATCTATATTCGCTTTTTGTTTGTATTACTATTACATTTACTTCATTATTCGAGACATAATTATTGCAGTTATCAAGATAATAATAGCGGTTATCAAGCCAGATTCTCCAATCCAAATCTCAGTTTGATATCCTGTACTTGCACGTGCGAAAGGTCCTTGAATAATGGCATTCCAAGTAGTATGGATGATAACCGAAGGCCAAACGCTACCTGTGATAAGTCGTAAATAAGCTGTAATATAACTGAATGGCACAATACAAAAATAGATGCCAAGTACTGAAAAAACGACAGATGGTCCCTCTACATATAAACCAGCCATAACAATTGGAACATGCCACGTTGCCCAAACCAATCCACTAATAAGGATAGGCCGTGAAAACTCTGCATCAACGAGCCTTGTGAGCATATAACCTCGCCAACCCATTTCTTCTCCCAAAACTGGGATTAAGTTAAGCAAACTTCCGAAAATACCGCTCAATACTACTAGATAAATGAAACTGAATGGTGCCATTACATACTGAAGCCCAAGTAAATTGTAGATCGGTTCTAACATACCACCTTCGGGATGCTGAAACCCTGCAATTCCGCTCAACCAGGCGATAGAATAAGTAATTCCACAAATAATCATAGGTATTAGCAGGGCAAGACCAATCCCCTTCCATATCTTTAAGTTACCGAGACTAAAAGATACATCTTTAAATCCTTCTTTCAGTATTATGCGAGTCAAAATAGAAGAAAATGCTGGAGTAAACATATATACCACAATAAGCGGCATACTTTTCGTAATTATTACTACTACATTTAGAATAATAGAAGTAATGATTAAGATACTCAAAAAGAGTTGAAGTCCTATTTTAGCACGTTGGATTTTATCTTTATTATGGAACGATTTTGCGTGTAATATCATTGTAATCCGCCCTTTCCCTTTCATTCACTTGTTTATCGAATGTACTTCTTGTCATTTCAAAAGACACAACTTAGAATAAAAATATTTTGGTATACAGATCATTCATCTTTAAAATCCCTCCCAAACTTATAATCTCGTCTTACTTGCGACTCATCAATGGAATTATTATTTATAAGTTGTCATAGCCGGTAGTACAAAAGTGTAATGATTATTCTATGACTTGTGTCAATTAACCTTATGACAATATGTAACTAGAAAATATGATATGAGCTAGCTAACAATTGAATTAAGGCAATTGATTCGTGCAAGTACATGAATCAATCTTGCTTTTACAAATAATTCAATTGAGGTGGAAAAAATGAATAAGAAAAGAATCATTGCAATGGTTAGTACAGCTTTATTAGTCACAGGATGTGTGGAAGTAGGAAACGCTCAAACAGTAGCAGTCGAAAATTCAGGTCAATCAATCCAAAAAAATATAGTTAAATCAATACAATCACAGGCTTACCCGCTAAAAACGATAGAGCCATCAAAATCATTTGAGGATTTAAAGCCACTTAAGAAAATGATTGGGAACGCACAATATGTAGGATTAGGAGAGAATACTCATGGAAGCTCTGAAATTTTCACTATGAAGTTTCGCCTTGTGAAATATTTGGTTACTGAGATGGGTTTTACAAATTTCACAATGGAAGAAGATTGGGGAAATGGCTTAAAGCTAAATGAATATATCCAAACAGGAAAAGGAAACCCTAGGGATTTTTTAAACTTGTTATATCCTACTGATGAAATTTTAGCCATGATTGAGTGGATGAAAGATTATAATGCTAATCCATCCAATACAAAAAAGATCCAATTTATCGGGCTCGATTTAAAGGAGTTGGACCAAGGTTGTTTTAATAAAGTAATTGATTATGTAAAACTGCATCGACCAAATTTGCTGGCAGAAGTAGAAGAAAATTATAAAGAATTGTCGGCTTTTCATGGAAGTACAAAGGAATATATGGACCTTGCTCCTGAAATAAAAGAAAAGTTCAAAGCAAACGCTGAGAGAGTAACTCGATTACTAAAAGATGAGAATGGGCAAGCCAACACAGAAATAGTTTCATCCGAGTACATCTGGGCAAAAGCAACGGCAATTGCAATAGAGAAATTTACCACAATGCTAATTCCTAACGACTATCCAAGTATGTTAAAGCTGCATGAGCAATACTTGACCGATCATGTAATGTGGGCACAAGAGACATTAGGTGGTAAAACGATGGTATGGGGACACAATATTCATATAGCTAAAGGAATTATCGATGAGGAATTATACCCTTATGTTGCGGGGCAATTTTTGAAGGAACGTTTAGACAATAATTATGTCACGATTGGTAGTACAACTACGGAGGGAAATTTCACCTTATACAACGACACCGGAGATAAGATTATAACGAATCCGATTCCACAAGATGTAAATAGTTTCAATTATACCCTCGGAAAAGTACCATATAAAATGTTTTTATTGGATAACCGTCACCTTAAAGGACCAGCAGATAAATGGGTTAAAGCAAAACGACCATTACTAAGTATAGGGGCACGACTCTTACCGAACGACTCGGCATACTTTAATAAGTCATTGCTTGAGCAATTTGATATTATTTTTCACATTCGAAAAACAAGTCCATCTCATATTAAATAAAAGTATAAAACAATCCCGTTCTTGCAGATGTAAGAACGGGATTGTTTTATGGGGATTCATATAAGCACCTTTTTTAACTAGAAGTAGGTTACTCCCCCCTTTTTTGCATCATTTAGAAATGTCATATGACATTTTTACACTAGTGAGAATGACAAAAAAAGCAGTACAATTCGGTTATTACATAGATAGGAGCGAGAACTTTATGAAATCAAGATTCATCCAGAATGGTTATTTTTTATTGCTAACTTTCGTTACAGGATTGTTTTATTTTTGTTTTTATCTAATAGCTCTGCTATTTAGCTTCACCCTTTCATTTACGGTAGTTGGGATTCCACTAGTTATACGCGTACTACAGACTACCACACCCTTTGTCCAATTCGAGCGCATACAGACGAAAATTTATACAGATATTTCAACAGACTCTTACGATAGAAGTATAACAATGGATACATCGAACTGGGCTCAAGTGAAATTAGTGCTTACAGATCGTCACACTTGGTCTGCTGTCTATTGGTTAATGCAGAAATTAGTGATTGGCATTTTCAGTCTCATTAGTGCAATCATTTTTTATGTAATGCCACTTATGTTGCTGTTGGCACCACTACTGTATCAATACATCGAAATGAATATCATATTCATACAAATAGATACTTTTGCTAAGTCACTCTTTGTAATGTTTATGGGTATAGTATTTACCGCCATAAGTATTAGAATAGTAGATTGTTTAACAAAGAGAATTGGAGGCTATACACGTAGCATGATTCGGCGACTAAATCGATAGAAGTTTGTCCTCTGTGAGAGGATTGCAGCGTAAAATTAAAAAGTATAACAATGGATGAAGGATTAATTTATAATATAGGAAGTAAAAAGGTAGGCTACTTAGGGGGTAAATAACTTGTTAGATATGGTTAAGTATTGGTTTTGGTACGATTGGATTATGTTAGGAGTCCGTATACTTGTTAGTGTCTCTATCGCCATAACCACATTAGATTTTCAGGATAGTTTAACATTGCCACTTTGGATTATTATTCTTTGGGAAATTATTGCTTTCTCTGTTCCATGGGTAGCCTTACTATTCAATTATAAATATTATTTGTTCACAGACATACTGCTATATGGTGGACTATGTATATATTTAACCTCATTATTTCCGGAAGCTTACAACACATTTCTTATATCGGTGTTTCTAATTGCTGCGAATAGTAAACATTTATCCTATTATTGGACAGCTCCAATAACAGTTTTTATAACAACTGGAATTTTCTATGCAGTTGCGCCAAGTAATAACTATTGGATTATGGTTACCTACTATGGACTTGCTTACGTAATGGGCTTTGCTTTCCATTTATTAATCGTCAATCATAAGCAAAATGAAGCGATTCGTAAACAAAACGCGGTACTTGAGCAATATATGTCTCAGATTGAACGTATTACACTGGCAGAGGAACGGAACAGGCTGTCGAGCGAGCTTCATGATACAGTTGGTCACGCTTATACTTCTATTATTATGGGGATGGAAACGTTGCGTACCGAACTTGCTACTGAAATGGGGATACAGAGGCTAGATTCTCTGCTTGAAATGGGACGGAAAAGCATCGAGGACGTGAGAGGTTACCTACATCATATGGATTCTCCGTGTCAATCGCCTTCCTTAATTCAATCTCTCCAAAATCTTGGAGCCGAATTTCAAGAGCACGCTCAGGTTAATGTAAGTTTTAGGACATTCGGAGAGGAATATCAACTATCTCGGCAAGCGAAGATCGCATTCATTCGTTGCTTACAAGAGTCCCTTACAAATGCAGTACGTCATGGTCAAGGGACTGAAATTATAGTTTCATTGCAATTTGACGAACAATATACGAGGTTAGAAGTTCAAGATAATGGAAAAGGAAATGTAGAATGGCAAGAAGGCTTCGGTATGAATGCGATGAAGGAACGGGCAATGAACTTGCAGGGTCATTTGTCTGTATATACAAAGCCAGAGGAAGGAATGCTTGTTACTTGTACCATACCGCGACAAACTGAAATAAAAGATGGACTTATCCGTTTGTTAATTGTAGATGATCAGCCTTTTGTTCGAGAAAGTTTGAGGACACTACTCGATAGATATGAAGATTTAAATGTAGTCGGTTTGGCCGAGAATGGCAATCAAGCCATCGATTTGTGTGGGCGCCTTCAACCCCATGTTATACTTATGGATTTAGATATGCAGCACATGAATGGAGTCGAAGCAACCAAAAAGATTAAGCAACAATGGCCACATATCCGCGTATTGATTTTCACAACGTTTCAGGATACCGAACAGGCGTTGGAATCACTTCGCAACGGTGCGGATGGTTTTTTACTCAAATCTATTGAAACGTTGGAGCTAGCTAATACGATCCGACTTATTCACAAAGGTGGGACACTGATTGATCAGGGAATGTCTCACAAAATATTTGAGAAGTTTGATGAGCAAAAAGAGACATCACAATCAAAAGCAACCGCTTATGAGCTAACAGCTAGGGAGATAGAAATATTGCAACTAGTAGCAAAAGGACTTCGATACACTACCATAGCATCCAGATTATATTTATCGAGTGGTACGGTCAGAAATTATGCTTCCACAGCTTATACAAAGCTAGGAGTCCGTAACAAAGAAGAAGCTGTTCAAAAGGCTCTAGAAATTGGAATTATTGAATAACAAAATGTTTTGCGGTGTATAAAAATGAGCGAAAAAGAATGCTTTGTGTGGTTTGTTTTGTAACAGAGTAAGTAAAGCTCCTTATCGTATAAGTAAATGTTAAAACACTTACTGTTTTGGAATAATAAAATTATTTAATCTTATTCTCTAAAATACAAAAGCCTACTATCAATTTAACTGATAGTAGGCTTTTAAAATTATTTAAGGACTGGGTTATGTTCTAATTTAACATTTTTTATCAGTGGAAATATTATCACTTCGGCTCTAAATTTAACACTTTTCCCTCTATCCCCTCCGTATTCAATGTAGTCGTATGATACGTTCCGTTTACCCAATCATCTATTTGATCATGATACCAATTACTTCTAAAATGTCCTGATTGTCCTGGCCCTACAATATGATAACCGTTTGACATATCTTTCGTATCAATGACGAATCGCCAAGAAGCTCCGTGATTGACGATACCGTTATCGCCGTAGCTCGCTGCTTGAACGGTAACTTGGCTTCCACCAATTGGAACTGGTTTTTCGCGATTAAATGCAAGTAATGCTAACATACTAGATGATTTGGAGATTGGATGTGTAAAAGCAAGTTGATGGTAATCGCCCCACTTCCACCCCGTAACATCTGGTCCATACTCCTTCTGTAATTTCTTCATTACATTCTCGTACGATGTATGCACAACTTTTGTGAAGCCTCCGTACTTCATAAACCAAGCGCTATGTTCTCCTGCTACTTCTTTTCGAATTAATTCATCAACAACTTGTGCCTTTCCTTCAAATAACTCCATCACATCTTTCGGTATTTCTTTTGAAAATAACGTATTTGAAATCTCTTTCATTAATAGATGGAATATTAACGGTGCCGATTCATCTTTACTATCGTAAAAATTCCACTTCGTTAATTGTTTTACGCCCTCTTTCTCTACTTCATTTAAAGATGCTTTATTTAACTCTTTTAAAAATATAGGAGCAAACTCTTTCCCATATAAATTTTTTTGATCCATCTGTAACTCTTCTAAATCTTTCACTGTATATTTTTCCTTCTCTTGTAAAAACTCTTGAATACGCATTTGCCTATATGGCTGCGCCCACGTATTACTAATATGGTACGGATAATGATCATCAACAATTTTATTATTCGCAGTAGAAATAAACCCTTGTTTTGGATTGATTACTTTTGGAAGTTGATCATATGGGATATACCCTTCCCATTCATATTCATCTGTCCATCCTGGCACTGGCAGACTACCATCACCTTTTTTACGCACTGGTATATTTCCATTTGCTTTATAAGCAATTGTGCCGTCGTTTGATGCAAATACAAAGTTTTGAGTTGGTGTATGAAAATCTTGAAGAGCCGTTTCAAACTCATTCCAGTCTTTCGCCTTATTCATATTTAATACAGCCTTTAACTCAGCGGAAGGCTCCAAAGCAGTCCACTTTAAAGCAAATACTGTTTTCGTTTTCGCTTTCCCTTTATCCGCAAACTCTGAAATGACTGGACCGTGCCTCGTAACCGTAACATTATACGGTATTGTCTTTCCGCCTTTTACTTTAATAGATTCATCAACAACAGTCGCTTTTTCCCACTTATCGTTATACAGAAATTCGTTTTCATTATTAGGATTTCGCTTTTCAATATATAAATCTTGTACATCAGGACCGGTATTCGTAACGCCCCATGCTATTTTGTCATTGTGACCTAATATAACACCTGGTACGCCAGCGAAAATAACGCCACTCACATTCAAATCTTTCATTTCAAGTGTTGATTGATACCAAATAGAAGGCGTCGCAAGAGATAAATGAGGATCATCCGCTAACATCGGCTTACCAGACGCACTCTTCTTACCGCCTATAACCCAGTTATTACTACCATTAAACTCTGGTGGAATGATTGTTTTTGCAAAACTTTGTGCTACGTCTACATTTGTATTTTTTAGTTCAGCTAGCAATCTAGGCGCATCTTTCGGATATGTAGGAAATAACTCATTTGCTTGCTCTTTCGGCAAATTTTTCAGCGCCCAATATCGAAATGCCTGTCCGTGCCAATGTCCCCCTAAATCAAACGCCATATACTTTCCAATCGTTAACGTATCCACAATGGACCATTCAGCAGGTTCATAGCCTAATATAGTAAACTCAACTGGCAATTTCTTTTCCTCTTTTGCCTCGCGTATAAAGGCATTCACCCCATCAGCAAATGACTGCAGAGCATATTTCGCTTCTCCATCATATTGACTAACAGACGCTTCGGCTGCTCGCCGTAAACCGAGCGTTCGAAACAACTTATCTCGATCAATAGCTGCTTCCCCTACAACCTCACTTAACATCCCAGAAGCTTGCCTTCTACTTAAATCCATTTGAAATAACCTATCTTGCGCTTGTACATACCCTTGCGAAAAATATAAATCGTGTGCATTTTCCGCTTTAATATGCGGTACACCTTTACTATCTCGCTTTATCGTAACAGCACGTTGTAAATCCTCTAGCTTTATCGTTCCATCTATCTTTGGCACAGATTTAAGCGTATATATGTTCAAAAAAATCGCTGTACATATAACCAACAAAAGGACGATACTACTAGACCAAATAAAAATTCTCTTACCACGAGTTCGTTTCTTTTTTATAACAACTTCCATATAACCCCCTCCTTCCTCAAACTATTCGCTTCTATTTTGAAAGAACCTTTTAGAAAAGTTGAAAAACCCCTTCATTTTCCTACAAATGAAGGGGGAATTTTTATCGTTTGTTACGCCAGCTTTCATTATGACCAAGATTTGAATCGGTCGCTAATTGTACATCATATAATATTTCACTAAAGAAATACTTATCTACTTTTTTTGGCACAATGCGTCTTTCATCATCAATTTCATCGTATTCATATGAACCACGATTCACTGTACCTGCTTTATAAAATTCAATGTCATACACACATATATCTTCTTCGTCTTCATAGCCAATTGGTGCTCCGCTAAATGACAGTTGTGCCCCTAATCCAGTGCGAGTATCTTCTTTATAAAACGTATAATACACACCGCCATCTTGAACTGATCCGCGAATCCATCCAAGTTTCGTCATCTTACCGAATAACGAGCGACCATTTAATAAAATACCACCAAATCTCTCAACAGTAACCTTATCGTCTTCCTCTACTACAAACACAGGACGTTCAATTTGTAGAAATGGCTGGACAATTTTCGAATGTTCCAGTTGCTCTTTCCACATTTCCTTTTCCGTTTCGGATAATTCTAACGGATGAATGAAACCAATCACGGTTCCAGACGAAAATTCATGATTCTCTCCTATCATTGAATAAAACGTACCATCCTCCGCATAACGGAACATTTTCAGTAACTTCCCTTCTGTATATTCACCCCAAATAAGTGAATTTACAAATTGCTTCATAATTGGATTCTCTAGAAATACCGACTTCCAGGAGTCATATGACCAATAGCGCTTTCTTGATAGAGCAGCTTCCAAACGTTGTTTCTGCATGGAAAGAGCACTTCGAAGCTCTTTCTTTAAAGTAGATAACCCTTTCTTAGCTAATTCAGCTTTTTCTATATCATCTTTTGCATTCGGCTTTGGAAGCGACTTCATACGTTTCCCTTCTTCTGTCTCTAATTCAATTTTTGACTCTGCAGTTAATATGGCCGTAAAACATCTATTCCCAAAATCAATTTCCTTCTCACCACGTATATTGAAACCAAGATTTGGTACTAGTTGATCTTCCAGCTCTTCTTCCGTTATACCACGCGTTTTTGCAGCGAGACTTAGTGCTTCTTTTGCTGCATTACGCACTTGTTTATGTTTATATTTAAAGGCCATTGTATGAATAGACATAAGTGCAAGCTTAGATGAGGACAAGCCTAAAGCCCGAACAGCATCAGCTGCAATTTTCCCTCGCATATCGAGCACCCATTCATCGATTTGCTTTTTCAGTATGCCGACCATTTTGTCATCACTATATATTCCATATAACGAAAGAATACCGCGTTTCTTCACATCTGCATCTTGAGAAATCCATGTTTGATATATTTCTTGCACACATTCTTTCAAGTCCTGTTCATTTAAAGTACTCCCAATCGCTTCAGCTGCCTCTTTCTTCTCGATAACAGAATCTGAAATGTACTGCTGCAAATAAGCTAATGGAATTGTAGCATCGGCAATTTCATTAAAATGACGAAGACGGATTTGTGGTTCATCCCCAATTAATTGCATAAGTGAATTTCTTTTTTGTTCCGTTACGATACGTCCACAAAGTTCTTCTATACTTTCTGAGTTTCTCTCCGTTTCAAGTAACGGAGCAAACTTCTCAACAAAAGAGGCATTCTTCTTATCTTGCAAAGCTTCCTGTACAAGTTCTGTATATTTTTCAATCTTATACTCTATAAGCAGTTTCATCACATTTTCACGGACAATTTTCTTTTTATTATGAAGTTCCAGCGCTACATCCTCTGCAGCTTCTACATCTCTTGAAAGAAGTTTAACTACAGACTCACGCATTTTTTTAGATGAATCCCCTAAAGTTTTAATTAAAATGGGACGCATTTTAATCATGTTATCCTTTGCTAACTCTTCTAAAATATATGCTTTGGCAACAGCAGAATACTCATCAAACCGTTCAATTATATACGCTTGTTCTTTTACAATGACATGAACAAGCGCTTCCTTCGCCTCATTTCTCTCTTCACTGTAGCATGCAGCTTGTTCAACTGCATAGGCAATCAGCTTTTCCTTACTTAGCCCATACGAAAGAAGTTCTTCTAATACTTGTTTCGGTTCTATCCCTCTGACAGAGCATTCGTAAAGAAGTTCGTATAAATTAACACTATATTCATCTCCGAATTGTAGTGTAAGTACAGCTTCCCTTTTTGCTACATCATCAATATCCCAAAGGAGTGCAACCTCTAACACCGGCATACCCCAATACATACTTCTATATTTCGGATTTTTAAGTATGTGCTTCATATCCTCAAGTGACACTTTCCCTAGTAAATAATCACAATATGTATCACGTATTGTAGACAATTTAATTTGCAAAGCAGCAATAAAAAATTCTTCTCGCATTTTTCCTCTATTTAGCTCATGTCCTTTTTCAGCTAACGTTCGCGCGATAATAAGATAATTCATTTTACTTACATATTGCAAAGTGCGTTGAACAAATTCCGGATTTTCTTCCAACATGAAGCAAAGGAATTCATATTCATACGTCTTACAGAAGTCTTCACTATTCAAATTATGTTGCCTCAGGCGGTGCGCAAAAAACCTTTCCTCAGCAATCCAAAACTGTTTACAAAAACTTTGAATTTCTTCATACGTTTTCTTATTTACACTACCTGTTCTTTTGTAGTTTTGAGGCTGGCCAAGAGCATGACACATATAACGCGTAGCATAATTCATAAACCCCCACACGTTTTTCTTTGCTAATATTTCCACATATCGCCTCGCAACGTTTGAATACTTATGGACATGAAATAACAGTCGCCAAATATAGTCCGGTAAATTTCCACCTAAAAATAATTCCCTATCACTTTCACCTTTTATATATCTTTCAGTTGCTTCAATCTTTTCCTTTTCCCCATTCAAATTCAAAATAAATTCAGCATGTTCTTTTAATCTCTCTTCCAATAAAGAGCTATACGTATGGAACTTCTCATAATCTACTTCAAACATTACGAGAAGTAGTGATAGTTGTTGCTTATTTAGTAAAGTATGTAATTGTCTCTCTATATAGTTCGGATCCTCTTTTGTTAACTCTTTCAGAAAACTATACGCCTCATTCACATAACTAGAGATATTAGTTAAATATTTACATGCAATTACTACAAGTTGATCCAATGGAAGTGCACTTTTTTCTAAATAAACCTTCATATTAGAAAAATCCACATATTTAAACCTTATTATAAGAACATTTAACAACTGCTCCCCTAACAAATAATAGAATAATCGTAAGAAAGCTGGATCTTGCTTATGCACTTTCCTAAAATCATTTATAAACCGCTCAGCAAAATCGCCTCTTCTTTGATCTCGAATTGTCGTTAATTGAATATCTTTCAAAATCTCTTCTTCTTTTGTTTGTAAATATAGCAGTGATAATTGTTCCTGTTCTTCTGTCATATGAATATATTGAAACAGCTGAGCTGTATTTGTAGTCAAACTTTGTTCCCCCGCATCTTTTATCCATTATAAAAACATCCTTATTTAATGGTAGTATAGCATAAAACCTACCAAAACGAACATATATTCTACATTAAATTAATGTAAATTAAAACACACTACTCAAAACACTTCTCCTTCTCTCTAAACTACCCATTACACACTTCTCTCCACCATATTTGCTACACCAATTCCTCAAAATCCCCTTCACATAAGCAAACGTTCGCTTATTCTGTTCAAATGCAATTTTAAGTGCCTCTAATACTCTCTCTCCTGAAACTTTTTGTATCCACTCTTTCAATTCCTTCACGATATATGGGGATAGACTACTTATATGTTGCTCGTAAAACTTATAAACCTCACTATGTGGAGTGTCCTCTTCCACTTCCACATCTTTTATTTCTTCAACAACTTCTTGTAAACTACTAGTATCCTCTTCTTCTGGCATACCAAAATACTGCAATAACAATGGAATCTTCCATTCTTTTTCCAGACATGTACGTAAAAACATATGTATGAATTCTTTATTTTTTACAGTCTTTAACTCACGTAACACACATTTTTCTACATTCGTATTTAAAATTGGATTATAGTGTAGCCAATTTATGATGTATAACTCTTTCGTTTCCGCATCGTATAAAATCTTTCCGTATTCAACAAACCTATTTAATAACTTCTCAACAGTCTCCATATTGTAGCCTGTTTCAAGTTCTGCCACACGCTTCGGTAATACGTAAATTCCACATTGCTTCGTTTTCGTACCAGTTAACAAATATATGTAAAAATAACGCTCCTCTGGCGTTACATCTAATATGAATTCATCTTGCCAAAAGTTCACTTGCACATTACGGTACACCGCCATATGTTTACCTCCCCCTTGTATTCATAAAAAGGTAGATTTCAATCCTTCAATATACATATAGGAGTGAGGGCTTGGTTTTTGCAGTTGAATTCCAAATTTTTTTAACTACTACAACGACGGTTTTATTTTTTCGCGCTTTTTTGTTCTTGTAGTTGTTTTTGTTTTGTTTTTTCTTAGTGATTTATTACTTGGTAGGTGCTTATAAGGGGCTTGGAAGGGGCTTGGAAGGGGCTTGGAAGGGGCTTAATAAGGGCTTATATAAAAAGGAGCTGTTCCAAATTCTCATTTTGGATAGCTCCTTTATCATTCTTTCTATTTTTGACTTGCATCTAACATCTTCACTAAAAAGGCAGCTGCTTCACCACGAGTTGCTGTCCCTTTCGGATTAAACTCATTATTTCCAACACCAGTAACTACTTTTAAGCTATATAATCGTTGAACAGGCTGTTTATATGTGATCAAATGTTTATCCCTAAATGGCAATGCAACTAATTCACCTGTAACACCTTTATACTGTAATGCGTTGTCAATCATGATCGATGCTTCTTCACGTGTAATAGATGCGTTAGGATCAAAAATCCCGCCGCCACGACCGTTAATAATTCCCGCACTTGCACTACGTTTAATACCGCTATGAAGGGATGGATGCGCTTTATTAATATCTACAAATGACTTATTTCCTTCCGGTAGCTTGAGAGCATTTGAGATTAATGTTGCAAACTCAGCTCTCGTAACATTACGATAAGGCGCAAATACACCATTTCCTTCACCGTTCATAATTCCTAGGCTGTTCAGCTTACGAATGTTCCCTTCAAACCATCCACCTGTAATATCATCTTTTGGTTTTTGTACTTCTTTATGTGGCACATTATAGTTTATTTTAATCCAACTTGGGTTATAGAAAATCCACTCATCGTTACCTACTTTATACCAACCATTTTTAACTGCAAACACTTTGTAACGATCTCCGTTTGAAGCTTTACGAACGATATGATGTTCAAGTCCCCAACCACTACGTACGTTTATACCATCACCATTCACTACAAGCTCCATATTAGGTTCAGCTGGATTATATTCATTGGAATCAAATAGCTCATTTCTTTCTTGTAAAGGCGAATCAATTTGTGCGTTAACATTTGCATACCATTGAATACCTTGTACGAATCCAGTCCAATTCCCACGAGAAATTAAAATATCAGGACAGTTTTTCCCGCTCCATTGTTGATGCCTATAAATGTGGTCCGCACTAATACCTTCTTTGTTCATTAAATAACCTGCAAGTCTCTTTGCATTCTCTAACGCTTTATTGTAATCTCCATCTTGGTTAACTGAAATTTCGATACCGATAGATTCTCTATTTCCTGAGCCATCGCCATCTCCTGCATGCCAACCGTTTTCATTTGTTGGTAAGTGCTGATAAATTTGTTTATCGTCTACAGTAAAATGCCAAGAAGCTGTTCGGAACGTACCTTCCGTTGCTTGTTTATACAAATATTTCGCATGATTTTCAGCATTTGCACCACGAGCTGTGTTTGCAGTCTCATGAATTGTAATGTAGCGTGCTTTCATCGGATTTGCAGGACGAATATCAGGATTTCCAGCTGGAACAATCCACTCTACAAACGGGACACCTGCAAGTGTTCCATATTTCTTTGTAGTCATCGATGCACTATACTGAATAGCTCTTCGTTTTTCAACCGGCTTCATTTCACGAGTAGAGCCATCATTTCGACCGTCTACATGTTCAAATGCCTTTTCAATGTTTGAAATAGCTTCATCTTCCGCTACTTGACCTTTTTTCGCTTCTTTCATTTTATGTAACTCTTCTGTTTCATCATGTTTATGTTTATATTCTTCTAGAAGAATTTCCTCGTTCTCTGATACTTCTGCTTCATTAATTTGCATGTGATCTGGAGTTTCTAGATTGAAATTAGAATAACGTAATCCGTTCGTTCCACGCTCCCCTTGTGCAATACTAAGCTGGTCAGTATGAGATTTATTTATCTCTTCTGCTGATATTGATAAAGGTGCACTCCCTAAAATTACTAGACTTGTTGATAGTGCGATTACTCGTTTTTTAATATTCATTGCTGCAATCGATACCTACACTGTTCGTGTAAATATCTCAACCTCCCTTTATTTTCTCATTCGTGAAAGACTATGAATCTACTATGTATAAAAATATGGTTATTCCGCCTTTTTATAAACACTGCATTTTATCCCCAGCAGGCGAATGACTGGCACAGAAATTTATATGAACTGGGATGGCGTTTTGGCAGACGACATGTTAAATGACGAAGGCAACCAATTGGCGATGTATTACTTTAATAATGATGAGGAATGGAAGTATATAAGTGATTACTCAGACGTTTTTATAGACGAAGAAACTCTCTACCACGTAAAAGATACTTGGAAAAACTATTTCAAATTAAAAGAAGTTATTGATAACAGCTATAATTTGTGGAAAGACAACTTACAAAAAAGATAATTAATAAAGTCGATTTCTTATCTCCATAAGGAATCAACTTTATTAATAGTAAATTTAAATATTTTTTCATTTTAGCTTCTATTACAAATTCCCTTTAACGTTTTCGACAATCTCGTTTATCGTATTTCGATCAAACTTATCACTAATTTCGTATGGCTCACGATCTCCTACTAATTGTACGCCTACGATATGGTTGCGATCCTTACCATATTGCACTTCAATAATCGATCCACGCTCTATTTGTTTCCAAACGAGACTTGCTTCATCTTTATTATCTAAAATAATACAGTCCTCAATATTTTCATCAATCCCAATTAACTTATTATCATCCATATATCCAACCTCGTATTGTTGACGTTCTTTCGCTTTTCCGCTTACTACTATACCTTTGCTTCCATACGAGTAATCCGTATAGTCCTTTTTCTCTGATTGTATCGCTTTCGGTTCTTTTGCTTCAGTTTTTTCAGTATTTCCACACCCCACAATCATACTAATTGGCATAACTACAGTTAATACTACTCTAGTAAATTTCTTTATCATTTATAACCAACCTCACATGTTTAACTTTACATTTATCCTCTTACCAAATAATAACATAATAATACCGAGAAAGAGCCAAAGATACAGTGAAACTTTAATCAGTAGTTTTTCATCCTAAAAATCTAGACTTTCAAAATCACTATCTGCACTATCGACAAATTATAGAAAGTAGACATCCTACTCACATAAGATTTAAAATTAGAAAGTATGGAAAACATGATAAAAAATATAGGCTAGTTGTTCGCAATTAAAATGGTTTTTACATGAAGAAAGGAAGTACACAGCTTTGGATTTTAAAACAGTTATGCAAGAGCTTGAAGCCCTAGGCAAGGAACGAACGAAAAAAATATACATATCTAACGGTGCGCACGAGCCAGTTTTCGGCGTAGCTACAGGTGCTATGAAACCAATCGCAAAAAAAATAAAAATAAACCAAGAGTTAGCAGAAGAACTTTATGCCACAGGCAACTACGATGCTATGTATTTTGCAGGCATTATTGCGGACCCGAAAGCTATGAGTGAGTCTGATTTTAATCGATGGATAGACGGAGCGTATTTTTATATGTTGTCTGATTATGTGGTGGCAGTCACTTTATCAGAATCAAATATCGCACAAGATGTTGCTGATAAATGGATTGCAAGTGGGGACGAGCTACGAATGTCAGCAGGCTGGAGTTGCTACTGCTGGCTTTTAGGAAATCGCAAAGACGATGAGTTTTCTGAAAGCAAAATTTCCGATATGCTTGAAATGGTGAAAAAGACAATCCATGATTCGCCAGAACGAACTAAATCCGCTATGAATAATTTTCTAAACACGGTAGCAATTTCATATGTGCCACTACACGAAAAGGCAGTCGAGATTGCAAAAGAAGTTGGTATAGTTGAAGTAAAACGTGATAATAAAAAAAGCAGTTTGCTAAATGCTGCAGAGAGTATTCAGAAAGAACTTGATAGAGGAAGACTTGGTTTCAAGCGTAAATATGTAAGGTGTTAGATGATTAAAAGGGTGTCAATCTAAGTAAGATTGACACCCTTTTTTAATGAGAAAAATGAATGAATTCCCCCTGCACACCTTATCCGTTAAACATTTCTTCATTCAATTTATAAACCCTATCTCTTTTCTCATCACTTTTGACAAAAATAAGCTTTCCTTCTTTAACAAATCCTTCTAATAGTAAGCATACTTCTCCATATGCTTTCGGCTTATTCGTTGTGAATCTTTCATCTGATATTTTTCCAGCTCGTATTAATTGTTCACACAGCTCAAGTGCACTTATTTCTTCAGAATCCATTAATTCCAATATATCTCTTTGCAATGGTGATAAAGGTACTGGTATTTCAGCTACCTCCACCTTTTCTTTCTCGTTTTCTTCTTCAAATAAATCTTCAAATGAAATTTGATTCATTACTTCTTTTCCTTTCTAACGATTGATTTGTATAAAGCGTAGTTATTGTTATGTAGTACGTACCTTAATACATACATGTCAAACTCATGTACATCGTTTCATATAGTATATTTCGATTATACCAAATATACGTTCTGTTTTCTATCGTGGAATGGAAAACAGAACATTTTACTGTATGTACCATTATTAAATAACGCTGAATATTCATTATTCGAATATTACATTTTTATTTATATCACCAAAGACTCATCCATATTATGTAAATGCATGCATCGTAATGAGTATATTTAATAAAGTTAAATGAAACTGGGGAGACTTGCGCAAATGGGTGAGAAAACAAGCAAAGCTATAAAACCCCCACTGATTAAAGTTTATTTTTCTTGGTGCTCCGCTTCCCATTCACTTAAATACGTTGCATATTCTAATTCATCTGGATCATCATATAACATAGAAATAAACTCTAATTTATTTCCATCACAATCTAGAAAATATACGCTTGCAGCTGGCATCCATCTTTGGACAATTGGCTCTTCATTTCCTTTCCCCTGACTCCCTACTACCTCTATTCCACGATTCTCTAACCATAATTTAGAAATCTTTAAAAACGCTACATCTACACGAAAAGCGAAGTGTTTCATCTCAAAATCTTCATTACTATGTACTTCCCATAATCCAAGCATTTGTTCTTTATTTTCTCCTACCCATAAGAAAGCAACCCGCCTTTTCGATAGTTTTTTTGCTAATATTAAACCTAACTTATTTTGATAGAAATCTATCGCCTTTTCTAAATTTCTTACATGTAAATGCGTTTCATATATGCTTTGTATCATTATGATTCCTCTCCCCTACATTCCAATTTTTTGAAAATATTTTGTTTTTATCATACAAATAAATACATTTGAAATCATCCTACTTTTGTATAATTCCCCCTTACTACAAAGGTATATATCTAACATTATCATTTATATCCCAACACCAAATTTCAATCAAAAACACATTTACATTCTAGTAAATACATTCTTAAATTTTTATAATGTAATAAGAGTGACATCTTAACAATAGAGGAGGAACCATTCTGGATAAAACCAAAGTTATGGCTTATTTTAGTATAACGGGTGATATATTCCCTGTTGAAGCAATTACCGACGCCCTAAATATCGAACCTACAAGAACTTATAAAAAAGGTGATATTGTCGCAAGACGTGATAATCCAAATCTTGTATCCACAAAAAAACTATATAGAAAAGAGACGGATTGGAATTTAAGCACTGGCTATCAAGAATCATACGATATAAATAATCAGTTGCATGTTATTCTAAAATCACTTGAAGAGAAAACAGAACCATTAAAACAGCTTAAGAAAAAATATGATTTAGAATTTCTATTTATGGTAGTCATTCAAATTGAGAATAACGAATCACCCGCAATGTATTTACAAAAAGATATACTTGATTTCGCTAGTTCGATTCAAGCAGAAATTCATTTTGATCTATATATTTACTAAAAATAAAAACGCTATTGATGTTAGAATCAATAGCGTTTTTTTATGTGACTAGATGTGTGAATTATTTTGTAAGAACAAAGCAGATTCATTTTTATGTAACCTTTTTCACTTTGATTTCCCCGTCTATCTTCACTTCATAAAAGGTTGGCTCTTCCATACGACGAGATGGTGTCCATACGTGATAAACAGTCTTATTTCACGCTTTCTTCAACGAAAACAGAATATAAATTTTTTCAATTTCATGCGATTCTTCTAAAATCCATGAGGTTTGAGCTAAAAGCTTCTGTAATCCTTCCAATCCAAGATATCTAATTTGCACGCCAATAAACTCTGTAAACCCAAGATATCCTGGATTAACATATGCTCGGTCGAAAATTAACGAACCCGTCACCCTGGCATCCGCTGGGGAATTTTCAAAGAAACGGTCTAAATTCTCAATAATATCCGAATCCGAACCATACTCAAAAAGCCCCCCCTCCGATGAACAGAGCTGAATCCAACCTGAATGATCCAAGCTCATTTTTAATAATGACTCCGATTGGCTCCAGTTATAATGTATTGTGTTAAGTGTTATATCAAGGCCATAAAAGCGTTCTCCCGGTTGCTTCAAAGCATCGATGCACCGCTTTGCGAAATTAGGGCCGTACGTATCAATATCTAAAATGTTAATTCCAATCTTTCGTCCCTTAAGTAATTCTGGGTCCGATTCCTGAATTAAAATCAAAGTATTGATACTGTCTGCAGCAGCTCCACCAGCAATATTAAAAAAACAAAGGCCACGTTCAGGAAACGCCCTAAGCTGAGGCAACAAAAGTTCCGACTGCTGTCTGCAAAGATTCCTCAGCCTAATCCGAAGTCCCATAAAAGAGGTTTGCTTTACCGCCCACTTGTCCCGGAAGCCTAATTTTATCCCCTTACTTAAATCAGGTCCAAGTTTGTACAGTAACGTACGCATACCACTAAGATAAGAATCATCAACATTCGACATTTTCACAAAAATGTTCTGAATAAAACCCGGCATCTTTTTTAATGCTTCAATGCTCCGTGCTGATTTAAGGCAATTCAAATGATACGCCTGTTCATCAATACTTGCATTGAACAACGGGTGCGTAATATCCAAAATCGGTAATTTCATTTCATTCTCAAAAACTACATAGAGAATTCGCTCATTTTGATTTGCTTCCATTTTTGAACTCCACCTCGTTTGCACACTGAATTTTGAATTAACAAAAATCCAAAGATAGTGTAACTGCTCTTCCAGGAAGATTTAACGTTACAATTACGCATTTTCTATACAAAAAATATAACTATTTATAGTATGCTTTATGATATTATTATTTTCTTCCAAATAACAAAATTGATGGCGTACGGATTAACCAGCACTCGGCGTATTTACCTATTTCCCTCTGCAAAATTATAGTTTTAGCTCTATAATCCATGCCCGAACAACTAACTTCATCCTCTCTAGAAAATATCCATTCATTCTATTCAATTCCTAATCTACCTATTCCTTCATTACTCAGTAACAAAACAAGCCACCCAATTCAAATGAATTGGGTGGCTCTATACTATAAAGAGAATTTGCTATTTGTATTACTTCAATTTCCCCTCAAAGACAATCTTTCTACCGCACGGTTCCACTACTGTTTTGCCGTCTTTCTTCACTTCATGAAAGATTGGCTCTTCCATGCGGCGAGACGGTGCATAGCCTTCTTGTTCCATACGTGCTAAGCAGTCTGTAATTGTTTCGTTTTCGAGTACTTCAAATTTCTTTTTATTAGGTTGTTTTGTCATGCCCTAACCTACTTTCTATTTTTCTTGATGCGAATTGATTCTTCATGTAGATCATATATAACATTGCGAGAATTCCTATTATAATCATAACCGCAATAAAAAAGCTTGTATACTGTATTTTTTCTATAAATACGCCTCCTAATACAGGTCCCAGTATACTCCCTAAACTAAAGGCGATTCCAGCTAATATATTACCTGCTGGCAATAAGTGTCTCGGTAATAAATCTGTCATAAATCCAAGTCCTAACGAGAAGCACGATCCAATGACCATACCAGCTAACAACATGCAGGCAAAGACGATCCAGTAATATTGATCAAATACGGCTGCTAGCAAGAAAATGCCCGTACTTATGCTGAACGTCCACGTTAAAATACGGTCCCTTCCGTATTTGTCACTTAATATACCGAGCGGAATTTGTGTAATAATGCCCCCAACTGCAAATGCTGGTAATAAGAAGGATACTTCTGAAACAGACCATCCTTTACGAAGCGCATATACTGGTAAGTTACTGTTTAACATTGCTTCCAGTACGCCATATGCAAGTGGTCCCAGCAGTGCAATCCATCCTAATCCAACAACTTGTTTATAACGAGAAAAGGATGATTCACTCTTCACTTCTCTTTCATCTTGCGCCGGGAATGCATTTTTCGTTGGCAGTAATAACAGCCAACCTATTAAACAAAGTACAGTAGATATAATAAATGGCGTTGCAAGACCGTACTGTACAGTGCTTGCTAAATACGGACCGACGGCAAAACCAATTCCGAAGAATACACCGTATATCGATACTTGTCTCCCAATTTTACTCGGGTCTGATGTTGTCGTAATCCATGTTTGTGTTCCGACATGAAGCATATGATCTCCGACTCCAACTAGAAATCTAAGGATAAACCATACCCAAAACGAAAATGTTTGTGTAAAAAAGAATAATGAAATAATAACGAGAAACCCACCAATCACAATAATTGGCTTCATTCCAAATTTTTGCATCGGTTTTTCAAGAAACGGCGAGATTACTAATATCCCAATATATAGTGCCGTCGCATGAATACCGTTAATACTTGAACTAACCCCTTCTTGTTCAAAAATCATTGCAATGGCCGGTAAGAGCATACCTTGTGACAAACCTGAAATTGCTACAATCCCAACCATAATCCAAAAAGTAAAACGCAGTGACATCCCTTTCCCTCTCCTTCTCCTTCTCACGCTTTCCACTTTTCATTATAAACTGTTTCTGCAAATGCGTGTACGAATATTCGCAATTAAAAAGAAGCTAAAAGAATGAATCTTTTAGCTTCCTATCCTTCCCAAACTTGTGCTTTCACATTGTTATGAAATTGCTTGAAGTACGGATTTTTATAAAATGCAGTTCCATATACGTGTTGCTGTGCGCTAACGATTGGTTGTTGCGGATATTGCATTTGTAACGGAACTACAGCTGGTGAAATCTGCATATACAGCGGAGCTATCATCAATTTTGTATATATATGATGATTATATGGTGAATGCGCAATTAAGAGCGGATGATGCATGGATAATCTCCCCTTTTACATACAATGTTATAGCATATGCAATACCTTTCATTTCGGGGATTATTTCTGTTCTAACCAATCCTCTACATGCTTTATAAATACATCTAAACAATCAATAAACGGTGAATGACCGCAATCTTCTAATAATTGCAATTCAGCATTCGGCAAATGTTTCGCTAACTCCTCACCCACTACTTGCGGTACGACATAATCTCTGTCACCTTGTATGACAAGCGTTGGAGTTTTAATACGATGAATTTGCTTATTTCCCTCTACAACCCCGTTATGTTCATCCGAAATATTAAATGTAATGAGCGCATAATTCACATCTACGAAATTACGTTGCGTTAACATATTGTCTAAATACTTTTCATAACGATCTGGTTCAGGTTGATTATGTGTATATATTAATAGATTCCATACTGTTCGGTAATATAATTTATTCATATTTTTTATCGCATCTAGCACTGGAGCAATTTGTACAGGATCTTGTGCAACCTCTTCCTTCGTCTTTACTAAACTTGATACGATTGGCTGCCCGTTTATATCTTTTTTAAAAATTGGATATCCCTTCATGCCCACCGATTCTACTAAAATTAACTTTTCGACAAACGTTGGATGATTCGCTGTAAATTGCATCGCAACACCACCGCCCATTGACCAGCCCATTAATGAAAATTTCTCTAGTTTTAATTGATCAATAAATAGTTTTACATCTTCTGCAAAATCTTGTATGGAATCTATCGCTTTATTATATGTTGATTGACCAAATCCTCTTAAATCAAGAGCGTAAATATGGTATTGATCTTGCAGCTTTTCAATGACTAAATCCCAATGTTGTGACGATGTCATGTTTCCGTGAATGAGTACAAGAATTTCTGCATTTTGCCTTCCAACTTCCTGATACGCAATCGTTTCTCCGTTCGATAGTGAAACAAACTCCATTGTTGCAGGCTTAATCATCACAAGTTCCCCATTCTTTTTAATAGAAAGAAAATTCTTTACTTAATTAAAGAATAACATGCAGAATGTATGTTCTCAACAAAAAAGCGATACGAAATTTTTACATAAATCAACATGTCTATTACTAGACAATTATTATAAAAAAGTATATAGTTAGCTAGGTAACTAATTTGAAAGGATCAACATACATGGATGAAAAACAACATTTTTTTCACATTGTCAGCCAGACTTCTCGCAAGTTTACGAAGAAATTTAATGAACGCGTATCTCCCACTGGGTTATTTAGTGCGCAATGGGCTGTAATTTTCCGTATTAATCAAACTGGTTCTTGTACGCAAACAGAATTATGTCAGTATTTAAATGTTGAATCACCAACGATGACTCGTACGTTAACACGTATGGAAACGATGGGATGGATTATTCGTACTGAAGGAAAAGATCGCCGTGAGAAGCTCATTTCTTTATCAGAAACAGCGATAAAGATGATTCCAATATGGCAAGAAGAAGTTGATACTTTCGAAGAAAAAACGCTAGAAGGTATTAACGAAGATGATTTACATCAAGCATTTCAAGTGTTACAACAAATTATTAAAAACTTAGATTAAATTGGAGGGATGACGATGCAAAGTGAGAAACTTTGGACGAAGGATTTCCTCGGAACTTGTTTTAGTAGTCTATTTCTCTTCTTAACATTTTATATGCTTATGACTACTTTACCCGTCTATGTAATAGACGGCCTAAAAGGAAAACCTGAGGAAATTGGTTTAGTTGCAACTGTATTTCTTATTTCATCTGTATTATGTCGACCATTTACAGGAAAATGGCTCGATGATTTAGGAAGAAAGAAAATATTATTTATTTCACTTTCTTTATTTTTAGCTGCTACTGTTATGTATTTCGGTGCGCAAAGTTTATTTTTATTACTTGCCCTTCGCTTCTTACATGGTATTGGGTTCGGTATGGCAACAACAGCAACTGGTACGATTGTCACAGATGTTGCGCCAGCTCATAGACGCGGCGAAGCACTTGCCTATTTCGGCGTATTTATGAGTTTGCCGATGGTAATTGGTCCTTTTTTAGGTTTAACAATTATTTCTCATTTTTCATTCACTGTACTATTTATCGTTTGTTCCATATTTTCATTGCTTGCATTTTTATTAGGACTACTTGTAAATATTCCGCATGAAGCACCTGTAAGCAAACAAAAACGAGAAAAAATGAAATGGAAAGACTTACTTGAACCATCTTCTATTCCAATCGCTCTTACAGGATTTGTTTTAGCCTTTTCTTATAGTGGCATTTTATCCTTTATTCCTATTTATGCAAAAGAGCTCGGTTTAGCTGACATTGCAAGTTACTTCTTTATTTTATATGCACTTGTTGTTGTCATTTCTCGTCCATTTACAGGTAAGATTTTTGATCGCTTCGGTGAAAATGTACTTGTTTATCCAGCTATTATTATTTTCACAATTGGGATGTTCATTTTAAGCCAAGCACAAACTTCATTTTGGTTCCTTGGCGCAGGTATGTTAATCGGTTTAGGTTACGGAACATTAATTCCTAGCTTCCAAACGATTGCGATTTCTGCAGCTCCAAACCATAGACGTGGTTCTGCGACAGCTACGTACTTCTCATTCTTTGATAGTGGTATTGGCTTTGGTTCTTTCATTTTAGGTATCGTCGCAGCGAAATCAAGTTACCATAATATGTATTTCATCGCAGCCATTATCGTTGCGTTCACTTTACTTCTTTATTATGGATTACACGGACGAAAACAAAAGTTCAAGAAACAACATACAGACGGAAAAGTTTCCGCTTAACATAAATAAGGAAAGTAAACTTCCCCGTTTACTTTCCTTATTTTGTATTTCTTTCAATTGAAGCGTATACTTATAATAGAAAAAACAAGGAGGGACCGATATGAAACTTAAAAAATCTCCCCTACTCTTACTCATAATCACATTTATATTTGTAATTACAGGGCTCGTTTTTACATACTTCAAACATAATAAAACGACTCCATCGAAAAATAACGTGACGAAGAAAAATTGGATAGATGACCCGTACTTACGTTGGTCGTATACACATATGAAAGAATTCACTTTAATTAACGAGGTGAAAAATAACCCGGATCACGTTTTTCACTTCTCTACCGCATTGCAAAACTTAGACGATTTTGCTGTGGAGCGTAGATTTGGAAATACAACTCCTCTAAAAAAACTTTTAGATGATAACAAAACGGATGCTTTCGTCGTTGTACATAATGGACAACTTGTATATGAACGATATTTCAATGGATATAACGAGAGCGAACCTCATGGTATGGCGTCATTAGCAAAAGTATTTACCGGGGCAATTATACAATCTCTCGCTGAAGAAAACCGTATTGACTTAGAAAAAACAGCTGACACATATATAAAAGAATTAAAAAATACACCGTTTGGTAAAGCCTCGCTTCAGCAATTATTGGATATGCAAGTTTCTGTAGAATATCCTACTCACGGATATGAACATCCAGCATTAGAAAATCAAGATGCACAACTATATTTAGCGAGCAATATTTTACCTCGAGGTAAAAATTACGACGGCCCGATGAAAATTTATGATATGTTACGAGAAGCAGAAGAAACTGCACCGCCTGGTTCTGATTTTTCTTACGATAACGGATCAGCAGAAACACTCGCTTGGGTGATTCGAACGATCACTGGTAAATCATTAGCTGAAAATGTTAGTGAGCGTATTTGGTCTCAAATTGGTATGGAAGAAAACGCGTATTACGTAACAGATGAAACAAAAGTTGAACAAGCTAGTGCTGGTTTAAATGCAACTGCTAGAGATATGGCTAGATTTGGGCAATTACTATTAAACAACGGGGAATATAACGGAAAACAAATTCTCCCTTCTTCTATTACTGAAGATATAAAAAATGTCCAAGAAGGTGAACTTGCAGTTGGCCCTGGCGCTTCCATTTCTTATCATAATCAATGGTGGATTCCGCACAATGAACAAGGTGCTTTCGAAGTGTTAGGTAGTTACGGACAAACACTTTACATCGATCCGAAAGCGAATATGGTAATTGTCCACTTCTCTTCTAATGCTACGCCAAGTAATGAAATCCATTCCGTTTACTCCAATATGTATATTGATATTGCACATCATTTAGAGAAGCTTCCACAGTAATGGAAGCTTTTTCTTATTGCTTTTTTATTTTATTCTAGTAACGTACTAACCTTCATATCGAAAATTATTTTGAATTCTGCTGTATGGTTAGCGAAAAAACTAATTTTGAATCTGAAATGCTGTAGCATCTAGAATTCGAATGTGCTTAAAGATCCTGTCTTTCCATGAATTCTTTTCTCATGTTAGTCTCATACGAACCACACTCTCTCCACACACTTTTTAAAAAGAAGCATGGGTAAACTAATAAATATAAATTAGGTATCCACCAAGACATATCAAAATCTAAACGGATTGTCCAAAATGCTAGCGCTTGTAATCCTGAACAAAAAGTTAAAATTAATGATAAGAACGCAAAGTGACTCCAAATATGTTTTTGTTTAGAATGTAAATACAAACTTAGAAATCCCGTTAACGAGATTAACAAATCCAAGGGTAAAAAAGACCAGTTCCATGCTACTAAAATAGGATCTTGGTAATCTTTAAACAAATATTCTTGCGGAATCATATGAAAAATTGTTATGAGCCAATATACAACAAACCCAAGATCAGTAATAAGGAAAAAATACTTTAATCGATTCAATGTATACGTTCCTCCACCATTTCTTTTTTCTTCGCTTCATGTGCCGTACTATTAAAATTTAATATTACGACTCCAACTAAAATAAAAAGAATTGCTAGTATCTTAATTATATTGATACTTTCTCCAAAATAAATAAAACCAATTGTTGTAATCGTTACAATTCCCATACCTGACCATACCGCATATGCAACGGACATTTCCATCCCCTTTAATGCAAATGACAGAAATGCAAAACTTACTACATAAAATACAAAAATAAGAATGCTTGGTACAAGTTTCGTTAATCCATCAGATAGTTTCATTGCAGTTGTACCTGCTACCTCAAATAAAATTGCGAAGCATAAATAAATCCACTGCATTATTCTCCCACCTTCTATTTCGGATTAGAAATTCCGTATAGTAACATATCCATAATCGATTCAAGCATACTTCCCAATGTATAATCACTCTTTTCAATAAACATAGGATCATATATGCGATTCAGTGCCCCCAAGTATACTTCAATAAAAAACGGAATTTGAATTTTTCTTATGCTTCCTTCTCTCATTCCCTCTTCTATTAAACTAATTACAGTAGACCACCCTTCACGTAAAAACTGATCTAATTTTAACCATTGGTAATAATGATGTTTTTTTAGTTCTACTAATAAACGTGCATCCATGAATGTAAATTGTTGTGGAATACAAATTAAAATGAGCCTTATTTTTTCAACTGTTTGTAACGTATCATCTTCAGCGATATTTTTTTCCTTTTCTTGAATACTTTCTATTACATTACGAATAACTTCATCCACTATTTCATCTTTTGAAGAAAAGTGCTCATAGATTGTCCTCTTACTGACAGCTAATTGTTTTGCTAAATCACTAATTGTAAATGTAAACCCCTTCGTTTGAATTTGATGAATTGTTTCTGTTACTATTCTTTGCTTCATAATCCGCCTCCCGAACCCTTGGTACCAATTTGGTTTTTTTAGTACCATTTCATTTTACAATATTTAACACAATCTATCCAACTAATTTTTATAATTTTCTAACTTTTAACTTAAAATAAGTTAAACGTTAGAGAGATGAGGAGCATTCTTGCATATTCAACAATCCAGTGAATAATTGGATAACACTCATACATGAAGCTTTAAATAAAGTTAAATGCAGCTCTATAAGGCTATGTTGGTATATGTTCTTTTTTAGCTTGATGGGGAGAAACCCCGATCTACTTTCACCTAAGTAAAAAAGCACCCTATAAACCGGGCGCTTTTCTCCAACCTAATGACTAATAGTAGCAGTTGGATATAATGTTGTTCCTCCAATTGAAACCTTTATTTCATTTGTTAATGGAACATTTTGTTCATTAATAATGGTTCTCCACCATTCCCATGCAAGACCTGTACATTCTCTTGCTACGATTTTTATATTTTTTGAATTTGGTGGAAGAGGGATTACCGTAGAGTAATGAGCTGTTTTGTCTTTGCCACTACCTTCCCATGTTTTATGTGTTAATACTTCTTTTCCATTTTGATCAAATGTGAATTCATCCCAAGATACATCAAATTGAGCAACATATGCACCGTAATGATCAAGTGTCATTTTTGCACTTGAATATTCTGTCGTTGTCGTCTCGATATAATCTGTATTGTTATGAACAGCAGCAGTTGCATTATCTTTTAAGAAAGTGCTTGTATATGAAATTGGGTATGCTGGATTTTTAAAACTTAATTCAGCATTATCTTTAATAATATTTCGAATTTCATTGAAATCTTTTGTAACAACCTTGTTATGCTCTTTCGCATCTCCGCCTAATACGACAGCAGTAAAAGTACTTTCTTCAAAAATATCTTTGTACTGTCCACTCGTTTCGACACTGTTATTCTTCAGTAAAGCTTTAAAAGCAGCTTGTACATCTTTACTCTTAGATGTTGTTTCTAATTTTACATAAACCGTTCTACCATAAGCTACATTTGAGACCATAACAGGTGGAGCTGAATTACTTACTCCTTTACGAGTTAGCTCATCAAAAGTAACACTATTATCAAATAGATCGGATGGATTGTTAGGTAGTTCAGCACTTACGGTATAGAATATTTGCTTATATGCCGCCACCATCACTTTTTTCTCTCCATTTGCAACTGCATTAAAATCAATGTTCAGACTGTTATCAAGATATTTCGCATTAACATTAAGAGCACTTGCGATTTGTGATTTACTATAAACCATAGATTCTGTATACTGCATTCTTGCAGGTAACGTATGTGTTGCGGAATACTTTTCATTCCAAGTAGATACTAAATCATCTACTGCTCCAGCTACATTACCATATGTCGGATTTTGGACAGTGATTGTATTTTCTTTTCTCATACCAGGTAAATCTATACTAATATTCAAAGGCTTTCTCTTAGCCACTAATAAACTCGGTTGATTGTCTGCAAAAGCTTTATTGGCAAGTTGTACAGCTCCTGGATACGTGCGATTTGCTACAGAATCAATAATCGAAATATCGACTGGTGACGTTGTAAGTGATTTTTTCTCACGTTCCACTACTACAAATTTACCATTTGAATTGATACTTTCTTTCGGAACAAAACTCTCTACTTTATCACCATTTACAGCTAAAACCTCTTGATTATTATATGTAAGGTTTGCTATACCAGTATCAATGCTACTAGCATTTTTAGCTATATCAGTTGCACGACCGGCTTGTGTTTCTGCGAAAGAAATAGATGAATAATTAAGAGTGCATAGACTAACGAATAAACATGCAAGGAACTTTCTTCTTTTGGTATTTTTCTTAATATTCAGAAAAATCACCCCATTCTTTTTTTAGTAAGACATGATAGCTAACGAATAAACTTACATAAACGCTTTTAAAAGTTCTTGGACTAAAGGTATTACTCCACCTAAAAATTTTAAAACGGCCATTGCGATTTCCATATTACTTCCTCCTCTTTGCTGTATTAAGATGTTTTGTATATTTATGCTTTCATTATAATAAGCTTTTACATTTGCATCAATTCATTTTTATATGCAATATTTCATATTTGAGAAAAGCAACTTTTTCTGCCAGGGTGATGATGGTACTACTCTTCTTGACAATATTTCAATCTTCATAAAACATCAGAATTTTCTAAATATAAAAGGTTATGAACGAAACAACCTCGAATAATTGTAATACATATACATAAGGAGGTTGATCTATTTTGTTTCGTTCTTTTACTAATGGCTGCGTCGCCTTAGTGCAACGTTTCTTGCCAGAACCGTTTATTTTATCATGTTTATTAACCGTATTTGTTATTTTCTTCGGCATGTTTGCAACGCATCAAACACCTGTGGAAATGATTAATCACTGGGGGAATGGCATTTGGGGACTTCTCGCCTTTTCTATGCAAATGGCACTTGTACTCGTGACAGGATCTGCTTTAGCAAACGCTCCTCTCATTAAAAAATGGTTAACGAAAGCTGCAAGACTACCGAAAACGAATGGACAAGGTATTATTGCCATTTCAATCGTAAGTTTACTAGGGGCGTACATAAACTGGGGCTTTGGTATTGTTGTATCTGTTTTATATGCAAAGGAAGTAGCAAGGCAACTTGAAGGATTAGATTATAGGTTAGCCATTGCCTCTTCTTACTCTGGATTTCTCATTTGGCATGCGGGGCTTTCTGCTTCTATCCCTCTCACGTTAGCAACTGGAGGCGAAACGTTAATGAAAACGACAGCTGGAAGTATTAAAGAAGCGATTCCAATAACAGAAACGTTATTCTCACCATACGCTCTCGTGCCAGTTATTATTTTTCTCGTTACGATGCCTCTCATTAATAAAGCGATGCATCCAGATGAAAAACATACGATAACGGTAGATCCTAGCGTATTCCATGAAGAAGCTGCCGCTCAAGAAGTAGGAAACAATACGTTCGCTGAGAAAATGGAAAATAGCATCATTATTACACTTTGCGTTGGATTGTTAGGTCTCATTTATATTTTCAATTACTTTTATACGAAAGGTTTTAACCTTACACTTGATATCGTTATTTTTATGTTATTAATTGCTGGACTTATTTTCCACCGTACTCCGATTCAATATATTCGTGCTTTTTCAGATTCTACAAAAAGTGCTTCTGGTATTTTACTTCAGTTTCCATTTTATGCAGGAATTATGGGCATGATGATTGGAGCAAATAGTGAAGGACTTTCACTTGGAGGAGCTATTTCAAATTTCTTTATTAGCATTTCAAACGAAACGACTTTCCCACTCTTTACTTTTTTAAGTGCTGGCATCGTTAATATTTTCGTTCCATCTGGTGGCGGTCAATGGGCTGTGCAAGCACCCATTATGATTCCAGCTGGTGCTGAACTTGGTGTACCTGCTGCAAAAACAGCAATGGCCATTGCATGGGGCGATGCTTGGACGAATTTAATTCAACCTTTCTGGGCATTACCCGCATTGGCAATAGCTGGTTTAGGCGCTCGTGATATTATGGGATTTTGCGTCGTGAACTTACTATATGCAGGATTTATCATAAGTCTATGTTTCTTATTTATTTAAACGAAAAGCTAGTTTTATACTAGCTTTTTTATATAATAAATCTCTTATTTCCCACGCAATTTATAATCGTTTCCCACTCTACCTCCGTAAGATGTAATGACTCAAATGCAAAAAAATCTTCGCAAATTTTTCCGATCAGGTGTGGATGTTCCCTCAAAAAATTCCACTGTAACACTTTAGGAAGAAAATATGTTTCATATTCTTTACTTCCCATTACTACCTCATCAACTTCTCTTTCACAAATTCCTCTTATTAAATAATCATTTCTTAATTGTTTTTGAATTTGTTCAAACGTTTCGCTACATTTTTTCAATTGAAGTAAACATGTAATATACGTTCGCAAAAGTTCGGTGTCATCCCCGCAACACTTTATAATACGTTCCATTTCATTCATAGTGTACGAGCCTTTTCTTCTATTTGTAATAACCACTTTTCCCGCTTCTCTCGTTTACTCGTTTTTACAGATTGAAATACTGACCGTTTTATATCGTGAATGCCGCAAAAACGTAAAACACCTCTCTTCATTATAATCCAATCTGCTGATCGATATAGTAATGCGACGTACCATAACGGTGAGTCTAACGTATTAATTACCCATGCCTTCTTACCTTTCAATAAGCCTTTCGGCAGGGTCCCTTCATATTTATAAGCAAATCCAGCTACGAAAATGCGATCAATAAATCCTTTTAAAATAGCAGGCATCCCCCACCACCATATTGGATATATAAAGAGTAGCGTATCCGCTTCTTCCACCAACGTTCTATACCGAGCTGTTTCTTCTTCATTTACTAAATCACGTCTTTTCTTCTCTTCATTAAAGACAAGGACGGGATCAAATTGTTCTTTATATAAATCAAGTACTGTAACCGAATGATTAGTTTCTTGCAATCCTTTTTGCACATGCTCTAAAATCGCCGCGTTAAAGCTTGAAGGACTAGGATGAGCGTATACAATTAGTACATTCACTACAAAACAACTCCCTCTATAAGTTAAAGTTTCCCCTTCTTTAACATCTTCTCTACAATTTGCACGTTTTTTGAACTTTGTAACAAGCGATGTAGTACCGTTAGTAACTCTTCCTTTTCTAAACCTTTCAGTTTCTCTTTCACCTTACTCTCACCAGCATCTTGAATATCATAAACAACTGCCGCCATATGCTTGCAAAGATTCTCATACGGACACTCGCAGCTACTTTCTGTAAAATCTTCAAGATCAATAATCACTTCATAGTTTCCTGCATTTCCAGTAACGAAAGCAAATATTTTCTTGTCTTGTATTTCAACATCTTCTACATGTCCATCTTCATAATATTCATAACCTTTATCCATAATGTACTTAGGAATCCACTTCGTTATATCATGTAATAAGTAAGCGTACATCATAGCACCTCTTCCTTTAATTCCCTTTTGACTTCTAGAGCCACTGCATGTTATTCTAATAACTGTCAAATAGCAAGTCTATGTGACAAAAACGACTGACACCTATTCGGCGAAGGTGTCTCTTTTCATTTGCAGCCGATATGAATTGCCTCTTTCAGGCACATTCAATTTTTGACACTACACACTCAACACCATTCCCTGTATCAGGCTGCTTAAGCAGTCTTTTACTCTACATACTTCAAAAAAAGAGAGCTTAGCTCCCTTTTCTCGCCTTATAAAATACCCCTTTTTCAGCATAGAGATATTCATCAGCTAATGTAATTTTCCCATCCAGTTTCAGTTCATCTAATAATCTTGATAAATAAAATTGATGTAACATCTTTTTCGTGAATTTTCCTTCATGATGCGAAACGATATGTTCTTGAATATCTAACAATGATATTGGCTTATCTTGCTCTATCATATATTCATAAACTGTACTACGCAGTTTGACGTATTTTTCGAGTGTCACAGTAATGCGCAACCCCTTTCTTCTTAATATAAATTTTCGTAATCGGTTTTTTTGCAATAAAAAAACCTCTCCGATAAGAAGAAGTTACGTATATATCTTCGTCTTATCTCCCAGAACAAATATGTTCTGCTGGAATTAGCACCTGCATCGCGGTTGCTGGGTTTCATCGGGCCAGTCCCTCCACCTCTCTGGATAAGAAAATATTCACTTAATTCTTACTATACGTAATTTCATTTTAATTGTCAAACAAATATAACGAATTATATTTTCTTCTTTACTGTTCATACTATACATATATGAGTATGCAAGGAGGATTATGAAATGCATCAAAATGCTCGCGGATATGTACAAGATTCGTTTCAATCGTTACAAGAAGCAAAACATTGTTTAGAAGAAGCACTACAGACTGTTGAAAAAGATTTTAATCGCGCTCGTATTGAGCAATCTCTTTATGCGATCGAACAAGCTATTCAACGCTGTGATTACACCGTTCACATTTTAGAACAAGAGTGAAAAAACTTCCCATCATAAGGTGGGAAGTTTTTTCAAATGGCATACTTCATAATTATTGCCGTTATAATTAAAAAATATACAGAAAAATGCTCCTTACAATATGTAAGAAGCATGAAAGAGGCAAACGAATATGTAAGTCGCGACCCTACCTTATATGAGTATGCTTTTCTATACCATGTTATGCTTATCCAATATGCCATATTTCTTTTTAAATCTTGTAAGAATCGTAATCCAAGACGTACTAAATAGTAGTAAGAACACAACATTTGAAATTGCATGGCTCAAATCGAAATAAAAACTTGCGATATAATACGAAATGACTGTTTCCCACGTTGCCTCTCGTATAAAACCGAGAAGCCCCCAGAAATTCATAATCCAGCCAAATAAAAATCCAACAAACAATCCGTATAGAAGTCTTCCCCATAACTTTTTCATTAAAAATGTATTCCGCAATAATCCAGCTATAAAACCAATCATACCCCATGAAAACATTTGCCACGGCGTCCACGGACCTTGTCCTAAAAAAATGTTAGATACGATAGCCGCTGTTGCACCAATCATAAAACCAGTTTCACTTCCAAACACAATTGCAGAAACAATAATGACAAAAGAAGTCGGTTGTACACTTGGTAAAACAGAAAATGGTACACGGCTCACTGCTGCAATTGCTGCTAACACAGCAACGAGAACAATTTCACGTGAAACAAACGCCTTCCTTTCAAAACGGATATAAAAAGGTAACATAATAACAACTAATAAAAACAAACTACTTAACATGTAATAACCGTCCATGATAAGTGTAGTAAAAAGTAATGTACCTATCATCACTGCAAAAATACATATTATGAATGCAACATATCGTTTGGACACGCTTCGTACACATCCTCCCACGTTAATGCATATGGCAATTCTTTTCGAATAAATCGATTGATAGAGGTTGTATAAAAGAAGTTGCCACTAAAAAATTCTTTCGGTGCATCATTCATAATGACTGCTCCATCAAATAACATCATGCATTGATCCACGTATTTCGCTGCAAACTCAATATCATGCGTTGCCATTACAATTGTTGTACCTTCTTTTTGCAGTTTCCTAAATAACTCTCCTACTCTTTCTTTCTTCCACGGATCTAGTCCTTTTGTCGGTTCATCCAGTAATAATAAAGTCGGCTTTGACAATAACGTCGTACATAATGCAAGTAATTGTTGCTCTCCCCCGCTACAATCATGCGGATGGCGTTCTTTAAGTGCATATAGCCAAAACTTTTTAAGCTGTTGTTCTGCTATTTCTTTTCCTTGTTCTCCGTATAATTCACGCGCTCGTTCATACACCTCGTCCCACACTGTATCAAATGTAAAATGATAATACGGATGCTGCGATACATACCCGATACTTTTAAATCGTTCTTTCGAATCAATTTTATGTATCACTTTCCCATTCCACTTTACTTTCCCTCTTCTCGCTTTTTGTAATCCCGCTAAAATCGTTAGCAGTGTAGACTTCCCTGTACCATTTTTTCCAACGAGAGCTACCCATTTTCCTTTTTCAATCGATACTGTTAAATCTCGTAAAATGAGCGGACTATTCTTTTCATATTGGAACGAAATATGCTCTGCACTTAAAATGACTTCTTGCTTTTCCCTTTGTACTATTGGCTCATTTACATATGATATCGCTGAAAAATCATTCATTTTCATTTGTGCTTCTCGCACTGTAAATGGTATATCTTTCGCATTCCACTCTAAAAACAATCTTGGAATTTGTGGAATAAATGGACGAAATCCTTCTACTTCCCACATGTTCGCTATAACCCTTTTCGGACTACCATCATACACGATTCGGCCGTTATTCATACAAATAACGCGCGTAGCAAGTGGTATTACCTCATCTAAACGATGTTCACTTAAAACGATCGTAATGCCAAGTTCTTCATTAATACGCTTTAACAACCCTAAAAACTCTTTCGCAGCAATCGGATCTAACTGCGCAGTTGGTTCATCTAATAATAGTAACTTCGGCTGCATAACTAATACTGCAGCTAAATTGACAAGTTGCTTCTGCCCGCCAGATAACGTATGAACAGATTGGTGCAATAAATCTTGGAATCCTAAGAAGCTAATAAGCTCGGCTATTCGTTTTTGAATAATATGAGATGGTAATCCGATATTTTCTAAAGAAAATGCTAATTCTTGAATGACCGTATCCATTACGAGCTGATTTTCTGGATTTTGAAATACCATGCCAATTTCTTGGGCAGATAACAAGTCCGGTACATTTTCTAATAAAGTACCATCATAATATGTATCCCCAGTACGCTTACCAATTGGAAGTAATTCTTTTTTTAAATGTTTTAATAAAGTCGTCTTCCCGGATCCTGATCCTCCAGCAAGTGCAATAAACTCTCCTTTTTGAACAGAAAGAGAAATATGCTGTAACGCTTTTTCGTTTTCATCAGCATATACAAATGATAAATTGTTTATTTCTGCATGCGCCACCATATCCATTCCCGTCCTTCCATTATAATTGGTAAACTAATAAACATCGTGAATACGACAAACATCATCCCATCGTATTGCTGAAATAGAACCGATTCGACTTTCGGATAAATGATTAACTTCCCTCCGCCATATGTACTACATATAATAGCAGCTATAAATAGAATACTTAAATAACTGAGCGTATACCAATCGCGTCTTTCCATTCTATACCGAATATAAGTCGTACGTTTCGTTACACCAAATCCACGAGCTTGCATAGAATCTGCCGTTTGTAATGCATCTTCTAATGAACAAATTAATAATACTTGCAATAATTGCATACCATTTTTCATGCGTTCAACAATAGAACCTGCATCTACTTGTACACCTTTCGTTTTTTGGACGAGTGTTATTTTCTGTAATCGCCTCATAAACAAAGGAACAAATCTCACTGTAATCATCGTTAACAATGCTACTTTCGGTGAAATTCGAGAAAACAAATATAAAAATTTATGACTTGAAATAATATCATTATACGAAGCAAAGGTAAACATAATCGCAACTAATAATAACCCCATTACTACTCCATACATAATCGCCTCAAGCTTAATACGGCTATCACCTAACCAAAATAATGTAGTTCGACCTCTATGCGTTAATAACGAATTAAATAAAATGACCATAATAAAGAAAACAATTGTGCCCGGTAACATCTTTCTTATCTTGTCGCTATTCCCTTGCATCACATTGATTATAACGATTAATAGAATTGCTCCAATTAAAAAAAGAGGATGAAGACACATCATACATAGTATCATCACCCCGATATAATAGAAAAAATTCACAAAAGGATGTAAAGAAGAAAAACTGATTTTCATAGTCCTTTACCGAATGCCTTTCTTATTTTAATACAAACACCCACTCGATTGTATCGCCTGGTTTTACTGTAACTACACCTGCACTATGGTTTGGAAACGAACCGTTCACACGATATTTCCATCCACTAGTAGCGGTAATATCTTTTTCATATAAATCATTAATCCCTTTTACATAAATACCGTCTTTAGAGCCCATCGCATCAACATCTAAACCTGTACGCTGCAATACTTTATACACAGTATCGCCTTCTTGTACATCCACCTTTTTTGCCCCTAATAAATATCCTTCATTACCTTTTACTGAGATGGTGACTTGTTTTGCTTGTGGTTTAGGTGGTTCTGGTTTTATATCTACTTTTGGTGGTACTGGCTTTGGAACAGTCTGAGTCGGTATCGTTTTCTCCTCTTTATTCGGATCAACTTTTTGCTCCTGTTTCGGTGTTTCTTTCGGCTGATTTACAACCTTCGCTTCTTCTTTTACTTCTGGTGCTTTCGGTTGTTGCTCTTGTTGTTTCTCTTCTTGTGCTTTTTGCTGTTCTGGTTGTTTATTTACAGCTGGTTGTTCTTTCGGTTGTTCTTGTTGTTTCTCTTCTTTCTTTACTTCCGGCTGTGCCTGCGTCTTGTCTTCTTTCGGCTTCTCTTCTACTTTTTGTTCTTGTTTCTCTTTCTGTTCGTCTTGCTTATTTTGCTCTTGTTCAGCTTGTTTTTCCTCCGGTTTTTCTTCCGGTTTCGCTTCATCTTTTTTCTCTTCTTGTTTTGCTACTTCTTCTTGCTTCAGTTCTACTTTCTTCTCAGGCTTTACAACTGCCTCTTCACATCCGGCAAGTAGTCCGAGTGAAAGCAATAAAGAAATAAACCACTTCATCTTACTCATGTTGTCTCTCACCTTTCATAATAAAGTGAAACTTTAATAAGTGGGGGGCTTTTCCACCCCCCACTTATTATTAGTTGAACCAATCGGGCTTTTACGGGCAGTTAATCTCCACCTAACTTCCTTGCACTCGCTAACTTTTGAGGTGGGGATCTTACTGCCCGTTAATGCGGGATAAAATTAGGAGCAAATGATTGCTCCTAATTTTTGTTAAGCTGCTTTACGTCTCCATAATACATATGCAGAAGCAATACATAATACACCCATACCTACTTCTGTCGCTGCACTATGAGAAGATGCTCCTGTTTTTGGTAGTGTGCTACCGTTTCCGGATTTTTTATGTTTAACCGGTTCGTTATCAACAACAACTTTTACATTGTCATCTTTTGTTTCTTGTTGTACTTGTTTTTGTTCTTCTGGTTGTTCAGTAACTTCTTTTTCTACTACAACATTTTCTGAGTCTACATTTGGTTTCTTATCGATTTCAATAACAGATTCCGTTGACCAGTCATAAATCGATTTTCCAAGGTCTTTAAACTGAAGTAAAGCTAATAATGCTTGCTCTGTTGCCATTCCGCTACCGGTTTGGTCGCCTGGTAACCATTTAAATTCACCATTTGGAAGTTGGTATGACAATAGATTTTGCACTGCCTTATGAAGACGGTTTTGATCTACCTCTTTCACAAGGGATAATCCAATAATAGCTTGCGCAGCACTATTAGAATTCTCTTGTCCATCAGCAGAGAAACCGCCATTTTCTAGTTGTTCATTATATAAGTATGCGACAGCCTTTTGCACTGCTGGTTTCACATCTGCTCGGTCTTGATAAGGAGCTAATGCTGATAAAACCATACCTGTTACATCAACGCTACTAGCACTATCTTTACTGCTTGCGCTATCATAAGTCCAGCCGCCATCTGTATGTTGCGCGTTTAAAAGTGCATCTACTAAAGCAACTCGATTCCATTTTGAATCTACTGGAATTTCATATTTTTTCGTATCAAATGCAAGTAAAGCAAATGTATAACCTGTAACAGAATTCACTTTATCTGATTCGTACAATTTTTGAACTAAATTATGTTCGCCTACCATTTTTGGGTCTGCATTCATTGCATTCATCATAATAATCGTTCTAGCTAAATCTGTCGCTGAAAAACGGTTAATGCGCTTTTCTACTTTTTCAGTTACAGCCTTAACATAATTTAATTTCGCCTCAATTGGAACATTCTTTCCAGAACGAGAAAGGCCTAAAGCTACCCAATCGCTTTCAATTCCATCTTGTAACATCTTTTCAGATGTTTTAGAGATTGCGTCATTTACTTGTGCTGCTGGAACTTGAATGTTTTCTTGCTTTGGTTGTTCTGGTTTTTTACTATCTTGGTCACCTTGGTTTTCCCCATCTAGCGTTTTACCGTCTTGGTCACCTTGGTTTTTCCCATCTGGCGTTTTACCATCTTGATCACCTTGGTTTTTCCCATCTAGCGTTTTACCGTCTTGGTCACCTTGGTTTTTCCCATCTGGCGTTTTATCATCTTGACCTTCTGGTTTTGGTTCTTCTGTTTTGCCACCGTTAGGTTCTTCTGTTTTACACGTTCCGAACTTATCTAACGTTTCTTTCAATGTTTCCTGGCTCATATTGCTCCAGTCTGAAACAAAGCGGAAAACAACAACATCTCCAGATTTTAATTTATAACTATCCGCTCCAACTTCCGCAGATTTATCATTTACATCATACAGCCAGCCACTTGTAGCCCCGGCCATTAATCCATCAATGCCTTTTACATACGTTCCAAACGACATCGTTTCAGCTTCTACTTTGTCCCCCATGACTTTTTGCAGCAAGCTTAACGCTGTTTCCCCATCTTTAATTTGCTCTTCTTTCGGACATAACATAATGCCCTTTTGTGATTCACCAACAATTGCAAGTTTTGCTGTATTTCCTTCAGCAAACGTAATATGTACTGTATTCGCAAAAGAAACAAATACAAGTGTAACTGCCATTAACGACGTAAGCAGCCATTTTTTTAACATTGCCATCCCAAAATTTCCTCCCTTACTACTATTCACACAAAAAAAGGCCCTTCAAGGGCGTGCAATTGACACTCTTTTTTTGTAAGTGTCGAACAAACTGTGCAACACCTCCTACCCGCATCATTCGCGGCTATATTTGTATAGGAAAAATAATTTTGTTCATGAACGTATCATTGTGATAACATTCACTTTTCTAGGCACAACTTACTTCTATTTAAGTTATCGTAAAACGATAAACCTATACATTCTGTAAATTATAAATTTCTGTATTATTTTACTATTGACATAGAATTTTGTCCATGCTTTATCGGATTTATTTTCTAAGAATAGTAACTTACTAACCTTTAACGATGCAAACTTTTTTCACTAATAATGACGCCATCTTCATCCGCATACACATAATCATTTGGCTTCCATTCTACTCCTCCAAATTGCAATGAAATATTTCGTTCTCCTTTCCCTTCTTTTACACTTCTATTCGGCATTGTCCCTAACGCTAAAATACCTATATTAACATTCTTTAGTTCACTAGAATCACGAACATATCCATTCACAATAATTCCTGCTAGCTTTCTTTCTTCTGCAATAGCTGCCAAATTATCACCGAGTAACGCACAATTCGTAGACGCGCCGCCATCAACAACTAATACCGTTCCTTCTGGTAATGTTTGCAATCCTTCCTTCACTAGTACATTATCATCCTTCACTTTTACCGTTGCAATTTTCCCGTGAAATTGTTCTTTCTTCCCAAAAGACCGAAAAGATTGGCGACATATTTGTAATTCCTTTTCAAATTCATCACATAGATCCGTAGTTTTCCACATCTTTTTCCCTCTTTTCCTTTTACTTTCTATTTAACATATTCTTGGATTATTTTCGTTTCCCTGTCTAATGTTGCAATAATTTGTATGTGCGGGAAAGGACAGAAAAACTATTGCCTTAAGAAGCCACCTTTATTATAATCTATTTCACAGATAAATTTCAGAATATTGAAAATTAACAAAGTGAAAAAGGAGGGATTTTATGCAATTACAAACTGAGGTGAAAAAACAACCTAGTAAACGAAAGTTTAAAATGCCTGACGCGTACGTACTACTATTTTTTATTGCTTTACTTTGTGCAATAGCTACTTATTTCGTTCCTGCTGGAGAATTTAAAAGAGTTACTAACAGGACTGTTACAACGACAATACCAGGAAGTTACCATTCTGTTCCGCAATCACCGGTAGGGTTTGTTTCTTTTTTTACCGCTATTGAAAAAGGAATGACACTTGCTGCTCCTATCATCTTTTTAATTTTATTTACGGGCGGAGCTATTGCTATTCTTGAAAAAACAGGTGCTCTAGACGGTTTAATCTATCATGTAATTAACAAATTTCGTAATCAGCAATTCCTTTTCATTTGTATAGTCGCCGCACTCTTTTCTATTCTCGGAACGACTGGTATTATCGTTAACTCAGTTATCGGCTTTATCCCCATCGGCATCATCGTTGCACGCACATTGAAATGGGACGCTATCGTTGGCGTAGCAATTATTTATTTAGGCACTTATGCTGGTTTTAATGCTACTATATTATCGCCCTCACCTTTAGGTATTTCACAAAAAATCGCAGAACTTCCGATGTTTTCAGGAATTGGTTTACGCACAGCAATTTATCTCTCTTTTTTACTTGCTACCATTCTATATATTAATTGGTACGTAAAACGCTTAAAAAAATCGAATAAAGGAAGCATACTCGGAGATAACTGGTTTCCAAGTAATGCTCTTTCAAGTGGAAAAGAAGCGCAGAAAACAGAAGTTCCTTGGACAATACGTCATAAATTAATTTTACTCGTTTCAGCTTTATCATTAATTACATTTTTAATTGGCGCTTTTCGTCTACATTGGACAGACGCAGAAATGACTGCTACTTTTATTTTCATAGCAATTACAGCCGGAATAATAGGTGGCATGAAAGCAAACGATATCGCTTCTACTTTTCTAGCAGGCTGCCAAAATCTCATATACGGTGCTTTGATCGTCGGAATGGCTCGTTGTATTTCAGTCATTTTAGAACAAGGCAAATTACTTGATACAATTGTTAATCAACTCGCACAGTCTCTCGAAGGACAAAGCCCTGTATTTGGCGTTATCGGTATGTATGTAAGTAGTGCCGCATTACATTTCCTTATTTCATCCGGGACAGGTGAATCTGTTATTTTCATTCCGATATTAGCTCCATTAGCTGATTTCATGCACATTACACGCCAAGTTACAGTACAAGCTGTTATGCTCGGCGAAGGTGTAGTGAACTGCCTCAATCCAACTTCCGGTGTTTTAATGGGCGTTCTCGCAGCGAGCGGCATTTCTTACGGAAAATGGATTCGATTTATGGCCCCTCTTGCATTTATTTGGTTTATCATTGGACTTATTTTTCTTATTGTTGGGGTTAATATTGAGTGGGGACCGTATTAAAAACTATGACACTCTCTCCTTATTATTTCACCGTTATCTTATAGTAATGATAAAAAGGATTGATCATAATAATCAATCCTTTTCACTTTCATCTCTCAAAACTAAATTTCTGCATCTAATAAATTGTGCTCGTAGTCAAAAGAAGCATGGATTCTATGTCCTCCAAATAAATCTCCATCATTATATTCACAATATATATCATTTTCTCTCATTACAATGTCCATAAGCGTAATAGACTTCTCAAATGTTTCTTTCGTTATATCATACTCCCCTGCGTCTACAGCCTCCCAATTTAAATGTTCATCATTCTCATCATATTCAGGCCAAAAATCATTTTTATACTCTATTAATTCTTCCGCTATAGCGACCTTAGCATTTTTATCAAATTCCTCTAAGCATATATAGGGGTAGCACCACATCTCTATCAAGCTAAGCCCGTGTAACGTCAATGATAAGCAAGATTGTTTCTTTTTTCGAAAGTCTATACGTAGATGCTTTAAAGATTTGCATACGAAATAAACCCTAACGGGTTTCACTTTTTTGAATTAAGCGGCTTGATTATCAGACATGGTACAATTGTAAACGACACCTAATATATCAAAGACCGTTTTTTTCTCATATCGATGAGATTTCCGCCCGTTTTGCTGTAGGAGATTGAACAGGCGAAGTAAAACCTTTGATAGCTCTTGGGTGTTTTTTTGTATAGTTTGGAATAGAAGAAGAAGAAAATAGTCTTTAATCATATATATGGCTTTATACTCACTAAGCTCTCGTTTTTTCTTCATGAGGAGCAATTGGCGCATTTGGAACATGATAGAAGAACAGAGTAGAATGGCAATCAATTGACCATATAAATGGCACTCCAATCGTTCTGGTTTTATCTTTTTACAATGATGAATTTGAAAGAATGACTTCCACGTTTTAAATAAAATTTCGATTTGCCAACGCAAAGAATACCAGTCATGTACCTGTCCCATCGGGACAATATCTGTAGGGGTGTTTGTCATATATACATTGATACCACTGAGTCGTTTACTACGAGGAGAATACTTCATTCCTTTCTTTTTTTCTCTTACGGCTTGATCTTGTAATCGTTTTTGTTGCTGTTGTTTTGTTAATCGATGAACAATTACACGAGCTGGTACTTTATCAATCATTCCTACATAAGCATCAGCTATTTCACATGTTTTTCCTGGTTGAAGGGAGTTCATTAACGTCTCCATATCTATCTGTATATACTCTGTACCTTTCTTAATTCTTCCGTCTTGAAAATAATCAGGGTTAGGGTTTTTTTGATACATACGTGTATTCGACTTGATACGAGAGATATAGTAGGCCTCTTTATCTTGTATATATTGAAGGTCTTTTAAATGAAAATAACCTAAATCCCGGATACATAAATCATTCGCTGTCACAGTTGGGGTACAAAGGGAGCCGTAAGTGCGATCATGTTGTTTACCTGGACCTGTATGAATATGTAGGAACTGTCCACTTAACAAATCATACTCAAGTTGAATTTTTATCCCAGCTGTATGGTTGCATCCTCCTGCACCTGGATAAACCGATGAAAATACATCCGGGAGTTGAAATGCAGTTGAATCTAAAATACGAATACGCTTGAAAACAGAAGTGTATGGAGAAGAAATCGGCATAGATGTGGCCAATTTTTTGCTTAGTAGTTCGGCTAGTAGGTGTTGTAAAAGTTGGACGGCCGCCTTATTAAACCGTTGATTCAGTCCCTCAGGACTGATGAGTACTTCTGTTGATGCTTCTAAACAGCTAGATAACTGAGTTAAAGAAGTCATAGCTACATTTTGGCTCACCCATACACATAAAGCTACTAAATCTTTTGCTTGGTACTTACTGGTTCGTTGTACAAAACCAACATCTCTAGCAAGATCCCGTAAGGTATTTGGAGATAAAAAACTTTGAATCTCTTGAGCAAATAGTTGTAATTCATTGGATACAGAAATAGACATAAAAAACGCCATCCTTTCCTATGATTCTACAGAAAGAATAGCGTATTTTTTCTTTTTATGGATACATTTTTTTAGCTCGATGGCAATGTGGTGTTACCTCAAATATAATTATTTTATTTGAAGGTCTCTTTTAAATTTTTTTCAAATCTTTTCATAGGTTGATATACAAGGACGTGTAGTGATAAACCTATCACTGCAGTAATGTTTAAAATAATACTTATAATCATTAAAGACCATTCTATAGTTGGAGAAAAGTATCCGTTCGTACTTAATGTAGCAGAACTTACACCTAGTATTAAAATCACTATTAGTAAAGGTAAGTTTTTAACCAATTTGAATCCCCCCTTTAAATATAATATCTTTATATTATTATATCACACACTAGGTTATGTAATTAATATAAGATAGTTATCTATGGGAATTTAACATATTTTTTCGTTTTGGGGGTGACCTATTTTTTTAGCTTGATAGCGATGTGGGCGGTACCCTTTATTGTAAAAAGACAACAAAGTTATTAAATTTTTAAACCTAAAACAAGCATAACCCCGTTCTAAATTTAGGACGGGGTTAAAATATAGTTTTTAAATTTTCGATATAAGATACTTAACTTTACTCAAAAATATAACAATAAAGTCGTTTGAAAATCTAAGGTTTATTCAAAAATAGCGCCCAATTGTTGAAGAAGATTCATTCTATCCCCTTAAGTCCCCAATATTTTTTAGGGAAAATAATTATTTCGTCTACATAATTAAATAAGCGATTGACTTTGGGATAATTCAACCTAAAGTTCTATTTTATATTTTTTTTGCTGCATAATCACCATAAAAGTAAGTGTTCTCTAACTCACTGTATTTAGGAGAAGCAATTATAGTGTACTTACCATTTTCATCAACTTCAAACAAAGCTACATTATTATATTCCGATCCCCCATTCGAATCATCTACTAACATATCTATGTTGTATATCCCTTTTGTTAATACTCCACTTTTTTGAAAGTCCTCAATTAGATCTTGGGCCTTTGGAATAGGATGTTTATTTTTAGACATGTCAAATTTAAATAGAAAATTTACTACACCTAAATACCTGACATTATAATTTTCACGTCGTGGGTCACTCGGTATTAATGTAGGTAAAAGTTTAGTAGTATCTATCTTTTGGGTCTTTTTAAAATCATCAAGTAGCTCTTGAGAATAAATTATATTAAACTTAAGGTTGTCGTAAGGAAATATATAAACAGGACCATTTTCTACCGAGACAAATTTATTAGGATATTTCACTAATCCATATTTTTTTATGATCTGTTCAATTACTTGAACTACTTCTGGATGTTGCTCAATATATGCACCCTTGAATTGTTCAAAATAGATATCGTCACTGTCATCATTTAAAATTTTCAAAGTACCCCTTTCAATCATTAAAAACGGATAAGCATGATATGGCTTTTTCATTTCTACATAAGTTTGATGGTCAACCCCTTGAAACCAATAATTATCTGTCTCAACAACAGAAAACCCACCTTGTATTCCATAGTTTGTTTTTAAATATTCTTGTATTGGTTGATTCAGATCATCTTTAGAGAAACATCCACTAAGAATTAGGATTGGTGTACTTACTAAGATAACTTGAATCAATCTTTTAGTACCCTTCATTTTTTTACCCTACATTTCTAAAATTTTAATAATATTATAACATTCCCATTCAACTAAACTGCCACGTTGGCTAAAGTCCACTTCTTTACATTCTTAACGAAACAATTAATAAAATCACTTCATAATCTGGCCCAATTACTGAATAAAATGACCGGTATTTTTAAAACAACTTTATTATCCCTGTACATTTATAGTACTTCTATTTCTTCATGTCGGTAAGGTAATTCAAGCTCAAGTAAGATTGTTACTTAAATAATATTTGTAAATGGACAGGCTCAGTAAACAGTATATAAATTGTTAAAATATCACTCATACCTGTTAAAACAAACAAAGCGAGGGATATTATAATATTAATCCCTGCGTAGCCTCCTTCGTCTTGTAAAGCATATGCTATCAAGCCGAAGACCAAAGACATAAAAAGGAGAGTCATCTGTAAAATATCCAGTCCAACGGTTAATTTCACATCAGCTGGAGTGAAATCACCAACAGTATAATTGTATTTACCATATGTAGATAGCAGGATCCAACAAACAAGAAACAAAATTAGACAGCTTGATGCTATGGTGTTGTACTTCTTAGAACGCATATATCTTCCCTCTTATCCTTATAAAATAAATCCAAAAACAAAAAGCACTATTATGAAAGGAATGTTATCCTTCACAAGCACTTCTTGTTTAATGTTAACACATATTAACAATCATTATGAATGTTTTTTAGCAGGCGGAAGTAAAATCGCATTGCCATCAAACTAAGATTTTGAAGTACCCCCTAAATGAAAATTTTCTTTCTCTATAGTTAGTTATTTTGAGAAGTCAGCTTATTTTTTCGTTTTGCTTTCCCCGTAGTATCATGTTATCTTTTAACGAGGGAATAAATGGAATTTCCACTTAAACATGTAAGGTTGGTTTTAGATGATAAAGAAATTTACTAGAGTAGTATTAATTGCAGTTATGCCAATTGGTCTTATTACCGGTTGTGGCACTACTGAAAAAGCTGAGGCACAAGAGCCGAAAGCAGACTATTGGGATTACTCATATGGTCGTGCGGGTATTTTAGTAAGCGGCAAAGCGAAAGAGCGTCAACAATACGAGATTGGGTATATTGACGATAATATGTTAATTGGAATCAATGAAAACATTGAGGACTGTATTACTTTAGACAATAAAGATGAAGCTGGTTACATTTGGAAACAAATAGAGCGCGGATCTATTATTGAAGTGCAATACGGTAAAGACCGCAACGACATCGTAGGCGTACAATTAGTAGGAGATCGTGAGCTATTCGAAATTAGTGACAAGCTAGATCGAAATACGATAAACGAGATCGTTGGAAAAGTTAAAGGTAATTTGTAATAAATACATATCGACACCAGAACGAGTATATGATTTATTTGAAAGTCGATTCCTTATTTGAGATAAGGAATCGACTTTTTATAATTATCTTTTTTGTAAGTTGTTTTTCCAAAAATAATAGCTATTATCAATGGCTTTTTTTTAAGAAAGCTTTGCAATCTGTTCATGTTCCAAAACCCAGTGTGATTACAGTAGACAAAAATCAGGCCTATCCTATAGCGATTGAGAGTCGTAAAAGGGAGATTTCACACCGATTTCTCCCTTTTACAATTTACTTGAAAAATAAATATCCCTTATAAGTGTCTATATAAATGCGCCCGTCTTCTTTTTCTTTTACTTCGCCACCAAAATTTTTTATCCAATCAACCAAGCCTCGATTGTTTTCTGTAACGTTTTCTTTTACAAATAGATATGAATTAATTGATTTATAAGATGTATAGTTAGTTAAAATTATTTGGCTAAGATAAATAGGAGTCTCCGAATTTGGAGTCTCCTGAATTATATATGGAGATGGGAGAATGTTATCATTGTTAATATATACATAATATTTAGGTTGATTAATTGCCCATTTTAGCCATATTACTTGAACTATTATGATAATTATGGTTACCGTTTTTTGTGTTTTTTTGAAGTTTTGTCCTGGGAAAGAGTAGTAAATGAAAGTGGGAATAGCAAATAAACTAACCCAAGCTACCCATTTGTCTATTGGTGCACCATTTATCCAGAAGATAAATCCTAATGCTTTTATGAATAAAAATAAAAAAACAAGACTTGTGAAAATTATTGATAAATAGTATATTTTCTTTTTCATTGTTTTCTCCCCTAAATATATTTTTACAAAACGAATATAAAAAGTGTATTTTAAAAAGTGTATAGCATATAGATGTAAAGCCCAAAATAGTAACCTAAATTAAATATTGCAAGCATAACGCGTTGGTAAGTCTTACTGGCTCCAGCTGAAAATAAAACGCCTATAAGTGGTGCAAATAAACCAATTTTCCAAAAAATATTTGCTGATCCACCTATCTCTAATGTATCCTCATTTATTATAGTTAAAAGAGCGTAGGGTACACACAATAAAGATAATATAGCCCATTTGTTCAAAGTGCCACCTCTTTTCAATTTTTTAATATGAATAGTATATTAATTATATATATTAAAGTTTCGTTTGAGAAATTTCCACTTTAATAGGGGTACGGCACATGCCCATCAACTTAGAATTTTGAAATACCCCAAAACGAAAATTTTGTGTATTATGCTCGTTTTTATTGTTTTGAGGTAACCCATCCTTTTTAGCTTGATAGCGATGGGGTGCTACCCCATATAAAAATATAGTTATAGAAAAAGAGAGATTGGATTCCTTTTGAGAGTACGGATCCGCTTTTTTCTTGCTACTGATAATGAGACACTATATGGGTATTTTTGCCCATCCCCCGAAAAGGTGGAGTAAGACAGAATATACCAATTATTCATTAGGAAAAATAATACTTGAATGGGAGTTCAATATAAATTATTTAAATTAAAGTGGTGGTTCTGGTGCAAAACTCCAAAATCCTTGCAAGTAATCTCCTAATCTTGGACATACTGATAGTATAACTCTAAAAAAGGTGCGTGATCAGTATGGAAAAGGAAAATCCGTTTAAATGGAAGCACTATCAGACTGTTATTATCTTATTAACGGTAAGATGATACCTACGGTACAACCTAAGCTTTCGTGATTTGGTGGAAATGATGGAGGAACGGGGCTTATCTATTTCTCATACCACGATTATGCGTTGGGTTCATCAGTATGGTCCTGAATTGGACAAACGAATTCGTCGTCACCTCAAGCAAACCAATGACTCTTGGAGAGTCGATGAAACATATATCAAAGTTAAAGGGCAATGGATGTACCTGTACCATGCTGTTGATTCGAAAGGAAACACAATCGATTTTTATCTAAGCAAAACAAGAGACCAAAAGGCTGCAAAGCGATTCTTCAAGAAAGCTTTGCGGTCTTTCCATGCCTCTAAACTTCGTGTGATTACAGTTGATAAAAATCCAGCTTATCCAATAGCCATAGAAAAATTGAAGGAAGAAAAAAAGATGCCACTAGGCATCCACATCAGGCAGATAAAATATCTAAATAACATTGTGGAACAAGATCATCGTTTTATTAAGAAACGAGTACGCTCTATGCTAGGATTCAAGTGTTTTGACACAGCTACATCCATTCTTTCTGGAGTAGAAGCCATGCATATGATTAAAAAAGAACAGGTTGATTTACAGGATCAGTCTGTCCAAAATCAGAAAGAATTCATCCATCAATTGTTTGGACTTGCAACATAAGATATGATTCCGTTAGGAATCTATGCGCTTTATTATCTTTTATTCTATTTTTGCACCAGAACCTTGCATAATATAGCTGGTTTTTTTATTTCTTTAAAGATGGATGGGCGGTTTTTTTTGTATCCTCAAAAAGGAAAGGGCTGCTCATAAGTCGGTTTCACTTTTTAAACCATGAGGACTTTTTCAGTGCCCCCTCTTCCTTGTGGGAAGTCACCCCTTTTTTAAAACACAACAATTGACGTATTTTATCAAGAATCTACAGTTGTTTTTAATATTTCGAATTTCCCTTGTTTATCCACGGTAAACATGACATTATTATTACGACTATCCGTTCCTCCTATGGTTGTTTCATTAGGGCTGGAATACATGGTCACAACAGCTATCTTATAAATACCCTCTGTTAGCACGTGGCTCTTTTCGAAATCATCCATAATACTTTGAGCATTGGGAACAGTTTCACTATTTTTGTAGGTATTGTAATAGTAATTAAAATTGATAACTCCTGTATAATTAGCATGATCTATAGGTTTACTATCTTTTAACATTTTCATTATGTTGTCAGTGTTTATTTTTTGATCGCGTTTGAAATTTCCAATTAATTCCTTTTCTTTTTGTTTATCTATATGTATATTTAAATAGTAATAGAAATTTGGTTTCTTTTTATTATAGGAGAATTCACTTAATAAGTTATACTTTTTTATCATCTTATCGGATTGTTTCAAAACATCACGATGTTGTTCAATATAAGCTCCTTTAAATATTTCTAGAAAAACATCATCGCTTCCATTTTTAACTATTTCATGTGACTCTTTGTCTACAATTAAATAAGCAAGAGTGCGGTATGGTTTTTTTATTTCCACGTAAGTCTCTAGATCAGAAGCTCCAAACCCACTATCAGCAAAAAGAATTTTAAAATCCCCATTCTTTATCCCGTAGTTTTCGGACAAATAATCTCCTATTGGTTTTTCTAATAGTTTTGTGTCTATAGAGCAACCACTTAATAGGAATAGTGGTATGCTCAGTAAAAAGATAAAAACAGTTACTTTTGGTTTCCTCATTCAAGTTCTCCCTTTTCTATTATATACTTCATACAATCATAGTTGTTTTTTTTGCCTATCCCTTATTTAAATCCCCCTATGTTCATTTTTCATTCTTACCCTTCCTTAAACTACATTTTACCATTTTTAAAGATGAAAAAGGGACTCTCTTGTAAGAAGTCGTTCCTTATTTAAAACACAATAATCGTTGTATTAGGGGTCAACATACATCGCCATCAACTTAAGAATTTTCACTACCCCATCGCCATCAAGCTAAAAATATGAATTTCCCCAAAACAATAAATACGAGCAAAATGCACAAAATTTTCGTTCTGGGGGTAATATGAGATTTTAACTTGATGGTCATGGGGTAGCACCACATCGCTATCAAGCTTAGATTTTAGAGTACCCCCATAACAAAAATTTCACCTTATATACTCCAAGATAGATTAAAAATATAATAGTTATTTAAAAAAGATGGTGTGAATTTAGAAATCATTCCATCTTTTATTATTATCTTATACAATAAAGAAAGAATATTTTGGTAATTAAATTAAGAAAAGGGTAGAAAGGGAGAGAAACATATGGTTAAATTGGAGTATTTTACAGAAGAAGATTTTCAACAATTAATTGATTGGATACCAAATGCGGAATTTAGTTTACAATGGGGTGGACCTGCTTTTACATTTCCATTAACAAATGCACAATTAAAAAATTATTTACAAAACGCTAATAAAGATAATGCTATTAAATATGTATTTAAAGCAATAGACGAAACAAATAGTGAAGTCATTGGTCATATTTCATTGGGAAACGTCGACAAAACTAATGAAAGTGCAAGGATAGGAAAAGTATTAATTGGCTCAACAAATTCAAGAGGTAAAGGTTATGGAACACAAATGATGACAGCTGTTTTAAAATTTGCTTTTGAAGAATTAAAATTACATAAAGTAACTCTAGGTGTATTCGATTTTAATGAATCTGCAATTAAATGTTATAAAAAAGTCGGCTTTCAACAAGAAGGATTCCTACGTGATGCTAGAAAAAGTGGTCAAGAATATTGGAATTTAATTGAAATGGGTATCTTATACAGCGAGTGGAAAATAAATAATTAAAAATAAGAAGGACTCTTAACTATTCACTTATCAAATTAAATATTTTTAAAATATTTTTATATACGGATTATATCTTTAATAAAAAAGTTAGTTTGGTAGCAAAAAGAAATATCCTCAAAATAAAAAATACGTTATTCTTTCTGTAGAATCATAGGAAAGGATGGCGTTTTTTGTATGTCTATTTCTGTATCTGACAAACTACAACTATTTGCACAGGAGATTCAGAGTCTTTTATCCCCAAATACCTTACAAAATCTAGCTAGAGATGTTGGGTTTGTACAGCGAGCAAGTAAGTATCGAGCACAAGATTTAATAGCTTTATGTGTATGGATAAGTCAAAGTGTAGCAAAAACTTCTTTAACTCAGTTATGTAGCTGTTTAGAAGCATCAACAGAAGTTCTCATCAGTCCCGAAGGACTGAATCAACGATTTAATGCCACAGCCGTACAATTTCTACAACAAGTGTTAGCCGAACTTCTCAACCAAAAGTTATCTTCAACTAAGCTGTTCTCTTCTCCACACACTTCTGTTTTCAAGCGTATTCGTATTTTAGATTCAACTGCATTTCAACTTCCAGATTCTTTTCCATTCGTTTATCCAGGTGCAGGAGGATGCAGCCATACAGCGGGAGTAAAGATTCAGCTTGAGTATGATTTATTAAGTGGACAGTTCCTTCATATTCATACAGGTCCAGGTAAACAACATGATCGAACCTACGGTTCCTTGTGTGTCCCAACTGTAACAGCGAATGATTTATGTATCCGAGATTTAGGTTATTTTCATTTGAAAGATCTTCAACATATACAAGATAAAAAGGCTTATTATATCTCACGTATTAAATCGAATACACGTATTTATCAAAAAAATCCTAAACCCGATTATTTTCAAGATGGCAGAATCAAGAAAGGTACAGAGTATATCCAGATAGATATGGAGATTTTAATGAACTCTCTTCAGCCAGGACAAACATGCGAAATATCCAACGCTTATGTAGGAATGACTGATAAAGTCCCAACTCGTGTGATTGTTCATCGACTAACAAAAGAACAACAACAAAAACGATTACGCGATCAAACTGTAAGAGAAAAAAAGAAAGGAATGAAGTATTCTGCTCGTAGTAAACGGCTTAGTGGTATCAATGTATATATGACAAATACTCCTATAGATATTGTCCCAATGGGACAAGTACATGATTGGTATTCTTTACGTTGGCAAATCGAGATTTTATTTAAAACGTGGAAATCATTCTTTCATATACATCATTGTAAAAAGATAAAACGAGAACGATTGGAATGCCATTTGTATGGACAACTGATTGCCATTTTACTTTGTTCTTCTACCATGTTTCAAATGCGACAATTGCTTCTTATGAAAAAGAAACGAGAACTGAGTGAATATAAGTCCATATATATGATTAAAGATTACTTTCTTCTTCTTTTCCAAGCAATACAGAAAGACACCCAAGAGCTATCAAAGATTCTAATTCGCCTGTTCAACCTCCTACAGCAAAACGGGAGAAAATCTCATCGATATGAGAAGAAAACAGTCTTTGATATATTAGGTGTCGTTTACAATTGTACCATGTCTGATAATCAAGCGGCTTAATTCAAAAAAATGAAACCCGTTAGGGTTTATTTCGTGTGCAAATCTTTAGGTTCCCTACACATAAATTTTATAAAAAAGAAACAACCTCTACTTTAATTGACGTTGTATGAGCTTAGCTTGATAGCAATGTGGTGCTACCCCATATAAAGCTTTTCTGCTCTTTTTATCATTTCATATACGTGTACATGCTCATTTCTAACATCCAATTCCCAATGTACTTTTCCTTCGTTTTGTTCATATGTATGAAAAGTTTCATTAAAGATAAACATTCCAATTCATTCACTTTTTATTGATTTTTCCATAATTTCATTTCCTTTCTATTCCCAAAAAAGAAACGGCTATATTTTAAGTAGTTATAGCCGTTGACTTTCATATTATATAAAACCCGCATTATGGAGAAAGTAAAACTTTAATTGGATTGCAGTGAAGTATCCTATACTTCACCCCTCTGCCGATAAAACAGCAAATTCCTCCCGTTTGGAGAGAGTCAATCCTTATTTTGTTTTTCTAACAATTGAATAATCCTATCTAACTTTTGCTCAACTGGATTTTGCTTTTTGCGATTACTAGTATGCAAAATTATACGTATAATTCCACCCAACAATACACCGATAATCAATGCAGTAATAGCGTAATAAATACTGGTTCCTAAAAACATTATTCAGACCCCTTTTTCCTTATTATACCATTAAGAAGAAGTGATATGTTGTGTACTTTCGGTTGTATATGTTATTCGTAATAAGTTAACATAATGTCTCATTGATGTTAATTTCCATACCTATTATTAACCGACAACAATCCGTCTTTTACAGGCAGTTACTCTCCTTTCCATCTCCCTCATATTCACTTAATGTTGATACAGGGATCTTATGCAAGATAAAATTCGTACTTATCCAATTCATAATTATTTCTTCCAGCATCGGATGAAGTGGCTTTCCCGCCCCTTCTTCATAATTCTTTTTAAACTCTAAAGCTTTAAAATCCCCCTCAAAACTTTTCAAACTATGATCCATATCTTTTATTACATGTACTTCAGAATCCCCTTGCACATAATCACCGATTCTCTTCGCTTTTTCAGGATTCGCCTGAAAGTCTTTATCACCAGCAATAGCTAGTACTGGACATGTTACTTGTTGTAAATCTTTATAAATGTCATGCTGAAAATGCTCTCTAAACCATTTTGCGTTCATCGGTTTAAAACCCACTTTAATCGTATCTTTTTCTGTGTTCATCATTTTCTCTTTTATTTTTTCCATCTGCTTCTCTCCACGTTTCTCCACATCGAGAAGGCGCATTAGTTTTCCCTTTATTCCTTTTTGTTCTTTTAATTCTTTATAAGCAATCTCTCTTTGTCTTTTCGTAGCTTCTTCTAACGATTCCGCAGCTCCTGTAAGAAGTATGAGTCCATTTACTGGTGTTCTTGCGTTTACTACAGTTGCCAACATACATCCTTCACTATGACCAGCTAAAATGATATTTTCTGGATCAACAAATGGCTGTTCTTTTAAATACGTAATCGTAGACTCTATATCATTAACTAAATCCCACATTCCAGTCTTTAGAAATTCCCCGTCACTCTTTCCTACTCCGCGCTTATCAAAACGAAGCGTCACTACTCCAAGCTTCGCCATTACATGTGCTAAATCTTTATATATGTTCGACTCAAGCTTTAGCGGTAATATCGTTCCATCACGATCAATTTCCCCAGATCCAGCAATAATGATAACCGCCGCATACTTCCCGCCAGCTTTCGGTTTAGTGAGTGTACCTTGCAACGTAAATTCACTATTTATCGCTACTTCATATTCATCGAAGGTCATTATATTAGTCCTCCTTCTATTCAGTTATATCTAATTTGAATTTCAAACTCGCTATTATATTTTTGTACTCTCTTTCATCTTTCATCGGAGTGAAAACTGGATTCTCTGCAATACTTTGTAACATGCTTCGCTTTATAATCTCTTCATTTCTAACTGTTTTAGCGCCGAGTGGAAATTCTGCAAACCATGCATCAATCGCATCAAAATAAGAATCTCCATGTAAATGTAGACTATTTACTGTGAAGCTTGCCGTACAAACTGCTACATATTTACGTAACATTTCTAATGCCTTTTCAAAATTCCCTTGCATACAATATACTTGTGCAGCAGCATAGTATACTTTTAAAGTCATATTGGGATGCAATGTTTCTATTTCATATATATCTATTAACATAAAAGCTCTATTTAAAATCACCTCTACCTTTTCAACGTTTGAGGCATTTACTACTACGTAATTTGGTATTGTCGCAACGAGTTGTATTAAATGTTGGTACATACTAATTTGCATTATTTCATTTGCCTTTTCAGCATTTCCAAGCATTTGATACGCTTGTGCGATTAGATCTTCCTCTGGAACGTTAGGACGTATCGTTCCGCCAAGTAATTGCAATACTTCATTCGGTTTATTGAGTATAAGATAGCAAGTTGCTTGAAACGATACCGCCTCTTTCACAAGAGAAACATCATCACTTTCTTCCTGAACCCTGCTAAAGAGATTCATTGCTTCTTCTAACATGTCAATTCTTTTATCCGTATCCTCTGTTAACATATGGTGATTAATAAAAAGTAGTCCCATTTGAAGTAATAACGGAAAACAAGAATAATATTTTTTAATTATTTCTCTGCACTCCACCATTACTTCATCAAACGGTTTTTCACTAAAAGCTTCTGCTAGCCTATGATATAAATCCCTAATATCTTCTGGTTCCATTTGCGGTGTATAACAGATTAGTTCATCTATACTTATATTAAAGTACGATGCTAACAGTGGTAAAAATGTAATATCCGGATAACTCTGCCCTGTCTCCCACTTAGAAACAGATGCCTTCGTAATACCGATATACGCCGCTAACTCTTCCTGTGTAATTCCCTTTTCTTTTCTCTTATCCGCAATTATTTTATGAATGTTTATCTCCTTCACACCATCACCTCATACTTTTATTATATGCTTTTATTTCACACAAAATATGGATTTAAAGTCGACTTTCGTTAACGAAATCAACTGTTAGGAAACATGTCTCTAAAATCAAAGAGTCTGTCCCAAAAGGTGCTTTTTAGCCAAAATCTAATAAAAAGCGAAAGGCAGAAACGCTGATTTTATAACGTTTCTGCCTTTTCAATTTCATGTGATCTTACTTCGAAAGAGACTTATGAGACAGCCTCTTTTTATTGTGGGGTACCGATACATAGCCACCTAGCTAAGATTTTGAAGTACTTCAAAATCAAAAACCTCATCTCATCACAGTTTTCTACGGGAATCCAGTGAACAGCTTATTTAGTCGGGTAAGCGGGGGGCATCGCTGCCCCCAACTCCCCTCAGAACCGTACGTGACAGTTTCCCATCATACGGCTCAAGCCTTCTTTTTATCCGATTTCAGTCCCTTTAGTATAGGCAAGGTAAGTGAACTAATTTTAAGTTTAAATTAGACAATATGAGGTGTTGCGGAACAGGCATGTCTTTTACGACTACCTTTTCCCCGTTTTGTAGTGGAGTTTTGCAGATAGCGCAGCGGTAACCTTGTTTTCTAGCCAGCTTCATTCTATCCATCGTGTTTTCCGTATCAAATACCTTACGGTCTCTTTTTTCCCAGTATTCTTTCAATGTTGGGTCATCAGGACTATTTTTGAATTTCACCATGTTGTGTCTCTCAATCTTAATCCATGACATATGTAAGAGTTGGATATTTGTTTTCGGGCAGGTTGGTGTCCAAGCATTTCCACCATGATGTGGATGCCTGTAATATCTTGCATATATCCATTTCCACGACTTCTTTGGATGGAGCTGTCGAAGATGTTTGCCGATTCTCCAATAGATATAGCTATCCATTGTACCAAAGATTTTCTTAGAAACGACATGTTTCCAGTATTGCCCGTATCCTCTGATAATAGGATTAAGCACTCGGATGATTTCTCCGATGGGTTGACCCCTCATGACACGTAAAGTATCTCCAATTTTCTTCTTCGCTTTCTGTCTACTGCCCTTACTTGGTTTGATGAACAGTTTATTCCCCTGTTCAGTTTGGTACTGCCGAATCAAGAATCCTAGGAACTCAAATCCTTCCTCAATATGTGTAACCTTCGTCTTTTCAGGGCTTAATTCCAATCCCCTGTCCTTTAAGTAGGGACGAAGTCTCATATATACAGAGAGTGCTTGTTCTTTTGTCTCCGTTAAGACCACAAAATCATCTGCGTAACGGATAAGGGTAAATTTGCAAGCAGGATTCATAATATAACTATCATTAGCTTTATAGTTTTTCTTGTAAGTAATTCCCAAGGTTTCTTCCATTCCATGAAGGGCAATGTTAGCGAGAAGTGGCGAGATAATTCCTCCTTGCGGAGTACCTTCTTGCGTTTCCGCGAAAAAGCTTTGCTCCATGTATCCCATCTTGAGCCATCGCTTCAATAGTTTTCTTCCTGGGAAGTAAGAAGTTTGTTTGAGTATCCACTCATGGTTGAGATGATCAAAACAGCCCTGAAAATCTCCTTCAACTATCCATTTCTTCTTTGTGCCCCCGTTGATTCTATTGAAAATGCTTCGTATGGCATCATGGGTACTTCGCTTAGGACGAAACCCGTAAGAAATAGCTTCAAATCTGGCTTCCCACTGTGGTTCAAGGGCATTTCGCACTATATTTTGATATACCCTATCCTTTATAGTTGGGATGCCCAACGGTCGCAATTTTCCGTTTTTCTTCACAATGTATATACGTTTTGCTGGTTTTGGTCGGTGTTGTAGCGTATTTAACTTTTTGAGTTGCTCATAGAGAAGATTTCTTTCTCTGCGACTCAAGGCTGTATGTTCATCAACACCTGCTGTTCGCTTTCCTTTATTCTGCTGTGTTACTCGTCTAATTGATAACAGTAAGTTTGCTTCGCTTCTCATGAGTAAGCGTTGAAGTTTTCTTACCTTTCTTTGTTGCTGTAACTGTTCGGCACGGTAAATTCTTTGTCGTAACTTCGTCACATACATCTGAACTGCTTTCCAGTTTGTATACGAGACGTGCGCCGACGCTCGTTCTGAGGTGTTCATAACTGCACGCTCCTATTCGTCAGAAGATAACTTACAAATGTATTTCCATGTTGAAGACCTATAAGAAGTGGGCTCCCTTTCAGGCTTGTCATGGGTTTGTCCGTAAGGACGACAATATCCGCTCAGTTATACATATTTCTATGCTTTCCTGTTTCCTTTCGGCTAGCGGCTTTTGCTTTCTCTTATATCCTTTACCCTCTGCCACATCGTTTGACTTTACAGTCATCCTACTGCTTGCGCAGATGACATAGGGCTTACCAAGTTTCACATTCCACAGATACGACAGGGTTAGGTGGACTCTTTACTCCGGATAAGTTGCGGGATGCAACGCGGCAGTATTATGAGAATGCCTTTCCTCTTATCAAGACCTGGGTAGAGCTGTACATTATCCCAAGCTAACGATTACGAAGCTTACGAGCCTTCACTCTCGTTCACCGTACCTGTCTTCTCCTAGCGGTATTCCGAGTCATGTACAGACTCTCTGTTTCCACATTTCCTCATGCAACCCACGAGCCCGTTACCAAGTCCGCAGTTTCGGATGGAGATAGACTTTGCATCTAATCTAGTAGCAGAAGCTACCCTGTGGGAATGCGACTTCTTGTCGCACCATAATTATCGTTATTGGAAGTTGGATAACTTTGCTGATTCCCTAATACAATGGAAATCGACTATTTTTATCTTTTTTATTAACTTTAAATTTATTTAAATAAATCTTTTTAAATATTCGCCAAATATTTTATTCATAACTTTGGGGGTGTTTTCTAAATAAACATTAATTTGTTCAATGTTCGATTCAAATTTATCAGAGTTACTTTCATCTGTTGGAAAATCAGATATTCCTTTTATAATAATGCACTCAACATCATTCTTCTTACAGATATAAGCAATTGCACCCGCTTCTGTATCAGCTATTATTATTTCGTTTTCTTTAAGTTCTAAATAGTCCTTCCACATAACTACTGCTTTATCAGCGGTGCCAATTGTTCCGGTGTAAAAATCATTTCCATATCTTGATAGATCGATATCGACTATGAAGGATTGTTTAATAAAAGGCTCAATTTCTTTTACTGTGCAATCATATTGAACGGCTTTATCTGGTACAAAAATATCCAAATTACTGAACCTATCATCTATTCCTGCACATGTTCCAGCAACGATTACTTTAGTTAAATTAAATTTAGAAATCATATACTGATTACCACCAACACCATTTACTTTTCTTACACCGGTACTATAAAAAACAAGTTCAGTATCATTAATTGTTCTCATGAAATACTCGCCATAAGGATAACCGAAACGTTCGTTATCTTTTATGCTAAAGTATTCCAATGTCGCTTCATATTCCCACTTAGTTGCTATACTTATTCCTATCATCGACTTACCACCCTACAATATTCTAAATTAAGCTCAATACTTTCTATAATTTACTCCCTTTTTTTCGAGGGAAAGGAAAAAGAAACCCATATAGCATCATTCTCTTTTTGATTTATAAAGTCCTTTTTTTATTGAACTATCTTGTCAGTTAGCCGAACAAGAACTATCTCATTTTCGGGTGAATATTATATACATATATAGTTCATATAACATCTCATTATCAGTAGCAAGGAAAAAGGAGAACCCTACTCTCACAAGGGAACCTTCTTTTTTATTTCTATGAATCTATACATGTTTTATACATTCCTATCCTAACGCAGTTTTAGTGTTCTTGTTTGTTACTGGATTAGCAAAAAAACTGTATAAAATCTTGCATGCTCTTAGCATAGTTTTTTTCAAACATACTGGCATTCCCGAATATTCGCTTTCTGATGGCATTTCTTAAACTTTCATTAAAACACTCTCCCCTCCTTTGTCTATCTTTGTGAGTAACTCTTCTTGTTTATTTAAAGTCCTCCCCCTCAAAGCCAAACAAATGATTCAATTTATCCAGTATGTAAATAAAAAGGAGAATCAGCCCCATAATGGACTAACTATCCTATAACTTCTTATCTAAACTTAATAAAACTAGAACTTCTTTCCCTATGTATCATTATTTCGTTATTTCACCAAACTGCGCTCTCGTTACTTTCGCCAAGTCATCCACTTTCAGCTCAATTTGTATACCAATTTTCCCGCCACTTACAATCATCGTTTCAAGTGATTGGGCACTCGCATCAATACATGTAGAAAATAACTTCTTCATTCCGACTGGTGAACAACCACCGCGAATGTATCCTGACACTTTCGTAATATCTTTTACAGGAATCATTTCAATTTTCTTTTCACTTACTGCTTTTGCGGCAGCTTTTAAATTTAGTTCCTCATCTACTGGAATAATAAACACATGATAATTTTTACTATTTCCTTGAGCGATTAACGTTTTATATACTTCTTTCACTTCTCGTCCAATTTTCTCTGCCACTGATACGCCGTCAATTTTCCCATCATCTGGATCATATGATATCATCGAATATTCAATTTTTTCTTTATCTAATATTCGCATCGCATTTGTTTTATCTTTTTTCATAACGTTCTCCTTAAAAGGTTATTTCATATTATTAAGTTTTATTATACACCCTTTTCCATTTCTCCTACATAACTTCACGTATATTTCAAAACTAAAAATATTGATAATTCAAAAATCATCTGCTATACTTTGAAAAAACCTTATGTTAAGGAGAGATTTATAATGCGAAATGTTAATACTTCTTTCCAACTTCATCATCATACGTAACGCCGTGTATCCGAAGAAAAATTTTTCTTCGTGGGTACAGGGCTTTTCCTGTTGACCCACGAAGCGTTCATAAAGCTATGTGGGTATTTTTATACCTGCATAGCTTTTTTTAATTTAAAAAGGAGTGATTATGATGGAAATGAAAAATGTAAAAGGAACGAAAGACTATTTACCAGAGGAACAAGTGCTGCGAAATAAAATTAAAAGAGCTTGTGAAGATACGTTTGAACGTTATGGCTGTAAACCGTTAGAGACACCAACGTTAAATATGTATGAGCTTATGTCATACAAGTACGGCGGTGGTGATGAAATTTTAAAAGAAATATATACGCTTCAGGATCAAGGAAAACGTAACCTTGCCTTACGCTATGATTTAACAATTCCATTCGCAAAAGTCGTTGCAATGAATCCGAACATCCGCCTCCCTTTTAAACGGTATGAAATTGGAAAAGTATTTCGAGATGGGCCAATTAAACAAGGAAGATTTCGTGAGTTTATACAATGTGACGTTGATATAGTCGGTGTAGAGTCTGTCATGGCAGAAGCGGAACTTATGAGCATGGCATTTGAACTGTTCCGAACGTTAAACTTAGAAGTAACGATCCAATATAATAACCGAAAATTGTTAAACGGTATTCTCGAATCTATTAACATCCCTACTGAACGAACGAGTGACGTCATTTTATCATTAGACAAAATCGAAAAGATTGGGATAGATGGTGTACGAAAAGATGTATTAGAGCGCGGAATTTCTGAAGAAATGGCTGATACGATATGTAATACTGTTTTATCTTGTCTAAAGCTTACAATTGCTGACTTTAAAGAAGCTTTCAATAATCCCCTCGTTGCCGATGGAGTAAACGAATTACAACAATTACAACAATATTTAATCGCTCTTGGAATAAATGAAAATGCTATATTTAATCCGTTTTTAGCGCGAGGACTGACAATGTATACAGGTACCGTGTATGAAATCTTTTTAAAAGATGGCTCAATTACATCCAGCATCGGTAGCGGAGGACGATACGATAATATTATTGGGGCATTCCGTGGTGATAATATGAATTATCCAACAGTCGGTATTTCATTCGGTTTAGACGTTATTTATACAGCACTATCACAGAAAGAAACGATATCATCTACAGCGGATGTATTTATCATCCCGCTCGGAACAGAATTACAATGCTTACAAATCGCCCAGCAATTACGTTCTACCACTTCCTTAAAAGTCGAACTCGAACTAGCAGGACGTAAATTAAAACGTGCCCTTAATTATGCCAATAAAGAGAATATCCCTTATGTGCTTATTATTGGGGAAGACGAACTTAGTACAGAAACTGTTGTGCTCCGAAATATGAAGGAAGGTAGTGAGGTGAAGGTTCCGCTTTCTTCTTTGAAAGATAATACATTTAATAATTATTGTAATATACCCATTAAGTTATAGCTGTGAATCCTTCCTAAAGCATAATCTATGTAAGCTAAAAACTCCATTTAATAATGGAGTTTTTACTGTTATTTATTAATGTTTAAATGTAAATGTCTGTTTATATTTTCTTTCCGACTCACAATCTTTTTGTCCATCTTTTAGCAACCTAGAAGGCTTTTCTTGCCAAGTTATAATAACTTCAAGTTCATCAGACTGAACCGATATAGGAAAATTCGCATGATTAAAAGCAACTTCTTTACTTAACACATGATCTTTTTTAGAAGTGAAAAGTTCATACTTCGTCTGGGAATCTGGTTCATTTCGAAATACTTCAACGATTACATGATAAGCGTCCTTCCCGATATCTTGAACCTCGAAACCATACGTATCAAAAACATCCTTTTTAGATGTAACTAAACCAGTTTTTTTCTCAGGTTGCTTAATTTCTATTTTCCATCGATCTGACGTTTGAGAAATCGGTAAATGCTTTGGAGAAAAGGCATGAACAGTGAAAGTACTTCCAATTACAAAACAAAATATGCATAAGAACGAAAAAAGCATTTTTTGCATTATGATAACCTCCATTGTTTTAAGTTTTGAATTACTGTTCCCTAAAAGCAATGGATATATTATCCCTTAAACGAAAAGCACCTTCATCCCTTTATAGAATCTCGTATACAAGTTTTTAAACAACTGAGATTAACTTAATAATCTAGTCAAATATTTTCCACCTACTGTCTGATCAATGTGGATAACGTCCCTTCCCCTTATTGAGTTGGTTTTTCTATTTTATAGATAACCAATAATTAGTTAACATAAAAAAATTATATTCTACTAAAATCTACAAATAATCAATATCCAATTACCCCCTAAAATAAGTAATATATAGATATTGATTATTTTAGGAGGATTCACTTTGAAAACCTACATCCAAGCACTAAAGTGGACTACAGGGATCTATCATCTTTTATTGATTCCTTTTTGTTTTTTATTTCTAAGTCGTGTTAACCTTTATGGGATACCTTTACTACTATTGATTGCTTTACATATCACTACTATTTTATTATTTAAAAAAGAAGGCATGAATACATACCCTCATTTGATTAATCAGGTAGTTACTATGAGATATAACACGTAAAAAATAATCCTCCTTATAAGCTGTATACGCATACTAAAGAAGTAGAATTTCATTTCTCTTATGTATGAAATTCATTTTTCATGGAAAACTATATTAGTATGTATGCAGTTTAAACGCTCTATTTATTAGAGTTGGACAGGAGGAGAATGAATATGTCTGATATTGAAGTTGGCGAAGTGTTTACTCTTAGTGATGAGAATAACGAAGAGCAAGAAGTAGAAGTACTTGGAGCGATGGATGTCGAAGGCGCAGAATATATTGCCGTTGCCTTTGTGGAGGATATCCAAACCGAAACTGAGGAAGACATTGATATTTTCTTTTTAAAAGTAGAAGAAGATAATGAATTCTCATACATTGAGAATGATGAAGAGTTTGAAAAAGTATCTGCTGCGTTTGAAAAGATTTTGGATGAGCAAGAGCAAGAAGAATAGGAATGAAACAGACGAGGGCGGATGCATATCCGCCCTCGTCTGTTTCATCACGCATTCAAAGACTTATGCAGCAATTCCAGTACATCTTTCATCACAAAAGGACCGTCTTTTTTCACATGCTCAGCGAATTCTGAAACTAGACGTAATGTTTTTACACTTTCAATCGGATGCTCGCCTGATGCACTTTCGGCAGAAAGCATAACAGCGTTCGTTCCGTCCAGTACAGCTTGAAACACATCAGTTACCTCAGCCCTCGTTGGAATAGAATGCTCTACCATAGATTGAAGCATTTGTGTCGCTGTAATAACATATGTATTCGTTCGATTACATTCCTGAATCATCATTTTCTGCAAGAGCGGAACAAATTGGAACGGCAACTCAACTCCTAAATCGCCCCTTGCAATCATAATTCCATCTGCTTCTTTACATATATCTTGAAAATTCTTGATCGCTTCCATCGTTTCTATTTTTGCAATTAAATTAGGTGAGGTTTCTTTATACTGTTGTATAAAATCTCGTATTTCTTTTATATGGCTAGGTTTTCTTACGAAAGAACATGCGATAAAATCAACACCCTCTTCTAAAAGAAACTGAATATCTTGTTTATCTTTCTCTGTAATAGCCGGTAAACGAACGATTGCGCCTGGTAAGTTCACCCCTTTATGAGATGAGATATTACCACCTGCTTTGACCTTTGTTTCTATTTTATCCTTACCTACCTTCCCTACGATTAACTCAACTTCACCATCATTCATTAAAATTCTACTTCCGACTTTCACATCATTCGCGATCCCTTCATAATCAACACTTGCTTCCGTACTACTCCCTGTAACTGGTTGTGTATGTAAAATAAAAGAATCTCCCGCCTGAAGTGTAATTTGTTCTCCTTTTACTTCACCTAACCTTATTTTAGGACCTTGTACATCGCCTAAAATTTTAATAGAATCGTCTAACGATTTCACTAAACGAATAATATCTTTATGACTTTCATGTGTGCCATGTGATAAATTTAGCCGAACAATTTTCATACCATTGCTTATTAACTGCGCTAACGTTTCTTTATTATTACTTGCTGGCCCAATTGTACAAATTCGATCGATTGTCACTCTTATCACCATCCTTTTTCATTATGATTCCCATAAACTTCCATTACACTCTCAACATAAAAAAAGCCTACTCCCACAAGTAGGCTTTTGAAACTACGAAAGTTTCGTTAATAACTGATTTAAATCTTTTTTCGTTTTCGTCGTCAATGACTTCATTTTAGTAATATCTATCTTTTCTTTCTCCGCTCCTACAATTAACGGATACATACTTTGTCCAATTGTTTTAGATTCAGCTGGGTGTGATGTTTCTAACTCTTTCTCAATTACATCCCACTTTGCATTAATTTGTTTTCCAAGTTTATTTACTGTTTCTAATTTCGGATTAGCAGCTAATTGCTTGTCTAAACTATCAATTAATGCCGCAACTTCTTTTACATTTGTTTTCACCGCTACGTTTTTCTTCGGATCTTTCGTTGTTTTTCCGTCTGAGTTTGTACTTGTACTTTGATCTGTTGTTTTCCCGCTAGTCGTTTGATCATTCGTCTTTCCTGTCGTCTCTTTTTCTTTTGTTTTTACATTCTCATTTTGAGTTGATGTTTTACCGTTACTTTCTGTTCCTGATGATTCTTTCGTATTTTTTGCATCTTTATCTGTTTTTTCATTTGAAGAAGTATTTGTTTCTTTTTCAGTATCTTTCGTTGTTTTTGACGCTTCGTCTGCACTTGTCGTTTTTGCCTCTCCTTCATTTTGCGCTGTTACTTGCTCTTTCTTTTCTGTTTCTTTATCTGCTGACGGACTACAAGCTGCCATAGTAAGCATTGTACCAATTGTTATCGATGCGATAGCGACCTTTTTCATTTTCATATAAATCCCCCTATGTTTACGTAATTTATCCTCCCCTTTACGATTCGATTTCCCCTTAAAAAATCCCTTTTCATACGAATTATCATTTTTCCGACAGTAATCTTCATAATAATACGTACAAAAACCGATAAAACAATTTAAATATTCGAGTTTCTTCTACTTCATTTTTCTTCTCCTTACTAAAAGAAAAAGAGTATATTGTCATATAAAGAATTACGATCCTCATATGAAGATATACTCTTCTATCAAATTTTTCTCTTTCTTGACATTTTATTTATACAAAAAAATAAAATTTTCTTTCGTTTTTTTGTTTCTCAACAATTGTTAACATAATATATTTATGAGTAACCACCATTCGAATGAATAATTTGCCCTGTAATCCATTTTGCTTCTTCACTGACTAAAAAAGAAATTAAGCGTGCTGCATCCACTGTTTCTCCTACTTTACCTTGTGGAAACTTCCATACTAAATGATGCTTCAACTCCTCTGTAATCCATCCTGTATTCGTTGGTCCTGGATCAACAGCATTCACTGTAATCCCCTTCTCCATCGCAACTGGTGCTACTGATTTTGTAAATGCTTCAATTGCTCCTTTCGTCGCTACGTATGCTAGTTCATCAGGCATTGGCCCGAGTGACTGCCCTGAAGTAAGATTAATAATACGGCCACTCGCCTTGCTTGCATAATGTTTTATAAATAATGAACTTAATAACATAGTAGCGCGAACATTTACTGTATAATGTTTATCTAACTGCTCTACATTTAATTCTTCGATTCTCGTATGAGTAGCATACGCTGCATTATTAATTAAAATAGATGGATCACCTAACCGTTCTGAGACCATATAAAACAAACGGTTTGGCGAATATGACTGCGATAAATTGATTTCTGCCATTTCACATCGAACACCTAAACTTTCAATCTCCTCTTTCAACAAAAAGGGCTCTTTTTCATGCATTCCCCACGGCATCGCTTTATCATACTGAGACCAGTACGTGAAAAAAATGTCTATTCCTTTTTGAGCAAGCACCTTGCATACAGCTGCACCAATTCCATTCAGACGAGTTGCCCCTGTTACAATTGCTATTTTCTTCACCTTTTCTCCTCCACCTATGGATAAATCCTCTGCACGAATACAGAGGATCTATCTTTTTATTCAATATTTGACAATATACGTTCTGCACCTAATTTTAAAATTTTAATAAAGATATAATTTACAATCGTAAACATTACAAATAAAACGATAAACATAACCCACAGTCCGACATGAAGGAAGAAGTATAATAGACTTACTCCCGCTACAATAACTAAAGCTATTAAAATATTAGCTAAAAAATTCCACAAAGTTGTATAGCGGCTCTTAAATAATTTCTGCTCTGTATCCCAATGTATATCTGCAGTTTGTGCATCCCAGCGTGTGCCGATTAAATTAATTAGTAATAAACCGTTCGCACTTAATAAGAACCAAAGAACCATAAATACTGGAGAAATTCCCGCTACAACTGCCATCGTAATACCGAACACTGCTAAAATAATTACATTAATTAACCAAGCCGTGATTGCTTTTGCAAAAAAGATATCCGAAGCTTTTACAGGTAAATATCGATTTACAAACCAAGAGCTTCCATCACGTGAGAATGAAGTTGTTGCAATAACGTTACTTCCCATTAAAAATAGCGATGCACAAAGACCAACGCCAATTGCAAGACCTGCTGATTTTGGATTATCAATATATCCCGTGATCCATTTTAAATTCCCATCTTGCACGAATAAAATGAAGAACAACATAATCGGCATAACGAAAGTTTGTACGATACAATTTAAGAAAAATTGTGGTGTACGGAATAACGTTTTAAATTCTTTTTTCACATATGCTTTCAAATGTGAACTTTGTACCGTAGATTTCTGTAAGCCTTCTGCTGAAATGACCTCTTTTTTTGCTGTACTCGTTGAAAGTCCAATAACCCCTTTTAAATATGTACGCTCTGCAATGTAATAAAACAACACAAAAAATACAAATGAAATAAGTGCAAAGATTATTACATATAAAGGACCCTTCCAATTTGCATTTTCTACTAATGCTACTGCTCCAAAATATGTAGTTGGAAAATAGTTTGTCATTTGTACTAAAAGAGAAGACTGGTTATTTGCAAGGTAATCCGCAATTGCATCTTCAGAAAACGAACTTTTATTTTTCCACTGTAAAAACACATTAATTCCTACAATAAATAGTATACTTACGATTCCAATAAATATATTTCCTCGGTCTTTATTTTTCCCTATATTTGTATACCTCATAATAACTGTCATGAGTAATGAAGCTAATACTAACGGCACAATCGGGAAGAGTATATAAATAAAAATCATGTATATGTAATATGTAATAAATGCGCCACTTTTTAAACCGTACGTAATGAAGATTGGTAGTAAAATGAATGAACTCATTACGTATTGTGTAATTAATACTGTTAAAAATTTTGCCGAAATAATTTGCGCTGGTTTTAATGGTAATGGTAATAACATTTCAATGTCATTGCTGTAGTAAAATACAGTTAAAATGTTCGTAATACTCATTAAAAATACCCATATACTCGCAATCGCAAGTCCCATTGCGATAATCATTCCTGGATCTTGCCCTAAATGTATCATTCCCTCATACATTGCATGCGTAATAGAACCAAACAGTAAAAAGCCGACAAATAAAATAGCTGCAAATGAAAATACGTACGCCGCTCGTTTCTTCTTATCTGTTAAAAAATCTGCATAATTTAATTTCAATAATACTTTCGTTAACGTCCAAATTTTACTCATTGCCCGTCATCTCCAAGAACATTTTTTCAAGTGATTCGTTGGATTTAAAATGATCTCTCATTTCATCTAAATTCCCTTTGAACTGCAAATTCCCCTTATTAATAATCGCGACGCGGTCACATAATTTTTCTGCCACTTCTAATACGTGTGTAGAGAAGAATACAATCTTTCCTTTATCTGCATGTTCTCTCATCATTTCTTTTAAAATATATGCAGATTTCGGATCGAGCCCAGTTAACGGTTCATCTAAAATCCATACATCTGGCTCATGCACGAGCACACCAATAATAACGATTTTTTGTCTCATACCGTGCGAGTAACTTTGAATTTGATCCGATAAAGCATTGTAAAGATCAAATTTCTTCGCTAAAGTCTCGATTCGTTCTTGGCGTACTTCTTTCGGCACTTCATACATATCTGCCATAAAGTTCAAATATTCAATTCCCTTTAATCGTAAAAACATATCTGGACTATCTGGAACATAACCAAACGTCCTTTTCGCCTCCATCGGATTTTTCATAATATCTATACCATTAATCGTAATCGTCCCTTTGTCCACCCCGTGAATACCAGTAATCATCTTAATTGTCGTTGATTTACCCGCACCATTCGGTCCTAAAAATCCAAAGATTTCTCCGCTAGGCACAGATAAACTTAAATCTTTTACTGCATAGGTAGACCCATTATAACTTTTTGACACATTCGTAATCTCAATCATTCCATCCAATCCTTTCCTTAATTACCAAATAACTATATTAACATTATAGCATACTTCTATTTTTAGATTTTTATATTTTTTCAGTTTTTTAACCTTTAAAATAAATATACAAACCTAATCCAACGATTAAAGCGACAGCTAGTATAATATAAATCATCGTAAGCCTTCTAATATTCCCCTTTGTCGCTTTACTATAATTTGCATCACCATTTCGCCCAATTAACACCGTTGCCACTACAGTAATGACTACAAGTAATACAACGATCATGATCCAAGTTAACATGCCTTCCTCCCCCTCCTTACAACCATTTTACAATATTATCCTCTTTGTTTCGCAGTATATTTCCTCTTTTTACTATTATTATGAAAAGAATTGGAAAACTATTATTACTATACATTTTCGTATGTGATATATTTATAACATAATATGAATTATTTCTAACATTGAAAGGAGAATCTATCGTGAAAACAACTTGGATTAAATATTTAGGGTTTCTCGGTTTCTTCGGTTTCCTCGGCTTTTTTTATGAAAAAGGATTGTTTACTATGTTTTGTTTCTTCTCCTTTTTCACAACGTATAGAACGGTTCAACACGATGAACTGTTTGAACAAATCGTCAATAAATCGTGCCGTAATGCTTTTATCGTTACATTACTAACTACTGCTATCATTTTGTTTATTGAAATGTTATTTCCAAACCCAGTACTACAAGAGATTGATATCGCCCTTATTTTCGGCACACTCATTCTTACGTTCGGGTTCTCTATGTTCTTTTACGATAAACCTGTTGATGAAATGGAAGATGCACCATGGCGTTCGTAACGAAAATAAAAGAATATCGCGCTAAATTGAACATGACACAAGAAGATTTAGCAAAGAGCGTTGGTGTACGTCGTGAAACAATTAGCCACCTTGAAAAAGGAAAATACAACCCTTCCTTGCAGCTTGCTCACGATATAGCGAAGGCACTTCAAAGTACGATTGATGAAGTTTTTATTTTTGAGGATGAATAAGAAATACCGGCATTCTTTGTGAAAAGAATGCCGGTATTTTTCATTTATACAACTATCACCCATACAAAACCGCATGAAATACGCCCAACAGTAAATATTGGTCTTCTATATAATCTTCATCGTATACATTCATCTCGATGTGATACATATCTTCCTCAAGACGAATATTCCAATCTGCAATTACATAGCCCTTTTTTAATAACTTTCCCATCCCAAAAGTAGTTTTATGAACAACATATTCTTCTCTCTTATACGTAAAGGTAAATAAGAAATTTGCATCCAATAACTTTCCGTCACATACAAGTATTTCATGCTCTGCATCATGATTATCATTGTACGTTACTAAAATCCTTCTTTGGCGCTGCCTACTTACATCCTTTGCAATAACGCGAACATTGTCCTTACTATCCTTTATTTCATAAATGATATTACTACCGACTTTCGGAATAAAGTCTAGCACTTTCATCAACATATTTTTATAATAGCCCCGTACTGCGCCTACTCTTTCGCTTTCATTATAAACCTCTATTGACGTCGTATCTGCTTTACTATCACACAGTCGTTTGTAAGAAAGCTGCATCATTTGCTCTCCTCTTAAGTACTGATCAAACGTCACAGGATATTCTATTGCGCGCAGTTCTTTATTTAACTCATATAAATAGCGTTGAACACTCTCCACTAATGTTGTAGTAGAGATACTCTCCTGAAGCTCAAATTGTTGCCAACTGGAAGAAACTCTCCACTGATTGTCCTCTTCATAAGAGAAACTAAGAATGATCTCTTCACGGTCAGGCGTTTCATAATTCATATGTACATTCTGCCCATGTTGCACTTGCTCCATCCACTGTCCTAAATAAATGCCGAGCTCTGCGACCTTCACACATGACTTTTGAAAAAATACGCTGTTACTCGCGTGAATCGTTACATCCCCTTCGATAAAGCCCTTTGAATAAGCATCATACCGCGGCTCATCTTTCTGTGGGATATTCTTGTCTAACTCAAATAAAAACTTTAACATTCTTTATTCACCTCTAGTTGTTACACAGCTCTTTCCTAAATTGACCGCAGCAATTCAAAATATATCAACGATTTTTTCGATATATCGACTTATCAACAAATATCGACACGATTAAAATGAAGCTACTTTTTCTTCCGCCACTTCTACAAGTTCTAAAATTTGCAGCAGGCTCTCCACTTCATAAGTTGGCTTAACACTTGCCTTATTCTCTTTCAAACTCGGATTATACCAACACGTATCAATGCCGTAATCTTCTCCGCCTTTCATATCAGAAGTGAGCGAATCTCCAACCATTAGTACACTTGATTTATCCGTAATCCCAAACTTTTCAAATGCATAATCAAAAATCTCACGTGCTGGTTTTTGATGACCAACCTCTTCTGAAATAATAATATGATCAAAGAAATTACATAAAGGCGAATTTCCGATTCTAGATTGTTGCACTTTCGTATATCCATTCGTAATGATACCTAACTTGCAATCTTGTAGATTCTCACATAATTGCACTACACCTTCTATAAGATGTACTTCTTTCCCTAAGTTTTCAAGGTATACATCGCTAAATTGCTGCGCATCTACTTCTATATTATGAAGGGCAAATAATTGTCTAAATCGATCTACCGCTAATTCACTTAACGTAATCATTTTATTTTCTAAATCTCTCCATAACCCATTACTAATCTCTTTATAACTCGAAAGATAATCAGTATACCCTGTAGGCATACCGAACTGTACAAACGCATTATGTAATGCGTGTCTTTCCGTTTCAGGAAAATCTAATAATGTATCGTCTACGTCGAATAATATAACTTTGTATTTCATGATGTTCTTTCTCCTCAATTCTATTTCAAAAATTTATTCTCATAGCTTATAAACTTTTATATATTTCGTGATGGATTGCTTTAACCCGCTCTTTATAGAATACACCTTTATCTTCTATTTTCAAATGTGCTATAAATAAGTTTGCAAGCATGACCGCTGTATCTAACCTATAAAATAAACTAACAATATGAGAAGTAGCGTTAAAGATACTATCATTCTTATATCCATCTTTAAATTCCTCCCAACTAACCTCATTTGTTTCAGCTATTCTCATAAGCTCCAGTAATGGATGACCAATTAAAGCGTTATCCCAATCAACTATTGCTTTAACTTCTCCATTATACCCGATTAAATTGGCTGGTCGAATGTCCATATGTAGTAAACTCTTTTCATGATCCGCTGTACTAAGAATATGTTCAATTGTTTTTGTATCTGGAAGTTTCATTCCACAGTTCGTAATTGTATTAAACCCTTCTATCCGTTTCACAATTCGTTCTGCTATATACTTACTAATGGGCTCTCTAATATTTTGTTCGTAATGCAAATCATCAATTGGCATGCTATGAAGCTTGCTCACTAACTCTCCTATTTTGTGCGCAGAAATTGGCATATGATCAGTATACACACAATCCGAAATTAAAAAATCAAGTTCGGCAGAAAGATGCAATCCATGTATCCTTGGCACCGAAATACCTTTTGAATGACAATACTTAGAAAGCTCTGCTTCCTTTTGCAATGAAATCCGACTATTAAATAAATCTTCATTTATATTTTCTACTTCTCTTTCCCATGGCACTCGAAATGCTAAAGCTCCCTTTTCTGAATCTCCTCGAAAAACAATATTTTGCACTCCCGTTCCAATCACCTTTAAATCCTGAACAGCTAATTCCTTATAATCTTGACTTAGTATTGTTGCTAGCTTTTCTCTTAACCCCTCTGCTTTTCCACGTGTATGAATCATTTTATCCCCCGATTCGTAAGTTCTTTTCATCCATTCTCTCTTCGTTGCACAACATCCTCATTAGCAAAATTATAACAACAATAGTAAAAGGAGGCTAATCCAATCAGCCTCCCAAATTCTTATTTATCCTCTAACAATAACTCTTTCATTTCCTCTAACGACTCTTTCGTAAAGCCAAGTGCTTTTTCAGCATACGCTTCAACTGAACCGTATTGCTTTTTTAATTCATCAATCGCAGCTTGTAAATACTCAGTGCGTGCTTCAAACATCGCACCCAATATCGCTCTACTCTCATCGTTTTGTAGTTTTGCACCTAAAAAGGCCATCATTTTCTCGTTTAACTTTTCACGGAAACCGTTACTTAGTAAATAATCTTCCATTACTGTTTTCTCTGGTACACCTAGTAAAAGTAATAATAATGCTGATCCAAATCCAGTACGGTCTTTCCCAGCTGTACAATGGTTTACTAACGGTAAGTTTTCCGGGTTTTGCGCTAAGTTTAAGAAGCTCACAAATGCTTCATTACCACTTACGAAGTCTTGATTCATTTTCACAAGGTATTCACCTGGTTTCCCTAACATAGAAAGGTCACCAACTTGGAAAAACTCATTTATATTTAAGTCTTTTGCTAAATCTTGCATAACTGGTAAGCACACTTGACGAGCTCCTGTAATCTCAGGGTTTGGCTTATGCTTCACTTCAAAGTCTGTACGGTAATCGCAAATTAACTTTAAGCCAGACTTTTGTAAATAGTCGATATCCCACTCTGTTAATCCTGCTAATTCTTCAGAGCGGTACAATTTGCCCCATTTTACTTTACGGCCTTCAAGCGTTTCATATCCTCCCATATCACGGAAGTTAAACGCGCCTTGTAATGGCAATCTACGCTCAGCTACTGTTACTGCTTGTCCATTACTACCTACTAGTCTAAAATATGGACGCTCATTTTCGCTCGGGTTTTCAATTGTATATGATGATTCTCCATTTACCGTTGCAAGTAATTCTCCATTTTCTTCAATATGATCTGGCGAAGTACTCCAATAAATACGAACTTCTTCTATATGATTTTCCCACTTTATTTGTAACGTATTATCTTCATTTCTTTCTACAGTTGCTTGTAACCAATTTCTTTGCTGCCCCATTCTTTCACCAACGCTTTCTCTTATAATCGAATCTTACTCTATTGTATTATAGGAATATCTACTTTGTCGTTCTCATTTTTCTTTTTATCTTACAAAGAGGCAAAAAGTTCTTTTACTTGTTCAAAATTTGTACATGGATTACCGCGAAATACGTATGCGATTTGTTCATCACCTGAACCTTCATATACAACTGTTCCGCGATTAGGGTGTGAATAAAACTCTAACCCGTTTATAATTTGTTTTGGGCCATAGTTCATTGTCCATGAAGAAATAGGATAATACGCTTTGTTTTTATGTCTACAAACCCAAAGTGCGTATAGTTTATTATCTTCGTCCCAATATACATACTGCGTTTCGTCATTTCCGAAACCGACCGATTCAAGTTTCCAATTTAGTTTTTCATGAATTAACAAATTTACATAGGATACGTCATCTGGAGCATTCCACTCTCTACATCTTCCTATCTCACCCATTTCACTTCTCTTCGCTTGAAAGCTTAATAAGTGAAATGGTGTATGTAATATCGTTTTCCCAAGCTCCATATTTACTGGTTGTAATTCAAATAGAAATCGTTCCATTTCGTCTTGGTTTACATATCCATGATCAACAGAAATTTCAACTTGTGTTTTCCATATAGATGTAACATAACTTTCTTTTCCTTTATAATTTACACCTTTCCAATACACAAGCCCTTTATATTGAAAACAATCTCCTTTTGCTTGAGAAATACAGCTATCCGGAAATACTGGTTCCATTATATCGAGAAAAAATTCCTTTACTCGAAACATTCCAGTTGGAGTAACAACCTGAAACCAAAAAGTTCCCCACTTTTCACCTTCATAACGTTCTGAAACTTTTTCAATATTCCAGCCTTCTAACAATACATTTGGATACAATAACACGAATGAATACATGGATTTCTTTAACATATATAGTCCCCTCCCGCTATACGAGTTCGAGAGTATACATCATTCATCCTCCTAAAACTTTCTCACATATCTCTCAGTTGAACTAAGCAGCTGACATCCATTCTCTTCAAAAACATCCTTCATCCACTCATTTTGTACATTTGTCTCACCGATATAATAAGATGCACCTATTTCTTTTAAAACAAACATTGCCCCTGTAAAGAATGCTGCTTCATACCCTTTATTTCTCATATTTGGAGCAACTGCGAAATACATGAGCTTTCCTTCTTCTAACGTCCCCTTTTCAATATGTGGGATTACAATTCCTATCGGCTCTTCACCTACACTCGCTGTTAAACAATGTTCTTTCCATTGCTCACCAATTTCTTGTAGCATCATATTTACAAATTGATCATAAGTGACTTGTTCTTCCGTCATCTCACTCCAAAGAGAATAAAAAGCATCTTCTCCTACTTCTTCAATCAACTTAAAATCAATTTCACTTTCTACATCTTCTACTTTATATAGATCCTTAAACACAATGATGTTTTCAGTAACATATTCAAACGAGTACGTTTCAAAACATTTTTTATACATATTATAATTGGGGCTTTTCGAAGAAATCTCAAAATGTAAGTTTTCTATTCCCTCTTCTTCAGCCTCAGCAACGCAATATTGCATGATTTCCTTTAATTGCTCTTCTGTAAAAATCTCTGCATTATTTTCTTTTATCATGATAGAAGAAGCATTTCTTCTTATTTTAAAATGTTTTTCTAACTGTTCTATAGTCGTCATATACTTCCCTCATCTATGTCATACTTGAATTTCTACTTGTTCTCCTTGCATGAGCAGGATTGTCCTTGAATATATAGAATACTAGAAAACATCGCATCTTTAAAGTGCGGAGGAGGTTCTCCATTGGATATTACAGCGCTGCAACAACAGTTAGAGCTTATACAACAAAATGACTATACGCAACTGCGACATATAGATATAAATGAATTAACGCTCCATATGCTTCAGTATATCGGAACGACTGATAGTTACGTTCGTTACCAGCTTATATATAAATGTTTTGTGCATTTTATTCATCATGAATTCCTTATGGATGATCAACTGAAATTACTGTTGCAAACTTGTTTAAGTGATGAATATTTATATTGTGACATTTACTCCCCGCATTCAGATGGGGTTTTCACACGTTCTTACACTGTTTCGTTAATTGCGTTAATACTCCAATTCGCTAATTCGCACTACTTTTGTACAGAGGAAGATATTGAAGAAATAAAAAACAAACTCATTACATACACAAACTTAGAAACAGATTTCCGAGGCTATATTGAAAATAAAGGATGGGCTCATTGTCTTGCTCACGTATCTGATGCCTTTACTGAAATTGTCCACAATTCTTATACGACCTTTGAATGGTATGAAGAATTAATTCATTGCTTATTAAATAAAATCTTCATTCCATCTGACCTTTTTCATAATAACGAAGATGAACGAATTGTTACGCCATTACTAGCAATGCTGTATCATGACTTCCCGCAAGATGAGTTAATTTCTATTATTCAAAAAAAAATAAAAAGGCTTCCCCAAATTAGAAAACGCCTTTCGTTAAATGAATATTGTATTTTATGCGCCAACATTAAAACCTTTTTACGCACATTATTTTTCAGAACGAAAGATGACCATAACTTAGCCTTTACAGCACGTAAAACAGAAAGAATGTTAAAAGAACTTCCTAATTATTATTAGCTATAAGGAGAACAACTATGGGGTATATCGAAGACATGAGAAATTTAGTAGGAAATCATCCACTAATTTTAATAGGTTCACACGCTATTATAGTAAATGAGAAAAATGAAATATTATTGCAGCTCCGTACAGACTTCAACCGCTGGGGCATCATTGGCGGCGCCTTAGAATATAACGAAACGTTAGAAGACGCTTTAAAACGAGAAGTATATGAAGAAACTGGACTTATTATTAAAAATCCAGAACTATTCCGTACATATTCAGGACCAGATTTCTTTCAAATCTACCCAAACGGCGATCAAGTACACGGTGTACTCGTTGTTTATATTTGCCGAGAATTCCATGGTGAGCTTGTATGCGACCATACGGAATCGAAAGAACTACGCTTCTTTTCACTGAATGAGTTACCAAGTAATCTTCCTCCTGTTATTGAAAGAATTATTAAGGAGTTTCAGCACTCCAATTAAAGATAAAAATAAAACAACCTCATTTCCCGTCATGATAATGCGAAATGAGGTTGTTATTGTTCACCGTAAATTCCTATTTCCCCAAAATGATATTAACGTTCTCTTTCTACAACTTTATAAAGGATAGTGATATAAGAAACAATAAATGAAAGAATCGTATACATGCCAACCCAAAAGAAAAATGCTGGATCGTGCACTGTAACATTTAACATAAGAAAAATAAGAAATGTTACTATTGGCATCACGTAAAATATACCTATTTTATATGTCACAGCTATTGAAAAAATACAAATAAGCAATGGATATATACAGAAAATCAAAATTGACTCACTCAATGTTATGTCCCCCTTTCTGCAGAAATAATAGGTTTCTTGTAAACAATTTGGGGAACAACAAAGTTTTATATTTTTATTCGTTTTTAGTAAATAAAACGTTAGATCGTTATTTCAATCTGATTTCCTTCAGGATCACTTACTACACTTTCGTAGTAACCATCCCCTGTAGTACGCGGGCCATTTAACACAGCGTATCATGCTTCTCTTAATGTATTCGTTAATTCGTTCACCTTTTCTTTACTACCTACAGAAAAAGCAATATGCGCATATCCTATTGTTTCTGTTTGTAATGCATCCTCTATCCCTACCCGCTTCATAAGTTCTAGACGCGCACCACCTTCAAAAGTTATAAAATAAGATTTAAATTGCTTTTTTGGATTATGATATAAGCTATTTTCTTCACCATTAAAATATTGTTTATAAAAATCACGCATTCCTACTAAATCATTCACCCAAATTGCTACATGTTCAATTTTCATAATCGACACCTTTTCTTTTATGTTATTCAACTGACAATTGGATGCTTCATTGCCAGGACATTTAATTTTCTTTATTTGTTCTCGTAATCATAAGATCAAGTCCTAGACTTTTTAATCCATATAAATAATCTTCTTTCCAATTGCTCACTGTTATTTTCGGAATATGTTCCGCCGGAATGTACTGCGGACAAGTTTTTACAATTTGATCTATAACAAATTGATTCACTTCATCATCACAGAAGATAAAGGCATGAGGGTTAATAATAGCTATACATGTAGCTATTAGACGAGTAATAGCATCTATATTATATTCCTCTGGATTATTCGAATCTTCACTTCTCAAAGCTTGTAAGAAATTTTTATTATCATACTGCGGTACGAAAGATATCTCTCCTGAGAAAAACGTACTCCCTCGTACGACGTCTCCATTTACCATAATCCCCGCACCTGGTCCATTTTGACCTGAATATAAATATACAAGAGAGGAATTTTCATTATTTCCAGTATTTTTATGATAACCGAGTACTGCGGCATTCATATCGTTTTCTATTACTACTGGTATAGAAAACTGTTCCTCCAAATGACTTTTCAAATTAAAATTTTGGAACTTTTCATATCCAGGAATATAAAAAATACGACCATCATCAACCGAACCAGGCACACCAATTGATATAGAGCTTATTTTCGGGAATGTAGCGATAAGACCTTCAATATGTTTAGATAATACATTTACGCCCGTATCAATTAGCATACTTGAAGTACTTCCTTGTTCTTTTACTTCCCCTAAACAGTTAAAAATTGTATAGTTCGTCTCATTTTTTTCTAAAAATATCGCTAAACCTAACATATATTCTGGATTATATTCATATCGTTTCGCTCTTCTTCCACCACTTGAATCATCTAAACCGACTAAAGTGACTTCACCATCTTGTTTCATTTTTTCTATAAATTTACTTATCGTTGGAAAACTAATTTCTAATGTATTACTAAGCTCAACTTTCGTTGCACTACCTCGCTCTAGAAGAGCTGTACGAATGCCGCGAAGGATCGTTTCTTTAATCGATTTTTGAGTAACAAATTGTTCACTCAAATCGCTCACCACCTTAATCAACATACTTATTAAACACTTTTAATAAGTTGCGTTGACAATATATCATACATCATTTTCTAAAGCAATAGAGGTGATATATTTCTACTAGCCGTATTCCGAATGCTTCCCCTAGTATACTTAAAAGTTGTGTATAACCTATGATAGAAACTTACAGCAAACGAAAAAAACGGCAAAACAAATAAGAAAAAGAGCGTTTCAAGAAGCAAGCAATGTCTTTGTACAATTGTCCGCACTCTTTTTCTTCATATGAAACACCTTTCACATTGTCTATACGATACGACACCCGTTTATTCATATACCCATGAAAAACGATTTCTATAAGTCTATCGTTTTAATAACCTTGGCTGGGTTACCACCAACAACTACATTATTAGGTACATCTTTTGTCACAACTGCTCCTGAAGCAATTACAGCGTTGTCTCCAATTGAAACACCAGGGTTAATAATAGCGCCCCCGCCGACCCAAACATTGTTACCAATCTTTACAGGCTTCCCATATTCTTTGCCAGAATTCCGCTCTATCGGGTGTAAAGGATGCGTAGCAGTGTAAATGTGAACCCCAGGTGCAAACATACAATGATCACCGATTCGCACTTCACAAACATCCAAAATCACACAATTGAAATTTGCGAAAAAGCTCTTTCCAACATGAATATTGTAGCCGTAATCACAACGAAAATCAGGATTAATTTGAGCTTTCCCATCAGCTGAAGAACCTAAAAGCTGATTTAATAATGTAAAACGTTGTTCATCCCCTGTCTCCATCGCCTCGTTATAAAGACGTGTTAAACGTTTTGCCTCCACCCTATCAGCTACTAATTCTTCGTCATCTGCAATATACATTTCTCCCGCTAACATCTTTTCTTTTTCTGTTTTCATAGAATCATCTCCTTCGCAATCAAATGAACCCTACTTATTAAAGATGTTTAATAAGTAACCCTATAGTAGCATACTTTTTAACATATGCAACTAAGAAGTTTCAAAAGAATATGCGAACTCTTTGCTTTACTGATCGATATGACGAATAAGTTATAGAGAAAAAAGAGGGAACGCTCAGCGCTCCCTCTCAAATCCAATCCGTTTCTTAATTTCTGTTAAATTTACCTTCGCAATAGCCCGCGCCCGCTCAGCACCTTTTTCCAACGCTTCATATAATAAATTCGGTTCATTCATATACATAGCATATTTCTCACGTGGCCCAGCTAATTCACGGTCTACAACGCGGAATAACTCTTTTTTCACATCGCCCCATCCGATTCCAGTCTCATATTTTTCACGTAACGACTGCATTTCACCCTCTGTCGCAAATTCTTTATAAATTGTAAATAACGTTTCTAGTTCTTTCGGTTCATTTGGAAGTGAAGAATCTGTTTTGATTTTAAATATTAACTTTCGTAGTTTTTCTTGCTCCGCAAATAATGGGATTACATTCCCATAACTTTTACTCATCTTTCTTCCATCAAGACCAGGTAAGATTGCACCTTCTTCTTGTATAACATACTCTGGAAGTTTAAATGTCGTGCCGAATGTATGATTAAAATACGTCGCAATATCGCGCGCGATTTCAATATGCTGAATTTGATCTTTTCCGACAGGTACATGCGTAGCTTGAAATAGTAATATGTCAGCCGCCATTAATATTGGATACGTATATAACCCCATATTCACTCCGGCATCGACCTCTAAACCCGCTTCTTTATTTTGCTCTACCTTCGCTTTATACGCATGAGCACGGTTCATAAGCCCTTTCGGAGTTAGGCAAGCTAATATCCAAGCTAATTCTAGAATCTCTGGTACTTCTGTTTGCCGATAAAAAATAACATCTTCCCCAAGTCCAAGTGATAACCAAGTAGCTGCTACCTCTTTCGTGTAACTACTGAACTGACTCGGATTATGCACAGCATTTAACGCATGATAATCCGCTATAAAATACAATGCTTTTCCTTCATTCTTCTTTGACATTTGCAACGCAGGTTTAATTGCACCAATATAATTTCCTAAATGCGGATAACCCGTCGGCTTAATTCCTGTTAACATTATTTTGTCACTCACCCTAACTCCTCCTTTCTCAAAATAAAAAGAGTCCCTCATCCTTAAAAAAGGACGAGAGACTCCCGCGGTACCACCTTAATTAGCTATCTTTATAGCTCACTTCACACTTCAATAACGGGAAGTAACCGTCTTTACCTACTCATTTCAGTTAGAAGCTCCAGAGCCCATTCCATATTCATTCCTTGCTGATTCCCACCACACATCAGCTCTCTGAAAAGTTTCGAATATGTACTCTTCTCTTTCATTGCTTTTCGTTATTTTTTTACAGTCTATCACATTTTCCTTTCGCACAAAACTAAATATTCAAACTTTTTAACATTTTAATAATAAACATTACCAATTTATTCCGCACAATATATAATCGATATGTACAGAAGTAATTTGTAATACAAAAAAAGAGGTGATGTCATGAGTTGGTTTACTAAAAAGAACGATGAAAAGATTGATGAGTTTAAAAACGATGATACAACGCAAGGTGATACTTTAGGAGTAATTATACATTTTACACCTGTCGCTATATATTTATACACTTGCGATGAGTACATAGAAACGTTTGAAGGTGCGCTCACTTTTGAAAATGAGAACGGAAATCAAGTAGAAATCGGAGGTACTTTTATTTCTCTTGAAGTGGATGCTAATTTTCGCATGGACGATTTAATCTTTGATTATAAACTAAAGGAAAGCAATCTACCTATTGTTGAATTAAAAGCTTACGCATAAGATTAATTTGTCTACTATAGAAAGAGCAAAAAAGCTAGAACAGTAATATCTGTTCTAGCTTTTTTCACGTATTCAACTTAACAAATCGATAACCATGCGTTACTAACACCTTTAATATCGCATACCCTGGAATTGCTAAAATAATCCCCATAATTCCAAATAAATTTCCTGCAGTTAAAATAATAAAGATGATAGTAATCGGATGAATATCTAACTTTTTCCCCATGACTTGCGGAGAAATAAATTTGCCTTCTGCTAATTGTACGACCATCATTACGATAATTACCTTTAAAACCATTGCTGGCGAGTCAATAAATGCGATAATTAACGCTGGTGTAATTGCAATGATTGGTCCTACGTACGGGACGATATTTACAATCATCGCTAAAATAGCGAGTAGTACCGCATATTTAATACCGATAATAAGGTAACCAATTAATAGCATAATACCGATAAATAAGCTAACGATAATTTGCCCTCTAATATACGAGCTAATCGCATAATGCATATCATCTAGTATTCTCATTGCTGCTGGTCGTCTTTGTTCTGAAATAAACTTTAAAAAATGATTCGGTAATTGCTCACCATCTTTTAAAAGATAGAACAATATAAATGGAACCATTACAAACGTTAAAACGACCTCTGTAACAGTACTTAAAAATCCAGTTACATTTCCTGTTACTGATGATAAAGATTTCGTAAAATCAACTGTATAGTCTTTTACCATATTCGCAACATTAATATTTAAATTCTCCTGAATTTTACCGAGTAAATTACTTTCCCCAAATCTACGTGCTGCTCGTTCAATTTCATGACCGAAATACGGTAAATTATCTATTAATGCGTCAATTTGATCTTTAATAATAGGAATAACGGTTAAAACTAAAAACACAAATAATCCAATTACTATTAAGTATATCGAGGCTATCGATACAATTCTTGAAACACCTTTCTTTTCTAAAAGCGAAACGAATGGATGCAAAATGTAAAATAGTACGCCCGCTAATAATACTGGGAAGAAAATTGTTTTTAAAAAGACGATAAACGGTGTAAAAACAAATGATATCTTTGTTAGTAATAATATGTTAATGAACAATAATGCAAACCCAAGTAATACTGCTAAATAATTGTGTTCTCTAAAAAACTTTTTCAACTTATCTCGTTTTCTTAAACTTACTTTCTCCAATAAAACCACCTCTTCGAATGATGAAAAGCCCTTATATAGGGCTTTTCATCATAATATAACTCTTTATTTCCTTGCAGCTTTCACTACAAATGATACAATAAGAACGAGCACAATTGATCCTAATAAAGCTGGTATAATATGAATACCACCTAGTGATGGACCCCAATCTCCAAATAATTTACCGCCTAACCAGGCTCCTAATAAACCAGCAATTATATTTCCAAACATGCCAGCAGGAAAGTCTTTACCTGTAATAGAACCTGCAATTGCACCTATAATAGCACCAACTATTAATGTGATAATCCACCCCATCTTTAGTCCTCCATTTCTATTATAGTGTAATTCAATTTAGCTACTAACTTATTGTGTAACTATGTAATTATTATATCCAAAAAAGAAAAATCTTGTCAAATCTATGAAAATAAAGTATATAAGGAGGTTTTACCATATGATTCAAAAATTAATCACAACTTCTCACAAAACTGCAACTTCTATTTTAAGCATTCAAATACCCGCTTATGAAATTGAGGCAAAATATATAAATAGTACAGCTATCCCTCGCCTTTATGATACTGTACCCGATATTCAATCATGTGATGAAATTTTCTATGGCTATTTTTATGAAGATACACTTGCCGGGTTCATCTCTTTTAAAATTGAAAAAGACGAAGTTGATATTCATCGTTTAGTAGTATCCCCTGATTATTTTCATAAAGGGATTGCAACAAAACTACTACTTTATGTATTTGACATGTTCTCCCCCTCCAAAACATATATTGTACAAACAGGGAAAGAAAATACACCTGCTCTTTCTTTATATAAAAAACATGGCTTTATTGAAGTAAAGGAGATCATATTACCCGATGGAGTGGTGTTAACCTCACTTAAAAAACCAGAAAACAACAAATAGTTTGACTCATCATTTTATTTATGTTATCTTTTACTTTATAAAACCTTTTGCTGAGTCCAAAATTTGGAGCGGGGGAACCATTTTTGTAGCTTTGCTACTTGGGGCGAATCTTATTTAAGTAGGGAAACTCTCACTTCCCGAGTCCGACAGCTAACCTCGTAAGCGTAATGGGAGAGGAAGGTGCTTTTTGCCTATGTTACACATTTTGCCTCCTTAATAATAAATATGGGATCGATACCAAATAGTCACCTATATTTATAGAAAAGGAGAAATGTATAATGTTACGTTTATCTGATCACGCAATAAAAATGATGGAGCAAAGACTTCGAATAGAAAAACAACGCACATATCAAGCAAATAAAGTTGTCGATAATTTACATCACAAATACTTCTTTCAACATATTTTTCAGCCGAAAAGATAAAGAAACCATACGTATAGTATAATGTAATACAAAAAGCTTTGCGATTCTAAATCGCGAAGCTTTTTGTATTACTATTAAAAATAATTTTCCATTAACTTATTCATCCAATCTGGCACACGAGCATTTTCTCTTGTATCAAAAGCAGCAATATATGGTTTTATATCTAAAATTGCCGTTCGATCATTAGCGTCTAATCCTTGCACAGTCATAACGTTATTATCAATTGATAATATTTCAACAGTAGTAATTCCAATAGGGTTTGGGCGATGCTTTGTCCGCTGAGCAAAACATCCCTTTTCATCAAAATCACTTAATCCCCTTGGCTTTCTAGCCCACAAATGTTTGTTTTCTTCTTGAAAATCATTCATATAAAAAATAACAATTGCATGAGAATAATCCTCAAGACCTGCTAAGCCTCCAATATACTCTGGATATATTTTGATGTTTGAAATAATACTTCCCCAATTACAATACACTTTCTCATCTATAGAAGATTGTACTTCACCAATCTTCACCATACTCACATGAACCATTTTCCTCCCCCTTCATATAACACTACCTACTTTCTCGCCTTCACAATAAAAGTAGTTGGCACCATCCTAGCTTTATATAAAGAATAATACTTCGGAGAAGGTTCAGCTATTTCTTCAGCAAATGTGCTAGCTGGTTCAGGCTCTTCAATCCTCTCAATTGTAAATCCCGCTCTATTTAACTCATTTATGTATGTACTTATTTTTCTCTTATATAATGTCGCTTGTACATCCTCTCCTTTAAATGTTTCAAACGTAATAGGAGTTTCCTCATGGTAAGAAGACTTGAAAACAATTTCTTCTGTACCATACTGTAAATTTGAATATACGGGATGCTCCCAGCTAAAAACAAAGCTTCCTCCTGGCTTTACATATGAATATATCAGTTCCAACGTTTTTCTTAAATCCGAAGTCCATCCTAATGCATAAATGGAGTATACAATATCAAAATAATCTTTCGGTATATCCCCTTCTTCTTCCATTGCTCCACATATTAACTTTGAATCCCAACTCTTTAACGTTTCATTCGCTGTTTTAATTTGCTCACTTGAAAGATCAAGCCCCCATACTTCCTCAGCGCCATGTTCAGCCATATATCGCAACGAATGCCCACTCCCACATCCAATATCAAGTACCTTTTTACCTTTAATTGAATCGAACAAATGAATTTCATCTTCAGACGCCGTATAAGGACCATATTTCGGTAAACAATCCACTTGAAAGAAATATGGTGCAACTGTATCCCAACACTTTTTATTTAAAGCTAACATTTGTGTACCCTTCATATGCTACATTCCCCCATCCAATTTTCTTCTCCATAATATAAATTAGACATTATAACCCGATCTCCCTTTTCTCTTCGCCCTGTAATTTTTTACTTTCGCGATTGTTCCACATGCTCTTCCTCCTTCTTCTCCAGCATACATACCGCACCATCTTTTACTTCCATTTCGTGAATTGTCATAAAATACCCAGCGGCAATCTGGACATGCTTTTAACCTCCCCCATAAATTTTCTTGAACTGCTATTAAAACAATGCTTAATACTTTTGTATATACAGTTTCTTCATGTATTGGTTCATATGTAATACCTTTCATATCTTCCTTTATATATACATGAAATGGATATTTCTCTAACCACTTTTCCAACGATCCTTCTCCTTCAATTGTCATCCGAATATCTTCTCGAAAACTTTTTAATTCCTCTATCGTATGAAATGGAAACTCTTCATGAAAATATTCTTTCATAAAGAGCTTTATATCCTCTTCTGTTTGCAGCAAATCAATTGCTTCTCTCGTATCGTTTGGTATTCTCCATGTATTTAAAAATTCTCGAATATACTCTAATTCGTTTGGTGCGTTTTGGCTCAATTCCATTCACCTTCTTCTTAAAATTTACTTTTTTCTGACTTTGTGTATAATTATAATATAAAATAGTTAACCATCAAATGATTTTACTGGTTACATAATTAGGAGGGGTTTTATGAAAAGTTTCTCAATACCGATACGTTTCATGCTTATTTCTTCATTTTTTATGTCTTTTGGGTATTTTGCAGTATACGCATTTTTAGCTATTTATCTATTAAGCTTTCTTCATTTTTCAACTTTTCAAGTCGGAACAGTGTTGACAGTTATAATAATTACATCACGGGTTATCCCTTTATTCTCAGGTTTAATTGCTGACAAAATAGGCTATATCATTATGATGATAGCCGGATTATTTTTAAGAGGAATCGGATTTATCGCTTTAGGAATATGCTCTGATTTCTATACAGTTTCTATTTCTTCTGCACTTATTGGCTTCGGAACTGCATTTTACGAACCTGCTGCGCGCGCTATATTTGGCTCACAGCCAGCTCATTTGCGAAAAAATTTATTTACATATTTAAACCTTAGCTTTAATTGCGGTGCAATAATCGGACCAATTGCAGGAGGGTTCTTACTCTTACTCGATCCAATCTATGCTTTCTCTCTAACAGGATCTCTTATGCTGTTATTTGCTTTAATCTTTTACTTACTTAAAAACCACTTCCAAGTCACTACTGAAAGTACGTCTATTGCATTAGGAATACAGACTATCTTACAAAACAAGTCTTTCCTTCTGTTTTCATTTATCATGATCTTCTTCTATATTATGTTTACTCAGCTTACTGTCGCGCTTCCACTTCATATGAAAAACATTAGTAATAGCAATCAGCTTGCTACATTAGTCATTACGATAAATGCAATAACAGGCGTCATATTTATGGTGTTATTTCGAAAACTCTTTCACAAATACAACACGCTTTCATTTATTAAATACGGTATTTTATTAATGAGTATTTCCTTTTTACTCATCCCTTTATTTCAACACCCATATTGGCTATTTATTTGTGTAATTTTCTTTACAATTGGTGAAACACTCGTATTACCTAACGCTGATATCGCTATTGCAAATTACAGTAATGAATCATATACAGCTACTTTCTTCGGATTTTATCAATTATCACTCGCATTTGGTTTTATCATCGGTAATTATACCGGTACATGGTTTAAATCCAAATTAAACGGAATGTATACACCATGGCTTATTTTCGGGGGAATAGGACTTATTGGTTTTATTTCACTTCATATTTTAAATATAAAAAAAGAGCGCTCTAAAGAAGATATATACCTACTAGAAAAATATTGATACTCAACAATAAGTAAACTTTTCAATCTCCCTTAAATTTGATTTACACCCTGCCCTGATTTACATATTATGGTACAATCAAAAGAGTACTAGCTAAACATTTACGCTCCACACTAGCAGTCTAACAATGCCAAAATCAAAAATTACATAGAATCGGGGGGATGTTATGAAAAAGAAATTAATTGTTCTTCTATTCACCGGAATCATATTATCCGGATGTTCAGCTATTGCAGAAAATTCTTTAGAAACCGGAAACGGCAGTATGGCATTATTAACACCAACGATTACAACAAAAGATAATGAATTAGAAATTAAGACTGAAGGTATTGATGAAAATAAAGTAACTTTTATTTATGTCGCTAATAAAAAAGTGTTAGAGCAAAAGCTAAAAAATGGCGAATCCTACAAGCTTAACATTAAAGATATCGAACACGCTCATAGGACAGACTACAAACCTAAAGTTCAACTTTTGCAAACGAAAGATGATCATAATGATGGAGAAATAGTTACCTTTAAACAAGTTAGATATACGGTTAAAAACTAATTTTAAAGTTGTTTCATTATAAATAACAGTGGATAAATGTAAGGGGTGCTAACATGAAAAAACGATGGATTTCTTGGTGGATCGGTAACATATTTTGGATTATCGTTTTTGGAATATGGGCCGCTATTATTTGGCTACGAGATGTTGATGGTGCTGGTGTTATTCAAACACCCGAAATTAAATCCATATCACTTATCGTTTTATTAATCGCGTTTATCATACCGGTATTTTTTCAAGTTATATGGCTAATTATTAATTTGAGGATGAGCAGAAAAAATAATTATACGATTTAGTTTTTCAATTAACAATAGAAAAGAGAGGAATCTACATCAAAATAGATTCCTCCCTTTTACATTTGGACTTATACTGCGCTTTTCATGCAGCACTACTCCTCTTTTTTTAAGATGCATGTTCATCTTTCTTCTTCATTAACGCTCTTTTCTTCATCGCCTTCGTTAAATATCCGCCTTTAAATGAACGAATTTCATAAGAAGACATAAACGCTTTCGGTGCAATTTCATTAATAATTTCTAACAGTTCTTTTTCTCTAGAACGCTTTGCAACGATATCTAAGCGATAACGGATAGAATTAATACCTTCGCCTTCAAATACTGTAACGCCAAATCCAGAGTGACGTAATTCATCTACTAATTCATTACAACGGTCTAGTAAACTAACTTGATACGTAATATAACCAATTGCTAATTTATTCTCTATATAACCGCCTAATAACAGTCCCGCACTAAAGCCAATGACATAGGCAACGATGTTCATCCAATTTGATAAATCTTGAAACACAATACCTAAACTGACAATGTAAATAGCTCCTTCTAACAATCCTACGCCAGCAGCGGATCTTGTTTGATTCTTTACAAGCAAAATCGTACGGATTGTTAAAATGGGAACGTAAATAATTTGAAGCACAAAAATAAGTAGCGCTTGTAACATTGGTATCCACCTCTTTCAAAAAGTCTTTTGTCATGATAACATACATAACCTTTAGAAATCGATGGGTTTTTAAATTTTTTTTTATTATTTTTCATACTATTGAAAAACGTAAAAAAGAAGCGTATTATATTTGTCGTTAATTTGGTTATTTGTATCATATCAATAAAATAAAAAGGAACCCATTAGGTCCCTCTCATCATAGCTCTATGTTTTTCGAAGCATGTTCCCTTTTCTTCTCTTCTTCTTTCACTACCTGCATATTTGCATAAGCTAAATTCGCAATCATTAAAAAGTGACCACCTAAAATACCTGTACCGAATGCCCACATTTCCATTTCATGTTCAATTTCGTACATGATGATAGCTCCTAAAATGGCAGCTGCAAATCGGTTTAAAACTCCTAATCCAGGAGCCTTTTCCTTCATTACGATACTTTTCCCGAGTTTCTCTACTCTGCGAGCTAATAACCAAAGGCAATATGCACTTACAGCTAATCCGATACCAAACCCTGTTACTTGTTTTCCAAACGGAGTAATCGTCCACATAAGTAGTAAACCACTAAAGATCACATACAATTGTAATCGATATACGCGTAAGGCTTCTTGAATCAAAATATCCGCTCCTAAGTTCTCATTTTTTTGTACTTTAGAAGAAAAGCAGCAACCTACACAGTTGCTGCTTTCTCTTCTTCTTGTTCCTCTTCCATCTTACGAATTTCAACACGTTTAATTTGGTAAGCGTCTTTTTCTAACACTTTAAACTCATAACCTTCCGCCTCAACGTGTTGTCCTTCTTCGATTTCATGATTTTGCATCATAATCCATCCACCGATTGTATCCACATCATCTTCTTCAATGTGTAATCCAAATAAATCTTTCACTTCTGAGATAAGCACTTTTCCATCAACAATGATATGTTGCTCGTTCACATGTTGAATTGGTGGTGCTTCATCCTCATCATATTCATCACGAATTTCGCCGACGATTTCCTCCAAGATATCTTCAAGCGTTACAATTCCAGCTGTCCCTCCGTACTCATCATATAAAACAGCCATCGGAATTCGCTTCTTCTGCATTTGAAGTAATAAATCGTGAATTGGAGTCGTTTCCATCACTTCAATAATCGGACGCATATACGAGCGAATTGATGATAAATCTTTTTGATCCTCGGTCATATATCGAATAAAGAAATCTTTTACGTTGACCATACCGATAATATCATCTTTATCTTCTCCAAAAATCGGATAACGTGTGTATCGCTCATTTTGGATTACTTTCATGTGTTCTTCTACTGAATCTTCCAGATAGAAACCAATGATTTCTGTTCGCGGTACCATAATCTCTTTTGCAATACGATTATCAAATTCAAAAATGTTATTTACATACTTGTATTCAGCCTGATTAATTTCGCCACTTTCATAGCTATCTGAAAGGATAAGGCGTAATTCTTCCTCTGTATGAGCTACTTCGTGTTCTGAAGCTGGTTTTAAACCGAATAAGCCAGTTACAACACGCGCTGAACCGTTCAATACCCAAATAAATGGATACATCACTTTATAGAACATCATTAATGGACCCGCCAATAATAACGTTACCCTTTCAGCCTTTTGAATTGCCATCGTTTTTGGAGCTAATTCTCCTACTACAACGTGTAAATACGTCATAATCATAAAAGCAAGACCAAATGTTAATACTGATGAAATAGAAGGATTTAAGTTCCATTTCTCAAATAACGGGTGTAATAACTTTTCAATTGTCGGTTCACCTAACCAACCTAATCCCATAGCTGTAACTGTAATACCTAATTGACAAGCAGATAAATATTCATCTAAATTTGTTGTTACTTTTTTCGCTGCTAAAGCACCGCGTTTTCCTTCTGCAACAAGCTGATCAATACGACTTGAACGTACTTTTACAATCGCAAACTCAGCTGCTACGAAAAATCCAGTAAATGCGATTAAAATCGCAACCATGACTAAATTAAATATTTCCAATGAATCCCCTTAGTAAAAAAACTAAGGTGTCCACCTCCTGTATACTATAATGTTTTCTTATTTCTTTCTTAGAAAACATAGCCCGATACAAAAATTAAAGAGGTCGGATTTCACTTTTTCTATAATAATAGAGCAAGTGTCTGTATTAAAGCTGTCGTTTGACCAGATAAAGATTTCGATATTTTTTCACGTTGTGAATCAGTCAATCCATCTAAAAGCGGCTTTAACTCTGTTAACTCTGCTTCTAATCGATGAATATGGTCTGTCACTTCATTCACTTGTTTCGAAACGTGTTCATTGATACCGAGCAGCTTCTTCTTCTCCTCGATTTTCTCTTTAATCTCACAAAGCGGCATATGCATTTCTTTGCACTTCTCAATAAATTGTAATGTCTCAACTGCTGTTTCGTCGTAATAGCGATAATTAGATTGAGATCGCTCCGCTTTTAAGATACCTAGATTCGTATAATAATCAATCGTTCGTTTCGACACGTGAGCCATGAGAGCCAACTGTCCGATTCGATACACCTTCCCAACGATCTTCCCCCCTTGTTTATATTACTAACATCATACAATACATAAACTGTACAGTCAAACGTGACGGTTTACTATTCATAATTTATACACAATTTCACACACATCTAAGTATGTAGTATATTCACAATCTATAACTCTATCTATATAGTTAGATTGCTGTTTTTTCGATATACTGATACTAAAATAGGAAAATGGAATTCCCCGTTCCTTTCAACCTTTCTTACTGTAAAACATATGATAATAATAGTGAAATACAATCATTATTTATGCAATTGGAGGAGATTAAAATCACTAGGACAGTTATCTCTCACTTTTATAACGAGGAGTATTTATTACCATGGTGGCTTATGCATCACACAAAAATATTCGATCACGGTATTTTAATTAATAGAGGTTCTACAGATCGTTCCGTAGAGATTTGCAAATTATTTGCTCCCCACTGGGAAGTACGAGATTCAAGATTTCTTGAATTCGATCCCACTAATACTGACATTGAAGTAATGGAAATTGAAAGAGAAGTTTCAGGTTGGAAGATGGTATTAAATACTACAGAATTTCTTTGTTGTAATAATGTAGAAGAATTTTTCTCATCACTTCATACGTTAGGCCAAAATATGTATGCGATTAGAATGATTGTCATGATTGACAAGCATGATTACAATTATTCAAAACTAAGATACTCCATTCCTTTAGTAGAACAACGATATCACGGGCTCTTTCCTTATAAACCAGAAATCGGCTGTGCCTGGAGATTTATACACAACCATCTTGATGGTGCATATTTACCAGGCAGACATTTTTCTCGGCACCAACCTATCGTTTATAACTCTCCTTCATTCATTTTCAAATTTTATTTTAGCCCTTGGAACGAACATACAAAGGCAAGAAAACTACAAATTACACCTACCCTTTCAAAAAAAGGTATTCGAATGGGACTCCAAAAACATTATGGTCAGTCCTCTGAGGAACTTGAAACCCTATTTTTATACCTTAGCAACTCAACACAAGACCTACGTAACCACCCTGAATACCAACAATTATTCCCTAAATTCAAACCTTAATATTTCTCACCCTATTATATTCCACACATTTTTACACACTTAGCTAAAAACCATACCATTTGTATTTCATATGAATACTGTATATATTATAAATTTTTATTTTAGGAGGAAAAAATGAAAGCTGTTATTCTTGCTGGTGGATACGGGACAAGGATTGGGGAGGAAACACATTTAAAGCCGAAACCTATGATTGAAATTGGAACAAAACCTATTCTATGGCACATTATGAGTTTGTATAGCCATTACGGTATTACTGAATTTATTATTTGCTTAGGCTATAAAGGATATGCGATTAAAGAATTCTTTCTAAACTACAACTTACACATGTCAGATTTCACGATACATTTAAGAGATAATACAATTACTAGCCATTCTCATCGTGTAGAACCGTGGAAAGTTACACTAATCGATACTGGTGTAAATACCGAAACGGGAGGACGAGTGAAAAGAATTCAAAATTTTGTTGGAGACGAACCTTTCTGCCTCACTTATGGTGATGGATTAAGTAACGTAAATATAAAAGAACTTATTGCATTTCATAAAAAACATGGAAAAATGGCAACTGTTACCGCCGTACAACCTCCTGGTAGATTCGGTTCTCTCATATTAGATAAACAGTCTGTAACATCTTTTCAAGAGAAGCCACTCGGGGATGGCGGATGGGTTAACGGTGGATTTTTCGTTTTAAACCCTGAAGTTTTCAATTACATTAGTGGAGATAAGTCTGTTTTTGAAACAGACACTTTAGTTCAGTTAGTAAACAAAAACGAACTATCAGCATATCAACATACTGGTTTTTGGCATCCGATGGATACATTGCGCGATAAAAATAAATTAGTCGAGCTATGGGAAAGTAATAACGCTCCGTGGAAGGTTTGGTAATATGGCTTCTTCATCTTTTTGGAATAAGAAAAAAGTATTTATTACGGGACATACTGGATTTAAAGGCTCTTGGCTCACCCTTTTCTTAACTTCTTTAGGTGCAGAAGTAGTTGGCTTTTCTTCTCACCCCCCATCGATTCCTAATCTTTTTGAACAATGTAACGTAGCAAAAGAGTGCATAACAATTCATGGCGACATTACAGATTACGATTCTTTATTACACGCCCTAAAACATCATAACCCTGACATACTATTTCATTTAGCTGCCCAGCCAATCGTCACCAAATCATATAAAAATCCTATCGAAACATTTAAAACGAATGTTTTAGGCACTGTTCACGTATTAGAAGCTGCAAAACATATAGAAAGTATACGTGGCATCATTAATGTTACAAGTGATAAATGTTATGAAAATGATGGGAGCGGTAACCGGGCATTCGTGGAAATTGACCGACTAGGAGGTTTCGACCCTTATAGTGCTAGTAAAGCTTGCGCTGAAATAGTGGCAACATCCTATCAAAAATCATTCTTCCGTACTAATACTCAGAAACTCGCCTCAGTAAGAGCAGGTAACGTCATCGGTGGTGGGGATTGGGCAGAAGACCGATTATTCCCAGACGTCATTCGTGCATATTTACAAGATGCTACGTTAACTATTAGAAACAAAAACGCTATTCACCCGTGGCAACACGTATTAGATCCTTTACACGGCTATATCCTTTTAGCTGAAAAACTTTGGACAGACGCTGAATATGCAGAAGCATGGAATTTCGGCCCGTTGAACGAACCTAACAGAACCGTTCACGATGTCATTCAATCTGTAATAAAATTATGGAATAAACAACTAACAATCACTTCCCCCTCTACAAACACTCCTTATGAATCGCCTGTTTTAACACTCGATAGTACAAAAGCAGTAACTAAACTCGGCTGGACTCCTAAGTTATCAACAGATAAGGCTATCACTTGGACTGTTGATTGGTACAAAAAATATGCATCTGGTGAAAATATCGAATCTTTCACGCGACAACAAATCGATGCATTCAAAAATTTATAAGGGGGCTATAAAATGGAACAGAAAAAATGCCGTTTTTGCCACTCATTACTCAGCAACACTTTTTTAGATTTAGGTGTTTCTCCTCTCGCTAACTCATTTGTTTCTCCAGAAAACTCATATAAAATGGAACCATTTTATCCATTGCACACATTTGTTTGTCACTCTTGTTTACTCGTACAATTAGATGAATTTGAATCTCCGCACAATATTTTTCATGACTATTTATACTTTAGCTCTTACTCATCAAGCTGGCTACTGCATGCTAAACAATATGTAGAAATGGCGATTAAGCGCTTCCGCTTAAAGAAACATTCAAAGGTGGTTGAAATCGCGAGTAACGACGGGTACTTATTACAATACTTTCAAAAAGAACATATCGAAACGTTAGGAATTGAACCAGCAAAAAATGTAGCAGAAATCGCTATCCAAAAAGGAATCCCTACTGAAGTGAATTTTTTCAGCAACGACTTAGCAAAAAAATTACCGCAAGCAGATTTAATCATCGCTAATAACGTATTAGCACACGTTCCGAACTTACATGATTTTGTGGCAGGTTTAAAAACGTTATTAAAACAAGACGGAACAATAACAATTGAATTCCCGCACTTATTAAATCTCATATCCTTTAAACAGTTTGATACGATATACCATGAGCACTTCTCCTATTTCTCACTTATAAGCCTGCAAAAAGTTTTAGCTCACCATCATTTACAAATTGTCGATGTAGAAGAACTTGCAACGCACGGTGGTTCCTTACGTATTTTTGTAAAACATCATAGTGACGAATCAACTATCCATTCTAGTGTTACAAAATTAATCCAAAAAGAAGTAGATCACGGGCTAAATACATTAGATTGTTATCTCCTTTTTTCTAAACGCATCGAACAATTGAAAATAAATATTTTACAGTTTTTTATAGAAGCGAAAGCTTTAAACAAACAAATTATCGGTTACGGTGCCCCAGCTAAAGGAAACACCCTTTTAAATTATTGCGGGATAGGAAAAGAATTTCTAGCTTATACAGTAGATAAAAACCCTCATAAACAAAATCTCCTTCTACCAGGAACCCGCATTCCAATAAAATCTCCAGAAGAAATAAAACGTACAAAACCTGATTACATTCTTATACTTCCTTGGAATTTAAAAGACGAGATTATGAAAGAATGCTCTTTCATTCGTGAGTGGGGCGGCAAATTTTTAGTAACAATACCAGAAGTTGAGGTAATTGAGCCATGAAAAAAATCCTTGTAACAGGCGGTAGCGGATGGATTGGTAAATATGTTGTACATTCTCTTATTCAAAAGGGCTATGAAGTGCACGCCACTTACAATACAAATAAGCCTTCCCATCTTTCTTGCCATTGGCATAAAGTCAACTTACTTTGCGATGAAGAAGTAAAAAAACTCATTTACGACATGAAGCCTAGTCATCTCATTCATTTAGCTTGGGAAGCAGTGCCGCCAGCGTGTTATGTATCTATCAATAATTACTATTGGCTTACATCCAGTATCTCATTGATTCAACACTTCACAACATGCGGCGGAAAGCGAATCGTCGTTGCAGGCACTGGTGCAGAGTATGAATGGTTTAACGGCGTACTATTTGAAGATTCACCGCTTCTTTCCTATAAAACACCATATTCATTATGTAAAAACGCACTACACTCCTGGCTACAAACGTACGCTGAGCAATCAGGCCTCAGCATGTGTTGGGGCCGTATTTTTCATATGTATGGCCCTCACGAACAGGGGAATCGGCTCGTTTCTAACATTATCACTTCTTTATTAAAAAATGAGGAAGCACTATGTACACATGGAAAACAATCAAGAGATTTCCTCCATGTGAGCGACGTCGCTCATGCTCTCGTAACGATATTAGAACACGACGTTACAGGCACAATCAATATCGCTTCTGGTCAATCTGTACAAATTAAAGAATTAGCATCTATCATTGGGACAAAGATAGGAAAAGAGCATTTAATTAAACTGGGTGCAATCCCTTTCTCTAAAGATGAACCTTTATTTGTCGGCGTTCATGTAGAGCGTTTAAAAACTGAAGTAAACTGGAAACCGACATACGATCTAAATACAGGAATCGAAGAAACAATTTCATGGTGGGAATCATTTATACAAAAGCATAACGGTACGCATCACTAAAACGTAAATCCTTCGTCCCTCTTGCTAATTCCTTATACCATTCTTCTAATCTTTCCGGCGTAATAATATGGTGTGTACCCATCCCCCGATCCTTACTAGCTTCAGAAAGGGTCGGACCAATTTGTAATTTCCTCTTTCTCATCTCATCGTTCCACGGGCTAAACCCAAACCATAATATACAAGCAAGAGGCGGATAAATCATAGATTCATGCGCAGATAAATGTCTTCCAACCGTATAACTTCCGTGTTCATGATTATGAATAAATCTACCTCTTCTCCATAACGGCCATTCTTCTGGTAAATAACCGTGAAATCGCTGCTTCATTAAAGGTATACCAAAGTTAAGGGCCGGATAATTGTAGTTAGGATCATCAACCATAATAAGCCCTTCCAGCCAATACATCCTTCCTCCCAATTCATTTAGTGATTTCCAAAACTGATTTTTATCTTGCACACAAAGAAACTCAGTCGTATTTAAAATCATTTTCCATCCCTTTACTTCTTGTTCCACCCTCATTACTTCATGATCTGTCGCTAATGCATCAAATTCTGGATTTGCAGAATCTCGTACTTCCCAGTGCGGCGCGAACTTTTTACAAATTTCAACGGAACGATCTGTTGAACCTTTATTAATTAAAATGCCATGATCAAATAACTTCGTATGATGAGCAAGCCACCACGGTAATAAATACTCTTCGTTATAAAAATGAGAAATAACGGTTGTAGTTATAATAATCTCCTCTTTCTCTATTAATCTATTTTTCATCCTACAACCAATATACTCATAAACTAAAAATATGTTTCCTATATTAATAACCAAATAGTATTACTAATATTTTTGTAAGTTTTCCTTCGGTACCCAGCCATCCTCACCACCTGTTTTTTCACACCAAACCCATCCATTCAATTCTTCTAATCCAATCAATCTTTCTCCAATACTTACATTTAATTCTTTGGCAGTATATTGTTTTATAATGATTCCTGTTCCATTCATATCTTTTCTTATAATTTGCTCCGGAACCCACCCTTTCCGGTCATATTTCTCTTCGTGACAAAACATCCAGTTTTCCCAATTTTCAGGACCATCGTAACTCTCTATCATTTTCACTACATCTCCCTCTTCTAAGCGAATTGGATCAGGATAATTGCTAACATGTGATTTTATCACGATATATTTCATAACAACCTCCAATAATCAGAAAATTAAGTTATAATGTCATTATAACTTAAGAAGGAGGAATACACATGTACTACAACACTTCATTCGAAAACGATCAACCAGCAGGCCGTCTATAAACTAAGGCGGGCATTCATATAACACATACACTATGCCTCGTCTTAGGGAACTCATCATACCCTAAAAATAGACGGAGGTACTTTACATGAAACAAACAATTTTAGGAGCTATATGTTTATCACTAGCAGCAAGTATATGGGGCGGTATGTACGTTGTTAGCAAATATGTACTCGACTTTATCCCTCCACTAACACTCGTTTGGCTACGCTTTATCATTGCTTTTATTGTTTTGTATATGATTTTAAAAATAGCTGAGAAAAAACAAAAGAAAACAGTAACCATTCACAAAAAAGATTGGCTCCTATTCGCTTGGATTGGATTTATCGGATATTTCATTTCGATCACTTGTCAATTTATCGGAACAAAATTATCCGACGCTCATACAGGATCGTTAGTAACATCAGCTACACCTGCATTTATGGTTATATTTGCAGCGATCATTTTAAAAGAAAAACTAACCGCTCGTAGATTACTATCTACCATCATAGCGACAATCGGTGTCATTATCGTAATCGGATGGGATATTGAAATTGGCTCCTATTTTATCGGTACAATCATATTAGTTGGGGCAGCTATTACGTGGGCTCTACTATCTATTTATGTAAAAATTGCTTCAGCTCGATTTTCATCTTTAGTGATTACAACGTACGCTATATTCTTTTCACTCTTTTTTATTACACCTTTTATGGTATGGGAATTTCAATCAAACCCAATTGAACATATGAACCTATATGTAGTATTAGGCGTACTTTATTTAGGAATCGTCTCAACTGCAGGTGCCTTTTTCCTTTGGAATAAAGGATTAGAATTAATGGATGCAAGCATCGGCTCGTTATTTTTCTTCTTCCAGCCTATTGTTGGATCATTGCTTGGTTGGCTCTTATTAAATGAGACATTAAATAGTAACTTTTTTATTGGTGGTATTCTTATTGTATGTAGTGTTTTTATTACTACTTTTGAAAAGAAATGAAAAACAGGCAGAGATTAATTTATAGAGATAATAATGTCATAAAAAAACGCTAATCATGTTCTGGAATAACGAAGGCAATAGAAAAACACGCATTAATTTTTTACAATATTGCAGAAAACAGAGGAGTTATGGAATCAGTAATTATAGGGAGGCTAAGCGATGAGAGTAGGAATCATAGGAGGTGGCTTTGGTTTAGCAGTTCAAGCACCTATAATAAATACTCATCCTAAGATGAATGTTTCTGCTATTAGTACAATGATACGTCATCAAGTGCCAAAAAATTTATCAACTGCAGACGATTCTCCAGTTCATTATACAGACTGGACCAAAATGTTAGATTTAGAAGAGTTGGACCTTGTATTTGTTAGTTCTCTTCCGATTTATCATTTTGAAATGGTTAAATACGCATTAAACAAAGGTATACATGTAGTGTGTGAGAAACCTTTTACAATGAATAGTGTGGAATCAGAAGAGTTGCTAAGGTTATCTAGTGATACTAATACAAAGGTATTTATTGATTTTGAATGGCGATATCATCCTGCTCGCCAAAAGGTCAAAGAACTTATAAGCGAAGTTGGTGACATCCTTCATTTTGAATATCATATTTCTGCCTCTCAATACCAAAAACTTCAAACTAACAAAAGAGGGTGGATGGGAGAAAAGCAAAAGTTTGGTGGAATGTTAGGAGCTCTAGGAACACATATGGTCGATTGTCTTAGATGGCTTATTCAGGACGAAATTATAACTATCAATGGTTTCATACACACCCACGTCCCAGAAGGTCCAGAAGAACTTAGAGACTCTGATGATGCCTTTTTTATTCATGGTAAAATAGAAGGAAATTGTACCTTTTCAATTCAACTTATCTCAGGAATTCATCACGGATTTGGTTCAAACTTAAAAGTATTTGGAAGTCTTGGAACCATTAACTTAATTGATGATAAAACACTGTTTTTTGGCAAAGCAAGTGAAAGCCTAGAAGAAATAAAAATTGAAACATATACCCAAACCATCCCACCTTTATCGTCAGAGGCAAAAGCTTATTATCCAGCATTTTATCCTTTTTTAGATAAAGTTTACGAGAATATTATTTTTAATAAATCAGACAAGGATTTACCAACCATTGTAGATGGGCATGAAAATCAAATAATTATAGATAACGTACTGTCAAATTAAATTTATTATTCAATAAAATGAAAGTATCTTAGATCACAATTCAATAACTTTATTTTACCCCCGTTCTAAATATAGGACGGGGGTATTCTTGTTTTAGGGTTTAAAATTTCCGGAGTCTTTTTACCATTAAGTATCTTTGCCAATTCGTATAATTGGGTCCTGATCGTGAAAACCAATACAAATCGGTATATTCCTTTGCACTTCACTACACGCACTCATAAAACTACATACCGTTCTAGCAATTAAATACAAATTTATACCAATTGCCTTTTCGTTTATATCAAAGCCATTCTCAGCATACACATCTGCTAATTCTATAGACTTCGGTCCTTCAACATCATATGTCCATTCAGAAGCCCAATCATCATTCTCTTCTTCCAGCGAAAAATACTCTTCACAAATATAAAACTGACTATCCCATTCATTATCAAGATCATATTCAAAATAAATTGCTTTTGCCTCTTCACTAGTAGCGATTTGTATAGCTTCATACAATGCTAGTCGAATACTTTCCTCATATGCTCCTAAATGAATTGCTTTAATTCTCTCTGCATAACCCTTAGACGCTAACATGCAGCAAATATCATAATACTTCCCTTCTATTTGCTCTACTGCTAACGAAAAAACATCTTCTTGCATCTCTTCTAAATACTGAAATATATCCACACTAATTACTCCTCATTCTTTACGCACCCCAATGCGATGGACGGGACAACATTTTCGGTAATTTCGTATGTTTGTCCCCTCTCGCCGCATTAACTTGAACTTGCGTCAGAAAAATACTATTTGTAAAATCGGCCCCACGAATATCTGCATCTCGCAAATCTGCCCCGATGAGATCTGCTCCTCTTAAATTTGCTCCATTCAATTGAAAAAGACAACTTCTATCCGATGAATTATAATTAAATTATAAATATTCTAACTAAAGGGAGACCTACTATGACACTAAAAATGAAAACAAACTGTCAAATTTGCGATCAATCATTGGAACAAGATTCTGAAGCATACATTTGCGTATATGAATGTACATTTTGCGCACCATGTACAGAAGAAAGGCACAACGTTTGCCCAAACTGTGGCGGCGAGTTAGTACGTAGACCGAAAAAGAAACAATAAAAGCAAAGCGATATCGCTTTGCTTTTATTGTTTTCTGGGTATATGAAATTATATCAACGATTTTTTCAATATATCGACGTTTCGACAAAGAATATCGACTTACCGACAAATAACGACATCCCAGCATGCATTTAGCTTCAACACAACTTAAACATTCAAAAACTTCACACAAACAGGCTCCGGCACAACAACATCAGATTGTAAAAGAGTTAGCTTCCCTGTCGTTTCATCTCTTGAAAATAGCACAAGATTATGCGACTTTTCATTTGAAGCAACAAGAAACTTTTCAGTAGGATCTAATACAAAGTCCCTTGGCCAATTTCCTTCTGTAGATGTATGTGCAATAAATGTAAGCTGGCCTGAGTTTTCATCTACACTGAAAACAGCAATACTATTATGACCGCGATTACCTGCATATACAAAGCGGCCATCAGAAGAAATATGAATCGCACTTCCTTGACTATTTTCATCAAATGCTTCAGGAATGGTAGAAATATACTGTAATTCTGTAAAGGCCCCTTCTGATGGGTTATATGTTAACACAATAACCTCCGAACTAAGCTCCGTCATCACATACGCATACTTTCCATTTGGATGAAATGTAATATGTCTCGGACCACTTCCTGGATTTACAGACAAGCTATTCACTTCTTGTAATGCACTATTTTTTATTTCATACGTAATTATTTTATCTATCCCTAAATCAACACACACCACATATTTTTCATCAGGCGTATATCCCGCGTAATGTGCATGCGGTTTCTCTTGTCTTTCTTTGTTCGGACCTGAACCTTCATGTGCCATAATAGATGTGGCAGGATTTACAGTTCCATCTTCTTCATTAACTACAAAAGACTCGATCGTTCCTTTATGGTAATTCGCTGTAACTACCGTACGATTTCTACTATCAACACTCACATGACAAGGAGAAGCCCCTTCCACTACTTGTCTATTTTCTTCCGTTAACTCTCCCGTTTTACTATCAATCGAATAAGCAGCCACACCACCAGATTCGCCTTCCTTAACAACAGAGTAGAGATATTCATTATTTCGATTAATCGTTACATATGTAGGGTTATCCAACTTGGCCGCAAGTGTTACATTACTAATTTTCTTTGCTTCTGTGTCTAACGTAAACTTATATATTCCTTCACTATTTTCTTTCGTGTATGTTCCAACATATCCAATAAACTCTTTGTTATCCTTCATTTTCATAACCCTCTCTCCCTATATTTTTCATTCATCTTACTTCTTATAATGTTTTATGATGAAAGAGTATCCTAAAAAATCGGAGTACCTCTTTATACGTTATCATATTTTCTTGTTAAATAGCTTTTAAACCCACTTTTTTTGGTACGCTGCTATACTTTCATATTCTTCTTCCAATTGACGGGACAGACGAATATAAATTGGTGTTAAATCTTTATATTTTTCCACACTTTCCATGTTTGGTTCATGGTGGAAATTCGCACCTACCATTTCAGAAACTACATGTAACGTATCTACTTCACCTAAACTATATAAACCAAGGATTGCAGCTCCTAAGCAAGAGCTTTCGAAACTTTCCGGAACATATACATCTTGATGAAAAATATCCGCCATCATCTGTCTCCAAAGTTCCGATCTTGCAAAACCACCTGTCGCTTGAATTTTTTTCGGTTCACCAATTAGCTCTTTTAAAGCAAGAAGAACGGTGTATAAATTATAAATTACTCCTTCTAACACAGCACGGATAAGATGTTCTTTCTTATGATGCAATCCAAGTCCAAAGAAAGATCCTCGCGCATTTGCATTCCATAAAGGAGCTCTTTCTCCTGCTAAATACGGGTGAAATAATAAACCGTCGGACCCCGGACTCACTTTTGCTGCTATTTCAGTAAGCACTTCATATGGATCTTTTCCTAAACGTTTCGCAAGCTCAATCTCTGAAGTGCCTAATTGATCACGAGCCCACCTGAAAATCATACCACCGTTATTAACTGGTCCACCAATTACCCAATGGTCTTCAGTTAAGGCGTAACAAAAAATTCTACCTTTTGGATCTGTTACAGGACGATTTGTTACAGCACGTATCGCACCGCTTGTACCAATTGTAACAGCCACAACGCCAGGATCTATTGCATTTACACCTAAATTGGATAGGACTCCATCACTCGCTCCTACTACAAAAGGCGTAGAAACAAGTACATTCATCTCTTTGGCAAGCTCTTCATCTAATCCTGTTAAACTGTGCGTTGTTGGAACAAGCTTTGAAAGCTTTTTATCTGTAATTCCCGCTACATGTAAAGCCTCTTCATCCCATTTTAAAGATTTTAAATTGAACATTCCTGTCGCTGATGCTATAGAATAATCAATTACATATTCTTTATATAACTTGTAAAAAACATATTCTTTAATAGAAATGAATTTATAACTTTTTGCGAATAACTCTGCCTGCTCATTCTGTAGCCAAACTAATTTCGAAAGTGGTGACATCGGATGAATTGGTGTCCCAGTCCGTAAATAAATTTCATGACCATTCATATCATTCTTTATTTTCTCTGCCCAGCTTGCACTTCTATTATCTGCCCAAGTGATACATCTCGTTAACGGTTTTCCCTTCTCATCTACAGCAATGATACTATGCATTGCCGAACTAAAAGAAACACAAAGAATATCATTTGGCTGTACATTACTCGATTGTACAGTTTCTTTAATTGTATTTATTACTGCATGAAAAATTTCTTCTGGATCTTGTTCTGCTATTTCAGGTGTAGGAGAATATAAAGGATATTCAATTCCATGACTTGCAATAACAGACCCAGCAGTAGAAAATAGAACTGATTTTGTACTAGTTGTCCCAATGTCTACACCAATCATATATTTTGTGCTCACCATTTCTTCCTCCTAACAAAAAATTACTACCGTATCCTACCATAAAAATACATTCCTTTTATCTATTGATAACGTTGTATGTTGCATTTATCTAAATAGAAACATCCCTATTTTAAATAAACATATCGAGTAGTAAAACGCCTCCAAAAGCGATAAATGAAAGTAATGTTTCTAATACCGTCCATGTTTTAAATGTTTCTTTTACTGTTAAACCTAAGTATTCTTTTACCATCCAGAACCCAGCATCGTTTACGTGTGAAAACATTAATGCTCCTGCACCTGTTGCAATGACGAGCAATTCTAAATTCACACCTGTCGCATTTTCGACGATTGGTGAAACGATACCCGCTGCTGTTGTTAAAGCGACTGTCGCTGATCCTGTCGCAATTCGAATTAATCCAGCTACCATAAATGCTAATACAATTGGAGATAGAGCTAAATGCTCAGACATTTGAGCAATAGCATTCCCTACACCACTATCGATAAGAATTTGCTTAAATCCGCCGCCAGCACCAATAATCGCAACAATTGAACCAATTGGTAATAAGCTATCTTCTGTTACCTTCTTAATCGCCTTTTTATCGATACCTTGACGAAATCCAAGAAAATAAAACGCTGCAAAACATGCAATCAATAATGCAATGATAGGACTACCAATTAATGTGACAATTTTCATCAAAGTAGTAGAAAGTGGAACATAAGGAGCTGCTGCAGCTAAAACCATTAACAGAACAGGTAACAATATAACTAAAAATGAAACTCCTATTCCTGGTAATTTCGTTGATTTTGTATTTACACGAATCAATTCTGGCTCATTTTCAGGAATTACACGTTTGTGAATCCATTTAGCGAATATAGGACCTGCAATAATCGCTGCAAAAAATGTAATAATGAGTGAATACAATAGTACCTTCCCAAGGTTTGCTTTATAAATACCAATTGCCACGATTGCCCCTGGATGCGGAGGAACAAGGCCGTGTACGACAGATAACCCAGCAATTGCTGGTAATGCTATCAATAAAATATTTTGTTTCGTTGTTTTATGAATTGAAATTACTAATGGTAGTAATATTAAGATGCCTACTTCAAAAAACACCGGAATTCCAATAATAAAACCTGCAATTAACATTGCCCATGGTAAGTTTTTTATCCCAAAGGATTTAATAAAAAACTCTGCCACTTGCATTCCAGCACCTGACTCTGCCATCATTTTCCCTAATATTGTACCTAATACTAAAATACCTACTAAATGCCCAAGAACACTTCCGACTCCCGTTTCATAAGCACTCACTATTTTATCCATTGGCATTCCAGACATAATTGCTAAAAACAAACTTGCAATCGTCAAACTAATAAACGCATGCCATCTCCACCACGATACCCCTAAAATAACAATTACAATTGATAATAATGTAATCATTAAAAGGTACATATTCATACGCAATTCCACCCCTTTATGTAAACCCTTTCAAAAATGCTATACAATGAAAAGAACCTATATAGTTCTTTCTTGAGTAAAAATTTATATATCGATATACAACTCATCTTCACAATATAATAATTTATATAAAAAGAATCTCCCTTACCAGAGATACATGTTACCTACTCTCTCTGATAAGGGGATTTCTCTTTCATCATTATAATGTTATTGTGATAAACGCTTCGCGTAAGCAAATTTTCCTTTTTTAAAAGTGAATGACGCTTTCTTCTCTTGCTGTTTTCACATAGTAAGACTCCAAACTCGGGATCCAAGTTAAACGATGAAGTTACCTAGGAATCTCCCCTCTCATGAAAAGAAATTTTCGGAAAGTCTCCTCACTTCATATATTATAATTTAGGAGCTTTCGCCCAATCCGCAGCAAATTTCTCAATACCTTGATCTGTTAATGGGTGCATAGCAAGTTGTTCAATTACTTTATAAGGAATTGTTGCAATGTGAGCACCTGCCATCGCTACACGAGTTACATGGTCTGGATGTCTAACAGAAGCGGCAATAATTTGTGTATCTAATTGATGAACATCGAATAATTCAGCAATTTTAGCAACTAATAATACGCCATCTTCAGAAATATCATCTAAGCGTCCTAAAAACGGAGAAACATACGTTGCACCTGCTCGAGCAGCTAAAAGTGCTTGGTTCACCGTGAAAATAAGGGTAACGTTCGTTTTTACACCTTTTTCAGTAAGATAGCGACAAGCTTCTAATCCTGCTAGCGTCATCGGAAGTTTGATTGTAACTTTTTCATCGCCACCGTTAATTTTAATCAGTTCTTCTGCTTGAGCAATCATTTCTTCAGCTGTCACAGCATCTGGCGTTACTTCTGCCGAAACAGATTCAACTTTCGGCACTGCCTGACAAATTTCTGCAATACGGTCTTCAAACTTAATGCCCTCTTTTGCTACTAAAGAAGGATTCGTTGTAACACCAGCTAAAACTCCAAGTTTATATGCTTTTTTTATGTCCTCAAGATTTGCAGTATCAATAAAAAACTTCATAATCTATTCCCTCCATTTTTTAAACGTTAACGAGTTATAATTTTAAGATGTTTATTTCTTTTCTACTGCATGTCCGCCAAATTCATTGCGCAGAGCTGCTACTACTTTTCCTGTAAATGTATCATTATCTAATGAGCGGTAGCGCATTAATAGAGACATTGCGATAACAGGAGTTGCTGTTTGAAGGTCTAATGCTGTTTCTACTGTCCATTTTCCTTCACCAGAAGAATGCATAACACCCTTAATTTCATCTAATTTTGCATCTTTAGAAAATGCATTTTCTGTTAATTCCATTAACCAAGAGCGAATGACTGAACCGTTGTTCCATACTCTTGATACTTTTTCATAATCGTAGTCAAATTCACTTTTCTCTAGAATCTCAAATCCTTCACCAATAGCAGCCATCATACCGTATTCAATTCCGTTGTGAACCATTTTTAAGAAGTGACCACTACCAGCTTTTCCAGCATATAAGTATCCATTTTCTACAGCAGTATCACGGAAGATAGGTTCAACGATATCCCAAGCTTCTTGATCTCCTCCGATCATATAACAAGCACCATTACGAGCGCCTTCCATTCCGCCAGAAGTTCCTGCATCCATAAAGTGAATGCCATCTTTCTTTAGTTGCTCATATCGGCGAATGGACTCTTTATAGTGTGAATTACCCGCTTCAATTAAAATATCTCCTTTTGATAAAAGTGGTGTAACCTCATCAATAACAGAATCAACAACAGCGTGTGGTACCATAACCCAAAGAACTCTTGGTGATTGTAATGACTGAACAAGTTCATTTAAGCTAGATGTACCTGTAGCCCCGTACTCTTTCATTTCTTCCACTGCACTTGCATTTAAATCAAATGCTACTACTTCATGTTTATGATCCATTAAATTTTTCCCTAAATTTAATCCCATTTTACCTAACCCAATTAATCCTACTTGCATAATATAATTCCTCCTCAAATCATCTTTTATTAAAAATCCATATCACTACAATCTGGAATACCTTTCAGCACTGAAATGTTAGTACGTACAGAAAGGTATTCACAGTCATAGCTTAAGAATTCAACACATTTTTTGTAATTTGAACAACATTTTCTGTCGTAAATCCAAATAGATTCATGACTTCAGCTCCAGTTCCTGAAGCTCCAAATGTTTCAATTGATAGCACTTTTCCTTCTTGTCCTACATAACGCTCCCAGCCGAGAGATACACCCATCTCAAGAGATACTCGTTTCGTTACAGAAGACGGAAGAACGGATTCTTTATATTCTTTCGATTGACGATCGAATAACTCCCAGCTCGGCATTGCAACGATGCGAACAGAAACTTGATCTTCTTCTAATTTTGCTTTCGCACTAGCAGCTAAGGATACTTCAGAACCTGTCGCAATTAAAATTACATCCGGATTTTCATTCGTTTGTGTTAATACGTAAGCTCCTTTAGAAAGATTCTCTATGTTCGCTTTCGTTTCATGAAACACCGGTAAATTTTGACGGCTCAGTACTAAAACGACTGGACCTTCCGTTTGCTGTAAAGCATAAGCCCACGCACTTGCTGTTTCATTTGCATCTGACGGGCGGATAACTGTTAAACCAGGAATTGCCCGAAGAGCTGCCAAATGTTCGATTGGTTCATGCGTTGGACCATCTTCTCCTACAGCAATCGAATCATGTGTAAATACGTACGTAACAGGTAACTTTTGCAATGCAGCCAGTCGAATCGATGGACGAAGATAATCGTTAAATACAAAGAATGTACTTACGAACGGCTTTACTCCTCCATGAAGTGCCAGTCCATTCGCTGCCGCGCCCATTGCATGTTCACGTACACCGAAGTATATATTTCGGCCAGCATACGATTCTACTGCGTACACCGCTTCCCCTTTTATATCTGTCATCGTAGAATGAGAAAGATCCGCACTTCCACCGAAAATAGAAGGAATCGATTTCACGTAATGATTAATAGCTTCCCCACTTGCAACACGAGTAGAAATCGTTTTTTCAGTATCAAAGGATAGAATGTCTTTCGCTTCGATTAAAACCTCACCTGTAATCGCTTTTTCTAATTCATCTGCTAGTGCTGGATTCGACTCTCTATATACGTTGAACTGCTCATTCCATTTGTTCTCTTTTTCAATACCTTTTTGTTTCAGTTCATTAAAATGAGCTGTTACTTCTTCAGGTACAAAGAAATCTTCCTCATAATGCCAACCATACGCTTGTTTTGTCGCTGTCGCTTCTTCTACTCCAAGCGGGTTACCATGTGCTTTGTTCGTTCCAGCAACTTTTGGACTTCCGTAACCTATAATCGTTCTAATTTCTATAAGAGTAGGTTGGTCCGTATTGTCTTTCGCTAATTGAATCGCTTTTGTAATCGCATCAACATCGTTTCCATCCTCAACTCTTACATATTGCCAATGTGCAGATTCTACCCTTTTCTGCATATCTTCAGAGAAAGCAATGTTTAATTCTCCATCAAGTGAAATTTCATTTGAATCATACAGTACAATTAACTTACCAAGTTTCATATGACCTGCCATTGACATCGCTTCATAAGCGACACCCTCCATTAAGTCACCGTCTCCAACTAAAGCGTACGTATTGTGATCTATAATAGAGTGACCATCCTTATTGAACTTCGCTGCTAAATGAGCTTCCGCCATTGCCATCCCAACAGCATTTGCAATGCCTTGTCCTAACGGGCCTGTAGTCGCTTCAACTCCAGAAGTGTGACCAAACTCAGGATGTCCTGGTGTTTTACTATTTAACTTTCTAAAACTTTTCAAATCATCAATTGAAACGTCATATCCAGCTAAATGAAGTAGGCTATATAATAAGCTAGATCCATGTCCAGCCGATAAAACGAATCGATCACGGTTAAACCATTTTGGATGATTCGGATTATGATTTAAATGATTCGCCCATAATGCATAAGCCATCGGTGCTGCGCCCATCGGAAGACCTGGATGACCTGAATTTGCCGCATTAATAGCATCAATCGATAACGTACGAAGTGTATTCACTGCTAATTGATTTATGTTTTGTGTCATAATAATCGTCCCCCTAAATGCTTTCATGAAAGAAAGTACTTATTTTTCCGTTTCTTGATCTAACCACCATTTAAATCCACTTTCTTGCAATAATTCATGAGACGCATCTGGACCATATGAACCAGACTCATATTCATGAAGTGGTAATAAGTTTTCCTCGAATGCTTCAAGAATTGGTTGTACCCATTCCCATGACAATTCAACTTCTCTCCAATGTGCAAAGAATGTAGCGTCTCCACTTACAGCATCATGAATAAGTCTTTCATACGCTTCAGGCACTCCCACATCTGCTTGCTCGCAAGTAAAGTTAATACGCATCGGTTCAATTTCTCCATTTTTCAATGGATTTTTACTATTTAACTGTAATGAAACATTCTCACCTGGGCTAATTTCAATTATTAATAAGTTAGGTGCTGCATTTGGATTATTATCTTGATATTGCTGTTTTAGCGTATTTTTAAATTCGATTACAATACGAGTAGATTTTTCTTTCATTCGTTTGCCTGTTCGTATATAGAAGGGAACGTCAGTCCAAAACGGATTATCGATCCATAAACGAGCAGCAACAAATGTGTCTATATTAGAAGAAGGATTTACTCCTGGCTCCTCTTTATATGCTACAACTTGCTCGCCTTTTATCTCTCCTGAAGCGTATTGTCCGCGAATGATATGGTTTTGAACGTCTTCTTTTTTCACTTTACGAAGCGTCTCCATTACCTTTCGCTTTTCCTCTCGAATTTCACATGCATTAACCTTTTCCGGCAGATTCATAGCAGTCATCATTAATATTTGTAACATATGATTTTGAACCATATCTCGAATGGCTCCTGCCTGATCATAATATCCTGCTCTTTCTTCAACCCCAACTGTTTCACTCGCTGTAATTTGTACATTCGCTATATGTTCTTTATTCCAAATCGATTGGAGAACAGGATTTGCAAACTCTAGTGCTTCAAGGTTTTGAATCATCGGCTTACCTAAATAATGATCAATACGGTATATCTCATCTTCTTCAAACGTGCGACTAAGCTTATCATTCAACTCACGAGCAGATTGAAGATCGTGCCCAAACGGTTTCTCAATCATTAGGCGTTTCCATCCATCCGTTTTATCAAGTCCGCTTTCCTTAATATTTAAAGCAATGGTCTCGAAAAATTCAGGAGCAACGGAAAGATAGAACATTCTATTCCCTTTTATATGTAGTTCTTCTTCCCTTTCACGAACGACTTGCAATAATCTCTCATAGTCTTCCGGCTTACTCACATCTAATGGACAATAGCGAAAATTATCTAAAAAACCTTCAAGTTCTAGAGTACCTTCTTCTCTATGACGGGAAAATGTCTCTATTGATTCTTTTATTCTTCCTTGAAAATCTACATGAGATACTTGGCGTCTTCCAAGCCCGATAACGGATATTTGCTTTGGAAGCTTTTGATCTCTATATAAGTTATATAGTGCGGGGTAAATTTTTCGTTTCGCTAAGTCCCCTGTCGCTCCAAATAAAACAAAGGTCATTGATTCCAATTTCAGTCCCCCTCTTGTTGTATAATCCTTGTCAATATTTTAAAAATGAATTGTACAGAAGCCCCTGTTTTTATAAAAAACAAAGAATTCGCAAATTCCAATTCTTTTTATACCTTTCGCTTTCTAATTGTCCCCAATATTAATAGTGGCAATTCAAAGCATTTCCATCACATCTTACTTACCTACTATCACTTAAATAAAATAACTTAATTATTAAAAGTAATTAGGTTATTTTATATCTATCATATTAACCACATAGATTATCATCGTCAAGTAAAGTGTCTCGAATTAAAGATTTCCCATTCCGTACTATCTTTTCGTACTTGTTTATTTATTAGAATTATCTTCATCACATAAAATGAATAATAAAAAGGCAAAAACGAACAAGAATATGTTCGTTTTTGCCTTTTTATTATTGCTTCAATTGATTTTTAACCGCTCTTATAACCAATTCATGATCTTCTTCTGGTGGTAATCCTGAAACGGTTATCATTCCAATAACCCCTACGTTTTTTATTCTGATAGGAAAACATCCACCAAACGCAGCGTATTCCGAAGTATCTAAAAGATATTTTTCATTATAGGAGACTCCAGTTATTTCACTTTGTATTTGCATATAATACGAGCTACGATCATGCAGGGAAACGACTCGTTTTTTACGCTCAATCCATTTCGTATTTTCCTCATTTGTCCCCGTCATCTTAAAATGAAATAATTGCACACCATTTTTCGTTATATCAACAGCAATCAATTTTCCCTCTTGCTTCGCTGTTTCAACGATAAATAAACCTAGTTGCAAGGCATCTTCATTTGTAAAAGAGGAAAATTGAAGTATTTCCTCCTCTTTTAAAATTTGTTTACTTATTTCATTCAAATTTGAAGTACTCATATCTTTATCCCCCTTACTCACTTTATGCCACATGGATATTTTTCAATTTATGTGACTCTATCGTATGACCTTTCAATATTACTAGTACTCTCTTCCTCTTGGTGCTAATAAGAATTATATTTAACGCATTCAAAATGTATGTCCCTTAAAATGCTGCTATACGTACTAAACATTTCGTATAGAGACATCAACAACATTACAAGCTAAAAAAACCAATTGCTTACGCAACTGGTTCGCTAAAATTTCATATGGGATATTCATTCAACCAAAGGAATGCTTGTCTATAATCATCAAAAAACTTTACGGATTCTTTCGTATTGGATTGTTGTAAATAATTCATGATCTCACCTTCTTCAAGGAGAAAAGCAATTGCCTTACTGTGATTCAAAATCGTTTCATTAAAAAACTTCTCTTTCCATACTTTTTGAACAGAAAAATGATCTGGTATATAGCCTTTTCTATCTACCAACAATTTGTATTTCCGTCCCTCGGAAATAAATTGCTGACAAACTTGCTCGAAACCATTAAACCATTCATACACATCATCTGTTTTAATCTTGCCGATAAGACGGGTAACAATTATATCTCCCGAAACCGTTGTGCTAACATTCAGTTTACTCAACCTAAAATCATCTCCCTTAGCTACAATTATGCGGAATTATCTCCTAAAAGCAACAAAATAAAACTGTAACGCATTAAAAAGGGACAGACCCTCCAAACGGAGAAGCCTGTCCCAAAATCGTTCTATTTTTCATTCGAACTAATAATCGTGAATTAGAATAATGATTTAATACTTGCTAAAACAGTAAGTACACCTACAATAATAACAAATACGTTACTCATTTTCCCTTTGTATTTAGCTAGTACTGGTACTTTTTGAATCGCATACATCGGTAATAGACATAAGATAGCAGCAACTAATGGACCACTTAAAGAATCAATAAGTCCAAGAATACTTGGATTTGTGTAAGCAACAAACCAGCATGATAATACAACAAAAGTAAGAACGATTGTCTTAATTGTTTTTTCTTCAATTACTTTTCCACGTGATTGACCGAACTTAATAATCATGTCACGCATTACTTCAAATGCTCCGATATAATGGCCAAGGAAAGATTTTGTAATAGCCACAAAAGCAATGATTGGGGCGGCAATCGTAATTACAGGTGAATTAAGTTCATTCGCTAGATATGAAAGGATTGATAAGTTTTGCTCTTTTGCCATTTTTAAATCCTCTGGAGTTAAGCTCAGTGCACTACTCCAAACGAAGAACATAACTACGACGAATGTCATGATGTAACAAACTTTTTGTATTTGTGCACATTTCGCATCAGTAGCTTCGATTCCATACGTAGCTCTCTGTTTCACAACAAATGATGAAATCATAGGTGAATGATTAAATGAGAATACGATGATTGGTAAAATCATCAATATCGTTCCAAAATATCCTGTTCCTGTTGAAGCAGTAGAAACAGCTGAAAAGCTAAGCATTGACGTATTCCACTGTGGAATTAAAGATATTGCGATAAATAATAGAGAAGCTATGAAAGGATACACTAGCATACTCATGACTTTTACAGTAATATCTTGACCAAAATTCAGTATAGCGATAAGACCAAGAACTAATACAAGTGATAAAATAGCCCTTGGAGGTTCTGGCATGTGCAATTGATGCACGATAAAACTACTTGCAGTGTTTGTAAGCGCAACCGAATACATTAGTACGATTGTATAAATTGAACCGAAATATACGATGTTAAAAATGATACTCGCTTTATTTCCGAAATACTCTCTAATTGTACCTGTGATCCCCTCATCAGCAGAATTAGAAGCGTATATCATTTTAGCAAGTGCCCTATGTGAGTAATACATAACTGGATATGCAAGCAATGTAATTAGTAGTAACGATAATAATCCACCTGAACCTGCATTAATCGGTAAAAAGAGCACCCCTGCTCCAATTGCAGTTCCAAATAGACTGAGTGCCCATGTAGTATCCTGCTTATGCCACTTTTTCGGATCTGCATATTGCTCATTTTTTCGTGCGGTATTTTCAGCTTGAACTTCTATTTTCTTTGCAGTATTCCCGTTCATATAATAACTCCCCCTTTTATCTATTCCTGCGGCTCTCTTTATAGCTAACGAATATTTTTCTTTTTCGGAAAATGAATGCCTTACAAGTTGCCCCACATTGTATGTCCTTCATCAAAATGAATCCAAATTAAAACATTCGCTAGATAGCGTCCTAATATAATTGTTAGCGTTAACAAAAAAGTTTACTCGTACTATCCACTCCTTATATAAAGACCGCTCAAGAGAACAATATAGAATAGATTTCATAAATACGTTGCAACATTTTTAATAACAATGTATTACTTTAATGGTTTCTCTAAATTACTTGTAACAAGTAATTTTAGTTAAACCGGCCTCTCTTCATTTATGAGGCATTTCTTTCTCAATTCTATACATCACTTTCATAGCTTCGGCAGCATTTATGGTATTGATTACACAAGCCACTGAAGCATTTTACATACATTTCGCCTCTAACCACACACCTTTCTTACTTATAATCGCATTTTTTATATTTTCTCCAGAGATAATAAAATTTCTCTCGACGCCCTCATTATAACGTGTATATTTATAAAATTAATATTTTTATATTTTCAGAAATATTTAGTGAACAAAATTTTATATGGATAATATTTTACAGTTCGTACACAACCCTTGTTCCTAGCGCTTAAAACTGAATGAATTAAAATAAAATACAGTCATACAATACTTATCAAAGTTACTCATTTTAAAGATACTTATATTTTTTTCTGTCAAAAAATTATTTTAATCAAAAAAAGATATTCCGATAAATGATTAACGTAGTTAAAAAGAAATATCTTTTTGAATGTACAAACAAATTTTAAGGATATATATTATCACTATTGCATTCATATACATTTTTAGGAAAAATACTTTTTTAATTCATAGCAATAAGAGGACCGCTAACATTTTACAAAAACCTACGCTACACGAAAAAATAAAATGAGCTGCCCATATCAGGCAGCTCATTGACATAATTATCACTATCAGGAGTGGGCAAACAAATCATTTCAAAGTCATCTTAATTCGAGTTTTTTCAACTCTTCTTCAGGAATATCTCTATGTTTATACCGAATCGTTTTTACATCGTTTCCTTTTATACGAAAAGTAATTGTGTCCTCTCCATAAGGCGGATTATGCGCACCCTCAAAAGTTTGAATTTGAACAGTTACATAAAAAATATTGTTTGTTTTATCTGTTTTTATTTCAAGTATTTTTTCAGAACCTCGATACCAAAGTTTTGGTTCCTTATAATAGTTTTCAACTTCTTTACTTATCGGCTCTAATAAGAGATTAATGACCACTTCTTTTAAAAACTGTTTTGGTACGGGTATTCTGTTAATTTCCTTCCTTTTCACATCTATAATTTTCCAAAAACCGCCACTCTTTTCAACAGTATAAAGAACATTCGTACCGTCTGCTTTCCAAAGATGAAAATAACCTTTATTTCCCTTAATATATAATCTTGGTTCATCAATCCACTCACCTTCTGTTTGGACTATCCCTAGAAACAGTTGAGTAAGTGGCGTTATTTTATAACCTAATTGATTAAAATCACCAAACGAATAAAGTTCATAACCGGTTAAATCTATGTCAAAGCTTTCATTTCTATTATTTTCTATTTTTACAATTGCTTGAGCGGAAATACAGGGTAATAAAAAACTCAGAAAACATATGATGCTAATTATTTTTATTTTCATACAACCAATCACCTCTTTTATTAAAGTGCAACAAAAGAGATGATATTATTGATTATTGCACGATTCAAACTATTAAAAGGCAATAATGTAACCTTTAAACTCCCTCGTTAACTAGCTCTTTTATCGAGTTTAATTTTGAAGAAAGCTCGATAAACCATTCTTCGTCTCCTGTTAATAATGCAAGGTCTATAAGATAAAGGATTTGCTCCTTATTGATTACCTTTGATTCAGGGAGTTTGTTAACATGTTTACTAAAGAGTAAAATCGCTTCGTTTTTTGTGTACTTGTCGTCGCGTTTCACAATGCTAACTGTAACTACATCTTCCACTTCATCAAGTGATACAATGTAACCAACTATAAATTCGCCCTCATTTGATATTCCACGAACCCAATCTCCCACTTTTAAAACATGATTATTATTTGACAACATACTTTTTCACCTTCTTATAAATATTTTTTGTAACGATAAACAAGGAATAAAAACGAAATCAAACTGTAATATTTTCCATTACATTTAAATAGCAAGAACTTACAGCTCTATATAACAAGTAAGCCGCTTAACGTTCTTGATTGATAAGATCAACAACTTCTTTCATTGTATAGTTCTTTAAGTATTCACCTAGATGTTCTTCTGCACCTAAGAAAATAGCGAAAAGAACTTTTCGCATGTTTGAACCTACAATACACTGATTATTTGACTCAGGACACTTAGGCTGCAACGCACCTTCAGAGGTTATCTGATATATATGCCAAAGGTTAACTTCACTTAAATCTCGAGCAAAAATAAAACCGCCACCAGTCCCCTCTTTCGATTGTATAAACTTATGTTTTTTTAACAAACTTAGCACTTTGCGAATGCGTACTGGGTGAACACCTGCACTTTCTGAAATAGCGTTACTTGTTGACATCCGGTCTGGCTGTAAAGCTAAATAAGTTAAACTGTGTATGGCCAAGGTAAAGTCGCTGCTCATTATTTTCCTCCTACGATCCAAAAAAATTATTTCTCCTATATTCACATACTGTAGCTATAAACATTACAGATAGATTAGCCAAACGTTAAAACATATAAGACCCACTCTTAGCATAAAGAAATAGATTCCATAACTTCATTTAGCTTTTTAAGTTACAATACATTTAAAGACTCCATTGTTTCTTCACTTGTTCTTCTGCCAACTGTTTAATTTTTTTCCACACTGTATCTTTGCTTACAATAACATTTGTTTGATAATTTCTATCGTTATAATTAACTGTAACACATACTTCAATCATCTTCTGCTTCCTCCTTTCAAAAAACTTTTCTTAAAAAATATTACTTGTTAATTAGCCAACTTTTGCAGTTCAATATTTAAAAATGTTCGGACGCTACGTGGTAAAAATTTGCGAATTTCTTCTTCATTAAAACCAATCTGTAATCTTTTCTCATCCAGCATAATTGGACGACGCAACATTAGCGGATGCTCAATGATTAATGTATAAAATTCATTTAGCGAGAGCTCATCTATATTTATATTTAAGTCTTGAAAAGTTTTGGATCTAGTTGAAATAATTTCAGTAGCCCCCTCTTCCGTTAAACGAAGAATGGATTTAAGTTCATCCACTGTCATAGAGTTGGATACGATATTTTTTTCAGTATAATCAATTTGATTCTCCTCCAGCCATGCTTTTGCTTTTCGGCATGAACTACAGCTTGCTGTTGTATATAAAACCACCATATTTCACTCACTCCTTTAATTTTTTTATGAAATGCACATTTTAAATATCGGTTACTGAAATGTATTAAAAAAAATTACAGTTTAGAATCAAATTCACGTAATGTTAGTTATTCAGCAATGTTTCATTTATCTCTATTATTCATTTCTTTTAAAATGCTTCTTCTATACATTTGTTGAAACTACATTTTACAGACGATGACAACTCACTTCTAAAAAGCTTACTGTAATTTTAAACCTTACAGTTCTATTAATCAAATGTTAAGTCTTGGAGTAATTAATCATTTTTTTATGTGAATTTCCCCCATAGCGTTATTGAAGACACAAAAATAGGTTGAGGCAATACGTGCCCCAACCTATTTTTTATGCCTCTTTATAACTTTTTGCAGTAATAACTGTTTCAAATTCAAAGGTTTCTGGCAGGTGATCAGCATAAGAGTATTCAAAAGTTCGTCCATCCGTTAAATAGGCCACCTGCTCCACTCTCATTAGAAAATCTTGATTTGTTAAGTTCATAAACTGCTTTTCCTTATCATCTGGGCGAATGCCTTTGACCCTAACAACGGATGTTCCCACTTTAAGACCTAGTTTATTTTGAATGTATGAGTAGATCGACTCCTCTAAAACCGAAGCTTCAACACCTGGAATGACCGCAATAGGCATCCATGTATGCTCCATAATCGTTGGGATACTGTGAATGATACGAAGGCGAATGATTTTATATACGAAATCCCCTACTGAAATGCCCAATTTTTCAGCAATGATTTCATCGGCACCGACAATCGTAAACTCGATAATTTTACTTTCTACCTCGCTGCCATAAACAGCTTTCGTACCTGTTAAAGTTTGAATCATTCGTGCCTTTTCCTGCTGACGCCAATCTTGAACGACTGTTCCACTTCCGCGCCGGCGGATAATGTATCCGTCTCTCACTAACAGATCCAGCGCTTTTTTTATTGTCAGGACTGAAACGCCAAATTCTTCAGCAAGTATAGGACTACTTGGAATTTTTTCGTTGATTTTATATTCGCCATCTAAAATTTGCTGTTTCATTTTTTGATAAATGCCGAGGTATTTTACTTGTGTTGATCCGCTTGCCATTTCCATACCTCCTTTATGCTGTATTCCCTCTTCTATTCATTCAAATGTAAAGCCTCAAGTTTGTAAACTGAAGGTGATGGCGCAGCAAATCCGTTTTCTAAAATTTCAATATTCGTTATTGCTTCTTCGTCTTTCACAAGCTTTGGTGCACCATTTACAATTGTTTCATACGCTGCATCATAGAAACGACCGTAATCGCCAAGCGGCGTTTTAATTTGTTTTTCAATCCAATCACCGTTTGCATTGCGATATTTAGCAACCCCATAGTACATCGGCGAATCTTCACCAAAGCCTGCACTCTCAGGCATAATACCAGCTTTCAGATCATTTTCCTGCTGGTCTTCACCATATTTAATAAACGATCCATTTGTCCCATGAACGATAAAACGCGGATAATCTTTCGCTACAACATGGTTCGTTTTTAGTTTAATTTTCAGCTTATTTCCGTAATGTAGTCCAACATCAAAATAATTATCAACCGCACCTTCCACTTCATTATTACGAATATCGTATGTCACCGTATCTGGACGGCCAAATAGTGAAATCATACGGTCCATCGTATGAATACCTAAACTATAAAATGAGCCTTCTTCTTTTGGAGCTTCATGAGTGATTGAACCAGGACGGAAATAATCAATATGTGATTCAATCTCGACAATATCACCAAGGAATCCTTGTTCCACAACTTGCTTCACTGCTAAAAAATCACCATCAAAACGACGGTTTTGGTAAGGCATAACTACTACACCTTTCTCTCGTCCTAAAGCTAACAATTCTTTCGCATGTTCTACTGTATCGCAAAATGGTTTTTCAACGATAACTGATTTTCCCGCAAGTATAACTTTTTTCGCGAATTCATAATGCGTATGTGCTGGCGTACAGACCGTCACTACTTGAATTTCTTTATCATTCAACAATTCATCCAAATCAGTAGTAAAGCTAACACCTTTTTCCTCATATGGAGCTGCTAATTCTTCATTTATTTGACGTACAAAAATCGTTTTTATTTTTATATTATTACGTGTGTTTACATAAGGTAAGTGATAGCGGTTAGCTGACTTTCCAAATCCAATAAAGCCCATTGTTAATGTCACGTTCTTCAACTTCCTTGCTCATAAATTTTTGTTTCTATATTTATTATATAGTTTAGTTATAAAAAGTATATAGTTTTGATTTATAAATTATATATTAAATAAAAAAATTCAGGTTAAAAAGGAGCATAACAAATATGGCACACACTACTACATCTATGGAAATTTTCGGTTCACCTAAACAAGTATGGCAATTAATTGGAGGATTCAACTCCCTTCCAGACTGGTTACCTTATATACCTAGCAGTAAATTAACTGAAGGCGGTCGTGTACGTCACCTAGCTAATCCAGATGGTGATACGATTATAGAACGTTTAGAAGTATTCAATGATAAGGAACGGTACTACACGTATTCAATCATGAATTCACCATTCCCAGTCACTAATTATGAGTCCACAATCCGGGTTAAAGAAGGTGCTGAAAGTAAAACATCATTAGTAGAGTGGTTTGGTACGTTCACTCCTGTTGAGGTTAGTGATGAAGAGGCAATAAATCTGTTTCATGGTATTTACAGCGATGGGCTCAAAGCATTGCAGCAAGCATTTTTAGATTGAACTACTAAAAAACAACGAAAAGCAAAGCGATATCGCTTTGCTTTTTTATAAAATCCCTTTTAACTTTTCACCAATCAACTTCGCTACATACTCATAGCCTTCTGATCCAAAGTGTAACCCATCTCTTTCATCATTTTCTACAAACCTTTTATAATTCCGTTCCTGAATCATTTCGGCGTACAAATTTAGAAAATAGCTTCCTGTTTCTTTCGCCACTTTCTCTACCACGTCTGCATACTGACCGAGCACTTTATTTGTTCTATTGCGCTGTCTTTCCTCATCAACTGGCGCGGGACTGATAAGCAGTACTTTATCTGACGAAATCCGCTTCACAATCTTCTCTAAGTTTTCTTTATATACTTGTAATGATCCTTGTGAAAAAGAAACTGCATCATTCGTGCCAAGAAAAACTGTTACGAAATCTGGTTTATGTGATAATACATCTTCTTCAATTCTATGTAACGCATCGAACGTATTATCACCCGGAACCCCCGCATTTACCACCTTCCAATTCGGAAACATCTCTTGCAAACGCGGTGTTAACCTCGGTGTTCCATCAAAAAACGTTTCATCAGCTGTAATACTATCACCGAAGCATACTAACGTATTCATAAAGTCTAACTCTCCTTTTACGTATGAAATAATTTTCCTTCTATCGCCTTCATATATCTTTCAGCAGAACGTTCCACTGCCTCATTTGCATTTTCTTTTACTACACGATGAAAAGCGTTGTATAACCGATTAAATTGTAACGGCTTTACTCGATTCACCATTTCTTCCACTTTTCTCGCTGGTAATGGAATTAAGTTTGGATAGCTGTACATAAAGCTTACCCATCGCTCATCTGCTACAACTTGTATAATATCGCCTGTTAACAAAATTCCTTTTCCGTCATTACCTTCTTCCCAATGTAAGACAGATCCTCCTTTAAAATGACCACCTAAACGATGAATGACCAATCCATCCGCTAATTGTAAAGACTCACCAGACCAATAAATAATACGACTACTCGGGCGCATCACCCACTCTTTATCATCTTCATGTATGTAAATTGGTACATCAAATGTCTCTGCCCATTCTACTTGCGTTGAATAATAATGAGGATGAGACAATGCAATCGCATCTAATCCGCCAAGCTCTTTTATTTTCGTAATTGTCATTTCATCTAAATAAGTAATGCAGTCCCACAGTAAACGATATGACTCTGTTTTCACTACATATGCCGTTTGACCGATCGCAAACCCTGGTTTTGTCGTAATACTATAAAGCTCGTTTTCCTCTTCGATTATTTCATTTTTATATGTATCACCTGTTTGTAAGCTTTCTAGCGTCGTCCAAGACTGCCCTTTCGGATTCACATATTGCCTTTCTTCATCACAAATATGACAACTCACCGGTTCTTCTACACTCGCTGCATACTGCACACCACACGTTGTGCAAACATAATTTTTCATGATCATTTCCCCTATCCCTATATTTTTATTAAGCTGATTTTTTATTTTCAATTAATAAAATGATAATGGAATTACAGTAAATCCTTTTTCGTTTCTGAAACATTCATTTCACGATCCCCCCAAAATATTTGTGCTATAAAGCAGCTTCAACCTCGCCCATCCAATAACGCCAAGCTGCTAAATAACCTTCTAAATCTTTCGGGTGGTGCCGTAAACATGTATCTATACGCAAATATAAGCCTATAACTATTTCTTCATATAAATCACGGTCTTTTTTATGAAATACACACTGTTTCATCACATAATCAATCGTTTCTTTCGTTAAATCTTCCGGAGTGGAACAAAACGCATAAATTAAATCGTATATAGGATCTCCTAACACTGGCAAGGGATCAATTACACCGTGCAGCTTATTCTCTTGAAATATAAAGTTATGAAATCCAAGATCCCCATGTAATAAAAATGGCTGCTCTACTCCAGCGTCCCTATTTGCTAACTTAAGAACCGTTCTATACTCTTCTTCACTTATGTAACGTTTTACATTTTCATGAGTTTCCATCACATTTGTCGTTAAAAATTCATTCCAAGATTGAACCGGATTTTCTTTCCATCCCCAGCCATCTACATCTGAAACTCTTTCATACTTATTAATAACTTCTTTTACAAGTGTACGAAGCGTACTTCGTTTATCCCCTTGTTCACAAGAAGTACTACCTTCAAGAAAAGAATACACAATATACTTATGGAAAGGTTCATTATACAAAAGCTTCGAAAACAACGTATTCCCCTCATAAAAAGAAAGAAAATTAGCTTCTTCACGTATTACTTCCGCTTCATTCAGCTTTACAACATATTCTTCATCCAGTAAATACACTGTACTTGTCGTTCCTCCGTTTAACACTTTTATGCTATTTGGATCATGTGAAATCACTTTCTCCTTAACTAGTTGTGCAGCGATTACTGAAATGTCCATTCCCTCACCCTTTAATCCCGAAGATTCCATCAATTCAAAAGACAACTTTACTATTATTTGACAAACACAAAGGAATTCCTCCTAAAAATCTTAATATAACAAAAAAACATTTACTTTTATATTTCAAAAATAAGGAAATACTAACAAAAACGTTACATACATATAGGAGGACAATATGAAACCTGAATTTTTAAAAGCTGTACATGATGCCATTGGAAATGTCGAACACATTCATATAGAAGAAAGCGGTGCTGACAGCTTACTTATCCATCATGATGATGCACAGCAGTTACAACAAGTCGCTAAAACGTTAGAAAACAACAATTTCCGCTCTGCTTTAAGAACAACTGGCGATGCTTCGTATATTGAAGTATTGAACAGATAATGAAAGTCCGGATGTATGCCGGGCTTTCTTTTTTATATTGAAACTTCAAATTCTTTCACATACACCGCTGTTCCAGCAATATCTATTTGTAACTTCTCATTTTCTACATCTTTCGTTACATATACCGTTACACGACCATCTTTATTTATTTCCTGTCCTTGTTCAACAATTAACTCCATTTCATGGTCAAAATCTTTTTCCAAATACATCGCATAATACGCCCCCATTACACCTGAAGCTGTTCCTGTCACTGGATCTTCTATCGTTCCAGCATAAGCCGATGAGAAATGACGTCCATGCATTTGTGCCTGTTCATCATAAGTTTCTAGACAAATTGGGTGAATAGAAGCATTAGGTATTTCTTTTAATACTGATGGAAATGCAGCATTATTAGGGTTCATTCTCTCACACGCATCTAGATTTTTAATCGGTACAATTACAGTCCAATTACCAGTACTTCCATATACAATCGGTAAACTTACATCTAAATCATTTACTTCTAAACCGATACTATGAGCTAATTCTTCTTTTGAACCTGTAAATTCTTTAAACTGAGGTGCTGCCTGCCTCATTTTAATAAAGGTTTCTCCATTTTCATTTACACCTATTTGTATCGGTAAAATCCCAGCCTTCGTTTCAATCGTAAGGTTACTTTTCTCTTCTAATAAACCTTTTTCGCGCAAGGCATATAGCGTTCCTACTGTCCCATGACCACATAAATCCATTTCAAAACCAGGTGTAAAGTAGCGCATTCTTATATCTCCTACTTCTGAGGAAAGAACAAAAGTTGTTTCATTATATCCAACTTTTTCAGCAATAATTTGCATTTCCTCTTCCGTTAATCCATCTGCCTCTAATACAATACCTGCTGGATTCCCCATATTCGGTTTATTCGTAAATGCGTCATAATGAAATACATTTATAGTCTTCATTTTCTTTTCCCCTAACCCTCATTAAAAATTTTATAATAAAGCTCTATCTCCGTTTTCAACGAACAATTATTTCTCCAAAATATCCTCTGCATCTTTTCATTCGATGTATGCGTGCTTCCGATGTAATAAGTAGCCCCCATTTCCTTTAACATATGCAACGATTGAAGGTGCAACCGAGAAGCAATTCCTTTCCCGCGATAATAAAGCATTACCCCAAAGTAAAATAATCGTCCTTCACTTTCTGTTCCAGTTTCTATATGGGGTATAGACATACCAATCGGCTCATTTTTATCATAAAAAACAATACATGACTTTTCCCAGCCCTTATCTAACTCTGTTTGCACTGAATAAAAATGCTCATCGATAGTTAAAATTGAAGTTTGATTCCCTGAACCCGACATACATTGTTCCCAAATATATTTAAAATCTTTTTCCGATAACGTTCCTTCTGCTATTGATCGATATGTATATTGTCTTTCAAGCTCTTCTCCATTGTTCAATTCTCTACATACTTCTATCTTTGCAGCATACAAAGAAAAACCGGCATCAAGTAACACTTTTGCGCTTGAGTTATAACTACTAAACCTTTTGTTTAATACAATACTCGCTCTTTTTAACTCCCAATTAAAACAAACCTCTTCAAATCTACTTATCTTTTCTTTATATGTTTGTACATTATACAAAACATCTTCTTCTGTTTCTTCAATTGTGTTAACGCAGCCTCAGTTCTAACTAACGGATAAACGATATGTCCATTTTCATGAAACACTTTTACTAACTGTAACCCTAATCCGCAATTTCCACCTGTAATTAAAACTCTCATATATTCATCTCCTTATTTTTAAAATAAATAAGAAAATCCACCCACTTACCATTCTCTAATGAAAACGCCTCTCTCTTACATTCAAATGAAAAACCCGCTCTTTCCGCAAGACGAACGGATGGCTCATTATCAACACGTATATGTAATTCAATTCTATGAAAATGAAGACGATTAAAAAATAACGGTAACGCAGCTTTTACACTTTCTGCCCCATATCCATTTTTCCAATATTGATTATGAATAGAGTAGCCCATCATTGCCCACTGATAATCTATACGTAAAATTTTAATCAGTTCTAGCTTACCAATATTAGCTCCGTCTTCTTTACGAAAAATGCCTAATACATACATTTCATCTCGATGTGCTGCTTCATCAAAACCTCTTATCCATTCCGTGAACCATTCTTTCGTTGATGATGCCATAACTTGATAACCATCGTCATATGTATACTGCGATGGTAACCTCTTATGAAATCCATCTAACCAATTTTCATAATCATCATTTTGGAACGGACGAATCATAAGTCTCTCTGTCTCTACCTGTAATAGCGGAAGCTTCATTTACATCTCTTCCCTTAATTAATATTTGAATTTTCTTTATTATCTTACACAAAATACAAAATCTAGTAAATTATTATGTTCTTGATAAACAAGATTCTATTAAAATACAAAAGGAAACCCTGTTCTGAAGGGTTTCCTTTTGTCATCACACTACCAGACTTATCTGTGATTTAAAACCTTGTATTCTGTCTTTAATATTCCATACACATCAACATCTTCATATGTATTTAATAAAAGTCTATTTTGTCTCAATGTGCCTTCTTTACGTAAGCCCGATTTCTCTAACACCTTAATCGATGATCGGTTTCTAGAAATGGCGGATGCCCAAATTTTATTTAAACCTAATTCGATAAAGCCAAATTGAATCATCCTGTTTAAAGCCTCAGTTGCAAAACCCTTTCCCCAATAATTCTTACCAATCCAATAACCAAGTTCACCTCTATTGTTACCCTTGTCAATTCTTAATGTAATTGTACCTACAATTTCTCTTGATTCTTTAGAGACAATTCCTAAAGGATATTCGATTCCTTTCCGTATAAGTTCTGGTTGCATATCAACCCAATCTTGCGCGAACTCCAATTTATATGGGTGCGGAAGCCCAAGAATATTAGCTAATTCCTTATCATTAGCCAATTCTCTAATTCTACATACATCATCATTGGTAAAAGGTTCTATACATAAATGCTCAGTTTCTAATTTTATAGCCATTATTTCTCCCCCTTGTACTGAAATCAATTAACTTCCTTTAATTTCAATATTATACTAAAAAACACAAAAAGTTTTAAACATTCACAATACCCATCAACAGAATCATAAACAAAAATCCAGTTATGCTTTATACATAACTGGATTCCTCATCACCTAATCATTTTTTATTTTACAAGTACACCTTCTCTTAATTCCCTCTTCAACACTTTCCCTAAAGCATTTTTCGGTAATTTGTCCATAAATACAACTTCTGGTATTTTATAACTTGCTAGTTTTTCTTTACAATGCTGTATAATTTCTTCTTCCGTTAAAGATGTTTGCATATCTTTTACAATATACGCAGTCGGAACCTCTCCCCAAAAGTCATCTGGAACTCCAACTACTGCAACTTCTAAAATACCATGTATTTCATGAATAACATCTTCTACTTGATCTGGATATACGTTATCACCACCGCGTATGATAACGTCTTTATATCTTCCCATAATATGCAGGAATCCATCGTCATCTATCATGCCAGCATCGCCCATGTTAAACCAATTATCTTTTACTACTTTCTTTGTCGCCTTTTCATTATTCCAATACCCTTTAAACATATATGGACTCCTTACATGAATCTCCCCAACTTCATTTGTTGTTAGTTCATGTCCTGTTTCTGGATGAACAATTTTCACCTCTACATGTTTCAAGGTTTTCCCTACAGAAGACATCTTTTCTTTTCCCATCATTGGATGCCATGAAGTTACAACCCAACCTTCTGTACTACCATAGCCTTGCACCATATATATTCCTTTTTCCATATATTTTTGGATGAGTGTTTCTGGCACTTTTGTTCCACCGCTTTGTGCTACTTTAAAAGTTGAAATGTTTCGTTCCTTTTTATTTAGTTCATCAAGCATATAGCTATAAACAGCTGGGAATGCAAGCATCGTCGTAATTTTCTCTTCTTCAATCTTATCCCAAATAAGAGTAGGATTCGAATCAGCTAAGAAAATCATCGTAACACCGTGATAAATGCAATTTAAAATAGAAAGCACGCCACTCATATGGAACAATGGATGCACGGATAAAAAGCGTTCTCCTGCCGGAATTTCTCTTTGTCCTGCAATCTCTGCAAAATAATGATGTAAGTTTTTATGTCCAATTACACATGCTTTTGCTTGTCCAGTCGTTCCTGAAGTAAATAAGTAAATGGCATCATCATCTTCATGAACTTCTACGTTCGGCTCTGTACTTGGCTGTTCTTGTAATGTTAATTCAAATGAACCAAAGCCTTCTTTTGTCGTTTGAATTACATAAGGAATTTCTTTAACAGCATCAATCTTTAAAGCTTCATGGAACTCTTCATCAATAACTAACACTTTTAATTTTGCTTCTTTTACAATCGTTTCTAATTCATACGCAGTAAGCTGATGATTTAGTGGAATACATACCGCTCCGATTTTTAAACTTGCCATCATAACGCTTGGAAATGGATGATTATTTTTGCATAGTATTCCAATACGATCTCCTCTTTGTACACCGCTCTGTAACAAATAATGTGCAAGCTGATTTACTCGTTCATTATACTGCTGAAACGAATACCTTTTCCCTCCCCCTACAAGCGCTTCCAAATTTGGTGATTGCATTGCTCTTTTTTGTAATAATTTTTGCATCGTTCTCAAGTAAAACTCCCCTTTATATATGTTAGGTTTTTTATTTTACCAGATTAATTATTAATTTACTAAAGATTACACTTAGTGAATATAAATTTTATAAAAATAGCCATCTACTTAACAAGTAAATGGCTATTCCCTCTTATATATTAGAATACTCCTTATTCATCACATATCGTACATACTCCGGTGCGCTTTTATCAATCTCTTCATCACTTAATTTATATTCAGCACCGTATAAATAAAACGAAGGTATAAATTTCATATCTGTATATAAGCATGTAGCTTGAAATGGTTTTGTTAACTCATCCATCGTGATCCCACTATTTTCATAGTCTTTTTCTAATCCACCTATCGAAATAGCTACACCAAATTCTTTCCCCTTCACTTTATCTCCTTTTGATCCGTAAGCAAATCCATATGTTAATACATCGTCAAACCATTTTTTTAATAATGGTGGTGAGCTGTACCAGTATAGCGGAAATTGAAATATATATCGGTCGTGTTCTACTAACAGCTTTTGTTCCTCTTCCACATTAAACTCCCAATTCGGTGCCGCTTTATATAATTCATGCACCGTAATTTCATCCGAATATTTCTCAAGTTCTTCAATCCATCTTTTATTAATTTTTGATTTTTCAATATCAGGATGTGCTACAATTACAAGTGTTTTCATCATCTTCCATCCCCTTTATAAATTATTCAACCCTTTACGTATTAGTATGAATGAGTCACATATAATTGAAAAGTACGTACTTTAAAGTGCTATAGGAACCTTAAAGTACCTGTGGAGGTGTTATATGAATCAAAATGATGACTGCCCAATTGCAACGACACTCGATGTAATCGGCGGAAAATGGAAAGTTCATATTTTATGTGTTTTAATGGATGGAAAAATGCGCACAAATGAAATCCGGCGAGAAATCCCAAACATTACGCAAAAAGTTCTGACTCAACAACTTCGGCAACTTGAAGCTGATGGGATTATCCATCGTACTGTATATCAAGAAGTACCACCAAAGGTTGAGTACACAATAAGCGAATACGGGAAATCTTTAATGCAAATTATGAATGAACTATTTGAGTGGGGAAAAGATCATCAAATGAAAAGATTACATGACTAAAAAAACTACCAACTTCTTTACATACTGGTGGGAACAGCACATCACTATCAAGCTAACAAAAAGACCTTAATAAAAAACTTTCATGTTTATAGTCCATTTAAGAATTAGCTTGATAGTGATACGGCAAGACCCAAATAAAGAAGTATATGAAACAAATTAACAACAACGCACGGCTGATGTTAATAAGAAAATTATAGTCGCTGAATGTCTTTCTTACTTCATTTTGAAGTTTAAACAATTATCCATTAAGCCAAGCTTAATAATATCGCTTTTGTACGATTATCCGTTACTTCATAATAAATTTCTAACCCTTTTCGAGTACCTGTAACGACTTTAGTAGCTTTTAGTTTAGATAAATGTTGACTAATTGTACTTTGAGGCATTTGTAACATTTCATACATTGTCGTTACGTTAATAGGACCTTTTGCAACCATTATTTTTACTAATGATAAACGGACAGGATGTGCTAATACCTTCAATACTTCAGTGATTTCTTCATACATTTCTTTCATATTTTTTCTCCCCTTTTACATAAATATTAATGATATCCATATATATAATTCGAAAGGATATACGATTTTGTGTCCGTCATTTTAAAAAAATAAAAAATCTTTTCAGATGGAAAGAATCCCCCCCTCTGTTCAATATTCTATAAAGTGAAACTTTAATCAGTGGGGGTTTTCTTCATCCCCCACTGATTATTAGTTGAACCAATCGGGCTTTTATGGGCAGTTGATCCCCATCTTACTTCTTTACTTTCGCTGAATTTTGAGGTAGGGGTCTTACTACCCATTAAAGCGGGATACATTTTTCTTTCACTCGATATTATGTGGTAGGAATTTTCCTTATTGCGATCCTCTTCCATTGTTTTCTTGCTTATGTCCACTATTCCCTTGAGAATCTCTTCCATTATTCTCTTGCTGGTGCCCATTATTCCCTTGCGATCCTCTTCCGTTGTTTCCTTCCTGATTCCCATTATTTCCTTGGGACCCTCTTCCGTTGTTTCCTTGCTGATTCCCATTATTTCCTTGGGAACCTCTTCCATTGTTTCCTTCCTGATTCCCATTATTTCCTTGGGACCCTCTTCCGTTGTTTCCTTGCTGATTCCCATTATTTCCTTGGGAACCTCTTCCATTGTTTCCTTCCTGATTCCCATTATTCCCTTGCGATCCTCTTCCGTTGTTCTCTTGCTGGTGCCCATTATTTCCTTGGGACCCTCTTCCATTGTTTCCTTCCTGATTCCCATTATTCCCTTGCGATCCTCTTCCGTTGTTCTCTTGCTGGTGCCCATTATTTCCTTGGGACCCTCTTCCATTGTTTCCTTCCTGATTCCCATTATTTCCTTGGGACCCTCTTCCGTTGTTCTCTTGCTGGTGCCCTTTATTCCCTTGCGATCCTCTTCCGTTGTTTCCTTGCTGCAATTCTCTTCCGTTGTTCTCCTGTTGATTTCTATTATTTTCTTTTATTTGCTTCGGTTGTTGTGCCTTAGATTGCTGTTGTTCTATATACTCTCCCCTCTCGTTGCTTTCTTCTTTTACAGGAGATGCGTCCGATGATACATCAGAAGATGACTTTTGCTGTTCTTGATAAGACGGCGGTGCAGGTGGGGTAAGCAACTTTTTCTTCTCATTTTCTTGTTTTATATAAACGCCCGTTCCAACTCCTGCTTTCTTGGCATCCTCCCGTATTTGCATCGTACTGCTTTGATATTCAACTGTAATATGTTTGAACTCATATTCTTTCTTTAATTCCAGCATAGCCTTTTCCAACTGTGGTTCTAACGACTTGTCCTTTGCAATAGCTGTTAGCATAACTTGCTTATCATTCGTTAAATATTTATCCTCTTGACTTTGCTTTATAATAGTGCGTATCACATCTTGCAGATGCTTATTTTCCCACCGTTTCATTTCTTTTAAAATACGCCTTCCGTCATCATTACAAGCCCGCAAATCTATAACACGAAGATCCTTCGTAACGCTCGCCTCTAAACTTGGATTTATATCAACTGAGACGTAAGCAAACACCTTTTCTTCTGGTTGATTGTAGAAAAATAACAGCCCACATAGAAAACAAGCAGCAAGTAATGATGCCGGTTTTAAGAAATAAGGGATTGAAAAACGAGATGCTCTTTGTTCTTGTTCTTCAAACGAGATTTCCTCTCCAATCATGCAAGAATCCCCTTTTCTTTTACACGTAATAAACTCTCCATTTGGTGTTAAAACAACTACGCTATGCTTTTTTATATCCATCACAATTCCTTTATTCATCATGCTTTTCTCCTCTTATGTAATCAAGAATATATGTATAGTTGTTTGCAAAAATAATACACATTGCAATAATATATTTTCTATGTCTTTCCAACGTTTTACGACTTACCCTCACACGTGGTTCAATACGTTTAAGCGGTAACTTTTTCTTTCGGAACAGCTCCTCCATCATTTCCTCTTCCTTTATAATCATCTTTACAATTTCTATTAAGTGCTCTCGGGTGTCACGATGCTTAGGAGATTCTTTCGCAAGCTCTGAAAATGTGATTTTAAACTCAGCTAACACACTTTGAAAATGAAGAATTTCCTCCTTACGGTTACTATTGTCCATCTCTTTCATATACTCCGTAAGCGATACTTGCATTTCTAACATTTCCTCTTGCTCATCTTCTTTTAAAAAGACACGGTTATGCTTAGACTCCTTGCGTATATAGTCAATTACATCTCTTTTTATAAGAAGATCAGCAAACGCTAGAAAAGATTTCCCTTTTTTATATGAATACTGTTCAATTGCTTCGTTAAACGCAAACAATCCAATACTATATTCATCATCCTGTTCTGTAATATATCGGCGGCAGACAGACGAAATTGATTTTCTAATAAACGGCTGATACTGAACGATAAAGGCTTCCTTATCTTCTCCGTTGTTTTGTATGTTACATACGATATCTTCTATTTTCGGTTTTCTTAAGATCTTCATTACTAAACTTAACACTGGCGATCTCTCAGCCTCCCTCTGCTTTAAATAGAAAAATGGTCACTAAACAAGCGACCATTTAACCACATTTTGGTAGTGCTTTTCTTTGGTCTTTTCTTCTTGCTGTTAGTTATATTTTTCAAGTCTAACTTTTCCCAACGTTTTCTCTCGGTACTAAAGTTAATCCTATATTTTAAGGTACTTTCTTATTTTCTACCGTTCGTTTTGCTTATTCTTTTTCTATTTTATCGGCAATCCTTAAATAACTCTTCTCTATATCATTGGTAATTTCATCCTTTTATTTTGGACGCTCAACTTAATCTAGTAATTTTTATTAATACTTCAATATTCTTTCATAATCATTTTTCTTCTATCTTATTTTTCCACTATATATATTCGGAGGAATACATCGTTTTATGGGGGTCAAAAAATATTTTTATAAAAAATACATATTTATTTCAAAAATAAAAACCATTGATTTGAAAAAGGACCAATCAATGGTTTTATTATCATATCTATTAAATTAAGTTGTGCTCTCATTATATATTAGAAAATCAGCTATTTTCACTATTTCCTACCGATTTTCTCAAGCGTTACCTTTCTTGATTATCATAATATGTCTTATCTGCATATTTTCTATCATTTCCTTTTAGATAAGCTAAGATTACTTTTGGATTTTTAAGTAAAGCCCAGTCTCCATATGTATCAAATCTCCTGCATGAAGTTATCATTCCATTTTTAATGGTACCGAATTTCTTATTATTTCGCTTTCCCCATTCTTTTAACCGTTTCGCGAAATCTGCATCTTCTGCCATCAGCATGTTTTCATTAAATCCGTTAATTGCCATGAAATCTTTTTTATAGCACCAAAAAATCCCTACAGATATAGCTCCGTATTTAAAAAGTAAGGGGATTATTATTAACATTGCGGACAGAAATATTCCTAAAGATATTCTTTCGAACTTCCCATTTACCCCACCACCAATGTATTTACCTGAAGCTAAATATGTATCTACATTAGACAACATAGACTCTGTCATTATGGTATCAGCGTCTATAGTAACGATTATTTCTCCACTAGCTATTTTCGCCCCTGCATTTCGGATTTTAGATAAGTTTTTATCATTATTTTTTAATGTAATACAATGATAAGATTTTGCTATTTCCTCTGTTTTATCGGTGCAACGATTTAAAACAACTATAACTTCCGTTTGCTCTTTATATGCCTCTGATGCCTTTACAATTGAATCTAAACATTTTCCAATGTACTTTTCTTCATTATGTGCAGGAATTATAATAGAAAATTTCACATCTTTTTTCAAATTGCCTCCTGAAGGTTCGTTTGTCTCAGTCATAATATCCCCCTTATTTCATAAGATAAATATCTGTTATACATAACGTATATTAAAATTTATTAAGTTATATTATTAAAAAAGTAATTAAAACAATATGGACATCAAAAAGGCCAACAATGCAAAATTGTTGGCCTCTACTTTTCATATTCGTACCCTTTACTTCCTAACAACTGGAATCCACATTTCACCAAACACTAAACCATTTCTTTTTCCCATCTCAACCGTTGTATTTGGCCCACCAACATAGGCAAAATCTTTTGCATCTGGTAAAGCTTGACCAAAGGCGATGCCAGTCAGCTTATTGCTTAGCTCTTCAGCCGTTTTATCTTCACCTTTCACCACTAAGTATTCTCCCTTAGGAAACTGGATCACTCTAGACTCTTCTTCTATTTGTGCTTCTGTCATAACGCCAGCATAATACATCATCTTATTATTCACTGCTTCGCTCACAGAAAAAATGTATTCATTTGTAGCTAAAGCTTTTAAAGTATCCAGTCTTCCATCTTCTTTAACGGCCGACCAAAAGTCTTCCTTTTCTTTATTTATTCCCACAAAGTCTGTATAGTCACTTTTAATTTCAGTTCCAATACCTAGCACAATAAAGCTATCTTTTTCTTCAATCGTATAATTTTTCATATTCAAAACCTTCCTCTTTTTTTATTAATCAAACGATTTATCTTTTCATCTGATACGTTTATAATACCTTTAAACCATGTCAAAAAATGATACTGTTTAGGAGACCAAAATGAAAAAAGTTGAACGGATTAATACAATTATGCGGTATATCAACAACCGCTCCCACTTTACAATTTCAGAAATCATACGAGAATTTAATATATCACGATCAACAGCTATTAGAGACATTAGAGAAATAGAAGCTATGGGGATGCCACTTGTCGCTGAAGTTGGGAGGTCTGGTGGATATTTTGTCATGCATAATTCTATCCTACCCGTTGTTCGCTTTACTGATAACGAAGTGAAAGCTCTTTTTATTGCCTTTATGGCTACAAGAAATCAACAACTCCCTTATCTAAAGAGTCGGCAATCTTTAGCGGAAAAGCTACTAGGACTCATTTCAGAAACCCAGCAAGATGACCTTGTTCTTTTAAATCAACTTTTGCTTTTTGAAGGGACTAATCCTCATAACCCTGATCTACTTGAGCTTTCTGACCTTCCTCACCCTATGTTAGAAAAACTCATTCAAATCCTTCTTTTGGATAGATATTTATTGATTACTGTCAAAGAAGAAATCAAGTCTTATCCAATTTACCTATTACACCTTTATAAAGAAAAAAGCTATTGGATCATTGAAGGATTTGACTTAAAAGAAGAAAAGAAGCTGATGTTTCCTGTCGATGACCTCATCAATATCGAACCGTACACGCCCAAAAAGAGGTTACATAAGAAACAGATTTTAGAAAGACTGAGTAAGAAGGACGAAGCAATTAACCTTGTATTTGAACTTGGTCCGAAAGCAATTGCACAGTTCAAAAAGTACCACCCTTTCAAAGTTTCAATATCTTATACAAACCCTTACCAATCTACAGCTATTTTAAAAACATTTATCGATGTTCACAATTCCGATGAAGTGACAGAGATGACAAATTGGCTGCTTTTCCTAGGTAAAGATATTACAATTAAGGAAATGCCTGAAGAAGTATTAAAAGATTTACAAGAGCGGTTATGCTTATACACTCCATAAGCAGTGACTAGTTAAACCTCAAAATATTGAGTTTAGTTCGTTACCAGTTGCCCATATTTTCAAATACAATGAGTATAATACTGGTAAAAGACAAATAGAAAGAGCATATTTTGAAAAAAGTTTAATCAAAACATGCTCTTATGTCATCGAACTGCTCAACTAAAACAACGGCTAATCCACTAACCACCTCATATAATTTTTCTTAATAACCTTACTATAATTGGTGTCTTTAATGTCTCCTTTATTAATGAATTTTTGTGTTTCATAAAATTACTGATCTGTTTTCGCCTATTTGGAACCATTAACAAAGGTAATCTACTAGGATTAAACCACCCAATTTTTGCAGTTTCAGGTCCATTATTTATTGGCTCTCCTCCTAGTAATCTCCCTGAAAATAAATGTTGCATATCATCGTATTGAGGCTGGTGATATTCTCCTATTTTACGCTCAATAACAATTATATAGCCTGTTTCTTCTTTAGTTTCTCTTATAGTACACTTCTCTAACTGTTCATTTTCTTCTAGTCTTCCCCTAGGCAAATCCCAGATAGGATAATCATTTCGTTTAACTAGTAATATTTTCCCTTCATTATTATCAACAATAGTAAAGCACCCTGTGGTTTTTGTAGTATTTATTATAAATATGCTCTCCTTAACTTACCCAATTGCCAATCAACTAGTGTTTCTCTATATCTAAAAACTTTTCCTTCTCGCTGAATGAAATGGACCATATAAAAAGAAAAGCACGGAACCCCCCGTACTTTTCTAAACATATATATCATTCCGATAAATTAAGTCACCTCGATACTTACCCTAACTGACGTTTAAATGCTTTGCTAGCGAAAAAGTAAGAGATAATCATTATACCTATGCACCAAGTGAGCGCAATCCAAATATCGTTACCAACAGTTCCTTCATATAATAGAGCACGAATCGCATTCACAATTGAAGTGACAGGCTGGTTTTCAGCAAATGCACGAACAATTTTTGGCATCGTTTCGGTAGGTACGAAGGCCGAACTAATAAATGGAAGAAAAACGAGTGGGTACGAATATGCTGTCGCCCCTTCCATAGACTTCGCTTTCAGCCCTGGAATGATAGCTAGCCATGTGAGCGATAACGTAAACATTCCTAGTATCCCAGCTACTGCAAGCCAATCTAGCATATTCGCACTGGAACGAAAGCCCATTAAGAGTGCAACAAGAATAACCACCACGATAGTAAGTACATTAGCAACAAGAGAGGTTAATACGTGAGCCCACAATATCGATGAGCGCTTAATAGGCATCGTAATGAAACGTGCCATTAGCCCACTCTTTACATCCGTAAATAGTCGCACGGAAGTGTAAGCTACACCGGATGCGATAGCCATTAGCAAAATTCCCGGCAATAAATAATTTACGTAGTTTTCCGTTCCTGTTTGTATTGCGCCACCAAACACGTAGACAAATAATAGCATCATCATAATCGGTGTAATCGCTACTGTAATAATTGTATCCGGACTACGCATAATATTACGCATTAAGCGCCCTAGTAATACCCCTGTTTTGCTTTTCATTTACATCTCCCCCTTTTTACCGATAATCGCAAGGAAAATTTCTTCCAATGTCGGCTGCTTCTCGATATACTCCACTTTTGCTGGCGGGAACATCTCTTTCAGTTCAGTAAGAGTACCTGTCGTAATAATTTTTCCGCCATGTAAAATAGCGATACGGTCAGCTAATTGTTCTGCTTCCTCTAAATACTGGGTTGTTAGTAAGATGGTTGTTCCTCCACCAGCAAGCTCTTTGACAGTATCCCACACTTCAATCCGTGCTTCCGGATCAAGCCCTGTCGTCGGTTCGTCAAGAAAAATAACTGCTGGCGCCCCGATCAAACTCATTGCGATATCAAGCCGGCGCTTCATCCCACCTGAATACTGATCTGCCCTCTGATTAGCTGCACCAGTCAAGCTAAATCTCTCAAGCAAATTGTCAGCGACTTGTGCAGGATTGGAAACTCCGCGTAACTTAGCAACCATTATCAAGTTTTCTCTCCCAGTTAACATGCCGTCTAAAGCTGCGAACTGCCCTGTCAAACTAATACTTTGACGAACATGATCTGGTTGGCGCTTAATATCAAATCCGCAAATACTTCCTTCACCGCCATCTTGTTTCAGTAGCGTCGAAAGGATGTTGACTATTGTCGTCTTTCCCGCTCCATTTGAGCCTAGCAGCGCGAAAATTTCTCCACGCTGCACCTCAAAATCCACTCCCTTTAAGACTTCTTTATCTCTAAAAGCTTTTTTTAACCCTTTTACAGAAATCGCTGCATTACTCATACTTTTTCCCCCTTATAAAATTAAATTACCTGCACCCTCTATTTAGTACCACTGATAATCTGTATTACTTAGTAGCGGTTTAAAAATATAACTGAATAGCGATGGCGTTAGTTCACATTTATGACCAGCTAATCAGTCGGTATTACTTGCTGCATTTATTTTTTTCTCAATTTCTTCATAATACTTTCATTCAAATCTTCACGATACTTAGAAACATATGTTTTAGCGTTTGCCACTAGTTCGTCAGCAAAGGATGCCACATCTTCCCCAGTAATGTCTAGCACTTGTCTGCCTTCCGCTGCACCGGCTTCAAACAAATCGATTAATTCATACTGTATGTGCAGCATATCCATCCCGTTACCGGCTGAAAAATTCCACATGTAGTTTTGAATTTTCTTAAACACAAACTGATAGTCCTCTGGCAATGCTGCAACACGTGCCATCATCATTTTGTACTCTTTTTTATCACCAATTAATTTTTTGAACATTTCTAACATCTTATTTTCCTCCTTTTTTATAAAGCAGACAAGAAACTCTCCAAATATGAGCCGGAACATTTTATATTATGAAGCTAGTTTGACTTCAAGACGTTAATTTTTGACGATACAAAATCCCATTTTTTCCAAAACAATTCAAGTTCCTGACGTCCAGCTTCATTTAATGAATAAAACTTACGAGGTGGTCCCATATCTGATGGTTTCTTTTCAATATTCACAAGCTTTTTCTTCTCTAATCGTACGAGGATGGTATAGACCGTTCCTTCCACGACTTCAGTAAACCCAAGATCATTCAGGTGGCGAGTAATCTCATAACCATACGTTTCACGGCGGCTAATGATTTCCAGCACACACCCTTCCAGTGAACCTTTCAGCATTTCAGTTAAATTTTCCATGTTCTGATCCTCCTTTACCCCCTATTCTGTCTGACTTATATTCAGTATTACAGAGTACTAAGGCGAATTTTTTACTGAGTAGCTTTTTTGAATTCATACTATTCAGTATCACTTATTACATCTACATTGTATGACTAAGTAGCGATAGATGTCAACTAATTTTCAAATTTTTTCTAAAATCCGCAATTACCTGTTGTCTACTGAAAATATTTTGAGAAACAACACTACTCAGTATTGCTTATTACAAGTATATTGTATGACTAGGTAGCGATGAATGTCAACTCGATTTTTATATTTTTTCTAAAATCAACTATTTCAGAATGCGTATAAATATTAATTCCTTTTCCTTCCGTTTGCTTTAATAGTTCTTCTAACGCAAATAAATTATGGCCTGTAACTACAATAGCTTTACCTTCTACATGGTTTTGTGTAATTTGAACAGGCTCTGGCACACCAAAATGATTCGTATGTGCCTCATCTAACAACTCCATTACTCGTAAAGCTGATTTCCCAACTTTCATAGCCATATCAATATGTTCTCGTTCATTAAAGTTAGAATTTGTTAATGTCATATACAGCGCTTCTTGCGTTGTAGCATCTACAAAAGCATCCGTATAGCCTAACTGAGCAGCATGTGTGCGATAAGCCGCAATTCCTTTTAACCCAAACACAATCGTATCTGGTAAACTTGCAATTGTTTCATTTTTACCGCACACACCTATTACTTTACATCCGCCTGTTGGCGTTTGTTCACATTGATAACAAAACATATCATCCCACCCTCTCCCAATGATTGCTTACAAACTAAGGATAATACCCATTGAGAAAAAAGGATGTGATATCAATCACAATAATATATAAGAATTTGTGACAGTTCACATTGTCGACATAATATTCTTACTGTATCCTGATATTCATACTTGCACATGATTTATTTGCATCATATATCAGTGCACTTTTAAGGAATACAAATATCATATCCACCTAACATTTCACAAAATTTTCCTTACTGATGGTACAATTAAAGTTATGGAGGGATAATATGATGGTTTACTACAGAACACTGTTTCTTATACTCGGTATTGCAGTATTTCTGTTTCTTATGGCTGGGTCACGAAAAATTAGAAATAAAAATCTTTCATTCGTATTGATCGCTTTAGGGATAAATATACTTGTAAGCCCAATGGCACTTTTTATAGGGGGGATGGCAACGGATTCTCCATATAGTACTGCACTTGATTTTTGGAAAGGATTTTTCTTTATTCAAGGAATACCTCTTTTCTTACTACTTATAGCTTTCATTTGGTGGCTTATTCGCCCGCCAAAAGTAATAGCTCCAAGGAGTATTGAAAAAGACCTTGAACAAAATAGTAAAAGCACTAAGAAAAAAAGGACACGAGGTCGTCCAATTACTGCCTTACGTATTGTAATTCCAATTATTTTAGTAGTAGGCTGTTTGTCTTACATTTTGTATTTACAGGACATTACACTTAAAAAAAGTCATTCTCCAAATAATAAAAATACGATTAAAGTAGTGAAAATAGATTCAGACTCTTCTCATGGTTCCTATCCCGTCAGAATTAAATACGGCTTATGGGAACATTTTGACATAAGTATTGCAAATGAGGGAGAACGTCTCGATTCCTCAAACGTTTTCGTAGATTGGAAAAACGATTATGAAGCAACGATAACACTACGAGGAAAAGAATCCGTACCTGAAGTTGTGGAATTTAATGTATCAAATAAATCCAATGGTCCTGTTTTTAAGAAGGTACAAAAAGTGGTCAGTTCCTTTACCTTTCAAAAAAGTGAATCTCCAAATTTAATAAATATTATCGAGCTTAGAGAAACAATAAAATCAAAAGGACCAAGTCCTAGTTCAACTGTAAGAATCTATTATGGGAAAAGAGGTAGCATTTTAGAAAAATATAAAGAGGTCACTCTTAAGGAAATGTATACGACAGACAACTTCAATATCAATTGGAGAAACGATGAACAAGTACAAGTAGAAGTAATAGAGGAAAATGTAGTAACGGCTACCATCGTGATTGATTTGTCAAAATGAATTTATTTTTCACATGTTATAACTGTGTTCTATCCGGCACACGAGAGATACATAGCATTTATAAATGAATAGATTTACAGACATGATGAACCGCCCCTTTCTTTACAATACATTTACATTATCTTAACATTGTTTACATTATTTATATGATATATTTATATAGAATCTACTTTATAAATTTCATGTACATTGTTATCTTTATAATCTCTGATTTAATTAATAAGAGATTATGTTATATTTTTATACCAGGGGTGAATGAGGATGACTGAAACTTTAAAAACACTTATAATGCTTGATGCTACTTACGTTGTTATCGCAATTATGACGGTACTGGTATTTGTATACTTGGAATTAAAATCTCAGTAACGTATGCGGACTTCGCATTTAAATATAGTTAGAAGAAAGCGAGGAGAAAATTGTTTCTCCTCGCTTTTTTTATTTCAACAAATCCAATGTATGTAGAAGTAAATCTCTATCCCCTACTCCCCCATGACCAGGCACTACTGAATTGATGTTTCCATATCGCTTCAGCACATTCTCAATCGATATAGACCATTCATTTACATAGGCATCTGCAACGTTTCCTAAATCTTTCGAGGACGCAGATTTAACTAAACAGCCTCCAGCTAAAATATTATATTGCGGTAACCACACGACGATATTATCTTCTGTATGTCCTTTCCCTGGATAAAATGTTTCTACTTTCATATTTCCAAACTTTAAATTCGTAATGGTTTGTAAGTCTCCAAGCGGTTCTTCATATCCACTTTTCTTTGCTAGTTCCGCAGTTAGTACTGTACTATGCGCTTTAATGCCTCTTTCTTTCAATGTTTTCATTCCACCAATTCGATCAGCGTGTGCATGTGTAATAATGACATCTGTTACGCGCTTCTGAAATTTCTTTTCTACCATTTCTATTAGTTCCTTCGTTAATTTGTCATCCCAAGAAGAATCAACAAGTACTAACCCCTTTGAAGTAGTAAGAACTAAACCGTTCGAAGGAACTGCTTCTCCGTTAAAATAACCTAACTCCGTATGAACCCATACATTTTTGTTTAACTGAGAAATCGAAATAGTTCCTGCCTCATTTTTTATTACTTTTTGCTCTAGCTTTTGTTCCGCTTTCACAGAAGAAATTGTACTAACAAATTGAGTTGTTCCTAGTAAACTAACACATACCCCTAATTTTAATAATGTATTCTTTTTCATTTTCTCCACCCTTTCTTTCAAACGAAATAGTTACTACCTATAATAGACAATTCATCTTCAGTGTTTGTTCCATCTTTTCTTACATATTTTTCATACGATTAATAAAAAGCGCACAAAATTTTGTGCGCTTTTTAACTTCCCTTTTACCATTCACGTTTTTTATTTATCATCATTTTTTCTTCAAACGCCTTCTCCAAATCAATTTCTAACTTGTTTGCTAAATCACATACATTCCAAATGACATCAAACATTTCTAAACCGATTTCTCTTTTTGCATCTTGTATTTTATCGCGCTTTAATATAACTTCCGCTAATTCCCCTAATTCCGCCATTGCATACATTGTACGCTCTTCAATTGTTGTATCTTGAAATCCTTTTTCTTCACTGAAATTTGATACATATCTCTGAAATTCCACAATATTCATACTTAATCCCCCTTCATGATACATACTCCATTTTCTATTACACTTATATTTTGTTAAATTATAACATTCATATTATACTTTATTTATAGTCCTTTAACGGAGGTGTTCTCAATGACTCTCTTCGCTTCCCCATCATTATTCATACTAGCAATCATTTCATTTGCACTAGCTTATTTCATCGGAGTAAAACAATACACTTGGCTCTTATCAGGATTCAATGAACGCCGTGTACCAGATAAAGATAAGTTATCAAAAATAGTTGGTCTTTATAATTTAACTGCCGGTGTTATCGCCACAATTGGTAGTGTCTTCTCTACTCCTAATGTCAAAATCTTAGTTCCTATCATTATAATTGGCCACGTTATCATCGCTGCTTATGTAAACACACGTATGGTGCATTGAAAAAAGATCACCCAAATGGATGATCTTTTTATAATTTATCAACATATTGCTTCGCTTCTAGTAAAGAAAAACCAAAAGCCTCTCTTACTCTCTTAACTGCTGTAACTGTTTTTCCTTCTTCCATAAGCTGGCGTAACTCTTTATTAATTTCAGGTTCTCTATCTATAATTCCCATTTCTTTCGTAATTAACTGTAGTCTATCTTCCATCCTCTTTAAACGCGCATCCGTTTTCTTTTCGATTTTATTTAATTTTTCAACGATATAAATAAACCCAAAGACCACTATCGGTATGATCATCCAAAATTCCATGACTATCCCTCCTTATTAGCTTTCATTTGTTTTATTTCACTAGATTATGTAAATTTTACCACAATAAGAATTTAATGTATAATAGTATTATACAACATCGTTGATAAACCTTTTATTTTAGGGGGACACTTTATGAAAAGATTTTTTAAGACGTTACTACAATTTGTAGTTCTTTCACTTGCACTACATGTATTATTTGATATCGTTGGCTGGCTTGTTTTCAATGCTCCAATTCAAAACAAACAAAGTATTATTTCCTTACTAACAATCTCATGGCTAATGTACATGTACCGAGACAAATTTTTTAAAACATTCACTTCAAATTAACGAAAAAACTTTATCGATAAAAGATGAAGTTTTTTCTTTTTCTCCCCATTTACTACTGTATAATAGAACTAACATTCTGTCTTTTTAAGAAAGGAGTCACTATGAACTTAAAAAGTAGCAATATATACGAGAAAATGAACCAATATTCCGTTGCAGGTTTAAGCCTTGCCGTTATACGTGATGGTAAACTAGATGAAACAACTGTATTCGGAACACTTGAAACTGGAACAAATAAAACTGTCACTACGAATTCTATATTCAATTCTTGCTCAATTAGTAAATTCATCACTACAATGCTCGTACTAACGTTATTAGAACAAGAAATTGTGCATTTAGATGAAGACGTAAATGATAGACTCACATCTTGGAATATTCCTACCAATCTATTTACCTCACAGAAAAAAGTCACGTTGCGAAATTTATTAAGTCACCAATCTGGAATCATTGATCCTCCTAATAGTTTTGGACATTATACATTTGCACAAGGGCGACCAAACATGTCTGAACTCCTTGCCGGTAAAACATCCTATTGCTCCGTACCGATAGAAATAACTTATAAACCGGAAAGTGAATTTCACTACTCTGATGCAAACTTTTGTATTATCGAACTACTACTTGAAGATATAACTGGAAAATCATTTAACCTTTTACTAGAAGAATATATATTTCAACCACTGCAAATGAAGAATAGTACCATCTTCTCTCCTGAAGACATAGATAAAACCGATGCTTTTGCTTGCGGGCATAATAAAGATGGCACCGTTACAAATGAGAAGTATCCATTCTATCCATTCGCAGCTGCTTCAGGCATTTGGACAACACCAACTGACTTATCAACTTTATTAATTGAAATCATTCATTCCTTACAAGGAAAGGGTAAACTAAAACTTTCTCAAAAAACAGTTCAAGATATGATTTCTCCTCAAGGTTGCTCAAAATGGACTGGACTAGGTGTTTTTCTAGATGATTCTAACGAAGACTTACAAATGTATTCACTTGGATGGGGCGTTGGATTTCAATGTATGATGGTAAGCTACCCATACCGAGGGAATGGCGCTATTATAATGACGAACGCTGACTTAGGTGTTCATCAAATGGAAGGGATTATTGGCGATGTTTTAAAAACGTTATCCTTATAATGAAAAGAAAGAAGCTGTTCCTTTCAGCTTCTTTCTTATATAACATTTTTCGCAACAATTTTTATATGTTCTGGTGCAATAATCTCCGTTATACTTTCTTGGAAATCTTCCTGCAACATTTCTTCAATATGTTCTAGCTGCACTTCAACATGTGTGCATTCTAAATTATGTATATTTAAAAGTGCATAATGATCTTTTTTCTTTATTACTAAATATTGATTTTCCTCTGTTACAAGTACAGAACCTAATCGTACTCCTAGTAGGCGTTGATCATCAAACTTCACAACCATCCCCCCTTACTTTATATGTAATAAAATAACATTTTATGTAATCCGTTCTTTATAAACTATATCACAATTTATTAAAATATAAATATCATTTTGCTTTTTACTAAAAAACCCTTATTCTTTTATATATTTCGATACAAAAAACTTTCTCAACATAAAATTAGAATTTTCAGTTTTTATTCTTTTGAAAATCTATTATAATAAAGTTAATAAATGTTTGACCTCTCCTAATTCATGTACATATGGATGATCAGTAGTCGCTGCTACTGATCTATTTTTTTGATTTCAGAAAGTAAATACGATGCATCCTTTCCTACACCACAAATAAGTGCAGAGCCCCTTTGAGATTGCCACGGTAAACCGATGTAATATAATCCTCTTACTGGACTTATTCCCTTTACATGGCTAGGAAATCCTTTCTCATTCACTACCTTTTCTATTTCAATCCATTTTATTTTTATATAATTCAATATCTAATCAAAATAAAAAAAGCAGTTTACTATAAAGTAAACTCCCCTTCATTCTATCTTCCCAGTCTTTAGCGCCTGTGCCCAATCATACCTTTCCTGTTGAACAGCCAATCCAGCTGCTTCTTCCCAATTATAAGAAACTGAAATTTGTTCAATTATCCATTCTCCCGAAACTTTTTCTATCACTACATATTTTGCATGCGGAGTTCCTGATTCCATTTTATGCACAATGGGTAATTCATCTTTGTACGCTGGAAGTCCTACACTCCCTGGATTTATTATGATTTTTCCATTTGCTAAATAAACAACTCTAGGAATATGTGTATGACCACATACTATTATTTTTTGTTCTATATTTTGGAGTTGATCCATTATATTTTTTTCACTCTTTAATACTGCACCATTCTCGTCCATCTCTTCTAGTAAATACACCTCATCTGAAGTTGGCGTACCATGACAAAATAAAATATCGTCTACAATATATTGTGAAGGATGTTGTTGTAACCAATCTATATGATTTTCTGTTAATTGATTTTGGACAAAAGTTAGTGTAGCAGACTGCCCTTGTATAGGTTCCCAAAGCATGCGATCACAGTTACCCTTAATATGTATCATCTCGTTCTTCATCAATATTTCAATTGTCCCTAAAGGATCTAACGGCCCATACAGACTATCCCCTAAGTTTATTATCATTTCAGCCTTGCGATGTTTAATATCTTCTAATACTGCTTTTAATGCATGACTGTTCCCATGAACATCTGAAATTATAGCTATTTTCATCTAAATCCCCACTTTACTATATTATTTATAAACATCTGCCGCCAATTCTCTCAAAACATCCACATTCACTACTTCAAAGCATCCATCGTTCTTTTTTATAATCTCTTTATCACAAAAAATATTTAATGTGCGCAATAAATGCCGATAACTTGTCCCTAACAATTCCGCTGTTTCCGTTAAATTCCCACTAAATACAATTCGATTCCCATGCTGCACCGCTCGTTCTCCGGCTGCTAACATGTAACTCGCAAGTCTGTTTTCAAGTGGATATAGTAAATTAATTGTACTATTTTTTGAAAGTCGGTTTAATTTATGTGCTAATGATCCACAAATACATCGTAAAAATTTCGCATCATGAAATAGTTGATTTCTCACTTTTCCTAAAGGCAAACCAACACAATATGAATCTGCCATTACTTGTACGTTTGAAGCCGTCTTTTGAGAATGAATTAACTCCACATCTCCTAACAGCTGCAAACTATCATAAAAGCATAATAATACAGATTTCCCGTTACTTAATGTATTAAACGCTTTCGCTTTTCCTTCAACGAAGAAAAACAAATAATCTATCTCTTCATTTTCTCTACAAATAAACTCATTCTTTTTAAAAAATATAAGTTCCATATACGGTTTCATATCATTACTAAAAAAAGAGTCAATGTTATTTTGTTTCATATACTCTGCTAATTTAATTGAATTACATATTTTCTTCATAGTCCCCCACCTTTACAACTCATCCCCATTGTAATCAAAATTTTCTTCCTCCACTATGACATATGTCATAGTAATACACAATTTCAGCATGATACAGTCATTACAAATATGAAATACAAAGGGGATATTACATTGTATAACTTTCTTTCTGTCTTTATTGGTGTGCTCATCGCCGTTATGCTTCCATTGAATGGGATTTTATCTGAGTTAATTGGCAAGTATACAGCAAGTGTTGTCATTCACTTTGTCGGTTTAATTGCAGTTATTTGCGTTTTAATCATAAACAAACATAAAATCCATTTTGATAAAAGTATTCCACTTTTTTTATATAGCGCTGGAGCGATTGGAGTATTCACTGTTCTTTTTAACAATATAAGCTTCTCGGTCCTTGGTGCCTCTATTACGATCGCATTAAGTTTACTCGGTCAATCCATTGCTTCCATCGTTATTGATCATTTCGGTTTATTAGGAATGAAAGTTGCAAAGTTTGAAAAGAAAAAACTAATTGGATTATGTTTCATCTCTTCTGGAATTATAATCATGACAATTTATTAATGGGGGCAAGAAAATGTTATATATTACGATCGCTATTTTAGCTGGTGTTTCTATCGTTGTTGCTAGAATTATTAACGCAAATTTAGCAAAGAAAATTGGGAATTGGGAAGGCACGTTTTTTAATTATATTACTGGCTTATTTTTCTCTATGTTATTTTTAATTTTCAGTTCAGATTCAATGTATATTCCAATGCATACGTTACAATCCATACCTATCGCTGTATATTTAGGCGGATTAGTAGGCGTTATCGTTATTTCATTATCGAACTATATCACTCCTAAAATATCAGCATTTTATTTAACGTTACTCATCTTTATCGGACAGTTATTTGCAGGGACTATCATTGATTTCTTCCTGACAAATGAACTCTCAACTGGAAAGATTATCGGCGGTGTTTTCGTATTAATTGGGCTTACTTACAATTTACTCGTTGATCGCCCTCTTAAAACTGTTAAGAATAGCCACGTTCAACTATAATACTTTACGCTTACCTATCATATATTAATAGAAAAGCTCTTCATACGAAGTAATAGAGAGGAGAATATTCTATTAAGAAAATTATTTTACTGCTTTGTAGCACATTGATTATTTGTGGAATCGTATGGTTTATAAACTCTGGAAAATCTATTCAAGATCTCTATACAGCAAATAAGCCCAAGAAAAAAGCTACTATTATTTCCACTCAAAGGGATCCAAATGAGCCCCCTGTCTTTTTAGGAAAACAGGAAATAAAAGATATACATGTCGAATCCATTAAAACAAAAAAGGATCTCTTCCTCACAAAAACAGATGAATTAAAAACGTTTATTAATAGTATGGATACCGCAAAAAAAGGAAAATTAACATTAGATGAAGAAGGATCAAATTTAATAGATTGTGATATGTGGATTACTTTCGAAGATGGAACTTATAAAAAATATTTCATATGGGTAGTTGATCATCACAATAACGAAGTGATGATTGCTCAGCAAGATACTCCTGATGATGTAAACCTAACGTACTATCAATTAAATGAAGATAGTTCCAAAAAAGTTTATAACTTATTTAAAAAAATTATTTAAACGAAAAAGTCATGAGCACGTGAGCTCATGACTTTTTGCACTATACATATTCAGGAAACACTTTACAACCCTTTTCCTGTTCTATATCATGTCCAAAGAAAATAATTGGTTTCTCTTTTGTCACAACTTCTTTTAAACGTTTAATTGAAGATAAGGCTAATTCCGAATCAAATCCCGCAAACGGCACTTCATCTTCAAAATTCTCTTTCGTATAAGATGCATCAATCGTTAATAATACAGGACCGTTTTTTTCCGTCTCAATTAATAATGACTGATGTCCTGGAGAATGTCCTGGTGTATACAATAACCGAACACCAGGTACCACTTCATAATCACCTTCAATAATTTTGTAGTTTAAATTTGGCAGTATACACTCTTTCAAATATTCCTCTCTATACTGTGCTGCCTCATATTCAGCACGTTGTATAATGATTGGCGTATTCAAAAAAGCACCATTTCCTCCTGCATGATCAAAATGCAAGTGCGAACTAATAATATATAGGAGATCATCTGGCTCATACCCTGCACGTTTTAAAATAGTTACAATTCTATCTTCTTCAGTCATTTTCGGTAAAATCTGTCCTTCTGCAAATGTACCGTTAAAAAGCCCTTCATTATTAACTGCACTTTCTGGCATACCTGTGTCTACTAAAATAGGACCTTCTTCCGTCTCCAAAAGATAACACCAAACCGGCAAGTTTAATAGTTTTCCCGGTGTTAACGCACTGTTAACAGACGAATGATCCAACATACAACGGCCTGCTGGGATGAAATAAAGTTTCTTTACTGTCATTATGTATCCACCTTTACATTTAGTTTTGGATAAAGTTCACAGTAAAAAATTCCCCCTGCTAGAAATAAACTCCTTCCCTTCCTTCACTGTTTCAGCTATTATTTTTGATTCATTCACAAATTCTCCTTACATTGTTAATTACTATTCATTATTTTCCTAAAAACCAAGCGTAATAAAACAACTGTTTGTATTTTGAAATATACAAAGGATGCACACTTAACCGAATGTTACATAAAAAAACGACTACCTACATGTTGAGAAAAGGAGTCGTTTTTTTATTTATCCCGCATTAACGGGCAGCCTGATTGGTGAGGGCTGATAATCAGTGGGGGATGCCCCCAGTTTCACTTTATTATTGCTCTTTATGTGTGGCGAGCTGAGATGATAAAAGGTAATATGCTATTGTTTTTCCACTGTAATATTTCCGTTATGTGTATTTAATTTAATTACATTTTCTCCTTTTCCAATAACAGTATTTCCATTATATTTATCAAGGATATTCGCTCTACCATTATCAACAGCAACATTAAATTGAACATTAGTTGGTTCTTTTTCAGTTTCAATATTTATTTTTCCATTGTGAGTCGTAAAATTGAGATTTCGATCCAGTTCATTCGTTTTCAGAGTAAGACTTCCATTTTTAGTTTGCCCCTCTATTTCACCTTCAACATGGTCTAGCATTATTCGTCCGTTGTTCGATTTCACATGAATATTTTGTGCCAATACATCTTTGAAATCCATAATTCCATTGTTTGTTTCCGCGATAATTTTTGGCGAATTGATTTCTCTTAATTCAACACGTCCATTGCTTGTATTGATATTAAAATTTGTTGCGTTTAGTTTTTTAGCAGAAACATAGCCATTATTATTGGAAACTTTTAATGATTCATATTGTTTTTCAGGTAGATACACATTTAATGTTAATGGCGCCCACACTTCAGAAATATTAAAGTTGAACCAACTCTGTTGTTTTTCTTTATAAGAAATAAGAAGCGTTGAATCTTTCTCATCCGTAGCTAATGTTCTTTTTACGTTTGGATTAACCTCACCATCTAATTTTACTTTCACGTTACTACCTGTTGTAGGGTTGATGTTAACACGAACATTATTCGTATCGATAATGACGCTTGACACATTATTATTAATGACCTTTTCTTCTGAAATTGGTACTGCATCAATTGAACGATAAGTGAATAAACTTCCGATAATACCAATAATGAAAATAATACCTGCAATGATTGAGAAACTCTTCTTATTTATCATGCTTTAAACCACCTTTTACTAGTGCTATATTGAACTTTAAATAACGAACAAATCCTTTCGTTGCTAGCTTCGTTAAAAATAACATAGCAATAACAATGAAATATCCAAGTCCACAAAGTGCTAAAGAAACGAAAAGATTAAATAACAAGAATGTATTTGGATGTATAATCGTATCAACTAAAACAAGTAATGGTGCACCTAAAAATGAGATACCTAGAACCCAACCTGAAAAAATCAATGCCGCTAATGTGATTGCAGGTGCAAGTACGATTAACAAATTGAAAAAACCTAATCCAATTACTGCCCAAATTGCACGAAAAACATTCCCTGTTGTTGCACTTGTTGTTACTTTCTCAATATGATAATCTGCTAATAACTCTTTGGCGATTTGAGCTGGAGAACCTAATGAAGCTACAATTTCTTCTTCACTTTTCCCTTCCTCTAATCCGAAAGTAAAATGTTCTTCATAATCTTTTAAAATATCTGCACGCTCTTTTTCAGATAATCTTTTTAGAGATGCATTTAATTGTTGTAAAAATTCATTTTTCGTCATTACTTACACCTTCTTTTATTAATTGATTGACACCTTGTGAGAACTCATTCCATTCCCTCAAAAGTTGGTACAAATACGTTCTACCTTTATCCGTCAGCGTATAATACTTCCTTGAAGGACCTTCTGAAGACTCCTGTAAATACGTTGTAAAATATTCTTCTTTAGTTAATCTACGCAGTAGAGGATAAACAGACCCTTCTGATATTTCAATTCGATTGGAAATACTTCGAACTAATTCATACCCATAACGGTCTTGCTTATCAAGTAAGACAAGAACACAAAGTTCTAAAACTCCTTTTTTAAATTGTACATTCAATATTCATTCACCCTATTCTAATTGATGTTCACTACTATTTATTATCCAGTACTGTTTTATAATAAGTAACCACAAGTATAATATAACACTTGGTATTGTTCATTGCAAGGTACACTGGAAAAATAAGTATAACTTTCATCCGACGCCTATAAAATCAAAACGATGGCGGATCCTCTCCAGTTACACGGTACTACATGATGCTGAAACAGGCCTTTTACAAAATAGAAAGGACTTAACTTTTTTACATAATGACACTCCACCTACTATAATAAAAGAGTAAATGACTCTTACTTTAATGGAGGGAATACAAATGAAAGCAATTGGTTTACATGAATACTTACCTATTGAAGAAGAAAACAGTTTAATTGATCTAGAAGTTGAAAAACCTGTTGCCACAGGAAGAGATATACTCGTTAAAATTAACGCTATTTCCGTTAACCCAGTTGATACAAAAGTTCGCTCTCCGAAAGATAAAAAAGAAGATGTAGCGAAAATACTTGGCTGGGATGCTAGTGGTGTTGTCGTGCAAACTGGCGAAAGTTGTACGTTATTTAAAGAAGGCGATGAAGTGTTTTACGCTGGAAGCATTACGAGACAAGGTACATATAGTGAATACCACCTCGTTGATGAAAGAATCGTTGGTAAAAAACCTAAAACGTTAAGTGATGCTGAATCTGCAGCACTTCCGTTAACAGCTATTACAGCTTGGGAAGGTTTATTCGAACGTTTAGGTATTGATTATAATAAGAAAGATACGAACTCCTTTAAAAACATTTTAATTATAGGCGGTGCTGGTGGTGTAGGTTCAATTGCCATTCAACTTGCGAAATGGGCCGGACTAAATGTTATCACAACTGCATCCCGCAATGAAACGATACACTGGGTTGAAAAATTCGGTGCCGATTATATCATTAACCATCACCAACCTTTACAAGAACAAATATTAGAGTTTGGGCTAAAAGATGTAGATTATATTTTCTGCCTAAACAATACAGATCAACATTGGCAAGCAATATGTGACCTCATTAAACCACAAGGAAAAATTTGCTCTATCGTAGAAAATGAACACCCTCTTGAGATGGGCATTTTAAAAAGTAAAAGTGCTACACTCGTTTGGGAATTTATGTTCACAAAAGCGATGTATGAAACTGGAGACATGATCACGCAGCACGAACTATTAAATAAAGTAAGCGAACTACTAGATGAAGGCATTTTAAAGACTACTTTAAATGAAACATTCACACCAATTAACGCTGAAAATGTAAAGAAAGCACATGCACTACTTGAAAGCGGACGCACCATCGGGAAAATCGTTTTAGAGAAGTTTTAATAGTAAAAAGTCCGATTTCTAAATAAGAAATCGGACTTTTTATTATCTTTATTTACTTGAAATCTCTTGATCATTTTGAACGTCTAACGGAGTTCGCTTTCCTATTCCGAAAGCATAGAAACTAATTGTAACGATAGCTAAGAAAATGATACCTACAATTAATGAAATGCGCGTATCATCGTTAAACCACATTCCGATTAATACCATAATTAAAAAGGCAATTGTTAAATAGTTTGTAACAGGAGCAAATGGCATTTTGAAAGGATGATCTTTCATCTCTGCCCCTTTTTCTTTTCTAAAATTAATTTGACTAATTAGAATGACAAACCATGGTACCATACCAGGAAGTACACTCGCACTATATACATATACGAATAAATTTTTCGGTGCGATATAACTTAATACAACACCAATCGCTAAACCGATAATTACGCCAACTGTACCGAATAAAGGTACACCATTTCCAGAAAGTTTCGTGAAATATTTTGGTGCTTGTCCATTTACACCTAACGTATATAGCATACGACCCGCACTATAAATACCACTATTACAACCAGACATTGCCGCTGTAATAACTACGAAATTAATAAGTCCAGCTGCTGCCGTAATACCAACCTTCGCAAAAGTTGCTACGAACGGACTACCAATTGTACTTAATTGATCCCACGGATACACAGTTACAATAACGAAAATAGCACCGATGTAAAAAATTAAAATACGCCAAATTGTACTTTGAATCGCTCTTGTAAGTGTCTTCTTCGGATCCTTCGCTTCACCAGCAGTAATACCGATTAATTCTACACCTTGATATGCTCCAACTACAAGTGATAAAGCAAAGAAGAATCCTGAGAAACCACCTGTAAAGAAACCGCCATTTGACCAAAGATTTGATATACCAATCGCTTCTCCGCCGTTACCAATTCCAAAGAAAATAAGTCCAAATCCCGCAATAATCATTAATAGAATCGTAACAATTTTAATCATCGCAAACCAAAATTCAAATTCACCAAATGACTTAACAGAAATTAAGTTAGCTGCGCCAAGAATAACCATTGCAATTACACCTGGTATCCAAGCTGGTAAATCTGGGAACCAATATTGCATATACGCTCCAACCGCGATAATCTCTGACATCCCAACGATAACCCACTGGAACCAGTTACTCCACGCTGTCATATAACCAGCTAACGGGTGAATATACTTATGACCGAACGTTGCAAATGACCCTGTACTTGGCTCCATATACAACATTTCTCCCATTGCACGCATGATGAAGAAGATAAAAATACCTGCAATTGCATAAGCAAGCATAACCGACGGACCTGTCCATTTAATCGTGCTGGCTGACCCCATAAACAAACCAACACCAATTGTTCCGCCTAAAGCAATCATTTGAATATGCCGTGCTTCTAAACCTCTTTTCAATTCTTTGTTTGCCACTTCACTTCCCCCTCTTAGATGATTCATAGCCGCATTTTAAAACAAGATGCTTTCCCCTAATTCTTTTCGGCCCTGAAAATGATGAAGCAAACGTCATTTTACACTAGCTTTAAAGCTATCCTAAAATCGTTTTTATTGCTTCTTATAAAATTCTCAAAACCTTTCATCTTCCAATATTCTATAAATCTTAAAATTACTTACCTTATATTAATTCATTAATCTGAAAAATTCAATTATTTTTTCAATAAATTAATATGCATGATTACGTTTGAATTTCAACTGAATTAACAATAAAATACATCTATTCAATATGATTCCGGTATGAATATTATTACAGTATAAATAACCGAGGAGATCCTATCCTCCTCGGTTATTACACTAATTATAGTTTGTACTGTAATTATTTACACATGCAATTAACGCTCCACGTAGAAATTTAATATATTAATAGAACTACAAAGTCACTAGCTTCTACATCTCTTATTTATTCCATTACCACAGCTAAAAATTTTCTATCCTATCTCCTACTTTAAGAAAAATATAACTACACTTAAAACAATCAACAATACACCGGAAAACGGAAAACTCTTCTCTTCAGCTTTTATCTTTTCCTTAATAATCTCTTTCATTTTTGCCTTTATATCATCTGGGCATTTTCTAAATAAAATATTAGTTGTATGTAATGGTCTATTCAATATTCGAATCTTACCAGGTGTTCCTAATAAATATATATTATTTTTATCTAAAGTAAATTCTATATTTGCTTCAGTAAGCCCTTCTTTCACTAATATATTTACTCGGCTAGAAGGTAAATTAAACACTGTATAATCGTTAAAAGCTAACCCTCTAACATCAAAATGTGAGTATATAAGAATAAAGGTTATAACTAACAAACATAGTATCAATATAGTTTTTGTTAATGAATTTTGATCTAATACGTAGGAAGATGTTGTCATATAAGCACAAAAGAATGCCATTAAATTACAAAGATAGTGGTTTACAATGAAAGTTTTTCGTATAACTATTGTAAGACCAGAAACGATTAGTAGCGTGCATACTAGATTTATTAACATATTTTTAACCTCCAAAGAACTATAACTATACAACTTTGTTATATTTTAACATTAATTACATATTCATACCTATAATTATTTTTATAAATAAACTTACGGTTGTTGTAAAAGCAAACTATTTTTTCTATACTCAAGTGCCAAATCATGTACCCTTTCCATATTTTTAAAGTAGAATACATCTTCTTCATTAAGTCCTACTAATGTGTATGCAATTTTCAGTGAGTATGGTGCAATTTTTCTATTTAATTTACTCCCTACATATATCCCAGCTACTACACCTATCACTGTACCGATACCAGGTATTGCTATTGTACCTAGTGATGATCCCACAACACCTAAAATTGTATTGATGCCAAACCTTGAAAACAGAATTAAAGCTTTCACTGCTCCTAGACGTGCTTTGTCAGTAGCTTGTACTTGTTTAAAATCTCTATTCACCGAGGCTAAATCAAAGAGTAGTCTTATCCCTAAAACTATTTCTGTTGAATATGGTGCTAATGCAAAAACTTCATCTGGCAAATCAATTCCTAAGTTTTCCCTCAATGTTTCCAATCCATCTTGTACATCTTGTGTAAATTCATAACTTGAGATATCAATTGGAATAAATTGTTCCTGTAATTCCGGTTTTGTAGCAAGAATTTTTTCTCGTATTTCTGAACTAGTAGCATAATAAACATCTGGATTAGCTTGCATAGCATTAGATAAATGATTCGCTTGATCAGGAGCCATCATCTTTACTTGAATTAGCATCTCTTCCCCATTTTCTTGATTTATCCCTTTTATATCCCATATAGGTTGATTTGCACTTTCAGCAATACTAAATTCATAATTTGGATATCTATCTGATAATAAATCTTGAACATAATATTCAAACTGCTTACCCTTGACCCCATTTACCAAACCAGAAATAGAACCTTCTCCCTTTTCATATACTTCTACATATTTTTCATAAAGGGATACACCACTATTAGAAAGTTGTGGGTACTGGGAAGCATATGCAGCAAACAACTCATCTGGAACATTTCTTGTTTCAAGTATTTGATAACCTATTATTGATGAATATATGCCTGCTTGTAGCACAACATCCCTATCTTTTAGCGTTTCTAAATGGGAAAACATCTCTTCTTTTGATAAATCACTTGATGTGGATGCTGATTTCGGTATCTTTTTTAATGACTCCAACATTTGATAAGATTTCATACGTACACCTCATAGAGTAATTGCAATAATAGATAGTATTATTGCAATTAAAACACCTATATTGACAGCTACATTCCCTTTATTATTCCCTGTAGCTCCTAAACTTTTATTCACTTTTTCCTGAACTTTTTTTACTTCTCGGATCTCTTCCTCTTGATTCATCAACATACTTTTCATTTCACTAATATGTATATCTTGTTCTTTTATTTTAGCAGTTAATTTACTTATTTGTTCCATCCGTTTAGATGATTCGTTTTTTAACTTCTCATGTAAACTATCAATTTCCTCATTATTTTCATCTATGTTTTCTTGTAACAAAGACATAGATATTAAATTTTTATCAAATTGAGCTGCCAAGTCTGTAATCATTTCATGGTTTTTTACAACTCTTGGTATTAATTCTTTATTTATTTGATCTTGCTCTTCCCAAAATTTTAATTTCTCGGCTATTTTAATTTCTTTAGATACTTCACTCAAAAAACGTTCGCCCCTTCTAATATATATATTAATTCAAATATATTAGTAATTATAATAAAAGAATATTATGATCACAACTACATTACCCAAAAAATGTTAAACTTAGGAATCTATTTGAATGAAAAAACTATTTTAGATGTGATAAAACAAAAATGCTCTCCAAAAAAATTTTGAGAGAGCATTTTTATCTTTATACTTAAGGGCTAATACCTTTACACAAAATAACGATTGTTCCTATTTTATTTTCAAATCATTTTTGAAGTTTGTTTACCTAAAATAAACACTTTAGTAAAGACCATCATGATAACGACTATAGCTAGAAAATAAAGTGGCATCACGAGTAACGAGCCCGTATGCAGATGACTCATTCCCCAAATTGTCATCGTTACAATTACATAGTATCCTAAGCTAAATAAAGCTCCAGCTGTACCAATAACATCTTGAAAATCTACTAATGCCAAACTTAAACAGTTAGGTAGCGCTACTCCGATTCCTAATAGCAATATAAACATCGCTATTAAAAATCCAATCATATATATTATGTTTGGATTTGATCCCAATGCTGTAATAACAGTTAAAAGGATAGCTCCCCCCGTCATTACAAGACAACCAATATATATAATTTTCTCTGGTTTATACGTGGCAAGCAATCGTTTTGAAACTTTCGCTCCAATAATAGAGGCAGACGCAACAACAATCCCTAAAAATCCATACATACTAGGCGATAACTGAAAGTATTCAATAAAAATAAACGGCGCTTCTGCATAATAGCTAAATAAAACACCATTCGCTCCTCCAATTAATAACCCGTATGTTACTACTTTCGGATTTGTAATTAACCTCTTCAAGACTGAAAACACATTTATTTTATTCGTCACTGAGCCCGTTTTTGTTTCCGGAAGAGAAACAAACGTATACAGAAAAATACCGACACTCATAACTACTAAACTTAAAAATACAATTTTAAATCCAAACATTTGATCAAGAAAGCCACCAATTAACGGTCCTATCGCTGGTGTAAAAGCAATAACTGCCGAAATTTGAGCAAACATAACGTGGCGCTTATGCCGATACGATAAACTTAACTAAATCTATACAATTCAATCAAATTTACACAAGTTAGTGCTTCATCGTGTTCTCGCAACCCCAAAGGGACGAGGGGTATAACACTCCACACGAGGCAGTATCGTTACCTCCTATTATCAAGCATTTAATTTTACCCATCTTGATAAATTTATCGACGCATTTACATCCCGATCGTGATGGCTATTGCATGAAGCACAACACCACTCACGTATTTTTAAACTCCACTGTCCTTCTGGTTGAACTGAATGGTCGTATTTTACTCCGCAACATGAACAAATCTTGCTTGAGGCGAACCATTTATCAGCTTTTACATACGCAATGCCATACTTCTCGCACTTGTATGATAAACATTGAAAGAAGAAGTATAATTTTTGAAATGAAAATGCTTTCGATAGTTTTTTGTTTTTTAACAGGTTTGAGATAGATAAGTCTTCCACAACAATTCTCATTGGTTTGGTTTTCACCAATTTAGCTGTTGCTTGATGGATATGGTTATTTCGGATATTCGTAATTTTCCTAGATAACCGCAGGTGCTCGATTTTTGCTTTTTCATATCCAGCAGATTGAATTTTCACACCTTTTTTAAATCTCCTAGACATATCTCTTTGCGCTGACTTTTTCCTTCTCAAAAGTTTTTTAACCTTGGCATCTTTGTTTATATTTCGTTCTTTCATACCATTAGAAGCTACAAAAAGTTCTTTTAAACCAACATCCACACCAATCGATTCATTCGTTAGTTCTTGTGATTCAAAGTCTTCTTGGAATCCTACACTAATCCACCAGTGACGACCATCAAAGGTAACTCTTGGATTGGATGGTTTTTTATTTCTTGGTAGTTGTTGGCTTGTTTTCACTTCTCCAATAGACTGAATGTGAACTACTTTCTTTCCTATAATCAGTCTTTCATAATTAGCATAAAATCCTTGGATTACATCTTTTTTGGATTTATAAGAAGTGTGAGAACCATTTTTGTACTTTTTGAACGAATTTTTTCTCGCCGCATCAAAATCTCTTGAAGCCTGTTTAGGAACTTGTGCATTGATTTCTTTTAACCACTCATATCTCTTTCGCTTCTTGATCTTTGTAAATCGTTTCTGTAAAGCTAACTGTGAAACAGATTTTCCAAATAGCTTATAATATCTATCACTTATTCTTTTACAATAGTTATAAGCAAATCTTGCAGCACCAGCATGGTTTCTAAGCACTTTTTCTTGTTCAGGCGTTGGAATCAGTCTAACTTTCTTCGCCAATATCATCAGAATGTAACTCCTTTAATGAAAGATTTGTTCTTCTGAATCGTAGCGTGTTCCACCAGCATTCTCCTGAGACCACTCGGATGCAAACCTGTTAATTCTGATACTTGACTAACTCGTGAAAATTTCATTATTATTCTCACCTCATCGAACCAAACATAGCACGTACGTTCGATAAAATCAATGAAGTTTGATAGATTCAATCAAATTTATCTTGTTCAACTAAGGGCGCAATTCCTTAGCCAGTTCTCTTATGAACTTCTCATGTTTTCACATGAGCGCAGACTATATGTTTATCTACTTAGAGATAGAGGATTTTTCCACCACCATAGGCTTGTGATGTACTCTCGTCAGTTATACGAGATAGTCGTTGAACGTTCATCTTATCACTTTTGACTTAGATGATTCGAGGCGGAAGACCCATTGTTCTAGTGTTTAGGATTTAACCTTGCACCATCTGATTGATTTTTTCTGCTTTCGCGACATTCACGCTCACTATTTCTAGCCACGTTGTAGTTCAATCAGCTTTAGGGATTGCCCGCAGTTAACCCTCACTACTAGCCAATCACTTGACTAGCAGGGCTTACTGATATATTTAATTAACTTTCGTTATAATTGGTTAAATAAATCGTAACAGTTAGTTACCCTTCTACACTTTCACGAAGAATCGTTTGTGTCACAACAGAGCCAGCACTTGCTCCAAACGCTTGAATAAAACGACTTACCAATAAAACTTCAATGGAATTTGCAATAAAGCATAAGAAACTTCCAGCGCCATATAAAACAATTCCAAATAACATCGCCGGGCGACGGCCAATTATATCTGATAGCCATCCAATAAAAAATACACCTAAAGCAAATCCAGCAAAATACACACTAAGTGTTAACTGCACCTCATTATTACTTACATGTAACGCCTTTGAAATATCAGGTAAAGACGGTGTGTAAATCGTTTCACTAATTTGCGGAAATGCGACAAGAATAATCATTAACAAAAGTGATGGTACTGAGACTTTTTTCATTTTTCATACCCTCCTATAACTTTGAAAATCTCAGAAATAAAAAGACTTTCCTAAGCTACGGAACAGGAGGGGCCATTATAGAAATTCGATCATAAAACAACAAAGAAAACACCTCAATTACGTATGTTAATACTTATAGGAGGGTAATATTAACATTGATTTTTTAAATATACTTTTTCAATTATATTACATATTGTGTTTCTTTTTCTAGTGCTCAGCCTCGGAATATTTGTTAGAAGGATACCTTGATACCAACACCTTTTTATGGAATAATTAGAAATAGTTTGAATTGATAGATTGAATTATTAAACGATAGACTAATATATTTTTAATGTCGTAAGCTTACAAACAGGGGGACTTTCGTAATGATTGAAATTTTAAGGACAATATTAAACTTCCTAATCTCTCTATTCTCAGGAGAATTACCAATTGTATATTATGTATGGATTATTACCCTATTCCTGATTCAAATAATCCAATCTACTCTGAACTACAACTTCTTTAACAAGAAAGACAATTTCAGCACTTATATATCGGAAGGATTACTTGCTTTTATTATTTTATTGTTTGGAGGAATATTAGTATCTAAGTTACTTGCTTACATAATAGACGACCCTACTATTAGTATGACGAATTTAACACATTATTTTGTTTCTCTTATCATATTAACTATATTTGTCTTAATAACCTGCGTTAAAGACTTTATAGAGACATCTATAAAGAATAAAAATATATCTCTTTTTAGCTTTTTAGTAATTTCCTTAATAACAAGTATACTTTCATTCAAGTTTTTATCACCTTTAATTGAAGGTTCTTTTTCTCTTTCTAAATCTTTTATAACTACTTTAATCATTCTAGTAACTGTATCCATTCCTCTATTAATTTCTTTAGAAGAAAAGTATGCAGATGAAGAGTAATTCTTGCACCCATAGTGTGGATTTAGATGTCTATTCTTTTTAACGGTATTACTAAAAAATAACACAGGCATTGAATTGAAATTTACATAGAAATGAGGAAATACAATTGAGCATTGAACAACAATTATATGATGCAGTGAAACGTTTAATTGACCAAAGATATCCACATGGTTGGGGCGGAGCTGCAGCAATCCGTGTAGAAGATGGATCCATTTATACAAGTGTAGCACCTGACGTTATAAACGCTTCAACAGAACTTTGTATGGAAACAGGTGCAATTTTAGAAGCGCATAAATTTCAAAAGAAAGTTACACATTCTATTTGTCTCGCAAGGGAAAATGAGCATTCTGAATTAAAAGTATTATCACCTTGTGGTGTATGCCAAGAACGTTTATTTTATTGGGGGCCAGAAGTACTATGCGCCATTACAAATTCTAAACAGGATATCATTTTTAAGCCGTTAAAAGAATTGCAGCCCTACCATTGGAGCGAAGCATATTATGATGAATTCGCAAAAGAATGGAGTTCGAAATAAAGATTATTCACTAAAAACGCACCGTCACAAATGACGGTGCGTTTTCTATGTAAGAGCTACTAGAAGATACCCTTCTAGCCTACTCCCATTTATAAGTCCAAAATTGTTCAAGTTGCAACCATTTTAATGTTGCTGCATCTTTGTTTTTGATTTTCGCGTGTGTCTCTTCAAGCATCGCTTCTGTTTGCGAACGGTGCGCACCTAGTGCAGCTAATTTATGCTCGAATACTTCACTAATATTGTTTACAACATCTGGCTCACCGAGTACAGCTTCACGATTTTTCGTAATCGCAACCGCATGAATAACTGGACGTTCTTCTTTTGACATACGTGATACGGCGCGAACGACAGCGCGGCCAAATGCATCATGATCTGGATGTACGCCGTGCTCTGGATAAAATGTAATAATTCGAGATGGATTTACTTCTTGAATGATTGCTTCAATTTTGTCTGCAACGAAATCAACATCTTCAAATTCTAACGTTTTATCATGGAAACCAAGCATTCTTAAATCTTTGATTCCCATCGCTTCACATGCATCTTTTAATTCTTTTTCACGTATATTTGGAATCGTTTCACGGTTAGCAAACACGTTTTTCCCCATGTTACGTCCCATTTGTCCTAGCGTACCGCACGCATACGTTACAGGTACTCCTTGATCTGTTAATAAGCGAATTGTTCCTCCCGCCGCAAATGCTTCGTCATCTGGATGCGGAAATACAACAAGTACATGTCTCTCCATAAGTTTCCCTCCTTCTTACTTAAATGGCGTTAAGCTTAACTCAAGTGCAACTGCTAAGCGACCTTGATTATCGTGCCCTGCAAGTAATAAACGCTCTTTATCGTCTACTTCCCAGTGCGTAATACCTTCTGCATATACCCAGCCATGATCCATCTTTAGACCAACTCGGTATGGGTTTGTTCCAGTAATCTTTCCGCGCTCAAAGCGAATAATTGCATTTCGAATGAATGCACCAACCGTCATCATCTTTTCATTAAAGTGTGACGCATACGCTCCGTTCGTTGTTTCTAAATGAATATATACATCTTTATTTACAAAACGTTCAATTTCATTTTGAATAAGAGAACTATCTTTTACTATTTCCATCGGAATTCACCTCTTTAAACCATTTTACGCAAAAATAATGTAAATTGCTATCTCTATATTAGAGGACAACGCCCACTTTTCCTAATAATTTGCACTGTGTTTCTTTATTTTTTTATATCATATGTAAAATCATCATTTTTTCCTTCACTTTGTTAAATAGTTTTCTTTCTTTTTTGAATTTGCTACAATATATTTTATCCCGTATGAATACAGCGAGATACATTTTGACAATTAAATACATACTTTAAAGAAGGTGACATGATTGGAACAATCAGCACATGAAGTAGCAAATTGGCAATATTATTTTGCAATTGCCGTATTTTTAGTCACGTACGGATTTATTATTTCTGAGAAATTGAATCGTGCTGTAATCGCACTATTCGGTGCTGCTATTATGATTATTTTTGGAGTTGTTGAATTACATACTGCTTTCACCTCTCATATTCAATGGGAAACGATTACCCTTTTAATTGGGATGATGATTCTCGTACATATTACGAGTCAATCAGGCGTATTTGAATTTGTGGCCATTAAAGCAGCAAAAGCAGCCGACGGAAAACCAATCCGCATTTTATTATTGCTATCCTTATTAACTGCTGTCGGATCAGCATTTTTGGACAACGTAACAACCGTATTATTAATCGTACCTGTTACGCTATCCATTACACGTATTTTAAAAGTTAATCCTGTTCCTTATTTGATCTCAGAAGTATTATTTTCAAATATAGGCGGAACAGCAACATTAATCGGTGATCCACCTAATATTATGATCGGATCAGCAAATAAGCATTTAGACTTCAATGCCTTTTTACTTAACTTAGCTCCTATCGTAATTATTATTTCTATCGTGACACTTGGCATTATTTACTTCATGTATCGTAACAAACTAAAGACAACACCTGAGCAAATCGAAAAATTAATGGCATTAAATGAAAAAGATTATATTAAAGATCAAAGCCTCCTTTTAAAATCCATTTCGATTTTAGGACTAACTATTTTAGGCTTTGTACTTCATTCGATTATTCATGTAGATGCTGCAGTTATCGCGATGACAGGTGCTACACTTCTTATGTTAATCGGTGTGAAAGAACATGATATTGAAGATGTATTTGCACACGTTGAATGGGTAACCATTTTCTTCTTCGCCGGACTATTCGTTCTCGTTGGTGGTTTAATTGATATCGGACTTATTTCTTCACTCGCAAAAGAAGTAATTGACGTCACAAATGGCGATATCGGTTTCGCCGCTGTACTTATTTTATGGGTATCAGGTATCGCCTCTGCAACAATTGACAATATCCCATTTGTCGCAACGATGATACCACTTATTCAAGACTTAGCTACAGGACTCGGACTATCTGTTGATTCTCCGCAAATCGAAGTACTATGGTGGGCACTATCACTTGGGGCCTGCTTAGGAGGAAACGGAACGTTAATCGGAGCATCAGCAAACGTAGTCGTTGCTGGTATTGCAAAACGTGAAGGACATGCTTTCTCTTATATGGACTTCTTAAAAATTGGTTTGCCGTTAACAATCATTGCATTACTATTATCACATGCTTATATATATTTACGTTATTTAATGTAAAAGTTGTATTGCATGAAATTATATCGACGATTCGACAGAGAATATCGACTTACCGACAAATAACGACAACGAAAAAGGTATGCAGCGCTAAACTGCATACCTTTTTTCGTTCACCAAAATATACCGATAATTGCTAATCCGCCTAAAATCATACCACCAATTTGTCCAACGATTGTTGGTGATAGTTGAACACCTTTCCTCACTTCAACAACCGGTCTTTCGTGCCTTAGTTGCTGCACTTCGCTTTGAAGTTGATGTACACTTCCGTGTAATTCTTTAATTAGTTCCTTCAATTCAGCGACCTCTTCATTTACTGGTTTTGCTTTTTCTAAATTCATTTTGCATGACTCCTTATAAAGTGAAACTTTAATAAGTGGGGGGCATCCCCCACTTATTATTAGTTGAACCAATCGGACGTTTACGGACAGTTAACGCGGGATAAGTTCAATCAGTACATTGTAAAAATTCGCCAATTATCGTTATATCTCCTGCATTTTACACATATAAGAATGCATTTTTAATCTTGCAGCTCTATCCATTCATCCCGCAGTATCCCCATAATGATACGATCAAAACATTTCCCATCTCTTTGCACTGCTTCTCTCATACAGCCTTCCATCTGAAAACCCATCTTTTTATACAACTCAATAGCATCTTTGTTATAAGAAATAACATCAAGACCAACGCGGTGTAAATTCAATTCATAAAAAGCATACTTTAAAATAAGATGGATTGCTTCTCTTCCATATCCCTTCCCTCTATCATTTGCATCTCCTATACCAATTGCTAATAACCCCGTTCTGTTATTCCACTCTATGCCATGAATTGCAACAAAACCAATTAAACGATCATCTTGAACTGTCCTCAACATGAAAGATACACTATTCGATCTCCGTCCCTTTAATAACCCATCACTTGCTATTTCTTGTAACGATTGTGGAAATGCTACATCTGTATCGACATTTCTTAAATACTCACTATCCTCTTGCCACATAACCATTACTTCAGCATCTGCTTCTCTCATAGCTGTTAATTTAATCGTTTTATTTTGAAAAAGATTCATTGTCATTTCAAACTCCCCCTTTTAATAACGGGGATACTTATTTTAACCTATTTATCCCCTTGTTCCATAAACTGTTTCATAGACGGGATACTTACAATAAGCGCTGACATTGGCACATCTCCTCTACGTTAAATTAAATTCATTGTATAATTTTTCATTTATTCTAACAATAAAAAAAGACCCTCTAAATTTAGAGGATCTTCCTAACGACGAATCGATATTATTTCGTAAACATTTTTTCCGCTTCATCCATTGCCATTTTGTTTCCTAAAGCAGAATAATCAAGCCATGGTTGGTCATTGATAATGTATACGTGCTTGCCTTTAACAGCTTTTAAATCTTTCCAAATTGGTGTTTCTTGAAGTTGTTTAAATGCTGCTTTTGCTTTATCATCTCTATTTACAACAACGAAAATCGCATCTGCATCAAAGTCAGGTAATACTTCTTGTGAAATGACTTCGAAAGGGCGGTTTCCATCAATTTTCTCTACACCATTTGCAGGTTGTAATCCTAAGTCTTGGAATAAAATTGGTCCCATCGGTCTTTTCGTACTAAATACACGTAATTCTTTTGCAGTAACGCGAATTGCCATTACTTTTTCGTTATTACCTAATTCTTTATCGATTAAACCTTTTACTCGTTTTGATTGCTCTTCGTAATCTTGAATATATGTATTCGCTTCTTTCTCACGGTTTACAAGTTTACCAACTTGTTTTAAATGGTCTCTCCACGTACCTTCATCTAAATTGAAAGTATGCGTTTTTGCAATTTTTTCGTATTTCGCTACATCTTTACCCGCATATTTTTCATCCACATAAATGTCAGTAGGTTTTAATTGAAGTAATGCTTCCATATTCGGATCAGTTACAACACCAAGTTTCTTCGTATCTTTCAGTTGTTCTTTTGCATGTGGTAAGAAATCTTTTAAATCTCCACCAATTACAGAACCTACTGGTGTAATTCCTAATGCAAGTAAATTATTTGTTAAGTGAATAGACATAGAAGCGATTTTTGGATCATTACTTTTTTCCGTTTTTTTCGTTGTCTCTTCATTAGCTTTCGTTTGACCACATGCTGCTAATACTAAAATACACATGATGCTAAATAAAATAGTAAGTTTCTTTTTCATATGTTCTCCTCTTCGAAGTATTTATTTTGTTTTTGTAAGTAAATAAAGAAAATACGGTGCTCCTAATGCGGCCACTACTACACCAGCCGGAATAGCGTTTGGCTCAAATATAGAACGGCCTATCGTATCTGCTAGCACTAAAATAATCATTCCAATAATACCAGTTAAAGGAAGAAAGTGTTGATATGTAGTACCTACTAACTTCCTTGCGATATGCGGAGCAACTAAACCGATAAAACCAATTCCTCCTGCCATCGATACACTTGCACAAGATAATCCAACCGCTGTAGCTAAAAGTAATAACCGTTCTTTTTGAACAGAAACACCAAGTCCTGCTGCTACACTATCACCTAGTGACAATGCATTTAACGTTTTAGATTTTAGCCACGCATAAGGGGTTAGTATGAATATCCAAGGTAATAATGCAAAGACATGAATCCAATCCCTTCCCCACACGTTACCAATTAGCCATCTAGAAGCGAATGTATATGTCTCATCATTTAACTTAAGGGAGAAAAATAACGAAATTGCACTAAAGCCAGCTGAAACAGCAATACCAACGAGAATAAGTCTAATAGGAAGTAAACCTTTTGACCGATCACTCGCAAGTAAAATAATAAGAAATGCAGCTAATACTCCTCCGCCAAATGTAAATAACGGTATTAAAATCGATGCATTCTCATTAATAGAATGAAAGAAAGTAACGAATATAATTAGCCCGAAAGATGCACCGGAATGCAGTCCAAGAATACCAGGATCGGCCAACGCATTCCTTGATAACCCTTGCAAAATCGCACCGGAAATTCCAAGGCCAATACCAGCTAACATTGTGATTATAATTCTTGGCATACGATAATCGTATAGCACGGTTGCGCTCTCAAAATCACCATGACCGAAAAGCGTTTGAATTACTTTGAGCGGTGCAATGCTAAGTGTCCCCGTATTTAAACTAAGCAAAATAGCAGCGAGACCAATACAACCAAATATTGTAGTTACAGTAACGGCTCTCTTTTTATCCGTGTTTAAAATCTTCTTCACTTACAACTCCCTCCCAACTTTACGTGCTATATAGAGGAAGAACGGAACTCCAACAAGAGCCACCATAATTCCTATTGCAAGTTCTTTAGGAGGATTTACTGTTCTTGCCCCTAAGTCAGCTAAAACTAATAACATAGCTCCTAATAACGCCGACATAGGAATAATAAGTCGATAATTCACACCAACTAATTTTCTAGCAATATGCGGAATAACAAGTCCTACAAATCCGATAGAACCAACTGCTGAAACAGATACACCTGCAAGAATGACTACTATAATCATCCCTAGTATTCTCGTTCGGTTCGTTTTTACTCCTAAATTCGTAGCGACGTCATCCCCCATTGATATGAGTGAAATAGACCGCCCTATCACTGTTGCAAAAAGAATTGTTACGAGAATAATAGGAACTAAAAATTTCAAGTGTTCCCACTTAACACCTGCAACACCACCAGCGTACCAAAACGCTAAATCTTGACTTAAGTCATAATAAATCGCGATACCCGAACTTAACGAATGTAAAAGCGCAGCCATAACTGCCCCAGCGATCGTTAACCTCATCGGTGTTAATCCGCCTGATGTTGCTGATCCGATAATAAAAATGAGCACTGTACTTAAGACCGCTCCAATAAAGGAGACAATCATTAAATAGGAATACGGCATATGCGGGAAAAAGGCAAAACTAAGTGCTACTACAAACATCGCACCTGCATTTATGCCAAGCACACCTGCATCCGCTAAAGGATTTCGTGTTACTCCCTGCATAACAGCTCCAGCCACTGCAAAAGCCGCTCCTACAACTGCTGCACCAATTACCCTTGGGAGTCTTAATTCATAAATAATTTGGTGCTGCGTTAATTTCGGATTATAATCAAAAACCGCTGTCCATACGGTTTGTAAATGGATATCCTTTGCACCAAATGCAACTGCTAAAAATATAGAGCCGATTAAAGATAAAATTGTTAAGCTCATGAAACATATGAACTTAATATGTAGCCAGCGATTATTGCCAGCATATACAGCAGGCTTATGTAACATGTTTCATTTCATCCTTTATATTCAGTTGTTTTTTATAATTGTTTTTTATTTGTAATTATTATTGATAATAATTATCATTTTCATTTAGATATTATATCCCCACTTTTTTTAAATTGCAAACTATTTTTTTACTTTGTTAAATATTAAAATACTTATTACGATTTTTATCCAAAACTTACAAATACATGCAAAATAGACTACTGGAATATTTTTTAAATTGTAGTATACTTAATCATTATTTTGAGTTTTCTAACAAAAAAATCGAAGGTGACACAATGTTCTATTTAAAACAACTACTATACTTCACTTACGAGCAAGCATTATCTTGCTTATTCCCAGTTGTTATTTTCTTAACACTAGCCCTATCAAAAATCATTTCTATCCCAGGATTCTACCGCTACGATTTCATACTCATCGTATGCCTTCTTATGCAGTGGGTTATGTACAAGACTGGCCTTGAGACGAAAGACGAATTAAAAGTAATTACTGTCTTCCACCTCATCGGCCTTTTACTAGAAATATATAAAGTTCATTTCGGTTCATGGAGTTATCCGGAAGAGGCATATTCAAAGGTTTTTGGAGTTCCACTTTACAGCGGCTTTATGTATGCAAGTGTTGCAAGTTACATATGCCAAGCGTGGAGAAGATTGCATTTACAAATGTATCTCTGGCCGAGGGCTATTTTTGCCGTACCGCTAGGAGCAATGATTTACTTTAATTTTTTCACACATCATTTTCTATATGACTTTAGGTGGGTATTAACTTTACTTCTATTCATCGTTTTCTTTCGGACATTTGTGGAATTTTCATTACGAGGCGTTACATATACAATGCCGCTCGTTCTCTCCTTTTTTCTTATCGGATTCTTTATTTGGATTGCAGAAAACATCGCAACATTTTTCGGTGCATGGCAATATCCAAATCAACGGGAAGCGTGGGATCTCGTCCACTTAAGTAAAATTAGCTCATGGTTTCTACTCGTTGTTATTAGCATTATGATTGTTACACAACTTAAATATTTGAAGGAGTCAAAAAAATAATGCTGATTATGTAAAAATAGTTAGCCCATCACTCATTAGAGAGTAATGGGCTTTTTTATTAATATTTTTTAAACCGTTCGTTATAAATTCATCATAATTTACAAGAGCATAAGCATTTGCACATTATGAACTACTACTAGCAGAAGAGGTTGCTGCAGATGAAGCGGCAATCGTTGCCATCATAGCTGCCTGTTGCGCTTGGATGAGGACTTCTATCATAGTTTGTAAACCTGTGTTGGTAGCTTTACTTTCCTCACCTTTCTGACTTACGAACAGTTGAATAGCAATAAGAATATTCGTATCTGTATGCCAACGGAACAATTTCTCCCCCTGCAATTTTTCAATCAACGCTTTAATAGAATGAATCTCTTTTTCTCCATCCTCTAGTAACGCTAATAGCCCGATTGCTGGGTAATGCATTTGTTTCACTTTTACCTTTTCTTGCTTTAACAAATTCCATATGTTTGTGCATGTTGCAACTAATATTTCTTCACGGACATCCTTCTTTAATGAAAGAATATGACTTAAAAATTGAAGATCATTCCCTTTACGTAAGCCAGCTTTCGCTAGTTTCTGATAAAGACGCTCCACTCGATCCATAAGTGTTTCTACATGCTCTGATTGTCCCGCTAATAAAACCGCGAGCGGATAATCATTTGTACCTGTTAGAAAAAGATGATCCTCTTTCATACGTTTATATACTTGCATCGAACGCTGAATGTGCGTGCCATGATGTTCATTATCTTCTGTTAAAAGCACAGCCGCTGCAAGATAAGTAAATATACTCCGGCTAAAACCACCAGCGACCAATTGTTCATATAAATCTAAAAACTTCCGAAAAGCTTTCTTGTAATCTGTAAAGTGAATATCTAATGTTGCGGCCACTACAAAACGATGATAAGACTTTAAGTATGAAAACATTCCTACCTCATTCTTAATATAACTACTAATTTCTAAAAAACGTTTGAGATCAAGCAATTTATCACTACTTGCATACATAGCAGCAATCATCATTCCTGTTCGAGAATCACTCGTTTTCCATTTTAGTTCTCCCTTTATCTGTGCATATGTATGTGTGTATTGCTCCAACTTTTGTTCTAATGTAATCATAGTATTCACCCCTATTTCTAGTTCTTCTCTATTATTATACGTATATTCCATATTTAGGAATACTATAATTAATAATCCATCATAAAAATAATAATTTTTTTATCCTTATATATTGTTTTTTTCGCCCTTCTTCATCAGCATCACGATGATAATCCCTAATCCTTCAAGAAGTTATACAAAAAAGGTAGATAATAATTTATCTACCTTTTTTGTATATATTATTTAACATTACACCTGTATTGCTTGTTATATGCAATTAAGACTAAAGAGCTTTAATAATACGTTCCATCGCCTTCATTTGCCCAATATGATCCGCTTCATGATAAAGCATCATGCCGTAAAGCTCCCCTACCGTTTCCAATCCTAGGAATGGCTCTGGCAGTTTATTCTCAAATGCTTCTGCTGGAATTTCGTTAATACGCTTTGCTTGTTCTTTTAATTGAGCCGTTAACACTTCTAACGTTGGTCCTTCTGTTTTCCATTTAGACGGTCTTGATCCATATCCAAACATACCTGGATATTCAGTTGGTAATTGTTTGAATTCTTTTCCAAACATGAAAACTTCTGCTGCCGTTAAAACGTGACCGATATGCCAGCGGATTGTATTATTAAAACCATTCGGCTGCGTATCCGCAGTTTTATCGTCTAGCGTCTCCATAAATTTAAACAATTCCCCACGCGTTATTTCAAATTGTTTTAAACCAACTAATCTATTCATCTTATCGTTCTCCCTCTTGATGCACAATTTATTATGAACTAAGAATGTTCAACTTATTAAAGTTTCACCTTGTATAATCTATCAGAAACAATTAATAAATACACCTAATATGCTTAATAAAAAGGTTCACCCCTCGTAAATATAGAATTACTTACTGCACAAATATTTTAGTAAACAAAAAAGGAGTGTTAATTTCATGTTACATGTTTTAAAACAGCAATATCACCTTATTCGCTCTACAAGAGAAACTTTATTTTCGTTTTTGGAAGAAATCCCGCTAGAAAAATTACATAGCACTGTTCCCAATTTCGGAAACGGTAGTATTATAAAGACCCATATTCATGTAGCTGATTGCTACCGATACTGGCTTGGATCATTCGCATTTAAGCAAAAGCGAGCAGATTTTTCATTTGCTAGTGATGACGAAATTGAGCATGCAGATGTAGAGAAAGTCCGTGCTAGATTTAAGTTAGTAGATAAGACTGTACAACGGTTTTTAGAGGAATACAACGACCGGTGGCTCGAAAATATAGCAAATGAAGTGAAATGGCAAAAAGAGCCTTGGAGCATAACTCCGCTATGGCTTTTAACTCATACGGAAACGCATGAATTTCACCATAAAGGCCAAATTGTATCTATGGCTAGACACCTTGGGTACACCCCTCCTAATACAGATCTTAATCTTAATTAATTCAATCGTTCAAACAAATGAATTACTATAACTATCGTTAGCAGTGTTTATATATATATGGAAAGGCCCTTCATTCTTTTTGATGTTGTTTATAGTTTTGCAATTTTTTTGCGGCACAAACTTGTAATATATTTTAATTATGTTTGTGTCGTGTTCTTACTAACTAGTTTCATATCCATAAAAAATATATTAATATGTTTCCTTCTATAATTTCAGTTACGTAATCAATAAGAGGTTCTTTCTTTTTATTATGAATGTATACAAAACAAACACGAAAATTCCGAAAATAAAAGTTGAAAACGCTGGTAACACTTTATCATTTGGCACGTACACACTCCAAAAAGAATTAAGAAGCGCATGAAAAATTAGACACATAAAAATACTTTTAGTTGCGTTAATAATTGTAGTTAATAAGAAAGATACGGCAATTGTCGTAATTATAAAGGCTAGAAAATCCCTTTGAGTTTGATTCGTGCCCGGAATAAACCATAACGGCCAGTGCCAAATAGCCCATATAACGCTCACAATAATCGTACTAAAAAATTCTGAAAACCTTTTCTGAAGAGCAGGTTGTAAGATTCCTCTCCATCCAATTTCTTCAAGACCTCCACCAATGATCATTATTGGAAAACTAATTAATGCCACGTATAATGGTTTTTGCACTGTTGCTCCACCAAATATTGTTGGAAGATAACAGCTTATAAAGGCTAGAATAATGATTAGAATATACCATGCAAAGTGATGTTTAGGATTTACAATATTTTTAATGAACCTTCTAAACTCCTCTTGTGATCCATATTTTTTCTTTAAACTAATCGCAATGATTGCCGGCATGATCCCACCGAAAACAAATAATATCATCGCAAGCGGTGTACCCAATGTCGTAATGTTTAATTTTATTAAGTTAATTAATAACCCCCAAAGTGTCCATGTACCTATAAAAGTACAAATTACATATCGTTTAATATCATTACTCATCTACTTGCCTCCTTTGTTTTAATTAGAGCACAAATTTCGAAGTATGAAAACAAATTATGTTAAATTATCCCAACATCCGAAAGAAATATCCATACTCAATTAGACCTTTACGAAATATCCCGCTATCTGCTTCACTTCAATTAAAGCTCGAAGTTAAGGTCTTACTATTCGTTAATACTGGATAGACGAACAAAAAAGAGCATGTTTTGAAATCCAATCAAAACATGCTCTTAAAATATTCTATCTTACAATCTCCATTTCCTCATCAATACCAAATCGTCTCCGCATAATTATAAGCATCACTATTCGGAATGGCATGTTTCCCCTGCGCTTGCGCTTTTCTTGGATCTAAATCATATACCATCGGCGTATAGCATGATGTTTGCCCTTTATTTACAACACCATTTCCTCCAGCACTTCCGCAAGTATATGCCTTTCCATCGGTTTTTCTGACGATCCTTGCATCAGCTTCGTTATTATAAACTGCCGGGCGGGTTACAGTAACTTTTGCCCATGCTGTCTTACACGTCGTGCTAAATTTTAATTCCACATAAGAATTTGAATCAATCCACTTCTTCTCTTTCGTTACTGCTGATTGATCACAGCTATTGTAGTAAGGGCTTTTTCCATCATATGAATGGTCTTCTGCAAATGCTTTATCATTATTCGTCGTACTAAACATACTAGTTACAACGAGCAATGCCAGACAAAGACATGCGCTTACCTTTTTAAAAAGCTTCATAGAATTCCACTCCTTTATTAATAACGTCCAGTTTTCCCGTAGCCATTATTAATCGTCACCGCTTCAGCATCAGCTGTATAACCAAAATCAGCAGTTAAATCAAATACCATTCCTGTATAGGTGCTCGTTTGCCCCGTTTTAATTGCTCCATTACCACTATTAGAATCTACTGATTTTTGAAATACACCATTTTTATATTTATTAATAACAGCGTAAGCATATACTCCTCCAGAAACAGAAGGTGCTGGTTGATCTAAAACAAGCTTAGACCATGCCGCATGACATTTATTACTGTAACGTAAATACACTGTTCCTACTTTTTTACTACCTTCATACACCGCTGTAGACTTTGCATTAAATCCATCTGCATCACATGTTGTACTGCCTCCGTATACTTTCGTTGTTGCTGGATTTTTCCCGTCATAATAACTACTCAGATCGGTAGCTGCAAATGTACTTCCTTGAAAACTAAATAATACCCCTACACTCGCTACACTTAACACACATACTTTCATTAACTTTTTAAACATTGTAAATCTCCTCCCTCAAAATAAGTACGTATATCTATCCCCTATGTACGCCCCTCCTTTCGTGCTGCCTAGAGGCATCTTACAGAAACGAATAAACGTTGTAAATTCCCTTACGATTATTGGAATATACGAAGAAATTTACTTATCCTTTTAAGAAAAAAAGTTGAGAAATACACATTTTATAACATCCTTTATTTCAACCATAAAAGAACCGATACTTGTTACATGCAAGCATCGGTCCTTTTATACAAAATTGCCATTTTTTCTTTTATATAAAATAAATATTTCTCCACTTAATCTGTTGTAAAAAACTCCCTCGTTACATCAATAAATTGCTGCAGTGGCACTGTCATCCATTTGTCTTTATGCCAAGCAATTTGTGTGAAAATTGGATTGATAGTATTGTCTAGGTGTAACTCTTTTATCGTTCCCTCTCGTATATCTTTTTCTACTACTATCGCTGGCAAAACTGCTACACCTAAATCTGCAATCACACATTGTTTAATTGCCTCTACACTAACGAACTCAATCTTATTTACTGGATACACATCTTGGATGCGAAATAACTCTTCAAATAAAATTCGATATGAACACCCTAGTTCTGTTAATAAAAGTGTTTCCTTCTCTAAATCTTTTATAGAAACGGAAGTTTGCTGGAGTAAATGATGCCCTGGAGCAGCTACTACTTTTAATTCTTCTTTCATAAGCGGCTCCACATGTAAAGCATCTTCTGTTTTACATTCGTCCAAAATAAATGCAAGATCGACTTTTCCCTCCATCAATTGTTCCTTCGCATCTTTATTGGAATGTGCTGGTTTAAATATAAGTTTTATTTGAGGAAATTGCGCTTTAAACCTCTTTAATATAGAAGGAAGTCTATATGTACATTGGCTCTCTTGCGCACCGATTATTAACGTACCTGCTATTTCCTCATCATCTTTCACAGCCATCTTCGCTTCGTTACTAAGTGCAATCATCTTGTCGGCATATAGTTGAAACTTTCTGCCCGCTTCAGTTAAGAAAAGGCGTTTTCCTAATCTTTCAAATAACGGCGTACCTAGCTCAGCTTCTAACGTTTTAATTTGCGCTGTCACGCTCGATTGAGCAAAGTTTAATTTCTTCGCAGTTTGTGTAAAGTTCAAAGTATCTGCCGCTACTTTAAATGTAATTAATTGTTTTATCTCCATTTATCATCCCTCTTTTCAATCGTAATTCTCGATTGATTTCATCGAAATAATCCTCTTTGTCTATTGATATTTATATTGTATGATAAAGAGCATCGACAAACAATATAATGGAGGTATTCCATATGAAAGCACTTTGTTTCGAACAGTTTGGAAATCCGGATGTACTACAATATAAAGAACTAAATGATCCAATCATAAATCCAAATGAAATTCTTGTCCGCACGAAAGCAATCGGTTTAAATTTCGCCGATATTTATAGACGCCGCGGTGATTATCATCTCGCTGGCAACCCACCTTATATATTAGGTTATGAAGGCGCTGGTATTGTTGAAAAAGTAGGAGCTGACGTTACGAATATTAAACCTGGAGACCGCATTGCATTTGCTGACGTTCCATTTGCAAATGCAGAATTAGTTGCCGTTCCATCAAAAAAAGCAATCCCGCTTCCAGATTCTATTTCTTTTGAAACAGCCGCTTCTGTCTTATTACAAGGTCTAACGGCACATTATTTAACGAAAGATAGCTATGAAATAAAACAAGGTGATATAGCTTTAGTCCATGCCGCAGCTGGTGGTGTTGGACAACTTCTTATTCAAATCATTAAACTACTAGGCGGAAAGGTAATCGGCCTCACGTCAGCAAAAGAAAAAGCACAAATAGCTACATTATCTGGTGCTGACCACGTATTTTTATATACGGAAGCATGGCCTGCGAAAGTACTTGAAATAACAAACGGCACTGGAGTAAATGTTGTATATGAATCAGTAGGTTCTACATTAGAGGAAAGTTTTAGCGCTACTAAAACTGGTGGCACTGTCGTATTTTACGGAATGGCCGGTGGTAATCCTGCGCCAGTTGATCCGCGTATGCTTATGGATACTTCAAAAACTTTAACTGGCGGAGACCTTTGGAATGTGCTTACTACTTTTGAAGAACGAAAAAAACGCTCTACTCAATTATTTGATTGGATCGCAAGTGGAAAATTAAACATTGCGAGCCCTACTACATTCTCTTTACAAGACGGTGCCCGTGCACATGAATTATTAGAGAGCAGAAAAAGTACAGGGAAGATTTTATTAATCCCATAATCGTTCCAGTAAAAAAAGGAAGCTAGATTTCTCTATCTTCCTTTTCTTATTTTTATCCCGCTTTAATGGGCAGTAAGACCCCCACTGATTAAAGTTTCACTTTATATTTCCACACTTTCTGTCCCTTTTGCAACATAACTCATATCTCCAACCGACTCGACTGTGTATGTTCCATCTTGATATACAATCTTCGTTACACTAGCATTTTCCACTCCAAGTTTTGTTTTACTACTGTCTAACATTTCTATTAAGGTAGTAATCAACAACCCATGAACAACAACTAAAACGTTACCGCCACCATCTTTAGCAGCTTCTTCACTAATTTTATCTATCTCTGCTTTTATACGAGTAGAAAATAATTCCCAATCTTCCGCCTGTTTCGTAGGGTCTGCTGCTCTAATAAGATTAATTACTTCTTGAATAGAAAACTTCATAAGTTCTTCTGGTGATGCAACGCCCGCAGCTTTTCCAACCACATCCCACATATTTTCAAGCTTTTCACCTTCAAAAATACCGAAATTTAATTCTCGTAAATTTTTCCTTTGCTCAAGTTTCAATTTTGATTGCTCACTATATTTTAATACTAAATTAGCAGTTTCAATCGCTCGGCCGCTATCACTACTATACGCATTCATAAAATGAACATCTTTTAATCCCATTCCTAAATTCGTGGCAACTTCCACACCTTTTTCTACTAACGGAGAGTCTGCCCAACCTTGCGCGCGATGGTTCGTATTTAATATTGTTTTACCATGTCTTGTAACATATAACGTAACTACATTCTCATTGCTATTTGTTTCTCGCTTCTTCATTCAATTCTCTCCCTTTACATTTCTATATCAATTTTATCATCTTAATTATTCATTGAGCAAAATATACGTAAGTGCATTTGTTTAATAAAAAAGCTATCTTTCTGTATATCCCTACAAAAAGATAGCATCTTTTATGATTACATTTTTTTAAACAATACTCCTACTCAGCAAATGCACTCGAATATTGCACAACTCCTTCTATACCTTGCAGAGCGTTCTCACTTAGCTCAACCGCCATAAACGCTTCATCTGGCACTTCAAATGGTGCTTTTATATTCCACTCACTTGCTTTCTTAAAACCAAATTTCGGATAGTACTCTGAATGTCCTAATACTACAACTGATCCGTATCCAAGTTCTTTCGCTTTTTCTAACGCAGCTACTATAAGCTTTCCACCAATTCCTTTTTTCTGATAGCCCCTGGCAACTGATACTGGTGCAAGCGCTAATGAATCTACAGAAGCTCCATCTTGTTCTATCGTAATTTTAGATAACATAATATGCCCGACTATTTCTTCGTCTACCGCAACGATAGATAACTCAGGAATAAACGCGTCACATTCTCTAATACGCTTTACAAGTTCATGTTCCTTTTTATCACTAAATTCTTCATTCAAAAATGCTTGTTGTACAACTTCTTCCGTTTTTCTATAATCAGTTTGTTGTTCTTGTCTAATCGTTACCATTTTAATTTATCCTCTATTCTTCCTTATTTCTTTTTGGATTTTACGAAGCGCTTTTTTCGATCCACGCTCAATGTCGTGCTGCATTTTTCTTTCTTTATAATCGACAAATAGTGTATTTAAATCGTATCCCTCTGGGTATAATTCTTTTGCCGCTACTTCTAAATTAATGCGTTTTACATTTACTTCAACAAAGTCGCCGTTATAATATACAACAACATTATAGAAATTATCTATTTCCTTATAGATAATACCAAAATCATCGTAATCTAATAAATTTACACGATCACCGATTTTGTACTCGTAGTGATTTTCTCTTTTTTCTTGCACGAATTTCGGTTTTCTAATTTTACTTTCATTCACTTTTTCTAATGCATATTCTTTATTTCCCATGTACTCTTTCACTCTTTTCAGTACATGTTCTCTTACGTTCATTTTGTTCGCAATCCAAAGTGCATTACTTTCACCTGATTTACCGATTACTAATTTATAAAGTGGTTCTAGTGTCTCGCTATTAAATTGCATTGCTGCGTTCATGAAATCATCATGCATTTCTGAGAAGCGTTTAATTTCACCGTAATGCGTACTCGCAACTGTAATACATCCAGCAAGATAAAACTCCTCTAAAATAGAAATTGCAAGTGCTGCTCCTTCATTCGGTTCAGTCCCGCTTCCTATTTCATCAAATAGTAGCAACGTATTATTATTTGACATCCTCATAATCTCAGATAAATTTTTCATATGTGATGAAAATGTACTTAATGCATTTTCGATACTTTGATTATCACCAATATCTACAAATACATTTTCGAAAATAGCAATTTCTGTTTCTTTATCCCCTGCAATATGAAGACCTGACATTGTCGCTAATGTTAACAATCCAATCGTTTTTAACACAATTGTCTTCCCGCCCGCATTCGGCCCTGTAATAATTAAACTACGATAGTTTTGACCGATTTCAAAGTTTAATGGTACTACTTTTCCACTTAAAAGCGGATGCTTACAATTTACTAAATGAACGTAGCCATGATCATTTAACTTCGGCTCTATTCCATCAATCGATTTACTAAACTTCGCTTTCGCAAACACCATATCATACTGACTAATCAATTCCATATTAATTTTGATATGATAAATATTTTCTACTACCATTCCTGATAAAGTCGCTAAAATTTGATATTCTTCCATCGCTTCTTCTGCTTTCAAACTTGCGAGTTCCACATTTAACTTTGTAACCGTATGTGGTTCTATAAATACAGTAGAACCTTTAGCGGAGGCTTCAACTATACTTCCCGCAACTTGATTTTTATAAGAAGATTTAATCGGAATCGTGTACCTATCGTCCTTTTTACTAATAAAGAATTCTTGAATATACTTCTTATTTGCACTACTATTTAAAAACTTCGTTAAACGTTCTTTTATTTTCCCATCTACCGAATCAATGTTATTTCGAATTCGTTTTAACTCTTTACTAGCGGCAGAATCAATACTATTACCTTTTATTGAAAAATTAATTTCCTCTTCAATACTTTTAAATTCAGTCATTGAATTTGCATAAGAAGCTAATACTGGCGCAAAAAATTCTTTATCTAACATAAATTTTTTAATCTTTCTACATCCACGTAAAAAGTCTGAAACACTTACTAATTCTTCTGGATCTAAAATCATCCCTTTTTCTAATTTTTGAATTGTACTAGCAATATTTGAAATACCGAAAAAAGGCACATGCCCTTCTGCATCTAATATAGCTCGTGCTTCCGTCGTTTCATTCAATCGATTCCTTACTACTTTTATACTTGCACTCGGCTCTAATTTATTTATTAATTCTTTTCCTAATCCACTTACACAATAAGATTTCACTATATCCTTTAATTCGTTATATTGTAACTTTTCAAAAGTCATCGTATTCATTTTGTTTCTCCTCACTATGATTGATTTCTATCATAAATGAAGATACCTACTCATTAGATTCCAATGAGTTCTACATGATTCAATTACCATTTTTAAACATTAAAAATATACACAAAAAAGCTGCGGGGATACCGCAGCTTTTACATTTACAAGGCATGAGTAATAACATATGGGGAAATAAACCATAAAAAAACGGATGGAAATCCCCTTATTACACGCTTTATAAAGTATTGTAGGTATCTTCATAGGTATCGAAATAAATCCATGACAAAATTAGGGGTATGGTATACATAAAAATCCCCTGTTCTTATCCGATTTATTTCATTCAATTTTTCCTATTTAGTACCTACCGCACTCACAAAAAGCACCTCTCATTATTTTATATTATGATCATTGAAATCTAATTTACTGAAATCATCATACTATATGTATAGCAAGAAGTAAAGGTGTCATACTTTAGTCGTACGCACATATGCAGATGTTTCCTCTTGCAATATTAGATACAATATATATAAATCGTTTAACGGAGGGATTTCCATGACAGACTTTCAAAAACAATTTTTCGCACGATTACATATAGAAAAAAAAGACAAAGTTTCATTTGAAGATTTACCTAACATTATGTACGCGATGGCACAAACTGTCCCTTTTGAAAACTTAAATATACTCGAAAACAACTTTACAGAAATATCAAAAGAAAATCTAAAAGAAAAAATTTTAGTAAACAACCGCGGCGGTCTTTGTTATGAACTCAATCCTACTATGTATTACTTCCTTAAAGACGCTGGATTTGATGTTCATCTCGTTTCAGGAACAGTGTATAACGCTGCAAATTCTATATGGGCCGTTGATTCTGGCCATATCGCAACCGTTTTAACACATCATAATGAACTTTACTTAATTGAAGTAGGATTCGGATCATACTTACCTCTTGCACCTGTTCCTTTCTCAGGTGAAGTCATTCACTCCGTTACAGGAGATTATCGTATTCGTAAAAAAATGACCGAAAAAGGAAACTACATGTTAGAGATGCGTAAAAACAATGAGTTTTTGGATCAATCTTCTACTGATGATTGGACGTTAGGCTATGCATTTTATATAGAAGAAGTGGATGAAGAAAAAGCAAATGCAGCACAAAAAATTATCGTTGAACATGAGGACTCACCATTTAACAAAGTACCTCTCATTGTAAAACTAACTGAAGATGGGCATGCATCTTTAACGAAGGATAGTCTCACAATAGCGAAAAATGGTAAAAAAATGAAAGAAAAAATTACAGATGTGCAATATAAAAATCTTTTACATGCAAAATTCGGAATTACATTATAATTTTTTAAGCCTTGCCATTTTAGCAAGGCTTTTCAATTTTCAGCAGGGATTTTTTGCAATTTGTTGTATTTCATAGTTATATAGGAATATAACTACATATTTAGAAAGGAAATGATTATGACAGAACTTAAAGATCGACTACAAGTAGCGGATAAAGAAAAATGGGATTTAACGGATATTTACGATACCATTGAAGATTGGGAAAGCGATTTTCATAAAATTGAAATATTAACGAAAGAATTACACGAGTTTAATGGAAATATTCACGATGGCAATAGTTTATTAGCCTATTTAACAAAGAGTGAAGAAATTTCTAGCATAATAACTTTAATGTTCGCTTATGCACGATTACAATCTGATCTTGATACACGCGATACTGACGCTCAATCTCTTGTCGATAAAGTAACACAATTACAAGTGAAAGTAAGTGCAGCTAAATCTTTCTTTTCTCCATTCTTACTTAGCGTAGATGAAAACACATTACAATCTTACATAGAAGAAGCAGAGGGCTTACAATATTATAAAGAAGACTTATTTGAATTATATCGTTATAAAAAACACGTATTGAATAAAGACCAAGAAGAGATTTTATCACAAATGGGCGAAGCGCTCTCCTCTCCGCAACATACATATGGCATGTTAAATAATGCAGATATACTATTTGGTGAAGTGACTACTAATGATGGAGAAAAAGTTACTTTAACAAGAGGAATGTATGCAAAGTTAATAGAAGATGAGAACCGTGAAAAACGTAAAGAAGCCTATAAAGCTTATTACAAACCATACGTTCAATTAAAGAATTCTATCGCTTCTACTTTATCTGCAGCTATTAAAAATAATGTTACTGTTTCTAAGCTAAGAAACTATCCATCAGCTTTAGAAAAATCATTATTTGGCGATATGGTTCCGAAAGAAGTATATGAAAACCTAATTGATACAACGAAAAAAAACATTCATTCTTTACATACTTATAATAAACTTCGAAAAGAAAAATTAAATGTAGATGAACTACGCCAGTACGATTTAAGTGTTGATTTAGTATCTGGTGTAAAACAGGACATTCCATACGATAGAGCGTTTGACATCATGATTGAATCACTAGCCCCTTTAGGTGAAGAATATATTGAAACATTAAAGAGCTTTAAAGATAAACGTTATATCGATGTGAGAGAAACGCCAGGAAAACGTTCCGGGGCTTATAACTTTGGTGTATACGGCGTTCATCCATTCATTCTTTTAAATCATCACGATGATTTAAATAGCCTTTTCACTCTTACTCATGAATGCGGGCACGGTATGCATACGCACTATTCACACGGATACCAACCAAGAATTTCTGCACACTATACTATTTTCGTCGCAGAAGTCGCTTCTACAGTAAATGAAGTGCTATTAATTCATCATTTATTAAAAGAAGCACAAGATGCTGATGTACGTAACCATTTAGTAAATCACTTCATCGACAAATTTAAAGGCACTTTCTTTACACAAATCATGTTCGCTGAGTTTGAAAAAATCACACATGAAATGGCACAGCAAGGTAAACCATTAAATGCCCAAACCTTTAGCGAGGTTTACGAAAACTTGTTTAGAGAATATAATGGCGACTCCCTCGTATTTGACGAAGAAGTAAAATACGGATGGGCTAGAATACCGCATTTCTATCGTCCATTTTACGTGTACAAATATGCAACTGGATTCGCTTCTGCAATCCAAATTGCCGATAAGTTATTGAGCGGCGATCCAAATGCTCAAAAACATTATATTGAATTCCTTAAAGGCGGAAGTTCAGACTACCCATTAAACTTATTGAAAAAAGCTGGTGTTGATTTAACTACGCCAGAACCGATTGAAAGTGCATTAAATCGTTTTAGTGAACTTGTTGAAGAGTTTTCAGCATTATAAAAAGCATGCAGAGTATATGCTCTGCATGCTTTCTCATTTGAATCACTTTATCCTCATGCTATTTTCGTAACTAAAAAACAAATTTGTGTCACATACTCTTCTACTAAACAATCACATTCGGGTCCCTTTATATAAACTTCATATGGATGACCATCTATTGTATAACCGTTCTTTTCCACCCACTCTTCTAATGCCATATAAGCATAACCTATATAGTCATAACTACCATAATGCAAAGTAGTAACAATTTGATGTTGATGTATCTTTTTTATTTCGCATCCTTGCAATTCATTTTTATCGTCACCATCCATAATCGGAATTCGTAATTCAATATCACTGTGACCCGGCATAAACTCTTCATCATAAAAAACTGTAGAAGGAGAGCCTACTATTTGCAAACTACTTTTTTGTACTTCTTCATATAAATCATAAAAATAATCATCCATATAATCTATATCTATTTGTAACCTTTGAGCAATTACTGTTATTTCATTTCTCATCCCAATTAATATATCGTAACTTCTATGACGAGCAATATTTAAAGCCGTATTCATATTTACCATCTCATTCATTTCAGAAATAACTTGTAAATTTTGTTTCACCTCATGAGACAACTCGATAATTTGCGCCTGCATATGGTGAATAAATGACTCTTGATCTGATGACTGCAGTATTACTTTAATTTTCGGCAAAGGAAACTTGTACTCCCTCAGCTTTTTAATTTTCAGTGCTATCTCTAGCTGCCCTTGCTCATAAAATCTATATCCATTTACCGGATTTACATATGCCGGTTTCAATATTTCCTCTTTATCATAATGCCTTAGCATCCGTGTACTCATTTTACAAATCCGAGAAAATTCAGTAATTGTATACATATACATACCCCTTGAATACATTTTCTTTTGTAAACTTTATTATTAAAACCAATCTAAAAACTTTCTAATTGAAGAACTTTCATTCTGATTGTTCAATTTTTTCATCTTTGAAGGTAACAAATGACTCGGACAATACCACGTTAAACAATTCATTGCGCCTCCCATGGTCGATATTTCTCCTACATGAATTTGAATAACTTGTTTCTCTGTATGTTGTTGAATATATCGTAAAACTTCTCTATCTTTGGCAAGCCCAAACTTAGGGACGTAAAGAGCATCACATGTTTCCAACATATTTATATATAATCCTTTTGCCGACGCTATTTCTTGATCATATTGCCCTTTCTCTGTATATGAGGAAGGAACAACTATAAATTCAGCTTCTGGCATTTGCTCTTGAATAATCTCTTGAACATGATATCTAAATTCATGATCCCCTAAAAAATCACTAATAAACATCGTATGTTCATCAATAAATTTAACCATTCCGTCTGCGTGTGCCAGTACATCTCCTTCTTCAGCAGGAATAATAATAACCCGGCTTACATCTAAATCCCACTCTAATTGCTCAATAATTTCCTCTTCTGTCCAATCATCATTATCATCAAATATGCGTTCTGTTACTATAATGGTATCTTTTTTATTCCAAATCAGATTACCACCATCTAATATTAACGGGGACTTCACATATTCAAAGTCGTTCTTTTTCAACCATTTATTAAAATGTTGATCTAAATATCTCCCTTGATCACCTGGCAAATAATTTGGTCGATATTTAAATTTAACAAGATGATTCGTTACAACTGGCGCTACATCTCTTAGCCAAATATCATCATACTCAAAAAAGCTTGTATAAAAGTCTTGTTCTTCAACAGATAAAGAAATAAATTGATCTGTAGCTCCCTTTTTTTTATTTAAATTTTCATTAAAATAAATAATTTCTTCATAAAACGGTTCATAATATTCATTTGATTCATCTGGTATCGCAGTAAAAATAATTCCCTTTTGTTTTTGTTCCATTTTCTTTCCCTCGCTTTTTTATAGTAATTAAGTAGCCCACTCTTCCTCAACATTTCTTGGGTGGATATAGTACGGTGAAATATTATATATACAAAACCTTAGTTAAGCGCAAAGATCGACTATTGACAGGATTTTAAAATACAATATTAAGAATTCATATGAAAGTATGAAATTTAATAATAGAATCATAATCCCTATCATTATGAAGCTAGTTAAGATTATCTCTTTCAATACCGTTACTCCCTTTTTGCAAAAAATAAAACATGACAAAATAGGCAAAGATAATATTTCACCTATTTTGTCTATATAGCAGCACAACGAAATTCCAATCTATTACTTCAATGCAATCGGTTGTTGTTGTGTCACACAATGAATCATACCGCCATTTTTATAAAGCTCTCTCACATCAATACCGACTACTTTACGATCTGGATATAATTTCTGAATCGTATCGTTTGCGATTTTATCATTCGGATCATTATAATTAGGCACCAACACTACTGTATTTCCAATATAATAATTGATATATGATCCCTTATAATCGAGAGTTTTTCCATTTTCTAATACAACCTTTTCTTTACTAAGCGGTAAGTATTCATACTTATATTTTTTTCCTAAAGCATTTTTTGCATCTAACAATGTATCCATATCTTTATTAGATAAACCCCATTCGGCTAGGTCATCTTCTTTCATCGTTACAATGGTAGATTTATTATGGAATTTAGCAAACCCATCAATATGAAAATCAGTAATATCTAAATTAGGCACTCCGTCTAACCAAATAAAGTTTGTCACACCCAGGTCACTTATATATTTTTCAATTTCCTTTTCTGATAAATCCGGATTTCTATTTTTATTTGTTACCGCACTTCGAGTTAATAAAGCCGTCCCATTGCTGTCTAATTCAATTGCACCGCCTTCAAGGACAAATTTCCCCCAATCAATTCTTTCAATTCCTGCTTGTTTACTCACATTTTCACGTATACGAGCATCATTTTTGTACGGCGTTTTCTTTCCCCACCCATTAAATGCCGGGTCTAATATTTTCAAATTTTTATTATTGTCATAAACAAAGATTGGTCCACTATCTCGTGCCCATACATCATCAGTAGGAGCGATAAAGAAATCAATTTTATCCATATTCAGTCCTTTATCTATTAAAAGTTTATTGATTCGCTCTTTCTCCTCCTCGTCGTATGCAACAATGTGGACTTTTTCCCCCTCAGTTAAAGCACTTGCCATCTTAACCCAAATCGGTTCAACTTCCTGCTTATACTCTTCACCATATGTGTATTCATGAGGCCATTGCAGCCATGTACCTTCATGTTTATCTTTTTCATCTGGCATCGTATATTTTCCGACGGTTTTCTGTATCTCTACTTTTTCTCCTTCTTTCCCCTTAGCATTTTCATTGTTCCCCTCAAAAGAGCATCCACTAACAATCGCTGTAGAGAGTGTAGCTATTAAACAAAACTTTATTGCTTTTTTCATTTTTCTAACCTCCTGTTTGTTACTTCAATAATGTAAAGCTTCACATAGTGTGAAGCTCAAGCTTTTTTACCGATGTAAAATTTACCAATTATTTTTCCGCATAAATTCATTACGTATAGATGAACTTCACACATCAACTTTCCTATATTTAACATCCATATCATTTAACTTTCTATACAAAGTTATTCTAATATTCCCCTTTCATCATTACTTCTTCAGCAAACTTAACATCTCCAAACAAAAAAATCGGTATTGATAATTACATATCAATACCGATTTTCAAATTATTATTTTCCTTCTATTAAATCATTCGCCATTTTCCTAAACTCTTGATTAAATGCATCATTCATACCATTTTGAACGTTAGAGAATAATATGACAAACGTTTTTTTATCCCAGTTAAAATTATTAAAAGTATTCCACCCCGCTAATACGCCGTGGTTATGATAATAATCTGGATACGTATAGAAACTAAATCCATATCTTCTTGCAGGTGATGCCGTAAACATATCTAATACACTTTGTTTAGATAACAGCTTTCCATCCATTATTGCCTCATCTAATCTTTTCATATCTTCAACAGTTGTATACATTTCACCACACCCATACAACCAGTTCATTTTTAAGCGGGGTGCAGCTATTAATTCATTATCTTTTCTCGTATAACCTTCTGCTAAAAAAATATCTTCTGGGAGAGTCGCACCCATTCCAGATTCATGCATGCCAGCAGAAGTAAAAATATTTTCTTTGACGTATTCAGCGAGCGGTTTATTTGTAATTTTTTCTACAATATATGCAAGCACCATGTAATTATAGTCTGTATATTTCCAGCCTGTCCCTGCAGGAAATTGCAATTTTTGCGCTCCAATCCACGTTACTAACTTTAAACGTGACCCTGCATCCACCCTACCTTGTCCTTGATCTGGCAAGCCAGATGTGTGTGTTAATAGATTTCGTAACGTAATGTTTTTATCTGCTGGAAACGATGGAATATACTTATTTACATTGTCTTCAATGTTTAATTTCCCTTTTTCTTTTAGCTGCATAATAGATATTGCAACGACCGTTTTCGTAATAGAACCAATACGATATTTCGTTCTTGGCGTTGTTACTACTTTATCTTTCACATTCGCATATCCATAACCTTTTCGTAAAATCACATGATCTTTACTAGCTACAAGAACGCTCCCATTAAATCCTTTATCTTTTAAATATTGATCTAGTTTTCCAGCTACAGCTTCATAGCGTTTTTTCTCAGTTGCATCAACTTCTTGCATATCGTCCTTTTGCTTACTATTTACATTAGAAAATGCCTTTATATCATATTTCTTACCTTTATTTGCATGTATTAGTGCAACGACACTCCCACAAAAAATAGCAAAAACAAAGAAAACGATTAACCATTTCTTTAGCATAATAGGAACCCTCTTTTATATAGTTTCACTTAACGTACATCCATTCTGTTCTATATCTTTTTATTTTCAAATATTTTATAATACTACCTATTATTCACCTAAATGAACTAGATTCCTTTTTCTCATATTCAGTTTTTAGCTACTCTCTATTGTATTTCTTTCTTGCAAAATTTCCACCTTACAATCGGATGCACCCTACTATAATTTCAACATCTTATGTAACATTTGTTACACACGATAAGAAACGGAGTTGTTACGATGAAAAATACTGACAAACGCAATCGCTTAAATGATAGGATATTTCATTACAGGGTAACAAAAAATAACATAGTTTTAATTGAATATTACATAAAACAGATTATAATGTTAAAAGGAAATGACGCTAACAAATTTTTATACAAAATAAATCATGCACATAATGATACAGAAAAACAACTCATTATGGCTAAAGTAACAGGCAATTTCGAAAGAGAAAATGAACGTAACTGAAAATGAATCTCATTTATATTTTAATTATACAACATATAAAAAAGAAATGTCGCTCATTCGGCATTTCTTTAGACTTTCTTCATAAAAAATTTACATTGCTAACTTTCTTTTATTTTTTGTTTTTTCTATATAAACTGACTGCTGAGATACATAGTAATACTACTATACACAACCACGCATACGTATACCCTTTCTTATCTACAATATAACCAAATAAAATAGGTGCAACAATAATAGCAATTTGATTGAATGTAAGTGCCAAACTAACTGTTATCCCAACAGAATCTTCCCTAGCCAACTCAGCAACTTCGGCTATAAAAAGACTAAACCATCCAATTGAAAAGAAACCTAGCAATGCACTTACACCATACAATACTCCACTCGTTACTGTATGTATGCTCATTACTAACAATAGAATTAAGCCGATAGAAGCACAGACAGCTATAAATAATGGCGTGCGCCGATTTCCATTATAAAACAAATCACTAATAGACGCTAATATAACACGGCCAATCATTCCAGAAAAGAACATAACTGAAAATACTGTTCCGGCTACAATAGATGTGATAGATTGTTCCTTTACTAAAAATTTCATAAAGTGTCCAACTAACACCATTTGCAATGAAATCATACAAATACCCGTTATATATATTGGATACAACTCTTTTTTACATATCACTACTTTTAGCTGCGTCCAAAAAGAAATTTTAATATGTTCTTTCCTTGCTTCCTCCTGTACATATGACTCTTTATAAAACACAAAAAATAATAATCCTCCAATTATACAAATGCATGCAATACTATTGATCGCGTAAGTCACATTATATTGTATTGTTAGAAACGGGATTAGCACTCCCGCTAACGCGCCACCAATCGGTATACCAGCTTGCCTTATCCCCATCGCTAACCCACGATTTTCTTTTGGGAACCATTTTAAAATCACTTTACTTCCTCCTGGCTGGGAAACACTATAAAACATGCCCATTAATAAAAGTACAAATAATAACCCATTAAATCCATTTACTATATTAGTCAGTAAAAGTGAACTCCCTAGCAAAAATGAACTGATAGAAATTAATATTTTTTCATTATATTGATCAAGTAGCCGACCGACAAAAAGCATACAAAATAACGGCCCAACATTTACAACACTTACTAACAATCCACTCTCCGTATTCGTAAGTGCATATTCTTCTTTCCAAAATAAAGCGAAAACCCCGACACCATACGTTATAAGTGTCGCTGTTGTTTGAGCAATCGTCGCAACAATTAACATAACCCATTTATAAGTACGATTCACCCTTTCTTCAATCAACATAATAATCCCTCCCCCCTTCCATTGTATGAAAGTTCTGATATCATATAAAATAAAGATTCATCATATAATCCATCAAAAAAATTGATACCTTTTCGGAGGGATGATACGTGGACATAAAAGATTTAACTGTATTTTACGAGGTCGCGAAGGAAAATAATATTTCTCACGCAGCGAAAAATTTGAACTACGTACAATCAGGCGTAACAATGCGTATGAAACAACTAGAAAATGAATTAGGCGTGCCTTTATTTTACCGTAACGGAAAAGGTGTAACTTTAACTTCTAACGGTGAGATTTTATTAACGTACGCCAAACAAATTATCCACTTAATGGATCAATCTATAAAAGCGGTTCAAAGTAATGGAACTGATCCTAAAGGCACTTTGACAATCGGATGTACAGAATCTACAACTGCGGTAAGGCTCCCCTCTATATTAACGGCCTACTATGAGAAATACCCAAAAGTCGATTTAATTTTAGAAACAAATACGACTGAACAACTAATTAAGCTTGTATTCGAGCGAAAACTAGACGGAGCGTTTATAGCTGGCTCTACTCAGCATGCTGAACTCCATACAACTGTATTTCATGAAGAAGAATTGGTTCTTATTAGTAAAAAACCTTTGTCCTCTCTTACAGACATAGAAGATATGAATTTACTTGCTTTTAGTCACGGGTGCTATTATAGAAGTTTATTAGAAGACTGGCTTCAAGAAGAAGACATCTCACCTAAACGAGTTTTAGAATTCGGGACAATCGAAGCTATACTTGCATGTGTAAAATCAAGTATGGGCGTAGCGATTATGATGAAATCAATTTTAAAGGGGCATGAACATGACGTATCATTCAATCCTTTACCCAATAGCTTCAAAAAAGTTCCTACTACTTTCATTACTAGAAACGATATATTTCGCTCAGCTGCATTACAAAAATTTATGGAGATGACTCACAATGCATGAAAAGAAAATACGTGGTATGAAACGAAAAACAAACACTATGATTAAGCGCATTGAGGAACATACAAAAACGTTCCCTTCTACTTTCTATAACGATGAATATTGGTATATGCCTTTACCAGTTTCTCAAGCTTTTATCGAGTCTCATAAAACACCTAGAAAAGTAAAACGATTATGTATACAAACCTTAATAGATCGAGTAAATCATTTAATAAAAATAAAACCAAGTGATACACATACATATCGAGTTGTTACTATAATTTCTATAGAAAATTTATGGAGATCGCAAATTATCGTATTTAAAAACGATGACTACTTTCAAATTTTTTTCAATAGAAATAATGAATTTCAAACATGGATCCCTCTTTCAATTGAAATTAATTTTTGGGAAACTTGGGGAATTTCAATTTGCCCTACTGCCCAAATGTTGCACTTTCTAGAAGTCATTTATGATGAAGATGCAATCGATAAAAAAGAGATTTGGTTTATTGGAGAGTTATCTTAAAAGGGGTACTTTCAAATGAAAAGCTTCCCTTTTTCCACTTAATAAAATCGCTATATAATGAATTTATCGTTTTACTTTATAGGAGGTTTTCAAATGGTAATACCTAAATATCCTGATGTCCCTACTCTTACGAAAAAACAAATCGATCAAATTACAGAAATCGTTTTTCTAAAAGAAATAACAACACAAAAATGTGATGCTATTTTCGTTTTCGGCGGTTCTCATCCCGGCAATTGGCAAGCTCCTCTAGAAGCTTACCGACAAGGTTTAGGAAATCAAATTATCGTTACAGGTGGTACTAGTTTGCATGGCATGAAACATCCGAGCTGGAATTACGGGGATTTGTCAGATGCAGAAGTAATTGTAACTAAATTAATTGAACATGGCGTACCAAAAGATGCTATCATGTTCGAGAAAAACTCCCTCCATTCTATCGCTAATGTAATAGAAGCGAAAAAGATTTTTGATTTTACAAAGATTAATCGCCTACTATTTGTTTGCAAAAGCTTAGGCGCTGGTCGGCAATACAGAGTATTAAAAAAACATTTACCTAAAACTATTACTTGTATCCCATATACATTTGATACAAGTTTCGATGGTGAGTTTATAATTAATAGATATAATTGGATGGAAAATGAGAAAAGCCGCTCTATGATTTTTGGAGAATACTTGAGAAATATTTGCTACGGTAGAAAAGGCGGCATTGAGCCACCTGAAAATGAGGTTGAAGGTTTAGAAGAATATGTATCCTACTACTATAATCTAGCATAATAGAAAAAGGTATACCAAAACCTCGGTATACCTTTTCTCCTATTTATTTTTCTTTTAACACACTATGTAATCGATCAGGATAATTTGTAAACATTCCTGTAGCACCCCATTTCATTAACAATCTCATATCTGGTTTCTCATTAATTGTATAAGGGTGAATTAACAGACCATTATTTCTAGCCATTTTCATATATGACTCATCAATAATTAGTTCTCCGTTATCATTGCGTAAGTTCGGTCCAATACCAACTGCATACTTTTTAATTTCTTGAAAATCTTCATTTGTTACACGTTTCGGTTCATGTGTAATGCCAGACCATTCAACAATCTCATTGTTTTCATTTGGATAATACCAAAGCAGTTGAACTAACGGAATATTTTTATTCATACTATGAATCTTTGTTAAACTATCTTTACTAAATGACTGAATCATAACACGGCTAGAAGACATGTTTTGACCTACTAAATTATATTTTTTTAATAAAGCTAATAATTTCTCTTCCATTCCTGGATACACATCTGGTGATTTTGTTTCAATGTAATACTTCATGCTTCTTCCGTACTTTTGGAAAATTTCTTCAAGAGTCGGAACCTTTTGACCAACGTACTCTTGCTTAGCCTTTTCTGGATAAGCTTTATTGAACCAAGATCCTGCATCTAAGCTTTTTATTTCACTTAATGTTTTATCTCGTACTTCACCTGTTCCATTTGTAGTGCGATCAACTGCTGTATCATGCATTGCAATCAACTGGCCGTCCTTAGTTAACTGAATATCTAATTCCAAATAATCCGCTTTCATTTTTTTCACAAGATCATAAGAAGCAAAAGTATGCTCAGGTGCATGTCCACTTGCTCCGCGATGTGCAATATTTAAAAACTTATTCGTATCCCATTCATGCTTCCCTTCTGCTTTCGCATGAACAGCTCCCCCAGCAAAGATACTTCCCGTCATAAAGAAGATAACTAACACGCTAATAATTTTTCTCATCCTTCTAATCCTTCCTACGCTGCAAATTTCAACAAGTTAATGAGATTTACACGAAATAGAAGATATACTTTCATCATTTTTATAAGTTTATATTAAAATTCCAATCTTACAAATATAATTCCCCTATGTTATTACTATACTATTTATTTTCCATATCCCCCCTATTCACATGTAACTTCCTATTGATTACAGTTCATCAATAAAAAAAGCCATAAATTATTTAAAGGACACTTCTGTATCCCTAAATAAATTTATGGCTTATCTCAAATATCTCCGGCCTCGATTAACTTGTCGAAATTAATCATACCAAACCTATTAATATTTGTGAATATTATTTAAATAGATATTTTCTATACTAAAGCAAACGGCGGCATTAACTGCGGACCCTTTCCCATACGTGCCAACACCCAATCATCGTAATACCACATTTCCGTTTGACGACGACTCATCATATAATCCCAGCGTACTTCACGCTCAAATTCGATGATTTGTCCGTCGCCTCCAATTGTCACCCAGTTAAAACTCCCATTATCATGCATCATTTTCACCCATAAAACAGGAAAAGTAACAATTTCTCCTTCACCTTTATACTGTCTCGTTTGTTTTTCTATACGAATTAAAGTTAAACCACTTGCATATTGTTGATCAACCTTTTCCATTACATCCATTGCTATTTGTTCAGCATCATCTTTACGAGGCAGTTTATTTGAGTATACCGGCATCATATTCGTATAACTTAATAAACACTTATCATTTTGAGTAGTAATGGTTGTAATATGAGCACCGCCATAATGTAACAACTCTTCCGCCTGATAGCGCTTGATGAAAACTTGTACACCGTCACGTAATTCTTCATGCTCCCGTACTAACTTTACATACTTCGGAAGTGGTAATAACATTGACACTTCTTTACTACAATTTTGAAAAGTATTATATTGATTCGCCATTTAACATCTCTCCCTTATATATAATTCCTCTGGAACATGTGTAAGAAATTCCGTTAGCTCCCCGGCATAATATACATATAATTCATGCATCGCCCTCGTACATGCTGTGTAAAATAAATTGCGTTCAGACTCCCTATAATAACTTTCATGAGAAGCATCAAATATAATAACAGCGTCAAATTCTATCCCTTTCGCCAAATAAGCAGGAATAACAACAACGCCTTTCTCATAAGTTGTATTCTCTTTTTTCATAAGATGGACGTGTAATGTATTCCCTATTAACTCCATCACTTTCATACATTCTTCATTTGTTTTACAAATAACTGCAATCGTTTTATGTCCTTTTTCTTCTAACTCTTTCACCTTAAAAATCATATTTTCTACATGCTCTCGTTCATCACTTACTTTTATATAAACGGGCTTCTTACCATCCCTGTTAAAAGCTTCAATATCATTTCCATTTGGAATCATACACTTTGTAAATTCAATGATTGGTTTTGTCGATCGATAACTCCGGTTAAGCTGGACTGTTTCTACTTTACGATTTGCAAATAATGCGGAGATAAAATTGTTCTCTCTATTGTAATCATGAGAGAAAATATTTTGATTGAGATCACCAAGTAATGTCCATTTCGCCTTCGGAAATAGTCGTTTTAGAAATGCTAATTGAAAGGATGTATAATCCTGCACTTCATCGATGAATACAAATTTCACAAGATGATTCGTTTTAAAACCTTCAAGTAATTCTTTTAAAAATAAATACGGCGTAACATCTTCATTTGCTAGCTGTTTATCCTTCAAACGCTTCACTGTCTGCTTACATATATCTTCCCAGCAATCTGGTACGAAAATATCTTTCTGCTTACTTTCAAATAACTGCTCAAAAATTGCAGGATGATTTACAAAAGCAAATTTTTTCACCTTTCTACGTAGCGAACGAAAATGTTTCTTCACTACATATTTCGTTAATAACTCATGTTCTTTCTCATAATAATCAAATTGATTATCTTTCTCTATTTTTTCATATATGCGATTGTAATCTTCTTTATTTAAATACTGAACTTCTCGTTCCACCCAATCTTTTTTCGCTTCTATCTTTTCAAAATCATTTAACTTCCGAAGAACCCATTCCATTGTAAGTTGCATTCGATTCGGTATAGCAATAGACATGTCTAGACTATAAAAATAATCACATATGGATTTTGCTTTTATAAGTACTTCACTTTTACATGTAACATCATGAAAGTGTAAACCTTTTTCCCCTAGACTTTTCGCGTATTTCTCAAGTAGTCCCATAAATTCAACCGAGGATTTATATTGAATTCCCTTCACTCTAGTTTCATACGTACTTTCATGCTTCTTCGTTAATACGTATTCTAACTGCGCAAATGAATCTTCTACAGTAAAGCTTTTTCCAATCACATGTTCCACATACGCTTGAAACGTCGTTTGTTGCATATTCTCTTCCCCAAGCTCTGGCAAAACGTTTGCAATATAACTATTGAACAACTCATTCGGAGAAAACAGTAACATTTGATCCGCATAAACCGTGCCGCGGTAATGATACAATAAATAAGCAACGCGCTGCAGTGCCGCTGAAGTTTTCCCGCTCCCAGCAGTTCCTTGCACAATTAACACATCACTTTTATCGTTTCGAATAATTTGATTTTGTTCTCTTTGTATTGTCGTTACAATGCTTTTCATTTGTTCACTTGCATTTCGTCCCAGTGCTTCTTGTAATAATTCATCACCTATCGTCACACCTGTATCAAACATACTTTGAATCGTTCCGTTTCGAATCATGTATTGACGTTTTAAAAGCAAATCACCTGAAATCGTACCTATTGGCGCTTTATACTGTGCCCTGCCTAAAGTGTAATCATAATAAAGACTCGAAATAGGTGCTCGCCAATCATATACTAAAAACTCATCATTTTCTTTATCATAAAAAGAGCCGATACCGATATACATTTCATCGGCATCCGCTTCATCATCTTCTTTAAAATCAATCCGGCCAAAATACGGCGTTTCTTTTATTTTCATTAAAAGGTTATATTCATTTTTCGTATGACGATGTGTATGTTCTCTTTCAGCGAGAAGCTCTGCCTCTTGCCTAATACTCGCCGCCGTTTCAACCGCTTCTTTAATATTATCTATATTTACTTTTACATCTTCCCAAAAGTTTTTTCTAATACTAACAATTTCAGACTTCACCGATCCAACTCGGCCATCAAGCTCTTTCAGTTCTTCATCTACTTTTTCAATGACTATATTTACACGTTTTTTCTCTTCTTTATAATGACTCATATAATCTCCCCTTCTCATACTGTTTGAAAGCCTTATATGATACGTAACTTTTTACTTTCGAAAAATGCCACAGGTAACAATCTCCCATGACTTTTGGAACTCTTCGTTTATCCTCTCTTCTTTCCATCTCTCAGAAAAGGCAGGATGATAAAACACTGAAAGTAACCAAAATAGCGTATGCGCTAAAAACAAACTATCTTGTTTTTCAATCTCATTGCGCTCTATCCCGCGATTTATCACATTCTCCAGTTGTCCAACTAATCTTTCTTCATGCTTTTGAATTACCTTATTCTTTTGCTGCACTAATGAACTATTCAATGTAAATAACTCTTCGTTTTCCAGCAACTCTTTCTTTTTAAGCTGAAATAAACGAAAGAACCACTCTTGTAAAATGCTTTCCGTCTCTCCATCTTTTCCTGCAATTTTCTCAAGCTGATCCGAGTATTTGAACAGCCACCTTTCTAAAATAGCATCGCGCAGCGTTGCCTTACTCCGAAAATAAGAATATAAAGCTGCATGACTAACATCAAGTGACTTCGCAATACTAACAAGTGTCGTTCTGCTCCATCCATATTTCATTAACTCTTTTTCCGCTGCATCTAAAACAACATTTTTCGTTAACGCCTTATCTGTCATTTTTCTCACCGTCCATTTTATTTACATAACAATATCATTCCAATAACAACTTACATTTTTTATTTTTTGTAAGTTAAGTGCAAAAAAATACTATTTCAATTAGGTTATAAGATTAACACATCCTCTTTCAACTTACAATATTTTTATTTTGTAAGTTGAAAGCATAATAGAAGAATTGCCTTATATAAGACAATTCTTCCTCGTTACTTAAAAATTACATAATAAATGATTCATTACTTCATTAAGTACTGCATCTGGATTTGCTACCTCTTTTTCCAAACGCCATCCTATAAAACCATCTGGTCTAATTAATACAGCTCCGCCATTCTCTATCCCATATAATTTACTAAAAATATCTTCTTGAGCAATAAAGTCTCCACTTCCCCCTACTCGATACAGTTTAATATTTATTCCTAATTTAGATGAAACATCAAATACAGCTTCAGCCCAAGAGCTATTGTCTACTCCAGTAAGTAATACAAAATTGTTACCAAATAAGTCTAATATAGAAGCTTCTTTCCCTTTATACATCCCCCAAAAGTGCGGCGCTCGCGTTCCAGGTCTCCCGTTCAACTCTACGCTATCCATTCTATGTGGAGTGACTGAGTCATCTATAATCGCCTCTGAACAATACTGATATCCAACTGTAACAGCTAAACCATCCATATTATTCAAACTGCCTTCCTCTCTATTCGCAGCACGAAACAGTAAACTACTCGCATAATCTGTCGTTAATTTTGCAACAGGATATCTCTCTTCATGATATGTTTCTAACAATTTTGGTTTTGCCTTGCCTTTTATAACAGCCGCTAATTTCCAAGCTAAATTGTGCGCATCTTGTATTCCTGTATTGGAACCAAACCCTCCAGTTGGCGGCATAATATGTGCAGAATCGCCAACTAAAAAAACGCGATTATCTTGAAATTTTGTAGCAGTACTTTCAGTCGCTTCCCACGGTAAAACACTTACTATTTCTGACTCAACATTTGTACTTCCAATTGCGGTTTGAATAATTTGTTTACAACGTTCTATAGTGAAATCCTCTGGTCTCTCTCCTTTTAATGGATCATAGGATACATGGTAAATCCATCTTTTTTCGTTATCGACTGGAATGAGCGCACCAAGAACTTCCGGATGAAGTACCATAGTAAAACCAAATGCATCTCCTTGTATAAACTCACTTAAATCCGCTTCAAAATAAATATTCATATAATAACCGCCAATGGTTCCACGACCCTCAGTTGTAATCCCTAATTCCTTACGTATTTTACTTTTTGCTCCATCTGCTGCAATTACATAATCACAATGAATAATACTTTCTTCTTCCGTTTCGCGATTCCGAATCGTTGCGATTACCCCTTGCTCATTTTGTTCATAAGAAACTAATTCATGATAAAAAGATAATTCTCCGCCTAATGTTCTCGCTTCTTGTAACATCATCTTTTCCAAAGTAATTTGATAACAAGCAGTTTGTTTTGATGGACTAATCTCTTCTATTTTCTGAAGTAACTTTTCATCATTTTCATACTGATTCGCCCTCATTTGTGCCAATTCTTCCTGATTCGCCTCAGCTATTGTATGAACCGCTATTCTTCCTCGGCAATTTTCTAACGCTTTACCCGCTGATCTAATTCTTTGTTCTAAACCTAATTCTCGAAATAACTCCATCGTACGAAAAGTAATTCCACCCGCTTTTGGATGAATTGCAGTAGACGGATGCCTTTCAATAAGTAAGTACTTAATGTTATGTTTTGCAAGGAATAACGCAGATGCTAATCCTGATAATCCCCCTCCAACAATTAAAACTGGTACATCATTCGATTTCATATATTTATCCTCCACATCATTGTTCTGAGCTCAGTGACATAAATATAATCAAAAAAACAACAAAAATATAGACTTATATTTCATTTTAAAGTATCATATAGATAGATTACGCCCCAAATTACTTTTACTCTTTCATATATCTATAATCCGCTTGTATTATGTATGTATGAAAGAGTAAAACGAAACAACTCACTTTAAAATAATAAAAACATGATAAGCGGTCGTAACCCTAAAAATTATACAGGGTTACGACCGCTTAATTTTTTGTTCAATGGCTTAACTATCCTCATCTAGAAACAACGTATTATTAAATCATTTTCTATTTTAAAACTTTATCCATTCCAATATGTAATTCTTTTCTACCCCCTTTATCATTTTCAACATAAAAAATTCATTCGTCTCGATTTTCTTTCCCAATATTGCAGTTCATACAACAATCATGTAGCATTACGGTATCGAAATAATGGTCCATCATTTTAAACCTTTCGACTAATTTTTGGAGGTAAAGTGATTGAAATGAATAAACAAGAACAATTAAATGTTATAAAAAAAGATTTTATTGATTCTCAAAAAGTATTATTGGCAATTGGCGATGAAACACGTCAAGCTATTTTGTTAGTTCTCATGGAAACGGAATGTCAAACCGGATTACGTGTAGGAGAAATTACGAAACAAACACACCTTTCTCGGCCAGCGGTATCACATCACCTAAGGATTTTACGAGAAGCCGGTATTATTTTAATGCGTAAAGAAGGTACAAAAAACTTTTATTATATTGATATACGTACAAAATTAAGTTTATTAAAAAATCTTGTATTAGACATTGAAAAGCTATTGCACAACTTTTATCCCACTTTAACGGGCAGTAAGACCCCCACCTCAAAATTCAGCGAAAGCAAATAATTTAGATAGGGGATCAACTGCCCATAAAGGTCCGATTGGTGAGGGCTGATAATCAGTGGGGGATGAAGCCCCCCACAGTTTCATTTTATTGAAATTTGGAGGTATAAGAAATGAAAGCGATGATAATTGATAAATACGGAAAAGTCCCAATGCATATGACAGAGGTACCTACTCCTGAAATAAATGAGTATGAAGTGCTCGCAGAAATTCATGCAGCTAGCATTAACCCAATTGATTTTAAAATACGCGATGGAAAAGTAAAAATGTTACTGAAATATGAAATGCCGCTAATCCTTGGGAATGACTTTTCCGGTGTCATTACGAAGGTTGGATCAAAAGTAACTCGTTTTAAAGTCGGTGATGAAATATATGCTCGTCCAAGAAAAAATAAGATTGGTACTTTCGCGGAATATATAGCCATTCATGAAGATGATATAGCCTTAAAACCGAAAAATTTAAGTTTTGAGGAAGCTGCGTCAATTCCACTCGTTGGCTTAACATCCTATCAAGCATTACATGACATTATGCACTTACAAAAAGGTCAAAAGATTTTAATTCACGCTGGATCTGGTGGTGTTGGTACTTTCGCAATTCAGTTAGCAAAAATAATGGGCGCTACTGTTACAACGACTGCTAGTGAAGCTGGTACGAATTTAGTCAAGTCTCTTGGTGCAGATGAAATTATTAATTACAAAACAGAAAAATTTGAAGAAATACTAACAAATTATGATGCAGTATTTGATACAATTGGCGGTACAACACTTGAAAAATCATTCAACATTATAAAAAGCGGTGGCAACATTGTTTCCGTTTCAGGTACGCCGAATGCTCGATTCGGTAAAGAATTCGGTTCAGGATTTTTCAAAACACTCTTATTTTCATTAGCAAGCAAAAAACTTACTGCACTTGAAAAGAAGCATAATGCTCAATATTCATTTTTATTTATGAAGCCAAGCGGAGATCAACTACGCACTATTGCAAACTATATTGAAGCCGGAAAAATCAAACCGGTAATCGATCGAGTTTTTTCATTTGAAGATGCTCAAAAAGCAATGGAATATTCAGAGGCTGGCAGAGCAAAAGGAAAAATAATCGTAAAAATTAAGTAATAATAAAAACTCCATTTTTTAAAATGGAGTTTTTATATTTGCTGTTAAATAGACATAGTGCAGTGAAGTCCTTACAATAGATTGCAAGGGGAAATATCATATTATACTTTTAGCTAATTTTACAAAAAATACATACGTACACATACATAATAAAAAAATAAACAAGGAGGAGATACAATGACTAAAAATAATGAAGCAGGTTGGAATTTAGACAATAGTTATGCTACTTTACCACATTCATTTTATACAGAAATCCCCCCTACTCCCGTAAGTTCACCGGAGTTAGTTAAGCTAAACCATTCACTTGCGATATCTCTTGGCTTTAATCCGGAAGAACTGAAGAAAGAAACCGAAATTGCGATTTTCGCCGGTAATGCACTACCAGAAGGAGCTCATCCATTAGCTCAAGCGTATGCTGGCCATCAATTTGGACATTTTAATATGTTAGGCGACGGTCGTGCTCTTTTAATTGGTGAACAAATTACTCCTTCAGGTAAACGTTTTGACATTCAGCTGAAAGGTTCTGGCCCTACTCCTTATTCACGCCGTGGTGATGGTCGTGCTGCACTCGGTCCGATGCTACGTGAATATATTATTAGCGAAGCAATGTATGCACTTGATATCCCAACTACCCGCAGTTTAGCAGTTGTCACAACAGGTGAGCCAACCTATCGTGAAACAAAGTTACCTGGAGCTATTTTAACTAGAGTTGCAAGCAGCCATATACGCGTCGGCACATTTCAATATGCTGCAGCTCGCGGCTCAATCGAAGATCTTCAATCGCTAGCTGACTATACAATAAAAAGACATTACCCAGAAATTGAAGATCCTGAAAACCGATATACTGCATTGCTACAAGAAGTCATCAAAAAACAAGCCAGCCTCATCGCTAAATGGCAACTTGTTGGATTTATTCACGGCGTAATGAATACTGACAATATAACGATTAGCGGTGAAACGATTGATTACGGCCCTTGTGCATTTATGGACCATTACGACCAAGGAACTGTATTTAGCTCTATTGATACACAAGGCCGCTACGCATATGGAAACCAACCATATATGGCCGCATGGGACCTTGCGCGATTAGCAGAATCTTTAATACCAATTCTGCACGAAGATGAAGAAGAAGCATTAAAAATTGCTCAAGACGAAATTTCAAAATTTAGCGTACAGTATGAAAACCTGTGGTTCCTTGGAATGAAAAAGAAATTAGGACTATTTAGCAACGAAGAACAAGATCATTCACTTATTGAGCAACTTTTAAAAATGATGGAGAAATATAAAGCGGATTACACTAATACATTCCGTTCATTAACTCTTAATACGTTAGAAAATACCCCTCTATTCGATAGCTCTGAATTTAAAGAATGGTACAAACTGTGGCAATCTCGATTAGAAAGACAAGATGAATCGAAAGAAAATGCCTACGAAATGATGAAAAATAATAACCCATCAATCATCCCAAGAAACCATCGCGTAGAAGAAGCACTAGAAGCAGCTGTCACAAATGGCGACTATAGCGTAATGGAAAAACTTCTTGAAGCTCTAGCAAATCCTTATGCGTATGCTACAGATCAAGAAGAATACTGCGTTACACCTGCGCCTACGAATCGTCCTTATCGTACTTTTTGTGGGACTTGATTGTTTAATATGTAAAAAGGTGTATTCATACAAATTGTGTGAACACACCTTTTTTATATTCCCACCTCTCAACTAGAACTTTAAAATACCCCTCCCCGATTTCCTTTCTTTACTCCAAACCAAAATTAATACTATTCCAATCGGCTTACTGAAAATCTTATTAAACAAATATTGAGAAATAAAAATCGTATTTCTAAATATTGTTATTTTTGATACTATATTTTATAAGAATATTCAAAAAGCGAGGGGATTTCATGAACGTTCAACTACAAGGTAATGAACAAATTACAAAATTATTTAATGACTGGTATTTAGCCATGCTAAAACAAGATGTGTCCCAGGCGACAAACTTAAAGCATGAAATTGAGGAAAAGCAACTAAACATTACAGAAGATGAAAACTTAGCATTATACTATTCTCTACTAGATTTTCGTTTCAAAGTTTTAACTGATGGTTTAAGTATTACAAAAGACAGTTTCAATAAGATAGATTCTTACGCCATTTCACCTAATCACCAACTTTCTTACTACTATCATTTATTTAAGGCGATTCATGCTACTTTAACAACAAATTATAATTTAGCAAGTGAACATTATGAAAAAGCTGAGAGACTACTGGTAAATGCCACTGATGATCTAGAAAAAGGGGAATTTAATTATCGAATGGCTATTTTCTATTATCATTTTTACCAGCCAATTGAGGCTATTGAGTATGCAACCAAGGCGAAAGAATTCTTCATAAAAGCTGTAGGCTATGAAAAGAATGTCGCCTCTTGTGAAAGCGTATTAGGTGCAGCATTTGTATATTTAAAACAATACGAGCAAGCAGAGGAAAAATATAATTCAGCAATCAATATTTTACAGAAACAGGGTGAAGAATCATTACTGTTAAGAGTGCGTAATAACTTAGGTTGGCTATATGCTAATCAAAACTTATCAACATTAGCTATTCGTCATCTATCTGAAGTGACAACAAAAATGCCTACACATTTTAAAGCGATTTTCTTACAAGCAAGGGAACATTCTAAACTTGGTGAGATAAATATCGCTTCAGAATTTATAAAAAAAGGATTAAAAATTTGTACAGAACTTAACAATGAAGAATATATGCTTCACTTTAAAATTTTAGAGTCCCTTAACAATAACAAGTCAACTGAAGACTTAGAAAAAATTATTCTTGAAGGAATTGCGTATTTCGACAAAGAATCCTTATATAACTACACTCAGGAATATTCAGAAAAGTTAGCCATTAAACTTTATGATGAAAATAATCATATAAAAGCAAGTGAGTATTTTCATAAAGCGTTACAAGCAAAAGAAAAAACGTTTGAGAAAGGGGCATTAAAATGATAAAAAAAATTAGTTCTATCGTTTTAGGATTATCTGTACTAGGTATTGTATCTATTGGTCTAAATAGTTCATTTACATATCAAGCAGGCCATGCGGATTTCCCTGCACCACAAAGACCTGACCTTGTTCAATCCGTTGACGTAAGTAAAGACTATAACTCAACAATAGCTGAAAAAACACTTTAGAAAACGAAAGACCTTCATTAAGAAGGTCTTTTTTAATAAGCTTATTTAGAATATTTCCCTTTCATATAGGCTTTATTTTCTCATCAACTCCGCAATCCCCCTACTCCCCTCACTACCAACTTTCTCAAGTTTCTCCACAACTAATGCTCTTCTTTCCACAGAATGATTTTGACTTAACTTCGCTTTTCCTTCTATTTTACTAATCTTAATTTTAAAACCAACTATCCCCTTACTTAATCCCACCATATAATTTGGATCTACATCATCAAGTGAGTAGGCACTCTGTGGATCTTCATATGTATGTACTAAATCTTGAAGAGAATTTATTAATTCCTGTTCATCTTCAACAATTTCTAATTCACCATATACATGCACTGCAACGTAATTCCATGTTGGTACTGCATTGTTTGTTTCATACCATGACGGCGATATGTAACTGTGTGGCCCTTGGAATATAGCGAGTACTTATTGATTCCCACTATCTTTCCACTGTTCATTCGGCCGTGCGAAATGACCATGTAACGTGAGTGTTTCCCTATTTAACAACAACGGCAAATGTGTTGCATATGGTTCCCCGTTATGTTGAGAAAATAATGTCGCAAAGCTATTTTGTTCAATTATTTCATACTTCATCTCTTGATCTTGTATTGCAAAATATTTTGGTATGTACATAATTCCCCTCTTTTCCGGTCTTTTATTTCTCATTATATTTAAGTCTCGTTTCATTCAATAGGGCCAGTTTGTATTTCTTTTACAATGGCAGCTTTCTATCCAAAAAGAACAGGCGGCATATACTCCATGCCGCCTTAGTTTATTTCTTCTAATATATTTGTAATAAATTTCGTCTTACCTTCACTGTAGCTCGTTCTACTTTTTGACTCTCTTGCTAACTCGTCCTTTAAACGACCATATTCACCAGCAACATCTTCATGTTCACGAAGATAATCCCGAAACGCTATATGTCTTCTTAGCTCTTCACTTTCTTTATCACACACATACAAATGATGTTCCATCCAATCTGTACTTTCTCCGTCCCACGGAACGAAAGTATCCTTTCTACCAAATGCCTCTCTCCCTTTATAACTCCATTTTTCCTGATGATAGTATCCTATCGCTTCAAGATTTGTTACTACTTCAGGAAAAATCCCATAATCTTCTATTACAATATCAATATCTAATATTGGTTTTGCTGCAAGCCCTTTAATAGATGTACTCCCAACATGTTCAATGGATAAAATGCTGTCTTCCATTACATCGTTAATGAGAGTTTGTAGCTTATTAAATTCACTTTCCCATTTGATGTTATATTCTTCGATAGTAATTCTTTGTTTCAATGTATCCCTCTCCTCAAAAGCAACTATAACCTCTGAATATGAGTATCCTTAAAATCTGTCTCATATTTCAATCCATATCCAAACATTCGATCCATTCCAATATGTGCTGTCCATATTAAACCAATCATTATAACCGTATCTACCTTAAAATAGACTCCTATGATAGCTATTACTATCGATATAATATATGTGTGACATATATTATAAATCTTAGCACCTACATGATTATTTATACCATACGCTAACATTGATAAATCCGGAGCTAAAAGGAACAGAAAAAATATTATCCAACTAAATTCATATACTGAATACGCATAAATGGCAGCTATGAAAACAACTAGCCCTTCAAAATGTACAATACGTTTTTGCATTCTTTATCATTCCTATTTTTCTATATTTACCGATAAAGTTTCATCACTGAAAGTATCCTTTGCATTTTTTGACCAGATGGTTGCTAATATTGGTCCTGCAATGTTATGCCATACTGCTGCTAATACACTTGGAAGCGCAGCTGCTGGTCCAAAATGTGCTGTTGCTAGCGCAACACCTAAACCTGAATTTTGCATTCCTACTTCTATTGAAATAGCTCTTCTTGTCCCTTCGTCTAGTCTAAGTATGAATGCTGTTATATATCCGAGTAAAAAACCAAATGCATTATGAAGCATAACTGCGATAAATATAAGAAGTCCTGAAGAAGTAATGCTACTTACATTTGCTGAAACTACCGCTGAAACAATAATGATAATTGCTAAAACTGATATGAAAGGGATAACGGTCATTCCTTTCTTAACAGTTTTCGGGAAAAACTTCTTCACTACTAATCCTAAAATAATAGGTATGATAATGACTTGTACGATAGAAAGAAACATAGACATAGGATTAACCGGCATCCATTGTCCTGCAAGCAATAGTAAAATAAGAGGTGTAGCAATTGGTGCTAGTAACGTTGATAATGATGTCATTGCAATAGACAACGCTAAGTTCCCTTTTGCTAAATAAACCATAACATTTGATGCAGTGCCACCCGGTACTGAACCGAGTAACACTAATCCAGCTGCTAATTCGGCTGGCAGATTCATAACGTAGGCTAGTACGTATGCGACAAGTGGCATAATAATAAACTGAGCACATACACCGATAATAACTGGCAATGGTTTTGTAGCAATGATTTTAAAATCAACAGCCTTTAACGTTAATCCCATCCCAAACATAACAACCCCAAGTAAAATCGTTATGTAACTAGTTAACCCTAGAAATGGAGCAGGAATAAAATACGCAATAGCTGCAATACAAATAACCCAAAATGCAAAATACTTTCCAGCTATATTACTTATCGCTTCTAGTACTTTCACCCAATCAGCCCCTATCCTTTAACTGAAAAACTTTATTCGGATTCAAAATATTTTGCGGGTCAAGAGCTTTCTTTATTTTCTCCATTACGAGTAATGCCGCCCCATGTTCTTCTTCTTGATACTTCCGCTTTCCGATTCCAACGCCATGTTCTCCCGTACACGTTCCCCCTCGTTTAAGAGCATATAAAACGATACTTTCATTTATTTCGTCTGCCTTTTCCACTTCTTCTTTATCGTTAGGATCAACCATTAAAAGCACATGGAAATTCCCATCTCCTACATGACCAAGAATACCACCAACAAGACCAACCTTATCTAATGTCTCTCTCGCATGTTGAATTGCCCCAGCCAATTCTGAAATTGGTACACATACGTCTGTACTCATAAGCTTTTTACCAGGATAGCTATGGACGTAAGCGTATGCTAGATTATGCCGCGCATCCCATAATTTATTTCTCGCTGCCGTTTCCGTTTCAAAAGCAACTTCTTTACATTTATGATCAAAAACAATTTCTTTCGTAAACTCAATATCTTGCTTTAGCCCTGCTTCATTACCATGAAACTCTAAAAACAGCGTAGGCTCTTCTCTGTAACTTGTTTCACTATAATGATTGACTTGTTTCATAGATAGTTCATCAACGAGTTCAATTCTCGCAATCGGAATACCCGCTTGTAATATGTTAATAACAGCTTCTACTGCATCATTTATAGCCGGAAACGATGCTCTCGCGGCCATAACATGTTCTGGTATACCGTATACTTTTAGTGTTAATTCCGTAAAACATCCAAGCGTCCCTTCTGACCCTACGAAAACACCGTTTAAATGGTAACCTGATGATGACTTCGCCGCTAAATTCCCAGTATGTATTACTTCTCCATCAGCAAGAACGACTTCTAAATCACGAACTTGATTACGCATTACTCCATACTTAACCGCTGTCGTTCCGCTTGCATTTGTAGCAGCCATTCCACCTAACGTTGCATCTGCTCCTGGATCCACACTAAAAAACAATCCATACTTTTTCAATTCTTTATTAAGCTGAGAGCGAGTCACTCCTGGTTGTACTCTCACTAGAAAATCTTTCTCTCTTATTTCAAGAATTTTGTTCATTAACGAAAAATCAACTGTAATCCCTTTTTCATAAGGAATTACGTGTCCCTCTAAACTGGACCCTACTCCAAACGGAACGACAGCTGTTCCGTGCTGACTCGCTACTTTCATTATCGCGCTAACTTCTTCGGTCGTTTTCGGAAAAACTACTACATCAGGTAAACTACTAGCATGATAAGATTCATCTTTACTATGTAACTCTCTTACTGTCGTATTGATTACTACTCGATCTTCAGGAATTACGTTTTTTAATTCATTTACTAAACGCTCTACTGTTATTTCCATCGTACACTCTCCTACTCTCTATAAATTTGAATTACAAAATATGTTAAGTGTTTTATACATAATAATCCGAAAAATTAAATAATTCAAGTTTTACATAAATGAAATTCGTTTCCTACTATCCAATAAACAAAAAGAACTTGCAATTAATTGAATATAGATTAAATAGTATAATAAAATAAAACCAGACCTTATATTTAGAGTTTTTGAGTTTGATTATATATAATCAAACTTTTTGTTTGTATGGGGTAGCACAAATAAAACGCGAATTTCGTACGCTAAGGATATCCAATATAAAAAATCCCAATCTCTCAGTGATATACATAAGAAATTGGGATTTAATTATTTAACAATTGCACTCAACTGTTAAATAATATCTATTTTTTCATACGCTTTACAAACCTATAACCTGTTATCTCGTAACCAAGGAATTTATATAGTTCGTGTGCCTTTATCCTCTGTTCACTTTTTCCACTTAGAAGATAAATAAAATTAGAACCCCTTTTCAAAGACCATTCTTCCACATATTTAATCAATGCTTTCGCAATACCTTGACCACGATATTCTTTCTTTGTAACTAGCGATGTTATTTGAATCTTTTCATCATTGTTTGTGTACGTTGTATGAATTGTTATTCCTATCATCCCTACTAAGTTATTATCATTTATTGCAACAAAGGTGTAGTAATTTGGATTGGATTCGATACGTTGCATTCTTACTTTCATTTCATCTAATGAACTGGGATAACCTAAATCTGGCATTAAATCTGTAAATTGTTTGATGTCATCAGAATTATATTTTCTTATCTCCACTAAGGAACCCCCCACATTTTTTCTCTAATTATATCATCTTTAATATTACAATATTTGTCTTAACGTACAGAATCCGCGTTATGTTGGTGTACCCCATGCCCATCACCTTAAGAATTTAGAACTTCCCCAAAAAATTATGAGTTTTTTGTTACAAGTTATCACAAAATTTTCGTTTTTTTGGTAGTTTTATTTTCTTAGCTTGATTACGATGAGCGGCACCCCATAAAGGCCCCTAATACATAATTGATGTTCTGCCATTTGTAGAAAACAATTCACTTATACCATTTTAACAAGAAGAAATATCTCGTCCATGTTGTAATATTGGCTTACGTTAAGCTTGTGAAAAAAACATATTCATGTATAATACAATTGATGTATGATACATTAGTTGTAGGAGGGGGACCTTTTTGAAAAGAGAAGATGCCTTAAAACTAAGAACAGATATTAAGAAAATGATTGTAATAACTGGGGTTTTTGAATCTCAAAATTTGCCCAATGGACCATTTGAAAAACCTTTACCAACTTCTCAAATGATGGCGTTAGAAGAACTAGAGGTGGAAAAATTAACAGTTTGGCAACTATCCAATAAACTTAGATTAGAGACTTCAACTGTAAGTAGATTGGTAGATAAGTTAGTAAAAAAGGGGCTTATTTATCGTGAAGTAAATGAAAAAAATAGAAGAGAACTTTTTCTGCACCTCACAGAAAAAGGTCACATAACTGTTAATTGCTTAAGAGAGCAATCCATTACATTTTATCAAAGTATTCTCAATAATTTATCAGAGTCAGAACAAAAAATAGTTGTGGATGGTTTTGAATTATTTATTGATTCTATTTCTAAGTCTTTTGATTAGAATGAGGTAAATCATAACATTTGGAGGATAAAATGAGTTTGCATTTTGAACGTCCTATTATTGAATTAAAAGAGAAATTTGATGAATTAAAGAAAATTATGAAAGAAAATAATGTAGATTTATCTTCAGAAATTCATGAATTAGAAAAACGTTTAAATAAAATGCAAGATAAAATTTATTCTAATATTACACCTTTTCAACGAGTTCAAATTGCAAGGCTACGTAACCGGCCCACGACATTGGACTATATACCTTTATTGTTTACAAACTTTCTCGAACTTCATGGTGATCGATTATATGGTGATGATAAAGCAATGATAGGTGGTATTGCAAAATTTAAAGGAATGCCCGTTACGGTTATTGGTCATCAAAGAGGTAGAAATACAAAGGAAAGTATAGAAAGAAATTTTGGAATGGCACATCCAGAAGGTTATAGAAAAGCGCTAAGACTTATGAAACAAGCTGATAAATTTAATCGCCCTATTATTACATTTATTGATACAATAGGCGCCTATCCAGGGATAGGGTCTGAAGAACGTGGAATTTCTGAAGCGATAGCTCGAAATCTATTTGAAATGACTACACTTAAAGTGCCAATTGTTTGTATTGTAATTGGAGAGGCATCAAGTGGTGGGGCTCTTGGCATTAGTGTCGGTAACCATATCCATATGTTAGAGTATTCATGGTACTCGGTAATTTCGCCAGAAGGAGCAGCATCTATCCTATGGAAGGACGCTAAGTATGCTCCAGAAGCTGCTGAACATATGAAAATTTCAGCAAAAGATTTAAAACATTTAGGAATTATTGATGAAATCATCCCTGAAATTAAAGGTGGAGCACAAAATGATATAAAATCACAGGCAAAAATGATTGAATCTGTAATCGAATCATCTCTAAAAAAATTGATACCATTATCCTCGGAAGAGCTTATACAACAGCGATATGAAAAGTATAGACAAATAGAGAATTATAAATGAAAGTATTTAAAGTCCATATTACATTTCGGAGGATTCTCGCGAAAAAAATTCTAAATATTTTGTAAGCAACCTCTTAAACCGGGATATGCTGACACTATTACTCTACAAAAGATGTGTGATCGGTATGGAAAAGGAAAATTTATTCAAATGGAAGCATTATCACATGCCCATCAACTTAAGAAATTGATTGTTCCCCAAAACGAAAAAATGAGCTAAATTCTCATAAATAACTGTAAAAAGGTGAAAATTCCGGTATGGGGGTATCTCAAAACTTAGGTTGATGGCAATGTGGCGTGACCCCTGTATGTAAAAATACATCCATTAAATCAATCTTTTTTGAGATAATGGATGTATTTTTTTATTTTTCATTTACCTACATTTTGATTATTATATTACATATAATACCGTAGATATTTAAATGTAACTACAATAAAAAAGGCACTACATCATTAAAATGTAATACCTTTTTATTAGTTTGCTTATAAATATTTTACCCTAGATAACAATTATGGCAAGTTCTTTTCTATAAAGTGAAACTTTAATCAGTAGGGGGTTCATCCCCCACTGATTATTAGTTGAACCAATCGGGCTTTTACGGGCAGTCCGACCCCTACCTAACTTCTTTGCTTTCGTTGAAATATGAGATGGGGGTCTTACTGCCCGTTAATGCGGGATAAAACTATATTTTAAACGACTTCTTTATTAACAACATAAACCAAATTAAAGTAACTGCCATCAACGAATGAGAAAAACCAACAATATAAGTTAACCCTTTAAAGTCCGCTCCATTTAACTGAAGAAGCCCTCTTGCTGCTAGCGAACCTAACATTAAAATTAGTGCGATATTATGTACAACAAACCACTTATTAAAAGTATTCGCTTCATGAAACGCGAATACTTTTGCTAATCCTAAAGCAATTAAAAAGAAGAAAAAGCCGAGTACAAGTGTATGTGTATGTAAAAGGTTTAACAAAGTAGATCCTACAATCCCTTTATACTTTCCATACTCCCTAGCGAAAATCCCTGATAATAAACCGATAATCAAATACGTAAACGATGCATTATATAATTTCTTCATTATGTACCTCCTTGAGTAGAATGTGTAGTGTGTCATATTTAGTAATAATGATAGTTATATAGTAAAAACTCCTAGTCACCTAGGAGTCATTGTATAAGCATCTCACTCTTTACAATCAATTCTAATTATAAAATATCCCTTTATACAAAACAAACGAACTTTATGTGAACAATCAGGACTCTATTAAAATATGTTGCGATTTTGTATTACACAATCCATACTAATGATTATAAATGTTAAAGGTGGTGCATTGGATTGATAGTTCTTGAAACTGAACGCCTCGTTCTTCGCTGGTTTGATATAAAAGATGCTCCATTTATTCTTAAATTAGTAAACAATCCTGCATGGATTCAGTATATCGGTGATAAAAGGATTAAAAACTTAGAAGATGCAAAAAAATACATCTTAAACGGACCCATCGATATGTATAATAAAATGGGCTTTGGCCTTTACTTAGTAGAACGAAAAGAAGATTTCACTTCACTTGGTATGTGCGGTCTTATTAAAAGAGATTCATTAGAAGATGTTGATATTGGCTTTGCCTTTTTAGAAGAATTCCGTTCAAAAGGATATGGCTACGAGTCAGCCTCCGCTGTAATCGAATACGGAGTACAAAAACTAGGACTGAAACGAATTGTAGCAATTACTACTATTGATAACATCAATTCAGGAAAGCTTTTAGAAAAAGTAGGATTGAAGTTCGAAGAGGTCATTTCGGACTCAGGGGAAGATTTAAAATTATTCGGGTATAACGCGTAAAAAAGATTTTGAAAGAAAAACCCTTGATTTGTCTACGCTAAGCAGAAAATCAAGGGCTTCATTTATGTTCTAAGGGGGCGTAATGATCGAATAGAATGGGAACTGTTAATATCGAATTTATATTGACCTAAGAAATTTATATGCTCCCAACCTAAAGGTGGAATATGGGCAAGTAAAGGCTCCTGATGTTTTCCTACTTCCATATGTAAATCTGTTTCGTGATGTAGTAAACCATCAATGACATGAACGGCATCCCTAGCATTCGTATTAATCACTTTTGTATAAAAGCTAGAGAATTGATCACTCACAAAGCGATAAAGTGAAACTTTAATCAGTGGGGGTTTTCTTCATCCCCCACTGATTATTAGTTGAACCAATCGAACTTTAATGGGCAGTTAATCCCCCACCTAACTTCTTTGCTTTCGCTGAATCTTGAGTGGGGGTCTTACTGCCCATTAAAGTGGGATAAATGGTAGCACCTTTACCTGTTCCGTAATGTGGATTTGCGTCTGCATGTAAAGATGAAACCCCAATTTGCATGCACATCCCATCTGAAGACGAAGTGGTACCATCTCCCCAATAAGAAGCTAATTCTAGTTGGTGCTAGTAATTTACTAATGTTGCTTGTGCCTTATTCATTGAATCTTCACCACTCGTTTTTTATCGGACTTCTTTTTACTGTACTTTTATTTTCTTTATGAGTTATTAGAAAAATAATTGTCTATATAAGTCTTTATTTTTTCAAAATTCTTTTCCATAAATAAGATTGCTGGTACTTCAATTATTGGAAGATTATTTTCATTATCAAAAGGTGGACACGGTTTGGGAACTACCAAATAGTCAACTGAGTTTTTATCCCTAATATAATTAATCGAAACATCATAATACTCAGAAAAATATTCCTTCAAATCATCCTGATTCCTTAAAAATGGTAGAGAAAATATTGAACCATAATTTATACCAGCGTCGACAATTAATACAAAGCATATTTTTTTCATGATACACCCTCCTCGTATAATAAGTTTTAAGTTAATAACTGTTCCTTGAAAATTAAATAGTTTTTATCTTCAAGAGCTACATCAAAAAAATGATGTATGGGTAAAATTTAGTCTTGGATATCAGGGGATCCCACAGATAATGGAAGTACAGCGATGAATCCATCGGGAATATGCTTACTCCTCCTGTAGTTCGAGCACGTTAAAAGACTGTGACCCAGACCAAAATGCACTGCATACGCACAAGCTGTATCGGTTTCCTTCACTTACCTCTCTAGTGGTGGGAGGGCAGCTTAGGTGAAGGCAATCATTGAATACTCATACGCGAGGTTGTGGCTATGTTTTGGACTCTAGGGAGATCCCACAGTATCCAAGCTCATTCCAAATACTATTCAAAGAAAGGAGGTCCTTTCTTTGAGATTATTCGTAGCTATTGATGTAAGCTCTGAAAAACTTGATGTATGTTTTCTTGACAGTCATGACACTTGTTTTCGTAATCCGAAATTAGCTTTAGCTTCTAGAAGAAACTATATGGCTAGCTCATATCCTATCGGTATCTTGAGTGTTGATTTTACATGGAACGACTTTACTTAGGCGAAAAAGCTAAACTTTTTTACGGATCTAATCGGCTTTATATTTGAGAGATATTGTCTTATCGTGTTTTTCATGACATTTAGTTGGTGGCCCCGTGGTGTAATTAGAAAAAGGTAACACTGATAAAAACAGGTTTCCTTTTTCTTTATATTCAATTAAATTATATCATTATTTTACATAAATTTACAGACTTTGTTTTTTTATTTTATTGGTAAGCTTATGCTTAGCGTATAATTTACGCGTTTCGTCGGCAGGACCCCTTATATGGAATCTTGTACAATACCGTATTGAAATTAAATATGCCTAAATGGACTGCACATATGGTAGCTACGATACTTTCCCTTGGTAGTACCTATCAAGCTTTTGTAAATTTTATTTAATTTTTTGTATAACACGCAACAAAAAGGTCGCCACTCACGGCGACCTTTTTACTATTTCACTTCTACCGTATAATTCCCTGTTCCCCCGCTATACTGATACACATGTAAGTAATACTTTCCTGGATACGTGTAGTAACTTCCTACTAACTTATTCCCTTCTTGCTGTGCATACGTAACATAATTATTTAAATCTGCTTCCGAATAAAGAACCCAGTTCATTCCGATATTATTTTCATTCGTTACGTTAATTTGAAGGTTTTTAGCAGTATCCACATTAATTTCAAAGAAATCACTCGTATCGCCATTTCCTAAACTAGCACGTAAAATTTGATTTAGCTGCAGTTTATTTGCTGTTTGAAATGAGTTATTCGGCTCTTTTTCCACACTGTTATCTTCTTTCTTTTGAACCGTTACATTCGTTGTAGCAGTATTCGTTAATCCTTTGTCATCTGTTACTGTTAATTTCGCTGTATATGTTCCTTCTTTTGTATACACGTGAGTCGGATTTTGCTCATCACTTACTGCTCCATCGCCAAACTCCCATTTATACGAAATGATTTTCCCATCTTCATCTTTTGATCCATCGCTTTTAAACGAAATTGCTTCATTTACCTTTCCGCTATATGGACCATTTATAACCGCAACTGGCGCTTTATTCACAGCACCTTCTTCTGTATTAATACCATGGAATACAACATCATACTCAAATTGTCCTGCTGCATTCACACGATAGTTTACGAAGTATGCTGTTACTGTTTTATAGCCTGTCCATTCTTTCGCACTTAAACGTTTTAACGTATCATTCACGTTTTGTGTAATTGTCTTCCAGTCTTCATATTCTCCTTTTGCAGTAGTACCTGTGTATGTTCCTTGTAGTGTAAATGTATGAAAGAACTGTGATTTATTTTTCTTAACTGATACATTATTTAATTTTGCTTCTGCTGTAATTTCTGCCGCAATATCTGAAACTGGTTTCGGTGCGTGAGTTGCTAAATAATCATCTGATACTAACGGAACATTATATTTCTCACGGTTATCTACTAACATTTGCATATAATCTTGATATTCTTTATTTAAATTCGCATCTTTACTTAAAGCAGAGCGGTATGCATCATATGCTGTTACATCATTTTTCCTAATAAGATCATGAATTTTGTCAAACATATCATATCTCTTATTGTACATGTACGATTGTAAAGCGAAGGAATAATTATAGAAATCCCACGTTCCATATTTTGCGTTTAACGTTCTCTCTGCTGTATAACGTTCTGCTGGATTTGAAGATATTCCTCCTATAATGCTCTTTCTCGGTACAACATTATCTGTTCTCGTTGCCCCTGCAAAAAACTCCGCATTCCCTTCTTCAAACCAAGATAATCTCTCATTCTCATACATCTTCCCTTGTCCCCAAAGTCCTGGCACTTCATATCTACCTTGTAAGTAATGTGTGAACTCATGTCGGAACAATTCTTCTAAACTATAAATACTTTCTTCTGGCGTACGTTCATAAGTAAAGAACGTACCTGTTCCTTCTATATAAAGACCGCCGTTATTCGTTTCATATCCGTATAATTGACGGTTAAATTGATATTCAGATGGGCTATTATAAATAACCATTGTTAATACATCATCAGGATTGCCTTTTTCTAACGGCTGGTCACTTTCAACCGTACGATGGAATTGTGCCTTCACTTCTTTTGCCGCCCAATATAGACGTTTTACTTTTTCTTCTGTCACCTTATCTCCAGCTTTTAACACAATTGCTCCATCATCGAACGTATACGTTTTCGGTAAATATTTTTTCTTACCATCTTCTCTTATTTGATCTAGATCAACCACTTTACCATTCGCATCTTTCCCGCCATAATTCGTCGCAATTTGCTCAGCAGCTACGAAATATTGCTCTCCTAAATACGGATACATTTTCATTGCGTCCGTTACAACTTGCAACCCTTTCGTTCCTGTACTATGGAACGTACCAAGTCTACCTGTATAATAAATACCATTATTAATTAACCAACCATTTTTCGCTGTCACCGTTCCAATTAAGGCAAAACGACTTAATTCATTAATATAGCTATCAATTTTTTGATACCACATTGTATCTTTCGGTGCTTTTCTCGTATCGTATAAATACGATTGAATATCGTAATCAACACCTTGCATAATATCGTAAATCGCATTTCCAGCTGATAGATTGTCTACCAATGTAGAAAAATTATCGTTATATTGTTTAAAAATCTTTGCAGCTGATGTTATCGTTTCCACATCACTCGAAGCATTTCCTATTAATTTTCCGTATGATGAGACAACTCTATTTTGTTCTAACGTACCGAGTTTGAAATTCGGGTTATTCGCAATCGTTTTTAATGCAGGTAAGCATTTATCATGATAGCTTCGATCATTTAGTTTACTTAATTCTGTATGATAAAATCCTAGATAAAACCCTGAGCGTAATACCTCTACTAAAGTCTCAATCCCTTTTGAATCATCCTTCGTATAAGCTTGTCCTTGCTGCTTCAATTTATCAATAATTGCCTGCATTCTACTATCATTTTGATAGAATGCAAGACTATCCTTATTAAACTGAAATAGCCCAGTAATTTGCTCCCAATCAATTGTTACAAGTAAATCCACTAACTGCTGATTGCTCAATTGATTTAATTCAGCAATTGTATACGTTTTCGCTGCGGTTAATTGTTTACTTTTCTTTTTTACTTCAGGCGGTCTTTGTGACAAATCAGCAAATTGTAGCCTTTTCTCAAAAGACTTATTTTCCAACACTTTTGATGAATGAGCTAATTCTTGCACTGGTAATTGTACACCAACCGGCTCCATTTTGAGCACATTCCGATATGAAACTTGCTCTCCCTTTGTACCTTCTGCCAATGCGCCCCCTTGAAAACTCCCTAACATGAAACTAGCAAAGCTTACCCCTACTAACACTTTTTTTGAATAGCCTTTCATGCTCTCCCCTACCTTACATTTTTAGTGTACCGCACCATTATTTTACTATTTTTACTTTTTATACTGTATTGAGAAAAAATAAGGTAACGTTCACACATGTATCCATACCATGCAAAATTAACACTTGACTTTATGTGCGTTTTATATCAAAAAAAGATAGATGATAGCGTAATTCCCGCTACATCTATCCTCGTTTTCAGCGCTATGATTTTAACTTTATGAATGTAACTTCCGGTAATGTTTGCATATGCTGAATAAACTCATTCTTTTCTTCTGGCGATATATTTTTCAGTTGCATCCCTACCTTATAAACAGTTTCTATACCTTGCTGTGAAGCTTCCACTTCATATGAAAGTATTGGAATGCCTTTCACTTGTAGTGTTTCTAATATTTGTTGTACTGCTTCATGTTTATTTATACACATTTGCACCGTTATATTTTGTGGAAATAAAAATTGCACCTTAAAAATACGACTTACAATCTCTAAACCAATTAAAACGAGAATCGTCGCTCCAATTCCTACTACATACATGCCAGCCCCAATTGTTAATCCAATTCCTGCTGTGGCCCATAAACCAGCTGCTGTCGTTAATCCTTTCACCGCCTGCTTTTGAATAATAATTGTCCCTGCACCTAAAAAGCCTACACCACTAACAACTTGTGCTGCAATACGGCTTGGATCAAGTGCCATATGTTCTTCATTCATAATATCTGAAAAAGCATATTTCGAAACGACCATTATTAATGCACTCCCTACCGCTACTAGGAAATGTGTTTTTAATCCCGCCTCTTTTGATCGAATTTCCCTTTCAATACCGATTATTGCCCCTAACAAACCCGCAACACCAATTCGTATAATGAAATCAAAATTTGCACTCACGAGCCCTTCCCCCTTTCATTCATTATAGATAGATAAAACAAAAATTATCACACACATCCATGTATCGATATGAAGGAATTTCACTAAAATACACTTAATACCTAGGTCGTTTTATGTTAATATTTTAAATATTAACATAAAATAAATAACTTCCAATTTTAAACATCCACTCATTTTCTTGAAAAAACAAAGGTGGATTACATGAAATGAGGTTGAGAAAGTTTGGAAAACGCTTTCATTTTTTGTTGTAATTTTTTATACATTCTACATAAATAAAGGAGCTTGCTAACAATGAACGTCTCTTTGCTTACACCTACTACCGATTTACAAGACGAATACTTAGATTTTTATAACGAATGGAAAGATAGCGGTGAAACGATGATTCCGTGGGTTATTACAAAAGACCCTTCTAACTTCCCCGCTATGGTACAAGAACTACTAGATGCCCATAACGGAATAAATCTTCCTGAATCTTGGGTACCAGATTCTACGTATTGGCTCGTTACAGATCATAATAGAATTGTAGGCGCTGTTAATATACGTCATAGTTTAACCGAACATTTATTTAACGCTGGCGGTCATATCGGTTATGGCATTCGCCCTTCTGAAAGAAGAAAAGGTTATGCTACGAAGTTATTAGAATTATCTCTAGAAAAAACGAAGGAATTAAACATCGAGAAAGTACTTGTTGTTTGTGACGAAGTGAATACAGCTTCTGAAAAAACAATTTTACATAACGGTGGACTTCGTGATGATGATTTCACTGAGGAAGATGGGAATGTAGTAAGAAGGTTTTGGATTGAGCTATGAAGAAGTCCACCAATAAACATACTCTTGTTATAGAGAAGTATAGTAGAAGTAATGAGCTACAAGTAAAACAACTTATTGATTTATATAATGAAGAATCGTATCTATATCACTTATTACGAAATATTAAAACAAAATGCGCGTATGTTGCCTACTATAAAAAAGATGTAGTAGGCATCTTTTTTACCTGGGGCAGTAACTTCCATCCATTCTGCACATACTTTCGAATATATACGAATCCTTTCTATTCAGAGCTACACATTGAAGAATTTTTATTAAACGAAATTCCAAAACTAGAAAACTTCAAACTACCATTACAAACCTCTATATGGGAAACGTCAGCTCATTTAAAAAATTATTATGAGCAAAATAATTTTATGGAAATCCGAAGAACATATATGCCGATATTAGACGTACGAAAAATAATTTCTATCGATATAGTCCCTAATTCAAATTATCATTTACAAACTTTATCAAACATCTTATCCGATAATAATTTACTAGAAAAACTAGCCTACTTAGTAAAAGAAATTTACGAGCAGACCCACTTAGCAAATCCAGTTGCCTCATTCCCGCTACAAACTTGGAAAGAAATGATCTTAGCTGATGATGTGTTACTGGATGGGAGCTATCTCATTATAGATGAAGAGTATCAAATTGTGGCATACTCTTTCCTCCATACATCAGAAAAGGATAATACGGTAGAACTAGGATGGTGCGGAACTCACACGATAGACGATTTATCCTTACTGAAACTGCTCGTTTTCGAACAATTTATGTATGCAAATAAACACGGCTATTCTTTCATTCAAGGTGAATTCGATTCAACTAGTATATATGCCATGGAAATCTTAAAATCCTTTCCTTTTAACCCTTGTCCTACTTGGATTACGTATCAAAAAGAAGCTAGAAAGTGATGAAACACTTTCTAGCTTCTTTTATACTGCTTCTATTTCAAATTGGACTGTAATACCACTCGGGTCTACTACTGTAAACCCATTTATAGTTTCATTTATTTCATGCTGTTTTTCTATTAATCTTTCTTTCACTTCATCTAACGCTTCTTTATGCGGCAGTACTATCGTATACACTTTTAATCCAGTTGCATGTGCCGGTGGGTGCGGATTATTTACTCCGTTCCACGTATTTGCGCCTATATGGTGATGATATCCTCCTGCAGAAATGAATACGCAGTCATCTTCGCGTTGCTGTACTTCAAAGCCTACTGTATCTACATAAAATTCATATGACTCCTCTACATCGGCTATCCGTAAATGCACGTGTCCAACGACAGTATTAGCAGGTAATCCATCAAATTCATAATCAACAAGCGTTGCTAGTTCTTTTAAATCAAGCGGGGTACTTCCTCCTGGCCCTTCTCCCCATTGATCGCGCGGACGATCCGCATATATTTCAATACCATTTCCCTCTAAGTCATGTAAATAAAACGCTTCGCTATACGTATGATCACTCGCACTATTAAACCTTGAAATTGGTAAAATTTCATTTGAATATGTATAACGTCCCTCTTGCTCAGCTGGACTATCAATTACATTCTTATTACGAATCACACCAAATAATGCCGAAGCAAACGCCTCACGAGTCGGAACTAAAAAGGCTACATGATATATACCAGTCGTACGCGGCTCTTGCAGTAACCCGTCCTCTAACTTTTCAAGAACAAGTAACGTGTTCTTTCCACCTTTTCCAGATAAATACGCTTTATTCCCCTCTTGCTTAATTACTTCTAAACCTACAACATTCTCGTAAAAAGCAATTTGACGTTCTAAATCTAACACCTTAAATTCAACATGACCAATACGTGTTTTTGGATGAATTTGTACCATGAGTAACTTCCTCCCCAGTTTCCTTTTATTTTTATATAAGTTGATGGACAATAGCCACATTCAACGAACATACTTTAATTTTGTTTTTTTGTAGCATCAACTTTCAGCCATTTTGTTGATATTTCGCTTAATGTCCCATCTTGTTCTAATTCTTTCAATGCTTTATTTATATCTTCTAACTTTTCGCTCTTTTTAGCAAATGGAAATGCAATCTCTCCCCATTTAAGTGGACCAAATCCTACTTTCACATTATCTAAATCGGCCTTTTTAATTGTTGTTTCTACTTGCACTTTATCATTATAGTAAGCATCTACACGACCAAGTCCTACTTCATTCAATTCTGCTGTTGGATCTTCTGAGAACGTTTTAATTGTAAAAGCATTATTTTTATTTACAGCTTTTAATTCTTGTTCCCCGGCTGTACCAAGCCCCACACCTACAGTCTTTCCTTTTAGATCTTCTATCGATTTAATTGTATTATTATCTTTCTTCACCGCGAAAACAGATCCTGAATAAACATATGGAATTGAAAAGTCATATTTCTTTTTTCTTTCCGGAGAAACCGATAATTCATTTGCAATTGTATCAATACGACCCGAGTCTAATAAACCGAATAATCCTTCAAAATCAGAAACGCTCCATTCAACTTTATATCCAGCTTTTTTAGCAGCCGCTTCAATAATTTCAGCATCAAAACCTTTTACTTTCTCACCCTCTTTAAAAATAAATGGACTACGACCTGCAGACGTCCCAACTTTCACTACTTTTTCATCTGTTTTTTTGCTCGCTGTATCTGAACCACAAGCAGATAAAAGCCCAACCGATACTGTTAATGCTAATGTTAGTAATAATGATGATTTCCTCATAATTTTTCCTCCTAAATAACGAAATGATTGCCTTCTTCTGAAGCATTCAATTGTCGTAAAAACTTTTTCGTACGCTCATTTTGTGGATTCCGAAAAATTTCTTCTGGCGTTCCCTGCTCTACAATAATGCCATCAGCCATAAATATAATACGGTCCGCTACTTCTTTCGCGAAATTCATTTCATGTGTGACAATAACCATCGTTATATGCTGCCTTGCCAAATCCTTAATGACTTGCAATACCTCGTTCACTAATTCTGGATCAAGTGCAGAAGTCGGTTCATCAAACAATAATACAGCGGGATTTAAAGCCATTGCCCTAGCAATACCTATTCTTTGTTGTTGCCCACCTGATAACATCGTTGGGTAGAAATTTTCTTTTTCAGCTAAACCTACTTGTTTTAATATTTCTTTTGCTATTCTTTTTGCTTCTTCTTCACTTTTTTTCTGCACAACTGTTAATGGCGTTGTAATATTTTGCAATGCTGTTTTATTTTTAAATAAATTATAATTTTGAAAAACCATCGCTGTTTTTTGGCGTAATTTTATTATTTCCTTTTTATAAAGCTTCTTCACATGAATCTCTAAATCTTCAATTCTAATACTTCCATCCTCTGGTTGTTCTAATAAATTTAAACATCTTAATAGTGTCGATTTACCTGAACCAGAAGGTCCAATAATGACTACCACTTCTCCTTTATTTACAGTAAGTGAGATTCCTTTTAGTACTTCATTACTTTTATAAGATTTATACAAATCACTTATCTCAATCACACATATCACCTCATCCTTGTTACAAATACGGTGCATCCAGTTTCTTTTCTAACTTTTTCTGTCCCCAGCTAATTACGATTGTAATAATCCAATATACAATTGCTACCGCTAAGTAACTTTCCATATAACGATACGATTGTGCCGCTAACATTTTCGCTTGCGCTAAAATTTCAGCCACCCCAAGTGCAAAAGATAACGAAGATTCTTTTAACAATCCAACAAAATTATTTCCAAGTGACGGTACTGCAACCCGAATAGCTTGCGGAAAGATAATCTGTCGCATAGCTTGCGCCTTTGTCATTCCAACTGATAAACAAGCATCCATTTGTCCCGATTCGACAGCATTTAATGAACCCCGAATAATTTCTGACAAATACGCTGCATTATTTAAACTGAGACCAATTAAAGTCGCTTGCATCGCTGTAAGTACTGTAAAGGTTGGGAATATTTGCGGCAATCCGAAATACAACACGAACAATTGAACTAATAAAGGTGTTCCTCTAAAGAAAGATATATATACTCTTGCAATAGAATATAGAAATTTCGTTTTGTTTTTCGTTATGATCGCCAAACCTATCCCTATAACAAAAGAAATAATCATTGAAACTACAGTAATTCCTAAAGTTATGTATACATACTTAAATAATTGCGGAAAACTTTCTAAAAAATACGTTACATCAAACTTCACTCTATCCCCCCTCTCTAAATAAAAAACTCTTCTTACACATATAAGAAGAGTTGAATGTTAATCCATTTCCCCTCATCTTCCAAACGCTTCATACGTTTGCTGGACTTAGCACAGTACTTTTATAGCCTGTTGCTGAGATTTCATCGGGCCAGTCCCTCCATCTCTCTTAATAAGAAAACTAATAAATTTTTCCATTTATTTAGTTGTTATTATGAAGAATACAGTTAATAACTAATAATGTCAATAGGAAAACTAAGAATTAAATTCGATAAAGTGAAACTTTAATCAGTGGGGGGTTCTTCATCCCCCACTGATTATTAGTTGAACCAATCGGGCTTTTATGGGCAGTTGATCCCCCATCTAACTTCTTTGTTTTCGCTGAATTTTGAGGTGGGGGGTCTTACTGCCCATTAAAGCCGGATAAATTCCCAAACATCTTGTTCCTCACATTCACCTAGTCTTGAAATGTATCACTAATACTGGATAAACTACACAGAAAAAGCCATTATTTCTATTGTTAGTAGAAATAATGGCTTTTTCTAGATTATGATTCTTATCGCATTTTATGTACTTCAGCAACTAACTTTCCGCCCTGAATACCCATATAAAGCTTCACAGGTGCATCATTCGTGTTTTCAAACACTAAGTCTAAGTATGGATATGCAATTGTAGCATCTCTTCCTTGTGGAACGTAACCTACCGTTTTAGAATGTGTTGTTCTCTCTACCATTTTCAAACCAGCTTGATCTGCTGCATTGTATAATGTTGATGATGTTTGACAAACACCACCGCCATATCCATCTACTAATTTACCATCTACAATTTCTTTTCCTAATTGATATCCTTTATCTGGCGTTGTATCACCAATTAATGCATTGAAAGAGAAACGGTCTCCTTTTGCTAATACAACTCCATTTATGCTCGCTGCTGACAAACGAATATTTTCAATACGGCCACCTGTTGAGCCACCTAAATTCGTTTCATATCTACCAATTACCGTACCACTTCCTTGCGCATCACTTAATGTTGCAGTAGGCTTCTTCTCAACAATAGGTAATTGATAGGAAGAATCCCACATACCTACGTTTAATAATTTATCTACTAATTCTTTTTCCATTAATTCATAAGAAGGTTTCCCTTCTTGCCAACTTCCATCAGATCCTAGACGTGAAGGGACCATCTTTTTGTCAACATTTTTTCCAACTTCCCTAGCAACCTTCTCAACTGATTTTTTAAATTTCGCTTCATCTTCAAAATAACCTAGACTCGACAAATCTAGCTTTTTCACTTCCGTACCTGTACGACCATCTACTAAACTAATAGAATCCTGTACTTCTGCTTTAGCCTCTACCGTGTGGCCACCAATATCACTTACTAATGCAACATCACTTACTTTTGTACCACAGCCACTCACTACAGCTACACATAAAACCCCAACTAATATACCCTTTACTTTACGGAACAATATACTCTCCCCTTTTCCCCAATACTACTTTTATGTATTATTTCATTTTTATGTATGTTTTGTTACAATCATTTTACAATATATTTATAAATTGTTACAAGTTATTTTTCACTCTATATAAATTACTCTGTTCTTTTCCAAATGTCTATACATATTTACATAAAAGTTTGAGTTTGATAAAATTGTAACCTTTACGTAACCTCTCCCCATTATCCAGTATATACCATAAAACGAACGAAATACAAATGTAAAACTCCATATTCATATTTATAAAAAAACATCCTGTGAACATAAATAGGTATTTGCCGTGCCACACTCCGCTTTTACACATACATTATGGTGAATTAACCTATTTTAAAGAAATGGAGGATGTTTTTATGTACCCCTACAATCCATACGATCCATATAACCAAACTGGTTATCAACCTCAATATGATTTACAAGCACAATACCAACAATATATAGATCCAGTAGAACAAGTTAATCCATACGATCAAACTCGACAATTCCAACTTCCAATCTCTTTTCCTGGTGCTGGAAACCGCCAATTAGAAAGACGAGTAAATGAGCTTGAACAAAGAGTACGTCAATTAGAAAACACGGTTGAGCGTCATACACGTAGATTAAACCGCTTAAACCAACGTTTACGTACAGTAGAAAACAGACTGAACATTCCATTTTCAGCATTAGAAGACGGATTTTAATTTCGAAAATAAAAAATATATGAAGGAAGGGGGCTTCCCCTTCCTTATATAAATTGACGAAAGTTTTTTCCATCTCTATACTGATAAGAGTTAATGAAATGAAACAAGGTGATAAATATGGATTTTGAAATAAATTATCTTTCCTTTTATGTTGTACAAGTAGAAGGAAAAGGTGAAGCTGTTGATAAACGCTACAAACATTTTCAAACATTAGACGCTGAAGAGTATGAAGATAGCTCCTTAAAAGAATTTTTGAATGGAGAATTATTAAAAATTTCAAAGCGAAAAGTAGAACGTCATGCGAAAACAGAACAAGCTCCGACAAAGATCGGTCGCTTTATTGTAGAAGAAGGGCACGAACTTGATTCAAACCCTCATTACAACTTATTTAATCGCATCCGCTTTGCAGAAACGAAGGAAAACTTCAAAGATATGAGCGAACCTCTCGTTTATACATATCTTGACACAAGTGCTGTGCGCGGTGGTGTATTTTTAATTGCGCAAGCAAAACTACGCAAATACTTTGATGATCCATTCGTCTTCGTTATGAAATGTGACTTCGAGCCAAAAGTCGCTTCTATTTCCGATGAATCCACACTAATTCGTAACGTTGAAATGGCCATCACAACAAAAAATATGAAATCTATCCAATATCCGTACATGCCCGAAGAAGGTATGGTCGAAGTGGGCGAGCTAAAAATTCACCAAGCATCACACGCCCGTTACTTTGAAGACTTCTTAAAATTCGTCGAATACGAACGCTCTATGCCTGAAATTATGAAAACACAAGTAATGGACATGGTATACGACCAAATTGAAGATGTATTTGAAGAAGGTACGGAAGAGCGCGAACAATTCGACCAAGCGATGGAAGTATGGGCTGCCAGTCCGAAACGCGAAATTATGGAACAATTTTCAACCGAAGAAGTAATGGAAGCTACCGCTCAAATCGTCGAGCACGCGCCTGAAGTGGAATTAAAGCTAAAAGCAGACCATATCTCTGTAAAGGCCCTGCTTGCTGATTTCGGGGATCAAATACATATCGCAAAGGTAAATGACCGATACGTATTAATGATTGAGGCTGATACACTTACATTTGAGAAAGGCTTCTCTCCAATTGAGTTTCTGAAGCCAGATGAATTGCAAGACGTAATTGAGCGGATTGAGAATAAGCAGCAGTATTCTTATGATCCGAACGGGATTGAATAAATTCTTCTATATACCTATTTTTACTGAGCGCTATTAACAAACGATCTTTTATTTAGGACATATTTGAAAGTTATGTAAAAAACCGATTCTACTAAGAATCGGTTTTTCTGCTTTATAATAAAATATGCTTATTTTTGATCCAAGAGGACATTTGTTACAGAATCAAGTAGATTACTTCCTTATTACACAAGCGTATTGCCAATAGAAGGACTTACTTCAATATTTCTAGTTGAACAAGTCCGTCTATACATTTTTTATGTTTTCTTTTTAGTCACTATGTATGTTGTTCAAGTGAAAATTTCACTTCACTACCTCAAATTTATTGTAATCGTAGAAAGATAATTGAAAACGATATTCTGGATGCTCTCTCACCCAATCGTAGGCTTCTTCTAAAATTTCCATTTTATTTTGCAAGTCATTCAATTCACTACATTCGTTCCTTTTCTGTTTGCATAGCGGACAGAATCCATTCACTATTTCAACACTCGTCGCCCTAATCGTTTTATTTTCTAAGTCAACTACTAAACGAAGAATAAAAGAATGCTCTTCTTTTGTAGTCACCGTCATTTCAGCAATCCCATCCTCATTCCAAAAGACTCCGTTTAATTCCATCTGTACGTTGACGTCTTTAATATCTAAGTCTATCACTATCACACCTCCCTTGTATAAAACTCATCTTTTACTCTTCTATTTTAATCTTTAACACACCACGACTTAAAGAGATATTAAGCTTTTTCCAATTCTTCTTCTTTGCTATGAAAGGAAGTGTAATTACCGCTAATAGCGTGGTAAATATTATCCCAAAAACTAAAACTGTTACAATGTTAAAGATTGCTTCCATTCAACTTTACCCTCTTTCATTTCTATGGGCTCTAATTTTATGAATATATTAAAAAATTTCTTACCACACCATAAATTTCAAAGTAGCACAACAAATCAATTCCTATTTATATGAATACTTTATTCATCCATCAATACAATGACAGTAAATTTATGTAGCTACAAATAGAGAAGAATGTCATTTAACCTCTGCATTCTTCTCCATCTCAGCCAAATACCTAATCCGCCTTTCCGCTTTTCTAACCGCCGTACGAAAATGTTTTTTCAGAAGTTCTATTGTAGGTTCACTTATATAATATCTTTCCGTTATACTTTCCCACGTGTCACTACTTTCAAATGTACTCCAAGCGAACGGACGCTCAGTATTTTTTCTCATTTCTTTAAATACCCATTTTCGCATCTTTTTTTTCGCTTTTTCTGTTAGTTTTCCGTTCTCTACAAGTTCAAGTTCACCATGCCTTTTATACCTTTTAGTAATATCTCTCTCACTATATGCTTTAAGAAGTATGTTCGCTGTATTCTCAGCATCCGCTAAAGCACGGTGCTGCTTTCCTTCCCATGTTAAACCGAGTTGTTCTACTGCAGATTGTAAACTCGGTGTATGCTCAAATAATTCTTCATACGCTTGGAAAACAAACTTTTGCAAATCAATTCTTCTTTCTTTTTCCATACACGGGCAATCTACACCATGTAACGTACAATCATGAACTAGAAACCGATAATCTTCTTTTCCCCATGTAACAAATATAGAATCTTCTCCGATAAACTGAATAAATCTCTCTATAATTTGCGGAAATTTCTCTACATTCATTAAATCTTTCTTTGTAATTCCCGTTAATTTTGTCGTATGACGAGTAAGCCTAGCACCCGGTTTTACTAATTCCGAAAATTCTCCAATTACCTTCATTGTACTCGCTTCTATTTTTACAGCCCCTATATCAACTATCTCTGACGGGTCGTCTGATTTATACGGCCTAAAATTTCTCTCTATATCAAACACAATAAAATGTGTAGTGTTTTTCAATTTTTTTACCTCTTTCTAAGTTCCTTTTCACACACATACTTTATTTTCAGTATTTATTTATTCATACACTTTATGCATGCAATACCTTGTCTAAAAAAACAAATTCAATCTCATTACTATATGTACATAGGGGGTTATTCAGTAAAAACGCAAAAAAAAAGAAGGGCAAGCCCTTCTTTTTTCCACAATTACTTCTTGTTAACGTTAGTAGCTTGAGGTCCACGGTTACCTTGTTCTACTTCGAAAGTAACTTCTTGACCTTCTTCTAAAGTTTTGAAGCCTTCGCCTTGGATAGCTGAGAAATGTACGAATACGTCTTCTCCGCCTTCAACTTCGATGAATCCGAAACCTTTTTCTGAGTTAAACCATTTTACTTTACCGTTTTGCATGAAAAAAATCCTCCTACAATGTACCTATATGTACATATTCATTTTCAACCACTTTACAAAAATAAGTCAGACATTAAAAAAACTGCAACTCTGAGGAGATTTAACATTGCTATCCTCCTCGGAAGTTACAGCTCATTTAAATCTCTATATTATTAAAAGTAAAATGGTTTAAATATAATATATCATATCAATATAATAAAAGCAAAGTTTTTTTTACTATACAACTTTTTTCTTCCATTGCATTGCTTTTGATTCACCTGATCCAGCTACAACATAGCCTTCTTTTTCGTTCACGATGCGCCAACCATGCCCTTTAACTGAGTCACATACTGTAACAATTCCTTCTTCTAGAAGTACACGACAAACTGTACTAATCCCCGCCTTATTTTGCGTTGACGTTGTATATAGCACATGTTGATCTACACTTAAGTCTAAATAGCTACTTGCTTTTTGCTCACTTTGACATGTGTGCCAATATGTTTTTTCACTCTCTATACTTTCATCTATTTTACAAAAAGAAATATTACCGCTAATCCCCTTGCACGACCCACTGGCTGCTACTAAATAAGAATTGTGTAAAGTCAACGCTGAAATCATCTGATTCATTACGATTTTAATCCTCTTTAATTTACGTGTCTCCAAATTAAAGAGCCAAACACCACCATATTTAGTATGTATTTTCGTACCAATAAATAAGTAATGTTTATATAAAAACAACGATCGAATAGATGGTGCCCCGCCACCATACTCAAGAAATGGATGAATGGTTTCCCATGTCGAACCAAAATCATTCGAATGATACAACGTTTTATCTCCATGAGCAATGACAGTTCCTTCTATATTACTACACACATTCCAACTCGTTGCCTTTGTTGGAAAACGTTGAACCGTCCAATTCTCCCCACCATTCATACTACGAATAAAAATTCCTTCGTCACCTACACCATACACTACATTATCTTCGCTATGTAAATCCCTAATTCGTTTTTGAAAACCATGTAAAATTTGTTTCCATTCTCCGTCTTGTTCAATAAATAAACCATTATATGTAGTAGCTAACATAAGCTTTCCATCTCTTAACTTTGTAATAGCGGTCGCACTTAACATTGTCTCCACGTTGACACTCCCATTCTTAGAACTTCTCAGCAAATGCAATTGCAAAATTACTGCATTTTTCAACATCCTCTTCATCTTCTGGAGCTAGTTCGATTTTCAACCCTTCTTGTACAAGCTCTGCACCGCGCTCTACAAGTCTTTCTTCAAATATCGTTACCGCTTCACAAAATAGTTCATACGCCGTATCACCTGATCCGAATACCGCTGCTTTCTTCCCTGATAAATCTATATTTTCTAAGTCATCATGGAAATCTTCCGCTTCAAATGGCAATTCCCCATCTCCCCACGTATAAGACCCTAAAATGATTCCATCATAAGCTAATAACTCTTCAGCATCCATGCCTTCCATTTCTTGCAATACTACTTCATGATCAAAGGCATCTAAACTAACTTTAATTAAATCAGCAATACTCTCTGTATTTCCTGACATACTCGCATAAGCTATTAAAATTTTCGCCACTTCGGCATCCCCCTCTTACAATAAATGATTCTCATTATATTAATAATGAGAATCAATTTCAATTATATTTTTATTTATTCCATATAAAAAAGCACAGATGACTATACAATCATCTGTGCTTTTTATTACTTTTTAAAAATACCAAACGGCTTTCCAACTGGTAAAACAACTTTTCCAAAGTGTGTGTTTAACACTGCTGCTGCTGAACCATAGAAAGATAATAATGAAATAAGAAGTTCAGAATATGCTGCTAAATTATGCATTGCATGCGGCATAACACCTAAAGTACTTAATGAAAGACCAATAAATAAGAAATCAATAAGAACGAAAATCATAAATAATACTTTATGTGTTTCCATTGCACCAATTGTCATAAAGATTGTGAAAATCAAATATCCGATAAAGGCTACACCAAGCTGTTTTGAATCTGCAGCTTGTACTAATTTTTCGCCGAATACTCCAAGTTGAATTAACCAAGTCATTCCAACGCCTAGCCAAAATAGACCGTACGCACCGAATGCTGTTGTACCGAATGTATTGTTATGCTTTGCATCATGAATGCACGCAAAGATTTGTGCAAATCCTCCTAAAAAGATTGCCCATGGTAATACGAGTGAAACGCCATCTGTTAAGCCTAACTTTTGAGATGATGCTACAAGTGTTACCATCGCTAATCCAAATAGACCGATTCCAGATGGATCTGCTGTTGTCATTTTCACATGATGTGTAGTTGTTTGATTGCTCATATAAACCTCCTGATTATAAACATACTCGAATACAATACTTAAATCAGAAGGCTATGTCAATGGTTTTTTTTGTATGTTGTCAGACTTTACTTTTTATAATGATTGAATATACTTCCGACCACTTCATACGGTTTTATATTCACTTTTTCCAACTCATATATCGGCAACCATAACGGAATATAAATCCCTCTATCTTTCATTTCGAATTCTTCAGCTTTACCACTTCCAAAAACTCCACCTATAATATCGGCATTAAAATAATACTCCGTACTCTTATACTCCACCTTTGCAATTAAATGCTCCACTTTTATATGTACCCCTAATTCTTCAAAAATTTCTCGCCTTGTTGCTTCTTCAGGTGTTTCTCCTTCTTCGATTCCTCCGCCTGGAAAAACATAGTACGTTTCATCTTCTCGAATACGTTTTATAAGAGCTATTTTTCCTTCCTGCACAATGATAGCCGCGCCGCGATTTCTTATCATTTTATTACCTTAATACCGATCGCAACTGTTCCCCACTTTTTTTCTTGTTCTTTCGTATATATTTTGTATGTACTTTCTAACATTTCCTCTAAACTATCATTTTCACAATCCAATAATTTTTTATCAATTTGTTCGTACATTGCTTGAAAGTTTTCGTATCGTTTTATCTCCGTTACTTTTACAGCCATCGTTGCTGCTGTCGTAAGGTTCGTAAATATAATATGATCGCCTTGTTTTATGAGTTGACGTTTTTTATCGTATAAGCGCACTTCATACACTTTTTTTCCTAATTTAATTGACTGAAAAGGTTTATTATATAATCCCATTTCATATCTCATACATTCCACTCCCACTTATTCATTTTACCTATTAACACTGGTCACCTTACTACACCTTGCATATAATATTCCACGCTTATTTCTTGATTGAGAAAGAAGGTTGAGGAATCATGTTATATTTAAATCAAAAACCTGAATATAGTAAGTATGATATCGGTGATTATACTTATAGTAAAGTAGGTCCAACTATTTTTTCTTGGAATGATGAAACGAAATTAAAAATAGGTAAGTTTTGTTCATTAGGAGAAGACGTTGTTTTCATACTTGGCGGAGAACATCGCGCGGACTGGATAACGACTTATCCATTTAACGCTCTTTTCAGCGAAGGAGCCCATATTACTGGTCACCCCTCTTCAAAAGGTGATATCGTAGTCGGCAATGATGTATGGATTGGTTATCAATCCTGCATTTTATCTGGTGTTACAATTGGTAACGGTGCCATTATTGGTGCCAAAAGTGTTGTTACAAAAGACGTCCCTCCATATGCAATTGTGGCTGGTAATCCAGCAAAATTTATTCGATATCGTTTCCCGCAAGAAATAATTGACAAACTAGAGAATCTTGCATGGTGGGATTGGGACATTTCTGTTATAAAAAGAGCGATTCCATTACTACTCTCCGACAAAATCGATGAATTTTTCACCTCGCCCGAAAAAGAATCTACATGATTCATACAGAAAGAGCATCCTTCTCTTACAGGATGCTCTTTCTGCATTTATTTTTTCTTTATTTGCAAGTGATCACACGGAGAACATTGAAAAGGAATTTTCCCTAAACAATTAAGATTCGTTTCGCAAATTTGTTCTATCGTTGGAACGAACGGAATGACGACCATATTACTTTCTACTATTTGTGTAACAGGTGGCAATACTGTACCTACTTGATGTTCGAAACGAATACTCGCTTGATTAATATAATTTCCTGAACCACTTGGTGCGCTCTGCACTACTACTTGGAACGAAACCGTTCGCGCTTGACCAGGATTTAAACTTCCTATAAGAAATCCTGATACTGGGTTTACATTTGGCACTGACGTATTATCAACCGTTACAGTTCCAAGGACAAATTGAACACTACTATCTAACATATCTTGAAAACGAATGTTTTGTATTGCTGTATCCCCCGTATTTGTAATAACTGTTGTAAACGTAATAACATCTCCAATCGTTGCTGCCTGTAAATCTGCTGTTTTTACGACTGTCGTTGAGACATTTTGAGAAATAAACGGGATAACAACTGTATTGCTATCACCTTCAACTAATACTGGCGGCTCATTCGGGTTTACAATTGCAAACCCATTTGCTATAGCAGTATTTGTAACTAAATTATTTATTTGTCCTCCTGTTATTACAACTTGGAAATTAATAATTGCCGCATCATTTGGCTGAAAATCACCTAACGGGATACCAGTATTCGGATTGGCAAATGGGAGAGGTACATCATTTACCGTTACCGTGCCATTTATAAATAACGTATTCGGATCAATGATATCTGTTAAAATAATATTCGTCACAGGAACTGTACTTTCATTTATAACGGCGATTCCGTAAGTGATAACATCTCCTACCATCGCTACTTCAAAGTTTGCTCCTTTTGCAACAAATAAGATTGCAGTATTTACCGTTACTATAACTGTATTGCTCGTGTCCATCACTGTAACTGGCGGCTCTCCTGGTACTAAAATATATTCTGCCAACGCCCCTGCAACGTTCACTACTGTACCACCATCTGGAAAACTTGTAATCGTAGCTTTATATGTTACAAGTGCGGTCTCACCAACTGGAATATCAGGTATCGTAAATCCGAGCTGCGGATTTAACCCCGGCTGTGAAACTCCATTTATCGTTACACTATTTGCGACAAAATCGGCTTCTGGAGATAGCACATCTATAAATTGAACATTCATTGCATCAGCAGTACCAGTATTTAATATACGAACCGTATACGTTACCGTTTCTCCTACTCCAACAACTGAATGATCTACTTCTTTTAGCATATCTAAGCTGCCTCTATTTACTGGCGTAACCGTCGTATTACTTGAATTCGTAATTGTAAACGGAGGTTCTCCTGGAATCAATTCGAAATCACCCGTTACTCTCGCTGTATTCATAATGCTACTAGAAGGTGGAACCGCGATTACATTTACTTCAAATGTAATTAATACGCTATCTCCTACTGCAAGATTCGGTAATGAAAAGCCTACAAATGGATCTAAGCCTACTTGCGGAATTCCATTTATTTGTACACTTCCAGGAATGAATTCTAAACTAGGTGATGGGACGTCAACAAACTGAACATTCGTCGCTGTTACCGTTCCCGTATTTGTAACTTGCACACTATACGTTAACGTATCTCCTACTCGCGTTGCTTGTTTATTTACTGTTTTTATTACATTGAAGCGCCCTCTATTCACCCTCGTTATTGTCGTATTACTTGACTGATTTACTATAACTGGTGGCTCTCCTGGCACTAAAGTAAAGCTTCCTGTTATATTTGCAACGTTCGTAATTGTTCCTGATGACGGTATGCTTGTAACTGTCGCTTGAAACGTCACGATAACTGTTTCACCAACTGAGATATCTCCAACTCCAAATCCAGTAATCGGATTTAAGTTTGGTTGCGGGGCTCCATTTATCGTTACACTATTTGCTACAAATGACGCACCTGTTGAAATGGTATCAATAAACTGAACATTGTTAGCTGTTACTGTTCCTGTATTCGTTATTTGTACTGTATACGTCAATATATCTCCCACTAGAGTAGCGGCTCTATTTACTTGTTTAATAACATTAAAGCGTCCTCTATTTACAGTTGTGAGTGTTGTATTACTTGGCTGATTTACTATAACTGGTGGTTCTCCTGGTACTAAAATAAAGCTTCCAGTAACATTTGCCGTATTGGCAATTGTTCCGTTTGACGGAACGCTAACAACTGTTACTTGGAATGTGACTTCTACACTTTCACCTGGATTTATATCTGGAAGCGTGAACCCATTATTCGGATTGAACCCAGGTTGTAACACACCGTTTATCGTTACACTGTTCGGTACGAATGTTATAGAGGAAGGTAATACATCACTATATTGAACATTCGTTGCTATCACGGTTCCCGTATTTTGAACTACTGTTGTATATGTGATTGTATCGCCTACCGCAACAACCGGCTGACTTACTGATTTTAATACATTTAAACCAGGCTCATTGATTTCTGTTAATGTCGTGTTACTTGTCGTTATCTCAGTAATAGGCGGCTCTGTCTCACTTACAGCAAATGTAGCCGTAACGTCCACAAAGTTAACAACTGTTCCACCTTGAGGTATGCTCGTTACCATCTCTCGGTATGTGACAAGTACAGAATCACCTACAGGTATATCTGGAACTGTAAAGCCTATGAATGGATCTAGTCCAGGTTCTGGTATTCCATTTATACTCACACTTCCTGGAACAAATGCTACACCACTCGTACTAGAATCAAGAAATTGAACATTCGTTGCCGGTACTGTTCCAAAGTTAGAAATTAGTACATCATAGGTTAATATTTCTCCAACCGTCGCTGCCTCTTTATCTACTATTTTCACTGGAGAAATTGAAGCTATATTAATTGTCGTAACGACTAAATTCGTTAATATCGTTTGCGTAATCGGTGGCTCCTGCGGATTTGGTTGTGAAGTAAACGTAACGTCAGCATCATTTAATATGACTTCATTATCTGGAATTTCCGTAATGGTCACTTGGAACGTTACAGAAATACTCGCACCAGTATTTAATAACGGAGTAACTGTAAAGCCTATTTCTGGATTTAATCCAGGTTGCTGTATTCCACCTATCGTTACACTGTTGTCAACAAACGTCGTCCCTTCTGGAATGACATCCTGGAAGAGTACGTCTGTAACAGGGATAATTCCTACATTCGTTATTAACACTGTATACGTTAATACATCTCCAACAGCTCCAGCGGCAACATTTACTGTTTTTGTTGCTGTCACTTCGCCAGGAGGAGGTAATGGTATTGTAACTACCGTTGTATTACTTGAATTCGTTGTTGTTACAGGTGGTTGTAAAGGATTTAATAAGAAAGTGGCTGTAGCAGATGCTGTATTTAATACTGCTCCGCGTGTAGACGGTGCAACTACCGTAACTTGGAACGTTACTGTCAATGATGTTCCAGCTGCAATATTAGGAAGCAGGAAACCTACATTTGGGTCAAATCCAGGTTGTGGCGTTCCATTTATCGTCACACTATTTGGTACAAATGTTGTTTCTAGAGCAATTGGATCAATGAAAGAGACATTCGTTGCTGTTACTGTGCCGTTATTTCGAATGACAACAGAATACGTGTAAGTTTCTCCAAGTGCTGCTTGTTGTACAGATGAAGATTTTTGTATATTTAACTGTGCTGTATTTACTTGTGTCACTACAAAATTACTAGTTGTAGTAGTTGTTATAGGAGGACCTGCTGGATTAATAAGGAAACTTGCGGTAACGTTTGATTGGTTTCTTATATTTCCACCACTCGGAACACTTGTCACTGTCACTTGGAAGGTAATTGTAGCAGTTTGCCCCACCGGAATATTGGTAACAGGAAAACCCGCTATAGGATTCGCACCTTGCTGAACGACTCCATTGATCGTTACACTATTCGCTACAAATGTAGCTCCAGATGGGATTGGATCTTGAAAAATAATATTCGTTGCAGGAACAGTTCCTGTATTTTGAATAAGAATCGTATACGTTAACGTATCTCCTACTCCCGCTTGTGTTGTATTTACACTCTTCATTACATTAAGCGATCCCACATTCACTCGCGTCACAACAATATTACTAATCGTTACAATTGTAATTGGTGGCTGGAGAGGACTGACTTGGAAATCCGCAGTTACATTCGCATTATTCGGAAGAACTCTATTTGGTGGTTCACTTGTGATTGTCACTTGAAAAGTAACTGTTACTGTCCCTCCTACTGGAATATTAGCAAGCGGAAATCCAGAGGTCGGATCTAAACCCGATTGCGGGGCTCCGTTTATTGTTACACTATTCGCTACAAAAGTGGTTCCAACTGGAATCGGATCAAGGAATGATACGTTTGTCGCTGCTACTGTTCCACTATTTTGTATAAGAACTGTATACGTTAACGTATCTCCTACACCAGCTTCAGTAGCACTTACACTTTTCATTACATTTAATCCTGAAGAATTCACGACCGTCATAACAGTATTACTTGGTACTGTTACAGTAATTGGTGGCTCTGTTGGATTCAGAAGGAAATCTCCAGTGACATTCGCATTATTTACAACATTATTTCCTTGGGGAATTTCATCAATTAATACTTCAAACGTAACAATTACATTCGCGCCAGTAGGCAAATCATTTAACGGGAATCCAAGTTCTGGATCTGCACCTTCTTGTAAAATACCATTAACAAATACACTGTTTTCAATAAATAATGTTCCTTGTGGAATTGAATCTTGGAAAAACACATTTGTAGCTGGTACACTACCTGCATTTATGATTTCGATTGTATATACTAAAATATCGCCTACGGTTGCCACATCCGTATTCACTGCTTTCACAACTTCAAAATTCCCTGATTGTACAGTTGTATTCACTAGGTTACTCGGAATAGTAATCGTAACTGGTGGTTCACTCGGATTCACTTGAAAACTTGCTGTGACATTCGCGCGGTTTAAAATATCTTCATCTCCTGGATCCTGTACAATTACTACTTCAAATGTGACTACAACCGTTTGAGCCGCAGGAATATTTGGAAGAGAAAATCCTGTATTCGGATTCAATCCACTTTGTGGTACTCCATTAATTGTTACAGAATTTGCAACGAAAGAAACAGCGGAAGAAATAGTGTCTTGGAATAACACATTTGTTAGGGGAACGTTTCCTGTATTTTGAACGGCAATCGTATATGTTAAAGTATCTCCTACTGCTGCTTGCGTTGTATTCACTTCTTTTATTACATTTAAACCGCCTGTATTAATTTGTGTTACCACTGTATTCGTCATTCTATTAATTGTAACTGGTGGCTGATTCGGATTAACAACAAAATTAGCAGATACACTCCCCCGATTCGCAATCGTACCTCCCGATGGTGTAGATGTAACTCGAACTTGAAATGTAACAGTCCTACTTCCGCCAGCAGATATATTAGCTACTGTAAACCCAGTCGCTGGATTTGCCCCAGGTTGTGAAACCCCGTCCACAGTCACACTATTTGCGATAAAAGTCGTTCCAACTGGAATCGGATCTTGAAAAATAACATTTGTCGCAAGTACATTTCCGATATTCTCAATAGTAATAGTGTACGTAAGAACGTCATTCACTGTCGCAAAAGCTCTATCTACTGTTTTTCTCGTTCTTATATCAGCTATATTAATAGTAGTCACTACAGTATTACTTGTCGCTTGCCCTGAAACTGGTTGTTGACCAGGCACTGGGGTAAAGGTAAAGGTTGCACTCGCACGGTTCGGAATTGGATTGACAAGAGGATTAGATGTTACTCGAACTTGAAAGCGCACTACAGTCGTTTGTGAAGCATTAATACTTCCTAGATTAATACTACTTGCTGGATTCGCTCCTGGACGCGCTACTCCATTCACCGTAACACTATTTGGAACAAATGTTGTTCCAGCCGGGATGCTATCAACAAAAATCACATTGTTTGCAGCAACATTCCCATTATTTGTGACATTAACTGTGTACGTTAATACATCATTAAGTGTCGCAGTCTGTAGATCTACAGATTTTTGCATACTTATAGTTGCTTGGTTCACTGTCGTTTGTACTGTATTTGAAGAAGATGTACTTGTAATAGGAGAACTACCGACAAAAGGACGGAATTGATATGACACCATCGCCCGATTTGGAATAGGGTTTGGGTTCGGAAACGATGTTATTCGTACTTGAAATGTAACAACTCTTTGCGTGTTATTTGGGATTGTTCCTAAATTAATTCCAGTAGCAGGGTTTGCATTCGGCTGTGTTACTCCCCCTACTGTTACACTACCTGCAACAAACGTCGTTCCGTTCGGAATGCTATCACGTAATACAACGTTTTCTGCACTTCCTGTTCCTGTATTTGGGACCGTAATCGTATAAGTGAGAGTATCCCCTACCCCTGCGACTGTTCTATTGACCGATTTAACAGGATTAATAATTGGACCTGTTGCATCAATTTGAACACCAAAACCAGCTGCAGCGTATCCATCTCCATTTGTAACAAATCGAACAGTTGCTGACGTTTGATTGTTTACTAAAGATGCAGAGGCATCTACATTCGTAATATCCCACCCTTGTCTTCGGACAGCCAAAGCTACCCCTAACGGCTGATTTAAATCTCCGAATGTACCGCTCGTATCTAAATTTCCGCTGTCATTACAAATTTGAGACTGGAAGAAATTATTTGCAGGGTTTCTCGGCCCGAATAATGCAACTGTAGCATTTGGGTTTGGTCCAAAGCGAAGTTGATCTCCAGAAATATTGGAATCTCCCTCTTGAGCGGTTACAAGTACCCTTCCTGTTACAGCTCCTGTAGCTGGCGTAGCAAATCCTGAAATAGTAGCATCAACTGGTGGTGATGAAGCATCAATAATTTCTTGACCTGCATATACTGACAAATTTCGAAGTGGTAAACTTGCATTTTGATACACAACCTCAAGCGTCCATCCCGCTGAACGGCTAATTGTTGGGTCAGCTGAAGTTCTTGCAGCTGGCACAGCACCCGTTGTATACGTGCCTGCCCCACCTGCACTAACAAGATTCGTTACATTGGCAGAGCGAGCATAATAAAACTGGTTTCCTACTGAACCTTGCTGCGCGGTAGCAGGATCTGGCGTAACAGAAAACGTCCCTGCTGGCGTTGTAAATGTAATGTTATCATTTAAAAATGGTAAAACATCTTCCGTATCAGTCCGGAAAGTACCAGCCCAAACTAATTCTGCATATAACACACTGCTTCCCGCTGGAAGATTTAAAATTGCACTAGAAGAATTCAATCGCCAGTCATCCGTTGTACCTGCTGGGAATCCTGGTACTTGCAGCGCTGTATTTACTGTCGTAAACACAGCAAGTGTACCAAAAATATTGCCTGGCGCAGGCGATGTAGGGCTAAGCCCTAACGTATTCCCCGTAAAAGTGACGGCACCAGGTACTGTTGTCGTAAAACGATTTATAAAAGGCACGCAATCATCTCATTTCAATTATAGTAAAAAGTGCTCTATACTATAAAATGTAGACAAACTATACAATGTACGTTGTCCAACAAAATTCCGCACATATGAGAGGAGTTTATAAAACTATGCGCTACGTTATCATAACAGGAACTTCACAAGGTTTAGGTGAGGCTATTGCCACACAATTGTTAGAAAAAAATACAACTGTCATCTCTATTTCTAGAAGAGAAAATAAAGAGCTTACGAAACTCGCAGAACAATATAATAGCAATTGTGTTTTCCACTCCTTAGATCTTCAAGATGTACATAATTTAGAAACGAACTTTAACAAAATCATTTCATCTATTCAAGAAGACAGTGTATCTTCTATTCATTTAATTAATAATGCGGGTACGGTTGCCCCTATGAAACCAATTGAAAAAGCAGAAAGTGAACAATTCATTACGAACGTTCACATTAATTTACTTGCGCCAATGATCCTCACCTCCACTTTCATGAAACATACGAAAGAATGGAAAGTAGATAAACGTGTGATAAACATTTCATCTGGTGCAGGAAAAAATCCTTACTTTGGCTGGGGGGCTTATTGTACAACAAAAGCTGGCGTAAATATGTTTACACAGTGCGTAGCAACCGAAGAAGCAGAAAAAAAATATCCAGTAAAAATCGTCGCTTTTGCACCTGGTGTTGTTGATACAAATATGCAAGCACAAATTCGCGAAACAAATAAAGAAGACTTCACAAACTTAGACCGCTTCATTACATTAAAAGAAGAAGGAAAGCTATTATCACCCGAATATGTTGCGAAAGCTATTCGGAATTTATTAGAAACCGAAGACTTCCCTCAAGGCGAGGTTATTAGAATTGACGAATAACAAAAAGGCGTGCTATTTTAGCACGCCTTTTTGTTCTACTTCTCTAAAAATATGAGTACAGACTCCGCAATTTGCTCATAACCGATTTCTTGATAAATTTTATTCGATGTCGGATTCGCTAGATCAGTATATAACGTAGTCGTCTTGTACCCTTCATCTAACATACGTTGACTAAGTGCCGCTACACAATTAGATGCGTATCCCTTTTTCCTTGCTTCTTTAGGTGTATATACGAAATTAACTGTTATATTATTTTTAGTTGGACGTGTTTTTGCTGCTACAGAAACAAGTTTCCCGTCTACTTCTAGACCAAATAAACGATGATTAGTAATTAATGTATGTGCCGTTTGTTTTGCTTCTTCTTTCGTAGTAGGAAGATTCACATCTTCACAAAATTGATATATCCACTCTTCTATTAATGTTAGTTCATCACTACTTACTTCTCGAAAAAACCCATCCTCGCTCGGTTTCTTCTTCACTTCTTTCAACTCATATACCCCTTGCTCCATTACCACATTCGTTTTCTTATTTTCTAACACCGCAATCTCTTCTGCTAAGTGCTGTACAACTTTCTTATCACCAATTAACCCAGGAATATCCGGATATATTTTCGTTAACTCTTTTGCAAGCTCCTTGATAGCTACTCCCGAAATTTCAGAAGTTGCAACAATGATTTGTTTCTTCTCTTCTGTTTGAAGAAATACAACCGCAATTTCTTCTCCTTGTTTCGCTATCCCCATAAATATCGGTTGGTGGACCATTTGTAATACGCCTAATATGAGATTATTTTCCTGCTCATTCTTTTCTAGAAATGGTGTAACCTCTTCTTTAAAATTAACAATCTCTTCATATACATGCAATTGAATCATCGACAATCTCTTCTCTCTATTTATAGTTTTATTAAGGTATTGGCGATTAATTCACTAAATTCCTCTTTTACGATTCAATAATATTCGAAGCTAACGTATTCAAATTATTTTCAGCTTGTAAAATTCTCTGTTTTTCCTTTTCAAATACCTCTTCTTCTTGTCGAAATGACTCTTTTCGATTGTTAATCATGCGCTCCATTTCTTTTTTACTTGGCCCACCGTATACATTTCTTTTTTGTATAAAAGCTTCTGGCGATATAATTTCTTTCCACTCTTTTTCTAATAAAGTTATATTAAATTTTTCTTGTAAGTACATATTCACATCTTTCAAATGTAATTCATGAAGCTCCTTTTTCTGCTCCAATAACATATTTGCAATAGCACTCGCTGCATGATGCGCATGCCGAAATGGAATGTCATAGTTTTTTGTTAAAGCATCTGCGAAATCAGTTATCGTAATTGCATGTTTATAGGAACGATTTTTCAACGTTTCTTCCTCTACTTTCATCGTTCGAATAACTGCATTCATAATAGAAAAAACACGAATAGTCTTTCCAATCCCTTTATATAAATACGGCTGCAAGTCATCCTCTGTATCCACAATATCACCAAATGGTGTATTATGAATCATTTGAAATACTGTAAATGCTTCTCCTAAAGCACTACTCGTAATTGCACGGGCGTGTTCAATAGAAACTGGATTTCGCTTTTGCGGCATAATACTACTAATTTGCACATATGGCTTCGCCACAGTAATACCATCATATTCTTTCGTCGCTAATAGTAAGAAGTCATGGATCCATCTGCTCGTATTCGTCATCATTACCATAAGTAAAGAGCTAACTTCTAATAAATAATCCGCTCCAGCAACAGCATCATATGAGTTCTCAATTACATTTGTAAACCCAAGTAAATCGGCAACTCGCTCTCGTTTAATTTGGAAACTTGTTGTAGAAAGCGCAGCGGCTCCCATTGGCGACTGATTTAAAAGTTTGTACGTTTTTTTCATGCGTTCTAAATCTCTCTGCATCGTATCATAAATCGCTAACGTATAATGACCAAATGTCGTTGGCTGTGCTGGTTGTGTATGTGTATAAGCTGGCATAATCGTTTCCTTATGATCAGAAGCAAGTTGCAGCATACTTTCCTGCAATAACAAATGATGTTCCATTAATCGTAATACATACCGTCTTAAACTCATGCGATACATCGTTACACCCATATCATTTCTACTTCTACCAATATGCATATTACTTACAAAATCGCTTTTTGCTTCTTGAGAAATTAAATGTTCCACTAAAAAAAAGAGATCTTCATGCTGCTCTGTATAGAGCAATTGCTCTTCTGGCATTCCCTCTACCTTTTTTAATGCGTGTAATATAACTTTACCTTCTTCCTTTTTCATTAAATTTTCTTCCATCAGCATTGTAATATGCGCTTTATGCACTTGAAACATATCTTTCAATAAGTAATTTCGTTGAAAATTAAATACATGTTGTAATACACAATCCACATATGTTTTCCCAGGGAAATCAGCGCCTTCACTCTTTATAAACTCTTCTTTATTTTGTTTCATCACCTTTTCCCCTTTCACCTAAGTATTACTACCCATCATACCCAGAGATAGCAAAAAAGTGCTTGTATATAAAAATAAACTCGGCGCCTCTGCACCGAGTTTACTTAATAAAAGTCGCATCATACTTATCACTTTGCAACACTTGGAAATGTAAGTTTGCTAAATGTTTCCGTATTTCTGCACTGTCGTCCTCATTTAAATTATTTGCTAAGAACACTATTTCTGTACAGTTCCCGCGTTTATCCATTGCATAAACTGCCTTTGTAACTGTCCATGGCGTATAACCATTTTTTTGGCCTGCATGTCTAAATGTTTTACGATATTTCTTAGCGCTCATATCTGTTTCAACGATATTCGCCCATACTTTTTCTTCAGCTTCTGTTAGGCCACCTTTATGATTTGCCTTTTGAAGCAGTACCATATAATCGTTTGCAGAAGCAGCTGGCAATCGATCTGACCAAATTTTATCGTAACGTTCCTCTAAATAAAGAGGAATTTCCTTCTGTAATAATGGCCCCTTCTTTTTTAAGCGTTCATGAATAATCATTGCATATTCACGATATTGCTCTTGAGACATTTCTTTTAACTTTTTCTCTATTTTATATTTCGGAACATGTAATTCTTTATGCAAATATCCTGGAATGTATAAAGATGAAACGATTGGAAATAGCGGCTGATGTGCTGGAAGCGATAAACTTTGTAAATTCCGATTAATATTATCTAATCCTAACACTTCCATTAAATATTCAGCATTCGCATTCGAACTAAACTTAACCATTCCTTTTGCCACTTCTTCTAAAGAAACCGCTCCTTCAGTTATCTTGCCTGTCTTCTCCAAATATCTTTGCCATCTATCTTGTGCACCACCATCTGTATTCGGTACATAATAACGATTCACGTCATTAATGGAAACAAAACTAGACGAATCAATTTTCCCTTCCGTAACTTGTTTCGTATATTCAAGCGCCACAATTAATTTCATTGTACTAGCAACTGGCAACACAACGTTAGGATTGACAGAATAAACAACTTTATCATTTCTCTTTACTAGAAGCGCACTATTTTTTTCATCTTTATGTTCTTCAATAAAGGATGCAATATACTGTGCATCATCATTATTTGAACTCCACACTTTTTTCACTAAAAAGTTACCCGATATTAGCAAAACGAAAATACCCACAATCACTGCGCATACTATAGTTTTTTTCAAATAAAATTCCTCTCCTATTGTGTAACTCTTCTCTATCTATCTCTTACAAACAAAATAATGGAGATGATTATTTTAGTAATCATCTCCATTATTTTAACTTGTATTCTCCCATTATGTCTACGTCATAATTTTAACGAAATCTTCGAGGAATTTTTTATAATGTAACGACCAACCAATTCGCACCCAATTCTTTAATGCTTTTGAGTCAGGTTGAGGCCGGAAATCAGCAATACTCTCTCCTTTTGCAATTCCAACTGTATCTACATCGACTCGGCGATATACATAATCCAAAAGGGACGGATTTGCCGCAACCATCATTGTAACGACGTCATGTACTGGACTACCTGTTATTTTCGGGTTTAACTTTTTATATGCTTTATAATAATACGTAAATATCGGCTCGATCAACTTATTGAAACTCGTTTTAGAGTGTTTTGTAATATATTTTACCATTTCCGGCGTAATAATAGCTTCAGATGTAACGTTAAGTGGCACTAATGTCACATTCTTAGCATTTTGCATAACTAATTGTGACGCAATGGGATCACCATGAAAATTTGCCTCTGCGACTGGTGTCACATTTCCAGGCATTAAAAAAGCACCGCCCATTATATAATATTCTTTCACAAACTTCATCATCGGCTTTTCTAAAATAAACGCTGTCGCAAGTGTCGTTGACCTGCCAGCATCAACTATAATTAATTCTCCTTTATATTTTTCAAGAATATCAAAAAACACACAAAAAGGCTTTATATTTGGAGAAAGATTTTTCGGAGGACGAATTGGTCCTAAACCTTCTGCCCCGTGAATTTCCGGATAGTATGTTGTAATATCTCCTGATAAAGGAATCTTCGCACCATTAATAACCGGTATATCTTCCCTTCCTGCTAACTGTAATAAATATGCTGCATTACTCGTCGCCTTTTCTTGCGTTACATTTCCATATCCCGTTACTACGCCGACAATATCAATATCAGGATGCAACAATCCATACATAATTGCTAAAGAGTCATCAATTCCCGGGTCTCCTAAAAATAATACTTTTTTCATCGACCTCAACTCCATCCCCCTCAATTGTTATTAATTTATGAATAGTCATTGATATACAGAATAAAAAAGAACAAATTCATACGAAAAAACGCAGTCCTATAAGGACTACGTTTTTCATATAACCTATGCTGTTTTTTTCACAGCACTCATACTTCCAATGATGTAAGCGATAAACGCTAAGCAAATCGGGAAGACAACCGTATGTATACCGAACGGATTTGGGTAGAAAAGATGGATACACATATATGACCCTACTCCAACTACAATAGACGCAAGCGCTCCTGTTGCATTTCCTTTTCTCCAATATAACCCTAATACGATCGGCCAAATGAATGCTGCTTCTAATCCACCGAAAGAAAATAAATTTAACCATATTAAAAAATCTGGTGGTTTAATTGCTGCTGCATAAACGAGCAGCCCTACGATAGCAGTAATCCATAAACTTCCTTTTCTAATCGTACTATCTGTCGCATCTTTATTTATGTAATTCACGTATATATCTTTAATGATTGATGAACTTACAAGTAGCAATAACGAGTTTACTGTAGACATAATGGCTGCCATTGGTGCAGCTAAGAAAACCCCAGCTAGCCACGGTGGCAACACTTCCATCGCGAGTAGCGGCATTACTTTATCTGGTACTGTTATACCTGGAAGTACGACTCGTGCGAACACACCCGTTAAATGCATACCAATCATAATGGTACCCACAACAATCGTCCCAATTATTAACGCTTGATGCATCGCTTTTGAATTTTTATAAGACATGGCACGCACACTAATTTGCGGTAAACCAACAACGCCAATTCCAATTAAAATCCAAAATGATGTCACATATGATTTCGTTAAGCTTCCATCCGCTCCGAATGGTGTAATTAAATTCGGATTGATTTGAACAAGTTCCTGCATAATCTTTTCAATTCCACCACCGGCAACGACAGTAGCGATTAAAATGATTGTCGTCCCAACTAACATAATGATACCTAATAACGTATCTGATAAAGCAACTGCACGAAATCCACCAATTAATACGTACACAAGTACAGAAAAAGTAAATAAAAATAGTGCTGTTGTATAAGAAAGACCCGTTAGCGACTCAATTAATCGGCCACCGCCGACCCACTGAGCTACTGTTGCTGAAAATAAAAAGATAATAATACATAACGCAGAAAGTATGACAACTGCTTTATTATTGTATCTTCCCTTTAAATAATCGATAAGAGTAATAGCTTCCATCTTCCTAGCAATAATGGCAAACTTTTTACCGATAACTGTTAAAACGATATACCCTGTTACAACTTGAATCGCAGATAACAATACCCATCCAAGCCCCATATTGTATGCTATACCAGGGCCACCAATAAAGCTACTAGCACTACCGTACGTAGCAATCATTGTCATTGCTAATAATAAACCACCGAGCTCACGCCCACCTAAAAAATATTCTTGCAAAAACTTATTATGGGCAGTCGCTTGTACACGTCTTGAAGCATATACACCAATTAAAAATACAACGATAAACGAAATTATCATTGGAATGATTACATACCAATTCATCTATTATTCCTCACTTTTTTCTTCCTCATCGAGTGAAATATCTTGAAATACAAAACGAACAACTAAACTAAGTAAAATAACCATAACGATAAAACCAACGATACAGCTATAAAAAAACCATGCTGGAAAACCAAATACATATGTATATTCACTTGGATTTTTACTACCAAGCCCATAAGCAAATCCGTACCATATTATAAAATTGATAATAGCAAGTCCAAGACCAATTAACGCTTCTCTATGGGCGATTCGAAAGCGTGGATCATCATGATAATTCTTCATTTTTCTCCCTCCTCTCACGATGTATTATTGTACCATTGTTCTTCTAGTTTTTCCTACTAGAAAGCAAAAACAAGCAGGATTTTTTATAATCATATAGAAGACTTTCTTACATTACATATTTTTTACAATTGTAACACAAATGAAATTTGAATTTTCAGTATTTGTTAATTATGATTTTAATTAGAGGCTTTCCATCTAGTTTCCACATCCTTGATTTCGGAATAAACGCCGTCTCGTACTGCGTTTACATTATATTTTCAAGGGGGTTATACAATGAGTCAACTAGCTGTAAATCTTCATGAAAAGGTAGAAAAGTTTCTTCAAGGTACAAAAAAGTTATATGTGAATGGATCCTTTATTGAAAGCGCTTCCGGTAAAACATTTAACACACCTAACCCAGCAACTGGCGAAACACTTGCCGTCGTTTCTGAAGCTGGTCGCGAAGATATTCATAAAGCTGTCGTTGCAGCTCGCATGGCTTTTGACGAAGGTCCTTGGTCTCGCATGAGCACTGCTGAGCGAAGCCGGCTTATGTACAAGTTAGCTGATTTAATGGAAGAACATAAAGAAGAGCTTGCACAGCTTGAAACGCTAGATAACGGAAAGCCAATCCGTGAAACAATGGCAGCAGACATACCACTCGCAATTGAACATATGCGCTATTATGCCGGCTGGGCGACGAAAATCGTTGGTCAAACAATCCCTGTTTCCGGTGATTACTTTAACTATACACGCCATGAAGCTGTTGGTGTCGTTGGTCAAATTATCCCTTGGAACTTCCCGCTTCTTATGGCAATGTGGAAAATGGGAGCAGCGCTTGCTACAGGATGTACAATCGTTTTAAAACCTGCAGAACAAACTCCACTATCTGCCTTATACTTAGCTGAATTAATTGAAGAAGCTGGATTCCCGAAAGGTGTTATTAATATCGTTCCTGGATTCGGTGAATCAGCTGGACAAGCTCTTGTTAATCATCCACTCGTTGATAAAATTGCATTTACTGGTTCTACTCCAGTCGGTAAGCAAATTATGCGCCAAGCATCTGAAACATTAAAGCGCGTTACACTTGAGTTAGGCGGTAAATCACCAAATATCATCTTGCCAGATGCTGATTTATCTCGCGCGATTCCTGGTGCACTTTCTGGTGTTATGTTTAACCAAGGACAAGTATGCTCTGCTGGATCACGTTTATTTGTTCCGAAGAAAATGTATGATAATGTCATGGCTGACCTTGTCCTTTACTCTAAAAAATTAAATCAAGGTGCTGGCTTAAGTCCAGAAACTACAATCGGCCCTCTCGTTTCCGAAGAACAACAAAAACGTGTAATGGGCTACATCGAAAAAGGGATTGAAGAAGGCGCTGAAGTACTTTGTGGAGGAAGTAATCCATTCGATCGAGGCTACTTCGTTTCTCCTACAGTATTCGCTGACGTAAATGATGAAATGACGATTGCAAAAGAAGAAATTTTCGGTCCGGTTATTTCTGCAATACCGTTTAACGATATTGATGAAGTAATTGAACGTGCAAATAAATCACAATTTGGCTTAGCGGCTGGTGTGTGGACAGAAAATGTTAAAACAGCACACTACGTTGCAAGTAAAGTACGTGCTGGTACAGTATGGGTAAACTGTTATAACGTCTTTGATGCAGCATCTCCATTTGGAGGATTTAAACAATCCGGTCTTGGTCGTGAAATGGGATCTTACGCATTAAATAACTATACAGAAGTGAAGAGCGTTTGGCTTAACTTAAATTAATGAGAAAGAACCTGACCTATCCGGTCAGGTTCTTTTATTATGTATGTCTTTAAACTTGCAGTCCTCCGCTCACATTCAATACTTCTCCTGTAATATAGGATGCGTATTCTGATGCTAAAAAGGCTGCTGCGTTCGCAATATCTTCTGGCGTTCCAATTCTACCAACTGGAATCGCGCCGACCATCTTTTCTTTCACTTTATCTGGTATCGTTTTTGTCATATCTGTATCCATAAATCCTGGACAAATCGCATTACACGTAATACCAAAATTCCCAACTTCTTTCGCTGCCGTTTTCGTTAAACCTACAACGCCTGCCTTCGTAGCTGCATAGTTTGCTTGACCTATGTTTCCTTCTCTACTAATTGAAGATATATTAATAATACGTCCATACCCTTGTTGTCTCATGTAAAGGAGAGCTGGTTGCATACAATAAAAAACACCAGTTAAGTTCACTTGTAATACTTGTTCCCAAGCAGACTTCTCCATTTTATGTAACATTGCATCTCTTGTAATTCCAGCATTGTTCACCAAAATATGTAATGTACCAAATTTTTGAACCGCATATTCAATTAACGACTTCGCTTCATTTTGATTACTCACATCACATCGATATGAGCACACTTCATATCCTTCGTCCGATAACTCACGTGTCGTTTTTTGTAGCTTCTCTTCATTTACGTCGCTAATTAATACTTTCGCCCCTAGCTTTGCATACACCCGTGCAATCTCTTTTCCAATTCCCTGTGCAGCTCCTGTTACAACAGCTGTTTTCCCATTTAAAAACTCCATTCCTATCCCCCATTTCTATTACTTATACTGTATATTTCGGCTTTTTACTTTCCAATTCCTCTTTGTATAAAAAAGTCTATTTGTGTCAAACTAACTTTGCAACGCCGCATAAAGTGAAACTTTAATCAGTGGGGGTTTTCTCCATCCCCCACTGATTATTAGCCCTCACCAATCGGACTTTTATGGGCAGTTGATCCCCTACCTAACTTCTTTACTTTCGCTGAATTTTGAGGTGGGGGTCTTACTGCCCATTAAAGCGGGATAAAGTGTAAGGAGATTGTGTCGAATGAACAAAAAAAATTTCAAACAAAACAAAGCTACTGATGGCATTGATGTTGAGTTCTCTCGTGAACTCGCTGATCACGATGACTTAGAAGCGAACGCACGTGCAAATGCCGCTGATGCACGTCAAAAACGCCAGTCAACAGAAAAATAAGGAAAGCACAACCTTATTCTTTTCAACAGGGACCTACTACCCAACAAAATAAACCGAGAAACATCTCTCGGTTTATTTTTGATATTTTTTTGTATAATGTGCCAAAGTAAGTAGCGGATAAATTTGGGCATAGCTATGATAACGAATATAAAACCCACCAGGTAAACCTGTTCCAGTAGGATATTTTTCATTCACATAAGGATTCGCAAGCAAATATGAAACGCCTTTTCGAATAGTTGGTGTTTCTTTATCATAGTAAGAAATGAGAGCATCTAACGCCCATGCTGTTTGAGATGGTGTACTAAATGGTAAAGTAACGAATCTTTTCTCCACACTACTTTGGCATGATTCTCCCCATCCACCATCTTCATGCTGTATATGTTCAAGCCATAAAGCTGCTCGTTTCAATGATGGATTGTTAGATGGAATTCCGAGTGACCGTAAACCAGTCATAACAGCCCACGTACCATATATATAACAAATCCCCCATTTCCCATACCAGGATCCATTTCTCTCTTGTACATTCATTAACCAATTTATCGCACTTTGTTTTTGTTTCTTAGGTAATTCATTTTGCGTATATGTCCCGAAAAGCTCTAACACTCTTCCTGTAATATCTGGTGTGGAAGGATCCGTAATCATATCACTTGCATTTTCGATTGGTAAATTCGCTAATAATTTGCTCGTCACACCTTTTTCAAACGCTCCCCAGCCACCATCATTATTTTGTAATCCTTTAATCCAATTGACCCCTTTCTTCCAAGCATTATCTATATTTTCGTTTCCTCTACTCCTTGCCAACGCTCTTAGCACAGCTGTTGTATCATCGACATCTGGAATTGTCGTATTTACATCCGAAAAACCCCAACCACCTGGAGTAAGTGCGAGAGCATGTACGCTCCAATCAGCTTTTTTTGTATGCTGTTTTTTCAATAAATATGTTATTGTCTGTTGAATCATCTTGTGATCTTTCGGAACGTGGGCCTCTTGTAACGCATAGCTGAGTAAAGCTGTATCCCATACGGTCGAAGGAGAGTTTTGCAAGTGACTCCCTCTTTCCATCTTCCATATATAAGATGTTATCCCAGCTATAGCCTTTTGAATCAGTGATGATTGAAGAGAATGCCCTAACGCAAGTAAAGCATAAATCATATAAAACGAGGCAGTTGCGTAACTATATAACGTTCCATTTTCATCAATACGCTCTTTCATGAAACGTTCGACTTCCTCATATCCTTTATGATGTAACGAGAGTGGATACGAGATAATTTGTTTTACATCACTTAATAACGTTTGAAACAACGGAGACCGATCCTCCCGAAACCATTCTCCGCCCCCGCCCGCAATGTGATTTAAATTTGGCAATAACTTTTTCCCTACTCGAAATCTTTTATTTAAACACACCATCATCGGAATTAAATGGATACGTGCTGAGCTACTCAATTCAAATATACTGAGGGGGGAATCATTCTGTAGAAACATGATTGGTGTTGGTAAATGAAAGAGTGAAGGATATTCATATTCTCCATGAATTGCTAATAAAAACTTCGTCATAAAATGAGCACGCGCCACGCCTCCGCGTTCCTTAATAAAATTTTCCGCTCGCTTCATATTCGCATCTTCTTTTGTATATTTTTTCGATGCTAGCAAGGCCGCATAAGATTGAATGGTAGCTGATAAATTACCTCCCACTTCATCTTCATACAATTTCCACGTTCCTTCATTTGTTTGAAGTGATGCTAACCTTTTTACAAACGGTTCTATCTCTTTATCTCTACCTAATAATTTTAATAAAAAAATCATATGGCAATCTGTTAATGGAGCTCCTTCAAAACAAAATCGCCACGTACCATCTTGCCGTTGCATCGTTTGAAGTGCAGTTGCTCTTCTCGCTATTTCTTCATGCGCTTTTTCATATAATAACAAGTTACTCACCCACCCTTTCGAAATCCGTATAACGATATTCAAGAAAGCAGCTGAATATGTATGAATACAAAGAAAAGCAGAACATATAAGATGCTCTGCTCATAAACAATATCCTACTCCGACAATAATCCCTAATAAAGCACCAACTACTACTTCATACGGCGTATGCCCGACAAGCTCATTTAACTTCTTATATTCTGTTTGTCTACCGTGAAAAAACTCATTCAATATTTTCGCCTGTTTACTTACTGCCAGCCTTACTCCTGAAGCGTCATACATAACTATAATGGCAAAAATAGCAGCAATTGCAAATAAAGTACTTTCCACACCTTCCACAACGCCAACACCTGTCGCCAGTGCTGTAACAGTTGAAGCATGAGAACTTGGCATCCCACCTGAAGCGAAAAACTTTGCAAAATCAAATTCACCCGTTTTGAATAATTTAAAGACTACTTTCGTTAATTGTGCTAAAAACCATGAAATTACAGCGGCCATAAGCGGATCGTTATGTAAAATTGTTTCCACGTTCTCAGCTCCCTACTAGCTATAATGGAAATCCTATAGTATCAGTATAAAGAAAAATGCGTAGAAAATACTACGCATTACGATACTTTTGCTGATTTATTTTTTATAAATTTCGGTTGTTTCTGCACTAAGAACTTTGTTTTCGCTACCGAGAATACAACTAATGCAACCCATATACAGAAAAATGCAATCATATGAGTAGATGTGAAATGTTCACCAAATACGAATACACCTAAAATCAAACTAATTGTTGGCGCAATATATTGTAAAAAACCTACCATATAAAGTGGAATAAGTTGGGCTCCTTTTGCAAAATAAAAAAGTGGCAATGCTGTAACAATGCCCGCTCCTATTAATAGTAATGTCGATAACATTGAGATAGAGCCAAATGAGCCGAAACCATGTACTCCTGTCATTACTAGATAAATAATCGCAAACGGTGTCACTAACATCGTTTCCATCGTAAGTCCAATTGTCGCATCATAGTTTAACAATTTTTTTGTTAATCCATATAATCCAAATGAAAGGGCAAGTGATAAAGAAACCCATGGAATAGCCCCGAAACGTACTGTTAAAATAATAACTCCTACTCCAGCTAAACCAACTGCAACGTATTGCCAAAAGTTTAACTTTTCCTTTAAAACGACTGTACCAAGTAAAATACTAATAAGCGGATTAATATAATAGCCAAGACTTGCTTCAATGACATGATTATGATTAACGGCCCATATGTAGACAAACCAGTTTCCGCTAATCAAGACTGAAGCTATTGTTAATGACATTAATAATTTAGGTCGTTTAAAAAGATTCATGAACTCTCCAATAAACTGACGAAATCTCTTCGTAACACCTAATACGATTAACATAAACACGAACGCCCAAACGATGCGGTGTGCTAATATTTCATCTGCTGGGACTTCCTCAACCCATTTCCAATAGATTGGTAGTATTCCCCACATCGTATACGCACCAGCCGCATATATAATCCCTTTTTTTTGCTCTGCTGATTGATTCCCCATCTTCCTTTTTCTCCTCTTCTCATTTTTTCTCCATTATACGTTCCCACGTGCTCACTTTACCAATAATCAATCTGCATTTCTTTCGACATTTCTCATACAACGAATAATAAACATACCGTTATTACAACAAGTAACGGTATGCCGAAAACAAATTTCTTTTTATGAGTTTTATGATGAAACATATACATACCAATCCAAGCTCCAACTGCTCCCCCAGCTGCTGCTGATAAAAACAACGTACTTTCTGGCGTTCTCCACTGTTTCTTCTTCGCTTTTCGTTTATCAAGCCCCATAAGGCTAAAAGCTATAACGTTAATAATAATAAAATAAATCCATTTCATCGCTTTCTCTCCCTATGAAAAATTCGCTTAATGGTAACATGAAAAAATGATGGAAACAACTGAAGAACGCTTTTTATTGATTAGTTACCTTCATATTTACATAGCCAATTAAACAGAAAGATGTTATGGGCAAGATCTTATATTTCATTCCCTTCACCCACTACCATAGCATCGAAAAAACTTCTCTCAATCTCTTTTTCATCAAAATGAAGAACTACGATTAGCCCCACATATAAAGAAACGAAATTTAGAAACCATTCCTCATTATCATCTTTCTTAGCTAAACATTTAAATATCTCTTGAAATTGCATACGCTCGTCTACAGCAATAATCGGTCGCACGCCAAAATATTTCAATACAAGATGTAGGTTTAGCTGCACGGATAATGATAAAATATACTTTAATAGCTCCGTATAATGAGCAACATTTTTTTCACTATATAACTTCACAAGCTCTTGATGTAAAGTAGAAATCGATAATTCTTCTTTAGTCACTTTTGTTGCTTCTATCATTTCAATCATCTTTTTCATATCCATTACATTTACCCCTCCTGTTGCAAAACAAAAGCCAAAGTGTATTTATTTTATAATCAGCAATAATTGAGTATTTCTCGCCTCTCTTTCTTCTTCACTTACTAAGTCATACTTTTTTAAAAGGTGAAATACATCATTTAACATTTCTTGTGAGTGATTACCTTGCAAAAATTTTTTTAACCCTTTAAAAATATCTTCAGATAAAAAAATCTTTTGACTTTCAAGTTTATTCATTACATCTTCAATAGAATGATCGATATTACACGCCATAAAAAATTCCTCCTCTATCCTTTATAAATAATATCTTCTGCTAACGATGTAAACACTTCTCCAACAAGAGAATCTTCATCATATACAGATGAACCGCTATTTTCTTCACGTTTTGCAAAAGGTACTTGTGCGATTACTTCTGTTTGCAATTGTTCTGCTAACATTTCGCCGCCGCCTTTTCCAAACAGATAATTTTTCGATCCATCTTGTTCTTCATAATAAGCCATGTTTTCCACAATCCCTAAAATCTCGTGTTTCGTATGTTTTGCCATTACGCCTACTCTAGATGCTACGAATGAAGCTACATTATGTGGTGTTGTAACAATAATTTCTTTCGCCTGCGGAATCATTGCTGCAACATCAATAGCAACATCTCCTGTACCAGGTGGTAAATCAAGAAGTAAATAATCTAATTCTCCCCAGTGCGTATTCGCAAGGAAATTTTGAATCCATTTATTTAACATCGGTCCGCGCCACATAACCGGATTATTTCCTTCTGTAAAAAATCCCATCGACATGATTTTAACACCGTGACTAATAACTGGAATTACTGTTTGATCAATCATCGTTGGTTTTTGATTCGTTTCCATCATAGCTGGAATGCTAAAACCATATATATCTGCATCTAATATCCCCACTTTTTTGCCCATACGAGCTAAAGCTGTTGCAAGATTAATTGTTACAGTTGATTTTCCGACTCCACCTTTTCCGCTCGTTACAGTAATAAAACGTACTCCTGAATCAGGACGAAGCATGCTCGGCATACCAGTTTCTGTTCTACTATTTTTCTTTAACTTCTCTGTTAAAGCTGCACGTTCTTCACTTGTCATAGAACCGAATGTCAAATCTACTTTAGAGGCACCAATTGCGTGAAGTGATTCTTCAATATCTTGTTGAATTTTTGCTTTTAACGGACAACCTTGAATCGTTAGCACTACTTCAAGTTTAACCTCTGTTCCATTCATTTGTATATTTCTAACCATGTTTAACTCTACAATACTTTTGTGTAATTCTGGATCCTCTACATGTTTTAACGCATTCATTATTTGTTCTTGAGTAATCATAAAACTCATCCCTTCTCGTATTCTAATTTATCCGACTTTAACTACTAATCAGTGGGGGATGAAGAACCCCCCCACTGATTAAAGTTTCACTTTATATACAACATCTTCTTGTCGTTGCAAGAAACACTTATTATCCACCACTAACAGGCGGGATAAATGCGACGATATCTCCAGCTTGTATCATCTCTTCATTCGTTACAAACTCTTCATTAACAGCCACCATCACTCTATCAAGCGATTGTAAACTATAGTTTGCTTTGAGCCATTCTTTTAATTGCTGCACTGTCATTTCTTCTTTTTCTGAAATTACGAATCGATCTAATCCGACTTCCTCACGCAAATTTGCAAACAGTAAAATTGTAATCATTTTCTCATTCTTCCTTCTTCGGTTTTCCTGCTGGATATGGTGTATTTTCAAGTTGATCGCCAATCCACATCGTCCCATCTTCCCAAAATTCTTTTTTCCATATTGGGACGATTCGCTTTATACGTTCAATTGCGTATTCATTCGCTTCATAAGCTACTTTGCGATGCGGTGATGAAACTGCAATGACTACCGCAATATCCATTATTTCTAGCCGGCCTACTCGGTGAGTAATTGCTACTTTTGCATCCGGCCATCTTTCACTAATTTCTTCACCAATTCTCATAAGTTGCTTTACTGCCATCGGTTTATATGCTTCATACTCTAAATGTAGCGTTCGTTTTCCTTTTGTTAATTCTCTCACTGTACCAATAAAAGTTGTAATCGCACCTGCCTCTCTTCTTGCAACTTTATTCGTTACTTCTTCAACTACAATCGGTATATCAACAATCTCAAATAGCACTTGTCCCATTGGAACCACCTCTCACTTTGCGAAATGTCCAAGGCCATTCACTACCTTCGTTATCTTCCAATAAAAGAACATCCACAAACATATCTTTTTTATATCCTCTTGTCCCACCTGGTAATACGATAAAAATATTCGATTCTGCTAATGAAGAGACCGAGCTAGATTTATCAAATCCTGAAGGACAAGCAATTAACTGACCTTCGTTATATGTCAGTTTCGCTCGTACAAATCTTGTAAATGGATTTGGCTTTAGAAAGTCTTCTCCTAATAACGCTTTTTCTCTCTTTACATGTGCTTTTTCACTAAACATATACGTCCGAATACAAGGTCTTACAAATAATTCAAACCCTACGTAACAAGCAGATGGATTTCCTGATAAACCAAATAATAACTTGCCATTTAATTGTGCTACAGTCGTAACACTTCCTGGCCTCATTGCAACTTTATTGAAAAGAACAGATGCACCTAACTCTTCATATATAGCTGGTAAATAATCGTAATCCCCTACTGATACACCGCCTGTTGTAATGAGCATATCTACTTGGCCAAGCGCTTCTTTTACAGCTTTGAAACATGTATGAAAATCATCGCTAAACTTCCCAAAATATTTTACTCTTCCGCCCGCTCTTCGAATTTGAGACAATATCATATACGTATTACTGTTTCGGATTTTCCCTGGCTGTAATGAATCGTTTACGTCCAGTAATTCACTTCCAGTCGCTAATAGTCCAATTACAGGCTTTCTAGCCACCGGTACCTCGCTATACCCAAACGTAGCAAGAAGAGCTGAAATACCTGGATGAATGTATGACCCTTTCTTTGCAAGAACCGTGCCTCTACGAGCATCTTCACCTTGAAAAGAAATATTGTCGCCCGTTTTGAATGATCGCTTCACTTCCATATATTTGTTGCCATCCTCCTCATATTGACGAGTTAGCTCTAACATAACAACCGCATCACACCCATTCGGAATTTGCGCTCCTGTCATAATTCGAACTGCTTGAAATGGACCTACTTTCTCATCGAATAGCGATCCTGCACCGATTTCACCCACTACTTCAAATACACTTGGAGTTTCATAACTTGCTAAATCCGTATCTTTTGCTCTAATAGCAAACCCGTCATACGGTGAACGATTAAATGACGGCACATCATGGTCAGCTACTAAATCCTCTGCTAATATACGTCCATAAGCTAATTCAATAGGTAGTAGCTCCTTTAAGCCGTTATGAGCAAATCCCATCACTTTACGAACAGCCTCTTCAACTGTGATTGGTACTCTTCTTTCCATTGTTGACAACCCTTTCTATTAGCCAAATACGCGATAATATAGTTGTTTCGCTTTCGAAATATCATTTGTGCCATGAATAAAAACACGACCATCCCGAAAAACAACGATGCGGTACTCATCTAATTGGCAAGATAGTAAATACGGATTCCGATCTACTTCCCCCACTTTTTTTAATACTTTTTCTATATCATCAAAATTGTATTTTCTATTGTCTACTGGTCTAATTTGAACTGTATTTCTTCCGCATAAAGCAGCTATCTTCGTTTGGTTTTCATATGATAAATAAGGATAAGTTCGATTCAAACCACATGAGAGACAAGCGTCTGTTTTTATTTTCCCTAGTTTTATAAAATGGTTTTGATTACTCCATATATCAAACATGAAAAATGTTTTTCTAATAGCTGCAAAATCTTCTACTAAAATTTTGAGTGCTTCCGCCACTTGATATGCTGCGACGATTTGTACAGTCGGGCTAATAATTCCAGCTGTATCACACGTCACACCTGTAACTGGAACGTTCTTCAGCACACAATGTAAACACGGTGTCTCTTGGGGAATAATTGTATAACTCATACCGTACGAGCCAACGCAAGAACCATATACCCACGGGATATTATGTTTTTGTGATAAGTCATTTATTATAAATCGGATATCGAAATTATCTGTTGCATCAATGATTACATCGACATTTTCTAATAGCCCTTCCAAGTTTTCTACACATGCATCCATTACGAAAGCATGTATTTGTACTTCCGCATTAAGTTTTTCTAGCCGATTTTTAGCAGCGATTGCTTTTGGCAATTTCTCTCTTGCATCTTGTTCAGAGTACAATTGTTGCCTTTGTAAATTACTCCATTCAACGTAATCACGATCTATAATCGTCAACTTGCCAATACCTGCACGTACGAAACTTTCGGCACTTGCACTTCCTAATGCGCCTACTCCTACAATTAACACATGTTTATTTCGAATTTTTTCTTGCCCTCTACTCCCAATTGGTTTAAACAAATGTTGTCGTGAATACCGCTCAGCCATTACATACCCTTCCTCTCACGAACTCTATTTCATATTAGAATGTTGTTTTTGATAACAAGCAAAGTACGCAAATCCAACAAAACCAGCTCCGCCAATTACATTTCCGATAAAGACAGGAACAAAATTTTTAGCAAGATCCATCCATGTCAGATGACCTGCAAAAATAACTGCTGAGATGACAAACATATTTGCTACCACTTGCTGAAATCCAATCACTACAAATGCCATAATTGGAATCCAAATTCCGATTATTTTTCCGACAAAATCACTCGTCCCATAAGCGAGCCAAAGCGCCAAACAAACGAGCCAATTACACCCAATTGCTAAAATTAAAGTTCTCCCAAATGATTCATGTAACTTTCCTTCTGCTATCGCTACCGTTTTATTTAAATAATCTCCCTCTGTTAATCCGCCAAGATGACCGAAACAATACGCTACGAAAATAGCTCCTACAAAATTCATGAAAGTAATCCAAATCCAGTTATTTAGCACACTAACCAATGTAATTTTCTTTGCATATAGCGCCATAGATAGTGACATCATATTTCCGGTAATTAATTCTCCTCCTGCTAATACGACGAGCATGAGTCCAACAGGAAAAACCGCTCCTCCTAAAACATTCACTAAACTCCCCCAGCGCTCAGGCAAATTACCTAAAACGCGAATGTTAAGTAAAAAACCTAGCGAAATAAACGCTCCTCCTAAAAAACCGAGAATAAGCATTGCTGGCAAGGTCTGACTTACTTTTTGAACACCGGCCTCAATTACAAGCTCAGCAATTTGTTCCGGTTTATGAAATGCCATTACTAATTCCTCCATTTTCTCCAAATAAAAAAGCAGCTTCAAAAAACCTCCTCAAAATAAAGGTTTTTGAATGCTGCTTAATTTCTCTGCACATCTTTTACAGAGAGATCAATCATCACTTTTACTATAAAATAGAAAATCTACAAACGTTGCACATCTTCCATTTTGTATATACTGCATCATAGTGTCACTTATATATATCAACCACCAATATGTGACATTTCAATTTTAGGTGCTCTTTTTTTACTTGTATGACTTAAGCGTTCATCTGAATAACGATCTTCTCGGTTGTTCCATATATCGCTTACGATATCTTTTATTTCTTCATCATTGTATTCAGATCGAAGCAATTCTCTCAAATCATTTTCTTTAGAAGCGAACAAACAAGTGTATAACTTTCCTTCTGCAGAAATACGGGCTCTCGTACATGAGGAGCAGAAGGAATCTGTTACTGATGAAATAATACCTATTTCTTCATCACTTCCAATATAACGATAGCGAGTCGCAACCTCTCCTGCATAATTCGCTTCTATTCGTTCTAATGGCATAACTTGATGAATCGTATCTACTATTTCTTGTTTAGAGACAACCTCTTTTAAATCCCAACCGTTATAATTTCCAACGTCCATATACTCAATAAAACGAAGAATATGTTTATTTTCCTTAAAGTATTGCGCCATCTGCAAGATATCCTGTTCGTTTTTCCCCTTTTGAACGACCATGTTTATTTTAATTTTCATACCGACTTCAGCTGCAGCTTGTATTCCTTCCAGAACCCTTTGTACTTTGCTTCTATTACCATTCAAATAGAAAAACCGCTCTTCTTCTAAGGAATCTAAACTAACTGTCACACGTGATAAACCCGCCTTATATAAATCAGGAGCAAACTTTTTAAGTAACGATCCATTAGTTGTTAAACCGATATCCTCCACACCATTTATTTTATTCAGGCGCTCGATAAGCTGCGGAAGACCTCTTCGAAGTAACGGTTCTCCGCCTGTAATCCGTAATTTTCTAACACCTAAAGAAACGAAAATACGCGTTATCCTTTCAATTTCATCAAAAGATAAAATTTTATCATTAGACAAAAACGAGTAATCCGGACCAAATATTTCTTCTGGCATACAATATCGACAGCGAAAATTACAGCGATCAGTAACTGAAATACGTAAATCCTTTAACGGACGTTGTAGTTTGTCTAATGTGACAGATTTCATATTTATTGCCTCGCTTTTACTTATTTTATATTTAAAACACGCTCCGGATGCGTATATACATTTAAGGATTCATTCCGAATAAACCCTATCGTAGTAATACCTAATTCTTCAGCTAGCTGTAAAGCCAACTCAGTTGGAGCTGATTTTGACAGTATAATTTCACAACCAATTTTTGCAACCTTCAATAGTATTTCCGAAGAAATACGACCACTAAAAACAATGATTTTATCTCTTATAGAAATATTATTTTTTAAGCAATAACCGTAAATTTTATCTAACGCATTATGTCTACCGATATCCATTCGGCTTAAAATAATACCATTCACATTGCACAAAGATGCATTATGAACGCCGCCTGTATGATGAAATGTCTCTGCAGATTGCTGCATTTCTTTCATTAATCGAAAACAGTCTTCTGCAGCAACCTGTACATGAACGCCATTCATTTTCTTTGCGCTTAATGCATCATTTGCAAAAACAAACCCTTGTCTACTCATGCCACAGCATGAAGTAATATAGCGTTTATTTTGCATTTGTTCGTAATACGGATTTACTTTTGTCGTCGTGACATGTACAAATCCTTCTTTCTCTTGTACCCATATGTCATCAATATCTTCATATTTCCGAATAATTCCTTCAGATGCTAGGAAGCCTATTACCATATCTTCTATATATTCTGGAGTACTAACCATTGTAACAAACTCCTGTCCGTTCATTTTAATCGTGACTGGAAACTCTGTTACAATGCTGTCCTCTATATGCTTAAACGCCCCTTGTTCATAACGAAAGATTTCTCTTTCTACCTGTATCGGTTTCACGATCAGTATCCTTCTCTCACGTTATATTTTTATCAAAAACAAATACCGAAACTGCAATATCTTCTTCTACTTTCATATCTGAAAACAAATTCACTAATTTCGCTCCAACAAGTTCCTCCAAATGTTCACGGGAATTCGCAGCATACACTTCTTGAATCATTTTCGTTCTAGCCATATGAACCATTTCCGCACCGTCCATCGTACTTGAAATGAATTTCTCAGTAGGTGTTAAGTTTCCGTAAAGAGTCGCAATCGCCATATTTTCAGCAAAAACAGTATGAATTCGTTCTGGCCCTTTTCCGAAAAGTTCCTTTCGAAGTTTTCGAATCATATCATTAAATTCATGTACTTTTTTTGACATACCATTATACCTCCCAAAAGCCTCATTTTACTTTATTATATATTTTACCAAAATGAGCCTTCCGCCCAAACTATTTCGTACAAACATTTGGGCGAAAGGATTTACCTCGTGAAGGTTACTCGTCTTTTAACCCTTTACCCATACCTTTTAAGAAATGAAGCCCAAATCCGATAGCACGGTTAATGTCTGGATCTTTCAATACTTTCATAAGATCGAATACCCCTACTTTTTTATTACTCTCTAGATGTTCATTACCTTCTTCTAGCCCTACTAATAAACTACCTATAAGCTTTTTCGTAAGTTCCGGATCAAGTTCTGTTAGAGCACCTGCAGCCCCCATCATATTATTAATTAAATTTGTAACCGGCTCACGAGTCACTTGGCCAAGAACAATCTTTGCGATTGGTTCTTTCGCCTTTAGCATAGAATTTGCAGCTTCTAACATGCCAATATCATTCAATTCCCCTACAATGTTAAACATTTGATTTAGAGCGTCTTCATTATTAGCTAGAAGCTCTTTTAAATCATCTAATTTTTTCTGTTTTATTTCTTCCTCAGTTAATTCTTGTTTTTGAATCATTTTTATAGGTGCAGCCATATTTTTCTCCTCCTACTTATCCGTTAAATGCACATACCCTGGACGTGCCCACTTACGATGTACCTCAATGCCAGCTTGAGGGTGACGTTTTTTATTACGCGGATTCGCTTTTGGCATCGGATTTTCACCCTCAACTTCCAGCACTTCCATACGCACTTTCGTCTGTTTATAAGCAGGTGTGTTCGTACGCGTATCAACGGCAGGACCTGTTAAGAAATTAATTGCTGTTTCATTATCTGTAGAGTTCATCGGTAAATATAACTCATTCGCTTTTACACGATCTGTTACAAGTGCACGTAATTTTAACGCTCCAAACGGAGAGACAAGACGGACTAATGAACCAGTTTTCACTCCACGTTCTTTTGCAAGTGCTGGAGAAACTTCGACGAAAACGCCAGGCACTTTCGTTTGAATACCTGTTGATTTATTTGTCATATTCCCTTCATGGAAGTGCTCAAGCATACGACCATTGTTAATATGAAGGTCGAACTCAGCTGGGAATTCAGCTGGGCGCACCCAGTCAGCAATCGCAAAACGAGCTTTTTTATCTGGGAAGTTAAATCCATCTTGGAAAAGTAATGGTGTATTCGTGCCGTCAAAACTTCCCCAAAGGAAACTATTCCATCCTTCCAGTACTTCATAGTTTGCTTGTGAGAATAGTGGTGATAAACTTGCCATTTCAGCAAAGATTTCACTTGGATGGCTATAATTCCAGTTTGCACCTAATTTATTCGCAACTTCCTGCACGATCCACCAGTCTGGCTTCGCATCTCCAAGCGTAGGAAGAACTTGATATAGTCTTTGAACACGACGCTCTGTATTTGTGAAAGTACCTTCTTTTTCAAGAGATGGCGCTGCTGGTAATACAACATCTGCATATTGAGCCGTTTTAGATAAGAAAACATCTTGCACAACGAAGAAATCAAGGCTTGATAATACTTCATGTACATGATTTGCATTAGAGTCTACAAGAGCCATGTCTTCTCCGACAAGATACATAGCTTTCATTTTCCCTTCGTCAATCGCGTGAAGCATTTCAATATTATTCAGACCTGGTTCACTATTAATTTTCACTCCGTAAGCCATTTCAAATTTCGCACGTTCCATATCGTTCGTAACGTGCTGATATCCAGGAAGCCATCCTGGTAAAGTACCCATATCACAAGCACCTTGTACGTTATTATGACCTCGAAGCGGATATGCACCAGCGCCTGGACGACGATAATTACCTGTTGCAAGTAGTAAGTTTGAAATCGCAGCGGAAGTATCAGATCCACCTGTATTTTGCGTTACCCCCATTCCCCAAAGGATACATGTACCATCTGCATCACGAATCATTTCAGCCATTTGAATCAGTGTTTCTTTTGAAATACCAGTCATTTCTTCTGCATATTCAAGTGTATATGCTGTAAGGCTCTCTTTGAAATCTTCAAAGAAATTTACATTCTCATCAATAAATCGTTGATCGTGCCAGCCTTGATCAATCATATATTTCGTAACAGCCATTAACCATACTTGATCTGTTCCTTGTTTTGGACTAATAAAGACATCTGAACGCTCTGCCATTTCTGTTTTACGAAGATCAGCCACAATTAATTTTTGTCCGTGTAATTTATGTGCACGTTTAATACGTGTAGCTAAAACAGGATGACCTTCTGTCGGATTACAACCTACAATAATAACAAGACCAGATTGTGCAATATCTTTAATCGTTCCAGCATCTCCGCCCATACCAATTGTCCGGAATAATCCGTCTGTCGCTGGTGATTGACAATAACGTGAGCAGTTATCAATATTATTCGTTTCAAATACTTGTCGAGCTAATTTTTGAATCACATAATTGTCTTCATTCGTAATTTTAGATGAAGAAATAAAACCGATAGCATCTTTTCCGTACTCTTCTTTAATCGCTCCTAATTTACTTGCAACTACATTCAATGCTTCTTCCCATGTAGATTCAACAAACGTTCCATTTTTACGAATTAAAGGTTTCGTAATTCGTTCTTTAGAATTTACGAAGTCCCAACCAAATTTTCCTTTTACACAAGTAGAAATTGCGTTAACTGGCGCATCAGAAGAAGGTTGTACTTTAAGAATTTTACGTCCTTTCGTCCACACTTCAAATGAACACCCTACGCCACAAAATGTACATACTGTTTTCGTTTTCTTCGTGCGAGTATCACGCATGGCCGCTTCCACTTCTGATACCGCAAAAATACCGCTATATCCAGGCTCAACTTCTTTAATTAAATCTACCATTGGTTCAAGAATATCTGGTTTTAATCCCGTCATAAATCCAGCTTCACCGAGCATCGTTTTTTCCATTAAAGCGTTACAAGGGCAAATCGTTACACATTGACCACAGCTCACGCATGAAGAATCATTAATATTTACTCCTTCATCCCAAATCACTCGTGGTCGCTCCGCTTCCCAGTCTATCGATAACGTTTCATTTACTTGTAAGTTTTGACACACCTCAACGCATTGACCACATGCAATACATTGATTCGGGTCATAGCGATAAAACGGATGCGTCATATCAACTTCACTTACATCTACTTTCGGTTCATAAGGATATTTTTGATGTTCGATTTCCATTAATTCTGCTGTATTATGCAGTTTACAGTTCCCATTGTTGTTGTCACATACTGTACAGTATAATAAATGATTTTCTAATAACCGATCCATCGCCTCTGTTTGTGCTTCTTTCGCACGAGTAGAGTTACGTTCAATGTTCATACCTTCTGTCGCTACTGTCGAACAAGAGCGCATTAACTTTCCGTCAACTTCTACAATACAAGTGTCACATGTTTGAATAGGATCTACTTCTGGCACGTAACAAATTTGCGGATGTTCAATCCCGTTCTCGTTCATAACACCCAATATCGTTGAACCGGGCTCCGCTGTATACTTTTTTCCGTCAATTGTAATATGAACCATGTTGTTATTCATGGTCTTTCCCCCTTTTTGAGAATAAAAAAAACTCCACCACGAAAATATACGCACCACATTTCGGCACGTTATTATCATGGTGGAGTAGTTTATTAGCACATCTTGCTAAAATACCAATCCATTTATTCATAAATAAAACGATAGATTCATAACAGGTCATATCACGATTCCATCTTTAACACTATAATTATAGCGTTAAAGTTAAAAATATACAATATAAAATTTAAACTACGCATATGTCAGCTTGGAACTATCCATAATAACCCATATAAAGTGAAACTTTAATCAGCCCTCACCAATCGGGATAAAACATAACAAGGAGTAAGCAAACAAATGGGGTCTTTTAATAAATGGATTCGTGGTGAAAAATCTTTTTCTACCCAAGAGCAAGCTGATCACACATTAAATAAATTTATCTCTTCTTCCCTTTCCCTTAATTTAAAGCACTTGTCCAAACTGTTTAGCGGTATTCCAGAATTAATAACACGCACTTTTCCATTAAAAAACGGACAGGAAGCTGCACTTATATATATGGAAGGACTTGTAGACAAAACTGTTATTAACGTAAACATCCTTCGTCCTCTCTTATTTAAAGAGTGGACTGAAGACGATTTTTGGGAAGCCTCTGTTTCTATCGGAAATATTAAAAAAGTTCAACAGTGGACAGACATTGAACAATCTCTTTTACACGGCAAAAGTATTTTATTTATAAACGGGCAATTATCCGCTTTAGAGCTTGATACGCAAGCGGCACCAAAAAGGAGCATTGAAGAGCCTACAACAGAGAGCTCCATAAAAAGCTCACACGAAGGATTTAATGAAGTAGCGAGCGACAGCCTTGCACTTATTCGTCGATATATTCCAAATCGCGAATTGAAAGTAAAGGAATTCACTGTTGGTGAACGAGCTACTTCAAAAGTTTTTTTGCTGTACTTAGCAGACATTGCAAACGAAGATGTTGTACAAGAGATGGCCTGCCGCATCGAATCAATCAAAGTAGATGCCATTCTTACTACCGGAGAATTAGAAGGATTTGTTGAAGATAATTCCTATACTCTCTTTCCGCAATTATCAATAACTGAACGCCCTGACACAACAGCACATCATATTTTAGACGGGCGAATTGCTGTTGTTGTAGATCGTTCACCAGGCGTATTAATGACCAATGACTTTTTCAGCTTTTTTTCAGACGATAGATGATTACAGCTTCAGACCAATGATTCCATCTTTTATACGATTACTTCGTTTCACTGGATTATTTATTGCAATTTTTGCTCCTGCTCTTTATATTGCTATGATTTCCTTTCATTATGAAGTGATTCCACTTAAATTATTGTTAACGATTGGAGAATCTCGAGCTAAAATTCCTTTTCCTCCTATATTAGAAGCACTTTTGATGGAATTAGTACTTGAAATGCTCCGCGAAGCTGCAGTTCGGCTTCCTGGACCCGTTGGACAAACCATCGGCGTCGTAGGAGGGATTGTTATTGGACAAGCTGCAGTTCAAGCAGGAATAGTAAGTAATGTCATGGTTATCGTCGTATCTATTACTGCAGTCGCTTCTTTCATCATCCCTAACCTAGAAATGTCTGCAGGAATTCGCCTTCTTCGATTCCCAATGATGATAATTGCCTCTTTATTTGGTGTCATTGGCATTATGGTTGGGATGGCAATCATTATTATTCATATACTTTCCATGGAATCTCTCGGTGTTCCTTATGGTAGTCCGTTTTCTCCGTTATTTGCTTCGGATTTAAAAGATATTCTTATACGTTTACCATGGAAAATAATGAAGAAACGCCCACTATCCCTTAACTTAAAACAAGAGAATCGACAAAGCGATATAGAAGGAACGGAGGAAGATAAGTGACAAAGCGTGCAAAGAGGGAGATTAGTTTATTTCAATACATCTTAACGATTAGTGGTGTTCAAGTAGGATTCGGTGTCCTTACACTTCCACGTGAAGTTGCACAAGGGGCGAATACAGATGGCTGGATGTCTATTATTATTGGATGCGCTATCACTACTTTAGTCAGTCTGTCTATTGTAAAAATCATGGAAAAGCATCCTGGATATACTTTACTCGATGTGCTAACTCGTTATCTTGGGAAGTGGCTAGGAAGAGCAGGAATGATTTTTTGGATTTTATATGCTGTCCTTGCAGCTATTTCCTTAATTTTTTCCCTCTTATACGTTATTCACATTTGGATTTTACCTAGAACTCCAATGTTTTTAATTATGATTTTACTATCTATTCCCATGCTTATGCTCGCATGTAAAGGCGTTCTTATTATAAGTCGCTACGCTGTTTTCACTGTGTTTTTCACACTGTGGATGCCTTTGCTATTGTTTATCCCTCTTAAAGACGGGCATTGGATATACCTTCTCCCTCTTCTTAAAGAGGGCTGGATACCAGTTTTAAACACCGTAAAATCAACTATTATTGCATTTCTTGGATTTGAGTTTGCATTTATCCTTTATCCGTATTTGAATAACAAATCCTCTGCCAAAAAAGGGATTGTTATCGCAAATTTAATTACACTATTTCTCTATCTTCAAGTCACGTTCGTTTCTTTCGTTTATTTTAGTCCAGATGGTATAACAAAGTTTTTATGGCCCACCCTTTCTCTTGTTACACCATTTCACTTTTCATTTCTTGAGCGGTTTGAAATTATCTTTTTATCTTTTTATCTCTTCATTATTTTTGATTCTTGCATTCCTTACATATTTACTGCTTCAGATGGAATTAATCAATTACTTAACAAAAAAGGGAGTTCCTTACCTATTTGGTTTTTATTATTCGGGTGTATTGTTGTCTTATTCTTTTATATCCCTTCCTCTTACCAAATAAGTGCTTTGCGAGACTTTTGGGGAACTGCCAGTTATTTTATCGTTTTTCTATTTCCAGTCGTATTTCTCTTATACATGACACTTTATCAGCATTGGAAAAGGAGAAGAGTTTAAATGAGGCGCTTTATTCATTTCACTATACTTTACTTTCTCATAACCTTTTTAACAGGCTGTGGAGATCGACTCGACTTAGAAAAACAATCGATTTCATTAATTTACGGCTTTGACGCAAAAGCAAAAGGAAAATTAATTGTGTACCACGTAAATCCTATTTTTAATGAAGACGTAGAAAAAAAGTACGAAACACATGAAGCGAAAGTACGTACACCTCGAGAAGCAAAAGCAACGTTTAATAGTTCAAGTGGCGGTTTAGTATCTACAGAAAAGTTACAGCTCATTTTATTTAGCACAAATTTTTTAAAACAAGAAGGGGCTATGCCTTACCTTGATGTTTGGTATCGTGATCCTAAAAACACTGGAAACATGCGTATGGTTGCAGTAGACGGTCCAATTTCTTCAGTTATATATAATAACTTTAAAGACAAGCCTGCCCTTCCCGAGTATTTAACAGATTTAATTAATACGAACAAACTGTACAATCGGACCGTTTTTACAACATTCCATGAATTTCACAGGCAAACGTTTAATAAAGGTATAACACCTGCTATTTCAGAAATAAAAAAAGGTAAAAAAGATGTTATCGTTACCGGTTCCGCGCTATTAACTTCTCGCGGAATTTATAAAATGTCATTAAATCGTTATGAAAGCGCCCTTCTTCTTTTGTTACAAAAGAAAGCGAATACACCGGTTTCGCTTACATTGAAAATCCCTTCTACTTCAGTTGAAAGTAATAGTGATTTAAAAGATACCGATGGCGGCGATTTCGTAACAATAAATGTTCTTAGCATGAATCGTGATATCCATACAGACTATAGCGATAACCGCTTCAAATTTAATGTTAAAATGAATTTAAAAATCGCTGTATCTGAACTTACATTCAATATGGATATAGACAAAGATAGAAAGAAATTAACTTCTCTTATTACAAAACAACTAAACAAAGATTTGAACGATTTAATCCACAACATTCAAAAACAGCAGCTTGATCCATTCGGATTTGGTGATTATGCGAGAGCGTTTCAATATGAAAAATGGAAAAGAGTTGAAGACGATTGGCCGAGTGCCTTTTCAAAAGCTAACGTAAAAGTAGCACCTACTATTAAAATTTTAGAAAATGGGATTATTAAATAGCAAAAACACGCTACTTGTTCTTATACGTTTAAAGAACAAGTAGCGTGTTATCATCTTTATTTTGAAGCTTCTTATACAGTTACACTTCTGTTTCTGGTTCTTCGTTTTCCACTTCTTCCAATCTTTGCTGCTCTGCAAGCTCAGCTGAAATCATTCCATAATAAATTTCTGGATACAATCCGAATATTTGATATACACTTCCTAAAAACGGCATCGGAATCCCTCTTTTCTAAAGTTGTATTGCCACTTTTAAGGATTCCCTTTTCATTCATTATACATTCGTTTTTGGCGTTTCTTCTTCATCATGAACGCTTAATAAATTTTGCCACTTTTTATAAGGAGCACTATTTGGATCTACATATCCTTTCGCGTACGAACGATCCCACAATTGTTTAATAAACATCTCTTTCTCTTTCTTGGCAACCATATCAGCACCTGTACCGTAATAGTTTTGGAAATATAACTCAATTTCATCAAGGAACAGCCTTAATAATTCATCAGAAGTTTCTTCTAACGTTGGATCATATTTCGCTTCACGGTCATACATTAAAATCATATCTAAAATATTATGGACATGCTCTTTACGTAGCCATCTAATATCTTGAGCACCTAATACAAATGGATGCGTATATAAATGTCCACCTTGTATCATCGCCTTTTCTTGTTCTTCTTCAAATCTGGACAAAATGTTTTCATAAATAAATGGGTTATGAAGCAATGCTCTGTGTAATTTATAACTTTCACTTGAAATATTTTTACCCATCGACTGAATTAAGAAGCTACGTCCAACACCGTTATATTGATACACGAACTGACCATCAACAGCAACTAAACTTATCCAGCGATACATATACGCGTATAGAAGAGCTCGATTACATTTATCATAATCTAACTTCGTTTGCGTTGCATTTAAGTCTGGCATGAATGCTGGTAAGTGCCAATACTTATCTAAATGCGGTGTTAAACTAGATTTTTTACTATTCAACTTGTTTACACGGCGATAGTACGACTGAAAATAATCACCTTTATCATTCATAAATCCATTTGCAATATGTCCAGACGAAAGCTTAGGAAAGTCTTGTAGTGATAAACCGTAATGTGCACGATAACAAATGACTTCAAATGGCGAGAAAGCTTCATTTACTGTATCTTTTTCTTTAAACATTTCTTGCATTAACTCCTCTTGCAGTTCTTTCTTTAAAGATGGATGTATGCCCCAATATTGTAATTCCCTATGATGAGAAACTTTCGGCACGAATGGACTTGCTAAATGGAACAAGTCTTCAATTTTTTCACGAACATATTCATCACGATCACGATTCTTATAATCCGCTTCTTTTCGTAATGCCTCAACGATATTCAGCTCTAATTTATCGCGATAGCGTATTTGTAATTCATCATAGCAATAACTTAGTATGTGCTCACGATAAAAGTCTTCTACCTTTTTCGATTGAATCTCTTCTGTTTTCGCATCCCGGCAATATTCCCCGTATAAGCTCATATAAATTTCTGCTGATATATCTTTCGGTAATACACCTAAATTTAAATGTTGTTGCATATCTTGCCATATCTTTTCTTGTAACTTCTCTTCCGCTAATACGTATACATTCGTTGGGTTTGTTTTCCCTTCAAATTCTTTGCTTCGTTTTTGAATTTCGAACAATAAATTTTCACGTGTTTCATGTAAATTATCAAAAAACCTTTCCCAATATTGAATCATTTTATTAACTGCTTGATATAGCGATTGATAAACGAGTTCTAATAGCATTTCTTTACGGTATTCGTTTAATTTGTGTACGTACTGCGTTACAATATCTTCAAATTCCTTTTTAAATAAACGCTGCTGGTTATTAATCATTTTTCCGAACCAACCTTGTTGTTGCGCAATTTCTACTCGGCGTACAGCTGTTACCGTTCCATCAATGTTACTCACATTAAATTTCTTATCGTAGTTTTGAATTAAATTACGCTTTTGTTCATTATTTTCATGTAGTCGATTCATTTTTTCCACTAACTGCTTTCGAATTTCATACAACATAAAACGAGCTGCTACTGGATGAACTGGATCTGTTTTCTTTAAAAACCATGTATTTAATTGATATGACTGGCCTTCAGAACCACTCGGTGAAAAACGGTCTGATTCAATCATGTCATATAAAAGTGTCGTTACATGTTCATGTACACGGCTCGGAATCGCATACGCATATAAACGAACCGCATGATCGACCCTTGCTACTTCACCTTTCATTTGTTCCATCATTTTCAGTTTCGCAGCCGAAATTTTACACTCATGCTGCAGACGATTTAATTCCTCGTCTTTTTGTACCGTACGCTGTACATAGCTTTCTACAGCTTCTAAAAACAGTTTAGATTTCGCAACACCAACCTTACCGCCTTCTGCTCCTTCACGCGTTTCATTGTACATTTGTCTATAGAAAATATGAGCCTGCTCTGGACGAGTAGCAAGATGTTCTAAATCTTCTAAATAACTTTTCCCGCGCTCTGGCTTTTCACGCTGCATACCACGTTTTACATCTTGGTCATATCTATGCTTCTTCTCTTGAAACAATTGATCTAAATGAAGCCACGATTCATCTAAACCTTGCACGGCCCATTTTAAAGCACAATATTTTAACACATGCTCATATGGATAAATAATCTTTGCCGTTCCTGCTCCGCAATATCGCCCTTTCCCACTTGATTCTGCTAATTGCTGAATTTGATTATCTTCCTGTGCAAAATGATTTGCGGACATCGGACTAAATAACTGTAAATAAATCGTATTTGCCATTTGCTCCATATAATCTGATAAATTGTGCAGATGGTGTCCATGTAAATTTTCGTAATCATATAAGAAACAATAATTGTACGGTAAATGATGTTGTTTAATTGTATGATTCGTTCTTCCGTCTTCATCTACTTGATCCGGTCGATACTCTAATTCAATCGTAACCCCGCCGCGTTTTGATAACTCTCCAGTAGAACCGAGCGTAATGGCATGTAATTCTTTTAACGAGGCATAGCCATTTGCTTGCACCGTTTCAAACTCTTTCGCACTAACCGTTCTCGTCTTCACTAACACATCCGGCATTAGAAATGCACCGCGTATTAAAATGTTGTGATGCTGCAGTTTTTTCCGAAGCATTTCACGTAAATATAATGCAATTTGTAGAAACATTCCTGAACCTGTTCCGCCCGCTAGTGATGTTACGATAATGACACGCACTCCATATTCTGTTTGATCGCTCGTAACTGGAAAAATCTTCTCAATTTCTTGCCAAAAGGACGTGAGTTTATCTTCTTTCATCGCAGCACGTAACGCTAAACGGGAAATAACGCGTAACTGTCCTGCCCCTTCTGTCAGTGGTTTATCAAGTATAGTCGGGTCCATCGGAAACCATTCTGGAATCGTTGGATCTCCTGCAATATACTCCCTAGGCGTTTTGCTCGAACTCGTTTGCGTCTTAAACTTTCGAATATGATCAAATTTACTCAATGTATTCACATCTGTATCAAATACGTGCATTGCTACCTTTTTTCGACGCTCCTCAGGCAGTCTTTCATATATTTGATGTGTCACAGTACTACCGATTCCACCTAAACCAATTAATATCGTTGGAACTTGTAACGTCACGTGAACCACCTTCCTATTCTTGCTTGTTTGAAAAGAGGAGGGAAAGATAACATTCTCCTCTTCTCCCCACCTACTATTCACACTCGTATTTGTAAATCTCCTTACCATATCCTCTATCAATTACTAAAAGTTCATTTGGATATAGTGTCTTATGTTCCATTCCAACCTCATCCTCTGTTATAAACATCCCATCAATAATCATTCCTACTACTTGTGACTCTTTCGCTACAAATATCGATTTTGATCCTTTCTTCGCTATAAACGTAACGGATTGCACAGTCTTTCTTTCTGCCCTAAACGGAATACCAAAATAATGCTTCCACCATTTATTTTTCAGTAATTCTGGCTCAGATTGATATAACCAATCTTTCGCTACCTCTTGATCCCATTCGTAATACAATAGTGCTTTACGATGAAATCTCGGACGGACAATCCATCCTAAAACGATTATTCCTACTATTAACAGTAATAAAGTGATAGGAATAACAAACTTAAAAATAAGCGCATACTTTTCATAAAACGGTGCATCTTGAATGTGGAGTTTTATGTTTTTCTTTACTTCTTGTAACTTTGAATCCTGCACTACGATGGTAGCTTCTACGGTGCCGGTATCTGTAAAATTGAACGTGTCGGAGTAATGAGGTCGAGGATAAATATAAATTTGATTACCATGTTGTTTTATTTCATAGTTGATGGATTGTTTAGATGTGACACCAGTAGATTTTAATAGTTTTTTTACAGCCTCTTCTGTCATCGGCTTATCATCTAACTGTGGTTGTATAATAAATGGTTTACTACTCTCTAAATTCGTTACTTTTTCTTCATAATCTTTCGTGACAGTTCGAAGAGATAATGCAGGCTTTTTCGTTGTTTCGATTTTAAATTCTTTCGTCTGTCTGTAAAACCCCTTTATGTTCATATGAACTTTCCCACGTACTAATCCTTTAGTAAGCTTAGTTTCGTAATAAAACACATGTCTTTTATCGTCCCACTTCATCGCATATTGCTTTCCATCTATTTCTACTTCTGCCTGGAAGTAAGAAGACTGAACGGGCAACTCAGTAGGCTTTGCTTCAATAACAGCTGTCACACCTTCATACATTTCCTCAACATTTTTTCGATCCTTATCTTCTTTGTCATAAGTAGAAACAGTATAATTAAGCGCCGGTTCGACTAGTACTTGTAACCCTTCTTTCTCAATATCTCGATCCACTTCTATCGTATACGTTCCTGGTTTAATAACTTCTTCATTTTCCGTACTGATATGAACTATATTTCCGAACAATTTCGCTTCACCTGGTGCATGTATGGAAAAAGAAGATTGTAATTGTAATGGTTTAGAAATTTGTGTGACCTGATAATTAGACAAAGAAGGCGATTGTCGCACAAGCGTCATACGTTTTAACGGAAATGGTGTTGTAATCTCTACTTTCTTCCCTACTACTTTCGTTTTTACAATCGATTCAACAGAGGAGAACGGATCACGATTTGCCACTAATGCTGCCACTTGATTGACGCTTTTTACAATACCATCCTCTCCACTAGATGGCATCGTAACTCCATTTATCTCTTTTTTCCATATTTCTTTAAACGTATTTAGTTGTGCCTTTTCTTGCTGTCCTAAATCCTCTTCCATCGTAATTAAAATTGGATGTAACGATATCTTTTTTGCATCCATTTCTTTCTTAAACTGTGCTAACTTTTGTGTAATTTGTTCTTTTCCGCCAATCTTATCTTTCTCTAAATCATTAAATGCCCCGTCAGTTAAGACAATAAGCCAAAATTCACGTTTCCCATCTATATCTGCTTCCTTTTTTATAGATTGCATCGCCGTTTCTACTGCGCTAAACGGAGTATTTAAATACGTTTTCCACGCTCCAATTCCCTCAATTTCCGTTTGTCTCTTATCCTTCGTTAACGAAATGTTTAATGGATCATTCGGCTTGCTCATTGGAACGTAAGAAAATTTATCTTTTTCATCTAATAGCGCAACTAAACTTTGCAAAGCATAATTGGCATATTTCCAGCGATCGTTATTTCTCATGCTGCCCGAATCATCATATACAAGTGAAACGACCCTTTCCTTTGCCTCCTCTCCTTTTGCAAAAGTCCAAAAAGGATGTAACCATATAAATAGAAACAACATGAATGTGGCACAAATTCGAATTTTCATGATGAGGCTTCGCCACCTTTGTAGACAAATTCCTATGTTTAAATTTATGAGAGGATACAAGATATATGACTTGTATTTTAGGACAACGAACACAGCATAACTTTATTATGTAAACAGTTATAAAAGCTGAATATGATTCCTTCTAGCGTTTTCTATCCGATACTATAAGTAAAAAAGCCTGTTTAAGCTCTACACTTAATACAGACTTTTCCTACTTTTTATTTTAAAAACACATAACAAAAAGTTTGATTTTTGAATTAACACATCACTTCTATTGTAAATCCACCAGGTGCTTCCACATAAAACGTATACGCATGTGCACGTTTAGGAGCCTCAACCAAAAATCCATCTTCCTTCAATCTTTGATTTATCTTATCTACTTGCTCTTCACTTTCTTGTGGAAATCCTACATGAAATGTTTTTGGATAATGTACGTCTTTCCCTTTCATTAACGTTAATATAAATCCATCATTATCACGCATAACTGCAAAGCCATTTCCCCTTGTTCCGCTACAAGTTAAGCCAAAATACTTTTCTAAAAACTCTCTAGCTGCTGTTACATCTGTAACTGTTAAATTAAGATGTTTAATTCCCAATCCTTCACCTTCTTTCTTAATTTTCTAATATTTTATCATATAAAGTGAAACTTGAATCAGTGGGAGTTTTGTTCATTTCCCACTGATTATTAGCCCTCACCAATCGGGCTTTTACGGGCAGTTAATCCTCTACCTAACTTCTTTGCTTCCGCTGAATTTTGAGGTGAGGGGCTTACTGCCCACAAATAGCGGGACAATTAAAAAACACGCCTTTCACAGCGTGTTTCATTTCTTCACATACACTTCAACAATTGGATTATCTTTATGATCCGCATGCAAACGTATATTCTCTTCACTTGTACTATAAATACTAGCTAATAACATAATCGTTAGCACATTAGGAGTTTTTGCATCGCTCCCGTATTTCCTTTCCAGTGCTTCCTTATATTCAAAATCCAAATCCCCTTGCACATATGTATACACTTCAAAACCGTCTTCTAAATTGCAAACTACTGTATCAATAATATCTGCCCCTACTTGTTTCTTCATTTCCTCTCGCAATGCTTCAATAAACTCTTCCCATGATACTTCGTATGTCTGAAACTGATCTGTAGATTTCATGCCTTTTCCTCCTTATATATCCTCTTCCTATATTTCCCCTTTCCTATAACAATTATGATAGATAGGGCATTCGTACAAGCCGCACTTGTCCCCTTTACATATCGTATTACTGTAATGCGGAAGGAGAAGAAACATGCATAGACAAAAATGTTATGATACGTGCCGACGTTATTTCGGTAAAGTTGTTCGAATTGAAGACATTGATGGTCGTATTCATTTAGGTAAAATAATCGATGTGACAAAAGATTCCGTATGGATTGAGCCCATGCAACAGCATTCATCTTTTGATACAGGATTCGGATACTATGACGCATATGCAAACGGTGGCTGTGACCTTTGCGGTGGCCTTAGTAGATGTGACAGCTGTGGATTCGGTTGCGGCGGTGGATTCAGTGGTTGCGGTTGTGGTGGTCGAGGTTGTGGTAATTGTGATGGCGGCGGTTGTGGCTGGGGCGGCGGTTGCGGCTGGGGTGTTGAACTCGGATTTGGTTTTATCTTCGGAATTACATTAGCTGCATTATTTTTCATTTAATATAAGTAAAGAGTTGACTATTTTTAGCCAACTCTTTTTCTTCATTTTTCACATATAAAAATACGATGCCCTAAAATGTGTTGGTACATAAGCCTTATATTTTCATGTTGCACCCATGCCTCATATAACTCATTCGGAATAAATTGTGATACATTCCATTCCGGCTCTTCTATATAAGCAGTGATTGTTTCTGCAATTGTACCACCGCCAGCAATAGTAACCCGCTTAAAATTTGCTTTCTGAAATAATTGTACCCACTCACTCTCAGTTAATAGCTCTTTCATCCCGTATAATTGAGCGATTTTCTCTTCCTCACCCTTACCAATATGCCTATCAATAATCATTTCAATGACAACAAGCTTACCGTCTTTCTGTAGTACACGATAGCACTCCGAAATAACCCTTTCTTTCTCTGTAAAAGCAAGTATCGATTCTCCGAGTACCAATTCAAATGAGTTATTCAAACACGGTAAATTCTCTACATTTTCTTCAATTAATTGTATATCTAATCCTTCAAACGACCATCTATCTTTCGCCTTTTGAATCATAATTTCATTCTTTTCCACCGCTGTTACTTTATATCCAAAATTTTTTGCCATATATGCTGCGGTTTTTCCCGTGCCGCAACCTATCTCAAGAACATTCGCTCCATGTCTAAAAGGAAGTTGGGCTAACAGTTGTTTTGTTAACGTAAAACCACCAGGATGAGCACTCCCTATTCCGTAATAAGCCAGGAAATCGATGTAAGTATTTCGTTCCATAAAATTCTCCTTTAAATTTTCTATAATACATATATTCACCCATCAATAAATAGTGCACATAAAAAAGCATTTCCAAGTGCAATACCGCAACTTGAAAATGCTCTTATCTTTTTTATTTCTCTTCTACATACGCCCATTTGAAACTATATTCCGGACTAATATTATGTTTCACGATTCCCTTTATATTTGGTTTCATTACATATGATCTAGCATTTTGATATAATGGTACAAGCGCTACATCGTCTTCAAGTAATATTTTTTCAGCCTTCCCTAACTCTGTCCAACGTTTTTTTGCATCAGCCATCCATTCTGTCTTACTTTTATTAATAATGTCATCATATTTTGAATTTGAGTAGCTCATCTGGTTTTGCGAATTTTTTGTTTCAAACATATCAAGATATGTCATTGGATCCGCATAATCTGGATTCCAGCCACCATATGAAAAATCATAATCTTGGTCTGATTCTAATTTTAGTTTTTGCTTAAATGGTTGCAGTTTAATATTTACTGTCACGCCTTTTAGGTTTTTTTCAACTTGATCTTTTACATACTCCCCAACTTTTTTCGCATTACCAGTATCATAATTTAATAACTCTATCGTCACTTGATCTTTTCCTAGTTCTTTTTTCGCTTCTTCCCAGGCTGCCGCTGCCTTTTTGGAGTCTTGTTTTAAACCATTCTTGAACGTTTCTGCAAAATCTTTACCGTCTGGTCCACTCGCTAAACCTTTTGGTACTAAGTAATCCACTGGTTTTGAACCATCATTTAAAATAACATTCGTTAAAGCTTTCTTATCAATAGATAATGCAATTGCTTCACGTAGTTTTTTGCTCTTTAATGGTGTATCTTGCCCACCACGTTTTTGATTTAAACGTAAGTAAAACGTACTTGTTTCCGAATATGCGCCAAACTCTTCTTTATTATTTCTATACTTATCAACAAATTCACCTGATAGAAGCGCGAAGTCAATTGCACCTGTATCATATAAATTCACTCGAGTAGCCCCTTCTTTTACTACACTATAGTTAATTTCATCTAATTTTACAGTCTTTTTGTCCCAATACTGATCATTTTTCTTTAATTTCCAGCCTTGCTCATGTTTCCAATCAGTAAGCACAAATGGACCATTATAAAGCGTTGTATCAGACTCTAAACCAAATTTATTTCCTTTTTCCTTTACAAACTTTTCATTTAATGGATAGTATGAAGCAAATGCCATTAAGTTCAAGAAATATGGTACAGGTCTTTCTAGTTCTACTTCAAGCGTATAATCATCTACCGCTTTTACACCTAATGTCGAAACTTCTGCTTTTCCTTGATTTATCGCTTCTGCATTTTTAAGATAGTATGCAATAAATGCATACTCAGCAGCTGTTTTTGGATCTACTAGACGTTGCCATGCAAATACGAAATCTTTCGCTGTTACAGGATCACCGTTTGACCATTTTGCATCTTTCCGTAATTTAAATGTATATTTTTTACCATCCTCGCTTTTTGTGCTAGATTCCGCTACAGCTGGGATTGGCTTATTATCTTTATCAAGGCGATATAAACCTTCCATTGTATTCCCTAAAATTTGTGAACCAAGTGTATCTGTATTTTTGGAAGTATCCATTGTCGGAATTTCATTCGTTTCTGTACGATTTAACACTTGCTTTGCCGCATATTTAATATCAGATTTCTTCTCTTCCCCACCATTATTAGACGTTGTAGTCGTTTTTTTCTCCCCACCAGAAGATCCAGAACATGCTGTTAAAGCCATACTCATCGCTAAAACTGGCGCTACAACCGCCGTAAACTTTTTCATCTTTTTCTTCATTTTTGTACCCTCCCCAATTTATATGTACGAAACTAACTTTGAGAGATTTCTTTCGTTTTATTTTTCGGAAAATTATTACTAATTATCGTTCTACTAATTTCTTCTAATTTGTAAAGTTTTTTGATAATATTAAGAATAATCACTCTAACAACTATAATAACTATTACTATACGAATTCTCCCACATCTACTATATGTAAGTACCACTTTTCTTATTCTTCTCTATTTATTTAAATTTAATTGAATAGTAAAAGAGCGTTTAAAAATAAATACTATATTTTTTAAACGCTCTTTTTCTTATTTCTCTTCCGTTACATACGCCCACTTAAAGCTATATTCTGGACTGATGTTATGTTTCACAATTCCTTTTACATTTGGTTTCATTACATATGCTCTTCCTGTTTGATATAAAGGAACTAATCCTGCATCTTCTTCAAGTAATAATTTTTCTGCTTTCCCTAACGTTTCCCAACGCTTCTTCGCATCACCCATTAATTCATTACCTGCTTTTTGTACCATTTCGTCGTATTTTGCATTTGAATAACTCATTTGGTTATATGGACTCTTCGATTCAAACATATCAATAAATGTCATTGGATCCGCATAGTCTGGACTCCAACCTGCATAAGAGATTTCATAATCTTGTGCAGTCTCTAATTTTAATTTTTGCTTGAATGGCTGAATTTTCGTATTAATCGTTACACCTTTTAAATTTTTCTCAATTTGATCTTTAACATAATCAGCAATCTTTTTCGCAGTTCCATCATCATAGCTTAGTAATTCAATTGTAACTTGATCTTTTCCAAGCTCTTTTTTCGCTTCTTCCCACGCTGCTGCTCCTTTTTTCGGATTATATTTCAGACCATTTTTAAATGTATCTTGATAATCTTTACCATCTGGTCCTGTCGCAAGCCCTTTTGGAACCAATTGGTCTGTTGCTTTTGATCCATTATTTAGAATTACATTTGCCAATCCTTTTTTATCAACTGATAATGCAATTGCTTCACGAAGCTTTTTGCTCTTTAACGGTGTATCTTGTCCGTTACGCTTTTGATTTAAACGTAAGAAGAATGTACTTGCTTCTGAATACTCACCGTACTCATCTTTGTTCGATTTATATTTATCTACGAATTCTCCTGATAGTAGTGTGAAATCAATTGATCCTGTATCATATAAGTTTACTTTCGTCGCAACTTCTTTTACTACACTATAGTTAATTTCTTCTAATTTTACAGTCTTATTATCCCAATACTTATCATTTTTCTTTAGCTGCCATCCTTGTTCATGTTTCCATGAAGACATAACGAACGGCCCGTTATACAACGTTGTATCTGCTTCTAAACCGTACTTATCACCTTTTTCTTTTACAAACTTCTCATTTAACGGGTAGTATGATGGGAATGCTACTAAGTTTAAGAAATACGGTACTGGCTTTTCTAATTCTACTTCTAGCGTATAATCATCTACCGCTTTTGCTCCTAAATCTGTTAGAGGTTTTTCACCTTTATTAATTGCTTCTGCATTTTTAATATAGTAAGCAATAAACGCATATTCTGCTGCTGTATTTTTATCCAGTAAGCGCTGCCATGCATATACGAAATCTTTCGCTGTTACTGGATCACCATTTGACCATTTTGCATCTTTCCGTAATTTAAATGTATATTTTTTGCCATCCTCGCTCTTCGTACTAGATTCCGCTGCAGCTGGGATTGGCTTATTATCTTTATCAAGACGATATAATCCTTCCATCGTATTTCCTAAAATTTGTGCCCCTAACGTATCAGTAGATTTAGAAGTATCCATCGTCGGAATTTCTTGGTTTTCTGTACGATTTAACACTTGCTTCGCTGCGTATTTAATTTCGGATTTTTTCTCGTCCCCACCACCACTAGACGTCGTAGTTGTTTTCTTCTCCCCACCAGATCCAGAACACGCTGTTAACGCCATACTCATTGCTAAAACTGGCGCTATAACTGCCGTGAACTTTTTCATCTTTTTCTTCATTTTTATACCCTCCCCAATTATATGTACGAAACTCATTTTGAGAGATTTTCTAATAACTAGTTATCAGAAAATTCTTATTAATTAATATTCTACTAATTTTTCTGGTTTTGTAAAGTTGTTTTTAAAATATTCTAAAAATTATTTTTTTGTAATAGTAAAAGACATTTTTCACAGTTGTTACTATACAAATTATCTATATCTATCGGTTCATTTACATTTAATCTCATAATAAAAGAGCATTCCAAAAGTCAATAGTCTACTTTTGGAATGCCCTATCATTTTATCTTTCTATTGTGAACAATGAGATTCACACTACAAAATAAGCTAAGAAACTTATATTTATAGTATCACTGTTTAAAATTATTTCCCATCAGTGATATATGTCCATTTGAAGCTATACTCCGGACTAATGTTATGGTGAACGATGCCCTTCACATTTTGTTTTTGAACGTATGCATCACCACGTTGGTATAAAGGCACAATTGCTACATCTTTCTCAAGAAGTAATTTCTCAGCTTTCCCTAGCTCTTCCCAACGTTTCTTCGCGTCACCCATTAATTCTCCACCAGCTTTTTTGATCATATCATCATACTTCGGATCAGAGAAACTCATTTGGTTATGAGAATGCTTAGACTCAAACATATCTAAGAATGTCATTGGATCCGCATAATCTGGATTCCAACCGCCATATGAAATATCATAATCTTGCTCTGTTTCTAATTTCAGTTTTTGCTTGAACGGTTGAAGTTTAATATTGACTGTTACACCTTTTAAATTCTTCTCGATTTGATCTTTAACATATTCTCCAACCTTTTTCGCATTACCAGTGTCATAGTTTAATAACTCAATTGTAACTTGGTCTTTTCCAAGCTCTTTTTTCGCTTCTTCCCATGCAGCTGCTGCTTTTTTCGCATCTGGTTTAATACCATTTTTAAATGTTTCTTGGAAGTCTTTACCGTCTGGTCCAGTTGCTAATCCTTTTGGTACTAAGAAGTCCGCAGGTTTAGATCCATCATTTAAAATAACATTTGCTAAATTCTTTTTATCGATTGAAAGCGCGATTGCTTCACGTAACTTTTGACTCTTTAATGGTGTATCTTGTCCGCCACGTTTTTGGTTCATACGAATAAAGTAAGTACTTACTTGTGAATAAGTCCCAAACTCTTCCTTATTATTTCTATATTTATCAACGAATTCTCCTGATAGAAGTGCAAAATCAATTGCATTTGTATCATATAAATTTACTCTTGTAGCTACTTCTTTTACTACACTATAGTTAATTTCATCTAGTTTTACAGTCTTTTTATCCCAATATTGATCGTTTTTCTTCAGTTTCCAGCCTTGTTCATGTTTCCAATCAGTAAGTACGAATGGTCCGTTATATACTGTTGTATCAGACTCTAAACCGTATTTATCCCCTTTTTCTTTTACGAATTTCTCATTTAACGGATAGTACGATGGGAATGCTACTAAGTTTAAGAAGTATGGTACTGCTTGTTCTAATTCAACTTCTAAAGTAAGGTCGTCTACTGCCTTTACTCCTAGTTCCGTTACAGGTTTTTCCCCTTTATTAACCGCTTCTGCATTTTTAATTGGGAATGCGATAAATGCATACTCAGCAGCTGTTTTTGGATCTAATAGACGTTGCCATGCAAATACGAAATCTTTCGCTGTTACAGGATCACCATTTGACCATTTTGCATCTTTACGTAATTTGAATGTATATTTTTTACCATCCTCACTCTTCGTGCTTGATTCTGCCGCAGCTGGGATTGGTTTGTTATCTTTATCTAATCGATATAAACCTTCCATCGTGTTCCCTAAAATTTGAGAACCTAATGTATCTGTATTTTTAGAAGTATCCATTGTTGGAATCTCATTTGTTTCAGTACGATTTAGTACTTGTTTCGCCGCTAATTTTTCTTCTGATTTGCTATCTCCACCTGAGCTAGAATTTGTGCTTGTCTTCTTATCTCCACCTGATGTAGAACATGCTGTTAATGCCATACTCATTGCTAAAACTGGTGCTACAACTGCTGTTAGTTTTTTCATTTTTTTCTTTTTCACTTTCTGTACCCTCCCTAATTCTAAACGCTCTCATTTAAGAATTTTCTGATAATTCTGTTTTTCTTTATATATTTATCAGAAGATTCTTATTAACTATTATTCTACTAATTTTTTGAGTTTTGTAAAGTGTTATTATTGAAAATTTTTAAAAAATTATTTTATTACAGTAATATTCATAAAAATTCCATAATCTTTCGAAACACTATATCTTATTGAATCTTATGTATTGATTTAATAGTCTTTATACCCTTCCACTATAAAACACCTGTAAATTATTGTTAATAAATAATGTATATCGTAACAAACCTCTTTTCTACAAAAATAAAAAAGTCAGCTTTGCTGACTTTTTTATCCGACCATTTTCTCTTTTTTCATTTCCTCTATTACTCTCGTATACTTCTCTTCATCAAATTCATTTTCACTTTTTGCAACAACTACAGTCGCAATACCGTTACCAATTAAATTGACGATAGCACGTGCTTCTGACATGAAACGATCTACACCAAGTAATAGCGCTAACCCTTCTAATGGAATAACATTCATCGCAGATAACGTAGATGCTAATACAATAAACCCTTCACCTGTTACTGCTGCTGCACCTTTAGATGTAACTAATAAAATAGCTATTATCGTTAATTGTTGACCTAGTGAAAGATCGACGTGAAAGACTTGAGCTAAAAATATAGTAGCCATCGATAAATAAATGGTCGTTCCATCTAAATTAAAAGAGTATCCCGTCGGAATGACTAAACCTACTACTGGCTTCGAACATCCGAAGTCTTCCATCTTTGTCATCATTCGCGGCAATACTGATTCTGATGATGATGTCCCGAGAACAATGAGTAATTCTTCTTTAATGTGAGCTAAATATTTCCAAAAACTAAATTTGTACAGTTTACAAATAAAATTTAAAACAATAAAAACAAATAATGCCATTGTCGCATATACACAAATCATTAATTTACCAAGTGGAATAAGTGTACTTAAACCATATTTGCCAATTGTAAACGCCATCCCGCCGAATGCTCCAATCGGTGCTAATTTCATTACAATTGATAAAATGTTAAAAAATACTTTCGATAATCTTTCAAAAAAATCGATTACCGGTTGTCCATTTTTCCCTAACATCGTTAACCCAGCACCGAATAAAATGGAGAAGAACAGCACTTGTAAAATATCACCTTTTGCAAATGCTTCAAACATGTTAGACGGTACAATATGTAAAAAGAAATCCACCCACTTCATTTCTTGCCCGCTTTGTACATATTGCGAAACATCTCCGCCCTTTAGCTTTGAGGGATCTAATCCATCTCCGGGACGTACAACATTCGCTATGATGATACCAATAATTAAAGCCGCAGTTGTAACAATTTCAAAATATAATAATGCCTTACCACCAACACGACCTACCTTTTTCATACTTCCCATACTTGCAATACCAAGCACAATTGTTAAAAAGATAATCGGTGCAATAACCATTTTAATCATATTGATGAACGTTTCACCAATTGGCTTCATCTCTTGTCCAACACTCGGCCAAATAGCTCCTACTGCAATACCACAAATAATGGCCACAATAACTTGAAATGTTAAATTCTTTACGATTCTCATTTTTGATACTCCCCTGCTTCTTTCATTTCTCCCATACTTTTTCAATAATTGCTAATGATATATTCTATGTAATAGCCCCCCTGTTATGTAACTTAAACTACAATTTTATGTTACACTATTATCTTAAATTCGAAAATAGTATATAACATTAATGAATAAAGTACATACTATTAAACATAATAAAAAAGCAGACATTACATCTGCTTTAATTTTCCTCAATCTGTTTTTCACTTAATCCTAAATGTGTTCTAAGCGTATTACTCAAACTCTGCAAATCTTTTTTATTAGGATTATAATAATATACACGTTGCCCATTTGGACCATTAGGTAAGTATAAATCATCACCTGCTAATTGAATTTTTTCAATCGAACAATTTAAACCGTATTTATAAAAAGATAAAATATCATCCATTGCTAAATTTGTTTTAAAATCACCATCAACCGCCTCGACTATTTTTTCTAGCTTCGTAATTGATCCTACACTTTTTAATTTACTTAAAATCGCCTCAATAACAAGTTGTTGGCGCTGTCCTCTCATTGCATCACTATCAATATGGCGAGTTCTTGCTAAGGCAAGTGCTTCTTCCCCTGTTAATTTTTGTAGTCCTTTTTTCAAATGGATCGCGTCAGGTTCATCTTTACTATTTTGCTCCGTAAATTCAACTGGGACATCTACTTCAATCCCATCTAATCCATCAACAATTTTAGTAAATGAATTAAAATTAAACTTTACAAAATAATCAACAGGCACTTGTAATAACTTTTCTACCGCTTCCACTGAAGTTTGCGGCCCTCCATCTTTACCATTTTTAACGAAACCACTTCCATATGCATGCGTTATTTTATCTTTTTTCTTTTCAACCGGAACATATGTGTATGTATCACGTGGTATACTCGTTAATTTCACAGTCTTATCATCTTTATTAAAAGTAGCTAACAGTAGTGCATCTGTATGAAATGCACCATTATACTCCTTTTGTCGTTCTTGATTTTCATCAATTCCCATAATTAAAAGTGAAACATTATTCGTAATCGGTTTTACAGTTTCCTCACGTAAATTTGATTTTTCACCACGTGCTAAATTAACATTTGATTTTTGTACGAGATTAGAAGTTTTCATATATACGTAAGTACCATATCCAAATCCGCAAAATAGTAATATTGCTAACAATACACTTATTATCGTTGTCTTTTTATATTTTCGTTTATTTTTCTGTTCTCTTGAAGAAGAGGTATTCTCCATATCGTTTCCTCCGTTTTCTATTCATCTAATATATTTTTCAATTTTTCATACTTAGCGCTATCCTTTTGAAATGCATTCTCTTTCAACCCTTTGTTTATTTGTATCCATTCAGTCGTAATCGAATATTGAATCATACCTTCGTGGAAACTAAGGAATTTTAGCATAATCCCTGTATTTTTCTCTACAACCATTTCAAATTTCCCTCTTAAATCTTCAGATGTACTTACAGGCATTTCTATATTTATTGTCCCTTCTATTTTGTAGCAATCCAGTCCAAGATACTTCGTTTCTTTATAATTCCAATCTTTATATCGAATTAATAGATCGGCAAATTCGGATTGAATACTATACTTTGCGAATCCCACATATTCATCATCATATCTTTTTTTCTCACCTGATTTTCTCAATAACCTTTCCGTAGGATTTAATTTTAATAGTTCATAGTTTCTTTCTTTCGGGCTCCATTTTGTTTCTTTGTACGTATACTTCTCGTCATCAAACTCTTTTTTCTTACCCTCGTTATATATAATTGTTCGTTTTTTCGCTAGTTTATCTTCTTTCGAAGAGATACCTCTTTGTTGCTCCGTATCAATCGCATATTTGTATGTTGTAGCAATTCTTGAAGAACTAGAATATTCCTCAAATTGTCCTGAAATATTATTAAAATGATCAATGGAATCTAGCATCTTTTCATGAATCTTTTCTTTATCTGGATAATTTGCATTCGCTTTTATTTCCTCTTCGTTTTCGTAATCAGAAAATGCCTTTTTCTTTACATATTCAAACACTCCGCCGTTTTGAGCAAAAATTTGATCAGAAAACTCCGACATAGACACAATTGAAAGTGCTAGAACCGCAGCACTTATAGCCATCATATAAACTCTGTAACCTTTCTTTTTTACCGGGAGATTATGTAGTGTACGATTAATCTTTTCATTTAACTCTGGTGGCACTATAACACTCTCTTCTTTTATTCTCTTTTTTAATTTCTCATCAAATAATTTATCATCAGCCATCCTTTGCACCCCCTATTCCATCTTTAATCGTTTCTGTAGTTGTTCCCTCGCACGTGCCAATCTCGATTTCACTGTTCCTTTTGGTACTTCTAAAAGCTTCGCTATACTCTCTTGATTCATATCTTCATAATAATAAAGCACCGTAACAGCTCTTAACTCTTCATGTAACGATTGAATCGCATTACACAAATCTATATCTTCATACTGATCGCACGCACTCATATTGTAATCATTCTCTTCTGTCACAATTATCTTTTTATACGTTCTAATAATGTTATTACATTCATTCATTAAAATTCGAATCAACCAAGTTTGAAAAAACTCTTCTTTCTTTAATTTTTTTATATTTTCATAGGCTTTTAAAATTGTTGTTTGTATCGCATCCTCTATATTTGTCTCATCACGTAACATAGCCTTTGCAATACGATACATCTTTACTTTTTCTGTATGTATAAGCCTCATAAATGCTTCATGATCACCTTTTTTTGCTAAAGAAACATCGGTTTCTTCTTTTACAATCATTTTATATAAAGGGATTACTTTCACAATTGCTCCTCCTGTTTCATCCTCACTTCAAATTTAACTTTACATGTATTAGACGGATGAGCCTAGAAAAAGGTTCATTTTTTTGAATATTTCCATAAAAAAAGGTAAACATTTTTCATGTTTACCTTTTTTTATACGTAACTCTGAGGAGATATCCATTTGGATCGACAACTTTAAAGCAATTATTTTTTTATAAAACAATAATGACTTTTCTACATCATTTACATATAGCTGCAACTCATTCGTTTCCTCCTCATCAAAAAAAGTCCACTCATATAGTGGACTTTCTACTCTACAACGGTAAATCCCTCTTCTTAAACAATACAATCGCTACTATAAAAATACAAAGCGCTCCCGCAGCTAAACCTATACTTACTGGCCATATATTATACGTTCCTTCCGCAATTTCTTTTGGACGAAACAGTGTAAATAACGATAGACTTTTCATCCACTCTAACTTATCACTTAATTTACCTACCATATTTAGTACAAAAAATAAAATAGTTAAACTTGCTGAGTAGCTAAGTGCTTTTCTTTCATCATTACATATACAAGAAAAGAAAAATGAATAAGCACTAACGACTAAAAATGTGAGCCCTCCGACTATATTTATCTTCAGGAATAATTCTTTATTTAAATTATTATCTTGTAAAAACCATTCCGCACCTACTATGCCCGCTACATACGTAACAACTACAATAATTAGTAGTCCTAATATGAGAACAGAGGCTTGCGTGATTGCAATTTTCACTCTAGATACAGGTGTCGCTAATAAATATGCCATCGCCCCTTTATCTACATGCCGGGCAATTAAATGTGTTGCAACTGTAACGCAAAAAATTGTTAATATGATAATAAACAATAGACTATAGTACTCACCAGCTAAAAAATCCATTACGTTTTGAATCGGACTTTCCATGCCAACAATTTTTTTCACACTATCAGGCATAGCGCTTATTAATTCATTTAAACCTTTCGCTGATACCATTGAAGGGAATATCCAAATTAACAACCATAAATAAAGTGCAGCACCCATAGCATAACTTAAAATACTTTTGTGCGCTTCTTTCAAACTAGCTAAAAACAATTGCTTATTCATGCTTTACCCCTTCTTTCTTATCGTAATAATGCATAAATAAATGTTCTAAATCCATTGCTCTCGTTTGAAGTGCCGTTACATTATAGTTTGAAAGTATTTGTAAAACAGTTTGATAGTTTCCTTGTACAATAATAGATGCCGCTCTACCTTTCACCGCTTCAAATTGTAAATTACATTGCGCGAGAGAGGCAATCTCTTCCTCTGATGATACAGTTACATCTATCACCTGTCGTCTCATACTTTGTAAATCATGAATATTTTCAACCGTTACAAGGCGCCCATCTTTAATAATCGCTACTCGGTCACATGTACGCTCAATTTCAGTGAAAATATGTGAAGACATAAGAATTGTTTTTCCTCTTTGCTTTTCCTCTACTATTAAATCTATAAACACTTGCTGCATAAGTGGATCAAGTCCTGATGTCGGTTCATCTAAAATTAACACCTCTGGATCATGCATAAATGCAGCGACAATCCCTACTTTTTGCTTCATTCCTTTAGACATTTTTCGAATTGGTGTTTTCACATCAAATTGAAGACGTTCTATTAATTCATCTCGTCTTTTCGTATCCTTTAGCCCACGCATTCCTTGCATTAACTTCAAAAACTCTAATCCGTTCATTCCTTCAATAAAAGAGATTTCTCCTGGTAGATAGCCAACTTCTCTTTGAATTTTCGCTGCTTCATTCCAACAATCCAATCCAAAAATTGTCGCTTTACCATCTGTCGGTTTTATAAACCCCATTAAATTACGAATTGTTGTGGATTTCCCGGCACCATTTGGTCCTAAGTAACCGAATACTTCCCCTTCTTTCACTTCAAATGTAATATGAAACAAACCTTTTCCATTTGAAAATTTTTTTGTGACATTTTGAACTGAAATCATAATTCCACCTCATTTTTTGAAATATTTAATATGTGATATTTCAAAATTATTGTACTCCTCCTCTTTCATATTCGCAACAACTTTTTGAAATATTTGTATGTCCATATTTCAAAATTATTGTTTTCTATTATTTTTTCTTGTATATTTTAATTGAGGTGATTGCATTGAACGGCTTTGAAAAAGTGAAAGAAAAGAAAAAACGTGCTATTAAAGAGGCAGCCTTCTTATTATTTTCAGAACGCGGATTTAATGAAGTGAAAATAGAACATATTGCAAAAGAAGCAAACGTTTCTCAAGTTACCATTTATAATCATTTTGGAAGTAAAGATGCGTTATTTCGAGAGCTTATACAAGAATTTATTATATCTGAATTTCAATATTATAAAGATCTTGCAGCGGAAAAATTACCTTTTCATGATATGATGCAAAAAATGATTGTAAGAAAAATGAATACTGGTGGGTTATTTCAGCCGGATATGTTACTACAAATGATGCAAAGAGATGAAGAGCTCCGAAAGTTTATTTATAGTTATCAAAACGAAAAAATCTTGCCTTGGTATTTAGAAATATTAGAACAAGCACAGCAAAAAAATGAAATTAATCCCCACCTTACTAAAGAAATGATGTTACTTTACATTCAAATGTTCACTAAATTAGGGGATGATTTCGGAGCACAACTTCTTGAAAGAGATCGTGAAAAACATATACAAGATATCGTTACGATGTTCTTTTATGGACTGTCCGTCCCAGAAAAATAATTGTATCTAAAGAACAAATAAAATCAACAAAAAGCCCTTTGATATTTAAATCTCAAGGGCTTTTTCATGTCAAATAAATGGCTAAAACTAACTTTATCTTAAAGAAGTGAAATGCTGCTTTATAGATAACACCTTATTATAGATTAACTCTTTTAGCATAACAGGCTGAATTGAGATAATCGTTTCACCGAAATTCAGAAAATAGTTCGAGATAAAATCAACTTCTTGTTTATTGAAATAGCCTGTTATAATATAATGTTCATTTTCTTTTTGTATCCTCATGGAAGGATAATTCTCTTTATCAAAAATGTCTTTTCCTCTTTGATTAACAATGACAATAAAATCAATTGCATCAGGTTTTCTGTGAAAAGTAGCAAGATAATTTAATAATTCCTCAAGATTTTTTGGCTTCGTATTACTTGTTTCCACAATAGAAAGAATTTTATCACATCTAATTATTTGAACATTATTTGTCTCAAAATTAAAGATTTTAGCATACCACTGGCCAAATTTAGATTCTATTCGAATAAATTGTGCAATCAAGGCTTTCTCCACATCTTTTTTTAAATATGTTAAATGATAAACTCGCTCAGCAAAAATCCCCTGCAAAATTTCTTTTAAGAACGGACTAAAATTACTATGATTTGTTACTTCAAAAGAAAGCGTTCGTTCCATAATTGCAATATTTTTACGCACATTATCAGGTAAGACATGTTTAAATTTATTTTCAAGCGCAATACTTTCTATATTGAATGGTTTTGTCTTGTATCCATTTAATGTAAGAATTGAAAAATATAATGCATACATTTCATCCACACTAAAATAAATTGGTGACAACACACTATTTTCTATAATTTTATAACTTCCATTTCTGCCTAGTTCAGAATATATTGGTACACCTATTTCTTCTAATGATTGAATATCTCGCAACGCGGTACTTTTAGAAATATCATATCTAACCATTAAATCTTTTAAATTAAAATATCTTTTATTATTTAAGAAAATAAGCATATCATTTATTCGTTCCGTTTTTTTCATATTTCCCTCCTCGAAAGGTGTCATGTATTGAAACCTTTTTAGTCTATATTATAATTATTAACTAATAAAGGAGTTATAAATTTATGACATTAGAAATAGCTATTTTTCTTTCAATGAATGGGCAAGCAAAGGAGGCAATTCATTTTTATATACGTAATTTAGAAGCCAAAAAGTTAATGGTTGTTACGTATGAAGAACTGGCGAAAAGAGATAGTTCTTTCAAAATTACAAGTGAAAATAAAGATCATATTGCTCACTCTGTTTTACAAATTGGGAATACAAAGCTAATGATAGCAGAAGATACAATGAATCCTAACGAAGGTTATAACATTGGAAATAACATGTCACTTTGCATTCAAAGCGCTAATTTAGAAGAAATACAAAGATTTTATAATAATTTAATTTCCTATAAGAATGTGAAGGTAATCTCTCCACTAGAAAAAAATGTATTTAGTGAAGCATATGGTATTATTGAAGATCCTTACGGCATCCAAATCCAGTTAATGTATGATAAGCGATTAAACTAAATAATTTTTCATATTCCTAATAAAAAAGACACGAAATTCGTGTCTTTTTATTTTACAGTGATAACTCTACCCGTTTCATTACTTTCAACCGCTAATTGAATAAGTCGAATAACTTCTAAACCTTCTTGTGCTGTTACAGGTGGTTTCTCACCATTTATAATGCTATCTCTTACACCTTTATAGTACATGTCATAACAGCCGACTTCTGTTGGAATACGTACTAACTCTTCTTCTGTTTGTAGAGTAACAAAATTCTCTTCAGCGTCTACTCCATAACCGCTATCGCCTGGCTTCATTCCATTTTTTAATTGTTCTTCCTGTGAATCCATACCGTATTTCACGATAGAACCTTTATCTCCATGCATTGTAAAGTGTGGACCTGCCTTTTTCACATAACTGCTACTACGTAAAATGACACGTTTAACTCCGTAGTGAAGTACTATGTGGAAATAATCATCCACCTCTGCACCTGGTCGCTGCTTAATTACATCTGCACTTATCGCATTTGGTTTCCCAAATAATGATAATGCTTGGTCAATTAAATGCGATCCTAAATCATATAATATTCCTGATCCTGGTAAGTTCTTTTCTCTCCAGCGATCACGTACATGTGGACGGAAACGATCAAAATGCGCTTCATATGCGTATAGATTCCCTATTCTATCCTCTTCTAATAATTTCTTTATCGTTAAGAAATCATTATCAAAACGGCGATTATGATATACACTTAATACCACATTATGTTTCTTTGCTAATGAAATAAGCTCTTCCCCTTCTTCAATTGAAACAACAAATGGTTTTTCTACAACAACATGCTTACCGTTTAATATTGCTTCTTTTACATATGGAAAATGAGTTGTATTTGGTGAAGTAATGACGACTAAGTCAATATCAGCTCGCTTCACCAATTCATCAATTGTACTAACGACGTTAGCACTCGGTAATGTTTCTTTTACTACCTCTTCTTTTGAAGATAATATGGCACGAATATCGTATTCTTCTATCGTTTGTAATAATGGGATGTGAAATGTTGTACTAGAAAATCCAAACCCTACAATCCCTACACCTATTTTTTTCATGTTGCCCCTCCATTTATCCCGCTATTTGTGGGCAGTAAGACCCCCACTGATTAAAGTTTCACTTTATGAGAACGATTTCATTCAGTTATTATAACAAGATTATTATAATTTACATAATAAATTGCCTAGAAAAAAGCATCTTGCCATTATTTATGGCAAGATGCTTTTTTTATTCCGGTCGTTTTTTCGTCCACGTTTCAATAACTTCACCAGTATCATTAACATCTAGTACTAAACTACCGTTACTATACCTGTCCTTATTTCGATACGCTTTCGGATCAATTTCTTCTACTATATGTTTCTCTGTCTTCATGTAAACTAGTTCATCGTCTCTAACGATTTCAATACCGACAATGCGGTATGGATTACGTTTTAACTCTTTGAAAATAACAAGACCTCGCTTCGCCCTCGTTGATTTCTCAATTTCTGATGCTTTTAGGCGTTTTACAGCACCACGCTGCGTTACGAGAATAAGTTGATCTTTGTCACCATTTAATGGCTTACCAGCAGCAACATAGTCATCTTCTTTTAAATTAATTGCTTTCACACCAGCGGCTCTTACACCGACTGGACTTACTTCATCTTCATGGAAAATAAGTGCATATGCACCGTGTGTAGCAAGAACGATATCACTCGTTCCATCTGTCGCAAATATATCAACAACTTCATCATCTTTTTTCAAGTTTACAGCAACGAACGCTCTTGAGTAACGCTGTACTTTATATTGGTTTAATTCTGTCTTCTTAATCATACCATTCTTTGTTACAAATACGATAAATCGCTTTTCTTCCTCAAAGTTCGGTACGACAGTTGCCCAAATAATGGTTTCATCCCGGTCGAGTGAAACGATATTAGCAACGTGCTGACCTAAATCTTTCCAACGAATATCTGGCATTTCGTATACTGGCAAATATATATAGTTTCCTTTATTCGTAAATAAGAGGACTGTCTCTGTCGTATTCGTATCGAATCGTTCAAGTAAGATGTCACCCTCTTTCATACCGAAGTCTTTGCCGTTTGAGGCATTATGTGAGCGCCATCCAGTACGTTTCACATATCCTTCTTTCGTTACAGTAACGATGACATCTTCTTGTGGGATCATCACTTCTACATCGATTTTAATTTCCTCGATTTGATCTTCAATAATCGCGCGTCGATCATCACTATATGTTTTCTTAACTCTCTTTAAATCTGTTTTAATTACTTGAAGTAATCTTTTTTCACTTTGTAAAATTGCCTGTAGCTCAATAATTTTCTTATTAAGCTCATCTGCCTCTTGTTGTAGTGCTGTAATATCTGTATTCGTTAAACGATATAATTGCAAGGATACAATTGCTTCCGCTTGCGCTTCTGTAAATCCAAATTTCGCACTTAAATTATCTTTTGCATTACGCTTATCTTTTGAAGCTCGAATCGTTTCAATAACTTGGTCTAAAATCGATAATGCTTTCTTTAAACCTTCCACAATATGTTGACGATTTTCTGCCTTTCGTAATTCATATTGCGAACGTCTCGTAACAACTTCTTTTTGATGTCCAATATATGCATCCAAAATTTTCGGTAATGTCATAAGCGTTGGACGGCGATTATTAATCGCTACCATATTAAAGTTATATGGTATTTGTAAATCTGTATTTTTATATAAATAATTTAAAATACCTTCAGAATTTGCTTCTTTTTTTAATTCTACGACAATGCGAAGACCTGTACGATCTGTCTCATCACGCACTTCAGCAATGCCATCTAATTTTTTATCTAGACGTAACTCATCCATTTTCTTAACAAGGTTTGCTTTATTTACTTCGTATGGAATTTCAGTAATTACGATTTGCTGTTTCCCACCACGAACCGTTTCAACTTCTGCTTTCCCGCGAATAATAATTTTACCTTTACCTGTTTCATACGCCTTTTTAATACCGTCAATCCCTTGAATAATACCACCTGTTGGGAAATCAGGTCCTTTCATAACTGTTAATAAATCATCAACAGTACTATTCGGTTTATCAATACGCATCATTGTAGCGTCAATAACTTCTCCAAGATGATGCGGAGGAATTTCTGTTGCATAACCAGCGGAAATCCCTGTAGATCCGTTCACTAATAAGTTCGGGAACGCTGCTGGTAAAACAACCGGTTCTTCACTCGTATCATCAAAGTTGGATACGAATTCTACTGTTTCTTTATCAAGATCACGTAATAACTCAGATGCAATTGGTGATAATCGGGCTTCCGTATAACGCATTGCTGCTGCTGGATCCCCGTCAACACTACCGTTATTACCATGCATCTCAACTAAAACATTACGTACTTTCCAAGTTTGGCTTAAACGTACCATCGCCTCATATACAGAGGAATCACCATGCGGATGATAATTACCAATAACGTTACCGACTGTTTTAGCTGACTTACGGAACGCTTTATCGTGCACGTTTCCTTCTACATACATAGAATATAAAATACGTCTTTGTACTGGTTTTAAGCCGTCACGCGCATCTGGAAGTGCGCGATCTTGAATAATATATTTACTATAACGTGCAAAGCGATCACCTAACACGTCTTCAAGCGGGAGGTCATGAAACTTCTCTGCTTGCATGTTATTCCACCTCCGTCTCCATAATCATTTCATTTTCTAAAATATTTCCTTCTTCTTGCATACCAAACTGTACATTGCGCTCAATCCATTTACGACGCGGTTCTACTTTATCACCCATTAATGTTGTAACGCGGCGCTCTGCCCTCGCTGCATCATCAATTTTCACGCGAATTAATGTACGCGTTTCAGGATTCATCGTTGTTTCCCATAATTGATCCGCATTCATTTCGCCAAGTCCTTTATAACGCTGTAACATGTAACCTTTTCCAACTTTTTTCGTTACTTCATCTAATTCATCATCTGACCATGCGTATTCAATTACTTCACTTTTTCCTTTTCCTTTACTTACTTTGTATAAAGGAGGAAGTGCGATAAACACTTTACCAGCTTCGATAAGTGGTTTCATATATCTGTAGAAGAATGTTAATAACAATACTTGAATATGCGCCCCGTCTGTATCAGCATCGGTCATAATGACAACTTTATCGTAGTTAATGTCTTCCACATCAAATTCATTGCCTACACCGCCGCCAATTGCATAAATGATTGTATTAATCTCTTCATTTTTAAAGATATCAGCAAGCTTTGCTTTTTCTGTATTAATTACTTTACCACGTAATGGTAATACCGCTTGGAAACGTCGATCTCGTCCTTGTTTCGCAGAACCACCGGCAGAGTCACCCTCTACTAGGTACAGTTCATTTTTCTGCGGATTACGTGATTGTGCGGGTGTTAATTTACCACTTAATGTACCTTCTGATTTCTTTTTCTTTTTACCAGTACGCGCTTCTTCTCTCGCTTTGCGAGCGGCTTCACGTGCTTGCGCTGCTTTAATTGCTTTTCTCACAAGAAGTGTAGCTACGTCCGGGTTTTCTTCTAAAAAGTAAGCTAAATGCTCTGATACAATGGCATCAATTGAAGAACGAGCTTCACTTGTACCTAGTTTCCCCTTCGTTTGTCCTTCAAACTGAAGTACTTCTTCTGGTACACGTACAGAAACGATAGCCGCTACACCTTCACGAATATCTGTACCTTCTAAGTTTTTATCTTTTTCTTTTAATAGCGAAACTTTACGAGCATACTCATTAAACACACGCGTCATTGCTGTCTTAAATCCAGCTTCATGTGTTCCACCATCTTTTGTACGTACGTTATTTACAAACGATAGAATATTTTCTGAGTAGCCATCGTTAAATTGAAATGCTAGCTCTGCCTCAATTCCATTTTGTTCACCAGAGAAATATACAACTGGATGAATCGAATCTTTCTCTTCGTTTAAGTATGAAACGAAAGCTTCAATTCCTGTTTCATAATGAAACACATCTTCTAAATCATTTCGTTCATCTTTTATTGAGATTTTCATCCCTTTTAATAAAAATGCAGATTCGCGTAATCTTTCACATAAAGTTTCATAGTTATAATTTGTTGTACTGAAAATTGTTGTATCTGGTTTAAAATGCATTGTCGTACCAGATTCTTTTGTCTTTCCGATTTTTTCAAGCGTCGTTACAGGAACACCACCATTTTCAAAGCGTTGTTCATAAATATTTCCGTCACGCTTAATCGTTACGACTAACCATTCTGATAAGGCGTTTACAACTGATGCCCCAACACCGTGTAAACCACCGCTTGTTTTATAGCCACCTTGACCAAACTTACCGCCTGCATGAAGTACAGTTAAAATAACTTCAGGTGTCGGTTTCCCAAGTTTATGCATTCCCGTAGGCATTCCTCGCCCTTTATCAATAACGCTAATACTATTATCTTTATGTATTACGACAGAAATTTCGTCGCCAAATCCCGCTAACGCTTCATCAACGGAGTTATCTACTATTTCGTATACTAAATGATGCAATCCACGGCTGTCCGTGCTCCCGATATACATACCCGGGCGTTTTCGAACGGCTTCAAGTCCTTCTAACACTTGAATCGCATCTTCATTATATTGGAACTGATGCTTCGCCAAACTCCTTGCCCCTTTCCTAATCCAAAATCAGAACATATGTTTCTATTATAGAATAACGCCTCGACTATAGTTTTGGCAAGTTATCTTATCTCTTTTATATACCATTTTCAATAGAAAAATCCTTGTTTTTTCACAAGGATTCCTCTAGGCTACTATTTCAGAAAAATAATCGTTTGTCAACGAGAAATGGATATGTATGCCAAGATTACATATTCCAAACCTTTATTATGATCCAAATGATCAAGATCCAAAACGGGATTACAAGTAACAATCCCCAAAAACAGCCTTTAAAAAATCTCATGATGAACACCTCGTTCATCGGCCCTACTTATCTATAATAAGGGCTGAAGCAATCTTTCTAACTTTACAATCTATACTATTTTGTCATTGCATGTTCTACTTTTATGCAACGATCCATTATTACAGTATAGTCTTTTTCTTTTAAAAGTTGATATGTATCTTCATCTTGTACTCCTAATTGTGCCCAAAAAACATCTGCATCAATCTCCACAAATTCTTTTGCAACATCCATTAAAAATTCTGAACGGCGGAATACATTTACAATGTCAACATGTTCCTTAATATCTTTTAGTGAAGCAACTGCCTTTTCTCCAAGCACTTCATCTACTGTTGGGTTTACTGGAATAATGCGATACCCAGCATCTTGCATTGCTTTTGACACCATATACGATGTACGTTCTGGCTTATCTGATAATCCAACAACCGCAATTGTTTTGCTTTTCTTTAATACTTCACCAATTTCCGTACGAGTTGGGTTTTCAATCATCATAATTAATCCCTCCTATTCCTTTAGTATAGCCGATAAAGAAAGTCTCTTTCAATATGAAAGAGACTTTCTTTTATTCCGATTATTGATTCTTTGTAGCTGAGTTATCTGCTAAAGTAGCTGTTTTCGTCATTTTTTGACCGTTACGATAGAATGTAACTTCCACTTTCTCGCCTACTTTTTTCTTTTCATATAAATATTTACGGAATTGAAGAGCATTCTCTACTTTTTGATTATCTAATGCTACTACAATATCATATTGCTCTAAACCAGCTTTTTCGGCCGGTGATATTGGGTAAATTTTACCTAATACAACACCGTTTGTTACGTCTTTCGGTACTTTCAATTGATTTACTGCATAAGCTTGCACATCTTCTAATGAAACAACACCTACTCCAAGGGCTGGACGTTTCACTACTCCGTCTTTTTCAAGTGATTCAATAACTGGCTTTGCGATATTAATTGGAATAGCAAATCCAATTCCTTCAACTTCTTGTTGTGCAATTTTACTTGAATTAATCCCAATTATTTCACCGTTTTGGTTAAATAACGCACCACCACTATTACCTGGATTGATCGCTGCATCTGTTTGAATAACTTGTGCTTGCCAATCTGGACGTTTGTCCCCATCAATATCAACTGGAATTTCACGTTCTTTACTACTGATTATACCTTCCGTTACACTTCCATCAAACCCTAGTGGGTTACCGATCGCAATTGCTTTTTCACCCGCACGGATTTTACTTGAATCACCTAAAGTGGCAACTTTATTTACATTAGATCCATCAATTTCTACAACCGCTAAATCTAACCAAGGGTCTTTCCCTACAAGCTTTGCATCTACTTTTTTACCATCACTTAGTTTTACAGCAAGTTTATTTGCTCCATCTACTACGTGGTTGTTTGTTACAATATATGCTTTATTTCCTGCTTTTTTATAAATCACACCTGACCCTGAACCGGCTTGTTGTTCTTGACCTGTCGGTTGCATTGCAAATGGATCAATGCTTTGTTGCATATTAATAACACCTACAACAACATCTTTCGCGCCTTCAATCATCCCAGGTAAATCAGTCTCATTTTTTGCTTTATTGACAACAGGAACTACAGTACCTTCTACTTTCGAATCTGAACTAAATGATGATACCGCCGCTCCATTATTTTGAGCCCATGGCATATATGGTGCTGCAAAACTAATTGAAACAGCCCCAACTACAGCTCCGACTAAACCTGTGAAAAAATAACCTTTTTTACTTCCTGATTTTCTCACTTCTCTCGTTTCACTATGCTCTTCATTTAAATTTGGTCCGTCGTAATATCCCATGTTTACTTCCCCTCTCTGGTGAATTCGTATTTTCAGTATAGTCACGTTTTGTGTCCTTCTTGTGAACTCATCGTGAAATCCAATTAAAAAAATACTCTTATCTAACATTGTAGACAAGAAATGTATTTTTTGTACATTCTGCCTGCCAAAGAGGATATAAAATCGACATTTCCCTAGGCTAAAGTACACAATCCGTTACGATTATTCTTCAAACTTATAACCTACTCGAATAACAGTACCAATATGCTTCGCTTTATCTCCTAGCTTATTTCGTAGTTTTTTAATATGAGTATCAACCGTTCGGTCATCACCGTAATAGTCATATCCCCATAACTGATCTAATAAATGTTGACGTGATAACACAATTCCTTTGTTCTCCATTAAATAAACGAGAAGTTCAAATTCTTTATGTGTCAAAATAATTTCTTCTCCATCTACTAAAACAGTTCTAGATAGACGATTCACTTCTATTCCAGCTAAAGACATAGCATTTTCTTCTGCTACCCCTACCACGCCATCCGCACGTTTCAGTAACGTCTTCGCGCGAGCTACTAACACTTTCGGGCTGAAAGGTTTCGTTACATACTCATCTGCACCTAATTCGAACCCTAGTAATGTATCATCCTCATCCGAACGTGCTGTTAGCATAATAATTGGTACTGCTGATTCTTTTCTAATTCGTCTACAAACAGACCATCCATCTATTTCTGGTAACATAATATCTAACATAATTAAATCAATTTCATGCTCTGCAAATAATTCTAACGCTTTTTTTCCGTCTTCTGCTTCGATTACTTCAAAGCCTTCATTGCGAAAATAATCGCTAACAATTTCACGTAATCTTCTTTCATCTTCAACAAGTAATACTGTTTTATTCATATAATCTATCCCGCCTTTTTACTCTTTCAATCGAATAATACGTTGATTGGAGCTTCCGCGAAATGGAAGTGTTAAATCTTTTTTCTCGATTTCAAATCTTCCATCGACTAAAACATCCCCATAATGTAACAACTCTATCATATCATTATTTTGAGAACTCTGTATCTCTTCTAACGTATAACCTGTATACATCCATAAATTTTTTTTCAAATCTTTCACTGCTCTTGCTACTTGTTTCACTTCAGCAGCTTGAAAAAATGGATCTCCACCTGAAAATGTTACATCAGTTAATGGATTACTTGCAATCTCTTTCACAATTTCTTCTACTGTCATTTCAGTTCCATTACAAATATTCCACGATTTCGGATTATGGCAGCCGAAACAACGATGCGGACAGCCCGCAAAAAACACGACTGTCCGCAACCCTTCTCCATCTACTACACTATCATGAATGATGTTCAGCACTTTCATTTATGCTTCACCCGATCCATCTCTTCACTACGTTTCGCACTATTCCACTTCGACATATCTCCTACAAGATAACCTGTTATACGGCGAATTCTTTCTATGTTAGCCTCATCTTCATTTCCGCAGCTCGGACATTCATTTCCAATAACTCCGTGATAACTACAGCACTTACAACGGTCAACAGGGTGATTAATTGAACCGTATCCAACGCCATTCTCTGCCATCGCTTGTACAATTTGTTTTAATGCCTTTTTGTTATGCATTGCTGCTCCATCTAGTTCAATATACGTAATATGTCCCCCGTTACATAGAGCGTGGAACGGGCCTTCTAAACGAATTTTATTTATCGCCTGAATGTCATAGTAAACTGGGATATGGAATGAATTCGTATAATAATTATGGTTCGTTATACCGCTAATCACGCCAAATTCTTCCCTATCCTTTTTCACAAACTTCCCTGATAACCCTTCTGCAGGAGTTGCAATGACTGAGAAATTCAGTTCATGTTCTTCTGTCGCTTTATCCATTCTATCTCTCATAAAGGAAATAATTTCATATCCGAGTTTCCATGATTCTTCATCTTCTCCGTGATGCTTTCCTGTTAAAGCTACTAAACACTCCGCAAGACCAATAAAACCAAGACTTAACGTCCCTTGCTTTAAAATCGATGCTACAGAATCTTCAGGCTGTAACTTTTCTCCACCGCGCCATACACCTTGTGAATATAAAAATCGAAAATCTCTTGCTCGTTTCGTACATTGATACTCAAATCTCTCTAATAATTGCTGGATTCCTACATCTAAGTAATAATTTAACGCTTCAAAAAACGCTTCTTGTGAACCACTAATGAGTGCTAATTTCACTAAGTTAATGGACGTAAATGATAAATTCCCTCTTCCAATCGCCGTTTCTTCTCCATGTATGTTAGACATAACACGAGTACGACATCCCATGTAACATACTTCACTTTCCGGTCTTCCATCATAATGCACAGCATTAAATGGCGCATCTAAAAATGAAAAGTTAGGGAATAATCGTTCAGCCGTTGTCTCTAACGCTAATTCAAATAAATCATAGTTCGGATCGCATTCTTCAAAATTCACACCTTTTTTCATTTTAAAAATTTGAATAGGAAAAATTGGTGTTTCCCCTTTACCAAGACCAGCTTGTGTCGCTTTTAAAAGTTGTTTAATTAAAAGTCTTCCTTCTTTCGATGTGTCTGTTCCATAATTAATAGAAATAAACGGTACTTGCCCCCCGCCCCTACTATGCATACTATTTGAATTATGAATGAAAGCTTCACAAGCCTGATACGTATCATTTTCTGTTTCTTTCCACGCAAATTCTTCTATTTGTTCTTTCGTAAGCGGATATGACTGTAATCGTTTCTTATGTCTCTCTACTGTTTTTCTCACATATGGAGCTAAATCGACATCAAAGAGTGCAAACGATTGACCACCATGCTGCATATTTTGATTCGCTTGAAAAATAATAGATGAAAGAGCTAATGCACTTTTAATGTCTTGCGGTTGTCTCATATGTCCATGTCCGGTATGAAAACCATTCGCAAGCATTTGCGCTAACGGAATTTGTGAACAAGTTGTCGTTCCTGTCGCATAAAAATCTAAATCATGTGGATATAATATATTTTCATTTATCGCTTTTTTCACTTGATCTGACAATAAATTTTCAACAGCGTAATATTTCGCACTCTCAGATGCGAACGTTCCCATTACTCCCATCGGAGAGCGGCCATCTACATTTGCATTTTCTTGCATTAAATCTTGTTCATTTCCGTGGACTATTGTCTCAAACACTTTCATTAATTCTTCTTCTCCACGTGTATTATTTTGTAACATTTATAACCCTCCACCAATATGTTGTTGTCTTTTGATTAAAATGTTACTACATATAGTCTTAGTGTTTCTGTGAGAAATGTAACATTCCTGTGAAATTTTTTGCACGAAATAATGAATTTTTCATTTACAAAAAAGAAATGTGCTCTTTACAAATGTATGGTACAATATACGGGAAAAACTCTTTTTACCCTTTATCAACACATTTGAATAAAGGAGACTGAACTTATGGTTACTACATATCTTTTATTTATCGTTGCCTACTTACTTGGCTCGATTCCATTTGCACTAGTCGTTGGAAAGATTGGTTATGGAATTGACATTCGTGAGCACGGAAGCGGTAATTTAGGCGGAACCAATACATTCCGCACACTAGGGAAAAAAGCAGGTTTTATCGTTACAATTGCTGACATTTTAAAAGGTACATTAGCAACGAGTCTACCGATTATTTTCGCGTTAGACATTCATCCACTATGGTTCGGATTAGCAGCTGTTCTTGGACATGTGTATCCGATTTTCGCGAAATTCCGTGGTGGTAAAGCAGTTGCAACTTCTGCTGGCGTGCTATTATGCTACTCACCAGTTGTTTTTGCAATTTTAGCTGTTGTCTTTTTCAGCCTTTTATTTACAACAAGATACGTATCACTTTCTTCTATGGTAACAGCTGTCGTTGCCGTTATCGCATCAATTGTTAGCGGGGATAAAATCTTCATTATTGCGATGTGTTTATTAGCAGGTATGGTTATTTATAAACACCGTGCAAATATTGGACGAATTATAAATAAAACTGAACCGAAAGCAAACTTTTCAAAAAAGCAAAAATAAGATTGTAACCCACATAACGCAAAAAGAAAACGTGAAGCATATTAATAGCGTCTTTTTGCGTTATTTTTTATACTAAAGAAAAAGCAACATAATTTGGAGGAACTATACATGAATCTTTCCGTAACAAAAGAAGCAGCACAATGGTATAAAAACGAATTAAACTTACAATCGGGTGAAACACTGCGCCTTTTCGTACAATATGGCGGTTGTAGTACTGTGCAAAAAGGACTTTCTTTAGGTATTCGTAAAGATGATCCTGCACATCCTGCTGTTCAAATTCAAGAAGAAGGTATTAACTTCTTTATTGAAAGCGATGATGAATGGTTCTTCGATGGACATAATTTATCTGTTACATTTAACGACGTTGATGATTTCCCGCAATTTAATTATGAAAAATAAAAAAACGTGGCTTCCGCCACGCTTTTTTATTTTTTCTTAATTTCCTCATATTTCGCATACCACTCTGGATAGAACTTTTTAAATGATACGGGCCTGAACCCTTCTTTTTTCGCACAAATATTTGTCGTACTTGCCGTAATACAAAGTTCACCTTCACCATTATATATTTCATATCCATATACAACGCGAAGCGGGCTCACTGTATCAACCCACGTTTTTACAATTGCTTTTTCCCCGTAACGCATTGCTTTACGATAAGAAATTTGCAAATCTAACACAGGAGAAATAATTCCTTCTTTCTCCATTTCAACATATGAAAACCCTAAATCTTGTATAAGTTTCGTGCGACCTAATTCAAGCCACACCAAATAGTTTGAATGGTAAACAACACCCATTTGATCTGTTTCCGCATAACGGATTTCAACTTCATGTTCTGCTACAAACATATATATTCGCCTTCTTTCACTTCTGCTACCTTGCATACATTTAATCATAATACAGTGAAATCAAAAATAAAATAAAAACAGTGAATCTTTTACCGAAAGGAGCAAGCATATGATTCAAATTGTAACGGTTCGTAGCGGTGATAGCGTATATAGCTTGGCATCAAAATATGGATCAACACCTGACGAGATAGTAAAAGACAATGGATTAAATCCAGCTGAAACACTCGTTGTTGGTCAGGCACTGATCGTGAATACGAAAGGGAATAATTATTATGTACAGCCTGGCGATAGCTTATATCGAATCTCTCAAACATATAACGTTCCTCTCGCTAGTTTAGCTAAAGTGAATAACTTATCTTTAAAATCCATTCTCCACGTTGGACAGCAATTATATATACCGAAAGGGACGAAACGTGCAGTAGAATCCATCGCTTATTTACAACCTTCTACTATACCTATTAAAGAAAGTTTAGTTAATGCTACACGTGCTATTAATCCATTTTTAACATACTTAGCTTACTTCAGCTTCGAGGCAAAAAGAGATGGTACGTTAAAAGAACCAACTGAAACAGCTAAAATCGCTAATATTGCAACGCAAGGTAATACCATCCCTATGCTCGTTATTACGAACATCGAAAACGGAAATTTCAGTGCCGATCTAACATCCGTTATTTTACGGGACGCAACAATCCAAAACAAATTTATTACAAATATTTTGCAAACTGCTGAGAAGTACGGTATGCGAGATATTCATTTCGATTTTGAGAGTGTTGCACCCGAAGATCGCGAAGCGTATAATCGTTTTTTACGAAATGTGAAAACACGCTTACCTAACGGATACACATTAAGTACAACGCTTGTACCAAAAACAAGTTCCAATCAAAAAGGAAAATTTTTCGAAGCTCACGATTATAAAGCACAAGGACAAATTGTTGATTTCGTCGTCATTATGACATATGACTGGGGATGGCAGGGCGGACCACCGATGGCAATCTCTCCTATCGGTCCTGTAAAAGAAGTACTTCAATACGCAAAATCTCAAATGCCTCCACAAAAAATTATGATGGGGCAAAACTTATACGGATTCGATTGGAAACTTCCGTTCAAACAAGGAAACCCACCAGCAAAAGCAGTTAGCTCTGTTGCAGCTGTTGCACTTGCTCGTAAATACAATGTTCCTATCCGCTATGATTTCACAGCTCAAGCTCCACATTTCAATTACTTTGACGAAAACGGTGTACAACACGAAGTTTGGTTTGAAGATGCGAGATCTATTCAAAGTAAATTCAATTTAATGAAAGAACAAGGCATTGGCGGTATTAGTTATTGGAAGATCGGCTTGCCATTTCCACAAAATTGGCGTTTACTCGTTGAAAACTTTACGATTACGAAAAAGGGCTGACAAAAGTCAGCCCTTTCTGTACATTCTGTTAAGATTCATCTTTGATTTCACTTTTTAATGAGTCAATACTTTCTAAACGTCTTTGATTTTTTGCTTCAATAGCAGAACGGTCTTTTTCATTAGAAAGCTCCGCTGTTTCTTTTGCTTCATTAAAGTTATCAATTGTATTTTGCACCATTTCTTGTAACTTTTCAGCGTTATCACTTCGATTATCTGGATTTGGCATGTACTTTCCTCCTAATATTGTATATACACACCATCTTAAATTACCTATCTTCCCTCAAATTTATACATAAAAAAGGAGAATACAATATTCTCCTTTTCTTTAACCGTTATCAACAATCGGTTGTTTGCCCGTTTGGTCTTGCATTTGCTTTCCTTTATTGCCACCAGCTTTTTTTGATTGTGTTCCAATATGATTCGGTGCAAAGTCTTTTGAATTCTTTTTCGGATTACCCATTACTATCGCCTCCTTAACAGTAGTATCGTACTAGTGTTAAGAATTATTCAGCTTGCTTAAAAAGTTTCATTTCATAACGTTTTTCAATACGCTCTTCAATGCGATCGATTGCATCGCGATCGCTTAATAATTGTTGTTTATTTTCTTTCACAAGCTCGTCAAACGATTTACGGCGACTTCTTCTCATGCTGTTCACCCTCTCTCCTTCGCTTTCTTATTACATAGTATGAGCAAAGGAAAAACTATTTAATCAGATTTGCAAGAAAATTTTATGTTTTAGTACTCCTAAAAAAACTCCGTGTACAGTAAAATGTACACGGAGTTTATTACACCATAATATTCAAATATTCTTTTAGTTTTTCATCTGCATTCATTTCACTTTGTTTATAATCATGCAGCGCTTGCAATACAAAATCATACTGTTCTAAAATATAACTTTCTAATTTCAGGACGTCCTCTAAGCTATTAAGCATAATTCTCGTGTTACCAACTTCACTTTTTAACGCCGGTTCACAGGCTAAACTCGTACATATTTCTTTCACATCATCTTCTAATATGTCTGTTAATACGTATTTCTTTCGCCCTTTTACCTTTAATCTCATAACTGGATAAAAAGCTTTTATATCTAAATAGCTTCCTACATTCATGCAACGAATCCATTCAATATCACGTTTATTTCGTACAAGTATCTCTTTTACCGCTTCATATACTGCTGTTTCATCAAGTACTTCTGTATTCGATTTCCTTTTCGCCTCTTCTTCAATAGAGGCACATTTTTGATAAACTGCTGCACAAGTAATACAATCATCAAATGCATTATGAGAACTTAAACGAATTCCAAGCATTCGCTTTAACGTTTCAAGTTTATGATTAGGAGCGTGTTTCATATATTTCTTCGCTAAAAATACAGTATCAATCACTTTATTTTTCGGTTCCGGTAAACCAAGCATATTCACATTACTTTTCAAAAAGCGCATATCAAAAGATGCATTATGAGCGACAATTACATTTGTATGTAAAAATGCTAAAAATAAAGGTAACACTTCTTCAATCGTCGGTGCATCCGAAACACGATAATTTGTAATACCTGTTAAACTCGTTATTCGGTCCGGAATTGAACGCTCTGGATTCACATAGGAAACAAATTGATCTACTAGTTCATGATTACGATATTTCACTGCTGCGACTTGAATAATTTTATCATTATAAGGGTTAAATCCTGTTGTTTCAAAGTCAATTACAACATAATCTAACGGTAAGGATATATTCCCCACTCCAAATACACTCCTTTATCTCTCAACGTTTATATTTCTTTCATCATATCATGAAGCTTTCACTACGTGAAAAAGAAAAGGCAGAAATGATTATATTCCATCTCTACCTTTTCACTGTTATTTTAATTTAGCAATCCGTTTCTCCATTTCTTTTTGTGTCATCGGTCCAATAAACTTATCTTGAATGACACCTTTTGTATCTATAAAATACGAAGTTGGGATCGTAATGACTTTATACGCTGTTGTTACATCAATGTTCTTGTCCAATAAAATAGGAAAAGTAATTCCTTTTTCCTTTGCAAAATTACTTACCTTTTCTATCCCCCCGCCTTTTTCTGAAGGCGTATAATTTATTGCTAAAATTTCTACATTTTCTTTATGCTCTTTATAGAAAGCCTCCATATCTGGCATTTCTTGCTGGCAAGGCCCACACCACGTTGCCCAAAAGTTTAAAATCACTTTCTTTCCTTTTAAATCTGATAACTTTACATTCGTTCCATCTAACTTCGTTAATTCAAAGTCTGGCGCACTCTTCCCTATTTCAATACCATTACTTGCAATCATTTCTTTCATAGCAGCTTCACTTTTTGTGCGCTCCCCTTGGACCGCCTGATCGTTTTTACCAAACTGTTCATAAGCTGCATATCCCGCTAAACAAAGTAATACTACAATAATCGTAAGCTTCCGCCACATGTTATATCACCCTAACGTATTTATCTTCTTATAACTTAATCACTCAAATACTATATACCTTATTTTAGCTTATACGGACAAGCTTGGAAATATTCACAGTCGAAATAATTAGAATATTCTTATTTAAAGTGCATTTTTTTCCTTTTTATCATATAATTAGAAAAATAAATGCAGTGTTGTTTATTTTCTTATGGACCTATTCACCTTTTTACTTTCGTAGTTATATAAACTTCAACAAAAGGGGGATTTTTTATGAATTCATTCGAAAAAATAACATTATATATTCTTAGTTTTCTTTTATACCCAATCGGTATTATTACATGGATCATTTCACTCTTTAGTAACGATCTTGAAAAAAAGAAAGTAGGGCGTATTTGTCTCTACGTTTCTCTAGTCTCATTCGTCCTTTTCTTAATTCTTGGAATTGCAACTTTCCTTATGACAGCTACTTTTAACGTCGATCTGAATCATTCAGAATCTATCGAGTATCAAATAAATGACGCTGAATAAAGATAAGAGCATTGTTCTTATCTTTATTCACATCTCTTAAAAAATGAATGACTATTTATTAATTTTTCAGGACTTCCACATGCTACAATACTTCCTTCTTTCATGATGACAACGCGATCTGCTAGTATTACTTTCTCTACATCATGTGTCGCCACAATTCTCGTGACCTCGCCTCCCAGCCCTTCTATCATATTCCAAACAATTTCTTGATTGCTCGGATCTAATCCGGCAGTCGGTTCATCTAAAATAATAAGATTTGGATTTGAAACAGTTGCTCGCAATAATGCAAGACGTTTCCTTTCTCCTCCCGAAAACTCTTCACCACTTTTATGTAATACAGTTTGAATCCCTTCAGGCAAGTCCCTAATAATTGATGTTCCATTTACAAGTTCAATATTTTTTTCTAACTGGTGTTCTATATACTCTTCACCGAAATACATATTCTCTTTTACTGTCGTCCGAAAAAAACGTGGTTCTTGCCACACTGTAGTCAATCGAGCCTCATTTCCATAATAAGCAACGCTACCGTTAGATGGTTTATACAAGCCTGCCATTAATTTTAAAAGCGTTGTTTTTCCTGCACCACTTTCTCCTACAATCATAATGAGTTCACCAGGTTTAATTTGCAAATCAATATTATAAATTCTGCATTTCTCTTCATCATTCTCCTGAAATGAAACATTTGTTAATGTCATCCCCATCGCTCTTTCTACATTACTATTTGCCACTCGCTTATCTAAAAAGGAAAAAACTCTATTTGCCGAAGCAATTGCAACTTGTGTCATCATTAATAAATCGCCCACATAACGGACAGGGAAAAAGAGCATTTCAATTGTCGCTAACACTGCAACAAGTGAACCAACTTCTATTTCCCCCTTCATTATTTTTTGCACACCTATAATGAGAACAACGATATATGCTCCTGTTTCAATCACCGTTCCAACTACCCCAATGCAATGTTGCATCATCGTCTTCTTTACTTCTGTTTTATAAGATTGTGCTGTTACTCTCTTAAATAAGCGAATGGCCCACTTTTCTTTTTGTAAACTACGCAAATCTTGTACTCCTTTTACAAACTGTGACACCATCTCTACAACAGTTGACTGATTGTTTTGAGCAATACTTGCAATATTTCTTACCTTTTTCCCCATCAATATCGGAACCGTTGCACTTAAAAATAAAAACGGAGTTACCCACAATATAAACTGTATATCTATATGTTGTAGTGCTATGAACGCACCTATAAATTGTGCAATGGCATGTATATATTCTATTAATATAGAACCATATAATCTGACCCAGTTTGGAATATCAGACACAACTAACGTTTCTAACTCTCCTTGTTTGATTTTCTCACTCTCTTCAAATGGTAATAAGAAAAAATGGCGCAATACATCTATACGCTTCTTTTGCAATATTCGTTGACTTGCTTTTGAGCTTACATAATCAAATGAAAGATTGTTCACCCACATCAACAAGCGGCTAACTGTAAACAAAGTAATGTAAAGATACGCTCCCTTCAGCTCTCGTTGAATTAGGTTATCTACAATTAGTCCCATGAATAGTGGACGAGATAGATTTAAAATAGCTGCAAAAATCCCACTGCATACAGCTGCTATTACTAATATTTTTTCTTTCTGTAACGGTAACAAAATTCTTTTATATTCTTTCATAATATCCCCTCCATTTTTATAGTAAAAAGAAAGGGATGAAACCAAATGGTTTCATCCCTTTCCATAAAGTGAAACTTTAATCAGTGGGGGTTTTCTTCATCCCCCACTGATTATCAGCCCTCACCAATCGGACTTTTATGGGCAGCCCGCCCCCCACCTAACTTCTTTGCTTTCGCTGCATTTTGAGGTGGGGGTCTTACTGCCCATTAAAGTCGGATAAAATAAGGAAGCTAACAGTTGTTAGCTTCCTTATCATTCATTTCAATTGTTTAGTTTGACACTTTAGACTCTTCAATTTTCTCACGAAGAACCATTTGTAAGATACCACCGTGACGGTAGTAGTCAATTTCAACTTCACTATCGAAACGAGCTACTACTTCAAATTGTTTTTCGTTGCCATCTGCATCAGTTGCAACTACTTTTACAAGATCGCGTGGTTTAACTGTTTTGTCGATTTGAATTTCAAATGACTCGTTACCAACAAGACCTAATGTTTCAGCGCTTTCACCATCTTTAAATTGAAGCGGTAATACGCCCATTAACACTAAGTTACTGCGGTGAATACGCTCGAAGCTTTCTGCGATTACTGCTTTAATACCTAATAAGTTTGTACCTTTTGCAGCCCAGTCACGAGAACTTCCCATACCGTAATCTTTACCTGCAACAACTAGAAGGCCTGTGCCGTCTTCTTTATATTTCATAGCAGCATCATAGATTGATGTTACTTCACCAGTTGGCCAGTATGTTGTATATCCGCCTTCTGTGCCTGGTGCAATTTGGTTTTTAATACGGATGTTCGCGAATGTACCACGCATCATCACTTCATGGTTACCACGACGAGAACCGTAAGAGTTAAAGTCAACTGGTTGTACGCCGTTTTCTAATAAGTAGCGTCCAGCTGGTGTATGCTTACCGATTGAACCTGCTGGTGAAATATGGTCTGTCGTTACAGAGTCACCAAATTTACCAACTACGCGTAAGCCTGATAACGTTTCAACTTCACCTGGCTCTTTAGATAAACCTTCAAAGAATGGTGGATTTTGAATGTATGTTGAATCATTATCCCAAGTATATAAAGCTTCGTTTGAAGTTTGGATTTCATTCCAACGCTCATTGCTATTAAATACTTGTGCATATTCTTTTTTGAACAGTTCAGATGTAACAACGCTTTGAACTACATCTTCAATTTCTTTAGCTGATGGCCAAATATCGTTGAAGTAAACAGCATTGCCATTTGCATCTTTACCGATTTCATCATTTTTCAGGTCAATATCAACAGTACCTGCAAGTGCATATGCCACAACAAGTGGTGGTGATGCTAAGTAGTTCGCTTTTACAAGTGGATGAATACGACCTTCAAAGTTACGGTTACCAGATAAAACAGATGTTACTAATAAGTCGTTTGCTGCGATTGCTTCTTCTAATTCTGGCGCTAATGGACCAGAGTTACCGATACAAGTCGTACAGCCGTAACCAACTGTTTGGAAACCTAATTGATCTAAATATGTTGTTAAACCAGACTTATCTAAGTACTCTGTAACAACTTTAGATCCTGGTGCTAATGATGTTTTTACGTATTCAGGTACTTTAAGTCCTTTTTCAATTGCTTTCTTCGCAACTAGACCTGCTCCAATTAATACGTACGGGTTTGATGTATTTGTACAGCTTGTAATTGCAGCGATTGCAATTGCACCTGTTTTCATCGTTACTTCTTTATCTTCTAATGTAACCTTCACCTCTTTATCGAACTCTTGCTCATTAAATCCAAGTCCTTGTGTTCCAACTGGTGCTACAACAGCTTTGTGGAACGCATCTTTCATATCTGAAAGTGGAATTAAATCTTGTGGGCGTTTCGGTCCAGAAAGGTTAGATTCAATTGTATTTAAATCAATTTCAACAAGATCAGTGTAAATTGGATCTTTGCTGTCTGCTGTATAGAATAAACCGTTTGCTTTACAGTATTCTTCAACAACTCGAATTTGCTCTTCATCTCTACCTGTTAAACGTAAGTATTCTAATGAAATATCATCGATTGGGAAGAATCCACAAGTTGCGCCGTATTCTGGTGCCATGTTTGAAATTGTTGCACGGTCAGCTAAAGGCATGCTCTTTAGTCCATTACCGAAGAACTCAACGAATTTACCAACTACACCTTTTTGACGTAATACTTGCGTTACTTTTAATGCAACGTCAGTTGCTGTAGTACCACTTGGAAGTGTACCAGTTAATTTCACACCGATTACTTCAGGTACTGGGAAGTATGAAGGCTGTCCAAGCATTCCTGCTTCTGCTTCAATACCACCAACGCCCCATCCAAGAACACCGATACCGTTAATCATTGTTGTATGTGAGTCTGTTCCAACTAATGAATCTGGATATGCAACTAAGTCACCTTCCTCATTTTTCACAGCGTGAACAACTGGTGCTAAATATTCAAGGTTTACTTGGTGTACAATACCTGTAGCTGGTGGAACTGCACGATAGTTATCAAATGATTTTTGTGCCCAGCTTAAAAATTTATAACGTTCTTCATTACGTTTAAACTCTAAGTCCATGTTGAATGCAAGCGCGTCTGCCGTACCCGCTCTATCAACCTGTACAGAGTGATCAATTACAAGGTCTACAGTAATTTCTGGATTAATTTTATCAGGATCCCCACCCATGTCTGCCATTGCTTTACGAAGCGAAGCCAAATCAACAACAGCTGGAACACCAGTGAAATCTTGTAAAATTACACGAGATGGTTTAAATGGAACATCGATATCTTGCACATCTTTCGTTCCCCATTTCGCTAAATTTGTAACATGCTCTTCTGTAATTACACGTCCGTCTACTTGACGAAGTACTGACTCAAGTAAAACTTTCACGGAATATGGTAATTGAGATACGTTGCCAACCCCTGCGTTTTCAAGCGCTTTCAAATCATAATAATGATACGTTTTTCCATCTACTTCAAAAGTTGCGCGTGATTGAAATGGATTATGTTTGACCATTATGTTTCCCCCCTGTTAAACGTGACTAAGTTGTCTGAATATAAAATGTAGACAAACTTTTCAATACCTTACGATAATATCTTATTACAACTTTCTAAATAAGTAAATAATAAGAAACTTATAGATTATCATAAGTTTTCTTTATGTTTCTAAATTTGAATAGTGTTCATGCTCCTTATGAATACTATTACCATAAAGTAAAGTGCTCTATTAGCGCTTTACTTACAGTTCATACATACTATGAACTGCTCATCATTCAACTTACAAAAAAAGTTATAGAGGTGAAATAAAATGGGTAAAAGAAAAGCAAATCATACTATTTCAGGAATGAATGCGGCATCTGCACAAGGACAAGGTGCTGGTTATAACGAAGAGTTTGCAAATGAAAACTTAACTCCTGCAGAACGACAAAATAATAAGAAACGCAAAAAGAACCAGTAACGAAAAATCCCAAAAGGAACATTCACCTTTTGGGATTTTTTCTAATGTTTATAACGTAACAATTCCGAAACCTTTACAAATCGATAGCCTTGCTTTTGAAGCTCCGGTAAAATTTTTGCTAGCGCTGCTACTGTTTGACTACGATCATTTCCTCCATCATGTAACAATACAATATCTCCGCTTTTAGCATTTTTCACTACATGATTTACAATGGATTCAACACCTGGATTTGCCCAATCACGTGGGTCTTGGTGCCATGACCATAGTACAGTTTGATACCCAGCTTCTTTCGCTGTTTTAAATACAGCATCGTTAATATATCCACCAGGTGGACGGAATAACAAAGGTTCTTTTACCCATTTTTCAAAATATTTCTTTCCATCTAAAATATCTTTTTTTAATTTTTCATCTGATGAACTATTCGCATATAAATGATTCATCGTATGATTTCCAATTTCATGTCCCTCTTTCAACACTTGTTTTACTAAATATGGATTTCGCTGAACTCGAAATCCGATCATAAAAAATGTTGCTTCCGCTTTATATTGACGTAATAAATGTAAAACTTGTGTTGTATAAGTTGGATCTGGTCCATCATCAAATGTAATGGCAATAACCTTTTCATTATTAGGTACTTCCCACGTTACATAGCCAGTTGGTTCTAGCTCTTTTCTGAGCAACATTTTCGCTTCCACTTTTTCCACTTGAAATATATGTACTGCGCATAGTAAAGAAAAAATTACTAAAAAAACTTTCTGTTTTAGCATAATATTCATTAAAGTAAGAGATTGTCGAATACCAACAATCTCATTTACTTTTCTAATTGATCTACATTTCGCATAATGTTTTGGAGATTACTTTCATATTGCTCAAGTTGTGGACGTTGTGTTTCTGAAGCTACCTCTAGTGCATTTTGAATTTGTTCATATGCTTCCTGAACCTCTTGGCGTAATTCTTTTAAATCATGACCGTAGTTTGGATCATTTTTCACAATGTTGTTAAATGCATTTTCTGCTTGTGTAACGCCTTGCTGCGCTGCTTGAAAAGCTTGTTGCTTATCTTTATGATATGGCATTATACAATCCCCTTTCCATAATAGTTAGTCCCACTTATCTTTACCTTTTTTTCTAAAAACATTCTCGTATAAATTTGCAAACTTCTCTCATTCTAAAAAGAAAGAGGAGGTGTCACAGACAATGAGCAAAAACAATCGTGAAGCGAAAGAAAAAAAAGGACAACCCGAACCATTAAGCGGATCTCATAAAGTAAAAAACCGTAACCATTCACGCCAAAAACATCATGCACATCATGATATGTAAAACACAAAATGCACACTAGCTACCTTTTCCACATACAATGTTTATATTTTTCCATTTATTCTTCACCCCTACTTCATTCATGCATAACATAGTATGAATTGAGATTTTACGGAGGGTGTCTTACATGGGCAAGAAAAAGAAGGATTGTCTTTTTCATGTTGATGGTTTCGAAGAATGGATGGATCAGTTTTGTTCTGATTCTTGTAGCAACTTTAGTTTCCCAAATCAAATTCATATTGACCTTTGTGAAACGGAACAAGAATACATTTTGGAAACAGATGTACCAAATGTAAAAGAACAAAATGTAGTCATTAAAAAGATGAAGACAGGCCTAAACATTTGCATACTTCATAAAAATATTTCTTTGCAGAGAATCATTCCTTTACCCGATAATATTATTTATAAAAAGATGCTAGCCTGCTTAGAGAATGGATATTTAGCCATTCATATTTCCAAAAATGAAGTTGCTCATAAACATGAGGAAAAAGTTCTTTTTCAAATTGAGAATTAAAATAAAGTAAAACTTTAACCAACAGGAGTTTTACTGCCCGTTAATAGCGGGATAAATACAAAAATAAGCCCCAGCAGGTGACTGGGGCTTATTTTATTTCGCATGTAATTCTATATTAGAATTTCCATCATATCTTTTTTTCAATAAACTTTTCGTAACTAACAGCACTGGAAACGCTACAGTTGAAAATATAGCTAGCGCTGAAAATACTACAAACCCATTTTGGTACCCGTAATAATCGAGAAGTACGCCCCCAAACCACGGACCAATTACTGCTCCAATTCCCGAAAAGCCCATCGCCCCGAAATATGTTCCTTTTAGATGCGCGACAGCAATATCATCAATAAATACATCCGTCATTGAAAACATTAAGACTTCTCCAATTGTAAAAATAATTGTGCAAATGGCAGCACCTAGCGTAGATTCTATTATTCCAAATCCAAACAATCCTCCGCTCACAAATAAAGTTCCAACCATAATGGATACTAACGGTGTATACTTTTTACATATTTGAATAACAGGGTATTGAATTACGACTACAACAATCGCATTTAAAGCTAACATATATGAAAATACTTTCACTCCATCCTGGAATATATGTGCATTTGCAAAATATTGAGATACCGTCGTCGTCAAATGTGAAAAACCACAATTACTCAAAATAATACCGACTAAAGCAACTAAAAATACTATATCTTTTCGCAATATACGCATTGCATTTAGCATTGTAACAGGTTTTTCTGTACTCACTTTCTTTTTTTCCATTGGATACTTCTTAAATTGGAACGCTAGTATAGCTGTATATAGAATATATACCCCAGCTGCTACTAAAAAAGGAATTGTTGATTTTGCACTTCCAATCTGTAGTCCAACAATTGGTCCAATTGCAACTCCAACATTTATTGCACCATATCGCAAGTTATAGACGAGTAACCGATACTCAGGCTTTGTTAAATCTGATAATAATGCTCTTGATGTTGGCTCAAAAAACGACCTACATAATCCATTTAAAGCGTTTAATAAAAAGAAACTTAAAACATGATCTGCAAGTGAAAAACCTATAAACACAAACATCCAAACAATCATGGACCAGAGCATAATCATTTTCCGGCCAAATCGATCTGATAAATTCCCTCCGATAAAACTAGCAAAAACACCAACAAGTGCACTCGTTCCAATAATAGCACCAGTCATTCCAGCTGATACACCTTTAACAGTCGTTAAATAAATCGCTAAAAAAGGGATACTCATTGACGTGGCGAACCTCGCAAATAAAGTCCCTATTATAATTGTCATTCCTAACGGATGAATATTTTGTAACTTCCCCTTCATCTTAAAAACCTACTCTCCCTGTTATCACATAAAAAAAGAAAGCAAAGGATCTGCTCTCTTTTCCCTTTTTATACTTGAGTTGTTGATACCCGAGCTGTTCTCGTTATATCCATATCTATGCCATATGTAAACTGTAATTCTTTACAAACATCTTTAATTAAAATTGCTACATTATACTTTTCATTAAATTGTAAAACGATGTTTTCTACTTCTTCATATGTATACTTATATTCTCCTGTAATAACACTTTTTAGATCAAAGCATTCATTTATACAAAGTTGCACAAGCAGCTGGTCATATTTCTCGATTACATCTTCTTTCTTCCACATTACCTCTTTTACATATAACCGATCAAACTTCACACTTTCTCGATTACAATCCGTTAAAATCCGGGTCATTTCATTTAATTCTCGATACAATTCAGAAATATTTTTGCTTAAACTAAGCAGTTTATCTACGCCATTTTCATATAACATATTCATTCCACCCCCGCATTTTCTTTTTCTTATTATAGCAAGAAAATTCTAAAAAAAGCTTCTTTCTTCTGAAATATTAGGAAACTAATTTCGATTGCTTTACAATGAAACTAGTGAACACGAAAGGGGAAAGAAAATTGGAGCAAAAATTATATTACACTGACGCTTATAAACAAGACTTTACTACAAAAGTTATAAAGCAAGATTATGATAAAGACGGTAACTTATACGTTGTTTTAAACGAAACGGCATTTTATCCGACAGGCGGCGGACAACCACATGACACTGGAACTTTAAATGGTATTGCTGTACTCGATGTTGAAGAAGTCGATGAAGAAATCCGCCACTTCATTACAGAACAATTACATACAGAAGAAGTAGAAGGTAAAATTAATTGGGAGCGTCGTTTTGATCATATGCAACAACATGCAGCTCAACACATTTTATCTGCTGCTTTTTGGGATCATTTTAACATACCTACGATTGGATTCCATCTTGGTAGAGAAACGGTAACAATTGATTTAGAAACAGAAAATCTGCATACAGAAACAGTTGAAAAAGCAGTACAAATTGCAAACAATATAGTTTTTGAAAACCATCCAATCCGTATAGAGTGGATGAACTTAGAAGAAGCGAAAACGTTACCCCTTCGTAAAGAACCGACTATGATTGAAAATATACGCGTTGTTATGATCGAAAACTTTGATTATAACGGCTGTGGCGGAACACACCCGAAACGTACTGGTGAAGTAGGTCCTATTCAAGTTCTTAGCTGGGAACGCAATAAAGGTGGCATACGACTAACGTTTATCGCTGGCTGGCGCACACTAAAACTTGTGGGGCAACAGCAACAAATTATGAAGGATGTTTCCAAACAATTAAACAGTAGCGAAAGTGATATTTCAGCAAAAGTAGCACAACTGCTTACTTCTCAAAAAGAAAACGAAAAAACAATACAAACAATGACTGAAAAATTATTATATGCAGAGGCAAACGAACTACTTCAACACCCTACCGAAATACATGCTGGCATACTTATTTCTAAAATGTTTACAAATCGTTCTATGCAAGAAGTCTCAAAGCTTTCTGCTATTATTACAGAACAACAAGAGCACGCCATTACATACTTTGTCATTGAAAATGATGACAAACTACAATGCATCCTTGCTTGCGGAAAAACAGTCACGCTCGATATGAATGCTCTGTTAAAAAAGGCACTTCCTACAATCGAAGGAAAAGGCGGCGGAAATAAAAAGAGTGCGCGCGGCGGCGGAAAAGCGGTTATGACTGGGGATGAGTTTTTAAATCAACTTGTTTCTTCTTTACAGTCAACAGTGTAAAACATGTTTATGAAGGATAGCTAACGGCTATCCTTCAACTATATTTACAGGCCTACATTTTGTTTCAAGCCTTGATAACTCCCTGCATTTGCAAACCCTTCATTTACCAATTTTATAAAAGTTTCCGAAAAACCATAATGACTTAATTCGTTAATCGGTACCATTTGCACATCATGAATTGGATTATGATCAAACTCATTAGAAGGTAGCGTAATTTCTCCCTCGATCCTTTCAAGCAGAAACGTAATATGTAATAAAGATGGCCTAACATCTGGTTTATCACAAACATAGAGTAGCTTCTTAATTTTAACTTCTAACCCTGTTTCTTCTCTCATTTCTCGAATCATCGCTACTTCTAACGTTTCACTATTCTCTACCCTTCCCCCAGGTAAAGACCAATTGCGATTAGCTACTTTTTGGTTTACTAGCAATAACTTTTCATCTTCAATTAAAATTCCAGTTACACGAACTTGCATTACATTTTCCATATATAATCTCCTCTTCCCGTTATATTTACAAATTAATCCTTCCACAAAAAGAACATACGTTTTATAATTAAAGAAAATTATGGAAGAAAGAAGTTGTTACATTCATGCGTCCACCTTTAACAAAGTTTATATCACTTGAAGATTTCCAAAACTATTATTGGTTAAAAGCAGAACTCCAAACATTTTGTCGTGAGCATGGTTTGCCAGCTAGTGGCTCTAAGATTGAAATAACCGAGCGTATCTCACATTATTTACATACTGGTAAAATATTAAAAAACAGCTCTGTTCAAAAGGTGAGTAAAGCTTCCCTCCCTTATAAAGACCTTTCTCTTCAAACAATTATTACTAACAATCACCGCTGTAGCGAAGGTGTTCGTGCTTTTTTCAAAGAAAAAATCGGAGCAAACTTCCGCTTTACAGTAGCTCTTCAAAAGTTTTTTAAAGAGAATGTTGGCAAAACATATGAAGACGCGATAACGTTTTGGTATGAAGAGAACGAACGAAAAAAAGATCCTACTTATAAAACAACTATCAGCCCGCAGTTTGAATACAATCGCTTTACTCGCGACTTTTTCGAAGATCCAAATAACAAAGGGAAAACAAAAGCTGATGTTATCGCTGCTTGGAATGAAATAAAAGCAAAACCTGGTAGCAATGCTTATGTTCCTCAAAAAGTAGAAAACTAGTTCCTTTCTAGTCTTCTACTTTCTCAAATAATAAAGCAAGCCCTATTCCGCCCCCAATTCCTAACGTCGTAATTCCATACTTCATATACTCTCTTTGCGCTTGATAAAACAAACGTGTTACAAGCATAGCCCCAGATGCACCGTACGGATGACCGAGCGCAATTGCACCACCATTTACATTTAATTTCTCGTACGGAATTTGTAACGTCTTTGCACAAGCAACAACTTTTGAAGCAAATGCTTCATTTATTTCAAAATAATCAATGTCCTCTACTTTCATATTCATTTCGTTTAGTAATTTGTTCACCGCAAATATTGGACCAGTCCCCGGAAGGTTGGGATCTACTCCAACTACAGCACTGCGAACAAAACGAAGAACAGGCTTGTATCCTAATTTTCGAGCTTGCCGCTCTTCCATTACAAGAACTGCACATGCCCCATCATTTACACCACATGAATTCCCTGCCGTTACTGTACCATTTTGTAAAAATGCAGGTTTTGTTCTTTTAATCATTCGTTCATAATTCATTTCTAGCTTTATAGATTCATCTAATAATCCATTAAAAGACATTATTTCATCATGTATATATCCTTTTTCTAACGCTTGCAGTGTTCGTTTATAACTGAGGCAAGCATACTCGTCTTGCATTTCTCTCGTAATGTTATAACGTTCTGCAACATATTCAGCCGCTACCCCCATACTAGGATCGCCAATTGTTTCCGGTGAGAATCGCGCTCTATTTTGAAAAGGTGACGTACTTGTACTCTCTACTCCTCCTGCAATATAACAATTACCTGCCCCGCCTTGAATGAAATGACATGCGGTGCGAATCGCTTCCAATCCGGCACCACATTGCCGATCAATTGTTACTCCCGGAATATGATAACCAAGTCCTGCTTCTAAAGCAGATAATCTCGCAATATTCCCTCCTGGTCCCACAACATTCCCTAATATAACATCGTCTATTTCTCTCTCAATCCCTTTACTTAAAAACGTAAGGAGTGGTGCTGCTAATTGCTGAACTTCATAATCTTTTAACATCCCATTCTCCTTGCCAATGGGTGTTCTTTTCGCCTCTACAATAACTGCCCTATTCATATATTTTCTCCCGTTTTTCAATCATACTTTTTGCTACCATACGAGCAATCTTTCCACTATTTGTATAAGGTATTTCATCTACAAAATGCCATTCTTTCGGTATTTTAAACGAGGATAATCGTTGTAAGCAAAAACTCTTTAATTGTTGCCTCGTAGCACTTCCTTTGACGATGGCGACAGGCTTTTCACCCCAATAACTATCATTCACACCAACTATAACTATTTCATCTACAGCCGGATGTTCATGTAATACACTTTCTATTTCTTCTGGAAAAATATTAATTCCTCCAAATAAAATCATATTCTTTTCTCTACCTACAATATATATAAAGCCTTCTTCATCTTCATAGCCTACATCTCGCACTGTCATCCAGCCATCTACATTCAATTCTGGAACTACAATCCCACTTAATATGTAACCCATAAAAAACTGATCACTTTTCACATAAACAGTTCCTACCTCACCTTTCTGTACTTCTTCACCTGCTCCATTACATATTCGAACTTGCACATTGTGACAAGGTTTCCCTACTGAATTTGGCCTTCTTTCACTCTCTTCATCAACTAATGCTGTTACAAAACTTAGTTCCGATGCACCGTAAAATTCATATTTTTGCGCATAAGGAAATATACTCTTTATTTTTTCTTTCGCCTCAGCTTCCCATTTCGCTCCTGACGAAATAATTTTCAATGTATTTTCTATTACTCTTTTTTCTTTATATAAAGATTCTAGCATTGTCGGAACTGTATACATGACCGAATTTTTTTCCGTTTCTAACTTATCCAACACTTGATTTGGAATAAACTTTCTCATAATATGCACCGTTTGTCCTATATATAATGCACTTATTGCCCCGTATAAAAAAAGAGAATGAACGAGCGTTCCAGCTATTAAAATAGAATCTTCCTTTTTCATATGAAAGTCATGTACATTACAATCAAAGCTATGAATCCACGATTGTTGTGCACGTAAAAATGCTTTTGCCTTTCCAGTCGATCCTGATGTAAACCCCATATAAAAAGGAGCATGTTGTACATTTTCTACAGGATAATATGCAGGCAGTTTGTTCTCTATCATTCTTTTCCACTCATCAATTTCTATTACTCTTCCTTCCTCTCCCGATATATCATTCAACTTATATCGTTCCGTCACAATCATATCCGGATTACTGATTACTAGTCTTTCCTTTAGCTCATCCTTTTTCCATTTTATATCTAATGGCACACAAACCCATCCGGCCATAGCAGCACCAGCAAATAGTTGTAAAAACTCGATACGATTTTCTAATACAATTGCTATCGTTTTATTCTTTGACTTTTTTTCATCCAACCAGCTTGCTACTTTACACACTGACTCAAACCACTCTTTATATGTTAAAACTCGATCATTTTCCTTTATTGCTATTTTATTCGGTTGTAAGGAAGCATGCTTTTTATATTCTTTTGTAATCCCCATATGAGACGTCCTTTCTCTTAAAAATAATAAAAAGAAACACGCAATGAGCGTGTTTCTTCTCTTTTTCATCCCGCATTTGTATATTTCCCACTCTTTAAAGCAGGCGTAATAATATGTTTCAATGAACGGTGTAATTTTGTTACAAGAACTGCTGCAATAATTGCTTTTATACAATCCCCTGGTAAGAACACAGCACTTACTTTCATCGTCTGCCATATAGAAATATCCATTACGAAAGCTTGTACAATAATACCAAATACATAAACTACGAAAATACCACCAATTATATTAATGCATAATACTTTTATTATAGAAACTTCACGTAAACGCTCAATTAAATAACCAATGACAAACGCTCCAGCAATATAACCAAGTAAATATCCTGCACTTGGCCCAACAAATACACTAAGACCACCGCGTCCACCAGCAAGTAATGGTGCTCCAACTCCTACTATAAGTAAGAAAACAAGTTGACTTAATGCACCAAGACGTGATCCTAACAGCCCACCAGCAAGCATAACACCAAGTGATTGTAATGTAATTGGAACTGGTGTAATAGAAAGAGCAATCGGAGGTATTAACCCTAACACTCCCATAATAGAACTAAATAAAGCGACGAAAACTAAGTTTTTTGTATTCATATTTGCTTCTCCCATTTGTAAACTGAAAATAATTTTCGGATAACATATTATAGAAGTTATATTATATTTCTATCTAGAATTTGTCAACTTATTTTCATAATAGGTTTACAAATATGAATTCCATTATTCCCCTTTACGCAAATGCTCAAGTTCTTTCCGAAGCGCTTGTTTTAAAAACTTCCCAACAGATGTTTTCGGTATTTCTTCCATAAATACAATATCGTCTGGCAACCACCACTTTGCAAACTGCGGTTTTAAAAACGCATATATTTCTTCTTTTGTTACTGTACTATTTTTCTTTTGAACAACGCAGGCAACTGGTCGCTCTTGCCACTGCGGATGAGGAACGGCAACGACAGCTGCTTCAAATATAGCATCATGTGCCATTAAAGCATTTTCAAGGTCCACTGAGGAAATCCATTCTCCCCCACTTTTAATAACATCTTTCGTACGGTCAACAATTTTCACGCAACCTTCCTCATCGACTGTGACAACATCTCCTGTATATAACCATCCATCACGAAAACCTTCGACAGTACGCTCATCGTTATAATAGCTTTCAGCGATCCATGGTGCTCGTAAACAAAGTTCTCCCATCTCTGTACCATCCCACTTCACTTCACCATTTGTACCGACTACTTTCATCTCTACACCAGGTACAAGATACCCTTGTTTTGATCGAATTTCTAATTGCTCTTCATACGATAATTCTGTTTCATAACTTTTTAAACGCGCAAGTGTTACGAGTGGGCTCGTTTCCGTCATACCATATGCATGGATGAAAGGAACATTATGTTTCTGTTCAAATGCTTTAATAACACTTTTCGGTGCAGCTGCACCACCACATAGTATTCTCGTCATACTAGATAAATCGTAACTATTATTTTCTAACTCTTGTAATACACCGAGCCAAATTGTCGGCACACCAGCAGCTAACGTCACTTTTTCAGATTGGATCATTTCTAATAAAATTTTTGGTGTAAACATCGGTCCTGGAAGAACTTGTTTTGATCCAAACCACGTAGCAGCGAAAGGAAGTCCCCAAGCATTCACATGGAACATCGGTACAATCGCCATTGCTGCATCACTTTCCGATAAAGCAGCTGTATCCGCTAAACCAAGTGCCATACAATGCAATACAGTACTACGATGCGTATATACAACACCTTTTGGATTTCCTGTAGTCGCCGACGTATAACACATACCAGCAGGTGTGTTTTCATCAATATCTTTTACAAATTGGAAATTTGGATCGCCTTCTTCTAATAGCTTTTCATAATGATATACAGGTTCTAGCGTAGTATTTGGAAGTTCATCTTTATCAGTCATAATAATGTAAGCTTGTACAGCTGATAGTTGTGATTGAATATTTTCAACGAGCGGTACGAGATCTTCATCTATAAGTAGAATGCGATCTTCTGCGTGCTGAATAATATATGAAATATGTTGAGGAGATAAACGAATATTAATTGTGTGCAAAACAGAAGCAATACCTGGAATAGCAAAATACGCTTCCACATGTCGATGATGATTCCACGCTAACGTTCCTATACGCTCGCCTTCCTTAATTCCTAACTTTTTTAACGCACTGGAAAGCCTTCTCGTCCTTTCACCTAACTGCTTATACGTTAACGTTGTAATTGTATCATGTGTCCGTGAAACAATTTCTTTCTTTGAAAACAATTTTTCTGCTCTTTCCATCATAGAACTAATTGTTAGCGGTACATTCATCATCATATTGGTTATATCCCCCTTTAAAGCGTTTTCATTTTTCGTTTATTATAACAGACTCTCGTAAATAATTACGACATTTTTCTGTATTTTCTGAATTATTTCTTTGGAAATAATTCAGAAAATACTAAGAGAAAATATACTAAAATTCCTTCTTACGATATATAAATACCGAAATAACAAAAGAAAAGATATATATGATAACGCCAAATATTGTATATAGAATTGAAACGTATACAGATAAATTTAAATTTGATATTGGAAATTGTCCTATTAAATAGCCAATTACACTTTGTAATCCAAAATAAATAACAAGTCCCCCACATGCGCCTCCAATTGTAATAGCATCAGATTTTTCTGCTCCAAAAATATAGAGGAGTGGATAGGCTATTGCTCCGGCATTAAGGATGATGAACGTCCCTAAAGAAACACTCTTAAATATATCATCATCAATTGGCGTATCTGAAACTGAAGCATGTACGTAAAATATGCTATACGATAATAAAGTACCAATAATTACAACTATAAAATAGAAAAGGTAGTGACTTTGCACAATGTTATTTCTAGTAACCGGTAAAGTAAGTACATATTTTTCATAACCCGACTTACTCTCATACTTAATAACTTCAAGTGCAGGAATTGCAGCAAATAAGATAATGAATGTAGCAATTAAACGGTACATTGAAGCATTACCAAAATAAAAAACAAATCCCGATCCTAATATCGCTATTCCCATGAACGTAAAGAAAGTTCGATACACTAGATAATAGTTTGTCAATAATAAACCTTTCATTTATTTTTCACTCCTTGTTAATAAAACACTTATTTCTTCTATCGAAATGGTTCTATGAGCAATCCCATTTGGTAGTTTATGCACATCTGATACAAGTACATTGAAATAAGAACCATTATTCCTTTTCACCACAACTATATCTTTGTTGATTAAAGTTAGTTGTTCCTCATCAACATCTACAATGGCATAATTGTCTAAAACCTTATCCTTTTCTTCATTCAATAAAATTTCTCCATCTTTTATCACAATAAGGTGACTAGCTATTTTTTCTACATCACTCATAATATGTGAAGAAAGTAATATACCACCATTACTTTTATTCACAAAACTTTTTAATTCCTCTAACACCTGCTCCCTAGATGAAGGATCAAGACCTCCCGTCGCTTCATCTAGAATTAATAATTTGGCATTATGTGATAATGCAACAGCTATAGATAGTTTCATCGACATTCCACGGGAAAACCTACCTACTTTTTCATAAGTAGGTAAAGAGAAAGAATGAACTAATCGGTAAAAATTTTCTCTATCCCAAGAGTCAAACATCTTTTCAAAAACCTTATTTAGTTGTTTTATTGTAAGATGAGCCGGGAGATTCATAGCATCAAATACGACTCCAATCTTCCCCTTATTCTTGGCATCTTTATTTATATTTTCTTTACCAAATATTTTGACTGTACCACTATCTTTAGAAATTAATTGTAGTACTGTTTTAAAAGTTGTTGATTTCCCTGCCCCATTGTCACCAATGAATCCAACAATTGATCCAGACGGCACATTGAAAGAAACATCTCTTAAAACAACTTTGTTTCCAAATGATTTACTTAAATTTTCAATTTCTAGAAGATTTGACATCATTACACTCCTATCTTAATTTTTCATAAAAGTATGTTTTTTCCTATTAAAAATTATCCACTTTTTCTCTCACTTTCTTTTTCAGTTTAAAAATAAGACGATTACTATATTCTTTATTTTCTACTAAAATTCGATACACCTCTAATACTCCTAACACACGAACAAAAAGATAGACTCCAATTGCAATAAGTACAACACAGTACGGATAATACTGTACTAATTCTCCTGAAGTGATATGCTTTTTCTCAAACAAAAACGGGATTGCGCCTGCAGCTATAAAACAAAATCCAATGATTATTACTGCTGCATACTTTTTCTTAATAATCGCATATCTGTTTGTCAATTCTTTTAGAAAGTTTTGATCAAATAGTAGTTCTTCCTTTTTCAATACATTGTATCGACTCTCTTCTATCGTTACAGGTACCATCATTGCTCCAATTCCAAGGACAGCAATGATAATGACAAGGAATGTCGACATTGTTGCATTTTCTTTAAATAATAAATACGGAATTGTAGACAAAATAAGTAAACTAAACCCTAACGCTATATATTTTGAAATCTTTTGCCCGTACACTATATACCCTTCTGCCATTTCCTGACTTACATAATAGCCATCCACATTTTCATTACTTTGCTCAGCAGTTTCTTTTAATAAATAGTCGAGTGATACTTCAAATACATTTCCAATCATTATTAACTTTTCAGTTTCAGGAAAACCTTGACCGTTTTCCCATTTACTCACGGCTTGCCTTGTTGTGTTTAATTTTTCAGCTAATGCTTCTTGAGAAAGGCCCTTTTCCTTTCTTAATTTAAAAAGCTTTTCACCAAATCCCATATGTGTGTCCCCCTTTGTTTTCTTACCTAAATTGTATGTAAACATTGCACTTATCTCTATCTTCCTGTGGTTGCACTTTGTCAACTTACGGTTGCGATTGTGTTATATAGCGGTTTTATATACGATTTAGCTATTTTTCTTCTAAGATTGTGGCGTTAATAAATCATTCTCCCTCAATAACCAATTATAACAATTAAAGGTAATTACTGTTATAAAAAAATAAAAACTCCCTTATTCATTTAAAGGAGTTTTCGATATGAAATATTCCAAGAAGGGCTAATTTTCTTTCTCATATTAATTCACAATTTCTTCTATACATTTTTGCATGTTGTGCAACGATTAATAAGCATCCCACACAGTATATGTTGTCATCTCTTTATATAAGGCGTATTCATATATATATAAAATATTACTCCTATTAATTTCTCTAATAAAACCACTTCTCAATAATCATAACGGCTTCTGCTTAAACTTTTCATAATGTCGTACTTTTAATAAAAGGACATTCCCGCAATCTGTACAAATATAAGCATCTACCGGTGAAGATGTGAACATCGTCTCCTTTTTCCGTATTTGTGCATAACCGACAAACTCACCTTCTCCTATATTTTGAGAACCACAATTAGAGCATGTCTGCACGTCTTTCTGTTTCATGAGAGCACCACCTTTAATCTGTTTCTACTCCCTTCGACAGTTCACTTCCATTTCCCTTCCAAAAAACCTCTTATTCTCTTACATTTCAACAGGAATCTCAGAATAAACATCGTATATGTACTATGAAATATATTTATTGACGGAGGAACTTTATGAGTACGATTATGACGTTTAATACAGCTCAAGAAATTGAAAACGCAGAAATACATATGCTCTCTTCTAGATTAACGCTATTACAAGCAATAAACGAAAATCCAATGCAAGTACAAATGAAAAAGTTCGGTAGTGCCACTGCTTTTTCATCAAAAGTAATTGCTGGTCCGGCTTTTAATACGGTAAAAGGTATTACATTTACAAATACAGATGAGTTAGATGAAATTATCTCTTATTATCAATCACTACAAATCCCTTGTCGTTTTGAAATTACACCCGCTCAAGGTACAGCTGAACTATTTCATTACTTATCTGAAAAAGGTTTTTATCAATCTAGCTTCCATACCGCTTTATATAGTATACCGAGAAAAGATCCATCCCTTCTTCCTTCTAACATTTCAGTACGCCAACTAAAAGAAAATGAATTTCATATTTTTGCAGACATATATGTGCGTGGATTTAACATGCCATCCTTTACAAAAGATGGTGTGCGCCAAAATAACGAAATTCTTTATAATAAACCAGGATGGCATTTTTTCATAGCTGAAGTTCAAAATACCCCTGCAGGCATTGGTGTTCTGTACATAAATAATGGGATTGCTTCATTAGCTGCTTCTGCTACTTTGCCAGAATTTCAGCGTAAAGGCTGTCATACTGCCTTAATTCAAAAACGAATTGAGACAGCTATTGAATCCAATTGTCATTTAATAGTCGGACAAGCAAAATTCGGTAGCAGCAGTCAAAATAATATGGAACGTGCCCATATGAAAATTGCTTATACAAAATCAATATGGACTGCAAAAGACATGTAATTAACATTCCTTCTCCTTCCATTACAATCTTATACATTCTATGACAATTCCTTTTCTATACCATTAATAATTTGAATATTCAAACTATATTTGTTAAGCTATTACTAGATACATCATTCAACTTGCAATATGAAAAGAGAACTCTAATCAAACTACAAGGAGGAGAAATGTATGACTAAACATGACCATGGTTTAAAAGAAAAAGTAGAAGGTGCTATTGATAAAGTAAAAGGCGAAGTAAAAGAAGTTGTCGGGAAAGTAACTGACAATAAAAAATTACAAGCTGAAGGAAAATGGGATAAAGTAAAAGGCACTGCTAAAGATACGGTTGGCAATGTGAAAGAAAAAGTACATGAATATAAAGAGCATAAATAATAAAAACACGTTAGATGTATTTTCATCTAACGTGTTTTACTTTATATACATAATGAACCACATAACATATGATATATTTTTATTTCTCTATACTTTTTGTAAGTGGCTCTTTAAAGGCATTTCTATTCCATACAACAAAAACAATAAGAGAAATAATAAAGAATACAACAAGACATATACCCAAATAATCAAAATTAACTACCTGTATGAGATTCCAAAACGGTCCCTGTAAATTATAGCTTTCAATAAGCAAAGATAATAGTTGATATCCCCCTATTAAAAAAGCCGTTATAACAGATATTAAGGTAATTAATACATTATACGAATTTCTTATTCGATTATTTTCCATTGCCCACTTATAATTCGTATTCATGAATGTACTATCTAATGTATCCATCAATGACATTCCTGCAGCAAATAAAATGGGGAAAGCAAATATACTTACAAGTGGAATAGATTGACTTGTTGCAGTTACTGTAGAAAGAGCAATTAATCCAATTTCACTTGCTGTATCAAAACCGAGCCCAAATAAAAAACCGATCATATACAATTGCTTCTGACTATTAATAAAACTAAATAAACGTTGTGCGAAACGATATATAAACCCTAAGTTTTCTGGTTGCTTATCTTCTTGGCTCCGTAACACTTTAATAAGATACAACAGATTGGTAAGACCGATAATAATAAGGAATGTGCTAGAAACGATTGTACCAATAATACCGCCTATAGTAGAAAAACTCTCCATTCCATGTTTTGCCGTTTTTCCAATTAAAGCAATTAATACAATCATCACAAATACTACTGTAGAGTGTCCTAATGAGAAGTAAAATCCCACCCCCTGTGAGTTTTTACCTTTTTCAATTAATTTCCGAACAGTATTATCAATTGCGACAATATGATCACTATCAAACGCATGACGCAATCCTAAAGAATATGCAATAATAGCCATTCCAATTATGCTATTACCTTTATACAGTGCTGGTAATAATAAGAGAATCCCAAGCACATGAAGAAATATAATAATAACAAAAAATTTAGTTGCCTTCTTCAGTTCACTTTTCCACATAGTTACTAGCCCTTTCTACTTTAAATTGAATACTTTTGAAAACGAAAAGTGCCATAATAAAAACTACGATCGTTATAATAGTCGCTAAAATAATTACAAAATTATTTAACACATCTGTATGATTTGTAAGTGTTAACAGAGCTGGTACTGTTGCAGTAATCCAAGATTCAACGAAGCATACAATTCCTACATAAATATGAATCTTCTTTTTCAACCCATCTTGCAGGAAAAATAAAAACCAAAGGAATGCCCAAAAGAACCAAATTATTGTACTTTGTAGGCCTCCACTCTCATGTAATTGATTCACTATTCCCATAACCGTTGCAATGATAGCAACCCAAAGAGAATAGTAACCTACACCTGAAGAATCAAGTTTTAGTATATTTGTAAGACCAACATATAAATAAGTAAAACCAAATAAAAAGATAGTTCCATTAGATAGGATAGTCCACTCATCGGATTGACTTCCTGTAAATAATAAATATAATGGTGTCAAAGTTTGTAGTGCCCCTACAAATAAATTAAAGTACCCTACACTTTTGCTATCAATGAGTTTAAAAGCTGCTAGTGAATTCATAAATAGAACTGCACCAACAAATAATAATCCCACATTAGTCATAGTATCCCCTTCTCCTACTTAATATTTTCGATAGGATGTTAATTCTTCATGCAGACAATTTTCTCTAACAAAACGATGACACTGAAAAAATATAGACTCCATATCCTCTGTATTATGACTAAGTATGCGTATGACAAAGCCTTTACATGTCGTAGAAGCTATTCCAATCTTCATATTGTTAGTGTTAGAAAACGATGTTTTTAATGCTGCAATTAAGTCATTTGTAACGTTCTCATTAATAACTATGAAAGTACCATAATGGGAATATTGATTTAATATTCCCATTTGATCTAATGACTCTTTAAAAGGGTTTAGCAATAAATGATCATATACTACAAGTTTATTTTCCATATATATTTTTGTTAGCGAATCAAAATATTGGTATGTGAACTTCTCCATATTCGGCGACCAGCCAGGCGTAACTGAATCACATAAAATCAATGTAGAATTATTTTGCATATATATATTTGTTTTTTGCTTATATGCTGCGTCCTTGTACATAATTAACGGGTCTGGTAGATATTCCATAGCAGCATTCTGACCAATATAAAAATTCAATTCTTGCAAAGCATAACTATTTGGAGTCTTGTAAACTTTCGTTGCGGATTGGCTTGTTATATATGTTTTCGCATCTTTACCAACATTTATATTTATAGAATAGAAATCTCCTTTTAAATAGCCTCCACCAGAATTCATAATATAGTAATATGCTCTACCATACTTGTCCAAATATATCGGCTGCGTTACTTTTAAGGCATCTTTATGATAAACCTTAATAGGTACGGTTTTATCTCTCTTTTCCATCACATCAATGTTTAAGACACCTGTAGGAGATTTCATTTTTTCAATCCTTCTAACATAATGTTTTGTCGCATCCAATTTATTAATTCTTGTAAACCTTCCTCATCCTTCAAATTTGTAAAAAAGTATGGTTTATTATGTCGGTAATGTTTTGTATCCTGCTCCATAACTCCAAGATCTGCCCCTACATAAGGTGCCAAATCCGTTTTATTAATTACAAATACATCAGATTTAATCATTCCTTGCCCACCTTTCCGTGGAATCTTTTCTCCCTGCGCCACATCAATAATATAAATTGAAAAATCCACTAGCTCCGGACTAAATGTGGCAGCTAAATTATCACCCCCACTTTCAATAAAAATAATATCTAAATTATTATGTCTAATCATGAGTTCTTCAATTGCTTCAAAATTCATAGAAGCGTCCTCTCGAATTGCTGTATGTGGACACCCTCCTGTCTCTACACCAATAATTCTATCTTCTGGTAAAACACCTGTTTTCAATAAAATCTTTGCATCTTCTTTCGTATAAATATCGTTTGTAATTGCTGCAATTTCATAATCTGTATTTAGATGTTTTGTTAACTTTTCAACTAACATTGTTTTCCCAGCACCTACCGGGCCACCGATACCAATTTTAATAGGCTTTATCATTTTATTTTTCCTCCCTATGACATGAAGACCCTTACATTTACATCTTCATGTTGCATTTGATTTATTTCGAATTCAGGATCATTCAATCCAAAATCATCTAATGAAAGTATTTGAATTCTATCAATAGATTCACAGATTAATCCATGACATTCTTGTAATAGTTTTTGACCGTCTGTTTGTCCAAGAGGAATGGCTCTCACACCGTTTTGAATTATACTTCCAACACTTGAGTATAAGAAAACTAAGAGGGTTTCTTCTATTGTCATTTTCAATTCCGCTCCTAATATTCCATATACGATACTCGGATGACCTTGTAATTTATTACCTATAATATTTTCTTTATATATATTTAAATTTACAAATAAAAACAATTCACACAATAATTTAGAAGTACTTTTACTAATCATTCTATTTGCTTTTCTACATTCAAAAGGCAATGTTTGTGCTGTTATTAAATCATCTAAAAATGTAATTTGTTCTCCCTCATTATTCTTAATTGCTTCGTAAGTATATTTGCAAATTAAGCCGTCCGTGTATGTTAATTGCACTTTTATATATCGATTCATCCATTTGAAAAATCCGGCTTTATTTGTAACTTGTCCCTCTTGAATAAACGTTTCTAATCCAAAAGAGTGACTAAAACTTCCTGTTGGGAAGTTAGAATCACTAATTTGGAGTAGGTTAAGTAGGTTAAATATGTTTGTGTGAAGCATGCTTGAACGGTTTTGGTAATACTCTATTTTCTTTTTGATAAGGAACACCTTCCTTTTTAAGTAAATCTTCTACTAAGTAGTCATTCGCCAAAATCATGCACCCTTCATCGAATTGTGCTGGTAAATGTCTATTGCCTAAGTTATGAGCAATGATTCCCATTTCTTTTATTGATGTTGGAGTAATTACAATTACTTCTTCTGGTAATACTTCAATATATACAATTCGATTTTCATCTTCATATAAAATATCACCGTTCTTTAATGTTTCTCCACTACCTAAAGACACCCCAATTTCAAAACCAGATTCTGAATATAGTTTCTGAACCCTCTTCAGTAAAAGCTCACTAGAAATCAATATTTTATCAAGATGCTTTTTTGTATTTGAAAAATCATCCATATTGCATACGTTGTTATTAATTTTTTCAATAATCATTTTATCTCCCCCGTTATATCAAAATAAAAAATATCTTTGAGCCATAGGTAGTACATCTACTGCTTCACACGTGATTACTTTTCCATCAACTTTAACTTCATATGTCTGCGGATCCACTTCAATTTCTGGTGTTGCATTATTTAGCTTCATATCTTGCTTCGAAATCTCTCTCGTATTTTTAACAGGTAATACAACTTTATTTAAACCTAATTTGTCTTTAATATTATTCTCATAAGCTACTTTCGATACAAATGTAATCGAACTGGACTGTACTGCTTTTCCATATGCACCAAACATCTTTTTTTCATAATATGGTTGTGGTGTAGGAATCGAAGCATTCTCGTCTCCCATTAATGCCATCACCACCATCCCGTTTTTCAAAACCATATCTGGCTTAACACCAAAAAATTGCGGATCCCATATTACAAGGTCAGCGTACTTTCCTACTTCAATAGAGCCGACATATTCTGAAATCCCATGTGTAATAGCTGGATTAATTGTATACTTCGCTATATAGCGTTGAATTCTATTATTATCGTTATATTCTTTATCTCCCTCTAAACTACCAATCTGCTTTTTCATTTTATCGGCGGTTTGCCAATTGCGAATAATAACCTCTCCAACCCTTCCCATCGCCTGTGAGTCAGAGCTAATCATGCTGAAAACCCCTAAATCTTGCAAAATATCCTCTGCCGCAATTGTTTCTTTTCGAATTCTTGAATCTGCAAACATTACATCTTCTGGAATATTGGCTTTTAAATGATGACATACCATAAGCATATCTAAATGTTCATCCAGCGTATTCACTGTATATGGCAAGGTCGGGTTCGTTGAAGATGGTAAAATATTATTTAGTGCAGCAATCTTTATAATATCTGGTGCATGCCCACCTCCAGCCCCTTCAGTATGGTACGTATGAATAACACGATTATCAATAGCTTTTATCGTTTCTTCCACAAAACCACATTCATTTAACGTATCGGTATGAATAGCGACTTGAATATCATATTTATCAGCAATCTGTAACGAGTGATTAATTGCGGAAGAAGTCGCTCCCCAATCTTCATGAATTTTCAATCCGATAGCCCCTGCAAATATTTGTTCTTCCAAGGCAGGTAGACTTGAACTATTTCCTTTCCCTAAAAATCCAAGGTTTATTGGAAAAGCTTCTGCTGCTTCTAGCATTTTTCTTAAGTTCCAAGATCCAGGTGTTATTGTAGTTGCCTTAGTCCCTTCTGCCGGTCCTGTTCCCCCACCAATTAAAGTTGTTATACCTGAAGCTAATGCTGTATCAATTTGTTGTGGGGATATGAAATGTACATGTGTATCGATACCTCCAGCTGTAACGATTTTTCGCTCACCAGAAATTACTTCCGTCGATGTTCCAATGATGATATCAATATTATCCATAACCGAAGGATTACCACTCTTACCAATTGCTGAAATTTTCCCATCTTTTATACCAATATCCGCTTTATATATTCCCGTATAATCAATAATAATTGCATTCGTAATAACAACATCCACAACCCCCTGTTCCCTTGTAAGTTGTGAATTTTGTCCCATACCATCCCTAATTGATTTTCCTCCGCCAAAGACAGCTTCATCACCATATACAGTGGCATTTCGCTCAATGTGTGCGAATAATTGTGTATCCGCTAAACGAATAGAATCTCCTGTAGTTGGACCGTATAAATCAGCATATTGTTTACGTGACATCTTAAAACTCATGCTATCTCCCTCTTTTTGTGTAAGATTGAATATCGCCATCCACTTTATTTTTAAATCCATACACTTTTTGTTCCCCGGAATATGGAACTAATTCAATCGTTTTTTCATCTCCAGGTTCAAATCTTACAGCTGTACCCGCTGGAATATTTAAGTGTTGTCCAATTACTACACTACGATCGAATTTTAATGCCTCATTCACTTCATAAAAATGGTAATGAGATCCAATTTGAATAGGTCTATCTCCCTGATTTAACACCTTAACTTTCGTTACTTTTTTATCTCCATTACATACTATGTCTTCTTTCGCAAGAATATATTGCCCTGGAATCATAACATTCACTTCCTTTAATGAATTGGTTGATGAATAGTTACTAATTTTGTTCCATCAGGAAAAGTTGCCTCGACTTGAATATCTGATATCATGTCTGCAATACCATCCATAACATCTTCAGCACTTAAAATATTTTTTCCAAGCTCCATTAATTCCGCCACATTTTTACCATCTCTTGCTCCTTCCAAAATTTCATACGTAATAATAGCGATACTTTCTGGATAGTTTAACTTAAGCCCCCTCTCCTTTCGTCGATAAGCTAAATCAGCCGCAACAACTACTAGCAGTTTATCAATTTCTCTTGGCGTTAATCTCATTACGCTCTCCCTTTCTGAAGTATTTTAAAACTAAGAATATTCTAAAAACAAAAGGTGTATTTTCAATGTCCTTCCCGTGTTTTCTCCATGTTTTTTCTATCAATCAAATAAAAAAAGACTAGAATTTCTAGTCTTTTTTATTTCCCTTCATTCTTCTCTAACACATACAAGTCTTCTTCAATATTAGATAATTTCTCTATTACAAGCTTTCTAGCATCTCCAATTGCTTGATTGTATGCAAATGGTCCTACTAATTTAATCATTTCTTCTATTAAACGCTCTGCTTGGAAGCGTCCAATTTCATCTAAATCTTCTTCAACGAAAAATTGCTGAATTTGTGCTACTAGCTCTTCTTTTTTATCATTTGGTATTTTTATATTCATCATCATTTGTTACTCCTCTATATTTATGATAGTACGTTTCTTAACTCTACCATAGAAAAACGCTTTCCAGGACAAGTTTTTGTAACCCCTTCTAGCTCTCTATGACCAAGTATATTTTCTTTCTTTATAGCAAACTGCTTCATAAACATTTTACATAAAGAATATAATGCATTCATTTGTGCAGGAGTTGGATCGTATTTATCAAAATTACCTGTCATACATATTCCAATTGTATCCCTATTATTATCTTTCGCATGTGCTCCAATATGTAAACCTCGTCCTTCAACTATGGTTCCATCTTCTTCAATAAAATAATTGTAACCAATCCCGCTCCATCCTCTTACTTTTTGATGAAACTCATGTGTTTGATATACATCCCATCCATCTTCGGATGTATGGTGGATAATCAGTTTATTCACTTTTTCTAAAGGAACTAATTCATCTTGAAAGGTTAAATTAACACATTTAATTTCCATTTGAACATCCTCCCTTAAAAATCAATCATCATCATTGTTTTATCATCTGGTCTTATTCTCTTTTCTCCTTCTAGCTTTTCGATAATTGCTACATATTCACTTATACTATTCTTTCTTATATATGCAACAGCTTGTTCGAGCGACCAATCTGGGTGGAATAATCCGTCTGAACAAATAAAAATGCCGCTCACTTCATCTATATGTAATTCACCATGCTGTAAATAATGTATCGCTTCTTTCATTCCGTTTGCAACGGAATACCCGCCCTGCATATTTGCAAGATAACGATTATATTTTAACTGTTCTCGCACATCTTGAAAAACATGTTCTTCTAGTACAGATAACCCTTGTTTACGATCTTCTTCTCTCTTCTTTTTTGCTCGTTTGCTAATTCCTTCAACTGTGTCTTTCGTTAATACTTGTATTGTTCCATTTCGAAGTATTGCGACAATCATACAGTCCCCTAACTGTGCGTATTCAATTTTCTCTCCACCTATTTGAACTGCCGCAATACATGTGCACCACAAATGCTCTTTTTTTCTCGTATCTACCTTATATTCTAACATTTTTCTTTGCAATGCTTCATTTGCTTTTGCAACTGCAACTGGTAAACTATGATTTTCACGTAATGAAGCAAAATAACTTGCAAATAAATGCGAAGCGATGTATGCTCCATTATGTCCCTGTTCATCACGAAACGGGACGAGAGGTGTTGCACCGTCACATACACCATATATCTTATTTTCTTCATTACAAAAATAAGAATCCTCACATTCTTGCTTCAACGGGCTTTTCTGTTGATATGTTTTTATCTTCACAACTGTATCCCCTTTCAAATGATAAAATACTCAAATTCTTTTGATTAATCAAATTTACCGAAATAAACTGTTTTTACCCAAAACTTTCAATATCATATATAATCTTGAAATAATATGAATTTTTTAGTGAAGGACGGGAAAGAGATGGTCAGATTTCTTGGTGTTATTATTGGTTCTATTATTATTGCGATTGCCTTTAATCTTTTCCTTATCCCCCACAAAATTTTAAGTAGTGGAATTGGCGGAATTGCTATTATTTTAGGGATTGTAACTCCTGTAAACACAGGTATTATTAACTTTGTATTAAACTTACCTATCCTTATTTTAGGATACATAGGCCTTGGAAAAAAAGTAATTTTTAACACGATTGTCTCTGTTATTGTATTATCTGTTGCATTATACTACGTTCCAGTAAAAGTCGTAGCAACAGATCCACTTTTATCTTCCATCTTTGGTGGTGTCATTGCCGGAGCTGGTATCGGTCTTGTTTTTAACTGTAATGGATCAACTGGTGGATTTGATATTATCGGTATGTTGTTGTCTCGCAAAAGAGACATTAAACTTGGTGGATTCCTTATTATTTTAAATGCAGTCGTTGTTATTATTGCAGGATTCTTCTTCACTTGGGATGTTGCCCTTACAAGCTTACTTTCCATTTATGTAACTGGTAAAGTTATCGATGCTATTCATACGAAACATCGAAAGGTTACACTTATGATTGTAACAAATGAAGCGGAAAAAATGAAAAAACAACTTCTTTCAACTGTTGTACGTGGCATTACATTACTTGATGGCGAAGGTGCTTATTCTAGCGAAAAGAAACGTGTACTTATGACCGTTGTTTCTCGAGAAGAATTAGCAAGTATGAAATTAACAATTTCTGAAATTGACCCTCATGCATTCGTTAACATTACCGAAACGGTTGAAGTATTAGGATTGTTTAGAAAAGGTTAAAAAACTAGGTGGATTTCCACCTAGTTTTTATTTTCCATAAATTCAATTCGATTTCCGAACGGATCTGATACGTAAAATCTAATTACATCTGGACGTGCATGGTCATCTATTACTTCCATACCTTGCTTTATTAACTCTTGTTTAAATTCATCAATTTTTAAAACATAAAAAGCTGGATGCGCCTTTTTTGCTGGCTTGAAGTTTTGCTCAACTCCGATATGAATCTCTTGATTTCCACACTTAAACCAACATCCACCACGTTTCTTTAATTCCTCTGGCTTCGGAATTTCCTCCATACCTATTTTTTCACCATAAAATTCTCGTGCTTCTTCTTCACACCCTACAGGCGCAGCTACTTGTACATGATCGATCCCTTGAATATAATTTTTCATTTTCTCTCCCCCTCCTCTATCCTAATATTATAAGGAAAACCTACTCCTGTAACTTACAAAAGGTTTATAAAACAATATAAGCTCCCCTTATTACTACCCTACATTCACTTTGCGAAAAATAAAGAAAACAAAATTTATTCTATAACTTCCATTTTTTATAGAAATACACATTACATCTATATTATAGTTATGAATAGACAAATCTTTTTAGATGCTATTTGTACGGAGGAACTATTATGAGTCGTAAAAAATATTCATCAACTCAAAGAAAACGTCATCCGAACATTTCTAGACGTTTACGCAACCATATACAAGATTGTTCATTAACAGAAATGTACGCATCTCTGTTCGAATACAACCCTGATGGTATTATTTCATTAAATTTAGAGGGAATTATTATACACACTAATCCTTCTGCCGAAAGAATACTAGGTTACACTTCTTCAGAGTTAGAGCGGAAAAGCATTACCTCGATTTTAGAAGCTCATATTTCTGAGCAAGTATTACAAAATATAAAGAATACGGAAGCGGATAATCAACAAGAGTATATTTTATCTATTTATCATAAAGATGGATTCTTATTAGATGTCGTGACAAAACTAGTTCCTATTTTTGTCCAAAATCGTCTAACTGGCGTATATGCCATTATGAAGCCTCTTGAAAAATCAGAAAGAATTGAGAAAAAGCTTAAAGAAAGTGAGAAGAGGTTACGTACATTAGTAAACTCCATGCCTGCGTTTGTTATATTTAAAGATCATGAAGGGCGCTGGCTTGAGGCAAATGACTACGCACTTTCTTGCTTCAATTTCCATCATGTACCTTACCACGGAAAAAAAGATAGTGAACTCATTCAATATAATGAAGCGTACCGAGAAGCTTTTTTACATTGTGAAGAAGTCGATGAATTAGCATGGCAACAAAGACAAATTCTTCATGGTGAAGAATTTATTATTCATAGAGATGATTTCGACCTAATCTTAAGTATATCGAAAGTTCCTCTCTATCACCCTGACGGCTCCCGTAAAGGTCTTATCGTAATGGGAAGAGATATTACTGAGCTAAAGGAAACGGAAAAGTTATTACGAAAATCTGAAAAGCTCGCAGTAGTCGGACAACTGACAGCTGGAATCGCTCATGAAATTCGAAATCCACTCACTTCTCTAAAAGGTTTTCTAACATTGCTACTCCCTGAAATAAATGAGGAGCAGAAGTGGTATATCGATGTTATGTTAAGTGAAATTTCACAGATGGAATCTATCACGAGTCAATTTATGGCGATGTCTAAACCACAAGTATTAGCAATCCAAACTTGTAACATACAAACTTTAATTGAAGAGGTAGTTACATTTATTTTACCAACCGCAATTATGCATAGCGTTCATATCATTATGGATCATTTTGATTACGTATATGACATTCAATGTGACGGTAACCAATTAAAACAAGTTTTTATAAATATATTAAAAAATGCGATTGAAGCAATGCCAAATGGCGGAAATATTTTCATCCAAACAAAACCATTAGAGGGGAATTTCATCTTAATACGGATTATCGATGAAGGTTGCGGTATCCCAGAAGATCGTATCTCCCGTTTAGGCGAACCGTTTTATAGTTTAAAAGAAAAAGGCACAGGGCTAGGATTAATGATGTGTTACAAAATAATTGAAGAACATCATGGTAAATTACACATTTCAAGTGAATTAAATAAAGGTACGGTCGTCGATATTCACCTACCACTTTCTTCACCCCACCTTGCAATCCAGTCTTAAATAATAAAAGAAGCATCTGCTCACGATTAGCAGATGCTTCTTTTATTATTTATACTTATAGAACTGTTTTTCCATACCATTCTTTTGCTTTTTCTACTTCACCCATCGTTAATTGATGTCCTCTATTTTCCCAATGCATTGTTACATTAGCGTTTGCATTTTCTAATAGTAGCTTCAATTCCTCTGACTCAGAAGATGAACAAATTGGATCATTTGTCCCAGCAGCAATAAACACGGATTTCCCAGCTAAATTAGGCAATTGTGTTCCTCTTCTAGGCACCATTGGGTGATGAAGCACAGCACCTTTTAATGCATTTTCGTAATGGAATAATAAGCTTGCCGCAATGTTTGCTCCATTTGAATACCCGATAGCTACAATGTTATTTCTATCAAATTCATATGCTTTTGAAGCTTCATCTAAAAACTCATTTAATTCCTTCGTACGGAAAATCAAATCTTCTTCATCAAAAATGCCTTCTGCCAATCTACGGAAGAAACGTGGCATGCCATTTTCTAATACATTTCCTCTAACACTTAATACAGATGCTTCCGGATCAACTATTTCTGCAAGTGGTAATAAATCTAATTCGTTTCCTCCTGTACCATGAAGTAATAACAACACTGGTTTTGACGTATCTTTTCCTTTTTGAAAAACATGTTTCATCATAATCCTTTTCCCCTTTCAATCACTTTAATCTAAATGTCTCACTTCAAACGGCAAAAGCGTTTGTTCAATCTGTTTTCTATGCTGTTCATATTGTTCCGGTAATTTTAATTCCTCACCCATCGTCTCTAACGATTCATCATGAGCGAAACCAGGAGGATCTGTTGCAATTTCAAATAAAATTTCACCATGTTCTCTAAAATAAATTGCGTTAAAATAATTACGATCTTGTACAGGAGTTACGTGGTATCCAAAACGGGACACATGCTCTTTCCAGTCTAGCTGATCAGCGTCGTCACTCGCTCTCCAAGCAATATGATGCACTGTACCAACGCCCATTTGGCCACGACCGATTGTTGATAACCTCAAGTCGATAATATTTCCAATCTTAGCAGAAGAACGGAATCGAACAAATTCGCCTTCTTCTCCAATTTTCTCAAGACCCATAATATGTTCTAACAGTTCAGCAGTTTTTTGAGGCTGTGCCGATAATAGAACCGCACCATCAAATCCTTTAATTGCTACTTCTGGCGTAACTTCTCCAAAAGTCCAATTATTTAATTCACCCTCTTCTCTTTCTACTAATTCTATATGCAAACCATGTGGATCATCAAATTCTAAATACTGCTCTCCAAATCGAGTCATTTTTGTATATGAAACATCGAATTTTTCTAATCTATTCTCCCAAAACTCCATTGCACCTTTTGGTACAACATAAGAAGTGATCCCTACTTGACCGTCACCAATAACTCCTTGACGAGCACCTGCCCATGGGAAAAACGTAATAATTGTTCCAGGCTTTCCTCCTTCATTACCAAAATAAAGATGGTACGTACCCGGATCATCAAAATTTACTGTTTGTTTCACTAAACGTAAACCTAATACACCAGCATAAAAATCTACATTTTCTTGTGGATGTCCTACAATTGCTGTAATGTGATGTATCCCCATTGTTTTCTTTTCCATTTCGTCCACTCCTTTTTAATTCATTATAAAAATTAATTTACATTAAAATTCATTATTCATTTTGTCCATACTAGAAAGTAAAATCCGTCATGATAATTTTATCTTGAATTCGAGATATTAATTATAAAATTACACATTAACGTTTAACTTATCGAAATTATCTCGATTTCAAGATAGTTTCCAAAAAACATTTACTCACTTTAATACCATAATCAGTGGGGGTTTTACTGCCCATTAAAGTGGGATAAAACGTGATTTAGAATATCATTTACCTCAAACTTAACACTTATTATAAGTTACTTACTTTTCTTTGTCAACAAGTTACTTATTTCATTTAAAATGAAAAGGGAGTAAACGCTATTCACCGTTTACTCCCTTTTCAAATCATTTCGTTTCTTCTTCCAGCACTGCTTCCATCTCATTAAATTCAAGATGAATTGCTTTAACTGGTTCTTTCGTTACTAAACTTACAACAATCACAGCTAATAAGCTACAGAAGAATCCAGGTACCATTTCATACATAGTCGCTTTTAAACTTGGAATTTGTACCCAAGTAATTACAACTACTGCACCAACAATCATCCCAGCAAGAACGCCCCATTTGTTCGTTCTTTTCCAATATAAACTTAATAAAATGGCAGGTCCGAATGCTGAACCAAATCCTGCCCAAGCATAACCGACGAGTGTTAAAATTGTATCACTTGGATGATACGCTAAAACAACTGCGATCATAGCTACTACTAAAACTGACAGTCTACCGATAAATACAAGTTCTTTATCACTTGCGTTACGACGGAAAAATGTTTTATAGAAATCTTCCGTTACTGCACTTGAAATAACAAGTAATTGCGAGGAAATACTACTCATTATAGAAGCTAATATAGCTGACAATAAAAACCCGGTAATGTACGGATGGAATAAAATGTTTGAGAATGTTACAAAGACCATTTCTGGGTCTTGTAATGTCCCATTATTTTTAGCATAGTAGGCGATACCAACCAAGCCAGTAAGCATTGCACCTATAATGGAAATCGCCATCCAACCGATACCGATTCTACGAGAAGTTTTCAAATCTTTAATAGAGGTAATTGCCATAAAGCGGACAATAATATGTGGTTGACCAAAATACCCAAGACCCCATGCTAAAAAGGAAATAATACCAAGAATTGTGGTCCCTTTAAACATATCTAAATGCGATGCATCAACTTGCTTAATCGTATTGTATGTCTCTGTTACACCACCGACATCTGTAAAAGCAACAATTGGTACTAATACGAGAGCAATAAACATAATACACCCTTGCACAAAGTCGGTCCAACTTACTGCTAAAAAACCACCGAATAGTGTATAAGCAACTACGACACCGACAGTTACAAATAAACCAATTTTATAATCAAGGTTGAAAGAATTTTCAAACAAACGTCCACCTGATACTAAACCAGCCGACGCATAAAATGTGAAAAATACTAAAATGACGATAGCGGAGACAAAACGAAGTATTTTCGTACGATCTTTAAATCGATTCTCTAAAAAGTCTGGAATCGTAATTGAATCATTAGCCACTTCTGTATACGTTCGCAAACGCGGGGCAAGAATTAAATAGTTTGCATAAGCACCTATTAATAAACCTATCGCAATCCACACACTTGATAACCCTGTCGCATACATCGCACCAGGTAATCCCATTAGCATCCAACCACTCATGTCAGAAGCACCAGCTGATAAAGCTGTAACTGCTGGACCGAGTCCCCTTCCGCCTAACATATAATCTGATAAATCGGATGTCTTCTTATAAGACCAATAACCGATATACAACATACCTGCCATATAAATAGCAAGCGAAACCATAATCTCAATCTTCACCAAATCTCTCCCTTAGTTACATAAGCCATTCAAAATTTCGAAAAATGACTTTTTCTATTTTCTTGTTTTCGCTTATGGTTCCCTACCTTAACAAACATTTTTTGTTCTTTCAAGTAAACAGGTGTTTTTTACTGCATGTGAAAACCTTCATAAACGCCTTTATCCCAGTGGATTACCCGGGTTTCAAAATAAATTAAAGTAAAAATATTCAGAAAATAAAAAGACATTTTTTCACACCTTATTTTCATTCGTTTATTAGTTGAATTTTAAAAGAAAAAAGCCATACAAATGTATGACTTTTAGTCTATTAAACATAGCTTATCTTCTATTTACTAGTAGGAAACAATTCTGAAAGAGGAACTATCCGCCCCACCTCATCTTTAAACACAATATGCTCTCTCGTTAAATGACGCGGGCTCTTTACCCCCGCTGCTGCCGCAAGTGAGAACAAACTATATCTCATACTAACAACATAATTCATTACGCGCCATTTCTTCTCATACGGATCTAACGCTTTTTGATAATGAGGATTCGTCGTCGCCACACCAGACGGACATTGCCCCGAATTACATTGGAGCGCCATAATACAGCCACTTGCCATCATAAACCCACGTGCTGAATTTATAGCATCTGCACCAATAGCTAAAGCAATTGCCACTTTATCTGGTGTAATTAATTTCCCCGAGGCAAACACTTTGAATTTGTCCCGAACACCATAATGATTCGCTGTATCAATACATGTCAGTAACGCTGGAATAAGCGGCATCCCCATACTATCTGCCATCGATTTATACGTCGCACCTGATCCACCTTCTGAACCATCTATTGTAATGAAATCTGGATAGATATTTAACTCTTTCATCGATTTGAATAAATCTTCCAACGGCTCCTGCTGTCCAATTACAATTTTCATACCGACAGGTTTACCGCCGTTTTCTTGCAACTGCTGAATAAAATAAAGTGTATCTGCTGCATTATTTAAAAATGAAAATCGATTCGGTGAATTAATCGTTTCTCCTTCTCGTACATTTCGAACAGAAGCAATTTTCTCATTTACTTTTTGTCCCTCTAGATGACCACCACGTATTTTCGCACCTTGCCCAAATTTCAATTCGAATGCTTTAATATTTCTTTCTTTTGCTTTCTCCATAAATTTCTCCATTGAAAACTTACCATCCTCATCACGGTAACCAAATAATCCTGGACCAATTTGCGCAACGATATTTGCACCTGTATGTAAATGTTCTGGTATTACACCACCTTCTCCCGTATTAATCCACGAACCGCCAGCCATCTTCGCGCCAAACCCACTCGCTAAAATATAATTTTCGCCAATCGCACCGTAAGAAGTTGCCGATGCTCCAAACATGCCATACAGTTTCCATGGATATTTACGATTTTCACCGACGATAACCGCATCATCTTCTTCATATAACCAAAGATTCGTTGTATCCGCTGTCAATTTTTCTCTTCGTGAAAATAACCCTTCTTTATGAATCACATACTTTTTTCCTTCACGTTCTTGCGCTACATTCACACTTAATTCTTCTGTTAATATCGGAAATAATGTATTAGCAATATAGTAACCAGATGTATCAAAATCTCGTTTTGATCCAAAGCCAAGTATTTCAGAACGGTACTTTGCTAAAAACATTACACTTTGAAAATCATAACGTGAAAAAGGCTTTCCATCCGTATCATGATCAAACCAATATTGTCTAAATTCCGGTCCTATCTTTTCAAGTAAATAACGCATCCTTCCTAAGTATGGATGTAGCTTTAATATAGAATGATGCGTCCGTTTTTTAATAAAAAATGTAATAATAAAAAAAATGATTAATAGTAGCATTAATAAGAGCAATATACTAATAATAACGAGTAGCGTTTCACTCATCCCGCTTCCTCCTATGAAAATCCATAATAAAAGGAGAACACTCGATGTGTTCTCCTTTTATCTTTATTCAAACTAATGTAGCAAGATGCTCTTTCGCATCATATTCAACTAAACTTTCAGCATTTTTAATTCGATGAACAAAATCTGGATTAGCAATTAAAGGTCTTCCAAATGCCGCTACATCAATTATTCCTTCTTGCAACGCTTCTTCAGCCTCTTTCGGATTTAAATTCCCTACTCCTACGATCGTACCATCCCAATATTTTCTTACTAATTGATGAAAATTCTTTCCGTCAGCAATAACTGCCGTATAATTCATCGTTGAAGGGTGAATCATCGTTAATCCAACTTCTTTGAACATATTTACAAACGTTTCAATTGCAAGCTCAGGGTTTTCCCACATATAAGTAGGATTATCACCTTTGAAAGCAGAGAAACGAAGAAGTGTTTTATTAGCTCCAACAGCTTCTATTACAGCCGCCGTTACTTCTTTCATAAACGTTAACCTCTCCTTTAAGTCTCCGCCGTATTTATCAGTACGCTTATTTGCAAACTCATAAGTAAATTGATCAATTAAATATCCATGTGCACCGTGAATTTCTACTCCATCAAACCCAGCTTCGATTGCATTCTTTGCAGCTTGTGCGTATTGACCAATCACTGCTTGTATTTCTTCTAACGTCATTGCTTCTGGCGTATCAAATGGTTTACGAAAACGGGGAACATTTCCCTCTGCAGCGATAGCAGACGGTGCTTGCGGCATTTGTCCACCAATTATCTCGTGATGACTCATACGGCCAACATGCCATATTTGAGCAATAATCGTTCCGCCTTCTTTATGTACTGCTTCTGTAACAGGCTTCCACGAGTCGATTTGTTCTTGTGTATAAATCCCTGGTACTCCCGGATTACCTTTTGCTCTTGGGCTAATGACGATTCCCTCTGTAATAATTAATCCAACTCCATCAGCTGCACGCTTTCTATAGTACTCAACTACATCAGTACCAACTACTCCCGTTTCATGATTTGCGAAACATCTCGTCATCGGTGCCATTGCTATGCGATTACGAAGAGACCAAGATCCAATTTGAATCGGATTAAACAACTTTGTTTCTTCAATATTTTCAAAAGATCCCCCAGCGTTTATATTTGTTCCTTCATAAATACTTGCTGCTTTATTATTTGAACTTGTCATTTTTCTTCCCCCTAAAAAATTCTTACTATAATCGCATCATACTTACTTTTAGATAGTAACGTCAATTTATACGCCTTTACCATCGAACATTCGAATATTAAAAAATAGAATGATACAAATAAAAAAAAGATTTCCTAGGCAGGAAACCTTTTTGAATTGACCATATATGGCTAACAATTCGTTTATCTCTTTTATATAAAGAAAATAAACAATTATTATCTCTTCACATATAAAAAATTCCTTAGCAGCAGAAGTGAGAGTGGTTCAGTATTCTTCTAAAAATAATAACTTATAAACCTAAAACAATGAAAGCCCTACCTCTCTTTCATCCTTACGGCTCCTCGTCCGTGCCAGTGTGAATCAGGATTGCAAAAATCAAGTAACTATTCTATCGAAGTGTGTAATTAAACTTCGAAAATTCATAAAGAATTAAAAAATAAAAATGGAGTTGATTGTAGTAATAACAAAAGAGGTTAATGCTCTAAAAGTGGTTTGAAAGAGTTGAATGTCTTTGAAATGATTAATTTTCTATAATTATGTTCCCAAAAAATTCAAAACCTTTTTTGGGATCTAATACATTATTTGTAATGAATCTTAACAAAAGCTTTTTATTTGACTTTCTGTGATACCTTCAATTAATCCCAGTTCACTAATCAAAAATTCGTGTGCATTATCTAACATTTTCTTTTCGCTTGCATTAAGGGCTTTTTCTTTCTGCATACGTAATAAATCACGTACAACTTCAGCACCTTCTTGTATTTTACCCGTCTTTATTTTATCAGTGTTCAATTTATACCTTTGTTTCCACGTAAGTAATCTATCAGATTCTCCATGTTGAAAAACATCCAATATGTGTGCTATCGCCGTTATATCCGTGACTGGCCGTATATTTGAGCTCAATATTCTCCCTGCAGGAATCATTAATTCCATATTACTACCCAACATTTTTATAACATAATACTGTTGTTTTTCTCCTGCGATTTCCTTCTCTTCTATGGCCTTAATTATACCTGCTCCGTGCATTGGATAAACAATGTTATCGCCAATTTGAAACAAATAATCCACCTCCATATATGGTAACCTTCTCAATCTTATCACACAATTACTTTTTTAGCAAAGTTTTTATTTTATCATAAAATTATTTTTCATGTCAATCCTTTCGAACTAAGAAAATAAATTCGTAAAACATCACTAAAAACCCGCAATCTTATTAACTTTTCCACCCATATATACATTCTAATTTCACCTTCTCTTTTTACATAAAAACACATTACTACATATAAGTAGTAATGTGTTTTTTATACGGAATCGTTAAACATTCCCTATTAATTTCACGCCTATATACTAACCTGCTTACGGACTGTCTCTCTCGCTAAAAGAAAACTCATAATCACTTGCGCAGCTACTCGGCTCGTCATATCTCTGAAATCAAGAGTTGGATCAATTTCTACAATATCCATCCCTTGAACGAGAGGTTCTTTGCCAAGAAATTCAATCGCATCCAGTAAAGTCGCGCTATCCATTCCCCCAGGACCAATCGCTGGACAACCTGGCGCAAATGCTTGATCTAGTACATCCATATCAAGAGAAATATAAATAGAAGTCACGCCTTGCTTTCTTAATACTTCGATACTTTCCGTCATAATATCTTTTATTTCTCGCTCTCGTACATCTTTCATTGTATACACTGTCACGCCATGTTCTTTTGCATATTCATGGTACGCTCGTGCATTTGAAAAATTACGAATACCGATTTGAACGAGTTGTTTTCCTGTAATAACACCATTTTCTAGTAAACTACGGAACGGTGTACCATTTGACGGACCACCATCTTCTAAGTTGCGCAAATCATGATGGGCATCAAATTGAATAATACCGACCTTCCCTTTACTATTTGCAAATCCTGTTATACTCGGAAAACTAATCGAATGATCCCCACCAAGAACGATTGGTATCATGTTCGGATTTACTTTCGTTACATGACCAACTGTTTTCGCAATTCGGTTATGACTTTCTTTTATATCCGTCACATGCATCGTAATATCTCCGCAATCATATAAGACACTTTCTTTCATATCATGTTCTTCTGTAATTGCGTACGTGCTATATGCATCTAACATCGCACGAATTGTTTTTGGAGCAAAACTTGCTCCTGAATGACTAATAGATGGTTTAGAAAGGGGTGCTCCAATTAAGGCCGCACCGAATATTTCCACGCCTTCCTCCCAATCTTTAATCATTTCACTCCATTTTGTCACTTCACGATCGATAAACTTGGCATTTTTCTTTAAATAGTGGCCGTGCTCCACGATTGTTCACCTCTTGTATATGCGATATTACCATTCTTCCATACTGTATTTACATGACTTACGCCGTAATGATACGGTACGTAAGCATAATTGTAAGCATCCCATAGCACTAGATCTGCCTTGCGACCTACTCTAATTTTCCCAGCTACATCGCCACGATTAATTGCGTAAGAAGAGTTAACTGTTACCGCATTCCAAACTTCTTCTGGTGTCATTTTCAACTTCAGCATTGCGATGCTCATAATAAGCTGAATGTTTTCCGTTGGACAGCTGCCCGGGTTAAAGTCTGTAGCTAACGCAACTGCAACACCTTCATCAATCATTTTTCGGCCGCGTGCAAAGCTTTCTTTATTTAAATAGAAAGTTGTTCCTGGTAATAAAGTCGCTACTGTATTAGAGTTTGCAAGCATTTCAATTCCTTTATCAGAAGCACCAACTAAATGGTCCGCTGATGCTGCACCAATTTCAGCCGCTGCTTCCGCACCACCAAGAGGGTCAATTTCATCCGCATGAATTTTCACATCAAATCCAAGCTCTTTCGCTTTTAATAAAAACTCTTTTGACTCTTCAACAGAGAACACACCTGTTTCACAGAAAATATCAACGAATTCCGCTAATTGCTTCTCTTTCATTTCTGGTAATAAATCTAACATCCATTGTAAAAATTCTTTCGATCTACCTTTATACTCTTTTGGAACTGCATGAGCACCTAAAAATGTGGAAACTAAATCAATTGGATGTTCTTTTTGTAATTGTGCCGTTGCCTCTAATTGTTTCCATTCCGTCTCATCATCTAATCCGTAACCACTCTTCGCTTCTACAGTTGTAACTCCGAAAGATAGCATACGGTCTAAATGGAATTTCGCCTTTTGAACAAGCTCTTCTTTCGACGATTGTTTCGTTGCATTTACAGTTGAAAGAATACCTCCGCCTTGTTCTAAAATTTCTAAGTATGGAACTCCTTGTAATTTTAGCGCGATTTCATTTTCACGAGATCCACCAAATACAAGGTGGGTATGCGGATCAACAAGACCAGGAGAAACCATTTTCCCGCCACAATCAATAACTTCTTTTGCCTGAAGTCCTTTTGCTTCTTCTGCTGTCCCAACGAAAGTGATTACACCATTTTCAATTCCAACCGCACCGTTTTCGATAACAGGAAGCGTGTTCATCGCTTCCCGTCTTAACAAGCCATCTTCTTGATCCATTGTTAGTAATTGACCGATATTTATTAGTAAAGTGTCCAGCATGTTTTTCTCCTCCTTATTTCATCATTGGAATGTTAACGCCTTTTTCTTTCGCAGTTTCCACAGCTAAGTCATACCCTGCATCCACGTGACGAACAACACCCATACCAGGGTCAGAAGTTAATACGCGCTCAATACGTTTTGCTGCTGCTTCTGTTCCATCTGCAACGATAACCATTCCAGCGTGAAGTGAATAACCCATACCAACGCCGCCACCGTGGTGAACAGATACCCAGCTTGCACCGTTTACACTGTTAATTAATGCATTCAAAATTGGCCAGTCAGCTACTGCATCACTACCATCTTTCATCGCTTCTGTTTCACGGTTTGGAGATGCTACTGATCCGCAATCTAAATGGTCACGACCGATAACGATTGGTGCTGATAATTCACCATTTGCAACCATTTCATTAATAATGCGACCAAATTTCGCGCGCTCACCGTAACCAAGCCAACAAATACGTGACGGAAGACCTTGGAACTCAACTTGCTGACGAGCCATACGGATCCAGTTACATAAATGCTCATTATCAGCAAACTCACGTAAAATTACTTCGTCTGTTTTATAAATATCTTCTGGGTCACCAGAAAGTGCTACCCAGCGGAATGGTCCTTTTCCTTCGCAGAATAATGGACGGATAAATGCTGGAACGAATCCTGGGAAATCGAATGCATTTTTCAAACCTTCATCAAAAGCAACTTGGCGAATGTTATTTCCGTAATCAAATGTAATTGCGCCTTTTGCTTGCATAGCAAGCATGGCTTCTACATGTTTTGTCATGCTTTCTTTTGATAATTGTACGTAGCGCTCCGGATCTTCTTCACGAAGTTTTGCTGCTTCTTCTAACGTGTAACCTACTGGAATATAACCGTTTAATGGATCATGAGCAGATGTTTGATCTGTAACTAAATCTGGCGTAATATTACGCTTCACTAGCTCTGGTAAAATCTCTGCCGCATTTCCTAATAAACCAATAGAAATCGGTTCTTTCTTCTCTTTATACTCGTTCGCAACCGTTAATGCTTCTTCTAATGATTCTGTATACATATCACAGTATCTCTTTTCAATACGACGATCAATGCTGCGCTTATCAACATCAATAGCGATAACAACACCGCCATTCATCGTTACAGCAAGAGGTTGTGCACCTCCCATACCACCTAAACCAGCAGTAAGTGTTAATGTACCTTTTAATGAACCACCGAAATGTTGACGTGCCGCTTCACCAAACGTTTCATATGTTCCTTGTAAAATACCTTGTGTTCCAATGTAAATCCAGCTACCTGCTGTCATTTGTCCATACATCATAAGACCTTTTTTCTCTAGTTCACGGAAGTGATTCCAGTTCGCCCACTTCGGTACTAAGTTTGAGTTCGCTAAAAGAACGCGAGGTGCATCTTCATGTGATTTAAAGATTGCAACTGGTTTTCCTGATTGAACAAGTAAAGTTTCATCGCTTTCTAACGTTTTTAATGAATCTACAATTGCATTGTAGCTTTCCCAGTTACGAGCTGCACGGCCGATCCCACCATATACAACTAATTCTTCTGGCTTTTCAGCAACTTCCGGATCTAAATTGTTCATTAACATACGAAGTGCAGCTTCTTGCACCCACCCTTTCGTTTGTAACTCCGTACCTCTTGGCGCGCGAATTGTTTGTTTAACTTTTTCCATTTCAATCTCTCCCTTTTCTCATTTTATAGTGCTGCGTTTACATCTAATCTTTCTTTGATCGAATAATTCGTTTTTAACCAATGCGCAATATTTTCAATATCCGTTGAGAATATACGGTCATTTGTAATAGAAGGCACTTGCTGACGACCTTGATGATAGAAACTTTTCGTCACTGTACTCATGTTTTCAATACCGCGATATTCTGCAGCTTGCATCGCACAAATCATCTCAATTGAAAGAACACGTCTTACGTTTTGAATAATTTGATGTGCATGGCGTGAAGCGATTGTTCCCATACTTACGTGATCTTCTTGGTTAGCTGATGACGGGATTGAATCAACACTCGCCGGATGTGCTAACGTTTTATTTTCAGAAACTAGTGACGCTGCAGCATATTGCATAATCATTGCACCAGACTGAAGTCCTGGTTCTGGACTTAAAAATGGTGGTAAATCGTTTAATTGCGGATTCACTAAACGCTCAATACGACGCTCTGAAATATTTGCAAGTTCTGCCATCCCTACTTTTAAGAAGTCCATCGCAAATGCAATTGGTTGACCGTGGAAATTACCACCTGAAATTACTTTTTCCCCGCCATCAAAGATTAGCGGATTATCCGTTGCTGCATTCATTTCAATTTCTAATTTTTCTTTCACATAATTTAAAACTTGCCAAGAAGCACCGTGTACTTGCGGAATACAGCGAAGTGAATATGCATCCTGCACACGTAGTTCTCCTTGTTTTGTTGTTAATTTACTATCATGAAGGATGTCACGAATTCTGCTCGCTACTTCCACTTGCTCTTTATAACCACGTGCTTTATGAACATTTTCATCAAATGCATCAATAATGCCTTGTAAACCTTCAATTGTCATAGATGCAATTAATTCAGCTTGATAAGCCGTTGCTTCTGCTTCTATATAAGAAAGAACTCCTTGCGCTGTCATCGCCTGCGTGCCATTAATTAACGCTAGACCTTCTTTCGCTTCAAGTTCAATTGGCTCAAGACCTTCTTCTGTAAGAGCGACCATTGCATGAACGCGTTTTCCTTTATAGAACACTTCACCTTCACCTAATAATACGAGCGCAAGATGAGATAAAGGTGCTAAATCGCCACTCGCACCAAGTGAGCCTTGTTGTGGAACAACTGGGTGAATTTTACGATTTACAAACTCAAGAAGCATATTTACAACGAGCGGTCTAACACCAGATACTCCTTTAAGCATCGTGTTTGCTCGTAAAATTAACATACCGCGTGATACTTCTTCAGGGAATGGCTCGCCTATCCCACATGCATGTGACTGAATTAAATTATGTTGAAGTGCCTTTACATCATCTTTTTGAATTAGCACATCACTAAACTTTCCAAATCCAGTTGTAATACCGTAAACGACTTTTCCGTCCTCTACAATTTTCTCAACTACTTCGCGGCACTCCGCCACCTTTTGCATACTAGTTGGACAAGCTGTTACACCTTCTCCTTCAAGTAACAACCTCTTCATTTCTTCAATTGTCAATGTGTGTCCTGTTAACGTAATCATTGTTTTTCCTCCTTAAAAAGGCAAAAGGGGACCTTATCTTTTTAAGACAGACTTCTGTCCTAAAAAAGTAAGGCCCCCTTCTAACTAATAGACTATGGGCAAATCATATGTGATTAATTCCTAAACCAATCGCCTCATGCTCAGATCCTTTTACAGGTGCACCAATCGTTCCATATAATGCAACAGCAACCCATTCGCCCTCTTTTTTTCCGTCGTATGGTGTACCGCGCACAATCGCAAAGCGAAGTCCCACTGTACGAAGAACGTCTGCTAACTGAATTTGACCTCTCGTCACTCCGTACAAAGCTTCCATAATTGCGTGATAAAGTGCATGTGTTTCTCTGTAAACGTCTGTTTCAATAACTTGGTTGCTCTTAGCCGCTGTTTCCATTGCTGCGACAACCTTTTGCGAATTCATCGAACCCACTTTCCCCGTACAATACTTCCAACCTTTTGGGATAGATAATACAGGGCTTTCATTCTCATCCGCAAGTGCCAACAGCATGGCCATACGACCAATTCGATGTGTTCCTTGAAGAAGCATGTGACTCTCTCATTTCTTTTAATTATTTGAATATTTCTTAATTTAAGAATATATGAAAACGGTTAAATCGTCAATAGTTTAAACTCACATTCAAACAATTTTTTCATCTCCTCCATTTGTGTACACAAATGATTTACACAAATTTTTCAGGCGTGTTATAGTCTCACTAACCGATACAAAGGGGAGAGATTTCAGTGACAAAGCGAAAAGATATTCATTTTCGAATTGAAGAAAAATTACTTGAAAGGTTTGAAGCTGCACTCCATTACGAAGGCTTAAAGAAAACCGACGTATTAACGCACGCAATTCAGCAATTTTGCACGAAGGTGGAATGCGAAAAGATGAATGATGTAAAACGCCAATACAACGTAAGCAACCATTTACAAGCTCGTATCGATACGCATAAACATTATGAAGAAAAACATGTGAATTTAGATAAAGTCGTCATGGATCATTTACAACTTCAAGGAGACGAGAAAATATTAGAGGTTGGATGCGCTAACGGAAAATTTCTTTCCCTTTTGCAAGCGAATGGCCATAAAGGTCAATTAACAGGTTTTGATCAATCAGAAGCTATGCTCTCTGAAGCCACTAAAACGAATAATTTAATTGAATGGAGACTAGGTGACGCTGAAAAACTTCCTTTTGAAGCCAATTGCTACGACTGGATCGTCGCAAGACATATGTTATATTACATGAAAGATGTTGAAAAAACCATCCAAGGGTTCCATAAAGTAATACGTCCTGGCGGCTCACTTTTAGCTACAACAAATTCTGACGTTACATTACCTCGTATAGTTGAAATGTGTAACCGCATGTTAGGCGCATTTGATTTACCGAAAACAACATCTTCAGTCACGCCATTTTGTTTGGAAAATGGTAAAGAGATATTACAGTCTGTTTTTCCAACTGTTGAAGAAGCAGTTATTCATAATGCTCTCGTTTTTCATCATGCTACTCCAATTGTAAACTATATTTCTAGCATGTTTCCGTCGCTAAATATACCTGATAATACACATCTTCACGCCGAAATGAAGGAATGGCTAAAAGAAGAAGTAAAAAATGAATTGTTACTTCATAACGGTATATGGCGCGATCCGAAAACGTTAGCCATTTATCGATGTCAAAAAGAAAAAAGCTAGCATTCGCTAGCTTTTACATATTTTTAAGTAAAAGCTCCTCCATCATCACATTCCCCTTACCACTGTAAAAATTTATATTATGTTCGTTTGTTACCCAAAAATAAGAGGCAATCGCTATTCCAAATGGCACAAATGCATGCCCCTGTGCTGTAATAATATTTGAATGTTGCACAACTTCTTCATACACAAAATTTTCTACTGGAAAACAATCTAATTTTCTATAATCCATAGTTACTGTATACGAGTTTTCTTTGAATAATCCTGCTTTTGCTAGCACATACGGTCCAGCACAAATAGCAGCTACTAATTTTTCTTGTTCGTGAAATTGACGGATGACTGCAAAGAGTCCTGCCGCATCCTTCATATGTATCGCATCTCCGCCTGGAATAATAATTCCCTCATATTCTTCCACACGCACTTCTCTTAATTCTATATGTGGTTGCACTTGCAAACCCGTTTCACTTATAATCAATTCTTTTGTTAAACCTGCTGTAATGATTCCATATTTGTTTTTCAGCAATGCCGTTGCTACTGTTATTTCAAACTCCGCAAATGTTGGGTATACAAATAAAAGTATTTTTTTCATAGCCCTCTTTCCTTTAACCAATCCATAAAATATACTTCTAATTCTTCTGCTGTTAATCTATTCGTGTCCACATAAGTTATAGGAAATTGTTTATACCAGTCTTTTTCAGTTTCTACTAATTTAAATTGCTCCTCAAATGTACTTCGCTTTCTTGTTCTATCGTTATTTTTTCTATCATATACATTCTTTTTCGTCACATCTAAATAAAAAATAGCATCTGAACGGCATTCTCTTAATTTATATAATTCATCTTTCAATTCAGTTTCTATATCCCACTCTTTCCCTATAATCATTGGATAAAAAAGTGTATAAAATTCAATATCTTCAGGTCCACGATCAAAAATAACGACTGAACCCTTCGCATTTTGAAACTCCTTTATTTTAGCTTCTATAAACATTTTTTGATTTACTATAAACCCTTCTTTTGAATTCATATCCAAATTTAATTGTTTTCGCTTTTCTACAATTGGATAAGGATTTTCATATATAACTGAAAGCCCATATCGTTCTAATCTTTTAGCCAATGTTGTTTTTCCACTTGCCATCGGTCCTTGGAGTGAAATTACATATGCCATCCCTCTCATTCCCTTGCACTTTAGTACATTCATAATATACAGAATTTTTAAAACCATCAACAAAATATATATCATCTTGTTTCTTATTCTTATGTAACTTATAATAAAAAATAGAGATTATGACGGACGCATCAATAATGTAAGCTTGGAAATCCAAGCTTACATTATTTTTTGCTTTCCCTTTTCTAATAAAAAGAGTATACTAGTTTAGAACGTATGTTCTTAATGATTACATACAGTAAGGAGATAAGACAATGGTATACGATACAAAAGCAATTTCTTGGAATGAGTCTTTAAAACAACTTCAACGCCACTATACAAACAAACAAGTTGACCGAAAAGAATTTGAGGATATTGAACTGATGGAATTCTTCCGCGATAACGACTACATTTCTTTACCTACACATATAAGTGGCCTATCAACAGCACGTTTTACTTCTTACTCTATTTTCACAACTGAAGATAAAGATCGTAAAGTTGGCACATTAATCATTGAATATGTAGAAGATGATAATAATAATTTATGTGTGGAACAACTATACTTTGTTTAAATGATAACGCTTGGTCAAAATGACCAAGCGTTCTTGCTTTCTATGAATCTCACTGTTTATAATATGAATAATAGAAAACCGCAATCATTAAGGGGGGATATATTTGCTCGAAGGATGGTTCAGTTGGTTTATTGTGCTATGGACTGTTATTTTATTAGGGCTTATGTCTATCGGTGGATATTTTATGTTCAGAAAATTTCTGAAACGACTACCAAAAGAAGATGGTATGTCCATTTTAGATTGGGAAGAGCACTATATTAATAAAACTAGGCATTTGTGGGATGACGAACAAAAACAATTGTTAGAAGAGCTCGTAAGTCCTGTTCCAGAATTATTTCGCGATGTTGCTAAATCAAAAATTGCTGGCAAAATCGGAGAGCTTGCATTACAAGAAAAAGCCTCTCAAATTACACAAGATTTAATTATTAAAGGGTATATTATCGCTACACCGAAACGTGATCATAAATTTTTAGTAAAAAAACTACAAGAAAAAGAAATTGATTATTCTCATTATGAATCTTTACTGACAAAATCCTCCTCATAAAAGAAAGATTGCTAGCTTATAGCAATCTTTTTTAACTTACAGTTACAGATTTTTCGGCTGTTAATCTAGCTTCTGCCAAATCTATTTGTAATCCAACCGCACTTGTATAAATCGTATCCCCTGTACCTGTAATATTTACTTGTGTAGATGTCGTATTTGGTGCAATAGAACCTGTTGCATTTACATTTGTAATATCAAATTCAGCTCTTGCATTTGCATTTGTAGTTGTTCCTGAAAAATTCCGATCCGCAAAACTACCAATTGTATTTAAATTTCCGTTAATATCATTCACTTGCCCTCTAAAAAAATTTCCTGATGGATTATTCGGTCCCGTTAATGTCACAGAATTCAACTGAAAATTATCACCTGTAAAGTTCGGATCACCATTTACTGCCATTACAAAGGCTCGCGCTGTCACTGTTCCTGTAGCTGGCGTAAAAAATCCTGAAATGGTTTGTGGTGTACCTGATAATAAAAAACCTGGAAATAAGCTTACATTTCTCATTGGATAGGAGGAATCACGATAAACTACAATTAAAGACCATCCAGCACCATAACCAACTGGCTGACGCGTAGGTAATCTCGTTACACTATATCTTCCTGCCGCTCGATTCGGTAAACCTTGCAGTAAAGATGTGACGTCTGCTGCTCGGTTATAAACATTTGCTATAAAAGGGAGATTTGTCCCTTCTGATGACCATGCTGAATTAATTGTCACTTGTGTACTCGTTCCATCAGGCGTAACTAAATTTGGAGGATTCGCATCAACAACAGCAGTTGTAACAGCCGTATCCAATCCACCTGACCAAACAAGTAACGCAAAATCTACAACCGCCGTAGCTGGAACGATAGTAGTCGATGGATTTAATTCAGCCCATGAGCCATCTAATGTCCAATCATTTGTTGTACCTCCAAATGTATTCGGATCTGTCGATGAAGGAACTCCTCCAAAAGTAGAATCCGTATTTAATGTTATAAGTGCATTGTAAGCAAAGTTTGTATTTGCAGTACCGCGCATTCCCATCGTATTACCCGTATGCATCATAAATAAGTTATCATTTTTACCGTAAGCTTGAACGAAAGCCAAAAGAATTCCTCCCTATTAATTTACGAGAATTTTTCTATCAATTTAACTTACAGTTACTGATTTTGTAGCAGTTAGACGTGCCTCTCCTAACTCTATTTGCAAACCTACAGCACCAGCATAAAGATAGTCAAATGTATTTGGGATATTCACTGTCGTAGAAGTTGATCCAGCTGTTAACACCCCATTTGCAGGTACATTTGTCACATCAAATTCTGCACGCCGATTAGTCGCAGAAGTACCAATGGGCATATTTCTATCCCCAAAACTTCCGACTGTATTTAAATTCCCCAAATAATTATTTACTTGTGAAGCAAAAAAGTTGTTTATTAAATTATTAGGTCCTGAAAGTCCCGTACCATTTAAGTTAAATCTATCACCTGTCGCATCTGTATCACCATTTATCGCCATTGTAAATACACGAGCATTAACTGGTGCTACAGCAGGAGTGATAAAATTTGAAATCGTCGCCGTCTCACCCAATGTAGAAATGAGTAACCCAGTATATAAACTAACATTCCTAACAGGATATGAATTATCACGATATACAACAACTAATGCCCACCCTACCCCTGTTCCTTGCAAAGGTGGATTTGCTGTTGGAACACGTTCTACAAAATAATCACCTACAGCACGATTAGGATGTCCTTGAAGAATACTCGTCACATTAGCTGCACGTGTATAAATCGTACCTTGAAATGTCCCACTCGACCTTGTTTCTCCCCACGCAGGCGTACTTGTAATAGTGTGAGTCACATCATCCGGAGTTCTGAATGTTGGAGTATTCGCATTTACTACCTCTTCTGTAACAGTACCTCCCAATGTTCCTTGCCAAACTAACATCGCAAAATCTACAGTTGCTGTTGCTGGTACGTCTGTTAGTGAAGGATTTAACCTTGCCCATGAACCATTTAATGTCCAATCATTCGTCGTTCCTGCAAAGGTATCCGCATCTGTGGAAGACGGCACCCCAGCAAAACTCAAATTTGTATTTGTGGAAATTAATGCGTTATATTGATATGCAGTAGCTGTCGTAATACCGCGCATCCCTAACGTATTTCCTGTATGCACCATAAAAAGCGAATCTGTTTTTGTATATGTTTGTACAAAGGCCAATAACCTCACTTCCTTTCTATTAAAAGTAATATTTTCTCGCTATTTCATTTAATGCGAGCAAAACGAAAAAGTTCCATTTATATACGTACGAGCTAATTTAGGCAAAAAAAAGCCTTTGCCTATTCCTATTCATTTATATTTGAATAGGATGCAATGACGAGCTCATTTTTCATATTTTTTTACAAATAGAACCAGCTTTCAATTTTAAATGGATACTATTTGTAAATGTCTAACTATTGATCGGATTTAAATTCATTTAGAAAGGACGAATCTAATGGCAATAGCAACAATAGGAAGTCGTTTAACCTATACAATCGTTGTCCAAAATACCGGAACACTACCTGCACAAAACGTTACATTTACAGACCCTATACCTGCTGGCACCACTTTCGTTCCAAACAGTGTAACTGTTAATGGTACTCCAACAGCCGGCAATCCTTCAACTGGAATTCCTATTAATAATATTCCGGCTGGTGGCTCTGTTACAATTACTTTCCAAGTAGATGTAACAAGTATTCCTACCCCACCTGTCGCCAGTAACGTAGCATCATTTGGATACGAATTTCAACCTGCACCTAACGCACCCACTATCACACGTACAACAACAAGCAATATAGTTAATACAGATATTTTCACAGCTAATGTCGCATTAACAAAAGCAGTAGATAAAACAATTGCTACTATCGGTGATACGATTACGTATACAATTACGGCCACAAATCAAGCCCCATTAGCTGCTAATAATGTTATCATTACAGACACACCTCCTGCCGGCACATCGTTCGTACCGGGTAGCGTTACAGTTAATGGTACTTCTACTACAGATAATCCTGCTACTGGAATAAATGTAGGAACGATTGCTGCAAACGGGAATGCTACAATTACGTTTCAAGTTCGAGTTAATACTCTCCCTACACCTAACCCTATTCCAAATAGTGCAACTTCAAGTTTTCAATATAATCCACCAAACCAACCACCAATTAACAGAAACTCTACAAGTAATATAGTTGAAACACAAATTAATGCTACTATCATTAATCCAACTAAAAGTGCAAACCAACAAATTGTAAATATTGGTGACATCATTACGTATACGATTACCATTCCAAATAACGGTAATATTTCAGCGACAAACGTTTCTATCACAGACCCTATCCCTACTGGCACTACTTTTATTCCCAACAGTGTTACAGTTAATGGAACGGCACAATCTGGCGTAACTCCAACAAATATTCCGCTAGGTACAATTCCTGCTGGTCAAACTACAACTGTCACATTTCAAGTCCAAGTCACTTCCCTTCCAGCTAACGGAACGATTACTAACGAAGCAAATGTAACATTTACGTCGCAACCGAATCCGGCTGAACCCCCAACAACCACTACGATAACACCACCTCCAACAACTACTTCTGTACGAACTGCAATTGTAAATCCAACAAAAACCGCTAGTCCACAAATTGCTGATATCGGTGATATTATTACGTATACGATTACTGTACCAAATACAGGAAACATCGCTGCAACGAACGTTATTGTAACTGATCCAATTCCAAGTAGCACTACATTTATTCCGAATAGCGTCACAATTAACGGTACTTCACAACCTGGCGTAAATCCTTCTGGTGGTATACAAATTGGTACAATCGCAGCTGGTAATACTGTCACTGTCACTTTCCAAGTTCAAGTTACCTCTCTCCCAGAGAATGGCCTAATCCGAAATATCGGAACCACAACATTTACGTATCAACCAGATCCTACAAAACCAGCTATTACAACAACAAACCCTACACCACCTACTACTACTCCTGTTAACACCGCTATTACAAACCCTGTTAAAACGGCGGATAAAACTACTGTTGATATTGGTGATGTTATTACGTATACGATTACTTTCACTAATGATGGTACGATCCCTGCTACAAATGTAGTTTTTACTGATACCATTCCTACTGGTACAACATTCATTCCGAATAGCGTAATCTTAAATAATGTACCGGTTCCAAATTCAAATCCCGCACTAGGAATCCCGGTTGGAACAATTAATCCCGGTGAAACCAAAACACTATCTTTCCAAGTTCTTGTTACACAAATTCCAGCTGGCGGTGTTATTACAAACGAAGCTTCAACGACATATACGTACCAGCCAGATCCAACAAGACCGCCGGTTACCACAACCGAACCGACAGCACCTACTACAGTCTCTGTTAATACCGCTACAGTTAACCCTACAAAATCTGCTAATCGTACTTTCGTTGATATTGGTGATGTTATTACGTATACAATTAGTTTACAAAATAACGGCACTGTTCCCTCAACAAATATTGTACTAACAGATCCAATTCCAAACGGTACAACATTTATTCCAAATAGCGTCACGATTGATGGTGTCTCACAACCTAACAGTAATCCTGAAAACGGTATATCAATCGGTACTTTAAATCCAAATCAAGCAAAAACAATTACATTCCAAGTTCAAGTTACAAGTGTCCCGCCAAATGGAATTATAGAAAACCAAGGCAGTGTATCATTTAATTATATTGTTAATCCAAATGAGCCTCCTGTTACAACAACTACCCCAACTCCTAAAACTGAAACTCAAGTTGGGACCGTTATTACAGCGCCTACAAAATCTGCCGACAAACAAGTTGCTGATTTAGGAGATACGATTACCTACACGGTCACATTTACAAATAACGGGACCGTTCCGGCTACAAATGTAGTCGTTACAGACCCTACACCTAACGGGACTATTTTCGTTCCAAATAGTGTTACAATCGATGGCATTACAACGCCAGGAGCAGCCCCATCACTTGGTATACCACTTGGTACCATTTCTGTCGGAGAAACGAAAACAATCACGTATCAAGTTGTCGTTACAAACTTACCACCTGATGGAATAATTAGAAACCAAGCATCCTTCACTTACCAATATCAACCGAACCCAAGTGAGCCTCCTGTTACAACAACTACTACCACTCCAAGTGTAAACATTCCAATTAATAATCCTAATCCAACGACTACAAAATCTGCTGATCGACAAGTTGCTGATATAGGGGATACGATTACTTTTACTGTAACATTCCAAAATAGAGGGACCGTCCCCTCTACAAATGTTATTATAAAAGATGCACTTCCATCTGGTGTTTCTTTCGTTCCAGGTAGCGTTGTCGTAAATGGCACATCACAACTTGGAGAAAACCCTGAAATTGGTATACCCGTCGGCACTGTAAATCCCGGTCAAAGTATTACAGTTACGTTCCAAGGTGTAGTAAATAGTATCCCGCCCGGAGGAGTTATTAGAAATCAAGCAAATATTACATTCACATACGAGCCAAATCCAAATGAACCTCCCGTTACGACAACTATTACAACTCCTGAAACAGAAACAGCAGTTAATACCGCTACACTAAATCCACAAAAAACAGCAGATCGCTCCTTCGTTGCATTAAATGATGTCATTACCTATACTCTCTCATTTCAAAACACCGGTACTGTTCCTGCTACGAATATAACAGTAATAGATTCTATCCCTGCCGGTACTGTATTTATTCCAGATAGTGTTACGATTAATGGGATTCCTCAAGCAGGAACAAATCCATCATCAGGAATTTCACTTGGAACTTTAGTGCCATCCGAACGCGCAACGATTACTTTCCAAGTACGAGTAATAAACATCCCTGCTAGCGGCGAAATCCGAAATCAAGGTAGTGCAACATTTAATTATCAACCGGATCCAAATTTACCTCCAGTCACAAAAACAGAAACAACTCCTGAAACAACGACTCCTATCCAAACTGTAGTCATAAGTCCAACAAAAACAGCAAACCTTACGTTTGCAGAAATTGACGATATTGTAACTTATACTGTCACATTTACAAACCAAGGAACTATACCTGCTACTGGTGTAACAATTACAGATTCTTTGCCACCGGGTACAACTTTTATTACGAATAGTGTTACTGTAAACAATGTCGCTCAACCCGGCGTAAGTCCAGTCACAGGAATTCCTGTTGGAACAGTTAATCCCGGCGAGACAGTTACTGTTACATTTCAGATTCAAATAAACGCTATTCCTCCTAATGGAAAAATAGAAAATACAGCAAGTATTACCTACACTTCTCAGCCTAATCCAAGCGAACCTCCTATTACAACAACAGAAACGACTCCTACCGTAACTTTACCTGTTCGTACCGCTAACCCGAACCCGCAAAAAACAGTGGATCGTGAGTTTGCAAGTATTGGTGATACGCTCACTTATACAATTACCCTTCAAAATACCGGTAATATACCTGCAACTGATGTCATTATTACAGATTCTGTCCCTACTGGAACTACATTTATCCTTGGTAGCATTACGATTAATGGCATTCCACAACCTAATTTGACCCCTGAAACAGGAATCCCAGTTGGCACATTAAACCCTAGACAAATAGTGACTGTTACTTTAGAAGTACAAATAACAACTTTACCACCAAATGGCATTATCTCAAATGAAGCAAATGTCACTTACACATCTCAACCAGATCCGACACTCCCGCCTATTACAACAACCACACCGACTCCAATCGCAGAAACAATTGTACAAAATGCAGAATTAGAGTCAACAAAAACAGTAGATTTGCCAATCGCTAACATTGGCGATGCACTCACTTATACAATCACCCTTGAAAACACTGGAAATATTCCTATGACAAATGTATCTGTCATTGATCAACCACCAGTAGGCACACAATTTATTGTAGATTCTGTTACAGTAAATGGCCTTTCACAACCAGGTGTTGATCCAAGCATTGGGATACTCATTGGTACAATACAACCAAATCAAATAATAACCATTACGTTCCAAGTAACGATTACGAATATACCTCCTAACGGGGTTGTTACAAATGTTGGTTCAGTCAACTTTACCTCTCAGCCTAATCCAAATGAACCTCCTATTACAGAAACAGAAGAAACACCACCAGTTAATACTGAAATCATTAACACCATTATTAATCCAGCAAAAACAGCTGATCGTAACAATGTTGATATAGGTGATATTATTACGTACACTGTTACATTCCAAAATTTACAAACAGTACAACTGACAGACATCGTCTTTACAGACCCAATCCCAACAGGAGCTACTTTCATTCCAAATAGCGTTACAATTAACGGCACTCCAACTAGTAATGTAGATCCAGCTCTTGGCATACCTCTTGGCACATTAAACCCTAGTGAATCGATCATTGTAACTTTCCAAGTTCGTGTTGTTTCAATACCCCCAAACGGAATTCTTATAAATGAAGCTACTATCACCTACACATTCCAGCCTAATCCTGGAGAACCCCCAGTAACAGTAACTACACCGACTCCACCTACTACTACAAATGTCAATACCGCAACAACGAACCCTACAAAATCCGCTGATAAAGCATTTGCTTTATTAGGTGACACAATCACCTATACAATCTCCTTACAAAATACAGGAACTGTCCCTGCAACAAATGTACTTGTAACCGATCCTATTCCAGCTGGTACTACTTTCATTCCGAATAGCGTTACGATAAACGGCATTCCACAACCAGGTATCGTTCCTAGTTCCGGAATTCTTATCGGTACATTAGAACCTAACACTTCAGCCGTCGTAACTTTCCAAGTTCAAGTAACTTCGATACCACCGACAGGTTTTATTGAAAATGAAGGGATCGTTTCATTCCAATATCAGCCAGACCCTACTAGACCACCTGTATCTGTTACTACACCTACACCTACTACAAAGACGCAAGTAAGTGAAGTTACTATTAATCCTAACAAACAAGCTAACCCTCAAGTTATTAATCTCGGTGATACTGTCACATATACAATTACGTTCCAAAATGTCGGGAATATTAATGCGACAGATGTTATTATTACAGACCCTACTCCATCTGGTACTACTTTCATTCCGAACAGCGTTACGATTAATGGCGTCACGCAACCTGGAACAAATCCAAATAATGGTGTAAACGTTGGGACTGTAACTCCAGGACAAATTGTTACATTAACTTATCAAGTTACTGTAACTGAACTCCCACCAGACGGTATTATTAAAAACACTGCAACTGTCACTTACACATTCCAGCCAAACCCTAGCGAACCCCCTATTACTATTACAGATCCTACTCCAACTGTTGAAGTAGCCGTTATTACACCTACACCTAACCCAAATAAACTAGCAGACAAACAAATTGTAGATATAAATGAAATCATAACGTATACTGTAACCTTCCAAAATCGCGGATCAGTCCCTGCAACTTCCGTTATCATTACTGATCCGTTAGCAAACGGGTTAACGTTTCTTCCAGGTACTGTTGTAATAAATGGCATTCCAGATCTTGGAGCAAATCCTGTTGTAGGTATACCTGTTGGAACAGTCAATCCAAACGATACAATTACTGTTCAATTCCAAGCAAGAGTCACAAGTGTACCACCTGGTGGTATTATTCGAAATCAAGCAACTGTTACTTTCACATATGAACCAGGTCCTGGTGAACCTCCTATTACAATTACAGACCCTACTCCAATTAACACAACGAATGTAAATACAGCTATATTAAATCCGAAAAAAACAGCCACGCCGGAAACAGTTACTTTAGGTGATATCATTAATTGTCGATAGGTAAGTCTTTGAGGTTATCTCCAACTTTTCCCCCGATCCGCACGGTACGTGCCACTTTCACGGCATACCGCGGTCCACCTATATTGTAGTTTTCTTTTCATCTAATAATGATAAGCTCTAAGCAAACAACGCTAGTTGTTCATGTTCCATATCCACTTCATTTTGTGATTACATACAGATTTCCTCATTTTTGACTAATTTCCGCAATTTATTAAGTTTGCCTAACTGTTCCTCGTTGAGTTTTAATTTATTGAGGAATTGGTTTATGGTTTCTATATTGGTCGCGTGTATTAGTGTATGGACACTTGGCTTGATGATGGTAAGATTTTTGTAGCTGTCATCCCTTGTTTCACTCCATAATCGCTTATGGTGACAGTGGATGTCCCAAGGCGAGAGTTTCTCACCTGTTACACTGCATCTTCCTTTTTGTGCAATATAAAGAGAAATTCGATTATCATTGTATTCTATGGTTGCCCGTTCATTTATAACTGGGTTTTCTCTTAACCATTTCAGTTCCGCTTCGGTTATTTCTGCCAAGTTTTTGTGTATAAGGGCTCGTCCTTCTGCGGTGTATCTGTTAATAGATTGCTTTTTCATCATCGGTTTTTTGTGTTGAATATAGGAGATTGGTAAAATAGGACATTTCATGAGAAATCTCATCGCTTTTGACTTTAGGTATGGTTTAATACCTCTGTCTTTCCCTTTATATTTCCCTATATTCGTGTATCCGTTTGTGTTGCTTTTTCCTCTAATTTTTGACTTTGGGAATCTGTTATACATCATGTGACCAAGACTATGGTTCATTTTACTGAAATCCAGGGAAGCATGCGTTGCTATTTTATAATAGTTGTGCTTACCAATGACCATGCTGTTGTATATACTGATTCTCTTAATTGTTTCATTAGAGTTTGGGGTTCTCTGTATCCTTTTCACTTGTTTTGCTAAATCTTGTTTTGTTTTTTCCAGTGCTTTTGGAGAGATGTGTGTTACTGCAATGTATCGTGTGTTACCGTTCTTCTTACCTTTCTTTACAGCCTTAAGAGTGAAACCTAAGAATTCACTCTGTTGCTTTTTCAGATTGGTTACTTTAGACTTTTCGGTTGAGATAGGCAGTTTTAGACGTTCTTCTAACCACATTTGAGTTGCTTCGAAAATTTTCTCCGCATTCCTACGTGTATTTGTAAAGATTTTAAAATCATCTGCGTATCTTACGATATACATTGGTTTCATCTTGGATGTTTTGGATAGACAATATGTTACAGTGTCATTACTCCAAATCCCATCTTTCAATCTCGGCTTTACCTTCTTGGCTTTGAAAGTTTCCCATTGATTACTAATCCACCAGTCAAATTCGTTAAGGTTAACATTGGCGAGTAGTGGACTAAGGATACCACCTTGCGGGGTACCTTTGGTCGGAAATATCGTTTTGCCGTTAGGCAGTTGCACTGGCGCTTTCAATATTTTCCGGATAATGACTAGTAGTTGTTTGTCACGAATACCCAGTGTCCATAGTTGGCGCATGAGTTTGACGTGACTTACTTCGTCAAAGAATCCCTGAATGTCTATATCCACCACATATGTAAGGTTTTGCTGATTTACCCGTTTTGTTGCGTCTGCTATAGCATTTTCAGCACTTCTGTTTGGGCGAAATCCATGACTTCGGTTACAGAAGTGTGCTTCACAGATAGGCTCCATTACTTGTAAGATGCATTGTTGGATAATCCTATCCCACATACTTGGTATTCCCAGAGGTCTGGTTTTCCCATTGGGTTTCGGTATTTCCTTGCGCCTTACTTTCTGCGGTTGGTAGTTTTGAAAGCGTCTTTTTACTTCGTTCAAGAAATAGCTTTGTTCCATTCTCTCAATATCCTTAATGTTTACATTGTCACAAGCTGCTGTTTTACTCCCTTTGTTTCCTTTAATATTACGAAACGCGAGGAGTATATTTTCATCTGATATAATGATAGGCATTAAATTTTTAAAAGAATTTTTCTTTGTTGCCTTCTGGTATAAGTTATCTAAGAAAGTTTGGATACCGTAGTATTCGTTGTGTCTTAGTTTCTTATTCTTTGGCGTGGACTTAGTTCTATCATTCATGGTCTATCACCTACTCTCATATTGATTTGGTGACCTTTTGAGTCTTACCAGAATCCATGCAAGATTAGATGAAATTTCAGTTCCTACAAATAGGCTTGTGGCTGTTCCTCCAATTCCATTACAGAATCTTCAACGGTCGTGCCACTACTCTCACCACTATTAAGAATACTTCCCTCGGTTACCCGTTTCGTATTCAACTATATCCGCCGATAGAGTCATAGACCCAACGTTAGTGGCTTTCGACGTTCCGTTCAGACTATCGTTGTTTTAAAGATCTTTCAATCTCCGATTTAGGTGCTTGCTTTACCCCGTGTCTAGCTCCGTTGCCTGTAACAACGTTAGGATTGGTCACTATGCGATGTTTCCAATCCATTAGACAAGTCTTATTTTCAGACTCCGAATCATTTCTGACCCGTAAACCTATCGAGGTGTACATTCGCAAGTTCGTCAGTGTTTACACATTCTCACCTTGTCGGTTGACAGCATACGGTACTTAGTTAGTTCCAGCCGGTTTATTATTCCTGCTGGCTTTCGGTTATCCATATAGACACTACGAACCGTAACCGCATGTTTTACCCTGCTTCCAACATCTCACTCTGCCGAGTGTATGCAGTTGGGAATCTCACTGGGAGAGTTTCGGGGCGTTACTCCTTCATTCCTCTCACTCGCCTGAACAGTTATCCTACTCTTTATTGTTTTCGATGTTTCTACAATTAAGAATAGTCCTCGTTGTCGCCTATGCTCCCGCATTACTTACTCGAGAACGTCTCGCACCGTATACGATTTCTCTCCAAAATACAGGTACCATTCCTGCTAATCATATACTTGTAACTGATACAATTCCTATCGGTACTTCGTTCATCCAAAATAGTGTAACAATTAACAACGTGCCGCAACCAACTGCAAATCCATCAGCAGGCATCCCAATTTCAACACTTGCTCCTTCTGAATCCGCAACGATTTCTTTCCGTGTCCTAGTTACTTCAATTCCACCAAGCGGAGAAATTCAAAACCAAGGTAACGTTTCCTTCCAGTACCAACCCGATCCTACTAAACCACCTGTATCCGTTACTACGCCTACACCTACTACAATTACTCCTGTAAACGTTGGGACTATTAATCCGATAAAAACCGCTGATAAATCCATCGTTTCAGTAGGTGATACGATTACATTTACTATCACATTCCAAAATGAAGGTACGATTCCTGTCACTGACATTTCTGTTACAGACTCACTTCCTGTCGGCACATCATTCGTTCCAAATAGTGTCACAATTAATAACATTCCCGTTCCAAACGCAAATCCATCCACAGGCATTCCAGTCGGAACTCTTAATCCAACAGCATCCGTAACTATTTCATTCCAAGTACAGGTTATTACACTTCCAGCTAATAGAATGATTACAAATATCGCATCCATTACGTATACTTCTCAACCCGACCCGACTAGACCACCTATCACAACAACGACTACAACACCACCAATTACGATAGAAGTAAACCCTAATGAGCCAAACACATTTATTAAGACCGCAAATGTAAATAGCGCCCATCTCGGTGATTTCATCACATATACACTTACCTTTACTAACAATGGCACCATCCCAGTAAATAACGTACTCATTACCGACCCACTTCCTCCTGAAGTTACTTTCTATCCAAATTCAGTAACTGTAAATGGAGTAGCACGTCCCGGAACTAACCCAACTATCGGTATTCTTATCAATACTGTTAATCCAAGTGAATCCGTTGTTGTTCGTTTTATCGTTCAAGTAACAGCAGAGCCACGAAATGGTCTCATTCGAAATACCGCCCGCATTCGCTATACACTCAGACCAGATCCTACTAAACCACCGATTTCCGTTGATGAAACTTCAGAGCCAAACATTATTCCGTTTATCGGTCCGTTCGTCTCACCAAATTTAAATTGTTTCTTTAATGGGGAACGTTTTATCCGGCGCGGTTGGAATAGAAGATGTTAGCAATATAAAATAAAAAGACAGCGCCTTTGACGCTGTCTTTTTATTTTATACATATACAGTTTTTAAGTTAATTTCATATCTTTTTCATTATAAAAACCATCTTCTTTTTCCATTTCCTTCTGTAATTTCGTAAAGGAACGGTACATTGCAATTCTCCATGACACAATCATCGCAAATGCCAGTAAGAAGAACATACCACTAAGTTGTCCTAAATCAAGAGATTGGCTTAAGTATGTTTTAAATACAATCCGCACGACAAGTAATCCAATTAATATAAAAACAAATGCTTTGGAACGCTTCAAATAAATCTCTTGTCCTCTAATCTCAAATTTAGATGTTTTAATAAGAAAAATAGAGAAAAACAAACCGACGCCAATTGCTTCTAACATTTCTGCTGGAGTTAATCGAAATTCAGGAAAAACATACATCAACGCTCCCGTACTCATAAAAAATGGTGGAAGTATAATTTTTTTCAATGTTGCAGGTTTCTTAGCTGCTTTTAAACGAATAAACATCGCACCAACAGCCATACAAACAGCAACGATACTGGATAAAACAACTATGTTCATATTTTCTCATCCTTTTTTGTGGCTATATGCAAAATATACTTTCATTATATGCTTTTCCGTTAGTATTTCCAACATTTTCACAGAATAATACTAAAAACCCGTAAAACCACCAAATAAACTTGAGAAATATACGATAATTTTTGTCATCCAGTTAAAATATAAGAAGATACCCATGATAATCATAATGTATCCCCCGATTTTCATGAACTTCATACTGTTTCTTTTAATCCAAGACATTTTCGTAATAAAGAATGATAGTACGAAGAACGGGATAGCAAATCCAAGTATGTATGCGATCATATAAATCATTGCTGATTCTGGATTTGTTGCTGCTAATCCAATAACCGATACTAAAATAGGTCCTGTACAAGGTGTCCATCCTGCCGCAAATGCCAATCCAATTAGAACAGATCCAAAATAACCACTCGGACGATTCTTAAATGTAAATTTACGGTCTTGCATTAAAAACTTCGGCTTAAATACACCGACAATAATTAAACCGAACACGATGATAAATATACCACCTAACTGTCTAATTAAATCTTTATAATTCGTAAAAATGCCCCCGATAAAGCTTGTACCAAATCCAATTGCAATAAATATAATTGAAAATCCAAGTAAGAAAAACGCTGTATGTATCATACTTCTTTTGCGAAGCATTGCATTTTCTTCTTTCAACTCAGAAACCGACATACCTGTTATGTACGATAAAAATGCCGGATAAAGCGGTAAGCAACATGGGGAAATAAATGATAAAAACCCAGCACCAAACGCTAAAAAAATACTAATATCTTGCATTATTCCACTCCTCTCCTTACATATTGTAGCAAAAACATATAAAAATACTATGAACAATTCGTGAAATCACTTTTCCAACGTGATAATAAGAAAAACTATCCTTTCACACTTTTTCTAAAAAAACGTTTTCATTTCCTTCTATTTATATAGAAAAATCTCAATTACACTACAAAACCTCTCTAATGTTATTAACATAACAAAGGTAATATAGTTTCTCAAATGATTAGCATGTTATTCGTACGTTTATATACATATTGATTAAAAAATATTTTTTTCAAATGCTGTCTTTATACAATACAAACTTGATTTTACAATACTTCTATTATTACTAATTTCAAGATTATGCATAAATATCATACTTTTATTATTATTCTATAAAATGTCACACTTTTCTTTTATTTGACCCTTCATTTTTAATTTTGTATACTTCCCTCTAGTTATATATGTCCGTTACGGAACAATTTCATATAGATAGGAGGACTATTTCATGCTTCGTTATTCTCTTTTAGTTTTATTAGGAGCGTGTAGTTATGGGATTTTAGCTATTTTCGTTAAACTTGCATATGCAGAAGGATTTTCACTTGGAGAGGTAATTGGCAGCCAATATTTGTTCGGTTGGATTATTTTGCTTGCTATTACACTTCTATTTTCTAGACATCGTGTTCCATTAAAACAAGCTTTAATTTTATTCGTTGCAGGTACATCTGCAAGTTTCACTGGAATTTTTTATTATGCTTCATTAAAAACTGTACCAGCATCTATCGCCATTATACTTTTATTCCAATTCGTTTGGGTCGGAATTATTATTGAAGCAGTCGCAACAAAAACTTTACCTTCACGAGAAAAAGTTATTTCTGTTATTTTCTTACTTGCAGGTACATTTTTATCAAGTGGTTTACTAGAAAAATCAGCAGGTGATTTCGATACGACTGGAATTATATTAGGCCTATTATCTGCTGTTACATTTGCAACATACATTTTCGTGAGCGGAAAAGTTGCTGTTGAAGTACCTTCATTACCACGCGGTGTTCTTTTAATGGCTGGTGCTTTAACTTTAGTAATGATCGTATTCCCTCCAACATTTATTTTTAACGGTGCAATTTCTGAAGGACTTTGGAAATACGGTTTAGGTTTAGGAACATTCAGTATCGTCATTCCTTCTATCGCCTTTACAATTGGTATTCCAAAGATTGGTTCTGGCTTAGCGACTATTCTTGGCGCTGCGGAACTACCAGTTACAACAATTATGTCTGTATTCGTTTTAAAAGAAGCTGTACTATCTTCACAATGGTTCGGTGTATCACTTATTTTAATCGGGATTGCAATCCCGCAAATTGCCTATGCAATGCGTGGACGTTATCGTAAACATCATACACACAAAAAGTTGGCAGCATAAACGAGAGAGGATTTTCATTTGAGAATCCTCTCTTTTATTATTGTATACTTATAGTAAATACTTTATTTAAGAAAGAGGGCATTATAAGTGGCATCAAATCTAGAACAGTTAACTGATCAACTTATTTCTATTCGTAGAAATTTACATGAGAATCCAGAATTATCCTACGAAGAATTCGAAACGACGAAAGCTATAAAGAATTGGTTAGAAGAAAAAAACATTACAATTATCAATTCTAATTTAGAAACGGGCGTTATTGCTGAAATTTCGGGGAATAGTAACGGACCGCTTATAGCAATCCGTGCTGATATTGATGCCCTTCCTATTCAGGAAGAAACAAATTTATCCTACGCTTCAAAAATCCATGGAAAAATGCACGCTTGTGGGCATGATTTTCATACAGCTGCTATTATAGGTGCCGCTTATTTATTAAAAGAAAGAGAACCTTCCCTAAATGGAACTGTTCGCTTTATATTCCAGCCGGCTGAAGAGAGTAGTAATGGCGCTTGCAAAGTTATTGAAGCTGGGCATTTACATGGCGTACAAGCTATTTTCGGTATGCATAACAAACCTGATTTACCAGTAGGTACAATCGGTATTAAAGATGGTCCACTTATGGCCGGAGTTGATCGATTTGAAATTGAAATTCACGGAGTTGGTACACATGCAGCTGTACCAGATGCTGGGGTAGATCCAATTGTCGCATCCTCTCAAATTGTGATGGCACTACAAACTATTGTAAGCCGAAATATAAGTTCATCTCATAATGCAGTTGTTAGCGTCACAAACATCCATTCAGGAAATACGTGGAACGTTATTCCTGAAAAAGCAATATTAGAAGGTACTGTTCGTACTTTCCAAGCTGAAACACGCGAAAAAATTCCAGCCTTAATGGAACGTATCATTAAGGGCGTTTCTGATGCACTAGGTGTAAAAACAGAATTCCATTTTCATTCAGGTCCTCCTGCCGTTCATAATGATGAAATTCTTACTCATTTATGTACACAAACTGCACAGGAAATGTCACTAGACGTGATTACCCCTACTCCTTCCATGGCTGGCGAAGATTTCTCTTTTTATCAACAACACATACCAGGATCATTCGTCTTTATGGGAACGAGTGGTACACATGAATGGCACCATCCCTCGTTCACTATCGATGAACACGCATTGCCTATCAGCGCAAAATTTTTCGCTTTATTAGCCGAAAAAGCGCTTAAACAATTAACATAAAGAAAAGCCGTTAAGAGTGTGCTTAACGGCTTTTCTTTTAAGTTAAATCTCGTTTTAAAAATACAGTATAAGAAACCCCTAAAAATACGAATAAATAAAGTAGTAGCATACACGATGCAAACGGGAACGTTACTCCATCAATAAAGCTTCCATTCTTTGCAATACTGTATAAATCTGTGTTTGCTGGCAATAAATATTTCGCCCAATCATATCTAGTTGCTGCTAGTAATGCGATGTTTCCTGATAAAGCGAGAAATAGTGAAATACCAATCGCGCCTCCGCTAGATCTTGTTAGCACAGAAATCATAAATGCAAACGCTGCATACACAATCGTTGGCAACCACGATAAAATATAATACTTACTAGCCTCTACAAAAATATTTTGTTTTATAATATTTCCATCTTGGAAAATAAATTCGCTCCATGCAGGCTGCTGGAATTTATAAATAACAAGCCCACATAAAATGGAAAAAATCATATTAAATATAAACAATAACGCTGCAAATATGACAATTGCTAAAAACTTAGCTGTCAAAATTTTAAAGCGACTCGCTGGTCGTATCGTTAAAAATTTATATGTTCCCCAGCTATATTCATTCGCAAAAATTGTACTTGCATACACGAGGATAAACGGAAGTAATATTGGAAATACGATAAAGCCTGTATCTCTCATGAAAGAAAGTGGAGAACTACTTGCCGGTGCTGTATCTGTATCTAAATGCTTCATCTTAAGCTGATATTCCTTTACAAGCTCATCCCCAGATCGTTCCGCTAAAATTGCTTCTTTTTCCATGCCTAGCTTTTTCTCAATTTCTACAGTTCGTTCTGTATAATCAGCTTTCCATCCTTTTGTTTCCGGCTCCAAATACTTTACAGTAACCCATCCTAATCCGATTATTAATACTGCAATAACTGCAAATGGAATAATCGTTCGCTTTCGCTTAAATATTTTATACAATTCGTTATACACTAAATTAAACAATATCTTTTCCCCCTGTTAATTCTAAAAATTGCTCTTCTAACGTTTTTCTTTCTTCATATACACGATACACTTGAATGTTTTTCTCAAGCAATGTACGAATAACATTTGGGATTTCTTCATCTTTTACATGAATAAGTAAATCATTACCTTTTATTAAAACATCTTGGTCTAACATTTCTGCCGCTTTATTCGCATCATCTACGCGTATACGGATTGTCTCCATCTCTTCACTTTGATTATGCTGAATATTTTGCGTCGCGACATATTCTCCGTGCTGAATAATGATAACTCTATCACACATTAATTCAACTTCTGAAAGTAAGTGACTAGATACAAGAACAGCTTTTCCTTGTTCATGTGCAATTTTCTTTATGTACATTCTCATTTCATGTATTCCACTAGGATCTAATCCATTCGTTGGTTCGTCTAATATTAATACATCTGGATCATGAATAAGCGCTTGAGCAATTCCTAAACGTTGTCTCATGCCGAGTGAATATGCTTTTACTTTGCGGTCAATTACTTGTCCCATTCCTAACAATTTCACTACTTCATCGATACGTTCTTCTGTCACGTTCCCATTCATTCGTCCGAAATATGTTAAATTTTCATAGCCACTCAAGAAAGGATAAAATTCCGGTGTCTCAATTACTGCTCCAATTTTCGAAGCAGTACTTTCAAATTGTTGTTTTACAGATTGACCATCAATCCAGACTTCGCCCTCTGTCATACGAATCATGCCGACCATCATTCTCATTAAAGTCGTTTTTCCAGCGCCATTTGGTCCGAGCAAACCAACTACTTCACCCTTTTTAACTTCAAAACTAATATTTTCTACAAGTGTCTTTGAACCGATTCGCTTCGTTAACCGCTCGACCTTTACAATTGATTGTTCATTTGTCATTCTATACAACCTTTCCTTCCCATTCTTTGTCAGGTCTTTACACTGTAACATGATTATTTTTCTGTGTAAAATAGAAAAAGGCATGATTCCTCATGCCTTTTCCTTGAAATGAAACGAATTTTTATCTTGTAAACTTTGAACAAATCGAAAACATTGCACCATCGATAATAGAAGGATAACGATCATAATTATACTAACGACTACGATTGCATATATTGTAATCGGTGCACTATCTATCCCTTGTATTCCTGCTATTTTCATACAGATAATCGTAAACAATTTTAAAAATAACATCCCATTAACTAACCCAAACACAAACGCTACTCCATAAATAAATAATTGCTCCTGACATAATAAACATAGTACATCATTTCTCTTCCCATTCTCTGCTACATAAGATTTAATTTCTTCTTTCCTCACTTGCAGAAGAGAATACGTCATTTTATATGTAATAAACATACATATGAAAATGACTACGATAAACAACGTGTAAAAACACATTTGAAATAAAAGTATAGTCCCTAATTCCCCAACAACTACTTCATTAAATTGTAGCGATATCATAAAAAACAAAATCATAGTACTCATAGCAATCCACATGAATTGCTTCATCCTTTTGGCAGCAAATGTTCTTATATTTTTTCTCGCTAACCGACATAAAGACATAAAATTCTTCCCCTACCTTATTACATACGCATTCTATACTACTAGTGTATAAAAATATGACATTTTAAACATCGCACTACAATCGGAATTTCCTCTAAGTCTTTAGTCCTAGAACACAAAAACGAACATGTTTATCTCTTTAGTATAGAACTAAAAAAAAGAACACTAAAGCGGAAAGGCAATAGTATTGCCTTTCCGCTTTAGTGTTTAATGAGGTGTACTTTTTAATAACTTAATTAATCTCATCCTCAACTTCTATTCTTTTCTTCTCTCTTGCAATTTTTAAAAACTCTAAAAGCTCTGGATTGCTATTCATTTTTTTGTAAGCTACTGACATTTCTGCAACAAAATTAGAATCATATAGTTCTTTATATACAACTTCTGTTTTATATAATTTATTTGCCGATACGGGTATGACTGTAATTCCAATCCCTGCTGCTACAAGTCCCATAACTGTTTGATATTCCGTCGCTTCTTGTACGATACGCGGACTAAACCCGACGTCGCGGCAAAGTGATAAAATTGTATCGTATAACGCTGGCCATACTGGTCTCGTAATAAATACAAACGGTTCATCTCGTAAATCTTCTATATGTATTTCATCTTTCTCTGCAAGTGGATGAGCCTTCGGTAAACATAAAGTACACGATAGTTTTTGTATCGGCTCTAATTCTAATAATTGTGTTGGGATTGGTGGACGCAAAAATCCAATATCAATACGATTATCATGAAGTGCATACACTTGATCTGGAGTAGATAATTCATGTAATGCAACAGACACCCTCGGAAATTTCTTTCTATACTCCCTTACGATAGATGGTAAAATATCATATATCGCCGCACCTACAAAACCAATTGAAAGTGAGCCCACTTCTCCCCTTTGGGCACTTTGTGCAATTTCTACCGCTTTTTCAATTTGTTCGAATGCTTTTTTTACTTCTTTCAAAAACATTTCTCCAGCTTCTGTTAATTCAACCTTTCTCTTCGTTCTTGAAAATAACATAACTCCCATTTCTTTTTCTAATTGCTGAATTTGTTGACTAAGCGGTGGTTGTGTCATTTGTAAACGAGCAGCCGCCCGTCCAAAGTGTAACTCCTCTGCCACTACAACAAAATATTGCAAATGCCGTAATTCCATTTTGGACACCCTTTTCCATTTCAATTAATACGTCTAATATATTAATAACATATAATTTATATATTAGACAAATTTTTTGAATGAACGTATAGTAGAATTTGTTAATTCTTTTTTACAATTTTTATGTAAAAAAAGAAAGAGGTGGTTACTGTATGAAATGGTGGAAATTAAGCGGACAAATTTTACTATTATTTTGTTTCGCTTGGACAGGTGAATGGATTGCAAAACAGGCACACCTCCCAGTTCCAGGAAGTATTATCGGTATTTTTTTATTATTAATTTCATTAAAATTTAACCTAGTGAAAAAAGAGTGGATACAGGACGGTGCAGACTTTTTATTAAAAGAACTTATTTTATTTTTCATTCCTTCTGCAGTCGCTGTCATACGCTACAAAGATACACTATCACAATACGGAATCGATCTCATCTTAATTATTATGATTAGTACACTTTGTGTCACTCTCGTTACAGGACTCTTAACAGAATTGCTACTAAAGCGGAAAGGATCCGTGCAATGATCGGTTTTCTTTGTTTACTATTAACACTATTCACATATTGGATATCGAAGAAAATGTATAAACGCTGGAATTGGAGCTTACTTTCTCCTCTTCTCGTCTGTCCTATTATTTTAATCGCTTTATTACTCGGACTAGACACATCTTATGAAACGTATGAAACTGGAGGCCAATGGTTAACAGAATTATTAAAACCTGCAACAGTTGCTTTTGCATGGCCAATCTATAAATACTTTGATTTACTCAAGAAACATGGAATGGCTATTTTACTTAATGTCATTGTCGGTTCGTTTCTATCAGTTATTACTTCAGCACTACTAGCAAATTATTTTCAAATTGATTCATCGTTAGAACATAGTTTAGCACCTCATATTGTAACGACACCAATTGCAATGGCCATTTCAGAAATGATTGGTGGTATGTCACAATTAACAGCAGTATTTGTTGTTTTAACTGCGTTAACAGGAGCATTGCTCGGACCTTCTCTCATTCGTATATGCCGTATTAAAACAGCAATTGCAAAAGGTATTATGTTAGGAACGAGCGCAAATGGAACCGGCACATCAAAAGCATTCGAAATCGGTCCTGTAGAGGGAACGATCGCAAGTTTATCTATGCTTTTAACTGCAGGAGCTAGTTTAGTTATCGTTCCGCTTTTCTTATCGTGGATACATTGAAAAAGCAAGTGTTTACACACTCGCTTTTTTATTTATGTATTTGTTTAAAATCTCATAATCCTCCGGGAAAGATAGCGTTAATTCCTTCATTTCATCTATCCCCTTCCAAGCAATTTCATGTATTAACTCATCAGGATTTTGGATTTTCATACTACCGCCTATTCTTTTTACGATATAATAATGAACGTATACAGGAACCCCATATGTAATCGCTTCTTTTTCGTATATTTTACTTACAACTTCCACATTGTAGCCTGTTTCTTCCCAAACCTCTCGGATACAACATTCCTCTAATGTTTCTCCTTTTTCAAGTCCTCCACTTGGGACGGACCACCTTTTTTCTTCACCCTTTTGTCCTTGTAATACCATTAAAACTTCATTTCTTTCATTTACACATACTGCTGCACAGCCTATCCATCTTTCCATATACATCCCTCCCCTACTACTATTCGGTTCCTTTTTCCTTTTCTCCTTGAAAAAAGAGGAAAAAAGGAAAACGATGACGAAAATTTACATCAACTTCATAGGCAGTTCCTTCTTAGAAATTAAAAACGGAAGGATGAAAGCATGATTTCTAAATATGTTGTAGAATGTGTCTTTTGCGAAGAAAATCGAAAACCTCGCCAGGCTATCGTCACAGTTCCAGCTACTACTCAGCTACTAGCTATTGAAAAAGTGCGTGCAGAGTGTAAACGTCGTTTCGGAAAAGCTTTATTATTACAAACTGAAATTAAAGAAGAAATAGTTTTTGAACAAAAAGAAAGCTGACCATAAATTGGTCAGCTTTCATATCCGATCATATTTTCACATGAAGATTAGGGGCATCCTCTTTAAGGATCGGGATTTTCCCATTATGTACGTTCCATAATGGTCATCGAACAATATATTTCTATACAATTAAATATTGAATAGAATAGGGCAAAACTTGTTCGCATTTTTAGAAAAGGGATAGGGATATAATTCAAGTAGTACTTCGAATACTCGAACTTTACACTCATTATATTAAAGCAAATCCTTTTATATGGGAAATATGAATTACTTACATAATTCATTCGTAAAACATATTAGTTTGCTATATTATTTTTATTCCATGAATAACATGCATCCAGCTAGAACTGGTGTCATAATCATTGAAAACTTCAAAAGCATACTTGGTGCATAATTTGTAAACTTCGCCCCAATATACGCTCCTAACATCGTCCCAATTAATACTTGCAATAATAATATATGATCTAGGTAGCCTTCTGAACTATATCCTAGCCCACCTCCAATCGCAATTGGCAATATAACCAGCATTGTTGTTCCTACAGATTGCTGGATCGTTAACCCTAATAGAAACATTAATCCAAGTTGAATAAATGGTGCAGAACCTATCCCGAATGAACCAGCCATCATTCCAGTGACTAATCCAAGACATATACATTTCATTATGTTCTCTTTCGAAAAATCTTTAATCTCTGCTAAAAGTAACTCTTCCCTATTTTGAAACTTAATTAATTTAATAAACATAAAAATTGCAGATAAAAATAACATCCCAGCTGTAAACCAATGAAGAAGATGTCCTGGTATAAGTGAACCAATTTTTGAACCGATATAAGAACCAAGCGCTCCACATCCCCCAACAATCCCGCCTATAGTAAGTACTACATTTCCTTCACGATAATGACTTATAACCCCAGATAATGTCGTAAATGCCATAGCAGTTAAAGACGTTGCAAGTGCAACGTGAATAGGAATATGGAATACTAAAGTGAGTATTGCGATAATAAACCCGGCTCCCCCAGCTCCAACAAACCCTAATAAAATCCCCATTACTAACATCGTTATAATAATTGCCACATACTCTCCCTCCAGTAAGGCAATTATCCACCATATTCTTTCTTCTACACAAATAAAAAGCATCCATCTAGGATACTTTTTATTTCCATACTATGTACTTAATCTTGATTAATCAAAATAACCGCGGGGCCAGCGACTACTACTCCAGCTACTTCGATTTTTTCAAATTCCTTTACTGTAATAGATATAACGCCTTCTCTTTCCATCAATTCTTTACTCAGGACATCAGTCGGTATAGCTTTCACCGTCTTACCTCCTTTTCATTTATACAATATGCCAAAAACAACTTAACGCATCTATATATATGCATCACCTCCGCTTTCATTCCTTATTCCCTTCAAAACCCTTCTCTCCCTTCCATAACGTATTGAAAAATAAAAAAGCACTCGCAATCGCGAATGCTTTTTCATTATTTACTTTCTATTACTTTTAACATTCTATTAATAAATGCTGCCGATTCCCCACGCGTTGCAGAACCTTTCGGCATAAATTCATTATTTTCATTTCCTTTTACAATACCTAATCCATAAACACGTTGTACAGCTTGTTTATCATATGCTAAATCTTGATCTGAGAATGGTAACGAGACTAAGTTACCTTTAATTTTTTTATATTGCAGTGCACGGTCAATCATGATAACAGCTTCATCTCGTTTAATCGTATCGTTTGGAGCAAATATACCATTTCCTCTACCACTTATTATCCCAGCACTTGCTGCACGATTAATACCATCTATTAGCGATGGATGTGCTGTATTTAAGTCATTAAAATTCGATGATCCTTCAGGTAGCTGCAATGATCTTGATATTAAATTTGCAAATTCACCACGTGTCACAAGGCGCTCTGGCCAATAAGAACCTTTTCCATCTCCAACCATAATACCGCGCTTATCTAATTCACGAATGTCTGCTTCATACCAACCACCCGTTATATCATCTTTATGGTTCGCATCATAATAAACTTTTGTTCCTTGTAAGAATGGTTCCCACCCATTATTTTTAATCATAATGGCTGGACAAATCTTCCCACTCCAAAATTGATGTTTTTTCACATTTTCTAAAGGAATATTTAATTCCCCCATTAAATAAGCTGCTAGTTTACGAGCATTTTCAACAGCTTTATTATAATCACCATCTTCGTTTACAGCAATTTCAATCGCAATTGATTCTCGATTCCCAGTTCCTTCTGCCCCATCTCCTGCATGCCAAGCATTTTCGTTTAATGGCAGGTGTTGATAAATCTCTTTATCGTCTACCGTAAAGTGCCACGACGCTGAACGATCTTCCGTTCCCGTTGCTTGGTTATATAAATATATCGCATGGTTTCTAGCATTTGCCCCAACACTATAATTATCGGTCTCATGAATCGTAATATACTTCGGGTTCATCGCATAACCTGGACGAATATTTTCATTTCCTTTTGGTACAATCATTTCTTTTAAAGGTACACCATAAATATCCGTTGTTTTCTCTTCTATTGGCGCAACATACATAGCTGCTGCACGTTTTGTACGTGTTGGTGCTGCATCTTGTATAAGTGAAGCTTTTGTTCCTTCAAATTTTGCTGAAGGTGAATGAATCCATTTCATCTCATTATTTATTTTTACTTGGAACCATTCTCCCGCCTGTCCAATTGCTTGAATAGTTTGCGGCTCCAGTACATTTTCTTCTTTGTATGAAGTAAATGGTTCAGAGTAAGTAGAGCTTTCTTCATTAATAACTAACTTTTCACTTAATAACGGGTGAATTTCTTTAACCTCTACATTTCCATCACTATTTTGTATCCACCCCGTTCCCGATGAAGTTTGAACATAGTAAGCGTTTCCTTTTCTCTTCTCAGCTTTTACGACTTGATTCGAAATACGAATCCCTGTCTCTTTTTGAAAATTACTAGAATCGTATAAAGGTACTTCTTTCACTATATGTACAAGAAACTCACCTTGCACTTCACTTCTTACTCCTTTATCTTCCCCTCGACCATCTTCATCTTTCATATGGTTTTCAATACTTTTTAAAGCTTGTTCATCAGATGAAACTGTAACAGTTTTTCCAAACTCATTAGCATAGGAATAATTTGGAATCGTTACCATACTAAATACAATTGATGCAGCTAAAACATTATAAAATCCTTTTTTCATCATAATACTTAACACGCATATCATTAAATTCGTGTTAAAATTTCCCTCCTCAACCAAAATATAGATTATCTACTAAACTATTAAGCAACATAACCATTTACAATATAACAGACTCATTTCAATTCGTATAGATAGGAATGACTACTATTTGCCTACATTTACTATATTGGAATATAAAAAGAAGCTATAATATATAGCTTCTCTCTACGTTTCTTCAATCGTTATGCACCTTATATTCCACAACTTTACCATCTCTATCAAATTGTAAAACAAGATGTTCACTATCTATGGGAATAAAGCCACGTTCAGTTCCAAGATAGTACGAAGTGATAACCCCGTTTTCTCCATTTCTCGTTTCAGTAGGCGTTCCTAATAATTGTGTAATTTCTTCATTTGATTTTCCTGTTAATTTATATTTTTGCAATAGATCATCTACCATATGTACCCGTTTATCTTCAGCATGTAACCACCGATCTTGTTTAAACTTGGAAGTGTACGTATGCATACTTAATTGTGCCGTACATACTACTAACGGAATAAGTGCTACTATTAACACTCCCGACATTTGCTTCTTTTCTTCATTACGATTTTTAGCAACATATAAGATCGACTTTTGAATCATAACTAATAAAACAAATGGCATGGCTATTATAAAAATGCTCGTTACACTTAATGACGTATGAGCCATACCAATAATAAACATAAAAGCAAGATACATGAGTATATACAAACAAATATAAACATACAAAATACCCCTTAATATAACACTCAGAAAGCCCACCTCTTTTTAATTCATTATATAATTCATTCGATTAATGGTTTCTCGAAGTTTTTCCAACTCTTGACCTGTATATATTACTTTCCCCGTTAAGAATTCATTTCTGAAGAACGATACAATTTGCTCTCTATCTTTTAATCTCGGCGTTTTTTCTTCAGAAAGATCTAGCACTTCTTTCCCATTCTCATTATAAAAATATACAATCGGATTTATGTTTTCCTTTACAATATCAACTTGCATTTCTTTCAAACAATTGTATAGAATATGAGATAGTTTCTTCGCTCTATATACTGGGTTCCCTTCATTTTTCACTTGTATCGTTAATGAATCTTCACCTGTAATATATTCAAACGTCTCTTCTTTCTCTATCTCTTGTTGATACTTGCCAATTTCATCAATCATAAATGAATATGTACTAGCATTTTCTTTCGTTAAGCCATGAATTAATTTCCCTGTCCATTCTTTCGTTTCAAGTACATACATACCCGTTTTACTTAAAACAAGATGATGAATTCGAAAATCATTTCTTCCATGCTGATTCCTCATAAAAACATTCGGCATTATATGAAATTCATTATCTAGTATTATGCCTTGCTCTACGAAGCCACGCTTCATATATTGTAATGTTTCGTGCGTACTCACTTCGGCTCCATTTTTCGTATACTCTCGCAAATCTGCAATTAACTTTTGAAACATATGTATTTCGTTACTATGTTTTTCTTGCATTTCACTGCGTTCTTTACTATGTTGCACAGCTAATTGATTTTTCATCATACGCATATTTTCAAGTTCTCTAGCTGCACTTATTTGTAAATCATTGTATTTTTTCTGTTCCATATTTTTTAATGTATTTTGCTGCTCTTTATGTTCTGTAACCGTAGCTGCAATTTCATTTTCGTACGTTTCAATTGCTTGTTTCTTTTCAAATTCCGCTTGCTGGCTCTCTGATTCTAGCTGTTTATTTTTATAAAACAGCACGAATACTGCAGCTAATAATAATAAAATTACACCTATTAGCACATAATCCATATTTTTTCTCCTTTATTTCATTTTCAATTATTTTTTATAAATATATCTATTATAGTATACTATGGTTTCGATATAGACCTTGTAAAAGTTGTATATTTTTAATAAAAGGTACCTCTGAAGAGATACCTTTTATTTCCACTCTATTGTACACCATACTGAATATAACTTGAATCGTAGTATACCCATTGATTTGTCCCTAAGCAAAGCCATCCATCTTGCTTACTCCATACTCGATACGATTCACCATGATGTAACTGTCTTATAACATTTCCATTTAATGATGGAGCATCACGTAGATTTACATTATCACCAGTAATAGTCGCCACATAATGTTTATACTGAATATAACTCGAATCATTATATACCCACTGATTTGTCCCTAAACAAAGCCAACCACCCTGTTCTCCCCAAACTTCATATGCTTCGCCACGATTCAATTGGCGAATTACACTAGACTGTAAAGATGGTCCACTTCTCAAATTCACATTATCTCCATTAATTATAACAACTCCGTACACTGGAGTTGCATTATTAAACGGGGAAACATTACCTCCACCACTTGCTCCATTCCCTTGTAAAGCTTCTAATGAAACTGCAGCTGATACATCACAATTTCCTACGCCTGAAATTTGTCCAGAATCTGTGTACTGCCACGCTGTCCACTCTGTCCATCCACCAGCATCAGCAGGCGGTGTACTCGAGTATCTAGCAATCCAAAGTGGAATATCACTTAATCCGCTAATTCCGAACTCATTAATATACCAAACTCCTGTATATAACATTACATCTTTTCCAGTAGCCTGTTTCACATAATTTATGAAGCTTCTTGCCCAATTCGATATAGCGCTACCAGTTAAATTACTGTTGCTCGGATCTGTTGGTGATTCTAAATCCAGAACTGGCATTAAGTCTGTGTGGTTACTTTGTAATATACTCACAAAATATTTCGCCTCTGAAATTGCATCATTTTGTTCTGGGCGTGCAAAATGGTATGCACCGATTAATACATTCGCATTTCGTGCTGCTTGTACATTCTTAGTAAAAGTAGGATCAATGTAATTTACACCTTCTGTCGCTTTTGCATACGCCGCTGAAATACCGGATCCCTTCACTGCATTCCAATCAATATTCCCTTCCCAATGAGACACATCAATAAACGTAATATTTGAACTAGATCTATCTTGCATATAAAAGCTCCTATCAATTTTTTCATTTCGTATACATACAATATGTACAACTTTATTAAAGGGTGACGACGTTTATACTATAGACATAAAGAGCAAACATATTTTATAACCAAAGTAAAAAAGCCTTGTAATTACAAGGCCTTTTGTAAACTTCCTTTATTTTGTAGTAAATACATATTATAATACAATCCTTGTTCACTCAGTAATTCTTGATGCGTCCCTCTTTCTACTATCTCTCCATCGTGCATAACAAAAATTTGATCTGCATCTTGTATGGTAGATAATCTGTGCGCAATCGCTATCGTAGTCCGTCCTTTTCGCATTTGCTGTAACGCTGTTTGGATTGCATCTTCAGTTTCTGTATCAATATTTGCTGTTGCTTCATCTAATACTAACACTTTCGGATTCGTTGCTATCGTTCTAGCGAAAGCAATTAATTGTCGTTGACCACTAGAAAATGCAGCTCCTCTTTCTACTACTTCCGTTTCATACTGCTCTGGTAATTTTTCAATAAACGTATTCGCTTGCACAAATTGTGCCGCTTCTTTTACTTCTTCATCCGTAATTTCTTCATTATACATACGAATATTTTGTTTTACATTTCCCGCAAATAAAAATGCATCTTGCAATACAAGTCCTATTTTCTTTCTAATTTCTTGTTCTTCAAATTTCTCTAACTCTACACCATCTATTACAATATTTCCGGAATTAATATTATAGAATCTCAGTAATAAATTCATAATAGTACTCTTTCCGCTGCCAGTGTGCCCAACGAAAGCAACCGTTTGCCCTTGTTTCACGTGAAAAGATACATTTTTTAAAACATCACGTTTTCCATCGTACGAAAAAGTAACATTTTTAAATTCAATATCTCCATTAATAACTTGAGGATTTCCATCCCCTTTTTGAACTGGCGCTAAATCTTTCTCATCCATTAAATGAAATACACGTGATGATGAAACCAGTGCCTGTTGGAAAAATGATAATTTCATCATCATCTCATTTACAGGCTGGAAAAAACGATGTATATAGTTAACAAACGCATATAAAACGCCTACTTCAACAGGACTCTTCAAAGCATCAATTCCAAATAAACCAAGTACTAACGCAATAGCTACAATATGAACTAAATCAGTTGCTGGACGTAAAAGCAATGCATCTAACTTTAATGTACGTCGCCCTGCACTATAATGTTTATTATTCACTTCTTCAAATTCTTTTCTCATGCGCTTTTCTTGTCTGAACACTTGAACAATATTCATCCCTTGAATGGACTCGTTTAACTTTGCATTTAACACACTTAATTGATTACGGACTTCTAAATAAAAAGCTGCACTTTTCCGGCGATATAGCACCATAATCGCAAACATGATCGGAATTAATACGAGAGAAAATAGCGCTAATTTTACATTTAATAAAAACATCGCTACTAAAATCCCTGCTAAAAATACGATATTTTTAACAAATGTTGATAATACACTGACATAAAAATCTTTAATTGCTTCTGTATCATTCGTTATGCGCGATACGAGCGTACCAATCGGCGTACGATCAAAGAAACTTAATGACAACTTTTGAACATGCTCATATACTTCAACACGCATATCTTGAACAATTTTAAAAGCAATATTTTGAAAATATAACAAGTCTAAATAAGTAAATAATACTTTTAATAAGTGAGCAACAATATACACTACAAATAAAGTAACAAGTGCTGATTGATCAAAGTTACGTGGTACTAAGTGTTCATCAAGAAATTGTTTAATTAAAAAAGGACCCATCATTTCTGTTACAGTTGCACCAACTAGAAATAAAAATGCTAATGCTAACAGTCCTTTATATGGCCTCATATAAGACAGTAATCTTCTTAAATCGCTCTGTTTTTTCTCAGCCATCATACGCCTCCTTTCTCGACTAATGCTTCTAACTGCTGGCTTTCATACATTTCTTTATACCAACCATGTTCTTTCATTAGTTGTTCATGTGTACCTCGTTGTACAATTCTACCTTCATCCACAACAAGAATAAGATTGGCATGCTGAATTGCACTTAAACGATGGGCAGTAATAATTGTCGTTTTCCCTGCTCTTTCCCTCTTTAAAGCATTTAAAATTGTTTCTTCTGTTTTTGCATCTACTGCTGATAAACAATCATCTAAAATTAAAATTTCAGCATTCGTTAATAAAGCACGCGCAATAGAAATCCTCTGTTTTTGACCTCCAGATAACGAAACGCCTCTTTCTCCTACTACTGTTTCATATCCTTCTGAAAATTGGAGAATATCATTATGAATACAAGCAATCTCTGCGGCCCGAGTAATTTCATTATATGTAGCATCCGCCTTTCCAAAGGCAATATTCTCCCCAATACTTGCTGAAAATAAAAAATGATCTTGCGGCACGTATGAAATGGCAGAACGGACACCGTAAAGTGTTACATCGCGAATATCCCGCTCCCCAACTTTTAACTCACCATTAAAATGATCATACTCACGTATTAAACATTTTAATAAAGTCGTTTTCCCTGCACCTGTACGTCCTACAATCCCTAACGTTTCCCCCTTCTTCAAATCAAAGTGAATATCCGTTAAATGTAACAGTTCATTTTTCTTATACGAAAACGAATCGACCGCAAATGAAATATCACCGCTCGCTATTGTATGCACAGCATTTTCTCTATTTACTACATCTGATTTTTGTGAGAGGATTTTTTCTACACGGTCATACGAAGCACGCCCACGCTCCATAATATTAAACAGCCATCCAAACGCTAACATCGGCCAAACGAGAGTACCTAAATATGTCGTAAATGTAACGAGATCACCTACTGTTAATTCACCTCTCACAACTAATACTGACCCGTAACATACTGCAATTAAAAAAGAAAAACCTACGATAAGAGCGATTGTTGGATCAAATAACGAATCAATACGTGCAACTAACATATTTTTATGTACGACATCTTCTGATTTTTTTCGGAACGCTTGTAAATCTTCTTTTTCTTGTCCAAGCGATCGAATTACCTTCATCCCACTCATACTCTCTTGCACTTTATCATTGATTTCCGAAAACGATTGCTGTGCTTTATGAAACCTTTTATGTAATAAAGTGCCGTAATAATTTGTCGATATTGCTACAATCGGCATTGGAATTAAGCTTAACAATGTTAACTTCCAACTAATTGTAAAACCCATCGCTACGAGTACACACCCTCCAACAGCTAATGAATCAACAAGTGTTAAAACACCCGCCCCAGCAGTTTGCTGAATTGCTTGAATATCATTGGTCGCGTGCGCCATTAAATCACCTGTGCGATTTGACTGATAGAAAGATGGACTCATCTTTGTAAAATGTTCATACAAATTTTTCCGTAATTGGCGAGCTAACTTTAATGAAGACCCAAAAATCATAATGCGCCACACGTAACGTAATATGTACATCGTAATACCTACGAGTACTAAGAGTACAACCCATTTTAGTAACTTATCAGTCGTTAATGTTCCATCGTTAATTTCATCTACAACAATCCCAATCACTTTTGGTGCTACAAGTTCTAAAAGTGCGACGCCAAATAATAAAATAATTCCGGTTATGTACGCTCGTTTTTCTTGTTTAAAAAACCACGCTAAATTCATAAATACTTTCATATTTTTCCTCCTCCCTTAAAATGAGCGATGTTTTCAGTTTACCAAAAATACAGAATTTTTAAAAGTTTTAAACTCTGTCTATATCAAAAAGAAAAGACACTCTTAGCGAGTGTCTTTTAGCGCTTATTTCATTTGTTGCTTGTTCATCGCGCTCATCATTTGATTGATTTTCTTTTGGGAAGGTTTTTGTCCCATTTGCATCATCATCATTTTTAACATTTGTTCGTTAATTGGTGGATTTTTTTGTAAGTAATTCATCATGTATTTGCGGGCAATGAAAAATCCTAACGCCACGCCTGCTACTAGTGCTACTACGCCCACTAGAATACCTAACCAAATTGGCATATATTTTCCTCCTTCATGTTGTCTACCTTACAGTGTACTAAAACCTTTTCAATAAGACAAGATACAATTCGACATTTTTTACACATATGTTCGTACTTGTTTTAGAGGATTCAGCCATCCGTACTTTGTATTTTCATAATCCATAGCTAAAAATGTTAATTCACACTTCCGAAGCACCTCAAAGAAAGTCGTTTCCATAGAAACATTTCCAGAGGTATTCATGCGAATATAGTGTGGTTTCACCATTATTTCGCCATATTCTGCCCCTGTATAAAGTGTATGTGTATGATGTGTTCGATCATATTTACCAAGAACGCGCAAAGCTTGTTCTAATTTATGATGAATTTTCATTACTTGTAATGGCATCGTTATATACATCATTTGTTTATATAGCACTTTTTTCTCCGAAAGGGACCCAGATTCTGAAAATCGAGCAAATAAATCAAAAAACAAATATTCACGACCAAAGTAAGCTTTCGCAATATCCTCTTGAATTAAATACAATTCATACGTTTTCATCTTTCGCCTCCCAATCTGGACAACCTTTTCTCTTCATTATATAGAAGAAATTTTGCAATGATTGTCTGACTGCGGAGAGAGAAAAAACTTTTTCTGTCGAAAAAACTCATTTACATAGAAAAACCTCTCCATGCCGGAGAGATTTTTCTAAAATCATTAAAGCATTTCTTTTACTTTACGAACAACGTTCTCTACAGTAAATCCATACTCTTCCATAATCTTCTCACCAGGAGCAGAAGCACCGAATGTATCGATACCTAACACATCTCCTTCAAGACCTACGTAACGGTGCCATCCGAATGTAGCACCCATTTCGATTGCGAAACGTTTTGTTACTGCTTTTGGTAATACCGATTCTTTGTACTCAGCAGTTTGAGCTTCAAAGCGATCCATAGATGGCATGCTGACAACAGATGCGTCAACACCGTCTACTGCTAATGCTTTTTGAGCCTCAACAGCTAGACTTACTTCTGATCCAGTTGCAAGTAAGATTACATCAGCTGTTTCTTTCTTGCTTGCAGAAACTACATATGCACCTTTTGCTACTTTTTCATACGTATCGTCTTTTGCACCTTCTAATGTTGGAAGATCTTGACGAGTTAATACTAAAGCAGTTGGTTTGTTTGTAGATTCTAGAGCTAATCTCCAAGCAGCAACAGACTCGTTACCGTCAGCTGGACGAATAACAGATACATTTGGCATTGCACGTAGCGCCGCTAATTGCTCGATTGGTTCATGTGTTGGACCATCTTCACCAACAGCGATACTGTCGTGTGTGAATACATACGTTACCGGCAATTGCATTAATGCTGCAAGACGAATTGCTGGACGTAAGTAGTCAGAGAATACGAAGAACGTACCACCGTAAGTTTTTAAACCACCATGTAGTGCAATACCGTTCATTGCTGCACCCATTGCGAACTCACGTACACCGTACCAAATGTTCTTACCGCTGTAATCATCTCTTGTAAAGTCTTTTTCGTTATTCATGTATGTTTTGTTAGAACCAGCAAGGTCAGCTGATCCACCGAAGAATGATGGTACAGATTCTGCAATTGCATTAATTACAGCACCAGAAGAATTGCGAGTTGCTGCTTTTGATCCTAATTCATAAGTTGGTAAGTTTTGCTCCCAACCTTCTGGAAGTTGACCGTTCATTGCTGCTTGGAATTCGTTTGCTAATTCTGGGTATGCTTGTGCATATTCACCTAGCATAGTGTTCCACTCTGCTTGCGCAGTTTCACCAACATCTTGTACTGTTTTACGGAAGTTGTCGTATACTTCTTCTGCTACGTGGAAGTCTTGCTCAGCAGTCCAAGCATATGCTTCTTTCGTTAATTTTGTTTCTTCTACACCTAGTGGAGAACCATGTGAAGCTGATTTTCCTGATTTGTTTGGAGAACCGAAACCAATTGTCGTTCTTACTTCAATTAGCGTTGGGCGTTTTTCGTCAGCTTTCGCTTCTTCGATTGCTTTTGCGATAGCTTCAATATCGTTTCCATCCTCAACACGGATTACTTGCCATCCGTATGCTTTGTAACGATCTTCTACACTTTCAGAGAATGAACGATTTAAATCGCCATCTAATGAAATATCGTTTGAATCGTAAAGCACAACAAGGCGACCTAATTGTAAATGAGCAGCTAATGAAGATGCTTCAGCAGAAACGCCTTCCATTAAATCTCCATCACCACAAATAGCGTATGTATAATGATCTACTACATTATACGCATCACGGTTATATTTAGCAGCTAAATGTCTTTCAGCCATTGCCATACCTACAGCAGTTGAAATACCTTGTCCAAGTGGACCAGTAGTTGCATCTACACCAGGTGTATGACCGTACTCAGGATGTCCTGGAGTTTTGCTTCCCCATTGACGGAAGTTCTTTAAGTCATCCATTGTTACATCATAACCAGATAGGTGAAGTAGGCTGTATAATAACATTGAACCATGACCTGCTGATAATACGAAACGATCACGGTTAAACCACGTTGGGTTATTTGGATTGTGTTTCATAAATTGAGTCCATAATGTATAAGCCATTGGTGCTGCACCCATTGGCATTCCTGGGTGACCAGAGTTTGCTTTTTCAATCGCATCGATGGATAATGTGCGAATCGTGTTGATAGAAAGTTGTTCGATTGAATGTGACATGCTATTCTTCCCTTCGCTTATATTAGTAAACGTTTTATACATTTATATGATAGCTTCCCACGCAAGATTATACAACATGTATCGACAAATATGTTGATGTTTTTTTGATTTTTTATAAAAAAATCAATGTTTCCGGGAATGTATGGGCATTCAATATGACATACTTTTTCATTATTTTTATTTTAAAAAGAAAGAGAATTATCTGTATATTTATACATATATACAAAACCCTTCTATACTAACTTTTTTAGCCCACCTTTAAAAATACAAAAAAGCATCTAAATTCGATGCTTTTCAAATCAGTTAAACAATCCGTTTCCGAATCGAACTTGAAATAAAATCAATGATAATAACCATTAAAATGATGCCTAATAAAATAATTCCTACACGAGACCAATTGCGTGAACTCAGCGCAAAAATTAGAGGTGTGCCAATTCCCCCTGCTCCAATAACACCTAAAATGGCAGCGGATCGCACATTAATTTCGAACCTGTATAACGTATAGGATAGAAAATCTGGTAATACTTGTGGCAATACTGCATACCAAAGTATTTGAAATCGATTCGCACCTGTTGCTATTAACGCTTCCTTCGGTCCTTTATCTATATTTTCAATTCCTTCTGAATATAATTTTCCTAACATTCCAATAGAGTGTAACCCTAAAGCTAGAACGCCGGCAAAAGAACCTGGTCCAACAGCTTTTATAAATAAAAGAGCCATAACTAATTCAGGAAATGTACGGACAAAACTAAGTACAAATTTCCCAGTTCCCGAAGTTAATTTTCCACTACTCATATTCGTCGCCGCCCAAAAAGCGAATGGAACAGATAAAAAGGCAGAAATAAATGTACCTAATATCGCAATTGCCAACGTATCAATTAAACCATGTAATAAATCTTCACCATCTGACAAAGATACATACGACCAATCTGGATTCAATACACCTGTCATAATTGCTTTTGTAATTTCTCCCGCCGTATCTTTGATTCCCTCTAGCGGTACTCCCGAAAAAGCCCATACATAAACAAATGTAAGTGCTATGAAAATAATCCAGCGATACATACTCGGTTTCTTCGGTTTTGGTACGATTAACGTCGTTTTACTCATTATAATTTCTCCCGCAACAATGTACTTACATAATCAATTAACAATACAACAACAAGGGTATAAATAATAATAGATGCAGTTTGTTCATATTGTAAAAACCCAAGTGTACGATCATAATATAATCCGATACCGCCAGCTCCTACTAAACCTAAAACAGCTGCTGCACGTACGTTTACCTCAAATGTATAAAGAACATAGGAGACAAAATGCGCTTTCACTTGCGGAATTACCCCATAAACAATCCATTGCACCTTATTTGCTCCTACTGCTGTCATTGCTTCTAATGGACCTGGATCAATCGATTCAATTGACTCATACAACAATTTCGCCACGAGCCCAATTGAGAAAAACGTAAGAGCTAAAATACCTGGAAGTGGTCCTATTCCAAAAATAGCTACGAAAATTGCCGCTAATAATAAATCTGGTACCGTTCGGATAAAATTTAAAATCAATCGAGCGGGACTGTACAAAAATGCACTCGTAAACACATTACTTGCCGCAAATAGTGCCAGTGGAATAGCTAATATCGCTCCTAAAGTCGTCCCGATAATCGCCATACGTATTGTATCTAACATTGCTGTTGTAATAACTTGAAAATAACTCCAATCTGGCGGCACCATCTCTTTTAACAAATCCATCATATTAGGAAAACCAACTACTAGTTTTGAAAATGATGCGTCGACCTGCATACTACTTCCCCACAACAGTAAAATGACTAGAATTAACGTTAACATATGTTTTAACTTACTCGGCGGCTTCGGTATCGATTTCGAATATATCGTCACGTCATTCATTTAACTGCCACCTCTAACAATTCGCTTTTCTGCGCTACGTCACCATAAATTTCAGCAAATTTTTCATCCGTTGCCTCTTCTACTAGGCCATCAAAAACAATTTCACCTGCATGTAATCCAATAATGCGTGTCGCATATTGCCTAGCTAAATCAATAGAATGTAAGTTTACAATTGTTGTAATTCCAAAATCTTCATTAATTTTTTTCAAATCATCTAATACTTGCTTTGTTGTTAGTGGATCTAACGACGCAACAGGTTCATCCGCTAATATGATTTTTGCTTCTTGCGCCAACGCTCTAGCAATGGACACACGTTGTTGTTGTCCTCCTGATAATTCATCAGCCCGCGCATATGCTTTTTCTAAAATATTTACCCTTTTTAACGATTGAAAGGCAAGCTCCAAATCTTCTTTCGGAAATATGCCTAACGTTGTACGCAATGTCGAATGATACCCAACACGCCCAGCTAATACGTTCTTTAATACCGTTGATCGCTTTACAAGATTAAAACTTTGAAAAATCATACCAATATCCCGGCGCATGCGGCGTAATCCTTTTCCTTTTGCAGCAGTAATTGACTCACCTTCAATCATGATTTCGCCTTCTGTAATCTCATGAAGACGATTTACTGATCTTAAAAGTGTAGACTTTCCAGCTCCGGACAGCCCTACCATTACAACAAACTCACCTTTTTGAATTTTCAAGTTTATATGATTCAATCCTTTTGTACCATTTGGATACACTTTGGAAACATTTCGAAACTCTATCACACATCTTACCTACCTTCTATGAATTCAAAACGGCAAACTAACTGAAAACATACCTTTCCAGTTAGCTTCCATTTCCATATGTATTATTGCGTTTTTACTTTCTTCCCATATTCACGAACGATATCAAATTTACTATCATCAGATTTAACATATCCTTCATGTGAATATACTTCTTTAATGATTTTGTGACCTTCCTCATTCTTTCCAATTTCAATGAAAGCATCCTGTAATTTCTTGCTCCACTCTTCATCTAAATCCGAACGTACCGAAATCGTATCGTTTGGAATTTTCTCCGTAAATTTCACTATTTTCGTTTGATCGAATATATTCGGATAATCTTTTTTTACAATATTACGAGCATCTTGGAATACAACAGCTGCGTCTACATCACCATTTAAAAGAGCAATAAGCGACTGATCGTGACCTTTTAATGTAACAGGTTTCACATCTTTTAACGGATCAACGCCCTCTTTTAATAGTACAGCCGCAGGCCACACATACCCCGCTGATGACGTTACATCTTGATAACCAATTTTTTTACCTTTTAAATCTTTTACACTATTAATATTTGAATCTTTCTTAACAACAAATTCAGACTTATAAAAGTCTACTAAATCCTTTGTAGGAGCTCCCGTTTCATCATCTACTCCAAAACGTTGTGCTTGTAAAATTACGTTTGCAGCCTTTTTCTCATGTGCTAGCACATACGCTGTTGGAGGTAAAAAACCTACATCTACTTGCTTAGATGCCATCGCTTCTACAATTGTATTGTAATTCGTCGAAATACTAACTTTTACTGGAATATTTAACTTATCACTTAATAGCTTCTCAAGTGGTTTTGCCTTCGCCTCTAACGTATCTGCATTTTGAGAAGGAACAAATTGAACATTTAAAGTCTTCGGTACATACCCTTTTTTCGTATCTTCATTTTTACTTGCGCTTGATTCCTTCGTTCCACAGCCACTTAATAAACCCGCTGCTAATACAACTGTTGTACTCATTGCAAAAACTTTTTTCAACATAATTAATGCCTCCATTTTTGTTGTTATAAAATAACCTTCCGTAAACATGAAGAAATATATCACACAATTTCACGAATAATTGTTTATTTACAGAATCTTTACACATTCTATACACTCACATTAAAATTCTCTTCCTATATTTGATATGCTTAATTGGTAGATAACAATAGAAAAGGTGAATGATATTGAATCAAAATCAAATTGTAACTTTAAACATCTTATTAACAAGTGATATACATGGTACCGTTTATCCAATTCACTATCAAGATAACTCCAAAGCTGAAATTGGTTTAGCTAAAATTTCTACTCTTATAAAAAAAGAACGTTCCGAAAATAGAAACGTCCTATTAATTGATAATGGTGACTTCATACAAGGAACACCCTTTACTTATCATTACGCTACATATGAAAAAGATAAGAAAAACCCAATGTCATTAATAGCAAACTATTTACGTTACGACGCTGCAGTGATTGGGAATCATGAATTTAATTATGGACTGGACGTATTAAATCATGCTATTTCTACTGCCAACTTCCCGTATTTATCAGCAAATATTTTAGATAAAAACAGCAAAGAATCTTATTTCGGAAAACCATATATAATAAAACAGATTGAATCAAATATAAAAATTGCTATTTTAGGGATGACAACGCATTACATTCCAAATTGGGAACAACCCCCTCACATTAAAGACTTACAATTTGAAGATGCGTTAGAAACAACAAAAAATTGGGTTTCTTACATTCGCGAACACGAGAAACCAGATTTACTGGTCGTAGCGTATCATGGGGGATTTGAACGCGATTTACAAACTGGAGAACCGACTGAAGTTTTAACAGGTGAAAACCAAGGGTATGCAATGTGTCATGAAATTGAGGGCATAGATATTTTATTAACAGGCCATCAGCACCGAAAAATTGCTCAAACAGTGGGTAATGATGTAACAATTTTACAGACTGGATGTAATGGACATTCAGTTGGAAAAGTAACTATAACATTTGAAAAAATGAAACAAGAGTGGGTAAAAAAAGAGAGTTATTCAGAACTATTGGCTGTGCAAGAAATCGAGGCAGATCCAGATGTTCTTTACTTGGTAGCCGATTATGAAGAGAAAACACAAAAATGGCTTGATCAACCTATTGGAATCATCCACGGTGACATGCAAATTTCAGATGCTATGCAAACTCGTTTGAAAGACCATCCTTTTATTGAATTCATAAATAAAATACAGATGGATATTGCTAATGTTTCCATTTCTTGTACAAGCCTATTCCATAATACATCTCCAGGTTTCCCGGAACATGTAACAATGCGTGACATCGTTTCTAATTATATTTATCCAAATACATTAAAAGTAATTAGAATAACTGGCTCAGATATAAAAGATGCTCTCGAACTCTCTGCTTCTTATTTCACATTAAAAGAAGATGGATCTATCATCGTAAACCCTACCTTTATAGAACCAAAGCCGCAACACTATAATTACGATATGTGGGAAGGAATTTCGTACGTATTAAACATTTCAAAACCAATTGGCGCAAGAGTAGAATCTTTACAACATAAAGGCACTCCTCTTAATATGAACGAAGAATATGACGTCGTTATGAATAATTATCGCGCAAGCGGCGGAGGGAACTTCTTTATGTTTCAAAATAAGCCCGTAATAAAAGACATCCCAACAAATATGTCTGAACTTATCGCTAACTATATATTGAAACATAAAAAGATAGAAGCAACCGTTAATAACAACTGGGAAGTTATTAAATAAATAAAAAAGATGGGCTTCGCCCATCTTTTAGTTTAATTTTGCATTATCTTGCTTTTTTAAAGCTTTTAATTTCGCCGGTGTAACATCAGTACCTTGTTCGTTAACAACTTTAATTCCTTTTAGTTCGTTTAACATATTTTGACGAAATCCTTTTAAATATTGTTCACGTAGCGATTGACGCTCACGTTGTTCTTCTTCAGTTAAACCTTCAGCTTTTGCTTTTTTCGCTAAGAAGTTAATGCGTTCAACGAGTTCGTGACTAAGCATCTCGAATCCCCCTTCTACTCAAAACTGATTATTATCATACAATAGTTACTCTTCTTTATCAAGCAATTGCTTTGTATACTCTACATATCTACGATGTACCGTCGCTTTTGAAACATTATGACCAAAGCCACGTAGTGTTGCTGCAATTTCTTCGAAAGTAAGTTCACTCTTACGCAAACGTACAATTTCCTCAATTGGCACTTCTTTCTTCTCTCGTCCTACACTTAAATGACGATTCTTTAAATTATTTTCTGGACGATAGCCTTTTTCTACTGCTCGTTGCATACCACGTTTAATTTTTAAATTATGAATCTTTCTTTGATACTCTTCAACAATACCAATAATATCTAATACCATTGAATCAGAATCCGACAATTGCAATTCACCATTATGTGTATGCGTATATACTTTTATTCCTTCTTTATGTAAACAGTGCATTAACGCAATCTTTGCATTCCCCCTACCAAGGCGCGTTTCATCTTGTATAAGTAGCACATCAATTTGTTCGTCTCGAATTGTATCTAGCACTTCTAATATGCCGTCACGTTCAATTGTATAGCCACTAGCCTGTTCCTCAATCACCTTAGTAACATTCATTTGGTAGCGCTCCGCTAAATGCAATAATTCATCTTTTTGACGTAATAATGATGTTTCTTGTGCTTCTTTTGTTGTACTCACACGCGCATAAATAATTGCATTCATTATGAACCCCTCTTTCTCACTATAATTTCCCTTTAGTGTAACATAAATTCGCCTTTTGTTCGAACTTATGTTTGTAGAATGTTTTTTCACATGTTATACTTATTAATAAGAAAAATGAAAGAAAACGAGGTGTTAGAAAACATGGAAAAGTTAACGAAACGCCAGCAAGACATTCTCGACTTTATTAAGCTAAAAGTACAAGAAAAAGGATATCCACCTTCCGTACGTGAAATTGGTCAAGCAGTCGGCCTCGCTTCTAGTTCTACAGTGCACGGACATTTATCAAGATTAGAAGAAAAAGGATACATTCGACGCGATCCAACAAAACCACGCGCAATTGAAATTTTAGGTGAAGACCGAATGGATACAGAAACACAATCTGTTATTCAAGTTCCAATTGTCGGGAAAGTTACTGCTGGATTACCAATTACAGCAGTCGAAAGCGTTGAGGAACACTTCCCTCTTCCAGCTAGCATTGTCGCAGGAGCAGATCAAGTGTTTATGTTACGTATTTCTGGAGATAGTATGATTGAAGCTGGTATTTTCGATGGAGATTTAGTTGTTGTTCGCCAACAACAGTCTGCATATAATGGTGAAATTGTAGTCGCTTTAACAGAAGATAATGAAGCAACTGTTAAACGTTTCTATAAAGAAAAAGACCATTTCCGTCTACAACCGGAAAACTCTTCATTAGAACCTATCATTTTAAAGCAAGTGTCCGTTATCGGTAAAGTAATTGGCGTATATCGTGATTTACATTAAGAATATAAAAGAAGATAATTACCTTATTTATATACGGTAATTATCTTCTTTTTTGTATTTTGATAGATTTTCATACATTCTATTTCTTATGAACGCGTTTCAATCGTCACATCGCCCGCAGCTGTTTTACCGCTAATCTTTTTACTCCCATTACCAATCGTTACGTCTTTATTTTCTTCATTAAAAATTGTTACATCCCCGGCAGCACTTTGCCCAGTAATTACCGCATCTTTTGGTTTTTCCGATAAAGTAATATTTATATCTCCCGCAGTTGAACTTGCTTCTAGATTATACATAGAATCATGATCTAGAATATTTATTTCCCCACTGGTCGTTTTTGCAGTCACTTTCCCTATTACTTTTTTAAAGTTTACTTCACCAGCTTTTGTAGATCCCTCCACATTCTTAGCCGTTACATGTTTCAAATCCACTTCTCCAGTAAGTGTTCTAGCACTTACACGTTCACTTTTCACATCACTTATTTCAATTTGTCCAGCAGATGAATTTACTTTTACATCTTGGTAAGAGCGTTCAGGCACAAGGAGAGTCAATGTAGACGTTTGAAACCTAAAATCGTAAAAAGAAAAATCAAATGAAGCATCTTTTTCTCTTTCCCCAATGATTTTTAATGTGTCACCATCTTCAGTAATACGAATCTCTTGTTTACGCGCATCTCCTGATTGCTTTACATAAAAAGAAGCGTCAGGAGATTTTTGGACAACAATATCCCCGACATCTAACTTAACTTCTATATTTTTTAGTGTTTCATTTTTAATTTTATCTTCTTTGTTTCCTTCTTCTGCAGCTTGCACTGCTTTTTCATATGTTTGTGAAATCCCAATTACTCCAATAATGATACAAGCGATTGCTGCTAACAAGATTTTTTTCATCATCTACTCCCCTTTTATCATTTTGAAGTTCCATATTACATAACGTACGCAAAGCTTTTTAAACCACTTCGTACTATAATAAGCGATTATACATAACAACAAACCTACTCCAACAAAAGTTATACTAACGAATAAATCTAACCATATAAAAGTACCCATAAATACTTTTCCAATTACGAAAAATGGTGTCACTACACTAGCAATCCCACCGACCCAAAAAGAAAATATAAAAGCAATAATTGCAACTAACGGGCCTAACACAATAACGAAATTAAACAAACTAAGTCCAATCGCCGCCATGACAGCTCTTGTCACATTTGAAGTTGATGGATCTTTTTTCATTTCATCGAAACGATACATCGCAAGCAATTCTTTTGCAATTACTTTCGGAGAGCCAAGCCCCTTTATTATTTCCGATTCAGTTTTTCCCTCTTCTATCCCAAACTGAAAATGCTCTTCATAATCAAATAAAATATCTTTTCTCTCTTCGTCCGGTAACTTTCTAAGGTGACTTGATAATTCCTTAAGAAACTGTTCTTTACTCATCCCATTCCACCCCTTCAATAATTTCTTGTACACCTTTCGCAAAATCACGCCACTCTGTTACTAACACATTCAGTTGCGTTTCCCCTTGCTCAGTTAGTTGATAATATTTGCGAGGTGGTCCTTCCGTAGATTCTTTTAAATACGTTTGAAAATATCCTTCCTTCGTTAAACGGCGTAATAAAGGATATACTGACCCTTCCGATATTAAAAATTTATTTGAGATTTGCTGAACAAGTTCATAACCGTAACAATCCTTACGTTTCACAAGTGCCAGTACACACAGTTCTAACACACCTTTTTTAAACTGAACGTTCAAGTGCAATCCCCCTTTCTCATTTCAGTACTGTTCAATACACGGTACCTTCCTTATCCATAATATACCACTTAGTACTATTTATTGCAAGGTACTATATTTTTAAACACCCGAACTTTAGTATTAAACATATTCAATACCGAACACAACATATCATACAATTTTTTAAACCCATAGATATTACGCATGTTACTTGTACTTATCCATCCTTTTGGAACACAAAGTAATTCGAATTTCACCACGTTACATTAAAGATATGGAATAGAAATTCAAATACCGTCATATTTTTTCAGGCATCTATTCAATTCATTTCAACTAACACCTATATTGTCGACAAATAAAAAAGCCCTGATACCGTAGTATCAGGGCTTCCTCACCTCTTAGTATAGAGACATATATTGATCGCGTTCCCATTGGTGAACTTGCGTACGGAAAATATCCCATTCAATTTCTTTCGCTTCGATGAAGTGCTCAAGTAAGTGATCTCCTAATGCGTTACTAATTACTTCATTAGCTTGTAATGTAACTAAAGCTTGCGCTAATGTTGCCGGTAAATCAACGATACCTGCTTCTTCGCGCTCTTCTTTTGTCATTACGTAGATGTTACGATCTACTGCAGCTGGTGGAGTTAATTTGTTTTTAATTCCATCAAGACCTGCTGCTAATAATGTTGCCATTACTAAATATGGGTTTGCAGCTGGGTCAACACTACGTACTTCTACGCGTGTGCTAATACCACGAGATGCAGGGATACGTACTAATGGACTACGGTTTTGTGCAGACCATGCTACGTAACAAGGAGCTTCGTATCCAGGTACTAAACGCTTGTAAGAGTTTACAGTTGGGTTTGCTACCGCTGTAAATGCTGGTGCGTGTTTTAAAATACCTGCGATGAAGTGACGAGCGTCATCACTTAATTGTAAGTCACCGTTTTGATCATAGAATACGTTCTCACCATTTTTGAATAGTGATAAGTTACAGTGCATACCTGAACCGTTCACACCGTATAATGGTTTTGGCATAAATGTTGCGTGTAAACCGTGTTTACGAGCAATTGTTTTTACAACAAGTTTGAATGTTTGAATGTCATCACATGAACGAATTGCATTTGCATATTTGAAGTCAATTTCGTGCTGCCCTGGAGCAACCTCATGGTGAGACGCTTCAATTTCAAAGCCCATTTCTTCAAGTTCAAGAACGATATCACGACGACAGTTTTCCCCTAGATCCATCGGCGCAAGGTCGAAGTATCCACCGTTATCGTTTAATTCTAATGTTGGATTTCCTTTTTCATCTACTTTGAATAGGAAGAATTCCGGCTCTGGTCCAAGATTGAAATCTGAGAATCCTAAAGCTTCCATTTCTTTTAATACACGTTTTAAATTGTTACGTGGATCCCCTTCAAATGGAGTGCCATCTGCATTGTAAATATCACAGATTAATCGAGCTACTTTACCTTTTTCAGCTGTCCAAGGGAAAATCACCCAAGTATCTAAGTCTGGATATAAGTACATATCAGATTCTTCAATACGTACGAAACCTTCAATAGAAGATCCATCAAACATCATTTTGTTATCAAGAGCTTTTGTTAATTGGCTCACTGGAATTTCTACGTTTTTAATTACCCCTAAAAGGTCCGTAAATTGTAAACGGATATACTTTACATTCTCTTCTTTCGCCAAACGGAAAATATCTTCTTTTGTGTACCTAGCCATTATAAATTCCTCCTTAGTCCCTCTAAACACCTTCAGAATCAGTTCTCTTTAGTGAAAAAATCTTGAAATATCACCTTGTCGCAATGAAGTTCGATTAAATCTACCTGTATGTTGTAGTTCATCTCGAAGTATTTTGCGAAGCTCAGTTTTTGAAATTTCTTTCGTTTCTTCTTTTACTTTCACTGCTTCTGTTTGATTTTCTTTCATTAGTAACACTTGTTTAATACCAGCCATATTCAAGCCTTGATCTAATAAATCTTTAATCTCTAACAACTTATCTACATCGTTAAATGAGAATAATCTACGATTCCCCTTTGTACGGGTTGGAGAAACAAGATTATGCTCTTCATAGTAGCGAATTTGACGTGCAGACAATTGTGTTAAATCCATAACAATACCAATAGGAAACAGCGGGGCAGAACGTCTATCTTCTTTCATTGCTTCAGTTCCTCCTTCGCCTTAACTGCTTCTCATTTTATACCATGTTATGTTTGGTGTCAATAGATGTTAGCTTTTCTTACATGATTTTTTATAATTTTTTTCATTCTTTTTTCTAATGAAATAAATCATTACTTTCACACGAAAAAAAGCTGTCAAAATTGACAGCTTCCCTTTAAGAAATTGTTAATAATTCTTTTTCAATTAATGCATCAATTGCAGAACAAATCGCAATCTTCACATGCGAATAAGTTAGCCCACCTTGTACGTAAGCAACATAAGGCGGACGAATTGGACCATCAGCTGACAATTCAATACTTGCACCTTGAATAAACGTTCCCGCAGCCATAATTACATCATCTTCATACCCCGGCATATAATTGGCATATGGAGTGAAGTGAGAATTAATCGGAGATGCATATTGAATTGCTTGGCAGAATGCAATCATGCGATCTTTGTCATCAAATTGAACAGATTGAATTAAATCCGTTCTTGGTGCATTCCACGCTGGTGATGTATTCATTCCTAACTTTTCTAAAAATGCAGCTGTAAAAATCGCACCTTTTAGCGCTTGTCCTGCTACATGCGGCGCTAAGAAGAAACCTTGATACATTTCTTGCAGACTGTATAAAGATGCCCCTGCTTCCGCACCGATTCCTGGAGATGTTAAACGATATGCACACGCTTCAACATACTGTTCTTTACCAACAATGTAACCACCAGTTTTAACAATTCCCCCACCCGGGTTTTTAATAAGCGAACCTGCCATTAAATCTGCACCAACATGACATGGCTCTTGCTCTTCAATAAACTCGCCATAACAGTTATCTACAAACACGACAACATCTGGTTTAATTTCCTTAACAAACGCTATCATCTCTTTAATTTGAGAAATAGTAAACGACGGACGAGTAGCATAACCTTTTGAACGTTGAATTCCAATCATCTTCGTATTACTATGAATGGCAGCTGCAACAGCTCTAAAATCAACTAGCCCCTCTTCAGTAAGCGGAACTGCATTATAACCAATATTATATTCTTTGAATGATCCTACACCTTTTCCACGTACACCAACAATTTCTTCTAACGTATCATACGGCTTACCCGTGATGTACAATAACTCATCTCCCGGACGTAAAATACCGAATAGCGCTGTTGAAATTGCGTGAGTACCTGAAATGATTTGCGGACGAACAAGACCAGCTTCCGCTCCAAATACATCTGCATACACTTTTTCTAACGTATCACGACCAATATCATCATAACCGTAACCTGTCGTCGGAATAAAATGTGAATCACTAATTTTATGTTTACGGAAACTTTCTAACACACGAAACTGATTACTTTCAATTACTTCATCCGCACGTTTATGTACTTCTGTAATTTGACTCTCTACTTCTTTTACGATTGGAGCAATTTTTTCTCCATTTTTCAAACGATCAAACATTTTTATTTTCTCCTTCTTCCACTAAAAATCTCTTTAATTGTACATTAAGCGATGAATGAGCAAAAATATACCCCGCGCAATCATATACAAATTTCTCTTCCAAAAACTCCATTTTCGTTAATAGCGTCTCTGTCTTTAATAGAGTTAATAACTTACCTTCACTCGGAGGAATTTTCACTTGATAACAATTCATTTCTTCCTTCATTTTCGTTTCTATCGCTTCTTTTATATGTAATAGATCATTTTCTTCAAAAGCACTAGTCATTAAGAAGTCACTTTTCGGAAACGGAATAAAGTTTTGATGTAATTCATCTTTTTTATTATATAACGTAATAATAGGAGTATGATTGATTTCGAGTTCTGACAATAATTGTTTTACTGTTTTCTCATGCCCTACATAATTCGGATCTGCAGAATCCACAACATGTAAAATAACATCCGCTTCACCAGCTTCTTCTAATGTCGAGCGGAATGCAGCAATTAATGATGTAGGTAAATCTTGTATAAAACCAACCGTATCAGTTAGTAATACTGTATAACCAGAAGGTAACGGCATCTTCCTTGTTGTCGGGTCTAGCGTTGCAAACAACAAGTTCTCTTCAAATGTATCGGCTTCCGTTAATCTATTAAACAACGTAGATTTCCCTGCATTTGTATATCCTATTAACGAAACTTGAAATACTTTATTATCTTTTCTTCTCTCACGATATCTTTTTCGATGTTCTACAACAACTGCAAGTTGTTTCTTTATTTCATCAATCCGTGATCGGATATGACGACGATCCGTCTCAAGTTTCGTTTCCCCCGGCCCTCTCGTTCCAATACCACCACCAAGACGTGATAAAGACAATCCTTGCCCCATAAGACGCGGCATTGTATATTGCAACTGAGCTAATTCAACTTGAAGCTTCCCTTCTCTCGACTTCGCACGTTGCGCAAAAATATCTAATATAAGTTGCGTTCGATCAATTACCCTCGCATCTAATACTGAGGATAAATTCCGAATTTGACTCGGTGTTAATTCGTTATTAAATACGATAACATCCGGTTCTAATTCTTCAGTTAACATTGTAAGCTCTTCTAATTTACCTTTACCTATATAAGTCGCCGGATGAAACTTCGGTCGTTTTTGCGTTGTAGACACTAACAATTCTGCTCGTGCAGTTTTCGCTAATGATGCAAGTTCTTTCATGGAATGCATAAATTTTTCATCATCATCTTGCGGCAATTGACAGCCCACTAATATGACTTTCTCTTTTTCTTCCATCAAATATGTTCACTCATCCTTTTCGAAATTTAAACCTTCTAATATAATAGCAGAGGAAGCACATTTCATCTAGTTAGCGGGGGAGAAAATTCATGGCATGGGAGATTTTTAGCATCATAGGCACAATTGCTTTCGCATTAAGCGGGGCTATTGTTGCAATGGAAGAGGATTATGATATTTTCGGGGTGTATATTTTAGGAATGGCAACCGCATTTGGGGGAGGTGCCCTTCGTAATTTATTAATCGGTTATCCGATTGTCGCGTTTTGGCAACAAGACATGTTATTCCAAATCGCACTTTTATCAATGACGATTATTTTTCTTTTTCCAAATAAATTAATTAGACACTGGAAAAAGTGGGAAAACATCACTGATGCTATCGGCTTATCAGCATTTGCCGTACAAGGGGCATTATACGCTCAAAAATTAAATTTACCAATTAGTGCTACAATCGTAGCAGCCGTTTTAACTGGCATTGGAGGCGGTATTATCCGCGATCTTTTAGCCCGTAGAAAACCTCTCGTTCTTCGAGCTGATGTATATGCTTTTTGGACGATTCTGGCAGGTTTCTTAATTGGCGCTCAAATTATTGTTAGCGATTGGGCTCTATACACCTTATTCATTTTAATTGTTTGCTTCCGCATGGTTTCTATTCATTACAAATGGCATTTACCGCATAGACGCATCGACACAAACGAACGTTCAATGCATAAATAGCAATCCAACCTCTTTACAAATCGTAAAGGGGTTTTTCTTTTCTAATGAGTTTTTCTTTACAGAATGTTTATACTAATCCTCAAAGCGAGGTGAATACAAATGACAAACCATGTGAATAAAGGGGCTCAAAAAAGCTCAGTAGGTCAAATTGGACACGACCCTAATTCCGCACACGAAAAAAGTGCTAAAATGGAACGATTCCATAAATCTTATCAAGAAAAAGCAAAAAAGTAATAGAAGCACTTATACAGAAAAACAGACGCACAGTTTACGTACTGTGCGTCTCCTCTTCAAGCATCAAATCACTGCTTGATATTCCAATCAAATCATATTTATCATATGCATCCTCTTGTAACAACCGCATAGCTTGTGTACGAATCGATTTTTCAACAATATTCCGGACATATCGTCCATTACTAAAGGATGTAATTTGCGATGAGTACTTTACAGCATGTAAATGATCTCTAAATTTCCATTCAGCCTCTTTCGATAACTGATATTCACGTTCTTCATACATCCTCTTCCCTATTTCTAACAACTGATTTACTGAGTAGTCCGCAAACTCAATTATAAATGGAAAACGAGATTGCAGTCCTGGATTCAATGAAAGAAAGTGATTCATCTCTCTTGAATATCCAGCTAAAATCAATACAAAACCGTGTTGTTTATCTTCCATATGTTTTACGAGCGTATCAATTGCTTCTTTTCCAAAATCTTTTTCTCCCCCTCGGGCTAATGAATATGCCTCATCAATAAACAAAATTCCTCCCATTGCTTTTTTTATTAAATCTCTTGTTTTTTGAGCTGTATGACCGATGTACTCTCCTACAAGATCCGCACGTTCAGCTTCAACTAAGTGCCCTTTTGATAGAATATTCATCTCAAATAATAATTTCCCTATCATTCTAGCAACAGTTGTCTTCCCTGTACCTGGATTCCCTTTAAATAACATATGAAGTACTTGTTTCTCAGACTTCAATCCTATTTCTTGTCTTTTTTTATTCACATAAATCCAAGCATATATTTCTTTTATTATCTTTTTTATATCATCCATCCCAACGAGTTTTCCCATCTCTTCTTCAATTCTTTGCAGCATCTCATGTTTCGTAGTAGTTTCACTTGAAATTACTGTTTTATTTTCTGCAGCCGGTAAAGAAATTTTCTTTCGATGATTTAACACAATGTTAATTTGATTATTATTTTTCTTTCGCATCGATTGTTCCATACAATCACCTCATTTTATCCACTCACCAAATATTATTATTCTTGTCTCCTTTGCAAATGACTATTTTCAGAAAAGTTTGCTATAATAAAAGAAATAATGAAGGTGGTGGGACTATGGAGACAACGGAATTCCATGATACAATACAAGCCTTTTCTATTTTTTTATTGAATAAAGGCCGAAAACCTTCAACCATTAAACGTTATGTTTATGACATTGAAGATTTCGGACATTGGTTAGAAAAAAACAAAAAGCTCCCTTCCAGTAATATATGGGCTACACTTTGTACAAAAGACTACGAAGATTACTTTTCCGACTTAAAAAAGAATCGACATTACTCAGAGAAAACGATGCACCGTGTATTCATTGTATTAAATAGAATGCATCACTTTCTAAATATTCCTAACCCATTAAAGAACATGGAAATGTCTATTCAACCAGACCGCACACTCCGCAATGAAGATTTCATTTCATCTGATGAAGAAAAAAGATTAAAATATATAGTCACTTCATTAGAAGGACTTTCAGAAAAACAACGTCCTGTACGCCCTTTATTGATGGATCGTAATATCGCTATTTTAAATTTATTAATTGACTATGGATTATCCTTACAGGAACTTACAGCATTAACTATGCATCACGTCCACTTTGAAACTAACACGTTATCTATACCTGCAACCGCAGGAGTAGAAAGAACAATTACATTAACTAGCGAAGACAAAAAACAACTATATACTTATTACAAAAGTATCCCTGAACCCGTTCGTCCAAAATATCATAGTAATGATCCATTATTTGTCGCATTCGATTTTAATCGCGGAACATACAGATGGGTATACGAAAATGATGCACCAAAGGGATTAACAGAAATCGCTATCCAAAAAATGATTCGCCTTGAAGTATCCAGAGCTAATTTACGCAAAGGAATCTCAGGACAACACTTTCGTAACACCTATATTTTAAACTTAATAAAAAAAGAAACTCCGGAGTCAGAAATTATAAAGCTAGCTGGCTTCAAGTCAAAGATTTCACTAAAACGATATTATCAATACGCAGAAAATAGAAAAAACGCCTTATCATAAGGCGTTTTTTCTATTTTTTCTTCAAACAAACGATTTTACTATGACCATTTAACTAATTTTTGCATCTACTATGATGAGTTTCGTTCATATCCTCATGAGAAAGGAGAGATTTAATGTCTCATTATAACGACAGTCAGAACAAATTCTCCAAACCATGCTTTCCAAGTAGCGCTGGACGAATTCCAAATACTCCATCAATCCCAGTTACTAAAGCACAACTTAGAACATTCCGCGCAATCATTATCGATTTAACAAAAATAATCCCAAAACTTTTCGCAAATCCATCTCCCCAAAATATTGAAGATCTAATTGATACATTGAACCTACTAAGTAAATTTATTTGTTCACTAGATGCTACTTCCTCCCTGAAAGCACAAGGGTTAGCTATTATTAAAAACTTAATAACTATATTAAAAAATCCAACTTTCGTAGCAAGCGCTGTATTTATCGAGCTTCAAAATCTAATTAATTTTTTACTATCCATTACAAAACTATTCCGAATTGACCCTTGCACACTTCAAGAGCTTCTTAAATTAATCGCAGCATTACAAACCGCTCTAGTTAATTCTGCTTCATTCATTCAAGGACCTACTGGACCTACTGGGCCAGCAGGTGCTACGGGCGCTACCGGTGCCACTGGACCTCGAGGTAACACAGGCGCTACCGGCGCTACCGGACCTCAAGGTAACACGGGCGCTACTGGTGCCACTGGACCTCGAGGTAACACGGGCGCTACCGGCGCTACCGGCGCTACCGGACCTCAAGGTAACACGGGCGCTACCGGAGCCACTGGACCTCAAGGTATTCAAGGTAACACGGGCGCTACCGGTGCCACTGGACCTCAAGGGCCTCAAGGCAACACGGGCGCTACTGGTGCCACTGGACCTCAAGGGCCTCAAGGCAACACGGGCGCTACTGGTGCCACTGGACCTCAAGGGTGCTCAAGGACCAGCGGGGGCTACTGGGGCCACTGGACCTCAAGGTGCTCAAGGGAATACGGGCGCTACTGGACCTCAAGGTGCTCAAGGGCCGGCGGGCGCTACCGGCGCTACTGGGGCCACTGGACCTCAAGGGCCTCAAGGGAACACGGGCGCTACCGGCGCTACTGGTGCCACTGGACCTCAAGGTATTCAAGGGCCAACGGGCGCTACTGGTATAGGAGTTACCGGACCTACTGGACCTTCTGGTGGGCCTCCTGGACCTACTGGACCTCAGGGACCTCAAGGTAACACGGGTGCTACTGGGGCCACTGGACCTCAAGGTGCTCAAGGACCGGCGGGGGCTACTGGGGCTACTGGACCTCAAGGGTGTTCAAGGGCCACGGGCGCTACTGGTATAGGAGTTACAGGACCTACTGGGCCTACTGGACCTAGCTTCCCTATAGCAACAATTGTTGTAACAAACAACATTCAACAAACAGTACTACAATTTAATAACTTTATCTTCAGTACTGCAATTAACGTAAATAATATTATCTTTAATGGCACAGACACAGTTACAGTTATCAACGGTGGTATTTATGTAATTAGCGTATCCATCTCTACAACTGCACCAGGATGTGCGCCACTCGGAGTAGGAATTTCAATAAATGGAGCAGTTGCAACTGACAACTTCTCTTCAAATTTAATAGGCGACTCACTTTCATTTACTACAATCGAAACATTAGCTGCAGGAGCAAACATTTCTGTCCAATCTACTCTTAACGAGATTACGATCCCTGCAACAGGAAACACTAACATTCGTCTAACTGTATTTAGAATCGCTTAAATTTCACTATTTATTGTTTATGGCAAATAAAAAAAGAGCGAGAAACTCGCTCTTTTTTTGTTATGTACAATAATTTATTACTACTCTAATTCAATTGAAACATTTTTTTGTGGTACGAATGTAGAAATTGCATGTTTATAAATAAGCTGTTGCTTACCTTCTGTTTCCAGTAGGACTGTAAAATTATCAAATCCTTTAATTAACCCACGAAGCTGGAAACCATTTAATAAGTACAGCGTAACAAACGTATTCTCTTTACGGAGTTGATTTAAAAACTGATCTTGAATATTGATTGATTGCTTCATGTCGAATCCTCCTCTTTTTCTCTACTTACTATTATTCGACTTTAGTTGTAGCTTTCCTTCTATGTATCGTAAAATTTCTGACGTTTTTTCACCGTCTGTAACATCAAACCATGTGACATCCATCTTATTACGGAACCACGTTAATTGACGTTTTGCATAACGACGTGAATTCGTCTTTAATTGTGATACCGCTTCTTCTAAAGAGACACGATCCTCAAAATAATCATATATCTCTTTATACCCAATCGCTTGAATAGATTGACAATCTCGTATCCCTCGATTATACAACCCTTCTACTTCTTCTAATAAACCTTGGTCCATCATTATATCAACTCGTAAGTTAATGCGATCGTATAGCATTTCACGATCCATTGTCAAGCCAATTAAGGAAACATCGTATAATAACTCGTTTTCTTGTTTTTCAAGTTGATCACTCATTTTTTCACCCGTCGTGTGGAAAATTTCTAACGCCCTAATGACACGGCGTACATTATTTGCATGAATACGCTCAGCGCTTTCTGGGTCTACTTCCTGTAATTTCTTATGTACATATTCCACACCACGTTCTAATGCTAACTTTTCCATGTGTTCTCGGTATATAACATCACCAGCATCATCCGTAAACTGATAATCGAATAAAACAGATTGTATATACAGACCAGTTCCACCAACGATAATCGGCAATTTACCACGCTCTGTAATCTCGCGAATATGCTTACGAACACGTTCTTGAAATTCGGCAACCGAAAATGATTCTTCCGGATTTTTTATATCAACCATATAATGTGGAATTCCGTCCATCTCTTCTTTCGTCACCTTTGCGGTTCCAATATCCATCGTACGATAAATCTGCATGGAATCTCCACTTATAATTTCACCATTTAACGCTTTGGCAAGATCAATACTTAACTTCGTCTTCCCAACAGCAGTTGGTCCAATGATGACAGCAACTTTTTCACGTTGCACTTCTCCCATATCATTCAACTCTCTTTATGTAATGTACTCCATCTATTGATTATATCCAATCTTACCAATTTTAACGGCATGATTGCAAGTTCTTTCATTACGGTACATGAAATTATAAATAAAAAAGAACATAGTTTGTCCAATTCCGCATATACATGATTAAAAATACCTTCGAGAGGATGAGTTAACTATGAAACAATCCACTATCAATTTTTCATCTTTGACAAAAGACCTCATTTTAGCTACTGCTACAAAAGAACACAATTGTTCACAAGAAGAATTATACTTTGCCTTAAATTGTTTACTACGTTCTTTTCATTCTGCTCTCCAAGAAACAACATTACATCTAGAAAATAAAGATACAGAGTATATACAAAACCAATTTTGCAGTGCATATAAAATTATTACAGGTAAAACTATTTACCCTTTTCAATAATCCATAAAAGGCGGTTGCTTACATACTTTCAAGCAACCGCCTTTTATATTAATACATATACACTACTCTATCACTTTCACTTTTACAGATTTGCGCCCCCAGCTATTCGCACTACCATCTGAGCCAACTAAAACATCAATACGATTTCCTTTAATTGCCCCACCAGTATCTCCAGCAATCGCTTCTCCATATCCTTCTACCCATACTTTTGATCCAAGTGGAATTACTTTAGGATCAACAGCAATTACTTTCATATTTGGATTCGCTGTTAAATCATGCCCCATTGCAGTTAATACACGACCACCATACGAACCATTCTCACTCGGATCTGCTGTATATGCTGTCGCTTCTACCGTTATTTCACGTCCACCAGCCGGTGCACTTGTTTCATTAGATTTCGCAACTTGTTTCGTAGTTGACTGCTGTTTTGCCACAGGTTTACTTGATTCTACATTCTTAACAGATTCTTTACCCTTAACTACTTTATTACTTTTAACCGGCGTATTTACTCTTTCCGGCGCTTCTTCTTTCGTTGCAACTTCTTTCTTTTCAATCACTGGTGCCGTTCCTGTTAAAAATGGCACATGAACATATCCTGTTTTTCCATTATAGTCAAATTGCAACCATTCATTTTGAACTTGATTTGTCGTTTCAATTACATCATTTTTATTCAGTTTACCAAGAATTTCTGAGTCAGTATTCGCTCCAGCGCGAACATTTAACACACCCGCCGTCACATAATATGTACTTTTTGTAAATTCAGCACTTACAAACGCTTCTTGACCATTTAATTTAATTTTTGTCCATCCGTTTTCTGTATTTACAACATCTAATTTATTTCCACTTAACATTTTACCTACAAGCTTAGACTCTACAGTTGGGTTTTCTCTAACATTTAATACGTCTGTTGTTACAATCGTTTCTGCTTTCGCAGAACCTGCAAAAATCCCAAGACCAAAAACTGCCGCCGTTGCTATACCTAATAATTTTTTCATGAATAGCCTCCATTTGCTTTGTTTTCGTATTTTTAGTATAGCAACAGATTTTTAGTATTTTTCGAAATCACACAATTACAAACCATTCGTAATATGCGATTAATGAGTTGTAACATAAATTTCCATATTAATGAACCCCATTTCTAATAGAATCTTCAATAGTTTTCATATATTTTCCACATACAAGCACCAGAATTTTTTTCCAGAAAAAATTACAGTATTACTTTTTTGTTACAAAAAAATCATATTTCATTACATCTTTTACCAAAATTCATCATTCTCCAATTATTAACCTCCTTTTTTGTAATAAAAAGGAGCAGCTAATAAAAGCTACTCCCTTTACACGTATTATTTAACTTTCTTTTTCCAAATTCCCATCATAAGAGCAGAAACAACTGCCCCTATCAATATCGAGAAAATATATAACACTGGTTTATTTACTAAAGCGATAACAAACAATCCACCATGCGGTGCTGGTAATGTAATTTGGAATAACATTGATAATGCACCTGCAATACTTGAACCGACAACACAACTGACAATTACCCGAACCGGATCTGCTGCTGCAAATGGAATCGCACCTTCTGTAATAAACGATGCCCCCATAATATAATTTGTTAAACCAGACTTACGTTCCGCTTCTGTAAACTTCGATTTAAAGAAGGTAGTTGCTAACGCAATTGCAAGCGGTGGCACCATACCACCGGCCATAACCGCTGAATGCACCCCAAAGTTCTTCGCTTCTATCGCAGCAATACCAAACGTAAATGCTGCTTTATTAATTGGACCACCCATATCAATTGCCATCATCGCACCTAAAATAAGACCTAGTAATATAGCATTTGTACCGTTCAAACCATTTAACCATCCTGTTAACATTTCATTCAATGCTACTACAGGCGGAATTACTACTTTTTGCATAACAACTCCTGTAATCAATAATCCAAAGACTGGATATAACAAAACAGGCTTAATTCCTTCTAACTGTACTGGTAACCCTGAAAATAATTTTTTCAATCCTAAAACAACATATCCGGCTAAGAAACCAGCAATTAATCCACCTAAAAATCCAGCATTCGCATGTGCCGCTAAAAATCCTCCGACAACACCAGGCATAAAACCAGGACGATCAGCAATAGAACTAGCAATAAATCCTGCTAAAATTGGTACAAGGAATAGAAATGCCCCTGTTCCCCCTCCTCCAATAGACATGAACAATTCAGCTAAAGGACCTTCTGCTTTTATACCACCAAACGAAAACGCTAGCGCAATTAAAATCCCGCCACCAACAACGAATGGAAGCATATTACTTACGCCGTTCATTAAATGCTTATAAATTCCTAATCCTTTTTCTTTCTCCGTATTTTCTACCTTTCCATCCTCTTTTACACCTTTAAAGATTGGTGCATCTTGTTTTACAGCCCGATTAAGAAGCGTCTCCGTTTTTCTAATCCCATCAGCGACTGGCACTTGAATAACATGTTTCCCAGCAAAACGGTTCATTTCTACTTGTTTATCTGCCGCAACAATTATAGCCGTTGCGCGTTCAATATCCTCTTTCGTTAAACCGTTTTTTATACCTGTTGATCCGTTCGTTTCAACTTTAATTGCAATTCCTAGCTCTTCTGCTTTTGCTTTCAAGCTATCTGCAGCCATATATGTGTGAGCGATTCCAGTCGGGCAAGCTGTAACAGCTAATACGTACGGTTCATTCCCTTCTGGTTTTGCAACTTCAACCTCTTCTTCTTTTTCATTTTCTTTTTCATCAAATAAACGAAGAAGTTCTTCTTCATCCTTCGTTTCTAACAATTGCTTACGAAACCCTTCATCCATTAATAGTGTAGATAGGCGTGATAACGTTTCTAAATGCGTATTATTCGCCCCTTCACTCGCAGCAATCATAAAGAATAAATGCGCAGGTTGTCCGTCAAGCGATTCATAGTTGATACCGCTTACACTTCTACCAAAACAAATCGCTGGTTGCTTAACAGCTTTTGTTTTCGCATGAGGTATAGCAATCCCTTCACCAATGCCGGTTGTACTTTGTGACTCCCGCTTTAAAATAGCTTCTTTAAATTCAGCTTTGCTATTTAAACGATTTGCCCCGTTTAATTTCTCAACTAACTCATCTATGACAGCTTCTTTATTTGAAGCTGTCAAATTCATAATAACTGTATCCCTTTTTAATAGTTCTGTAATTTTCATATGTTGCTTCCCCCTATCGCTTAGTTACAATTACTTGCGACAATAATTCTTCTACTTTTTCCTTTTCACATAAATCGGCTGAAAATGCTGTTGCACTCCCTGTTGCAACGCCATATTGAAATGCCTTTTCAATATCTTTTGTCTGTTCATATCTTCCTACAAATCCCGCAACGAGAGAATCTCCAGCCCCAACCGAATTAATTACAACACCTTTTGGAATAGTTGCTTCATATATACCTTCTGCCGTAAATAATAAAGCCCCATCTCCAGCCATTGATACGATAACATGCTCTACACCTTGTTCAACTAATTTTCTTCCATATGGTAAAACATCTTCTACTGTGGAAATCTCTACTCCGAATAACTCACCAAGTTCATGATGATTAGGCTTTATTAAAAATGGTTTATTTTTAACTACATGCTGCAAGGCACTACCACTTGCATCTACTACTACACGAATGCCTTTTTCAGCTCCGAACGCTGCGATTGATTCATAAAAAGTAGTTGGGATAGACGCTGGTACACTTCCAGCTAGTACAACACAATCTCCCTGCTCCATACTTTCAATTTGTTTCATTAATTGTTCAAATTGTTCCTTAGTCACACTAGGACCTTGTCCATTTAATTCTGTCTCTTCTCGTCCTTTTATTTTCACGTTAATTCGAGTATCTTCGCTTACTTGGATGAAGTTTGTTATTACACCTTCTGTCTGTAATACATCTTTAATAAATCGACCGGTAAATCCACCAGTAAATCCAAGCGCTACATTTTCAACACCTAAACGATGAAGAACGCGAGAAACATTAATTCCTTTTCCTCCAGGAAACTTCATATCTTTCTCCGCTCGATTTACTGCGCCTAAATCTAAGGAATTAACTTGTACTACATAATCAATAGATGGATTTAAAGTTACTGTATAGATCATTGTTTATCAGCCTCAATTACATTGGTTTGTCTTTTATATTTTTCTAAATCAATTTCTAAATGGTTTGTAATAATATTTGCCTCTTCCACATTGGCAATTTTCGCAAACGCAACTTCCGAAAACTTACTTTCATCTATTAAGAAATATCCTTCATTTGCTAATGTTAATGCCATTTGCTTTAAAAGTGCCTCTTCTGGATCTGGTGTTGTAAAACCAAGCTGTTCATGTACACCATTCGCTCCTAAAAAACATTTATCAAAACGATACTTCTGCATACTTTCCTGCGCCATTGCACCGATTAAAGCTTTCGTCCTACTCTTCATCATTCCGCCTAGTAAATATGCACGAATATTATTTTCAACTAAAGCTTCAATATGCATAAGTCCATTCGTAACAACGGTAACATCTTTATTTATTAAAAATGGAATCATTTCAAATGTTGTACTTCCTGCATCTAAATAAATACAATCACCTTGTTCCACAACGTTAGCCGCATACTTCGCAATTTGTTGTTTTATTTGAATGTTTTTGGATGATTTTTCAACCATCGTTGGCTCCTGTCCTTTTCCCGTTAAAACAGCCGCACCACCATGAACTCTTTTTAATAACCTTTGCTTTTCCAATTGTGCTAAGTCACGACGAATTGTTGATTCAGAGCTTTCTGTTCTTTCCACTAATTGTTGTAATTTAACAACCTTCTGCTCTTTTACAAGTTGCAATATCATTTGATGACGTTCAGGAGTTAACATTTCATTCACCTCTTCTTTGATTACAGTATAATGAAAACGACCACAAAAATCAACCATAAACATTCACAAATAATCAAAATCAGTCACAAACAGTTATAAACAACAAAAAAGAAACCCATTGGATTGTTATATCAAATGGGTTCCTTTACTCGCTTCACTTATAGGGAAGCTTTATATATGCTTAAAACATCGTCTTTATTTAATTTTTTAAAGTTACCAAATTCGCCATAAGCCATCGCTTTATCCGCCATTACATCAATTTCATTTTCTCCAATAGCATAATCAGATAACGTTACTGGTGCCTCAATTGAAGTCCAAAATTGACGTAACGCCTCAATTCCTTCTAACGCAATTTCTCGATCAGTCTTTCCATCTGTTTCTACATCGAATACACGAATAGCGAATTGTTTAAAACGACTTACATTTTCATCTACAACATGTTTCATCCAGTTCGGGAATAAAATCGCAAGGCCACCTCCGTGTGGTATATCATGAACCGCAGAAACTGCGTGCTCAATATTGTGTGTTGCCCAGTCTCCTTTTACTCCCATCGCTAAAATACCGTTTAGCGCCATAGTACCGCAGTATAAAATAGTTTCTCTATGCTCATAACTTTCTAAATCACTTAAAAGCTTAGGGGCAGTTTCAATTACTGTTTTTAAAACAGACTCACAATAACGATCTTGTAATTCTGTATTTGTTCCGTGGTGGAAATATTGCTCTAATACGTGCGACATAATATCTACCATACCGTAAATTGTTTGATCCCTCGGTACAGACGCAGTATGAACGGGATCTAAAATTGAAAATTGCGGGAAAGTAACTGGACTACCCCAACCATATTTTTCATTCGTTTCCCAGTTTGTAATGACAGAACCAGCATTCATTTCAGATCCTGTTGCTGCAAGCGTAAGTACAGTACCAAATGGTAATGCCTCACTAGCAAAAGCTTTTTTCGTTACAATATCCCACACATCTCCATCGTACTTACTACCAGCAGCAATTGCCTTCGTACAGTCAATTACACTTCCTCCACCAACTGCTAAAATAAATTCAACACCGTTATCTTTACAAATTTGAATTCCTTTCTTTACAGTTGATACACGTGGATTCGGTTCAACGCCTGTCAATTCAAACACTTCTGCATTTATATCTTTTAAAATAGAAATTACATTATCATAAATACCGTTTCTTTTAATACTACCTCCCCCGTATACGAGAAGAACTTTTTTACCGAACTGTGGAATTTCAGTTTTCAACTGTTCTAATTGCCCTTTACCGAAAATAAGTTTCGTTGGATTACGAAATACAAAATTTTGCATATCCCTTTACCATCCCTTCTATATGAAAAGTAACTATACTTTTGTATACCATATTTTTTTCATTTCACAAAAATATTTGCCTAACAAAAAAATCCCAGCCTATAGGCTGAGATTTTTTATTGATAATAAGGTGAGATCATTAAGTAAACAATAACACCAGATAAACTTACATATAACCAAATCGGCATCGTCCAACGTACAATTTTACGATGACGTGTTAATTGATTTGTAAAACCAAATACAAGTGCAAACAATGCAAGCGGTACAATAATTGCTGCCAGGATAATATGTGTAATTAAAATGATGAAATACACATATTTAATAAACCCTTCTCCGCCAAAATGTGTTGCCGGCGCTAAGTAATGATACGATAAATAAGAAACACAAAATAGCAACGTCGTCGTAAATGCTGCCAGGATGAAACCACGGTGCATTTTCACATTCTTCTTAATAATAGAGTATAGCGCTGCTAATAAGAATACGAACGTAAAGCTATTAAAAATTGCGTTTAACATTGGTAAAATCGTTACATCAAAATGTACTTCTCCTTCATAGCCAACAGGTCCAAAGAACAAAAATAAAATAATCGCATTTACAATTACAGAAAGCGTTATCACAATAGGAGCATAGCTTTTCTGATTTGTTGATTGATCCACCAAAATGGTCACTCCCTCTTCCTTCAAATATGTATACGTAACCTCACTATTTTAACATACTATTCACAGTGTAAATGTGACAATAGTTTGACACAGCAAGACAAAACAAAGAAAAAAACCCTTCTTAATAAAACTTCTTAAGAAGGATTTTATCGCTTTATTATTCAAATAGCAATGCGATTAGTTTTTGTTAAAAAATGTATCGCTATATGCTTGAAAAATTTCAGACACTTGATATCCCATTAAAGAAATTGCTGTTAATGAAAAGAAACCAATCATAAGAAATCGAAACCACATATAAATCTCCTCCTTGTATTTAGCTTAAAAAACATTCGCTATATTACAAGTTGAGTGGCACTCTTCATCGTCACTTTCCTTTTTCTTTACAATTGCTGTAATAAATCGAATCATAAAGAAAATAACAAAAGGAAATTGTTCGTAATTCACATTGGCATAGTTTAGCAACGGCTCGCGTTGCATATCGAACGGGGATGAGAAGGAATAGAACATACCTTGCTCTTCCATATATACAATTACTATTTTCATACAAAATACGATTCCTAGAAACGAAACAATATCTTGCCATTCTGTCGTATATAGCAGGTTATACAGCTCTAATACGTAATCTTCCATCGTCATCCCCCCTTCCTTTTTTACCATTCTGCTCGCCTTCGTATAAAAAGTCAAGAAAAAAGTTTATATTCACTATGACAATAGTAATTACTCATTTCTATGATTATATATGATTCTTTTATAGCAATGATTGGGTGTAAATCTCTTCGAAAACAAGAAATTAGAATCGAACAGATTCCTCATTCTTACTTGTAGTATTCGATACTGTACTATTTTTATTTCTATTAAAAATAAAATAAGAAAGTATTATAAGAACAGTAACAAGCATCGTCAAAAGTGCTTGTGAACGTAAAGATTCAATTGCAAGCATCGCAACTAAAACTGCTATAATAGCGGCAATTGTAACATACGTTACATACGGGAAAAACCACATTTTCACTTTCAAATTTTGTTGTTCTACTTTCCCCATTTTTTTACGGATCTTTAAATGCGAAACAGCTATAACGAGATAAACGAGCAACGCAATCCCGCCAGATGCATTCACTAAAAATAAAAAGACTTTATCTGGAGATATATAACTAAAAACAACTCCAATATAAGCGAAGAACGTTCCGAATAAAACTGCCCGAACTGGAACACCACTATTGTTCAATTTCAAAAACGCCTTTGGAGCATCTCCTCTTTCTGCCATCGAAAAAAGCATTCTTGAGTTCGTATATAAACCAGAATTTAAACAAGAAAGTACAGCTGTTAAAACGATAAAATTCATAATTTGTGCTGCCGCTGGTACCCCTATATGTTCCAGTACCGCTACAAACGGACTTTTTAGTATGTTCGCTGAATTCCATGGAAGAAGTGTAACAACTACAGCAATCGATCCAATGAAAAATACGAGAATACGCCAAATTACACTATTTGTTGCTGTTTTTACTGCTTTTACAGGTTCAGCAGATTCTCCAGCAGCTACTGCAACAATCTCAGATCCCATAAATGAAAATATAACGACAGTAATTCCAAGTAGCACCGAACTTATACCGTTTGGCATAAATCCTCCTTGTCCTACTAAATTCGAAGTGCCAGGTGCTTCCGTTCCTGGTACAAATCCTAAAATAACAGCTAGTCCAAGACAAAGGAACAAAACGATACTTATTACTTTAATAAAAGAAAACCAATATTCAAACTCTCCAAATGATTTCACCGAAAAAACATTCGTCAATGTTAATAAAATCGTTAATATTAGGCTTAATAACCAAAGTGGGATTTCTGGAATCCAGTATTGAATAATACCAGCACCTGCTGTGGCTTCTATTGCAATAACAATTACCCAGAAAAACCAATATAGCCACCCAATTGTATAACCGGCCCATGGACCAATTGCTTCTCTTGCATATGTTGCAAATGACCCACTTGTCGGGTTAATAGCTGCCATTTCTCCAAGCATTCTCATAACGAAAATAACTAGAAGTCCTGCTAATGCATATGAAATGATAGAACCTGGTCCGGCTGAATGTACAACCGCCCCACTTCCAACAAACAAACCAGCTCCTATTACGCCACCAATTGAAATCATTGTAATATGGCGTATTTTGAGGTCTTTCTTAAGATTTTTTTCCAACTCTTGTACATCCCCTTCCAAACGTAATTTTGAAATTTGCCCCGCATTAACGGGCAGTAAGACCCCCACCTCAAAATTCAGGGGAAGCAAAGAAGTTAGGTGGGAATCTACTCCCCGTAAATGCCCGATTGGTTCAACTTTATGTAAGAGTATTATGTGAAAAACCTTGGCCTACACTTTAAAATATATCAAAATATTCTGAATTTAACAATTGTAATGCAAGCTCCTATAAAAATTATTTCATTAAGTTTAACAATTTCCCATATACAATTGTTGAGAAAATTATAGTTACCTTACAAAAGAATGAATTTTCAGATATTATTAAATAAACAAGATTATACATCTAGACAACTTTTTGTATAGGAGTGTTGATATGTTAAACAAGTTCAAATTCATTTGTTGTACGTTAGTAATTTTTTTACTGTTACCACTATCCCCCTTTCAAGCACAAGCAGCAAACAATTTAGGATCAAAACTACTCGTTGGATACTGGCATAACTTTGATAACGGTACTGGCATTATTAAATTAAGAGACGTTTCACCAAAATGGGATGTAATCAATGTATCTTTTGGGGAAACTGGTGGTGATCGTTCTACTGTTGAATTTTCTCCTGTGTATGGTACAGATGCAGAATTCAAATCAGATATTTCTTATTTAAAAAGTAAAGGAAAGAAAGTAGTTCTTTCAATAGGTGGACAAAATGGGGTCGTTTTACTTCCTGACAATGCTGCTAAGCAACGTTTCATTAATTCCATACAATCTCTAATCGATAAATACGGTTTTGATGGAATAGATATTGACCTTGAATCAGGTATTTACTTAAACGGTAATGACACTAATTTCAAAAACCCAACTACTCCTCAAATCGTAAATCTTATTTCGGCTATTCGAACAATCTCAGATCATTACGGTCCCGACTTTCTATTAAGCATGGCTCCTGAAACAGCTTATGTTCAAGGCGGTTATAGCGCATACGGAAGCATCTGGGGCGCATATTTACCGATTATTTACGGAGTGAAAGATAAACTAACATACATTCACGTTCAACACTACAACGCTGGCAGTGGCATTGGAATGGACGGTAATAACTACAATCAAGGTACTGCAGACTACGAGGTCGCTATGGCAGATATGCTCTTACATGGTTTTCCTGTAGGTGGTAATGCAAATAACATGTTCCCAGCTCTTCGTTCGGATCAAGTCATGATTGGACTTCCTGCAGCACCAGCGGCCGCTCCAAGTGGTGGGTATATTTCTCCAACTGAAATGAAAAAAGCTTTAGATTATATCATTAAGGGAATTCCTTTCGGAGGAAAGTATAAACTTTCAAATGAGAGTGGCTATCCTGCATTCCGCGGCCTAATGTCTTGGTCTATTAATTGGGATGCAAAACACAACTTTGAATTCTCTAATAACTATAGAACATATTTTGATGCGATTTCCTTGCAAAAATAATAAAAAACAACAATAGGTTTTATGTGACCTATTGTTGTTTTTTATTTACCATCAATTAACATCGCTCGTTCATCAAAATCAAATTAAGAATGATGATGTGGAATTGAATACATTAGTTACTATTTTGCTTCAATACAAATACTGAAAGTTCAGGTACACTCAAAAATCTAACAGGCATTCGAGTTGTCCCAATCCCACGATTTACGTATAAATGTAATGGCTTATTCTTTCCTTCTAATTCATACATACCTTCAACATGACTCTCAGCTAGTTTTGTCGTAATGAATGGACCGATAAAAGGGATTTGAACTTGTCCTCCGTGACTATGGCCTGACATTTGAAAATCAACTGGGTAACGTACTATTTTGTCTACAACATCCGGCTCATGTACTAATAACATATTGAAATCTTGTTGCCTTACATGTTTTAAAGTCGAGTCTATTTGCGGCTTACCTAATAAAAAATCATCCAAACCTGATATTGTAATATATTTGCCGTTTTCCGCTTTAATTTTCTGCACTTCATTGACTAACACAGCGAAACCAGCTTCCTCCATATATTTTTTATAAAATAAACTACCTCCGCCGCCCCTATCATGATTCCCAAACACTGCATATTTCCCTAAGGGCGCATGTATTTTTTGTAAAATCCCTTTCGCTTCTTCTCTTTCGGCTTTGTACGATCCAAACTTATCTATTAAATCCCCTGTGAAAACTACTACATCTGGATTTAATGCATTCATCTTCTCCACCAAATTTTCTAATTGTTTCAGTGTGAATTCTGGTCCTAAATGTACATCTGAGAACTGTAATATTTTTTTATTATGAAACTCTTTAGGAATTGTAGAAGCTTCTATTTCATTCCACGTAACTGTTACTAGTTTTCGTTCTATTTCTGTCGCATAGAAATACAAACTTATAGAAATCATTACTACACTTACGAAACTGATTATAGATATCTTGACGATTGATTTTTTTTGTTCTTCTTTTACGTGATACGTATTCATGTTCTCACCTCTAGAAGTACTTTAAAACCTTATTGTTACATTCATGTGACAACACGAACAATGTTAGTTATATTCAATTCCAGCCCTGCTCACTTTGACAAATTTATACAGAAGTCATAACATATTTTTATAATACATAGATTCTTAAAAATGTTCCATTTATTCTTTTATCATTTTATTAAGGAGAGATTATTCATGTCTGTATTTACACCAGAAGAAATCACGGAACTTGCTGCTAATTCCGGAAGAAAAAAAGCTCATTTATCATTACTCCCTATGCTAATTCTCGGTTTTTTTGGCGGTGCTTTCATAGCATTAGGGTATTTACTCGATATTCATGTTATTGGAACAATGCCAAAAGCTTGGGGATCATTTACTAGTTTTCTAGGTGCCGCTGTATTCCCTATCGGTCTTATACTCGTTATTCTTGCAGGCGGTGAGTTAGTAACTGGCAATATGATGACCGTTTCAATGGCGTGGCTTCATAAAAAAATCGACTTATTTCACTTCATTCGAAATTTAGTTATTGTTACGTTTAGCAACTTCATAGGTGCTGTATTCGTTGCTTATTTTTTCGGTCATGTCGTCGGATTAACAGAGGGAGCTTTTTTAGCAAAAACAGTTTCTATTGCGCAAGCTAAACTACAAGATACACCACTACAAGCCTTCATTTCTGCCATCGGATGTAATTGGCTCGTTTGTTTAGCTGTTTGGCTTAGTATGGGAAGTAAAGAATTTATCGGAAAGATTATCGGCATTTGGTTCCCAGTTATGACTTTTGTTGCAATTGGATTTCAACACGTTGTAGCCAATATGTTTGTCATCCCAGCTGCAATTTTTGCTGGTCATTTAACATGGATTGAATATTTTCCAAACTTCATTTTTGTTTTCTTCGGAAACTTAGTGGGAGGTATGTTATTTGTGGCATTACCTTATTTCATATCTTATAATAAGAAACTACCTTCCAATAAAGAGCAAACCGAATTAAAGAAAAAATCTGTATCCGCTTAAATGAACCGTCTATATAGACGTATCTAAAAAATATTACAAATTCCATTTTTTTTACGAATATATGTGCGTACACTTGTTCTCGAATGTTTTATACGTTATAATAACAACTTAAATAGCATTATTTACATATGAGGTGAAAAACATGAACAAAACAGAATTAATTAAAAACGTAGCACAAAATGCTGAGATTTCTCAAAAAGAAGCTACTGTAGTTGTACAAACTGTAGTAGAATCAATCACTAACACTTTAGCTGCTGGTGAAAAAGTACAACTTATCGGATTCGGTACATTCGAAGTTCGCGAAAGAGCTGCTCGTACAGGCCGTAACCCACAAACTGGTGAAGAAATGCAAATCGCAGCTTCTAAAGTACCTGCTTTCAAAGCTGGTAAAGAACTAAAAGAAGCTGTAAAATAATGAAAAATAGCCTTCTCGTTTACGAGAGGGCTATTTTTTTCATTACATAATTAATAAAAATCTGACCATTATGCTGTTTCTTTTGTTCCTTTATGCACATAAAGCCTTTGCTTTCAAAGAAAGGTTTTGCTGTAATACTCGCTTCTGTATAGATCTCCCTATACCCTAGGTTCGCTGCTTCTCTTTCTAACTTCTGTAATATGTAGGAAGCTATCCTTTTTCCTTGATAATCTTTATGTGTAAATAAGCGATCTACGTAATGATCCTCATTATAATCTCCAAATCCCACTATCACACCGTTATGATCCGCTACATAACTAATGTTCTTCTCTAAAGACTGTAACCAGCTTTCTCTATCTAGTCGCTCTGGTGCCCATGCCTGTAGCTGTAATACGTTATAATCTTTTGCATTAATTGTATGAACTGTTTCATAGAACAACTGTAATACTTGTTCTAAATCCTCTTTATGGAATGTTCTAATGATCGTATCTTTTAACATATATGAACCACCTTACTACACTATCATTTAACTTTTCTACCATCTAGTATTCAATATTTCTGCTTTATTATATCTTTTTTCTTTCTATATAAACAAAAAACAATACTTATTTCAAAGTATTGTTTTTTGTTTAAAAGCCTATGCAATTACTCTATAGATTTAAAGTTTTATTATTTTAATTTCACTCTTTGCAATCGTAATGCATTTAATACGACCGATACAGAACTAAATGCCATCGCTGCTCCTGCAACCCAAGGCGCTAAGAAACCAAGCGCTGCAATCGGGATTCCTAAGCCATTATAAGCTAGTGCCCAGAATAAGTTTTGCTTAATATTTCTTATCGTCATCTTACTCATAAAGATTGCATCAGCAATACTATTTAAATCACCACGGATTAACGTAATATCTGCCGCTTCCATCGCTACATCCGTTCCTGTTCCAATCGCCATACCGATATCCGCCGTTGCAAGTGCTGGAGCATCATTTATTCCATCTCCAACCATTGCTACTTTTTTACCTTGCGCTTGCAGTTGTTTCACTTCTTCTGCTTTTCCTTCTGGTAATACTTCTGCGATTACGTGATCAATACCTACTTGCTTAGCGATTGCCTGAGCAGTTTGTGTATTATCTCCTGTAATCATAACAACGTCTAGACCCATTTTCTTAAGTCTTGCGATAGCTGCTTTTGACGTATCTTTTACAGTATCTGCAACGGCAACTATACCAGCATATTCTTTATTGATCGCAATAAGCATTGCTGTTTTTCCTTCTCGTTCTAACTCTTCCATTGATTTAGAAACTTCTTCAATATCAATATTGAATTTCTTCATTAATCGGCGTGTACCAATTAATAATTGTTCCCCTTCTACAACTGATTCAATACCAAATCCAGGAATCGCTTCAAATGTTTCTGAACTTGGAATATCAATTTTCTTTTCTTTAATTCCATCTACAATCGCTTCTGCAAGTGGGTGTTCAGAATTCTTTTCTGCCGCACCTACTAAACGTAGTATTTCTTCTTCATGGAATCCATCTGCTACAATTACATCTGTTAACACAGGCTTCCCGTTTGTCACAGTACCTGTTTTATCTAGAATAACTGTATCTAATCGATGCGTTGCTTCTAAATGCTCTCCGCCCTTAAATAAAATACCATACTCAGCTGATCTTCCTGATCCAGCCATAATAGATGTAGGCGTTGCAAGACCTAATGCACATGGACAAGCGATAACAAGTACTGCTATCATTTTCTCAAGTGCTCCGCCAAAATCACCTGGTGTAACAAAGATCATCCACACTGCAAATGTAATAATCGCGATTCCAACTACAACTGGTACAAAAATACCAGAAATTTGATCAGCTACCCTTTGAATAGGAGCTTTTGAACCTTGTGCCTCTTCTACTACTTTAATAATTTGAGCTAATGCAGTATCTCTTCCTACCTTAGTTGCTTTCACTTTTAAAAATCCATTTTTATTCATTGTAGAACCGATTACTACATCCCCAATTGTTTTATCAACTGGAATACTTTCACCTGTTAACATCGATTCGTCTATTGCTGACTTTCCTTCTACAATCTCACCATCTACTGGAATTTTTTCACCAGGCTTTACATAAACGATATCACCAGCTACTACTTCTTCGATTAAAATTTTCATTTCTGTTCCATCTCGCACAACTGTAGCTGTCTTTGCTTGTAAACCCATCAACTTTTTAATTGCCTCTGATGAACGTCCCTTTGCTTTCGCTTCAAATAATTTACCTAAAATAATTAGTGTAATAAGTACCGCGCTCGTTTCAAAATATAAATCTGTCATATGCTCCGAAGAACCGATAGATTGAATGCTTAAATATACACTATAGAAATAGGCAGCCGACGTTCCAAGTGCCACAAGAACATCCATGTTAGCACTTTTATTACGTAATGCTTTATAAGCCCCAACATAAAACTGTCCACCAATGATAAATTGAACTGGCGTTGCAAGAGTCAACTGCACCCAAGGGTTCATAAGCATATCTGGTAAATAAATAAACGATGTAAATGAGAAGTGACTTACCATTGCCCACAGTAACGGGAATGATAAAATAAACGAAACGATAAACTTCTTCTTTTGTCGCTCAATTTCTTGTAAGCGATGATCAGTTGATCCATCTTGCTCATCTGATTTCAATTCCAATTTATATCCTAACTTCGTAATTGCACTCTTCATTTCATTTACATTAATTTCATCAGGATTAAAATTTACTGTAGCCGATTCCAAAGCGAAATTTACTGTCGCTTCGTTCACACCTTCTAGCTTATTTAAACGCTTTTCTACTCTATTCGCACATGCTGCGCATGTCATTCCTGAAACAGTAAACTCAGCTTTATCACTTACAATTCCATATCCTAACGATTCAACTTTTTCCTTAAATTGTTGCGGATTTGTTTTTTGGGGATCATACATTATTTTTGTTTTTTCAAGTGCAAAATTTACATTTGCATCATGAACACCTTCTACTTTTTTTAGGCCTTTTTCAATTCTATTTGCACATGCGGCACATGTCATTCCTGATATTTGAAGATTGGCCTCTTTTTGTTCATTCATGTCTCTCACCTCTATATACCCTTATGAGGTATAATTATTAGCAAAATAAATCGTACTTTCTATAAAGTACGATTTATTTCCATATCTAAAAATAATTATTGAACATCATATCCTTGATCTTCAATTACAGCAACGATATCTTTTAACTTTACAACTGATGAGTCAATAGTAACTTCAACAGTTCCTTCTGCTAATTGAACTTTCACTTGTTCAACACCGTTTAGTTCTTTCACACTACTTTCGATAGCATTTACACAATGTCCACAAGACATACCTTCAACTTGTAATGTTAACTGTTCCATTTAAAATCCTCCTCTTGTTTCTTCATTGTTTGTTAACCACACCCTCATCTTACCATACCCCCCTAAGGTAATCAACGGTTTTGTATCATGATTTTTCAATTATTTTCTAAAAGTTTATTTTACATACACTTTTTCACATCAATACCCCGAAACCTTATATGAAAGTAAACAAAAAACAAGCCAGTTACGTACTAGCTTGTTTTTACGCTTTTGAAAAACGTTCAAATACTGTCATTAATTCTTCGATTGCTTCGTCACCATTACCATCTTTAATTGCACCTGAAACACAATGACTTGTATGGTTTTTTAATACACCCATTCCTACTTTTTTCATCGCTGCATTAATCGCTGAAATTTGCACTAAAATATCCACGCAATACCGATCATTTTCAATCATATTTTGAATACCCCGAACTTGCCCTTCAATTCTCTTCAATCTATTTATAATTTGCTCTTTTTCTTTTTCTGATCTATGTGTTACTGCTTCATGCTCTTTATGCCCCATATTATCACCTTCTTAAAGTTTCTCTTCATCCAATAAAACAATTGCTTTTACGAGTATACCAATTATAGCATTAAATATCTATGTATGATACCCCATATGAGTATATTTCCACTTTATGATTATTCTTAACACATTGTTAGCTTCTCAGTCTCAATTTTCATTATACCCTTTCCTTTTTTCAAAAAACAATAATAAGCGGGGATTTTCCATCCCCGCTTATTATTCATTCCCAAATATAAAAGCCTCAATCTTCACACATGTAAATTGAGACTTTTTCTTCCTATATATAATTATTGCTGATCACATACTTTTGTATCATTCACTACTGAAGTTCCTTCAACGGTTACCGTATGAAAACAGTCATTTACACGAACAGTCACAACGTTATCTTGCCGATCAATAATATGATATTCATTAAAATTTTTATTCAGAGCACTGCGAATTTGTTCTCCTTCATAAATTGGAATGCCATGTGATAAAACCCAAATAAGCCCAGCAATAGCAAGAATAGTTTTCATACGATCTACCTCCTTGAGAATATAGTGAACTTTTCATCCGTGCTTTTTCAGCTCTACGAATCATAATTGGAATGAACCAAGCCTTTTCGGAAATAAGTTCATTTCGTCTATTTTATGTTTATGCTAATTGTGAACGAATTGTGACAACTTTTTGTCTCTTTAGACGAAAAATTGAAACAAAACTTTCAAAAAGGACAATTCTACTTACGCAAACAAAAGGCTATGGAGAATTTCCCCATAGCCTTTTGTTTACATTTATAATTAGACGATCATTTCATTATGTTTAATAGTAAGTGTTTCAATTTGAATGGTAGCATGTTCAATATGAAACTCTTGTTTTAACATATCAATAATATTTTGAAGTACTTCTTGATCATCCTGTTTTTTATCAATCATTACATGGACGCTTAATGCATCTAATCCAGATGTAATTGTCCAAATATGAAGATCATGTAAATCACGTACACCTTTTACTCCTTTAATCGCTTGCTTTACTTTCTCTAGTTCAATTGCAACGGGTGTACCCTCCATAAGTATATGAATGGAATGTTTTGTTACTCCCCACGCGCTCTTTAAAATTAATAAAGTAACAACTACTGAAATAATTGGATCTGCAATATACCATGAGAATAACGACATAAGTACACCAGCTACTAATGCTCCCACTGATCCTAAAGCATCTCCAAGAACATGTAAATACGCGCTACGTAAATTCACATTATTTTTCACATCACCTTGTCTCATAAGTGCCCATGCACTAATTAAATTTGCTAGTAAACCAATTGATGCGATTAACATCATTGGACCACTTGCAACAGTTGGTGGTTCAAAAAAACGACCAATTGCTTCCCATACGATAAGCCCTGCTACAACAAATAACGTAACTCCATTAATTAATGCTGCTAAAATCTCAAACCGATAATATCCATACGTTTTTTTAGAAGTAACTGTTCTAGCTGCCAATCCAATAGCAATTAAACTTAATAATAATGAACTTGTATCACTTAACATATGGCCTGAATCAGATAATAAGGCCAAACTATTTGTGACTAGTCCCCCGAAAAATTCAAGGAACATAATAGTTGCTGTAATTACTAAAGCTGTAATTAATCCTTTTCTATTTCCTTTCCTGCTTTCCTCAAAATGATGATGTCCATGTGAATGCCCATGAGCATGTCCATGATGTTGGTGACCGTGATGATGTCCCATATAAATGCCTCCTTTTAATTTTGTCTTTCATAATTCCTCTATTAAATTTTTACTTTCTTTATAAAGTGAAACTTCAATTAGTGGGGGTCTTACTGCCCATTAAAGTGGGATAAATGGCTCTTTTCTGACCTGAATTGAACTTGTTGGGCAGCCGTCACTTGCCGCCAACATTGCTTGCAAGAAAGTTTTTGGTATACCCACTATTCCTTGATTGTTATCTAATACACCAAATGATTTCCCCCTTCCGTCTAATTGATATATATCAGGTGCTATAGAAGTACATAATCCACATGACTTACAATTCTTTTTATTTACGACCGTATAATGTAACACTATTAATCACCTCCATTGTTAATATACAATACATAGGTAGGGTATTATAAATCGTTTATTTCACACCTGTTTTTCTTCTAAAGTTTCTATTTCCCTATTTAAATAATAATGGCCTATCGGTTTTAAATCGTTATCCAATTCATAAACTAATGGTGTTCCTGTTGGAATGTTTACATTTTCTATATCTTTATCTGAAATTTGATCTAAATGTTTTACTAAAGCACGTATTGTATTTCCATGGGCTGCAATAATTACTTGTTTACCAGCTTTTACGTTAGGAGCTATCTCTTCATTCCAATATGAAACAACTCGTTTCTCTGTATCTTCTAGGTCTTCTGTAAGAGGGAACTCATAATCTTTTATATCTCTATATTTCGGATGTGCTGCTTCATATCTTTCATCATCTTTTGTCAGTGCTGGTGGGCGTACATTTGTTGAACGTCTCCATAAGGTTACTTGTTCATCGCCATATTTTCTTGCTGTCTCTTCCTTATTTAACCCTTGAAGTGCACCGTAATGTCGCTCATTTAATTTCCATGTTTTATAAACAGGTATCCACATCAAATCCATTTCTTCGAGAGTAATCCATAAAGTACGCATCGCTCTTCTCAAAACAGATGTATATGCGATATCAAATGAGAAACCACTAGCTTTCAGCATTACTCCGGCTTCTCTTGCTTCTTCCAAACCTTTACTAGATAAATCAACATCCGTCCAACCTGTAAACCGATTTTCAACATTCCATTCACTTTGTCCATGTCGTATTAAAACTAACTTTACCATACTTATTATCCCCTCTCCCTTGAAAGTTGCATTTTCATAAAGAAGTACCTTTATGAAAATGCATTGTTACATATTTAGTTCTTTTTTGCTTATTTCACTACTATGACTAAACGCTAATTCAATTAATCCATTTACGTGGGAGTCATCTAATGAATAAAAAACAAGTTTCCCCTCTTTACGCTTTTTCGCTAATCCTATCGTTTGTAATAGTCTTAAGTGGTGTGATGCTGTTGCAATACTACTATGAATAATACTTGCGACATCGCGTACGCAAAGTTCCTTTTCTGTATACAACGCATAAGCAATTTTTAAACGTGTTTCATCTGCAAGTGCCTTAAACATTTTTGCTACACTACTTATATTTTCTTTCTCTAGCATATCACTTGCATGTTTTACTTTTTGCTCATCATAATAACAAAGTTCACAATGTTCTTCCTTCATATGTAACACCTCTTGTTCAAATATATATTTGATTATGTATGTAGTATACCTTATAAACGAGAAACATTCAAATATTCATTTGAATGTTTCTCGTTTATATTAAATTACTCGCTTTCTCACTAGCTTTTTAATTGATGGATACGTTGCTTTTAAACAATAATGAAAAAAAGGTAAGCAATCGCTTACCTTTTCCCTCTTCTATATGTGACTAACAAACCTCAATCCTTTACTTAAAGAAGTCGGCACAACAGACGCGTGATTCTCTCCTTCAGCTTCATAAAACGTAAATCTAAACTGATCGTGTTTCACTTGGAAAAGGCGCTCTGATAATTCCTTTGCCCCTACAACCATATGCTCTCGTTCTAGTGAACCCACTGTAAGAAATACTCCTGTTTTAACCTTTGCATTGTTTAATTCACTTATAAGATTCTCTTCTTTTTCAAGCACAGATTGGTTATTCCACCAAATCGACGGGCTACTTATAAAATAATTTTGAAAAGCATTTAGATTTGTAAATAATATATGTAAAGCAAATAGACCACCTAAAGAATGCCCAAATAGTGTTTGCTTTCCTTTATCAATTTCAAAATTCTTTTCAATTTGCGGCTTTAATTCTTCTTCAATAAAAGTAAAAAAATGATGTGCTCCTCCTGTTTTAGGCCACGGTTTACCGTCTGGCTTTAAAGGTGCATCATTTGAAATTACGCTAGGCGTAAAATCATAGCATCTTTCTTCACCTGAAAATGCCCCTTCAATCGGATAGCCAATACCTACTATAATGGCTGGTGAAACACCTGTTTTTTCTGCTCTAACTGATTGTATTTTAACAGCTTCATGGAATGTTTGAAAAAAGGCATTGCCGTCTAATACGTATATAACAGGATACCCTGACTCGGGTGCTGGCTGCCTCGGCTTTGAAATATAAATTTGATATTCGTTACCTTCTAATTTTGAATACATGTTCCACTGTTCTGTATTAGATGTTTTAATCTGCTGTTTTTCAATAGTAGTATTCACCCTATATCCCCCCTTTTAACTTGTTACATATATTTCTACTTTTTCTTCTTGAGATACAACGCTATCATAACCGAAGCAAACAGGAGCCCCGTTATACGGATCGATCATGACACGCGCATCAATATGAAATACTTCTTTTAATACTTCATTTGTAATAATCTCTTCTGGACTACCAGTTGTAACAATCTCCCCTTCCTTCATTGCAATAATTTCATCTGAAAACCTTGCTGCATGGTTAATATCATGTAGTACCATAACGACCGTACAATTATGTTCTTTATTTAACTTCTCCACAATTTGTAATACATCTAATTGATGAGACATATCAAGATATGTAGTTGGTTCATCTAGTAGTAACACTTCTGTCTCTTGTGCTAAAGCCATTGCTAGCCATACCTTTTGTCGTTGACCACCTGATAAATTTGCAATTTGTCTCGTTCGAAATGCAGAAGTTTTCGTTATATCTAATGCCCAGTCAATCATCTCTTTATCTTTTGAAGTTAACTTATTTACATTATTTCGATGTGGATAACGTCCATAAGAAATTAATTCTTCTACTTTAAGCTCTCCTGGCGCGATTGGAGTTTGCGGGAGTAAAGCTAACTGCTTCGCAATTTCTTTCGTTGGAATTGTATTTAGATCTTGTCCTTGCAAATATACTTTACCACTCTTTTGCTTTAAAATTCTTCCCATTGTTTTTAACAATGTTGATTTGCCGCACCCGTTTGGCCCTATAATTGTCGTTACTTTTCCTTCTTGTATTTCCACATTTAAATCGCGAAACACTGTAAGCTTTTCATAACTCGTTTCTAAATTTTTTGCACTTAAAATACTCACTTTTATTCCTCCTCTTACGCTTTCGCCTTATAAAGTAAATATAAGAAATACGGTACACCGACAATAGAAATAACGATTCCAACTGGTAACTCTACAGGTGTGAAAACTGTTTTTGCAATAAAGTCTGAAGCAATTACAAGAAACATTCCGATTACTCCGCACGTAGGAATGATATGCTTATGCTGAATACCGACAAGTCTTTTCGCTATATGCGGTGCCATTAATCCAATAAAACCAATACTCCCTGAAACAGCAACACATGCGCTCACAAGTCCGATACTACTTAATAGTAAAATTGATTTCTCTCTTTCTAGCGAAACACCTAAACTTGTAATACTCGTTTCTTCCAACTGAAATAAATCTAATAAATAAGCTTTCTTTTGTATGAGAGGAATTAATATGATAAGCCACGGCAACATGGCAATAATGTACTTCCAGTTTGCACTATATATACTTCCGGACACCCATACTGCAGCCATTTCAAAATCAGTTGACTTCATTTTGAGTGATAAATACATAGAAAATGCCCCAAATCCTGATCCAATTGCAATCCCTGTTAATAAAAGTCGCTGCGAATCTAACTTACCGTTTTTCCAAGAAAACAGATAAATGATGATAGCTGCACCTAATCCACCTACTAAACCAAACATTGGCATCATCATAATAGAAACCCAGTCTGTGCTTTTTAATTGTCCTTGGAAGAAAAACATAAAAATGACGATTGCTGTTCCTGCTCCGGCATTAACCCCTAAAATACCTGGGTCTGCCAATCCATTTCTCGTAATCCCTTGAATAACAGCACCTGCAACACCGAGACCTAATCCTACTAATCCAGCAATTATGATGCGCGGGAGACGGAACTCAAAAATAACTAAATCATGGTCTGGTACTGGATCTATTCTAAAGAGTGTTTTAAATACATCTGTAATCGTAATATCAAACGTACCATTCGTTAAACTAATATAAATAGCACATAGTATTAAAAATATAAGTATCCCCATCGTCATTCCGAAACGTTGATTTGAGCTTTTAAGCATGTCTCTCTCCTCCTCTTGTCCGGATTAAATACAGGAAGAAAGGAATTCCAATTAAAGATGTTACGACTCCAATCGGCGTTTCAAATGGATAATTTACAAATCTACTTAAAACGTCACATAACGCTAGAAAAACGCCGCCAATAACGCCTGCACATGGTAAAATCCACTTATAATCTACTCCAATTATAAAGCGAGTAATGTGCGGAATAATTAAACCTACAAAACCTACTTTCCCCACTAAAGCAACTGCTGTTCCTGTTAAAAAGATTACTGATAAAATAGCCATTGCTTTAACTAGTTTTGTACGCTGCCCTAGGTTAATAGAAACTTCTTCTCCTAAAGAAAGAATCGTAATAGATTTTGATATTAACAGTGCTAAAACTATTCCAATTACCCCAAAAGGTATTGTGATTTTAATTATATTAGGATCAACTTGATCTAACTTTGCATTAAACCAAAAACTAACATTTTGAGAAATTTGGAAATATGAAGCCATCGCGGCCGATACACTACTTAAAAATGTTCCAATAACCGTTCCGATAATTGCCAACCTAACTGGCGATAAGCCATTTTGAAGGAGTGAACCAAAACCAAATACGATACCGGCTCCTAATGCAGAACCAATCATTGAACATACAACCATACCAATCGATGACATTCCTGGAAGAAAAATCATACAAAGTGTAATAACAAAAGCTGCCCCATCCGTCACACCCATAATAGAAGGGGATGCAAGATAGTTTCTTGTCATCCCCTGCATAAGTGCTCCTGATATGGCTAGAAATGCTCCAACTAAAAGAGCTGCAACTACCCTTGGTAAACGTGAAGTAATAATGATATTATGATTTACATCACTTGAATCAAAATGAAATAACGCGTTCCACACCGTTTCAGCATCAATACTTTTCGCCCCATACAAAATAGAAAGTATAACTGTAAATAAGATGAGTATGGGTGCTATACATAATATGGTTACTGGTACTGCATTTGTTTTCTGCATATCATTCAACGCACCTTACTTAAAATATTATTTAGATAAATTTTTCACTGCTTCTTTTAAGAATGCTGTTTTACTCCAAGCAGTACCACCTTGTGCCATTGGATCCACAACGTTTACAAATACTTTCTTTTCTTTCGCAGCATTCATACTTTGCCAAATTGGATTACTTTCAATTTCTTCTAGCACTTTCGGGTTTTTATTTTCAGTTGTTTCATATTGTAAGAAAATATAATCCGGGTTAAGTTCAGCAAGTTTTTCAAATGAAATCTTCTCTTGTGCTTTTACAGTTTTTAATTGTTCTGGAGCAGTTAGCCCAAGATCTTTATAAATTACAGGGTTGAAGTATACTCCTTCTGGATATAGGAATAATTCGTTTGCCCTTAGTCTAATAACAAGTACTTTTTTGTCTTTTAACTTATCTCCTAGTTTTGCTTTTGCTTTTTCAGCGTCCGCATTGTAATCTTTAATAATTTTTTCCGCTTTATCTTTTTTGCCAGTTAATTCTCCCATTAACTTTAAGTTATCTTCCCAATTTGTTGAAACATGTGATACCGGGAATGTAGGAGCTACTTTCGTAAATTTTTCAGCTGTTTCTGCTGGGAATTTCGTACTTGATGTAATAACATCTGGCTTTAATTGAAGTAATGTTTCGAAATTTGGTTCCATTTTCTCACCAACAGATTTTGCACCCTCTAAATCTTTCTCAAGATACTTCGGTAATTTACCACCAACAGTAATTGCACCTACTGGCTTAATACCAAGTACCGCCGCATCTTCCATTGACTCTAAACTAGCTGTCGCAATTTTATCTACTTTTGCTGGCACTGTATATTCTTTACCTAAATATGTAATTTTTCGTTTTTCGTCTTTTTTCGTCTCACTAGCCTTTGTCTGTTGTGTTTTTTCTCCTGAAGTTTTATCTGCACTATTACATGCTACTAGCCCTACGCTTAAAACTGTAACCATCCCTAATGTAAATAACTTCTTATTCATCTTTATACATCTCCTCTCGAATTTTCAAAACTATATTCTCAATAAAATTTAACTATATGAAACTTGTCTTACATATATTTCATTAGATTAATAATTCTATCCAGAACTCATTCGCGTTCACTTCCCCTAAGCTATAATTCTTTTATACCTCATCCATTGATAATTATTTTCATTGATAATGATTATCGTTACTAAGTATATATTTAATACGCAATTATTTCAAGAAAGATTTGAAAAATTTTAACAAAATGAATAAAAAAGAAGTATCCGCCTAATGTTAGGGGGATACTTCTTTTTTTAGAAATTTATATGTAATTCAACTGGGCCATGGTCTGATTCCATTACTTCACTATTAATTTTCGCCTCTGTTATTTTGTCTTTCATTCTTTCGGAAACAACAAAATAATCTAAACGCCATCCAATATTTTCACCTTTGTAATCTTGCTCTTACATTTGTGAATACATACATACGCACTTTATTCAGGTTATACTAATTTCAGAGGTGATGTTCTTTGTACAATGAAGGAGTTACGTTAACAAATGAGCATTGGCAAGCGATTATTCATAATGATTCTTCCTATGATAGCAAGTTCTTTTATGCTGTGAAATCAACCGGAATCTTTTGCAGGCCATCATGCAAATCAAGAATACCGAATAAAAACAATGTACGAATTTTTCATCATGCAGAGCAAGCGTTAAGTGAAAATTTTCGCCCGTGCAAACGTTGTAAACCAAATGGGCTCACTTTACCTAATGAAGAGTGGGTAGAACAAATTAAAAAGTATATCGAAAAACACTTTGATGAATTATTAACTCTCGACATACTTGCGGAAATGTGCCATGGTAGCTCATTTCATTTACAACGCACTTTCAAAAAAACGACAGGAATAAGTCCTATAGAATATATACAACAGTTCAGAATTGTTAAAGCGGCAGAACAACTATTACAAACAAATCAATCCATTAAAGAAATTAGTAATGCTGTTGGGATAGAAAACCCAGAATATTTCGCAACTTTATTCAAAAAGAAAACAGGATTTACGCCTACTGCATATCGAAAAAAGAATGAAATGAAAGAGGGTTACAATAATGAATTCCTACAAAAATGATTATATATATTGGACGCTACTTACACATGAAAATTGGCAATTTCATATTGCTGCAACTGAAAATGGACTATGTTTCATTGGATCACAAGATGAGACCTTTGAAGAATTAAATATATGGGCTAGAAAAAAGCTTCCCCAACATATATTGATCCATAGTCCAGATTACTTACAAGTATATACAAAAGAAATTATCGAGTATTTAGAAAACAAGCGAGAAACTTTTGCATTTCCTATCGATGCTTACGGAACTGAATTTCAATTATCTGTTTGGAATACAGTACGTGAAATTCCTTATGGGAAAACATATTCTTACACAGAAATTGCCGAAAGAATTCAAAAATCTAAAGCGGTGCGTGCCGTTGCTACTGCTATTGCAGCTAACCCACTTCTTATTACGATTCCTTGCCATCGTGTTATTGGAAAGAATGGGAAACTAACTGGCTTTAGAGGGGGATTAGAAATGAAGAAAGAATTGCTTACATTAGAAAAGTCGCAGGTAGAATTCTTATGACAGCAGAATATAGTAACGCATTAACTTTAGCAGTGCCAACAGAATTTAGTTTCCAAGAAAATTTACGCTATCTATCACGTTCTAACAATGAATGTATGTTTCACATTGAAGACAACAAAATTTATAAAGTTATCTCTGTTCACGATGTAAATCCTTTAGTTGCAATTAGTATGAATACAGATGGGCATATTCAAATACGTTTTTTAGAAGAATTATATACATCTGAAGAATCGATACACGAAGCTGTAGCTAACTATGTGAAGGATTGGTTTGATTTAACTACTGATTTAGCTCCCTTTTATACATTGGCTAAACATGATGTACTCCTTCAAAGACCAATTGAACAATATTATGGACTTCGTACTTTAGGTATTCCAGACTTATTTGAAGCACTTTCCTGGGGAATTATCGGTCAGCAAATTAACCTCACATATGCTTATACGCTAAAAAGAAGATTAGTCGAACACTTTGGAAATTATGTAGAATGGAACGATAGAAAACATTGGATATTCCCTTCTCCTGAAACGATTGCCAATTTACATGTAGAGGATCTCAAAAACTTAAAAATGACGACTAGAAAATGTGAATATTTAATCGGTATTGCAAAGCTTATTACAGAAGGAAAACTATCAAAAGAATCTTTACTGCAAATACAAGATGTGAAACAAGCTGAAAAACAATTAACCGCTATACATGGTATAGGACCGTGGACTGCCAACTATGTTTTAATGCGCTGTTTACGCTTTCCTTCTGCCTTTCCAATTGACGATGTTGGCTTGCACAATGCAATTAAATATATAACAGGTTCCGAAAGTAAACCGACTAAACAGGAAATAAAAGATTTTGCGGCAAATTGGATGAACTGGGAGTCTTACGCAACTTTTTATTTGTGGCGAGTATTATACTAAAAAACCAAGTAGCACATCTGCACTACTTGGTTCTTTTTTAAGCTTGTTCTTCAAATCGTCTTGCAATCTCTACAATAACTTGAACAGCTTTTTCCATAACATCTACCGAAACATACTCGAATTTACCGTGATAGTTTTCACCACCTGTGAAAATATTCGGCGTTGGTAATCCCATATATGATAGCTGTGATCCATCTGTCCCGCCGCGAATCGGATGAATGTTTGGTTCAATATTTAAACTTTTCATTGCCTCATATGCAATATCAACAATTTCTCTCACTGGTTCAATCTTTTCAAGCATGTTATAGTATTGATCATTCATTTCTAAAACGACTGCATCTTGTCCATACTTCTCTTGCATTTGCTTCACAATATTTTCAACGTTATGTTTACGCGCTTCAAAATTTTCACGATCAAAATCTCGAATAATATAATACGCTTTACTTTGCTCAACATCACCATTTAAAGAAAGTAAATGATAGAATCCTTCATAGCCCTCAGTATATTCCGGCGCCTCTTCTACTGGTAAATACCCATTAAACTCCATAGCAAGTTTAGTTGCGTTACGCATTTTATTTTTCGCTGTTCCAGGATGTGTATTCGTTCCGTTAAACGTTAACTTAGCACCTGCAGCATTAAAGCTTTCATATTCTAAACCACCTAATGGACCTCCATCCATCGTATAAGCGAATGATGCACCAAACGCTTCTACATCAAAATGTGCTGGGCCACGGCCAATTTCTTCATCCGGCGTAAATGCAACTCTTATTTTTCCATGCTTAATTTGTGGATTATGTACTAAATAGTTCATTGCAACCATAATTTCTGTCAAACCAGCTTTATCATCTGCTCCAAGAAGTGTCGTACCATCCGTTGTAATAATCGTATGACCTTTATAAGATGGTAACTCTGGGAATTGCTCTGGTGTTAACACAACATTTAGCTCTTCATTTAACGTAATTGCGTTCCCGTCAAAGTTTTCATGAATTTGCGGTTTTACATTTTTCCCTGTAAAATCTGTCGCCGTATCTAAATGTGCTAAAAAGCCAATTACAGGAACATCCTTATCCGTATTAGCAGGAAGTGTTGCCATTACATAACCGTTATCATCCATCGTCACTTCTGTTAACCCAATTTCTTTTAGCTCTTCCACTAATAACTTACCAAATTCAATTTGTCCAGGTGTTGTTGGCACTGTATGACTTTCTTCATTTGATTGCGTATCAATTTTTACATATCTCGTAAATCTTTCAATAAGTTCTTGTTTCAAACTCGTTCACTCCCTTTTATATTTCTTTCTCTATTATAATCCTTGAGACGAAATATTTTAACTTTTTTGACTGTGAATACATATATTTCATTTGCATTTTAGCTATTTTAAATACCAGCGGAAAAGTCGTAATATTTGTACATTAAAACTCTCACATGTAATATACATAATTATACAATATGGGAGGTTTTAAAAATGAGGCTAACTCTCTTTCGCTATTTTCTTTTTTTCTTAGGATTAATTTTTTTCGGCCTTGGAAATGCTCTTGCAGTAAAAGTTAAATTTCTCGGTTTACATCCTTGGGAAGTTTTAAACATGGCTCTCTACCAAAGGTTTGGATGGACCATTGGTACGTGGAGTGTCGTATGTGGATTATGTCTCGTTCTCATTTCTTTACTAGTAGATCGAAAATACATAAATGTAGGAACATTTTTAAATGCACTACTTATCGGTCCGATTATGGACTTTTTCTTACAATCAAATATTCTTCCAAACGCTAGTGATTATTTATGGTTAAACTTACTCATTTTATTTTCTGGCATTGCCATTACAGGTATCGGGGGAGGTATGTATGTTGCGGCTGGAATCGGCGCTGGACCTCGTGATGGATTCATGCTTACTATTTCCGACAAAACCGGTCTATCTATTAGCCGTGCTAGAATCATAGTAGAATGCGTTGTACTAGTTATTGGATTTATGCTCGGTGGCCCTGTTTTTGTCGTAACTTTTCTATACACTTTTATTCAAAGTCCAATCTTCCAGCAATCATTTAAAATGTTTCAAACACTCCTACATACTTTACAAAACAAAAACAAAGAGCAAATTAATAAAAATTTATAAAACACAACTTAATACAAATAAATTCACCCTATTTACGGCTCTCACCGCAAATAGGGCGTTTCTTTTTCATCTCACAATTTAAGAATATATGCTACTCATTCACAATAAAAGTATATACATCATTATAAATACAACCATTCACCCTAATAACGTACTTCCCAGGTTTACTAAAACGAATTGTGTATTTGTTTAGCTGAATTGCTTCTTTATCTCCAGAAAGAACATCAATGCTTCTGCCACTTAATACATATAATTCATTTAGATTCATCGATACATCAATTGCATTGAAATTCTCCTCTTTCATTTGCTGTACTTCCGCAGCGCTTACACTTGGTTCTAAAAACAGTAATCCACTTAATCCAATCGTCCCCGCTAAAGCAACTCCCGCAAACTTTTTAATTTGTTTCATTACAATGACCTCCTTATAGATTTTGCGTAAAGGTGATGTCCCCCTTACACCACAAAGCTATATGTAATGAAATAAAAAGTAAACGAGGACAGTAAGACAAAATTCTACATCTTTTTCTCCTATTGAATATAAATCCAACGTTTGGAGTTTTGTCACATTTAAAATTGTTTACTTAAACCAACTTTCAATTATATTATTCAGAAACTGAATAATTACTTATTGATTTAACATTCTAAAAATAGTTGATAAAAATACTTTCTATTCAAATAAGAAGATTTTGCTATAAAAGTAACTTTTACAATAAAGCCCATACAACCAATTTTATTCTGCTTTCCATAATCTCTCTACATTCATTAATTGTTCTTCTTTCAACTCCATCTTATATATATCTGGTTTTGACGTATTCATTAAAAATTCGAAACTATATTGCTTATCAAAATAATTCATCATGAGTGTCATGACAAGCCCATGTGTACCAATTACAATTTTTTGTCCTTGAAAATCCATTAAGATTTCTTTTAATACTTTCACTACCCTTCTTTGGCAATCCGCATATGACTCTCCTTCCGTTCGTGCAAAGTCCGGATTAGAGAACATCTTCTTTACAAGTGGATACACTTCTTTATCTGATATAATCCGGTCTTCACTTGCAAACCTACATTCTTTGAGATTTTCATATATTAATATTTCTTTTTCATAGAAATCGGCTGTTTTTTCTATCGTTAATACCGCTCTCTTATACGGACTTGAAATGAAAGTATCGATTCCCTCTGTTTTTAATATTTCTGTTACTCTATGAGCGTCTAAGCTTCCCTTTTCAGTTAATCCACGTGTTCTTTCACCCCCTTCTAATTTTGGTGATTCACCATGCCTAACCATATAGATATATGTATTCATACTTCCCCCTCGAAAATATTAATTCATTCATCTTTTATAAACTTTGCTGATTTGTCCGTTTAATCCATTCTCCTACTAAACTCTCGAACAATTCAGGTTGTTCAATTTGTAAATTATGCCCTGCCATATCTAACACCGCTAATGTCGCTCTTGGATAATCATCAATAATTTCTATAATATCTTGATAACCTACGGATATATCTTGCCTTCCAGCTAGTAAAAGAACAGGTTTCTCATATTTCATATGATGAAAATTCATAGTAAGAGAGTAATTTTTTTGCAACCTTTCAATAAACTCATAATTAGCAATATCTAGTCCCGGCTTAATCTCCTCTTTAAATCTCGTATATGTATATTCATTCGCGACCACTGCTAACTCGCAAAATTCTTCTCTATCAGTTGAAGTAAGCTTATTTAAAAACTCCTTATCTTGTACAATTACCTGTTTATTCGGGCGGATCCTTTTTTCTTGCTCCGCTACAACAACAGGACATACTAATAGTAATCCATTAACTCTTTCAAACAGCTTTGTGAGTATACCTCGAGCTAAATATCCGCCATAGGACTCCCCTACTAATAAAAAGTTTTTGGCTGGAATAATTTTTTCAATACATGCAATTAACAGTTCTAACATATGATCTGAACTATTTATCCAATCTGGAGCATTCGATTTCCCCATGCCAGGTAAATCAATATATATTCTTTGGTAACCTTTATATTTTTCGAATACTGATTCCATGCACCTCTGCATTAACCTATGATCAGGTGCACAGCCATGTATAATAATGACTGGTTTTCCTTCGCCAATAATTTCATAATATATTTCTGCATCCTTAATCCGGCATATCATAAAAAAGTCCCCCTAGTGTTCTATTCATGTTTACAGGCATCCCTCTCACCCCCATAGGAATACACGTTCTTATTTTATAACTTTTCAGAACATAATTTCAAATTTTATTTTTCAGATTTAAAATAAAAAAGCCTTCCATGAGTGTATCCCCTCAAAAGAAAGCTCTCTTACATATATTTCCTCCCACTTGAACTTCAAGCATAATTACACATTATTCTTCTAATTTCATCAACACAATTCTCCAGCCATCTGGATCCTCTATCGTTATCCCCTTATCTTTCCAATATGGGTTCTCTGGTTCGACTTCATCATATCCCAATGCGTGCAACCTTTTACTCACCTTTTTCATTTCACTATCTTCATGCATATAAAATACGAGTAAATTATCTTTTGTCGGAGCTGGACATGGGCTCCCATCTATATGTCTTGTAAATTCTAAATGATACTCTTCATCTGGGAGTCCAAACATGACCCCATCATAGCCTTCATGATCATAGAATTCACCTATACGTTTTAAGCCCAATCCTTTTTCATAGAATTCTATCACCTTTTCAAACTGATCAGTTGGACGTGCTATTCGAAACTTTACCCAGTTCTTCATGCTCTTCCTCCTATACTAGAGATTTCATACATACTTACGTATTATTGTATATACGCAACATCTTTTTGAAATCCCTCATTCGTATGAGAATAGATGCATACAAAAGTTTAGTTTATACTTTATAACATTCAATTTTATATAAAATTGAATGTTATACCCTTATGCAATTATACATATTCACTTGCGAACCACTAAAAAACCTTTAAAATTCAAAGGATGACTAAATATACAATTTCCATTTAAAATCTTGATGTAATACATACTATCAAACGCCATGTTTTTTTAATTTTAAGAAGTATTAAACTCTTCATCACTTTCCTTATACGCATGATTTTTATAAGGAAATCTGATACAATTCTTAAATAATATTATTATGTATAGATATTACGAATATAGTGCATAATTAAAGAAGGTGATTTTATTGAAATTAAATAAAAATTTACAACTATGTATATTAATTGCGACATTAATATGCTATTCAATCTATTTTATGTTTTTCTATCTGTTCCCTACTCATTTTTCAAATTCAGATGTACGCTTCGCTTCACTTATTGTTGAATCTATTACATTTGTATCACTCATTTACTCTATATATTCTAAAAAAGTCAGTTCAAATCCGTTTTGGATATGTATCACAATAGCAATTGGTAGTTTTTTATTAGGAAAAATAGTATATACATATCAAGATAGCTTCTTCGAAATTCCAATACATCATTTTACAATTTCTGATGTATTTTACATGTTTTTTCTACTCTTTTGTCTTATCGCTTTCTGCTATAAAATCTTAAAAGAATGCGATAAATGGGAAAAAGCGTTCTTTATTTGTGATATATGCATAGTACTTACTTCCATATTCACATTGGAGTGGTATTTATTTAATCAACCAAATTTAAATATATTCTCTCTTTCACTAGGAGATGTTTTCCTTTCATTTCTATATCCAATTGCTGATTTATTATTTCTTCTACTAGGTGTTAGTCTCTTTTTCCGTCCAACAATTTTTAATTCCAAACGGAAAATTTATATCTTTATTTTTGTATTAATAAGTTCTGCAACTTTTAACTATATTTATTTTTACCTAAATAATCATTTATCAACTGAAACGATAACATTATTACGTCTTTTATATAGAATACCTATATTACTTATTGCAATAGCTGGATCTATTTCAGAAGATCATAATAGCCATAAAAATTATTTCATTGTTAACCCTATAATAGGAAAGAAGGCTTTAGTTGTATTTCCTTATCTTGCCGTTGCAATACTAATCGGGTTTACGTTAAAAGAACAAACAGCATCTTCCACTCTCATTACGGGAAATTGTATTACTTTTATTTTCGTACTCATTCGTCATTCTATTGTACGTATGCAAAACAATTCCCTAACCAAACGTTTACAAGTATTTAATGCCCAATTAGAAGAAAAAGTTACATTACGGACTTCAGATTTAGTTCATAAATCAGAGGCTCTATCTCAAAAGCAACAAAAATTCAAATCATTATATGAATATCACCCTGATCCTATTTTTACAATTGATTTAAATGGTGTATTCTTAAATGTAAATAAAGCTGGAAGTATACTACTTGGAGCACCAACGAACGAGTTACTTGGTGAAACATGTTTTTCAATTATTTTAGATGAAGATAAACATAAACTAGCATGTGCATTAGAAAAAGTGAAACAACAAGAATCGGCATCCTTACAACTTAGTTCTCAATATAAAGATGGCTTTACTTATTTTTTATACGTTACTATCGTCCCTATCATGGTAGATGGACAAATTTTAGGAAGCTATATTATGGTGAAAGATATTACTGCACTAAAAAAACAACAAGAAGAAATAAAATATTTAGCATTCCATGATACTGTAACGAAAATTGGGAACCGTGCCTTTTTCCATAAGAAATTAAAAAGAATTATAAAAAATGCTAAAACGACAGAAAGCGAGTTTGCATTATTATATTTGGACTTAGATCGCTTTAAAGCAATTAACGATACACTTGGACATTCGGCAGGGGATTACATATTAGAAGAAGTAGCGAAGCGATTCCAATCCTGTCTTCCATCACATACTCATCTGTCAAGAATCGGTGGTGATGAGTTTACAGTCTTAATTGAAAACTATACTGATGAAGATTCTTTATTCGAGTTATGCAACCAGTTATTTGAATGCATGGAAAAATCGTTTGTCATACATGAACATACATTAAGTTTATCACTAAGTATTGGCATCGCTATTTATCCATATTCCGGAATCGATACCGCTACACTTCTGAAAAACGCTAATGTTGCAATGTATGATGCGAAAGCAAAAGAACTTAATTCTGTCTCTATTTATGATGACGTAATTGCAAACAAAATTGAAAGACGATTACGATTAGAAAAAGATTTACCAAATGCAATTCAAAATGAAGAATTGTTCCTTTTATATCAACCTCAAGTTGATAGCGAATCTAACGACATTATCGGTGCTGAAGCTTTAATCAGGTGGAATCATCCTGAATTAGGTATTATTTCTCCATACGAGTTTATTCCGATTGCAGAAGAAACACTACAAATCATTCCAATAGGAAAATGGACATTACAACAAGCATGTCAACAAATGAAACGTTGGCATACACTCGGATATTCTCATTTAAAAATAGGCGTAAATTTATCTGCTAAAGAATTTGAACAAGAAGATTTTGTAAAGTCTATTTCTGCTACATTAACAAATACAGGTTTACCAGCAAGTTCTCTTGATCTTGAATTAACAGAACGAATTGCAATGATGGATGAGCGAGAAACGTTAATAAAACTGCGTACACTAAAGAGTTTAGGCGTTCACATTTCAATTGACGACTTTGGTACAGGTTATTCTTCGCTAGCTTATTTACCTTTATATCCAATCGATACGTTAAAAATCCCGAGAGAATTTATTACAATGTCTGAAACATGTGACGATGGAATGGAAATTATTAAAACGATCATCACATTAGCAAATACATTAGGAATGTCAGTTATCGCTGAAGGTGTAGAAACGAAAGAACACGTGCGTTTCCTTCAAAAAAATAATTGTCAATTTATTCAAGGCTACTACTACAGCAAGCCTATTCATGCTGATTCATTTTCTACTCTTCTCAAAAAAGGTGTTCATTCTCTGTAGCGTAAATACATACAAGAAAAGGAAAGAAGAGACGGACTCTTTTTTCCTTTTTTGTACTTTGCAATTTTTCATTTCCTTCACATATCATTTATGTAAGTAGTTACTAATATATTTATGATAACAGACTTGAATAGGAGGGATTTACATGCAACACGACAATCCAAATCATAAACTTTCCAAAAACATTCCTCTATCCCTCTTCTCAATAAAAAACGAGCTAAAACAAAAATGCATCAACGTAAATAACTTCCTTTCTCCCCTTTCGAACGAAGAAAAAGTATTCATACATACAATTAAAGAAAGAACAAAATTATTGAATCAAAATAATGTTACAAGAACTCGTGCTTACTATCAATTTTACAAAAGATATCCTGAAATACATTGGGCATTACTTGGACATATGGTATCGCGGAACGGCGGTTGGAATATGACCGATTTAAAGGGGGATTTATATACGAAATTGTTATCTAATAACGATCAATTTACTTTCTTTTCTTTTTTAGAACGGGGTAATTGGCTTATCTTTCAAGATGTGTATCCACAATTTTTATTATATGAACAGAGTGTTAAAAAAAATAAAAATCTTTTTCATCTCCTCCCTCACCTCAATGTGTCAACATTTATGGAAACGATGTGGAACTTTTTTTGGAAAACTGGAAACAAACAAATATTAACGATTGCGACTATTATTAATGAACAAAACTACTTAGAAAAAAGAGTGATTCAAAATAAATACTTCAAAAAAAATGTACTAAATAGTATTGGATTTAAACTTTTTGATTTCTTTCAATTTAATCATATTCTCTTCCCTTTCTCTGAAGAAAATACTGTACAAAAAACAATATTAATTGGTGATACAATGAAACATTTCACTTCCTTACACGAACGAATTTTGCTCGGAAAACGATTATATACATTATTGTTTCATGATGAACACGTTTTAGCTCGTATACTACAATGGGCTGACACTCATCCACATACTGGATCACGAAAAGATTATTGGCCACATTTATTTTCAAGTGTGAATGAATCCTTTTCAAGAGAGTTTTATAAACGAAGAATAAAGAAATGCCAATTAAAAAGTGATGCCCACCGTATATATAGCCCTGCACTTATGTATGTATGGAAAAATATGAAACATGAAGAAACAGAACATGAAGATTGGTTTAACGACTGGCAAGTCATACATTATTTAACCGATAAGGAGGAAAGGATACATGGACAAATTACAGAAGACTACTGTAAAACACTCGAAAAAATTGAGTTGGCAATTCTTGCAAAGAAAAACGTCCTCCTTCGAGAAGAAGAATAACCTTTTCGCATTAGTTATTACAATCTTATTCTCTTCTATTATCGGAACTTGCTTAGATGCTTTCTTTGTTGCGAAACAAATGTATTCCTTTCCGGTTAGACCATTCTCATCCATATTTTCAGTTAACATTGGTTTTACTTTGTTTGTACTACCGATTTTAACGACGATTTTCATACAAATTTCCAAAACATTATCTACAATTTCTAGAAGTCTATTTATTATTTCACTAGGTATTTGTGCTAGCATTTTTGAACAGATTGCTGAAAGATTTGGTTTCTTTATTCATAGTTTGGATTGGAATCATACATATTCTTTATTTGGCTATATGATTTTCTTTTCTTTTATTTGGAAAGTATATTATTTCATAATTAATAAAAAAGAGTACTAAAAGGCTAGCAAACCTTTTCGTACTCTTTTTTATTATGTTTCATATATTTATTACGCATATAATTCGGATAACTCAATTATTTTATTAACAATACTTTGTTCATCTATTTTTAAACATGTGGATGCATAACCCAATAATACTTCATGACTCCCAACACAAATGCTTTCCTTAGCGTGTAGAAACATTGATAAATCGTTCGAATCATTACCAAACACTACGAATTCTCTCTCTTTTATACCCAATCGTTGTAACCCTACCCATTTATCAATATTCTCAGGGCTTATATCCACGATCCCTTCATTATCATGTTCATAAATACGTATAGGAAGTTCTGTTAACATATTCATAATATATTCTTTTTGAACATGGTCAGGAAATAATACCACCTTCACTACTTCCTTAATTTCATCAATATGTACATTATTAGCCAATTGATTAGGATCTATGTTTTTGTAGATAGGATGATTCTCGCTTCCTGTATAAGAATAATTCCAATGACTATCTATCAAATATGAAAGGCTATGTTTCTTTATTATTGAATGTATAGCACTTACCGTTCCTGGATCAAAAGTTATAACTTCAATAGTGTCCTTTCCCTTTGCAATAAATGCCCCATTCCCACCAATCATTGAATAATGATGCATATGATTTGGTAGCACCGGTAATAAGTCCCTAATCGGTCTAGCTGATGCAAATATAACCTCATGCCCTTTACTTTGACATACGTCTAGCGCGTGAATTATCCCTTTCGTTACTGCGTTCCCTTTAAAACAAATAGTACCATCAATATCAAAAATAAATTTCATATACATCACTCCTTTCTTTTTAATGTATATGAATTATTTTATAATAGAAAGGACAGATGTCCCAAAAGGAGAAACATTATGCAAAATATTGTAGATAATACCTTATTATTAAGCTACTTAAATAACGAGTACATAAAAAAGCTATTCCAACAATTCAATCATCCATTTAAGATCCTTAGATATGAAGCGAAAGAAACTGTACTACACGAAGGCGAAATGATTGATGGCCTATATATTCAAATGTCAGGTCGTACAAAAATAACTTCAAGTGTAATTACAGGTAAAGCATTATTACTAAGATTTTGTTCTGCCGTTTCTATCATGGGAGATATTGAATTAATTCAGTCCGTAAACATACAATCTCATGTAACCTCCGAACAACAGACGGATTTTCTTTTTATTGATAAAAATTATGTAACAAGTTACTTATTACAAGATGTAATCTTCCTTCAAGAACTCATTCATCACGTCACTTATAAACTACAAACCTGCACAACAGCTTCACGTATCAATTTACTAGCTTCTGTGGAAACACGCTTTGCTAGTTATTTATGTACAGCCCGAAATCCATCTAATTTATTTGGGCGCGAAATTCATACTAAAGATCATCATGAAATAGCCTCATTAATCGGGACAACTACCCGTCATCTTAATCGAGTCATTGAAAAACTAATAGCTAACAATATCATGCATAAAAATAATAAACAAATTGTTGTTGACGATTGGAAAGCTATTGATACCCTTTCAAATGGACTACGATATGAATAAAAATTTAATAATTATATAACCCACTTTAATAAAGAGACCGTTTTTATAACGATCTCTTTTTAAGCATAATCTTCAGTTATTGCTAATGATGTAGGATTTTGAAGGCGTTTTGAACGCAAACGATAGGCAACGATTTTCTTTTTATATTGCTTTATTACATCAACATGTTCCTCATGACTATACAGAGAAAATCGAACCTCTTTATTCCCTTTCTTCGTGTTAATAACGATTGGTGTTCCTTCCCCGTGCGGCGGAAAATAATGTTTATCTAAAAATAGAGCTTCGTTAAATTCATGAATAACTTGTAGTTTCGTTTCCCCCTCTATATTTTTTCCGTCTATCAATATAGTGGTATTCTCTTCCTCAAGTTTTTGATGCAATTCAAATCTACTAATAATTGATTCTACAACAGAAGTCGGCATACTAGAAACTAGTACTTTAATCGCACCAAAAATAAATAATGTAACTATAAACCATGTTGTCATTTTCATCATCTCCATTACATTTTAAAATATAAATTTCGTTCCATACGGTATAATTATACTAATAAGTATTCCGGTTACAATCATCGTCACCGAACCGATCGTCGCTTCTTTCTCGCCTTCCTTCACAAGACGACTTACCCCGATAATATGTGATGAGCAGCCCATTCCCACTCCTTTTCCAATTGTACTCGTTATACGGAAAAACTTAAGTACTGTTGGTCCAATAATAGCACCTGTGATTCCTGCAACAACTACAAAACTAGAAGTCATAGACCAACTAAGCTAAATATATATATCACGCATACTTGAAGTAAAAGTGTCACGTACTTCATTTCTTCTCCTCTTTTCACTATCTCACATCCATGTTATGAAATCTCATTTAACGTATCAGCAAACCGTGCAATTCCAAGTTGAATTTGTTCTATATTCACTCTCCCAAAAGTAAAACGAATATATTCACTTTTAGTACCTAAAACACTTCCCGGAACAAACGCTACACCATTTCGTATAGATTCGCCTAATAAATGATATTCATCAAACGTTCCTTGCACTTTGCACCATAAATGTATTCCACCCTCTGGAACAAAAAATTCAACCTGATCCCCTAATATTTCTTTAAGCTTTCTAATTAACGCATCTCTTCTTTCTTTCAATTGTCCACGAAGCATTGTAATATGTGCATGAAAATCTTCTGATTCTAAAAATTGATTTGCCACCCACTGTGTAAATACACTATGGCCAAAATCAACTTGCTGCTTCGCATCCGCTAAACGCTCTATTACACGCGTAGGGCCAATTACCCAGCCAATACGTAATCCTGATGCAACAATTTTTGATAGTGAACTTATATAAAGAACATTCCCGTTTTGATCCATTGATTTTAATGTTGGATTCACTTCACCATTAAATGAAGTTAAACTATACGGATCATCTTCTACAATCGGTATGCCAAATTCAGAAGACAGTTCTAAAATCTTTTTACGTCTTGCCAATGAAAGCACGGTTCCAGTTGGATTTTGATAATCCGGATTTAAAAATACCATACGAATACGATGCTTTTTATGCAAATCAATTAAGTCATCTGGATTCATTCCATGCTGATCAACAGGTAAATGGAATATTTTTAAGCCAGCTGATTTAAATATCGGCAGTGAAAAACAATACGAAGGGTCCTCAATTGCAATCGCATCACCAGGTTTTAATAAGCATTGAACGATAAGATTAAGTGCCTGTTGTGCTCCAGATGTAATAAGGATAGAATTCGAATCTGCTTCAATTTGTTTATATTGCTGAACATGTGCTGCAATTGTTTTTCTCAACATTTCATTTCCAAGTGGATGGTCATAACCGAGGTTTTCCATAAATGTTTTCTCCGACAAAATCGTTCGGAATCTATCACTCGGAATTAATTCTGGTGACAATTCACCACTCGCTAAATTAATTAAGTCGTTTTTTTGTGTTTCCGTTCGAATTTGTTGAACGAGTGGTACATTAGGTAAGAATGAACCATCCTCGACGTACCTACCCCAGTTTGGTATTCGTTTATGCGAAACACCCCATATATCTGTATTCACCCGCGTTCCGCTTCCTTTTTGCCGTTCTACTACTCCAAGTGATTTTAATTCTTCATATGCAGCTACTATCGTACTCCTATTCACTTGTAATTCTTTTGCTAACATACGCTCAGAAGGTAACTTACTGTCAGAAGGAAACTCACCTGAAGAAATACCCCTTTCAATATAACCCGCTATTTGTTTATATACAGGCGTCTTATCTGCACGATTTGGTTTCCATTCCATATAGTTGCCTCCTTTCAAAACGAACTATCCTCAATTTATTACTAACAGTATTCACCGTAAAAATAGTATTAATTAGTCACATTTTCTCATCCAAAAATGGATATATTAAAATAGCTCCGTCTCTAATTACTCGATAGCTTCTGAAATTCCAGCTTCATGCTCTCGTTGCAGTTCGGTTACAAACTATCAAATTATTACCGCATACCATGTTACCCCTAGCAGTAGAACAAAAAGAAGGACAATATAGATGGCAGATAAATTTTTCACATTTCTCTTTGTGGACTTGCCGTAATTCTCCTCTACATTTCGTGCAACTAGCACGGTCCCAAACAGTGATACAATTACAATAATAACGACTAGTGAAATCGCAAAGCTCATTGTATTTTCACCTCTCTAAGGCCAGTCTATTTTTATTAAGAACTTCCTCTTTAAAACGTTGATAACATACTACCTTTCTTCTCTTATCATAATAGATGTTTGCAAAAAACGGACCAACCACTTTTATATTTTTTTGCTCATCCACTTTAAAAATAAAAAGCAACTGAACACTTATGATCAGTTGCTTTTTCCCAGGATTATTTATGCCAATTTTCATTTGAAATTAATTCGATTTAAAAGTTTAGTCTTTTCATAATGAAACATCGATTGAGATAACTCGAAAATTGTTCCATTTACAAGATACACTGTATTTTCAATAAGAAGCGACGTATTTTATCGCTTCTTATCCTCATCATCTTTATTCTTTTATAAGTGACTTATTCGCTCTTATAACTTCTTGATACAGCAGTGGTGACCACTTTTCATTTATATAGTCTTGAATAATCCAGCCTACTCTTGTAGGGTTCTTTTGTTTTATATAGTTTGCAATTTCAGGATTTATATAAGAGGCATAGTAATATGGACTATTCCATGCTGTACCACCAGAAGACAAGCTTGTAAAATTAATATATAGATGATTTAAATCCTCACTATCGTTCATCGTTTCATTTATCGTATCTTTAATAGATTTTACTTTCTCATCATAACTCACTTTATATTTATCTTGTACTGTTACATGTACATTTTGATTTACAGTTGTGGTAAACGTCTCATTATCTGGCCAATAGAAATTATTATATCCTCCAGATTCATTACTACCACCATATCTTTTTAGTAGTACAATTTTCCCACGAGCATCTCCCAATTTTATATTTCCTTCTGTTTTTAAAAAGATAGGATCCACAAAATAACTTTTTTCAAACGTATTACTAAAGGAACTTTCTGCTCCTTTCATATCCTCATACTCTTTTTTTAAAGACATAATAATCGTTTCGCTTGGGTTATCTTTTAAAAATTGTTTCGCTTCGTTTATGAATTCATGCAGTGTTACATAAAGATACAATGGCCCATGATGAAGGACTATCGTATTATCATCTGTTAAACGTCCTCTTATATCAAAAATACGAGCTCCATGATCCATTTGGTAACGAAAATCATATTCTTGCGTCATTCCCCATACTTGCTTTATTGGATTTTGTAATTTGAACGTCCCGCTATCATGTGTTCCTGGAATTGAAATTCGTGCTAATGGGATATTATCAGGTATAGGTTGCATCCACTTTGACCAATTTTCAAACTCATTAACAGAGCTTGTTGCAACTACTTGCTTATCATGTAAAGCAAATACAAATGTGATAAATATCGTACTACATATGAATAATTTCAAAATAAATTTCTTACTGCTCATTATTATTCCTCCTTTTTCTGTTTTATATCAAACTTATTGAATATAATATAATCTGGTGAGTAAAAAATAAATAACATTTCATAAATATGAAATATTACATAGAAGTAAAGTTAAAAAATCATTCACATATCCTAAATTAGAAAAATTTAAAGGAACTTCACCTGAAGTTCCTTTCGTTTACTTTATATTCAATACATATGAACCATCTTTATTCTCATACTTATAGACGTATAAATAATATTTACCTGGCTTTGCATTATAAGTACCTTTAACTACATTTCCTTCGTTTTCACCATATGCTACATAGTTATTTAAATCTGATTCATGATGAAGCACCCATGTCATCCCAATGTTTTGTTCATTTAATAGAGAAATAGTAATATTTTCTGACGAGTCAATTTGGAAAGTAAATACATCTACTCTATCACTATTATGTAGTGTCCCTTTCATCGGTGTATGAAAGTTAACTTTATTTGCCTGTATACGTTCATTATTTGGTTCATTTTCTGTTACTGGTAACTCATTTCCACCGTTTGGTTTTCTTTGTCCATACCCTAAGTTTACTAGTATAGACTTCAAATCTGGTAAAACACCAATTCTATCTGAATATGGATCTTTAGATTTTGTTCCTGTATTCTGGTTGCTTAATATTGCTCTTAGTTCACTCGGTCTATATGGTTGTCCTAAGTTTTCTTTAGCAATGCTTTGTACTAAAGTCGCTGCTCCGGCAATAATAGGTGACGCACTCGACGTGCCACTAAAGCTAGATGTATAAAGATTTACAGCACTTCGACTTTGCTCAGCTGTAGTTGTATCTACGTTTTCTCCCCAACCATACACATCAATACGGCTTCCATAATTCGAAAACCACATACGTTCATGAGGGAAAGATGAAGAGCCCGCTCCTACCATAATTGCACCTGAATCTTTAAAATCTTTACTATTACGATTTAAAATTTGTTTACCATTTCTATCTTTAAATTGATCTAAATCATTCCAACCATTCGCTCCAGCTTCTATAATGACAACACCTTTATCTGTACCAGCACGAATTGCATCAAAGATATCTGGTTGTACCTCAACAGGTAAATATTTATCACCATACCCATCAAAGGAAGCTTGTGCCTCTAATAATAAAACATCCCCAGCTTCTAACTGATTTATAGCACTTAATATTGCATCAGCTGTATTATACTGTCCGTTATCTCTTATTTGAGAAATCACCTTTGCTTTCGCTTTTGGCGCAATCCCAATATTCCCAACTTCATTGTCCTCAGAGGATACAATTCCTAGTACAGACGTCCCATGACCGACATGTTGATCTATATTTCTTCCAGACATTAATTCAATATTTTGATGTACTAAATCCTCATGATTTAATAACCATCCATATTCCATATCAACAAAGGTTACATCACTTCCATTACCGCCTCGGACTCCCCAGGCGAAAGGCGCATTAATACCAGATGGTGCTGCTTCAAGATAACCTTGTTTTTCATATCTAGGATTGTTATTAGGATTAAACGATACACTTAATGGCTGTACTTCCGGTGGTGTTATTTTTTCTTGTTTCTTTATATACACATCTTCTATTAAAGAAGATGTCTTTAACTTATCTACTAGTTCTTCCTCTTGCCCACCATGTTGAGTTTGAAGAATATAGTAGTTTAATAAACTTGTAGATACATTATTAGGTGCTTTCACTTCAAGGTTTTGTATTTGTTCCGGGCTTACAGATGTGAATAAACGAGTAAATGTTACATCTGGGTATTCTGCCAAAAGATCTTCTATTACTTTATCGTTCGTTTGAGATTGTATTTGTTTTTCAATACCATCTTCATATGGAAATTTCAAATCCGCTTTAAATTTTACAATGATTTGCTTATCTGTTTCTTGTTCTATTCCTAATTTACTCTGCTGTTCTATAGAATCAGCATGTACACTATTGACAGTGCCTCCTATTCCTAAAAGTGTTGTAATAATTACAGTTGACGTACACATTTTTTGAAATATTTTCATTACATCAATCCTCCTATTAACAATAATTAATCACTATATTAATCTATAATGATTTTATTTATATAACATATTCCCTTTCTACTAAATAGATTATAGTAATCAGCAATATGAACTTCAATGTATTTTCATATGCAATATTTCATATTCGGACTCTACACTAAATAAATAAGAAACTTATAATGATTATTTATTTTATATGTGCTAATATACTTACATTGAAATATTATATGTAGACATTTTAAGCTACATTACTTAACCGTTTTACCTTATTTTTCCTAGGAGGATTTACAATGAAATTATTAAAAATAAAACATATAATCCCTTTATCTGCAGCTGCAATTACATTCGTATGTAGTCACAGTACAGCTGAAGCTTCTACCATTCATACAGTAAAAAAGAATGATACACTTTGGGGCATTAGTAAACAATACGGAGTTTCAATACAATCCATTAAACAGGCTAATAATAAAGGAAACGATCAAACTTTCATTGGCGAACAGTTACATATCCCGAGTTCCGTCAACTCAAATGAAATCACTGTTCACCAAAACGCCAAGCCTGCGAACATTTCTGGACAAATTATTTATCAGGTACAACCGGGAGATTCATTAGAAACGATAGCACAGCGTTACAATGTTACCGTTCAATCTATAAAACAAATGAACAACACAATCGAAAACAAGCTTTATACAGGACAACATTTAAAAATCAACTCAAGTATTTCAGAAAAAGAAAAAGACTTAATGGCACGCTTAGTTACCGCTGAAGCAGGTGGCGAATCATATAAAGGAAAAGTAGCAGTAGCTAAAGTTATACTAAACCGTGTAAACGCAAAAGGTTTTCCAAATACAATAACAGGCGTTATTTATGAACCTATTAAATACGGATATGCATTTACTCCTGTTACAGATGGAAGAATTAATCAGCCTGCAAGCGCAGAAGCAAAAATGGCTGTAGAAGAGGCTATCTCCACAAATGGAATACATTCTGATTGGCTTTATTTCTATAACCCGAAAACATCAACAGACAAGTGGATTACGACACGTCAAACAGTAGCAGTAATTGGTAACCACGTCTTCGCTAAATAACATTTAAAATCATTAACAGACCTCTTCACTTAAAAGGTCTGTTTTTTTGTATGTAAGAATTTATTTATCATGTGATATAGTGGTCTTTAAAAACTATTTCTTCTTTTAAATAAAGACACTTGTATTTACTTCATCACTCTAAGAAATTAAAAAAGCATCAAGTTCAAAAACTCCCCTTTATTAATAAAATTTATTTCTTACCTTCATAAAATTGTTATACACTAGAAAAATAAAAAACAAACTATTCGTTAGCAGGTGAAAGAATATGTATGATGTTACAATTATCGGCGCTGGAGTAAGTAGCATTTTTCTGGCTTATTCACTAGTTAAAAGTAACAAAAAAGTTTTAATTCTTGATAAAGGTAAAGCGCTAGGAGCTCGCCATTGTCCTTTAGACGAAGGAAAAGCGTGTAATTGTACTACATGTGATAAATATTTCGGATTTGCTGGTTTAGGAAAATCTGAAGGGAAATTTAATTATACAAACGGATTTGGTGGAGAACTTGAGCAAAAAGTTGGTAAAGAGGGCTTTATACAACTTATGGCTGAAGTAGATGAAATTCTATGTCAGTTCGGAGGAAATTCAGTTTCAAAATATTCTACAGAAAATCCAAATCTCAATAAGAGAGCTGCATCGTGTGGTTTACAAATGCTAACAACAGAAGTACGGCATCTTGGTACTACCCTTTCAAATGAAATTTTTCAGCAACTCTACGAATTTTTACTTACGAAAATAAATATACAATTTCATATAGATGTACAACATATTATGAAACAGAAAGATCATTTTACTATAGATACAAATGAAGGAACATTTCAATCTAGGCAACTAGTATTTGCAACTGGGCGTTCCGGAGCAGATTGGTTAAAGGAGATGTGCACTTCTCTACATATTTCTCAGGAACAAACTCGTGTAGATTTAGGTATCAGGGTAGAGATGAAAGAACACCAATTACGTTCTATATTAAAAGATACATTTGAGACTAAACTTTCTTATGAGCATGAAGATTTCACAGCGACTACATACTGTATGAATCCAAAAGGACGCATTATTAGAAAGTACGAAGAAGGTTTAGTTATGCCTGACGGTCAAAATTTTCGAGAGAAAGGAACTGGTACACCTAACTTAAACTTCACTTTATTTATCCCGCGCTATTTTCCAACTCTCAAAGAAGCAAATGTATATGCAAGTTCAATTATTAAAAACATTAACCAAGGACGAGATCGGATTGTTATACAGCGCTTAGAGGACTTACTAAATAAACAGCCTACAATAGCGAACGACATGAAATATAACCGTATACAACCTACGCTACAAGGAGATTATGGAGATTTGAATACAGAAATTCCTCCATTATATATTGAAGGACTTAAAGAATTTTTATTACGATTAGAACAATTCATCCAAGAACCAATCGATACAGATACTTTATTATATGGAATTGACGGAAAATTTTATGCTCCTACGATAAAACTCAATAATCATTTTGAAACGAGTATAAATGGCCTATTTTTAGTTGGGGATTGTTCAGGCGTCACTCATTCATTATCTCAAGCTGCTGCAAGTGGGTTATATGTTGGAAAATATTTATCTCACATTTAATTTCCTTCATTCAGATTGCAATTAAATATTTTAACTTCCATAGTAATAGCTTACTATTTCCCCACAAAAAATCAGGGTTTTATGAGATACATATTTAACATAGCCATTGACATTCAATTCTCACAAATTGAATGTCAACAGTTTTAAAATCCTCTATTCATTTCCATTTTCATTTGTTCGATATTTTGTAACATCATCATAGTGTTTAATATGTTAGGATGTCTATAAGTATTTTTTACTACAACTATGACTTTTTCTGCTCTGTTCTAAAAAATAGATTTACGCTTTAAAATTCCTCATTGTACGTATGTGAATACTTTATATTATTACCTTTAGAAACCATTAACTAAATGGTTCAGTATACTCTAATAGTTATAAAAACATAATATATAACACAAGTTAAATAAATTGCAAAAAAAGGAGTAAAAATGAAAAATAAAATCAATTTACAAATGCAAAATATAAGCTTTGTTTTAATAATTGCTTTAGCAGTATGGTTAAAAACATATCTTATTACAAGGTTCAGTTTTGATTTAAAAATTGAATCTTCTACACAAGAGCTTATTTTGTTTATTAGTCCACTCGCTACATCATTAGCTTTTGTCGGATTAGCATTATTTGCAACCGGTGAAAAAAGAAATTATATCGCGCTATGTATCAACTTCGTATTAACAATCGTACTCGTTGGAAATGTAATGTTCTATGATTTTTATAGCGATTTCGTTACGTTACCAGTACTTGGACAAACATCAAACTTCGGCCAATTAGGCGGCAGTATTATAGAAATATTGAACTACAAAATTATACTCGCATTCGTAGACATTATTTTCTTCTTTATTTTATTGAAGAAAAAATCAATAGTCTTCCAAACAGGACGTGTAACTCATCCGGCACGCTTGTTATATTTTCTTTTAACGATTGGTGTATTTTTTGCTAATCTACATCTTGCAGAAAAAGAGCGACCTGAACTATTAACAAGATCATTTGACCGAGTTATGCTTGTTAAAAATTTAGGACTATACACGCATCAAGTTTATGATTTAACACTGCAAGTAAAAGCAGGATCACAAAAGGCACTTGCTGATAGTAGCAAATTACAAGAAACTGAAAACTACGTGAAGGCAAACCAAAGTGAGCCGAACCCTAATATGTTTGGTGTAGCGAAAGGAAAAAACGTAATTGTTGTCACTCTTGAATCCCTGCAAACCTTTTTAATAGGAGCAACAGTTAACGGACAAGAAGTTACACCATTTTTGAATGAATTCATAAATGAAAGCTATTACTTTGATAACTTTTTCCACCAAACTGGACAAGGAAAAACATCCGATTCTGAATTTCTAATCGATACGTCATTGTATCCATTAAATCGAGGAGCTGTATTCTTCACACACGGTAACAACGATTATACTGCGACTCCAGAAATTCTACGTCAGCAAGGTTATTTCACTTCTGTATTCCATGCGAATAACGCCACATTTTGGAATCGTAACATTATGTACTCTGCTCTCGGTTATGATCGTTACTATAATGAACTTGATTACAAAATTACGCCCGAAACAAATTTAAATTGGGGCTTAAAAGATATCGAATACTTTGATCAATCAGTAGATATATTAAAAACTGTTGATCAACCATTTTACGCTCGTTTTCTTACTTTAACGAACCATTATCCATTTACGTATGATGAAGATACACAATTCATTGAACCATATAACTCTGGTAATGGCGTATTTGATCGTTATATTGTAACAGCACGTTACTTAGACGAATCAATAAAAAAATTTATTGAGCGTTTAAAAGCTGAGGGAATGTATGATGATTCTATTATTGTTTTATATGGTGATCATTATGGCATTTCTGAAAAACATAATCGCGCGATGGCACAGTTTTTAGAAAAAGATCAAATAACAGAATTTGATACTTTAAATTTACAACGCACACCTTTATATATTCATATCCCTGGACAAACAGAAGGTCGAACGATTTCAAAGCCTACGGGACAAATCGATATGAAACCTACTATTCTCAATTTATTAGGAATTGATACTACAAACGATATTCGTTTTGGCCATGATATGTTTTCGGATGAATATGCCGGTTTTGTTGTTTTACGTGATGGTAGCTTCATTACAGACAAGTATGCATACAAAAACAATACTTTCTATGACCGCATAACAGGTGAAATTGTAGACTTACCAAAAGAAGAAGCAGAAGCACTCATTAAACGTGCACAAAATGAATTACGAATGTCTGACAAAATTATTGAAGGCGATTTATTACGTTTCTCAGAAAGTAATAAAATTAAAACTGGTGAAGTACAAACTAAAATTAAAGAGACTGAAAAATAATCTTAATATGAAAAGGGAGCAACTCGTTATAGTTGCTCCCTTTTATTCTCCTATAATACATGATGCAGTTTCATATATTTCATTTTTATTCTACGCTTGTCTCTAAACTTACATCTGTATAAGCATGATCATCACCTATATGTAAAATCACTTCACATTGACGTAATCTCAATTCAAAGAGCATGATGGAATCATGATAAACTTCAGGGTTTGATTTCATTTTATGTAACATCTCTTGTTTTTCTTGTATTTCTAATTGTATATTCTCTACAGCTTGTTTCAAGGAGTTAAATGGATTCCTAAAGAATATATGAATATCTCGCTCTTGTGTGTTTTCGAATAGCTCAAATTGCAAGAAAAATTTCTTCATAATAGAATCCGTTACCTCGGTATAATCTTCATTTTCTACATACTGTTTGTATTTGTTATATAGCATAGTTTTGTTTTTCGGAAGAACTCCAAATAATTTACCGGCACTTTTCAATAAAAATTGTGCTGGCGTAAATCGACGTAAAATATTTACTTCATCCATTTGTATTCTAGTCGTCATTCTGTCAGTATCTCTGCGCCAGTCATCAAGCACTTTAAAGTCACATTCTAACTGTATTCGATTTTCTCCAAATAAAGAATTAAGTCCTTCACTAAGTTCTTCTAAGTACGATTGACTTTGAAGGAGCTCATTATGAGAAGTGGCAATCCAATTTTGCATAGAAAGAGCAAGATTAGGTAATACAGTTTGTTCTAAATATTTATGCACTCTTTCGTTCATTGCTTTATTTAGTTCTGTATCCATGTGACCGAAATCACTGTCTTCACTCATTAAATCAGAACAACTCTGTAATATCTTCGGTATATTTTCAGTAAGATCGTTCGTAATTTCCATTTTCATTGTACGATATGACTGTGTAATGAAATGAATTTTTTCCCTCTCAAATGCAGTAAGGTTATTCATGCTACCGTTTAGTTTCACTAGCATATCTTCATTCCAATTAATAGCATCCACTAGATTATTTTCTTTCTCAACTCGTTTATCCAAAAGATATGTAATTGTTTTTCGAATGAAAAATAATAGCTTTTCAGTACGTTCTGCATCGATATTTTTATGATTAAAGTTAAAATGAATAAACTCTGTTAATTCATTCAATTGTTGATTACTTGTATATAACGAAGAGTAAGGGAAAATCCTCGCATGCGGGAAATATGTGTTTATTCTCGTTGCCGTATCATGTAGTACTCTTTTTACTTCTGCTTCACTATAAATGTTATCGATTTTATTTAATAAGAAATGCACTTGTAAATTTGGTGTATGCTCTTGAATGTTTAATAGAATATCACGCTCTTTATCAGTAAAAGGTGAATCTGCATTCAATACAAACAATAATTCATCTACGGAATTTAGATATTCAAATACCTCATCCCTAGTGTCGTTATTCCTATTAAAGCCGGGTGTAACTACAAATGTAAGTTTATTTTCACTTAAAAATCTGCATGGTAATTTAAATTCGACACATGCCCTATCTCTATATGTTTGATGGTGCTGAGACATCATATTATGGTAATCAGAGATATCTTCCGTTGTTGTAATTGTAGCGTCTGTTATGGCGTTAATTTCTGTATGAGCATTATTTTTTAAAACTACTACATTTGAAATTGATTTTTCTACTATATTTTCTCCTAATATAGAGTTAATAAATGTAGTTTTTCCGTTCCCTGAAGTTCCCGTTACTAAAATACGATTTGTTCTTAAATCCGCAAGTTCGTCAACTAACCATCTAAATCGGTGACCTATTTCTATATTGTGCTTTTGTGCCCACTGTGTAATAGATTCAAAAAGATGTAGACTGTACTCTAAAGCATTCACATGATTCATAGAATATGACAGTAGGTTTTCCGCATGTTTTATATTTGATGAATCTATTTGGGTAGGAAAAATTTCATCCCATGCCAATACAGCTGCTGATGGAAATACAGCATACGATGGATTAACTACTTTCAACCAATTTGTTAAAAGATTGGGAATGATATCGTGTAATTGTCTAAGCGTATATTTCCCTTGAATTAATGCAAAGTATGTTTCTTCGTAAAGAGAAGAAATTTTGTCCCATATATCGGAAGACTCTATTTCAATATGTAAGAAAAATTCATTTATTGTGTTAAGCCACAATAAGTAATTTTGTTCATTTTTATAACTGTTCCAAAGTGATGAAACCATTTGCGTAAATTGTACTTGATCTACATTATTTAATGTAACTAATGCATCATAAAAATAATCTGGTGAAATATGTTTAGTAAATCCTTTATCGATATATCCTTTTAACACCTCAAACCACGGATAAGATTCTGTTCGAATTAACTCATTCACAGCAAGCTCTACTGCACTATCAAAATCTTGTTGTTCCTCATAAAAGGAACGGGCAATTTTTGTGACATTCGGATAATCCGGATTTAAAGAAACCGCTTCTTTAATAACAGCGAAAGCTGAGTCAAAATTATTTTGCTCTATGTAAAGAGAAAGTAATTGTAATCTAATTTCAGTCATCAATATTTTATTATCAGTCGTAATGGAAGTATAAACATTTTCAGCAACTGATAATTGATTCAGTTCGAAATAAGCATCCGCAATATTTTTTTGTGCCCATGGTGCTAATTCATTACTAACCTTCTCCCATTTAAAAATAGCTGCTTCAAAATCTTGATGGCGATAATAAAATTCACCTTGTGCAAAACGAATATAAGATCCATCAGAAACCTCATTTTTTTCTTCGTTTACATAAGCTTCTCCAAGTACGTCAAGAGGTGATTTTGTTACATTCTCCATTAGAAATGTTTCATAATACATCTTTTTTATTAATTGTTTTTCTATTCTCATCTTTTCCCCCACTATATCTTGAAAATACATTTTTAAGATATGTCAACACTTTATTTATGTATGCTTTTTATCTTAACAAAGAATATCTTTTGGAAAATTTCATTTTCCTTTCATTTTTCAAGTTAGATTGAATTTTTATGAGAAAAGTTTCAGTTTTTTTTCAATTCCCTTTCAGTTATGAAACAGCATTAAATGTTCCTAATAACATAATAACACTATAATATTCCGCATTATATTATCAGGAAAAACTTATATGAATCATATTATAAAAACAATTTATAACGAATATATATACAAAATTCACTTCACCTAACATAAAAGAGTTCATCACATAGTGCTTGTTAGATAGACATATATACTAAGTCTCTTCAGAATTTCACATACACCATGATAATTTAAACAACAACAACAACAATAGCGAGCAGCTATTCATACAATATCTTTCTCGAATTGTTTTCCTTTAGAACACTTCAGTAGTTACGTAATTAAATTCCATTAACCTATATAAATAACTAGTCCAAAAAAAATCTATATGCATATCATGTTATAGTAAAGAATTCAGGAAATCCTAAAAGGAGGCATTTTCATGTTTGAAGATAAATCTAAAATCAACTACCCATATGAATTTACTGAAACTACAACAATCCCGCTAAAAAACCCTATCAATAAAAATTTCAAAAACGGCTCTGGTACACATACTTTCCCAATTAAGAAGCATTATAAAGAGCAGGTGCTATATACGGAAAAAATTAATAATAATAAAAATAAATAAGCGTATAGGCTCTTATAACAATTAATCAAATAAGAATCTATATTAGACCTTGCATAGTTATAGGTAATATATAAGTCTTTCTTATACAACTCATGTACTTTTAAAAAGTGCTGATATACAGCGCTTTTTTATACATAGATAATGGAAGAACAAAAAAGGTATGGATATTTTCCGCACCTTTTTTGTCCTTTACTATTTATAAATAAAGCCTACCAGCAAAACTTTACTTGTTGAAGTCATCGGAGAAAGGAGTAGATTTATGATGAATCACAAAGTTAAAGAAGCACCCATGAATTATATAGGCCATTATTGTTCTATTATATATATTTAAAAATTTACTAAACGTTGTTTCAAAGCAACTTAGTTTTCATAAAATATTTTTTGTTTCCGTTGGAACGGATAGGCTTTAATCTCATCTGTATCTAAATTTTCATGAAATAAATGAATGGCTATAATTTGTCTACAATCGTAAGTATGATAATAATATGTTCCGGACTCCATACACATTACACTTGTATATATGGTATTATCTAGTGCACCTTCTTCTGTTATTACTCCACCTTTAGGAACCTCGCAATTTGATAAGATATGAAAAAGAGCTGATACTCCCTCTTCTTCACTATCTATACCTTGAATGTTTTGTTTGCCATATGCTGCCCGCACAAATCTTGATGGTGGAGTGAAATCCCCTGGAAGTCCCATTGAGCCCGATCCCTGACCAAAAGCACTTAATGGTAAGTTACTCCACTCTGTTGGCGCGAATGGCTGCGATTTAAGACCTATGTATTGTCTTAAATTTTGTAAATGCCAATTAAACTCCGGACTATTCGTCATCACTCCTAGTGGGTTATCATACAATTTTAATCCTTCACTTGTCGGCTCCAGTACAATGCAATCTCCCCATTTATCCGCTAAAATCCAATGTAGTGGTGGCGTAAGTCCTAAATCCGGTAATGGTATATCCAAAAAGGTAATGCTATCTACAGATTTCTTTAACTCTTTGACAGAATTGAATTGTGTCAGACTCCAAGTTACAAAATCAAATGGAGCCAAATTCGTTGTGTTGTCATCTATGCTTTGACTATAAGTAGCGAATCCTGGAAAATAGAGTGTTGCACATGTCATACCTGCTTCATTTACTCCGTCCGCCATAATGATCCTTCCTTGATGATTAATACCCATTCCGACCGTAGCATGTTTCGTATTAATGATTTCACCCGTTATATTATTCCACTGGTAATGTCGAGGAATGATTATTACTTCTTGATTCATATCTAATGTGAAGTCCATCGTTCTTGCAAAAAGATGCTGATCGTTTTTTGTCTGTAATGTCAAACTAGTACACATAGATAACACCCCATTTTATGATTTTATCTATACTTTACATAATTCTGATAAATCTGTAAAATAAAAACCTCTTTCCTTACAAACAAATTGAGAACGCACATATAAAGTATACATACGTTGAGGTTATCTCTAGTTTATAAATTTTTAAAATATAGTTGCAAAAGAATTATATGAAAAAGGAGCGAATTGTTACTATCGCTCCTTTTTATTTCTTTCTATATTTTATTAAAATAACTAGAGACCATTTTCTCTATGAACAGTATCCCTACATAACCCTCTTAAACATCTTCTCCAACTCATAAGTAGAATGATGCACAAGAATTGGTCTTCCGTGCGGGCACGTGTATGGGTTTGTTGTTGTACGAAGTTCTTCCAGTAAAGCAAATATTTGATCGTTTGTTAAATATTGATTAGCTTTAATGGACGCCTTACAGCTCATCATGATGGCTGCTTCTTCACGTAGTTTTTTAATATCAACTTTTTTTAGTTTGACGACTTGTTCCATCATTTCGTCGATAATTTCTGTTTCTTGTCCTTTTGGGAACCACGTTGGATGTGAGCGGACGATAAAGGATTGATGACCGAATTGCTCCAAAAATAGTCCAACTTTTTTTAGTTCTTCTAGTTGCTCTTCGACACGTAAAAATTCGGTAAGAGATAAATCAATACGGTATGGTACGAGTAGTTCTTGTACTTCTTGTGCTACTCGTCCTACTTTATCACGGAAGTATTCATAATTAATACGTTCCTGCGCAGCATGTTGGTCAATCATATATAAGCCTTTATCATTTTGAGCGAAAATATATGTTCCATGCATTTGTCCAATTGGATAAAGTGGTGGTAAGTCATTACCGTTCATTTCGATCTCTTTGATTTCCTGAACTTCTTCTTCCAATTCCTCTAATTCAAAGTCTTCATCGTTACTGTCCCACGATTTCTCTTCTCGAATCGGTTCTTCTATTATCGATTTTGTAGATGGTTGCCAACTTTGTTCTTCCCTTACGAGCGATTGTGGTGGTTGCCATTCTTGCTTCGGCGGTTGCCACAGTTGTGCTGGCTGCTTCACTGCCAGCGGTTCTTCTTGTTTTTCATCCATGCCTGTCGGTAAAATAATTTCCGGCATAGATGGCTCCTTCGGCTTCGCATGCTCAAACTTGAACTGTTCTTGCACACTTTCATCTTTTTCTTTTTTCTTCGTTGTCACACCCGCATCTGGAATGAGCTGTATTTTTTTGAATGCTGCTTGCAATGTTTCTTCGATAAGCTTTAGCAATTCTTGTTCTTTACTAAAACGAACTTCTAATTTCGCAGGATGTACGTTAACGTCAACTAGCATTGGATCCATTTCAATCGATAAGAAGCCGATTGGATATCGTCCGACTGGCAATAATGTATGGTATCCTTGCTGAATAGCTTTCATTAATACGAAATTTCGAACGTAACGACCATTTACAATCGTTGACATATAATTTCGAGATGCTCTCGTTACTTCTGGTAATGTTACATAGCCTTTAATTGTGAAATCTAAAGATTCCGCTTCAATTGGAACAAGCTTCTTCGCAACTTGAATGCTATAAATCGATGCAAGTACTTGTCTTACATCACCGTTTCCTGATGTATGAAGCAATTTCTTTTCATTATGAAATAGCTTTAACGATACTTCTGGATGTGACATTGCAATACGATATACGATATCTGTAATATTACCAAGCTCTGTATGAATGGTTTTCATATATTTAAGACGCGCTGGTGTATTAAAGAATAAGTTTTGTACTGTAATATCTGTTCCTTTTCGGCTCGCTGTTTTCTCCTGCTTTATAATGTCTCCACCTTTAATAATAAGGTGCGTACCAGGTGCATCACCTGTGCTAGTGATTAATTCTAATTCACTAACTGAGGCAATACTCGGCAATGCCTCACCGCGGAAACCGAGTGTCCTTATGCGAAACAGATCGTTTTCATCTTTAATTTTGCTCGTCGCATGTCGTTCAAAAGCGACAATACAATCTTCTTCTGCAATACCATCACCGTTATCAATGATACGAATTTTCGATAACCCAGCTTCTTCTAAGTGGATTTCAATAGATGTACTATTCGCATCGATAGAATTTTCCACAAGTTCTTTTACAACTGAGGCAGGACGCTCTACTACTTCCCCTGCCGCAATTAAGTTTGAGAGTTGGTCATCGAGTTTGCGAATTTTCCCCATCTACTTACTCATCCTTTCTTTAACTTTTTCTGTAAGCGATACAGTTCATTCATCGCTTCTAAAGGTGTCATATCAAGTAAATCAATTTTTTTAATTTGCGCAAGTACTGCCGTTTCTTTTGTATCTAGAACTGGCTTGTCTTGTTTTTTCGGGGACTGTTCTCCACCAAAGAATGATAGTTGTGATTCTTCTTCATTCTCTACCTTTGTTTCTTCTATTTCTACTGGCGCTTCTTTTACAACTACAGGTTCTGGAATTACTTCTTGCTCTTGCATTTTCACTTCTACACGCTTTGGAATAATAATTTCTTCTTGTCCTTCTAATTGCGCTAACACTTCTTTCGCACGAGCAATTAAGCTATCTGGAAGCTCCGCAAGTTGCGCAACGTGAATTCCGTAACTTTTATCTGCTGCCCCGTCTTGAATTTTATGAAGGAATACTACTTTTCCGTTCTCTTCAATAGCTGAAACGTGTACATTCTTCAGTTGATCCAAACTTTCTTCTAGCACTGTCAATTCATGATAATGTGTAGAGAATAACGTTTTTGCACCAATTTGGTCGTGAATATGTTCAATGATCGCTTGTGCAAGTGCCATACCATCATACGTAGATGTACCGCGTCCAATTTCATCGAATAAAATTAAACTTCTTTCTGATGCGTTTGCAATGGCATTTTTCGCTTCTAACATTTCGACCATAAATGTACTTTGACCTGAAATTAAATCATCTGCTGCGCCAATTCTCGTAAAGATTTGGTCAAATACAGGTAATACTGCTTCTGTTGCTGGTACGAAACAACCGATTTGCGACATAACTGTTACAAGTGCTAATTGTCTCATATACGTACTTTTACCAGACATGTTCGGTCCTGTAATTAAAAATACATCCATATTCTCTGGCATAATACAATCATTCGGTACATACAATTTCCCGTTCAATACTTTTTCTACGACAGGATGACGACCATCTTTAATAAAGATTTCGCGCTTCGTTGTTAGTACAGGTTTTACAAACTGTTCTTCTTCACTCACTGTCGCAAAACTTTGCAGTACGTCTAATTCACTGATTACTTTCGCTAGATGCTGTAATTTCGGAATAAATACTTTTACTTCTTCACGAAGTGCTGTAAATAGATCATATTCTAGTTGTACAATTTTTTCTTCTGCTTCTAAGATTAATGTTTCTTTTTCTTTTAGTTCATCTGTAATGAAACGTTCCGCATTAGCAAGCGTTTGTTTACGCTCATAGCGGCCTTCTGGTAATGCTCCAAGGTTTGCTTTCGTTACTTCAATGTAGTACCCGAAAATACGGTTGTATCCGATTTTTAACGATTTAATTCCTGTAATATCACGCTCTCGTTTTTCAAGCTCAGCAATCCACGTTTTTCCGTTTTTACTCACGTAACGATATTGATCAAGCTTGTCATTATAACCATCTTTAATAATATCTCCATCTTTAATAGAAAGTGGTGGATTTTCTTGAATACTTCTTCCTAGTAATTCTGTTAAGCTCTCACATGGATCTGCACCTTGAATTAATCTCGCTGCATACGCGTTATCTAACAAACTAATCGCTTCTAAAATAGCTGGCACTTGCAGTAACGAGCGTCTTAACTGCAATAAGTCCCGTGCATTCACATTACCAAATGCAACTTTCCCTGCTAAACGTTCTAAATCATATACTTCTTTTAACTTTTCTTTTAAATCTTCACGCAAGAAGTAATCATTTACAAACGTTTCAACCATTTCTAAACGCTCTTCAATTCGTTCCTTCTGTATAAGTGGACGTTCCATCCACTGTTTTAACATACGACCACCCATAGCAGTCTTCGTCTTATCTAATAGCCATAATAATGATCCTGTTTTTTCTTTCGTTCGAAGTGTTTCTGTCAGCTCTAAATTTCGCTTTGAATGCACATCAATCTTCATAAATTGATTCGTATAATAAATTTCCACAGGCTGCAAATGATCTAATGAACGTTTTTGCGTTCTTATTACATAGTTAAATAAGCGCCCAACTGCTTTAATTAACTTTGCTTGTGAAACATTTTTCACAAGATGTTCTAATCCTTCAGGAATTGCCGTTGCATCTTCATATGAAATCGTCATTTTTAACGTTTCAGTTAACTTGTTTAGTTCATCTTTAGAAAAGGAAGAATCTACAACAATTTCTTTCGAACCAGTTGCATACACTTCTAATAAAATATCTTCTACTGAACCAGTCAATAACGTTACTGTATTTTGCCCAGTCGTTAAATCGTTACAAGCTAACGCATATGATCCATCTTCAAAATGTGTTAACGCGGCTAAAAAGTTATTTTCTTTCTCATCAATCGTACGCCCTTCCATCATCGTTCCTGGCGTAATTAATTGTACGACTTCACGGCGCACTACACCTTTAGCTGTTTTTGGGTCTTCTACTTGCTCACAAACCGCTACTTTATATCCTTTTTCAACAAGTTGTTCAATATAGTTTTTAGCCGCATGATACGGTACACCACACATCGGTATACGTTCACTACTACCACCGTCTCGGCTCGTTAATGTAATTTCAAGTTCGTGGGCTGCTTTAACCGCATCCTCAAAGAACATTTCATAAAAATCACCTAAGCGGAAAAATAAAAAGGCATCTTGATAGTCTGCCTTAACTTTTAAATATTGCTGTATCATAGGCGTATATTGCGTCATACTTATCCTCCATAATTCTTACATAATAATCTATATTCATATATGTCACATTTCACGGACACTCTTATCTCCTATTTCAGGAGTCTTTCTTCATTATAGCACATTTCATTAGCAATCATGTTCATCTAAGCACCACTTATGTAAAGTAAAAAGCTAGGAAGAACTTCTCCCTAGCTTTCTATTACTCTTCTTCTGCATCAACGATAAAGTTCGGATCTAACTCTTCAAACTCATCATCTTCAATTTGGAAAGCATCATCTGATTCTACACAACCTTCAGGGTTTACACTTACACAAATTTTCGTTTCGCCAACTACTTCTGTTACAAATTCACGTTCTACCGTTACAACAATTTTATTACCATTTGGTGATACAAGAGCTTCTAAACAATTTGGTGGCTGAATGACACGAGCAATAATTTCTAAATCATCACCAGAAAAGTTTTTATCACGATATCCAATGCTTACTTCATCTGTGTAGTTTACACGTTCTGTTACAACTTCTGTCTTTGTATTGCCATCGAATGAATACCAAGTGTTCACATCGTAGAAACCTTCAATTTCCACATGTTTTCCATTCTTTCTTGCTTCGTACGAGTGGTTAATTACCCAGCACCCTAAAATACTTGTTGGCTCATTATTCGATTCACATGTATGCGTTGACTTTGTATACTTACGTCCTTTTCCAACCACTGCTTTTGTAATAATCTCTCTAAATTCGGACATTCGTAACCCTCCTCAATCACTATTCACTTAATCATATGCGTGACAATAGCGGAATGTGTCATTCTTTTTTTGAGAAGAACTTACGTTTAATCCACTAAAAAAAGAGATGTCAATTCGACATCTCTTTAACAACCACAATTTCCTTTTTTACTTTCTACCGCTGCGCCCGTTTCACCCTTCAATACATCGCCATTAGTTGAAATTAATATTTCATCTGTTACGTTGTTAGAAATCGTACTTGCAACTAGCTGTAGTAAGTCATTTACATATGTTTGTGAAGATTTAAATTCTTGTACAACTGGGATACTATCTAACTTATCTTGCAGGGCATCAATTTCAGCTTCTACTTTTTTCAAAGCTTCCCATTTCCCGTAATGTTGCAAGTTTACTGCTTGTTTTTGCAGTGCTTTAATTTCATCAATTGCGCGCTTCACATTTTCATTTTTATGAATTTGCGCCTCTGCTTTCTTAAAGAAATCAACTTCTTCTGTTTCAGAAATCATTTTTGCTAATTCTTTCGCTTGCTCAACAATTTCATCTTTCGAATATACTTTCATCTATTATTCCACCTCAATCGGCTCTTCAACTAATTCTCCGTTAAGAGACCAAGTTTTTGCATCCGTTACTTTTACTTTCACAAGCTGACCAATTAAAGACTTTGGAGCAACGAAATTTACAAGTTTATTCGTACGAGTATAACCTGCAAGTACTTCTGGATTATTTTTACTTTCCCCATCAACTAACACTTCTACAATTTGACCTTTATAACGATTATTCTTTTCAATTGCCAATTTATTTACTAATGCATTTAAGCGTTGCAGACGTTCTTTCTTTACTTCCATCGGTACATTGTCTTTCATTTTTGCAGCTGGTGTACCTTCACGCGGAGAATAAATAAAGGTAAAGGCAGTATCAAACCCTACTTCACGATATAACGACATCGTTTCTTCAAATTGCTCATCTGTTTCATTCGGGAAACCGACGATAATATCAGTTGTTAATACCGCATTTGGAATTGCTTCTTTAATTTTTCTTACAAGCTCTAAATAATGCTCACGTGAATATTTACGCGCCATAATTTTTAACATTTCTGTGCTTCCAGATTGAACTGGTAAGTGAATATGTTCTACTAAGTTGCCACCTTTTCCAAGCACTTCAATTAAGTGATCATCGAAATCGCGTGGATGGCTCGTTGTAAAACGAATACGGGCAATATCAACTTTACGGAGTTCGTCCATTAAATCGCCAAGACCGTATTCTATATCTTCAAAGTCTTTACCATATGCATTTACGTTCTGTCCAAGTAACGTAATTTCTTTATAACCATTCGCAGCTAAATGACGAATCTCTTGGATAATGTCTTCTGGACGTCTGCTTCGCTCTTTTCCGCGTGTATACGGTACGATACAATATGTACAGAACTTATCACAGCCATACATAATATTTACCCAAGCTTTAATATCACCACGACGTACTTTCGGAAGATTTTCAATTACGTCTCCTTCTTTGGACCAAACTTCAACTACCGTCTCCTTCGAGAACATTGCATCTTTTAGAATGTACGGTAATCTATGAATATTATGCGTTCCAAACACCATATCTACATGCTGATTTTTTTGCATAATTTTATTTACAACTGATTCCTCTTGGGACATACAACCACATACACCAATTAAAAGATCCGGATTTCTTCGTTTTAGTGCCTTTAAATGCCCTAGTTCACCGAACACTTTATTTTCAGCATTTTCACGAATAGCACAAGTATTTAATAATACTACATCTGCTTCTTCAGTTGAAAAGGTTGGTTCATATCCAAGTGCAGTGAAAATACCTGCCATTACTTCTGTATCATGCTCATTCATTTGACAACCATATGTACGAATATAGAACTTTCTTCCTGTACCGAAATTGCGAAACTCTTCAGGTAAGCCAAAATCCCGTTCAATTTTAACTTCTTCTTTCCCTCGTTTTTTCGCCTCTTTTAAGGAAGGTGGTTGGTATACACTTTCAAAGTATTTACTATAATCTTTCTCTTCTTTTTTCTTAGAGGAATTTGCTTGTTGACTTGCTAATCGTTGTTGCTCGTTCATCGGTAATCTCCTTTCACCCTTAACTATACACACTTTATAGTCCATTTTAATGCACTTAGACCCACCTCAAAAATGGTTAGATAGCTTGAGAGATAACTTGTCCTTTGAAACTTGAGTAACCAATCTAATCATCTATAAGAATGAAGTCTTCCCCACACAAATAGACATTCCCTTTTTATATTTCTTTTTGTCCTACTAAAAAGCATATTGCTTTATCCCTATAAACATTACCATAGTATGAAGCGTTTCGCCAATTTTAACAAAAAATTGGCGCTGTCTTATCTTACATTTTATTAGCAATGAACTTGCCATTTCCATACAACGATTTACATATTATTGTACCATTCTGAATTTTCTAAGTAAATAAGACTACCTTATTTTCACTCATAAAAAAAGGTTGCCAAATGGCAACCTCCTCTTCTTATATTACATAAATTCAGCAACAAGTTCATCAAACATTTTCTGATCCATATTTAAATCAGATTGCACTAAAGGCTTCTCACTATATCCTTTTACTAGTTCTTGGTATGAAGGTTGCGCTGTATTTTGATAAATTAAACCTGTTACTAATCCGTTATTTTCCATTAATGTTTGCATAGCCATCATGCGATTAGACGGATCATATCCCTCTACTGTACTTAGTTTTGTTAAATTCTCTTTAAACCAATCGTAAGTATTTACTTTATTGTAAGTAACACATGGGCTGAACACGTTAATTAATGAAAATCCTTTATGATTAATACCAGCTTCAATAATTTGTGTTAATTCTTTTAAATCACTTGAAAAGCTTTGCGCCACAAATGTCGCACCAGCTGTTAAAGCCATTTCCATAACATTTAGTGACGGTTCGATTGAACCTTGTGGTGTACTTTTCGTTTTGAATCCAGCTTCACTACGTGGTGAAGTTTGCCCTTTTGTTAATCCGTAAATTTGGTTATCCATTACGATGTACGTAATGTCAATGTTACGACGAATAGAATGGATCGTATGTCCCATACCAATCGCAAATCCATCACCGTCACCACCTGATGCGATAACTGTTAAATCACGGTTTGCCATTTTCACACCTTGCGCAATTGGAAGGGCACGACCATGAATACTATGCACACCATATGAATTAATATATCCTGAAATACGACCTGAACAGCCGATACCAGAAATAACAGCAAGTTCATCTGGATTTAGGCCAACGTTAGCTGCCGCACGTTGAATTGCAGCTTGCACTGAGAAGTCTCCGCAACCTGGGCACCAGTTTGGTTTTACACTGTTACGAAAGTCCTTAAATGTTGCCATTTAATACAACCCCTTTTTTGCATTCGTTGTAAATCTCTTTCGGCAAGAATGGGTTCCCATCATATTTTAAAAGACTAGAAATTTTCTCACCGTTACCAAGATTCATTTTCATAATGTTAGCAAGTTGACCTGTTGCATTGTTTTCTACCACTACAACACGCTTCGCATTTTTCACAAGTGGATCGATTTCAGCTGTTGGGAACGGGTGAATTAAACGCACATGAGCATGGTTTACTTTCATACCCTCTTGTTCTAAGCGTTCCATTGCTTCTTCGATCGCACCACGAGTTGAGTTAAATCCAACAAGCAATACGTCTGCTTCTTCATGCTTAACATTTTTATAAACAGGGGTATTAAACTTCAAGTTCTCCATTTTACGGAAACGTTTGTCCATTTGATCTTTACGGTTTATAGCTGATTCAGATGGTTTACCCGTTTCATCATGTTCTACACCTGTAACATGGTGAACACCATTTTTCATACCAGGTAAAACACGTGGTGAAACGCCATCTTCTGTTACTTCATAACGCTTGAAGTATGCTTTATTTTCACGTTCTGGTAATTCCGCTTCTAAATCAAGCTTACCGCGACGAATTTCCACTTTATCTAACTTAAGTGGTTCTACTGTCTGTTTCCCTAAAGAAAGCTGTAAATCTGTTAAGAAAATAACAGGTACTTGATATTCTTCAGATAAGTTAAACGCTTCTACAATATCATAGAAAGCTTCTTCCACTGTACTTGGCGCCATTACGATTTTTGGAATTTCACCGTGCGTACCGTAAATCATTGCCATTAAATCAGACTGCTCTTGTTTCGTAGGTAATCCTGTACTTGGGCCACCGCGTTGTGTATCAACAATTACTAATGGCGTTTCTGTAATACCTGCTAAACCGATTGCTTCCATCATTAAGGATAGACCTGGACCAGCAGATGCAGTTAATGTACGAACACCAGCATAGTTTGCACCGATTGCCATTGTACAAGCTGCGATTTCATCCTCAGTTTGGATTACTGTTCCGCCGACTTTTGGCAATTTTTTAATTAAGTATTCCATAATTTCTGATGCAGGTGTAATTGGATATGCAGACATAAAGCGAGCACCACCAGCTACTGCACCAAATGCAATTGCATCGTTCCCAATCATAAACATGCGTTTCTGACCATCAGCTTTTTCAAGCTGCATCATGTTTACTTTTTCACCTAGTAACTCTTTCATATATTGAGAGCCGCGCTTAATTGCGTCCATGTTTTTTTGAACGACTTGCTCTCCTTTACGACCAAAGATCTCTTCAACAACATCTAAATAAGCTGTTTCATCTAATCCTAATACCGCACTTGATGCTCCAACAGCAACCATGTTTTTCATTAATGATGTGCCTAATTCTGAAGCAATATCTGTAAACGGTATCACATATAGATTTACATCTGTATTGTCAGGTATTGTCGGATTAAATTTCGCATCTGCAACTACAATCCCACCTGGACGTAATTCGTGGAAGTTAAAATCAATTGTTTCTTGATCAAAAGCAATTAAAATATCTAAATCATCTGAGATCGCGCGTACTTCTGTTGTACTTACACGAATTTTATTATTTGTATGGCCGCCTTTTATACGTGATGAGAAGTGGCGGTAACCGTATAGGTAATATCCTAATCGGTTTAATGCAATACAGAAGATTTCTCCTGTACTTTCAATTCCTTCACCTTGTTGGCCTCCAACTTTCCATGAAAGTTGACTAATCATCTCCTACACCCCTTTTGGCTGCATTCATTGTAGTGTATTTTTTTACAGTAATAGTTTAGCATTTTTTATGCAAATAAACTACAATGGACGCAAATTATGCCTCTTCTGATTTCCCTGAATCTTTAGTATAAAGCTATTTTGTTTTTCATTCTAGTATTAGGTCTTAAAAAAAGCAATAATATCAAATGAATTAATTCTAATTTTTCTGGATTTTTAAAACAAAAATTTTAAAAGCTTATATGTTCAACAAAATTATCATATAAAAATCGCTCTACAGTAGATGCAGCATAGTGTTTACAAAGCTCGTTAATTACATTTTCATAATCTCCATACGCTGATACATCTACAACCGTTTCTAATATCCCATCAAAATCCGAACCAAATCCTATATTGTTCTCTCCCCCCAACGAACAAATATATTCGATATGTCTTATTATATCTGTTATATTCGCTTGTTTTTCACTTGTTAGGAACTGTGGTACAAAAGTAACACCAATCACGCTATTTCGCTTTATAAGAACTTTAAGTTGTTCATCATTTAAATTACGTGGATGCTGACAAAGTTTCCTACAATTTGAGTGGGAGGCAATTGGATTTCTTGCAATTTCAATCACATCCCAAAAACTTCTTTCATTCAAATGAGAAACATCAGTCCATACATGTAATGTATTAAATTCTTGTACAACATGTTTACCAAAAGTCGTTAAACCCGCCCCACGCGTCTCTAGCGCACCATCAGCTAATAAATTGGCATAATTCCATGTTAGTCCAAAAGAACGTACTCCTAGGCGATAAAACAACCGTAATTTCATTTCATCTTTTCCAAGTGCTTCGCATCCTTCTAGTGTTAATATTGCTCCAATCTCGTCCTGTTTTAACATGTTCATATCATCTTTTGTCCGAATAAACTTTACACCCGGTAGTGATAAAATTTCATTATAAAAAATATCTACCATTTGTAATGCCACTTCAAATCGTTTTTCATACGCCACTGTTTCTGGAACATATATAGCAAAACATTGTATACTTCCTTTTCTTCTCTTTAACTGTTCAAACGTAATATGTAATTGCGAATCATGTTTAAAATCCTTTTTCCCCTTCGCATTCCATAACTGAAAGAGTACATCACAATGGGCATCAAATATTTTCATTTCCATTCCTCCATTATAAAAACAACCTGTTTGCATACTGCAAACAGGTTGTTTAAACTTAACGAGGTTCTACAATTAATTTTATTGCTGTACGCTCTTCCCCATCAATCATAATATCCGTAAACGCTGGGATACAAATCAGGTCCAAACCACTAGGCGCTACAAATCCTCTTGCAATTGCTACTGCCTTTACCGCTTGGTTCAATGCACCTGCACCAATGGCTTGAATTTCTGCTGTTCCGCGTTCGCGAATAACACCTGCAAGTGCACCAGCTACAGAATTAGGGACCGACGTTGCTTTAACTTTTAATATTTCCATTCCGCGTTTCCTCCTCGTTTCTATAAAAAGTATTAGCAATTATTTCACTTTAACTTATATTCACGAGGAATGACACGTATTCCTGCTAAATTTCTGTAATTTTTCTAAAAAATTAAAAAATAATAACTTATCTAAATTTTAATGGAAATTACTCAAAAAATGGCTGATCATCATTAATTAAGATACGCTCAATTTTCTTAGCTTTTCCTGTATTAGGATCCACATCAATTAGCACTGCACTTAATTGTGTTCTACCATTTGTCACTTCAAATCGTACTGGTAAGTTTGTTAAAAACTTCTTCAATACTGCTTCTCGGTCCATACCTAAAATTCCATCGTACGGCCCTGTCATACCAACATCTGTGATATATGCCGTTCCGCTTGGTAAAATGCGATTATCTGCTGTAGGAACATGCGTATGTGTACCTACTACCGCTGTAGCACGACCATCTACATACCAACCTAACGCTTGTTTTTCGCTTGTAGTTTCCGCATGGAAATCAACAAAAATAATATTCGTACGTTTTTTCGCAATGTTAATTAATTCATCCACTTTACGGAATGGACAATCAATTGGAGGAAGGAACGTACGTCCTTGTAAGTTAATAACTGCAACTTCTGTTCCATTACAGTTCACAAAAATAAGCCCTTTTCCTGGAGTTCCTTCTGGGAAGTTAGCTGGTCTTGCAAGATATTTTGCATCATCAATAAATTCAAATACTTCACGGTTATCCCAAGCGTGATTTCCAAGTGTAACCGCTTGTGCTCCGCATTCTAAAAAGTTACGATATATTTTTTCCGTAATTCCACGTCCACCTGCTGCATTTTCTCCATTAATAATGGTTACTGTAGGTGTATATTTCTTCTTTAGTGCCGGTACGTATTGTTGAATCATACCTCTACCAGGAGATCCTACTACATCCCCAACAAATAATATTCTCATATGTCTTACCCTTCCTATGTACTACATTTTTTATTACTATAGCTTCAAGTAATTATCTTACAATATATTTATTATAAGTTTGTTTCACTTGTATGCTAGGTATAACTAATTTCCTTTATTTTAACCAATTCCAACACAAAAAAATAAAGTGGTGTTTCACCACTTTATTTTGCGTATTCCACTGCACGTGTTTCACGAATAACAGTTACTTTAATATGCCCTGGGTAATCCAGTTCATTTTCAATACGTTTTCGAATATCACGAGCTAAACGATGAGCTTCTAAATCATCAATTGTATCTGGTTTTACCAGAATACGAACTTCTCGTCCTGCTTGAATTGCGAAAGATTTTTCTACGCCTTCATAAGACTCTGAAATCTCTTCTAACTTTTCAAGACGACGAATATAGTTCTCAAGTGTTTCACTACGAGCTCCAGGTCTTGCAGCTGATAATGCATCTGCTGCTGCAACTAAAACTGCAATGATAGAAGTTGGTTCTGTGTCTCCGTGGTGAGATGCAATACTGTTTATAACTACAGGATGCTCTTTATATTTCGTTGCAAGTTCAACACCAATTTCAACGTGGCTACCTTCTACTTCATGGTCAATCGCTTTACCGATATCATGTAATAGACCAGCACGTCTTGCTAGTTTTTCATCCTCACCAAGCTCTGCCGCCATAAGTCCAGTTAAATATGCAACTTCCATAGAATGTTTTAAGACGTTTTGTCCGTAACTTGTACGGTATTTTAAACGACCTAAAATCTTAATTAAATCTGGATGTAATCCGTGAACACCCACTTCAAACGTTGTTTGCTCTCCGACTTCGCGAATATACTCGTCCACTTCACGTCTTGATTTTTCGACCATCTCTTCAATACGCGCTGGGTGAATACGTCCGTCCTGTACTAGTTTATCAAGAGCGATACGAGCTGTTTCACGACGAATTGGATCGAATCCAGAAAGGATAACCGCTTCTGGTGTATCATCGATAATTAGGTCAATACCTGTTAACGTTTCTAACGTACGAATATTTCGACCTTCACGCCCGATAATACGTCCCTTCATTTCGTCATTTGGAAGATTTACAACCGAAACGGTTGTTTCAGCAACATGATCAGCTGCACATCTCTGCATTGCAAGAGATAAAATCTCTTTTGCTTTCTTATCTGCTTCTTCTTTCGCACGAACTTCACTTTCTTTTACCATTACGGCAATTTCATGAGAAACTTCACTTTCTACTTTACCAAGAATAATTGCTTTCGCTTGTTCGCGTGTCAGATTGGAAATGCGCTCTAATTCTGTTTGTTGCTTTTGAACTAACTCTCCCACTTTGCTTTCCAACTCTTCAATCTGTTGTTGTCTCGCTACAAGAGAATCCTCTTTCTTTTCTAACTGTTGCTCGCGTTTATCGAGCGTTTCGTCTTTACGATCAAGGTTCTCTTCTTTTTGCATTAAACGATTTTCTTGTTTTTGTAATTCGCTTCTACGGTCACGAATTTCTAATTCAGCTTCTGTACGAAGTGTATGAATTTCATCCTTTGCTTCTAAAAGCGCTTCTTTCTTAAGTGCTTCAGCCTCACGATTCGCTTCGTCTAGAATACGTTTCGCTTCATTGGCTGCACCATTAATCTTCGCTTCAGCAATAGACTTTCGAACAAAAAAGCCAACAACTGCACCGACTGTTGCAAGCAAAATGGAGATGAGTATCCAAACTGTACTACTCATGATTTCACCTCCCCTTGCTATGAATGAAAAAAGACTGTCGGCATGTACATTGAATACCAACATACAGCAAAGACCGTCGTCCCGCTTTTTTAAGGGACTTTCTTCATTTCACAATTAAAATGTCATATTATTATTTCGGCAAGATTTAAGTCTTACTCCGAATATTACTTCTCTTCTTGAGAAGAGTGTTTCGTATATAAGAAAAAATATACATTCTCATTGTATCTATCGCAATTTTCATTGTCAAGCGTTGTCTACTTTTACTTTCTTTACCTTCAGCTCTAATTTATATAGGAATGTAAAAAGCAGAGAGCATATTATCCTGGAAAACCTTAGTAAATTCCAGTTTATTCATGTAAAACACGCATATATCCCTCTGTACACATAATGTTTTAGATGGATTAAATATTTTATCTCCAACGATATACAACGCTTTCATAATGATACAAAAATAAAAGACACGAAGCCGTGTCTTTTATCCCACTTTAATCAAGAAGACTTGGATCTTCCATATCTTCAGCACCTGAATCTTCGCTAATTCCGTGATGCTCACGAATAAAGAAGGCAATTTCTTCTCTTAAATCCGTATTTTCTTTTAAGAACTGCTTCGAATTTTCACGACCTTGTCCTAAGCGTTCTTCATTATAAGAGTACCAAGCACCACTCTTTTGAACGATATCAAGTTCAGAAGCCATATCTAAGATTTCACCTTCTCTTGAAATACCTTCTCCGTACATAATATCAACTTCCGCAACACGGAATGGTGGTGCCACTTTATTTTTAACTACTTTTACTTTTGTTTTATTACCAACAATGTCGTTACCTTGTTTTAATTGCTCCGCACGACGTACTTCAAGACGAACAGTTGAATAGAATTTCAACGCACGACCACCTGGAGTTGTTTCTGGCACTATCTATAGATTTTCCATCTCTATAGTCCGGACTATCTCTTCATCTCTTTACAGAGAGCCTTGCACTTCCAGCAGTAGCCTATCATCTGCCGTACCCTACTCAGTTAACTAAAAGTCCTTTTCGGTAGTCTCTACACCTTCCCCATATCACTATGGAGCTTGGCACGGTATTACCCTAAATAATGGTGGGCTTCACCGTTAGCAACTATATGAATAGTTACACCCTTAGGCAATAAGGTTCACAAGGTTTTTTAACATGCTATCACTAGCAAGGGAAACCCATGGTAAACTCCTTAATCTTTACGATTAAGCAACTTGTAGTTGATTTCCGAACATAACCCCAACTTTTTCACGAATTTGGTTAATAAAGATTGCGATTGTTTTTGATTTATTGATTGCACCTGAAAGTTTACGAAGTGCTTGAGACATTAGACGAGCTTGTAAACCTACGTGTGAGTCACCCATGTCTCCTTCAATCTCAGCTTTTGGTACAAGAGCTGCTACAGAGTCAATTACGATAATATCAACCGCACCACTTCGTACAAGTGCCTCTGCGATTTCTAAACCTTGCTCCCCTGTATCAGGTTGTGATAATAGTAATTCATCGATGTTAACACCTAATTTTTGTGCATATACAGGATCCATTGCATGCTCAGCATCGATGAATGCCGCTTGTCCACCTTGGCGCTGTACTTCTGCAATTGCATGTAATGAAACTGTTGTTTTACCTGAACTTTCAGGTCCGTAAATTTCGATAATACGGCCACGTGGGTATCCGCCTACTCCTAGTGCCACATCTAGTGCTAAAGAACCACTAGAAACCGTAGAAACTTTACGCTCTGCTTGTTCTCCTAATTTCATAATTGAACCTTTACCGAATTGCTTCTCTATTTGTTTTAACGCCATATCTAACGCTGCTTGACGATCACTCATTCAAAATTCCTCCTTAACTGAATTGCTAATCTTATTATACCTATTTTCAATTCAATTTGCCAACAAAAATCGAACATTTATTCGATTTTTTTATTTTTCATTAAATATAACCGCATTTAACCATTAAAAAAAGCTAAAAGAGACTTATATCTCTTCTAGCTTTTTATACAAATGATAAAATCCATATTTTGCTGAGCGTTCCCTAATTTGTTGACGACTTCCGCTTAAATTTAGAGGAAAGACTACAGTTGGTTCATCTTTAATCGCCAATCCAACAAATACAGTTCCCGGCTCTTTATGTTCTGAAGCATCTGGTCCTGCTACCCCAGTGAAACTAATTCCGATATCCGCTTTTAATAATTCTTTAACATTTTCAGCAAGATAACGAGCACATTCTTTACTAACTGCACCGTCAGTAGACAACACTTCCTCAGGTACATGTAATACATGTTGCTTCACATCATTATGATAACAAATGACACCGCCTTTAAATACGGAAGATACACCAGCACTTTCTGTTACTTGATTACCGAAGAGACCACCTGTTAAACTTTCCGCACACGCTAAAGTTAATCCTTTTTTCTTCAATAACTCTATCGCCTTATAATGCAGAAACTCTTGGTCATACCCGTAGAAAAACTCTCCTACTCTTTCTAAAATCAAATCTTCCACATGCTGAATGAGTTTCTCTGCTTCATCAACATTTTGATGTTTAGCAGTTAAACGTAATGTCACTTCTCCATCATTGGCAAGCGGGGCAATTGTCGGATTCGTTTGTCCATCAATTAAATCTTGAACTTTCACCTCTAATTGAGATTCCCCAATTCCGAAGAAGCGAAGCACGCGAGAATAAATGTTTTCTCCTGTTGTAAAGTTACGTAAAAAAGGCTCTACATAACTTACATACATTGGCTTCATCTCTTTCGGTGGTCCTGGTAATAAAATATAAACTTTTCCGTTCTTATTTAACCCCATACCAGGTGCCATACCGTGATCATTTGCAAATACATTTGCCCCATTCAAAACGAGTGCCTGCTTTTTATTATTTTCAGTGAACTCACGACCTGTACGCTTAAAATAATCGCTTATTAATGCTAATGCATTTTCGTCATATACAAGCTCTTCCCCTAAGCTAGACGCAATTGTTTCCTTCGTCAAATCATCTTTTGTCGGGCCTAATCCACCTGTAAAAATAAGCATGTCCGCACGCTCTTCTGCAACTTCAATCGCCTGCTGTAATCGTTTGTTATTATCTCCAACTACAGTATGGTAGTACACATTAATGCCAATTGAAGCTAACTTTTCAGATAAAAACTGGGCGTTTGTATTTGCAATTTGTCCAAGTAATAATTCTGTTCCAACCGCAATAATTTCAGCATTCATCCCAATTCCCCCATAAACTTCTATTTTGAGTTTACAAAAGCAGCTCTATTTTTCCAGAAATAATCCCATCCTGAAATAACAGTAAAAATTAATGCAATCCATATAAAAATATCAGCAACTGGAATATGGATTAAATTTAAAGGCACATCGTGTAATAAATATGCCGCAATCGCGATGATTTGTGTCCACGTCTTAATTTTCCCTAGTTGATTTGCCGCAACTACTTCCCCTGTTCCAGCAAGTACAAGACGTAAACCAGTGACCGCAAACTCACGGCTTATAATGACAATAACGATCCAAGCAGGTACGTATTGCATCTCAACTAACGTGATAAGTGCCGCTGAAACAAGTAATTTATCAGCTAACGGGTCAAGGAACTTCCCTAAATTCGTTACAAGATTATACTTTCTTGCGTAATGTCCATCAATCCAATCTGTAGCCGAAGCAACAATAAAGATAAGCGCTCCTACTAAATGTTGAATTGGTAAATCAACATCACCAATTGTGTATGAACCCCAATCAAAGGGCGCTAACATAATTACCATAAAAATTGGAATTAAGCAGATTCTAGATATTGTAATTTTATTTGGTAAATTCACAGCTATTCCTCCATCATATCAAAAACATTTGTTCATTGAAAAAAGTCATCGAAGCGATGACTGTTATTGTGCAGGTTGCTCTATCCCTAGATTTTTAATCAAGAATTTTTGATGATAATTCTCTTCTGGATTCAACGGGAATGTAACGACTTGGCCATTTAATTTAAATTCAACATTCGGTGCACTTCCTATATTAAGGTTTACCACTTTCGCTGTTGATAAATCATATTTTTGAGTTTGGCCTTCCTCTATTGTTCCACTAAAGATATCATTTCCTGCCTCATTTTTAATACCTACATAACTTGCGCCTTTTGTTGTAATTTCTAGTTCTAACGTTTTATTATTATGAATTTCCAAAGTGGATTCCTTACCAGTTGTCCCAATTACTTTGATTTCTTGTTGTCCCGTTTGTTGCGCTGGTTGTTCTTCTTTCTTTGGCTCTTCTTTTTTCGGTTCTTCTTTTTTCGGCTCTTCCGCTTTCACTTCATCTTTCTTCGTATCTAACGGAGAGTTTTCCGCTTTTTTAACTTCAATTTTCTCGCTTTGAGCATTCGGAACTTTCTCATCATCTTTTCCAGTCAACGCTTGGAAAACAAACCAAATTACTACTCCAATTGCAATAACTAACAGCGCAACTAAGATTTTTGGCATATGATCTGCAATTGGCCATGATGAAGACTTTTGCATTGTTTCTTGCGTTTTTTGTCCAGTTGATACTTGTGGAACGTCACGTTTTTCAGATTGCGGTATCGTACTCTGATATTCCACAAGCAGTTCTTCTCCATTTAATCCAACCGCATCTGCGTATTGTTTAATGAATGCACGCGCATAAAAAGCTCCTGGCAATACATCATAATTGCCTTCCTCAATCGCTACTAAATGGCGTTTTTGAATTTTTGTAATCTCATGCAGCTGATCAATAGACAAGCCTTTCGTTCCTCTTGCTTCTTTCAGCTTTTGTCCTAATTCTGTCACTACTAACACCTCAATATTTCTTTAAAAGTCAAACATAGAGAAATTATTTTGCGTACCTTGCTCAATTTCATCTACTAAATTATATTGAATCTCTTCATCATAATCGTTACGCAACTCGATAATATAATCAAAATCATCCAATGTGTATTCTGACTGACTCACAAATACGTCAGGATGTTCCACAACTTTCGTTGCAGGCAATCTCATAATTTCACGAACAAGCTGCCAATGCCTTTCGTTAGCACGCTTTGTTGACACGATTCCATCTAAGATGAAAATATTGTCGTCGCTATACTCATCTTCAATCAATTGACTACGAACAGTTTGCTTAATAAGAGTAGACGATACAAATAACCATCTTTTATTTGCACAAACACTTGCGGCAACAATGGATTCTGTTTTTCCAACACGAGGCATTCCTCGTATACCAATTAGCTTATGGCCTTCTTTTTTCATTATTTCAGCCATAAAGTCTACAAGTAACCCTAATTCATCACGCACAAACCGAAATGTCTTCTTATCATCTGCATCTCGTTGTATGTACCTACCATGTCTAACCGCTAGCTTATCTCTTAGCTTTGGCGGACGATATTTCGTTACCGTTATGTTATCCATCGTATTTAAAATTGATTCAAGTCTAGAGATTTGCTCTTGATTATCACACATAAGGAGTAATCCACGCCTTGCATTATCTACACCATTAATTGTGACAATATTAATGCCGAGCATACCGATTAACGAAGAAACGTCACCAAGCAAGCCAGGTCGGTTTTTATGTATTTCATATTCAAAATACCATTCAATCATCCAAGATCACTCCCCTTGCTTACTTTACACCTACGTACTATATTATATGATTTCACCTTAATAGGGAAGCTAAATGTATAATCTATCCCTTTCAATTATTATACAAAAAAAATAGAGAGGAGAATCTCCTCTCTATTTTTTACTTATGTTGTACAAACTTTACCATTAAGTTTGCGATTGTATGTTGCTCTTGTTCGTCAGCAACTTTCCAAAGCTCAGCTAATAGTTTCTCTTGATCGTTGCGTGCTTCTACTTCATTCGCTAAATAGTCACCAACACGAAATGCCATATCTGATACAGCACCACCATCAAGACCTTTTCCTTGCGCTTGCTCTAAACGTTCTCCTAAAAAGCTCTTCCATTGATCAAAATTATCTAAAACTGACATGTGTAAGCACCTCACTACTTAGTAATAGAATCATGCTTAATTTGTACAGTTTTTCATTTTTTATGTAAGAAATTTTTAACAATGCCAACCGCCGTTCACTCCGATAATTTGTCCCGTTATATAAGATGCACCTGGAGATACAAGAAATGACACTGTTTTTGCTACTTCTTCTGGCAATCCCAGCCTACCTAACGGAATCTCTTCTGCAATTTCATTCTTATCCTCTTCTGAAAATACGTTTAACATTTCCGTTTCAATTGCACCTGGCGCCACCGCGTTCACCCTTATTCCACTTAATGAAACTTCTTTTGCTAAAGCTTTCACATATGAATTTTGCGCACCTTTTACCATCGAGTAAAGCACTTCACATGATGCACCAATTTGTCCCCATATAGACGAAACAAGTACAATATTACCGCTTCTCCGCTGAATCATTGAAGGCAGTGCCATTGATAATAATTTATAGATACTCTTCACTTGAAGTTCTACCATATCATTCAATTCATCGTTCGTTACATCTGTTACGAGTCCAAATATACTCTTCCCAGCTGCATATACGATAACATCAAGAGGATGTTCAATTTGTTTCCACAATTGCTCTGCCCCATCAGTAGAAGCTAAATTCGCTTGAACAGGAATTACTTCATCCCATTCTTTCTGTAACTCATTCACTTTCTCTTCACTGTTATTATAATGAACATATACTGTATATCCATCTTGAATTAATTGTTTCGAAATAGCAGAGCCAATCCCTCCGCTTCCTCCAGTTACTAATGCATACTTTTTCATACTATTCCTCTCTTATCTCAAAAAATCTTTTCCCCACAAATAAATAATACCCTCATCTTACAATTTATCAATGATAAGATGAGGGTATTATTGTGAAACCTTTTATTTTTTCGGTAAAACTTGACAAACGCTCATTTTTTCTTCTGATAATAATAATTTTGCTACTTCTTGTAAATCTTGAACCGTTAAACTTTCTAATACAGTCAATGCATCAAACAGACTCGACTCATTAAACGCATATCGTGTAAATTGATTTGCAATATATTCTGGTGAATTCAAGGAGCGTAAAAAGCCACCTATTTTCTTTTTCTTTACTCGTTCTAATGCCGCCTCATCTAATTGATCATAATTTGTGTTTAATAAAATACCTTTCAAACGCTCTTCCAGTTCATCAGGTTGCTTCGTATCGCCGCCAACCATTGCAAAACCGAAGTTATTCTCTTCCGTATAATCATACGAGAACGAATCATCAATGAGTCCTTCATTATATAAAGATTCGTAATGAACAGAACTTTTCCCAAATAAATAATCTAAAAGTAACGTAAGCGCAATTTCTTGTTTTAAAAGGGCTTCTCCTTTTTCTTTTAAGTTTGTCGCTTTAATACCAACTAAACATTTCGGTGTTTGTACAGGCATTGAAATAATTTTCTTCTTTTCATTTACCTCATCTGGTTCTTCTTCGAATGAACGTACTATTTCCGGTTGATTTTTATAATCTTTTTTCGCTTGATTTTCACGTATCAAATCCATCGTTTTCTCTGGATCGATTGCACCTACAACAAACATTAACATATTACTTGGATGATAAAACGTTTCATAACATTCATATAGTAGGTCTTTCGTAATTTTACTAATAGACTCGATTGTACCCGCAATATCAATTTTAATCGGGTGCTTTACAAACAAGCTATCAATTAACCCAAAATATAAGCGCCAATCTGGATTATCTTGATACATTTGAATTTCTTGCCCAATGATACCCTTCTCTTTTTCAACTGTTTTTTCAGAAAAGTAAGGCTCTTGTACGAAATTTAACAATGTATTTAAATTTTGTTCTACATTTGATGTACATGAAAAAAGGTAAGCTGTTCTTGTGAATGATGTGAAAGCATTTGCCGATGCCCCTTGTTTACTAAACAATTGGAACGCATCGTGATCTTCTTTTTCAAATAATTTATGCTCAAGAAAATGAGCAATCCCATCCGGCACACGAATCATCTCTTCTTTACCTAGTGGTACGAATGTATTATCCACAGAACCATATTTTGTCGTAAACGTTGCAAATGTTTTATTAAATCCTTGCTTCGGTAAAATATATACATCTAATCCATTAGGAAGTTTTTCATAATAGAGTGTCTCTTTTAATTGCTCATAAACAATTTTCTCCATTTATTCTCCCTCCGTTCCTTGTAAAAAGTAAATTGTATCTAGTTCAATATTTTTAGCAACTTTCACAATCTCTTCTTTCGTCACACTTTCAATACCTGTAAGCCATTCTTCAACCGGACGCGTACGATCTGAAATAATACCATGATACAGCATTTCCACAAATCCGCGCGGTGTATCAATCGCTTCTAATATTTGATTTCGAATGACACTTTTCGTTTGATGCATCTCCTCTTCAGAAAAATCACCATTTTGCATTGCAAGCATTTGCTCTTTAATAATCTCAACCGCTTTTTCATAATTTTTCGCTTCGATTCCTGACATGACAAATAATAAACCTTTATGACTTTCAAAGCGAGATGCTGCGTAGTACGCTAAACTATTTTTTTCACGAACGTTAACGAATAACTTCGAATGAGAAAATCCTCCAAACAATCCATTGAACAATTGCAGTGCAAAATAATCTTCATCTTTATACGTAATAAACGTACGATAACCGATGTGTAATTTACTTTGTTTTAATTCTTGTTTTTCCACAACTTCTTTTTCTTCATTATTTCTCTTATGAAGAAGTACATTTCTTTCTCTCGCAGGACGCGCTGAAATAGAAAAATACTTACTTACAAGATCCACTGCGTTTTCTGAAATATCACCAATAATGTATAGATCCATTTCATCCTCTGCTAACACTTTTTGATAATATTGATACAAACTTTCATTTGTAATAGAAGAAACACTCTCTTTTTTCCCATTTGCGCTTAAACGATACGGTTCTACTTTGCACATTTCTTCAATTAAACGCTCGTTTGCATAACGCATTTTATCATCATAAGTCGCTTCAATTCGTTGCAAGAGCGCTCTCTTTTCACTTTCCACGATAGAAGGTAGAAAACCATTCCCCTCTGTCGCTGGATGCAAAACGATATCAGATAACATAGAAAGCGCTTTTTCAAATAACGGTGGTGCATCATGTAAATATACTTCATTTGCAATGTCTACATAAATAGAGATAATATGGTCTTCTCCTTTTTTACTTACATCTACTGCCAAAGAAGATCCATATAATTCTTCTAAATATTGACGAAGACGAATTACAGAAGGAAGCTTTTCTGTCGCACTTTGCAATACGTATGGCAATAGGGCACGCTCTGTCACCGTCTCCTCATTTAAAGGTGCTTTCAAACGAAATACAAATGTATTTGTTTTATATTTATCAGTTGGAATAATATGTACTCGTAAACCACCTAGCTCATGTAACTGTTGTTCCATCAGTTTCATTTATAGCCCTCCTTTACGTATATAGGAATATTCCTCTTCAATATACAGTTTTTAGAAATAAAAAATCAACTTTTCTTCCTCACTATACTTACATTAGGCCCTTTCTAAAAACTGTAATATGTAAGGAACATAGTAAAATTCCGTATTAAATATAGTCTATGTAAAAAAGCCCGCACTAATGTGCGAGCTTTTTTTATACTTATCGTTTTCCTTTTTCATAAGGAGTTCCTAATGCTTTCGGAGCTTCAGAACGACCTACAAAACCAACAAGCGCTAATATTGTGAATACATACGGTAATATCGTTAAGAATACACTTGGAATTTCTTTTAGTACTGGAATTGTACCACCTGTTATTCCTAATGATTGAGCAAATCCGAAGAACAGAGCCGCTCCAAGAGCACCGAGTGGATTCCATTTACCGAAAATCATTGCTGCTAACGCTAAGAAACCTTGTCCAGTAATTGTAGCACCTGAGAAGTTACCAGAAATCGACATAGCGAAGACCGCTCCACCAACTCCTGCAAACATTCCAGATATAGCAACTGCAATATAACGCATTTTATATACGTTAATCCCCATCGTATCCGCTGCCATTGGATGCTCACCAACCGCACGAAGACGAAGACCGAACGGCGTTTTATAAATGATATACCAAACGACAAACGCTAAAATAATAGCAATATATGATGTTAACGGTACATTAGAGAAAAAGATTTTTCCGATTACCGGAATATCCGAAAGACCCGGAACATCGATTTTTTCAATGCGGTATTGAATGAAATCAGTTTGTCCTTTGCCAAAGATTTTCTTAATCGCAAATACTGTTAAACCAAGTGCTAAGAAGTTAATTGCTACTCCGCTTACTACTTGATCTGCACGGAATGTAATGGATGCTACTGCGTGAAGAAGTGCAAACAATCCACTACCAATTGCTGCAAATAATAATGCAATCCAAGGAGTCATCGACCCCCACGTATCACCCATTAATAACGTTGTAACAATACCAATAAATGCACCAAATAACATTAAACCTTCTAACGCTATATTTACAACTCCAGAACGTTCACTGAACACTCCACCTAACGCCGTAAAAATAAGTGGCGCTGCCGTATATAACGTACCCGTCACAAGAATGGCTAAAATATCTAAAAAGCTCATTTATTTCCCCTCCTTGCTCATGCGTGTAAGTGCCCAGCGTAAAACATAACTGCACGCTACAAAGAAAATAATACATGCAATAATAACGTTAATTAACTCCGAAGGTACATCTGCTTCGAAATTCATTTGTGGTGCTGCACTTTTCAAACCACCAAACAGTAAAGCTGCTAATAGTATACCAAATGGATTATTTCCGCCTAAAAGTGCTACCGCAATCCCATCAAATCCAATACCAGTAAACGAAGACATTGCTGTCATACTTTGGAATGTCCCTAATCCTTCCATAGCTCCACCAATTCCTGCAAAAGCACCAGCAATTGTCATTGATAATACAACATTACGCGATACTTTCATTCCTGCGTATTGAGAGGCATTTTGGTTAAAACCAACCGATTTTAATTCATACCCTAACGTTGTTCTATCTAATAAGAACCACATTACAATCGCAATGATAATAGCCACAACAATTCCCCAGTGTAAACGAGATCCATCTGTCAATGAAGATAACCAATCAGAAGCTAACGAAGCACTTGCTTGTACGTCATAAGATTTTTCATTACCTTCGTGGATAAAACGTTTAATAAGATCATAGGTAACATAAAGTGCAATGTAGTTCATCATAATTGTAACAATTACTTCATTTACTTTAAGTTTCCCTTTTAAATATCCAGGTATAAAACCCCATAAACCGCCGACAATTGCTGCCACTAAAATAGATAACGGAATATGCAAAATTGCTGGTAACGACACTGCATATCCAAACCAAACAGCAGCAAGCCACCCAACTAATAATTGTCCTTCCACTCCAATATTGAAAAGACCTGTACGAAATGCAAATGCTACTGAAAGACCAGCTAATACAAGCGGAATCATTGTACGCAACGTCTCACCGATAGCTTGTGGATTGCCAACCATCCCTTCCCAAAGCGCGGCATATCCAACAATTGGATCATATCCACTAACTAACATTACAATGGCACCAACAAGTAAACCGAAAACTACGGATAACACAGGTACTAAAATATTAATTGTTCGTTCTGTTAAAAATTTTTTAGCCATTTGTGTTCACCTTCTCTTTCCCTGTCCCGCCGGCCATTAATAATCCAAGCTGTTGTTCATTTGTTTCTTTCGCATCGACAATCGCTACAATTTTCCCTTCATATATAACAGCCACTCGATCACTTACATTTAAAATTTCATCCAGCTCTAAAGATAAAAGTAATACTGCCTTACCATTATCTCTCTGCTCAATTAATTTTTTATGAATAAATTCAATCGCACCTACATCTAAACCACGTGTTGGCTGTGCTGCAATTAATAAATCTGGATTACGATCTACCTCACGTGCAATAATTGCCTTTTGTTGGTTTCCACCAGATAGAGCGCGAGCTAACGTTTGTTCACTAGGTGTACGTACATCAAACTGTTCAATAAGTGCTTTCGCTTTTTCTGTAATTTTACTAAAATTTAAAATCCCTTTCTTTGAAAATGGATTTTTATAGTATGTTTGTAAAACAATATTGTCCCGAACAGAAAAATCGAGAACAAGTCCGTGTTTATGACGGTCTTCAGGAATATGACCAATCCCCTCTTCTGTTATTCTTCGAACAGGCCAATTCGTTATTTCTTTTCCTTTAATTGCAATAGAACCTGACTCAACTTTTCGTAAACCAGTAATCGCCTCTATTAATTCACTTTGACCATTTCCATCAATCCCTGCAATCCCAACGATTTCTCCTGCACGAACAGTTAAGTCAAGGCCTTTTACAGCAGGTAACTTGCGCGTATCATGAACAATTAGGTTTGCAATAGATAGTACTTCTTCCATTGGTTTAGCTTCTATTTTTTCTGTTTTAAAATTCACTTGACGTCCGACCATTAACTCTGCAAGTTTATGCTCATCCGTTTCCGCTACATCAACAGTACCAATCCCCTTACCTTTACGAATAATTGTACAACGATCGCAAACTTCCATAATTTCTTTCAACTTATGTGTAATAAGGATAATAGATTTCCCCTCTTGCACAAGCTTTTTCATAATTTGAATCAACTCATGAATTTCTTGAGGAGTTAACACCGCGGTTGGCTCATCAAATATTAAAATCTCAGCACCACGATAAAGAGTCTTTAATATTTCAACCCTTTGCTGCATCCCAACAGAAATATCTTCAATTTTCGCATGTGGATCAACAGCCAAACCATACTGTTCAGATAATTGCTTAATTTCTTTTGCCGCCTCTTCAACAGCAATTTTCCCGTTTTTCTTCGGCTCATTTCCAAGAATAATATTCTCTGTAACTGTAAAATTATGAACAAGCATAAAATGCTGATGGACCATCCCAATACCAAGGTCATTTGCTATATTCGGATTTGTAATTTTTACAGGTTTTCCTTTAATTTTAATTTCACCTTGTTCTGGTTGGTACAAACCAAATAGTACATTCATCAATGTGGATTTCCCTGCACCATTTTCTCCAAGTAAAGCATGTATTTCTCCCTGTTTTACTTGCAGCGTAATATCATCATTCGCTACAATGCCTGGGAATACTTTTGTAATATTGTTCATCTCAATTACGTATTCCATTTTGTTCCTCCTTTTAGCAGGGAACACTCCCTAATTACACTCTATTAAAAGTATTTATATATATGCAAAGGTTAGTTCTACGAACTAACCTTTGCTATTTCTCTATTATTATTTCTTTAGAGAAGCTTCATATGTTTTATATTCTTCGTCAGTTGCAGGGACTTTAATTTCACCGTCAGTGATTTTCTTCTCAAACTCTTCTACTTTTGTTAAGATTTCTGGATTTACTTTTTTCACATTGTCAGTAGTTTTCGCAATACCAACACCGTCATCTTTTAATCCGAATTCTTCTACTTTACCGCCTTTTAATTTACCATCTTTCGCTTCTTGTGCTACTTTTGCTACTGCAATATCAACACGTTTTACCATTGATGTTAAAGTTACGTTTTCAGGCATACCTTCTTGATTTTGGTCACGGTCAACACCGATTACCCAAACGTTTTCACCTTTTTTCTTACGGTTTTTCGCTTCTGTGAATACACCGTTACCAGTTGCACCTGAAGCATGATAGATTACGTCAACTCCACCACCGTACATTGCTGAAGCTAATACAGAGCCTTTTTCTGGTTTATCAAATGCATCAGCATATTGTGATACGATTTCGATATTTGGATTTACTGCTTTTGCACCAGCTTTAAAGCCTGATTCAAATTTTGTAATTAATGGGCTTTTTACACCACCAACAAACCCAACTTTATTTGATTTTGTCGTCATCGCTGCTACAGCACCAACTAGGAATGAACCTTCATGGTCTTTAAATGTAATACTTGTTACGTTCGGCTTCTCTACAACTGTATCTACAATCGCAAATTGCTCTTTTGGATATTGTTCAGCTACCTTTGCAATTGATTTTTCCATTAAGTAACCAATACCAAATGTTGTGTTATAATGATCTTTCGCAAATTTCGTTAAATTCGGGATATAATCCGCATCTTTACTAGATTGAAGATAACGATATCCTTCATTTTTCTTTAAGTCATTGTCTTTACCGAACTTCGTTAAACCTTCCCAAGCTGATTGGTTAAATGATTTGTCATCAACGCCCCCAACATCTGTAACCATACCAACTTTAAACTCTTTTTTGTCGCTACTCGCTTTATCCGAGTTACCACATGCACCTAACACCGCACTTGCTGCTAATGTTAATGATAATAAAAGACCTGTTTTTTTCTTCATACTAGAAACCCCTCCTGAAATGATTTGTCTATTTTTTTATACGCCGCTGTCCCTAACTTCTTGCTGTCACCTCCCTAAAAAGGAACTCACCTACATACGTTTTCTTAATACGTGGAAGCTAAACTTGTCAGCTCTAAAGTAATTGATAGAATATAAGATTGGCTCATCATTTTGATCATAGTGCATTTGTTTTAACACTAGCAGTGCCGTTTCCGGTTCACATTCCAAAATCGGTGAGATTTTCGGATGATAGCCAATCGGCTCAATGTGAGCAACTGCGTATGTGATACGTTTGTGCGTATTGTTATGTATCACTGTAAGCAATGATTCTTCGTTGTATCCCGATAAATCTGGCAATATCTCTTTTGCAAGTTTATCGATACAATATACAACAGGTTCCCCATCTGCTGTACGCACACGCTCAATCATCACTGCATTAAAACCATCTTCACTATTAAACTTCTCTTTTTCTTCTTCTGTTAAACTTGTTGTAGATGATGATAAAAAGATAGTTCCTGGTGTTTTCCCCACACTAGAAATCATATCTGTAATACTAGAAAGTTGTTCAATCCCAGAAGAAAATAACGGCTTTGCATTTACAAATGTTCCTACACCATGTCTGCGAATGACAACATTTTCTTCTTCTAAAATACGCAGCGCTTCCCTTAAAGTCGCTCTACTTACGCCAAGTTCTTTCGCTAAATCAAACTCTGATGGTAACTTTTGTCTTTCTTTGTAAGCCCCATCTTTAATTTTTTCTTTGATGTGATCAATCACCCGTAAATATAGGTGACGACTATCGGATTTTACTGACATAAGACTCCCCCGCATTTCAATTATTCGACCTCTGATGTAAGACTTCTTTTCTCTTTTTTCAACTTACAACATAATAAAAATTGCTAAATACTAAAAACAGGCATAATTGTCGAATAAATATTAATAATTTTTTAAGATGAAATTTTCACTCTTTACTGCATAAAAAAAACTTTGCACCACAAACATTCCTCATAGCGAGAAAAAGTTCGGCACAAAGATCTCTTACATCCTTTGTTACACACTTTTCCCCTCATAGTCTAGCAATTCATGGTTGCCAGGTAGAAACTTATGGACCTTATCTCCAAGATTATATGAGGCAGTGATTCTTTTCGAAGTAATCTTACCACTTGCTCCCATACGTGTCAACAAAATTTAACAATTTTCCACATTAAATATCGAACGTTCACAAAAAACCACACCAAAGTATTCGTATTCTAAAGAATCGCCTTAAATGTAAGCCCTTTCTTTATTGCTGAATATAGTATATAACAAAACCAGCATATAAAAAAGCCTAATTGTAAAAACAATTAGGCTTTTTTTATGAACTTTTTTCTTGTACATCATTAATGAGCACTTCACGTGGTTTACTACCTTCATACGGACCTACTACACCATTCATTTCCATTGCATCAATTAAACGGGCAGCACGTGTATAACCAACTCTAAACCTACGTTGCAACATAGAAACCGATGCTGTTTGCATTTCCACTACGAGCTGAACTGCTTCATCATATAATTCATCTTCTACTTCCTGCTTCGTATCAGGAACATCTTGCGGAATCATATCTTCTTGATATTGCGCTTTTTGTTGACCAATAACATATTCTACAACTCTCTCAACTTCATCATCTGATAAAAACGCACCTTGTACACGTACGGGCTTCGATGCACCAATTGGTATAAATAGCATATCTCCACGACCTAGCAGTTTCTCTGCACCACCGCCGTCAAGAATTGTACGAGAGTCTGTTTGAGAAGATACAGCGAATGCAATACGTGATGGAATATTTGCTTTAATAACTCCCGTAATGACATCAACTGACGGACGCTGCGTTGCAATAATTAAATGAATACCGGCAGCACGAGCCATTTGCGCTAGACGCATAATCGCATCCTCTACATCCGATGAAGCAACCATCATTAAATCTGCTAACTCGTCCACAATTACGACAATATAAGGTAATTCGGGTTGTTTCGCTTCTGATTGATTATTATGCTCTTTTATATAGTCATTATATCCTTCAATATTTCGCGTGCCACTATGAGCAAATAATTCATAACGGCGCTCCATTTCACTCACAACTTTTTTCAATGCTTGCGATGCCTTTTTCGGATCCGTTACAACTGGTGTTAACAAATGAGGCACACCGTTATATACATTTAACTCTACCATTTTCGGATCAATCATCATTAATTTTACTTCATGTGGTTTTGCACGCATTAAAATACTAACAATAATACCGTTAATACATACACTTTTCCCGCTACCTGTCGCACCTGCCACTAGCAAATGGGGCATTTTATTTAAACGGGCTAATACAGCTTCACCTGTAATATCTCGTCCAAGACCTATTAACAACTTCTCTTCCGGATGATTGTTAGCTTTAGAATCAAGAACTTCTCTAAGCGTTACCATAGAGACTTCTGAGTTCGGAACTTCAATTCCTACAGCTGATTTCCCGGGAATAGGCGCTTCAATACGAATGTCTTTCGCCGCTAACGCAAGTGCTAAATCATCACTTAAACCGACGATTTTGCTTACCTTTACTCCCATATCAGGATACACTTCATATTTTGTAACTGCAGGACCTCTATGTACTTTTGTTACTTTCGCTTTCACTCCAAAACTTTGGAAAGTACGTTCTAATTTACGAGCATTCTCATAAATTTCCGCATTTTCATTTGTAACTTGCTTATTCTTTGGAAATTTCAATATATCAAGCGCAGGAAGCTTGTAATCTTTATTTTCTACATTTGAAAATTGCATAGGAGGTGCTTGTGTTTCCCCCTCTAGCGATTCAACGATTTTTTCTCCACGCTTTTTCTTCGGCTCTTCAACTGGTGGAGCCTCTTCAATAAACGGTGAAGTGACTAACTCTTCTTCCTCTACTTCAATTCGTTTATCCTCTTCTTCATTTACAGGATAATTCTCAGTGAAATTCGAAATAATCGGAGGATCAATTGAGATTTCTTCCATCGGCTCAATAATTTCTTCATGTTCTGCAGCGCGTTTGCTCCTTGTGCTTCTTGTTGTTTTTTTCTTTTCTGTTTGTTCAGCCGTTCTTTTGGCTCTCCAATCTTTATAGTCCCCTTGCATCACTTGAAATTGACTTCTAAGAATTCTGCCAACTGGAGCTAACACTTCTCCAATATGCTTATTTGTTATACAAAGTATACCGAGAATAACTAAAATAATACCAATAATATAAGCTCCTACTTCGTCAAATAAGAAGTAACAAGTCGCGAACATAAGTGCACCAAACATGCCACCACCTAAATGAACGCTATCTGGCCCTTTTTTCATTTCAAGAAAGAAATTATCTTTCGTACTTACAATAACAGAAGTATTTTGCACTGCTCCATCTTTCGTAAGAAGGTTAAATAATGTAATATGACTAAACATTAATATCGCCAATACTATTAAATAAAAACCGATTAACCGTTTATTTAAAAGGTTCGGCCATCCACGTTTTATAACGAATGAAACGGATAAAGCTATTACACCTAACACACCAATTATGTACCACTCACCAAAGAAGAAGCGAAAAAATAACACAAACGATTTTCCTACAACGCCTAGCTGTAAAATCGTAATGATTGAAAGTGCAAAAAGAGTTAAACCGACGATTTCATAATACAAAGTTGGCTTTATCGTACGTCTTGTCTTTGCCTTCGTCCCTCTTTGCTTTTGTTTTGCCATTTCTTCACCTCGTGATCTACATATAAGTAAAACTTCCTAAAAAACTCTGCTTATATGTTTGTTTTCTCTATTTTTTCAGGTCTTTATATCTTCTATTTTTACACTTCTTGTAAAATGTTAAATAAACAGAAGAAAGCAGCCCTCTCATGGCTGCTCAACCGTCTTGTTTTTTATATTATACCATAGCTTCTAAACAAAATCCTTCTTTTTGCTAAAAGGTTATTTTCTGTCCCGGCTCAAACTCTAAGTAGTGAAGCGGATCCGTACTTAACACGCGTACAATAGAATAATACCCATGTTCTTCTTCTGAAACCATTAATTCAACACCATTTATATTTACGACTTTTTGACTTTCACATTGCGAATAATCGGCTGGATACACGAGTTGCTCTGGCATAATTGTATATAAAATCATTGTAACATTGTCCCTTCTGCATGATCATCCGCGCGACCATCTATTAATTCGTTTAATTTTCGAATCGCATTTCCGATACCACCGACATCATCTATAAGACCATACTTCACTGCATCTCCACCAATTACATTCGTACCAATATCTCGCGTCAAATTCCCTTTCGCAAACATAAGCTCTTTAAAACGATCTTCCGTTACTTTCGAATGCTTCGTCACAAAGCGAATGACTCTTTCTTGCATTTTATCTAAATACTCAAATGTTTGTGGCACACCTATAACAAGACCTGTTAGACGAATCGGATGAATTGTCATCGTCGCAGTTTCTGCAATAAATGAATAGTCTGTAGAAACGGCAATCGGTACACCGATAGAATGCCCTCCGCCTAAAACTAAAGATACTGTCGGTTTTGAAAGTGAAGCGACCATCTCAGAAATTGCTAGCCCAGCTTCAACGTCACCTCCAACTGTATTTAACACTAAAAGCAAGCCTTCAATTTTCGGATTTTGTTCAATCGCAACAATTTGCGGAATAATATGCTCATATTTCGTTGTTTTATTTTGCGGTGGCAACTGAACATGACCTTCCACCTGTCCAACAATTGTTAAACAATGAATACGTGATTCATTCATTTGCGGTACATTCGTTTGTCCAAGCTGCTGAATTTTTTCCACTATTGAAGCTTCTTTTCCGGTTTCTTTCGGCTCAGCCTCTTTCTCTTCATTTGTATAACGATCACGTTCTGTCATATCGCATCCCCTTTCACTCGTATATAACTAGTATTTCTTAAGTTATAAATTTCATTCGATAGAGTGAAAAAAGAAAAAAGATCACCCATAAAGGTGATCTTTTTTATACTTCCATAATAATCGGTAAAATCATAGGTTTTCTCTTCGTCTCTTCGTACAAGAACTGTCCTAATAATTCACGAATATTTTGTTTTAACATAGACCATTCAATTGAATATTCTTTAATTGATTGCTCAACAATCATACGTACAATCTCTGTAGAACGGTCAATTAACGCTTCTGATTCACGTACATATACAAATCCACGTGAAATGATTTCTGGACCAGAGATAATTTTCTTTTCATCTTTACCCAGTGTTACAACAACTACTAATATTCCATCTTGAGATAACATTTTTCTATCTCGAAGAACGATATTACCAACATCACCTACACCTAATCCATCAATTAACACATTGCCAGCTTGCACTTTGCCAACTAAGTTCGCTTCATCGTCACCAAAACCAATTACATCGCCTTTTTCTACAATAAAGATATTTTCTCTTGCAATACCTACATCTTCAGCTAAGTATGCATGTGCTTTTTGCATACGGAACTCACCATGTACGGGTACAAAATATTTCGGTTTCATTAAATTTAACATTAATTTTAATTCTTCTTGGCTACCGTGACCTGAAACGTGAACTTTTCTTTCACCGTAATAAACAACTTCAGCTCCCGCTCTAAATAACAAATCAATAATTTTCGATACAGATATTTCATTACCTGGAATTGGAGATGCCGCGATAATAACCGTATCACCTTTACGAATTGAAATTTGTTTATGAGCTTGCTTTGCCATTCTAGAAAGGGCTGCCATCGGTTCACCTTGGCTACCTGTCGTTAAAATAGCTACCTTTTTCTCTGGGAAATTGTCTACTTCTTGTAGTGAAATAACCATACCTTCTGGAACATCTAAATAACCAAGACGTCTTGCGATATCTACCACTTTCACCATACTACGTCCTACAACCGCTACTTTTCGTCCTGTTTCAGCAGCTGCATCAAATACTTGTTGAATACGATGTACATTCGATGCAAATGAAGCAACGATAATACGTCCTTCTGCGCCGTAGAACACTTTAGAAATTTCTACACCAACTTCTTTTTCAGAACCTGTATAGCCTGGACGCTCAGCATTTGTACTATCAGATAATAAGCATAGAACGCCTTCATTTCCGATTTGAGCCATTTTCCCAAGGTCTGCTCCACTATTTCCAATTGGAGTTTGATCGAATTTAAAGTCTCCCGTATATACGATTGCACCTTTTGATGTATGGAAACAAACACCAACAGAATCTGGAATACTATGTGTTGTTCCAAAGAACGACACCGTTGTAGTATTAAACTCTACTGTTGAATTTGAATCGATTGTTTTTAAATCTACACGGCCTAACATACCCGCTTCGCCAAGTTTTTCTTGTATAAGTCCTACCGTTAATTTCGTTGCATACACTGGAATTGATAATTTACGAAGTACGTAAACAATGCCACCAATATGATCTTCATGACCGTGAGTAATAAATAAACCTTTTACTCGCTCTTGGTTTTCTACTAAATATGTAATATCAGGAATAACGATATCAATTCCAAACATTTCATCTCCTGGGAACATTAACCCTGCATCTACAATAAAGATTTCAGAATCAATTTCAACACAGTACATGTTTTTCCCGATTTCACCTACTCCACCAAGAGCAAATACTTTAACAGACTCATTCTCTTTTCTCTTCATGTTGTTGCCTGGTTTAAAAATCTTTCAAACACTGATTTCACTAAAATTGCAGAGACACCAGGGGAAACTCTACAACCACCATATATTCACCGTCCAAGACGAATGTCCTTACCGTTATGCGATATCATGTCCTTGTTTATTTTTTAAACCAGGTTTCACCTCTCTTTCATTATATAAATCAAATATCTTATTCGATATGATATGAAAATGTAATCAAATTATAATTTTTACCAATTTTGCTAAGCATACCCGTACTAAGCTACTTAGCCATATTATACCTGATACAAGAAATAGAACACAAGTTAAATCGTGCGAAAGAAAAAGGAAAAGAACGCATTCCCAACAAACTTATCGAACTGATGTCCTTTATATTTACTCCGATTTCGTACCCCATATCGTTTTGAAGAAATAGCTATAAATACTCTAAATTCATTTCATAATATAGATTTTCAAGACTTATTTTTCTAGAATTGAACAAAAAACTTATAAAATGAAGTTTTTTTATGAATTACGTCATATTTGAAGCAATTTATCCGAAAAATAGAATTGGTATTTTAATACGTTTATACAAGTGTTCATTCTATAATAACTATGACTTTTTAATTCTTTTAAAGGGTTACGATTATTTTCTTTTACATATTGCAATATATAATGAAAAACCAGTTAATGACCTTATAAAAACATATATAGGTAAGATAAGAAAAGAGAGGAAAAGACTTTCATACAAATAAAAAATGACCTAGTTCTACACTAGGTCATTTTTATTAACGAGGGATAGATTGCATAACAGATTGTAACGTTACTCTTTCTTCTTCTGTTAACGGAAGAAGTGGTAAACGTACAGAACCTACATCTAATCCAACCATTTGTAATGCTGTTTTTACTGGTGTTGGGCTTGGCGCCATAAATAATGAATCCGTTACTCTTACAAGTAATTGATGTAATTTTTGCGCCTTCTTAAATTCACCTGCTTGGAACGCTGCAATCATTTCTTGCATTTCATTTCCGATAACATGAGATGCTACAGAAACGATACCTTTCGCTCCAACTGCCATAGCTGGTAACGTTAAACCGTCATCACCGCTGTATACTGCAAAGTCGTCCGCTGTTTTTTCAATGATTTCTGTCATTGTTAACACATCGCCGCCTGCATCTTTAATCGCAACAATGTTTTCTATTTCTGATAAACGAACAACTGTATCAACGGAGATTTGTACAATAGATCGTCCCGGAACGTTATATAGCATAACCGGAAGTGGCGTGCTTTCAGCAATTGCTTTAAAGTGCTGATACATTCCTTCTTGACTCGGTTTGTTATAATACGGTGCTACTAGCATTACTGCATCAACACCAACCTCTGTTGCTTTTTTCGTTAAGTCAATAGAAGCATGCGTATTATTGCTACCTGTTCCAGCGATTACGGGCACCCTTTTATCGACAACAGATACGACATGGCGATATAACGCTACTTTTTCTTCTGAAGTTAATGTAGGAGATTCTCCTGTCGTTCCTCCTACCACGATTGCTGTTGTACCGTTATCAATTAAATAATTTACCAATTTCGTTGTCTTTGCAAAATCGATATTGCCGTTTATATCAAACGGTGTTACCATCGCGGTTGCAATTGTCCCAAAATCTATCATGGTCTCACTCCTTATTGTTCCAGTTGCTTTTCTTTTGAAAGCTCAAACGCACTATGTAATGCATTTACAGCCTCCACTAAATCAGTTTCTTTTACAAGAACCCAAATTGTCGTATGGCTATCTGCTGATTGCAGAATTTGAATACCTTTTTCAGCTAAAGCTGTAACGATTTTCGCAGTAACCCCTGGGTATCCTGCCATTCCAGCTCCTACAATAGATACTTTCGCACAATGCTCTGTCACAATTGGCTCATACCCAAGGTTTTGTAATAGTTCAACTGCACGATTTGATACATTATCACTCACCGTATAAGCTACCCCAGTAGGTGAAATGTTAATTAAATCGACACTGATTCCTTCATTCGCCATTTCTTTAAACACATGCTGCTGCAAATCATATGCTGTTTCTTTTGCAAGTACTTTAATTTGCGTCACATTTGATACATGTGCAATACCTGTAACAGGACGTTCTTCTACATCACGGCCTTTTGTAGCGCCGTCAGATGCTGAAATAAGCGTACCTTCACTATCAGAGTACGTAGAACGTACACGAAGCGGTACTTTTGCATGCATCGCAATTTCAACTGCACGTGGATGAACGACTTTTGCACCTTGGTATGCCATGTTACAAATTTCGTTATACGTTACAGTTTGAAGGTGACGTGCATCTTTTACAATGCGAGGATCTGCAGTCATCACACCTTCTACATCTGTGAAGATATCGATATATTCAGCATGAAGCGCAACACCTAAAGCTGAAGCTGAAGTATCACTACCTCCACGTCCAAGTGTTGTCGTATCACCTTTTTTCGTTTGTCCTTGGAATCCTGTCACAACGATTACATCTACATTTTCTAGCTCTTCGTGTATACGATCACAATTCATTTCAATAATCTTAGCATTTGTAAAATCATCATTTGTTACAAAACCAGCTTGTGCACCATTTAATGCCGCTGCTTTTATACCGTTCTCATTTAACATGTTAGAGAAAACGATTGCTGAGATTAATTCTCCGCATGATAATAATAAATCTTGCTCACGATTAGAAATGTGAGATTCCTCTTGATTTACAAGACTTAACAACGTATCAGTTGCATATGGTTCACCTTTACGACCCATAGCAGATACGACAGTCACTACTTTATAACCCGCATCTAGCGATTTTTTTATATGATGAAGCGCATGCTTACGTCCATTTTCATCACGTACAGATGTGCCACCAAATTTTTGAACAATAATTTTCATATTTTGCACCTTCTCTTAGCCGTTTACACTAATTGTAATTTTACTAAGCGCTCTGCAATTTGAACAGAATTCCATGCAGCGCCTTTTAATAAGTTATCAGATACGACCCAAAGATGGAATCCTTTATCGTTATTTAAATCTTTACGGATTCTTCCAACGAATACTTCGTTTTTACCTACTGCAGTAGCTGGCATTGGATATAATTGCTCTTCTGGGTTATCTTGCAGAACGATACCTTCCGCATTTGCAAGTAAGTTCTTTAATTCCTCTACTGTTACGCCCTCTTTTTCTACTTCAATGTAAACAGACTCAGAGTGACCTGATACAACTGGTAAACGTACACATGTTGCCGCTACTTCTAATTCTGGCATATGCATAATTTTTTTCGTTTCATTAATCATTTTCATTTCTTCAAACGTAAATCCATTATCTTGGAACTTATCAATCTGTGGAATCGCGTTGAAAGCAATCGGGAAATGTTTCTTATCACCTGATACAGGTAAAACATTCGCCTTTACTTCTTCACCATTTAAGATTGCTTGTGATTGTTCATGAAGTTCTTCAATCGCTGCCGCACCAGCACCTGATACAGCTTGATATGTGGAAACGATTACTCGTTTTAAACCATATTGCTGACGAACTGGCTCAAGAGCTACTACCATTTGAATTGTAGAACAGTTTGGATTTGCAATAATACCGTTATGTTCTTTTAAGTCGTTTTCATTTACTTCAGGTACAACAAGTGGCACGTTTTCTGTCATACGGAATGCACTTGTATTATCAACAACAATCGCACCGCGCTTTGCTGCTTCTGGCGCTAATTGTTTTGATACAGATCCACCAGCACTAAATAGTGCGATATCTACTCCTTCAAAACTTTCAGGAGTTGCCTCTTGAACTGTAAATTCTTCGCCTTTAAATACAAGTTTCTTACCTGCAGATCGTTTAGATGAAAGTAACGTTAACTTCCCAATTGGAAATTCTCGTTTCTCTAAAGTATTTAACATTTGTTCACCAACTGCGCCGGTTGCTCCAACTACAGCGACATGAAAAGTTTTTTGCTTTTCCATCACTATGCCCCTTTCTAGATACCAATCCTTCTATAACTTAGAATGAGAAGGAGTATACAATACCCCTTCTAATCTTAATAACGTTAATTTTATCATATTCTACAGTAAGAATGATGGTTTCATCGAAAATTGTCCGTTTTTTTTCGTTTTTTAATTCATATATCTGAATTTTTCTACGACAACCGGTTGCAATTGCTTCCCTTGCAGCGCTTCTAATACTGTATCTTCCAGTAACTCCATGCGAGCTACCATTGAATTTGGTTTTTTCTCTGGTGCATCTTGACCGAATGGGACGAAGTAGATGTTTTTTGTAGCCATTAGGCGCATGAGATTTACCCCATTAAGTCCCAACGCATCATTCGTCGAAACAGCCAATACGACGGGCTTACCATTTCTTAGCGTCGCTTTCGCTGCCATTAATACCGGAGAGTCTGTCATTGCATTAGCAAATTTACTCATAGAATTTCCTGTTAGTGGTGCAATTACCATACAATCTAGTGGAATTTTAGGTCCTAGCGGTTCTGCGCCAACGATTGAATTAATCGCTTTAAAACCTGTTACTTCTTCAATCTTTTTAATCCACTCTGCCCCTTCTCCAAATCTCGTATTTGTTGATTGAACAGTGTAAGAAACAACTGGACGCACTTCAGCTCCCTCAGCAATTAACTTTTCTAAATGAGGCATTACTTCTTCGTACGTACAATGTGAACCAGTAAAACCAAACCCTATTCTTTTCCCTTTTAAATTCATTCCCCATTCTCCTTTCTTGCGATTACATCTTCTGCTAATAACTGAGAAAGAACGTTCGCTAAAATTTGTCCTGCTGTTTTTGGAGCAACAATACCTGGTAATCCAGGTGCTAACAGCGCTTTAACTCCCCTTTTTTCCGCATATCTAAAGTCGGTACCACCTGGTTTAGAAGCTAAATCAATTACTAACGTATGAGCTGGCATTTTTGAAATGACATTCGCTGTCACAACGAGATGAGGAATTGTATTAATGACAATATCGATATCCCCTACTTCTTTCTCAATGTCCTGCATATGAAAAGGAGAAAACATCATTTCTGTAATACGTGCAATATGTTCTGATCGTCTTGCTCCAACTTTGACATGGGCTCCTAATGATTGAAATGCTCTGGCAACGCTCATCCCTGTTCTACCAAATCCTAAAACCATTACATTAGAACCATGAATTGTATAGTCGGTATGTTGAATTACCATCATTAATGTACCTTCTACAGTTGGTATAGAATTGTAGATTGCCACATCATCACGATCAAATAATTTAATTAGTTTACGGTTTGTAGTAGATACGAGATTTTCCAAGTAAGGCGTACCAATACCTGAATATATAGTAAAATGTTCTGGTGTATTTTCAATTTGTTCTTTCGTTATAGAAACTTTTTCATTTGAAAAAATAGTATCTACTTCTCCCTTGGCATTTGTACCTGCAACTGGCAAAATAATTGCATCTACAGAAGTGAAATCTAAATTTTGTATACTTTCTTTTGCTGCCCCTGTGAAGCCATGGTCTAACTGATCAAACCCTATCAATGAAAGTTTCGCATCCAATTCAACGAGCTTGCGAATTACTTCTAGCTGTCTTGCATCTCCTCCTATGACAGCAATATGCATCTCAGTCAACATTCCCTAATTCACCTTCTTTTTCTGTCATTTATAAGAAAAGTGCCTACTTTTTCTTTTTCCTCCACATCATATGTAATGTACGAGTTTTAGGTGATTGAAAAACAAAAAGCACCCATCATGTATCCCCCTATTTGTATGCAGGAAGGCCCCACCTCAAAATTCGGCGTAGGAAAAGACATTATGTTGGATTTTGCTCTGAGTAAAATGAACAAAAAAGATGACCAAAATGGCCATCTTTCACTTCGAATTTGAACGATCTGTAATATCGCAAAGAATCATATCATGACCCACTTTTTTTATTTGACTCCATGCGACTCTTATTTCTTGTGGTTCCTTTTTAAAACCTCCCCATTTCCCAGCAGGTATAATAAGAGCCTGTATTTGTCCATCCTTCTCATCAATCTCTAAATCCACATAGCCTAAAACCCCCATTTTTTCTGCTCTTTCTAAATTAACAATTTCTTTCCCACTTAGTTCACTTAATCGCATACTCTCTCCCCCTACCCAAATTATTCATTTAAGTTATCCATAATTAGTACCTATTCTATATACCCACAAAAAATAACCGTATCTCATTTAAAAGAGATACGGTTATTTTTAAATCATATATGGTAATTACAGTTTTATTCCTTTTGGAAGTTTTCCATCTGGACTAATTAATGCTGCAGAAAATTCATCTGTAAACATGTTACGAATTAACTCATCTACATTTTCTTTTGTTACCGTGTTTACACTTTCAATAATCTCATCAAGTGAACGGTGCTTACGAAGTAGCAATTCATTTTTACCATTACGGCTCATACGACTATTCGTACTTTCTAAACTTAACATTAAGTTTCCTTTTAATTGCTCTTTACTATTCATAAGCTCTCTTTCTGTAATACCTGTATTTTTTAATGTTTCTAATGTTTCTTGCATTGTTTCATACAGTGTATCTAATTGTTGGCTACCTGTTCCACCATACAGCGTTAACATACCTGTATCTTCATAAGAAGAATGGTAAGAGAATACTGAGTAAGCTAACCCGCGTTGCTCACGTACTTCTTGGAATAAACGGCTACTCATACTACCACCTAAAACGTTATTTAATACAATTAAGTTATAAATATCTTCGTGTCCCATTTGTAAGCCTTTATATCCTAAACATAAATGAGCTTGTTCTGTTTCCTTTTTACGTGCTACCTTATTAAAATGGAAAATTGGGCTATGTACTTGTTCACGGTTTGTCGTTCCTTCATAACTACCGAAATATTGCTCTACTGTTTGTAAAAAGGCTTCATCAATATTTCCTGCAATTGATACAACTACATTTTCAGGTGTGTAATGATCCTTAATATATTGACGTAGCGTATCACCTGTAAACGTATTAAGCGTTTCTTCTGTTCCTAAAATAGGGTATCCAAGCGGATGCGTTTCATATGTTGCTTTCGTTAACATATCATGCACAATATCATCTGGAGCATCTTCGTACATTTTAATTTCTTCACATACGACATTCTTCTCTTTTTTCAGTTCTTCTTCATCAAATGTTGAATTAAAGAACATATCTGCTAATACATCTAGAGCATATTTAGCATGCTCATCTAGCACTTTTGCATAGTAACAAGTGTATTCTTTTGAAGTAAAAGCATTCACTTGTCCGCCAATGCTATCAAATGATTCTGCAATTTCACGTGCACTACGTGTTTCTGTTCCTTTAAAGAACATATGCTCTAAAAAGTGAGAAATCCCGTTATTTTTTTCATTTTCATTTCTTGATCCTGCATGGATCCAAATACCAATCGCAACCGATCTTACAGTTGGTATATTCTCCATAACTATTCTTACACCATTTTTACAAGTATATTTTTTAATCAAAAACTTTCCTCCTAATGCCAGTTTCTCTAAATAAGTGCTATTATTTAATGATAACAAGTTTAAGGATGAATGTCATGCAAATGTATTTAATCCACACGTTTTTCATCCAGTAATTCTGTTATATTCCCTACTTTATATCCTTGTTCCTTCAATTTTGTAATCATTGTATCTAATGCTTCTGTTGTGGACGAAGTAGGATGCATTAATACGATAGCACCTGGATGTATTTTTCTCATTACTCTCTGCAATAGTACACCTGGCTCAGGTCGCTTCCAATCAATTGTATCAACAGTCCACATAATCGTTCCCATTTGAAAATCATCTGCAATTTTCACGACTTCATCCCGAAAACTTCCACTCGGCGGTGCAAACCATCTTACCTTTTGATTCGTAGCTGCTTCGATCATTCGATTTGTTTTTTGTAACTGATCTCTTATTTCATCAGACGATAATGTTTTCATATTAGGGTGTGTGTAAGAATGATTTCCAACTTCTTGCTTTGCATCGACAATCATTTTTGCAAATCGTAAATTTTCTTTCACCCAACGTCCTTCTAAAAAGAAGGTCGCCTTCACATCATGTTTTTTCAATATTTCTAATATACGAGGCAAATACTCATTTCCCCATGCCACATTTATTGTTAACCCGACCATCTTTTTATCCGGATGACCTCTATAAATTGGTGCTGGTGATAAATCTTCTAAGTGGACACTCGGTGATACTTCCTTGAATTCAAGATGTTTTTGATCAAACTGCTTTAATTTCTTCATATTGTTATAGGATGCTTCCATATCAACTTGTCTTCCATTATATCCTGGTGTTGCTTTCCATATCTTATCAATCATCGCATTTTGCGGTGCAATCTCATATTGTTTTGCATGCTTTTGAATTTCTTCATATAAGTGATCCTGTGCAAAAACAGAATAAGAACCTGCACTGACATATAAAAAGAATATACATATGTATGCCAATATACGAGTTTTCATATAAACCCTCCCATTAACTATATAAAAAACCATTTTCCTTCTTATCTTTGTTAATTTGAGCGTTATAATGAAAACTATACCTATACTGACATAAAAATATATGCAAATCATATTTTTACATAACAAAAAAAGCCAGTTAAACTGGCTTTTACTTATTGCTGCTCTTGTTTGTTTTCTTCTTTAGCAGCTTCTTTTTCTTGCTCTTCTTTTAGCAATACTTTTCTAGATAAATTCACGCGACCTTGCTTGTCAATCTCGATAACTTTAACTGTAATTACATCACCGATTTTCACAACGTCTTCTACTTTACCTACACGCTCAAGTGCAAGTTCAGAAATGTGAACTAATCCATCTTTACCGCTGAATAATTCAACGAAAGCACCGAATTTCTCAACACGTTTCACTTTTCCTTCGTAGATTTCCCCTACTTGTACTTCGCGAACGATATCCTCGATAATTTTCTTAGCTTTGTCGTTCATTTCTTGATTTATTGAAGAAATGAATACTGTACCATCTTGCTCGATGTCAATTTTAACGCCAGTTTCTTCAATAATTTTATTGATTTGTTTACCGCTTGGTCCGATAACGTCACGGATTTTATCTGGGTTAATTGTCATTGTAATAATCTTTGGAGCGTACGCTGATAATTCAGTGCGTGGCTCTGCAATTACAGATAACATATGATCTAGAATGTGCATACGACCAACTTTCGCTTGTTGTAATGCCTCTTCTAAAATTTCACGAGATAGACCATCGATTTTAATGTCCATTTGTAGTGCAGTTACACCGTGTGCTGTACCTGCTACTTTAAAGTCCATATCACCTAAATGATCTTCCATACCTTGAATATCAGTTAAAATTGTGTAATGCTCACCTGATTTAACTAGGCCCATTGCAATACCTGCAACTGGAGCTTTAAGTGGAACACCAGCATCCATCATTGCTAAAGTACTACCACAAATACTCGCTTGTGAAGTAGAACCATTTGATTCTAATACTTCAGATACAAGACGGACTGTGTATGGGAAATCTTTTTCAGACGGAATTACAGGCTCAAGAGCACGTTCTCCTAGTGCACCGTGACCAATTTCACGACGACCTGGTCCACGCATTGGTCTTGTTTCACCAACACTAAATGATGGGAAATTGTAATGGTGCATAAAGCGTTTTGATTCTTCTACACCAAGGCCATCTAAAATTTGCACATCGCCTAATGCGCCTAATGTACAAATACTTAATGCTTGTGTTTGTCCACGTGTGAATAAACCAGAACCGTGTGTACGAGATAAAATGCCAACCTCTGATGCTAATGGACGGATTTCGTCACCTTTACGGCCATCTGGGCGGATTTTCTCAACTGTAATAAGACGACGTACTTCTTCTTTTACAATTTTATATAAAATCTCATTTACTTGTCCTAATGTATCAGCATCAGCTTCTTGCGCTTCGTAATGCTCAATTACACGCTTTTTCACTTCGTTAATTGCATCTTCACGTGCATGTTTCTCATGTACTTGAATTGCAGAATGCATATCCTTCTCAGCCATTTCACGTACAGATTGGTTAAGATCAGCGTCAACTTCATAAAGTTTTACTTCTGATTTCTCTTTACCTACAGCTTGTACAATCTCTTCTTGGAATGCAATTAGACGTTTAATTTCGTCATGACCAAACATAATTGCTTCTAACATTGTTTCCTCAGGCACTTGATCTGCTCCTGCTTCAACCATGTTAATTGCATCTTTTGTACCAGCTACAACAAGGTGAATATCACTTTGTTCTTGCTGTTCTACTGTTGGGTTGATAACGAATTCGCCGTTAATACGACCAACTGTTGCACCCGCGATCGGACCTTCAAATGGAATGTCTGAAATCGATAACGCTAATGAAGAACCAAGCATAGCTGCCATTTCAGAAGAACAATCTTGATCAACACTCATTACGATGCTGACAACTTGTACTTCGTTACGGAAACCATCTGCGAAAAGTGGACGAATTGGACGGTCGATTAAACGACTTGCCAAAATTGCTTTTTCACTTGGACGACCTTCACGTTTAATGAAACCGCCAGGAATTTTTCCGACTGCATATAAACGCTCTTCATAGTTTACTGTAAGTGGGAAGAAATCTACATTTTTTGCTTCTTTTGATGCAGTTGCTGTAGATAGAACCGCTGTATCGCCATATCTTACTAATACTGCTCCGTTCGCTTGCTTTGCAAGCTGACCTGTTTCAACTGTTAGCTGGCGACCAGCTAAATCTATCGAGAAGACTTGCTTTTCTTGACTCATTTAAGTACCCCTCTCAATTTAAAGTATTCAATTCTTCTATGTAAATGGATAGTATATCACAATATTCTACCTCTAGTATTACCGAAAATGAAGTAAGCTATAAAGAGTAGAAGATATATTTTTACCTAACAAAAAAGCGGGAATATTCCCGCTTCTTTGACTATCGACGTAAGCCAAGCTTTGTGATTAATTCACGGTAACGTGTGATATCGCTATTACGAAGGTAAGTTAGTAAGTTACGACGTTTACCAACCATCTTTAATAGACCACGACGTGAATGATGATCTTTCTTGTGAGTACGTAAGTGCTCGTTTAGAGTGTTAATTTGCTCCGTTAGGACAGCAATTTGAACCTCTGGAGAACCAGTATCAGTCTCATGAGTTCTAAATTGTGCAATGATTTCATTTTTACGCTCTTGTGTTAAAGCCATCCTATTTCACCTCCTATTAATTAAACCCCCGATTACCTAGCAAGCGTCGGTGAGTCGCAATGCCAAGCAATGGTTGTCATAAAGTACATAACATAGAATACTACTTTTCATTTGAAAAAGCAAGTATATTCTTTTCGTTCGCAAAATATTCTTGTGCTGTTTTCTTATCTTTAGCGATTTGTTCAACTAACTCATCGATGCCATTGAATTTCTTCTCTTCTCTTATACGCATATGCCACTCTACTGTAACATTTTGATCATATATGTCTTTGTTAAATTCAAATAAGTGCACTTCAATAGATAGTTGGCGCTCATCTTCTTTAAAGGTTGGTTTATATCCAATATTACATACACCATCGTACCATTCATCGTGAACTTTTAATCTCACTGCATAAACACCTACAGGTGGTAATAGATACTCATCACTTAAACCTACATTAGCTGTTGGGAAACCAATTTGACGTCCACGTTTATCACCGTGTACAACCGTTCCTCCTACTGTATATGCTCTACCTAAAATAGATGGAATTTGCTCCATTTCGCCATTTCGAATTAACTTTCGTAATGCCGTAGAACTTACTTTCTCTTCTTGAAATTCAACTTTTTCAATCACAGTCTGTGTAAACTCCCCTCTTGCATGAAATGGTAAAGTCTCCATCTTTCCTTTTCCTAAACGTCCATATGAATAATCAAATCCTGCTACTACATGTTTTACATTTAAACCAATAATATAATCATCTACAAATTGTTGTGGCAATAAGCCTGCAAATGATTCATCGAATTTAACAACATATAATATATCGATTCCTAAACTCTCGACTATTTTTTCTTTATCACACATTGGTGTAATATACTCCGCATGCGCTTCCTTTTTACCTAAAACAACAGATGGATGCGGATAAAATGTCATCACTGCACTTTTATATCCTCGTTCATCCGCTATTTGTTTCGCAGTTCGAATCACACATTGATGTCCTAAATGAATGCCATCAAAAAATCCTAATGCCATTACAGTAGGTGGTAATTCTAATTTATTTTGTTCATGTGGATGAGTTAAATGAATAAGTTTCACGCTTGAATTCACCTTTTTCTGTAATAATCCTTCCAATAATTCATTATAGCTTTAGTTCTTGATTATTCACAAGTACTTTCATCGGCTTTAGCATACCAGGGTGTTTTGGATGGTGCTCATAAATTGCAAGGCAACGATCGTTTTTATCAAACACTGTTATAAATGGCGCCGTTATTTGCAATTCATTTTTTAAGAACATACCATTTTTTATTTTTTCTGCTTGCTTTTCATCTACAACCATTTTCGGGAACTTACTTAACGCTTCATCAATTGAAATGAAGATAGACTCTACTGTTCCATTTTGCACGTTTTCTTCAATTTCTTCAAATGATATGCAATCTTCTAATACAAATTCACCTGAAGCCGTTCTTACAAGGTGAGACATATGTGATGGAAAACCAAGTTTTTCACCAATCATTACCGCTAATGTTCTTACATATGTGCCTTTACTACACGTTACACGGAAACGGAATGAAATATTTTCTCCTTCAAACACTTCACGTTCATCCAGTAATACAAATTCATGAATTGTAATTGTACGAACTGGACGTTCAACCTCTTGTCCTGCTCTTGCATATTCATATAATTTTTTCCCGTTAACTTTTACAGCCGAAAACATCGGAGGCATTTGCTCAATCGTACCTGTTAATGCGGCAAGAACCTCTTCCACTTCTTTACGAGTAATAACACGATCTACATGTTTCGTTTCCACAACTTCACCTGAAGCATCTTCAGTTGTTGTTGAAAACCCTAATGTTACTTCACCTTCATATGTTTTCGTTTCACTTGTTAAAAATTGTGCAATCTTCGTTGCTCGTCCAACACAAATAGGCAATACTCCTGTTACATCTGGATCTAATGTTCCTGTATGACCAATTCGTTTTTCACGCAATATCTTTCTTAATTTAAATATACAATCGTGTGATGTCATGCCTTTTGGCTTATGTAATAATACTACACCTTCCATATATGTTCACCTCATCGTAATTCTTTCATAATCATTACCTAAAACTTATTTTACATTGAAAAAATGGATAGACAAATGTCTATCCATTATTCTTCACGTTTACCTTCTTTATTAATTTCATGTAAAAGTGTATCAATTCGATGACCATATCCGATAGATTCATCAAATTCAAAGGAAATTTCAGGCGTTTTACGAAGACGAATACGTTGGCCAATTTCTGAACGAATGAAGCCTTTTGCCTTCGCTAAACCTTTTAATGTACTTTCTTTCTGTTCTTCATCACCTAAAACAGAAATATATACTGTAGCAATTTGTAAATCTCCACTCACTTGTACATCTGTTACAGTAACAAATCCGACACGTGGATCTTTAATTTTACGACTGATGATGTCGCCTAATTCTTTTTTCATTTGCTCGCCTACACGGTTTGCACGTAATTTCATAACTCTTCACCTCATTCAATACCATTCCAATTGTGTTATCGTACGTTCAATTTCAGGAAATGAATCGATATACTCAAGTACACGATTCATTTCTTTTTCACAAATAACACGATTTGAGGATACGGAAACAATCGCAATTTCTGTACGTTGCCATACATCTTGATGCCCTACTTCTGAAACAGCTACGTTATAACGCTGTTTCACACGAGTTAACACCCGTTGCAAAATTGCTCGTTTCTCTTTTAAAGAATGCACATCGTAGATCATACACTCGAATGAGAGAGAAGCGATAATCATCGCTTCACTTCTTCCATAATGTACGCTTCAATGATGTCCCCTTCTTTAAGATCGTTGTATTTCTCAATTGTAATACCACACTCATAGTTTTGAGCAACTTCTTTTACGTCGTCTTTGAAACGTTTTAACGTATCAAGTTGACCTTCATAGATTACCACACCATCACGGATAATACGCACGCCGCTATCACGTGTAATTTTACCATCTGTTACGTAACAACCTGCGATTGTTCCAACTTTTGTTACTTTAAACGTTTGACGTACTTCTGCTTGACCGATTACTTTTTCTTCAAATTCTGGATCTAGCATACCTTGCATCGCTGCTTCGATCTCTTCGATTACTTTATAAATAATGCGGTGTAAACGAATATCAACGTTCTCTAATTCAGCTGTACGCTTCGCATTTACATCTGGGCGTACGTTAAATCCAATTACAATTGCATTAGATGCAGAAGCTAAAATAATATCAGATTCTGTAATCGCACCTACGCCTGTATGGATAATTTTAACTTTAACACCTTCAACATCAATTTTACGTAGTGATGCTGCCATTGCTTCTACAGAACCTTGTACGTCCGCTTTCACAATTAAGTTAATTTCTTTTACATCGCCCTCTTGGATTTGTTGGAATAAATCTTCAAGGCTTAATTTAGATTTCTCACCACGTTGAGCAAGTAGCGCTTCTTGTGCACGTGATTCACCGATTTGACGAGCTTTCTTCTCATCAGCGAATGCCATGAAACGATCTCCTGCTTGTGGTACTTCGTTTAAACCTGTAATTTCAACAGGAGTTGATGGACCAGCAACTTTTACACGACGACCAATATCACTTACCATTGCACGAACACGACCGAATGTAGTTCCAACAACGATTGGATCTCCTACTCGAAGCGTACCGTTTTGAACAAGTAATGTCGCGATAGTTCCTTTACCTTTATCAAGTTGGGCTTCAATTACAGTACCAGTTGCATAGCGGTTTGGATTTGCTTTATACTCTTCTACTTCACTTACAAGAAGAATCATTTCTAGTAAATTGTCAATTCCTTCGCCTTGAATCGCAGAAATTGGTACGAAAATTGTGTCTCCGCCCCATGCTTCTGGAACTAATTCATATTCTGTTAGTTCTTGCATTACGCGATCAGGGTTCGCAGCTGGTTTATCCATTTTATTCACAGCTACAATAATTGGTACTCCTGCTGCTTTCGCATGGTTAATTGCTTCAACTGTTTGTGGCATAACACCGTCATCAGCTGCAACAACAAGGATTGTAATATCCGTTACTTGTGCACCACGAGCACGCATCGTTGTAAACGCCGCGTGACCAGGTGTATCTAAGAATGTAATTTTCTTGTCATTTACTTCAACTTGGTATGCACCAATATGCTGAGTAATTCCACCCGCTTCACCAGCAGTTACTTTAGAGTTACGGATAGAGTCAAGCAATGTTGTTTTACCATGGTCAACGTGTCCCATGATTGTAACTACAGCTGGACGCTCTTTTAAGTTCTCTTCATCATCTTGCTCATCGATGAATGTTTCAAACTCAGTTTCGCTTACAATTACTTCTTCTTCTACTTCAATACCGTAGTCGTTAGCAATTAACTCAATTGTATCTTTATCTAAGTCTTGGTTAATTGTTGCCATAATTCCAAGCATGAAGAGCTTTTTAATAATTTCAGATGGCTCTTTACTTAATTTCTTAGCAAGATCACCTACTGTAAGACTTCCAGAGAAAGTAATTTTATCTGGTGTTTCTACAGTTTGTGTTTGTTGTCTTCCAGCAAAGTTCTCTTGACGCTTGTCTTCGTTTCCTTTGCCTTTTTTCTTTTTCTTATTGCTGTTCTTTTTACTACGAACAACTTTTTCTTCTACTTCAAACTCATCTGCAACAGAAGGTTTTTCAGTTTGATACTCATTATCTAATTTGTTTACTACTTCATCGTCTAACATTGTCATATGATTCGAAACCTCGATATTCATTTCTTTTAGTTTTGTCATAAGATCTTTACTTGAGATATTATGTTTTTTCGCATATTCATGCACTCGAATTTTACTCATACCTTCACCCCCGGTAATTTGTATCGAGCATGCTACGCAGCTTTTTCGCAAAGCCTTCATCTAACACAGCTACAACGACTCGCTCATCTCTCCCAATCGCATGCCCTAATTGTTGTCGATTTTCGACCTTTCTCATTGGTACGTTGTAGTACGTCGTTTTATCCGTAATACGCTTTGTAGTATTTACTGACGCATCTTCAGATAGCAACACAAGTTTTGCTTTGCCACTTCGTACTTCCTTTAAAACGAGTTCTTCACCCGAAATAATTTTTCGAGCCCGGTTTGCTAGTCCTAAAAACGATTTCCAATCGGACACTTATTTCGACTCCTTCTCAACAAGCTCAAGAAGTTCTTCATAAAGAGAACTGTCGATTTTCGCTTTTAGATGATGTTCCAAAACATTTTTCTTTTGAGCTTGAAGAATGCTTTCTTTATCTTTTGATAAATAAGCACCTCGTCCTGATTTCTTTCCAGTTAAATCAATAGACACTTCTCCCTCTTTGGAACGAACAATGCGAACGAGCTCTCGTTTTGATTTCATTTCTTGCGTTGCAACACATTTTCGTAACGGAACTTTTCGATTGCTCATACTCATCACCTCTACTCGATTTCGTCTTCAACTGAATCGAATCCGAATGCGACTACGCTATCTTCTTCTGTTACAATTCCAAGTTGTTTCGCATCAGACTCACTCTTAATATCAATTTTCCAACCTGTTAATTTAGCTGCAAGACGTGCATTTTGTCCACGTTTACCGATAGCTAATGACAGTTGGTGGTCTGGAACAACAACAGTTGTTGCTTTTTCTTCTTCATCTACAAGCACTTTAACAACTTGTGATGGGCTTAAAGCATTGGCAACATATTCTACTGGATCATTTGACCAGCGAACGATGTCAATCTTTTCACCTTTTAGTTCGTCTACAATGCGTTGTACACGTTGTCCTTTCGGTCCTACACAAGAACCTACTGGATCCACATCAATGTTCTCTGCATGTACAGAGATTTTAGAACGATCTCCTGCTTCACGTGCTACAGAACGAATTTCAACCGTTCCATCATAAATTTCAGGAACTTCCATTTCGAATAAACGTTTTAAAAGACCAGGATGTGTACGTGATACGTAAATTTGTGGTCCTTTTGTTGTTTTTTCTACTTTCGTAATGAATACGCGAATACGATCATGTGGTTTGTACTGTTCGTTCGGCATTTGCTCACTTACAGGTAATAAAGCTTCTACTTTCCCTAAGCTTACATAGATGAAACGAGCATCTTGACGTTGTACGATACCAACCATGATATCTTCTTCACGATCACTAAACTCAGAGTAAATAACACCACGCTCTGCTTCACGCACTCGTTGTGTTACAACTTGTTTTGCAGTTTGTGCTGCAATACGACCGAAATCTTTTGGCGTTACCTCAATTTCTAGTACGTCACCATCTTGATAGTTTGGATTAATTTGTCTTGCTTCTTCAACAGAAATTTCAAGACGTGGATCAAACACATTATCAACAACGTCTTTACGTGCTAAAACTTGGATTGTTCCCACTTGTGGGTTAAAGCTCACACGAACGTTTTGTGCTTGGTTAAAATTGCGTTTATAAGCAGAGATTAACGCTGCTTCAATCGCATCAATAATAATATCTTTACTAATTCCTTTTTCTGACTCTAATACGAGCAAGGCATCTAACAACTCAGTGCTCATGAAGATCCCCCTTCTAACTAAAACGTAACAGCAAGTCGCGCATTTGCAACTTTGTCCATTGGAATTTGGATTTCTTTTTTACGTGTTTTAATTGTTAATAATAGTGTAATTGTAGTACCATCGTAGGAAAGCATTTTTCCTTCAAACATCTTTTCACCATCAATCGGCTCATATGTTTTAATTGCCACTTGTTTTCCTACCGCTTGCTGGAAGTCTTTCTCTTTCTTTAATGGGCGTTCTGCTCCAGGAGATGACACATCCAAAAAGTAAAGATGAGGAATTGGATCCTCTTTATCTAAAGCTTCGCTTAAACGTTCACTCACCGCACCGCATTCTTCAATGTCGACTCCCTTTTCAGAATCGATGAATACGCGTAAGAACCAGTCTTGTCCTTCTTTCACATACTCTACATCTACAAGTTCAAGATTTAACTCTTCAACGATTGGCTGCGCAAATGCTTCTACAACTTCTGTGACTTTCTTATCCATAAACAGCCTCCTTCCTGCCGCCATGTACCATTTACAAGAAAAGACCCCGCCCATAGAACGGTCTATCTTATTCTTTCTCGTTAGCTAACAAAAGCCCCTGCCGTTAAGCAGGGAATATCTGTCTTAGTATTACCAAATTTAAGAAGTAAAACTTGTAACAAAATATGTATATACGACAGAAATTTCTTACCTCTCCACATCAATAAAATGTAGATAGTAACACGAAAGAGTGGGTTTCCCCACTCTTTTTTTCACACAATATACATGACATGGTTATCTCGGTTAATAGTATACCATAGCAAATGTTGATTTGCAAAGACTTTTCCTACCTATTAGAACAGTGATAACTGGTTTTGATCCGGCAAATCACCTAAACAACCTTGACTATCTAAGTACTCAATAATTGTTTTCGAAACCTTACTACGCTGCTGCAAGTCTTCCTTTGATAAGAATTCTCCATTTTTACGAGCTTCCACAATACTTAAAGCTGCGTTCGTACCAAGACCAGGTACCGCATTAAATGGAGGAATTAATGAGTCTCCATCAATAATAAAGTCTGTTGCATGTGAACGATACAAATCAACCTTTTGGAATGAGTATCCACGCTCACACATTTCAAGTGTCATTTCTAGTACCGTTAATAAACTCTTCTCTTTCGGCGCTGCATCTAAACCTTTTTGCGCAATTTCATCAATTCTTGCACGTATAGATGCTGAACCTTTCGCCATCGCTTCTACGTCAAAGTCATCTGCACGAACGGTAAAGTATGCCGCATAGAATAGAAGCGCGAAATGTACTTTAAAGTATGCAATACGCACGGCCATAAGTACGTATGCAGCCGCATGGGCTTTAGGGAACATGTACTTAATCTTCTTACATGAATCAATATACCAACCTGGTACATTATTATTTTTCATGTCCTCTTCCCATTCTTCTGGTACACCTTTACCTTTACGTACTGACTCCATTATTTTGAAGGCTAATGATGGGTCTAAACCTTGATAGATTAAATATACCATGATGTCATCACGACAACCGATAACTTCACTCAGCGTACATGTACCGTTATAAATTAATTCGTTTGCATTACCTAGCCATACGTCCGTACCATGTGATAATCCAGAAATTTGGACTAACTCTGAGAATGTCGTCGGTTTCGTCTCTTCTAACATCTGTCTTACGAATTTCGTACCAAACTCTGGTATACCAAGTGTACCTGTTTTACAGTTAATTTGTTCTTCCGTTACGCCTAACGATTCTGGCCCTGAGAAAATTTTCATTACTTCTGGATCATCCGTTGGGATTGTTTTCGGATCAATACCACTTAAATCTTGTAACATACGAATAACTGTCGGATCATCGTGTCCTAGTATATCAAGTTTCAATAAATTATCATGAATCGAGTGGAAGTCAAAGTGTGTCGTTCTCCACTCAGCCCCTATTGAATCTGCCGGATACTGTATCGGTGAGAAATCAAAAATGTCCATGTAATCTGGCACAACGATAATACCACCTGGATGCTGTCCTGTTGTACGTTTTACACCGGTACATCCTGCTACTAAGCGATCAATTTCTGCATTTCGAATCGTTAAGTTATGATCATTTGCATAACCTTTTACATATCCATAAGCAGTTTTTTCCGCAACTGTACCAATCGTTCCTGCACGATATACATAATCTTCACCGAACAGTACTTTCGTATAGTTATGGGCACGTGGTTGATATTCCCCGGAGAAATATAGTGATAGGTAAGCATTTGATATTATCTCCAGCTTTTCCCCCACTCCACACCGTGCATGAGGCTTTCACACTCACACGGCGTTCCATCGTTAACTTTGTTGAAATTTATAAGCTGAGTTTTGGATTTCCTACTTCCGTTCTCAGCTTATTTAATTTACTTAATGCTTTCTTATCGAATTTGACTAACATTTTTTTATAATCTTCATTTGCAAGAGGGTCTTTATTGTGAATTAACATATGATATTTCTTATTAATAATAATCAAGTTGTGACATTCATCACTACCACCTTGCTCTGTTGGCTTGATGTGATGACATATAGCATTATGAGGAGTCAAGCGTTCTCCTGTTATACCACAACATCCTTTTTGCGCGACATATTTACTTAAGCGATTATTTTCATACAGAACACTTTTGTTTTTATATATTCCTTTACGAAACATTTCTATTTCCCGCACAGACACACGTTTTATTTCTTTATGAATTGATGCCCTATCCTTTTTATTATAAACAGAGAAGTTAGGGTCTCTTTGACCTCGTATATCATGTCGAATTGCTTCAATAGGATAGACCAGTAATCCATTACTTTTAAATCTTGGACAATTATAATCTCCATAAAACTTATCAATGATATTATTCGTTTCCTTTGTATAAACAAAGATGTTTCTAAAGATCAATGATTTTATATTTGGATGAACTTTATGTCTTATCTCATTAAAATCCCGAGAAATTCTGGTCGCAATTTTGTAGTAATTATGCAAACCGAGAATGTTTGAGTTAAAGTTCATAACTTTTTCTGGAGTAGGACTTTTTCTTAGTTTCACTAATTGATGCCTAATGACACCCAATACTTTACCTTTCGCTTTCGGGTCCATTTTAGAATTTACAATATAACCAGTTTTAGCATTTCCCTTCTGAACTGCTCTAAATCGAATTCCTAGAAAATCGGTACCATTTTTCCGTAAGTTTGTGATTTTACTTTTTTCTTCACTTATCTCAAGCCCTAATCTTTCCTTGAGCCATTTTTCAACTGCTATTTTAATCTTTCTAGCGTTTTCATAGGAATTTGTGAAGATTTTAAAATCATCTGCATACCTTACTAGATACATTGGTTTTAACCTTGTCTTTTTAAGCGCATCCGTTTTATTACGTTTTAATTTATAAGGTACTCTTGTCGGTTTTGTTTCCCATTGGTTTGATACCCACCAATCAAGTTCATTTAATACAACATTGGCTAGCAATGGAGATAAAATACCACCTTGAGGAGTCCCTTTAGCAGGAATGCCTTCACCTGTAACTTCCGCCTTCAGCATCTTTTTGATGATGTATAAAACTTTTTTATCCCGTATTCCAATTGTCCATAGTTGCCTCATTAGCTTTTTATGATTAACGTTATCAAAGAAACCTTTAATATCTATGTCCACTACAAAATGTTGATGACTGTGATTGACCATATGATAGCACCTAGCTAAAGCGTCATGAGTGCTTCGTTTTGGTCGAAAACCATAGCTTTGCGGATGAAACTTCGCTTCAACAATTGGTTCCAAAATTTGCAGGAACATTTGCTGAATTAATCGGTCTTCAATCGTTGGAATCCCTAAAGGTCGCATTTTTCCGTTTGGCTTTGGTATAAACACACGTCTTACTGCATGTGGCATGTAGTTTTCCAATCTCTTCTTCGTTATTCTAATTAGCTTGTCGGCATCTATTTTATTAAGGTGTTTTATTGTGTGTCCATTTGTACCTTTCGTTTTACTACCTGTATTGCTTTTTAAATTACGAAACGCTAATCGAATGTTTTCTTCAGAAATAATCAACTCATAAATATTTTTGAAATATCGACCCTTTTTACTTTCTTTATAAAGATTATCAAAAATTGATTGCAAGCCAAAATATTCATTGTTTCTTAACTTTTGAATCATCAAGTCAGCCAACTAATCACTTCCTTATGAAGTTTTCGTTTCTCTTTGGTCATACACGAATCTGACTTTTGTAGGTTTTGTTTTCAACGTTAACGACTTGTGCCCTTCCCTCTGAAATGTTTTTATCCTCCGACTTATTGGTTATTCAGTCATCTTCGGCATTTCATCAAGCGGTACTACGGCACTACTGCCACTTTCGTAAAATGTGTTATAGCATCTGCCTTTCCACATACCATCGTCATCGAAGTGCAATCTTCTCTTATGTCGAAAGCTTCACACGTTCCACTATTCTTATCTGTACATACTCCCCTTAGGTTCCCCCTAAATTCCGCCAAGCTTGACTGTGCCTGTAACACAGTATGGATTTTCATAACCAAACGCTTACTCATCCACACTTGGAAGTCCTCTTTGGACCCCGTTATATTTCTATAACGTGACATTCACGAAAAGTCAGTCGAGGGTTCGTCCCAGTCGTTCTACTGATTCTAACCATAGGGATTTTATAGACACCAGACCTATCATTCACAGAAGATTTCTATCTCCCTTTCCTCGTCTTTTACGTTAGGGTGAACTTCAGCCTACTTTAACGGGCTTCAAACGATGTTGATGTTTGCAATATCGCTATCGCTTGCCGTAGCTTCAGTGAGTATGTTTCAGGACGTTACTCCATCATTCCATACTTCAGAATAGCAGTTCTACTAGCAAATACTAGTGCTTAACCTTTTCAGTTAAGAACGTGTCACACTCAAATCGATATCGGGTACCTTATCTCCTTTAAATCCAAGGAACGTTTCGAACGGAATATCATGTCCATCTTTTACGTATGGAACATTACATGTAGGACATTCTTTATCCGGTAAGTCGAAACCAGACCCTACAGAACCATCATTAAAGAATTCTGATTGCTTACATTTCGGACATACATAGTGTGGTGGTAATGGGTTTACTTCTGTAATTTCCATCATCGTTGCAACGAATGATGAACCTACCGATCCACGCGAACCTACTAGATATCCGTCTACTAATGATTTTTTCACAAGTTTATGTGAAATTAAATAAATTACGGCGAATCCATGACCAATAATACTTTTTAATTCTTTTTCTAAACGGGCTTCTACTATTTCAGGTAACTCTTCACCATAAATGCTACGCGCCATTTTATAACTCATATCACGCGTTTCATCATCTGCACCTTCAATTTTCGGTGTATATAGATCATCTTTTACTGGATGAACATCACCAATTAATGATGCAATCTTTTGTGTATTCGTTACGACAATTTCTTTCGCTACGTCTTCACCTAAAAATGAGAAACACTCTAACATTTCATCCGTTGTACGGAAATGTACAGGTGGTAATGAATGTCGGTTTAACGGATTCGCTCCACCCTGTGAACTTACTAAAATTTTACGATACATTGCATCTTCTGGATCTAAATAATGTACGTTTCCGGTAGCAACAACTGGTTTATCTAACGTCTCACCTAGTTTTACTAAGTTAGAAATGATTGTTTTTAATTGTCCCTCATCTCGAACGAGTTCACGCTCTACTAAATGACGTAACACTTCTGGTGGCATTACTTCAATGTAATCGTAGAACTGCGCAATTTCTTCTACCTCTTCAGGAGCTTTTTGCATCATCGCCTCAAACACTTCACCTTTATCACAAGCCGTTCCTACTAAAATACCTTCACGATACTTTTTTAATAGTGATCTTGGTACTCGTGGTACACGGTAAAAGTAATTTAAATGAGAATATGAAACAAGTTTATATAAATTTTTCAATCCAACATCCGATGTAGCAAGTAATGTCATATGACTTGGACGCCCGCGTTTATATGCATCCCCTTGTCCCATACTATCGTTTAATTGATCGTGATATTCAAAACCTTTTTCAATTACCTCTTTTAACATTTTTACAAGTAAATATCCCGTTGCTTCTGTATCATAAATTGCACGGTGATGTTGCGTTAATTCGATATCCATCTTTTTACACAACGTATTTAAACGGTGATTTTTCATTTCTGGGAATAAGAATCGTGCAAGCTCTAACGTATCTATTACTGGATTTTTTGTTTTTTCTAAACCAGCTTTTTTAAATCCTACGTTAATAAAGCCCATATCGAAGCTTGCGTTATGAGCAACAAGTGTATGGTCGCCCATCCATTCTTCAAACTTTTTAAACACTTCGTCCACTTCTGGTGCGTCGGTTAACATATCATCTGTAATACCTGTTAATTCAATGATCGTTGCCGATAATGGTTGATGCGGATTTGCAAAAGATTCAAAGCGGTCAATAATTTCGCCGCCTTTTACTTTTACAGCAGCTAACTCAATAACTGTATCATATACAGCTGATAAACCTGTCGTCTCAACGTCAAAAACAACATACGTTTCCTCTGCAAGTAAACGATGCGCTTCGTTATACGCTATTGGTACACCGTCATTAACTAAATTCGCTTCTACACCGTATATAACTTTAACTCCAGCCTTTTTCCCCGCAGAATATGCCTCCGGGAACGACTGAGCCACAGCATGGTCTGTAATGGCAATAGCCTCATGCCCCCATTTACCTGCTTGAGCAACAAGCTTAGAAACTGGAGTAACAGCATCCATTTGACTCATTGGCGTGTGAAGATGCAGCTCTACACGTTTTTCGCCTTCTGGTGCTTTATCTTTACGAGACGGTCCTGTTATTTCATTAATATCATTTGCAATCATTACTAAATCTCGAACAAATGTATCATTTTGAACAGAACCACGAGCCTTCACCCACATTCCTTTTTTCAAGGATTGTAGCATTGGAATATCTTCTTTATCACGTGAGAACATTTTGATCATAATCGAATCTGTATAATCCGTTATTTTTAAAGTTAATAACGTACGTCCACTACGAAGCTCTTTCGTTTCCACATGGAAGACATATCCTTGAACTGTTTTTCTTCTTTCTTCATCTTGAATTTCTCGCATCGGTGTAATCTCTTCATCTGGCTTAATAAGATACCCGAGTGTGATCGGTCCTTCATGCACAACGCTACTTTCTTCAGCTTGCTTCTTCGCCATTTCTTCCATAGCTTGTATAACACGCTCGCGGTCCTCTTGCTGCGTTTGCTCACGAAACTTTTGCATTTCTTCTGTATTTTGCTGTATATGTGTGTCTAACTGGAAACGCGGGAATCCAAAAGCCTCGTATTGATCCCCTACTGGTTTCGCAACGTTTTTCTTTAAAGCAGTAGATTCCAGCTCATTATTCACATTTATAAGTAACTTCACTCCATTGACCTGCGGAAGCTGCTTCTTTAAATAAGCAAACATAGGTGAAAATGTAATTCGTTCCGTACAAAGTGGCCAATACGCCCTCACTTCTTCTTCAGTAAATTGTTTGTTCTCTGTTTCTAATGCAAATGTTGTTCTTGCAATATGAGAAAATGATTGCTTAAGCTTTGTTTCTAGCAATTCATATAATTCTGTAGGCAAAATACGCGGTACTTGTAAATCAAAATGCCAACTTTTATTCGCTTTATCAATAACTAGCTTTTCAATGCCACCGCCTTGTAAATATTGATTTATAAGGTCTTCTGGTATTTGCAACTGCTGGAGCAAAATTTGAAATCGCTCTTGTTGTTCATTTGTTAAAGACATAAGCACTCTCCTTCCATTTGCTATTATAAATTGAAACGTACTACAAAGAAAGATTTCTCCCTTCTTCTTTTACAAAATACGTTGACAAAGAAAGAGAAGGTACCTCGTTATGAGGTACCTCTTCTTATTTTAAAATATTGGCAATATATGTTTGAAGCTCTTCTACTTTCACTTCTTCAGACTCACCTGTAGCACGTACTTTCACTTCTACAATACCTTCGTCTGCTTTTTTACCAACTGTCACGCGAACTGGAAGGCCGAATAAATCAGCATCAGCAAATTTAACGCCTGCACGTTCTGCACGATCATCTAGTAATACTTCATATCCTTGCTCTTGTAATGAGTTATAGATGTTTTCACCCATTTCCCGTTGTGCATCAGATTTCATATTTACTGGAATTACATGCACATGGAACGGTGCAACAGCTTTTGGCCAAACTAAACCGTTCTCATCATTAAACTGCTCTGCAATTGCTGCCACTGTACGAGACACACCAATGCCGTAACAACCCATAATAAGTGGTTGTGTTTTTCCGTTTTCATCTAGGAATGTTGCGTTCATTGCTTCACTATAACGAGTTCCTAATTTAAATACATGACCAACTTCAATTCCGCGTGCGAAAAGAATTGTTCCGTTTCCGTCTGGAGATTGGTCTCCTTCTTGAATGAATCGTAAATCCGTATATTGACTTACTTTAAAGTCACGTTCTGGATTTACATTTACATAATGGAACCCTTCTTCGTTCGCTCCTGAACATCCGTTGACAATTGATGCTACAGCGTGATCAGCAATAATTTCAATATCACCTGTTACACCAATTGGACCTAATGAACCAACTTCACAATTTAATAATTCTTTTACTTCTTCATGAGAGGCAAGCTCAACAACGGAAGCACCGTATACATTTTTCACTTTTACATCGTTTACTTCATGATCACCACGAACAAGTACAACTACTAATTTCTCATCTACTTTAAATACCATAGACTTAATGCACTTTTCAGCTTCTATGTTTAAGAAGGCAGATACTTCTTCAATTGCTTTTTGGTCTGGTGTTGCTACTTTTTCAAGCGCTTTTTCTGCTTCGTCACTCTTCGTATACGTAGCTACAACAGGAGCCATTTCGATGTTCGCTGCATAATCAGATGTATCCGAGTATGCAATTGTATCTTCACCAACATCAGATAATACCATAAATTCATGTGTATCTTTTCCGCCCATTGCTCCTGAATCAGCAATAACCGCACGGAAATTCAAGCCACAACGAGCGAAAATGTTAGAGTATGCTTTGTATAAGCGATCGTACACTTCATCTAAGCTCTCTTGTGTAGCATGGAAAGAGTATGCATCTTTCATTAGAAACTCTCTTCCACGTAATAAACCGAAACGAGGTCTTTGTTCATCACGGAATTTTGTTTGAATTTGATATAATGTTAACGGTAATTTTTTATATGATTTCACTTCATCACGTACAAGATCCGTAATTACTTCTTCATGTGTCGCTCCTAATGCAAATTCACGAGCGTTACGATCTTTCATACGCATTAATTCAGATCCGTAAGAATACCAACGACCTGACTCTTGCCATAATTCTGCAGCTTGCATCGCTGGCATTAATAATTCTACAGCACCTGCGCGCTCCATTTCTTCTCGAACGATTCGTTCTACTTTGTGTAGCACTTTTAATCCAAATGGTAAAAAGCTATAAATACCAGAAGCATTTTGACGCATAAAACCTGCACGAAGTAATAACTGATGACTCTTAATTTCAGCATCAGCTGGAACTTCACGTAATGTAGGACTAAATACCATACTTTGTTTCATTTATTCGCACCTCTTCATTTTACTCTTATACGCAGGAAAACCCCTCACCTCGAGTTAGGTGAGGGATTTTATTCTACGAGCTCTATTTCATTATAAGTTTCACTTTATTTTACAAGAAAAACTTACGAATGTCATTCCAAGTTACTACTAACATAAGTAACATTAATAATGCAAAACCAATAAAGTGAACCATTCCTTCTTTTTGACGGTCAATTGGTTTCCCGCGTAACGCTTCAATTAAGAAGAAGAACAAACGTCCACCGTCTAAAGCAGGAACTGGTAGTAGGTTAAATAAACCAAGGTTAATACTTAAAACGGCTGCTAAACTTAATACACGCGTAAATCCATAATCTACAACTTGATCTGTTAGATTATAAATTCCTACTGGACCTGACAACTCATTAATAGAGAATTGGCCGGTTACTAATTTCACAAGAGACTCAAAAATTAGTTTCGTCCATTGGTATGTTTGTTCAAAACCTGATTTAATAGAACCCATCACTGTTTTTTCTACAGGAGAGTAAACACCGATTCTACCAACTTCTTCTTTACCTTCTTTATCAAGCGTTGGCGTTACTTTCACATTAAACTGTTCACTATCACGCTTTACTTGTAACGTAATTTCTTTATTCGGATTTTCACGTACAATGGTAACAACATCTTTCCATGTACTTGTGTTTTTCCCATCAATAGCTTGAATTGTATCATTTTCTTTTAATCCAGCTTGCTCTGCCGCACTATTCTCCATCACTTTTCCGACCATTGGTTTGTCAACAGGAACACCTTGTACAAATCCAAGAATCACAAAAATAACAAACGCTAAAATGAAGTTCATTGCAGGACCCGCAAAGATCGTTAAAGCACGTTGACCTAATTTCTTAGAGCCAAACTGTCTATTATACGGAGCAATTTGAATTTCTTCACCGGCAGTAATAATACGAGCCTTTTCATTTACTCGGAATGTTTGAAGCTCTTCCTCGTACTCTTCATAACCCGAAATTGTTAAATTATGCTCTAAATCAGCTTGTTCCACTTCAATCACGCGAACATTTGGATACTTTTCATATCCATCAAAAACTAATTTTACAACTTCGTCTTTTTCGTTTAATACAAGGCCAACCTTTTTCCCAGGCTTTAACTCAACTGTATCTGCATCCTCGCCAGCCATTCTTACATAGCCACCAAGGGGCAATAATCGAATCGTATACACCGTTTCATTCTTTTCAAATGAGAATATTTTCGGACCAAAACCAATCGCAAACTCACGGCATAAAATACCTGCTCTTTTTGCGAAATATAGATGCCCTAGCTCATGGAAAAATACGAGTGCACCGAAAATTAATATAAAGGCAATCGCTGTATTCAATTCCATACCACCTTTGCTAAATTTGTTCCATCACAAACCGTCTTGTGGTTGCATCAATTTCCAGAATTTCCTCTAAGCTCGGACGTGCAATGACATTGTGATGGTTCATTGCTTTTTCAATGAGGTCTTCCACTGTTAAGAAACCAATTCTCTTTTGTAAAAAAGCTTCAACAGCTACTTCATTCGCTGCATTCATTACAGCCGGCATACTTCCACCTGTTTTTCCAGCTTCATACGCAAAGCGCAAGCAACGGAAACGTTCTTGGTTCATTTTCTCAAAATGCAATGTACCCATTTCCCATAAATTTAACTGCTTTGTGTCTGAAAGAGGCAATCGATCAGGATATGTAAGTGCGTATTGAATTGGTACTCGCATATCAGGTGAGCCAAGCTGTGCCATCACACTACGATCTTCAAATTCAACCATAGAATGAATAATACTTTCTTTATGTAAAACAACATCGATTTGCTCGTAAGGGATACCAAAAAGCCAATGTGCTTCAATTACTTCTAGCCCCTTATTCATCATTGTAGCAGAATCAATTGTAATTTTCGAACCCATTGACCAGTTTGGATGTCGAAGCGCATCTTCTACGGTCACATGATGCAATTCATCTCTCGTTTTATCACGGAAACTTCCACCAGAAGCCGTTATAATTAGTCGAGAAATTCTTTTTTCATTTTCACCATTCAAGCATTGAAAAATAGCTGAATGTTCACTGTCTACTGGAAGTAACGAAACATTATGTTTTCGCGCTGCTTCCATTACAAGATGCCCTGCAGTTACTAACGTTTCTTTGTTTGCAATTCCAATTGTTTTTTTCGCCTCAATTGCACGAAGTGTTGGTAACAACCCTACGCTACCTACAACAGCATTTACTACGATCTCCGCATCTGGATGTAATGCTACTTCTAAAAGTCCTTCACTACCATATACAATTTTTGTATTACCAGAGACAGCTTGTAATTTTAAAACATCTTCCTCTCTTTGCACAGAGACAATTTGCGGAGAAAATTCTTGAATGACTTTTACTGCGTAGTCAATATTTTTCCCTACAGAAAAAGCAACGAGACGGAATTGGTCTGGGTGCGAGCGTAATACATCTAAAGTTTGTGTACCAATTGATCCGCTTGCACCTAATAAACTAATGTTTTTCATGACTCCAACCCCTCGTTCATTTATTAATTGTATTGTAATAAGAAGTAGAGAATTGGTAAAACGAATAACCAACTATCTGTTCGATCTAATATACCACCATGTCCAGGTAAAATTGTACCTGAATCTTTTACGCCATAATGACGTTTAAATGCAGATTGTACTAAATCACCAATTTGTCCAAAAATAGAAATGATAATTGTCAGCACAATTAAAATTACTACATTCGATTCCACTGGGAAAAACATGTTGTAAACAAGCGCTACAATAATTCCACAAACGATGCCGCCTAATGAACCTTCAATCGTTTTATTTGGACTAATTTCTGGCCATAACTTTCTTTTTCCTAATGCTTTTCCTACGAAATATGCGCCTGAATCAGTAGCCCATATAACAAATAATGCGCAAAACACATATTTAATTCCTAAAATTCTCGTTTCATTCAAATATAAGAATCCCATTGCAACATATGTTGTTGCCATTAGTAAAAATGAAGCATTGTCAAAAGTAAATGTATTCTTAGAAAGGACTGTATATGATAAAAGTAATAGAACAATCACAAATGTGATTTCTAATTTACCTAATCCAATCCAAGTAAACAGTTCTGATGCACTACTTGGAATTAAAATAATCCATAATAATACTGCAGCTAAAACTGTTGGTACTGAAATAAGCGTAAGCTTATTCATACGAATTAATTCATATAAACCTATAGAAGCAAGTGCATACACTAAAACCGTAAAAGGCACGCCACCGTAAATTACGATGGGAATGAATAGCGCGGCAGCAACCACTCCAGTAATAATTCTCTGTTTCACTACCAAACCCTCTCTTTCTACACGCCTCCGAATCTGCGCCCTCTATGCTGAAAGTCTGTAATCGCATTTAGCAAATGTTCCTCGGTAAAATCTGGCCAATACACATCTGTAAACCAAAATTCCGAATATGCAATTTGCCATAACATGAAATTACTAATACGTAGCTCTCCGCTCGTACGGATTAACAACTCTGGGTCAGGTAAAGAACTCGTCATTAAGTAGGAAGAAAGCATTTCTTCGCTTACATCTTCAACACGAACTTTTCCTTCCTCACGATCTTTCATCATATGTTGCACAGCAGAAACGATTTCATCTCGACTTCCATAGTTTAACGCGAAATTCAGAATTAATCCCGTATTCTCTTTCGTCTCTTCCATGGCCTTCTCCATCGCTCTGCGTGTATGCGTAGGAAGACGATCTTGTTGCCCTATTACACGGACTTGTACGTTCTCTTCAATCAATTCTGGTAAAAATGTACCTAAAAATTCTTCTGGAAGCTTCATTAAATAATCAACTTCCTTTTTCGGTCTTTTCCAGTTCTCAGTTGAAAAAGCATAAAGAGTTAATACTTTCACATTAAGTTTGCTTGCAAATTTTGTGATTTTCTTTACAACTTGCATGCCTTCATGATGTCCCGCAATACGAGGCATCGCTCTCCTCTTTGCCCACCTTCCATTACCATCCATAATGATGGCAATATGTTCTGGGATGTATCCTTTTTTCACTTCTTCAACGAGATGATCAAACGATGTGTCCTTTTTACCTTTAAAAAAAGGAAAGTTTTTAAACATCATTCATACCCTCCAACAAGCAGACGTATGCCTAAAAGTGTAAAAAGACCCCCTTAAGAAGAGGGTCATATTTGCGAAAGTATCGCTATTACACTTCCATGATTTCTTTTTCTTTGTTTTTTGCGATTTCGTCAACTTTTGCAATATATTTATCTGTTTCTTTTTGGATATCTTCAGTATATCCTCTTAAATCGTCTTCTGTAATCTCGCCAGCTTTTTCAAGCTTCTTAAGATCATCGTTACCGTCACGACGTACGTTACGAACAGCAACTTTTGCTTCTTCAGCATATTTTTTCACAACTTTTACAAGATCACGACGACGCTCTTCTGTTAATGCAGGGAATGCAATACGAATTACAGTTCCATCATTAGAAGGGTTTAAGCCTAAATCTGCTTTTAAAATTGCTTTTTCGATATCACCGATAGAAGTTTTATCATACGGTTGAATTACAAGTAAACGTGCTTCTGGAACTGTAATGTTCGCTAATTGCACAACTGGTGTTGGTGCACCATAGTAATCAACTTGTACTTTATCTAATACAGACGCGTTTGCACGACCAGCGCGAACTGTTGCTAATTCGCGTGAATAAGCAGCAACCGCTTTTTCCATTTTTTCATTTGCAGACTTCAATACTTGTTGTCCCATATTTATTTCCCCCTTACAACTGTTCCGATATTTTCGCCTAACACGGCACGTTTAATATTCCCTTTTTCCATAACTGAGAATACAATTAATGGAATATCATTATCCATACATAGAGAAGAAGCTGTAGAATCCATTACACCTAAACCTTCTTTTAATACATCTAAGTAAGTAAGTGTTTCGTATTTCGTAGCTGTTGGGTCAATAGATGGATCTGCATTATATACGCCATCCACATTGTTTTTCGCCATTAAAATTACGTCAGCTTCAATTTCCGCCGCACGTAATGCTGCCGTTGTATCTGTAGAGAAGTATGGGTTACCAGTACCTGCTGCGAAGATAACAACACGTTTTTTCTCTAAGTGACGAACTGCTTTACGACGAATGTAAGGCTCTGCCACTTGACGCATTTCAATTGAAGTTTGTACGCGAGTTTGAATTCCGATGTTCTCCAAGCTATCTTGAAGAGCTAATGAATTCATAACTGTCGCTAACATGCCCATGTAATCCGCTCCTGCACGATCCATGCCCATCTCACTTCCAATTTTTCCACGCCAAATGTTACCGCCGCCAACAACAACAGCAACCTCTACATCTAGTTCTGCAATTTCTTTCACTTGTTCCGCAACTGACTTAATAACAGCTGGGTTGATTCCAAATCCTTGCTCGCCAGCTAAAGCTTCTCCACTCAGCTTTAAAACGACACGATTATATTTCGGTTTACTCATAATGAACCTCCAATTGCTTACATCTTTATTTTAAAAAAGGGAACACAATGTGTTCCCTAATCTGTATTAGTTACTACCTTTTACTTGGTTCATTACTTCTTCAGCAAAGTTGTCTTCGCGTTTTTCGATACCTTCACCAACAGCGTAGCGAACGAATCCTTTTAATGTTGCGCCTTTAGACTCAACGAATTGACGAACTTTCATATCAGGGTTTTTAACGAATGCTTGGTCAAGTAAGCAAATCTCTTCGAAGAATTTGCCTAGACGGCCTTCAACCATTTTTGCAACGATTTTTTCAGGCTTGCCTTCGTTTAATGCTTGTTGTGTTAATACTTGACGCTCATGCTCAACTTCTTCAGCTGTTACAGCATCACGATCGATGTATTTAGGGTTAACTGCAGCGATGTGCATTGCTACGTCTTTAGCAGCCGCTTCATCAGTAGAACCTTCAAGAACTGTTAGAACACCAATGCGTCCACCCATGTGTAGGTAAGCACCGAATGCATCTGCATCAGTTTTTGATACGATTTCGAAACGACGAAGTGTAAGCTTTTCACCAATTTTAGCGATTGCTTCGTTGATGTGCTCTTCAACTTTTTTACCGTTTTCCATTGTTTGAGCCATAGCTTCTTCAACGTTAGCAGGTTTCTTAGCTAATAAGTGAGCAGCTAATTCTTTAATTAATGTTTGGAAACCTTCGTTTTTCGCAACGAAATCAGTTTCAGAGTTTAATTCTAAGATTAAACCGTCGTTACCGTTTGTTTCGATGAAAGTTAAACCTTCAGCAGCGATGCGGTCTGCTTTTTTAGCAGCTTTCGCGATACCTTTTTCACGTAAGAAGTCAATTGCCTTCTCCATGTCGCCGTTAGTTTCTGTTAAAGCTTTTTTGCAGTCCATCATACCTGCGCCAGTTTTTTCACGTAATTCTTTTACCATTTGTGCAGTGATTGCCATACTTTTCATCCTCCTAAAATATGTATTTATACCTTTTATAAAGGTGTTTATACCTTAAAAAAGGTGATAAAAGGCCGAACCCCTTATCACCTTTCCAACTTTGTTACGCAGTAACAGTTTCTTCACCTTGTTTTGCTTCAAGGATCGCGTCTGCCATTTTAGATGTAAGAAGTTTTACAGCACGAATTGCATCATCGTTCGCTGGGATAACGTGATCGATTTCGTCTGGATCACAGTTTGTATCAACGATACCGATGATTGGAATGTGTAATTTGCGTGCTTCAGCAACTGCAATACGCTCTTTACGAGGGTCTACTACGAATAATGCACTTGGAAGACCTTTCATATCTTTAATACCGCCTAAGAATTTCTCAAGACGCTCTAACTCTTTTTTAAGTTGAACAACTTCTTTCTTAGGTAGTACTTCGAAAGTACCATCTTCTTGCATTCTTTCGATGTCTTTAAGACGCTTGATACGCTTTTGGATTGTTTGGAAGTTAGTTAAAGTTCCACCTAACCAACGTTGGTTAACGAAGTACATACCAGCACGAGTTGCTTCTTCTTTAATAGCTTCTTGTGCTTGTTTTTTAGTACCTACGAATAAGATGTCTCCGCCTTCAGCAGCGATGTCACGCATAACTTTGAAAGCTTCCTCAACTTTTTTCACAGTTTTTTGTAAGTCGATGATGTAGATACCGTTACGCTCTGTGAAAATGTAACGCTTCATTTTTGGGTTCCAACGACGAGTTTGATGTCCGAAATGAACACCAGCTTCAAGCAATTGCTTCATAGAAATTACTGACATAATATAGTTCCTCCTAAATGGTTTTTGATATCCTCCGTTTACTTCATCTCTAAGCGAAACTACAAACGTAGCACCAACACTTAAATCAGTAAACGTGTGTACTTTGTACTGACACCACTGCTTACTATATCATACTGAAATATTACAATCAAGTCGAAAATGCGAACAATGTAAAACTTTCTTTGTTCATACTCGAATTCTAGTATTACCAACCTGCATTTCTTTTAAGCAAAAAGTGAAATGCAATTCATGGCTTTTCAAAAAAATGCGATTATGACGCTATGTACGAACAACATCAATCTGTTATACAAAAAAACTCTCCTCAAAAAATGAGAAGAGTTTTATAAATTAGTTTGTTTTTAATTTAGCAAGTTCATGTAAGAATTTGTCGTTTAATACTTTAATGTATGTTCCTTTCATACCTAAAGAACGTGACTCAATTACACCAGCACTTTCTAATTTACGAAGTGCATTTACGATTACCGAACGAGTGATTCCTACACGGTCAGCAATTTTACTTGCAACAAGTAAACCTTCTGTTCCGTTTAATTCTTCGAAGATGTGCTCGATTGCTTCTAACTCACTGTAAGATAATGAGCTGATCGCCATTTGAACAACAGCTTTGCTACGCGCTTCTTCTTCAATTTCTTCTGCTTTTTCACGTAAAATTTCCATACCTACAACAGTTGAGCTGTACTCAGCAAGAATTAAATCATCATCTAAGAACTCTTGACCAAGACGAGCTAAAACTAATGTACCTAGACGCTCACCGCCACCAACGATCGGTACGATTGTAGTTAAGCCTTGACCAAATAATTCTTTATTTTCTACTGGGAATGCTGTGTAAGCACTGTTTACATCTAAGTTTGAAGATGTTTCTGTAATGTTGAATAAGCTTTGTGTATACTCTTCTGGGAATTGACGCTCTGCAAGCATTTGTTTCATACGCTCATTCTCGATTTGTTGGTGAATTGCATAACCTAGTAATTTACCACGACGGCTTACTACGAATACGTTCGCTTCGATTACTTCACACATTGTGTCAGACATTTCTCTAAAGTTTACAGGCTTTCCTGCTGCGCTCTGTAATAACGCATTTAATTTTCTTGTTTTTGCTAATAATTCCATTTCAAAAGTTCCTCCTACATGTTACTCACATATTTTTTCATCACTTGGAAACTAGGGCGAGTCACCTGATGACACTATTACAAAATAAACTGGCTCACATCTTTATTTTTAGCAATCGTTGCTAATTTTTCCTCAACGTATTGAGGCGTTATCGTTATTTTCTCTAACGTAATTTCAGATGCTTCAAACGATAAATCTTCAAGGAGCTTCTCCATAATCGTATGAAGTCTTCTTGCTCCAATATTATCTGTATCCTGATTAACTTGATAAGCAATCTCAGCAATCTTACGAATAGCTTCGTCTGAAAATTCAATTTCTATACCTTCAGTCGCTAATAAAGCAATATATTGTTTAATTAACGCATTGTCAGGCTCGATTAATATTTTAACAAAATCATCCGTCGATAATTTTGTTAATTCTACTCGAATCGGAAATCTCCCTTGTAATTCCGGAATCAAATCTGACGGTTTAGACATATGAAACGCTCCAGCTGCAACGAATAAAATATAATCCGTTTTTACTGATCCGTATTTTGTCGCAACATTTGATCCTTCTACAATTGGTAAAATGTCACGTTGCACACCTTCACGTGATACATCTACACTATTCGACTGCTTACCAGCAATTTTGTCAATTTCATCGATAAAAATAATCCCGAGCTGTTCAGCACGATAAACAGCCTCTTGTGTAACTTCATCCATATCAATTAAGCGCTGTGCTTCCTCATTTGTCAAGACTTTTCTTGCTTCTTTTACAGAAAGTTTACGTTTTTTTGTTTTTTTCGGCATAAAACTTCCTAATGCATCTTGGAAATTCATCCCCATTTGTTCCATGCCAGTTCCTTGCAGCATATCGAACATGGAAGACTGTTGTTCAGTCACTTCAATCGATACAATTTCATCTTCAAGAAGTCCTGCAGCAAGCTTTCTTTCCACATCTTGACGTTTCTTTTCGATTTCAACATCTTCCTGTGAATCTGTTGTTTGATTCGAATTTTGAGCGCCGCCAAATAGCATTTCTAATGGGTTTTTAAATCCAGATTGCTTCTCCGGACTCGGTACTAAAATTTCAACAAGACGTTGGTTCGCTTGTTCTTCTGCTTTGTCTTGTACTTTTACTACCATTTCTTCTTTCACAATGCGAACTGACGTTTCCACAAGGTCACGTACCATCGATTCTACATCTCTACCTACATATCCAACTTCTGTAAATTTCGTAGCTTCAACCTTAATAAAAGGTGCTCCAACGAGTTTCGCCATTCGTCGTGCTACCTCTGTTTTACCAACACCTGTCGGTCCAATCATTAAAATATTTTTAGGTGCAATTTCATCACGTAGATTTTCAGCTAATTTACTTCGGCGGTATCGATTTCTTAAAGCTACAGCAACCGCTTTCTTCGCATCTTTTTGACCGATAATGTATTGATCTAATTTTTCCACAATTTGACGCGGAGTAAAATGTAAATGCATATAAAATGCCTCCCTTACGATTCTACAATTCTTCCACAATTATATTGTGGTTTGTATACACACAAATATCGCCTGCAATGTCTAAACTCGCTTTCGCAATTTGCTTCGCTGTTAAATGTTCACTTGCATATTGTTTTAAAGCACGACCTGCTGAAAGCGCATAATTTCCGCCAGATCCAATTGCTAAAATACCATCATCCGGTTCAATCACTTCTCCCGTACCTGAAACAAGGAGCATAGTTGTTTTATCCATGACAATGAGCATCGCTTCTAGCTGACGTAACATTTTGTCACCGCGCCATTGCTTCGCCATCTCAACAGCAGCACGCTGCAAGTTTCCATTATACTCTTCTAATTTCCCTTCAAACATTTCAAAAAGAGTAAATGCATCAGCAACTGAACCTGCAAAACCAGCTAAAACTTTCCCTTGAAAAAGTTTACGAACCTTACGAGCTGTATGTTTCATTACAACAGCATTTCCCATTGTCACCTGGCCATCTCCAGCCATTGCACATTCTCCATTATGATGAACTGCAAATATCGTTGTAGCGTGGAAATTTCCCATAGAAAAAACTCCTTTATATGTTTTTATAGCTTTAAAAGCAATTTATGCCCGTGGGTGATGCTTCATGTAGACAGAACGCAATCTTTCTTTAGAGACATGCGTATAAATTTGTGTCGTAGACAAATTTTCATGACCGAGTAGCTCCTGTACAGTACGTAAATCTGCCCCTTCATCTAACATATGTGTAGCAAATGTATGCCTTAACATATGAGGACTTATACGCATTGTCAGTGAAGCTTTCTTAATGAGTTCATTTAATACATAGCGTACTCCTCGACTTGTCAGCGGCGTGCCTTTCGCATTTAAAAATACCATATGAGATTGTTCTTCAGTTTTCTTGGCTAACTGTTTTCTCCCGTTCTCTATATAAGTAATTAAAGCATCTTGTGCATAGCTCCCGAACGGAATATACCTTTGTTTTTTTCCTTTTCCCATTACTAAAATTGTCCCCACCGCAAAGTCAATATCGGTAAGTTGTAAATTGACACATTCACTCACACGGATCCCGGTCGCATACATCAACTCTAATAAAGCTTGATTCCTTTGACCTAACGGGGTTCCCGTATCAGAAACTTTAAATAATTCCTCTAATTCTTCAGCATATAAAAACTTTGGGATTGACAATTCTTTTTTGGGGAGTGACGCAAGTGCAAACGGATTATCTTTCCGATAACCTTCACGCATCAAAAAACGATATAAACTTCGTAAGCTTGATACTTTTCTTGCGACAGATTTACGGGCTAACTTTTCATCGTGCAACGTCGTTAAGTACAAACGAACATCCGCGTATGTAATATCTAAAAAAGAGGATATGCCTTCTCGCTCCATAAATTGCACAAAATGTTCTAAATCATTTTGATAACTTGCAATTGTATATTTTGAATAATTTCTTTCAATTTGTAAATATCCAACGAATAATTGTAACAATTTCTTCACATTCACACAATTCACCTCAATAAAGGCTACTAAATCGTATCACAACTTAGTAGCCTTTGCAAGAAATTTAACTAAATATTTACAAAATTTCGAATCGTTTCTAAAGCGCGTGTTGCATAGGCTTCATTACGTTCTGCTTTCTTTTTAATTTTCTTCTCTAACGGTGCAAACAGACCGAAGTTTGCATTCATCGGTTGGAAGTTTTTTGCATTTGTCGCAGTAATATAATTCGCCATACTTCCCATCGCAGTTACTGGTGGTAATACAACCGGCTCTTCACCTTTTACAAGTCGAGCAGCGTTGATACCTGCTAGCAATCCTGAAGCCGCTGATTCAACATATCCCTCCACTCCAGTCATTTGACCAGCGAAGAATAAATCATCACGTTGTTTATATTGGTATGTTGGACGAAGCAAGTTAGGTGAATTAATAAACGTATTACGATGCATTACACCATAACGTACAATCTCTGCGTTTTCCAGTCCTGGAATCAACTGTAACACTTCTTTTTGCGGTCCCCATTTTAAATGCGTTTGGAAACCTACGATATTGTATAACGTTCCCGCTGCATCATCTTGGCGTAACTGAACAACAGCATATGGCGTTTTCCCTGTTTTCGGATCTTCTAATCCAACAGGTTTCATCGGTCCAAATACTAGTGTTTGTCTTCCTCTACTTGCCATAACTTCTACTGGCATACAACCTTCAAAGAAAATTTCTTTTTCAAATTCTTTTAAAGGTACTGTTTCAGCAGCGATTAAAGCCTCGTAAAAACGGTCGAATTCCTCTTCCGTCATTGGACAGTTTAAATATGCCGCTTCACCTTTATCGTAACGAGATTTTAAATACACTTTATTCATATCAATGCTGTCTTTCTCAACAATCGGTGCTGCTGCATCATAGAAATAAAAGTAGTCTTCACCCGTTAATTCTTTTAATTGCGCAGAAAGATCAGGCGACGTAAGTGGACCTGTCGCGATAACAGTAGGACCTTCTGGAATTTCAGTAATTTCTTCATTCACCACAGTTACGTTCGGATGATTTTTCACATATTCCGTTACTTTTGCCGCAAATTCATGACGATCTACCGCTAAAGCCCCTCCTGCTGGTACAGAACACTCATCAGCTGCACGAATAATAACAGAATCCATTAAACGCATTTCTTCTTTAATAACACCAACAGCATTTGTTAATGTGTTTGCGCGAAGCGAGTTACTACATACTAATTCTGCAAATTTATCTGTGTGATGAGCTGGCGTTTGCCTTACCGGTCTCATTTCGTATAATCTTACTTGGACACCACGTTTTGCAATTTGGTAAGCTGCTTCACTTCCTGCAAGACCTGCGCCAATGACGTTTACTACTTGTGTTGTCATATATTTATCACCTTTCCTTTTCTTCCCGAAAAAAATGTGAGCAGTTACGCTCACATTTGTTGTTCTTCTTCATAATCACACGAAATACATTGTACTTGTACGCCTTTTTTCAACTTCTTCTCTACTAGCATACCTTCACACTTCGGACATTTACGGCCAATCGGCTTATCCCAAGATACAAAGTCACACTCTGGATACGTACCGCACCCATAGAAAAGACGTTTCTTTTTATTACTACGACGCTCAATAATTTGACCTTTATCACATTTCGGACAAGTAACACCGATTTCTTTCACAATCGGTTTTGTATTACGACAATCTGGGAAATTCGAGCAAGCCATAAATTTCCCGTATTTACCCATTTTAAAGACCATTGGGTGATTACATAATTCACAATCTTCCCCAGCTGGTTCATCTTTAATTTCCACTTCACGCATTTCTTTTTCCGCTTTTTCTAAACGCGGTTCAAATCCTACGTAGAAATCATCAACAATTTTTACCCAATTCGCATTTCCTTCTTCTACTTCATCGAGGCTTTGCTCCATGTTAGCAGTAAATTCAATGTTAATAATTTCTGGGAAAAACTCTAAAATAAGTTCAATTACTATTTCACCTAGTTCAGTTGGAACGAAGCGTTTATTATCCAAACCTACATATCCACGTTTTTGAATCGTTTCAAGTGTCGGTACGTAAGTCGACGGTCTTCCAATTCCAAGCTCTTCAAGTGTTCTTACTAAACGAGCCTCTGTATAGCGCGGCGGAGGTTGTGTAAAGTGTTGCTTCGGTTCTAAATCCTTCGAAAATACGGTTTCCCCTACTTCTAAAGGTGGCAACATCTTATCCTTTTCTTCAGCCCCATCATCTTTCGACTCTACATACACTTTCATAAATCCTGGGAACTTTACAACCGATCCACTTGCACGGAACTGAACATTATTATTAATGAGTCTCGCTGTCACAGTATCCATTATAGCAGACGCCATTTGACTTGCAACAAATCGCTCCCAAATCAATTTATACAATCGAAGTTGATCACGACTTAAGAAACTCTTTAGTTCCTCTGGCTTTCTCATTACCGAAGTAGGACGAATTGCCTCATGCGCATCTTGTGCGTTCGACTTCTTCGTTTCTTTCTTCTTTTCTGTTCCTATGTATTCCGTACCAAACGCCTCAGTAATGTACGTACGTGCCTCTGTTTGAGCTGTTTCTGAGATACGTGTTGAATCAGTTCTCATATACGTAATAAGACCTACAGTTCCTTGTTTTCCAAGATCAATTCCTTCATACAATTGCTGCGCAAGCATCATCGTTTTCTTTGCTCGCATGTTTAACTTACGCGCCGCCTCTTGTTGCAAGGAAGATGTTGTAAATGGTAATGCCGGATTACGTTTTCGCTCTTTTCTCGTTACATTTTCAACTGAGAACGCATTATCTTTCAGCCGTTCAATTATTTCATTCACTTGTGTTTCATTCGTTAATTGAACTTTTTCACCATCTACACCGTAAAAGCTTGCTTCAAATGTGTCTTTCCCTTTCACAAATTCTGTCTTAATTGTCCAGAATTCTTCAGGCTCGAAACTTTGAATTTCTCTTTCACGTTCGATAATTAAACGAACTGCTACAGATTGTACGCGTCCTGCACTTAATCCTTTTTTTACTTTCTTCCATAATAAAGGACTAATATTGTAACCAACAAGACGATCTAGTATACGTCTTGCTTGTTGTGCATCTACTAAATTCATGTTAATCGCGCGAGGATGTTTAAAGGATTCCTTTATTGCATCTTTTGTAATCTCATTAAACACAACTCGGCAATCTGATTCAACGTCCACATTTAACGTATTGGCTAAATGCCAAGCAATAGCTTCCCCTTCGCGGTCTGGATCGGCCGCGAGATAGACTTTCTTTGCTTTTTTTGCTGCTGATTTTAAGTCTTTTAAGACGGGACCTTTACCACGAATGGTAATATACTTCGGGGTGAAGTTGTTCTTTACTTCTATCCCCATTTGGCTTTTAGGTAAATCGCGAACGTGTCCCATAGACGCGACAACTTTGTATTTTTTCCCTAAATATTTCTCAATGGTCTTCGCCTTAGAAGGCGACTCCACGATTACGAGGTAATCTGACATGCTAGTGCCTCCTTAAGAGGTGGATTCAAGTCTTCATTAATCTTATTGATTTCTCTTGTTTTTGTCAATCAAGAATGAATATACCATACAGTGCCTATCTACCATTTGTCAATAATTGTTTAATAAAAACATAAAAATATAAGGTTAATTTAAAATCTCTTCCAGTATATCTTCTGCATTTCTTACTAGTTTCGCTCCTTGTTGAATGAGATGATTTGTTCCTGATGCACTATCTATAAATATAGGTCCAGGAAGTGCAAATACCTCTCTATTTTGCTCTAGAGCAAGGTCTGCGGTAATAAGTGTTCCACTTCTCGATTTCGCTTCTACAACTAAAACACCTTTACTTATGCCACTAATAATCCGATTCCTTTTTGGAAAATACCATTTTTTCGGTGCATAGTGCGGCGGATACTCTGTTAATAACAATATATATTCATTCCACACTTCATATAAATATCGATTCTCTCTTGGATATATATACGATAATCCATGTCCTAGTATCGCAATTGTTGGGCAATGCCGTCTTACTGTAATTTCATGAGACATCGCATCTATCCCTCTTGCAAATCCACTGACAACAAGCCATTCCTTTTCTAATAATGGATGTAAAATAAATTTCAAACTTTCATATCCATATAAATTCGGTTCTCTTGTTCCAACAACCGCTAATTTATTCACTTTATTGAGAAAATCTTTTTCTCCTTTTCCATATAATACAAAGGGAGGATCTTGTATTTCACGTAATAATTTTGGATAATCTTCATCCCATATTGTCATATAAAAGAATCGATTTTTCTCTAAATAAGATATATATTGTGGGAGATTTGAACTTTGAAGAAAATTTACTAATTCTGAAGATTTTTTCGAGGATATTCCAGTGTAACATTCAATTTGTTTTGCATTAAAATTGTATATTTCCTTCAATTCTGGATCGACATGTAATAGCCTCTCTATCGCCTTCCAATGGTCTGCTAACAAGTAATGAAGATGTAATAATCGTTCTCTTTTCATCACAATTCTCCTTACCCATAATTTTTATTATGTTAACAAGAAGTTTGTAAAAAGACACCTTCAAGCAAGAAGGTGTCTTTCAACAGATTAGTAGTTTTTACAAGTCTCAAATAGACCTTTTTCTTTTAAGACAGAGATTAGCGTTTCACCCATAACTGCTGGAGTTTCCGCTACTTTAATACCACAAGCTTCCATCGTTTTAATCTTTTCTGCAGCAGTTCCTTTGCCGCCAGAAATGATTGCACCAGCATGACCCATACGTTTGCCAGCAGGCGCTGTTTGGCCGCCAATGAAGCCTACAACAGGTTTTGTCATATTAGCTTTTACCCATTCAGCTGCCTCTTCTTCCGCTGTACCACCGATTTCACCAATCATAATTACAGCGTGTGTTTCTTCATCTTCATTAAATGCTTTTAACGCGTCAATAAAGTCTGTACCGTTAACAGGGTCTCCGCCGATACCTACAGCCGTAGATTGACCAATACCTTCTTGTGTTAACTGATGTACAGCCTCATACGTTAATGTACCAGAGCGAGATACGATACCTACATGACCTTTTTTATGAATGTATCCTGGCATAATACCAATTTTACATTCATCAGGTGTGATAACACCTGGGCAGTTCGGTCCAAGTAAACGTGTATGTTTACCAGCCATATATCTCTTTACATTTACCATATCTAATACAGGAATTCCTTCAGTAATACATACTACTAAATCAATTTCTGCATCAACTGCTTCCATAATTGCATCAGCCGCAAAAGCGGGTGGAACGTATACAACTGAAGCGTTTGCGCCTGTTGCTTTCACTGCATCTTCTACAGTATCAAATACTGGTACACCTTCAATATCAGTGCCACCTTTACCTGGCGTTACACCACCGACAATTTTCGTACCGTATTCTATCATTTGCTTTGTGTGGAATAACCCTTGAGAACCTGTAATACCTTGAACAATAACTTTTGTATCTTTATTAACTAATACGCTCATTTTTCTCCCCCGCTTTCTATTAGCCCACTAGTGAAACAATTTTTTGTGCACCGTCTGCCATAGATTCTGCTGCAACAATATTTAAGCCAGACTCATTTAAAATTTTCTTACCTAACTCTACGTTTGTACCTTCAAGACGTACAACTAAAGGCAATTCAAGACCTACTTGTTTCGTTGCTTCAATAACACCTTCTGCAATAACATCACACTTCATAATGCCACCAAAAATGTTAACGAAGATACCTTTTACATTTTTGTCAGAAAGGATAATTTTGAATGCTTCTGTAACCTTTTCAGCTGTCGCACCGCCACCAACATCTAAAAAGTTAGCTGGATCTCCATGGTAATGTTTAATGATATCCATAGTAGCCATCGCTAAACCTGCACCATTAACCATACAACCGATATTTCCATCTAAAGGAATGTAGTTTAAGTCATATTTAGAAGCTTCGATTTCTTTTGCATCTTCTTCATCAAGGTCACGAAGTTCTAAAATGTCTTTATGGCGATATAAAGCATTAGAATCAAAGTTTAATTTCGCATCTAATGCCATAACTTTACCATCACCTGTTGTAACAAGTGGGTTAATCTCTGCGATAGAGCAATCTTTTTCGATAAAAGCACGGTATAAGCCCATCATAAACTTCACAGCTTGTCCTACAAGCTCTTTTGGAATATTGATGTTAAATGCAATTCGGCGTGCTTGGAAGCCTTGTAAGCCTACTGCTGGATCAATATATTCTTTAAAGATTTTTTCAGGTGTTTTTTCTGCTACTTCTTCAATTTCTGTTCCGCCTTCTTCAGAAGCCATTAAAACAACTTGAGAAGTTGCACGGTCTAAAACAAGACCTACATAATATTCTTTTTTAATATCGCAACCTTCTTCGATAAGTAAGCGTTTTACTTCCTTACCTTCAGGACCTGTTTGATGTGTCACAAGTGTAGTTCCTAAAATGCTCTCTGCATATGTACGAACTTCATCTAAATTTTTTGCAACTTTTACTCCGCCAGCTTTGCCGCGTCCACCAGCGTGAATTTGTGCTTTCACTACACATACATCCGTTCCTAATTCTTTCGCCGCTTCTACAGCTTCTTCTACTGTAAATGCAACCTTCCCGTTCGGAACGCTAACCCCATAGCTTCTAAGGACTGCCTTACCTTGGTACTCATGGATATTCATGGTCCCATCCTCCCCTGTTTTCCTGTTTTACTCGAAAAGTTTTTTAATGTTTAAAAAACATTACATTGCCATTGTATAAGATGATTGGCACGCTGTCTACAATAAAGTGTCAGAAAACTGAAATCGCTTTATTCTTTTTGGAAAATAGTAATGTTTATATGTCAAAATACAAAATAAGCTGCGTTTTCGCAGCTTATTTTTGAATCATATCTTTAATTGGCGCGAACGATTTTCGATGTTCTTCTAATATGCCATGCGCTTCAATCGCTTCTAAATGCTGTTTTGTGCCATATCCCATATGTTGTTCAAATCCATATGCAGGATACTTTTCTCCAAGCTCTTTCATCATACGATCTCTCGTTACTTTCGCAATAATGGATGCAGCTGAAATAGAAATACTTTTTGCATCACCTTTAATAATAGATGTTTGCGGAATTGGTGTAGGGAGTTTCATCGCATCAATTAATAAATATTGTGGTGTACAAGATAAATTCGCTACAGCATCTAACATCGCTTGTTTCGTCGCTTGATAAATATTTATTTCATCAATAACTTGCGGTGATACAATTCCAACTCCAATTGCAATTGCTTGCGCTTTAATTTCATCATAAAAACGCTCACGTTTCGCTTCACTCAACTTTTTCGAGTCATTTAACCCCGGAATATAAAAATCCTCAGGAAGAACGACAGCTGCCGTCACAACAGGCCCAGCTAACGGTCCACGACCTACTTCATCTATACCTGCGATATATGTGAGACCTTTTTCACGTAACGCATTTTCATACTTAGACATTTCTAGAAATTTTTCTTTTTCCTTTTGCGCTAACTCTTTTTGTTTATACCACTTAGAAATGAGCTTTTGTACCCCTTTACGTTCATCTTTTATTAATATTTGAAAGCGGTCGTCCTCTTCACTCATAATTTCTTGTAGTAAATGTTCCGCCTCTTGAATAGTCACTTTTTGCATTCATGCCACTCCCTTTATATACAAAAAAGAAAAGACGTACAAACGCACGTCTTATACTTCTTCTACTTTTTCTGCATCTTCTGTCTGCTCCGCAAACTCTTCTGGTGTTTCAAACGTCATTTTCCCAAGTTTGCCACCACGAAGCTCACGAAGTATAAGTTCAGATGTTTTATCATAATCAATCATTCCGCCGCCCATTAAACAGCCTCTATTTTTTCCAATCGCATCAAATAACTCCACGATGTCTTCTGGAATGTCATTTAAATTATAGCGCTCTTTTAATCGGTCTGGGTAATGTTTCTCCATAAAACGTAGCGCATAAACAGCTACGTCTTGTAGATTTAAAATAGAATCTTTAATTGCACCAGTCGTAGCTAGACGTAACCCAACTAATTGGTCTTCAAATTTAGGCCATAAAATACCTGGCGTATCTAACAGCTCCATTTCTTTCCCAACCTTAATCCATTGCTGAGCTGTTGTCACACCAGGACGATCCCCTGTTTTAGCAATATTTTTCTTCGCTAACTTATTAATCAACGTAGATTTACCAACATTCGGTATCCCTACAATTAATGCACGAATCGCTCTCGGTCTAATACCTTTTGCAACCATTTTATCGAATTTCTCTTTCACTAACACTTTACAAGCCGCCGCAATTTCCTTCATGCCTTGTCCAGCCTGTGCGTTAATTGAAATTGCCATATGGCCTTTTTCTTTAAAATATGCGATCCATTGCTTTGTTAAACGATCGTCTGCCATATCCGCTTTATTTAAAACAACAAGCCTCGGTTTATGTGTAATAATCTCATCGATCATCGGATTTCGAGAAGATAAAGGTAATCGAGCATCTACAAGCTCAATTACAACATCAATTAACTTTAATTTTTCTGTTACTTGGCGTCTAGCCTTTGCCATATGTCCCGGGAACCATTGAATTACCATGTTGCCACCTTCTTTTTCTTTTATTTCACAATACGAGCATCTTTTAACGGCCAATATAGTATATTTGCCTTTCCAATCACTTGGTCCATTGAAATTGTACCAATCGAACGGCTATCTTTACTAAAACGACGATTATCGCCTAAAACAAATAATTGACCTTCTGGAACAGTTTTCTTCCCTGTCATTTCTTCAAGAGTGAAATCATATGTAAGCGGTCCGTCAGCAATTTGTTTTTTCTGCTTGTCTAAATACGGCTCCTCATAAGCCTTTCCGTTAACATATAGTTTATCATTACGATACTCTATTTCATCGCCTGGTAGGCCGATAATACGCTTAATATAATCTTTATCTTCCGTCGCTCGGAATACAATAATATCAAATCGTTTCGGATCTCCTATGTGATAACCAATTTTATTAACTATCATTCGATCGCGATCATGTAATGTAGACGCCATCGATACTCCATCTACGAGAATTGGCGCAAAGAAAAACTGTCTAATAACACCTGCTAATACAACAGCTATCAAAATTGCCTTGATCCATTCCCAAAGTGAACTCTTTTCTTTCTTCATGCTTTTCCCCTCCACGATTATGTAAGCTGATCGTATTATATCAAAATTTTATATAGATTGGAAAAAGGGAGCTTGTGCATTTACAAGCTCCCATACATGTCTTATCGAATTTCTTTAATACGTGCTTTTTTACCGCGAAGGTTACGTAAGTAGTATAACTTAGCACGACGTACTTTACCACGGCGAAGTACTTCGATTTTCGCGATTCTTGGCGTGTGAACTGGGAATGTACGCTCTACACCTACACCGTAAGAAATCTTACGAACTGTGAATGTTTCACTGATTCCGCCACCACGACGTTTAATTACAACACCTTCGAAAAGCTGAATTCTTTCACGAGTTCCCTCAACTACTTTTACGTGTACACGTAAAGTGTCTCCAGGACGGAATGAAGGAAGGTCAGTTTTTAATTGGCCTTTTGTAATTTCTGCGATTAATTGTTGCATATTAAATTCTCTCCTTTAAACAGATGCTCTTATAAAGTCTAAATAAATTACAGCGGAACATCGTTAATACGGCTACTGATTTCAGCAGCACAAGTGTTATAATAGCATATTGCTAAGGCTGTTGCAATAGAAAATATATCAAGCACTTATTTGCCTTCTTTAATCTGTTCTAGCCACTTCTTTTCTTGCTTAGACAATTCTCGTTCTTCTAGTAAATCCGGTCTACGCGTGTACGTACGACGCAACGATTCTTTATGTCGCCATTCATCAATATTTTTATGATTTCCCGACATTAATACATCTGGCACTTTCATACCACGAAAATCAGCTGGACGTGTATAATGAGGATGCTCTAATAAACCTGTACTAAACGAATCCTCGACTTGTGAAGCATGATTTCCTAGTACTCCTGGAAGGAGACGTACGACACTATCAGTTATAACCATAGAGGCTAACTCTCCACCCGTTAATACATAGTCACCGATAGAAATCTCATCTGTTACGAGATGTTCACGAATTCGTTCGTCATATCCTTCATAATGCCCACATACAAAGATTAAATGTTCTTCCTCTGCAAGCTCTTCCGCTTTCTTCTGAGTAAACCTTTCACCTTGCGGACACATTAAGACAACTCGCGGCTTCCGCTCCGTTTCTTTCGTTAAATCTTCTACAGCATCAAAAATAGGCTGAGGAGTTAATACCATCCCAGCGCCGCCACCATACGGATAATCATCCACGCTATTATGCTTACTCGTTGTATAATCGCGGAAATTGACAACACGAAGCTCTACCGCTTCTTTTTCTTGTGCTTTCTTTAAAATTGAAGATCCAAACACACCTGTAAACATATCTGGAAACAAAGTTAAAATGTCAATTTTCATTATAGTAGCCCTTCCATTACATGAATGGTTACTAATTTATTCTCAATGTTAACTTGAAGTACAACATCATCAATATAAGGAATTAACAGATCTTGACCTTTTGGACGTTTAATTACCCAAACATCATTTGCACCAGGAGATAAAACTTCTTTTATTGTCCCTAACGCTTCTCCTTCTTCCGTTACAACGTTGCAACCAATAATTTCATGATAGTAGTATTCGCCTTCAGCTAGTTCGCCTAATTGATCTTCAGGCACTTTTAAAAGAGAACCTTTAAACTGTTCTACTTCATTTACATTCCCATATCCTTCAAATGTCAATAAATCAAATGTTTTATGTTGACGATGAGAAGTAATCTTTACTGGGAAAGGCTCTCCACCTTTTTCATTCGATATGTATAACGTATTCCCTACCTTATATCGCTCTTCTGGAAAATCAGTACGAGAAACCACACGAATTTCTCCTTTTACGCCATGAGTATTTACAATTTTCCCTACGTTAAACCATTTTGTCATAAACAGTATGTCACCCCTGGTTTCTATATAAATTAAGCATCCCCATTTCACATATGGAACATGCAATTTCTCTTTAAATGTTAAAAAAGGGAGAGGAAATAACTCCTCGCCCTTTTTACGTTTATTGAATTTCCAGTGTTACTTTTTCACTATTGTGATGTCCCACTGAATACAAGAGCATTCGAATTGCTTTCGCAACTTTCCCTTGTTTTCCAATGACTTTTCCAACATCCTCAGGATGTACAGTTAATCGATACTTTATCTCTCCGTTGTAAAGTTCCTGTGTAACTTTTACATCTTCAGGATAATCGACAAGAGGCTTGACAATCGTCTCGACTAACTTCTTCATAGTCATTGCCTCAATTACTTACCTTGTTTAGATAAGTGGAATTTCTCCATGATACCTTGGTTAGAGAATAAGTTACGAACTGTATCAGATGGTTTAGCACCATTTCCTAACCATTTTAATGCTGCTTCTTCGTTGATCTTAACTTCAGCTGGTTGAGCAACCGGATTGTAAGTACCGATTTCCTCAATGAAACGTCCGTCACGAGGAGAACGAGAATCTGCAACAACTACACGATAGAAAGGAGTTTTTTTAGCTCCCATACGTTTTAAACGAATTTTAACTGCCATTTATAAAGCACCTCCGAATTTATTTCACACAGATAATTATATTAGCAAAAAGACTATTGCTTTGTAAAGTATTTTTTCTTAACAGAGCCATCTTTTTTCCTTACATGAATGGAAACTTCAATCCACCTAGTCCTTTTTTCTTACCTTTTTGCATTCCAGTCATCGTTTTCATCATCTTTTTCATATCATCAAATTGCTTGATTAAACGATTGATTTCTTGTACCGTTGTACCGCTACCTTTGGCAATGCGTTTTTTGCGACTAGCATTGATTATTTCCGGTTGTTCTCGCTCTAATTTAGTCATAGAACGAATAATTGCCTCAATATGCCCAATTTGTTTTTCATCAACTTGTGCATTTTTCAGCCCTTTAATTTTATTTGCACCAGGAAGCATTCCTAACAATTCATCAAGCGGGCCAAGTTGACGCACTTGTCCAAGTTGTTCTAGGAAATCGTCAAGTGTAAACGAAAGCGTACGCATTTTTTGCTCAAGTTCTTTTGCTTTCTCTTCATCAACTGTAGCTTGCGCTTTTTCAATTAATGTTAAGACGTCTCCCATCCCTAAAATACGGGATGCCATACGTTCTGGATGGAACGCTTCAAGTGCATCTAGTTTTTCACCCATACCAGCAAATTTAATTGGCGTATTTGTAACAGCTTTAATAGACAATGCCGCACCACCGCGCGTATCACCATCCAGCTTCGTTAATACAACCCCTGTTAAACCTAACTGTTCATGGAAACTTTGTGCAACATTAACCGCGTCTTGTCCTGTCATCGCATCGACAACAAGGAAAATTTCATCCGGTTTCGCAACTTCTTTCACTTTCGCTAATTCATCCATTAGTTCTTCATCAATATGCAGGCGACCTGCTGTATCAATTAAAACATAATCATGATGATCTTCTTTCGCTTTTGCAATCGCTTGTTTCGCAATTTCAACAGGACTTACTTGATCTCCTAAAGAGAATACAGGCATGTCCAATTGCTTCCCTAATGTTTCAAGCTGTTTAATCGCTGCAGGACGGTAAATATCCGCCGCAACAAGCATTGGTTTACGATTATGCTTTTTACGAAGCAAATTCGCAAGCTTACCTGTCGTCGTTGTTTTACCTGCACCTTGCAGACCAACCATCATAATAACAGTCGGTGGCTTATTAGCAACAGCAATTTTGCTTTGCTCTCCGCCCATAAGTTCTGTAAGTTCTTCCTGTACAACTTTAATTACTTGTTGTCCAGGTGTCAAACTTTTCATTACATCTTGTCCGACAGCACGTTCAGATACACGCTTTACAAAATCTTTTACTACTTTAAAGTTAACGTCCGCTTCTAAAAGAGCTAGACGAACTTCTCTCATCATTTCTTTCACATCGGCTTCAGAAACTTTTCCTTTGCCGCGGATTTTTTGCATCGTCTGTTGAAGTCGGTCGGCTAATCCTTCAAATGCCATATTGCCGCCCTCCTAATCTAATTTTTCGATAGCTTCAACAACTTGTTTCATTTCTTCATTCACATGCTCTTCTTCGCTGATTAGCTGTTTTAGCTTTGCAACAAGTCGCTGTCGCTCTTGAAACTTTTGAAGTAATACTAATTTTTCTTCATATTCTTCAAGCATCGCTTCAGTCCGTTTAATGTTATCATACACGGCTTGGCGACTTACATCAAATTCTTCCGCAATTTCACCAAGAGATAAATCATCTAGATAATAAAGCGACATATAACTTCTTTGTTTTTGCGTTAACAACGATTGATAAAAATCAAATAAATAGTTCATTCTCGTTGTTTTTTCGAGCATGTTGGATCATCCTTTGTTAAGTGATTTCCCTTTACATGAATTAGTTTACATGGAGTACAAAAGAGTGTCAAGTTTTTTTCTTAACATCTCATATTTTTATAGAAAAAGAAGCGGAAAATACCGCTTCTTTCACTTATACTTCTTCTGTTTCTACTAAGTTCGCAAATAAACCATATACATATTGTTCTGGATCGAACTGTTGCAGATCATCCATTTGCTCTCCTAATCCAACGAATTTCACCGGTACATCCATTTCGTTACGAATTGCTAATACAATACCACCTTTAGCAGTTCCATCTAACTTCGTTAAAACAATACCAGTCACATTCGTTGCTTCACGGAATGTTTTCGCTTGACTTAAACCGTTTTGTCCTGTTGTTGCATCAATAACAAGCAATACTTCATGAGGAGCTCCTGGTACTTCACGCTCAATTACACGCTTTACCTTCTCTAACTCTTTCATTAAGTTTACTTTATTTTGTAAACGTCCTGCTGTATCACATAGTAATACATCTACTTTACGTGCTTTTGCAGCTTGTACAGCGTCATACATAACCGCTGCTGGATCAGACCCTGATCCTTGTTTAATCACTTCTACCCCAACGCGATCGCCCCATACTTCCAATTGTTCAATCGCTCCAGCACGAAATGTATCTCCTGCTGCTAATAAGACAGACTTACCTTCTGATTTAAACTTATGAGCCATCTTACCAATTGTTGTCGTTTTACCTACACCATTCACACCAACAAATAAAACAACTGTTAAACCATCCTTTTGCACATTAATTTCATTAGTAAAATCGCTGTCACCTTTATAAATTTCTATTAATTTTTCCGAAATAACAGCTTGTACTTCTTTTGGATCTTGAATATTACGGCGTTGCACTTCTTCTTTCAGCTGGTCGATTAATTCCATCACTGTCGAAACGCCAACATCTGCACCGATTAAAATTTCTTCTAATTCTTCGAAGAAATCTTCATCTACTTTACGGTAACGAAAGACTAAATCATTTACTTTATCTGCAAACGAATTTCTCGTTTTTTCTAATCCTTGTTTAAACTTCTCTGTTACCGTATCTGTTTGTTTTGAAATTTTTTCTTTTAGTTTTTTAAAAAAGCTCATACTGTCCCATCCTTTCTATTTGCTTGCAACTAGTTCTTCTCCATCATCTAAACGAACCGAAACAAGTTTAGATACCCCTGACTCTTGCATTGTTACACCGTACAATACGTCAGACTCTTCCATTGTACCTTTTCTATGTGTAATTACAATAAACTGTGTCTCATCACTAAATTTCTTTAAATACTGAGCAAAACGGGCAACGTTTGCCTCATCAAGAGCAGCCTCTACCTCATCTAATACACAGAATGGGACTGGGCGCACTTTTAAAATACCAAATAGCAGCGCAATTGCCGTTAAAGCACGCTCTCCACCTGAAAGTAAACCTAAGTTTTGCAGTTTCTTCCCTGGCGGTTGCGCTACGATATCAATACCCGTATTTAATAAGTCCTCTGGATTCGTCATAACTAAATCCGCTCTACCGCCTCCAAATAATTCAGAGAACACCGATTGAAACTCCATTCGAATTCCTTCAAACGTAGTAGAAAAGCGTTTTTTCATTTCTTCATCCATTTCAGTAATAAGTTGGTGCAATGTCGTTTTTGCTTCTTCTAGATCATCTTTTTGCTCTAGTAAGAATGTATGACGCTCTGCCACACGCTCATACTCATCAATTGCTCCTAAGTTTACTGTACCTAGCTCTTCGATGGAGAGTTTAATTAGTTTCACCTTTTTACGTGCATCCTCAGCAGGCATCACCATTGTATACTTCAGTTTTGCCGCTTCAAATGAAATCGTATATGTTTCACGTAAATGTTGTAATCTATTTTCTAACTCTACATCAAGTCGGTTTATTTTTACCTCTTGATCTTTCAACATCTCAAGAATGTATTTATGTTTACCTGTTGTTTCTTTCAGGTTACGCTCTAACTGTTCTACTCTCTCTTGTAACGATACACGTTGTTCACGACGAGAGCGAATTAACTCTGAAGTTTGATTACGATCATATGCTTTCTTCTCAATCATATTCGTAATTTGTTCTTCACCACTTGAATTCGATGTCATTTCTTGTTTTAAGAATGCTAAATCCTCTTTCGTTTTGACAAGCGTTGCATCGGTTTCTTCTTTTTCCTTCGTCAATCGTTCTACTTTTTCTTTTTGATTAGATAAGCGTTGTTGCTTTTCAGCTGCTAACACTTTTAACTCAGTCATTTCTTTTTGAACTTTTTCTTTCGAAGAATGTTGCTCACTTTTTTGTTTTGTTAAAGCTGTGATTTTGCTATCTAATTCCGTAATCTCTGCCTGAAGAGTCGCCAAAATCTTTTCTAACTCTTCTTTACGGCCTTGCATTTTCACTTGGTCTTGCAAGAACCCTTCAATCTCTAAATCGTAAATAGATAAACGATCATTAATACGATGTTCTTCTAATTCTAAGCGACTAATTTCTTCTCTTAATTTCTGTTCATCTACACGCTCTGCTTCTACACTTTGCCTTAGTTCGCGTATTTGCACTTCTTTTTCTTGAATCTCTTGTTTTACTGCTTTAACAAAGTTTTCTAACTTCGTTGTTTTCTCTTCCATATCAGTTAACTTACTCGTCCACTCTTCTAGTTCACGTTGACGTCCTAATAAAGATGATTTCGCCTGTTTTACCGCTCCACCCGTCATAGAACCGCCAGGGTTTACTACATCACCTTCGATTGTTACAATGCGATAACGGTATTGCAATTGTTTCGCCAACTCATTCGCTCCGCGTAAATCTTTTGCAACAATAACAGTACCTAATAAATTTGAAACTACATTTTCATATTTATTGTTATATTGCACGAGTTCTGCTGCCACACCTACAAACGATGGGTGCTGATTTACAATACGTAATTGCTCAAATGATAACGATCTACCTTTAATAACAGCTTGCGGTAAAAACGTTGCTCGTCCATGTTTATTTTGTTTTAAAAACGCAATTGCATTACGAGCATGTTCTTCTTTTTGTACAACTATATGCTGCATCGCTGCACCTAGAGCAATTTCCATTGCAATTTCATATTCTTTCGGTACCGTTAGCAGTTCTGCAACAGCACCCTCAATACCTTGCAACCTATTTTCTCTAGCTTTTAATACTTCACGTACCCCTTGATAGAAACCAGAGTAGTCCTCTTGCATCTCTTCTAGCATTTCTTTTCGAGAACGTGCCTGTTGTACAAATTGATATGCTTGATACAGTTTTGTTTCGTTTTCACTATACTGCGCCTTGCATTTCCCAAGTGCCGCTTCTGTCTTTTGTATATTCGAAAGGATTCCAGCTACTTTTTCTTTTACTTGTTCATAACTTTCCACAAGTTTTGTCTTTTTCGCTGTAATTTCCATACGCATTTCTACATATTTCGCATTTTCTTCATCAAGGCGTTCATTTTTTGAGTTTTGTTGTTTAGATTGTTCTTCAATCATAGATAACTCATTACGATGACTAGCTTGTTGATTTAAAAGTTCAATATAGTCACCTTTTAAATTCTCAATTTGCTCTTCTAAATTGTCAGCAAACGTTGCAAGTAATTGCTCATTGTCATGCAATTTCGTCTCCAACTCTTTTACATGATTTACAAATTGCATCAATACTTCTGTACTCGATTCAATCTCACCATCATAACTTGTAGCTTTCTCTGTTAATTCAACAATTAACTGTTCGAGTTGTGCACAATGCGTCGTTGCATTTTGCTTTCTCTCTTTTAATAGCTCACGCTGTCCTTCTAACTTTTCTAGCTCTTTACTAGAAAGTAAAAGTACTTCTTGCAGGGAATCTACAGACTCATCTACTGCTTGTAATTGGCCTCGTAATTCTTCTAGCTCTTCTTCACCTTTTTGTAAATGCGTTGACATTTTCGCTTCTTCGTTTTTATTATGCCCAAACTGATTTCGAAGCGCTTCCCATTTCTCATGTAATTCTTCAATTTCATGTACAATAAGCGCCGCTTCTACTTTCTCTAATTCTTCTTTTTTCTCGAGATAATCCTTTGCAATAGAAGCTTGTCTTTCTAAAGGTTCTACTTGACTACTTAATTCGTGAATTATATCTTGTACACGATTTAAGTTTTCTTGTGTGTCTGCTAATTTACCTTCAGCTTTCTTTTTACGAAGTTTGTATTTCAGCACTCCCGCCGCTTCTTCAAATACCCCACGACGTTCTTCTGATTTACTACTTAAAATTTCTTCAACTTTCCCCTGGCTAATAATCGAAAAAGCTTCTCTTCCCATACCAGAGTCCATAAATAAATCGATAATATCTTTCAACCTGCATGATTGTTTATTAATATAAAAATCACTATCACCAGAACGAGATACACGACGCGTTACACACACCTCATTATATTCAATCGGTAAACGTTGATCTTCATTATTTAAAGTTAATGTTACTTCAGCAACATTAACCGCTCTTCTCGTATCACTACCTGCAAAAATAATATCTTCCATCTTTGCACCACGTAATGATTTTGCCGATTGTTCACCAAGTACCCAACGAATGGCATCAGTAATATTACTTTTCCCGCTTCCATTAGGTCCTACTACAGACGTTACACCTGGGACAAAATCGACAGATACACGCTCAGCAAAAGACTTAAATCCCGCTATTTCTAATCTTTTTAAAAACACGAAAGGCCTTCCTCCTATTCTCCGTTGCTATAAATGTTGTTTATACAAAAACAAACGATTATACGGATTTCATTTCCTTACATTTATAAACGAAAGGAAAGTTTCATTCTATGCACAAGGAATCCCCCTCATTCAAAGGGGGATTCCTTATAGTTGTTCTTTTAACTTTTTCAACGCTTCTGCAGCAGCTTGTTGCTCTGCTTCTTTTTTCGACTTGCCACTACCAAGACCTAAGGCCACGTTATTTAACGTAACACGTGACACAAATTCTCGATTGTGAGCCGGTCCTTTTTCTTGCAAAATTTGATACTCAATATTGCCACTACCATCACGCTGAATCAACTCTTGTAATTGACTCTTATAATCCATCACATGAGAAAAAGCACCTTCATTAATTTTAGGGTATACAATTTCTTTTAAGAAGCCCCATACTGTTTCTAGCCCTTGATCAAGATAAAGGGCACCAATAAACGCTTCAAAGACATCCGCTAATAAAGCTGGTCGTTCACGTCCGCCTGTCATTTCCTCACCTTTTCCTAATAAAACTAGGCTACCAAATGACAACTCGTTTGCAAAACGAACAAGAGATGGTTCACATACAATAGCTGCACGTAGTTTTGTTAACTCTCCTTCGCTCATTGTCGGATATTTTTGAAACAGATACTGCGATACAGTAAGTTCCAATACTGCATCTCCAAGGAATTCGAGACGCTCATTGTCTTCATGCGGTTTTTTTCGATGCTCATTCACATACGATGAATGCGTAAATGCTTGAATCAATAATTTTTCATCTGTAAACGTAATACCTATTTTTTCTTGAAATACTTTAAACGCTTCACGATATTTTGTTTCGTATTTTTTTTCTCTATATTTACGGTACGGCATAGGTCCCTCCAGATATAAGCCGAGAAGCCCCGCTAAAAAACGGGACTTCATTCAAGCATTATAGATGACTCTCTATGTAAGTCACAGCATCGCCAACAGTAGCAATCTTTTCAGCATCTTCATCAGAAATTTCCATTTCGAATTCGTCTTCTAATTGCATTACAAGTTCTACTACATCTAGGGAGTCTGCTCCTAAATCTTCCTTGAAGCTTGCAGCTGGTACTACTTCTGTTTCTTCTACTCCTAAACGATCAACGATAATTTTTGTTACACGCTCTAAAACATCTGCCATTCCATTCACCTCCCCTCAAATATTATATTAAATATTGTCCAAAAAAACTAGCTGAAATCGATTCTTTTATTACATTACCATACCGCCATCAACATTTAACGTTTGACCTGTAATATATTTGCTTTGATCAGAAGCAAAAAACGTTACAGCATTTGCGATATCTTGCGCTTCACCAAACTGAGCCGCAGGAATTAATTTTAACATTTCAGCTTTTATATTTTCATCTAATACGTCTGTCATATCTGTCGCAATAAATCCAGGAGCAATTGCATTTACAGTAATATTGCGGCTTGCTAGCTCTTTTGCTGATGTTTTTGTTAATCCGATTACACCCGCTTTAGCAGCAACATAGTTTGCTTGTCCTGGGTTTCCCGTTACTCCGACAACAGAAGCGATATTTACAATACGTCCATGACGTTGACGCATCATATATCGAGATACTGCCTTTGTACATAAGAATACACCTTTTAGGTTTGTATTAATAACTGTATCCCATTCTTCTTCTTTCATACGCATTAATAAATTATCTTTTGTTACACCTGCATTATTTACAAGAATATCAACTTGTCCAAATACATCTACAGTTTGTTTCACCATATTTGTAACGTCTTCAGCATTTGCAACATCTGCTCTTACTGCAATTGCATCCGAACCTAATTTCTTTATTTCATCAACTACTTCATTTGCCTTTTGCTCGTTACCAGCATAATTTACTACAACATTTGCCCCTTGTTTTGCTAAATCAATCGCAATTGCACGACCAATTCCACGTGAAGCACCCGTTACTAATGCTACTTTCCCTTTTAACATCAACTTTCTCCTCTCAAATTCGAAATGGTATCTTGTAATGTCTCTTCATCGTATATCGCGTATGCTTTCACTGATGAATCAATTGACTTCATAAGTCCAGCAAGTACTTTCCCAGGTCCAATCTCAATAAATGTATCTACCCCTTGACTCACCATATATTCAATGGATGGATACCATAAGACAGGCGAATAGAGCTGCTCGATTAACTTTTCTTGAATATGTGCACCACTTGTAATAACGTCTGCTGTTACATTTGCGATTACCGGAATATTCGTATCTTGAATTGTAATTTCATTTAAGACACTTTGGAATTTCTCCGCCGCTGGCTTCATAAGCGCAGAGTGAAACGGTCCACTTACTTTAAGCGGAATTGCTCTCTTTGCACCATTTTCTTTCGCTCTTTGAGAAGCAATCTCGACTCCTTGCTTTGTTCCAGAAATCACAATTTGCTTCGTACTATTCATATTAGCAATTTGTACTGCATGTCCTTCACTTGTTACTTCTTCTGTAACTTGTTTCAGCATATGTGGATCAGCACCTAAAATAGCCGCCATTGCACCTTCTCCGCCAGGAACAGCTTCTTCCATATATTCCCCACGTTTCCTTACAGCATATACTGCATCCTCAAAAGTTAATGCACCCGCTGCTACAAGAGCGCTATACTCACCTAAACTATGCCCTGCGACAAAGTCTGGTGTAATATCATACTCTTTTAAAGCTGTCAAAATAGCAAAACTCGTCGTTAATAAAGCAGGTTGCGCATTTGTTGTTAACGTAAGCTTTTCCTGCGGCCCTTCAAAAATCACTTCTGAAAGTGAGTCTTGCAACACCTCATCTGCTTTTGCAAATACATTTGCAACCTCTTTATTATTCTCTGCTAACTGTTTACCCATTCCAACTGCCTGTGAACCTTGGCCCGGAAAAAGAAATGCTAGTTTTCCCATTTCAAATCCTCCTCTTATTGGAGTGGCTCTTTCTCCATTACGCTTGAAATAGTAGGAATAACTTCTTTCGCTACCATTTCTCTCGTTTGACGAATCGCACTAAATATCGATTGGTCATTGGAAGAACCGTGAGCCTTAATGACAGGAGCCTTCAATCCAAATAATGCCGCTCCTCCATACTCCGAATAATCCATTTTATCTTTTAATACCATAAGTTTTGGCTTTAATACCGCTGCTGCTAATTTGCTCGTAAACGAACTCATTAACTGCTCTTTTAACATAGAGAATAATGCAAGTGCTGTTCCTTCTAATGATTTCAGTGCTACATTCCCTGTAAAACCATCACATACAACAACATCTGCTACACCTTGCAATAAATCTCTTGATTCAACGTTCCCAACGAAATTAATTGGGGCATCTTTAAGCATTGCAAAGACTTGTTTTGAAAGCTCGTTACCTTTACCATCTTCTGTTCCAACGTTTAAAAGTCCAACGCGAGGATTTTTAATTCCTCTTACTTTCTCAGCATATACAGATCCCATTACTGCATATTGATATAAATGAATCGGTTTTGCATCAACGTTCGCTCCAACATCTAACATAACAAAACCTTCTCCATCAACAGTTGGCATTGTAGGGGATAAAGCTGGTCGCTCAATTCCTTCCATACGACCTACAACAAACAATCCAGCCGCCATTAAAGCTCCTGTACTACCAGCTGATATACAAGCATCCGCTACACCGTCTTTCACTTGCTGCGCCGCAAGTACCATTGAAGCTTGTTTTTTTCGACGAACCGCTCTTACTGGTTCATCTGTCGATTCAATTTTTTCGTCTGTATGAAGTATAGTAATTCGTTCTTCACTCGTTAAGTATTGACGAATTTCCTCTTCTTTCCCCACTAACGTAATATGTAAATCAGAATATTCCTTAATAGCTTTCATTGCTCCTAGTACGACAGCCTTTGGAGCATGATCGCCGCCCATTGCATCTATTGCGATTTTCATAAGTTGTTACCTTCCTCACTATAATTACTAGATCGATACATTTCAAAAGTGCCTGTAAAAACAAGTTCTTCTCCAACAAAGCTACGCACTTTGACAACCGTCCGCCCTTTATCATTCTCTACATCTTCCACGCGCGCTTTTGCAACAACACGCTCTCCTAATTTTACAGGACGAATGTATCGAATGGTAGACTTTGCAGTTAAAGCTAATTCTTCATCAATAACTGCAACAGCTAGTGAGTTTGCTTGTGCAAACAAATGATGCCCACGGGCAATTTGATTTCTTTTAAATACGTGTTCTACCTTCACTTCAAAAATAGAAATCGCATGTCTATCTAATTCTATATCAATAATTTCTCCGACAACCTCTTCTAACGGTAAAGATTTCACATCTTCTTCATGTTGCTTTGTAGCTACATGTTTAATTCTTTCTCTTAATTCAGGAATAGATAATTCCATACGATCAAGACGTACGGTTTGTATACTCACTTGAAATTTTTCTGCTAAATCTTCATCCGTAATAAAAGGATTCGTTTCTATCGTTTGTTGTAATAATTCTTGTCTTTCTTTTTTACTTCTTCTTTTTTTCATACCGCACCATCCATTTTTATGACTAGGTACTAACAGTAGTATATAATCATTAAAAGTAGAATGCAACAAAAACTTTTGTTGCCTCCCTTTAATCGAGCTTCTCTCCCTGGAACACACCTGTCCCGTCAAGATACGTACGCAACGACGCATATTGATCATTATGCCAAAACGCTTCTGAATCTACTAGTAACGCCGCATCTTGTCTAGCTGTTTCTAGCGCCCGATAATCATGTACCATATCAGCAACCTTGAATTCTGGTAAACCACTTTGCTTACTCCCAAAGAAATCTCCAGGACCTCGTAATTCTAAATCCTTTTCTGACAATACAAATCCATCATTTGTTTCAGTCATTATGCGCATTCTTTCTTTTCCTGTTTCTGATTTAGGGTCTGCTATTAATAAACAATACGATTGTTCACTACCACGCCCAACACGTCCTCTTAGCTGATGAAGCTGTGATAAACCGAAACGCTCTGCATCATAAATAACCATTACAGTCGCATTCGGTACGTTCACACCCACCTCAACAACTGTTGTCGACACAAGAATTTGCACTTTATTTTCACTAAATTGCCCCATTATCTCTTCTTTTTCTTGAGATGATAATCTTCCATGCATTAATCCGACTTGGCATTTCCCCTGATAATGATGAGTCAGCATACTATGTAAGTCGATTGCATTTTGTACATCAAGTTTCTCAGATTCTTCAATTAGAGGACAAATAACATATGCTTGTCTTCCTTTTTTTATCTCTTTCTCTACAAAACCGAGAACACGATCTAACATGTCATGTTTTGCCCAGTATGTTTCAATTACCTTTCTACCAGCTGGCATCTCATCGATTATAGAAACATCCATCTCTCCAAATGCAGTAATTGCTAACGTACGTGGAATCGGGGTCGCTGTCATAAATAATACGTCTGGACTTTCACCTTTCTCACGTAAAACTCGTCGCTGCGCTACGCCAAATCGATGTTGTTCATCAGTAATCACGAGACCTAACCTATGAAAGATAACTTCATCTTGAATTAAAGCATGTGTTCCAACAAGGATATCTATTTCTCCTTGTTCTAATTTTGCCAAAATCTCTCGGCGTCTCACACCTTTAACTGAACTTGTTAACAATTCAACCTTCATACCAAAGTGCGAGAACGTCTCTGCGAGCGATTGATAATGTTGTTCTGCTAAAATTTCTGTTGGAACCATTAAAGCACCTTGATAATGCGCTAATTTCGCTGCATAAAGACCAATTGCAGCGACCACCGTTTTACCAGAACCTACATCACCTTGCAACAGACGATTCATTCGATAAGGAGATGTCATATCTTTCATAATTTCATCTACAACTCGGCTTTGCGCACCAGTTAACGGAAACGGAAGTGCATCGATAAACTCTTGCAATTCTTCTGAAGGAATTTCTTTTTTCGTCCCTTTCGAATTTTCCCTCTCCATTTTTCGTAACGTTTGCATTTTCAACTGAAATAAGAAAAACTCTTCATATACAAACCGGCGACGCGCTTGCTTCAAGTCTTCCTGCCCCGATGGAAAATGCAAAGCCCGAAGCGCTTCATAACGTGGCAGTAATTTATACCGACTTAGCAATCCATCTGGTAACACTTCAACTATAGAGTCTCCATACTCCTTTAACGCTTGTGCAATAAAACGGCGCATCTGTTTTACTGTAAGTTTCCCTTTCACTGAGTACACAGGCTCCACTTCTTGTTGACGTACAACCGGTCCAAAATGAAGTTCTGATACCGCAATCGTTTGACGATGCTGGTCCCATTTTCCAGTAACCGTTACCGTTTCATCTAAATTTAACTTCTGCTTATAGTACGGCCTATTAAAACATACAGCTGTAATTAAATAACGACCTACGAGGACACGAACCGTAAGACGCGACTTCTTCTTCCCGTAATATTGCAGTAAAGGAGCACTATGAACTTTTCCCTCAACTGTTACACGTTCATCATGCTTTACTTCTGCAAGATCTTTCATCGCATAGTCTTCATAACGGTACGGAAAATGTTCTAATAGATGAGAAACTGTATAAATTCCCATCTCGTGTAGTAATTCAGATGTTTCTCCTCCGATTCCCTTTACATCCGTAACAGGAACTTGTACAACTTCATTCAAGATTCTCACGCTCCGTCACATTATTTTTTGATTCATTATCCATTAACATGATTGACATCTGTAATCGCTCTCTTTCACCTTATATATTCTATCATAGGCATTCTAAGAGAAACTACTCAAATCCCTCATAAACAACACGAAAGAAAAGAGCCTCACTATTAGCAGCAAGGCTCTTTTTTATCTTCAATATGCTAGCCTTTTGAATAAAAACTAGTAATAAACTTCATATTACTACTTATTATCCATTAGCAAGTAAGTAATCCATTTATTTTCAAAACGAATTTTTTTCTTATTCTACAGAGAAGATGAAAGAATACACCGGTTGGTTTCCAGCATGTACTTCTACTTCTGCATCTTCAAAATTCTCTTCTACAAACTCAACTAATTCAGCTACTTCTTCATCAGTTGCATCTTCACCTTGTAGAATCGTTACGATTTCAGAATCTTCATCAATTAGTGCTTCTAGTAATTGCTTCGCAGCTCCTACTTTTTCAGCATTTGTTGATACGATTTTTCCATCTGCGATACACATGAAATCATCTTTTTGAATTGCCACACCATCAATTTCCGTATCACGTACAGCATACGTAATTTGACCTGTTTTCACATGAGATAAAGCTTCTTTCATGTTTTCTTCATTTTCCTCTAGCGTTCCAACTGGATTAAATGCTAACATTGCAGCCATACCTTGAGGAACTGTTTTTGAACGAACTACAATCACTTCTTGATCCACAACTGACGCTGCTTGTTCTGCTGCCATTACGATATTCCCGTTGTTCGGTAAAATAATGATTTTTTCAGCGTTTGCTTCTTCAATCGCCTTCACGATATCCTCAGTACTTGGATTCATCGTTTGGCCACCTTCGATAACTTTCGTCGCGCCAATGCTTTCAAATAAAGTTTTAATACCAGATCCCATAGCTACAGTTACGATACCATATGGTTGTTTCTCTTTAGGCTGGCTAGTTGGCTCAGGCATCATAGCAGGCTCATCTAATAAAGCAGTATGCTGTTCACGCATATTCTCTACTTTAATCTTGATTAAACTACCGTAACGTTGTCCGTAGTTCATAGCGTCTCCAGGATGCTCTGCATGAATATGAACTTTTACAATTTCATCATCAGATACAACTAGTAGTGAATCACCATACACACTAATATCTTCACGGAATTTTTGTTCAGAGAAATTATGTTCTTTCACTTTATCAGCTTCTAATTTCACCATGAACTCCGTACAATATCCATACTTAATATCTTCTGTACTCAATTGGCTTTGTACACTACGGTGATGTTCTGCGCGTACCATTTCATTCATAGATGGTTGGGCAGGTGCATCAGAAGAAATCGTTTCTCCTTTTAAGTCAGCTAAAAATCCTTCGTAAACTACTACAAGACCTTTACCACCGCTATCTACAACGCCAACTTGTTTTAATACAGGTAATAAATCTGGCGTACGATTTAACGATGCATTTGCTTCTTTCACAACGTCTTCCATAAACAAAACAAAGTCGCGCTGTTTTTTCGCAACTGTTACTGCATATTTACCCGTTTCTCTTGCAACCGTTAAAATCGTTCCTTCAATCGGTTTCATAACCGCTTTGTAAGCCGCCTCTACTCCAGCTTCTAAAGCTGCAGCAAAATCAACTGTTGTTAATTCTTCTTTTTGTTCAATGGATTTCGAGAAACCACGGAACAACTGAGATAAAATAACTCCAGAGTTACCACGAGCTCCCATTAATAATCCTTTGGCTAAACTTACGCCGACTTTACCAGCATGTTGTGAAGGATTTGCTTTCACTTCACGTGCGCCTGAAGTCATAGATAAGTTCATGTTTGTACCGGTATCGCCATCTGGAACTGGAAATACGTTTAATGCATCAACAAGCTGAACATTATTTGTTAAATTATTCGCTCCTTGAATGATCATTTGTGATAAACGTTTTCCATCAATTTTTTGAATTGACACAGATTTTCCTCCTTAATGCACATTACAAGTTTATTACTTTAACTCCTTGTACGTAGATGTTTACAGAATCTACTGCTAGTCCTACAGTTTGATCTAATGTATATTTCACTTTCGTCTGCACGTTATGTGCTACTTCTGAAATTTTCGTACCATAGCTCACAATAATATACATATCAATATGTACTTCATCTTCATCTTTACGAACAATAACACCTCTAGTGAAATTTTCTTTTCGTAAAATGTCTGTTAATCCATCTTTTAACTGATTTTTTGATGCCATACCTACGATACCGTAGCAATCTACCGCGGCACCTCCAGCAATTGTTGCAATTACATCTGTACTAATATCAATTTGACCGTACTTCGTTTTAATTTCAATTGACATCTCGTTTTCCCCCTTCATAAATGGTGAAAGTGAGTTAGACTACTTTAGTTACTATCATATAATCTTTTTAAAGAAAATTCCATCGTTCTTTCTTTTTCACTCTCATATTTTATGTTGAAAACTACACTTTTTTATGATGAGCAAAATAGTCCATTGTTATTATACAACATGTATCACTATAATATGTCAAGCAATTTTTCTTGATTTCAACTTTTCTTCATTGACATATAGTGTCAAGTAATTTTTCTTGATTTCTTTTTTCTACAGTGTTGCATTCTCTTTTTAGTTGTGTTAAATTATAGTAGTGTTTTTAGCATCGCATAAAAGACTAACATTGAAAAATTACGTATGGTAAGGTATCAAGGGAGGGAAATATAAATGGCTCGTGTTTGTGCTATTACTGGAAGAAAAGCTCGTTCTGGTAACTCTCGTTCTCACGCAATGAACGCTACAAAACGTAAGTGGGGCGCTAACCTTCAAAAAGTTCGCGTACGCATCGACGGAAAAGTTCAACGTGTTTACGTTTCTGCTAGAGCATTAAAATCTGGCAAAATCGAACGTGTTTAATAATAAAAAAAAGAGCCGCTAGGCTCTTTTTTTACTATACCAATGGAAAAAGCACCGGTAATAGGTGCTTTTTTTAATCTTTTTTGAAGGTATTTAACATGGCACGAACAATTCCACCAAGAAATTTAGGTAACTTAATTGTATAAAATCTCATGGTTTCCCTCCTAATCCCCATTACTCCACTTGGTCACTATATGATGTAAGGAGCAAAATTGTTTCTTTAATCAGTGCTTCTTATCACCATTAATATGCCAGAAGTAAATGAAAAAGTACCTTTTTCCTCAACGAGTTCATTACTAATACAAAGTGTTGATCCCCACTCTATTTTTTTATTCGTTAGAGGATATTTAAAACCAAGTAATGTAATCCCTTCCACTATTTCAGTAACAGGCACAAAAGATACATAAGGGAAATTTTTATTTTCTTCAATTATATGTGTACCCACTCTTTTTACACTTATTTCATTTTGATTGTCTACAATACACATCTCTATTCCTACTTCTAATCCTTTTAAAAGCATTTGTATATTCGCTAAACCGTGATCAAGTCTTCCGCCAGTAGCACCAAAAATACGAATGAGTGCCGGCTTTTGTTCTAACGCCCAGTTAATCGCAATTTCTAAATCCGTTTGATCTTTTTCACGAGGAACAATATGTAAATCATTTGTTTGTTGCCCCATCCATGCTAATTCTTCTTCAGTAACCGAGTCATAATCTCCAAACGCAACAGCAGGAATAATACCTCTTTTTAATAAACGATATACTCCTCTATCAACTGCCGCCCACACTACTTTCTCATTTTCATATGGAGAAAAATCTGCACAATATTCCGCAGGTCCTCCCGCTAAAATATGAATAATCATGTTTCCTTCCCCTTCTATTGTAAAAAGGCAATCTGCCATTCGGTAGATTGCCTTTTTACATATTTTTTCTCTATCCTTTATAAATAGTGAAAACTTACTACACTAGAAGATTCACTGGGATAAAGACTCGTTCATTCATTATCCACGAATGACACGAATTGCTTCACCGCGGTCTTTTTGATTGTATACTGCTGACCCAGCTACAAGTACATTTGCTCCTGCTTCTACACAAAGTCTTGCTGTTTCAGCGTTTACACCACCATCAACTTCAATTTCTACTTCTAGATTGCGCTCTTTAACCATTTCTGCAACTTGTTTAATTTTCGGTAATACAGAATGGATAAATTTCTGCCCACCAAATCCAGGGTTTACTGTCATAAGTAATACCATATCAATATCTTCTAATACATGCTCAATCACTGAAACTGGCGTATGCGGATTTAATACAACTCCTGCTTTAATGCCATGAGATTTAATTAACTGAATTGTACGATGTAAATGAGGGCACGCCTCTACATGAACAGTAATAATATCCGCTCCCGCTTTTGCGAAAGTCGGGATATAGTTATCAGGATTTTCAATCATTAAATGTACATCTAACGGTAACGATGTGATCGGACGAATTGCTTCTACAATTAATGGTCCAATCGTAATATTTGGTACGAAATGTCCATCCATTACATCGACGTGAATGTAATCCGCTCCGCCTTTTTCTACATCTTTAATCTCTTCCCCTAATTTTGAAAAATCTGCTGATAAGATCGATGGTGCAATTTTAATCATAACTAATACCTCGGCTTTCTCTCTCTAATTTCTTCTACAAATTGTTTGTAATTCTTATAACGATATTCTGTAATCTTCCCCTCTTCAACCGCAGCCTTCACAGCGCATTTCGGTTCAGAAAGATGTGTACACCCTCTAAATTTACAGTATTGGCTCGCTTCTTTCAACTCTGGAAAACAATATGTAAGATCTTCTACCTCTATATCTATGAAATCGAGTGAACTAAAACCAGGTGTATCTGCAACTAGTCCGCTTCCAATCGCAATTAATTCTACGTGTCTTGTCGTATGTTTCCCGCGTCCTAAATGTGAGGAAATATCATTCGTTTTCAGTTCTAATTCTGGACGTAAGACGTTAAGCATAGAAGATTTTCCAACACCAGATTGTCCCGCAACAACGGAAACACAACCTTCTAAGAACGGTTTTAAAATATCAATACTTTCCGATGTATTTATAGAAGTAAATAATACATCATATCCCATCTCACGATAGTCATTTGCATAAGATTCAACAGTCTCTCTCATTTTTTCATCCACTAAATCCATCTTACTAATGCAAATAATCGGCTTAATGTTATGATATTCAATCAGCACTAAAAATCGATCTAACAGTCCCGGATTAAAATCTGGTTCTACTGCTGAAAAAACAAGAATTGCTTGATCAACATTAGCAATAGGAGGCCTGACAAGTTCATTTTTTCGATCAAATACTTCAAGCACGTATCCTTCACTTGGATTATCAGCCTGAAAAACAACTTGGTCTCCTACCAGTGGTGTAATTTTATTTTTTCTAAATACACCACGCCCGCGACATTGTGTAATCCCTTCTTCATGCTGCACATAATAAAATCCACTTAGAGCTTTTACAATTTTTCCTTCTGGCATATAATTCTCCTTTATTCTGTATAAAGTGAAGCTGTAATTCATATTGAATGGATTATCATTCTTTAAATAAAGATTTCAAAACCCGTCATATATACACATTAATATATTTAATCTACCATCAAATTTAAAATATTATTTATAACAGTATCACTTTTATATCTTTTTGAATCATATATTTTTGCCTGTTATACAGTCCACTATATGTAGACAGCATAACAGGCAGAAGTAATACATTCCATTCTCTCTAAAAAGAAAATGGAATTCATTATTATTGAGTTGGATATGGTACTTCTTTGTCGATAATCGTTACACCATCTCGTACAATTTTATAATGTCCTTTTGTACCTTCTTGAATTACAAATTCTAATGAAATAGTTGCCGACTCTGAAATTGTTCTAGTTTCAATTGGTCTATCCATTTTTTGTTGCATATCTTCTTTATAAATTTCTATCGTTTGCGGTTTTTTCTCACCTATTATAGAAGACTCATACGGAATAGAAATATTATCTACTTTCACTGTTTTCGTTACTTTCGGCTTAGGACCTTCTGAGATGACAATCGTCACTTTATCTCCTTCTTTTAACGGCGTTCCTGGTTTTGGAGATTGCGAAATTACAAGTCCTTTATCAACAGTATCAGAATACTCTCGTTTTATATCTGGAGTTAGTTTCCTCTCATTCAAATAACCATTGACACTATTTTCAGTCCATCCTGAAAAGTCACCTGGTCTAATTTGATATGGACCCTTACTTACCCAAATTTTCAAGTCTTGTTCCGCCTCTACTACCATTTGATCCGGCGTCGGAATTTGCTCAACGATTTCACCTTTTGGTCTATCATTTTCAATATAATTTATTGTAACTTGTTTATATTTTTCTTCTAATTCAGACCTTATGCTCTCAAAATCTTTTCCTGTGAGATCACTCATCTTATTTTTCTTTTTCCCACCCGATTGATAGATAGTAATTTTAGAGTTCTCTTTCACGACTCTTCCGGCCGCGGGGTCTGTTTTTAGAACACCACCGACCTCTACATCATCTGTATATACAATATTAGGTTCCGTAACCTCAAAACCCTTTTCAACTAATGTATTTACTGCAGTCGTATATTTCATACCAGACACATCAGGGACTTTTACATCTTTTGGAATAAAGAATCCTGGAATAACAGTAAGGGCTAACGTTATTCCGATCGCTAAAAGTAAAAATGTTGTAATTAAAATTTTGAGCCATTTATTACTTCGTTTTTTCTTCTTATTTAAATCCGTTTCTTCTTTTCTTGTCTGTTCATCCACTTTACTTCCTTTTAAAACAATTGTTTCATCAGTAACATTTTCGAATAATTGTTCTTGTTGAATAATCGGAATCGCTTTTGTCGCTTCCATATCTTCCGGTATGTAAAATGGCTGCTCATTTATCCTCTCTGGATATAGCGCAGTTTCAATATCTCGTTTCATCGCATTGGCAGATTGATATCGATGAAACGGATCTTTCGCAGTTGCCTTTAATATAATATTTTCGACACTTTGCGGAATATGTTCATTCCATCTTCTCGGAGACGGAATTTCACTTTGTAAATGTTTTAAAGCTATAGCAACAGCAGATTCACCAGAAAACGGTTGTCTTCCTGTTAACAACTCAAACATAACAATCCCTAGGGAATAAATATCTGATTGTTTATTTGCTATCCCGCCGCGCGCTTGTTCTGGTGATAAATAATGCACCGAACCGAGTACTGAATTTGTATGTGTAATTGTTGTTGCACTTGTAGCTGTCGCAATTCCAAAATCTGTTACTTTTATTACTCCATCAGCTCGAATTAAAATATTGTGCGGTTTAATATCGCGGTGCACAATTTCAAAATGATGGGCGTGTGCCATGGCGGATGTTAACTGCTCCATAATATCAAGAGCTTCTCCTATCGGTAACATCCCTCGCTCAATTATGTATTGCTTCAATGTTTGTCCTGGTACATACTCCATTACAAGATAATATATACCATCTTCTTCTCCGACATCATACATATTCACAATATTTGGATGCGACAACGTTGTAACAGACTGCGCTTCTCGATGGAAACGTTTAATAAACTCTTCGTTATTTGAATAGTCGAGTCTTAATATTTTCACCGCTACATCTCGGCCTAGTATATCATCATGAGCTAAATACACATTGGCCATTCCACCGCCACCAATCATTTTCAGTAGCTTATAACGGTCATTTAAGCGTTTTCCAATCAGCACGTTGCACTTCACCTACTTTCGTTTGTCGAACCCGCATAATCAATGAGAACAAGGGTGATATTATCTTCCCCGCCACGATCATTCGCCAATTGAATGAGACGTTGTCCCTTAGTTTCTAGCTGTTCATTTAACTGTAAAACTTGTTGCATATCAGCAATAGAAACTTTGTTAGATAGTCCATCAGAGCAAAGAAGTAACTGATCATCTTCCTCTAGCACTAATGTTTTCACATCTAATCCGACTTTCTCTTCTGTTCCTAATGCCCTTAACAAAACATTCTTTTTCGGGTGATATTCTGCGTCTTCTTTTGAAATTTCACCATGTCTCACAAGTTCATTGACAAGTGAGTGATCTTCCGTTACAAGCGAGATTTCCCCCTCTGATACCATATAACAACGACTATCTCCTATATGACCTATCGTCACAAAATTTGGTGTACAAATCGCTATTATAAGTGTTGTTCCCATCCCGTTACATTCTACATGTTGCTTAGAGTATTCATATATACGCTCATTAATAATCCCAACGCTAGTATGTAACCACTCTTCTACTTTTTTTGGCTCGTTCATATTATGCGTTTGCTTCCAATAATCATGGAATAATTGAATGGTCATCGAGCTAGCTACATCACCAGCTCGATGACCTCCCATTCCATCTGCTACTACCGCTAAAATATTTCCATCTAAATTGTGAAAAACTCCTGCACTATCTTCATTATGTTGACGAACTTTTCCTTTATCTGATAGAAACACGGCTTTCATCTCGTCACCTCGTCTCTTCTTTGCGCTCCTTCGCACGCAACTGACCGCAGGCTGCATCAATATCATGACCTTGTTCACGGCGAATCGTTACATTTACTCCACGATCTTTTAACGTTTTTTCAAATAAGAAAATTTGTTCACGTGGCGTACGTACATAATCACGTTCAGGTACGTAGTTTACCGGAATTAAGTTCACATGACATTTTACACCTTTCAAGAGCGCAGCAAGCTCTTCAGCGTGCTCAACTTGGTCATTTTCGCCTCCAAATAGTCCATATTCAAAAGTAATACGACGCCCTGTTCTATTTACATAGTATTTAATAGCTTCCATCAAATCTGGTAGCTTATAAGCACGGTTAATCGGCATTAATTTTGAACGTAATTCTGAGTTTGGAGCATGCAGTGAAATCGCAAAATTAATTTGTAAATCTTCTTCAGCGAACTTATAAATTTTCGGGATGATTCCACTTGTCGAAACTGTCATATGTCTCGCACCAATATGAAGTCCTTTTTCATGGTTAATGATGCGTAAGAATCCCATTAAATTATCGTAGTTATCAAATGGTTCTCCAATTCCCATAACGACAAGAGAACTTACACGTTCTTCTGATTCATCAAGTGCACGTTGCACTTCTACTACTTGTGCTACAATTTCTCCAGCTTCTAAGTTTCGCTTTAAACCGCCAAGCGTTGAAGCACAGAACGTACACCCAATACGACAACCTACTTGTGTTGTTACACAAATGGAATTTCCATATTCATGTCGCATTAATACCGTTTCAATAGAATATCCATCATATAATTGGAATAAGAATTTAATTGTTCCATCCGAAGACGTTTGTTTTACTAACGTATTTAAAGTAGTAATATCAAAGGAATTCGACAATTTTTCACGCAATCCTTTAGAAAGGTTTGACATATCCTCATAATTTTTTACACGTTTTTTATATAACCAATCAAAAATTTGTCCAGCACGGAACTTTGGTTCTCCTTGCTCCTTTAACCAATCTTGCATTTCATGAAGTTGTAAAGAGTAAATTGATGGTTTTTTCGTTTCTAAATTTTTCTTTTGTTTTCTCACAGTCGTTTCCACGATGCTACACCCTCTTCCTTAAACAAGCAATATAAAAGCCATCTGTTGCAAAATAATGCGGTAAAATTTGTACTTGACCTTCATCAATATACGGACTTAGCTTTTCTGGCATACGCTCTTTTATCGTAGTATCCCACTCGAACTCAGGATGCTCTTGTAAAAATCGTTCTATTACTTGTTCATTTTCTATTTTCTCAATTGTACACGTACTATAAACAAGGCGACCACCTTGTTTTAATAACGGTGCGATTTTTTCTAGTATTGCAAGTTGAATCGTCGATAATCTTTCACTATCGCCTTTATCTTTACCTAACTTAATATCAGGCTTACGTCTAATTACACCAAATCCAGAACATGGGGCATCTACTAATATTTTATCAAACGTTTCATTTGCAAAGTGTTCTTGTACTTTTCTAGCATCTAATGCCTTTGTTTCGACATTTCCTAGACCAAGTCGCTCTGCTTGTTGTTTAATTAAACGTACTTTGTGCGCATGTAAATCAAGGGACATGACTTGACCAGTTCCTTTTAATCGCTCTGCAATATGCGTTGTTTTTCCACCTGGAGCAGCACAACTATCAAGAACTACATCTCCCTCATCTGGTTCTAAGGCACGTGCTACCAGCATAGAACTTTCATCTTGAATAGAAAGAAAACCTTTTTTAAACGCATCTGTGTGCGCTACATTTCCTTTTTCAATTTGAATTGCATCATCTGATAAATCGCCACGCTTCGCTTCTATACCTTCACTAGCTAATAATGTAATTGCTTCTTCTACTGTTATTTTATCAACATTTACACGCGCTGTTGGTACAGGCGGTAACATGTTCACTTCACACATTTTCTCAGCAGTTTCTAAACCATATTCTGAAGCCCATTCTTGGACAAGCCAAACTGGATGACTTGTTGCAATTGCCAAGCGTTCTACTGGATCTTTGATTTCATCTACAGAAGGTACACCTTCTCTTTGAATCGAACGTAATACACCGTTCACCATACCAGCAATTCCTTTATGCCCGCGACGCTTTGCAATCTCAACTGCTTCATGAATAGCCGCTCTTTCGGGCACTCGGTCTAAATAAATCATTTGATATAAAGATAAGCGAAGCAATACTCTTACCCACGCTTCAACCTTCTTTTTTAAAAAAGGCTGTAAATAATAATCTAATGTGTCACGACGTTGAATTGTTCCATATACAATTTCAGTTAATAAACCAATATCTTTTCTATCAATTGTACTTTTTTCAATTAGATTATTTAAAAGTAAGTTACTGTATGCACCACTTTTTTCTACTTGAATTAAACCATCAAGAGCTAATTCACGAACATTTTGTCTCATGCATTTTCTCCTAACTTCGTTCCAATTTCAGGTTTTGTGCCACGTAAAAATTGCGAACAACTCATACGCTTTTTACCAGAAGGTTGCAATTCTGTAACTTTAACACCCGTTTCATTACCAGTTGCTACAACGAAACCATCTTCTTCAATTGCAACAATCGTACCTGCTTCAGCTGATTTCGTTACAGGTACTTTTTCTCCCCACCATACTTTAACAACTTGTCCTGCTAAAGTTGTATAAGCAACTGGCCATGGATTCAATCCGCGAATGTGATTGTATACTTCTTCACCTGTTTTTGTCCAATCAATTTTCTCTTGCTCACGTTTTATATTATATGCAAACGTTACTTCTTCCTCGCTTTGTTTAATTGGTTCTAACTTACCTTGAATTAGTAAAGGTACTGTTTTAGATAAAAGATGTGCCCCTGCTTCACTTAACTTATCAAATAACGAGCCTGTCGTTTCACGCTCTTCAATTTCCACTTCTACTTGCGTTAAAATATCACCAGCATCCAATTTTTCTACCATATACATAATTGTAATACCTGTTTTTTCTTTCCCTTCCATAATTGCATAATGGATTGGTGCACCACCACGAAGTTCAGGAAGTAAAGAAGCGTGGACGTTAATACATCCATACTTCGGTGCTTCTAAAATTTCATTTGGTACAATTTGACCGAACGCAGCTGTTACAATTAAATCCGGCTCTAATGCCAATACTTTTTCATATTCGTCTTTTTCACGAATTCTTAACGGTTGTAACACTGGAATACCATGTTTTTCTGCTTCCACTTTAACAGGTGTAGGTGTTAATACTTTCTTTCTGCCTACCGGACGATCTGGTTGCGTCACAACACCTATTACATCATAGCCATCTTCAATAAGACGACGAAGCACCGGCACTGAAAAGTCCGGTGTCCCCATAAATACTACTTTTATCATTTAAAAACCGCTCCTTTTAATACCTATTCTAATTCGTTTTCCTCATAATATCTTGTCACTTTCGATGTAAATAACACACCGTGTAAATGATCGATTTCATGTTGAATTGCACGCGCTAAAAACCCTTCTGCTTCTAATAAAAATACTTTACCTCTGCGATTTTGCGCACGCACTTTAATATAATCCGCACGTTCCACTTCACCATAAAGTCCCGGGAAGCTTAAACAGCCTTCGGGACCTACTTGTTCACCACGTTTTTCTAATATCGATGGATTGATTAACTCAATTTTCCCAGTATCATCACCGATATCAACTACCGCCACTTGCAAGCTTACCCCTACTTGAGGCGCAGCTAAACCGACTCCGTCCGCAATTAACATTGTTTCATGCATATCTTTCAACAATTTCACTAACTTTTTATCAAAGTTAATTACTCTTTCACACGGTGTTTCTAACACTTCATTTGGATGCTTTACTATTTCTAAAACTGCCATATTTCCCTCCGCTACATTAACATTGTTGGATTAAAATCAATTGAGATTTGTAGCTCTTTTTGCATTTCTGCTTGATAATGTTCATTTACCATTTTGAGCACGTTCTTTAAGTTTGGTTCCCGTTTGTATTTTATCATGCATTGATAACGATATCTATCTTTTATCCTTGGAATTGCTGAAGCAACCGGTCCTAACACCATCGTTTGCTGCGAACAGTGCGTCCGTAAATGACCGACAATTTTTTCCGTCACTTGTACTGCCTTTAATAATTCCGGATGAGATACCGTCACAAGTACAACATAGTAATAAGGTGGGTATTGTCTCGTTCGCCTCATTTGCATTTCTTGATCAAAAAACACATCATATTGTTGGTTCTTTGCTAACTCTATACTATAATGTTCTGGCGTATACGTTTGAATGATAACTTCCCCTGGCAATTCATGTCGGCCTGCTCGTCCACTTACTTGCGTCAATAACTGATAAGTCTTTTCACTCGCCCGGAAATCAGGTAAATGAAGCATCGTATCAGCAGTTAAAACACCAACAAGCGTTACTTTCGGAAAATCTAATCCTTTTGCAATCATTTGTGTTCCAAGTAATATATCTGCTTTTTCTTCCCCGAACGCCTTTAATAATTTCTCATGCATCCCTTTACGACTCGTCGTATCTACATCCATTCGAATGACTCGTGCCTCTGGAAATAGTTTTGTAATTTCTTCTTCTACCTTTTGCGTACCTGTACCAAAGAAACGAATGTATGTACTTTGACAAGCAGGACACGCAGTCGGCATATTTTCTTCGTAACTGCAATAATGGCATTTTAAACGATGGTTCATTTTATGATATGTCAGCGAGATATCACAATGCGGACATTGTACAACATACCCGCAATCACGGCACATAACAAATGTAGAATGACCTCTTCTATTTAAAAAGAGCACCATTTGTTCTTTCTTTTCTAACCGATCTGCTATTTTTTCATGCAGTGCCTTTGAAAACATGGAGCGATTCCCGTCACGAAGTTCTTCACGCATATCAACAATCTCTACTGTCGGTAAAGCTTGTTCGTTCATACGTTTTTCCATCGTCAGTAATTCATACACACCTTTTTTCGCTCTTGCAAACGATTCAAGCGTCGGTGTTGCACTACCAAGAACGATAGGGCATTTATGATATTGTCCTCTCCACACAGCTACATCCCTTGCATGATACCTCGGATTATCTTCTTGCTTGTAGCTCGATTCATGTTCCTCATCAATAATAATAATCCCTAAATTTTCAAAAGGAGCAAATACAGCTGAACGTGCACCAACTACGACTTTCACTTCTTTTCTTAAAATCTTACGCCATTCATCATATTTTTCTCCAACAGACAGCGCACTATGAAGAACTGCAACTTGTGAGCCAAATCTACCTTTAAAACGATCTACCATCTGAGGCGTTAGTGCAATTTCAGGAACAAGTACAATAGCTTCTTTTCCTTTCTCGAGCACCGCTGCTATAGATTGTAAATATACTTCTGTTTTTCCGCTTCCTGTAACACCATATAGTAAAAATGGATTGTAAGTTTCATTTGTAATTGATGATAAAATCGGTGTAATAACTTGCTTTTGTTCCTCAGTAAGTGGGAATGGTTTCGTTTGTTCAAAATCGTCATCGTCATACGGATTTCGGTACACTTCCACATACTTTTCTGAGAGTAGTCCCTTTTTAACAAGTGCTTTAATTGGAGCATCTGTTATTTGTAACTCTTCTGTTATTACTTTCAACGGTACACTTTTATAATTTTCCACAAAATAATAGAGGACATCTTGTTGTTTTTTACTTTTCAGTTCAAATGCTGCTAATTCTAATTTATCTTCTGACAACTCCGGTTGAACGACTCTTTGTTTCTTCTTTTGTACTTTATCTTTTACTTGATAAACAACTTCAATCGTGCCATGTTTAATTTCTTGTTGAATCGTGCGGTATAGATGTGGCTGCGTCTCAATCGCTTCCCAATCTATCGCTTCTCTGTCCTGGAATAAAAACAGTAGTTCCGGTGCTACTTCTTCTTGTTTGCGAAGCTGTAGACGTTTTTTATATGTTGCTTTTATCGCCGTTGGAAGCATAACTTGAAAAGCTGAAATCATATAACATAACGTTTCACTTGTAAGCCAATACCCTAGCTTTAACAACTCTTCATTTAAAACGGGTGTTACATCTAAAATTTCATGGATTGTCTTTAACTTCTTACTTTCTACTTCAACAGAATCTTTAATCCCAATAATAAAACCTTGCAATTTCCTTGGGCCAAACGGAACTACTACACGCATGCCTGTCTGGACAATATCTTCCCATTTTTTAGGGATAATATAATCAAATGGTCGATCTGTCTGACGTGCAGGTACATCAACAATTACACTTGCAAATTTCATAGACGATCATCTTCTAACATCATTTCAATTTGCTTTAATATTTCACGAGCAACCTCTTTCTTCGTTAAAAGTGGCAACTCTATAACTTCTCCATCTTTTCTATACATTGTTACAATGTTCGTATCTGTACCAAATCCAGCTCCTTGCGCCTTTACGTCGTTTGCAACAATCATATTCGCATTTTTCTCACGTAATTTTTTCGTTGCATATTCCTCTACGTTTGTCGTTTCAGCCGCAAAACCGATAAGTAACTGTTTGTCCTTCATCTCACCTAACGTTTTTAAAATATCTACTGTTCTCTCAAGTTCAATTACAGCATCGCCATTTTTCTTTTTCATTTTATTATCATGAACGTATTTCGGGCGATAATCTGCAACTGCTGCTGTTTTAATAACAACATCTACGTCTTCATAATGTTGAATAACCGCCTCTAACATATCTTGCGCAGATTCCACTTGCACCGTAGTTACATGTAATGGTGGATGTAATGCTGTCGGTCCCGAAACGAGTATGACGTCAGCACCTAAGTTCGCTGCCACTTCCGCAATCGCATATCCCATTTTTCCAGAAGAAAAATTGGTCATAAAACGAACTGGATCAATCTTTTCACGCGTTGGACCAGCAGTTATTAATATTCTTTTTCCATGTAATGGTTTTTGTTCTGAAAAAGCCTCTTCTAACCGTGCGATAATCGCTTCAGGTTCTTCTAATCTTCCTTTCGCTACATAACCACACGCTAAAAAACCTTCTCCGGGCTCAATAAATGTATACCCTAACGTTTTTAACGTCATCATATTTTTTTGAACAATTTTATTTTCATACATATGCACATTCATAGCAGGTGCAATCCACACTGGGGCTGTAGTAGCTAACAAAGTAGTTGTAATCATATCATCTGCAATACCGTTAGCTAACTTTCCAATACAATTGGCTGTAGCAGGTGCAACAAGTACAACATCTGCCCAATCTGCTAAATCGATATGAGCAATAACAGCTGAGTCTTTCTCATCGAATGTATCCGTATATACATCATGGCGAGAAAGCGCTTGGAATGTAAGAGGTGTAACAAATTTCATTGCCGACTCACTCATCATTACTTTTACAATAGCACCAGATTGTGTCAATTTACTCGTTAACGCAGCCGCTTTAAAGACCGCAATGCCTCCTGTTACACATAAAAGTATCTTTTTCCCTTTTAGCATATGGCTCGTCCTCTTTCTTTTTCAAACTTATCATACTGAAACAAGATTATCAGCTCATCAGTATCAATATTTCTTCCCTACCGTAAAAAAATAACAACCTACTTGTAAATAGGTTGTTACCGTTACATAGAAAATTATAAAGTCTATGTTTTAAATTGTCGAAGACAAAGTCTTATTCAGTTACTTTATCTTCACTTGGTACGTAGCTTAACGCTTCAATATCGATTTCTTCTAATGCTTTACCTACACATTTATGAGAAACTGGTTTTTCTACAACACAGTTATTAGCAAGTTGCATTTCGCGCGCACGTTTTGCAGCCACTGTTACAAGTGTATATTTAGAATCGATTTTTGTTAATAATGAATCAATTGATGGATTTAACATAATTATAGACCCTCCGTCATTTCTTTATAATATTTTGCTACTCTTTCGCGGCGGCAATGTTCGCCAACCACAATTGCTTTAATTCTTTCACAAGCTAGTTCAACTTGGTCGTTTTCTACAACGTAGTCGTAAGCGTCCATCATATCAATTTCTTCTTTCGCTACCGTTAAACGATTTTCAATAACATCTTCAGTTTCTGTACCACGACCGACAATTCGGTTCTTTAGTTCAGATAAACTTGGAGGTGCTAAGAAAATAAATACACCTTCTGGGAAAGCTTTCTTAACTTGAATTGCTCCTTGCACTTCAATTTCTAAGAATACATCTTTTCCTTCTTGTAATGTTTTTTCAACATAGTCAATTGGTGTTCCGTAATAATTACCTACGAACTCAGCCCACTCAAGTAATTTTTCATTACGAATCATTTCCTCAAATTCTTCTCTCTCTTTAAAGAAATAATCCACACCATCCACTTCACCTTCACGCGGCTTACGTGTCGTTACTGAAATGGAATACTGAAAACGTGTATCCTCATGACTAAACAGCTCTTTTCGAACCGTTCCTTTACCAACCCCAGAAGGTCCTGAAAGAACGATGAGCAATCCTCTTCTACTTCTCATAAATATGTAAAACCTACCCTTCCTCACTTAAATCTTCTTTATTATTCAAACGATGTGCAATCGTCTCTGGCTGAATTGGACTTAATACAACATGCCCATCATCCATAACAATAACCGCCCTTGTTTTTCTCCCATACGTAGCATCAAGCAAAGCATTATGTTCGCGTGCTTCCTGTACTGTTCGTTTAATAGGAGCTGACTCCGGACTTACAATAGCAATAATTCGATGAGCAGATACAATATTTCCGTATCCAATATTTAAAAACCGCATGGCCATAGTTTGCGCCTCCTAGTAAGTCTATCCGATTTCTCCACCACGTATAACTTTATATATTTTTTGAAAGCTACTCAATATTTTGTACTTGTTCACGAATTTTTTCAAGGTTATTTTTCATTTCTACAACATATTTTGAAATTGTTAAGTCATTTGCCTTAGAACCAATCGTATTAATTTCTCTATGCATCTCTTGCACGATGAAATCCATTTTCCTTCCAACAGGCTCTTCAATCTGCAGTGTTTCACGGAATTGTTCTAAATGACTTTGCAAACGAACTAACTCTTCGTGAATATCACAACGCTCAGCAAAGATTGCAACTTCTGTTAGCAATCTTTGTTCATCTAGATCTTGATTATGTAATTCTTTTAAGCGATTTTCTAATCGTTCACGATATTTTTGTGTAACAATTGGTGCATGCGGAATAATAGCATTTACACAATTGTGAATCTCTTGTAAGCGATACGCTATATCTTTATGTAATCGTTCTCCTTCGCCATCTCTCATCGTTTTTAACATATGAGCAGCTTGGCGAACAGCCTCATATAAACTGTTCTCAAATTGTTCATTTACGTTTTCTACCTCTTCAATCGCTGTTACTTCTGGCATTGCCATTAATTGCTCGAGTGTAATAGAATCTTGTAATTGAAATTTCCCTTTTATATCTTCCATAATTGATTGGTACTGCTCAAGAAGCGACCAATTCACACTTAATTTTCTTTCAACAAGCCCTTCACCCGCTATACTAATAGACACTTCAATACGTCCACGGCGAACTTGCTGTGCAATTATTTTACGAATTTTGTCTTCAAATACCATCATTTGCTTCGGTAGTCGAATACTCATCTCTAGAAAACGATGGTTCACCGATTTCATTTCTACTGTAATTTGAAAAGTATCACTCTCTACTTTCGACCTTCCAAATCCTGTCATACTACAAATCATTTTTTATCACATCCAAGCCATGAAATAACTCAATGAAAAAGGTAATAGAGACAAGGCTCTACTACCTTCTGTAAATTATATCACATTTTCATATCATTGACTATTTCAAGTTTAATCCCTTCTTATATAATATTGGCTTTTCCTTCTTCCCTTTTTTCCCTGTTAATAAAGAGCCTACTAATAAGAAGGTCGGAATTGACGATAAACCTCCAATTAACAACCAATCTCTCGCTTGTATTGGCATCGTGCTAAAAATCGGTTGTAACGGTGGATAATATATAACGACTAGCATGAGTAGTAATGAAATGATAACCGCTCCTACTAAATACACATTTCCAAACGGATTGCGGTGGAAAACAGAATGCTCACTTCGGCAATCAAATACATGAATCAGCTGAGCAAGTACCAATGTTGCAAACGCTACAGTTTGTGCATATTTCAGTTCATTTGGATGTTGATTATACGCAATAATAAATGCTACTAGCGTCACTGCCCCAATTAGAAAGCCACGACTTATAATTTTCCAGGCAAGCCCTCTAGCAAATACCCCTTCTTTCGGATGACGCGGCGTTCTCTTCATCACGTCTCCCTCGGCCTTATCCAAACCTAACGCCATCGCCGGTAAACCGTCAGTAACTAAATTCACCCATAAAATTTGAATTGGAACCATCGGCAGCGGTAGTGCAAGTAACATTGCAAATAACATGACCAAAATTTCTCCAACGTTCGATGCTAATAAATAACGAATAAACTTACGTATGTTCTCGTATATATTTCTACCTTCTTTAATTGCTGATTTTATCGTAGCGAAATTATCGTCCAGCAATACGAGAGAAGAAGCTTCTTTTGCAACATCTGTCCCTGTAATTCCCATCGCTATCCCAATATCCGCAGTTTTTATAGCCGGAGCATCGTTTACTCCATCACCTGTCATCGCCACTATATGTCCTTTATTTTGCAACGCCTTAACAATTTTTAATTTATGTTCTGGTGATACACGAGCAAATACATACGTATCTTCTACAACATTTTCTAATTCTTCTACATCCATAGTTGCGAGTTCTACCCCTTCAACAACGCGTCCACCTGGTGGTAAAATGCTTAATTGTTCTGCAATCGCCATTGCAGTCACTTTATGATCACCTGTAATCATCACCGTTCGAATACCAGCTTCTCTGCACTCTTTTACTGCCTGCTCTACTTCTGGTCTTGGCGGATCAATCATTCCTTGTATTCCAACTAACATAAAATCTTTTTCAACGTCTCTTTCATGTTCAATTGAGTCTGTTACTTTTAAAGGCTTAAAAGCAACTGCAATTGTTCGAAGTGCTTGACTACCTAAGCTATGAATAGCCGCCTGTACTTCTTTTCTATACAACTCACTTAATGGTTGCTGCTTATCCCCCCATAAAATCGTTTGACTCATTTGCAGAAGGACATCTGGTGCTCCCTTCGTAACGACAAACTTTTTACCCTCTCGATCTCGTACAATAACACTCATCATTTTTCGAGTTGAATCAAACGGAAATTCACGGATAATTTCAAATTTCCCTTTCAGCGCCTCACGCGTTATCCCCGCTTTCATTGCTACAGCTACAAGCGCTCCCTCAGTTGGATCTCCATCTAATACATACGCCTTTTTCTTTTGAATAATATTTGCGTTATTGCATAACGAACCAAATGTAAGTAGTTGATAAAGTGATTTCGTCTTAGCTGGATTAATTTCTTTTTCACCTTTCATAAACGAGCCATTAGGTTCATATCCTTGGCCTGTCACTTTCCACAACTCTCCACCTGACCACATATGTGTTACCATCATTTTGTTTTGCGTCATCGTTCCTGTTTTATCAGAGCATATAACAGAAGCGCAACCTAACGTTTCTACTGCTGGTAACTTTCTTACAATTGCTCTCTTTTTTATCATACGCTGTACACCAAGTGATAAGGCTACTGTAACAATTGCTGGCAATCCTTCTGGAATAGCAGCAACAGCTAGCGACACACCCGCTAAAAACATATGATACACTTCATTCCCTTGATACACACCAGCTAACACGACAAGCGCTGTCAAAACAAGAGCCACAATAATTAATATTTTTCCGAGTTGCTCTAATCTTCTTTGCAGTGGTGTTTCCATCTGCTCTGCATTTTGTAACATATTTGCAATTTGTCCCATCGCTGTATTCATACCCGTTGCTACAACGACTCCTGTTCCAGACCCTCGTGTAATCATCGTACCCATAAAAGCCATATTTTTTTGATCACCAATTGAAACATCTTGCCCTTGCAATGCTTCTACTTTCTTCTGCACGGGTACTGACTCTCCTGTCAAAGCCGATTCTTCAATATATAAACTCGACGCCTCAACAAGACGTACATCAGCTCCAACACGATCGCCACTAGAAAATTTAATAATATCACCTAAAACGAGTGCTTTAGACGGTGCCTTTACCCACTTTCCATTTCGCAGTACAGTTACTTGCGGGGCGGCTAGCTCTTTTAAAGCTTCCAATGACTTTTCAGCCTTTCTTTCTTGAAAAAATCCGAGAATACCATTGATAATAACAATTGCCACAATCGCAATAGAATCAATGTATTCCCCTAAAAAAGCCGAAACGATTGTTGCACCAAACAAAACAAGCACCATAAAATCTTTAAATTGCGCCAAAAATACCATTAGTGCAGAAGGCCTTTTCGCTTCATCTAGTTCATTTGTACCAAATTTTTTTATTCGCCCTTCTGCTTCTTTCTCTGTAAGTCCAACCTTCACATTTGTATTCGTTCTTTCTTCCACTTCATGTGCACGCATTCCATACCAGTTCATCCTGCTATCGACCTCCTGATTCCAGACATACTCTATTGAAAGCTTATTCAGCCTCGTCCAAAAAAATGCTATAATTAACTTTTAGTTAGAAAGGAGCTAAATACAGTTATATAAAATATAGACCAAAAGAATTTACTGAAATAATCAATATGCCTATAAGAACTTTGCAGAGATGGGATAACAAGAGTGTATTGCCTACTTACCGAAACCCTAAAGGAAGAAGATATTATACAGATAAACATTATAAAGACTATATGGGGATTCAAGAAGAAAATACCGGAGGATGAAGATTTATGAAAAGAGCATATCTAATAGAAATCCATCCGACAAAAGAACAAATAATCCAAATAAACCAGACGATTGGTGTGTGTAGATATGTTTACAACCTGTATATCTCTAAAAACAATGAGCTGTATGAAGCCGAAGGAAAGTTTCTAAGTGGGTATGACTTTTCTAAATGGTTGAATAATGTCTATACAAAAGAATGTGACCAGTGGATAAAAGGAGTATCAAGTAAAGCTGTAAAACAAGCGATTATGAATGGAGATAAAGCTTTCAAACGATTTTTTAAGGGTTTATCTAAATTCCCACGATATAAGAAAAAGAAGAAGCAAGATTTGAAGTGCTATTTTCCTAAAAACAACAAAACAGATTGGACAGTAGAAAGGCATAGAATAAAAATCCCCACAATTGGTTGGGTAAGGTTAAAAGAATATGGATATATCCCTAAAAATGCAACTGTAAAAAGTGGCACAGTGTATCAAAGAGCAGGAAGATATTTTGTATCTGTACTTTGTGAAAGAGAAGAAGTAAGGGTAAAACCAATACTTAATAACATAGGTCTAGGGATTGATTTAGGGGTGAAGGATTTCGCTACACGTAGCGATGGTATCGTTCACGAAAACATCAACAAAACAATAAAAGTAAAAAAGATGGAAAAACGGTTAAAACGTGAACAACGCTCTTTAGCGCAAAAATATGAAAATCTAAAAAAGAGAGGTGAAAAATCTGTTACTAATAAAAGAGCGAATATAAACAAAAATATTCTTAGAGTGCAAAAACTACACGCTCGATTAGCGAATATTCGACTAGAGTATGTAAAGTCTATTGTAACGAATGTGGTGAAAACCAAGCCAACGTTTATTACAGTGGAAGATTTGAATGTGAAAGATATGCTGAAGAATAAACATCTATCTAAAACAATTGCCAAGCAGTCCTTTTATGCTTTTAAAATGTGGCTTTTGATGAAATGTGAGGAATATGGAATTGAATTACGTCAAGTAGACCGGTTTTATCCATCGTCAAAGTTGTGCTCATGTTGCGGTCAAAAGAAAGAGGATTTAAAGCTATCTGACCGGTTATATACATGTGAATGTGGCAATGTAATGGATAGAGATTTGAACGCAGCTTTCAATCTTTTACAAACAAAAGAATATACAATACTAACGTAAATAGATTGTATATATGTACGGTGGGCTACATCGGAATTTACGCCTGTGGAGTGTTACAGCAAACTGTAGTAGCGAGTAATTGGCGAGACAGGACACGTAGAAGCAGGAATACTCTAAGAATATACATTTGTCTATATTTTTAGTAGCAGTGTTCATTTATGGCATTCGATGGATTATTTACAAGAGCGATTACACATGAAATTGCAAATTCTCTTTACACGGGAAGAATTTCAAAAATATATCAACCTTCAAAATACGAGATTTTATTACATATTCGAGCAAACGGAAAAAATCAAAAACTGATTCTTTCCGCTCATCCGACATATGCACGTTTACACTTAACAAATCAAAATTATGATTCACCTGCACTTCCACCAATGTTCTGTATGCTTCTTCGTAAGCATTTAGAAGGTGGATTTATTGAAAAAATTGAACAAATTGATTTAGAGCGTATTATTCAAATTACCGTTCGTAGCAGAAATGAAATTGGTGATGAATCGCTAAAAACATTAGTAATTGAAATTATGGGACGACATAGTAACATCATTTTAGTAGATACAAAAACAAACAATATTTTAGATAGCTTAAAACACGTTTCCTTAGCAGTAAACCGACATCGAACTGTATATGCTGGAGCTGAATATATTGCACCACCAGCACAACATAAAATTAACCCACTTCAGATCGAAACAAAGGATGAATTTATTAGACCGCTAGACTTTCTATCTGGAAACATGGATAAACAGCTAGTCGGAACCTTTACCGGAATATCACCATTATTCGCAAAAGAAGTAGTGAAAAAAGCAGGTATGGTAAATGAAAAAGCATTAGCTGACGCATTTTTCTCCATACAAAAACCATTATTAACTCATACATATTCACCAACAATGACTACTTCAAATGGGAAAGAATTCTTTTATCTTTTCCCTCTTGCGCACTTAGCTGGAGAAGACAAGACATTCTCATCTGTTAGTGAATTGCTAGACCGTTTCTTTTTTGGAAAAGCAGAGCGTGACCGTGTAAAACAACAAGCTCATGATTTAGAGCGCTTTATGCAAAACGAAAAAAATAAAAATGAGAAAAAACTCATTAAACTAGAAAAAACATTACAAGATGCTGGAAAAGCAGATAAATATCAACTATTTGGCGAACTACTTACAGCCAATATGTACGCTTTGAAAAAAGGCGATAAAGATATTGAAGTCGTTAACTATTATGATGAAAATGGCGGAACTGTAAAGATCGCATTAGATCCTTTAAAAACGCCATCTGAAAATGCACAACGCTATTTCCAAAAGTACCAAAAAGCGAAAAATTCAGTTGTTGTTGTAGAAGAACAAATCGAAAAAACAAAGGAAGAAATTCTTTATTTTGATAGCTTACTTCAACAAATGGAAGCTGCTTCTTCAAAAGATATTGAAGAAATTCGTGAGGAATTAGCTGAAGAAGGTTATATGCGCAATCGTAAAACGAAAAACGGAAAGAAAAAGCCCACTAAACCAGTATTAGATAAATATGTAGCAAGTGATGGCACAGAGATTTTCGTCGGTAAAAACAATAAGCAAAATGATTATTTAACAACGAAATTTGCCCGTCGTGATGAAATTTGGTTACATACGAAAGACATACCTGGTTCTCACGTTGTCATTCGTTCTTTAGAACCTGCTGAAGAAACTTTACTAGAAGCTGCCAAAATTGCTGCTTATTACAGTAAAGCAAAAGAGTCTAGTTCTGTACCTGTTGATTTCACCAAAATACGCCATGTGAAAAAACCGAGTGGTGCAAAACTTGGTTTTGTTACGTACGACAATCAGCAAACCGTATATGTTACACCGGATGCTGATACTGTAATGAAATTAAAAGCTTAAATATAAAAATGCGTTGCTCATAAGCAACGCATTTTTATATTCGTTCCAACTAGTTCATATACCCATTCACTAATTAATAACATCTTTCTTTTGTCATCTTGTATTTCTCCTCTGAAGCATCTATACGTCTCATCGTCCCGTTATTTGTATCAGTACCAATTGCTTTAACCTTACTTTCCTTTTCTTTAACCCACGCAATTTGTTTCGTTTTTAATGACTGAAATGCATCAGGGGACATCGTATTTTTTAATGTACTGTAAATTTCATTTAGTTTATTATCCCACAGTTCATAATTTCCTTCTATTTCATTTACTATGTCATTTGTTGACATGACATTTGTATGTTTTTCTTGGTTTTCTAGAGCCGCTAACTCATTTAAAACCTTACTTTTACCTACTGCTGACGAAGTTTCTTTTTTAGTCTGCTTCTCTTCTTTAGAAGTAGCATGCGTACTCATGTTATTTTCCTTAATGTTTTCGTGTTCTTGACTACTATTTTCTTTCGCTTCTTTTTCCTGCTTTTGCTCATCTAAATTATATGTAATAACCGATGTTTTTGCATCCACAGCTATTGATCTAGTATTTTCTTTAAAAATATATTTTTTGTCACCACTGTTTTCTTCTTTAACAAAATCGACATTCTTAAAGCCTCGAATTTTCAGAAACTCACTAGCTTCTTCCTTCGTAAGTTTTAAATCTCTCGGTGTATGCGATGACCATTTATCCATTAACCATTTTCCATCTTTATAAACGAAAATAAACTCCCATATCTCTGCTTCATTTCCCATATCATTTGAAGGTATAATCGTTTCAATCGTTAAATTTTTATCTTTCTGTGTATACGTTAATCTCATTTCTGGTTCAATATTAATAGGGAATGGCAACATATCTGTCTCTCTAGATCTATTAAATGTTTCAAGCGAATTAGGAAGCTGGTTCTCTACAAATTTTTCTGTAACTAATCCCTTAACTCCTTTTTTCGCTGTCGCCAAATCTCCAGGGTTATTTCGACTCCATCCATTTTCTTTTTCCATCTCACTAAATGCATTTGCTATTGCATCTACACTCTTTCTTACAATCTTTTTCGCTTCTTTTTCTGTCACTTCCGGCGCTTCATCAAGCTGTTCAATCGTTTCATTTGCTTGAGCTTTGATTTCACTTTTTTCACACCCTGTTACAACTAGCATACTAGCAGCGAAGCAAAATGACATGACTTTACTTAATTTCTTCATATACTCACATTCCTTATTCCTATTTATTCGTTACGCACCTTTATCTACAAGAACACATAACGACCTCTTATTATACCAATTATCACCATTTATTTATACAAAAAATATAATATTAGAATTGAAAGATTATAATATGCAAGTTTACATTACTGTATAAATTTTTTACATCCTCATTTTATATTTGTCTAGTTTTTTTGACACAAAACTCCCTCTTCTCTTTTATTGTCAATAAGTATATTGGCACAATTTTTGCTTTATTAAATATAAAAAGGAGGCATTAAAATGAATATAAGAATAACTAATATCCAAAAACAACTACATAAGTATGGAATTGACGGGTTACTTATTACAAAAAAAGAAAATCGTCAATATGCAACAGGCTTTACAGGTAGTGCTGGCGTCGTCTTAATCTCTGCGGATCAAGCTGTTTTCATAACAGATTTCCGCTATGTAGATCAAGCAAAATCACAAATACAAGATGCTGAAATTGTTATGCATAAAGGAAATTTAGAAAAAGAGATTGCACATCAAGTATCGAAATTAAACATTCAAAAACTTGGAATTGAAGAAAACAACATGACATTGCAACAATATAAAAACTTGCAAAAATACGTACATACGGAAATGATTCAAGTGTGCGAAATTATCGAAAGTATTCGTATCATTAAAGACACGCCTGAAATAGAAACAATGAAAATTGCAGCTCATATTGCGGACGAAGCATTTCACCACATTCTTACGTTTCTAAAACCGGGAATAAGTGAAAATGATGTACGAGATGAGTTAGAATTTTTCATGCGAAAAAAAGGAGCTACATCTTCATCATTTCAAATTATTGTAGCTTCTGGTGTTCGTTCTTCTCTTCCTCATGGCGTTGCATCAAATAAAATAATCGAGCGGAGCGACATCGTTACATTAGATTTCGGTGCACTTTACGACGGATACTGTTCCGATATAACACGTACTGTAGCAATCGGGGAACCATCAGAAGAATTTAAAAAGATATACAATATTGTACGAGAAGCATTAAAACGCGGGACTGAAGCGATTAAACCTGGAGAAACTGCAAAACGTATCGATGATATAACGAGAAACTACATTACTGAGCATGGATACGGTCAATATTTTGGACATTCTACTGGTCATGGTCTTGGATTAGAAATTCATGAACCTCTCCGCCTATCCCAAGAAAGTAAGGCTACTTTAGAAGAGGGTATGGTCGTTACAGTTGAACCAGGTATTTACATACCTAACTGGGGCGGTTGTAGAATTGAAGATGATATTGTCATTACAAAAGACGGATATGAAGTTATTACAAAATCAAATAGAGAACTAATTGTAATCCCTTGTTAATATTTTGAAATTTTCAACAGGATTTTTTCTCTGCACATAGAATGCCTTCTCTGGAGTATTCGTTTAAAGAGGGGGAATTGTAATTGAACTTTGTAATAGATAAAATCGATGGTTTACATCCTGAATTTTCCAAACTAGTTTCCATGATGAATTACGCTCGCTATACAACAATGCAAGCGGTGGAAGATTTAACAATGGAAGAACTTGATTATTTATATAATGGGGAAGCAAATTCAATCGGCATGCTATTATATCACATGGCTGCTGTTGAATTTTATTACCAGATTCATACTTTTGAAGACCGCGAACCAACGGAGGCCGAACTAGAAAGATGGTTACCTGGCCTCGAGTTAGAAGCTCTTGGACGTGAGAAAATAAAAGGAAACTCTATAGAATTTTATATTGATACATTACAAGAAGTACGTTCCAAAACAATTGAAACATTCCAATCGTTACCTGATGAATGGCTGTTTAAAACGACAGACTTTTGGTATGACAAACAAGCAAATAACTATTTTAAGTGGTTTCACGTATTTGAAGATGAAATCAATCATCGCGGACAAATTCGTTTAATTAAAAAGATGCAAAAAGCTCATTCAATAAAATGAGAAAGTGCCACCGAATAAGGTGGCACTTTTTTTATTCATTAGCAAATAACTTTTCATTTACTTTTTTAGCGACTAGCGCTACCACTATTAAAACACACATTAAATATAGTAATTTTGCAATAAATAACCAGCCTTGAAACATTACAATCCCATCTATTATTTCATTTCCCTTCAGTAACAAAAATGGAATCGTGCTAATTATAATAACAAACTCGATGCTGAAAATAATTTTCTTTTTTCGGCTGTATGCTTTCCACTCGTCCCAGCGATACATAGGAGCAAAAACCAACACCCCTATACATAATATAACTGGCACCCATGCACTGTTAAGAAATTGTCCTGAAATAACTGATAATAGCAAACAAACGAGCACACCATAATACCCAATTTTCTCTCTCATTCATACTCCACCATTCTACTTTTCCTTTAATATGTAACTTGTTATCCTTATAACAATTCTTAGAAAAACAACAACTACAATGACAATATAAAGCCCCTTCGCAGAAGACATCCACTCTTGAAAAATAGACATTTTTTCCATTTGCTTCTGCCCTTCAATTAAAATAAATCCTACGAAAAATGAGCAAACAACAATGGTACCTATCATAATTCCGATATTTTTCTTACTATATTGTTTCATATCATCCCAGTTATATAACAGTACAAAAACAAATCCGAAAACAGGTATAATACTGATCCATTCATTGTTTGTAAACAAGTTTAAAATGATTAATAGACTACAAGATATAACGAATCCCCAAAATCCAATTTTTTTGTGCATAAGCCCTCCTTTAATTCCATTTTTAGGATTAATTGTATTGTAACATCCATTTATCATTCTTACCATTACAGTACATGAAATTTTACTTTTTCTTTTTCCTATACTCACATACTTTCACCGCTTTCATACAATAAACTACACGAATGCCTAAAGGATGTGAATGTTATGGGAGTTGAATTAACGCTATTACACGCTCTCTATGTTATTTGTTTACTCACCATTATTACCTTTTTTATTTTCCGAAAGGATACGACGATTATTTGTATCGTTTTTATCTTTTTATTAGCATTAACAGCTACAAGTTCTATCCCTCTTGCCATTAGCGGTATTTTTCAAAGTTTCATTTACGCTATTACTGAACTTTTACCAACTATATTAATCATTTCCATTATCGTATCAATGAGCAATCTACTCGTTCATACCGGCATAAATGATACGATGATTTCACCATTTACAAAGATGATTCGTACCCCTACCCTCGCCTACTGGATTATCGGCCTTTTAATGATGACAATTTCTTTCTTCTTTTGGCCTTCTCCAGCTGTCGCCTTAATGGGGGCTATTTTATTACCCGTCGCTGTACGCGTTGGCCTTCCGCCAATTGGAGTTGCCATCGCTATGAACTTATTCGGACACGGCATCGCCTTATCTGGTGACTTCGTTATTCAAGGTGCACCAAAATTAACAGCGGACGCTGCTGGTCTTCCTGTTTCTAGCGTTGTTTCTGCCAGTGTTCCTCTCGTAATTGTTATGGGCATTGTGACAACTTCCGTCGCATTTTTCTTCTTACGAAAAGAATTTCATACAGGATTATCTTCTATACAAGAATCTATTCCATCAACTGCGTCTTCTAAAACGCTCACTTCATTATCTCCTCAGACAAAAAAATGGCTCGCTATTTGTATTCCGATCATATATGCCATCGATATCCTTTGCATGATTCAATTTAAACTACAAGGAAGCGACGCAACTGCACTTATCGGTGGGACCACTGTTATTATGATTATCATCATTTCTCTCATCGCTTACAAAGGAAATGGACTAAATAAAACGACCGATTATTTTATAGAAGGGCTCCAATTTGGCTTTAAAATCTTTGGTCCAGTTATTCCAATTGCTGCACTCTTTTATTTAGGAGATAGCGGTTTTGTAAAAATTATCGGAGACTATTTACCGAAAGGTTCACACGGAATCATTAACGACTTAGGAATCGCTTTGTCTCAAACTGTTCCTTTAAATCAATATGTATCGGCAGGGACATTAACTATCGTTGGTGTCATTACCGGCTTAGATGGATCTGGCTTTTCTGGTATATCACTTGCTGGTTCCATTGCCAATCTTTTCGGAACAGCACTTGGCCATGGAACAGCTACATTAACAGCACTCGGGCAAATTGCAGCTATATGGACCGGGGGCGGGACGTTAATTCCTTGGGCACTTATTCCTGCCGCTGCGATTTGTAAAGTCGATCCATTTGAACTTGCACGTCGAAACTTTTTACCAGTTGGGATTGGCTTAATTGTCACCACGATCGTTGCGATATTTATTCTATAGCGTAAGCAAGTTTTCTTTTGCTTACGCTTTTTGCTTGTAAAATTCATCATGAATTATCAGTTTTCAAGAGGGATTCGTTATTACTTAGCGAAATTATATTAGGAGAGTAATTATTTCAAAACGTTTACGAGAAACAGATTACTTCCATTAGAAAAGGGGACATAACTATGAATGAATTGATTTTCGTCTTATTAATTTGTCCATTACTTATCTTTATCATTTCTATTGTTGGAACCTGCAAGACAAAAACGTATTACGTCATGCCGATTGTAACGTTTGCTAGTTTTTTAATAATAGGTGTTATCGCCTTTACTCCGAAGTTTTTCTTTTGGGTTGGCATGTATAGCATCTTCTCATTTATTGTTTCTTATATGACGCTATTGTTTGTGAGAGGGTATGAAGTTGTGGAAAACGCTAAATAGTTGCTAGCAAGGGGATCGTCATATGATTTTCTTTAATATTGATGGAACTTTACATTGAATTTATATAAAAAAGACGACCGCGTTCCCCCGCAGTCGTCTTTTTTCGTGTTACGCTGTGATCCAAGCTTCGTTAGCTGGATCTTTACGCCACTCTTGTAATTTTTTCGTTTCAGCTTGTCCGATCATACCTTTTTCTGCTGCAACTTCAGTTAATGCACTGTAGTCGCTTAAAGAATATGATGCTACGTTAGCTGCTTCTAGTTTTTCTTTTCCTGCTTCAAGCTCGTATGTGAAGATTGATACGATTCCTAATACTTCACAGCCAGCTTCGCGAAGTGCTTCTACACATGTAATTGCACTACCGCCAGTTGAAATTAAGTCTTCTACTACTACTACTTTTTGACCTTTTTCAGCTTTTCCTTCAATTTGGTTCCCTTTACCGTGACCTTTTGCTTTACTACGTACGTAGCACATTGGTAAATCCATACGATCGCTTACCCATGCAGCGTGCGCAATACCAGCAGTTGCTGTTCCTGCAATAACTTCTACAGTTGGGAAGTGCTCTTTAATTAACTCTTCTAATCCAGCTGCAATTGCTTGACGTACTTTCGGATAAGATAAAGTTAAACGGTTATCACAATAAATTGGTGATTTCATACCTGAAGACCATGTGAATGGATCATTCGGTTGTAAAAATACTGCTCCAATTTCTAATAAATGCGATGCGATTTCTTTTTTCATACTGTTACACCTTCCCACTGTTGTTTTACTGTTTTATACGCTTCAAGCGGATTTTCTGCTTTTGTAATACTACGTCCAACTACGATATAGCTTGAGCCAAGTTCCCTCGCACGTTTCGGTGTTGCTACGCGCACCTGGTCATTTACATCATCGCTCGCAAGACGAATCCCCGGTGTTACTGTTACAAATTCATTTCCGCATACTTCACGTAGTTTTGGAACTTCAAGCGTTGAGCAAACAACGCCATCAAGTCCACTTTCTTTCGTTAGTTTTGCATAATGAGCAACCGCTTCTTCTAACGTTTTCTCAATGCCGATCTCTTTTTTCATCATAGCTTCCGAAGTGCTTGTTAGTTGTGTAACTGCAATACAAATCGGTCTCTCTTTTCCTTCTTGCTTACCTTCCTCTAATCCCTCAATCGCAGCTTTCATCATACTGCTTCCCCCAGCAGCATGAACATTTACCATATCAACATCTAGACTAGCTAGGCTACGCATAGCGCTTTTTACTGTATTTGGAATATCATGAAGTTTTAAATCTAGAAAAATCTTATGTCCTTTTTCTTTTAAGTACGTAATAATTGCAGGGCCTTCTTTGTAAAATAACTCCATACCAACTTTGACAAATAACTCTTCCCCTTCAAAGTGGCGCAAGAATTGTTCTACATCTTGTTTCCCTGGAAAATCTAGTGCAACGATTAACGACTGTGACATGTTTGCTTCCAGCTCCTTCCTTGACATTCCGAAATGTGATCAAATCCTAATTCATCTAGTAATGCTGGTAACTCTTCAATAATTGTCGGACATACGAACGGATCGATAAAGTTCGCTGTACCTACTGCAACTGCGCTTGCGCCAGCGTAGAAGAATTCGATTACATCTTCCGCTGTTTCAATGCCACCCATTCCGATAATTGGAATGTTAACCGCTTGGCTTACTTCATGTACCATACGAATTGCTACTGGCTTAATCGCAGGACCTGATAATCCGCCTGTACGGTTTGCTAAAATTGGTTTAGCTGTTTTTAAATCTAGACGCATACCAAGCAATGTATTAATCATCGTTAAACCATCTGCACCTGCATTTTCAATCGCTTTTGCAATTTCCACAATGTTTGCCACGTTCGGTGACAACTTCACGTATACAGGTACTTCAGAAACCTCTTTTACTCGCTTCGTTAAATCAGCAGCAATTTCAGGATTTGTACCAAAGGCGATACCACCTGTTTTTACGTTTGGACAAGAAATATTTAATTCCAGTGCATGGACATTAGGCGCTTTAGAAATTTCCTTTGCAACCGCTACGTAATCCTCAGCTTGTGAACCTGCAACGTTTGCAATGATTGGAAGGTCAAATTGTTCTAACCATGGTAATTCAGAATTCATTACTTTTTCTAATCCTGGGTTTTGAAGTCCGATTGCATTTAACATGCCGCCCGGTGTTTCAGCAACACGAGGCGTAGGATTTCCATAGCGTGGTTGTTCTGTCGTCGCTTTAATCATGATTGATCCTAGTACACTTAAATCGTAAAACTGTGCATATTCACGACCAAACCCAAAGCATCCAGATGCTGGTATAATTGGATTTTTTAATGATAATCCCGGTAATTCAACTTGCAATCTGTTCATAGTACAACCTCCCCGATTGGAAATACTGGTCCGTCGCTACACACCTTCTTGTAAGAATGTCCACTTGGATCTTCTTGTAAGTGGCATACACATGCGAAACAAGCTCCAATACCACAGCCCATACGTTCTTCTAATGAAATATAGGCTTTTTTCTCTTTGTAACGTCCTTCTAATGCACGAAGCATCGCTAACGGACCACATGAATAAAGAATATCAAAGTCAATTCCGTAATGATCAATTACATCTGTGACAAATCCTTTTGTACCGTGTGTACCGTCTACTGTCGCAACGTACGTATCACCAAGTTCTGCAAATTTTTCTTCATAGAAAACTACATCTTTCGTTTGAAAACCTAAGATGTGAATCACACGTACACCTTTTGCAACGAGGCGCTGTGATAATTCATAAAGTGGTGGTACACCAATCCCCCCGCCTACTAGTAAAGCTGTTTGACCAGCTTCTGCTTCTTCTACAGGAAAACCGTGTCCTAATGGTCCTAATACATCTACCATTTCACCTTGTTTTCTAGTTGCTAATGTTTTTGTCCCTTGTCCTTCCGCACGATATAGCATTGTAAATTCGTTCTTCTCTTGATCTACATTACAAATACTAATTGGGCGGCGCAGAAGGGGCGCAATGCCCTCTGCTACCTTAATGTGTACAAACTGCCCTGGTTCGTTCATTTGCTGTACTAAAGTTCCTTGAAGCACTAATTCGTAAATGTTCTTTGCGATTTCTTTTTGATTAACGACGATCATATTTTGCTTTTGCATCATGCATGTACCACCTCGTGACGCTTTGTTTGCGTAATTTCTTTCATTGAATGAGCTGAGAATGTCATAGATTCTAATACTCGTAAGATTGCTCTCGTTGTATCAAGTGATGTTAAGCAAGCTACACCATTTTCTACTGATTCACGGCGAATGCGGAAACCATCACGCGCTGGTTGTTTGCCTTTTGTTAATGTATTGATTACAAACTGTGCTTTTCCTTGGCGGATAATATCTAGTAAGTTGTAGTCCTCAGAATCAATTTTGTTTACAACTTGTACTGGGATATTTTGCTCTGTTAACGATTGTGCTGTTCCAGCTGTTGCTAATAAGTTATAGCCGATTTCATGGAAACGTTTTGCAATTTCCATCGCCTCTTCTTTATCTTTATCCGCTACAGTAATGATTACTGATCCGTGCGTTGGGATGTTAATTCCAGAAGCAACTAATCCTTTATATAATGCTTTTTCAAGCGTTAAATCTTTACCCATTACTTCCCCTGTTGATTTCATTTCAGGTCCTAATGTTGTATCCACTGAGCGTAATTTCGCGAATGAGAATACCGGAGCTTTTACATATACTTCTTTCTCTTCTGGGTGATAACCCGTTCCGTATCCTTGCTCTACTAGGTCTTGCCCTAGAATAACTTTCGTTGCAACGTTTGCCATTGGTACACCTGTAATTTTACTTAAGAATGGTACTGTACGGCTCGCACGTGGATTTACTTCAATTACGTACACTTGATTTTCGAATACGACAAACTGGATATTTAGTAATCCAACAATGTTTAATCCTTTTCCAAGTGCAATTGTATGTTCAATAATTTGTTCTTTTAATTTTTCAGATAAGCTTTGTGGTGGATATACTCCAATTGAGTCACCAGAGTGAACTCCAGCGCGTTCAATATGTTCCATAATACCTGGAATGAATACATTCTCACCGTCTGAAATTGCATCTACTTCAATTTCTTTACCGACCATGTAACGGTCGATTAATACTGGGTGATCTGCGTGAACTTTAACTGCATTTTTCATGTAGTGCAGTAGTTCTTCTTGACGATATACGATTTCCATCGCACGTCCACCTAGTACGTAAGATGGTCTTACTAACACTGGGTAACCAATTTCTTCTGCGATTGCTACCGCTTGTTCTACAGTCGTTGCTGTTTTACCAACTGGTTGTGGGATACCAAGTTTTGTTAAAGCAGCTTCGAATTTATCACGATCTTCTGCACGGTCTAAGTCTTCAAGTGATGTTCCTAAAATCTTCACACCATGTTCTTCTAATTTCGCCGCTAAGTTAATCGCCGTTTGTCCACCAAACTGAACGATAACACCTTCTGGCTTTTCTAAATCGATGATGTGCATTACATCTTCAATCGTTAATGGTTCAAAGTATAATTTGTCAGAAATACTGAAGTCTGTTGAAACAGTTTCTGGGTTATTGTTAATGATAATCGCTTCATATCCAGCTTCTTTAATTGCCCATACTGAGTGAACTGTTGCATAGTCAAACTCAACACCTTGACCAATGCGGATCGGACCAGATCCTAGAACTACTACACTCTTACGATCTGTTACAATTGATTCGTTCTCCTCAGCGTATGTGCTGTAGTAATACGGTGTTGCAGATTCAAACTCTGCCGCACAAGTATCTACCATTTTGAATACTGGCGTCATATTATTTTCTTTACGCATATCGTAAATTTCGCGCTCCGTTTTGTTCCAAGCTGCTGCGATGTAGTGATCGCTGAAGCCCATTTCTTTTGCGGTTTGTAGTACTTCCATATTTCCTACATTCGCTTTTACTTCGCGTTCCATATTTACGATATTTTCAACTTTTTGTAAGAAGAAGAAGTCCATTTCACACCATTCGTTAATCTCTTCTTTCGTTACACCTTGACGAATTGCTTCTGCTACGATAAACAGTCGCTCATCATCTGCTTTAATAATGCGTTTTTTCATTGTTTCTTTATCAAGTTCTTTTAAGTGGTCTAATTCTAAGTGATAAATGCCAAGCTCTAAAGAACGAACCGCTTTTAATAATGATTCTTCTAAGTTACGTCCGATTGACATAACCTCACCAGTTGCTTTCATCTGCGTTCCAAGTGTTCTGTTCGCTGATTCAAACTTATCAAATGGCCAGCGTGGAATTTTTGAAACAACATAGTCTAATGCTGGCTCGAAGCAAGCGTAAGTTTTTTGTGTTACTGGGTTTACGATTTCATCTAATGTTAAGCCGACTGCAATTTTCGCTGCTAATTTCGCAATTGGATATCCAGTTGCTTTAGATGCTAATGCAGATGAACGACTTACACGTGGGTTTACTTCGATTACATAGTATTGGAAGCTATATGGATCTAGTGCAAGCTGAACGTTACATCCACCTTCAATTCCTAGTGCACGAATAATTCGTAATGAAGTATTACGTAACATTTGGTATTCACGGTCGCTTAGCGTTTGGCTCGGTGCTACAACGATAGAATCACCTGTATGAACACCAACTGGATCGATGTTTTCCATGTTACATACTACAATCGCGTTATCATTTGAATCACGCATTACTTCATATTCAATTTCTTTACAACCAGCAATACTTTTCTCTAATAAACATTGTGTTACTGGGCTATGTTTTAAACCACTTGTTACGATTTCAATTAACTCTTCTTCGTTATGGCAAATTCCGCCGCCCGTTCCGCCTAATGTGAATGCTGGACGAACGATTACTGGATAACCAATTTCGTTTACAAAGCTATATGCTTCATCAAGGTTATGAATGATTTCACTTGGTGGTGTTGGTTCATTTAAATCTTGCATTAATGTACGGAATAAATCACGATCTTCCGCTTGCTCGATTGCTGACAATTTTGTTCCTAAAATTTCAACTCCGCACTCTTCAAGTACGCCTGATTTTGCAAGTTCAACAGCCATGTTTAAACCTGTTTGACCACCTAATGTTGGTAAGATTGCATCTGGACGTTCTTTACGAATGATTCGGCTTACGAATTCTAATGTTAAAGGCTCAATGTATACTTTATCTGCTGTTGCAGTATCGGTCATAATTGTTGCTGGGTTAGAGTTAACAAGGATTACTTTGTAACCTTCCTCTTTAAGAGATTGACAAGCTTGTGTACCAGAGTAGTCAAACTCCGCTGCTTGCCCAATTACAATTGGTCCTGATCCGATTACTAAAATTGTGTTAATGTCTAGGCGTTTTGGCATAACTCTTCCCCTTCTTTCTTGAAGTTTTCAATCATTGTTAAGAAATCTTCGAATAAATCATTTGCATCTTCTGGTCCCGCTGAAGCTTCTGGATGGTATTGTACTGTAAATGCTGGGAACTTCTTATGACGAAGACCTTCTACTGTGCCATCATTTAAAGCAACATGTGTAATTTCAAGTTCTGTATTTTCAACTGATTCTTCTTCTACTGCGTAACCATGGTTTTGAGATGTAATTGCTACTTTTCCAGTTGCAAGATTTTTTACTGGATGGTTTAACCCACGGTGGCCGAATTTTAACTTACTTGTATTCGCACCAGATGCTAGAGCGAACAATTGATGTCCTAGACAAATTCCGAATAAAGGAACTTTACCGATAATGTCTTTTAACATTTCAATTGCTTCTGGTACATCTTTTGGATCCCCAGGTCCGTTACTTAGCATAATCCCATCTGGGCTAAGGCGTAAAATTTCTTCAGCTGTTGTATTGTAAGGAACTACAATCACATCGCAATCACGTTTATTTAATTCTCTTAAAATACCATGTTTCATACCGAAGTCTACTAGTACAACGCGATGTCCGCGGCCTGGGCTTGGGTATGGATCTTTCGTTGATACGCGTTTCACATGATCTGTAAATACTGTCGCTTTTAATTGGCTCACGATGTATTCTACATCTGCATCCATATTACAAAGGCGTCCGCGTAATGTACCGTATTGACGAATTTTTCTCGTTAATTTTCTCGTATCAATCCCTGCTAATCCTGGGATGTTTCTTTCTTTTAAGTAGTCATTTAACGAAATTTCATTACGGAAGTTTGATGGGTGATCACAAATTTCGTTTACGATTAAACCATTTACAGATGGGTGAATCGATTCAAAATCGTCACGGTTGATGCCGTAGTTTCCGATTAATGGGTACGTGAATGTTACAATTTGACCGCAATATGATGGATCAGATAATGTTTCTTGATATCCAGTCATTCCTGTTGTAAATACAACCTCACCTGACTTTTCGATTTCTCCTCCGAAACCTGTTCCAATTAATACTGTTCCATCTTCTAAGATAAGTTGTCTTTTCATACTAATGCACTCTCCTTTTGCCATGCGATCTTACCACCAACGATTGTCATTACCGGCCATCCTTGGCATTTCCAACCTGCGAATGGTGTATTTTTTCCTTTTGATAAGAATGTTGTTGGGTCAATCTCTTCTTCTTGTTCTAAATCAATAATTGTAATATCAGCTGCTCTACCTTCTTTCAGGCGACCTGCTTCTAAGCCGAATGTATCAGCTGGCTTTTCTGTTAAGAATTGAATTAATTGTTCTAATGTAATAATTCCTTTTTTCACAAGGTTTGTGTATAAAAGCGGGAATGCTGTTTCAAAACCAGTAATTCCGAATGGTGCTCTTTCAATTCCTTGTGCTTTCTCTTCTGCTGTATGCGGTGCATGATCAGTTGCGATCATATCGATTGTTCCATCTAATAAACCTTCAATTAATGCTGCGTGATCTTCTTTTCCACGAAGCGGTGGGTTCATTTTAAAGTTAGGGTCAGCTGATGGGATATCATCTTCACATAACACTAGGTGATGAGGTGTTACTTCTGCTGTTACTTTAATTCCAGCGCGCTTTGCATCACGGATTACACGTACAGAGCCTTTCGTACTTACGTGACATACGTGATAGTGACAATCTGCCGCTTCAGCAAGCAGTATATCCCTTGCAATATGTACAGATTCACATACTGATGGGATACCGTTTAATCCGTGTTTCTCAGAAAACTTCCCTTCATGTACACAACCTTTATTAATAAGAGTATTCTCTTCACAGTGCGCAACTACTGCCATATTTAATTTCGCTGCACGTTTCATAGCAGCTAACATCATGCTAGCATCTTGTACGCCTACACCGTCATCAGTGAAAGCAAATGCTCCAAGTTCTTTTAACGTTTCGAAATCTGTCATTTCAGAACCCGCTTGACGTACTGTAATTGCTCCATATGGTAATACGTTAACATGCGCTTTTTCTTTAATACGATTTTGTAAGTCTTCCATATGTTCTCTGCAATCTGGTACTGGGCGTGTATTTGGCATTGCACAAATTGTAGTGAATCCACCTTTTGCCGCTGCTAGTGTACCTGTTTCAATTGTTTCTTTATGTTCACCACCTGGTTCACGAAGGTGTACGTGTACATCTACTAATCCAGGTGCAATTAACTTTCCGTTCACATCGATTACTTCAGCATTATCTGCCGTAATATTTTCTGCTACCTTAGCGATTTTACCGTCTTGTACGAGAAGATCCGTTGCTACGATTTTTCCTTCTTCATTCATATAACGACCATTTTTAAACAAGTAATTCATGTTTCATTCCTCCTAATACATTTGGTAAGGCGCGTTTTAGTACAGCCATTCTTACGTAAACTCCATTTTCCATTTGTTTAAATATGCGTGAACGCTCACACTCAACAAGTTCACTTGCAATTTCAACATCTCGGTTTACAGGAGCTGGATGCATAATAATGCTTCCTTCTTTCATACGCTGTTCTCTTTCCACTGTTAATCCGTGTTTCTCATGATACTCTTTCATAATGTCTGTTTCATAATGATCATGACGCTCATGTTGTACACGAAGTAACATCATTACATCCACTTCTGGAACAAGCTCATCTAATGGTTTGTATGTTCCAAATGTGTTGTCTTCATCTTTCCACTCTTCTGGACTTGCGAAGTAAATTGTTGCACCCAGTTTCGTTAATGCTTCTGCATTCGAACGTGCTACTCGGCTATGACGAACATCTCCTACTATCGCAATCTTCAATCCTTCAAATCTTCCAAACTCTTGTTTAATGGTAAGAAGGTCGAGTAAGCACTGCGTTGGGTGGTTCCCACATCCATCTCCAGCGTTTAAGATTGGAATATTCACCTGATCTTTTAGTTCATCGAAGTAGCGATCTTGCTCGTGGCGGATGACCACTGCTTTTGTTCCGATTGATTCTAGTGTTCTTATCGTATCGTATAATGTTTCTCCTTTTTGTACGCTAGATGCATCAGCTGAAAAGTTTAAAACATCAAGTCCTAATCTCTTCTCAGCAACTTCAAAGCTAAATCTTGTTCTCGTACTATTCTCAAAGAACAAGTTCGCAACAAAAGTTTGCTCTGTCGTTTTGCTTTCTTTCCCATTCGCAAAATCTTCTGCGTCTTTTAGGATTTCTGAAATTTCTACTTCGGATAATTCACTCATCGTTAACAAATGGCTCATCGTCATCCCTCATCTTTCTGATTTTTATGTTACCACTTTTGTATTTTTATAACAACCTCTGCATAAAAATACCCTAGTCGTGTGAGACTAGGGTGCAAGAAAGAAGCCACCCTTTTCGGTCTCACAGGACTGAATTAAAAGGTTATTATTATGAAGCAATCTGCTTAGATTGTTTTATTTGTTTCGTTTCCGGTAGTAGTAAATTTAGCAGTACACCTACAATTGCTGCTAGTGCCATTCCTTCTACTTGGAATGATTCTCCTACGTGAAGTACCGCTCCACCAATACCGATTACTAGTATTACTGATGCAATCATTAAGTTTCGTTTGTCACTTAAATCTGTTTTATCGTCTACCATCATACGTAATCCGCTTGATGCGATTACACCGAATAGTAAGATTGATACACCACCCATAACTGGTGTTGGTATCGAATGAATCAGTGCAGAAATCTTACCGATAAATCCGAACATGATTGCGAATACGGCTGAACCGATGAATAAGTATACACTGTACGCTCTTGTAATTGCTAGCACACCGATGTTTTCACCATACGTTGTATTCGGTGGTCCACCGATTAGTGATGCGATTAATGTTGCTACTCCATCACCGAAGATTGAACGGTGTAAACCAGGTTTTTCAATTAAATCTCTTTTAATAACATTTCCTAGTACAATTTGGTGTCCGATATGTTCTGAAATTGTTACTAGTGCAACTGGTACCATCAAGAGTACGATCTTCCATGAAAACTCTGGTGTGTATGTTACAAATGGTACTGTGAAATCTGGTACAACAAACCATTTTGCCTCAGCTACCGGCTTTAAGTCTACTAGCCCTTGGAAGTAAGCGAAAATATATCCGCCGATAATGCCAAGTAACACTGGTATGATACTGAAAAATCCTCTTCCGAATATTGAGCATATAATTGTAATTGCTAATGTTACTAATGCTACTGAAAAGTGTGTAAAGCTATATTTGCCATCCGCACCATTCATCGCCATGTTTACTGCTGTATGTGCTAAAGCTAGACCGATTACCATTACTACTGGACCAACTACGATTGGTGGTAGTAATTTCATAATCCACTTTGATCCTGATTTCTTAATTCCGATTGAGATTAAGATATACACAAGCCCTGCTAGCAACCCACCAAGCATTGCTGCTCCCGGTCCACCTGCCGTTTTTGCTGTTATAATCGGTGCGATAAAGGCGAATGATGATCCTAGATAGGCAGGTACTTGACCTTTCGTTATAAGAAGAAACGCTAACGTTCCTAATCCACTTGATATTAATGCTACTGACGGATTCAATCCTGTTAAAAACGGAACAAGCACTGTTGATCCAAACATCGCGAACAAATGTTGTATACTTAAAAATAACCATTTTCCCGGTTTCGGTACTTCATTAACGTCTAACACTGGCTTTTGTTCCATTGTTACATCCTCCTTCAGTTTAAATCTTTGCAATAAAAAAACTCTTTGTGCCTGTGCACAAAGAGTCCTACACTTTCGTATGCCAAATTTGACATATGAAAGCCAAGACCCTTTGGCAGCCTCACAGGACTACATTTAAAAGGGCTTTACTTATCGTATATGCTTACTCGATCTTGTTGATCTGTCTCTTGCAAATCAACTTCGATACGCTCTTCACTTGATGTTGGAATGTTCTTTCCTACATAATCAGCGCGAATTGGTAGTTCACGATGACCTCTATCAACAAGAACCGCCAATTGGATTTGTGATGGTCTACCTAAATCCATCAGAGCATCCATTGCTGCTCGAACTGTTCTGCCTGTATATAATACATCATCTACAAGGATAACTTTTTTCTTCGTAATATCTACAGGGATATCAGAACCTTTTACAAGTGGTTCTTTATTTTTCGATTGTAGCGTTAAATCATCACGATATAACGTAATGTCTAGCTCTCCAACTTCTATTTCTTTTCCTTCAATTTGACCAATTCGTTCTGCCAAACGTTGTGCAATAAAAATTCCACGAGTTTTAATTCCGACAAGAACACAATTATCGACACCTTTATTTCGTTCCACGATTTCATGACTAATTCGTGTTAAAGCGCGGCGAATCATTTGGTCATCTAAAACGACAGCTTTCTCTTGCATGCTCTACACCTCCAAGCTTTTTTCTTGCGTGAGAGTAATGGTATAAAAAAAAGTCCTCTCAGCGTGTGCGAGAGGACTTTTGAAAAAGGGTATAGCATACCCTATGCATTTCAAACCGTTACCTTCTCAACCTCACGGGGCTGTGTTAAAGGATCATTATTTAACTGTTGTCAGTATCTCAGTTTTCTTATGATTTGTCAATACTATTTTCGTAAAATATTTAATGCGTCTTCAAACACTTCTGGAATCGGTGCCTCAAACTGAATATATTCACCAGTGCGAGGATGATCAAATCCTAAAATACCTGCATGAAGTGCTTGTCCGTTCATATCTAACGTTTTCTTTGGTCCATACTTTGGATCTCCTGCAAGTGGATAGCCAATATATTTCATATGAACACGAATTTGATGTGTACGCCCTGTTTCTAAGCGACATTCTACAAGTGTGAAATCTTTGAATCGCTCTAACACTTGGAAATGCGTAACAGCATGCTTACCATTTTCATCAACCGTCATACTTTGACGTTCTTTCTTATCACGAGCAATCGGAGCATCAATCGTTCCCTTATCGTGCGGAATGACACCGTGTACAATCGCTTTGTAACGTCTCGTTACTGTTTTTGCTACAAGTTGATTTACAAGTGATTCGTGTGCCATATCATTTTTAGCAACCATTAATAGACCTGACGTATCCTTATCAATACGATGCACGATACCTGGACGCATCACACCATTAATGCCTGATAAGTCTGTACAATGGTGCATAAGACCGTTCACAAGTGTACCACTTGTATGACCTGGTGCTGGATGTACAACCATACCACGCGGCTTATTAACAACAAGTACATCTGCATCTTCATAATAAATTTCTAAGTTCATATCTTCTGGCTGAATATCTAACTCTTCTGGCTCAGGAATCGTCACTGTAATTTCATCATTTTCTCTAACTTTATAATTCCCTTTTACAGCTTTTCCATTAACTGTAACAACGTCATCTTTAATCCATTGTTGTACTTGTGTACGTGACCATTCATTATTTATTCCTGCAACGAATTTATCAATTCGCTCATTTTTTTGTTCTTCTGCAACTGTTACTTGTACTACTTCACTCATTCAATTACTCCTTCGTTTTCTTGCCTTCTAATAATGTTTGAATAATAATTAATACAACACCAATACATAATGCTGAATCAGCGATATTGAATACTGGATAGTTGTACGAGAAAATATACACGTGAATGAAATCCACTACTTCTTGTCTAAATACACGATCAATAAAATTACCAATTGCTCCGCCTAAAATTAGACCTAATGAAATTCCTAGAAGCTTGTCTGTTTTTGCATATTTTTTCATATAAAATACGATAAATGCTACAAAAACGACTGTAATAATGTAGAAAAACCACATTTTATTTTCTAAAATGCCCCAGGCAGCTCCTCTATTTCGATGTGATGTTATGTATAATACATTATCGATAATCGGAATGCTCGTACCCAATTCCATGTTCTTTACAATTAGCCATTTCGATATTTGATCGATGGCAATGACAAATAACGCTATTACATAATATATCATTTTCATTTCCCCCACAAAGACAGTGTACCTCAAAATTTTAGCATAGCTGCAACCTTTTCACAATGAACCTTTATAGAAGAATAAAATAAATAAAAAAAAGGTAATATAATATCGTTGTGCCCATTCATACATTTACTTTTTCATAGAAAAATTCATGAATGGTACGTGCAGTCGGCATCGTTTTCATTTGTTTTACCGACATTACTCTCCCTGTTTCTTCACAAATACCATACATATCTATTTCCATTTTAAATAATGCACGTTCTACATCTTTTAAATCCTCTTTTATATCATGTAATAATAGTTTTTTCTTTATCTCTTCCTTCATTTCATACCCAAGCTCTTCGCTAAACTCTGTATTATATTTGTACATAACCTCTTTAGCTAGCCTCTCTTGTAACTCTTTTCGCATCAATTGCAATTCTTCTTTGATTTCCATATACATTTCATTCACGTGTACATTCCTCCCAGTTGCAATGTACGATTAGTGTGTCCGAAATTTATATGCTTACCTCTCACACATTTTTCCTTCATAGGAAAGAGAGTGAAAGTTATTTCAATATACTGTTAACCAAAAAATGACTGCACTTTACGTGCAGTCACCCCTTATTATTTTACATAATTTTCTTTAACAACCGTTGCACAACGCTCACATAATGTTTCATGTTCAGCATCTTTACCAATTGTTTCTGAAACTACCCAACAGCGTTCACATGTTTCACCAGTTGCTTGAGCAACAACAACCGCTGTATGTTCATACTTCGGTGCATCTGCTGGCGCTTCTTCCATCATGCCACCAAGTTTGTACTCAGAAACGATGAATAATTGCTTTAAGTCTTCGTTAATAGACTCTAACATAGCTTTCATTTCTGCAGTTGGATATAGCGTAATGCTTGCATTTAATGACTTACCGATTACCTTTTCATTACGAGCCACTTCTAACGCTTTTAATACGTCATCACGCAATGTCATAAATGCATCCCATTTTGTTTTTAATGCTTCTGCACCATCTAATTGTACAGCTTCTGGCATATCAGTTAATTGTACACTTTCTTCTGTTACACCCGGAATGTATGGCCATACTTCATCAGCTGTATGCGGTAAGATTGGTGTTACAAGTTTCGTCAATGCAACAAGAACATCATATAATACAGTTTGAATTGCACGACGATCTTCATGGTTCGCACCTTCAATGTATAAAATGTCTTTTGCAAAGTCTAAGTAGAATGAACTTAAATCAATTGTACAGAAGTTATGAATTGCATGATATACAGCAGCGAAGTCGTATGTCTCATATGCTTCTTTTACTTTTGTAATTAAGTCATTTAATTTCACTAACATGTAACGATCTACTTCACGAAGTTCAGCTACAGCTACTGTATTTTCACTTGGCTTAAAGTCGTCTAAGTTTCCTAATAAGAAACGGAATGTGTTACGGATTTTACGATACACTTCTGCTACTTGTTTTAAAATATCATCCGAAATACGTACATCAGATTGATAGTCAACAGAAGATACCCATAATCGTAAAATATCTCCGCCTAATTGATCCATAATTTTCTTCGGTACGACGATGTTTCCAATCGACTTACTCATTTTACGTCCTTCACCATCTAATACGAAACCATGGCTTAGTACGCCTTTATATGGCGCTTTTCCTGTTACAGCAACTGCTGTCGATAATGAAGAGTTAAACCAACCACGATATTGGTCAGATCCTTCTAAATATAAATCTGCTGGACGTTGTAAGTCATCGCGCTCTTCTAATACCGCTTGGTGAGAAGAACCTGAGTCGAACCATACATCCATGATGTCTGTTTCTTTACGGAATTCACCATTTGGGCTACCTGGATGTGTAAATCCTTCTGGTAATAGATCTTTCGCTTCACGCTCAAACCATACGTTAGAACCGTGTTCACGGAATAAATCAGCTACATGGTTAATTGTTTCATCCGTAATGATTGGATCACCATTCTCAGCATAGAATACAGGAATTGGCACACCCCATGCACGTTGACGAGAAATACACCAGTCACCACGGTCACGAACCATGTTATGAAGACGAGTTTCGCCCCATGCTGGTACCCATTTTGTTTCCGCAACAGCTTCTAATAACTCTTTACGGAATGCTTCAATAGATGCAAACCACTGTGCTGTTGCACGGAAAATAATAGGTTTTTTCGTTCTCCAATCATGTGGATATGAATGCGTAATGAATGTTAGCTTCAGTAATGCGCCTACTTCTTCTAATTTTTCTGTAATTGGCTTGTTAGCTTTATCATAGAATAAGCCTTCAAATCCAGGTGCTTCCTCTGTTAATACACCTTTATCATCAACTGGGCAAAGTACTTCTAAGCCATACTTTTTACCAACAATAAAGTCATCTTCCCCGTGTCCTGGTGCTGTATGAACACAACCTGTACCTGCATCTGTTGTTACGTGATCTCCTAGCATAACTAATGAATCACGATCGTAGAATGGATGCTTCGCAACTGTATACTCAAGCTCGCTACCTTTTACTGTTTTCACAACTTCAGCGTTTTCCCACTCTAACGTTTTTGCAACTGTCTCAAATAGTTCAGAAGCAATAATATATTTTTCATCATTTACTTTTACAATAGCGTATTCAAGTTCTGGGTGAACAGAAATACCTAAGTTTGCAGGCAACGTCCAAGGCGTTGTTGTCCAGATGATGTATTTCTCATCACCTTCTAATACGTTCTTTCCATCTTTTACAGGGAATGCTACGTAAATAGATGCAGATTTTTTATCTTGGTATTCAATTTCAGCTTCCGCTAAAGCTGATTCACTCGTTGGTGACCAATAAACTGGTTTTTGTCCTTTATAGATATAACCTTTTTTCGCCATATCACCAAACACTTTAATTTGTTGTGCTTCATAAGCTGGCTCTAAAGTAATGTATGGGTTATCCCAATCAGCACGTACACCTAAACGCTTAAATTGCTCACGCTGACGTTCTACTTGTTCATATGCATACTCTGCACATAACTTACGGAACTCAGCAACTGTCATTTCTTTACGCTTTACACCTTTATTTGTTAAAGCTTGTTCAATTGGTAAACCGTGTGTATCCCAACCTGGGACATATGGTGCACAGAAACCAGTCATTGATTTATAACGAACGATAAAGTCTTTTAATACTTTATTTAATGCATGTCCCATATGAATGTCACCATTCGCATATGGAGGTCCATCATGCAGTACAAATAAAGGACGACCTTTCGTATGTTCTTGTACCTTTTCATAAATATTCATTTCCGCCCACTTTTCTTGCATTGCAGGCTCACGTTTTGGTAAATTCCCACGCATCGGGAACTCTGTTTTTGGCATTAGTAATGTATTTTTGTACTCCATGCTCAATTCCTCCTTACATGTATAAAAGAAAGACCTAAAAAACGGAATAAAAAAGAGACTTTCTCATCCCAAAAAGGGACGAGAAAGTCTCCCGCGGTACCACCCTAGTAGATCCTATACGTATGTATACAATCCTCTTTATATTCTTAACGCGAATATACGCCTACGCTTACTCTATTTGTTCAGCGCGGAACTCCAGGGTGATATTCCCATTATCTCCTTATCCTGAGCTTACACCATCCTCAGTTCGCTATATAAGGTATGAAAAAGGTACTTATCCCTATCTTCGTTTTTCTTAATAAATATGTTGTTTAAAATTATATGTAATAATGAGAAAAACGTCAAGCTTACACTGTTTCTTCTTTTTTCAACAGCTCGTCTACTTCGTCTTCTAACTCAATTAGTTTATCCCAATCATCGTTGTTTAACATTTCAAGCTGTGTTTCTAATAACATACGGAAACGAGTGCGGAATACTTTCGCTTGTTTCTTTAGCTCTTCAATATCAAAAGCAACTTTTCTTGATTTTACTAAAGCTTCGTTAATAATACGGTCTGCATTCTTTTCAGCTTCACGTACAATTAATTTTGCTTCTTTTTGCGCATTACGTTTTACTTCTTCCGCTGCTTCTTGTGCAACAACGATAGATTTGTTTAACGTATCTTCAATATTAGAGAAATGATCTAACTTCCCTTCTAATTGCGCAACTTGTTCTTCTAAAGCTTTTTTCTCACGAATGACTAATTCATAATCTTTGATAATTTGATCAAGAAACTCATTTACTTGATCCTCATCATAGCCACGGAATCCGCGACCAAATTCTTTGTTATGAATATCTAATGGTGTTAACGGCACAACGCCACCTCCAAGTAGTTATCTAAATTTCCTCTTTCAATTATATCTTTTCTTCGACAAAATAGGAGGATTTCCTTCTAAAAAACCAATCATTTTAGTATACCATACAAAATTCTCCATTTGTCGCGCTTTGTTCTACCTTCTACAGAAAACAATTTACTGCGTCCATGTCCTCTCACTGAAAAAACATCTCCTGGATAACATTCATAAGAGGTTTGCTCCACTGTTTTCCAATTCACTTTTACTAAACCATTTTTTATGAAAGGTTGTACTTTTTGCCTAGATATATGTAACATTTCAGCTAACATAACATCTAAACGAAGTGAAGAAACTGTTCCGGATTTCTCCCCCCACGTTTCTTGTATCTGTAGAATTTTTTCCCCTTGCACTGGTGATAAGGAGACTTTCACTTTTCCTATAGATTGTAAGTTCATCTCAATATAAGATACAACTTCTTTCGCGACTACAATTTGGGCACGATCTTCTTGAAGCAAAATATCACCACATTTTTCTCTCGTTAAACCGAGAGACATAAATGTACCTAATATTTGCCTATGCTCTAGCGTATAAAACTTGGAAGGATAGTCAATTTCCAATACTTCTACTTGAAATTCCTCTTCATTTACTACTAGATAGTCCGGATAAATGAGTGCTCTTTTGCGCTCTGCTTGAGACGTTGCACCATCAAACTGTACAGCAACATCTCCTTGTCCTATTACCATCGTGACAATTTGTTGTTGTCTTGGATCAAGAAAGTCTGTTAACTTCACTTGATGGTACTCCGCTGCTCGCTTCCACTCTAACACTTTATCCACAAAGACCACTTCATCAGGTCTAAAATGCTCGTAGATGCTCATACATATAACCTCTTACTATAAGAAATAGCCGAATAAACTTACCAAGCCATTTGTCGCAAGTCTTAAAGCAAAGATCGCAACGAGTGGCGAAATATCAATCATACCAAGCGGCGGAATAAATCTGCGAAATGGTTCTAAATATGGTTCACAAATACGCGCAAGAAACTCTCCGAAAGTTGATTCCTTTGCACCTGGGAACCATGATAGGAGAATGTAAATAATAAGTGCCCACGAGTAAATCTCGATAGCATAAACTAAAAGTCTTAAAACGGTTTCCATGGCGTATTACCACCTCTTTATATTTGTATCTTCTTCTTCACCGAATAACTCTGAAATTGCACCAACAATATCTACATTTTCAGGCGTACACATAAATGTTTTCGGTCCTATTTTTTGAATGTCCCCGCCTATAGCGTATACAGTACCACTTAAAAAGTCAACGATACGTACAGCCTGATCCGTAGACATTCGTTGTAAATTAATCACAACAGCTCGTCTACCTTTTAAATGGTCCGCAATTCCTTGCGCTTCCGAATATGTGCGTGGTTCTAATAAAACAACTTTTGAAGATTGCTTCGCTGTTTCAATGCTCACAACATTTTGTTTCGTTTGCGCTTTTGGAAACGTAACATCTTGTTGTTCTGGCGGATCTTGCTGCTTCTTCATGTCTGTTTGCTCCTTTTCATAACTATATTGAGCTGCTTCTTTTTCTTCAGGTGTATCAAAAAAGAAGTATTTTACTTTTGACCAACTCATAATAAGATTCTCCTTCCTTTTACGCTTTTCCTACTAAAATCGTCCCCAAACGAATGTATGTAGCACCTTCTTCAATTGCAATGGTGTAATCATTAGACATTCCCATTGATAATTCTTTACATGGCGCATGTAACAATTCTAACTCCTGCACCTCTGTTTGTAGCATACGTAATGTCTTAAAACAGCGTCTGATTTCTTTCTCTTCTTCTGTAAATGGAGCCATTGTCATTAGTCCAACCACTTCAATCTTATCCAATTCTTGCAAACTTTGAATAAAAGAAACGGTTTCTTCTATTGCCAATCCTTGCTTTGATTCTTCAGATGATGTTTTCACTTGAATAAAACATTTCACTTTCTTATCCGCACGTTTTTGAATTTCTTTTGCAAGTGAAAGACGATCTAATGAATGTAAATAATCGATTTCATTAATGATTTCTTTTACTTTTCTCGTTTGTAATGATCCAATAAAATGCCAATTCACTTTTGAACCGAAATGTTCGTACTTCTGTAAGAAACCTTCATTTCTATTTTCACCTAAATCGATAATTCCTGCTTCAATTACTTCGTTTGTTTTTTCAATTCCTACCGTTTTTGTAACCGCAACGAGTTTAATATCTTGCAACGAACGTCCTGCTCGTGCGCAAGATTGTTTAATTGATTCATTTACAGTTGTTAAATTTGTTTGTACTGTCACTTGCTTTCTTCCTCCTTAAAACCTATGAAACTCAACATTCTCCCCGTCTTACCTTGATCACGACGATGAGAGAAAAAGAGTTGCTCTTCACAGCTTGTACAAAGAGATGACATTACAATATTCTCTTCTTTTATGCCTACTTGTAAACATAGTATACGATTAATTTCTTTTAAATTAATTGCATACTGTCCGTCAGAAATTTTTTTATAAGGGACAGAACCGTTTACTACTTGCTCTGCTGCTGTTAGCACTCGATCATCAACAACGTAACAACAAGATCCAATTGCTGGTCCAATCGCAACATGAATTTCATCACTTGAAATCCCTTCTGCATTCCATTTTTGAATCATTTCTTTTGCAATCTCTTTTACAGTCCCTTTCCATCCAGCATGCGCAAGTCCTATCATACCATGTGATGGTGCATAAAAATAGAGTGGAACACAATCCGCGTAACAAGATGTTAGAAGAACATCATTATTAGTCGTATAAATGCCATCTGTTTTTGAAATGCCGTCTTCATATGAATAAACGCCACTTCCTTTTTCCTGTTCTCCTACTTTTTCAACATGATGATCATGAACTTGTTCAGAGCAAATCCAGTTTTCTAATGGTTTTTGTAACTTATTTGCTAAAATGCGTCTATTTTCATGAACGTTCTCCGCAATATCATTCACATGTAATCCTAAATTCATCGCATGAAAGGAGCCCGTACTTACCCCACCATCTTTTGTCGTAAATCCAGCAGTAATGTTCCCAAGTTCTTTCCACGCTTGTAAATACAGTATACCGTCCACATATTTAAATGGCTCTCTCATAATAGCGGCTCCTTTTAATTAAAATAACATAAAAAAGCATGGTACTTCCTGTCTATTTTACCATACTTTTATTTTTTCATAATCCTAACAGAAAAAAAAGAGGAATTTGTAATATTCTTTATGAAATTGTCGGTGTTTGTATTGATTCTGTTACAGAATTAACAGGATTTACTCTAACAAGTATGACATCTTCCCCAATTTTCACAATTTCTTTCCAAGGAATTACAATTTCTATATCTTTCCCAAAGATCCCTAACATACGTGCCTGTTTGGAAATAATAATAGACTCGATTTTTCCTGTGTTCATATCGATTTCGATATCTCCAATATTACCCAGCCTTTTTCCGTCTGAAACATTTATTATATCTTTCATCTGTAATTCCGAAATTCGTATCACTTTCATCCTCTCCCTTATATATGACGAATCGAAAAAACATTGTTTCTCAAATGAACAGGAAGCATCCTCTTGCCAACCTCATATTATTTTCATTATATGAACACAGCTCCCCTACTATGAACGCAAACAAACTATATGACATATAAAAAGGTCTCACCATAAATGGTGAAACCTTATCCTTGAATCGTCTTATTCATTTGTTTAATAGCTGATTTCTCTAAACGTGACACTTGCGCTTGAGAAATCCCAATTTCTTCTGCAACTTCCATTTGTGTTTTTCCTTGGAAGAAACGTTTTCGAATAATCATTTTCTCACGATCATTTAAACGCTTCATTCCTTCTTTTAGAGCTAACTCTTCAACCCACTGCTCGTCCTTTTGTTTTTCATCACTTAACTGATCCATAACAAAGATAGGATCTCCCCCATCGTTATAAATCGGCTCAAATAATGAAACTGGATCTTGAATTGCATCTAAAGCAAAAACAATTTCTTCATGAGTCACTTCAAGCACTTTTGCAATATCCATTGCTGTCGGTTCTTTTGAATTTTCTGCAATCAACTTTTCTCTTACTTGTAACGCTTTATACGCAATATCTCGTAAGGAGCGAGATACGCGAATCGGATTGTTATCACGCAAATATCTGCGTATTTCCCCAATAATCATCGGCACAGCATACGTTGAAAATTTTACATTTTGGCCTAAATCAAAGTTATCAATGGATTTCATAAGTCCGATACAACCAACTTGAAATAAATCGTCAACATATTCTCCTCTGTTATTAAATCTTTGGATGACGCTCAGTACAAGACGTAAGTTTCCATTCACTAATTTCTCTCTTGCGCTTATCTCTCCACTTTGCATTTCACGAAATAATTTACGCATTTCATCATTTTTTAGTACGGGAAGTTTAGCTGTATCAACACCGCAAATTTCTACTTTGTTTCTCGTCAAAGTGTTCCCTCCTATCGGGAGTTGCTGTACAGTGTAAAGTATTTCCTTTGAAGGGGATTTTATGCATGCGGTTTTCTCTTCATTTTTCATTTTAGTTGTCCTTCCTCATACAACTAAATAGAATAAGACCAGCCTAGATAACGGCTGGCCTTACTCTTTACACCATTTTATTAAATTCTTTTCGTAATCTTTTTATGATTCTTTTTTCTAAACGCGAAATGTATGACTGTGAAATCCCAAGCATATCCGCTACATCTTTTTGCGTCTTTTCCTCTCCTCCAGCAAGCCCAAACCGAAGTTCCATAATTTGTTTTTCACGATCATTTAATTGATGTAATGCTTTCATTAGAAGATGACGATCCACAGTCGCTTCTAAATCTTTTGTAATAATATCATCGTCTGTACCTAATACATCTGATAATAAAAGTTCGTTTCCATCCCAATCGATGTTAAGCGGTTCATCAAAAGAAACTTCTGAACGATTTTTATTATTCCTGCGCAAATGCATTAAAATTTCATTTTCGATACAACGTGAGGCATATGTTGCTAATTTTATTTTCTTTTCTGGATTAAATGTATTTACCGCTTTAATAAGACCAATTGTTCCAATGCTAATCAAATCTTCAATATTTATCCCTGTATTTTCAAATTTTCTTGCTATATATACGACTAGCCGTAAGTTGCGTTCAATCAGTAACGATCTTGCCGCCTGATCTCCTTTTGGCAATTTATTTAAAAGAACTTCCTCTTCTTCTTTCGTTAACGGCGGTGGTAACGCTTCACTTCCACCAATGTAATAAATTTCATCGGTCTTAATTCCTAATTTCAGCAATACTTTATACCAAAGGTATACTAAATAAAATTTTAATTTCATCATATTATCCCGCCTCCCATTATTAAGCAATTACCATTTTTTGCGAAATTAACATTTTCGGATGCACAATACATTGATACTCTCCATTGGTTGATAACTGTTGTGTATTTAATCCAATCAATACTTTGTTCACAACGATAGAACTTCCTTCATGATAAATTTGTACACTATCTGGCTTAATTGCCCATAAAAATTGACTTTCTACTCCCACTGCTCGGAAAGGAATTAAGCGTAATTTTGTCGCCCACCCAGAATCATTTTCTGGTATTTGAGGAATTTCTGTTTTGGAATAAATTTGTTCTGTTAACCAAGCCGGCAAACAATGTTCTAACGATGAAATATGCATAATCATAACAGGTGTTTTCGTTAACGGGTCGTAAAGTTGATTTCCACTATCAATTAAGCCTGCAAGTTCTAGCTCCTCTTCAGCTAATTGAACTTTCAATTTCACAATTTGATCATAGTGTATTTTTGTAACCTCTACGCTTTCAATCCGCTTTTTAGAAAAATAATAAATGACTGGAAAACCAAAAATAACAAACAACCAGCTAATTGGGTCACCGTAAGAAATTGATTGAGATTGAACCAACCCATTTACCATTTCATTCGTTTGCAAAAAGAAATGAGTGCCCATTAACCCTCCGCCAACCATAAAGGTTACAAAGTAAAAAGTAAAAACAGTTTGTGCATAATTTCTAAATGTTGTAAACCCAAATGCTGTATACACAATAAGTAACGAGTACAGTAGTTTCATAATTGGATGTGTCATCACAGAAGCAAAAGGAGTAAAGGCAAAAATAACAATGGTTGAACCTATCAATGCCCCTAACACAAGCCTCCATCTTTTGATCTTCTTTTTTAACACGGTAGCTGTTAATAAAAGTAAAAGAAAATCAATGCAGGCGTTTAACAACCAAACAACGTCGGCGTAAACAACCAAACAATTCACCTCTTTTTTTAAGTTGAGACTAGTATAATGCATATCCAATAGGAAAGTGTGTCAATTTGCGGAGGTGTTTTTTTGTTATTTTGTGCTTTCTAGACATAATCTGTCGGTAAAAAATAAAAGTATATGTTTCATAGAATGCTATCTTTTTTTCAAACTTTAATCAGTGGGGGTTTTCTTCATCCCCCCACTGATTATTAGTTGAACCAATTGGGCTACCCAGCAAAAAGCGGAATAAATTACAATAAAAAAAGACCTGCTTAGCAGATCTTTTCCCTGTATAAAACAAAAAAGGAGCATAAATGCTCCTTTTCTTTTATCGTCTACGACGATTACGTAAGAATGCTGGAATATCGATATCATCTGAATCTGAATGACGCTCATGTACAACCGGCTCTTCACGCTTCATTTCACGTTTTACTTCACGTTGTTTTGGTGGTTGAGCTACTGGCTGTTGCTGTTGTTGCGTGTGATTCACATTCGGACGGATAATTGGTTTTGGTGGTTGAGTTGCAATTGTATCATCAAAACCAGTTGCAATTACAGTTACAACGATATCATCTTTTAATCCTTCATTAATAACCGAACCGAAGATCATATTTACTTCTGGATCTGAAGCTGAAGCTACAATGTCTGCCGCTTCTTGTACTTCATATAAGCTTAAGTTAGCTCCACCCGTAATGTTCATGATAACACCTTGAGCTCCATCAATAGATGTTTCTAATAATGGACTAGAAATCGCTTTTTTCGCAGCTTCAGCAGCACGATTTTCTCCATTACCAGAACCAATACCCATTAAAGCAGAACCTCTATTAGACATAATTGTCTTTACGTCTGCGAAGTCTAAGTTAATTAAACCTGGTGTTGCAATTAAATCAGAAATACCTTGAACACCTTGACGTAATACGTTATCTGCTTCACGGAATGCCTCTAACATTGGCGTGTTTTTATCAACAATCTCTAATAAGCGATCGTTTGGAATTACAATAAGTGTATCTACATTTTCTTTAAATGCCGCAATACCAGATGCCGCTTGTGTTGCACGCTTACGTCCTTCAAATGTAAATGGTCGTGTTACAACACCAACTGTTAATGCACCTAATTCTTTTGCCACTTGAGCAACAACTGGAGCTGCACCAGTTCCAGTTCCGCCGCCCATACCAGCAGTTACGAATACCATATCAGCACCACGAAGTGCTTCTTGGATCTGTTCTTTACTTTCTTCTGCTGCTTTTTTCCCTACTTCAGGGTTTGCACCTGCACCAAGTCCACGTGTTAATTTTCCACCAATTTGCATTTTCGTTTCAGCTTTTGATAGATTTAATGCTTGTGCATCAGTATTTACAGCGATAAAGTCTACACCTTGTACACCGTGTTCAATCATACGGTTTACAGCATTGTTTCCGCCACCGCCGACACCGATAACTTTTATATTCGCTAATTGATCTTGAGTAGTATCAAACTCTAACATGTCGAAATCCCCCTAGAACCTCATTTTTCGTGTCCAATTTTAATCCCATAAATAACGGAATACACGTTTTACTTTTGACATCATACGGTCATCATTTTGATTATTATTGTTTTGATTACGCGTTTTTTGTTTCGCAGGTTGCTGTTGTACCGGCGTTGGAGCTGGTGCTGGTACTGGTTCAAAATGCTCTTGTTTTTCCTGCACATTTTTCCCACGCAACTTAGCTTTTTGATATGAATGTTTAATTAATCCTACTCCACTTGTATATTGGGGCTCACGCACGCCAATATAATCAGGAGTTGCTATACGAACATTTTCATGTAAAATATCATATGCAAGATCAAGAACACCTGGCATAGAAGCAATTCCACCAGTTAGTACATAACCAGAAGCTACTTGCTTTACTCCTAACTTACGCACTTCATCTTGAACAAACATTAAAATTTCCTCTACACGAGCCTCTATTATATCCGATAATTCCAACTGAGAATATTGTTCTGTTTGATCGCTTCCCATAATAGGAACCGTAAACATCTCTTCTTCCGACGCTGTATCATAAAAAGCATGTCCATATTTCAACTTAATTTGATCTGCATTTTCTGTTGAAGTTTTCAACCCAATCGCAATATCTTTCGTTATATGGTCTCCACCTAATGGTAATACGCTCGTTGCTTGTAACTCTCCATCTTTAAAAATAGATAAAGTTGTAGATCCTCCCCCCATATCAACAAGGGCTACTCCTCTATTTTTTTCATCTGAAGATATAGCAACTGTTGCAGCCGCTAAAGGTTGAAGACAAATATCAACAATTTCAAGACCTGCTTTTTCTACACAACGAAGTAGGTTATGTAGTAAAGTTCTCGAGCCTGTAATAAGTGTACCTTCCATTTCTAATCTTACACCGATCATCCCGCGCGGATCGTTAATCTCGTCAAGACCGTCTACAATGAACTGTCGAGGTACCACATCAATAAACTCACGTTCTGGAGCAATTGACACAACTTGTGCTGCATCTAGAACGCGTAAGACATCTTCATTCCCGATTTCACGATCTTCATTTGAAACAGCGACTACTCCGTGACACGGAAGTAGCTGTACCTGGTTTGCATTGACACCTACTACAACTTGCTCAATGTGGATTCCCACCATGCGCTCAGCTTGTTCAATTGCTTTTTTAATTGATCGAACAGTCTCGTCTATATCAACTATCGATCCCTTCTTTAAACCATTTGATTTTACATTTCCAACACCAATAATGTTTAAGCTGTCATTAACCATTTCACCAATGATGACTTTAACATTGGATGTACCGATGTCAAGACTAACATATATTTCATTGCTGTTCATTCTTTGGCACCTCCTTCTTTATTTATACCATACAACTCAATATATGGAACAACAATCGCAACTTTACTATTTATAAGAAAAATATTCAACGTCTTTATACGTTTCCCTTTTTTAACCCTATATTTTTCTTATTTTTATTTAACATTCATTTAAGAATATTGCAGTAAACTGTGAATAACTGCTTATCTTGAAATAATTCTATTTCAAGTGTAAAGATTACCGCCAAGTATAAGTCTACACTAAGATGTACTCATAGAAAAGTGAAACTTGTACCAATCCTAGTATGAATCTAAGAATTTTTACATATTTTTCATCAAATGAACCATTCTTGTAAATTCCTATGCACCAAGCAGAACATTCGTTTCGTTTTTTCTACAATAACGTAGTGAAAACTATCATTCTATTCTTTTTTTTCTTCTGCTCCTAATTCTTTCGTATACGCCCCTACTTCTAAGTCAATTAATACCTTTTTACCTGGCTCAATTGTTTTTAAGATAAGTGGATAAGCTTCCATACGTTTTGCGAAATTTTGAATCGTAGTGCTCACTTCATACCCTTCATTCATATATAAAGTAAGGTGGTCTTCATTCGCATTTGTCGGTGAATAACGAATTTCAGAAATAGACCTTAAAATAGTTGGTGTTAATTTTTCAAGCTCAGCAATTAACTCCTTCATTTTCTCCTCTTTAAAAGGTTCAAAAATTGGCGCTGCAACAGGAAGTTTTCCGTTCGGGAGTACATCAAGTGTTTTCCCGTTCTCTAATAACGGTTGTAATTTCCCATCTTTGTTTATATAACCAATCGTTAAATATTCTTCAATATGAACGTCAATTTTATTTGGAAAACGCTTCTTTACATTTACTGCTTTAATTTCTTTTCGTTTCGTTAAGTTTTCTTCTGCTTTATGTGCTGTCACTCGGAAATAACTTGTATCATATGTCACACCTGATTCCTTCATCACTTGTTCATCTGTCATATAATGATTTCCAAACACGCTTATCTTTTTTATATTGCTAAGCGGAGACCGAAAATAAATTAAAAAGAGCACTAATAAAAATAAAATTGATATGTATAGAATCAACCGATGATTAACATTTTTCTTGTTTTTTTTCTGTTGATTTTTTAACTTTGGTACACGATCCTGTAGTTTAATCACTTTACTATTTTTCATGTACGATCCCCCTACGTAACATAAAGAACGGCATGTTCCTCATGCCGTTCTTATCTTCTTATTATAACATAAATGATAATGAGCGGAACGAATAACCGTTATCTTCCAATGATTTCTACTTCTGTATGCATTTCTACGCTAAATTTATCCTTGATTGTTTGTTTTACTAATGCTATTAAAGATAATACATCTTGCGCGCTAGCTCCACCAGTGTTAATAATGAAGTTCCCATGCATTTCAGAAATTTGAGCTCCACCTATTTGATAACCACGAAGTCCCGCCTTCTCTATTAAATCTCCTGCAAAGTATGGAATTGGATTCCGAAACACACTTCCTGCGCAAGGGTGATTCCATGGCTGTGTTTCACGGCGGTAATCTTTATTCTTTTGCATGACACTTACAATTCCCTCACGCTCTCCTATCTGTAATTGAAACTCAGCTTCCAAAACAATACCAGGGCGTTTCGTTTGCAATACAGATGTACGATAGGAAAACTCCATTTCTTCATGCGTTAACCAGTCAATTGTTCCATCTTCAAACAAAATAAGAGCTTTTGATAATATGTTTGATATATCCGATTTATGTGCTCCTGCATTCATATACACTGCACCGCCAACACTTCCTGGAATACCACTTGCGAACTCCAGACCCGCTAACCCTTGACGACTAAGTAAAGTTGATAATTTAATCAGGGGATACCCACCACCAACTCTTACCCTATGTTTTTCGACTTCTAAGTGGTCTAATCCTTCTCCTAAACGAATAACGACACCTTCTATACCCAGATCAGATACAAGAAGGTTCGAACCGCGACCAATTACAGTCCACTTTGTTTTATATTTCTTTACTAACTGCAACGTTTTTTCAATACCGGCAACATGCTTTGGCACAATTAAAATATCAGCTGGTCCACCTATTTTCATAGTTGTATAACGTGCTAACGGTTCATCCACTAACACACGACCAACATTTGCTTCTATAAGCTCATTTACTAATTGCTCCATAAACCAATCTCCCCCATACTAAGCATCCTTATTACAGTAGTATGCAGGGCGTTCACCTAACGTTATTTTTTTACAAGCTTATTCATTACTTCATACAACTTATTTGCTGCATCTGGAATACCTAATTGCCCAGCAGCAAGCTTCATATTTTGTAATGTTTGTGCATCTAATAGAATCTCGTCAATATCACGAATAAGTGTTTCAGCTGTTAAATCTTTTTCAAGCAACATTTTTGCTGCTCCTTTATCGACAACAGAACGTGCATTTTTTTCCTGATGGTTATTTGTTACATAAGGACTCGGAATTAACACACTTGGCTTACCTAACGCTGTTAATTCTGCAAGTGTTGTTGCTCCAGCCCTTGAGACAACCAGGTCTACACCGGTAAGTACTTCTGGCATATTATGAATGAAAGGTTTAATAATAACATTATTCGGATTCCCTTTTTGCTTCACTGCATCCATCACTTTGTCGTAATGAACTTCACCTGTTACATACAATATTTCGTAACTTTTATTTCCAAACTGTTCAATTGCCTCTACGAAAGCATCGTTAATTGGTCTAGCCCCACGGCTGCCACCAAAAATAAGCACGGATTTTTTAGGAAGAGATAAACCTACTGAACGTTTTCCCTTCATTCCATTTTGATCCATTACTTCTGACGCTCTTGGGTTTCCTGTCATGACCACTTTTGACTGCGGAAAATGTTCTGCAGCCGCTTCAAAACAAACTGCAACTTTATCAACATAGCGGCTTAAAAATTTATTCGTTACACCAGGTACACTATTTTGTTCATGTACAATAGTTGGAATACCTAATTTTGCCGCAGCATATACAACAGGTCCACATACATATCCACCTGTTCCAATTACAATATCTGGATTAAAACGACGAATATATCGTTTACTATCTTGTACACCTTTTAGGAAACGCATCACCGTTTTCACGTTATCTAACGATATTTTACGCTTAAATCCACTTATAACAATAGATTGAAACGGTATACCTGCTTTGGGCACGATTGTGCTCTCTAATCCATTCTCCGTACCAATATATAAAAACCTTGCTTCCGGATTTAATTTTTTTATTTCTCTTATTAAAGCAAGAGCCGGATAAATATGACCTCCAGTGCCCCCACCACTTACTAATACACGCACTACTAACTCCTCCGCTTCTCTTTTTCTTATTACAGTATTTATTTCTATATACATATTGTTTCTTCGTACACATACGAAAAACCCTGTCTTATAAAACAGGGTTTAGTAGCGAGAATGGCGACTTATATTTAATAATACACCTACTGCCATTAACATTAATGTCAAACTTGATCCACCATAACTTAAAAACGGCAAAGTAATACCCGTAACAGGCATCAATCCTGTTACAACACCAACATTAATCATTACTTGAATCGCAATCATCGCCACAATACCTACTGCTAAAAACGTACCATATAAATCTGGCGCTCCTAAAGCTATACGAATCCCACGCCATAATAATAGACTAAATAATAATAACACAAATGAACCACCAATAAAACCTAATTCCTCGGATAAGATTGCAAATATAAAGTCTGTTTGCGGTTCAGGTAAATAAAGAAACTTTTGTCTACTTTGTCCAAGTCCAAGCCCGAATAATCCACCTGGTCCAATTGCGAGTAACGATTGAATAATTTGAAATCCACTTCCAAGCGGATCTGACCACGGGTCTAAATATGATGTAATACGTTTCATCCGATACGGTGCTGATGCAATTAGCCCTACAAATCCTGCTACACCAAGCAAACCAAACATTGCAAAGTGAAAGACCCTTGCTCCTGAGATAAATATCATAATGATACATGTCCCAACCATTACCGTTCCTGTGCCAAGGTCCGGCTGTAACATAATCATTCCGAAAGCAAGAAATACAAAACCTAGAGCTGGTAGTAAACCACGTTTAAAAGAGGTAATTAATTTTTGTCGTTCCGCTAAAAATTTCGCTAAGAAAATAATCATCGCAAACTTCATAAATTCGGACGGTTGAATGGAAAATGCCCCGATTCCAATCCAACTTCGCGCTCCTCCTCGAACAAGACCTACTCCAGGAATAAGAACGAGAATAAGAAGAATGAAGCAAACTAGCAAAATTACTTTTGAATACGTACGCCACACCCAATAATCAATTTTCATAATAAAAAACATAGCCACTACACCAAGACCTGCGAATAGCAATTGCCTTTTTGCAAAAAAGAATGAGTCCCCCATTTTATAAGAGGCCCAAACCGCACTCGCACTATAAACCATAATCATTCCGATTGTTAACAACGCAAGTGTAACGATGATGAGAATAAAATCAGGCGTTTTCTTCATTACCCATAAACACCACCTCTTTAGGCAGAAACTTTTGCCCTATGTAACAAAACATCAGTAGGTGTTAGCCTACTGATGTTTTGATTTACTTTATATAAGTTTATGCACAGCTTGTATAAAAATGTCTCCTCTTTCTTCAAATGTTTTAAATTGATCCCAGCTTGCACATGCTGGAGAAAGAAGAATTACATCGCCATCTGTAGAATGAGCATATGCTTTCACTACAGCTTCATCTAAAGTATCGACACTTTCAATTGTATCTAATCCCGCTTTTTCTGCAGCTCTTACTAATTTTGGAGCTGTTTGTCCAAATGTTACAATCGCTTTAACATTTTTGAAATACGGAATTAAATCATCGAATTCATTTCCACGATCCAGCCCACCTGCTAATAACACAGTCGGTTGTGTAAACGCAGATAAAGCTTTCTCTGTCGCTAACATATTCGTTGCTTTTGAGTCATTATAAAACTTACGGTTGTTTATAGTTGTTACATATTCTAAACGATGTTTTACACCTGTAAAACGTTTTAAAACTGCCGTAATCGCTTCATTAGAAACACCCAATAATTTTGCGATACTCATCGCTGCTAAAATATTTTCTAAATTATGTTGACCAGGTAAAACGATATCACCTACTTCAACAACTTTTTCACCTTTAAAATAAAGAGCATTATCTTTTATGCACGCACCATCTTCAATTTCTTTCGTTGTTGAGAACAGTACTTTTTGACCTTTACTATAAGCAGATAAAGCCATCACATCTGCATCATCTGCATTTATTACACTATAATCATTTTCTGTTTGGTTTTTAAAAATATTTGCTTTTGCTAAGCCATATTCTTTTTTCGTCCCATGATAATCTAAATGGGCCTCAAATAAATTTAAAAACGCAGCAATTTTAGGTTGGAACAATTCTACTCCCATCAATTGGAACGATGAAAGCTCTGTAACTACAACTTCATTTTCTTTTGCATCCTGTGCTACTTCACACGCAACAGTTCCAATGTTCCCTGCAATTACGGGATGCTTTTGTCCTTCTTTTAGCATTTCAAATGTAAGCATTGTCGTCGTCGTTTTACCGTTAGACCCCGTAATCCCAACAAATGGTGCTTCTGAAATACGATATGCTAATTCAACTTCCGTAACAATTGGAATTTGCTTTTCTTTCGCAGCAACTAATATTGGATTAGAATACGGGATTCCTGGATTTTTTACTACAAGAGAAATATTTCTCTCTAATAATTCTAAAGGATGACCACCGCATACAACATCCATTCCTTTTGCTTGTAATTCTGCAGCAAGTACATTCTCTGCTAAAGGCTTTCCGTCATTTACAATAACATTTGCCCCTAACTTTTGTAACAATGTAGCTGCTGCATAACCACTTTTTGCAATGCCTAATACAAGAATATTCTTATTTTGAAATTCAGTTACAGTTTTCAATTACATCCACACCCCGATATAAATTCCTAACACAGCTAATAAAAATCCTACAGACCAAAACGTCACAACAACACGCCATTCTGACCAACCACATAATTCATAATGATGGTGTAATGGACTCATTTTAAAGACACGTTTTCCTGTTGTTTTAAACGAAATAACCTGAATAATAACCGATAAAGTTTCCATTACGAATACTCCGCCAATGATTACAAGTAGCAATTCTTGTTTTAATAAAATTGCTACAGCTGCAATGGCTCCACCTAAAGCTAATGAACCTGTATCTCCCATAAACACTTTTGCTGGATTCGCATTGAATACTAAAAATCCAAGTACAGCTCCTACAACTGCCATACAGAATATCGCTACTCCAAATTGCTCTTGTGCCACAGCAATAATACTAAATGCTCCAAATGCAATAGCAGCTGTTCCTGATAATAAACCATCTAAACCGTCAGTTAAGTTAACTGCATTCGATCCACCAATAAGCATAAATAGTACAAGTACAAAATACGCCCAACCTAATTCAAACTTAACATCCGTTCCCGGAATCATGATGTATGTGTGGAACGCTTGCCCTTTTCCAATTAAAAAGAACGCAATAGCAATAACAAGCTGACCTACTAATTTTTGTTTTGATGTTAAACCAAGATTTCTCTTCTTAACTACCTTTATGTAGTCATCTAAAAATCCAATCAATCCGTAACCAAATGTCACTAATAGTAATAACGATACCTCTGCACCTAAATGATTAAACTTAATCGCCATAATAAGTGAAGTTACCATCATAGATACGTATATGACGATACCACCCATTGTCGGTGTCCCTGATTTTTTTTGATGTGATTTTGGTCCCTCATCACGAATACTCTGTCCGAACTTTAATTTTCTTAAAAATGGAATAAACAATGGCGAAAGGGCAACAGAAATTAAGAATGCTACCCCAGCCGTTACTAATAAACCTTGCTCAAGCACATGTAGTCCTCCTCTCACGTTGTTACTCTTCGTTGTTTAAACGCTCTGTAATTGCTTCTTTAGCGATTTCACGATCGTCAAAATGATGAACATCTTTACCAATAATTTGATATGTTTCATGACCCTTACCAGCAATAATGATGATATCTTCAGCTTTTGCGTTAGCAATTGCATGGTATATCGCTTCTTTTCTATCAATAATTACTTCATAATTATTTCCATTTGCACCATGTACCATATCATCTAAAATAGCTCCTGGCTCTTCACTTCTTGGATTATCTGAAGTGTAAATAGCGTGAGTTGCATATCGTGTTGCAACACTTGCCATGATTGGTCTCTTCGTTCTATCTCTATCACCGCCACAACCGACGATGCAATATACGTCACCTTTTGCAAACTGTTTTGCTGTTTTCAATACATTTTCTAAGCTATCTGGTGTATGTGCATAGTCAACAATAACTGTATAATTTTGTCCACCATCAACCACTTCAAAACGTCCTGGAACTCCAGCTAGTTCCTTTATTACATCAATGATTGTTTCTAAACTTACACCAGAAACAAGTCCTGCCGCTGTCGCAGCTAGTACGTTATATACATTAAATTTCCCAATTAATTTCATCGTAACATTTACACTCTCATACGGTGTTACAAGCGTAAATGTAGTTCCACCACTTGTCATAACGATATCTTTGGCCATAACATCACTTGTTGTATCAATTCCATACGTTACAACAGTTGCTGCAGTACTTCTCATATATTCCGCTGTTACAGCATCATCGTTATTCAATACCGCGTATTTTTCACGATTATGATTATAACTATTGCCAAGTTGCGCAAATAGCAACCCTTTTGCATGTTTATATTCTTCCATCGTTTTATGATAGTCTAAATGATCTTGTGTTAAATTTGTAAACACTGCTACATCGTAATCACATCCGTGTACACGGCCAAGATCTAAAGCATGTGACGAAACTTCCATTACTGTGCTATCCACACCGTGTTCAACCATTTTTGCAAACGTCTGTTGAAGTGTTAGTGCATCTGGTGTTGTATTTTTCACCTCAAATGTTTCATCACCGATTTTCATATTAATCGTTCCAATTAGCCCCGTTTTATGACCATGTGCGCGCATAATCTCATCCATAATATGCGATGTTGTTGTCTTTCCATTTGTACCTGTAATACCGATTAAATGTAACTTGTGTGTTGGTTGACCATAAAAATAATCAGCTAAAACCGCTAACGAACGAAAAGTATTTTTCACAAGTACAACTGGAACGTCAACATCAATTGGTCTTTCCGCAACAATAGCAGCCGCTCCTTGTGCCGCTGCTTGCTTAGCAAAATCATGGCTATCAACCGTATATCCTTTCATACATACAAATAAGCTTCCTTCTTTCACTTTACGTGAATCAGCTTCTATAGATGTGATTTCTGGATTTTCTTTTGGAACAACTGGAAAATCATGCAAACATGATACAAGTGTATGCAACTTCATTTCACTAAACCCTCTCTACATTGTGTATTTATCTCTTTTATTAATAAGCAACACGTTACCTCCTAATTATGTAAAATAGGAGGTAAGTGCTACTCTGTCTAATAAATAGACCTATTTATAACCGCGACTCTTGCGGTCTCAAATTAAGTAACTCTTCTATAAAGAACTCACTTCCACCAATTGTACCATAAAACGTACTAGGTTACCTTTAATTCCCGAAGTAAATTCTAATTTTTGAGCCTTCTTTCACTTTAGCTCCTGCTTCTGGGGACTGTTTAATGACTTTCTCTCCATCTCCGCTTATATCAAGCTTCAAATCGACGAGTTGCGTCTGTAAGTCTTTCTTTTTCATACCAATTAAATTCGGAACTTCCACAGTTGGTGTATCGCCCCATTTATATTCTCTCTCAACTTGTTCTTTTCTCGGTTTCACTCCCATAACAGGAAGTGCATCCCGAAGAATATTCCCAACAATTGGAGCCGCTACTACTCCACCAAATTGCGTTACACCTTTCGGATTATCAACAGCAACATATACAACAATTTCTGGATCATCTGCTGGAGCAAAACCGATAAAAGATACAATATAATTATTCTCTAAATATTTACCATCTTTCACTTTTTGAGCCGTACCTGTTTTTCCACCTACACGATACCCATCAATGAAAGCACCTTTACCAGATCCCTTTGCTACAACATTCTCTAATGCATACCGAACTTTTTCTGAAGTTTCCTTGGAAATAACTTTTCTTTTTGCTACAGGTGTCTTTTTACTTACAACTTGATTGTTTTTCGGATCAATAAATTCTTTAGCTATATACGGTTGATACAATGTCCCACCATTTACAGCCGCTGCTACTGCCGCTACTTGTTGGATTGGCGTAACAGAAACACCTTGACCGAATGAAGTTGTTGCTTGCTCAACTGGACCGACTTTGTCTAAATTAAATAAAATCCCACTACCTTCACCTTGCAGGTCAATTCCGGTTTTTTGTCCAAAGCCAAAATTACGAATGTATTTAAATAATCGGTCTTTACCAAGGCGATCACCCAGTTCAATAAATCCTGGGTTACAAGAGTTTTGAACTACTTCTAAAAACGTTTGGCTACCATGGCCTCCTGCTTTCCAGCATTTCAATCTAGCTCCACCAACTTCAGCTGCTCCATCATCATAAAACGTATCTTTCTCTAAGTCTACTAAATTTTCATTCAAAGCTGCGGCTAACGTAATAATCTTAAATGTTGAACCAGGCTCATACGTACTCCATACTGGTAAATTTCTATTGTACACTTCTGGAGAAACACTTTGAAAATCTGCTGGATCAAAGCTCGGCCGACTCGACATACCTAAAATTTCACCATTTTTCGGATTCATCGCAATCGCAATCATACCATCTGGATTATATGTCGACTCTGCAATATTCATTTCTCTTTCCATAATTCTATTAATACGTGCATCAATTGTTAAGCCTAAATTCAAACCAGCTTCTGGTTTTTTGAAATCATCGCCAACATTAGGCATCCTTTGCCCTTTTGCATCTGCAAAAAAGCGCACATGACCTTCATCACCATTTAGTTCTTTATCATAATATTTTTCTAGTCCCATAAGACCTTGGTTATCACTACCTGCAAACCCTAATACGTGTGATAAAAAGTTGCCAAATGGATAGTACCGGATAGAGTCCTCTGCGATATAAACACCTTTCAAACTTAATCCTCTTACCTCTTTCGCTTTATCATGTGATATTTTCCTTCCGCCTTTATCTAACCTTACAATTGATTCTTTTTTTGTAATTCTCTTATAAATCTCATCTTTTTCCACACCTAATACTGCAGCTAACTTCTCTGCAGTCTCTGCTGGTTTTTCAATTTGCCTCGGTACAACAAAGACAGTTGGAGCACTTTTATTCGTAGCAAGTTCCACACCATTTCGGTCTAAAATCTTCCCACGTTCAGGTTCAAAAGTAATATTACGACTCCATGAATCTTTCGCACGATCCGTTAACATATTCCCAAGAAAAAATTGCACATATCCAAGACGAATATCGATGATAGTGAAAATAAGTATACCTGATATGAGTATAAAAATAAGTCGTTTTCTAACTGTTACATTTGATACACGCATATTGGAACAAGCCTCCCTTACGCCTAGCTTGTTCCAATATATGCTTGTACTTATTTAATTAGAACTTCTTCTCTTTTACCATTACGGCTTTTCTGCTTCTTGTTGTGGTTCAAGTGGCGGTACAAGTGTTACACCTAACTCTGTACCAGGTTGCAACAATGTTCCTTCTGGTACACTTTGTTCGGTTACATATCCGGTACCAGTAGGTTTTAGGTTAAGCTTTAATGTTTTTGCTAAATTCATAACATCACGAAGTGCCCAGCCTTGTATATTCGGCATTGTAGGTTGATCTCCCACTAAGAACACTCGATCACCCTTCAATGTTTGTTCGGTTGCTTTCGGTACTTGTTGCTGCACTTTCCCTTCACCTAATACGATTGGACGAAGTTTTGCTTTATCAATGGCTTTTTTCGCTTCTTCCATCGTTTTTCCCGTTACATCTGGAACAGCAGTTTGCTGCTCTTTCACATATTTCTTCGGATCTTTCACTTCATTAGGCTTAATCTTTAAATACTCTAAACTATTCTTCGTTACATATTTAAAAATATCAGCTAAAGGTTGTGCACCACTCTCATCATCTTTCAATTTTGGCTGTTTAACAGCTACATACACAACAAGTTGCGGATCATCCATAGGTGCCATACCTAAGAACGAGAATATATAATTCTCTCTTCCCGTCATATAGCCTCCTTTTCCATCCGGAATTTGCGCTGTTCCTGTTTTACCACCAACTGAATAGCCATCAACTTTATAAGCAGTTCCTGTTCCTTTCGGCGATGTAACAACGCGTTCTAATAACTGTCTTACTTGCGCTGCTGTCTCTTTTGTCACCGGTTTGCCCACTTCTTCTGGCTTATGTTCTAATTTTACTTCCCCTGTTATCGGATCTACAATTTTATCAATTGTATAAGGTTTCATCATTTTTCCATCGTTCGCAATAGCAGTTGCAGCTTGTACAAGCTGAATTGGTGTTACAGTGGAGCCTTGTCCAAAAGCTGTCGTTACTTGCTGTATTTGCTGATCGAATAAAATGGTATTTGAACCTTCACCAGGTAAATCAATATTCGTTTTTTCATCTAATCCGAAAGCATGGATATACTTTCTGAAACGGTCTGGACCAAGTTTTTGATCACCTAAAATAGCAAACGCTACGTTGGAAGAGCGCTCTACCCCTTCATCAAATGTGATAGATCCCCATCCAGCGCCGCCATTATGATCTTTTATTTTGCGGTTCCCGACTTGATATGTACCAGACTGGTAATAATCTTGTCCCTTATACACACCTTCATTAATAGCTGCTGCTAGCGTGAAAATTTTCATGGTTGATCCAGGTTCAAATGCATTTGCAATTGCGTCATTGAAGAAATATTGAATTTGACGATCATTCGGATCATAACTAGGTTTACTAGACATCGCTAATATTTTCCCTGTTTTTGGATCTGCAACAATCCCTATTAAACTTTCTGGGTCATAATGTTTACTTGCAGATTTCATCGCATCTTCTAAATAACTTTGAACACGTTGATCTATCGTTAAATACGTGTTATCTCCGTTTTTAGGTGCCTTTACATTCACTGTTCCACCGTCAAGAGACACACCTTTACGGTCACCTGTATAAGCTACTTTTCCGTTAGAAGCACTTAAATACTTATCTAAACTTTTTTCTAAACCAAATTGTCCCACCGAAGTTCCCTCTTCATTCGGTTTAGCATGACCTATAACGTAAGATGCAAAATCACCGTTCGGATACACTCTTGCATTTTCAGTAATAAAAGATATACCTGGCAATTTCAATGCTTCAATTTGTTCCTTCTGTTCTTTCGTCAAATCTTTACCTAGCGTTCCAAATTCGACTTGACTTTTATCTTTTTTATTTAATGTAGCTAAAATCTTCTCTTCATCTTTTCCGAGTACGCCCGCAATTTTCTTTGCAGTATCCTCTTTATTCTCAACCGGCTTTGCACCTTTTAATTCGGCTACAAGCTTATAAGAGTTTGCATCTTGCGCTAACACATGACCGTTTTGATCATAAATCGTCCCGCGATTTGCTTCGAGAACTCCTGTTTTACTATGTTTTTGCTTAGCAAGTTTATCCAAATCCTGATTATGCACTGTTCCTGTCGCTTGTATGTAAAAAAATCGGGCTAATAACAGCAAAAAGAGCAGGAGGAATAAAATCATAAAATACCCTGCTCCCTTATTGGTATGAAATTTAGTCATATCTCTCTTCATTTTCCCTTCACACCTATTGCCTTATTTGAGGCCTTTCACATTATTCGCATTAATTTCTAGCCCGTGTTTTTTTGCAACTTCAGCGATTCGTTCATAACGACTTAACTTCTCTACTTCAGCCTGTAATTCTTGATTTTCTTTTTGCTGCTGTACAATTTTTTGTTCTATTGTCGCAGCTTCTACATTAACTTGATAAAGGCCTGCTTTATTTCCAATAAACGCTACACAGGCATACAATAAAAAGCCAATAAACGCTACATACAACAGTTTTTCGATTCTTGTAATCTTCGCTTTAGCTTTTGGCTGAACCATCTGCTGTGGGGGCGTTTGAATCTGAACCTCTTCTTGCGCTTGTTGCTTGTACTTTACAGCTAAGTTACTCATACCTCTCTCCCCTTTTTATCGTTTTTCAGCGATTCTCAATTTCGCAGAACGCGCTCGATTATTTTCTTCTAACTCTATATCAGAAGGTAAAATCGGTTTTCTTGTAATAAGCTTTAATTTCGGCTTAAACTCATCAGGAATAATTGGTAATCCTGGTGGCAATTGTGGCGTTGTACTATTTCGCTTAAACGTCGTTTTACAAATACGGTCTTCTAAAGAATGGAATGTTATAACACTAACTCTTCCGCCTGGCTTGACCATCTCAATTGCAGATTCCAACGCTTCTTCAAATACTTTCAATTCATCATTTACCGCAATACGGATCGCTTGGAACACTCGCTTCGCAGGATGTCCTCCCGTTCTACGAGCAGGAGCTGGAATACCCTCTTTAATTAGTTCTACTAATTCCCCTGTCGTTTCAATAGCTTTATTCTCACGATACGCTTCAATTTTTCTTGCTATTTGTTTTGAAAATTTCTCTTCGCCATACTGGAAGAAAATTCTTACAAGTTGTTCATATGACCAACTATTTACAACATCATAGGCTGTTAATGGGGCATCTTGATCCATTCGCATATCTAACGGTGCATCATGATGGTAACTAAAGCCACGCTCTGGTGTATCTAATTGCGGGGATGAAACACCTAAATCAAATAAAATACCGTCTACTTCTGTTATACCTAATTCCTGTAGTTTTTCAGATAGGTAACGGAAATTGCTCTTTACTGTTATGAACTGCTCACCGTATGAAGAGAATTTTTCTTTCGCATTTTGAATTGCTATCTCATCTTGATCAAACGCGATTAATCTTCCGCCTTCAGTTAATTGGGATAATAAATAAGAACTATGTCCTCCTCCCCCCAGTGTACAATCTACATATGTACCACCTGGCTTTATATCTAAGCCATCTACTGTTTCCTTCAAAAGCACTGTTACGTGATTAAACATTGTTGCACCTACTCTTTTTCCAATTAATTATGTTGAATGTATCTCCTCCTCTAAACGTATATCTCACGACTAGAGAACGAAATACTATGAAAGAACGACTCATTTAACTTGCCTACAAAGGCAGCATACTATACAAATCGCTATTTTCTTTTATTATATACTAAATTTTATCATCTTTTGCGGGAATTTAAATAAAAAACTGTCGAAAAAGATAATAATACGTTTACATTTTGTGCTATTTTGTCATATATTTAAGTATCCTGCATAATTACGATATTAGCTTTTTAAAAATTAATAATTCAGAAAAAATTCACTTCACAGTAAATTCAACGGGATAAAAATAAAATCCTGCTCCTAAGAGCAAGATTCTATAGTTTTATAACGTGATGTTTTCCATTCCAAGAAAACGAGTTTTCCATTACACGATCAACGAAATCCAAACCGAACTGATTTAAATAGTAACATACATTCCACACACGCTCTTGTGGCGCTCCCAATGGACGGATTGCAAATTGTATACGACGGAATTTATTTAGTTCCACTTCATGTTTTTTCTCAACATTTCTTTTCAACATTCTTTCCAACAGTTCAATTTGTTCATTAATTTTGAACTCATTTTTCCCTGCAAACGAACTTAATCCAGGATCTATTTTCTTCACAAACTGTTGTAATGACTTATGAATATCAATTATTTCTTTTTTCGCCTCTACAAATCGTTCATCTATCGGTTCCTCTATTTGATTAGATAACCAGTTTTCACGCAACTTATCTACGTTATTTAAAAACGGGTCACTCTCTTGCAATTGCAAATCGTGTAAATCTGTCGCTATATCCCTCTCAATATAAGTGATTGTAATACGAGGAACGACAGGCGGCATCCGGAAACCGATAGTATGGAAGACTTGTTGTAATTCACTCCAGTAAGCTAATTCCCCTGGACCTCCAATAAACGCCAACGTAGGAAATACATACTCTTGCATAAGAGGGCGCGTTACAACATTATTACTAAAGCGCTCTGGGCTTCTTTCCATCTCTTCAATCAATTCCTCATATGAAAAGGAATACGTCCCATCCTTCCCAACAAACTTCCCTTGATTATCTTCAAGCAACACTCGCTCGTTATCAATTTCCATGAATATATGTACTGCATTAGACTTTGTTTCAATAATTGGCTTATACCCTAATTCTTTAATTACTTCCTGTTGGTTATGAAGCCCCTCTTGCACTTCTTTATACTTACTTATAATTTGTTTAAAAAACGGCACTTCTAATTTTCTTAATTCAGGATGATGCGAATCGACAAGAATTAAACCAGAATTTATGAACATTTTCATAATAAGGTGACCAAAGAAATCTACATACGTATTCGATTCCCCTAAAGAATCATCAATAAATTGCAGTACATCCTTTGTAAAATTCGTTTCAGGGTATGTTTTAAAAATTTCTTCAATCCACTTTCTACAGTCTTCCAAAGAAAGCTCAGACTCTGAAGCACTCGCCTTTTTCGGATTACGATCATGAAAAATGGTCTTTTTTATTTTTTTATTCTTCGTTACAAAAGTATGATTAATTTCATCCATATCATGGTCTTCACCAGCAATCCAGAAAACAGGAACAACTTTAACGCCTAAACTTTCTTCCTTTTCCTTCGCAAGCTGTAAAACTGAAATAATTTTATGAATCGTATAAAGTGGTCCAGTTAATAACCCAGCTTGTTGTCCAGCTATAACAACATATGTATCTTCATCTCCAAGCGCTTTTACATTTTGAATTGTAGCTTCTCCCGCTTGTAATTTTGTATTATATTCTAATAAATGCGCTACTAAATCTTGGCGGAAAAACTCCCTCTCACGCAAATCTTGTACACGCTGTTTAAAAGCATCTTCTGTTAACATATAATCAAAACACGACTGTATCTCTTTTTTACCGTTCATATAGTCCGCTACAACACCTTGTTGCGGAACAGAGATTTCTTTTATCTCCATATAATTCTTCCTTTCGTATCCTGTTCTCTCACCAATCCACATTGTAGTCAATGTTTCACGTAAAAGCAAAGAATTACACTTATACTTTTACTTCTAACCCTTTTATTGCATCGAACAAAAATTGAAGTGTCGGAACGGATCGTTGCTGTTTCTTCGCTTCTTCTAATACATATCCAACAATCGCACCAATCTCTGTTTGTCTATTCGCCCTTACATCTGCCAACATAGATGATGTATTATGAGACGTTCTTTCACATACATGACGTACCATTTCCCATACCATTTCTTTTTCTTCTTTAACGAGAAAAACGACCTCCTGGAATACTTGCTCCATCATCTGATTAAAAAACGGGTTCGTAATCAATTCTCCGTTCTTGACCTGTAATAATGCCGTCAATGGATTGATACATACATTCACTACTAATTTTTTGTGCATAACACCCTTCCAATCATCTTCTATTCGAATTGGAAAATGTGGAAAAGGAAAGCAATTAAATATTTTTTCAAAATGTATAGACCGACCGCGCACGATTCCAAACTTCGTTACACCTATCCCTGTATGATAAACGGTATGTCTTTCTTCTTTTTTTGCACCATGCTCTACAATTCCAACTGCAATATTTTCATTCTCTATTTTCTGCATAGCATGAAGGTGTGACATTCCGTTTTGCAAAAAGACTACTGAGGATTTCCCTCGCACAAAAGGTAGTATGTCAGTTATATGATATTGCTTAACAGCAATAAATATATAATCTAGCTGCTGGTCTAGCATACTTTCTATTGGTAATACTGGCGGGAATACCGTTTCACGTTTCCCCTCCCTAATACAAGTTACACCCGTTATATTTAATTCGTCAGCCTGCTTAGCTGTCCTTGTAAACAACGTAACATCTTGATTACTTTTTTGTAAATAAAATGTATACAATAGACCAATAGCTCCTGGTCCCACAACTCCGATTTTCATTTTCACGTAAGGAACTCATCTGAACACGATACACAAGTCCCTTTTTCCCCTCCCCTTTTATTCCTCAAACACTCGATTCGATTCGTGTGGAATCATAATTAACTAAAGATGAACAAATGCCACCTCTTCTTCCAATATGTATAGACTACTTATTACTATGCTTCTACTCTTAGTTTAGCAAATCCTCAAAAAATAATAAAAGAAATACACTATCATCTTCATAAAAGTAAAAAAATGAGTTATAATATTATTATAAATATTTTCACTTTTCTGCATTCAATGAGACAAAAAGGATGTGATGTTATGGGATTCCCAAAAGTTGAGCGCTTGCTCATCAATTATAAAACATTAGACGAGTTTAAAAAATTTAAAGGCTGCGGAGCTCAAGAACTATCCATGTTAGAAGAATTACAAGCAAACATTATTGAAAACAATAGTGAATCTCCATTTTACGGTATTTATTATGGTGGATCACTCATTGCACGTATGAGTCTATACATGAAAAGGAACGGCGGGGAACCATTCGAAATTACAGGTACTTACCTAGAACTTTATAAACTTGAAGTATTACCAACTTTCCAAAAACAAGGATTCGGAGAAATGCTTGTAAATTATGCGAAGGGACTACAGTTCCCAATTAAAACGATCGCACGTATCCATTCAGCTGGTTTTTGGGATAAATTAAATTTCCAACCTGTGTCAGTACCTGATGGTGATTTTTACGTTTGGCACCCAGAAACAAATTTGAATACGGTTACAAACGAAGAGTCTGCATAAGAAATAAAAAAACAGCTACATAGCAGCTGTTTTTTTATTTCTTTAACTTCTCTAATTTCCCATTCGAACGAGCGCTATTTCTTTCCGCTACCATTACACTTCTTTTTTGATCGATATAATCAAGCAATGTTCTATATTCTTCCTCATATACTGATAATCGCTCCAACAGGCTCTCTTTCTCTGTTTGTAACGATTCAATTTGCTGTTGCAACACCACTAAAGAGTTTTCATCTTTATAATTTTGCAAGAAATCAATAACATCATTCAATGTAATTGACGTAGGTTCTAATACCTTCGTCTCTTTCACTTCATAATTTTCCACTTTACGCAGTTGCTTCGCTTCTTCAATACGTTCTTTGTATTGCTTTCTAACGTAAGAATTCCATCTAAAGCCACATGCTGCTGGTGTACGAGATAAATGTCTTCCCACTTCTTTAAAGGCAGATAATTGCGTTCCACCTTCTCGAATATGCCGGAGTACTACTTCTGCCAGAAGCAAATCTTCATCATCAGTCCAAGCATCTTGTCTTGTTGTCGCCATCTCTCTAGTCCTCCCTATGCATTTTTTATTAAACATATGCAGTTACTAGAAAAGATAGAATACAACAAATGAAGAATAAGACAAAAAAAATAAACGTAGAAGATATCTTCTACGTTTATTTTCCCGCAATTACTTGCTGATTACTTCTTTACCTTTGTAAGTACCGCATGCTTTACATACACGGTGAGCTAATTTCGCTTCACCACAGCTTGGGCACTCTACCATACCAGGTACTGATAATTTGAAATGCGTACGACGCTTTCTTTTTACTGTTTTAGAAGTTCTTCTAAAAGGTACAGCCATTCTTCCCACCTCCTTAAAAGAAATAGTTATTTTCATATGAAGGCCTGAACCAGTCTTCCGATTATTTGTCAAAAAACTTTGCAAGTCCTGCCAATCTTGGATCAACAGGCTTTTCTTTGTCTTCTTCCGAAATCACTTGCCAGTCTTGACCTTGCGTCGGTGCTCCACCAGAAACATCATCACTGAAAATTTGCATTGGAATCTCCAAAAGTATATTTTCCTTGATTACGGGCAGTAAGTCAAGTACTTCTCCTTCTAAACAATGAATTTCAGCTTCAGTTTCAAATTCTTCTTGTGAAGTTTGGAACACCTCAGTTGTTTTAATGTCAAATGGTAATGTCACATCTACTAAAGAGCGAGAACATGGTAAAACCATGCTTCCAGTTATATGTAGATGGAACGTAAACTTACCGGAGCCAAAATCAACTCTTCCTGTTACGTGAACAGGATTAATTTCACGAATATCTTTCTCGACCTCTTTTAGCTCACTTACATCTACCATCTCATCCAATGTCAATCCTTTATTTCTCAATTTATTCAATTGATGGATGGACCATTTCATATCATATCACCTCAAGGCAACAAACAAAATTATAGCTAGCCATTTTATATTTGTCAATGTTTTTTCTTTACACTATAATGAAGTCATCATAGTAAATAATATATAGAGTATCACGTTTTTCAAAAAGATGCTACATCGAAAGGAGAGATTACCATAAAAGCAAGTGGTATTGTTGTTGAATATAACCCTTTTCATAACGGTCATGCTTATCATGTGCAACAAACAAAAAAGTTAACACACTCTGATATTACAATCGCTGTTATGAGTGGCCCTTTTTTACAACGTGGTGAGCCAGCACTCGTATCCAAATGGTATCGTACCAAAATGGCCTTAGCATGCGGTGTAGACCTCGTTGTAGAGCTTCCTTATGCCTTTTCAACGCAAAAGGCCGAAACCTTTGCAAATGGCGCTATTTCTATTTTAAACGCCCTACACGTTTCTGAAATTTGTTTCGGCAGTGAAGATGGACAAATCGAAAATTTTTATAACACCATCTCTGTGCAGAAAAATGAAGAAGAGACTTTTAATCGTCTTGTAAAGCAATTTATGAACGCAGGTAATAGTTACGCAAAAGCTACATCTGAAGCTTTCCTACACATTTTATCTTCTGAAAAAAATATAGACATGTCACAACCAAATAACATTTTAGGCTTCCAATACATAAAAGCAATTCTAATGCAAAATAGTTCTATGCAAGCACAAACGATAAAAAGGTTCGCATCTCATTATCATGATGAAACATTTAACGACCAACATATTGCAAGCGCAACAAGTATTCGCAAACAACTTTTTAGTGAAAATAGTTCCTTTACAGAAATTGAGCCTTTCATCCCAAAAGCGACTGCTTCTCTTTTAGCAAGTTATAAACAAAACTACGGGACATTACATAATTGGGAACAATACTTTTCATTTTTTAAATACAAACTTATGACAATGTCTCCAGAAGACTTACGACATATATATGAAATTGAGGAAGGGTTAGAGCATCGTATTTTATCAAAAATACAAACCAGTTCCTCCTTCCATTCATTCATGGAAGCGTTAAAAACGAAACGTTATACGTGGACTAGATTACAAAGAGCTTGTACACATATTTTAACAAATACAACAAAAGAAGAAATACATTGCGCAAATATAGAACAACATGCACCATACATTCGTCTATTAGGCATGTCACAAAAAGGACAAACGTACCTTTCAAAAAACAAGAAAAAAATAGAGCTTCCAATCCTTACCCATACAAAAACATTTGACCATCCTACTTTACACATAGATCGAAAAGCCAATTCTGTATATTTCTCCATCATACAAGAACCATTACGAACACAACTACTAAAACAAGATGCAACACATCACCCAATTCGTTACGATGAAACAACTGCAAAATTCCTATAAAAAATCTCTCTTTTCAGAGAGATTTTTTTATTTCTTGCCCATTTTTTCCAAATACATTAATGCATCATCCAACGTATCAACTGGCACAACTTTCATTTTCGTTTTAATATCTTTCGCAGCCTCAAGTGCATCTTTATAATTCGATTTCTCCGCACCTTTTTCATTTGGTGCAAAGAACACTTCAGCACCAGCATCACTTGCAGCGACTACTTTTTGCTGAATACCGCCAATCGGGCCAATTTCTCCCTTTTCATTAATCGTACCTGTTCCAGCTATTTCATGCCCTCTTGTTAAATCCTCGTCCACCAGCTGATTATATATTTCTAATGTAAACATTAGACCTGCCGATGGTCCTCCTATTTCATGAGAGTCAATTTTCACTTTCGGATCTACCACTAATTCTCTTTCCGTAACGATAGAAACACCTATACCAACACGTCCATTTCCATTCGGAATAGTCTTTACATTTAAATTTTCTTTTAACTGTTTCCCATCCCTCTTGTACTCAATATTTACTGTATCTCCTTCTTTTTTCCCTGTCATATATTCAATAAATTGTTCTGTCTTTTCAAATGTTTTTCCGTCGACGGCAATGATAACATCTCCAAGTTTAAGCTTTCCTTCTGAAGGCATCCCTTTCGCTACACCAGCAACCAACACACCTTTATTTTCAAAAGAAACAGTACGATTTGCACGTTTATAAGCATTATAAATCGCTGCATTTTGCGAATCTTTCATTGCATAATTTTGGCGAAATTGATATTCTTCATCACTTTCACCTTTTTGCAATATTTCTTCCGCTTTTGAAATATGTGTATATTTATTAAACTGTGCCGCTATTAAATTCACTACATTTGCCGGTCCCATTGAAACCGTAACAAGCATAAAATCACCAGATTCTTTTGTTCCTCCCTCAACTTGAACGTAAGGCTCTAATTTTGCAGCCATTCCTGGTTTCGTCACATAATACGGCAGGCGTACGTAAACAAGTAACATTGCCAATATAACCCCTATTAAAATTGCATATATAAACCGAAAACGCTTAAACATTATGTTTCTCCTTCCACTGCTCAATTAATAAATGAATATTTGCAACATGCTTTTCCGCTTCTACCTCTCCAACTCGAATAATGTCTTCAATGTTTGTAAAAGCCCGGGAACTAAATTGTTCTACAGCTGGGCGCATCATTAAATCAGATGCAATTTGCCGATTTATCACAAGCTCATGTTGCATAATTTCAATACTCTGCATAATTACATCATAAATAGACGTAACCTCTCCATTTACTTTAATCGGGGATACATCAACAGCAATGACAATATCGGCACCTAACTCTTTCACAACCGATACTGGGATGCGATCAATCACTCCGCCATCTACCAATAATCGTCCATCTATTTTCTCTGGCACAAACACTCCAGGTACAGAAATACTCGCTCTCACCGCCTCTGCAACTGGACCACTTGTAAAAACAACTTTTTCCCCCTTTAAGATATCAGTAGCCACAACAGCCGTCGGGATATCTAATTCTTCTAAATTTTTATTATATGTAAACATTTTAATCATATCTTTGACACGTTTTCCAGAAATAAATCCCATTTTCGGAACCGTAAAATCTAAATAATATTTCCTCTTAAAAACATTTGCCAGTTTATACAGTCTTTCAACGTTTGAACTAGCGGCATAAAATGTACCTACTAAAGCCCCCATACTACTTCCTGCAATCATATGAATCGGTATATCATTTTCCCTTAAAACCTTTATAACACCAATATGAGCAAAACCTTTTGCGCCCCCAGATCCAAGAGCTAAGCCAATTTTCGGTTCTTTCACTTTTCTCACCCTTTAATTTTTTTCGTTCCTTTTTCATACTTATGGTCTAAATTCACTACGTATCCACGTATACTGAAATGAACGTTTTTTGGGACAAAGGGGGATTTACTTACATGTATGAAAAATGGAAAACGGCTTTCCTTACCATATCAACACTTTTTTTAACCTTTTCTCTTGTACTCCACCCCCAAGCTGCTTTACAAGCTTCCATTCGAGGGTTAAATATATGGTGGGAAGTTGTATTCCCTTCACTTTTACCGTTTTTCATCATTGCCGAACTTCTCATTAGTATTGGTGTTGTAAAATTTATAGGCGTTATATTAGAACCACTTATGCGACCACTTTTCCGCGTTCCAGGAATAGGCGGATTTGTTTGGGCAATGGGAATGGCTTCAGGCTTTCCCGCTGGCGCCAAATTAAGCGCTAGACTGCGCAAAAGCAATCAGCTAACACAAATTGAAGCAGAGCGCCTCGTATCTTTTACAAACTCATCCAATCCACTTTTTATTTTTGGCGCTGTTTCTATCGGTTTTTTCAATAATCCGAAATTAGGAATCGTATTAGCTGCTGCACATTATTTAAGTAATTTTGCTGTCGGGTTACTGATGCGTTTTTACGGCAATAACAACAGTTCCACGCATGATAAACATGTTACTAAAAAACACCCTTTTCAAAACCCTTTTTCAATTCTACACGAGACACGTATGCAAGAAAAAAGACCAATAGGAAAATTACTTGGGGACGCTATCGTTTCTTCTATTCAAACGCTACTTATGATTGGTGGATTTATTATTTTATTCTCTGTTTTAAATAAAATGATTACTGTATTTCATATTACAGCAGCCCTTTCTTTTATTATGCAACATATTTTATCATTCTTCCAACTAACTACTGAATTTAGTATCCCAATATTATCTGGCATGTTTGAAATGACACTTGGAAGCCAAATGATTAGTCAAATAAATGAAACACCCCTCCTGCAGCAAGCTATGGTAACAAGCTTTATTTTAGCATTTAGCGGCCTTTCTATTCAGGCACAAGTCGCTAGCATATTAGCTGAAACAGACATTAGATTTAAGCCCTATTTTTTCGCAAGAATTATCCAAAGTATTCTTGCTCCTATTTTTACTTTTATATTTTGGAAACCATTTTATGAAAAAGTAAGCTCTTTTTCACCTATGCAAAAAGATATCCCTGTCTTTTTATCGAATCATTCTTCTATTCTGCATGAAATTTGGACATCTTTTATACACTACGGACCGATATTTACATTATTTTGTTTACATGTATATGTCATCTTATTATTTTTTCGAAGCAACAAAGAAAAACCCCGTTCACTTTAACGGGGTTTGAAACTTTTCTTTTAAAGCACGTTCTACAACAGGAGGTACAAGATCTACTACACTTCCTCCATATCTCGCAACTTCTTTCACAATGCTCGAGCTTAAAAATGAGTATTGATTGTTTGTCATAATAAAAAAGGTTTCAATGTTTTCATCTAACTTTCGATTCATAGAAGTAATTTGCATCTCATATTCAAAATCAGAAACTGCTCGTAATCCACGTAAAATCGCGTTCGCATTACGCATTTTTGCATACTCAACTAGTAGTCCACTATGTGAATCTACTTTGACATTAGGAATATCCTTTGTTGCTTCTCGAATTAAATCTAAACGCTCTTCCACTGAAAAGAACGGTTTTTTTGACGAGTTGTTTAAAACTACTACGTATACCTCGTCAAATACTTTTGCTCCCCTTTTAATAATATCCAGATGCCCAAGGGTAATTGGATCAAAACTTCCCGAAGAAATAGCTATACTTGTCATTCCGTCCCCTCACCTTCATACTTATAAATCGATATCGCTGTAATACCATAATTTTCAGCTCGCACTTTTACAAGTCTTCCTATAGACTCGGGTAAAACTACATCATTACCATGCTCCGCCATAATTAAACCATCGTTATGTAGCAATCCATGTTGATCCATTACACTAATTAAAGATACAATTTTTTGATCTTTATATGGAGGATCAATTAATATAAGATCAAATGACATTTCACGTTTTATAAGTGCTTTTATCGCACGTTCTGCATCATTCCGATATACTTCAGCTTGTTCCTGTATTCTACAACTTTCTAAATTTTGATGGATTACCTTTATCGCTTTATTGTCTCGATCAACAAAAATCGCTTTATCAATCCCTCTACTTATAGCTTCGATTCCAAGACCACCGCTACCACCAAATAAATCAAGAGCGACACCCCCATCAAAATAAGGGCCTATCATATTAAAAATGGATTCTTTTACTTTATCAGTCGTTGGACGTGTTGTATTACCTGGCACCGCTTTAAGTGGGTGTCCTTTACATTTTCCTGAAACTACTCTCATCTGTTGTCACTACCTTTATTTCAATCTATCGAGCAATTATAGAAAGCCCTTCTCCATTCGGTAACCGCTACCAAACTTTACGATTCCATTCATCTTCCAACGAAGACTAGAAGAACTTAGCTTAAAATAACCGCTCTGCATTTTTATGTATTCATCTCACCATTCGCTAACACGAACTATTCGTTTCACTTTATCTTTTTTATCCTATCATAAAATAAAAAAAAGAAAAATAAAAAGCCCAACATAAAATTTAATTTCATCATGTATATCTTCATTTAGATTGGACATAAATAACTATAACAACATCACCTTCGATGTTGTTGCCAACCGCGGAGAAGACTTACGTTTCCCCATAAGTTCTTCCTCCGGTTTCTCCTCTCCCTTTGCCTTCTTACTAGTACATGCTAGTATAAGAAGGGCCCTGCTTTGCAGGGTTTTTTTTCTTTGTCTACTTTTCATTTAAAAAGTGAGATGGTACAGTAAAAGAAAGAGGAGGAAAAGATATGATTCAACGCTTTATAGAACTCGGAGAGGGCTACTCTGATTTATATGAATTACTTGAAATTGCCAAAGCAAATCAAGAACGTATAACACATATGTTACAATTTGAAACAATTAAAAATGAAAAAAAAGTGTGCTCACTTGTTGTAATATTAAAACCAACTACTACTGGTGATTTCCAACCATTATACATATGTCGTGAAGGCATTCCTGTACTTGAAAATAAAAAAAGTAAACGCGTCATTTTATTTGAAGAAACGGCAGAACAACTTGGAAAAAAAGTGACTACCTTTACGGTAAAACCATCCACAACTTTCCCAGAAAAAGAACTGTTTTTCAATCATTTAATTGGTATTTTACGAATGAATAATTTTATTCCTCCAATGAAATAATGTGTTATTTCAAATAAAAAATCCCCTGTTAAAATTAGCAGGGGATTTTTTCTATTAGCTATAATCGTATTCTTTTGCCCGATCAGGACGTGAATTTTCAAATTCCGTTTTTAAATACGGGCGGTACGACTGTTCTATCTTTTTCACAAAAGGAAGTTTGTTCAACTTTTGCATCATATGCTCAATTTGTTCCATATCACAATATACTACTGCATATTTTAAACGTTTTGATATGTAATGTATGTTACCATATTTTCTTAAAATCTTGGCATGTTTCAATGAATGTAAATAAACAATCATACTTTGTCGTTGCCCGAACATAATCTTCTCCATCTTCTCCTTTTAAAAACATATATTTTATATTTTATGAAAACCAATCAGAAATTTATGACATTACAGGACAAACTCTGTATACGTTTTCTTCTATCTTCTAAAAAACGGGGTGATTTACCCCGTTTTTTTACAACCGCAACCTCCGCCGGTACCACAACCGCCACCACAGCCACCAGCATCAAAAAATGGATTTCCTGTTGGAACTTTGATGGAAGAGGACACCTCAGAACCGATTGCTACACTCACTTCATCTAACAACTTTTGTAAAGCCGTTTCTACTCGTTTAAAAGCTGCAATCTTATCATGTAAATCTACAGAACGCTTCAATTCCCTCATTTTCGTCGAAACGAAAGTATAGTCAGGATGATATTTACCGAAACGTTGCACTTCCTCATATCGTTCTTTCATCGCTGTAAATTGCTGAATTAACGTTTGAACTTCCATATCTTCATGCAAGTCTTTATAACATTTACGGTAATCTTCTGCTATATCTGAACAGATGATCGCTTTTGCAAGCTGCTCTGCCTTATCTAATATTAATACGCTTTCTAGCGTCGCTACAATCATGAGAGACACCTCCGAGTATTTATCATACCACATTTAGAATAGAACTACTAATTGAAGTGTCTCACTAAACAGAAAGATATCATTCTAACTATTTTTTAATAATTTCAGTACGCATTTATACATTAATATGTTCCGCAATGTTGTATTTAACAACATCCCACTTCCCACTATTTTCATTCACATAACTAATACATGCGTTTTTTAACGGTGTCTTAAACGAAATATCTTCCGGAGCAATTGCATGTAAAATTGCTTTTATCGCATGAGAATGGGCTACAATAATAATACGTTTGCCAGAATGAGTTTCTGCAACGTCTTTTACCGCAGCAAAACAACGAGCTACAATTTCTTCATCTTGCTCCATACCTTCTACTTTACCTTCTGCAATTAATTCCCTAACAGTCGCAACTGGCTTCCCAGAAGCTTCACCAAAATTACGTTCAACAAATCGCTCATCTAATAAAATTGATTGTAATCCAGTTGCCTCTGCAATTTCCTTAGCTGTTTCTTGCGCTCTAATTAATGGGCTACTTATAATTATATCCCATGCCTCCGCTTGCAAAGCAGCTGCACTTTGACTCGCTTGCTTCTTCCCCACTTCATTAAGCGGAATATCTTCACGTCCCTGAATAATCTCTTGAAAATTCCAATCAGTTTGTCCATGTCGTACTAAACAAATTTCCGTCATGCTCATGCTGCAACTCCTTTTTAAATAATCCGCTTCTATTGTATCAAAAGTTCTGCATGACGGACATAGTTTTCCCTTCCAATTATGTTGCATTTTGCTGCTTCATATACTGAAACATATCAATCATAATGGAAGCAACTGCCAATTGATTTTGAAATTTCTCAACTTTATCTGGTATCGTTTTTTTGAAATGTTGCATAGCTGCTAACTCAAATGCCTCTTTTTCTTCAGGGTTTCGCGTTAGTTTTCTATACCAGTACGGTTGCTCCCTAATATAGCGAGATAAATCCTCATCAGCCTTTATAAACTCCATAATTTCTGCTCTCATCCGCTTTCCTCCTAATCCTTCTGAAAGAAAAATGGATTATTTTCGGAAGTACTCTCTTCTTGCTGCGTGCGTTTCCCTTGAAATTGTTGAAAAACTTGTTGCACACTACCAATCGCACTCGTCACATTCGCTAAATGATGTTGCATTTGTTCCACGTCTAACTTTTTAAAGAAAGAAAGCATTTGTCCCATCACATCAGCAGTTTTTTCCTCTTCAGTTCGAGTATCCTTTTCTTTTCCTTTTTCTTTTTTCTTTTCTTTTACCGAAGAAAAAGCAGGCGCTCCATCCGGTCTAAAAGTTGCCCATACTGGATCTTCTTCACCAAGTAAGTACCATTCCTCATAAAACTGTTGCCAAGTTTTATGACCACTTCGAACTTCATGAACCATTTTAGGGTGATGGTTTACAAACTCTTTAAACTGTTGAACCGATGGATGTAACGGTCCTTTTGTTGTCGGCATAATCCTCACCTCTTCATGTATATCTACTATATAATAAGAAAAAAAAGGCGCATGGTTCGCCTATTTTTAGACGATTCATGCACCTTTTTATCCTACTATTTGCATAGGGGAAGATTCCCATCCACAATTTACAGTTTCATTTTATTTCCGAATAAAATTTTGTGTATAAAACTTATCGTATACGCCAACACCTAATCCTGTAAATTGTTCATTCAATAAATTCTTTCGATGTCCCTCACTATTTAACCAACCTTGCAATGCCGCAACCCCATCACTATGTTGCGCCGCTATGTTCTCACCGGCAAGCTGAAATCCTACTTTCCCGCGCTGTAAACGATCTCCTAACGTACCTAATGTAGGTGAATCGTGTGAAAAGTAATTATTATCCTTCATATCTTTACTATGACCGATTGCCACCTCTGCCGTTTGTTGGTCCCACGCTAATAACGGTAAATTATGACGACTTCGAATAATATTTGTTAAATCAAAAATTTGTTGCATATTCCCATTCTCTATTTGTTTCATTTTATCTGGAGTTAATGGTTGTTCTGCTAATAATTCACCCGAATAAACGAGCTGATACGGTCTTTGACGCAATAACGTTTCGTCATCCATATAACGAACACCGACAAGCTCATGCGTAAAATGATCAAAATATAATTGTGCCCAACCATCTTCTACTGGTACTAATGGTTGTTCCATCACTTCAGTATCAGATAACTCAAATTGATAACTATTCTTTCCTCTTTTTAACGAAATCTCATGAGAAAGTGGATTCTTTTTATACACATCTTCATACTTTTCATTTATATAATAAGGTGGCACCTTAACTTGCTCACCAGCGACATACGCCGTTACAATTTTGCGTTCAGCAACCCCAAATTGAACATACTGAGATAAATCTTGATTGTATACCCACCATTCATATCCGTAAGCAGATGGTTCTATTCGAGAAGGTTCGCCCCATTTTGCTAATAAATTTTCAGAGTCCCCACCAATCATATTTAAAACCGTATCGGAAGAGTCTTCATTCACTTGTTTTTTCTTTTTCACAATTTTATTTTCTTGCTTTGATTGAGATGGGGTTAATATATATTGTGAAACGAGTAATTTCCCGTATAAATCAACAGCTAAAATTAAAATTGTAATCATTACGATACGCAATAATTTCTTCAATCGATATACCTCCTGCACAAAACATAAAATTGAGATATACACAAATCCTTTTCTTTCCTTTTTTTGTGTGTACCGTACTCTTTTCACTATATCATATTTTTGCAAAAAAAGTCTGGATTATCCCTTTTCTCTCAATATGAATTGCACTTTCTTATTATTCATACTATTATAAAAATAATGATGTAACATAAAAAAAGGAGGTATTTTATGCAATTTACAAATACAAAATTTAATGGAGCCGTCGTTGATTTAACACTATTAACAGAGATTATGGAAAAGAACCATTTTGTACTTGCTGGACAGTGGGATTATGAACGAGTTACATACGATTATAAATTCGAAATATTAAACGATGTTTATTATTTACGTGTACAAGGTTTAGCTGTTGAAGGTGACATTGGTAGTAGACACGCTGAAATAAAGCTACTTCCTCCCTTATTAGGTAAACACTATTATCCTCACGGCGTTGAATATGGTGATGGTGAAATTTTCCCAACGAATGTACTTCAAAAAAGCGAACAACTCCTACAAAATGTCGAAAAAGAGTTAAAAGAATTCCAAATCATTGAGTAAAATAAAAGTGAGTGCATCATATTGATGCACTCACTTTTATTTCGTTTGTAAATACGGCGGCAATTGTTGTAACTGCTCTTTATCCTTTTCACGCTCTCGACGCGCCCATCGAAAGAAAACATAACCAATAATCGTACCGTACACTATTTCCTGGACAATTTTCATAATGATGCCGCCTGTTTGTTGGTCTTGTAAAACAGGCATCCAGTGTAAAAATTCTGGTCCAGTTATATTTAAATCAGATAAAGTTCCCGCTGGTACACATAATTCCATCGCCTTCATCCAAGCAGCTGGATCCGTATACGTTGCAAACAACGGTGCCGTCGCAAAAATAATTAACGCGCAAGCTGGCGTTAATAATATACCATTAGCAAACATATAACCAAGTTTCTTTATATCACTTAACGTTTGATATTCTGGTAATGGATTTAGCATCGGCCACCACATCATGATTGCCGTAAAGAACAATATAGCGAGACAAATAGGATGAGCAATTTGACTTTGTTTTACTGTATCAAAAACAACTGGTAAATGATAAAAAGAAAACAGGCCATTAAATACAAACAATGCGATAAGTGGCTTAGTAAATATCTTCAATATAATTTGAACGAACTTAAAAGAAGTAATATAACGATATAACCAAACTGGTATACCAAGCAACAATAACGGCGGAACGGCAATATACATAACTGCCATTTCAAACATATGTGCACTAAATATAATATGACCAATTAAATCAATAGGCCCTCCCTTTACAAAATACAAAAGAACAATCCCGGTCGTAAAATAAAAAACTTGCTTCTTACTTACCTTTGTCGCATGTTCAAATCGCATTCTATATGGCCCAATAATTAAAAAATACCCAATGAGGATCGAAAGCATAAATAATAAAAAGATTGGACTCCATAGCGCTTGAAAACCAAATATCCACAAGTTACTCATTGTCACACCTACCTTCTTCAGGTTATCTTTTCACATAATATGAAGAGGGAGCTGTGGCAACACAAGCTCCCTCTTCACTTTTCAAATCCACACGATTGTCATAAAAGCTAAAATTGTAATTAACCCGATTAGCAGACCAGAATAAAGAAAGAAACTCGCTGCTTCATGTCCTTTATGACTCATATGCATAAAATAGTACAATTGAAAAATTACTTGTACCACCGCTAATAGTAAAATAAATGGTACTGAGAAAATCGGACTGAAAGTTTTCGGATATGCTACTGCTACAAATGCAACTAATGTTAAAAATATCATTAATGCAAATGTAATAACTTGATGCTTCATTTCCTCCGCACTTTTCCTCTTCCGGTAAACGAGATCAACTTTAGGATTATTCGTTTGCTTTATCGCCATTGTTTATCCCACCATTCCCATTAAATATACTACAGTGAAAATAAACACCCAAACTACGTCAATAAAATGCCAATAAATTGATGCAACATAAAACTTCGGTGCATTGTATAAATTTAGACCTCTCTTCGCATTTCTAAAGATTAATGTTAAAATCCAACACAATCCAAACAATACGTGGAGTCCATGTGTACCAACAAGAGCATAAAACGCAGAACCAAATGCACTACTTCTCATAGTATGCTTAAATTCATGTGTATAATGGTAAAACTCATAGATCTCAAACCCTAAAAACCCTAATCCTAGCAGCACTGTTACCAGTAGCCAAAGTTGCATTTTCTTAAAATTAAAGTTTTTCATATGATACATCGCATATACGCTCGTTAAGCTACTCGTTAATAAAAGCATCGTCATAATGAAAACGAGTGGCATTTGGAACATCTCTTGAGATGTTGGTCCGCCATTTGTAGAATTCTTTAACGCTAAATATGTGCCAAATAAGGAAGCGAACAATACTGTTTCGCCTCCAAGAAATAACCAAAAACCGACAAACTTATTTTTCCCCTCAAGGGTTGCTTTTTCAGGCTCTGCTGGAAATGTTTCATTCGTTAATTTTTCATCTACATGCATTACGCCTTGCCCCCCTTATCTTCTAAATCTTCTTTATGAATATGATATCCATGATCATCAATTACTGAACGTAGGAACATTGTACCAAACGTAATAATTAAACCGATAATTGCTACTAATAACCAAAACTTATCTTTTCCACCCTGCATATACATTGCACCGAATGCCGCTATAAACAATCCTAAAGAAATGATAAATGGTGAAAATGATGGATTTGGCATATGAATATCACCCACTGGTTCCGCCGCTGTCATCTCTTTATTCCCTTCACGTTTTTCAATCCAAAACGGATCTAACCCGCGAACAAATGGTAATTGTTTAAAGTTATATTCTGGTGTAGGTGCTGGCATTGTCCATTCTAATGTACGTCCATCCCACGGATCACGACCAGCCTTTTCTTTTGATACTGTTGTTTTAATTACATTGAATAGAAGAACAATCGTTCCAAGAGCCATAAATACCGCTCCAATAGAACTAATCATATTACCCATTTCCAACCCTTGACCTTCAAGATATGTGTAGTAACGACGTGGCATACCAATTAAGCCAAGGAAATGCTGAATGAAGAACGTTAAATGGAAACCGATAAAGAATAACCAAAATGTTATCTTTCCTAACGTTTCATTCAATACTTTATTAAACATCAGTGGCCAATAATAATGGGCTCCTGCAAGTAAACCAAATACAACACCACCGACAATTACATAATGAAAGTGAGCTACTACGAAATAGTTATCATGAAATTGATAATCAGCTGGTGCAGATGCTAGCATAACACCTGTAACTCCTCCCATTACGAATGATGGAATGAAGGCTACTGCCCACATCATCGGTGTCGTAAAACGAATACTTCCGCCCCACATTGTAAAGAGCCAGTTGAATATTTTAATACCGGTCGGAACCGCAATCGCCATTGTTGCAACTGAGAAAATAGCATTTGCAACTGGACCAAGCCCAACAGTAAACATATGATGCGCCCATACCATAAACCCTAAAAATCCAATTAATACTGTCGCAAACACCATCGACGAATAACCAAATAATCGTTTTTTCGAAAACGTCGCGAAGATTTCTGAGAATATTCCGAAAGCTGGGAGTATAAGAATGTATACTTCTGGATGACCGAAAATCCAGAATAAGTGCTCCCATATAATTGTATTCCCGCCCAGTGCTGGATTAAAGAAACTTGTTCCAAATAAGCGGTCTAACATTAAAAGTCCTAATCCTACAGTTAACGGCGGAAAAGCAAATAATATTAATGAAGATGTTACAAATGTCGTCCATGTAAACATCGGCATACGCATATACGTCATCCCTGGCGCACGCATATTAATAATGGTTACAAGGAAGTTAATACCTCCAATTAATGTACCTATACCGGAGATTTGCAAGCCAAGCACATAAAAATCAACACCATGGCCTTTAGAGGCTAAAGCTAAAGATGCATAAGATGTCCATCCTGCATCAGGTGCTCCACCTAAAAACCAACTTAAATTTAAAAATACTCCACCAAAGAAAAATAACCAAAATCCGAGTGAATTTAAAAACGGGAACGCTACATCACGTGCACCAATTTGAAGTGGTACAGCGGCGTTCATAAATGCAAACACGAGTGGCATAGCTGCGAGGAAAATCATTGTTGTACCGTGCATAGTTAATACTTGATTATAAGCATCCCCAACAAGAAAAGCGTTGTTAGGAATCGCTAATTGAAGGCGAATAAATAGAGCTTCTATTCCGCCTATTATAAAAAACAATCCACCTGCAATTAAATAGAGAATGGCAATCTTTTTATGGTCTACTGTCGTTAAATAATCCCATATGACAGCACCCATCCCCTGTTTTTTTGCTACAGAACTCACGTTTTCAACCTCCCCTTCGCGAATAATCCCTCTTTACTTTTCAACTTTTAACGTTTGTAAATATGCATTTAATGCATCAATTTGATCGTCTGTTAAGTTGCCATATTTACCAGTCATTTTATTTCCTGGTTTCATATTTTCAGGATCTTTCAGCCATTTTTTTAAGTTTTCTTCATTGTTTTCAGCAATGCCGGCAACTGTATCGCGATCCGCAAAGTTTGCTAAGTTTGGTGCGATACGAGCGGAAGGTGGTCTACTATCATTAGATCCAACTGCGTGACAACCAATACAGCTTTTATTAAATATTTCTTGGCCTTCTTGCGCCTTTGTTGAAGCTACTTCTTTCTTCCCATCAATTTTCTTCATATCAGCAAGCCACTTTTTGTACTCGCTTTCATCTAAAGCTTTCACTTTGAATTGCATTAAAGAATGTGATGGGCCGCAAAATTCTGTACAAAAACCATTATAAGTGCCCGATTTATCTGCCTTTAACCACATTTTGTTTACATTATCTGTATTTGTATCCATTTTCCCAGCTAAAGATGGAACCCAAAACGAATGTTTAATATCGGCACCCTTCAAATTCAAATACACTTTCTTACCTGTGGGGATGACTAAATCTTGAGAAGTTACTATCTTTTCTGATTTATAAGAAAATTCCCACCAATAAAGATTCGCTGTTACATCAACAACGATAGTATCTTTATCAATATTCTTTTTCTCCATCGCACTTACATCAGCAAGTTTGAATGTATATGTAACCGTCGGAACAGCTAAGATTAGCAAAAGAATAATCGGAATAACTGTCCATATAATTTCTAGTTTGTGATTCCCTTCAATTTGCTCCGGAATATAATCTTCCTGACCTTTCTTTTGTCGGAAACGCACAATTACATATAAGAAAATAATAGTAACTACTAGTACTACTCCTACCATGATCGCACTTGCTAGTAAGAGCAGATCGTATTGCATTTTTGCTACCTCTCCTTGCGGAATTAAAGTAGATTGAAAGGCTTTACCGCATCCCCCTAACAGTAAAGCCAGCAGTGAAACGAACGAAAGCAGTCGCCACTGTTTCTTCATACAAACAACCCCCACTTTCCTTGTGAATTAGATTGTACTTTATAGTTAAGTAAAGTAAATCTCAACGTAAAGAAATCCAATTATGTCGTTGTCTTAGAAGAATGTAACTACAATCATTGATACAAATAAGATTGTTAAATAATTTAGGGAATAAACAAACATTTGCACGGACCATTTGATGTCATCTTTCTTACGGAAGCCATAAAAACCTAAAACGATCCATCCGATGTTAAGCAGTGTTGCAATTACCATAAATGTTATCCCTAGTCCACTCATATAAAATGGTAGTGGTAATAAACATACTGTCCAAATCATAATTTGGCGTTTCGTAATTTCAAATCCATGAACTACAGGAAGCATTGGAATTCCTGCGTTTCGATATTCATCAACACGTTTCATTGCTAATGCAAGGAAATGTGGGATTTGCCAAATAAACATAATTAAAAATAACATCCAAGCAATTGGATGGCCTAAAGATGGATCGATTGCTGCCCATCCAATTAAAGGTGGAACTGCACCAGATATACTACCTACAACAGTATTTAGTGTATACTTTCTCTTTGTCCATAAACTATATAGAACAACATATGTGAAAGCACCAATAAATCCCATTAAGACTGCCATTGGTGTTGTTAATAATAAAAATACAAAACCAAGAAGTAATATAACTAGTCCAAATGTAAGTGCAAATCCTGGTTTATACTTTCCAGTAACCGTTGGACGGGTCTTTGTTCTTTCCATTAATGGATCGATGTCTCGATCAATGTAGTTGTTTAAACAACATACCCCTGCCATAACTAATCCAGAACCAACGATTGTAAAGAATAACTTATCCAGATTGTCCATTACACTTAATCCATTAAAGTGTAATGCCAACCAAAATCCTGTAAATACAGTAAGTGTATTTGAGTTTACAATCCCCATTTTAACGAGCGCTTTTAAATCTTGTAACCGAGTTGTTTCCGGTACGCTTGTAACAGCAGACTCATCATGCAGCTCACTTGTTGCATGGTTCATCACTTTAACCCCCTCTTAAAACTTTCATCTTTCTTTTTGCGCCTATTTCAAATTGAAATATTTCGCTTCTATATAGCAATATTATTACAGTAGAAACATTGTTAACCCATTCTACTACTAATCTACGCCCATACTCCAATATATTAAATCATATTTCCCGAACATTTTGTGAAGAAAACATGAACTTTTTGTGTCGAACATAAAAAACTTAATTGTTACTTATCCATATCATAACATGATGTTACCTTCTATAATAAACTTTTTTGTCATATTTAACACGTATTCTCCCCATTTCTTTTCAAAATAGCCTATTTTTCACCTAAAAATTTCCTTATAAACCTTATTTCCACACCCGTTTTCTCTTCCCTGTCTTCCCCCTCCATTTCTTTGCTATTTTATTATTTTTTATATATCATAGGAACTAGCGCGTTTTATTCTATACATAATGGAATGAAAATATTTCGCAATAACTTCATAGCAGAAAGATGGTGAAAGAGATTGCAACGCTTTATTAAATGGTTAGCAGTCATTACGAGTCTTGATTTATTAATAGTTTTATTAGGAGGCGCCTTAGTTACAAAAACAGGCTCTGGCCAAGGATGCGGTAAATCATGGCCACTTTGTAACGGTGAATTTGTTCCATCTAATTTATCAATGGAAACTATTATTGAACTAAGTCATCGCCTTACATCAGGATCAGCAGGAATTCTTGTCACTCTCCTTTGTATTTTGTCCTGGAAATATTATAAACATGTGCGCGAAACAAAAACGTTAGCAATTTTATCCTTCGTATTTTTAGTTGCACAAGCATTAATGGGAGCCGCAGCGGTTGTTTGGGGGCAAATGCCAGCTGTACTTGCTATCCATTTCGGTATTTCCTTAATTTCATTTGCTTCTGTCATTTTATTAACGTGTCTTATCTTTGAAATCGACCAAAAATTTGATGCACGTTCACTTATTATGGACAAAAAAATGAAATTTCATATTTATGGTGTAACAATTTACAGTTATATTGTCGTCTACACAGGGGCTTTAGTACGTCACGAACGAGCTAGCTTAGCCTGTCCAGACTTTCCTTTATGTAGCAAAAATAGACCTATGCCAACTCAATTACATGAATGGGTTCAAATGGGACATAGAGTTGCAGCGATGTTAATTTTCGCTTGGATACTATACGCGATGATTCTCGCTATCCGCCATTACAAACAGCAGCCTGTCGTATACTGGGGATGGATCATCTCATTTATCCTTGTTACACTTCAAGCTATCGTAGGAATTTTAGTCGTATTTACAAATGCTAGTTTATCAATGGCATTATTACATTCACTATTCATTTCTTGCTTGTTTGCTGTACTATGCTATTTAGTTATGTTAGGTACAAGAAGTAAAGTGAATGCAAAAGAAGCTGCATCAACTTCTAAACAAACAAAATAAATGAAAATACCTTGCCCGAATTGGCAAGGTATTTTTTCGTAATAAAAAAGAGCTGTGTTTCCACAACCCTTTTTTATTTTAGTGATCTAATTCAATGAGTAAGTCACCCGTTTGAATTGCATCTCCATCGTTAACATATACTTTTTTCACTTTACCATTAAACGGCGCTTGAACTGTCGTTTCCATTTTCATCGCTTCTGTAATTGCCATAGAATCGCCTTTTTTCACTTCATCGCCTTCTTTTACAACTACTTTAATAACCGTTCCTGGCATTGTTGCGCTAATGTGGTTTGGATTTTCACGGTTTCCTTTCACACGTTGTGCAACTGTCGCTTTCACACTTTCGTCTTTCACAACAATCTCACGTGGTTGACCGTTAAACTCCAAGTAAAGAACACGATTTCCATCTGGCTGAGGCTCTCCAATTGATACTAGTTTAACCATCAATGTTTTACCTTGTTCAATTTCCACATCGATTTCTTCACCAAGTCTCATACCATAGAAGAATGTCGGTGTATCAAGCACAGATACATTTCCATAAATCTCAGCAACTTTTTCGTAATCCATAAATACTTTTGGATATAATGCATATGCAACTACATCAAACATCGTCACTTCGCGTCCAAGTTTATGGAATAGCTCTTCTTTTAACGCGTCGAAATCTACTGGTTCTAATAATTCACCTGGTCTTACTGTTAATGGTTCTTTCCCTTTTAAAATAATTTCTTGTAACTTTTTCGGGAAACCACCATATGGTTGTCCTAAATCTCCAGAGAACATTTCAACAACAGATCCTGGGAAGTCCATAGAATGTCCACGCTCTAAAACATCTTGTTCTGTTAAGTGATTTTGAACCATGAATAATGCCATATCACCGACAACTTTAGATGATGGCGTTACTTTAACAATATCACCAAACATGTCATTCACACGGCGGTACATTACTTTCACTTCATCGAAACGATCGCCTAAGCCAACCGCTTTCGCTTGTTGTTGTAAATTACTATACTGTCCGCCTGGCATTTCGTGCATATATACCTCTGTATGAGGAGCATTCATACCACTTTCAAACGGTGCGTAGTATTTACGTACATCTTCCCAGTAATGAGATAATTTTTCTAATGAATCTATATTAACATCTGGCTGTCTTTCGTTTCCACCTAACGCATAGTATAGCGTGTTCGCACTTGGTTGTGACGTTTGACCAGCCATAGAACTTACTGCTACATCGACAATGTCAACACCTGCTTCAATTGCTTTCGTATACGTTAATATACCATTTCCACTCGTATCGTGTGTGTGCAGGTGAATCGGAATCGATACCGTCTCTTTTAATGCTGAAACTAAATCATATGCTGCATTTGGTTTTAGTAAGCCCGCCATATCTTTAATACCTAAAATGTGAGCTCCTGATGCTTCTAATTCTTTTGCTAAATTTTTATAGTAATTTAAATCATATTTACTACGTAACGGATCATGAATATCCCCTGTGTAACACATAGTTGCTTCTGCAATTTTACCAGTATCTCGTACAGCATCAATCGCAACTCTCATACCTTCTACCCAGTTTAAGCTATCAAAAATACGGAACACATCAATTCCAGCTTGAGCAGAACACTCCACAAACTTTTGAATTAAATTATCCGGATAGTTTTTGTAACCAACCGCGTTTGAAGAACGAAGTAACATTTGGAATAAAACATTTGGCATTTTTTCACGAAGATCTAGTAATCGTTCCCACGGATCTTCTTTTAAGAAACGATATGCAACATCAAACGTCGCACCGCCCCACATTTCTGCTGAGAATAAGTTCGGTAACATTCTCGCTGTCGGCTCTGCAATTTGGTGTAAATCTTTTGTACGAATACGCGTTGCAAGTAATGACTGATGCGCATCACGGAATGTTGTATCCGTTAAAAGTACACGTTTTTGATCTTGTACCCATTTTACTAATCCGTCTGCTCCACGCTCATCCAAAATTTGTTTCGTTCCATTTTGGATTGGCTCTGAGTGTAATACATTCGGTATACGAGCATCTGGGAAAATTGGTTTCTCTTTTTTCCCTACTCCTGGGAAGCCATTTACTGTTACTGTCCCGATGTAATTTAACATTTTCGTTCCTCGGTCTTTACGTTTCGAGAACAAGAATAGTTCAGGTGACGCATCAATAAATGAAGTGTCATATTCCCCTGATAAGAAGTTTTTATGTTTTACTACATTCTCTAGGAATGGAATATTCGTTTTAATACCACGAATACGGAATTCTTTTAAGTTACGTTCCATTTTTGCAGCAGCTTGTTCAAAAGTAAGCGCCCATGTTGTAACTTTTACAAGTAAAGAATCATAGTACGGTGTAATAACAGCACCTTGGAAACTATTACCTGTATCAAGACGAACTCCAAAGCCACCACCTGATCGATATGCCATAATTTTTCCTGTATCCGGCATGAAATTATTTAGTGGATCCTCAGTCGTTACTCGAGATTGTATTGCAAATCCATGTACAACAACTTCCTCTTGCTTTGGAACACCCACCAATTTGCTATGTAATGCATGTCCATCAGCTATTAAAATTTGTGATTGAACGATATCGACTCCTGTAATCATTTCTGTAATTGTATGTTCTACTTGAACACGCGGATTTACTTCAATGAAATAGAAATTATCATCTTTTACAAGAAATTCAACTGTTCCTGCGTTTAAATAATTTACATTTTTCGTTAATTTCACAGCAGCATCACAAATACGCTGACGCAAATCATCTGAAAGCGACACACTAGGTGCAATTTCTACTACTTTTTGATGACGACGTTGTACAGAACAGTCTCGCTCGTATAAATGAACAACATTGCCCTCTTCATCTGCTAAAATTTGAACTTCTATATGTTTAGGTTTTTCAACGAATTTTTCTACGTATACTTCATCATTGCCAAAGGCTGCTTTCGCTTCTGACTTTGCTCGATTATACGATTCTCTTAATTCTTCACTAGTACGTACAATACGCATACCACGACCGCCACCGCCAAGGGAAGCTTTAATAATAATCGGGTAATCATACTTTTCAGCAAATTCTTCGACTTCTTCTAATGAATCTACTGGCCCATCACTACCAGGAATAACTGGAATTTGTGCTAGCTGCGCTTGTGTTCTTGCTTTTACTTTATCTCCAAACATATCTAAATGCTTACTTTTTGGACCGATAAAGATAATCCCTTCTTCTTCACAACGTTTTGCGAATTGAATATTTTCTGACAAGAAACCATATCCAGGGTGGATTGCATCTACATGATTACTTTTCGCAATCTCAATAATGCCCTCAATATCTAGATAAGCATCAATTGGCTTTTTTCCTTCCCCAACTAAATAGGATTCATCGGCTTTATAACGATGATAAGAACCACTATCCTCTTTAGAATAGATTGCAACTGTTTTTAATCCCAGTTCCGAACAAGCTCGAAACACACGAATTGCAATCTCTCCACGGTTAGCTACCAATACTTTTTGAATACGTTGCAGCTTTGTCATGATTTTCCCCCTCTACTTTCCTACCACTCTAGAGATAAAATATATACACACCATAAAGAGCGTGAAGTTCTTCACTTTCTACATTATATTATACTTAGAAAGCTTCACTTTATTTTTATCCATCATACCTTATTTTTTAACAAATGATAAGTTTTCTGAGCAATTTGTCTCACAAAAATAGTATAGCATACCTCTTCCTTTTCTAACAACTTAATTGTATATCACTTTTGGATTAATGTGATATACCCTTTTACCTGAAAGAGAAATTAATACATCATATTTAAAAACTACTTAAAAATAAAAAACACATCATGCTCTAAAGCACAATGTGTTTTATTTTACAACTACAAGATGTGGTCCACCTTGTTCTCTTTCTTTAACTGTCTCGTTCTGTTGTTTCTCTTGTCGTTTTACATGACTAGCAATATTGAGTAATATCCCCATCGCAAGTAGATTAGCTAATAAGGAACTCCCACCATAACTAACAAACGGTAAAGGAACTCCTGTAAGTGGTATTAATCCAGACATACCACCAACATTAACAAATGTTTGGACTCCAAACAAACTTGCAATTCCGATAGCTATTAAACTTCCAAATGGATCTTTACACTTTTGTGCAACTCTAAAGGCCCGAATAATTATAAGTAATAAACAGATTAAAATAATAGCCACACCTATAAAACCAAGTTCTTCAGATATAATTGCCATTATAAAATCCGTTTGTGGTTCTGGTAAGTAACCATACTTTTGTACACTATTTCCTAATCCTCTACCATTTAGCCCTCCCGAAGCAATTCCAATAAATGAATTCACTAATTGAAACCCATCCTTTTGAGGATCATTAAACGGATCAAGAAAAACAGAAAAACGTGCCTTTTGATATGGATTTAATGCATAATTACCAAGAAAATATAGTGCCGGAATCCATACTATAGAAGTTAAAGCAATTCGTTTAATCCATAAGTTAACCTGTACTCCCGAACAAAGAAACATAATTCCTACTGTTCCTGCAATTAACAAATCAGTACCTAAATCATTTTGCTTTAATATTAAAAACATGATTATTCCAACACCAATAAGTACTGGACCTGACCCTTTGAAAACAGGTGTATTCGTTTCTTGTCTTTTCGCAAAAAAATGAGCTAAGACGAGAATAACTGTTATCTTAACAAATTCTGCAGGCTGTATTCCAAATATCCACCCGTTTGCACCGTTTACTTTCTTAGTGAAAAAGGCAGCTGCAGCTAATAAGGCAACACTAGCACCATAACTCCCCAATAAAAAAATTCGTTTTCTCCAAACTTTATATGGGATAGTAGCAATAATTATTAATACCATTGTCCCAACAACTAAAGTAATTAATTGTCTTTTAAAAAAGAAATTTGCTGGTTTATCAAATCTCGAAATCGCAACAATGGAACTAGAACTATATACCATTATAACTCCCAATACACATAAGATAACAAGAGGAAGTAATAATGAATAATCCATTGATTTCCATACTCTTTTCATTTCATTTCCTCTCTCTGTTTCAATTTAATTATTGTTGTATTCCATATGTACATTGATTCTTCCTGCTTTATTATACAAATAAAAAGCTCAAACTTTTTCAGTTTGAGCCCCCTTATTTGAACCCGTTATTGTTGTTTGTTTGTAAATGCTTCATGAAGTGCAGATAACTCACGTTCAAGCTCTCCTAACATTGCTTTCCCTTGTTCTTCTGAAATAAGACCAAGGCGAACTGCAAAATCGACTTCGCGGGATAGTCCAAACATTTGTGTGTCTAACACTTCTTCATATAATGGACATTGCGGCATTGTAAGATGGTCCATTTGCACCTTAATAAGTCTTAAAATCTTCTCCGCATCCGCTTGTAGAAGGGCTAGTGCCTTTTCCTGATGATTTGATACTGTCTCAGACGCCAAATTGATTCCCTCCGTTTCCGTCCTACTCTCTCCTATCTATTAATATTAGCGATAGTTTTAATAAATTGCAATAGAAACATTTTTTGTGACAATAGTGTCTAATACTATTATACTGAAAAGTGGGAGTATAACACAAATGGGGGAACAACAATGAGCGAAATTTTATTTATTAATGGAAAAGTTCGTTTTCCAATCACTATCGATCCAACCGTTTGGATCTTTGATGATCGAAAAGTAGATTTGACAACTTACTTTGATGAAACGAGAGAAAACACTTCAGAACTAGAAGCTTATTTAAAAAACACTTCGGAACATTGGGATCGCGAAATCCGTGATGGTGCTGCTTTCCCGCCGATACAACAAAGTGTAAAGAAATTTAAAAAAGAACAGCTAATTACTGGAACGTTCGGTATACCATTTCAACCTTTTCTTGCTAACGCCGAAATTTCAGATGACGCTACGCAAGTCGAGATCGAAACAGTAGATGATACAATAACGCTTCCATTAGAAACTGTCAAACATGCTATTCTTGGTTTTTCAAAAGAAGGAAAACCATTAAAAGAAGATGGACCTGTTCATTTATATTACAATGATGGATCTAATAGACAAAATCCAATCCGTAACATCCGCAAATTTACAATTATTTAAAGAAAAGGAGTGAGCTTCAGCTCACTCCTTTTTATAATAAATCTGCTGCTAGTTGAGCTAAATTAGATCGCTCCCCTTTTACAAATTTCACATGACCACTAATACGTTGCTCTTTAAATTTCTCTACAACATATGTTAAACCGTTATTATACTCATCCAAATACGGATGATCAATTTGCTGAGGATCTCCCATTAATACGATTTTACTTTTTTCTCCTACCCTCGTTAGTATCGTTTTCACTTCATGCTTCGTTAAATTTTGTGCTTCGTCAATTATAATGAATTGATCTGGAATACTTCTCCCGCGTATATACGTAAGAGCTTCTACTTCTATCGAACCCATTCCAGCTAAAATAGCATCTAACTCTCCTGGTTTTTTCGTATTAAATAAATACTCTAGATTATCAAAAATCGGTTGCATCCACGGTCTTAACTTTTCTTCTTTTTCTCCCGGTAAATAACCGATATCTTTCCCAACTGGAACAATTGGCCGTGCAACGAGTAGTTTTTTGTATAACCCTAAATCTTCCGTTTGCATGAGCCCCGAAGCTAAAGCTAGTAATGTCTTTCCTGTACCAGCTTTCCCTGTTAGCGTGACTAGCGGAATATCTTCACGAAGCAACAATTCTAATCCCATAATTTGCTGCACATTTCGTGGTCGTATTCCCCATACTTGTTCATTATGAAAAATAAGTTTCTTTACCTTCTTACCTAAATGATCCACAATACCTAGTGCTGAACTAGATCCACCTAACGCATCTTTCATTACTACAAACTGATTTGGATAAAAAGGATGATTTGCAATTTCGGATAAAGGCAATTCGCCTTTTTCATAAAAATAATCCAATTGTTCTTTTGATATATATCCTTCTAAAAATCCTGAATATATATTTTCCACTTCAATAACCCGATCACTTAAATAATCTTCCGCCTTTAAACCTATTGCATCTGCTTTTACCCTTACGAGCACGTCTTTACTTACTAAAATAACAGACTTCCCGTCCTCTTTTTCTTGTTCTTCTAAAGATAGATTTTTTGCTACAGCTAAAATTCGATTATCATTTGTTTTTTCTACAAAAATATCTTGTAGTTGGACAAACGAACGATGATTTAATTCAATACGAAATGTACCGCCGTTTTCTAGCGGAATACTTTCATGCAGTTTTCCTATTTCACGAAATTTGTCTATTAACTTAGATACATAACGAGCGTTTCGTCCTACTTCATCCATATAACGTTTTTTCGAATCAACCTCTTCTAATACAACTGCTGGAATCACTACTTCATTGGTTTCAAATGAAAAAATAGATAAAGGATCCTGCAAAAGTACATTCGTATCTAACACATAAATTTTATCCAACCTGTTACCCCCTGACTCCACTTTTAAATTTGTAGAACAAGGGTTTCATCCATAAAATATGGACGAACCATTGTTATAATTATATGTACCGTATAAACGAGGTAGAATCGAAATTTATAGCCATTAAACCTTTTATTTATTTTTTATTCATTTCTATTCAATATATTACTTTTAATTATAATTATTAACATAAAATCACAATAAGTAATTACAAAAGTTAATAACTGACTTTCTTATTTATCACATTTATAATTCTTTCATTCCTGCTAACACCTGGTTATCGAGCTTTTTAGCTGCACGAAGATCATACGTTTTTTCATATGTTGGTTCAATTGCAAGTTTTGCACCATAAAACATAACATCACGTACTTCTTGTACATTTACTTCTATTACAGTCAATTTTAAAGGAATGCCTTCCATTCTATCAGTCAAAATTTCACCTGCACCACTTATGGAAAATACGGATTCATTCGCCATTATAGTCAATACCACTCCAGTACTATGTCTTATATTTTCCACAATACGTGAACGTTGATCTACTGCAAATCGAATACTAGTTTTACTCACTGCATACACCCAAGAAATAGCACTTACGTTAGGAACTTGTTTTTCAAAATCTGTTGTTGCTACCATAACAATACACTCTTTACGTAACGTTTGTACTAAATCATCCGTTAATGTGGGCTCTACTACATTCGCCATATTTCCACCTCCAAATATACTTCATATATCCTTATCATAACCTATTTTTTGAATTGCGAAAATATTATTTTTTCCCGCTATTATTCAAAAACATTACACTTCCATGATATACTTATACTGATAGAATTCGTATTGAGGTGACGAAATGAGAGTCAAATGTATGATTTGTGATAAAAAAGATATGTTAGATGATGAAAATCCTATGGCAAAAAAACTGCGTAATCGCCCTATTCATACATATATGTGCATGGAATGTTCGGAACGAATTGCTGAACGTACGATGGAACGTCATGCAAGTGGTAATTTTCGATTATATCGTGATAAAAAAGTCGAAGACGATTGGTAAAATATAAATAAGTCCTTTATCAATATGATAAAGGACTTATTTATATTTTTCAGGTTCGCGATTCATTTGATCCAAAAAACAATCAATAGCTTCTAATGGAAACCTTGCAGATTTTCTTTCTCCATTTATTTCATATGTAACTACATACATTTCCTCGTTCTTCTTAACTTCCACATTTCTCAATTTATGTTCTTCATATATCATATTTTGAAATAACAAATACGTTTCTTTTGCAGCACTATCATCCGGACGTGCTTCGGCAACTGTTTTAATTGTTAACCAATTATATAACGCATCTTGTACGGAACGCATAAAGCTTCCCCCCTCATCCTGCTTTTTGTTGTCTTGCTTGACGTAATCTCAACCTATAAATCCCAAGTACAATTGCTGCTACAACAAGCCCCTCTCCAACAGGTAAAAAAACTGCAAAGAAAGTTAACACTGTACACCCAATCGCTAACGATATATATATCACTATATTTTTTATTATAGATAGCTTTCTTGCAAAACCTAAATTATACACAAGTGCACTTAATATAATAATGACGCCATACAGTAACCACATCCCTAGTTCTGGATTTTCATCAACTTTACATAACTTCGCAAAAAACGACATTCTTTCTAACACTATTTATCCCCCTTCCTCATAAATCAAACCATTTTTCTTTATGTACTTAATACAAGAGTAACCTGTGAAAAAAATACTGTCCACAAAAAGAGTAAATATTCTAAAAAAATAAACATAAAAAAACAGCTACCTTAATTAAAGGTAGCTGTTTTACTATTTTACGCTTCTACAGATTTCTTTTTCTTAGCAGCTCTTTCACGTTCGCTCTTATCAAGAATCTTTTTACGTAAACGAATGGATTCTGGAGTTACTTCACAGAACTCGTCATCGTTTAAGTACTCTAATGATTCTTCTAAAGTCATTAAGCGTGGTTTTTTCATTGTTGAAGTTTGATCTTTCGTCGCAGAACGAATGTTAGTTTGTTGTTTCATTTTCACAACGTTAACTGTTAAGTCATTCTCACGAGTGTGTTCTCCGACAATCATACCAGCATATACTTCTGTACCTGGTTCAACGAAGATTACACCACGGTCTTCAACTTGCATAATACCGTATTGTGATGCTTTTCCTGTTTCAAGTGAAACTAGAACACCTTGACGACGTCCACCAACTTGTCCAGCGTGTACTGGTTGGTAGCAATCGAATGTATGGTTTAAAATACCGTAACCACGAGTTAATGTTAAGAATTCTGTTGTGTAACCAATTAAACCACGTGCTGGAACCATGAAAGTAAGGCGAACTTGACCGTTTCCGTTATTCACCATATCTAACATTTCACCTTTACGTGCACCCATAGATTCCATAATAGAACCAGTGTATTCTTCAGGTACATCGATTTGTACACGCTCTACAGGCTCACATCTTACGCCATCAACTTCTTTAATAATTACTTCTGGCTTAGATACTTGTAGTTCATAACCTTCACGACGCATGTTTTCAATTAAGATAGATAAATGTAGTTCCCCACGTCCAGATACGATCCATGCATCAGGAGACTCTGTATTATCTACACGTAAACTTACATCTGTTTCTAATTGTGAACGAAGACGCTCTTCAATTTTACGAGATGTAATGTATTTACCTTCACGACCTGCAAATGGACTGTTATTTACAAGGAACGTCATTTGTAGTGTTGGCTCATCAATACGTAATAATGGTAACGCATCTTGATGTTCAACTGGGCATACTGTTTCACCAACGTTAATGTCTTCCATACCAGAAACAGCTACTAAGTCTCCAGCTTTTGCTTCTTCAATTTCTTGACGTTTTAATCCCATGTAACCAAATAATTTTGTTACGCGGAATTGTTTTACGCTTCCGTCTACTTTCATTAAAGCAACTTGTTGTCCAACCTTCATTGTACCGCGGAATACGCGTCCAACTCCAATACGTCCAACATAGTCGTTGTAATCAAGAAGTGCTACTTGGAATTGAAGTGGCTCTTCGCTGTTATCAATTGGTGCAGGAATATGTTCAATAATTGTATCAAATAATGATTTCATATTCTCTTCTTGATTTGCTGGGTTTGAATCTAAGCTTGCTGTTCCGTTCATTGCTGATGCAAATACAACTGGGAACTCTAATTGATCTTCGTTTGCACCAAGTTCGATGAATAAGTCAATTACTTCATCAACTACTTCATCAGGGCGAGCGAAGTCACGGTCAATTTTATTTACAACTACGATTGGAGTTAAGTTTTGCTCAAGAGCTTTCTTTAAAACAAATCGTGTTTGTGGCATACAACCTTCATATGCATCAACAACAAGTAAAACACCATCAACCATTTTCATAATACGTTCTACTTCTCCACCGAAGTCAGCGTGACCTGGTGTATCTAAAATGTTAATTCTTTTATCTTCATAGTGAATCGCAGTATTTTTCGCTAAAATTGTAATACCGCGCTCTCTTTCTAGATCATTTGAATCCATTGCGCGCTCTTCAACGTGTTCGTTCGCACGGAAAGTCCCCGCTTGACGTAATAACTGGTCAACAAGTGTTGTTTTACCATGGTCAACGTGGGCAATAATTGCTATATTACGTAAATCTTGTCGTTTTTTCAACATGTCCAACTCCTAATGTCTTTTTAATCCTTCTCTATTATAAGAGCGAAGGGGATACAATAGCAATTAAAATAAAATCAAGAATGAAAATATAGTTGTATTCTTACTTTTGTGAAAGTAAAATGAGATTGGAGGGTGAAGAAATGGAACACATTCAATATCGCTTTTTATTAACTGCAATTATCGGTGTTATTTTCTTAATCGGTATCGGCATTATGATTGCTGAAAATAGTCCAATCGGTATTATTATTTGCATTATCGGCACATTTGTTACAGTTGGATACGGTTTTGTAACAAAAAGAAAAATGCGTAAATCGCAATAACGTCAAAAAGTAAGAAGCCTGTATACAGCCTCTTACTTTTTTTGTTACTTGGATATAAACGATAACACTTCTTCATACACCCCTGGCTTCGCAACTAATACGCTACTCTTCTCTACGATAGAAAGTGGCGCTCCGGAGAATGTTGTTACCTTGCCTCCAACTTCCTCTACAATTATCTGTCCCCCACCAAAGTCCCATGGTGATAATCTAGGCGTTACATATGCATCGATTCTTCCAGTTGCAACGTATACCATCTCTAATGCTGCACAGCCATATGATCTCGTGCCTCTTGCTTTCTTAACAAGTGCCATCATACTTTCCATATTAAGCAATGGATTGTCGGTAAGCCATATCGCATTTAAAGCTACAATACCTTGCTCTACAGTACCTTTTTGTAATAAAGGTATTGGTACTTCATTACAAAATGCTCCAGCCCCTTTTAACGCATGATATAATTCATCATGAACTGGATCATAAATAAGTCCAATCTTTCCGATACCGTTCTCATAAATTCCAATTGAAATTGCAAAATTTCTTTTTTGGTGAACAAAGTTCATCGTGCCGTCAATTGGATCAATTAACCAAACAACCCCGTCAGAAGAAGTTACCTCGTCTCCATAGCCCTCTTCACCTAAAATATGATGATGTGGGAATGTTTCTTTAATTTTCCCAATTAAAAACTGCTCTATTTCTCGGTCCATATTTGTTACTAAATCAGCTGCATTTGATTTTGTTTCTATAATAAGTGCTTTTTTCATTGATGCCATTAAACGCTCTCCCGCATCCCGAATCCACTGTTTGGCGTGTGCATCGATGTCTTTCCATACTTCTTGCATGTTTAAACACTCCGATCTATACTGTTCACAGAAAAAACGAACCCTTTATAAGGTTCGCACCAACTAATTTTTTATACATATACTATTATTACGCTTCTAAACGAATCATTTCAAGTCTTAACACTTCTAACTTTTGTACACACTCTTCTTTTTTCTGTTTATCATTTTCCATCATCGCATCATATAAAGTCGCTAATTCATAATCTAGCTCCAAACGTAGCACCGGTATTCTCTTTTCAGCATCTGTTCTCTTTAACGCATTAATCACCTGTCTCATATTATTTGCCTCCTCCCAATATTCGTCTGCCCTCGGACTAGAATTGATTCAATTTTCTGATTTTTTGTTTTATACTATACTATGTTGGATAAATCATCTATGCAACAAAATTATATTTTTTTATTTAAATTTTTTTGTGCTGTTTTTTTTATGAATAGTACAAGCTATGCTAAAATAAAAGCAAAATAGGAGTTGGAGGAACAATCATGACACTACAAACATTCAAATCAACTGATTTTGAGGTCTTTACAGTTGATGGTCTCGAAGAACGAATGAGTGCAATTAAAACGAACATTCATCCTAAGCTAGAAGCTTTAGGGGAACAGTTTGCAGCGTATTTATCCAAACAAACTGATGAGAACTTTTTTTATCATGTAGCAAAACACGCACGTCGCAAAGTCAATCCACCAAACGATACTTGGGTTGCTTTTTCAACAAATAAACGCGGATATAAAATGCTACCACATTTCCAAATTGGATTATGGGGTACTCATGCCTTCATATACTTTGGTTTAATCTATGAGTGTCCACAAAAAGTGGAGACGGCTCACGCCTTCTTAGAACATATAAATGATTTAAAAACAAATATTCCAAATGACTTCGTTTGGTCCATTGACCATACTAAACCAAGTGTAAAATTACATAAAACACTTGAAACAAATGATTTACAAAAGATGATTGAACGTCTAGCTACTGTGAAAAAAGCAGAATTATTAGTTGGTATTCATATATCACCAGAGGAGTTTTCAGCAATGACCAACGAACAATTCCTTGCTAAGATTGAATCTACGATGCAATCACTCCTTCCTTTATATGCACTTTGTAATCGATAGTAGAAAACGGACAATTTATATTGTCCGTTTTTAGTTGTTATCACATTATATCACTTCAGTTTTTATTTTTCAAAATATTTTTTACATTTTCACAAGCTTTTCTTCTTCAATTTCTTTAGCCTTCTGAATCGCACGGTATATAGAATATCCACTTACTTCTTGAAACTCTTTATCAATTTTCTTTTCTTCTGCTTTCGATGGAACAATCTCTTTAAAACGACGATATAAACCCATTAATTCTTCTCTTACAATTCCTTTTTCATATGCTTTCTCAATCGCTTCATAAAACTTCACAATTGTAACCATTTCCTCATTTGACCAATCATAATCTAACGGATATTGATATTCCATTTCGCACCTCATTTATCATTTCTTCTTATTTCAATACGCTATCTTAAAGTGATTTTTTCTACTTCACTATAGCCACTTTGCATTATACACTATTTATTCATTTTAATGGAATTGCCTTCCACTAGAAGTTAGTAGGAAGCTACTATTTAACATACTCACCGTAAAAATATTTTTTGCTATACATCTATAATTATTGGTGATATAATGCTTTTGTTTTATAGAAAATAAAGTGAAGCTCCCATCTCAAAAAAGCTTTTGTGAATGGCAGAAAAACAAGTCTCATTCTAAAAAAGAACGTAACTTTTTTAGAACAAGATTATATAAAACAAACTCTAATAAATATTAAAAAAAGAAGGGGTGTATAGATTGTCCCAATACGAAACACCATTGTTTACCGCTTTAGTTGAGCACAGTAAGCGAAATCCAATTCAATTCCATATTCCAGGGCATAAAAAAGGACAGGGCATGGATCCTGAATTTCGCGAATTTATTGGGCATAATGCATTAGCAATTGATTTAATTAATATTGCGCCGCTCGATGATTTACATCATCCAAAAGGTATGATTAAAGAAGCACAGGATTTAGCAGCCGCTGCATTTGGTGCGGATCATACTTTCTTTTCTATTCAAGGTACAAGTGGCGCAATTATGACAATGGTGATGAGCGTTTGCGGTCCTGGTGACAAAATACTAGTACCACGAAACGTGCATAAATCAGTAATGTCAGCTATTATTTTCTCAGGTGCAAAACCTATTTTCATGCATCCTGAAATTGATCCAAAACTTGGTATTTCACATGGAATCACAATTCAATCTGTCAAAAAGGCACTTGAAGAGCACTCAGATGCGAAAGGCCTACTTGTTATTAACCCAACATACTTTGGCTTTGCTGCGGACTTAGAACAGATTGTACAATTAGCACATTCTTACGATATCCCTGTACTCGTTGATGAGGCTCATGGTGTTCATATTCATTTTCACGATGAACTGCCGATGTCAGCGATGCAAGCCGGTGCAGATATGGCAGCAACAAGTGTTCACAAATTAGGTGGATCTTTAACGCAAAGTTCTATTCTTAATGTAAAAGAAGGCCTTGTGAACGTAAAACATGTTCAATCTATTATTAGCATGCTTACGACTACATCAACGTCTTACATCTTGTTAGCCTCCCTAGATGTTGCTAGAAAACGTCTTGCTACAGAAGGAACGGCACTCATAGAACAAACAATACAATTAGCGGAACAAGTTCGTGATGCTATAAATGATATCGAACATCTTTACTGTCCAGGGAAAGAAATGCTAGGTACGGATGCTACTTTTAACTATGATCCTACAAAGATAATTGTATCTGTAAAAGATTTAGGTATTACAGGCCATCAGGCTGAAGTATGGCTTAGAGAGCAATATAACATTGAAGTAGAGCTCTCAGATTTATACAACATACTATGTCTTGTCACTTTTGGGGATACAGAAAGTGAGACAAATACACTTATTGCAGCATTACAAGATTTATCAGCAACATTTAAAAATAAAGCTGATAAAGGTGTTCAAGTGCAAGTAGAAATTCCAGAAATACCTGTTTTAGCACTTTCTCCTCGAGATGCTTTTTATTCGGAAACAGAAGTCATCCCATTTGAAAATGCAGCAGGTCGTATTATAGCTGATTTCGTTATGGTTTATCCGCCAGGGATTCCAATCTTTACTCCGGGGGAAATTATTACACAAGATAACTTAGAGTATATTCGTAAAAACTTAGAAGCAGGTTTACCTGTACAAGGTCCTGAAGATATGACATTACAAACATTACGCGTGATTAAAGAGTACAAGCCTATCAGTTGATAGGCTTTTCTTTCACCCTTTTGGCTTTTTCTCATACGATATTATGTAATGTAACGTATAGGTGGGGATACTATTATGATTGTAATAGGCCGTTCTATTGTACATCCTTATATCACAAATGAATATGAGCCATTTGCAAATGAGAAACAACAAATTTTATCTATAATGGCAGGAAATCAAGAAATCTATTCCTTCCGAACATCTGGTGAACTCAGCTTTGATCTAAATTTGCGTGTTCATATTATTACTTCTGCATTAGAACTTTTTCAAAGTGGTTTTCAGTTTCGCACATTTCAACAATCTTTTTGTAACCCTCAGTATTGGAAAAGAACATCTCTTGGAGGATTCGAGCTCCTTCCAAACATACCCCCTTCCATTGCCATACAAGATATTTTCAAAAACGGAAAACTATATGGAACTGAATGTGCCACCGCTATGATCATTATTTTTTACAAAGCTTTACTAGCATTATATGAGGAAGAAACCTTCAACCGTCTCTTTGCAAACCTTTTACTTTATACGTGGGACTACGATCAAGATTTAAAGCTCATAACAAAGACGGGTGGCGATCTTGTCCCAGGTGATCTCGTTTACTTTAAAAATCCACAAGTGAACCCAGCTACAATCGAGTGGCAAGGAGAAAATACAATCTATCTAGGAAATTTCTTTTTTTATGGGCATGGCGTAGGTGTAAAAACAAAAGAAGAAATTATATACGCGTTAAATGAGCGACGAGTCCCTTACGCTTTTATTTCCGCTTTCTTAACCGATACTATTACCCGTATTGATAGCCGTCTTATGAGCTACCACGCTTCTCCTAACACACCACAGACATCCATAGGATTTATTCCGATTAGAGATGATGCAATTGTTGCAACAGTTGGCAACACAACTACAGTTTATTAAAAAAAGCACCTACATATGTAGGCGCTTTTTTTATTTAAGCTTTTGAATGTTCTTTATGGTCACAGTCGCAATGAGATCCACATTTCCCGTATAGTACTGTTGATTTTTCATCTTCAAAATGTCCGATTGTTCCTTCACATACTTGGCATACGATTGTTCCCATTTTTCATTTCCCCCTGAGTTTTAATAGTAATCTATTTATTTATCATTAAGCTTTCGCATTATCTCTACTAGCACAGTCACAATTTGTTCCGCATTTTCCGTAAAGCACTGTCGTTTTTTCATCTTCAAAATGTCCGATTGTTCCTTCACATACTTGGCATACGATTGTTCCCATTTTTCATTTCCCCCTAAGTTTATGGTCCTAAAAACTTTCAGCTGTCCATTTCCTATCAATTATTGGGCTTTTGTATGCTCTGTGTGATCACATCCGCAAGATCCACATTTCCCGTAAAGTACCGTTACTTTCTCATCCTCGAAGTGTGCAATTGTACCTTCACAATCTTGACATACGATTGTTCCCATTTTTCATTTCCCCCTAAGTTTATAATCCCAAAAACTTTTTTGTAACCGCTTAACTTTCTGTCTTTATTTTAATATGTTATACTTTTTACGTCAATAGGTTTTTAGTATAACACATTAAATATTTTTATTTTAAATTAGTATGCGATATTCAAACAAAAAAACAGCCATATTTATACGTACGACTGTTTTACATTATTTATTCTTCGTATTCCGCATGCAAAGATGTAGATGGAACTAAAAATGAGAAAAACTGAGCTAACTCAGCTGCTTCCTCTTCTGAACCTAATTTGAACACTTCCTGCAAATGTTGAACATTCTCTACATCATCTCGTCCAAGTAAAGTAGACCTTCCTGTTTGCATGCAAACAATAAGTGGCTTTCCAAAAAACATATTTGTATAAATAACACCAAAATCATAACGAGTATCATGTGTCATAAACCCCAAAAATCGTACCTTCACACTTTCATGCTCATCATACAATTTTTCAAACATCGGTTTCCACCTTTCTACATCACCTTTCATTAGTATATTAAACAAAAAAAGGAATACTCCTTTTAATTGTCAAAAAATTCAGTAGGATGTAGAATGAGAGTATTCTACTAAGTTAGGGGGAACTTATATGCAACATGCCTTTATTACGCTTGTACCTAAATCCAATCAACAATCTGTTTCAATAGATGATATAAAACAACTTTTTCATTATTATAAAACAGTTACTTCCAAAACTGGTGTTCAAATTAATTACGCTTATACAAATACCGCTTTTCCGTATGAAATTTTAGATACATCAGCAACAACATTCAAACTACAATCTACGCACGATCGATATGACTCCATTTATGTTGGTGTCGGTATAGAAAAGGAACAAACTTATATTCAAGTTTCTTTACCACCTAATGCAACATTTGGTGATAAAGGAAAAGCAAATGAATTTTGCCGTTTTCTAGCGAAGAAATTAGAAGGAGAGTTACAATTATTTAATGGAAGAACAATGTATTTCTATAAACGTTAATTTAAAAAATAGAAAATATAATTAAGAACAGTATGCAATTTGAACACGTAAGGAATAATGCCTGCTTTCTAATTTGCAATACAAAATATGCGATCACATATGCTAAATAAAGAAATACAAAAAATAGAATGACTTTATAATGCAACTTATCACCATTTGACAATGATAATACAACAGAAAAACCACTCCATAATAAAAAATGATAAAATATAACATGTAATATTCTCATGGAACCTTCTCCTTTGACATGCTCTATTTTATTAATATATGGTATTAAGTTTGAATCAATTACATATTACACGAAAGCATATATATGGCTTTTGGATTTATATATGTTTTAACGATTCAATTAAATTATTATATATTCATTCGACAAGTACGTATAAAGACCTTGCAAGCCACTTTTATTATAAAATAAAAAATAGCCCATCTCTTTAAATAAGAGATGGGCTATTTTCATTGCTTAAATTATTTTACAATGTGAATTGGCATTCCAAGAGCAACTTCAGCTGCTTCCATTGTGATTTCACCTAATGTTGGGTGAGCGTGGATTGTTTGAGCGATATCTTCTGCTGTCATTCCAGCTTCGATAGCTAAACCAATCTCAGAAATAATATCAGAAGCGCCTGCACCTGCAACTTGAGCACCTACAAGAAGACCATCTTCTTTACGTGTTACAAGTTGTAAGAAACCGTCAGTGCTGTTTAATGATAATGCACGACCGTTAGCAGCGAATGGGAACTTAGATACAGTTACAGTCATTCCAGCTTCTTCAGCTTGTTTCTTAGTGTAACCAACAGATGCTAATTCTGGATCAGTGAAGCATACTGCAGGAATTCCGATGTAATCGATAGCTGACGCATGGCCACTAATTGCTTCTACAGCTACTTTACCTTCGTAAGAAGCTTTGTGAGCTAATGGTGGTCCAGGAACGATATCACCGATTGCATAGATGTTTGGTACATTTGTACGACATTGCTCATCGATTTCGATGATGCCGCGGTCAGTCATTTTAACTCCAACTTGCTCAAGACCGATTTCTTGAGTGTTTGGACGACGACCTACAGTTACTAATACGTAATCTGCTTCTACAGTTTGGATTTCACCTTTAACTTCGAAGCTAACTTTTACGCCAGTTTCTGTTTCTTCAACGCCTTTAGCCATAGCTTTTGTATGGATTGTTACGTTACCTTTTTTCTGTAGAGCACGTTTAACAACAGAGCTCATAGCTTTTTCGAAACCAGCTAAGATTTCGTCGCCCGCTTCTACTACAGTAACTTCTGTACCGAAGTTAGCATATGCAGTACCTAATTCCATACCGATGTAACCGCCGCCGATTACAACAAGTTTTTTAGGAATTTCAGGTAAGCTTAAAGCACCTGTAGAGTTGATAACACGTTTAGAGTATTTGAATCCTGGAATTTCGATTGGTGTAGAACCAGTTGCAAGAACAGCATTTTTAAACGTATAAGTTTGAGCTGCATCTTCAGTCATTACGCGTAATGTGTTAGCATCTACGAAGTAAGCTTCACCGCGAATGATTTCAACTTTGTTACCTTTAAGAAGGCCTTCAACACCGCCAGTTAATTTCTTAACTACGCCGTTTTTCCATTCTTGAACTTTTGTAAAGTCAACTTTTACGTTCTCTGCAGTGATACCCATGTCATCAGAATGCATTGCATTCTCATAACGATGACCTGCATTGATTAACGCTTTTGAAGGAATACATCCAACGTTTAAGCATACGCCACCAAGGTTAGCTTTTTCAATGATCGCTACCTTTTGACCTAATTGTGCTGCACGAATTGCCGCAACGTATCCACCAGGACCTGCACCAACAACGACTGTATCTAATTCAATTGGGAAATCTCCTACTACCATTGTTATTACGCCTCCATTACTAATAATTGTGGGTCATTCAATAGACGTTTAATTTGGTTTAATGCTTTTTGAGCAGTTGCGCCGTCAATTAAACGATGGTCAAAGCTTAGAGATAATGCTAATACTGGAGCTGCAACGATCTCACCGTTTTTCACAACTGGTTTCTCAGCGATACGGCCGATACCAAGGATTGCTACTTCTGGGTGGTTGATAACTGGAGTGAACCATTGTCCACCTGCAGAACCAATGTTTGTAATTGTGCAAGAAGCGCCTTTCATTTCAGCAGGAGCTAAACGACCTTCACGTGCTTTACCAGCAAGATCATTGATCTCGTTAGAAATTGTGAAGATAGACTTGCGATCTGTATCTTTAACAACTGGTACTAATAGACCTTTGTCTGTATCAGCTGCGATACCGATGTTGAAGTAATGTTTATGAACTACTTCTTGAGAAGCATCATCTAAAGAAGTGTTTAACATTGGATATTCACGTAATGCAGATGTTAAAGCTTTAACAACGTATGGAAGGTAAGTTAATTTAATACCTTTGTCAGCTGCAACAGCTTTGAACTTCTTACGGTGAGCAACAAGTTCAGTTACATCTACTTCATCCATTAATGTTACGTGAGGAGCTGTATGTTTAGAGTTAACCATTGCTTTCGCAATTGCTTTACGGATACCACTCATTTTCTCACGAGTTTCTGGATATTCACCAGCTGGGATTGGTTGTGCTTTTGGTGCTTCTTCTTTCGCTGCTGCTGGAGTAGCTTCTACTGCTGCTGGAGCCTCAGTTGCTGCTACCGCTTGTCCACCATTTGCAAATGCATCGATGTCAGCTTTTACGATACGACCGTTCTTACCAGAACCAGCTACTTTATGAATGTCTACGCCGTTTTCACGAGCATATTTACGAACAGATGGCATAGCGATTACGCGCTCATTTACTACTTCTGCAGTTGCTGCTGGAGTAGCTTCAGCTTTAGGAGCTTCTTCTTTTGCTTCTTCAGCTTTAGGAGCTTCGTCATGATCGTCGCCTTTAAATTTAAGGTTTTCGTATCCAGGAGCATCAAATTTAATTAATGTATCTCCAACTACTGCAACCGTACCTTCTTCTACAAGTACTTCAAGTACTTTACCTTTAACAGGAGAAGGAATTTCTACTACTGCTTTATCATTTTGTACTTCAAGAAGTACGTCGTCTTCGTTTACTTCGTCGCCTGGTTTAATAAACCATTTTACGATTTCACCTTCGTGGATACCTTCACCGATATCTGGTAGTTTAAATTCAAATGCCACGGAATTCAGCCCCCTGATTCATTTCTTTATTATGGAATATGGCAAAAGAAATCAGCATGTGCTGATTTCTTTTGCACATGAATAAGTAAAAATTAGAAGTTCATTACTTTGTTAACAGCTTCAACAATATCTTTGTGGTTTGGTAACCATACGCTCTCAGCTTGAGAGAATGGGAATACTGTATCAGCAGCTGCAACACGTACAACTGGAGCTTCTAAGTTTAAGATTGCACGGTCGTTAATTTCCGCTACAACGTTAGCTGCAATACCAGCTTGTTTTTGAGCTTCTTGAACTACAACTACGCGGCCTGTTTTTTCAACAGAAGCGATGATTGTTTCGATATCTAATGGTTGAACTGTACGTAAGTCAACAACTTCTAAAGAGATACCTTCTTTTTCAAGTTCTTCAGCAGCTTTTAATGCAGCGTGAACCATAGCACCGTAAGCGATAACAGATACATCTGTACCTTCACGTTTGATGTCAGCTTTGCCTAAATCAATTGTGTATTCGCCTTCTGGTACATCTTGACGGAATGAACGGTATAATTTCATATGCTCTAAGTAGATAACTGGATCGTTGTCACGAATCGCAGAGATTAAAAGACCTTTTGCATCGTATGGAGTAGATGGAATAACAACTTTTAGACCAGGTTGTTGAGCCACTAAACCTTCTAAGCTATCAGCATGTAGTTCAGGAGTATGAACACCACCACCGAATGGAGAACGAACTGTTACTGGAGCAGTCCAACGTCCACCAGAACGGTAACGCATACGAGCTAATTGACCAGAAATTGAATCCATTACTTCATAAACGAAACCGAAGAATTGGATTTCTGGAACTGGACGGAATCCTTCAAGTGCAAGTCCAACTGCAAGTCCACCAATACCAGACTCTGCAAGTGGAGTATCCATTACACGGTCTTCACCGAATTCAGCTTGTAAACCTTCAGTAGCACGGAATACACCGCCGTTTACACCAACGTCTTCACCAAACACAAGTACGTTAGGGTCATTTTTCATTTCAACGCGTAAAGCATCAGTGATTGCTTGAATCATTGTCATTTGAGCCATGGCTTACTTCGACTCCTTTTCTTTGTAAATTTCATATTGTTCAGCTAAGTTGTAAGGCATTTTTTCGTACATGATTTCCATTAAATCAGTAACTTTTTGTTTTGGAGCTTGGTCAGCCTTAGCAATTGCTTGTTTGATATCTTCTTTTGCTTCTTCGATTACTTTCTCTTCAACTTCTTGAGACCATAGGCCTTTGTTTTCTAAGAATGCACGGAAGCGTACGATTGGATCTTTTTGTTCCCATTCGTTCTCGATATCTTTTGTACGGTAACGAGTTGGGTCATCACCAGCCATTGTATGTGGACCGTAACGGAATGTTAAAGTCTCGATTAAAGTAGGACCTTCGCCATTTACTGCACGCTCACGAGCGAAAGCAGTTGCTGCGTATACAGCTAATGGATCCATACCGTCTACTTGAATTCCGTAAATACCTGCTGCTACTGCTTTTTGTGCTACAGTTTTAGCTGCAGATTGCTTTTCTACTGGAGTAGAGATTGCATAACGGTTGTTTTGTACAACGAAGATTGCTGGAGCTTTGAATGCGCCCGCAAAGTTCATACCTTCGTAGAAGTCACCTTGTGAAGCACCACCGTCACCAGTGTAAGTAATTGCAACAGATTTTTTACCACGTAATTTCATACCTAACGCAACACCAGCAGTTTGGATGATTTGCGCACCGATGATGATTTGTGGAGCAAGTGCATTTACGTTCTCAGGCATTTGGTTACCCATGAAATGTCCACGAGAGAATAAGAATGCTTGGTATAATGGTAAACCGTGCCATACTAATTGTGGCACATCACGATATCCTGGTAAGATGAAATCTTCTGCTTCAAGTGCGAAATGACTTGCTAATTGAGAAGCCTCTTGTCCAGCTGTTGGTGCGTAGAAACCTAAACGTCCTTGACGGTTTAAAGAAATAGAACGTTGATCTAGTACGCGAGTATACACCATACGGCGCATTAATTCTTTTAATTGATCATCAGATAATTCAGGCATAGCTGCTTCATTCACAACTTCGCCTTTTTCATTTAAAATTTGTAATGTTTCAAATTGAGCTGCGATAGCTTTCATTTGCTCATCAACATTAAATAGGGTCTTTTTTGTTTTAGTACCCATTCCGTTCACCTCTTCCTCTCTTGAACCATATTCTGAAACGCTTTCACTATCTATTAGCTAGATGGAAACCGCAACAATGTAAACCAACAAATTTATTTGTCGGTTGAGAATAATTTTGTGTACCTAACAATCTGTACTAATGTTTTTTCAGAAACATATTAATACAATCTTGATCACGTTTTTTAGTTTACAACTATTCTAATTACGATGTCAATTACTTTGAATACGTTTTTTTATAAATAATCTGCAGGTTTCTCCTACACAAACGTGTTTTTATTTTTCACATCTGTATTAGTAAGCATTAACCTACTGTTATATTATTCCCTTTTTAACTTGTTTTTTCTCTTAGAATAATATGTAAACGATTTAATTCCCTTTAGTTTTTCTCTCTTCTTAGCAAAAATATACAAACTCTTCTTCCTTTTATAGGTAATTACCCATACATTTCTACTCTTCCCTCCATACATTATAGTAACCGCAGTATTAGCGGGAAATGATAAAGGAGGTCATCTCATGTACGGATATTCATATTGCTATCCAACTTGTTCATATCCTTCCTACGGTTATGGCGGTTCTTGTGGTGGGTCTGGACGCGGCTTCGCCTTAATCGTTGTGTTGTTTATTCTTTTAATTATCGTTGGTGCTGCTTGCATTCGCTAATGTAAAATGAAACAACTATGGAAAGAAAGAGACGGCTCTGCCGTCTCTTTCTTTTTATTCCTACATAACCGATCTATCTTCCCCTTACTTGCCGATGACTTTTTCCATCTCCTTTGGTAGACTAAAAGGGAAAGGAGAGATTACATATGCTTACAATGAAAGATGTAATTCGCGAAGGAGATCCTATTTTGCGAAACGTTGCAGAAGAGGTAGTACTACCAGCGAGCGAAGAAGATACAAATACTCTTAAAGAAATGATTGAATTTGTAATAAATAGCCAAGATCCTGAAATGGCTGAAAAATATAGTTTACGCCCTGGAATCGGATTAGCGGCTCCGCAAATCGGTATTTCAAAAAGAATGATTGCGGTTCATGTAACAGATACGGACGGTACGTTATATAGTCATGCATTATTCAATCCAAAAATCATTAGCCATTCTGTTGAACGTACATATTTACAAAGTGGTGAAGGCTGTCTATCAGTAGACCGTGAAGTACCTGGTTATGTCCCTCGTTATACAAGAATTACAGTGAAAGCAACTTCTATTAACGGCGAAGAAGTAAAATTACGTTTAAAAGGGTTACCAGCAATTGTATTTCAACATGAAATTGACCATTTAAATGGTGTTATGTTCTATGACCACATTAATAAAGAAAATCCATTTGCCGCTCCTGACGATTCAAAACCTCTGGAGCGATAGTAAAAAAGGCGGAATACACTCTTCCGCCTTTTTACTATATGAAATAGATTCCATATTCACTTATAGCAATCCAGCCCATTTTAAACCGTGATATATACCGTCTTCACTAACATCCTTTGTCACATGATTCGCAAGTTTTTTCAAGTCTTCATGACCATTCCCCATCACAATACCTGTCCCAACTGCTTCAATCATTTCTAAATCATTTAAGCCATCCCCAAATGCATACACTTGTTCACGGTTAAATCCTAATTTTTCAATAAATTTCTCAATCCCTTTTGCCTTAGAACCACCATTTGGAATAATATCCATTGAATACGCATGCCAGCGAATAAAATGAAAGTCTGGGTATTGATTTATAAACTTTTCTTCTTCATTTACTTCACAGAAAAGAAGTGTTTGATAAATATTACGCTTCTCATAAAAATCAGGTTCATATGCCGGATGCTCAAAATGTAAACTGCCAAACCCTTCTTTCACATAATCATGATATTCCACTGATGCTCTCATTTCTTGATGATCAAGATATACAAGCGGATATCCTTCTTGTTTTGCAAACTGAGTAAACTTATGTAGAGCAGCTGGATGTAATGGGTTATTAAATACTACCTCATCTTCAAATACAACGTACTGTCCATTAAAGCTAACATAATTGTGGATATTCAGTTCCTTACGAATATCTTCAAACATAAATGGTGCACGTCCTGTCGCAATTGCTACATGCACGCCTTTTTCTTGTAACTGTCTTACTGCATCTCGTGTAGATTGCGGAATCTTCTTATCATGATCTAATAATGTTCCATCAATATCAAAAAAGACAATTTTATCATTCATTTGTCAAAATCCTTTCTGTTACTCTATATTCCTATTTTGATTATCGCTTTTCAAATGCTAAAAAAAAGTATAACATATTAAACATCTGTGAAGAAAGCGTTCACTTTCTGACCTTATTTATGAAACCTGCATATATATATTAGTAAAAAATGTGGATACTTGTTCGTATGAATTTTCTTTTCTATTCTTTCTCATACTATATCTATAACTAACGGCTACTAATCGTTACTATAGAATAACTTTCTCTGTATGAGAAAAGACAAGATTCAACATTCACTTTTGTCCTCTTTCTTATATCAGAGACGGCATTTTCACTAGTAATATGCATGTTTAAAATAAGGAAAGGAAGGAGTAATCATGCTGAAGAAGCTGAAGAAAAAGCTGAAGCGTTATTTAAAAGATCTAGTCCGTAAAAAGACGATCGCTTAAATTGTGCCCATTTCGGGCTTTTTCTTCATTCTCATTCGAAAAAACATGAAAATCGTGACTGTTTGCTTTATAATAAGTAACAGATAATGCAAAACATAGACAAGGAGAGGTTTTCCAAATGATTTTTAAAGTATTTTATCAAGAAAAAATGACTGAGGTTCCAGTACGTGAAAATACAAAAGTTTTATATTTAGAGGCTACGTCTGAAAAGGATGTTCGTACAAAATTAAATAAGTTCGCATATAATATCGAATTCGTTCAGTCTGTGACTGGCAATCATCTTGAATATGAAAAAGAAAACGCTGATTTAACATTAGCGGAAATCGTATAGTCATATGAAATTTCTAAAGAATGATCAAGCAGCCGTTTTTGCTTTAGGTGGTCTTGGTGAAATCGGTAAAAATACATATGCTGTTCAATTTCAAGATGAAATTATTATAATTGACGCTGGAATTAAGTTTCCAGAAGACGAACTCCTCGGAATCGATTATGTAATACCAGATTACACTTATTTTGTGCGAAACGAAGATAAAATTAAAGGGTTATTCATTACACATGGTCACGAAGATCATATCGGTGGAATTCCTTACTTATTACGTCAAGTGAACATTCCGATTTATGGCGGAAAATTAGCAATTGCACTAATCAAAAACAAATTAGAAGAGCACGGATTACTTCGTAAAGCAAAGCTTTATGAAATTCAAGAAGATGATGTTATTAAATTTAAAAAGACATCTGTTTCCTTCTTCCGTACAACTCACAGTATCCCAGATTCATACGGAGTTGTTGTGAAAACACCTCAAGGACAAGTGGTTCATACTGGAGATTTCAAATTTGACTTCACACCGGTTGGTGAACCAGCGGACTTAACAAAAATGGCTGAAATCGGAAAAGACGGTGTACTTTGTCTCTTATCTGACAGTACAAACAGTGAAGTTCCAAACTTTACAATGTCTGAGCGCCGTGTTGGTGATAGTATTCAAGATATTTTCCGCAAAGTAGAAGGTCGTATTATCTTCGCAACCTTTGCATCAAATATCCATCGCTTGCAACAAGTCGTTGAAGCGGCTGTTGAAAACAATCGTAAAGTGGCTGTATTTGGCCGAAGTATGGAGGCAGCGATTGAAATCGGACAAAACCTCGGTTATATTCGCTGTCCGAAAGATACATTTATAGATGCATCTCAATTAAATCGTCTACCGGCTAATAAAGTTGTTATTTTATGTACAGGTAGTCAAGGAGAGCCAATGGCAGCACTTTCACGTATTGCTAATGGTACCCATCGTCAAATTCAAATTATTCCTGGCGACACAGTTGTGTTCTCTTCTTCACCAATCCCTGGTAATACAGTTAGTGTAAGCCGTACAATTAATATGTTGTACCGTGCTGGTGCTGATGTAATCCACGGAAAACTGTCAAACATTCATACGAGTGGACACGGTGGACAAGAAGAACAAAAACTAATGCTTCGTCTAATTAAACCGAAGTATTTCATGCCAATTCATGGTGAATATCGTATGCAACGTATGCATATGAAATTAGCAAATGATTGTGGTATTCCAGAAGAAAACTGTTTCATTATGGATAATGGTGATGTTCTTGCCTTACGTTCAGATGAAGCAAGTGTAGCTGGTAAAATACCATCTGGATCTGTTTATATTGACGGAAATGGTATTGGAGATATCGGTAATATCGTATTACGCGATCGTCGTATCCTTTCTGAAGAAGGACTTGTTATTGTCGTCGTAAGCATTGATATGAAAGAATTTAAAGTTGCAGCAGGGCCTGATATTATCTCACGTGGTTTCGTTTATATGCGCGAAAGTAGTGATTTAATTAATGATGCTCAAACATTAATTACAACTCATTTAGAAAAAGTAATGGAACGTAAAACAACGCAATGGTCTGAAATTAAAAATGAAATTACAGATACATTAGCACCATTCCTATATGAGAAAACGAAACGTCGCCCAATGATTTTACCAATCATTATGGAGATATAAGAAAAAAGGACAATACCTTTATGGTATTGTCCTTTTCTCTTATCTTAAAAAGTGCTTGAAACGATCTACTTCATCGTCATGACCAATTACAATTAATATATCTCCCGCTTGAATATTTTCCGTAGCTCGAGGGGATACAATAACTTCTTTACCACGTTTAATCGCTACAATATTCAATCCAAACTTCGCACGAATATCTAATTCGATTAAAGAATGACCATCAATTTTTTTATTTGCAATAATCTCTACAATGCTATGCTCATCTGAAAGCTCAAGATAGTCTAGCACATTACTTGATGCAATATTATTAGCAATCCTTTTTCCCATATCACGCTCTGGGTGCACAATGTGATCTGCTCCTATTTTACTTAATACTTTTTCATGGTAATCATTTTGAGCTTTTACAGTAATATTTTTTACACCTAACTCTTTCAGAATTAATGTTGTTAAAATACTTGAATTTAAATTGTCTCCAATCGCAACGACTACATGATCAAAATTACGAATACCAAGACTTTTTAATACCATCTCATCTGTTGAATCTGCAATTACAGCATGTGAAGCTATATTTGCAAACTCATTAATTTTATCCTCATCTGAGTCAATTGCCATTACTTCCATACCTAATTGAGCAAGTTCCCGACAAATACTTCCACCAAAACGCCCAAGCCCAATGACAGCAAATTCTTTCTCTTTTTCACCCACAGAAATTCCTCCAATAACATCGAATACTATGTATTTTTATTGTAACATACTTTAGATTTGCTACAAAAACCTGTATATCATTCTTTATTTTTGTTTTTGCATATAAAAATACTGTTGTAAATAAAATGCGATACTGAAAATTAACATACCAAATACAAATATGTTTCCAAATGAACTAAACGTTTCAAAAACGAATAATAACGTTTCTTGTCCGAAGAAAGCAAATAATAGTTGTGTGAATGCGAATAGCAATGCCAATATGTAATGGTGTTGATGGAATAAATAATGCGTTGCACCTAAAAAAGCGATAAACGAAAGAATGAAAATCCACCAATTTTCTAAAAACAGTTGCCAATTCGTAAATTGATACCCATTTACTAATATCGCAATAATTGCTATAACCGCCATCGTTGGCACACTCCATAACAATGCACGCCCTCTAAAGAAATGCGTACCTTTTACATCTCCCTTTTCATTTGCAATGTATGTTAGCACGACAGTACTTATATACAACACAGAGAGAATTGTTAAAACAATTATGAGCCAAAAATGCAACTGATAATATTCATGTTCTATATTCGTCACGATAGCAGCTAGCATACACGGTATTAGCATTCCCGTCCAACCATCTACTTTTCTCTCATTCCAAAATACCGTATTACCAATACGAATTCCTAATAGCATAAAAATAATGATACCTAGTACAAATAATGTAGTCTTATTTCCTACTAAGCTCGTTGAAAAAGCAATTAATCCAATAAATAAAAAAAGAACAAACCCATTCATAATTTCTAGTACAGGTGATAAATACCTTTTCACCCAGTTGTATGTCTCTTCATATTCATGATTATTCGCTAAACGGTAGGCATAAAAACTTATCCCAAAATAAACCGCCGCAATAATAACATATGTATATAAAACAAAACATAAAATCGCACTGCTAATCTGCACGTAATTCCCCACCCTTTTTTCTACGTTTCACCTTGATTTTACACACTCTCCACACGAATTGTAAACATATATAAGCTAGTTAACTAATCATCTTCTCAATAAGTGATAATGAATAATGAGCAGCGGCTCAAAACCACTGCTCATTATTTTATCCATTTGTATGCCGATGTGTATCCAAAACAGATATAAAAGATGTTTTCACCTTGGAACTAACGAATACCCACCAAGTTGGCGAGCAAATTTACTTTCTAGTTCCCTTCCACTTTACATATTGATCTAAAAATACAATAGCTTTCTCAATAGCCTCTTCATCTGGCTTTAATTTTGCATGATGTAAACCATATTCTGAATTTACTCCAAGCCAAAACATAAATCCAGGAATCTCTTGAAGCATATAACCAAAATCTTCACCTGTCATTGCCTCAGTACATGTAATTACTTTCATATCAGTTTGTTCACTTACAAATTGCATAAACTCTCTCGTTAATGCTTCATGGTTATATACTTGGTGATACATCGCTCCGTAGTCAATAACCGCTTCACATTGGAAGGAAGCTTCTATACCTGCAACAATTGCCTCAATCCTACTTTTAACACGACTCATTGATTCCACTGATAACGTTCGAATCGTTCCTTCTAACCGAGACTTTTCTGCTATGATATTTTGAACTGTACCGCCTGTTATTTTTCCGATTGTAATTACTGCACTATCAAGTGGGTTTACATTACGACTAATAACAGACTGAAGCTGTGTAACAAGGTGACTAGCTGCGACAATCATATCATTTGCAGTATGAGGATAAGCTGCATGTCCACCTTTCCCCTTTAAATCAACATATAACTCTGATGTATTTGCAAATAATAGCCCCTCTTTTGTAGCAATTGTTCCTACAGGGTATTCAGGTGCAATATGAAGGCCGAGAATAATATTCGGCTTCCATTCTTTTAACTCTTCACTCTCTAACATAGGAAGAGCCCCTCCAGGCCCTTCTTCAGCTGGTTGGAATAGAAATACAAGGTCATCATCTATTCTTTCTGTTACAGCTGCTGTTAGGAGGCCTAAACCGATTGTCGTATGTAAGTCATGTCCACATGCATGCATCATTCCTTCATGAACAGAAGCGAACTCATATCCAGTTTCCTCTGTAATTGGTAAACCGTCTATATCTGCGCGATAACCTATAACTTTTTCTGGATTTCTTCCCTTTACTTTAACAATGACACCTGTTCTCCATACTTTCACTTCCACATGTTCATTCGAAAGCGTTCCTATGTAATCTAAAATATACTGTTGTGTTTTCCACTCTTTAAATCCAATTTCCGGTATTTTGTGTAAGTCTCTACGAATTTGAACGAATTTGCTTACTACCATTTTTGCACCTCTATCTATAAAAAGCGTAAGAGCCTGTTTATGCTCTTACGCTTTTTTGTTTTTATTTCTCTGGGTTTAATTGACGAAGCTCTTGTTTAATTTCAGTTTTTGCTTTTGTCTTCTCATCAATCTCTTTAATTACACGTGCTGGAGTACCTGCTACAACTGTATATGGAGGTACATCTTCTGTTACAACAGCTCCTGCTGCTACAACTGCACCTTTACCTACTGTAACTCCCTCTAACACAACTACGTTAGCACCAATAACAACATCGTCTTCAACGATAACTGGTTTTGCTGAAGGTGGCTCAATAACACCTGCAAGTACTGCGCCTGCACCTACGTGACAGTTCTTACCAACAGTTGCACGTCCACCAAGTACCGCGTTCATGTCGATCATAGACCCTTCACCAATTACAGCACCGATATTAATTGTTGCATTCATCATAATAACAGCGTTGTCGCCGATTTCAACGTGGTCACGAATAATCGCACCTGGCTCAATACGAGCTTTAATACCTTTTAAATCAAGCATTGGAATTGCAGAATTACGACGGTCATTTTCAACAACGTAATCAACAATGTACTTACTATTTTCATCTAGAATTGTCTTAATTTCAGACCATTCTCCAAATAATACACCAGACTTTTTATTTACAAATGCTTGTACCGTTTCAGGGAATGTTACTTCTTTTAAATCCCCTTTTATGTATACCTTTACAGGAGTTTTCTTTTCACTTTTTTGAATAAACGAAATAATTTCGTTAGCGTCCATCATTTTCATTCTTGTTGCCTCCTAAATCCATTTATAATGTTACTCTACCAAACGATAGGGCGAGTAGCAAGATAATAATCCTATTTTTCCATTTGAATTTCTTCTATAATTTCTAAAAATGCTTGTACTTGCTTCAATTGTCTAGCTGATTCACTCGTCAATAACCATGTTTCTCTCGTTAATTGGACAGGTGTTTTATACATATTTTCCTGTACTTCTTTTAAAACAGTAGAAGGTAAAAGAGCATAACCTATACCATTTAAAACGAGTTGTTTGCAAGTCTCAATTTGATCAACGACAATTGTTCTCTTAGGTGGATTAGAAAATAAACCATACCACCAATTTTGTATTTGTCCATAATAAGTCGAATCACTTTTAAATTGAATAAATGGTCTATTTGTTTCTTTTAACATCGAAATATCTTTTATTTCTTTATCCACTAAATAAAGTTCATCTTCAAATAATTGTTGCTTCTGGCCTTTATATTCTTGTGTTCCTCTCAATATAGCAACATGAACGTCTCCTTCATAAAATTGCTTTTGCACTTCACTACTCCAGCCAGTAAACAGCGATATTTTCACAGAAGGATATTTATGTACAAACTTCTTCAAAACAGGAGGAAGCCAATATTGACCAATAACTGATGCGACAGCTATTTTTAACGTCCCATGAGTTTCTGTTCTAAAAACAGCTAGCTCACTTTTAATATCCTCTTCCCTTTGTAGCATTTCTTTTGCGTAATTTGCGACTTTTTCCCCTTCAGGTGTAATTGTCAATCCTTTTTGCGAGCGAATAAAAAACTTCATTCCCCATTGTTTCTCCATAGATTGTAATCGTTGACTAAGCGCAGGTTGTGAAACAAATAAACGTTCCGCCGCTTTTCTCATATTTGATTCCTGTGCTAACACAACCATCATTTGAAAATCATCAATTTGCAACTTTCTCCCTCTTTCCTTAGCTTCCATACACCTTATCTCAATAAGCTTTTCATCCTTAATTTAACTACATACGCTTATATTTTTTATCTTTTTAAATATAATACATACACAACTGATATGCACGAAAAAAAAGTGACTTCTTCGGTTCTATGAAGTCACTTTTCTCACATTATCGATTATGTTGCCTTACTTTTTTATTCAACAATTTTAAAATCGCTCGACGTGTTAAAATCCCCTCAAAATACCCATCTTCATTGACAGCGCAAATAAATGGATGATTAATAGTCATTTCTAATGCTTTTGCAAATGAATCTTCTAACTTAAGAACCGGAATATCTTTCTTCATTACTTGCTCTACTTTCATTTCGTCAAGTCTTTCAAACTCAATGCGTTCTAGCCCTAACATACCGTCTAAAATCATAGCAGTACTAATTAACCCATGCAATTTGTACATCGGGTCCAAAACAGGTATCGCCGAATATCCAGATTTCACAAGTACGAGTAAAGCATGCTCTAAACCATTCCCTATTTGGACGTGTGCTACTTTTTCTGATGAAATCATTAAATCTTTTACAAAAATTTGTTGAAACTCGTCTTTTGGAATACTAATCATATTACATCCCCCATTTTCCCTTTTTCCTGCTTATAATTACCGGCTCTATTCACATTTTATGACAGCGTTTTCACATTATTATTTTGTCCTTACATTCTTTCAGTAAAAAACAAAATTACACAGCTATTTTAGCATATAACACAAAAAAAAGACTACCATTCCGGTAGCGCTTAATACCCTTTATTTTTTAATCTGTAAAATAACCTTGTGATTTTTTTATATTGCATCACGTCTGTCTTTTTTAAACCATTCTCGATATCTGTAAGTTCCACAGCTAAAATTTCACTCGCATAATTTTGCTGAAATAAAATATCTAGTAACAAACTTTCCTCTTCTTCCGTTAAAACAAATTCCCTTTTCATATACCCCTCTCCTTATACTCGCATCGTTACCATTATTATATAAAATTTTCAGCCTATTTAATAGATGTAATATTCAGTTTTTAGTGAAAGAAATATATAAATTGTTTTTATTTCGTATATCGATTTGCATAACTAAACGCCGCATAAGCATCTGGCTTAATTTTTGCAGTTAATCCCATCGCTTGAATTTTCGCTGTCATATCTAGAATAAATTCTTTTGTTAAACCATCATTTCCGATATCTAAGTGAATCTCCATTATAAAACCAGCACCATCTTGAGCATATGGATGCAATAAATCCCATATTGTTTGTATATGATTTGGAGTAAATAGGCATGCAATTTCTTGACTAAACTGCGTCTCTAAATATATTTTCTCACGTAAAGTTGCTGGCTTATCTTTTACTGATTGATGGTGTAAACACCCCCAGGCTCCTTTTCCAACGCGATGAATATGAATTGCCGTAATAAACCTCGTATCCTTTTGATGTGCTTGTGAGTCTGTCCCAATGGATAAACGATATAAATTTCGCGGATCCTTTTCAATGAAATTACAAATACGGGTAAAGACCATATCAAAATTTAAATGTCTCTCTGAAACATTATAAAATTTATGTTCACCGGCCACATAGTCACGTCCTTTCAATTAGACAGACTTTTCGTATTCTCATTGTATGGGACAAAAACAAAAATTATAACTCCCTACCCTTTATTCGTTTCAATATTCCGAATTACATAATGGCAAACTTGGCACGTATAAATTACGTTTTGATTCGATTGAGCCGTTAGTACATGAATAATCTCAGCAGAATTGTGACAATTAGGACAAATCACAACTGGTAAACGTTCCATATAACACACCTCCTCACTATTTTCATCCCGCTATTTACTATCCGTCCTCAATTGGTGATGGATAATAAGCTGTATAGGACGAAGAAACCCTACTAATTACACTTTCACTTTATTACCATTGTAGGAAAAATGAAAAATCCTTATACATATATACTAAAAGTAATAGAACTAAAAAAGGTGTTGCCCTATGGCAACACCTTTTTTATATGTATCAAGAAATGATATCGTAAATCTCAATTGCAACCATGTCGATATTATCGAATTGATACACTTGAGGTTTTTCACCTTGTTGATACACTTCTAACTCATACATTTCACTTTTATCGAAAAATTTCACGCTACATTTGCGCTCACCGTTCACTTCAAAATAGCGTTGTGCTACTTCACCGCTTTCAGCTTGTTCTTGTAGACTAACAAGTCGAGTTAAAATTCCTTGGAGTAGAGACATGAAATCTCTCCTTTCTCTGATCTTCCTACCAATAGGTTTTACAGCTATACTCATTCTATCCGTCATAACAGAAAAAATGTTCCACACTCTAGGATAAAGGTTATTGGCCAGAAACTCAACTAAAAATTTGTCGAAATACGAAGGAAAAAACAGAAAGAACATCTTTTCCCTTCTTTATTGCGATTTTTATACTGGAAGAATATAATAAAAAACAGTAAAAAGGAGGAATTGCAATGAAAAAAATTGAGGTTTACACACAACCTGATTGTCCGCCATGTGTTATTGTGAAAGAATTTTTAAAGCATAATAACGTTGTATACGAAGAATTTGACGTAAAAAAAGACGCCGCTGCTCGCAATCGTCTTTTATATGACTATGATTCTTATTCAACTCCGACGGTTGTAATTGATGGAGAAGTTGTTGCTGGTTTTCAAATTGAAAAATTACAACAACTTCTTAATATAGAATAGGAATAGGTAAAGACCTATTCCTATTTTTATCCCGCTATATTTTGGAAGTATGCATCTGATTGTGGCAAGTTCATATTAAACAGGATATGCCCTGATTAAAGTTTCACTTTATAATTGTTGTAACCTTTTTATTTCAGTTAAAAGTTCTTGGCTTTCATGATATCCGGCCAATTTCCATTTCCCTTGATCTCTTTGCAATGTTACAATTTGATATTGTCCACTTTTCGCCCGCTCATAAACATATAAAATTTTATGCTCTTCATCATATGACATTTTCGTTTCTGAATTAAAAGAAAATGGCGCTTCTTTTGCTGGAAGTAAATATTCACCACTTTGTTTATCACTTCTACTATTTTCATCTGTAAATACTTGAAGGAAATTCTCTGTAAAATATGGTGATAACGTTTCTATCATCTTATTCATCGGCAAACGCTTCCCACGAATTGAAAATTGGCTTTCATAGCCTTTTTGTATCGTTACAAACACTTCTTTCCGATCGACTTTCACTTCCTCTTTTCCTAAAACAGTTGTAACACTATAACCAACTAGAAAGGCAACACATACAAATAGAACTAACCATATTCCATATTTCCTCATTTTTTCACCTTCCTTTTTAGAAAACTTGTCTTTGTAGTATTCATTGTAACAATGATTATGCAAAGAAAGGGCTGGTTTCGTTCGTAAAATCTTTACAACGATAGACAGCATTTTCGGCACCATTTTCACTATTACCAATTTATGATAAAAACAAACAAAAAATGCACGAATCTCTTCGTGCATTAAAATAAAACATCTTCTTCATATAAATATTCATACGATAAATCTATAAATAAAAAGTTTTCATCATCAATCGGGAAAGAAAATGTTCGTACCATCTCACCGGTTTCAATATCAGCATATAAATCTGAAAGTCTTGCCTTATTCTCAAAACGCATTTTCATAATATTCTCTAGAAAATACGGGCGCCAACTCCAGTTCTTCATGTAATACTCAGGCATCACAATCCATTCCCCATCTTTTTTCATAACGTTTCCTGATTGTTGGAAACCATCTTCGTTACAAATAAATATACGAAAACTACATTGTGATACACTTTGGCTAAATTGTAATAACCAATCATTTATATCTTCATTCTTTTTCTGTTTGGCTAAAACATCGCCAATTCGATCACGTAACATTTCTGTTAAATTATAAATCTTTTGTAGTTTTTTCTTCTCATGTTGAATAAATTGATGACACTCATTACCAAGTCGTTCTTTCAAAACGTTCGTTTCAATAAAATCAGGTAAGCATTCTTTCAAATAATTCCCTTGATAGTACCTACCACCGTTTTTCCATGCATATTGTAATTGATAAAAAGCATCTATTTCTTCATATAACAATGTCGCACCAATTCTTCTAGCAAGTAATGATAAAGAATATAAAATATCTTGATAAGATTGTAAAAGTGCAGTTTGCCTTAAATTTGTTAAATCTACTTTTAAAATATCAGGTGCTAACACGCTAATACGTTCTAAATTACTTGTACCTGTTCCGACTTTATTAATCGAAATTTGAATACCATATGTACGATAATACATAAGCAAATGATTAAATTGCTCTATATCTTCTTTACATTCATGTTCTGTAATTTCTAAAACAATGTTTTTCAAATTTAAACCTTGTTTTTCATACATCAATAAAAGTTGAAGCAAACTTTCATCATCATCGTTCATCAATACGTTAGCATTCCGATGTATAAATAATAATAGTTTTTGATCACTTTCTAAATAACGATTTAAAGCTTTTTCTACTATAATGTTATCCGCTTCTAGTTGAAACTCACTTGGAATAGAGTCATCATGAAAGAAAGAAGCTAAACTTTGTATGCCCTCTTCTGTTTGAATACGCCCTACTACTTCATATCCAATTACAGTATGTTCATCAGCACTAAAAATTGCTTGATAATAAGGAAGGACTTTATCCAAGTTACTCATTACATCTAATGCATCTATCAACGTGCTTCCCTCCCTTTACTTTTCAAAAATTATAACATGATATTTACGGAAAAATAATAAAAAATCCCTTCAGTTTTCCTGAAGGGATTAGAGGGGTAAAATGCTAAGGGGAATTAGCAATTCTACTATGAAGAAAAAAGAGGTCTTAAATATAACGTATATATGACCTCTTGTAAACACTTTTCTTTCATATGTCACAATTCCGTCACATTTTCCTTATCCCTTTTAAAATGGATATTGATGTAAATGTTGTCCTCCATCCATTGTCATACAAGTTCCATTTATGTACGCAGCTTCATCTGAACATAAATAATAAGCTAGACCTGCAATTTCTTCTGGCGTACCCAGTCTTCCAAGCGGAACACTTTGTATCGTACGCTTAGCCATTTCTTCTGAAATCCATAATTTATCAGCACCGCCCGTACGTTCAATTGGTCCTGGCGCAATAGCGTTAACTCGGATTCCATATTTACGTCCCCACTCAACAGCGAGTGTCTTCGTCATTGCTAATACTCCAGCCTTCGCTGCAGCCGAATGAATAACTCCCGGACCTGCATCCCACGCATATGTTGCTACCATGTTAATGATATTTCCTTTTATACCTTTTTCAATCCAATATTTTCCGACAGCCTGGCTACAGTAAAATGTACCGTTTAACACAATATTAATAACCGAATTCCAGCCGTTCACAGATAAATCTTCTGCTGGACAAATAAAGTTTCCAGCTGCATTATTGATTAAAATATCAATTCGTCCAAACTTCTCATCAATCTGTTCAATCATTTTCTGAATATCATCCGTATTTCTTACATCCATTTGTACCGGTAATATTTGTCCTGGAAATTGTTCAATTTCCAATTTTGTTTCCTCTAGTTTTTCCTTTGTACGTCCTGTAATAACAACTCGTGCCCCTTCTTTTGCAAAGCGAGTCGCCATTCCTTTTCCCATTCCGCTCGATCCACCTGTTACAATAACTACTTTTTCTTTCATATATATCCCCCTCCAAAAAATGAATACACATTCATTTTATCATTTTATTTAATAGAAATCTTTATATTTTTAAACTTTTCTGATATTTTAACGTAAAGAGATTTCTTTTTATTCACTTTTTCGGTATCTATACTACTTTTACATGATTTAAAATATATTAAAAAAAACGAAAGGAGATTTGAGTAACCTGTAAATGTAACGAACACATGTAATATAAGACAAATAGGTATACTCATATTTTTATGAAGAAAATTACGAGAAGAGATTTTTTAAAAACTGGAATGCGTACTTGCCTATATTCATTTATAACGACTAGTATCGGATACTATTACGCTAAATATATTGAGCCTCATCTGCTCTCTTTTACAGAACATACATTGAAATCACAACTCATACCAAAAAGCTTTCACGGTATGAAGATTCTTCAATTTAGTGATTTACATCTCGGATACTATTTCTCTCTCCAACATTTATCTCAAATCGTTTCTAAAATTAATGCTGTAAAACCCGACATTGTTCTCTTTACTGGTGATCTCATTGATAATTATCAAACATATACTGACACTCCTTTCGTTGCATCTATTTTAAAAAATATACAAGCACCCTTCGGTAAATTTTCTATTTATGGTAACCATGATCACGGCGGATATGGAACGGAATACTACGAACACATCATGCGTGAATCTGGATTTGAACTGTTACTAAACAGTGAAAAGAGAATCCGTCTACTGGATAATAGTGAAATTTCAATTTTCGGTCTTGATGATATACTATTAGGCAAACCAAAAATAAAGGAGACGCTACAGCGCGCTCGGAAAAACATTTATAACATTGTTCTTGTTCACGAACCAGATATTGCACCGCAAATTGCTACATATCCGGTTAACTTACAACTTTCTGGTCATAGCCATGGCGGACAAGTACAAATCCCTTTTTTAGGCGCTATTATTACCCCAGCACTTGCTAAAAATTATGTAGAAGGTTTCTATACGATCCAAGATTTAGCTCTCTATGTCAATCGCGGCCTTGGCAGAACACGTGTCCCATTCCGATTTATGGCAAAACCTGAGATAACAATTTTTACACTCCAACATTCGTAATCATTCGCCTATTTTCTTACATATCCTTTCTTGTACGCGCTCATCCATGTTTCATTTACCATATGATAACAGTGAGTCCAATAAAGGAGGTTTGTTCATGTATCCATATTATCAACCAATCCCAGTCCGTTCAGCACCTATTGGTCCAGTAGGCGACTCACGCTTCTTTCCGTTTTTTGGCGTCCCATTTCTAGCTGGTATTGCTGGTGGACTGCTTGGCGGAGCATTAGCTTTCGGTCCTAGACCGTATTACCCACCATATCCACCACCTTTCCCACCGCCGACACCTTATCCTTGTTATGGCGGACCTTGTCAACAACCATTCTATTATTAATGTACCGCAACAATTCTACTAATGTTATTTCCTTTCTTAACCAATTCATAATCCATTAACATGCTTATAATAAAAAGTATTCTCTCTACGCATCCTTTATAATAAGTAGAGAACAAAGTAAAAAACCTCTTAAAAAAGAGGTTTTTTACTTTGTTCTCATTATTCAGCATCTGTGTTTTGATACGCCATCTTAAATAACTTCACTTGGCTATCAATCTCTTCTGCCCCATTATTAATAACATAATAATATTCACCGTCTTTATTTTGTTCACGTGTTTTCACATTATCAGCTAAAGTAAGCTGTAAAATCGCCTTAATTCGTGCCTTCATTTCAATATCTAATATCGGGAAAGATATTTCTACACGTTTCTCCATATTTCTTGTCATCCAGTCAGCTGAAGATAAATATATTTTCTCTTCTCCATTATGATGGAAATAATAAATACGGCTATGTTCTAAATATCTCCCGACAACACTAACTACCCGAATATTTTCACTTACATTTGGAATACCAGGTCGTAGGCAGCATGTTCCTCGAACGATGAGCTCTACCTTTACTCCAGCTTGTGATGCTTCATACATTTTTTTAATAAGTGGTTTATCAGTTAATGAATTCATTTTAGCAATGATATATCCATTTCCATATTGCCTATGATAACGAATTTCTTCATCTATTAAATCGATAAATTGCTCTCTTATATCAAATGGTGCAACCGATAAATGATGAAAATGCGGCTTTGTTGTATAACCACTCAAATAATTAAAGAAATTTGTTGCATCGACCCCAAAGTCTTTTCGTGATGTAATATAGCCAAAATCAGTATATAGCTTTGCGGTTGCATCATTGTAATTTCCGGTTCCAAGATGTACGAACCTTTCAATTTTTCCGTTTTTTCTTCTTACAACTAGCGTAATTTTACTATGTGTTTTCAAATGACTTACACCGTAAATCACATGACAACCCGCCTGTTCTAATTCTTTAGCCCAATGCACATTATTTTCTTCATCAAACCTTGCCTTTAACTCAACTAATACCGTCACTTGTTTCCCTTTTTCAGCCGCTACCTTTAGCGCCTGAATAATTGGAGAATCACCACTTACTCGATATAATGTTTGTTTGATCGCAAGTACATTCGGGTCGTCTGCTGCATCACGAACAAAATCAACTACTGGCTGAAACGATTCAAACGGATGATGTAATAAAATATCATGCTCAATTGCTTTTTCAAATACATCTTCCGCATCCCCTAAATCTTGAGGTCGTTGCGGAATAAGAGCCGGATATACTAAATGTTCATATAAAGGCGCTAGTTTTTTATATAAAGAAAATAGACATGTTAAATCTAACGGTCCATCCATTATATACACATCTTCATCTTTTACTTCCAACACTTCATATAATAACGCTAATACTCTTTCATCAATGTGTTCTTTGCCAACTTCTAAACGTACAGCAGCTCCCCACTTACGCTTTTTTAATTCTTTTTCAATTACTTTTAATAAATCTCTCGCACCTTCTTCATGAATCGTTAAATCCGCATTGCGTGTAATACGGAAACGAGTAACAGATGATACTTTATATCCAGTGAATAATTTATGAGTAAAACCACTAATTACATCTTCTAATAAAATAAATTTATGCTTTTGCCCTTCACTCGGTAAAAATATGAAACGTTCAAGTAATGAAGGAACTTGTACAATTCCTAACTTCGTGCGGTTTTCTTCCTCCACTTGTTTCTCATCATATAAAAGAGTAGCTAAATTCAAACTTTTATTTAATAACATAGGAAATGGACGATACGCATCGATAGCTACAGGTGTTAAGACTGGGAAAATTTGCTCATCAAAATACTCTTCTATAAATTCTCTTTGTTCTTTCGTCAAATCATGGAATGTTAAACGCTCAATCCCCTCTAACTCCAACGCTGGCAACACATAATTTTTAAACGTATCATATTGTACAGTCATTAATTCATGGGCCTTTATCGCAATTTTATTTAATTGCTTTTTTGGTGTTAAGCCAGCCTTATTTTCTGGTTGGTTAAACCCAGCGCTCACTTGATCCTTCAATCCTGCTACACGTACCATAAAGAATTCATCTAAATTGGAGCTAAAAATGCTAATAAACTTTAATCTTTCTAAAAGCGGATTCATCTCATCCTGTGCTTCTTGTAGTACACGTTCATTAAATGCTAACCAACTTAGTTCTCTATTGTTGTAATAAGCTGTATCATTTAAATTGACTATATTCCCCTTCAACATTTCCATCCTCTTCACACTTCCCTTGAAACTTTTTTACTATAATTTAGTTACTTTCATTTTAACAAATTACAATATTCCAAAGTGTTAATTTTTTGTAAAGACATCCGTACAACTTAGTGTTTTGATTCGAAGAATAAGTTAATATTCGTTTTCAATACTCTTTCCAGCTGCTTTTTTTGCTTTTCAGCTTGCACTTTTTCCGCTAATGCCGATTGCTCACATACAATTTTAAATGTTAATCCTTCTTTACTTTCTGTTATAGATATCGATTCAACAAGCGATCTTTGTCTTATATTTAGAGCTGCTGAAAATTGTAAAACAGCCCCTAATAGGCGGATTTTTTTTTGTTCGTTTTTATCAAACCATCCTTCAAACGGAGACAGATGTTGTTTGAATAACATTTTTGATTTATAAGACGCAATCAGCGCTAATCTAACTCGCTCTTTATGCATCATACCATCAATTGTTTTATTTGCTAATAAATAAAACGTATGTAAGCGGCTCGCTTCTTCGTCTATATATTTGCCTATATTAAATACTTTCGCTGCTTGATGGAACACTTCCCAGTCCTTTACTGACATAGAAATCAGCCCTGTTTCTTCAAGCTGTTGACAAATTAATCTTCCATGTTTAATAAGCTGCATTACAAATTCCATGTCCATTTCATATTCATGTGATAATAAATACAAACTTTCTTCGACTACGTTCGGATAATATGAAATCCCCAAATCTTTTGTCAACTCTTCATAGAAAACACCTTCTCTTAATCCTTTTCTACTTAATACAAATGCTGGCGCCTCTATAACATTAACAAGCGTATGAAATACTTCGACTGCGGGAACAATTGTATCCGCTCGATCTTTTGCCAATCCTTCCAATTTTTGAAGTTCTATGAACGACAAGCCTTCCAATTCTTCTTTCACATTTTTAATATCTTCTTCTTTCATCTTGTATAAATGTACTCCTGCTATAGGATAACAAATTAAATTTTGATGAATTTTCACTAAGTTCCTCGCACTACCACCAATTGCAATAAGGGGTAATTTCTTATCAATTAACCATGGTAATGTTCGAAATTGATATTCTAGGTACGTTTGAAGCTTGTCCAACTCTTCTTCAGTAGGTATATCCTCTTTAATAAATTGTTGCTTTAAAGAAAGTGCCCCAAAAGGAAAGCTATGATACTCTAAAATCTCTCTATTTCGAAAGTATGTAACTTCCGTACTTCCTCCACCAATATCTACTGTAATCCCTTCCGAGAACGAAGTTGAATTCATAACCGCTAAATAGCCGTAACGTGCTTCTTCATATTCTGATAATACTCTAAGAGTAAAGTCTGTTTGTCCTTCAACAAGTTTTTTAATTTCCTCTTGATTCTCAGCCTGCCTAATTGTTGCTGTTGCAACACAAAGTACATGGCGCAACTGATGGAATCGTGTACTTTCTTGAAATTGAAATAATGTTTGTAACAATACCTCTATTCCTTCTTCAATCAACACACCATCGACTAAGTAATTCCTTAACCTTGCAACCACTTTCGTATTTTCAATCTCTTTATAAAAACCTCCGTTTTGCTTTTCATAAATAACTAAACGCATTGTATTAGATCCAATATCTATAATGGCATATTGCTGTTTTAATATTTCTTTCAAACTTCTCACTCTTTCATTATCAAATTTCTAAAACACATTCTATTACTATTATACAAAATAGTTGTTTTTTGTAACAATATTGCTTTAATATTGAAAATATATACAATCACTTTTTGCATATAATAAAAATCACTTTTACTTATGGTATAATAATGAAAAATTGAAAGGAGATTTAATATGAAACCTTCACAACCACAATCTCAATTACAAAACCAACATTCTATTAATCGACTAGCTCAATCTATTTTCGTTGTGAATCGTCATGCTAAAGCTGCAACTAATCCGAAGTATTTATACTGGTTAAAAAAGACAGCTTTAGAACGCTTAATTACTGAAAAAAAAGCTATTAAAGAAGGATTACATTTCTCTAGAAATCCACGTTTTAGCCAACAACAATCTGATGTTCTTATACGTTTAGGTGATTACTTTTTCCATATTCCTCCTACAAAAGAAGATTTTCGAATCCTACCACATCTCGGTCATCTTGAATCCTCCTATCGAAATCCGAAAACAACCTTATCTTTAACAGTAGCAAAAAAAACACTTCAAGATTATATTGGTCCTGAAGCGCTAAAACAAGAAAAAAAATTAAGTGAACCTGTCCCATGGTATAGTCGTACCTATACAAAAAAATAAAACAGTTTGGCCAATTGTAGGCCAAACTGTTTTATTTTTTCTCTTCTTTAATTTTAATATTTGCTTGTTTATAAAAAGCTATTTTTTCTGTATTATAAGATTTCGTAAATTCATTAAACTTGTCTTTTTCTGATTCAATATCTTTATAAGACTGATTTACTACTTTTACTTTTTCACTAATATCTTTTAATTTTGTACCTTTATCTTGTAGCATTGTATATAATTCTTTTTCTTGTTTTAACGATTTATTATAGCTGTCATACATTTTGTTAAATGAATCATGTCGTTTCTCATATGTGCTTTTCACTTTATCTGCTTGATCTTTCAATTTCTTATCTTCAATTTTCTTCACATATTTATCTACCGATTTCACTTCTTCTTGTGCCTTATTTAAAGATTCTTTTTCTTTTTTAAGCACTTTTTCTCGTTCATCTGTATTTTTCACTGCTTGGTTTAGTTTTTCCTTAACAGTTTGATTATTATCTTTTCCTTCTTGAACAATCTGGTTATATAATTCTTGTCCCTCTTTCTCTAAAGTTTCAAGTTTTTTTGCATCTTCAAACATTGTTTTTTCTTGCTTTGCAGCATTTTCAAATGCAACATATAATTCCTCTTCTGGTTTCGGCCCGAAACACCCCGCTAGTAAAGTCATTGATAATGCAGTTACAATTGCTAATTTACTATATTTCAACATCTTTTTCCTCCTACTTATATACGATCATCGTGTAAAAAACTATGAAATTATATAACCTTCTATAAACTCCACACTCGCACCTTTTTCACGAAAATCATTCATATTGTTTATAATGCTTGTACAAATTGTATTACTTGAAATTACATTTTCCATTTTTGAACTAAATAGCAGTTTCATATCCATCTTTTACTTGGCACTTTTTAAAACCTATTCATACTATGTATTACATAAAAGTACAACGGAATTCATCACAACCATACTAATTTGAAGAACAACAGTAATCATTCACCTGATAAAAGATGTTCGTTGTTCTCTCACGTCTATCATTCTATCATTCCCTTTCCCGCTTTCTATCAAATAATCTCTTTGTTCATTTTACACAGTATAAATGCTATCTTGCAACTATTCCCTAAAAAGGAAAAGTGTAGAGTATGCTTTCCTCTACACTTTTTAAAGTGAAACACATTGTGCAAAATGCATTGACACATCCATCATAATTATATGCCTATTTCATATATTTTTAAAGACTTTTATTACAAAAAAAGTCCTTTTTGTAATAAAAGTCAAAAAAATGTTACATTCAAAACTTCTTCATATCATATTTCTTTACATCAAAGTTTTACTTATTTTTTTACGAATTTCTATGCTGGTACAATTGATTTTGTGCCTTTCTTAACAATTCTTCAAACGTTTTTCCTTCTATTGGATAACTAGCAGCCCCAAATAATAGAGTCATACTTAACAAGCCATTTTCTATTTCACTTTCAATATTTTTCATTAATCGGTTTGTTATTGTCGATTTTTCATGTCCGTTATCGATCGCCACAATAACATACTTATTTTCATCCCACTTCGTAACGACATCGCCTTTACGAATTGTCTTTACAATCGTACTCTCCAACTTTTGTACTAACACCTCCAATTTTTTTTCTTGCACTGTTTCTTTTAGTCCTTTCCATTCTTTCACAGAAAGAATGTACACTGTAATATTATGAGAATCTCGTTCTGATAAAGCAGCTACTTTCTCAAAAAAATCAACTACAAAATCATTACTTGCCATTCCTCCTACTTCCGTATCCATACGCCCACTCGCTCTTTTATCATACCAATGTCCAAAATAATAGCTGAGTATCATTTGCAATATATAAATAATAAAGACGGTATAAAATGATCGCGAATCCAGTTTTGTAATTACATCCTGAAGCGCAATCCATTCTGTAACTGCCACTGTATTCCCAAGTAATAATCCACTAATTTTCCCTTTATGTTTCATACTTCGCCTCCCTTCTATACCAATATATGTTTCTATAACAATTATGTTTTTCTACAAAATAAAAAATGTACATATTGAGTGTACATTTCCGCTTAAGCTTGTCTACCATTTCTATTCTATTTCATATATACCATACATCATTTTAGAAATATGGTGACCTACATGCTACAAAAGAAAAATCTATCAGATATTATACGTTTACTATCGGGGTTTCTGTTGTCGCTAAAATTACTATTTAATTCTTTCGGAGTAAACTTCATTACATATAATCAAATTGACGCTATTGTAAATATGGATCGAACAAAAAAGGAACCTTTCATACAGGTTCCTTTTTATCATTGCCGTACAACAACTTCATTTGTTTGCAGCGGACCATATGATACTCCGTTATATTGAAATGTATATGTAGCCTGAAATAGTGTGTTTTTGAGTTCTTTATCTTTATTTGCTTTTATTTTACAAATTAATTCTACCTTCTCATTTGGTAATAAATTATCGATTCTCCACCTTACAAGCTGGAACAGAAACTCGCTCATTCCCTTATCAGCCTTTAATGAATTTGGAATATATGCAAAATAATCTCGAATCATATGACTTACTACAACTCGTGAAATCATTTTCATTCCTTTATTTTCAACTTCAATTCGAATAATAAGTATGTCGTTTACATCACAGGTCAGTTCATATGAAAATTTTTCTTTATACATACTACGGATTTGTAATGTAACTGCTACGTTAGGACATTCGTTTTCCTTTTTTGAGCCATCAATCCATAATACCGGTTGTAGCGGTATTGAACGCCTTCCTTGATCCGGAATTCGTTTCCATATTTTCATAATAATATTCACCCCATTTCAGATGCATCATATCCATACGACCTTATTCTGCCTCTCTACACAATATTAATAAAGCTCGTTACAAACGATATATAGTTATTACTCTTCCTTTTATCCTATTCGACAAAGTAAAGAAAAAACCATTTTTCATCTGTTAACAGCAGGTATTCTTACTGAAATATTTTTTTACAATTTCCTTCATTGACTTTTTACCAATACTAAGTATTACTCACTCTTTCGCTGTCCATACAACAGAATATTTTGACGGAAGAAAAAGTTTGCCTTTTAGTCAAATTTGACTATAATATTCTTTATGGCTTTGTCAGTGCACTTGTGTAAATTGATTTTAAAAAATATATTTATAATTTTTATGCGCTGCACTCAAAACTTAATATAGTTTACTTATTATTAAAGGAGGGTTATCTTTGGAATCTCAATTATCAAAAAAAGACTCCAGCAAGACAAAATTTGTTGTTGCGGGTTTACTACTTGGTATTTTAATGGCTGCAATGGATAATACAATCGTTGCAACAGCAATGGCAACAATCGTTGGAGACCTAGGAGGATTTGACAAGTTCGTTTGGGTCACGTCTGCATATATGGTAGCAACAATGGCAGGGATGCCTATCTTCGGAAAACTTTCTGATATGTATGGACGGAAACGCTTTTATATTGGTGGCCTTATTCTTTTCTTGTTCGGTTCTGCACTTTGTGGAACAGCATCTAGTATTGAGCAATTAAGTATTTATAGAGCAATTCAAGGAATTGGTGGCGGCGCTCTTATGCCTATCGCCTTCACTATTATGTACGACATATTCCCACCAGAAAAGCGCGGAAAAATGACAGGGCTATTCGGTGCTGTTTTCGGAACATCTAGTGTATTCGGCCCTTTATTAGGTGCTTATATTACAGACTATATAAGTTGGCACTGGGTCTTCTATATTAATATTCCATTAGGACTTATTTCCTTCTTCTTCATTACGAAATATTATAGTGAATCTCTAGAATTTAGAAAACAAAAAATTGATTGGGCTGGCGCTATTACACTTGTTATTAGTATCGTTTGCTTAATGTTCGCCTTAGAACTTGGTGGTAAAGAATACGCATGGAATTCCACTGTGATTATCGGCTTATTTACAACAGTTGTTATTATGCTTATTATTTTCTTCTTCGTAGAACGAAAAGCAACCGAGCCTATCATTTCTTTCCATCTATTTAAAAAACCTTTATTCGCAGCTAGCCAAGGTGTTGCCTTTTTCTATGGTGCCGCTTTTATCATCTGTACAGTTTATATCCCAATCTTCGTTCAAGGTGTTCTCGGTGGTTCAGCCTCAAATGCTGGGTTAATTTTAACACCTATGATGATTGGCTCTGTAATTGGAAGTCAAACGGGTGGACAGTTAGCTTCTCGAACAAGTTATCGTAACATTATGATGGCATCTGGAGTTTTCTTCGTTCTTGGCATTTATTTACTAAGCACTTTAACAATGGATACACCTCGCCTACTCGTAACACTATTTATGGTTCTCGCTGGACTTGGTGTTGGTTTCTCATTCTCAGTTTTAAGTATGTCTTCGATTCACAAATTAGAAATGAGAGACCGTGGTTCTGCTACATCAACAAACTCATTTTTCCGTTCACTCGGTATGACTCTTGGTGTAACAATTTTCGGTACAATTCAAAATCATATTTTTACAGATAAACTAAACACTCTCTTCCCACCTGAACTAGCAAAATTAGCTCCAAAGGGTGGAGACACAAGTTTCTTATTATCACCAGGTGCTACCGATAAAATACCAGCTGAAATATTAACTGGTATTAAAGAAGCTCTAGCTACATCTATTGCCAGTACATTCTTCTGGGCACTGATCCCGGCTGTACTAAGTATTATTTGCATTTTACTTATGGGAAATGAGCGTCTTTTTACAGGACCAAAAACGAAACAAAAACAAAAGCAAGTAAGCTAATATAACGGCATATCCCTTTATGAAAACGGATATGCCGTTTATAATATGTATAAAGTTTATATATATAGGGGTTGAGACAGCATGAGCATGAAATTAGTCATTCTCGGCTTGCTACTCGAAGGGGATAAACATCCATATGAAGTGCAGCACATAATGAAAGAACGACAAATGGACTGTTATATTAAATATGCAAAAGGATCACTTTACTATGCCTTTGAGCAATTAGAAAAACAAGGGGCAATTCGTGTTACAACTATTGTTCGAGATACAAATAGACCAGATAAAACAATTTTTCATATAACAAACGAAGGTAAACGTTTATTTCACACATTACTATTAAAACAATTCGAGGCAAAAAATCAAATATATAAACCAATTTATTCGGCACTCTCTTTCGCTCATTTTGGTGATGATCAAGAGTTAATTCCTATTTTAGAAAAAAAGAAAAATGATACCGTTCAATATTTACATAACATGCAAACTATTTATGACTGTAGCAAAGGAAAAATCCCACGCGCACAACTATATATTTTGCAAAGCGTTATTGAACATATTACAGTTGAATTGCAATGGTTAAACACCCTTCTTGCAGATGCTGTTGCCGGGCGACTTTCAGAAATTGATATAGATGCGGATTAAACTTTCAAAATAGAAACTGTAAAATGACAATATAGTTATTTTATTTCAAATTCTAAAACAAATATAACTCCATTCTAATTTAGGATGGGGTTATGCTTGTTTAATTTTCTATATAAGATAAACCAATTATTTAATAACATAACTGGCATCTTATGTATGTATAGGTACCCATTTCTTTATAAATTTAATCGCACTTTATTTCAATTCTCCTCATGTTTCTCCACTCTAAAAAATCAGAAAAATACAAATAATTAAAATACAAAACTTTAGAATTTTCTTATTTCAAAACAGTAGACAAAATTCCAAAAATTGTGTTAGAATTTGTTTCAATATCATATCGCTTGTTAAATTCCTTTCAAAAGGAAAATGGGTACACGAACAGTTTGTTTCGTGTTTAAAAGGGAAGCTTGGTGAAACTCCAACACGGTCCCGCCACTGTAAATGCTGAGATTTCTTTTTAATGCCACTGTGAAAACGGGAAGGCGAAAGAAATCATATGAAGCATAAGTCAGGAGACCTGCCTGTTTTAACAACACTGATAGATTCACGGATGATGATGAGGTGTTAAAACAAAAAGGAAGGCTTATTTTCTATGCCTTTATGCTTTTTGTTATAGGTATTTCCTAGTAAACGGAAATGCTTACTTTCAATTGGGGAGGAATTTGAAATGGCAATTCAAACAAGTAACTTAGGTTATCCACGTATCGGACTACAACGAGAGTGGAAAAAAACATTGGAAGCTTTTTGGTCTAATAAAATTGATGAAGAACAATTTTTAACAACAATGAAAGAAATTCGTCTTCAACACGTTAAAGCACAGCAAGAAAAAGGGATTGAACTTATTCCAATTGGCGACTTTACATATTACGATCACGTTTTGGATACTGCTTATATGCTAGGATTTATCCCATCACGTTTTTCTGAGTTTACATCTTACCTTGATGTATATTTCGCAATGGCGCGTGGCTCTAAAGATCACGTAGCTTCCGAAATGACAAAATGGTTTAACACAAACTATCATTATATCGTTCCAGAATATGAAGAGGGATTACAAATCTCTTTAAAAGATAATCGTCCACTTCGCTTATACGAAGAGGCAAAACAAGAATTAGGAATAGATGGAAAACCTGTTATTTTAGGACCATATACTTTCTTGAAATTAGCTAAAGGCTATACACAAGAACAATTTGCTACTATTTTAAAACAGTTAGTTGCACCCTACGTACAACTGCTTTCAGAACTACATGCAGCTGGTGCACAAATCATTCAAGTTGATGAACCGATTTTCGCTTCTTTAACGAAAGAAGAAGTTCAACAAGCAAAAGAAATTTATGAAGCTATTCGTAAAGAAGTTCCAAATGCGAATCTTCTTTTACAAACATATTTTGATAGTGTAGAAGAAAACTATGAAGAAATTATTACATTCCCAGTATCAAGTATTGGATTAGATTTCGTTCATGGTAAAGAAGGTAATCTACATGCTATTTCAAAATATGGATTCCCAGCTGATAAAACTTTAGCTGTTGGTTGTATAGATGGCCGTAACATTTGGAGAGCCGATCTTGATGAAGTTCTTACGTTATTTACAACGTTACAAAAACAAGTCCAAACGAAAGATTTCATCGTTCAGCCTTCTTGTAGCTTATTGCATACGCCAATCGATAAAACAGAAGAAACTCACTTATCGACTGAGCTATTTGATGCGTTGGCATTTGCAAATCAAAAATTAGAAGAGTTAGTTCTTATTCATTCCGCTCTAACTCAAGGTACAGAAAGCATTCATAATGAGCTGGAAACATATCGAAATGTACATCATACAATTCGTTCATCTGCTGCACGTAACCGAGAAGATGTCAAAGCAGCACGAACAGCATTAAAAGAAGAAGATTTTTCACGTCCTCTTCCATTTGAAAAACGATATGAATTACAACAAGTTGCCCTGAAGTTACCGTTGTTACCAACAACAACTATCGGTAGCTTCCCACAAACAACTGAAGTTCGCCAAACGCGAAAAGAATGGCGTAACGGTGTTATTTCAAATGAACAATATGAACAATTTATTGAAAAAGAGACAGAAAAATGGATTCGTTACCAAGAAGAAATTGGTCTTGATGTTCTTGTACATGGTGAATTTGAAAGAACTGACATGGTCGAATATTTTGGTGAACGCCTTGCTGGTTTCTCATTCACTAAAAACGGTTGGGTGCAATCATACGGTTCCCGCTGCGTAAAACCACCTGTTATTTATGGTGATGTAGCCTTTATTAACGGAATGACTATTAAGGAAACTGTGTATGCACAAAGCTTAACAGAAAAAGTTGTAAAAGGAATGTTAACTGGACCTGTTACGATTTTAAATTGGTCCTTCGTTCGAAATGACATTCCAAGAAAAGAAGTTTCATATCAAATTGCATTAGCTCTTCGTCATGAAATTGAACTACTTGAATCTTCCGGAATTCGAGTAATTCAAGTCGATGAGCCAGCACTTCGTGAAGGAATGCCACTAAAAGAAAAAGATTGGGACGCTTATATTACATGGGCAGTACAATCCTTCCTTTTAGCAACTTCTTCTGTAGCAAATGAAACACAAATTCATACTCATATGTGTTACAGTAACTTCGAAGATATCGTTGATGCGATTCGCGCATTAGATGCAGATGTGATTTCTATCGAAACATCAAGAAGTCACGGTGAATTTATTGATACATTAAAACATACAACATATGAAAAAGGTATCGGTCTAGGTGTATATGATATTCATAGCCCACGTGTACCAAGTAAAGATGAAATGTATAAAATCGTAGAACAATCTTTAAAAGTATGCGATCCTAAATATTTCTGGATTAATCCTGATTGTGGTTTAAAAACGAGAAGAACAGAAGAAGTTATTCCAGCTTTAGAGCACATGGTGCAAGCGGCAAAAGACGCTCGTTCCTTGTTAAAAACAAACGCATAATAAAAATGGGGTATCCTTTTTGAGGATACCCCATTTTTTATTCTTTACTTTCAAAAAAGAATTCATATTGTATTTTATATAATTCATCATCCGTTGGTTCTTCAAGAGGTGTTGCTTGTAATACAACCGTATACTCACCATTTGGAATAGGAATTTGAAATTTATTTGAAAGAATACTTGCTACAACGATACATTCATTTTCAACTGTAAAAGGAACTGTAACCGTTCTAATCACTTCTTCTTTCTCAATATGTTTCCCTAGGGTCACTTTTACTTCACAAGTATAATCAGAAAGTGCTTCAAAAATAACAGTTCCATCTGCCTTCGCATAACCTCTTTCAAAATCTTCATCCGTCCAGTCAACGTAAGGCTGATCACCGTCATAGTTCATCAACATTAATTGCGAATACGAAATTGTTAACTCCATCGTTCCCTTCTCCTTCATTATGAAATATGCAACTACTACTTTACGTCAAATTTCACACGCGTACCATCTGGGTATTTATCTAACTTATTTCCTACCCAAGAGCCTGCTCCGCGGTTATCGGCTGGACTTATATATTCAATATGCGCTCCTTTTCCGCCTTCTTTACACATCGCCATTGGCCATTCATCACGATCATACCCTTTTTTTGATGGGTATGGAGCTAACGATAATTTTCTTCTATCCGCAGCACCACCACGGTCGATTGTACAAACTTCTGAATGTCCTTCTTTTATAGCATCCGTAATATGTTTCCCTGTCTCTGGATATCGATCTTTCGGAAATTCTAGAACTTGATCATACGCATTTGTTTTTTTAATACTTGTTTCCTCTGGAACAAGCACTTCATACACCGCTACTACAATAGAAAGAATTGCAATAATTGAAATGATAATACCTTTTAATTGTTTCATGTATACCTCCGTGATTCTACCTGTTTCTTTTCCTCAGTTATCACGCATTAACGAGCAGTAAGACCCCCACCTCAAAATTCAGCGAAAGCAAAGAAGTTAGGTGGGGGATTAACTGTCCGTAAAAGCCCGATTGGTGAGGGCTGATAATCAGTGGTGGATGAACAAAACCCCCACTGATTAAAGTTTCACTTTATTATAACAAACTTATCCTGTATATGTTTTCAGACATTATTTTAGCTCTTCTTCGCCATTCCGCCAAAAACTCTCATTTTTCTTCATCTTTTCACTAATGCTGTAGAAAACTAATAGCCTTCCGACATTCTTTTTCAAAGGAAGTCCTCATAAAAGATTGAAATGATATATACGATACTTTTTGGGGAGGAAATATCATGGAAGCTACCTATAAAACGAAAGATGTGACGAATAAAACAGGCATCCCAAAACATATAGTCCGCAAATATAGTCAACTGTTAGAGGAACATGGTTATATAATTTCTAAAACAGCTGATGCTCGTATTTATAAACTTGATGATTTAAAACTATTGAAATCTATACATGAAAGAGCTGCTACATTGCAGGAAGATATTTCAGAAACGATACCAATTATTTTAAAAGAAAAAGAGGCCCCACCTGTACCAGTTATACAAGATACGCAAGAAATACAACCGAAAGAAAAAGAAGATGGGCGTAACTTCGAGGAGTTCATGTTAAAACTTGAAATGCTCGCTCAACTAAATGAAGCCATTATTCATCAAAATTCTACCCTTATTACCCAAAATCGTTTAAAAGATGAAAAGCTAGATGAGTTGATGCAACAAGTTTATGTAAAAGAAGGATCTCAAGAAAAAATGCTACAAGAGTTAGTGGATCATGCCGCTCAAACAGATGCTCTGCAAAAAGAAAAGATGGACTTATTAATGAATCATATGTATAAACGAGAATCTAAACAAGAAGAAAAAATGAATAAACTCGTAAATCAAATTTATAATAAAGATAGCAACCGTGATGCACAACTTATGCAAGTAATTCGCGAAATTCAAGAAACAAAAAGATTAGTCGCCGCCTCAAAAGAACAAAGCTTTTTCCAATCATTTAGAAGTTTATTTAGCCGAACAAAACAAGAAAAAACAACTGAATAGCATAATATATTTTTTCTAATATAAAATAAAAAGTTACCTTCTATCGGTAACTTTTATTCCTTATTTCTTACAGCTGGCAATATAATAATTGCTTCAGTCCCTTTCCCACTTTCGCTTTTATATTCCAGCGTACCATTATGCGCTTGTAAAATACTAAATGTTACCATTAGTCCTAATCCTGTCCCTTTTTCTTTTAAAGAATAATACGGTTGTCCGAGCCTTGCTAATTGTTCTTTCGTCATCCCAACACCACTGTCTTTAACTCTTATTACAATCGTTTCATCTTTTTGCATAGCCGTTACTTTTAAATATCCTTTATTTCCTTGAATTGCTTCAATACCATTTTTAACAACATTCATAATAGCTTGCTTCAATTTCGTTTTATCACCGATCGTATAAAGACTTTCAGAAATCTCAACTTGCAAATATACACCTTGCATCGCTGCAAATGATGACATAAGAGTTGTCATTTCTATTAATTGAGCGGATAAGCAAATATGTTCTTTTTTCTCAATTTGTGGTCTTGCTAAATTTAAATAATCTGAAATAATTTGTTCTGCCCGGTCCAATTCAGCTAATACGAGACGCATATAATCCTTATTCTTCACATCTTCCGTACTTTCTAGCAATTGAATAAAACCACGAACAACAGTGAGTGGATTTCGAACCTCATGTGCAACACTTGCTGCTAACTCACTTACAATATTAAGTTTCTCTGACTTTTGCATCTCTGTACGTAGTATTGCATTTTCATTTAAATATTCTGTTAAGTACACCTGAAATACCATTGTCATAACCATAATAAGCGAAGCAAATATATATCCGCTATATAAGTGCGAAACATATGGTGTAAATCCCGTTTCTAACAGAACGTTAATCATACCAATCACTAAAGAAACAAGTACGTACAATGATGAAATCATAAATGCTAAAATTAGCTTCTTATCCCTTGAAAATAGAGACCATTTCTTTGATAAAAATAATGGAACTATCAATAGAAATATTACTTCTATGACTGGAAGAAGGTTTATGCCCTTTAGCACCCATTCATAGACAACAAAAATAACGGCCGGGATTAAACCAACAATCCCACCATATAAAAAACCACTAACAATTGGGATTGGGTGAAAGTTATACCCGCAAACGTCCCCAAAACAAATAGAGTATGTCATAGAGAGAACGAGTGTAATGCTAGATAAAAACATAATAAAGTAGCGGTTCGGCTTCGGAGGCATTTCTTGATAACGATTTAAACGAATCGCTTCGTATAAAAATAGTGGCAAAATAATGATGGCAATTTGGATCATTAAATCACGGATAAGCTCCATAGCCTCTCATCCCCTATATGTATTTTGATATGATTATATCATTTTACAGGTTTGTTTGTTTTAAAATTTTGATTTTTCTTAACGTATTTGTTAATTCTTTGTTAACAACACATAATAATTGTTACAGATTTTCGAAATGAATGTAAACCCTGTACCAAATTTCTGCCCGGCAGTATACAATGAATACGGATTACAAAGAAAATAAAAAATACTTCATAAGACGGACAACTATAGCAAAATACAGCATATAATCCATACTATCTATGTTTACAAATAAGTGATCATTATTTTAGTAGGAGGAAGATAAATATGGCGGGTACTACGCTTGTTTTAAAAGAAGAAAATTTGGTCGTTCTAGAAAACGTTGAAAAATCAGTGTATGAAGAGTTACAGCATAAAACAGGAGAAGAAAATTGCACATGCGCTGTGAATGAATCAGTTGTTCACCTTGGCAAAGTATCCTCTGTACTTTGGAATGAAGATGAAATAGATTGGGAATACGGATATTAAAAAGTCGCTTACAGCGGCTTTTTTTCTATTATCCCTCTCTTTCTACATACCATATACGCAAGCGAAATGATAGAAAATATGTTAAAATGAACTTAATTTTCAAACGGAAGAAAGGGAGATACAATGGAACAATTCATTAACCCTAGAGTAAAGGACATCCAAATTTCTGGAATCCGTCAATTCTCTAACATGATTCAAAACTATGATAATCTTATCTCTTTAACAATTGGACAACCTGATTTTCCTACACCTTCTCTCGTAAAAGAAGCGGCAAAACGGGCTATTACAGAAAATTATACAAGCTATACACATAACGCTGGTTTACTAGAATTACGCAAGGCAGCTTGTAACTTTGTAAAAGATAACTACGATTTACATTATTTACCTGAAAACGAAACCATCGTTACAATCGGTGCTAGTGAAGCAATTGATGTTGCATTTCGAACGATTTTAGAGCCAGGAACAGAAGTCATCTTACCTGCCCCTATTTATCCAGGGTACGAGCCGATTATTCGATTATGCGGTGCAACCCCTGTATTTATAGATGTTCGTGAAACTGGCTTCCGTTTAACAGCCGATGCACTAAAAAATGCCATTACAGAAAAAACAAGATGCGTCGTACTGCCGTATCCTTCTAATCCAACTGGTGTAACTTTATCAAAAGAAGAACTACAGGATATTGTAAATGTTTTAAAAGATAAAAATATTTTCGTCCTTTCTGATGAAATTTATAGCGAACTTGTATATGAACAAACACATACATCGATCGCTCATTTCCCAGAAATGCGCGAAAAGACTATCGTCATTAACGGTTTATCAAAATCACATTCTATGACTGGCTGGCGTATCGGTCTATTATTCGCACCAAACTATTTAGCTGGGCATATATTAAAAGTTCATCAATACAACGTAACGTGCTCTACTTCAATCGCTCAATATGCTGCAATTGAAGCATTAACAGCTGCTAAAGATGCACCAAAAATGATGCGTCATCAATACAAAAAACGCCGTGATTACGTATATAATAGACTCACTCAAATGGGCTTAACAGTTGAAAAACCAACAGGTGCATTTTACTTATTCCCATATGTTGGTCATTTAACATCTTCATCATTTGATTTTGCACTTGATCTTGTGAAAGAAGCTGGACTTGCCGTCGTTCCCGGAACAGCATTCTCTGAATATGGGGAAGGCTACCTTCGCTTGTCCTATGCGTATAGTATTGAAACTTTAAAAGAAGGCTGTGACCGTTTAGAAGCCTTTCTACAAAAAAAAGCTAAGAGTTAAACTCTTAGCTTTTTTTTGCATAATGATCGCAAGTTTGACGCTTCAATAATTTATGCGGAATAATGATACACTTTGCAGTAGACTCCGCATTCTCAACTTTATCAACTAAAGCTTTTGCTGCCTCATATCCTAGCTGGTATATATTCACATCAACTGTCGAAAGTGGCGGACTCGCAATTTCTGATAATAAAGCATTATTAAAGCTTACAATTGAAACATCCTTCGGTACAACGAATCCTTTTTTAGAAAGTGCACTTAGCACACCAAGTCCAATCAAGTCATCCGTTGCCATAATTGCTGTCGGTGGTTGCTTTAGCGCCATTAATTCCTCCACAGCTTGTTGACCACTCTCTCTTGAGAAATCAAAATGTAAAATATACTCTTTTGGTAATACAATATCTGCTAATTTTAAAGCATCACTCATACCAGCCAAACGATCTCTCGTTACAAGTAAATCTGATCCACCGCCGATGAACGCGATTTGTTTATGACCTAATGAAATCAAATATTCTGCTACTTCTCTTGCAGCTGTATAATTGTCATTATCTACATATGTAATTTCTTCTTTACGATCATATGGTTTCCCGATTAATACGAACGGGAAATTTTGTTTATGTAAATATTGAATAATCCGATCATTCTCTCTTGAATATAAAAGAATAATACCACCAATTTGGCGCCCCTGCACCATCTTTACAACACCATTAAAAATTTCATCTTCCGTTTCACCTGTCGACATATAAAGTGCATACCCTTCCACATGTGCAAACGAACTAATCCCTCTTATAACTTCTGGGAAAAACGGATTTTGAAAAGCTTTACTTGCAGAACTTGGCATAACAAGGCCAAGTGTTTTTGTTGTTTGGTTAGCTAGGTTTCTTGCGTTTAAATTAGGATGATACCCTAGTTCACTCATTACTTTCCGAACACGACGCTTTGTTTTTTCACTTATACTTGGATTATCAGCAATTACACGAGAAACGGTAGATGGTGCTACATTCGCTTTCTTCGCCACATCTTTAATTGTAACTGTCATAAAAATCCCCCTCCTTTCACTTCTCTGCCATTTTATATATTTTCATCTTGCACCCGTTGCAAGTAATAGGGGAAGTCATAAACTTTCATTGATTCTATCTTGTAAAACCTATCATATTCTCCCTCTTCATGTATTGTAAGGGATAGAGCTCTTTTTTCCTATACTATAATATACTATTTATTTCACTTCTTTTCATATGGGATGTCAAATCTCTTTTCATCTCCCTATAAAATGTTTTATAGGAAGATGAAAAGAAAAATGGGACATAATGTCCCATTTTTCATCCTTTCGTACCTCCAGCAGTTAAACCAGAGATAAAGTATTTTTGTAGTGATAGGAATAAAATTGAAATTGGGATTGCAATCAATACGGAACCCGCTGCGAACGTTGTAAATTCATTCCCAAATTTCTTCGCCACCATTTCATATAATCCAACTGCTAACGTATAATTTTCTGGTGTGCGCAAAATAATACTCGCTAAAATAAAATCTGTAAATGGGCCGATGAAAGTAAATAACGCTACAACCGCTACGATTGGCTTTGCAAGTGGCATAATGATTTGCCAAAAAATACGGAAATGTCCTGCTCCATCCATACGAGCTGACTCATCCAATTCTTTCGGGATCGTATCAAAATACCCTTTCATAAGCCATGTATTCATTGGAATTGCCCCGCCTACATAAATTAAAATTAACGCAAGGTGCGTATCAATTAATCCTGTTAACTGTGCTAATACGTATAAAGCGATTAACGCTGCAAAGTTTGGAATCATTTGCAAAATTAAAAATGTTAACAAACCATTTTTTCTTCCAACAAAACGGTATCTCGAAAATGCATAAGCAGTAAAACTAATTGCTAACACTGAAAAAATCATCGTTAAAACACTTACTTTTAATGTGTTTTTATACCATAGTAAATAATTACTATTCTCTAAATCTAATAACTTACGATAATGATCTAGCGTTGCATTTTGCGGAATAATACTTGATCCAGATAAACTATCACCCGGATTAAACGATGAGCCAATAATCCATAATAATGGATAGAAAATGATGGCACACATTACGAAAATAACGAGATAACTTAATGAGAGACGTAACATCTTTTGTCTTTTAATATTCATTTACATCATATCCTCTTCTTGGAATGATTTTGTTCTCTTAAATTGCCATAACGCAACTGTAATAACGATTAACGATAAGATCATTGTAAGAGCTGCTGCTTTTCCGTACTGCGCGGAAGTCATCGTTAACTTATAAATCCATGAAATTAAAATATCTGTTCCACCTGCGTCTTGTCCAGCTACAGCAGGACCTCCGCCGTTAAATAGATAGATGATACTAAAGTTATTAAAGTTAAACGTATATTGCGTAATTAATATTGGTGCTGTTGCATATAGAACAAGTGGCAATGTAATTTTACGAAACTGTTGCCAAGCTGTAGCTCCATCTACTGTAGCCGCTTCGTATAATTCTCCTGGAATCGATTGCAGTATACCTGTTGTCATTGCAAAGACGAACGGGAATCCAAGCCACGTTTGAATCATAATTAAAGCAATCTTCGCCCAAAATGGATCTGTCATCCAAGCAATCTTTTCAATTCCGAATAAAGCTAATACTTGATTGTTAATTGCTCCAAATGTTTCATTAAACATACCAGAGAAAACAAGAATAGATACGAATGCTGGGACCGCCCACGGTAAAATGAAGATTGTTCGAATAATCGCCTTCCCTTTAATACCAGGCTGATTTACGATAATCGCTAAGAAAATACCAAGCGCAACTTGTAATGTCGTTGCAACGAATGTCCAAATGACAGTCCAAGAAAATACACTTAAAAAAGTTTCTCTCCACATCGGTAATGTAAAGATATCAATAAAGTTTTTAAACCCTACCCAATCTACTAATTTAGCTGGAGGAGAATGATATAAATCATAGTTCGTAAATCCAATTAAAATTACGAAAATGATTGGAAATACAACGACAAAGATAAGTAATAAAAACCCTGGTGAAACCATTAAATACGGAAAACCTTGGTCTAGTAAATTACGGTATTGCTCTTTTACAGAGTTTAACGGTGTTCCTATATCCCGTTTCTTTCCATTTTGGTATGCATCATATAAATTAAATGCATATATTCCGAGTCCAAACACGATGACAATGAGTGCCAAGATTCCTTCTACTAATAGAAAAACAGAATGGTCACGTGGAACTTCTGTACCAAGCGTTACAATTCCCCATAATCCCATATTTAATAAATCAGCAAAGGCTACAATAAATGAACCTGTTAATACTAGAAAAATAAGACCTTTTACAAATTGTTTATTATACATTTGGCCCACGCCTGGAATGATTGATAACATGGTTGCCATTTTCCTATGTTTTGAACCGTTTAAGCCGTTTGCTGGTTCCATAGATGTTTGCATGTTCCTTCCCCCTTTTTTCTTGGGAGAGAATTCGTGCCCCTCATATTAGAGGCACGAATTTCACCTTATTTTTTCTTACTATGATTTGCCTCAATATTACCTTTAATTTGCTTCACTGCATTATCAAGTGCTGCTTTTGGTGCCTCTTTATCCGTAACAACTAATTGAAGCGCATCTCCAGCTGGTTTCCATACTTCTTGCATTTCTGGAATGTTTGGCATTGGAATTCCATTTTCAGATTGTGTTGCAACTGCTTTTGCAGCTTCGTTATCTTTAATAATTGGATCTTCCATTACTGCTTTTACTGGAGGAATTTCTTTCGTCTTCTCAAATCGAATTTTTGCGTTTTCTTCATTCGTTACCCATTCAGTGAACTTTGTAGCTAAATCATTTTGTTTAGAGAAACTTGTTACATGCCATCCTTTAACCCCAACAAACGTTTTCATTGGTTGACCATTTGGTAATTTCGGCATTGGAGCAACGCCATAATCAATTCCGTTCTTTTCCATTGCTTGGAACGCCCAAGGTCCGTTCATGATAGATGCTGCTTTTCCTTCATTAAATAGCCCATCAGCAGCAGGTCCACCAGATTCACCGATAATACCTTTCGGGAATAACTTTTCTTTGTACCATTTTTGAAGATACTCAGCACCTTGTACTGCTCCGCTATTATTTAATCCAACATCACTTGCATTTGGCTTTCCATCTTTTTCACCAAACACATAACCACCCATACCTGCCATGAATGCATTAGCAAAGTAGAAGTTATCTCCTAATGCTAAAAATCCGTACTTGCCATCTTTCGTAAATTCTTTTGAGAAGTTAAACAGCTCGTCCATCGTTTCTGGTGCTTTTGGCATTAGTTTTTTATTGTAAATAAAGACTGGTGTCTCAATTGCTTTTGGTAAACCATATAATTTTCCGTTATATGTCTGTGCTTCTATTGATGAATCAGTAAATTTACTCTTTATAGAATCATCAGCTTTCACTTCAGAAAGTAAACCTTCTGTTACTGCATTTCCGATTTGATCATGTGGCAATGTTACAACATCTGGTCCCGTCCCCGCTGGTCCATCAAGGCGTAACTTCTTCACTTGATCTGTCATTTGCATTTCAACAACTTTTACTTTTACTTTATATTTTTCCTCAAAGCTTTTCACTGCTGGTTCTAAACCAACACCTTTTTTATCATCTTCCCAAACGAGTAGATCGTAATCTTTTTTTGCTTTACTTTCTTCTTTTTTTCCTGAATCTTTCGGTCCACATGCAGATAACATACCAATTGATAATGCTGAAACCGTTAATAATGATAATGCTTTCTTCATCCCAAAAACCTCCCTGAATTGTATATGTACCTTACTGATTGAAAACGTTTGCATTTAATATTTTAATAGAAGCGCAAACAATATCTCAATCTATGAAAACGTTTGCGCTATTTGTCTATCATTATACATTCTTTTATTCATTTTGCAAATATTAATTTTAAAATATTATTACTACACTCTTTATACATTGACTTTATACGAAATGAATACTACTCTTATAAGCAATATTAAAGCTATGCAAAAAGCAATCGTTTGCAACATATGCTTTATTATTATACTTAAGGGAACAATATGCATAGAGATAGTAAAGGGGGATTTTTTATATGCTTAAAGACGCCATCTATCATAGGCCAAAAGATAATTACGCATACGCTTACGATGAAAAAACGATTCACATCCGAATACGTACGAAAAGAGACGATGTTCAAAGTACCACTCTTATTTATGGTGATCCTTATGAATGGACAGACGGGAAGTGGATTTCTTCAAGTGCACCGATGAAAAAAACCGGTTCTACTGCATTATTTGATTATTGGTCCATTTCCATCGAGCCAAAATTTAAGCGCTTACGTTACGGATTTGAATTAAAAGCGGAGACAGAAACGCTTATTTATGCAGAACGTGGATTTTTTTCCAGCATTCCAAATGATGACGTTGGTAACTTTTTCTGTTTTCCATTTATTCATGCAAATGATGTATTCAAAGCACCTTCCTGGATTAAAGATACTGTTTGGTATCAAATTTTCCCAGAACGGTTCGCTAATGGCGATCGTACGCTGAATCCAGAAAACACCCTTCCTTGGGGCAGCGCTGAACCAACTCCAACTAATTTTTTCGGCGGAGATTTTGCTGGTATTATTCAAAACCTCGATTACCTTGTTAAGCTTGGAATTTCGGGAATATATTTCACACCTATTTTCAAAGCACATTCAAATCATAAATATGACACAATTGACTACATGGAAATCGATCCACAATTTGGCACAAAAGAAACATTCAAAGAACTCGTTCAAGCATGTCATACACATGGTATAAAAGTAATGCTCGATGCCGTATTCAATCACAGTGGATACTTTTTCGATAAATTTCAAGATGTACTAGAAAATGGTGAACAGTCAGCATATAAAGAATGGTTTCATATTCATGAGTTCCCAATTAAAACTGAGCCACTTCCGAACTATGATACTTTTGCGTTTACACCGTATATGCCGAAATTAAACACTGCACACCCGGATGTAAAAGAATACTTACTTGAAGTAGGGCGTTATTGGGTAAAAGAATTCAATATAGACGGGTGGCGCCTTGATGTAGCAAATGAAGTCGACCATAACTTTTGGAGAGAATTCCGAAGGGAGATAAAAGCATTAAATTCTGAAGTATATATTTTAGGAGAAATTTGGCACGATGCACTTCCTTGGCTACAAGGAGATCAATTTGATGCTGTAATGAGCTATCCGGTTACAAACGCTCTACTGTCTTACTTTGCTAACGATTCCATTAAGGCAAATGAATTCATGAAACAAATTATAGAATCTCTACATTCCTACTCTATGAATGTAAATGAAGCAGCATTTCATTTATTAGACAGCCATGATACACCAAGAATATTGACAACATGTAACGGAGATAAAAATAAGTTAAAGTTACTTTATGTATTCCACCTTTCTTTCATCGGCTCTCCTTGTATTTATTATGGAGACGAAGTTGGTATGGACGGCGGTATGGACCCAGATTGCCGCAAATGTATGGTTTGGGATACGAAAGAACAAGATCATCTATTATTTACACATGTACAAACATTAATTTCGTTACGAAAGCAATATAAAGCATTTGGAGGACATGGTACTTTCCAATTCATCGAAGCAAATGATAAACATAATTATATTTCTTATACAAAAACATATAAAGATGAAACTATCTTTTTCGTTTTAAATCCGACTAATAGTGATATTACAGCTTCACTGCCTCTCCATGTTACTGGAAAGAAAATCATTAATATTTATACAAACGAAGAATTTTCAGCGGAAGCAAGTGTATTACAAGTTACACTTCCTCCATATGGATTCTCCATATTAAAATGGTAATCAAAAAAATCCTTATACCAAAGTGGTATAAGGATTTTTCTTATTTCAATTTGAACACCATTGCTTCATACGGACGTAATGGTATGTTTTCTATCGGTCCATTCTCTACGTCGTAATTGTGTATAAATAACTCTGCTTCACTATAAGTAATGTCCTCAGGCAATTCAAATACACATTCTTCTGCAGTAAAGTTTGCAATAACAAGAAGTTTTTCTTCCCCATACGTTCTTACATATGCAAAAATAGATGGATTATTCTCCAATATTAAATCATATGATCCATACACAACTATTTCATTATTTTTACGTAACTCAATTAATTTTTTATAATAATAAAAAATTGAATCTTTATTTTGGATCGCTTGTTTCACATTAATTTCTTTGTAGTTAGGGTTTACTGTAATCCAAGGTTCACCTGTTGTAAATCCAGCGTGATCTTTGTCATCCCACTGCATCGGAGTTCTAGCATTATCACGACCCTTTATATAAATAGATTCCATTATTTTTTCTATATCTTCACCACGGTCTATCACTTTTTCTTTATACATATTTAACGTTTCAATATCTCGATATTCATCAATCGACTCAAATCGGACGTTTGTCATTCCAATTTCTTCTCCTTGATAAATATACGGTGTTCCTTTCATCATATGAAGCACCGTCGCTAACATTTTCGCAGATTCAATGCGATACATTCCATCATTACCAAAACGAGATACAACGCGAGGCTGATCATGGTTATTCCAATACAGGCTATTCCAGCCTGTATGTTCTAATGCTTTTTGCCACTTCGTTAAATTCTCTTTTAAAGTAAGGAGTGAACATGGTTTTACATCCCATTTTCCGCCTTCTCCTGAGTCTAAATCCATATGTTCAAATTGGAATACCATCTGCAGTTCTTTTCGTTCTTCCCCGGTATACAATTTCGCTTCTTCTGTCGTTACACCAGGCATTTCACCAACCGTCATAATATCATAATGAGACAATACTTCTTCATTCATTTCATGTAAATATTTATGAATGTTTGGACCGTTCATAAAATGCTTATGACCTGAAACATACCCCTCTTCTTCTGTTTCAACAGCTGGTAATCCCTCTTCTTTAGAAATAAAATTAATAACATCCATACGGAAGCCATCAATTCCTTTTTCTAACCAAAACTTCATCATTTCATAAACATCTTGCCTTACCTTTTCATTATCCCAATTTAAATCTGGCTGTTTTTTAGAAAACAGATGTAAATAATATTCATCTGTCATTTCATCATACTGCCATGCTGATCCACTAAACGCTGCTCCCCAGTTATTCGGCTCTTTTCCTTCTTTTCCAGGGCGCCATATATAGTAATCTCTATATTTATTATCTTTTGATTTACGTGATTCAATAAACCAATTATGTTCATCAGAAGTATGATTCACAACTAAGTCCATCATAAGTTTCATATTACGTTCATGCATTTCATGTAATAGCTCATCCCAATCTTCCATTGTTCCGAACTCATTCATAATTTTACAATAATCACTTATATCATAACCATTATCATCATTTGGAGATTCATAGACTGGTGATAACCAAATTACATCAATCCCTAATTCTTTTAAGTAATCTAACTTTGAAATAATACCGCGAAGATCCCCGATACCATCACCGTTGCTATCCATAAAGCTACGAGGATAAATTTGATATACTACACTTTCTTTCCACCACTGTTTTTCCATTATGCTACCCCATTTCATTCATAATTCAATTTTCTCTTTTTAAGGCGCAAACGTTTTCATTAATGAATGATAACAGATTCTATCTTAATTTAAAATAGCGCTTACAACTTTTATTCTTATTTTTCTAAGAAAACATACGAAATTTACTAATATTCTTCCAATTTATGAAAACGTTTTATTTTTTTGTTTATTTTTTGAATCTATTCGTTTATAATGAACTCAAAGAAAACGTTTGCATAATTATTTCTAGGGGGAAATACCATGGCAGAACTGAAATTAGAAAACATTTATAAAATATATGATAATAACGTAACAGCTGTAACAGACTTCAATTTACACATTCAAGATAAAGAATTTATCGTATTTGTCGGTCCTTCTGGATGCGGAAAATCTACAACATTGCGAATGGTGGCTGGACTTGAAGACATTTCAAAAGGAGAGTTTTCAATTGATGGTAAGCTAATGAATGATGTCCCTCCAAAAGATCGCGATATCGCAATGGTCTTCCAAAACTATGCTCTATATCCACATATGAGTGTATATGATAATATGGCATTTGGATTAAAACTTAGAAAAATACCAAAAGATGAAATTGATCGTCGTGTGAAAGATGCAGCAAAAATTTTAGGACTGGAACAATATTTAGATAGAAAACCGAAAGCATTATCTGGTGGACAACGTCAACGTGTTGCGTTAGGGAGAGCAATCGTTCGAGACGCGAAAGTGTTCTTAATGGATGAGCCATTATCTAACTTAGACGCTAAATTACGTGTTGCAATGCGCTCAGAAATTTCTAAGTTACACCACCGCCTTGGAACAACAACAATTTATGTAACGCATGATCAAACTGAAGCGATGACAATGGCTTCTCGTCTTGTTGTTATGAAAGACGGAAAAATTCAACAAATCGGTACTCCAAAAGAAGTATATGAAACACCTGAAAACATTTTTGTTGGTGGATTTATCGGCTCTCCAGCGATGAATTTCTTCCGTGGTAAATTAACTGAAACCGATTTCGTTATAGACAATGCTGCAAAAATTAAAGTAACTGAAGGAAAAATGAAGATATTACGTGAACAAGGCTATGTAAATAAAGACATTGTTTTAGGTATTCGTCCTGAGGACATTCATGATGAACTATTATTTTTAGAAGCTTCACAATCTACTGCCTTCACAACAAAAATTGAAGTTGCTGAGTTATTAGGTGCTGAATCTATTTTATATATGAAACTTGGAAATCAAGATTTTGCAGCACGTGTTGATGCAAGACATACATTTTCACCTGGTGACCAAATTAAACTAGCATTTGATATGAATAAAGCGCATTTCTTTGATAGTCAAACCGAACAACGCATTCGTTAAAAAATAATTTTCATACAAAAAAACCGTCCACATATATTGAGGGCGGTTTTTACTATTATACGAGGGCTTCTACTGTATGAAATGATTGTCCTTTCGTGCTAATAATACCGAAAATCGGTAAGTCACTTAGCACCACTTCTTCTTGCTGTTTCATAAAAGATGACGTTAATTGTTTTATCTCTATCCATACGTCATTAATACAAAGTACATTGGAATCGTTCTCTTGTTGGCGTGAAAATATAGAATCTATTTTATATAAACCAGCATTTTGAAAAAGCATATCAATGCGACTGAATGCATTCAAAGTAATGCTGATTACGCGTTGCCAATCTCCTTGTTTTTCCATATCATAGGATACAAAAAGTGCTTCTCCGCCTAGATTCGTAATTTCCTCCACTGTTGCTTGTCCACTTTCTTGATCGATGTCCGTCACAATTACTTTTGCGCCTTGTTTAGCCAACAAAAGAGCTGTATTACGTCCAATACCGATGCCACCGCCAGTTACGATAGCAACTTTTCCTGCAAGCTTCATTTTCATTACCCCTTCTATAAGTCTTACCGTCATTCAGTATACTCCTTTATGAGATTAGTCTGCAAGCAAGAAAAGTTGCTTATTCGTTTGTAAGCGGTTACTTTTTTACTCCTTCTTTTTTCTTACTATTACGCTGATCGAAAACTAAACCGATGAAAATTAAAATCCCCCAAAAGATTACGCTACCTCCAGTCATTTCAATTTCCCCCTTATTATATAAACATATTATTTTAATCATTATAACATTTTCTTAATTTTCAATCTATTAAATTCGAAAATGATATAGATTAACTTTTCCCTATTATATATCCATTAAAATATATTTGTATAACAAAAAGAGACCTTTTTATATAAAAAGGTCTCTTTTTGTTATACAAGACTTATCACTTTCGTTTTTGTAATTAAATCCTGAAAACCACAATTATCTTTGCGGAATAACATCATATATACGTTACATAATATCGGAATTCCAAGTAGTAATATGTTCGGTAATAACAATACAAAAAATCGAATCGTTAATGTTTGTAATGTTAACTTTTCACTCTTCAATGAAATTAATTTTATTCTCGTTACCTTTTTACCAAGTGTTACACCGTTCCAAATAAAGGGTAGCAAAATAAAATATATCGCCATTAATATAAAAACTACTGCAAGATCATATCTATAATCGCCAAAACTAATATTAAAGCGATTAAAAATAGCACTATAATTTCCAGTCATAACAGCTACTACTGCACCATACATAACCGAGATTAAAAACATGTCAATTAGGGAAGCACCTATGCGATTCATTACAAGCGCTGGACGATGCATCTTTAACTTCATTTTTATGTCGACTCCTTCATATCCTTCTTTACCCGTCTCATCGTACCACTTCTAAAAAACATTGTAAACTAGCGTTTCTCCTACTTTTCTTGTACAATGTGTTACAACAGCATTGTAAAGGAGGTTCCCATATTGAAAAAATGGATAATCCTATTCGTCGCATTCCTATTAGCCGGTTGTGCTGGAAATACAAATCATATAACATATACGATTAACGATGAATACGAACTCATACGTACTTCTGGAAATGCATTTGAACTTTTCCCCACGCAAGATGCTGTATACGCCACACAATACATTCCTGCAAAAATTACAGACATAGCCTGGGATGATAAATACATTATTGCAAAACAAACTGAGGAAAAGTCAGATCCGAATAATCCTGACGCAGCAATTGCAAATAAAAAAAGCGAGCATTATTGGATTATTGACGTAAAGCATAATAAACGTTTTGGCCCCTATAATGAAAAGCAATTTAATGAGCAAAAAGATGCGTTTAAAATTAAGGTGCCTTTTCAAAGTGTAGATTCATACATAAAAGAACAGAAAAAACAGTCAGCATAATAGTTTGAGCGCTGACTGTTTTTTCTTGCATATATTTAAAAACAACTTACTCAGAAAGTGAGATGTTAAAAGTTTGTGGCTCTTTTACAACATCTTGCGTTTCTGTATCTGCTGCAATTACATTATCTGTTGTAAATTTAATATCCTTTACCTTTTCTTTTCCATCATCAAGTATTAGGCCGATAATACCATCTCTTGTTTCACCAGGCTTATAGTCTTCCCTTGATACATTTTTTGTACCAACGAGCGTATCTTCATCATATAAAAAGTTTTGCGTTGCTACTTTAAAATGTTGTTTATCATTAATCGCAACATCATTCATAGAGAAAAATTGTATATTTTTATTCCCGCTATTTTCCACCTTATATGTAATTTCAACGTAACGAATCGTATCACTAATCTCTGTACCACTTAGCGATGCATATAACTCCGCATCTTCTTGACTGACTTTATCTCCTAATCTACGCTTTACTTCTTCAGGAGTTAATGCCGTATATACTTTTAATGTATTTTTTGCATCTTTACTCATCTGCGATAAAGAGATTACTTTCACATCTTGTACGTGAATTTTCATTGGTGCTACTTCAAATGTTTGATTCACAGAATGAATTTGTTCTAATTTAAAAGTACCCCATCCTGTTTCTTTCACTTTTTGTCCTACTTTTTTCAGCTCACGCCCACCATATTCTTTTGTTTCAGGAATAGATTCTTTCTTCTTCGGTTCAGCTTTCTTTTCTTCTTGATGGAAGCAACCACTTAACATAAGAAGAAAACTACATAAAACAAAAATACTTTTCCATGCTTTCATCATATAATTTCTCCTAACACTATCATTCATTAATATTAATTAGTCCTTTGCTTTGTAAACTATAGAAACAATGAGAAGTCCACAAAACGAACTTGTCAGTCCAGATACTATTATACCCCCTATTTGGAAAATATGAAAATAGGGATCTACGAAAGCGTGAACGACAAATATAAGAACTGCCACAATGATTGCCGAAATCCAATACTTTCTTTTTTCTGAAGCTATCATCATATCTTTTCCTGTTTCATCTTTATACTTCCATAGTACGTACAATAGCAATAATAAAACGACACATGTACTCCCGTGTTGCATATATTTATACACTGGAATACCATGTAATTCTCTTTGTAAAAATGGTATTTTCATAACGAAGTAGCCTGTATGATGAGTAAACGCATCCCAAACGACATGCGTGAGCATACCAAATAAAGCGGAATAGCAAAATACAAAGAAATCTTTCCATGTATGAAGCCCCCACCTCTCCTCTACTACATAAATATAGTAGCCAGCAAATGGCTTAGGTAAATGCGTTATAAACGGCTTTTTTAAAATGTAATGATACATATATGCGAGCAGAAATACAAGTGGTAAATTTAAATATAAGAACCCAAGCCATGTATGGCCAATAATACCATACGGTCTAAAGTGTAAAAAATATTCAAAATCAGGCGCCATACTCCCTAATATAAGAGCCGTTACTGAAATATGTTTAGAATGCTTTTTCGCAAAAGGAAGAACTGCTGCTGGATGTGCAAATGTAAACGGCATTTTTTAGCTCCTTTTCAGAATTACAATAGATTACATACTATCATAACGACATGAATAATCTCCATGCAATATTTATTTTCACATTGGAATATGATAGTTTAAATGATATAATCCACATGAAATATTCAGAAAATAAGGAGGGGTTCATGTGTCATTAACACTTGTCTTTTTTCTTGTTCTCTTTACCTTGTTTTTAAGTACATACATTGGATTTTTTCTATGGAATCATTTAAAAATTATAAAATACACACCCGCTTTCGTTGACTTTATGAGCGTTCTTTTCATTTTTATATGGAAGAGGATGACTTTCGGTTGGGAAGGTCTCGGTTTTGGCGCACTTCAGTATACAATTTTCACCACAAGCTGTCTTACACTTGTATTGGCTTCCTTTTTAGAATCAAAATCTGTTATGAATTGAGGTTTATATATTGATTGACGTACCCTTTTTAAAAAATGTCACATTAAAAAAAGAAAATATCCCTAGTTTTTCCGTATATCCTTACTGTCTACCCGCTATCCGGACATTACAATCACTAGCTTTCCATCCAAATGTAACATTCATTATTGGAGAAAACGGAACGGGTAAGTCAACATTACTCGAAGCGATTGCAATTGCTTTAGGATTTAATGCCGAAGGTGGAACGAAAAACTTCCGATTTAGTACAAACGATTCACATTCGTCTTTACATGAATACCTTCGAATTTCCAAAAGTTTCAATACACCAAACGACGGTTTCTTTCTTCGTGCTGAATCATTTTATAACGTTGCTTCTTATATTGATGAAATAGATGCTATAAAATCTTATGGCGGTGTTTCACTTCATGAACAATCCCATGGTGAATCATTCTTCTCCTTATTTATGAATCGTTTTTCAGGACAAGGTTTATACATTTTAGATGAGCCCGAGGCCGCCCTATCACCAATGAGACAACTTTCTATGCTCATTCGAATGCACGAACTAGCGGAACAAGGTTCACAATTTGTTATTGCGACGCATTCTCCTATTTTAATGGCTTATCCTGAATCCACTATATACTCTTTAACACAAGAAGGAATTCACGAATCCGCCTTAGAAGACACCGAGCATTACCAAACGACGAAACTTTTCTTTGAAAATCGCGATCGATTATTCCATCATCTATTTGAGTCGTAAAAAAAGAAGCAGCAATAGCTGCTTCTTTTTTATAGTGCTTCTATAAATAATGCTACTCCAATACCGCCGCCGACGCATAGAGAGGCAATTCCTTTTTCTAATCCGCGTCTCTTTAATTCATGAATTAAGCTTACAGTAATACGAGCTCCTGTACAACCGATTGGATGTCCAAGTCCTACACCACTACCGTTTACATTCACTTTTTCACGATCTAAACCTAATTCTTTCTCTACAGCTAAGTATTGCGCAGCGAAAGCTTCATTAATTTCCAGTAAATCTGCATCTTCTAATGACCAATCTACTTTTTCTAATCCTTTACGAATTGCTGGTGCTGGTCCAATACCCATAATTTTCGGATCTACTCCAGCTACTGAATACCCAACAATTCTAGCTAACGGTTGTAAGCCTTTTTCTTTCGCTTTTTCTTCGCTCATTAATACTAAAACCGCGCTTCCGTCATTCAGGCCAGATGCATTCCCTGCAGTTACTGAACCGTCTTTACGGAAAGCTGGTTTTAATCCAGCTAATTTTTCTGCTGTAATATCAGCACGTGGATGTTCATCTTTTGAAAATACTACTTCTTTTCTACGTTCTTTTATCGTAATAGGAACAATTTGATCGTCAAAGTATCCAGACTCAATTGCCTTTAGCGCCAATGTATGACTGCGAAGCGCAACTTCATCTTGTTCCTCTCTTGTAATTTCATATTGTTCAACTAAATTTTCCGCTGTTTCCCCCATCATAATATGATGAATCGGATCTTCTAACACTTCCCACACCGTATCACGAATTTCTCCGTGTTGTAGACGTTGTCCCCAGCGGTGTTGTTTCAATGCATAAGGGCTTGAACTCATTGCTTCTACTCCACCTGCAACGACAACTTCACTTACACCTAATTGAATTTGCATTGCAGCCGACATAATTGCTTGCATACCTGAAGAACATTGGCGTTGGATTGTATAGCCCGTAACTGTGTCAGGAAATCCTGCCGCTAATGCAGCCGTTCTCGCCGTATTTGCTTCATCAGTTCTTTGAATACAATGACCTAAAATCACTTCATCAACTTCGTGTGGTTCTACCCCGCCTCGTTTTACAGCTTCCTGAAGTACAGGAACAGCTAATTCTACTGGCGTTACATTTTTTAGCGCTCCCCCAAAAGTTCCAATTGGCGAACGAACTGCAGCTGTAATAACAACATTATGCATTTTGCACTTGCCCCTCTCTTATGTACCCTAGTCAGTTTTTAGGTGAAATTCCATAAGATGTATGTCTACACCTATCATACTATAAACATACTAAAAAATCAAAATATTTAATATAATAAAAATAGAAGGAATTAACCTTCTATTCTGTTAATGCATATAGAAATTTTTGTAAAATCTTCTCTGTTGTTTTATTCAAATTCGGTAACTTATCTACCGGAAAATATTGAAGCTGTAACCCTTCATGGTCAAGCCTTAATTCTCCACTCACATGATGCCCCTGATACAGATGTATGACATTAAAAATTTCATCTCCATTTGGATATTGGAAGTACACTTCTTTTCCCGAAAGAACCCCGATAAATTGCATAATTTTCGCATTTAGTCCCGTCTCTTCAAACAGTTCTCTGCGAGCAGTTTCTTCTGTCGTTTCTCCTAGCTCCATCGCCCCGCCAGGTACACCCCAATCATATGTATCTGAACGATATTGAAGCAATACTTCTTGATTATCATTTAAGATAATAATTGCTGACCCTACTAGAATAAGCGGCCTTGTACCAACGACTTTACGTAACTCTTCAATATACCCCAATATGTAAACTCTCCTTTCCTCACCCTTCCTTATCATAACAAAATTTTTCTCCTTTTGTTGATGTAATTTTAAAGAAAAAAAAGGAAGCTTTCGCCTCCTTTTTTTCACCTTTATTTCTTAAAACTTTCATATTTTACAGCTTCAAAAGCTTCTTCAATTTCATCATTACGATAATGGACATATGTAAAACGTCCTAATTCTACTAATCTTGCTATTTCTTGTAACGCTTTCTGTTGCTCATATGTTTCTTCCAGCTTAATATGTACATAAAATTTCATTAATGGATGTTCATATAAAGGTTCTCCCACCTCTACATATACATCTTCTACCCCTTGCACAACTCTTACATAACTTGCAAATTGATAAAGAGCTTCTCTGTCTGAAACGATTTTTAATGTATACATATATTCTCCCCCTTTTCTTTACTATATCAAAAAGATGATCACACTACGTTATAGAACTATGAAATTTTTTCGACTTGTAATAAACAAGGCGGTTATCCATACATAGAGTCTTTTCCCAACATATATTATAGGAAGAATTTTTCAGTTGAGGTGTTCCTTATGGATCCATACGTCAATATATGTATTTGCATTACGCCAGGCGCCGATATTTCTAATGATCGTATCGCAAAAGATTTAGCAGTTGCAGAGTCAATTTGGCACCCGATTACATTTCAAATTAAAGAAGTAATTATTTTAAATGAACTTTTTCGTTTTTCTGACCGCGAAATTAGTTATAAAAATTCTATTCAAAGTCAGGAAAAATTAGCATCCTTTTTCCAAACATGTGTGAATGAAGCTCCTGAATGCGACCTTTATATTTGTTATATTGGCAGTGATTATTTCAAAGAAACAGCAGTCATTGCCTGTGCTTACTCTTTAGCGAAACAACAGCAACTTACTGGTTATATCGTTTTAACAAATTCAGCTGCCCCCATGAAAAATATATATACGCTCGCTCACGAAATCGGTCATATTTTATTTACAAGACGTGTTCACGGAAAACTTACTCACGCTGATCCTCATTCCCCAACTGGCTCGGAGCACCATCCTTCTCCAACAAATCTTATGTACCCTATCGTACCTCGTCCTGAAAATGTCCATATTCAATCCCTATTAACGAACGAACAAAAAGCACTCTCTTTACAAAGTGCTTTATTGCAAAGAAAAAAACAGTAACGCTCTTGTTACTGTTTAAAACAATATATTCCAATCAACAAACCAAATTCCGGCTGCAACGGATGCAACTATACAACTAAACATAAATACAATTACTCTAAAAATCTCTATATAATATTTCTTTGGAAATATTTTTTTGCATATCCAGAGCAGCCACTTTCCTATTAAACCGAAGAACAACACATAACCTGATGTGTCATCTAATAAAGTATCGAAATAGTCATCGTGTAACTTTTTCGAAAAGGTAGTATATAGCCCAAAAATCGTTAAACCTAAAAATGTAATAGACAATATACCTAGAAATATACTTTGCATATTTGTTCTCCTCTCAATAAAAAATTCAGTTCGTTCGCTATTAATATAAAGCTAGCTTACAGTTTTTTTCTCCTCAATTTTCAAAGACCATCTCATTAATACATATAAACTTCCGTACAGAAGTAACGGCTCTAGCATTCCCCAATATGGGTTGTTCTTCCCTAATTCTTTAAATACAAACATAATGAATAGCGGGACAATAACAGTTAATATCCCAATCCAGCCAAGTATGTATGCTTCCCCAATTAACAGTACTAACAAGATAACTCCAGCTAGTATATAACTTTGTATAGTCGTTAATTGTAATACAGGTGTCCCATACCATTTATTCATAAACATCAATAATATTAGTAATAAAATCGGTAGCAATGCTGCTACATAAATAATGCTAAATTCTTTTATTTTACTCTTAAATGATGACATTTTAAAAGCAAATATAATTCCTACAATCGTAATCATTAAAACAATTGGGTATCCAATTAATTGTACATTCGTTAATGTAAATTCATGATTTGGGCTTTCAAATAAAATATTTGTAAGTAACCAATATCCCCCTATTCCAATTATCATTCCTAAAATAGTCTTTATACTCCCGCCTTTATCCTTTTCCATCTCTTTCGCTAATTCTTCTGCATACTCTTTTGGCGAATCACCAAATATATCACTTACCGTTTTCCCTTCTTTCTCACCTTCAATTAAATGAAGTTCTGCATCTTCTAAAAAAGCGTCAACATCTTCTTCTTTAATTCCTTTCGTTATTAAATATACTTTCGTATCAATTAAAAACTTTTCTCCTTCTTTAGAAATCTTCATGATAATCCCTCCCTTATTAAACCGTCTCTCTTCTATTCGTCTTCATCATAATTTCAAGGAAAATTAAAATAAACAAACTTCCGTATAAACATATAATTTGAAATAACATTGGAACAAGGTCTTCTGATGTAAATGTTTTAAACAGTAACATAATCGAAAGTGGAATGATTAAATATAAGTTTTTAAACCATCCATCAAAATATATATTTATCGCTACTGTAATAATAAAAATCCCACCAGCTAATATATAACTTTGCATTTGAGTGAATATAAACAGTTTTGTTGGATAGACCACATCTAATACCGTAACAACCCCCATTAAAAACATTGGCGCGATCATAACTAAAAACCACATAGAAAACCACGTTTTTGTAAAACTTGTTACGAAAGTCATTTTGCGAAGTAGAAAATTAGGACCTATAACAACTAAAATCAATGACAAACTATACCCCACGCACTGAATCAGTGACATCTGTAATAATCCGTTATTCACTATTAGGATAGAAGCAATAATCCAAAACGATACGATATTCATTACTGTAAAACCAATTTGCTTCCACGTTTCCTGTCTATCTCTTTCCATCACTTTGACAAGTTCATTTGCGTATTCTTTCGGTGAGCTTCCGAAAATTTCTTCTACGCTTTTCCCATCACTCTCACCTTCTATTAAATGAAGTTCTGCGTCTTCGATAAAGCTTTCAATATCACTTTCTTTCACACTCTTTGCAGTCAAAACCAATCTCATATCTAATAAAAACTTTCGTGCTTCATTTGATAGCATTATTTTCTTCTCCCCTTCCCTTCAAGTAGACGTTCCACACTACTTTGCATCGCTTCCCAGCGATCCATAAATTCATCTAGTGCATCTTCGCCATTTTCTGTTAACGTGTAATACTTCCGTTTTGGACCAGATGGGGATTCCTTCATTACACTTGTTATGAGTCCTTCCTTTTGCATTCGTATTAATAACGGATAAATACTTCCTTCACTTGCCATTGTAAAGCCATACTTTGCTAGCTTCTCACTCATTTCATAACCATATATTTCACCTTCAGAAATAATAGCAAGTAAGCATCCTTCTAAAATCCCTTTCAGCATTTGACTTGTCGACATAATTCAAATCCTCCCACTATCTTGTTTTACAAGATAGACAAGCGTAAGTATCTTGCTTTACAAAATAGTATAGCAAAGACTATTTTGCAAAACAAGATAGCTAACAATATTTTTCCAAATCTTTGCAGGATTTTTATTATCCACTCTCTAAATAAAGCGATAGGAGAACTTTATTACGAAGGGATGTTTTTCATCATGGTTACAAATCGAGTTGTTTTTTTAACAGGTGCTGCAAGTGGTATTGGTTATGAAATGGGACACGCTTTTGCAAAAGAAGGTGCAAAAGTTGTTATTACCGATCGTCTTGAAGAACGTGCAAAAGAAGCTGCTGAACAACTACAAAAAGAGGGATTTCAAGCTATCGGCTTAAAATGTGATGTTACATCCGAAGAAGAAATAGAAGCATCCATTTCCCAAACTGTTACTCATTTCGGTTCATTAGACATATTAATTAATAACGCAGGCATGCAACACGTTTCACCAATTGAAGATTTTCCAACCGAAAAGTTTGAGCTACTAATTAAAATTATGCAAATCGCTCCTTTTATCGCCATTAAACATGCCTTTCCGATTATGAAAAAGCAAAAGTATGGCCGAATTATTAATGTCGCTTCCATTAATGGCCTCGTTGGATTTGCAGGGAAATCCGCCTACAATAGCGCGAAACATGGTGTAATTGGATTAACAAAAGTTGCTGCTTTAGAAGGCGCTACGCATGGTATTACTGTAAATGCACTGTGTCCTGGTTATGTCGATACCCCTCTTGTACGTAATCAACTACAAGACTTAGCTACTACACGAAATGTACCACTTGAAAATGTTTTGGAGGAAGTCATTTATCCACTTGTACCGCAAAAACGCTTATTACAAGTACAAGAAATCGCGGATTATGCAATCTTTTTAGCGAGCGAAAAAGCGAAAGGTATAACCGGGCAAGCTGTCGTTATCGATGGTGGTTATACTGCTCAATAAAAAATAAAGTTTGCTCACAAAGAGCAAACTTTATTTTTTATCCCGGGGATCTTCCTACTTTAGTAATTGTTTAGGGAGTTTCTCGATTGCAACAATTACCCCATCTAATTTGCTTTCAATTCGATGGAGTAAATATAATGTTACAACAATCGGAAACCCTACATTACCTATCATCTTGATCCACTCTTCCATTCTTTTTCCCTCCTTTCATTATATAAATAAGAGAAAAGAACACATTTAGGCATAAAAAAACAAGCTATTAATATGTAATACTGAACCTAAGATAATTAAATAAATATCATTATTACTACACGACGACGCATGTTGTTTAACAATGTAGTTTTAAGGCGTATCAACACTTTGCTTGATACGTCTATTTTTTATGTTTTTATCATTACATTCAACCTCTTTATGACCACTTTTATTACTACATTTATCAAGGTGGCAAATTAATTATTAGATAATAAAAAGCTTATCCGTCTGTTAACTAGTGATAAAGAGGATCTAACCTTTCTAAGTAAAATCGGAGGAATATTTGAGTCAATTTGGATCGATAAGAAAGTAGTAATTATTCCAAACATACCAAAAAGATATGCATTTACCGTTTTGTCAGGGATGTTAACGAGTTTAATCGGTGAATGGATTAGAAGCGATTTTGAAGAAACACCAGAGCAGTTCTCTCAAATTGCTGTTTACATGACCAAAGAATTACCGAAAAGTTTAGTAGCAAAATACGAGAAAAAAGACTAGCCACTTTAGCTAGTCTTTTTATTATTCATCTATCATGTTTCTGACAATTAATTGAATGGAGTGTATTTTTTAATCTTTATATAATTTCTTTACTTAACAGTACAAAATCTACCAATTATTGTTTATACCTCCTTTTTGTGGGACACACTAGAACGTATAACCTGTTTAACAGCATGACAAATCAAGTGATACTAAAGGGGGATTTATATGGAGAAGTGTTTCACGGTTAAAGAAGTAGCAGCCCTAATGGGCTATAAGAATGAAGAAACTATAAAAAGAAAGATAAAAGATGGAATGTTTCCAAAAGCCTTTCAAAATAGTCGAAAAGAAGGTTGGAAGATACCTGCAAGCGATGTAGCAACATTAACTGGCTCTTCCCTAGCAAAAGTTCAAGGTAAAAAGAAATCTCTATCTCCGGATTACAACAAATCTGAATTAGTCAAATTGGCATATCAAGTGACAACTCTTACTTCCCCTCCAGAAGAAGTACATAAAATTCTTATCTCTTTACCATTGGAGCGTGTGCTTGAAATTTGTCTCATTATAAGGCAACAAAGTAGACCGATTGATGAACCCTACAAGTTTGTCAAAGCAGCTAAAACGAAGAATTGGATGCCAGATCCGATTGCAGATGGAGAAAAAAAGAGATTGGTGGATTTGACACAGCGTGACTATGAATCTTTGGCATTAAAGGAACAACAGACAGAAACGATTTCTCTCTACAATTGGCTGGAACAGGAATAAAGGTGGTTATATAAAGATGGGAAGTTTGTATCATCACGTAAAATGCCCCGAAGGGGTAAAAGCTAAGAAGTTTAAATTAATTGTACTGGACAAACACCTTAAACCATTCTTTCCCCTTACAGTTTTTTATAAGGAGGCATTGGGCGGAATTACAGAAAGTAGTGCAGAATCCTATCTAAAAACACTCTATACTTTTTTCACCTGGTTGCATACTGACAGTAATTATCAAGGAAGAGCTGTAAATTGGGATGATGAACCCCACATTGTACGGATAGCCATAGAGGATTTTTTGATGCATAAAGCTCATTGCAAGGTTACAACAAGCGCTAGCAAAACGTATTACGATGTAAAGTTAACAAATATAAGTCCTAATACTGTCGGTAGGATGTTAAGTGCTTTAAAATCTTTCTACAAAATCATGATACGTATGAAAATATACCTTTCTCCCAACCCACTTATTGATGCACACGCTATTTTAGACGAGTATGAAACGCAAATAGAGGGTGTTAGGGAAGGCAAACCTAGAATGCCTAAAGAAGCAGGTACAGAAGAACCTTTATCTAAAAGGGGTCGAAGATTAACCAACTCTTTTTTTAAAATCATAAATGGCGAGTGGAAGCCAGAGATTATTGATGATCCTCACCTCCCCTTTATGATTTATAAGGCTGGAAAGGATAGTAAATGGAAGCTTAGAGATGAAATTATTACAACGATGCTATTTCAAACCGGGGCTAGAGCGACAGAAGTTATCAAACTTACATTTGGAGACTATCGTGCTAGGTATGATAAGGGTGAGTTTTCCACCTTTAATAAGGGAAGCGATGGAATAAGAACAAAGTTTTTGAAAGTAGATACTGACACGTTAAAACTACTCGATCGTTATATCCATGGTGCTAGAAAAAAAGTTGATAAAAGTGGTTTGAAAATGAATGACATACCTGATGAAATTCCAATATTTCTTAATCAGTATGGCAATCCCTACACTTATGATGCATTTTTAAAAAATTGGATAAACATCATGAAAAAAGCAGAAATAAAAATCAATATTCATAAAACACGTCATTGGTTCGTGACCCGTAGTATTAGGATGATTCGCGAAAAATACAAGGATAAAGTAGAACAGGATTATGCAATTGGACGATTACGGATTTATATGAATTGGAGCGAAAAAGCAGACACAATAAAAGTCTATGAACATCATGTTGATGAGAAGGATTATGTGGTAGAGCAACACAATAAATTGTTAGAAATGATGAAAAAGGATCAGGAGGAGTATTTAAATCAGCTAAAACCTCGTAAGAGATTTAAACAACCTTCGGTTGAACCTCGAAATAAAATTGCTCAAATGTCTGAAAAACAACATGAATTAATGGATTTTATTAATGAATTGAATAGTTAATCTATAAATAAGCCTAAGGGTGTGGGAATGTGATTGATGAATTAAAAAGCAAACTATGGTATCAAGATTTAAAAGGAAAAGTTGATGACAACGTCCTTACATATCAGGATAAACAAGGCTACTTTTGGGATAAGGTTAACCCTGTGCATTTGCGTTACTTCAAAAACAAGTGTTGTGGTTACCCTTTTACAAACCACTTAGCGCTAGGATTGATAGTAATATCCAATCAAAACTTAAAGCCTAAGACTGTTCATACAAATATTGGAAGTATAAATATCTGCCTTAAGCAACTCTTTCAAGAAACCAAATTGGCAAGTCTTAATGATTTTGAGGTAGATATACATCTGTCCGATTATCTACGAAGGGAGATTCTTCCCTCCCATTCAGATAACAAGAGAATTCAATTCTTTACTAGTTATAAAAATGTTGTAAAAAGCGTGCATAAGTGGCATTCGACCAAGTTGACAAGGGAGCAACAAGAAATGTTCGCCCCTTTTTTACTCCCTCAAACACACCTAGATAGTAGAGATTTTAAAGTTAATAAAGCAGCAAAGGACGCTTCGAAAAGGAAAAGGAAGTCTGAAACGGACGCAATTTCCAAGGAATTTATAAAAATTCGTGCCGAAGGTGGGTTTCGTTTAAACCAGGTTAGGCGTTTGCGACAGAAATATCTTGAGGTTGTAGAATTTGTAAAAGATAACGAATATCCTCTTCCTTTTGAATTTTCTTATATTGAAAACAAGGAACGCGAAGATAGATCAAAGGAGCTTTTCTTGTTTCGATTATGGGATAAACCTTCTTTCGTACTTCATCATAGTAAAAATTATTCTGACACTACCATTAATAATGCAAAGGGGCGAAGAGCTACTTTTTTAGATGAAAACAACGAATACTTCGTCGAGTTTTTAAACGCTGCAATATTAGATGATGAAACTGGTAAACCCGCAGAAGAAACTGAAGGTTTTTGGTTTATACCCATTTTAGAACATCAATTAATCGGAAGTTGGTACCGATCTTTAAATAAAGAACAAATAAATGAAAGGTTGAAAGTACTTGAAATCTATGGATATAGGGAACCCGATTCAAAAGAACTTAATAAACCTTTCCAACCCGATCATAAAGGTATTCTAGCACAAGGGACTTTTATAACTAACTCCCAGGAATATGCCGAGGGCATCTTAATGAACGTTGAGATTTTGTATATAACAGCTTTGTTTGGTGCGACGGCACTAGATATATTTACGTCTTCAGGTGCAAGGTTAGGTGAAGTGGCGCAAGTTCATCTTGGTATTGGGTGTTTAGACCAGGTAAATATCACTGCTCCCGAAATAAATGAAGGAAAAACATCGTACATATTTAGAGCTATTCCGAAAGGAAGAGAGGAGCTAGCAGTTTTTTATACGACCAAAGATACTTTTGATTTAATAAAGGAAATTGCTTTTCACCTTAGAGATCAACATTATAAAGGCTCAATTCCAAGGGTGGATTTCCGTTATTCGAAGCAATCTGGTGAATCGCGGCCAGACCAACCCTATTTATTTCAGTTCCATGGTAAACATTTTGGAGAGGTGACTTTTGCATGTGTTTTAAATTTCATCTGTTTTGGATTGATCTATGAAACACAAGACAAGAAGTTGGTAAAATTGAAACCACACTTATTACGCCACGGTTTTGCGACACACGCTGTACAAGCAGAAGACCTTCCGATTGACGTCGTAGCAATGATTCTTAATCAAAAGGATTTAGACGTTACAAAATATTACTCTCAACCTACCCAAAGCCAAGTAGCCGATGTTGTGTCCGACTTTCATACTTCCATGGCTACTACAATTGATATGATGAAAGAAGTTTTAAGACAACCAGAAGAGATACAAGCCCTTTTTGAGCGTCAAAGAGAAATCAGCGGCCCATTTAGTAAAACCGTTGGGGGTACATGTGTTACTAACAAGATTTGTCCAACAAAACTTGCATGTGTAGGATGCAGCACTAAAATACCTGAGCCAGAACAAAAAGATGAATTACTTGAATATCTAGATTGGGCAGAAAAATCGAAGGAGTATCACGAGGAAAAAGGTTTCAAACTGGAAGTTTTGAAAATGAAAAAAACGATACATGATGCGAAAGCTGAATTGAAAGAAATAGCATTAATCGAGGAGTATAGGAGAGATAAGGAAAATGAGCCAAGACTTATCCATAGAAAACCATAAAAGTGGTCTAGAGCGTGATTATGAAAAAAGAAGGGTTAACTCCTTCGAACTAGGTAAAAAAGCAATAGATACCCTCCTTGCGGAGGGCAAAGAAGTTACCTTGCACAATGTATCTAAAAAGACAAAAGAACTCGATGAACAAGGCAAAGGGATTCATTTTAATACTATTAGAAATCATGAAGAACTCTATGCGTATTATAAAGAAAAGAGTAAGAGCTATAAGAAAAAACAAAAAGAGCTAGAAAAGCATCTTCCCTATCGCGAAAATGAAAAACATACTTTTCATGAGTTCGAGCAATTAAAGACGGACAGAAATTTAAAGAATGTGTACAAACAGTATATGCGTTTAACAAAGAATGAATTAGCAACGCGTTTGATAGAAGCTGAGCAATATATAGCAGAAGGAAATCTAGAGTATTTGGAAAAGTTATTTGAGACATACGAGGGATAAAAATTGAATTGAAACAATAATTTGTCGTTGTTCCCACATAAAAAAATAGTAAACAAAGGTTTTATTTAGTTTAATATTAAAAAAATAATGTACTACAAAGATAATTAATGTATTACATAAAGAGACATGGATTAGAGCTAAAAAAGCTTCAAAATGATAAGTGCTTTATACGGTTAATAATGTATACTGGAGGACCAATTAAATGAGTGATATTTATAAAATCGCCGGTGAAAATATAAGAGTATTCATTGAGTCTAGAGACTTAATGAATACATTTTTAATGGAAAGAACCGGGATTTGCAAGAATGCTTTTTATTATATATTGAACGGCAAGGGTAACATAGAAGAGTATATTAAAAAGCTAAGTGATTTCTTAAAAATAGATGATTCTATGTACTTTTATAAAACTGATTATGACTATGCTAAGCCTAAAAACCCATTGCATCTGTACAAAGACATGAAAGTAGGAACTAATTTTATAGTGTAGAATGCTGAATTATCTATAAATCCCTTTCATTTAGTACCCATTTTCATGTCCGCATATCGTGACAAGAAAATGGGTACTTTGTAAAACCAGGACACCAAAGTGGAAACTTTCTAAAAAAAGCAATTACTAAATAAATGTGAAGTTAAAATTCAATTCTACATAAATAGGGGTATCACCACATCGCTATCACGCTAAGGTTTTAAAGTACCTCCTAAATGAAATTTTATCTTGCTAAGATATTTTTGCAAATCTTATTATACTACGTTAAGGGACTATTTACCCTCTATTTATGATATTAAAATTGAAGTGAGATATATGTGAAAATAACTCAAATATTTAAGGATTGTATTTTATATATTTATTATTTAAAAATAACTTTGACATATAATTCACTTTATTTTATAGTAAGTACTACACTAACTACTAAAGGAGTTATTATGGAAGAACTTTATAAAGAACTTCAGAAATGGGGATTTTCGCAATATGAATGTAAAGCGTATATAGGCCTTTTAAAAAATTACCCTATAACAGGATATGAAATAAGTAAAAGGTCAGGTGTACCTCGTTCAACGATTTACGAAGTGGTGGCAAAATTAATAGATAAAGGTGCGGTTTATACAGTTCCTTCTGATCCTGTAACCTACGCTCCCTTGCCAGCTAAAGAGTTAATTCGTCGATTACGTAACAACTTCGAAAACTCTATGGATTATCTTGAAAAGAATTTATCTGCTTTAGAAAGTGAACAAGAAGTAGATGTTATTCATCGTATCAGCAGTGATGAGCATGTTGTTGCTGAAATAATTGATATCATAGATAAAGCAGAAGAAGAAATATGGTTGTCAATTTGGGAACCACAAGCCTCGTCTATAAAAAGTGCTATAGATAGACGTATAAATGAAAAAATCCATGTTTTTTCTATTCTTTTTGGAGCACCTGATATGCAACTTGGTATAACTACTCATCATAATTACATGGCTCCCGAAGTAGCTGAGGAACGTATGAATGGTCGATTAACGATTGTCGCACGAGACAATGAAGAAGTATTAATTGCAAATTTTTCTCCAAATACACCTGCATGGGCAATAAAAACAGAAGATCCAGCCCTGGTATTAATTGCAATGGAGTACATCAGACATGACATTATGTTCTCAGAATTAGTTAAAGAAGTTGGTCCAGAGAAAACGGAAGCTCTTTGGAAAAACGATTCTAATTTATTTCATGTTGTCACTGGAAAACGGTTCAAATAAATTGAACCGTATTTTCTTTCATTTTTTTAATAGTAGTTAGTGTGTTAGCGTCTAGTTATTCGGAAATAAGGAGGGAATGAAATGAGTCTGTCGAACGTCCAAGTGAATTCATCTCAGAGAGATGAAGATAGTTTTATCAAAGGAGTAAAAGATTGTATCCCTACATTACTGGGTTATTTAAGTATCGGAATAGCAGCAGGTGTTATTCAAAAAACTGCGGGACTTAGTATAGCTGAGATAACTCTCATGTCTTTAATCCTCTATGCTGGATCTGGTCAGTTTATTGCTGCAGGAATGATAGCAACAAGCAGTTCTCTTACTGCTATTATTATTACGATTTTCTTTGTTAATCTTCGTCATATTTTACTTAGTGCAGCACTAGCACCTTATTTTCGACATCTTTCTCCATTTAGGAACATGTTAGTAGGTTCTCTACTTACCGATGAGACATTTGGTGTTGCTATTAGCGAAGCTGCAAAGAAAAAACAAATCAGTGAAAGATGGATGCATGGCCTTAACATAACAGCTTATATAAATTGGCTTGTAGCAAATTTAGCAGGAGCATTTTTGGCACAGTGGATTTCCAATCCTGAAGAATTCGGTCTAGGATTTGCCTTGCCAGCAATGTTTATAGGGATCCTTATACTAACAATGTTAGGGCGAAGCACAATCAAACTAGATATCATTGTCGCAATTATAGCAGTTGTTATTGCTGTAGGAAGTTCTTTCATGTTGTCCAGTAGTATGGGGGTTATTGTTGCTACAATTATCGCTTCAACAATAGGAATGGTGGTGGAAAAATGGAAGTAAGGTGGGGAGTTTTTTTAATTATTCTAGGGTCAGCTATTGTAACGTTTATTCCAAGGGTCGTTCCTCTTATGGTATTAAGCCGTTTTGAATTACCAGAATGGGTAATGCGGTGGTTAAATTATGTCCCTATTTCTGTTATAGCTGCTTTGATTGGCCAAGAGATATTTATACATGATGGAAAGATTGCATCACTTACAAGTAACATTGAATTTTTTGCAGCTATACCAACTTTCTTTATTGCTATAAAAACACGTAGTTTATTGGGAACTGTACTGGGAGGTATTATTTCCATTATAGTTTTGCGTTTTTTGTTTTAAAACTAAATACCGTATTCAATCAATTATCACGTTTAAATGCCAAGCCATTGTACAAAAGATAACTATAAAGCCGCGGGATAGAAGAGAAGGATTGAAATATATGTTGAATTAATATCGTAGCATACTTGGATTGAACTGATATTCCGCGTCTTAATAATCTTGTAAAGCCCTAAAATAAAAAAATATGCATTTTAACTTGGAAAAGCAATTTTTTCATTTTGGTGTATTTATTTTTTTTACTTGAGAAGCATGTGATTTTATCAGATTAAAAAGCTATCTTGTTTGGTCTTGAATTTGAAAGTAGTTTGATCACTCATGATTCTATAGTATTTCCAGATAAACTAGAGAAAATAGATGAAGAAATAAAAAGTACAAGGGATAAAAGCTCAGCTTTAATATTCCCTGAAGAAAATTTAAAAAAGAAGTAGAAGTTATATCAATCGTTTTACAGAGCAATAGTAAAATATACCCTTCAAATAGACGGATAAAATAATAAATTTAGATACCGATATGGAATAGTGTTTATGGAATCGATTTCTATAATTTTCTACAGAAAAATATCTTTGATTTTTTGCATACTTTCACAATATATATTGTGAATTTAATAATTTTGAATTAGCCAATATCTATATACATGTATGCATGCCATAAGCATTCGAAGAACACACCTTATTTTTCAAAGGGGATACAGAAGATATGAGTAAGTTATTTAAAAAGAAATCTGTTACACAATTATTAGATCCTAGTAAGAGTAAAACCTTAATGAAAACATTGGGTTCATTTGATTTAGTTATGTTAGGATTAGGTTCAATAATTGGAACGGGAGTTCTTGTGTTAGCAGGATTAGTAGCAGCAAGAGACGCTGGACCAGCAGTTGTTTTTTCATTCGTATTGGCAGCAATTGTATGTGGATTTATAGCTTTATGTTACGCAGAAATTGCTTCTATACTTCCGGTTTCAGGAAGTGTATATACGTATGCCTATGCAACAATTGGTGAATTAGTTGCACATTTAGTAGGTTGGATGCTACTTTCGATCTATATTTTAGCGACAGCAGCGGTTGCCAGTGGGTGGACAGGTTATTTTCACAATTTAATAAGTGGATTGGGTTTAGATATGCCAAAATCACTGTTAATGATTCCATCTCAAGGTGGTATGATGAATCTACCAGCGATGGTCATTACATTAATCATTACATGGATGTTATCGCGTGGTACAAAGGAAAGTAAACGTATCAATAATATAATGGTGTTAATTAAAATTGGAATGGTTATATTATTTATTGTAGTTGGTGTATTCTATATAAAGCCAGAGAACTGGGTACCGTTTACACCATATGGTGTAAGTGGAGTTTTAGCTGGTGGGGCAGCAGCATTCTTTACTTTTATGGGATTTGATATATTAGCAACTTCGGCAGAAGAAGTAAAAGATCCACAACGAAATCTTCCCATTGGTATTATTGTATCGTTAATCATATGTACACTTATATACGTTATAGTGTGCCTTGTTATGACAGGAATGGTTTCCTATAAAGAATTAAATGTACCTGAAGCAATGGCTTATGTAATGGAAGTAGTAGGACAAGGTAAGGTCGCTGGTGTAATTGCTGTAGGAGCTGTCATTGGTCTTATGGCTGTTATTTTCTCTTCTATGTATGCCGCAACACGAGTATTCTTTGCAATGAGTCGTGATGGACTGTTACCCAAATCACTTGCGAAAATTAATAGGAAGACTGGAGCACCGACTTTTACAATTGGCTTGGTGGGAATAGGAAGTTCTTTTATAGCTGGGTTTATTGATTTAAAAGAATTAGCGAACTTAGTTAATATTAGTGGTTTGGTAACGTATTCAATGGTGGGAGTATCAGTTATTGTCCTTCGCAAAACTCATCCGAATTTAAAGCGTGGCTTTATGGTACCATTTGTACCTATATTGCCAATCATTTCAATTGCAAGTTGTGTATTTTTGATGTTTAATTTACCATTAAGAACATGGTTGTACTTCTGCATTTGGATAACTATTGGAGTAATAATATATTTTGTTTATTCAATAAAACATAGTAATTTAAATGAGGAAGCAATTTCAAAAGCAAAAGATAAAATAGTCAAATAATTTCGATACCGATTAATTTAAACACCAATAAAATATAAAGATGAAACATTAATACATTTAATCCCAAAAGATCTTTTTTTCCATTTTTTTCTTAAATAAATTACATCCTTTCGAATATATTTGTATGGTTTAACATCCCGTTAATAAAAATACATCACTATTAAATAGTGATGTATTTTTATTTTAGAAAGAATCGTTATACGCAACTGTACCTTTTAATTAATAGATTTGCTATTAAAAATCATGGTAAAGATGTACGTAGACATATATAACTAAAGTAATTTCTTTTAAAAAAAGTACCCACTTTCATGTCCAAAAACAATGATAGAAATAGAAGTACCCACTTTCATGTCTTTGTACAGCATCGTAAAGAAGCGCTTTTGAAGCAAGTTGCTGGTAGAAACAACAATCACGAACTGAAGGACAGTATAAAAGTGTTCTTTGAATTTGTAGAGTTAATTGATGTATTGAAAGCTATACAAGAATGAAGACAGAGAGGGAATGTGTAATACTGAATCTAAAGTAATTAAAATAAGATATACTATACGACGACGCATATTGTTTAATAGTGTAGTTTTAAGGTGTATCAGCGCTTTGCTTGATACGCCTATTTTTTATAATTTTGATTACTAATTGTGGTACCGCTACATGTCCCTAATTGTCGTAATAAAAGGAGTGGATCCCCCACTCCTTTTCTATTATCATATAATTGTTTAACAACATGCTTTCATTGCTAGATATAGCCTTAAACTTCATTATCCTTATCTTTCAGTAAAATATGTATTAGCTTGTTTTTTCAAATAATGATGCAATTTCTCGCTTATAATCTCCACGTATAATACCTCGCTCAGTAATAATGCCTGTAATTAATTCGTTTGGCGTTACATCAAATGCTGGATTATAAACAGTAGTTCCAACTGGCGTTACTTGTTTCCCAAAAATTTTCGTAACTTCTGTTTCATCTCTTTCTTCAATAACAATTTCAGCTCCTGTTTGTTTCGTAATATCAAATGTCGATAACGGAGCTGCAACGTAGAATGGGATACCGAAGTACTTTGCTAATATAGCTAAATTCATTGTTCCGATTTTATTTGCTGTATCCCCATTTGCGACAATTCGGTCCGCTCCTACAATAATTGCGTTGATTTCTTTCGTTTGAATAGCATGAGCTGCCGTATTATCTGTAATAAGCGTTACATCAATACCTGCCTGTTTTAATTCCCAAGTCGTTAAACGCCCGCCTTGTAAAACTGGTCTCGTTTCACATGCATATGCATGTAAATGTACACCTTTTTCTTTCCCAATATAAAACGGTGCTAGTGCAGTACCATATTTAGCAGTTGCAATACTGCCAGCGTTACAAATCGTTAAAATGTTATCACCATCTTGAAAACATGATAATGCATGTTCTCCAATACTCCTGCATACTGCTTCATCTTCTTGCTGAATGAGAAGCGCTTCTTCTTCTAATATTTTTTGTGCTTCTTTTATTGTAGTAATTTCTTGAATAGATTCTCTCATACGATCGATTGCCCAAAATAAATTGACTGCTGTCGGGCGTGACGTTCCCAAATAATTACAATCTCTATTAAACTTCTTTTGAAATTCTTCAATATGTAAAGTAGTATATTTTTTTGCTACAAGCGCCAAGCCAAATGCAGCTACAATTCCAATTGCCGGTGCTCCTCGTACTTCTAGCATGACAATACTTTTCCATACCTCTTCAATCGTCGTTAATGTTTTATATTCTGTGCTATGCGGCAACTTTGTTTGATTTAATACTGCAATAGCATCCCCTTTCCAACTGACAGACCTCGGAATCGTAACAATTGTACTCATGCTTTTACCCCTCCAGAAACTGTCTGTTGAAATAATGTTCGGAACAGTTGAATATCAGCGTTTTTAGATTCATATTTTATTAGTTCTTTACCTAAGTATAAAGCTTGTTTCTTGGCTTGAATTCTCTTTTCTTTATTTGCTATTTCATCTAAATCAGCTACATGTGCTAAGCCAATTGTTCTTCGGATAAGCTCACATCCAGCAAATCCGACCACATCCGTAAAAATATTTTGCAAAATAATCGGCAACCATTGTTTTTCTTTCGTATATGCTTCTACACCTTCTCCAATCCATAACTTTGTAAAAGTGTCTACGAAATAGCTCCATGTTTTCTCAATATGGAAAAATAGCACACTTCTCTGTTCTTCCTCTCTAGATAGAGCATTTAATAATAGGTTTGCAATAAATTGACCAAGATCAAATCCAAATGGGCCATAAGTTGCAAACTCCGGATCAATCACTTTCGTTTCAGAAGGTGATGAAAAAATACTACCAGTATGTAAATCACCATGAATAAGTGCTTCTTTTCTCGTTAAAAACTTATATTTATATTGTGCTACTTTTAATTTTAAAGTTTTATCACTCCACAATTCATCAACCGCTAGTTGTAATTCCGGCTCATAATCATTCGTATCGTAATGGCCAAACGGATCTGTAAACACTAAATCTTCTGTAATCTTGCAGAGGTCTGGGTTTACAAATGTACCTTCTAGTCCCCTTTTCTCTTCTGACTGTAAACCGAAATCTGAAGTATAAAATAAAACATTTGCTAGAAAACGACCGATATGTTGGGATAAAAGTGGATATTCTTCTCCATCTATTAATCCTTTTCTTGTAATTGTTAGTCTTGATAAGTCTTCTATTACTGTTACTGCTAACTCTTCATCATGACTGTGCACTACCGGAACATAATCCGGTACATACTTCGCAAAAATTTTCAGTGCCTTGCTTTCAATTGTCGCTCTTTTTATAGATAACGGCCAGCTTTCACCAACTACTTTCGCATATGGCAGTGCCTGTTTTATTATAATAGACTTCTCTCCATCATCTAATTTGAACACGTAATTTAAATTTCCATCTCCAATTTCATGACAAAATACATTTGCTTTCTTTTCAAAATAACCGTGTTCTTTCGCATATTGTATAGCTGTTGTTTCAGTTAATGCATAATATCCCATCGTCTTCTCCCCCTTTTTTATATTCAGAGGTTTTTCTGACGTAGAAAAACCTCTTTCCACTAAGAAAGAGGTTTGAAGTTTATCTTCTCCCCTCTTATCTGCCAGAAAGTTTTACTTTCTGCTGGAATTAGCACCGTGCCTTTTGGCGTAAATAAACGCCCCATTTCACAATGGTATTACGGTCGGTTGCTGGGCTTCATCGGGCCAAATCCCTCCACCTGCTCTTGATAAGAGTTGTATAATTTTTTAGAATTTTTAACTTTATGTTGAAGACTATACCAAGAATAAAAATCACTTGTCAACATTTTATTTGTATAATTCTGGACGTCGATCCGCAAAAACTGGAATTCCTTTGCGTACTTCTTTAATTTTCTCGAATGTAAGCTCTCCAAATAGAATTGCTTCTTCTTCATTTGCTTCTACAACAACTTCGCCCCAAGGATCGACAATTAAAGAATGGCCAGCAAACTCATTATTTGGATCCTTCCCTGCCCTATTACATGCTACAACATAACACTGGTTTTCAACTGCTCTTGCTTGTAATAGCAAACGCCAATGTGCTAAACGAACTAATGGCCATTCAGCTACAACAAATAAAACTTTTGCACCTTTAGCAGTATGAACGCGCATCCACTCCGGAAAACGAATATCATAGCAAATTGTGCCAGCGCACTCTACATCATCTAACTTAAATTCACCAGTACGATTTCCAGCGATTAAATATTTATGTTCATCCATAAGCTGAAATAAATGCACTTTACTATATTCATGGACTAGTTCTCCTTTATTCGTTACAACATACATTGTATTTGTAACACCTTGCTCCGTTTGCTTTGCTATAGAACCACCAACAATATGTACACCATATTGTTTCGACCATTCTATCAACTTTTCTTTCGTTTCCAATCCATCCCTATCTGCAATTTCAGAGAGTCTCGTTAAATCATAACCTGTTGTCCATAGTTCTGGTAAGACGATAACATCTGGTCTTTCCTTCATCGCTTCGCTTATTTTATTTTTAGCATTCTCAATATTTTTTTCTACATCTCCAAAGACAATATCCATCTGAATACATGCGACTTTCATTTTTTCAGCCCCATTCTCATTTTTTTCTTTACAAAATACTGGAAAGATTATATCATTTGTCACTAGAATTGTAACAACTTTCAAAAGAGGTGGAAAGTATGAAATCATTTCAACCTTCTGAGATAGTAACATCATTGCCAACACAATTTTTCGCTTCACTTGTTGCAAAAGTTAACAAAGTCGTTGCAGCTGGTCACGATGTTATTAATCTAGGTCAAGGTAATCCAGATCAACCAACACCGCAGCATATCGTAAAAGCTTTGCAAGATGCTGCTGAAAAGACCATTCATCATAAATATCCGCCATTTCGCGGACACGAAAGCTTAAAAGAAGCTGTAGCAACATTCTATCAACGTGAATACGGCGTAGAATTAAATTCGAAAACTGAAGTTGCTATTTTGTTTGGTGGAAAGGCTGGATTAGTAGAATTACCAGTTTGCTTTACAAACCCTGGTGATACGATTCTCGTTCCCGATCCAGGTTATCCAGATTATTTATCAGGTGTCGCTTTAGCAAAAGCAAAATTTGAAACAATGCCACTTATTGCAGAAAATAACTTTTTACCAGATTATGCAAAAATTGATGATTCTATTGCCGAGCGTGCAAAATTAATGTTTTTAAACTATCCAAATAATCCTACAGGTGCTACTGCATCAAAAGATTTTTTTGATGAAACAATTCATTTTGCCAATAAACACAATATATTAGTTATTCATGATTTTGCTTATGGTGCTATAGGATTCGACGGTCAAAAGCCAGTTAGTTTCTTACAAGCAGACGGTGCCAAAGATACAGGAATAGAAATTTACACATTATCGAAAACTTTTAATATGGCTGGCTGGCGCATCGCTTTTGCTGTAGGGAATGAAAGTGTCATTGAAACCATTAACTTATTACAAGATCATATGTATGTTAGCATCTTCGGTGCAGTTCAAGATGCCGCCCGCGAAGCACTATTAAGTTCACAGTCTTGCGTAATAGACCTTGTAAATAGTTACGAAGCTCGACGAAACGCTCTTATTTCAGCTTGTCACTCAATTGGTTGGAATGTAAACATTCCAACAGGATCATTCTTTGCATGGCTTCCTGTTCCAAAAGGATATACTTCTGAGCAATTTTCTAATATTTTACTAGAAAAAGCACATGTCGCAGTTGCTCCTGGTGTTGGATTTGGTGAGCATGGCGAAGGGTATGTCCGTGTTGGTCTCTTACATACAGAAGATAGGTTAAGAGAAGCCATTCATCGAATTGATAAATTAAATTTTTTCAAAAAGTAATTGACAACATGAAAAATATCTGACAAAATTCAGTTATCTTAAAAATTTAAACATTTCTAAATACTTCTTATCAAGAGCAGGTGGAGGGACGAGCCCGACGAAACCCGGCAACCGATCTACAATTGTAGACACGGTGCTAATTCTCGCAGCATTACGCTGACAGATAAGGAGCTGGTTGTAAAAAAACCTCTCCTTAGCTGAGAGGTTTTTTTATTTAACTAGGAGGTTATAACAATGAGCGGAATTATAGCGACATATTTAATCCATGATGATTCACATAACTTAGAAAAAAAAGCTGAGCAAATTGCACTCGGTTTAACAATTGGCTCTTGGACTCATTTGCCACATTTATTGCAAGAACAATTAAAGCAGCATAAAGGCAACGTCATTCATGTTGAGGAATTAGCTGCACATGAACATACCAATTCGTATTTACGTAAAAAAGTGAAACGCGGAATTATTAAAATCGAATATCCGTTATTAAATTTCAGTCCAGATTTACCAGCAATTTTAACGACTACATTTGGAAAGCTATCACTTGATGGCGAAGTAAAATTAATTGACTTAACTTTTTCAGACGAATTAAAAAAACAGTTTCCTGGTCCAAAATTCGGGATAGATGGTATTCGAAATCTTTTACAAGTACATGATCGTCCCCTTTTAATGAGTATTTTTAAAGGAATGATTGGACGAAATATTGGGTATTTAAAAACGCAATTACGCGATCAAGCAATTGGTGGTGTAGATATCGTAAAAGATGATGAGATATTATTCGAAAATGCATTAACACCACTTACAAAACGCATCGTATCTGGAAAAGAAGTTTTACAATCCGTATATGAAACGTACGGACATAAAACGTTATATGCCGTAAATTTAACAGGACGAACTTTTGATTTAAAAGAAAATGCGAAACGTGCAGTGCAAGCTGGAGCTGATATTCTATTATTTAACGTATTCTCTTACGGACTAGATGTACTACAATCACTTGCAGAAGATGATGAAATCCCGCTTCCTATTATGGCACACCCTGCTGTAAGTGGTGCTTATTCCGCATCCAAGTTATATGGAGTTTCATCTCCATTATTACTCGGAAAGCTACTCCGTTATGCTGGGGCTGACTTTTCATTATTCCCATCTCCATACGGAAGTGTTGCGCTAGAAAAAGAGGAAGCTCTTGCTATCTCAAAATATTTAACTGAAGGCGATTCATTTTTCAAGAAGAGCTTTTCTGTTCCGTCTGCTGGTATTCACCCTGGTTTCGTTCCCTTTATTGTACGAGATTTCGGTAAAGATGTTGTTATTAATGCTGGTGGCGGAATACATGGACATCCAAATGGGGCGCAGGGCGGCGGTAAAGCTTTCCGTGCTGCAATTGATGCTACTTTGCAAAATAAACCACTCCATGAAGTAGATGACATAAATTTGCATAGCGCACTACAAATATGGGGAAATCCCTCTCATGAGGTGAAATTATGAGTATTCAAGTATTTTGTGATTTCGATGGCACGATTACAAATAATGATAACATTATGTCCATTATGGAAAAATTTGCACCACCAGAAGCTGAAGAAGTAAAGAATAGAATTTTATCACAAGAGCTATCTATTCAAGAAGGTGTTTCTCAATTATTTCAATTCATACCTACTAATCTGCACGATGAAATTATTCAATTTTTAATAGAGACTGCTGAAATCCGTAATGGTTTTCATGAATTTATACAATTTGTAAATAAAAATAATATTTCCTTTTATGTTATATCAGGTGGAATGGATTTCTTCGTCTATCCACTCTTACAAGGACTCATTCCGAAAGAGCAAATTTACTGTAATGAAACAGATTTTTCAAATGAATACATTACGGTGAATTGGCCTCATCCTTGTGATCATCATTGTCAAAATCATTGCGGATTATGTAAATCATCACTCATCCGTAAATTAAGTAATACAAATGACTTCCATATTGTAATCGGAGATTCAATTACTGATTTACAAGCTGCGAAACAAGCGGATAAAGTGTTCGCTCGTGACTTCCTTATTACAAAATGTGAAGAAAATCATATTTCTTATACACCATTTGAATCGTTTCACGATATTCAAAACGAATTAAAACATTTGTTGGAGGTGAAATTATGAAACAACTTTTTCGTCAATGGTATGACTTAAGCGAGATAAAAAAAGAATTAACAACACGAAATTGGTTTCCAGCAACGAGTGGTAATATTTCTATAAAGGTTAGTCATGAACCACTCACTTTTCTCATTACAGCAAGTGGTAAAGATAAAACAAAAACGACTCCAGATGATTTTCTATTAGTAGATCATCTAGGGGTTCCCGTATTAGAAACTGAATTACGTCCTTCAGCAGAAACAATCTTGCATACACATATTTATAACAATACGAATGCTGGATGCGTCCTTCATGTTCATACAACCGATAATAATGTTATCACAAATTTATATAGTGATGCAGTCACACTTCAAAATCAAGAAATTATTAAAGCTCTCGATATTTGGGAAGAAGGTGCAACAATAAACATTCCTATTATCGAAAACCATGCCCATATCCCAACGCTTGGAGAAAACTTCCGCAAGCATATACAAGGAGATTCGGGGGCAGTATTAATCCGTAACCATGGTATTACCGTATGGGGCCGAGATAGCTTTGATGCAAAGAAAAGATTAGAAGCTTATGAGTTTTTATTCCAATTTCATATAAAACTATTATCAATTCAAGGAGGCGTTTCTAATGGCGCAAATTCGTATTCATGAAATAAATACTCGCATTGAAAATGAAGTGGAAGTATCAAAATTTCTACAAGAGGAAGGCGTTTTATATGAGAAATGGAATATTTCCAAACTTCCTACTCATTTAAAAGAAAATTACTCATTAACAGATGAAAACAAAGCTGAAATATTAGCTGTGTTTTCAAAAGAAATTGCTGATGTTTCATCACGCCGAGGTTATAAAGCACATGATGTAATTTCACTTTCAAATAGCACACCTAACCTTGACGAACTATTAATTAATTTCCAAAAAGAACACCATCATACTGATGATGAAGTTCGCTTTATTGTTAGTGGTCATGGCATCTTTGCCATTGAAGGAAAAGATGGGACATTCTTTGACGTTGAACTTGAGCCAGGCGATCTCATATCTGTTCCTGAAAATGCAAGACATTATTTTACCTTGCAAGATGATCGTCAAGTTGTAGCTATTCGTATTTTTGTTACAACTGAAGGCTGGGTTCCAATCTATTAAGGTAGTTAGTTGAATAAAAGGCCTTGGACCCCCTTTTCCAACCTTTTATTCACTCTACATATATACATCCTCCTATGGAACAGGCTTATTTCATTTTGAAATAAGCCTGATTTTTTATGGTTCTAACCGTATTATTCCTTCTTTTCAGTACAATCTCTCCCTTCAATTTTTCAAGTATATTTATTAATACTTTTTGAACATTTATTGAACTTTTTCTGAAAATTCTGTTTTATATATGATATACTACAATTAACTAAGAAGGAAAAGAAAATCGCAAACAGAGGGGGAGAATCATGAGTTTACTTATCGCACTTATACTAGGGGTTACGTGTGGAGCACTTCCTATTATTCTAGGAGCTATTATGGAAGAGTTAGAAGTTGGTGTTTTAGGTTTTGTTGCATCTTGTGTAAGCGCTTTACTTTTTGGTTTATTCGGTGCTATTCCTGTTTCAATTCTCTGTGCATTTTATATAGTACGCCATGCTCGTACAAAACAATTTGGTCCTAATCACATCGCGCAAGTGATTCCATTCCCAATCGAACGATGCCGCCGGGCTTCTAGCTTATAATTACAAAATTAAAAATAAAAGTCCTCAAATGAGGACTTTTATTTATTTTCTTCTAGAAATTGAAACAATTCTTGTAGATGCAAAGCGTCTTCACTATAGCTAACAGATACATGATATATACCATCAATCTCCGCTTCCATGTAAAGGTCAACTCCATCTCGATCATATTTCAATGCCAAATAAAATTCCATTTCTTCTAGCATCTTTTTTGAAGTTCGAATAACGTAATGCCCTTTCTCATCTCTTCCATATTCGAAATTCGGTTCAAAATCATATTTTTGTTTAAAAGCTTCTTTTTGTTTTTCATTAATTTGTATACATGTTGCTCTTTGTACAGTATCAATCATCTCATCAAATTTTTGAAGATCCATCTCATTTACCCCCTTACGTATTTTTTGTATAACACTTGTGTTCCGCTATTTTCTTCCCCATCTTTTATTAGCTCTTCATACAATTCCTTCGCCAAACTTAAACCTGGTACTTGTAATTGTAATCTTTCAGCCTCATCTAACGCGATCTTCATATCTTTCATAAAATGCTTTACATAAAAACCTGGTTCAAAATCTCCCTTTAACATTCGAGGAGCTAAATTACTTAATGACCAGCTACCTGCTGCTCCCGTTGAAATACTCTCCAATACTTTATCAGGATCTAATCCAGCCTTTTTCGCATAAGCAACAGCTTCACATACTCCAATCATGTTGGAAGCAATCGCAATTTGATTGCACATTTTTGTATGTTGTCCACTTCCAGCAGGCCCTTGCAACTGAATATTTGTTCCTAGTTTTTCAAATAACGGTAAACATCTATCATATATTTCTTTCTCTCCACCGACCATAATTGCGAGTCTTGCTTCTTTCGCACCAACGTCTCCTCCAGATACAGGTGCATCTAACGTATATACATTCTTACTTTTACCAGTTTCATTAATACGTTTTGCCAATGTTGGTGTAGATGTCGTGAAATCAATTGCGATTGTGCCTTCATTTGCATTCTCCAAAATTCCATCTATCCCAAAGTACACTTCTTCTACATCATGTGGATACCCAACCATAGTCATTACAACATCAACTTGCTTTACTAACTCTTTCGGTGTATCACACCAATTTGCACCATCTTGCACTAAAGAGTCTGTTTTCGATTTTGTTCTATTATATACATATACTGTATGACCGTCTTGCATTAAATGACGCACCATACTTTTTCCCATTACACCAATACCAATGAAACCAATTGATACATTTTTATGTTTCATTTTCTCATCCCCTTTGTTCTAATAAATCACTTACCATCTTTCGGAAATCTTTATTAAAGTCATCATCCATACTATTTTTCACGTTTGAAAATAAAATAACAAAAGTCCCTTTTTCTTTATTAAAATTATTGAAAGTATTCCACCCAGATAGTACACCATGGTTATGAAAATAATCCGGATATATGTAAAAACTAAATGCATATTTTCGTTCTGTTGAAGGTGAAAACATCGCTTGTATACTTTGTTCAGAAAGAAGTTTCCCATTTATAATTGCTTCGTCTAATTTCTTCATATCTCCAACTGTCGTATACATCTCACCACAACCATATAGCCAATCCATGCCTACCTTCTGCGCTGGTACAAGCTCTTGATTTTTTTTCACATAACCCTTTGTGAAATTTTTATCTCCAGGTACCATATTTCCCATACCAGATTCATGCATATCTGCTTTTATAAATATATTTTCTTTTATGTAATCTCCTAAAGGTTTTTTCGATATATGTTCTATTATATAGGCAAGCACCATATAATTATAATCTGTATATCTCCAACCTGTTCCTGCAGGAAATTCTAAATTTTGACGTCCAATCCAATTCATTAACTGTAAACGGGAGGCAGCATTAACATTGCCTTTTGCGTGTTCAGGTAAACCAGAGGTATGCGTTAATAAATGATATAACGTAATATTTTTATTCTCCGGAAATGAAGGAATATATTTATTTACATTATCTTGAATATTTAGCTTCCCTTGATCCTGCAGTTGTAAAATAGATGTAGCCACAACTGTTTTCGTAATAGAACCGATACGATATTTTGTGTGAGGCGTATTTTCTATTTTATTTTGAACATCAGCATACCCATATCCTTTATTCAATATAACATGCTCTTTATCTGTTACCAAAACTGTTCCATTGAATTGCTTTCCGACTAAATATTGATCTAATTTTTGAGATATGCTAGCATAATCAATTTGCTTTTCTTTTTTTTCTTCTTCTATATTCTCTTGTACTTCTGATTCAACAGCAGGATTCACCTTAGTTGTTAATTCTTTACTTTCCTTTATATTAGGATTATAGAGAAAATAGTATACTCCTCCACAAACTACAGCACATATTGAAACTATCATCATTATTTTTTTCATCATATTGTTCCTCCATAATTCCTTCGTTCAAAATCCCCCCTACACTCTATTATCAAGTAATAAAAAAAAATCGCAACAATTTGTTGCGAAAAATCACTTTTTTTCTTTTCTATATACACACACTTGATTTTTCCCATTTTTTTTCGCTTCATATAATGCAATATCCGCTCGTTGCATTAATTCTTCTCTTGTAATCCCTTTTTCATATAATGCAACTCCAAAGCTCGCTGTTAATTTCGAAATTCCTGAGAATTGCTTTGTTTCAATGAAAAATCGTAATGATTCCGCAACTTGAAATGCTTCTTTTTCTACCGTATTCGTTACTAAAATAATAAATTCTTCTCCTCCCCACCTAGCAAATACATGTTGCTGCTCCACTTTAGATTTCATGAGCTCTGCAAGCTCAATTAATGCTAAGTCACCAAAATCATGGCCATACGTGTCATTTACTGCTTTAAAATTATCTATATCAAATAAAATAAGTGCTATGTTTTCATTATTACGCATCGCATTATCCCATTCTGCCTCGAGTATTTGTTGGAATTTCAAACGATTATAAATCTCTGTTAACGAATCTATCATAGCAAGTCTTTCTTGTTCTTGATAGATTTCATCTAATTCGGTAATCTCTGTACACTTCACAATAAATCTTGATAAATCTTCTGGCAATGGTGTCGCACGCAATAAAAAAGTTGATACTTCCCCTTCATAGTTGGACATCTTAATTCTTCTATCATATGATAATGTATCATCTAACCATGTTATATCATGAGTTGTTGAATAGTATCCATTTTCTCTAATAAGATGTTCAGCAAATACTAAATGTTGCTCACGATACGCAAACAAATTTTCATATCCGAAAAACTCTAAAAAATTTGTATTACAATCAACAATCTCATCGTCTTCTACTATAAATAATAGATCATTTCGAAAATCAAACATCGTTTGAAGTAGTTCTTGTTGCAAACTTACTTGCCGCACTAAAGAAAGCTGATATAAACTTTTATTTACTTCCTCTAACACCATTTGTGGAGTCACAGGGGCTATCACAATATTACGTATTCCTAACGTAAGCACCTCTGCAAACTCGCTTGTTATTTGTTGATCCCAAATGACAATAAATGTACTCTGTGGATTATACATATTCTTTATATATTTTATTTGAGAAAAATCTGTTACATACATAATTACAATATGTGGTTTAGTCCTCTGAAATAATACTTCGCCTTCTTCAAAACTATTTGCTATAAACATACATTTTGGATGGATATTTTCTATCGTTTGTTGATGCGTGCATCCATTTTCTATATAAAGGACATTTAACTGAAGATCTTGTAATACATTTTGGAAAACCGTATTTTCTAATAAAAAATGTAGTATGTTCATCACTAGTCTTCACTCACTTCATATATCTTGTTCTACAGAATTCCTCACAAACATTTTATAAAAAACTGTTCTCTAAAAACTTTAATGAGTGAGGGATACATGTTAACAAGCTAATTGAGAATGTTCTCTTCATTTTTCACTCTATAAATTCCTTTTTTAGTGTATGATTATAGGAATTGTATCGTTTGTATGAATGCCCTAGCTTCCGCTTTAAAACTTGACAATTAAAATAAAGATATTATATTCTTAAATTCGATAACTTACAAAATGTAAGTAGAATATATTACATTTGTTTTTTTCATAATTTGATATGTAATTTGGAGGATATATAATGACAAACGAAAACTTTTTTAATGTTCTATATGAACGCACATCTACACGTGCATTCAACCCAGAGAAAGAAATTTCATCTACAGAGTTACACGAGATTTTAAAGGGAGCTGCTCAAGCACCTTCTGCTTGGAACTTACAGCACTGGAAATTCCTCGTATTCCAAGGTGAAGATGTACAGAAACGATTACATCCAATTGCTTATAACCAACAACAAATTCTTGATGCTTCTGCTGTAGTCGCTATTTTAGGTGATTTAGAAGCTTATAAAAATGTTGAACAAGTTTATGGTCCAATTGTAGAACAAGGATTTATGAAAGAAGAAGCAAAAGAGCGCTTAGCTAAAAATATTGAGTCTGCATATGCACGTGAGCAATTCCCAAGAGATGCAGCCTTTTCAAATGCATCTTTAGCAGCAATGCAACTTATGCTTGCAGCTAAAGCAACTGGCTGGGATACTTGTGCGATTGGTGGTTTCAACCCACAAGCACTTACAGAAGAATTCAATGTTTCATCTCGCTACGTACCAATTATGCTTATTACAATTGGTGAATCAACTTTAAAAGGCCACCCTGCACCACGAATGAGCGTAGAACAAGTGAGTGAATGGGCAAAATAATAAAGTGAAACTTGAATCAATGTGAGGGTCTTACTGCCCTTTCATACGAATAAAAAAGAAACGAAGGTAATTTCATTACCTTCGTTTCTTTTTTATTCTGTCACACATCCGTAATACTAAAATGTATGATTCGACATCCGCACATAAAAACAGTAAATTTCATGCTATTCGCATACACATAAATGACGTTTCGTGTCGAATTTTGTTAAAGTATCGAAATATAACCGTGTGTTTTTGTTACAATTATGATACAATGATAACAAATAGATAACAAGAGAGGGATTTTCATTGAGTTCATACGGAAGCTTTATTGCACTTTTATGTTACATAGTAACTGTACTGCTTCTATATTTTATTGGCGATGCTGCAAACATTTCAGTTTTACAATTCCCAAAAGAAGAAGCATTCCACTTAGAATCAGAAAAACATACTGCACGATCCATTGTACCGCTACTGTTAGCTCTTCCTGTATATATCATCGTTTTATATAAAAGCAAAAAAGTGTAAAGGCTACCTATTTCATTCATTTCGGTGGTCTTTACACTTTTTTGTGATATCTATCCTATTTTAAACATCATTCCGTAATAAACACCCAGCTAGTCTTTTAAAATGAGAAATTCCCCTAGAAAAAATTCCACTCTCTGTCCAGTCACTCACTACCGAACTTACATAGATTATAAGTGTGAAGGGGGTGATGAGGATTATGTTTGGATCATTTGGATGCTGTGATAACTTTAGAGACTGTCATCATCATGAAAGAGAGTGCAGACATCATGAGAAAGAGAAAGAGAGAGAAGTAGTTAGACCACAACAACCAGCTGTATGTAACGTACTTGCTAATATTTCAGTTGGAACAGAGCTTTCTCTTTTAAGCATTAGAGGTAATGGCACTTTCAACAATGTAATTTTTGAAGGTTTCGCTAACGGTGTTGCTCTTTTCTCTGCTTTAGCTCGTAATAACAAAGACAACAAAGATAACAATAAAGACGATAAGAACAATCAAAACCGTAATACTTTTACTGGTATTTTACGTGTATGCCCAACTGATATCGTTGCTATCGCTATCTAATTCTGTTCCTTATCCTCTATAGTAAAAAAATAAGATTTACTTTTCTCATAGAAAAAACCTGAGACCGATTTCAAATCGACTCAGGTTTTTTTATTGATTATATGCTTTTAACGAGTTCAACAACTTCTTCAGCAGTTGACATCATTAATGCTTTTTCTGCTAATGTTTCCATTTCTGCTTTTGACAACTTGCTTAGTTGTGTTCTTGCAGGAAGAATAGATGTTGCACTCATACTGAACTCATCTAATCCTAATAATAATGGGATAGCAAGTGAATCGCCCGCCATCTCACCACACATACCAGCCCATTTGCCTTCTTTATGAGCAGCATCGATAACCATTTTTACAAGACGTAAAATAGATGGGTTATATGGTTGGTATAAGTAAGATACTTGTTCGTTCATACGGTCTGCAGCCATTGTGTATTGAATTAAGTCGTTTGTTCCGATAGAGAAGAAATCAACTTCTTTTGCGAATTGATCTGCTAATACTGCTGAAGCTGGAATTTCAACCATCATACCAACTTCAATAGAATTAGAAACAGTTGTACCCGCTTCTACAAGTTTTGCTTTTTCTTCTAATAAGATTGCTTTCGCTTGACGGAACTCATCAAGAGTTGCAATCATTGGGAACATAATTTTTAAGTTACCATATACGCTAGCACGAAGTAATGCACGAAGTTGTGTACGGAACACATCTTGCTCATCAAGACATAAGCGAATTGCACGGTATCCTAAGAATGGGTTCATTTCTTTTGGTAAATGTAAGTATGGAAGCTCTTTATCTCCACCGATGTCAAGTGTACGAACAACAACAGGTTGACCTTCTTTTACACCTTCAAGAACTGCTTTATATGCTTCGAACTGCTCTTCTTCTGTTGGAAGATTGTCACGGCCCATGTATAAGAATTCTGTACGGTATAAACCAACGCCTTCTCCGCCATTATCGATAATACCTTGTACATCATTTGGTGTTCCGATATTTGCAACAAGCTCAACGTGATGTCCATCACTTGTTACAGTAGCTTGGTCTTTTAATTTTGCCCATTCAGCTTTTTGCTCTTCAAATTTCGCTTTCTTTTCTTCAAACGAGCGAAGAGTTTCTTCTGATGGATTAACAATTACTTCTCCATCTAAACCATCGATGATTACGATATCGCCATTTTGGATTTTCTCCATAACAAATTTCGTACCAACAACAGCTGGAATTTCCATAGAGCGAGCCATAATCGCAGAGTGAGATGTACGTCCACCGATATCAGTTGTAAAACCTTTTGCATACTTACGGTTTAACTGAGCCGTATCAGATGGTGTTAAATCTTCAGCAATAATGATTACTTCTTCAGAAATTGTACCAGGATTTGAGAAGTTAATGCCTAGTAAATGTGCAAGAACACGTTTTGTTACGTCACGAATGTCCGCAGCACGTTCCTTCATATATTCGTTATCCATGTTTTCAAACATAGAAATAAACATTGATGCAACTTCATCCATTGCAAATTCAGCATTTACTTTTTCACTATTTACTTTATCTTTTACTGGGTTTACTAGTTCTGGATCATTTAACACTAATAAATGTGCTTCAAAGATCGCAGCTTTGTCAGCACCTAGCTCAGCAAAAGCGTGGTCCTTAATAGCTTCTAATTCAGTTTTTGCTTTCTCAAGCGCAGCTTCTAAGCGTGCAATTTCTGCAGCTTCGTTTGTAATTGATTTCTTTTCGATGTTAAATTCAGGATTTTCAAGTCTGAAAGCCTTTGCAATAGCAATCCCACTTGATGCAGCGATCCCTTGAATGTTAAGAGTCATTATTCTCCTAATCCTTCGTTTTTCATAGTTTCTTCGATAGCTGCTAGTGCTTGAGCTGCATCATCACCATTTGCAGTGATTTTAATTTCCGCGCCTTGTTGAATACCTAAAGACATAACGCCCATGATTGATTTTAAGTTAACGTTCTTTCCGTTATACTCTAAGTTAATGTCAGAACCAAATTTGCTTGCAGTGTTTACAAGTAGAGTTGCTGGACGAGCATGAATTCCTGAGTCGCTAGTTACTTTAAAGATTTTTTCCATGATAATTTATCTCCTTTAAATTACAGTATTTTTTAGTTGTATAGACGTGAGTACTACATCATCTATTGTATATAATAGGCGATGTTCGGTCAACCACATCGCCTATTATAATTATAAACATTTTGCGTCAAATTCCTACTGAATGTCAATAATAGCGTTTTCGCCCTTCTTAACATTTCCATCTTTTTTCAATTCGACTTGTTGCCCTTGTTGTAAATTCGTAAATACAATTGGTGTAATGATAGATGGTGCATTTTCTTTTACAAATGCAAGATCTACTTTTAATAATGGTTGTCCTTGTTTCACTTTGTCACCTTGTGCTACAAGTGCTTCAAAACCTTCACCATTTAATTTTACAGTATCAATACCGAAGTGGATTAAAATTTCTTTTCCACCTTCAGATTGAATACCAATTGCATGCTTTGTAGGGAATACGTTGACAATTTCACCGTTAACTGGAGAAACTACTGTTCCTTCTGTTGGCTCAATTGCAAATCCATCTCCCATCATTTTTCCTGAAAATACTTGATCCGGCACTTCTGTAATTGGTAGGATTTTCCCTTCAATTGGTGAAACGATTGTTTCGTTTTCATCAACTTTTTGAGGAGCTTCTTCTACTTTTACAGGCTCTTCTTTTTCAACATGAGGTGTACGACCTGACATAATATCATGAATTTGTGATTTTAATGTGTCAGATTTCGGTCCAAAAATAGCTTGAATGTTATTTCCAACTTCAAGTACACCAGCTGCTCCAAGTTCTTTCAAGCGATCTTTATTTACATTCTTTTGTTCGTTAACTTGAACACGTAAACGAGTAATACAAGCGTCTAAAGAAGCAATGTTTTCTTTACCACCAAGTGCTACTAATACTTCACGAGGAAGTTCACCAGCTTCTGCTTTTCCTGCACCTTCATTCGAATTTGCAACTTCACGACCAGGTGTTTTTAAATCCCATTTACGGATTGCAAATCGGAATCCGAAGTAGTAAATAACCGCTAGTACAAGACCAACAATAATTACCCACCACCATGCCGTACGGCCTGGTAGTACACCGAATAATAGGAAGTCGATTAAACCACCAGAGAATGTCATACCAATTTTAACACCTAAAATTTGCATTGTCATAAATGATAGACCAGCGAATACAGCGTGAATTCCGAATAATACTGGTGCTACGAATAAGAATGAAAATTCAAGTGGCTCTGTAATACCTGTTAAGAAAGATGTTAATGCAGCAGAACCTAAAATACCAGCTGCTAATTTTTTGTTTTCTGGACGTGCTTCATGGTACATTGCTAAAGCTGCTGCTGGAAGACCGAACATCATGAACGGATACTTACCAGTTGTAAATGTACCTGCTGTTAATTCTACACCGTCTTTTAACTGTGCCATAAAGATTTTTTGGTCACCACGAATTAATTCGCCAGCCGCATTTGTATACTGACCGAATTCGAACCAGAACGGTGAATAGAAAATGTGATGTAATCCAAATGGAATTAATGAACGTTCAATTAAACCGAAAATAAATGCTGCTAACGTTCTATTTGCATCAATCATTTGATGTGAGAACGTGTTTAAGCCACCTTGAATGTATGGCCAAACGAAGCACATGATAATACCTACTATTAAAGAGAATGTTGCAGTTGCGATCGGTACGAAACGCTTACCTGCAAAGAAACCTAAGTATGATGGTAATTCAATGTTGAAGTATTTATTATAGCAATATGCCGCTACTATCCCGACGATAATACCACCAAACACTCCAGTTTGTAGCGTTGGAATTCCTAATACGTTTGCATACGCTGGATCTGCAAATCCAATTTTTACTGGGTCTGCTCCAGAACTTGTTACTTTCACTAGCTTGTCTACTTCTAAGAACACACTCATCGTTTTGTTCATAATTAAGTAGCCAACGAATGCTGCTAAACCAGCTACTCCGTCTCCACCAGCTAAGCCAATTGCTACCCCAACTGCGAATAGTAATGCAAGGTTAGCGAAAATAATATCACCAGATTGTTCCATAATTTTTGCTACCATTACGAACCAATCTGCTTTTAAAGCAGGAATAACATTTGTTAACTGTGGATTTTGAAATGCATTACCAAATCCAAGTAAAATACCTGCTGCCGGTAAAATCGCTACTGGAAGCATAAGCGCTTTTCCGACTTTTTGAAGAACACCAAAGATCTTCTTAAACATGGAAACCCTTCCTCTCTTATCTATATTGATACCTTCCGACAAACGCCAAAAAGGCATGAGGAAAAAAAGATAGAACGATAGCTATACAAAGGGTAGTATATCCCTTTCTCTAGCTTACATTCCTTACTTTTCTCCACTCATGCCTGATCGAATCAGTAACACGTGTCAAAAATAGGTTTACGTATAAGTTCACTATAATTAAGGCAAACGTTTTCGTTTTATACCTTAATGTGTTTGTCGAAATTTGTATAACTTTGCAATAGTTATTATACATAACTATTGTAAGCGATTCAATGATTTTTTTTAACGTTTTCATTTTCGACAAAAATATATGTCTTTTTACACATGCTCTGCCTTCACTAAGCGCTGCAGGTGCATCGTTAAATATATACTCTCTGCTTCATAAACAGGAAGTTGCAATTCTTTTTGCATAACCTTAACTAGCTTCCAAGCTAAATTATAACAAACAGGATATTCCGCCTTTAATAAATCAGCAAAACTTTGCGATTCCTCTACTTTTTCTCCTTTTTTCACCCTCTCAATAGCATATTGAAGATGACGAATAAGGCGTAAATAGTGAATACTTTCTTGGTCTAATGTAATTTGTAAGTTCGTCTCAATTAAAGATACAAGCTGTGCAATGAGACGGGAGTTTTGATTAACTGAAGATAAATCTGAATTTGTAAGTGAACTGTAAATATGGAGTGCAATAAATCCAATTTCTCCTTCTGGCAATGTAATTTGCAAACGAGAATTTAAAAGGTTTACAACACCTTCAGCAATTTTATATTCCTCTGGATAGAGCATTTTCGTTTCAACTAAAAAAGGATTATCAATTGTAAACCCTTGTTTTAAACGCTTAATCGCAAAAGAAATATGATCTGTTAAAGCGATATGAATATGTTCATTCAATGGCGATTTTGCTTTTTCTTGAATATAGAACATAATATCATTCATTAATTCAATTAATTTTTCACTCACATGTGGAACTAGCAGTTTGTATTGTTCACGATCACGTTCATTTTTTAGAACAAACATTTTTTCAATTTGTTCTTGCTCCAATACATCTTTCGCTTTTTTCCCAAATCCAATTCCTTTACCAATCACTACTACTTCCTCATGTTCAGGATGGCTAGCAATGATGACATTATTATTTAAAACTTTTTTAATTTCTAGATAATTACTCATATAACACCACCCTCGTACTTAAATAGCCTGCTTTTATGTTACAGAACATTCTTCTTTGTCGTCAATGTAAAACATCTACCATTTCATAAAAATTCATTTTTTAGACATGTTTATATATGATGCGTATAATGTAAGAGCAACTGTACATAGAAAGGAGATAGCAACATGATTAAAATGTTTGTAAGTGATATCGACGGTACAATGATGCAACACGGAGGTTTAATTGACGAACAGGATATTGTAGCACTTCGTAGTCTTGCTGAACAAAATGTGATTCTTTGTTTCGCTTCTGGCCGACTTGATAATGAAATTGCAGACTTAATGAAAGCTGTAAATACAAATTTCCACCGCATTAGTGTTAATGGTGTTTTTGTATATACAAATGAAAATAAGCAGCTATTATCTGCAACTTTTGATTCCAGCATTCTTCCTGAGTTGTTACACATGACGAATGAAGATCCTTATTTCCGTTATGTTAGTGATGAACATAATTACTACATTGAAGAAAAAACACCGTTTATTCATGAACTTGAGCAACAAGTAACGATGACTTCTGTCGAAGAACCAAATTTATTACAGAAAATAGATGATACAATTTTCCCGAATAAAATTTCTGTCGGTGGAACAAAGGAGAGCTTACAACTTCTTCAGAAAAAAATTGATGAAAAATTTCATGGAAAAGTTAGTACGTTCATTTCAGCAGAACAATGCTTAGATGTAATGCCACCTAATATTAGTAAAGGTTCTGCTATTTCTGTTTTATTAAAGGAGTTTCAATTACAACCAGAGGAAGTTGCTTGCATAGGAGATTCTTATAATGATATTCCAATGTTTGCTTTAACTCCTCACAGTTTTGCTATGGCTCAAGCAGATGACGCAGTAAAAGAACACGCTCACTATGTAGTAAATACAGTTAAAGATGCTGTTAACCACGTAATTGCTCATAATAAAAATACGACTCACTCCTTGTAAGGATGAGTCGTATTTTTTCTTTACATGTTAAACAATTTGACATTTACTGTACTTCACAAACTGAAATATATTATTTGTTACGTGCGATGTTTGTAATAAACTTATAACGATCTCCACGATAAATACATTTCACATACTCTAACGGTACTTCACCTTCTGAATATGACCATTGACGCATGACAAGCACTGGCGCCTTTTTAGGAATATGCAGATGTTCCGCTTCATTATCCGTTGCAATTGAAGCTTCAATTGATTGAGTAGCGCTAACAAGTTTGAAGCCCAGTTTTTTCTCTAAATGTTCATATAAAGATTGTTGCAATATTTCTTCGTTAATATCTTTTACAAGAGCTGGCGACAAATATGTCGTCTCAAAAGCAATCGGTTCATCGTCAGCTAAGCGAATACGCCTCACTTCATAAACCGACTCTCCCTCCTGTATTCTCAGCCGGTCTGCTATTTTCGCAGTAGCTGGAACGAGGCGGAAACTTAATAATTGGCTACTTGGGTTCATCCCACGAGAAATCATATCTTCTGTGAATCCTGTCATTCCTTGCAATTTTTGTTCCACTTTCGGAAGTTGGACAAACGTACCGATTCCACGTTTCCGATATAAATAACCTTGTTCCACTAAATTATTAATCGCCTGTCTGATTGTCATACGACTCACTTCGAACTTATCGCAAAGTTCATTCTCAGATGGGATTTTATCTCCCGGCTTCCATTCGCCGTCCTCAATTAGCTGTTTCACCCACTCTTGAATCTGATAATAGATCGGAAATGGTGAATACTTGTCGATGTTCATCAGCAATCGCCTCACTGCATAAAGATAGAGCTTCTTGATCAGCGATTACGGTTACATTCGGATGACGTTGTAAAACTGTAGCAGGACACGCTTCACTATATGCACCTTGCAATAATTCTTTAACAGCTTCTGCCTTTTTAGAACCCATAGCAACAAGTAGAATTTGTTTCGCTTTCATAATGCTTCCAATTCCCATTGTAATTGCATGAGTTGGCACATCTTCTTCTTTTTCGAAGAAGCGAAGGTTTGCTTGGCGTGTAGATTCTGTTAATTCAACAATGTTTGTTGGAGAATTAAACGGTGTTCCTGGTTCGTTAAATCCGATGTGACCGTTTTCACCGATTCCAAGAATCTGTAGGTCAACTGGGTTAGCAGCTAGAATGCCCTCGTAACGTTTGCACTCTTCCTCTAAATCACTTGCCATCCCGTTTGGTACATAAGTTTGTTTAAATGGAAGATGATCAAACAACTGTTCTTGCATGAAATAGTGATAGCTGTTTTTATCTTCATGTGGTAAATTTACGTACTCATCTAAGTTTACAGTGGTTACACGGCTTGTATCAAGTTTATTTTTTCGCATTTCTGCATAAATACCTAATGGAGAGCTTCCTGTAGCCATTCCTAATGTTGGATTTTCTTTTGTTTTTACAACTTCTTCAATTAATTTATAACCTGCTTCTGCTAGTTCTTCTGGAGTTTTTACAACAAGAATATTCATTTCATTACTTCCCTTCCTTCATATGAATTCCTAAACGAACCGTATCATATACATGTAAATCTTCATTCATCACAACAAAGTCTGCATCTTTTCCTACCGCTAATGCACCTTTATTATTTAATCCAAACTCTTCTGCTTGGTTCACTGATGTCATTAGTACTGCTTCTTCGATTGAACAACCTGTAAATTCAATTACATTTCGGAAAGCTTGATCCATTTTTAGAATACTACCAGCTAACGTTCCATCTTCTAATCGAGCACTACCATCTTTTACATGTACTGGCTGTCCGCCAAGCTCATATAATCCATCTTCAAGACCTTTTGCACGCATTGCGTCAGTAATAACACTTACTTTTTTCGGTCCTTTTAATTTATATGCTAATTTCACCATATCAGGGTGAATGTGAATACCATCTGTAATTACTTCAACCATTACATCTGGATTTAATAACACATGACCAACAACTCCTGGTTCACGGTGATGTAATCCACGCATTTGATTATATAAATGCGTTGCATGTGTAATGTTTCTATTTTTTAGTTGTGCATCAATTGCATCGGTATGTCCCATTGTGCCAACAACACCAGTTTCAGCAAGATACTGCTCAAACTCTAACGCACCTTCTTCTTCAGGTGCATATGTTACTAATTTAATTAAATTTCCGCTTGCTTCCTGCCATTGTTTAAATTGTTCAATATTCGCAGGAACAATATGTTCAAGTGGTTGTGCACCCGCACGTTTCTTTGAAACATACGGTCCTTCTAAGTGAATATATTCGAAATGTGCTCCTTTTTCTTTCGCTTCCTTCGCAGCATGTAGTGCTGCTTCGATTGCTTCTGGAGCTTGTGTCATTGTTGTTGGGAAGTAAGTTGTAACTCCTTCTTTTAACATTTCTTTACCTAGAGTTACTAACCCATCGCTATTTGCATCCATCGCATCAATATCGTATCCACCATGAATATGAACATCAATCATACCTGGAATCACAATTTTTCCTGCCGCATCTAAAACCGCTTCATTTTCTTGTGATACATATTGAGCCATCAAACCAATTTCTTTAATTGTTTCTGCGTAACGAATAAATCCGTTTTCCACTACTTCTTGACCTGTATAAATTTTGGCATTGATGACAACTTGCGTTTTCATTTTCATCGATCCTTTCCCATGAAATACCTACTTGTTATTATTACCTTATTCGCCTAATTCCATCTTAATATATGCACGAGTAGTTGTCTATACATTCTATTGAAATTTCCTCTTTGTTTAACAAAAAGGAAGCTTAGTACGTCTCTCGCAATTATAATATATGTTATTCATTTTTTCCAAAAAGGAACAATATCATCTATCGTATGAATCACTTAAGTAATGGCATTAATCCGCTAGACCCAATTGTAATATGTTCGCCGTCTGTTTCCATTTCTACTGTACGCTTATTTGTTCCATACATCATTATACCACGCTGTTTTAATCGTCTCACTACACTTTGATGAGGATGTCCATACGGATTTCTGCTACCATAAGAAAGAATCGCGAACTGTGGTTCTACCTTCTTTATAAACCTTTCACTTGTTGAAGTATATGAGCCATGATGTCCCACCTTTAGCACATCTGCATGTACATCAAATTGCTTTAATATTTCATTTTCCGTCCGCACATCAGCATCACCCATTAGTAAAAAATCTGCCTTACCATACCGAACCTTTAATACAATTGAAGATTCATTATTTTCATCTTTGGACTTCCCATTGTTTAATACTTGTATGGAAACATGCGGATCTAGCGGTATGTATTGGCCCTCTTTTACTGAAATGAAAGGGATTCCCCTTTTCTTTATATGATTTCGATACGTATGATAAGTAAGAGAACTATATGTTTTTCCACTATCTAATATAAGTGATACCGGCATTTGCTCTACAATCGGAATGAGCCCTCCAATATGATCCATATCAGGATGAGTACTGACGATAGCATCTAAATGGTTAATTCCTTTTTCAATTAGCTTTTGGATGATAGCCTCACCAGCTTCATAAGGTCCTCCATCAATTAACATCGTTTGTCCATTTGGCAATATAATAAGTGTTGCATCACCTTGTCCAACTTTTAAGAAACTCACTTTCATTTTACCAAAATGTTGCCGCTGCATATGTAAAGGAGACGCAGTATGAATAGACATCATATACCTTTGGGCCGATGCACTGTTTAAAGAAAAGCATAACAAAACAGAAACTAATAATAAAACACTTCGTATACCGCTCATAACTCGTCTCCTTTTTTCAATTAGTATGGCACGGTATATAATTGATATACAAAAAAAGCTTAGCAAAATGCTAAGCTTTTATTTCGATATCTCTTGTAAAGAACCGAAGAATAAATCCGCTTCATTCATTTGTTCGTTTTCTTCAGAAAGCGGAGGTAAATCATCTAATGTTTTTAATCCAAATGTGTCTAAAAATTCTTTCGTCGTTCCATATAAAATCGGACGCCCAGGTCCTTCTGCTCTTCCCATTTCTTTTATAAGTAAGTGTGATACTAACGTTTGTAACGCCTTATCGGTTTTTACCCCTCTAATCTCTTCCATTTCAGTTCTTGTAATGGGTTGACGATATGCAACAATTGCTAACGTTTCTAGCGCAGCCTGAGAGAGTGAAGCAGCTGTTGGGATATCTATTAGTTTTTGATAGTACGACGCATGTTCTTTCTTTGTAGCAAAACGATATACTTTTGCATACTGTACAATTTGCAAACCTCGGTGTGCACCTTCACATTCTTTTTGCATTTCTTCTAAAATATCGATTACTTCGTTTCCTTCAATTTCAAGGACTTTTGCTATTTGTTCAGGAGAAATCCCTTCATCACCAGAAACAAATAAAAGCCCTTCAATGATTGATTTCTGTTCTGTTCTATCCATCTTACGAGCTCCTTCCTCCTATTTTCTCCATAAAAATACACATCAAAAAACCGAATCACAATCAATGCGTTCGGTTCAATATTTTTTCTCTTGTTCCAAACGATACATTCAAACCTAGCATGAGATATACTATTTCTATCCCATTTTCCATACTAACTCTATGCAGATTTAGTATAGCTTGATACGAAAATTTCATCAAAATTATGTTCTTGTTCAATTACGATTTGTTGATTTTTCATAAGCTCAAGAACCGCTAAAAATGTTACAACCATTATTTCCCGTTCATCATCAACAAACAAATCATAAAAACTTTGACGACCACCTTGTATTTCTAACTGCTTTAAAATATCCGTCATACGCTGTTCAATTGGTATTTCTTGACGAGTAATACGTGTTGTCACAGGTTTCTTTGCTTTTTTACGGCGCATTAATTTTTGAAATGCCGCTAGCATATCATATAACGTAACATCAAGAGGCAAGCTTGTCTCCTCTTCTTGTTGCAATGATGTAAAATCAATTGGCGGACGTGTATATAGCTGTGCTCTTTCTTGTTCTCTTTCTTTTAGTTCAGTAGCAACTTGCTTATATTTCTTATATTCAATTAACCTCTCCATCAATTCTTGACGAGGATCATCTATAAAGTCATCACCGTTATCAAGTACATCTTCTTCATGTTTCGGCAACAACATTTTACTTTTAATTTGTAATAACGTTGCAGCCATTACTAAATACTCACTTGCAACATCTAATTGTAGTTCTTTCATCGTATGAACATAAGATAAATATTGCTCTGTAATTTCCGCTACAGGAATATTATATATATCAATTTCATAACGATGTATTAAATGTAACAATAAATCTAAAGGCCCTTCAAAAGCCTCTACTTTAAAATTATACTGCACAAAGCATCCCACCACATTTTTTCTATAACAACATAAGTATAGAGCATACTCATGTTCTATCCAACCTTTTTAAGAAATTTAATTAAAAATAGACCTATGCCTATGGCATCATGCCCACCACTTCATATGATAACAGTGTAGTAAGAACAATGTAGGAGGTCAAAAAACTATGGGTCACGTTGATTGTGGTTTTAGCGGTGGGTTCGCATTACTTGTTGTATTGTTTATTTTGCTAATTATTGTAGGGGCAGCTTGCTTCTGCTAATATGAACAATAAACGACTAGGGAGAAATTCCCTAGTCGTTTATTGTTCATATTTCTATGATAAACTTATACTTATAACCGTTAGATAGGGGCGAAGAAAATGTATCCTACCGAATACATACAGTTTTTAATTCATTTTCACGGAGATTATGATTATTTTGAATGCCACGAAATACTGGAAGAGTATTGGAAAACAAAACCGAGAGGAAATCGGGATCATTATTTAGTCGGCCTCATTCAAATTGCAGTTTCTTTATACCATCACAGACGCTCTAACTGGAATGGCGCAGAGAAGATGATGAAAAGCGCCATAACGATTTTAGAAAAAAACAGTGCACATTTACTTCGTTTAGGAATAAATGAGGCACAACTCCTGTTCTTACTCAAAGATAAATTGCAATCTATCCAGAAAGAAGAAAGTTTTACACCGTTATTTTTACCATTGTCGGATACAACATTAGAAAAGTACTGCATAGAATTATGTCAGAAACAAAACCTTCCTTGGAAAGACGTGAATGCTACTTCTAATGAATTTATAATACATAAGCACACATTACGTGATCGAACAGAAGTCATCGCTGAACGAAACGAACAATTACAAAAAAGAAAGCAGAGATAATAAACTACTTATCTCTGCTTTCACGAATGTATATTTTGTTCAAGCCCTTTACATTTTTTGCAAAAACTTGCTGTTTGCTCATTTCCGCAAATTGTAAATTCAAGAAATTTACTCTTTAACTCTTGAACCATCTTCGTCCCAATACCCATATGACGGTGAGATGGGTTCACACTCAAATGCTGAATTTCCAAAACTTGATTCTCTTTTTTTACAATCCCCATTATCCCAACAAAATCTTCGTTTTGTTTCCACAAATACAATTGCCAATCATCCTTTGCTTCATAATCTTTCATAGTCAATTGTAATGTTTTCACATCTTTTTCAGTTGGCATAAATGAAAGAAGCCCCATTGCAATCTTTTCATAACTTTTTTTAAAACGAATTAACATAACCCTTATCCCTTCTTACAAAAGTTACAAACTATTAAATCCCCTCAATCACTCTTTTCATATCACATTCATTTTACAATATTTTCAACAGAGTGAGAAGAGCTTAAAACAACTTGATAATCATACAAAGCGAAAAGAAGAAAGTCAAATATACGTTTCATTACTGTTTTTTCTAAGTAGATAAAAGAAGAAACGCTGTTATATGAAAGTGAAAAGAAACATCCACCGCTCATTATCACTTCACTATTCATCACCTTAGAGCAGATGAATTCTAGCAAAATGAATGTAATAAACAACTTTTATTGAAATGTGTAATCTAATAATGTAGTCTATGTGATTTGTTAAAATTTTGTTCTCATAAGCGACATATTCTCACTACAATCACATTACTACTTGTATCATGTACCGTAAACGAAATCCCCATTCCTATTAAAAATAAAAAAGAGAGCAATAGCTCTCTTTTCTCATTCACTTATTCTTCCCAAACTTTAACTTCTTTCATTACATCACCTTGACGCATGTTCAATACTGTTTCAATACCGCTTGTTACTTTACCGAATACAGTATGTACACCATCTAAGTGTGGCTGTGGCTCATGAACGATAAAGAATTGGCTACCGCCTGTGTTACGGCCAGCATGAGCCATAGAAAGTGATCCTACAAGGTGTCTATGAGGATTTCCATCAGTTTCACATGGGATAGAGTAACCTGGGCCACCCGCACCTGTTCCTGTTGGATCTCCACCTTGGCTTACGAAGCCAGGAATAACGCGGTGGAATGTCACACCATCATAAAATCCTTGCTCTGCTAGTTTTTTAAAGTTTTCTACTGTTTTCGGTGCCTCTTCTGGGAAAAATTCCAAATCGATTTTTTCACCATTTTCCATTACTATGTATCCTAAAGTTTTCATACGTATATGTCTCCTTTCAACTATCTCAGCACTATATTACCACATTCATCACTAGAAACAAAAAGAATCCGACAATCTACATACTTCTTTTTTGAAATGTGGAAAAAGCTAGGTGACAAATAAGAAATATATACTATAATAACTGTGTTGCCCGAAAATTTTAGAAAGAGAAAGGGAGCGATTTTTCGTGAAAACGAAATTACTAGCTCTGCTATTAGCTGTAGCAGTATTTATTATGCCAACAGCTTCGTTTGCAGACATCATCGAAGGAGAATCAATTGTTACACTAGGAGAAAACTTGTCTGAACAACAAAAACAAGATCTGTTAAAAGAAATGAAAGCACCAAAAGATGCTACAATTATTACTGTGTCTAATGCGGAAGAACATAAATTTCTAGAAGGGATTGTTCCAAAAGCTCAAATTGGTACGAGAGCAATTTCCTCTTCTATGATCACATACACAAAGCCAGGTTCTGGTCTCATTGTACGTTCAAAAAACATTAATTCAATAACAGATGCAATGTACACAAACGCACTTATTACAGCAGGTGTGAAAGATGCTGAAATTCAAATTACTGCACCATTTAAAGTTTCTGGAACTGCTGCTTTAACTGGCTTAATGAAAGCCTATGAAACGACATCAAACAAAGCAATTCCTGAGGAAGTAAAAAAAGTAGCCAATGAAGAAATGGTGCAAACATCCCAGCTCGGCGATAAAATTGGTGAAGAAAAAGCAGTTCAACTTGTTGCGAAAATTAAAGAAGAAATTGCCAAAGAACAACCAAAAACAACTGAAGATTTACGTTCATTAATTAAAAAAATTGCGGATCAACTTGGTATTACATTAACGGATGAACAGTTAGATAACTTAGTTGCGCTATTTGATAAAATGAAAAATCTTAACATCGATTGGAATCAAGTTGGCAGTCAGTTAAATAAAGCAAAAGAACACGTTTCTGCCTTTTTAGGATCTGAAGAAGGGCAAAGTTTCCTAGATAAAGTGAAAGATTTCTTCTCAAGTATCATTGATTTTGTTAAATCTTTATTCAAGTAAAAAGAAGCTCGTCAGTGACGAGCTTCTTTTTTTATACAAGTAACGGCAATTTCATAATAGCTTCTTCAACCGAACGAACTATATGATTTGCCCTCTCCTTGACATATGGATGAGCATGATGCAGAGTGAATGAATGCGGGGTTACTTCAAACATAGAAATATCATTGAAAGAATCTCCAATACATGCAACTTCATTTGCTTCAATTTGCAAATGTTCCATTAGTCGTCTTAAAGCACTCCCTTTACTTACTCCCCTTGGCATAATGTCAACATAGCGTTTACCAGACATAAAAACTTCCGCTTCATTCTGAAAGGTATCTCGTAATTCTTGATCTAATGCTTCAATTGTCTCTTCTTCCCCAAAAACAAACAATTTCGCAGGATGTACAGTTTTACCAAATTCCTCTTCTAATGCTTCTATTTCAGCGATATGCACGCCCATATACGTTTCAAAATTATGATGATGTTCATTTTTTCTTTTTGTATACCGTTGCTCATTTGCACAAACAATATCTGCTAGTCCCTTTTTATGGATATATCGATATATTTCCTGGGCAATCCCATCTTCAAAACTTGATTCATGAAATATTTTCCCATCCGGTAGTAACATCGTCGCTCCATTTAAACTCGTTGTGTAATACGGGAATGCAAACCTATTTACGACTTCATCAATTCGATGAGTAAAGCGGCCTGAGGCAAAACAAATATTTGTCCCTTTTTCAGCTAACCAACAAATTGCACGTTCATCTTCTTTTTGCATATCATTCACATTGTAAACGAGCGTGTCATCTAAATCACTTACAAATAATTTAATCATGTCCTCTTCCCCTTCCATACACAATATCTACTCTAAGTGTACACAAAAAATGTTTGATTTTTGTTAAAAAACAATAAATTTTTGCTAAAAAAATAAACGGGTGTATAATCCCGTTTATTTTTGTCTTTTTACATTTTGAGGTCTTACAATACTTGGTCGTACTTTTAAACTAGACATCGTCGGACGGAGTAGAATTTTTGTTAATGCGCCCCAATCAAATGGTAAAAACGGCCATAAATAAGGTGTTTGCAAACTTTTTATAGACGTTAAAAATAAAATCAATATCGTCATACCAATTACAAAGCCCATCTCATGGAAGAGACCTGTTAAAATAATAACAAATAATTTTCCAACCTTATTCCCTAGCCCTAATTCATAACTCGGTGTTGCATAAGCACCGATCATAGAAACTGCTACATACAAAATAACTTCTGGTACAAACAAACCTACATCGATTGCTATTTGACCAATTAATATAGCGGAAATTAATCCTGCTGCAGACGATAACGGCGTTGGAGTATGAATGGCAGCCATCCTTAAAAACTCAAGCCCGACCTCTGCCATTAATACTTGTAATAAAATTGGTAAATGTGTCATCTTAGTCGGTCCAATAAAAGCAAGATTTTCTGGTAAAAGAGTTGGATCAAATACAAACACTAACCAAAATGGTAGTAAAAACAAGGAGAATAAAACACCTAAAAAGCGTACCCAGCGTAAAAATGTACCGACAGCTGGATTTTGTCTAAACTCTTCTGCATGCTGTAAATGATGGAAATATGTTGTTGGCGTAATCATAGCACTCGGTGATGTATCAACAAGTACTAGAACATGTCCTTCTAATAAATGATTGGCTGCTACATCCGGTCTTTCTGTATATCGAATAAGCGGGAATGGATTATAGCTTTGCTTTACAACAAATTCTTCCACTGTTTTATCCGCCATCGTAATGCCATCAACATCAATGTTATTTAATTCTTGTTTTATAATCTTTACTAAATCTTGATTTGCAACATCTTGTACATATGTAATACAAATATCCGTTTGCGATCTATCTCCTACTCGAATAATTTCGTTTCGAAGACGTGGATCTCGAATTCTCCTACGAATTAATGCTGTATTCACAACGATATTTTCAACAAATCCATCTCTCGCACCGCGCACTACTTTTTCGGTATCTGGCTCTGTCGGTGTTCGCCCTGGATAGCTACGAACATCTATCGCAAACGCTTCTGTTTCACCCTCCACAAATATAATAATAAGCCCTGATAACGCTTGAACCATTACTTCATCCATCGTTTTCACTTTACTTACTTGCTGATGAATTAAACGATTCTCTAAAAGCTTTACTGTATCTTCTTCAACATCCCTTATTTCATTCGTATCCACAGCTTCTTCTAAAATAGGAATGATATAATTTGTATCACAAAGTCCATTTACGAATAACACAGCAATTTCTTTATTCAAAATTTGAAATTTACGAATACCAACATCAAATGTAACGCCTAATCCAACCGTTTGTTTTAAATAATTTTCATTGTCACTTATGAAAGTTGAAATAGGAATATCTATTTTTTTAGGCTTCGTCATAAAACCCACTCCTTTCCAAAATTAACTGAATTGCTTTTTTAGTAATTGGTGAACCTCTCTCCCATTCATCGTTTCCACACATCTTACCAATATCACCAATTCCAACAATGACAGGAACATTCAAATCATCTAGACAATAAATTGTATCTCCGCTAATTCTGCCAATTTCACCATCTGGGAGCCCAAACTTATCAACGCCATATTCCGTTAAATTCCCGTTTCGATCCACGCTTACATCTACACGTGCCCATTCCCAATGATGTGTATTAGACGCTACTGCCAAAATCCCAAGTACATCAATTTGTTTATGCGTGGCTACATATTTTAAAGCTTTTTCACCAGATCCTTCTCCAATAAATCCACTGTCATCAAACATGACAAATACAGGGTCATATGGCGTTTGCATAATAAGCTCAACAACTTTCTTCCCTGTTAATTTGGTTGGATTGCTTTGTGATGCTGAAATACACCTTCCCCCAAATTCCTTCGTTAAAAGCTCAATTGTTCGCTTTGCATATTCATCTCCATCTGTGACCAAAACAACCCTTCGTCTCATTTGATTTATCCTTTCGGTTTACATATAAGTGCTATAAAAAATGAAAATAATATCGCTGCAGAAATGCCTGCAGACGTTAAACTAAACATACCCATACCAATCCCTATATATCCGTGTTTCTCTGCCGCATGCATTGCCCCGTGTAATAAGGAATGTCCAAAACTTGTAATAGGAACTGTTGCCCCAGCACCAGCAAACTTTATAAGCTTATCGTACAATCCAAATCCATCTAAAACTGCTCCTATCACCACAAAGGTAGCCATTAAATGAGCTGGTGTTAACTTTGCAAAATCTAACAATACTTGTCCAACTAGACAAATAGCGCCTCCTACAAGAAATGCATATATAAAATCCACAATTCACTCTCCCTTCACTCTCTCAAATACGACACCATGTGCAATTGTTGGAATTGTTTCTTTCTGCTGCATCATCATCGGGCTTAATAACGCGCCAGTAGCAACGACAAAAATTCGTTGTAAATTCCCTTTTTGCATCTCGCTTAATAAATGACCATATGTGACAACAGCTGAACAAGCACAACCACTACCACCTGCAAATACTTCTTCTTGACCCGAATCATAAATCATTAATCCGCAATCATTATATATATGCCCAATATCATAACCTTCTTCCAGTAACAGTTGTTTCGCAATCGGTGTCCCAATAGCTGATAAATCCCCGGTAACAATCACATCATAATCATTGGCACTTCTCTTCAAATCTTCAAAATGCTGCTGAATTGTATGAGCCGCAGCCGGTGCCATCGCCGATCCCATATCTAAAGGGTTCGCAATTCCTAAATCTTGCACTTTTCCAATCGTAGCCGACGTAATTTTAATGGCACTTTTTTCTTTACTAATTAATATGGATCCCGCACCTGTAACAGTGGAATTTGCTGTTCCTGGTTTTTGTCCCCCATACTCTGTTGGATAACGAAACTGTCTTTCAGCTGTTGCATTATGACTACTTACCGTCGCTAAAACACGATTTGCGAATCCACCGTCTATAAAGGCTGATCCGACCGCTAAAGTCTCCATCGAGGTCGCACAAGCACTAAACATGCCTAAAAAGGGAATTCCCCACTTACGCGCAACGTAATTTGCTGTTACTGTTTGATTTAATAAATCACCCGCTAAAAAGAAATCAATTTGTGATGTTTCTACATTTGCTTTTTGCATGACTTGTTGAATAGAATCTGACATTAATCTTCGTTCAGCAAGCTCCCAGTTTTCCTCTCCGCAATGTAAATCATCATATGAAATATCAAATTCCTTTCCAAGAGGGCCTTCAGCTTCTTTTGGACCGACGGCAGTACCGGTTGCATTCACATAAATATCATTTTGAAATACCCACGTTTGTTTTCCTGTCAACCTCATACTAGCCCCTCCTTTAAGACATAAAAATTTTAAAAGTATATCTTATTAACCCAATAATGTATGCCCCGACAACACCAAAAACGATTACACTTCCCGCTAGCTTAAACATGTTTGTAGCAACCCCAAGCACAATTCCTTCACTCTTATGCTCTAGCGCAGCACTTGCCATAGAATTCGCAAATCCCGTAACAGGTACGGCCGACCCTGCTCCAGCAAATTGACCGATTTTATCATATACACCACAACCTGTTAAAATCGCCGATAATAGTACAAGAGTTGCGACGGTTGGATTCCCTGCCTCTTGTTCACTAAAATGAAAATAATGTATATAAAATTTCATCAATACTTCTCCGATTGTACAAATGAGTCCACCTACAAAAAATGCCTTAACACAATTTATAAAATAATTTGGCTTCGGATGGTATTCCTTCACTTTATTTACGTAATCGTCCTTTAGTTTTCGCCCTGTCATTTATATATTGCCTCCTACTTTACGAAATAAATCCAGTGAAACAACGAGCCTATTACTTTTCCAAGTACAAGAGCAACGAGTAAAACAACAATCTTCCCCTCTACCCCTACTCGCTTCGCTAAAATAGGTAAAACATTTAACACTTCTGTTAATGCGGCAGCGAGCATTCCAATGAATGTGCCACAAAATATTCCTAATATAACAAGCCAATATTGCGACGTTTGAAATGTAATGTTTTTCAAACTACACCAAGCTCCTGTTAATGTACCTGCAATAACTGCCCACTCAAAATATTGAATGTGCTTTCCACTTCTCGTTAATTGAGCTAGACGAGGGATTATACCAAGCACAGCTAAAAATGCAACATATCCGCTACCTACAGCAATTCCTCCTGCTAAAGCAATTAAAATAACGAATCCAGACTCAATCATCGGTAAGTTGTTTCATATTATCCTTGTTTTCATGAACAATTACATATTGGTCAAGTGACTGCTGGTATTGGAACATCTCCACTTCTAACGGACTCGGCTCTTCATTAATACGCTTTTGAAATACATGATTAAAAAATAAAACCATACCTAACCCAAGACCTAATGAATAAGGAATTTGAAATAAAAGTGGTTGCGCCTTAAATTCTCCCGTAATCATGTAATATAACCGTTGGTGCACTTGTTGCATGCTTACATCTTCATGAAAATATATGATGGCAAGAGCTGCTCCAATGAAAAGTAACAACCATACAAGTCCGAAAAAAATCGGATGTACTTTCTTTTTTTCATATATAATTTCAACAAGAGTTTGTCCAGAACCGAGTAAATTAATTTGTATATGAGCAGCTTTTCGCCTAATAATCTCGATTATTTTCATAACATCAATTACAACATGCGTTTTATCACGCGCTGTAATTTTATAAATTACCTCATCCTGTAACGACTGAACTACTGCAGCATCTCCGGCAAGTTGAGCAACATCTCCCAGCTTTACTTCATATGTAGGAGAAACTTTTAATCGATTACGCATTTTAATATAAATTGTTTGTTCCAATTTCCATTCACCTCTTCACTCTTCCTCGTAGTTGTAGTATGGTTATTCAATTTTTTTCTAATACAATTTTTTCATAAAAAAACATCTGTACCATTTCGGTACAGATGTTTTTTAGTTTATGCTTTTTTCTTAAATAAATTTGCAATGCTTAATGCGAGCCCTCCCCAAATGACTACTATTCCAATAACCATCATCATAATCGCCGATCCACTCATTATGAAACACCTCGATCTTTCCATTCTTTTTCAAGCTTAGCAGAATCTGAATGTATTTGTGCATTCCATTTCTTTAAACTAATGATTAGCGCAATGATAAGGAACGCTGCTGCAATTGACCAACCATATGTTACGACAAACTCCGTTGAGTAACCTCCATAGTTCTTTTTAATATTTTGGATTGTACCATCAATTAACATGTACCCTAACATAAGCGGAGTAATAACGAGTAAACTCACCCTCCAAAACGTCCCTAACTTAATATCAGATACGAAGTTTGCGTGGTTTTGATAAACCGGTAAACGACGTAAAATGAGTCCTATCGTAACTACTTCCGCTAGAGCAATTGTAATTAATCCGAAGTTATTAGCGAAGTAATCCACAACATCTAAGAACATAAGCCCGCCACGTGTCGCAAAAACAAGAGAAACGAGTACGAGAAGCGTCCCCATAATTCCAATTGTTTTCTGGCGGCTTAAGCTAAACTTTTCAGATACGGCAGCAAAACAAACTTCCGCAAGCGAGATGAGGGATGTAATTCCGGCAACCGTTAATGATAAGAAAAATAATACGCCAAATAAAGATGACATCGGTAATTCATTAATAATTTGCGGGAATACTACGAAAGCAAGCCCTACACCAGCACTTGCTACTTTATCAACTGGTACTCCCATATTGTTTGCCATAAATCCAAGAGCCGCAAAGACCCCAATCCCTGCTAATAATTCAAATCCTGAGTTTGCAAACCCAGTAATAAAAGCGTTATTTGTTGTATCTGAGTTTTTCGGTAAATAACTAGAATACGTAATCATAATTCCGAATGCTAAAGATAAGCTAAAGAAGATTTGACCGTAAGCAGCAAGCCATACTTTTCCGTCAAAAATACGACTCCAATCTGGTTTAAAGAATGCATCTAATCCTTGCATCGCACCTTCCATCGTCACTGCACGAACTACGATAATAAGGAACATAACAACTAGTAAAGGGATGAAAATACGGTTCACAACTTCGATTCCTTTTTTAACTCCTTTAAAAGCAACACCAAGCACAATAATCCAAACGAGAGCTAGTGGAATTAATACTTCCGGTACGAGCCCTCCAAACTGTCCAGGTTTATCTGCAACATGTAAATACTCTTTAAATAAAAATGATTCCGTGTCTTTCCCCCATGCGCCAGTAATTGCAAAATACGTATAAGAAATAGACCAAGCAATAATTACTGCATAATATGTTGAAACGATAAACGTTACACACATTTGCCACCATCCGATGAATTCAGCACGCGGATGAATACGAAAGAACGTAAGTGGCGCTGAACCACGGTGACGATGCCCAAGAGCAAATTCAAACGCCAATAATGAAATCCCAGTCGTTAATAATGCGAATAAGTACGGTAAAAAGAATGCGCCTCCTCCATTTTCATACGCCGTATAAGGAAAACGCCATATATTTCCTAACCCAACGGCAGAGCCGACCGCTGCAAAAATGAATCCAGCCCTCGTTCCCCATTGTTGCCTCGTTTCCATATTTCCTTCCCCCTTTGTGACAAGTTCATAACTGGATTATATTTTAAATTTACTAAATTATCAATAAATTCTGTTAATTTTTAAGAAAGTTTACAATCTCCTCCTATTAAAGTCATAAAAAAAGATCGAATAGATAGCTATTCATCTATTCGATCTTTCATCTGTTTTAATATTTTCTTTTCAAGTCTTGAAACTTGCACTTGCGAAATACCTATTCGCTCTGCTACTTCTGATTGAGTTTGGTCTTTATAATAGCGTAAATATACAATTAAACGCTCTCTCTCATCTAATTCTCTAATTGCTTCTTTTAAAGCAATTTTATCAAACCATTTCGTTTCAGATTGATCTGCAATTTGATCTAAAATAGTAATTGGATCTCCGTCGTTTTCATACACCGTTTCATGTATGGATGAAGGGGCACGACTCGCTTCTTGCGCCAGAACCACTTCCTCTGGCGTTAGTTCTAACGCTTCAGCTACTTCATTAATCGTTGGAGCCCTTCCGAATTCTTTCGAAAGCTCGTCTCTCATCTTTCGAATTTTGTTTCCTGTTTCTTTTAAAGACCTACTTACTTTCACTGATCCATCATCACGTAAAAATCGTTGTATTTCGCCAATAATCATGGGAACTGCATATGTTGAAAATTTCACGTCGAAAGATAAATCAAATTTATCTACCGATTTTAAGAGCCCAATACATCCAATTTGAAACAAATCGTCTGGTTCGTATCCGCGATTAAGAAAACGCTGCACAACCGACCATACGAGACGCATATTACTTTGAACAATTGTATCTCTTGCTTGTTGATCTCCATCTTGACTTTTTTGAATTAACGCTTTTAGCTCGTGGTCCTTTAACTGAGGTTTCTTCTTCTCATTTTTGACCTCTATGTCCATAGGCTATTCTCCTTAATTGCATAGAGCGTTACTATTTGATAAGTATTTTGTCAAATGGATTGTTGTCCCGAAAGATTCGTTTGAAATAACTTCTACTTCATCCATAAAATTTTCCATGATAGTAAATCCCATTCCGGAACGCTCTAATTCAGGTTTAGTTGTAAAAAGGGGTTGTCTCGCTTCATCTAAATTAAAGATGCCAATCCCTTCATCTCGAATCGTGAGTTTCACCATTGCTTCTTCCAAAATTACAGAAATATAAACAACACCTTCTGCATTTCCTTCGTACCCATGAATAATTGCATTCGTAACCGCTTCTGACACAACTGTTTTAATCTCTGTAAGTTCTTCCATCGTAGGATCTAGTTGTGCAATGAAAGCAGCTACTGTAACGCGAGCGAACGATTCATTTTGACTTAATGCTGAAAATTGAAGGTTCATTTCATTTCTCATTTATGCCACCCCCAACGTCGCGAGCGCATGCGCTTCACTTTCTTCTAAGCGAACAATTTTAAATAAGCCCGACATTTCAAATAAACGTTTAACAGGCGGTGAAATTGCACAAACAACCATTTCTCCACCTAATCCCTTTACATGCTTATATCGGCCTAATATAACACCTAAACCAGAACTATCCATAAACGATAAGTTCTCTAGGCTCAAAACAATATGATGAACACCATGTGTCTCAATCATATCTGTTACTTTCGTTCGCAACTCTTCAGCAGTATGATGATCTAATTCACCCGCTAGCCTCACACATAGGACGTCACGTTTTACTTCTAATTGCATGGAAAGACTCACACGATTTCCTCCTTATGCTCAAACTTTACTCATTTACATACATAAAGATTTTCGTGATACAACATAAGAATCCTTCTTACTGACAAAAGAAGAACTATTTCGCCATAAAGTGAAACCATTCAGCAATTATTTACTTACATACGAATAGAAAAGCGGCAAAATGTTTGCCGCTATTTTGATGTTGAAAACATCCCAAAACTTCTTTTAAATAACTCCCACCAGCTCGCTGCAGCAACATCTTCTTTTGCTACAATTGTTTGTTTTAATAAAACATCTTTATCTTTTTTAATAACAAGTGTACCAAGTGCATCGCCCTTTTTAATCGGCGCTTTCACTTTCTTTTCAGCAATTACTTCTTGCTTTACCTTGTCCATATTTTCGCCCTTCTTCATAAGAAGAGATACATTGTCTGACGCAACTAAATCTACTTTTTCTTTCTTCCCTTTTCCTACTTGGACAGTCTTAATTTTTTCGCCTCGTGTATACAATTTCTTTGTCATATATTGACCAAATGCGTAGTCAAGAAGCTTCGTTACTTGATTGTTCCGTTCTTTTGATGTAGGTGCTCCCATAACAACTGAAATAACACGCATCCCATTCTTTTCAGCCGATGCTGTTAAACAATATTTTGCTTCTGTCGTAAAGCCCGTTTTTACACCATCTACTCCAGGATAAAAACGCACTAACTTATTCGTATTAACGAGCCAAAACTTCTTATCTGTATCTTCACGTAAATAGTCTTCGTATTTTCCTGTGTATTTGCGAATAAGTGGGTACTTCATCAATTCTTTCGCCATTATAGCCATATCATTTGCTGTGGAATAATGATCTTTAGCCGGAAGACCTGTCGGATTTTGAAAATGAGTATTTTTCAGTCCTAAATCTTTCGCTTTTTTGTTCATCATATTTACAAAACCTTCTTCTGAACCAGCGATATGCTCCGCTACTGCAACAGACGCATCATTTCCAGATGCAATTGCAATACCCTTTAGCATTTCATTTACGGTCATCTCTTCTCCAGGCTCTAAAAAGATTTGTGATCCACCCATTGAAGCTGCATGCTCACTTGCTCTCACTTTATCGGTCAGTTTTAGTTTTCCTTTTTCAACTTGTTCCATAATTAATAGCATTGTCATAATCTTCGTCATACTAGCAGGTGGTAACTTCTCATTTGGATTTTTATCAAACAAAACTTTACCTGTATCTTGTTCAATTACAATTGCTGATGACGCTTGTTCCGCTAACTTCGGTGTTGTTTCTTCTGTTTTCTCCTGCTTCGTCTTCTCAGATTGTGCGAAACTAACTGAAGTACCAGAAAGCAATAACATGAAACAAACAAGTATTCCAAAAACTCGCTTCATGACTAACCCTCCATTCTATATCAAACCTATTTTTTCCAATTCACTGTTTTTTAATACCATATTTTTCTAACATTTTCAGTTGACAAACACATTCATCACCTTTATTGTATTAAGTGTATTACACATAGTAGTACACTTAATACAAGTCAGAAAGGAGACATTGCTCTTGCATATTCAACTTGATCCAAGAAGCAACACTCCGATATGGGAACAAATTGTTCAAAATATAAAAGAACTCGTATTAAAGAACATGTTAGCTCCAAGTGACAAACTACCTTCTGTACGGGAACTCGCTTCTTTACTCGTTATAAATCCAAATACAGTGAGTAAAGCGTATCAAGAGTTAGAGCGACAAGGGATTATTGAAACATTACGAGGAAAAGGAACATTTGTATCCCAATCGATTACCCCAACATTAGACGAAAGGAAAATCGCTATGGTTGAAAAGCAATTTCATCAATTACTATTAGAAGCCTCTTATCTTGGTGTTACGAAAGATAAAATTCATGATTGGATAGATTCATACTATAAAGAGATTGGAGGAAATGCGAATGCTGAAAGTGACAAACTTGAAGAAGACAATTGATAATCAAACAATTTTAGACGATGTTTCTTTCACATTGCAAAGAGGAAATATCATCGGATTACTCGGAAGAAACGGTGCGGGGAAAACAACTTTATTACGAACGATGGTCGGCATTTTAGACCCTGATGAAGGATGTGTTACATATGAGGATACCGACATTCATAAGAATCCTGAAACGAAACAAAAAATCGTATATGTTCCGGATTCTACTAACATACTGAACGGCTATACGGTAAAAGAAATTGTAAAGTTTTATAAATCAGTTTATGCCGCATTTGATGAAGCATATTTCTATGAACTGTTAGAACGTTTTAACTTACCAAACAAACGAATTCGTAGTTATTCAAAAGGAATGAAAGCACTGCTTGCTATCATTTTAGCGGTTTCTACAAAGGCAGAATATATCATTTTAGATGAACCGACAAATGGGCTTGATCCTATCGTTAAACGGCAGATCCTCCAATTTCTCGTTGGAGAAGTTGCAGAAAAAGAAATTACCATTTTCATCTCAACTCACCATTTAGATGAAGTGGAACAAATTGCAGATACAATTATTATATTAAAAGGCCATACTATAGCTTCTATTACATCACTAGACGATGCAAAATCACAATTTGCTAAAATCCAAGTAGCTTATGAACGTTCACTACCTCAAAAACTAGAAAACTTAAGCAATATTAAAATATTAAATCAAACAGGAAAAGTATATACAATCTTAATTGAGGGAAATGTGGCTACAACACTGGAAAAGTTTTACAAAGAACAACCACTGCTCATTGAAGAATTAACAATGTCGCTTGAAGATATTTTTATCACTACATTTGAGGAGGATTCACATGTTTCATAAAGCTTTATGGATGAGGCAATGGAAGCAAGGAAAATATATAATTCTATTATTTTGGTTAACTAGTTTATATCAACTACCTTATAAATATTATCAAGAAGCGCAAACGCAACTAAAACTATCAAAAATGAAGTTTGGTGACTATACATATTACTACTCCTACTATTTTCAGACATCTGATGGTGCCGTCTTCTTTCAAGGAGCTACTCTAATTGCACTCGCTTGTCTTTTAATTGGATGGGAACGTAATAATCAATCAAATGATTTTCTATTCTCGATGCCTTTTAAACGAAAGGATATTTTTTTAACAAAATGGTGGCTTGGTGTTTTGAATATTATTACAGTACAAATTATTTGCTTGATTAGCATGTACGGAATAAAGAACATGTCGTTTCACAATGAGTATCAAACCTTTGCTCCGTTCTATAGTTACTTTCTATATGCTACCGTTGTACTTATCGCTATTTATACATTCGCCTTATTTATCGGGACTATTACTGGACATATATTTTCTCAAAGTATTTTAACTATCATTCTATTATTTTTACCATACGGTTTTGGATTGTTAATTTCCGGATTCATTTATTCACACACACAATGGTCTGTAGATGCAATGGGAGAAATAGAGTACCATACTCATGAGTACTTACAACATATAGGTATCATTTCACCATTAGAATATTTTTCTATTACTTATGATTACCACCCGATAGAAACATTTGATGACTATGGCAATAAACTTCCCAGTGTATCACAGGACAATCCTACGGAGCGTATTTCTGTACCTTCTCCTTGGACACTATTAACACCATTTTCTTACATCATTACCTTTTTATCAATAGCAACCTTTCTATACACACGTACACCGAACGAACAAAGTGGAAAAATACTATTGTTTCCTAACTTGCAAAAATGGTTCATAATTTGCACTGTTCTATGCTTCGGACTACTTGGTGGTAGAATATTAGGCGGACGAGATGCACTTCTGTCTTATTATGTTGGATTTTTCCTATTCGCTACCATAAGTTACTTCATTTTTACACGTCTATTAAAATTGAAATTTGCTTTTGCAGGGAAATAAATATGCCATGAATTATTTAACTGTTATATGAACCAAATAAAAAAAAGCATTGCACAAGAGCAATGCTTTTTTTATATCCTGATCCAAATAAAGAGGTTATTTCACATTCTCTCTTCTTTTCCCATACTCTTTTTCTTGCTTCGTTCCAAACCCGTCACCATTTGCCACAATTTGATCTGTTGGAGCAACTATGCTTTCAGCAATTCTCCATTCTCCACCTTGTTGAATAAACACTTGCATAAAATAATTCATTCCATTTAATTGATACGGATTTTCTTTTTTTACTTCATAACGCGCTGCAACATAATACACTTGTACATTCTCAGCCTCAAACTTAGAAATATATTGTGATAATCTTGGGATGTATTGTGATGCTTTCTGAAGTGGAAGCTGTTTTACTTTTACAAGAGAAGACTTCTTTATATTACTGATCGTATCTTCGTGCCGAATGTTATCACTATGATGAAATAAAATCGCATTCTGCATTGAACGAATCCATAGTTTTGAATATAAAACAGGTTGCTTATTTGAAATATGTTGTAATTCTTTTTGAACGACTTGAAGAGGCGTAGCGGCATCTACGAATTGATGAAAGCCGAAAAAGCTTCCCATCATAATGAAAAGCGTACAGATACGTTTCATAATTTTCCACTCCGATTCTTTTTAATTAAAGTATTGGAGTTTCAAAATATTTTTATTCAAAAGAAAAAGGATAGGAAAGCTGTCGCTCCCTATCCTCATTTATTATAATACGCGGCCAAATAGCTCTAACACCATTTCTATTTCTTGGTCGCTCCAACCTTTAAATCTCTCTTTATAATACTCTTTACGCACAGCTTCAAGTTTTTCAGTTACTTCTCTTCCGTGTTCTGTAATTTCTAAGTACACGATACGACGGTCTGAATTTGAACGTTTTCTTTCTACAAACCCTTTTCGTACGAGACGATCAGTAACAGCTGTAATATGACTGGAGGTTACGTTTACTTCACTCGCAATTTGCGAAGCCATCTGTGGACTTTTTAAAAATAATGCGCGTAATACAGAAAATTCATTATATGGCATATGTTCTGCAAAACGTGTATTAATATCATTTTGTAATAAACGTATCATCTTTCTAAATGATCCGGATAACTCTAAAATCAATGTTTCTCTTTTTTCGTTCACTAGCCTCGTCCCTTTTTTATCATATTTACACATATTATAATCTATAAATACCCTCGTTGTATATGCTTTCTTTCTTTAACATTCCCATTTATGTAACTTTTTCATACAAATTTCTTTTTTGTTCACACATATACATATAAAAAGGATGGTGATGGAAGATGCAAGGTGGAATGAACCCTTATTTACACAACGTACGTACAGCAAATACTGGTAAAGAAGCTACCATTACGGTGCAAGGTGAAGGCGTTGTGAAAGCAAAACCAAATGTCGTTATATTAACAATCGGTATTCGTACAGATCATAAAAATGTAAAACAGGCACAAGAAGAAAATGCAGTGCAATCAAAACAATTATTAGATGCACTGAAACAACTAGGTATCGCTGAAAAAAATATAGAAACCATTTCATATACGATTACGCCTCAATACGAATATATAAATGATAAAGCATTACTACAAGGATATCGTGTGGAACATTTGTATGAAATTACCGTTTTAAATGTACAAAAAGCAGGGGAAGTATATGATATAGCCGTTTCAAATGGAGCAAACGTAGCAAAAGGATTACGTTTTAGAATATCTCACCCAAATAAATATTATGAGCAAGCTCTCATTCAAGCTCTGCAACAAGCGGTAGAAAAAGCTCGTGCTATTGCGAGTACATACAATTTAAACATTAATCCTGTTCCACTCTCATTCGTTGAAGAATCTGCTCAATTACCACGGGAAGTTGCATCCTATGCTGCTTTACATGCACAAGCAGCTCCTCCCATTCAATCGGGAGAATTAGAGATCATTTCTACAATACGAGCGATTTTTACGTATTTATAAATAATTTCATTTATAAGTAAACGTTATCATTTTCCTTGTTGTAAAAACATGATGTTCTGATATAATAAAGGACGGTGAGCTCTTACAAAAGAGATATCACGGGTGGGAGAGGGATATGAAAAAGAAGGTTTAACATGAAAGGAATACTTGAAAGAACATTTAAATTAGGTTTACACGAAACATCACCAAAACAAGAAGTTTTAGCTGGAGTTACGTCATTTTTTACGATCGTATATATTATGATTGTAAATGCATCCATTTTATCCGATGCTGGCATTCCTCTTGAAGCTGGAATTTTAGCAACTGTTTTCAGTTCATTTGTCGGATGTCTGCTCATGGCATTTTGGGCAAATGCACCTGCTATTCTTGTCCCTGGTATGGGTGTAAATGCATTCTTCACGTACACTGCTGTGCATACGCTCGGATTAACTTGGCAGGAAGCATTAGCAGCTGTCTTCATCTCTGGTATTATTTTTGCAATTGCTGCGTTTACACCAATCGCTCGCGTGCTTTCAGTATCGATTCCAAAGTCACTAAAGGAAGCTATCACTGTCGGCATCGGATTATTTTTAGCATTTATCGGATTGCAAAAAGGTGGTTTAGTCGTTTCGAATCCAAATACTGCTGTTGCAATGGGTAAATTAAGTAGCCCTGTCGTTCTTGCGACCGTGCTTACTCTTATCGTTGCACTCATATTATTTATTCGTAACGTACGTGGAAACTTTTTATGGACGATTGCAATAGGAACTGGTATTGCATGGCTGTTTGGCCTTGTTGATACAAGTCAAATCGGAAAGAGTTCATTCTCATTCGCGAGTTACGGCGATGTGTTTGGGGCTATGTCATTTGGCAAACTTTCTTCCTTACCATTTTGGATTGCAACATTCTCCTTAAGCATGGTGCTTATTTTTGAGAACATGGGACTTCTGCACGGTTTATTAGAAGATGACCGTAAATTCCCACGTGCTTACCAAGCCAATGCAATTTCAGCAATGACATGTGGTCTATTTGGCACAAGCCCTACCGTATCAACAGTAGAGAGTGCCGCAGGTATTACTGCAGGCGGAAAGACAGGTCTGACGTCTATCGTTACAGGGTTGTTATTCTTTGCCTCACTGTTTGCACTTCCGTTTGTCAAACTAATTCCTGATAGTGCCATTGCACCAATCTTAATTATTATTGGCGGCCTGATGATTACAAGCATTCAACAAATTCCTCTGAACGATTTTTCAGAAGGATTTCCAGCGTTCTTAATTATCGTCATGATCCCGCTCACATATAGTATCGCTGATGGCATTGCGTTCGGATTTATTGCTTATCCTATCTTAAAAGTTGCTCTTGGAAAGCGTAAAGAAGTCGCACCGTCTATGTATATCATTACATGCTTATTCTTAGCCATGTTCGTATTACATGCTATTGGTTAAGTAAAAACACCGAGGAATTTTCCCTCGGTGTTTTTTATTTAAACCATCCTTTTTTATAAAACCAAGCCATCATGCCGCCGCCAATTAGTGCCATAATAAGTAAACAAATAAAATAACTATATTGTCCACCGAGCTCTGGCATATGTGTAAAGTTCATTCCATATACTCCCGCAATAAATGTTAATGGCATGAAAATAGTCGAGAATACAGTTAATGTTTTCATAATGTTATTCATATGATGCGAGTTTAATGAAAAATAGCTATCTCGAATATCTGCTGTTAACTCCCGGCTTGCTTCAATCATTTCGGTCAGTTTAAGCAAATGATCATGTATATCTTTAAAATAAATTTCATGATCACTTATACCGTAAAAACGAGTCGAATTTAAAATGCGATACAATAAATCACGCATCGGAATAATTGTACGTCTTAACTTCGATAAATCTGCACGTATATCAAATACTTCTTCTAGTACACTTCCTGCCGTTTCACCCGTTAAATTATCATCAATTGCATTTAAATGATCCTCAATGTAATATACAGGCGCAAAATAGTCATCTACAATTTGATCGATAATTGTATGCGCTACGTGTAAAGGACTATTTTTAATACGCTTCTTTTCTCCAAGCGTTTTCCATACTCTTTCAATTGCATTGTTATGAGAAAAGTGGAAAGAAACAATATAACGATCACTAATAAATAAATCAATCTCGTGCGGTTCTAATCCATCCTCACCAAATGCATGAAGAACTAAAAAGTTATATCCATCATAAAAATCAACTTTTGGCCTCTGTACATATTCTATGCAGTCTTCAATTGCAAGGGGATGGAACTTAAAATGATCTTGCAAAATGTATGTATACTCTTCTTTCGTTGGCTTATATAAATCTAGCCAATACCATACAATATGGTCTTTCTTTGTTTCCTCTAGCGAAACATCATATAATACTTCATCTGTTTTTGTTATTGCACAAATTCTAATCATATTTTCACCCATTATTATTATAAACAAAAAATAGTAAAAAAAGCCAAGGAGAAATACTCCCTGGCCCTTCTTTATTATTCAGTAACGATGCCGTGCACTAATGTTGGTGCATCTACATGCTCTTTAGAGATCTTCATGTTCTCATAAATTTTTGCTTTTACGTCTTCTACATTTTCACGGTTTGCGTAAATGGTAACAAGGGATTCACCTTTTTTCACGCTGTCCCCTACTTTTTTACGAAGCATTAAGCCAACAGCTAAATCAATTTCAGATTCCTTCGTCGCACGTCCTGCTCCTAAAAGCATTGCTGCTGTTCCGATTTCATCTGCAACGATTTCTGATACATAACCGTCTTCCTTCGCTTCCACTTCAATTTTAAATTGTGCTTGTGGTAATTTAGAAGGATCATCAACAACAGATGCATCGCCGCCTTGCGCTGATAAGAACGTTTTAAATGATTCTAGCGCCTTACCGTTGTTCATTACTTCAATTAATTTCTCACGTGCATCTTCTAGAGATGAAGCTTGTCCAGCAAGGTATACCATTTGACTTCCAAGCGTTAAACATAACTCTTCTAAATCTTTCGGTCCTTTACCTTGTAACGTATCAATTGCTTCTTGTACTTCAAGTGCGTTACCAATAGCCTCACCAAGTGGTTGACTCATATCAGAAATAACAGCCATCGTATTACGACCAACGTTATTACCAATGCGTACCATTGCTTCTGCTAAACGTTTTGCATCTTCATCTGTTTTCATAAATGCACCTGCTCCAGTTTTTACATCAAGAACAATTGCATCTGCACCAGCAGCAATTTTTTTACTCATAATTGAGCTTGCAATAAGCGGAATTGAGTTTACTGTTGCCGTTACATCACGAAGTGCATACAATTTTTTATCCGCAGGTGTTAAGTTTCCACTTTGACCAATAACTGCGATTTTATTTTCATTTACAAGACGCATGAATTCATCATTTTCGATTTCAACATGGAATCCTGGAACTGCTTCTAATTTATCAATTGTACCACCAGTATGTCCTAGACCACGTCCAGACATTTTTGCAACCGGTACACCTAAAGCGGCTACTAATGGACCTAATACAAGTGTTGTTGTATCACCAACGCCACCTGTCGAGTGCTTATCTACTTTTACTCCTTCAATAGCTGATAAGTCGATTGTATCACCGCTATTTACCATTGCCATCGTTAAATCTGCACGCTCTTGATCGTTCATATTTTGGAAGAAAATTGCCATTGCAAGTGAACTTACTTGATAATCAGGAATATCACCATTTGTATATCCTTCAACAATAAAGTTAATTTCTTCTGTCGTTAATGCATGTCCGTCACGTTTTTTTGCAATTAGGTCCACCATTCTCATTGTGAGGTCACCCCTTCATTTGTTTTACGATTGCTTTTACTAATGCTAAGAAGTTAGCTTTAACACGTTCTGTCGTTTCGATTACTTCATCGTGGTGAAGTGGCTGATCTAAAATACCAGCTGCCATATTTGAAATACAAGAAATACCAAGTACTTTCATACCAGCATGACGCGCTACAATTACTTCAGGTACCGTTGACATACCAACTGCATCTCCGCCAAGTGTACGAAGCATACGAATTTCAGCAGGTGTTTCATATACAGGACCTGTCATTCCAACGTATACACCTTCTTGTACTTTAATATTTAAGTCTGCTGCAACTTGTTTCGCCATTTCGCGAAGCTCTACTGTATATGATGTAGACATATCAGGGAAACGTACACCCATTTCAGAATCATTTGGTCCGATTAATGGATTTGTACCCATGAAGTTAATGTGATCTGAAATTAACATAAGATCGCCTGGTTCGAATGATGTATTTACACCACCAGCTGCATTTGTTACAACAACTGTTTCTACCCCTAGTTCTTTCATAACACGAACTGGGAATGTTACTTTTTGCATATCGTATCCTTCATAGAAGTGGAAACGTCCTTGCATTGCTACTACCGTTACACCTTGAAGTGTACCGAATACTAGTTGACCTGCATGGCCTTCTACAGTTGAAACTGGGAATTCAGGGATTTCACTGTAAGGTACTGTTACTGCGTTCTCGATTTCATCTGCTAATACACCTAGTCCAGATCCAAGGATTAGTCCTACTTGTGGTGTCTCTTGAAATTTCTCTTTTAAGTATGAAGCTGATTTTGTAATAAGTTCACGATTCATTTGTTTATCCCCCTATTTCTTTAGCTCGTTTAAGAAGCTTGTTCCGTATTCTGGCATTTTCACACCGAAGTTTTCTGCTACAGTTGCACCAATATCAGCAAATGTTTGACGAAGTGGTAACTCTTTTCCGCCTTCTTTCATGCTTGGGCTATATGCTAATAACGGTACATATTCACGTGTATGATCAGTACCATGATGCACTGGGTCATTACCGTGGTCTGCTGTAATTAATAATAGATCATCTTCTTTTAGTTTTTCGAATACTTCTGGAAGACGTGCATCATATTCTTGCAGAGCTTCTCCGTATCCTTGTGGATCACGACGGTGACCGAATAATGCATCAAAGTCAACTAAGTTTAAGAAGCTAAGACCTGTAAAGTCCATATTTAATGTATCTACAAGCTTATCCATTCCATCCATGTTAGACTTCGTACGAAGTGATTCAGTTACCCCTTCACCATCATAGATGTCAGAGATTTTACCGATAGCAATCACATCATAATCACTATCTTTTAATTCATTCATTACTGTACGGCCGAATGGTTTTAATGCATAGTCATGACGGTTCGGTGTACGTGTAAAGTTTCCAGGCTCACCAACGAATGGACGAGCGATAACACGGCCTACCATGTACTTCTCATCTAACGTTAATTCACGTGCAATTTTACAAATTTTATATAACTCATCAAGCGGCACTACTTCTTCGTGTGCTGCGATTTGTAGTACGCTATCAGCAGAAGTGTAAACAATTAAAGAGCCTGTTTCCATTTGTTCTTGACCAAGTTCATCAAGTATTTCAGTTCCAGAAGCTGGTTTATTACCGATGATTTTACGGCCTGTTTTTTCTTCTAATTCATCAAGTAATTCTTTTGGGAATCCTTCTGGGAACACTTGGAATGGTGTATCAATGTAAAGACCCATAATTTCCCAATGACCTGTCATTGTATCTTTACCAGTAGATTTTTCTTGCATTTTTGTATAATATCCAAGTGGTTTTTCTACTTTAGAGATGCCTTTCATTTCACGAATGTTACCAAGACCTAATTTCACCATGTTAGGCATTTGTAACCCATTCATATGTTCAGCAATGTGACCAATTGTGTCAGATCCTAAATCACCAAATTGTTCAGCATCTGGTGCTTCACCGATTCCAACAGAGTCCATTACGACTAGGAATATACGTTTATATTTATTCATAACTGCGACCTCCTATAAGTTCAGTTCTACTTCTTGTAGTATGTTCAAAACGCTATAAAGTGAAACTGTTCTCCATAAGAATTATCTTTCGTTCTCATTATCAAACAGTACTTCTTTAAATCATTCTCTAACCTATTTCGTTTACCTTGAAACGACGCAAAAACATTTCTAGTTTTTTCTAAGTCAGATGTCAGACATCTGATACTGATATCATAACATGTTTACGCTTTCTTTTTAATACATTTTCGTAGAATTTCTCATTTTCTTCACACTTCTATTGTAATCCATTATGCACAGAAGTGCTAATCATTTTATGATTTATTTCTTCATATAAAGTGAAATTTTAATCAATGGCGGTTTTGTTCTTTCCCACTGATCATTTTCAGGATAAAAATAAAAAAAGCAGCTCTAAAGAGCTACCTTTTTATTTTACTTCTACTGTTTCTTCTTTATGTTCATGCAATTCGCCTTTTTTAACATGAACTTTCACTTTGTAAGAACCGTTTTCTTTGAAAGTATGTTTCGTTTCATACTCCCCTTTATTTCCTTCTTTCGCTGGAATAAATTCGTGTTTTTCAACACCATCTTTCCAAATTTCAAGTTGGACTTCAGCACCAGTTAACGCTTCTTCTTTTTGTTTTAAGTGAACTTTCATTGTTGATTCAGCATTTGCTTTTATGTCACCAGCCATAAGGTGGATCATTGTATCGCTTTTATGATCGCCATGTCCTGCACCATGATCACTATTTTCTTTTTTCGCATCTTCTACCTTCGCATTTCCTACAGCCACTTTTACTTCTGGCATAACATGCATTTCACGTGCATTTGTGTGAGCAATAATGTGGTATACTCCATCCGTTTCGAACGTTTTCTCTACAGCATAAACACCTTTTCCTTTATGCTTACCTTCTAGCATCTCGTGCTTTTCGTCGCCAGCTTTCCAAATTTCAAACTTTACATCATCAGCATCTGTTACCTTTTCTTTTCCTTGTGTAACAAGTGCTTGTACTTCTGTTTTTTCACCAGGTTTAATTTCTTTCGGATTTGTTTGAACTGCTACTTTTACAGCTTCTAGTTTCTGTTCTTTTTTCGGTTCTTCTTTGTTTGTATTACAGCCAGCCAATGCTAGCATCGCGATAAATAAAGTCATAATAAGTTTTTTCATCATCATTTCCTCCTTCATACTTTATTTAGTATAGAGGAAAAACATTGTAATATTCTAGTCTTCTGCTGAAAACAATGTACGAAATGTTTGTGAAGTTTCTGTGAAGTGCTATAGCCTTTTGAATCTATGAAAAAAGAGCATAGTATCTATGCTCTCGGATGAAACTGTTTATATACATCTTTTAATCTAGTTTTTGAAACATGCGTATAGATTTGTGTTGTTGAAATATCTGCATGTCCAAGCATTTCTTGCACAGCACGTAAGTCTGCACCATTTTCTAATAAATGCGTAGCAAAAGAATGACGCAACGTATGAGGTGTAAGCTCTTTTTCAATATTTGCTTCTTTCGCTAATCGTTTTAAAATTTTCCAAAATCCTTGTCTTGATAATCGATTTCCATGATGGTTTAAAAAGAGTGCATCTACTACTTTTTTCCCCATCAATTCTCTTCTTCCCTTTTCAATATACTTTTGAATCGCTTCCGTCGCTAAACTTCCTAGTGGAATAATTCTTTCTTTATTCCCTTTCCCTATGCATCGAACAAACCCCATCGTTAAATGTACATCTTCTAAATTTAATGCAATTAATTCTGAAACACGAAGTCCTGTTGCATATAATAACTCTAGCATCGCTTTATCACGAACCCCAAAAGCGCTCGTCATTTTTGGTGTCTGCAGTAACGCCTCTACTTCATCAACTGACAATACTTTCGGTAATTTCCGTTCTCCTTGCGGCGTTTCAATATGTACGGATGGATCGTGCTCTACCGCTCGTTCACGAAGTAAAAATTGGTGAAACGAACGAATCGATGCAATATGACGTGCTAATGTTTTCGAAGATTTTCCGTTTTCTTTTAAGTGCTGCAGAAAATTAACAATGTGCAAGCGTGTCACTTCGTGAAAGCTTTTCGCTTGTTCTACATTTTGCAAATACTTTACATAACTTTTTAAATCACGTTCATAAGATACTACTGTATTTTTCGCTAGCCCTTTTTCAACAACCATATAATGAATAAAATCTTTTAATTGATCTTCCAATCTACACTACTCCCCATTTTCATAGAAAAACATCATTCTATTTACGAAAGCATCCTTTGCCGGCTCTTCATTCCCTGATACTTTTTCTACAGTCTCTTCTTTTGGCTTTTCATAACGATGATAGCTTTCATATTCTTCATTTATCCATAGTATAGCGAAATAAAACAAAATCGTACAACTTGTAAATAATAAAAATACTTTTATCCCATCAAAAGTTAATTTTAAAGCTCGACGCATTGTAAATTCCTCCAAAATATAAGTTATTACAACATATGCCAAGCTTTCACCAATTTATACCTTATTCAAATAAAAAACCTCTTCCTAGTTAAATAGGAAAAGGTTATTTTTCATCCGTTTCATTTTCTTGACAATTTTTACAAATCCCATGGAATGTTAAACGATGATCCTTCACCTTAAAGCTCCAGTCATGTTCTACTTTCCTTTCCACTTCACCAAGTAAATCTTCTTGTATTTCTTGTACAGCACCACATTGTGTACAAATCAAATGATGGTGGAAACGCTGCGCACCTTCTTGGCGTAAGTCATAGCGTGAAACACCGTCTCCGAAGTTAATCTTATCGACAACTTTTAACTCAGATAATAGTTCTAAAGTTCGATAGACGGTTGCTAATCCGATCTCTGGCGACTTTTCTTTTACAAGGAGGTAAACATCTTCTGCGCTTAAATGATCTTCTTCATTTTCTAGCAGCACACGAACTGTTGCTTCACGTTGCGGTGTTAATTTGTAGCTCGCTGCATGTAATTGCTTCTTAATTCGTTCAATTCTTTCTTCCATTCGGTACTACTCCCTCCTCGCCACTCTTACACCATTATATCAGAAGAAGGGCTTCTGTCAAAAGAAAAACAATAAAAACAAATTGATAATTATTCTCATAAAGTATTTATTGTTTATTAATAGCCTCAACGACTTCTTTCATTAAAACTGGTGATGCATAAGCTTCCACACTAGAAGCAAGAGCTAGCACCGCTCCAATTACAAGAAAGAAGCATGTATAACGGATCAATAATGGTAATAGCGGCTCAGTTATTTTTCGTATAAATTGATGCCTAATCATGCGTAAGGAAAAACTTACGGCAATTGTTGTCATAACGAGAAATACTGGGATGATAATGAGATTTTGTGGCAATACAGAAACGAATGCTAATAATAATCCATTCCATCCATGCTGACTTACTAAGAAACCTACTGTAAATCCGACAACTACTCCTTTTGCAAATAATAAAATAAAAATGAGTGGCAATCCAATAATTGAAATCCCTAAAATCCAAATAAATCCAATGTATTTTAATTGTGAAAAGTAACTTTCTCGAAACATTTCGCCTGCAATAGCAAATTCTCCTTTAGAAACTTGTCCAAAAAAACGTTGCAAATAAAATGATAAATCTTGTTTTTGATTTAATTGTAAACTATTTACAAGAATCGCTCCAAATATTACTCCCATCAATAACAAAACAGCGTTAAATATATATAATGAAGAGTTTTCCTGTATGTGAGACATTACACGGTCTTGCCAAGTTTTTCTCCACATTTTTCTTCCCTCCGTTCACACTCTTAGTAAAAATGTATGAAAGAAAGAAAAAAGTATGACGAATTAACATTGAAATTCCGCTCTACTTTGCTAAACTAAAAAGTAGAGAATAGGAGGGATTTCTCTTGAAACCATTATTATTAGATTTTCCAACATTATTTCAAACTGAACGCTTACAAGTTCGTAAGCCATTTCCAGGTGATGGTGCAGAAGTGTATGAAGCAATACAAGCTTCTCTAGAAGACTTAGTACCGTGGATGCCAATTAACGCTGAAACAGAAGAAAGTGCTGAAGAAATCGTTCGTAACGCTCACGGACAGTTTTTACTTCGTGAAACACTTGATTTTCACTTATACGATAAAGTATCTGGTACATTCATCGGAGCTATAACGCTCAAGCCTGAAAATTGGGATATTCCAAAGTTTTCACTTCACTTCTGGCTACATAGCGCTTATACAAAACAAGGCTATATGACCGAAGCTGTAAAAGGTGCCATTCAATTTGCCTTTGATAAGCTAAGCGCTCGAAGAATTGAAATTCGTATTGATGCAACAAATACAAATGCATGTAACTTAGCAGAACGTTTAGAATTTATTCTAGAAGGTACAATGGAAAATGATTTCATAGCACCAGATGGTAGCTTACGTGATGCACGCGTATATGCAAAAATTAATTAAAAAACACTCGCCTTTGGCGAGTGTTTATTTTTGTAGTTGTAAATATTGTACTGCAAACATCGTCTTCGCATCGTGAATACGAAGATCTTTCATAAGAGTAGTTGCTTCTTCTAATGATACTTCCATTAATTCCACAAACTCATCTTCATCTAACGCAGCTTTATTTTCTTTTTTCGTCAAACCTGTCGCTTTATATACATATAAAATTTCATCTGCAAATCCTGGAGATGTATAGAAAGAAGTAATAAGCTCCATATTTTCACATACATAACCTGTTTCCTCTTCTAATTCACGAACTGCTGTCACCTCAGGTTTTTCACCTGGTTCTAACTTGCCAGCCGGAATTTCTATAATCGCCTTTTCAAGCGCTTTACGATACTGCTCAACAAGCACAATTTTCCCCTCATCAGTAATAGCAATAATAGCAACTGCACCAGGGTGATTTACAATTTCACGTTTACTCATTGCTCCATTTGGTAATACTACATCATCAACACGAACTTTTATAACTCTACCATCAAAAATCGGCTCAGTTTTTACTGTTCTCTCTGCAAGATTACTCATACTACTTCATCTCCCTGTTCTATTTCCTATTCTTTCCTCATACATTTTACCACATTGAAAGGAGCGTGATAGAAATGAAAGTTTATATTTTACCAAATCGCGTCACTTTAGTCGGAAAAGCATGGCAAATTCGCCATAAGCTAAAACAATATGGCAAAGAGTATACAACTGTACAAGAGTGGATTACAGCAACTAAAAAGTAAACGTTTGTCAACCTCTTTTCCCTTGCGTACAATAAGAATAAGGAGAAGGAGGTTGACTTATGAAAAAACGTCAATTAGGAAACTCAGATTTATATGTGACAGAAATGGGACTTGGCTGTATGTCTCTCGGTACATCTGAAACAGAAGCCCTGCGTATTATCGATGAAGCAATCAATTTAGGAATCAATTTTTTTGATACAGCGGATTTATATGATTATGGATTAAACGAAGAATTTGTTGGAAAAGCCTTAAAAGGAAAACGAGACCAAATTGTCCTTACAACGAAGGTTGGAAATCGATGGACAGAAGAAAAAAATGGCTGGTCTTGGGATCCTTCTAAAAATTACATAAAGGCTGAAGTGAAAGAAAGTTTACGTAGACTTCAAACTGATTATATTGATCTTTATCAACTTCACGGCGGAACGATTGAAGATCCTATAGATGAAGTAATTGAAGCCTTTGAAGAATTAAAAAAAGAAGGTATCATTCGCCATTACGGTATTTCTTCTATACGTCCAAATGTCATCCGTGAGTATGCAAAGCGTTCAAATATCGTTAGTGTTCTAATGGAATATAGCCTTTTGAATCGTCGCCCTGAAGAATGGTTCCAGCTTCTTAATGAACATCAAATTAGCGTCATTGCTCGCGGACCACTTGCAAAAGGAATTTTAACTGACAATAATGCAAGAAAGATAGAAAGAGTAAAAGAAAAAGATTACCTTTCTTATTCTTACGATGAATTATATGCGACGCTTACGAATGTAAAAGAAATAATTGGAGAAAACGCCTTAACTGGAACAGCTATTCAATATTGCTTACATAACGAAACTGTTGCAGCTGTTATACCTGGTGCAAGCTCTATTCAACAATTACGAGAAAATGTACAGTCTAGTAAACAAACACAGTTAACAACAGCAGAATATACACAGCTTCAGCAAATTGTGAAATGTGATACGTACGCATTACACCGTTAAAAAGACGCTACCATACTGGTAGCGTCTTTTTATAACGTATCATATTTATCAGGATTCGTTCCTACATGTAAATTACGATTTAACGTATTAATTTGAGTCATCTCTTCTTCCGTTAGTGAAAAATCAAAGATAGAAAAATTCTCCTGAATGCGAGATGGTGTAACAGATTTAGGAATCGTCACAACCCCGCTTTGAATATCCCATCTTAATATAACTTGCGCAGGTGTTTTTTCATATTTAGTAGCAATAGCCTGAATAATTGGGTGCTGAAATACTTCTCCGCCTCTCATTAACGGACTCCATGCTTCCATTTGAATTTGCTCACCTTGACAGAAATTACGCAATTCAAATTGTGTTAACATTGGATGAAGTTCCACTTGGTTTACCATCGGCTTTACTTTGCAATTTGGTAATAGCAGTTCTAAATGATGTTTATGGAAATTAGAAACACCAATCGCGCGCACTTTACCTTCTTCATACAGCTTTTCTAACGCTCGGTACGTATCAACATACTTCCCTCTTATTGGCCAATGTATTAAATATAAATCTACATAGTCCATTTGTAATTTTTTTAAGCTTTTCTCAAAAGCCTCAAGTGTTTCCTCGTATCCTTGATCATCGTTCCAAACTTTTGTTGTAATAAAGATCTCTTCTCTCGGAATCCCTGATTCACGAACCGCTTCTCCGACACCGCTTTCATTTTCATATACAGTTGCTGTATCAATCGAACGGTATCCAACTTCTAACGCTGTTTTTACTGCTTGTTTTACTTCGTCGCCTTCTTTCGCTTTATAAACGCCTAAACCAATCATCGGCATTTTTACGCCATTATGAAGTGTAGTTGTTGGAATGTGCACAGTCGTCTCCCTTTCATTATTACATTTTTTTATAAGCCACCACTTTATTTGAACAAGATTCAACAAAAAAGTCAAAACATATGTACAGTTTACATAATAAACTTATATACTTTCTAAAATAATGCGAACTCATTCATTCACATTATTTTCTATCCATTTCTTCGCTTTTTCATCAACATTACGTACAAACTCAGTTTTCCCTTCCGAATATAACGCACCATCATATGTATACTTTTCAGCTAATTCTTTCTTTAAAGTTGCATATGCCTCAGCTTCTTCACAATGAGCCATCATATAATCACGAAATGCTAAATGCCTTACTATCTCAGGGTTTCCTTTTTCAAACACGTGTAAGTGATACGAGCGTTTTTCCTCCGTTCCATGAATAAAATAACGGCGTCTTGAAATACCATTCTCCCCTTTTACGATATAGCCAAGCTCTTCAAAACGTTCATTCCACCTATCTACTCTGTCGATACTCTCTACTTCCATAATCATATCTATAATTGGTTTCGCTGCCAGTCCTGGCACCGATGTACTTCCAATATGATGGACCTTCACCTTTTCTGGCATCGCCGCTTTTAATCTTTCAGCCTCCATTTGAAATTTTTCACCCCAATGATTTTCATGCGGAACAACTACAATTTTTCTCATTCTAACTCCCCTTTTCTTACAAGCTCGTCAAAAAAATGATCAGCGTTATTCACTGATCATTTTCGTTATTATTTAAAGTCTTTCCAAGTAAGGTTACTTTCACTTAACAGTTCTTCAAATGATTTATTCTTTTCACGTTCTTTTTGTTCTTGGCGCTTTCTTTCCTGTTCAGCTGCCTCTTTTTTCTCTTCTCTTACTTGCAACTCTTTCTTCTTATTCTTTAATTGCTGCATGAGTGAATCATTTAATTGATCACCTAATGTAAGCGACTCTTTCTTTTGTTGATTCACTTGCGATTGTCTTTGCATTTGTCTTTGTTTCTTTTTCTTCATACTACTCACCTTTTACTTTTTTCTCCATTATAGTAGATACACAATGAACTCGACAATAAAAAAGGGTCTTTACTCTATTATTCATCTTTTGTAAATATGTTAATTTTTCGAAAAAACCAAATTTTTGTATAGATATAATCCTATGAATCTATTAAAATTATGTCGTATGATGTCAGATTATAAAAAAGGAGAATTATATTATGTGGAAAAAAATTATTCCTGCTGTTGCCGTTTTAAGCACCATTACTTTTTCAACCGTATTTGCCGCTCCCCCATCCCAGGCTCCAGCTGAACAAAACCGCTACATAGACGTACAAATACTTGGTATTAATGATTTCCATGGACAACTAGATACTGTTAAAAAAATTAATAACAAAGAAGCTGGTGGCGCTGATTACTTAGCTACTTATTTAAAAGAACGTAAAAAACAAAACCCGAATACACTTCTCGTACACGCTGGTGATATTGTCGGAGCTAGTCCACCAGTTTCAGCATTATTACAAGATGAACCAACGATTGAATTTTTAAATGACTTAAAATTTGATGTTGGTACAATCGGAAACCACGAATTTGATGAAGGTATCGATGAAATGAAACGTCTCATTTACGGTGGCTATCACGAAAAAACAGGAAATTTCAAAGGTGCTAATTTCCCTTATGTCGCTGCAAACTTCTATAATAAATCCACTGGCCGCTTATTTTTACCGCCATTTACTGTAAAAATGGTAAATGGTGTGCCTGTAGGATTCATTGGCGTAGTTACAACTGATACACCAAATGTGGTGATGCCTACTATGCTTAAAAATGTAGAAATCACTGACGAAGTAGAAGCAATTAATAAATCAACGCAGCAATTAAAGCGTCTTGGCGTTAAATCCATTGTCGTCCTTGCTCATGTCGGCGGAACAACAGATGAGTCTGGTGTGACAAATGGAGACCTTACTCGAATTGCAAATGAAACAGATCCGGAAGTTGATGTTATTTTTGGTGGGCATAGTCACACGTATGTAAATGGTACTGTAAATAATAAACTAATCGTCCAAGCAAACTCTTACGGAATGGCTTTCTCAGATGTAGATGTAACAATTGATCGTAAAACAAAAGATATTGTAAAGAAAAAAGCTGAAGTTGTTACAACATACCATGAAGGTGTAGAACCTGATAAACAAGTAAAGAAAAAATTAGATCAATATAAAGAAAAAATTGCACCACTTGTAAATGAAGTTGTCGGAAAATCTACAGCACCTATCGACCGTAAACAAAATGATGCTGGTGAGTCCACTCTTGGAAATTTAGTTGCCGATGCCCAGCGGCAAACGATGCAAACTCAAATCGCACTTATGAATCCAGGTGGCATTCGTAATGACTTAGATGCTGGCGATATTACATGGGGCGAATTATATGGCATTCAGCCTTTTGGAAACCAATTAATTAAAGTAGATTTAACAGGCCAAGATATTCGTGACATTTTAAATCAACAATGGCAAAAAGGTACGACGAGAATGCTTCAAATTTCAGGTATTCAATATACGTGGGATGCAAATAAACCAAACGGTGAAAAAGTTACAAATATACGTTTAACAAACGGTGAAGAATTATCTCCATCTAAAACGTATAGCGTAGTGGCAAATGCCTTTTTAGCTTCTGGCGGTGATGGATTTGTATCATTTAAAAATGGTAAAAATGCAGAAACTGGTCCAAACGACTTTGAAGCGCTAGTCGATTACGTAAAACAATTAAAAGAACCTATTCAGCCAATTATCGATGGTAGAATTCAAAAAATAAATTAAGTACACTCATAATAAACAACCTTAATTTTTCATCGTAAAAGATACACATGGACCTTTTATTTTATCCGTCATATATGTGAAACCTAAAAAGGATACTCGTTCTGACAATGAACATAGTATCCTTTTCTTTAGTTATCAATATGTGATGTGTTATTAAAATCATATTGTTGTAAAAATTGTTGTAACGCCTCTTCTACAAGTTTAGATTTTTGAATTCCTTTCGATTCTGATATAACGTCTAGTTTTGCTAATATTTCTTTATTAATAGAAAAGGTACGTTTCTTTTTTTCTGTACTTATATTCATCATGGGCGCAATTACTTCTTCTTTCTTTCTTAATAACTCATAAATACTTTGTAATTGTTCATAAATTAATAGTTGATAATCCGTTTTCGCATATTGAAGGGCTGTCGCTTCTTGGAGTTGTAAGTGACGCGGTTCTTCTCCATCTCCTACAAAAATACGCTTTTTCTGTTCTCCATCATATTCGTATCCAATCAATCTTAATTTCTTCGATAATGTATACGGGCTTATTTCAAGACGTTTTGCTATAATAGCGATGGATTCACGCCTATTTAAACAATCGATAATTTCTCCAATCGTCACAATTTCCCTCCTCCCGTGTTGAAATGACACTAGTATGGTATGTTACAATGATTTTCTAACAGTATATGCAAAACGAATAGCCTGTGCGATTCATACGATTTTAGAAAAGGAGGTTTTCAATATGCTTTTTCGTAGCAATACCCCGCAGTTCTATAATAAAAATAAAAAACTCATGCCTAATAGTATCGCTACGATGGAAAGCGTTATGATTAACAACCGAAAACAAACTCTCCTTATGCGCGGGCAAAACGTAGAGCAGCCTATTTTATTATGCTGTCACGGTGGACCAGGCATGGCACAAATCGGATTTATTCGTCATTTTCAAAAAGAATTGGAGAAACACTTCATCGTAATTAATTGGGATCAGCGCGGGGCAGGTAAATCCTTTTCAATGAAAGATTTCGGAGCAAATTTTACAATCGAACAATTCATTTCCGATGCAAAAGAAGTGATTCAATATGTACTTAAAAAGTTCAATAAACAGAAACTATTTCTCGCTGGTCATTCTTGGGGAAGTATTATCGGGCTTAACATAGCACACCATTATCCACAATATATCGAGGCTTATATCGGTATTGGGCAAATTGTACATATGAAACAAAACGAAGAATTACTATATCAGCATTTAATTCGTTCTGCAAAAAAACATAATCATAAAAAAGCATTAGCGTCCCTTTTAAAATTAGGAAAACCGCCATTTTTAGATACGAGACGCCTTATTATTCAAAGAAAATGGCTTGGCACATTCGGAGGAGCAATCCAAAACGGATCTTCCTTTTCGTTCATACGAAAAGGCTTCTTTTCCCCTGAATATACGCTATTAGATTGGTTCAAGTTTCTCGCAGGGAATTTAAAATCTGGCGTTTTATGGGAAGAAATGTTGACAATCGATTTCTTTTCTTCTATTACGAGTTTATCTATTCCAGTTTATTTTTGTTCTGGTCGCTATGATTATCAAACTCCTTATGCACTCGTTCAGGAATATTGTGATGTAATAGAAGCACCGATAAAAAAGATGATTTGGTTCCCAAATTCAGCACATTCTCCCGATTTAGAAGAGCCAGAATTATTCGCTCGTTCTTTACAATCCATTAAACAAGAGCTAGCTTTTCACCATTAGTAACAAAAGGCTCTTTTACATTTCATAAAAAACAATTTATAATAATATGTCGCAACTATGTATAAATATAGCAAGGTGCTTCATATTTACTTACCTTAACACAATAAAATTTTGGGGAGATTACATTTATTATGAATGCTGTACTCGTTGCAGTAGCAGTTATGCTATTGCTTAGTTTATTACGTGTCCAGGTCATTGTCGCCATCATTGTTGGAGCTTTAACAGGCGGAATTATCGGCGGACTCGGTATTTCAGAAACGATTAACACTTTTACAACTGGTCTTGGAAACAGTGCTCCAATCGCTTTAAGTTATGCAATGCTTGGCGGTTTCGCTATTTCTCTTTCCAAAACAGGACTTCCAGATGCCATGATTCAAACGGCATTAAAATGGATTGGCAATGAACAAGACACGAAAAAACAAGTTTATTCTAAAATACTTATTCTATTCATCATTTTAACGATGGCTTGTTTCTCACAAAATGTGATTCCTGTTCATATCGCTTTCATCCCCATCTTAATTCCAGCACTTTTAAAAGTATTAAATGAGCTGAAAGTGGATCGCAGACTTGTTACATGTATTATTACATTCGGATTGATTACTCCTTATATGTGGATTCCAGCAGGGTTCGGAAAAATTTATCATGACGTATTGCAAACAAATGCTGCGCAAAGCGGTCTTACATTTGATGTCGCGCTTATTCCAAAAGCAATGACGATTCCAGCAATCGGTATGATTATCGGATTATGTGTAGCGGTGTTCATTACGTACCGAAAACCTCGTACGTATGAAACAGAACAAATTCATACTACCGCAAATGAAATCGTTCCCTATACAAAACGTAGCATTACTTTCGGATTATTATCTATCATAGCCACATTAACTGTTCAATTAGCAACAGAATCAATGATTTTCGGTGCTTTAGCTGGGATTATCGTCTTATCAGTAAGTGGTAGTCTACCTCTTAAAGAAGCAGATGCGATATTAACAAGCGGAATGCGCATGATGTCCTTTATTGGTTTTGTTATGATTGCGGCCGCTGGATTCGGAGCTGTGCTTCGAAAAACAGGACATGTTGAATCTCTTGTGCAAACGAGTGCACATATAATTGGAAACAACAAACCACTCGCTGCATTTCTTATGCTTGTAATTGGACTTCTCGTTACGATGGGAATTGGTTCATCCTTTTCAACCATCCCTATTTTAACAACAATTTTTGTACCCCTTTGCATGCAGCTTGGATTTAGTCCAATGGCCACCATTGCCATTATCGGTACAGCCGGAGCGCTAGGAGATGCAGGATCTCCAGCATCAGATAGTACACTTGGACCAACATCTGGTTTAAACGCTGATGGTCAACACCATCATATATGGGATACATGTGTACCAACTTTTCTGCATTATAATATACCGTTACTTATATTCGGATTTATTGCCGCAATTACATTATAAAAGGTGCGTTTTATACGCACCTTTTACTTTTTTATTTTTCTCTTTAATTGTTGCAACGCTATTTTCCCATTTTCTTCGCTACAACTTTCCATTTGCATAAATGACGGACCTGCCCATTCACTGTCTATACTCCCGTTTATTCCAATAATTTTCACTTTATCCGGTATACGGATATTTAATTTTTTTGCTGCTCGAATTAACTCAAAAGTAATCTTATCACTTGAAGTTACAATTCCATCTACATACGGATTGTTTTGCAATAACGTAACAAACTGTTTATTCGTATACCCTTGTACACATTCTTCTCGATAAGAGATTCCTTCCTCCCAAACAGCATCTAAAAATCCTGATATGTACTCTTCCATTTCTTCACTATCTTCGCCCTCACCGAAATAAGCAAGAAAGTGACAACCTTTTTCTTTTAATAAAGAGACCGCTCTTTGGCCACTTTCATAATAATTTGCATGGGATTTTTTTTCATCAATCACAACAAACGGAAGTGGGATTTCTCCTATACTTTTAAAAACGGATCTTGTCAAAATAACACCTGCAACGTTATTTTCCTTCAACATATGTATGTATTTATCTTTATTCTCTATATTACAAACAATAATTTGATATCCTTCTTTATACGCTATTTCCTCAATACAATGTAGCAAAGTGATGTTTGATGGGTCATATAGATTATCTACAAGTAATGCAATTATCGTTGAATTCTCTTTAAATAATGGCTTTGCTGCACTATTTGGCCTATAACGTAATTCCTCAATTGCTTCCTTTACTTGTTTTACTGTGTCCTCATGAACGTATCCTTTTTCATTTATAACTCGTGAAACGGTTGCGACTGAAACACCTGCCAATTTTGCAACATCACGTATAGTTGCCACATCGTCACCCCTTAATATGGTAATAGATTACAATTTTACGGTAACCTAAATTACAATATTCGTCAAGGTTAATAACTTATATTTCTGAAAATTGTTACATCATTACACTAAACTATATTCTAATTGAATTTCATGTAAAATCGGGATATTATCATACCCAATGCGCGGAATTTCTTTCTTTATTTTTCGTGCCTCTTCAACTGCATTTACATATAAATTCGTCATTAAAAAATTACGTTTTTGGTAAAAACGTAACGCATTCATATTATCATTTGTTGTTATAAGCCAAACCTGCCTGCACTGTTCTTCTTCTGCAACTCGTAATACACAATCCACAAGTTTTGTCCCTATTCCTTTTCTTTCTTTAAAGCTATCTAACGATACAATTTCGCACATATTTCCAATCAATTCATACGTTATAATTCCGATTATTCTGTCTTCTGAGAGCGCAACAAATCCTGGCAACTCTTCTAATTGATGCTCCTTACCACGTGAAACCATCAATGAACTCCCCCAGTTCTCACACATGAACATTCGGATTGTTTCTTTCATCGCTGGCGTAATTTTTTGTATATGCACCATTTCCTATTTCTCCCCTTTTCTATCCTTGTGATACAATATAAGTGTATCACATGTAACGGTATTTGGAGGATGAGGTAAAGTATGAAACGTTTTTTTGCAGCATTGTTTACTATACTAGGTGCGATAACTGCCCTTGGGATTTTCTTTACAAATAAGGTGATGTACTTAAAGAAAAAAACAGAGGAAGAAATACTCGAAAGAGAAACGAAAAAACATTTTCGTATAGAGGATTTTGATGCTCTTCATAAAGAAGAAATTCATATTCCTTCGCAATTCGGATATGATCTTCACGGATATTACATTCCTGCTGGTCATTCCAATAAGTTTATGATTTTCTGTCACGGCGTAACTGTAAATAAAATGAACTCTGTAAAATATGCAAGGTTATTTTTAAACAGAGGATATAATGTCGTTATTTATGATCATCGTCGTCATGGTAAAACTGGCGGAAAAACAACAAGCTATGGATACTATGAAAAACATGATTTAAAATCTGTAGTTGACTGGCTAAAAGGTCGTTTTGGAACAAATATAACACTCGGTATTCATGGTGAATCGATGGGCGCTGCAACACTTCTTCAGTACGCAGGACTTGTAGAAGATGGTGCTGACTTCTATATTGCAGATTGTCCTTTCTCTGATTTCTACGGACAATTACAGCACCGTTTAAAGGTTGAATTCCATTTACCGAAATGGCCTTTATTACCTTTAGCAAATGCTTTCTTAAAAGTGCGTGACGGTTATACGATTCGTGAAGTTTCACCAATCGATTGTATAAAAAACATTAACAATCCCGTCCTCTTTATTCATAGTAAAGATGATGATTATATTTTAGCTGATATGACGAAAGCACTCTATGAATCAAAAGAAAACAATAAACAACTTTATATTGCAGAACACGGCGCACACGCTTGCTCTTATAACGAAAATAAAGAAGAGTATGAAGCAGCCATTGATCAATTTTTAAACTCCTATGTAAAAGAAACAAAAAACAGGCTTGCATAAGCCTGTTTTTTTATTGCGCTAAAACGTCTGTAACTTGTTCCATATTTTCAGAAATCCACTTTATTGCATCATCTAACGTTGGAAATTCTGTCGTTTGAAATGTTACCTCATCTTGCAGTAACCAAACATCCTTTGACTCTTGTCCTACACCAGCAATGGACCAGTGCAACAAACTATATGGATGATTATCATTCAAAAATGATGCCCATGTGCGCTCATTTGCAATATTTCGTAATGTACGTAATTGTTTATCCATCTTTCGTCACCTTACTCTAGTCAGTTATAAAAAACATTATAACACTCTCTTCTCTTCCAAAGAAAGTGCTCTTTTCATATTGTCAAGTACTTCTCTTGATTATATGATGAAATTAAGCGTTTGGGAAGGAGGGATAGCGTTGGCTAAAGTACAAATTAAAGTAAATGATAATGGCTCTTTTCGCGTTACAGGGGACGTGGAATTAGTTGATTCACAAGGGAATGTATTCCCAGCAAAACCGGCATTTTCTTTATGCCGTTGTGGTTTATCAAAAAATATGCCTTATTGCGATGCTTCGCATAAAGGAAAATTTGAATCTGTTGTTAGAGCACCAGAGACAGAATAATTTCACATGTGACATGCACATTTTTTTGTGCATGTTTTTTCTTTTGATCAACTCCATTACATCCCTTCTCCTTACAACATTTCTAATACTTCTGTCCTCATGCCAGCATACATATATTTTCACACAATTCTTCACATTCGAACATTTTTTACTAGCCTTTTTTCTTTTTTGTGCTATAATTTGAGCAAACAGCATCCTTCGGGGTCGGGTGAAATTCCCAACCGGCGGTGATGAAGTGCAAACTTCTAAGTCCGTGACCCGTTTTCAACTCGAAAACGGTGGATCTAGTGAAACTCTAGGGCCGACAGTATAGTCTGGATGGGAGAAGGATATGTTTTCTAGTAATTTTATATAGCGAATACACTTTTATTTCAGTATGCATATTTTTAAGTTTCATTTTGAATCTTTATATATGTTTTATTTTGTATACTTATGTTTCTATACTGGAATAAAAAGATACGACTAGCGTTTGAAAAATTCGATATTTTGCTAGGTTTTTTCCTTATGCCAAAATATCAATCATCGTTAGGTTTCTTTCCTATACTTTCGTATTCGAACTATATTTCTAGAAATCACGTCTCCCAAACCCCAAGGATATAAAATCCTTGGGGTTTTTTGATTTTTTCAGGAGAGGTGAAGAGAATGACAGATCAAGAATATATGAGGATTGCCCTGCAGTTAGCAGAAGGAACATCCGGACAAACAAGTCCAAATCCTATGGTTGGTGCTGTTGTTGTAAAAGATGGAAACATCGTCGGTATGGGAGCTCATTTGCGTGCTGGTGAAGAACACGCAGAAGTCTATGCTCTTCATATGGCTGGCGAAAAAGCAAAAGGAGCTACCGTTTATGTAACACTTGAACCTTGTAGCCATTTTGGAAAAACACCACCTTGCTGTGAATTGCTCATCAAAAAAGGAGTCAAACGGGTTGTAATTGCTACTCTTGATTGTAATCCGCTCGTTTCTGGCAATGGAAAAAGGAAATTAGAAGAAGCTGGCATCGAAGTAACGACTGGTGTTCTTGAAGCAGAAGCAATTTTATTAAATCGCTACTTTTTTCACTACATGAAAACGAAACGTCCATTTGTAACAATAAAAACAGCAATGAGCTTGGATGGAAAAACAGCAACCGTAACCGGTGAAAGTAAGTGGATTACAGGTGAAGAATCACGAGCTGATGTTCACCAATACCGCCATACACATGATGCGATTCTCGTTGGAGTGAATACAGTTATAGCTGATAATCCGCATTTAACAACAAGAATTCCTAACGGGGGACAAAATCCTATACGCGTTATTTTAGATACCCATTTACGAACGCCACCATCTTCTCATGTCATAACAGATGGTTTAGCACCGACATGGATTTTTGTCGGTAATGGTGTAGATAAAAAGAAAATAGCTTCTTATGAATCTGAAAATATAGCTATATTCCAAATGAAAACGAAACAGATTGAAATACAGGATGTTTTACACCTACTCGGCGAAAAACAAATTCTTTCTCTTTTCGTCGAAGGTGGTCAAACAGTTCATGCAAGTTTCTTACAAACAAAGTATTTCAATGAAATTGTAACTTATATAAGTCCAAAATTAATTGGTGGAAAAAATGCCCCTACTTTATTTGGCGGCAATGGTTTTTCAACATTACAAGATGCACTTTCCTTGGAAATTCAAGAGATGAAACAAATTGGCGATGATATAAAAATTGTTGCGCATGCCCGAAGTGAGGTGACGGAATGTTTACAGGAATTGTAGAAGAATTAGGAACGATTGCAAACATGCAACAAAGCGGCGAAGCGATGAAGTTAACGATTCATGCCAATAAAATTTTATCAGATGTTCACTTAGGTGATAGCATCGCGGTGAACGGTATTTGCTTGACTGTAACGAGTTTCACAACAACTTCATTCACAGTAGACGCAATGCCTGAAACGATGCAATCAACATCACTTCGCATGCTTAAACCGCAATGCAAAGTAAATTTAGAGCGTGCAATGGCTGCAAACGGACGATTCGGTGGACATTTCGTTTCAGGACATATCGATGGCATCGGAACGATATTAAACAAAAAACAACACTATAATGCCGTCTATTACAAAATAGCTATTTCTGATGAATTGCTACGCTATTGTTTGCATAAAGGGTCCGTTGCTGTTGATGGAACGAGTTTAACAATATTTGATATAGACGAATCTTCCATTACCATTTCACTCATCCCGCACACAGTAAGTGAATCTGTTATCGGAGAAAAAAATGCCGGTGACATCGTAAATATTGAGTGTGACATGATTGGTAAATATATCGAACGCTTTATTTCTAAACCAGTAAAACGAACAGGTTCAATGACAGAAAGCTTTTTACAAGAAAACGGATTTCTATAAGGGGGAAGCATTATGTTTCATCGTATTGAAGAAGCTCTAGAAGATTTAAAACAAGGAAAAGTCGTGATCGTATGTGATGATGAAAACCGCGAAAATGAAGGCGACTTTATCGCTTTAGCAGAGTATATTACGCCAGAAACAATTAACTTTATGATTACACATGGGCGCGGCCTCGTTTGTGTACCAATTACAGAAGGATACGCAGAACGTCTACAATTAGAACCAATGGTAGCTCATAATACAGATTCGCATCATACTGCATTTACAGTGAGCATTGATCATGTTTCTACAACAACTGGGATTAGTGCCCACGAACGTGCAACTACGATACGAGAAATGTTAAATCCTGCATCAAAAGGTGCTGATTTCAATCGTCCTGGACATATCTTTCCATTAATTGCGAAAGAAGGTGGTGTCCTGCGCCGTGCTGGTCATACAGAAGCTGCTGTCGATTTAGCACAGCTTTGCGGAGCAGAACCAGCTGGCGTCATTTGCGAAATTATTAATGAGGACGGTACGATGGCACGCGTACCTGATTTACTACAGTGCGCAAAACAATTTGATATAAAAATGATTACAATAGAAGATTTAATTGCTTATCGCCGCCACCATGAAACATTAGTGACGCGTGAAGTGGAAATTACATTACCTACAGATTTCGGTACTTTCCATGCAATTGGCTATTCTAATTCATTAGATACGAAAGAACATATTGCACTCGTAAAAGGTGATATTTCAACAGGAGAGCCTGTACTTGTACGCGTTCATTCAGAGTGCTTAACAGGAGATGTATTTGGCTCGTGCCGCTGCGATTGCGGACCACAACTCCATGCTGCACTTGCTCAAATTGAGCGTGAAGGAAAGGGCGTTCTTCTTTATATGAGACAAGAAGGACGAGGCATTGGGCTTCTTAATAAGCTTCGCGCTTATAAGTTACAAGAAGAAGGCTTCGATACTGTAGAAGCAAACGAAAAGCTTGGCTTCCCTGCTGATCTGCGTGATTACGGTATTGGCGCTCAAATATTAAAAGATTTAGGTTTACAACATTTACGGTTATTAACGAATAATCCTCGAAAAATTGCTGGCTTACAAGGTTACGATTTAGAAGTAATCGAGCGTGTACCGTTACAAATGCCAGCAAAAGAAGAGAATAAAACGTATTTACAAACGAAAGTAAACAAATTAGGACATTTACTAAACTTATAATTAAGGGAGAGATTTATTATGGTATTCGAAGGTCATTTAGTTGGTACAGGATTAAAAGTTGGAGTTGTTGTTGGACGTTTTAATGAATTTATTACAAGTAAGTTACTTGGTGGTGCTTTAGACGGATTAAAGCGTCACGGTGTAGAAGAAGCTGATATCGATGTTGCTTGGGTTCCTGGTGCATTTGAAATTCCTTTAATCGCTAAAAAGATGGCGAATAGCGGGAAATATGATGCTGTTATTACGTTAGGCACTGTCATTCGTGGTGCTACAACACATTACGATTACGTTTGTAATGAAGTAGCAAAAGGTGTTGCATCTTTATCACTACAAACAGACATCCCAGTTATTTTCGGTGTATTAACGACTGAAACAATTGAGCAAGCGATTGAACGCGCAGGCACGAAAGCTGGTAATAAAGGCTATGAATCCGCCGTTGCTGCAATTGAAATGGCTCACTTATCAAAACAATGGGCATAAAAAAATAAAAAAGAGGCTGCGGCCTCTTTTTTATTTCTTCACTTTTTTCCGTACATCTTTTATTAATTCATCCATTGTTTTTCCTTCTGTTTGTATACGAAGCGTTTGTGCTGTTCTCCATACATTCTCTCTTTTCTTCGCTTCTTCTATAATAGTAATTTCTTTTCGTACTTCCTTTAAATCTTTCCCTTCTGTTTTCAATCCAAAATGTTCAGCTTTCGTTCGAAAATGTTGTTCAATTCGTTGTTGCATCTCTTTTTGTTCAGGATTTTCGGCGGCCTTAACTGGATCAGCACTTATTGCTTTTAGTAAAATGAGACAAGTCATAATCGCTAATATATATTTGTGCATGTAAAATCCTCCAACCCAATGTAAATTACATATTTACTATGTACAATTGGGGCTTGGAAAATTCGTCCACCAAAATTCTTTTTTTCGCTCAAAAGCCAATAGTATCAAGCGTTCACAATTATTTATTACATTTTATTTACAAAAAAGCAAACTCTTTTACAAGTTTGCTTTTTTGTATCTTATAATGCACATTCCTCAATCTCAAATCCTAAATCTTCAATCATACCCCAGTCTGCAGTCGGTTCTTGTCCAGCTGTTGTTAAGTAGTCTCCAACAAAAATAGAGTTTGCTGCAAATAAACCGATTGGCTGTACAGAACGTAAATTAATTTCACGCCCTCCTGAAATGCGAATTTCCTTCGTTGGGTTTACAAACCGCATCATCGCCAGCACTTTTAAACATTCTACTGGTGTTAACTCCTTTTGTCCTTCAAGCGGCGTACCCTTCACAGCAACAAGGAAATTACATGGAATGGAATCGGCATCTATACGTTGTAATTCGAATGCAATTTCAGCACGCTCTTCTATTGTCTCTCCCATTCCAAAGATCGCTCCTGAACATGGTGAAATACCCGCTTGTTTCGCTTTTTGGACTGTATCAACACGATCGTCATACGTATGAGTGGAGCAAATGCTTTCGTAATTATTCACATGTGTATTTAAGTTGTGGTTATAACGGTGTACACCCGCTTCCGCTAAACGTCCTGCTTGATCTTCGTTTAAGAAACCTAAACAACAACAAATCTTTAAATCTGTCGTTTCACGAATCTCTTTAACTGCTCCAATTACGTGATTCACCTCTTTATCAGTCGGACGACGACCAGATGCCACAATACAATACGTACCCGCTTTACGGCGAATTGCTTCGTGTGCTCCTTCTACAATCTTTTCCTGCGTTAGCCATGCATATTTATCAATCGGTGCTTCTGAAATAATAGACTGTGAACAATATCCGCAATCTTCAGGGCATAATCCAGACTTCGTATTAATAATCATATTTAATTTTACTTTCTTACCAAAGTGATGATGGCGAATGATATACGCAGCATTCATAATTTCTAAAATCTCTGTATCGTCAGCCTCTAATATCGCTATTGCATCTTCTTTCGTAATCACTTTCTCTTCTACTACGTCGTATGCAAGTTTTTTCCAATCCCTTTTTGTTTGTACTTGTTTCATTTCATCTCTTCCCCTCTTTTGTTATATGCACAAATAAAGCATGATACGTTGCCATTATCCCTTCATTTCCCGTGAAGTCTCTTTCGTATATGCGAAGCATCGCACGAAAGAGTGAGGGACTTTGACAATATGATTCTTCATTACTATTGGTCGCTCCTACTTTACGAATAGAATGTAGAAACTCCCTAACTTCTGTAAATCTCTCTATGTAACACGTTTCAGAAACATGTACATCCCCTGTTTCTATCTCACATATATGGCGCAACTGATTTTTCGAATAAAAACGCTGCCCAATCGATGTTTCATTTTGTATATTTTTTTCTTCTTTCGCCCGCTGGAACGAAGCATGCAATTCTTGAAATGTTTCCTGTCCAAACGTTGAAAAGAGTAATATCCCCTCTATAGATAAATGACGAAATAAATTTGTTATCACTTGTTTTAAATCATTTAGCCATTGAAATGTGGCATTTGAAATAATGACATCATACGTTTCTTCTAGTCGTAATCTTTCAATATCCTCACAATAAAATGTTACATTGTTTACATTTTGTCTAGTTTTCGCAACTGCAATCATACTTTCAGCAAAATCAATAGCTGTAATTTGTGCTTTCGGAAATAAGTTTGATAATTGCTCTGTAACATATCCTGTCCCGCATCCAAGTTCTAAAATACGTATCGATGAATTTGTACTATATCGCCGATTCAATGTAGAAAGTAATGAATGCGCCATCTTTTTTTGTACATTTGCATATTGATCGTAGGATACAGCTGCCACGTTAAATCGTTTTTGTAGTAACGTTTTGTTGATCATGTCGTATCCCCTCTACAAATTGAATGATTTCATTTGCGCAATATTCGAAATTCGTTACGCATAATGCATGTCCAGCCTCACTTACTACTTTTAACTTAGCATTCGCATTCTCTGTCATACTATGAGCTGCAGATAATGGACATATCACATCCTGTTCTCCATGAAGAAGTAACAACGGGACTTTGACATCTATTAATTCGTTTCTCATATCTGTTTCTATTAAATAATCTAAGCCTAATTGTAATGACTGAATCGAGTCTCCTTTAAAATTCAGCGCAATCTCTTCAAAACTCGTATTCTCTTTCAGCTCATCTTTTGTAAACATATTTTCATAAAACCGCTTGAGCGTATCTTCTTTCTTTCTCGCCACATTCTTTTTTAGCCGCTCTACATGCAAAGCATTCCATCCACTCGTATAGTCGCTCGTATTTGTAAATTTGGGAGTACCACCAATTAGTACAATACCTTTTGTCTGAATCTTTTTATGTGCTTGAACTGCCGCTAACGCCCCTAGTGACCATCCAACTAAAATGACATTTTCATCCTTTGCTACATCTATTATTCGCCCTGCGAATTCACTTTGTTCTTTCACATTACGCCAATTGATACATTGAACAGAATACTCTTTAAAATACGGCAGAACTAAAGTCCAAACACCTTCTTCCATTCCCCACCCAGGAATAAAAATAATCTTTAGCTCTTTCATACGAAAAACCCCTCTTCTTTACCAATGCGTATAATATGGTGAATAGCCCATTGCAAATCAGCTATTGTATGTTGGGACGTAACTGCAAAACGGACCCGTGAACTATTAACTGGAACCGTTGGTGGACGAATTGCAATTGCAGCAATCCCTACCTGTTGCAACCTTTTACTAAACCGTAAAGCTGTTTCATTTGAACCGACTACGATCGGTACAATGTGAGTTGAGCTATTTCCAATATCAAAACCAGCTTCTCGTAAATGGTTTCTGAAATATGCTCCATTCTCTATAAGTCTCTCTCTTCTTTCATTATCTTCTTTTACAATTTCAATTGCTTTTTGTACCGCTCCTAACGTTCCTGGCGGTAATGCAGTAGTAAAAATAAAACTTCTCATCATATTGTGTAAATACTCTATATAAATTGCATCGCCTGTCAAATACGCACCATAACACCCTAAAGCCTTACTAAACGTCCCCATATGTATATCTATTTTTTGAGCAAGATCTTCTTCTATATGAGATAATCCAGCTCCGCCACTTCCATATATTCCACTCGCATGTGCTTCATCAACTATAAGAATTGCCCCGTATTTCTCTTTCAGCTCTACTAACTCCCTTACATACGCAGTATCACCATCCATACTAAAAACAGTATCTGTTACGATTAATTTCCGCTGTTCAGGTGACGCTGTTTTCAATAACTTCTCTAAATGATCCAAATCATTATGACGATACCTTTTATGCTCTGCCCCACTTAATATAATTCCATCAACAATGCTTGCGTGATTTAATTTGTCACTAAACACAATATCGTGACGACTCACTAATGAAGAGATCACTCCAATATTTGCGGTATATCCACTATTCACAACTAAGGCTTTTTCAGTGCCTTTCCAATCGCATATACTTCTCTCAACCTCTTCATACAGTGAATAGTTCCCTACCACGAGCCTTGATGCTGTCGCCCCAGTTCCATATTTTCTTGTACATGCGATAGCAGCTTCTTTTAACCTTTCATCTCCAGCTAACCCTAAATAATTATTTGACGCTAAATTTAGCATCCTTTTCTCATCTCGAATAAGCCATGTCTCTTCTGCTTGTTCTGTTACATGCAAATTACGATACTGCCCTCGCTCATGTAATTGTTGCAATTTAGATTGAAGATGTGTGCGCCACGTTTGATTCATTTCGGATAAGCTCCTCTAATTTTGAAATCATTATATATTCTTTAGCAGATTCCAAGACTTCTTCTTTTGTAAACTCACCTGCAAAGAATGGTAATAAACCTAAAACTGGTACCCCACTTAGCTCTTCAATCATTTCTTTATTTTCTTGCACTCTTTCCATTTCGCATTCTTTGCAGCCAGATAAAATGACACCTGCTACTGTTAAACCATATGCCTTTGCATAAGCGATCGTTAAAACTGTATGATTTACTGTTCCTAATGTAGGGCGTGCTACTACAATAAGTGGAAGTTGTAATTCTTTTGCGAAATCAATTACTAAAGCGTCCTCTGTATATGGAACAGCTAATCCACCTGCTCCTTCTACAAGTAGACTATTAAAATCTTTCAATCGTTCATTATAGTGATGAATAATGTCTTTTAACGTTACTGTCCTTCCAGCTCTTTTCATGGCAAGTCTCGGGGCAAGCGGCTCTTCAATAGAGTAAGGGCAAATTTCCTCTTCTTTTGTCGGTACACCTGATAATGCTTTTAGCCTTGCTGCATCTCCCTCTGGATTTGATGCAACATGTCCACTTTGCAATGGTTTATATACCCCGATGTTATATCCCAGTTCTCTAAATACACCTGCTAATGCACCGGCGACAACAGTTTTCCCCACTTCAGTATCCGTTGCTGTTATAAAAAAACCGCTCATTATTCTCCCTCCGTAACATCCGAGATTGCTTTATACAAAATACGTAACATATCATCAATCTCATCAATTGTAGAAGCAAGAGGGGGCATAAATACAATCGTATTACCGAGCGGGCGCAAAATCATACCCAGCTCCCTTGAGCGTTTACATACTTGAACACCGACTCTCTCTGTCCATTCAAACGCTTCTTTCGTTTCCTTATTCTTCACAAGTTCAATTCCAACCATTAACCCACATTGACGAATATCCCCTACATGTTTATATGCAAAGAGGTCTTCTAATTGCGTCGCCACATATTCTGTTTTACGTGCCACCTCTTCTATTAAATTTGTTTTTTCATATAGTTCTAGATTCGCAATTGCTACCGCACACCCTAACGGATTCCCTGTATAACTATGTCCGTGGAAAAATGTTTTTTGTTCTTCATAGCCTCCTAAAAAGGCATTATAAATTTCATCTGTCGTTACAGTAATTGCAACTGGTAAATATCCGCCCGTTAAACCTTTTCCGGCTGTTAAAATGTCCGGCGTTACATTTTCATGTTCACATGCAAACATTTTCCCGGTACGCCCAAATCCAGTCGCTACCTCGTCTGTAATAAATAGAACATTATATTTTGTACATAAATTACGTAGCCCTTTTAAGTATCCTTTTGGCATTGTAATCATACCGCCAGCACCTTGCATTAAAGGTTCTACAATAATCGCCGCAATCTCTTCATGTTTATCTTTCAGCAGCTCTTCCATTTCTTCTAAATGCTTTTTTACAATTTCCTCCTTATTATTTCCATAAGGAGAACGATATGTATATGGATAAGGCATTTTAATCGCTTCGAATAAAAGCGAACTATACACTTGGTGAAACAAGTCTATTGCTCCCACTGAAACAGCTCCAATTGTGTCACCATGATACGCTTCTTTTAATGTAACAAATCTTTGTTTCTTCGGTTTTCCTTTATGCTGCCAATATTGAAAGGCCATCTTAATTGCAATTTCAACAGCGCTAGAACCGGAGTCTGAATAAAACACTTTCTTCAAACCTTCTGGTACAACTTCAATTATTTTTTCGGCTAATAAAATAGATGGAACGTTAGCAAGCCCTAACATAGTAGAATGGGAAATTTTATTTAATTGCTCACGAATTGCCTCATCTAGTTCTGGCACTTGATGTCCATGAACATTTAACCAAATAGACGAAACACCGTCCCAATATTCATTTCCATTTACATCGTATAGCTTTCTTCCCTCTCCCCGTTCAATAATGACAGGATCTTCTTCTAAATAATCCTTCATTTGTGTAAACGGATGCCATACATAGGCCTTATTTTTCTCCGATAACTCTTCATATGTATATGATGGTTTGTCAGTCGTACTCTTACTAAAAGTCACAATTGTCACCCCTAATGTTAACTAGTTTATAAATATAGTTAACATTAAAACTAAATGACTGTCAATTATTTTTAAATCAAGTAGTTCTTAAAAAAGAACAACTTATCATACGATAAGTTGTTCTACTTTCCATGTTGTATCTTTCCGATTTCTAAAATAATCTCTTCATCTTTTTTTCCTTCTGTTTCAATTCCAAGTTGTTTTGCATGTTCAATCAATAGATCATGGCGCTTCTCAAATCTTGCGGTATTTACTTCTTTCGCAACCTCTTCTTTTGTTTTTCCTTCCATAGAAACCCCTAGTTTATCAGCTGCTTTTTCCATCGACTTCTTCTCTTCAGCTTCTTTCGCTTTCTTCACTTCTAACTGCTGTATTTGCTTTTGCTTCGCCTGCTCTGATTCAGCTGCAAAAGCTGTGTAAATGCCAGCACTTCCGCCAATGACTAGTAAAGTGGTAAAAAGAATTATTTTTTTCTTCACTCTTTCCTCCCCTTTCAAATTCATTATAACGCACATTTTCCCAGGATTAAAATCGTTCTCCTTTATTTCCCTAAAAAATCATTGAATATTTTTATTGACATGTGAGACGAATATATGATAAAAATTTAACTAACATCATATGAATCGGCATTGATAGGATTTAGTAGTATTTCGATTTCTGCTTTCAGAGAGCTGGTGGTCGGTGTGAACCAGTACAGAGCGAATTATGAATTACCCCCTGGAGCTTCTTTTGCGAAACGTAAGGAGTAGTGAAAGACGGTTATAGACCGTTATATCTAAAGAGTGGTGAAACGACACTGTTTCACAATTTAGGGTGGTACCGCGAATTTTTCGTCCCTGCATATGTTGCAGGGGCGTTTTTATTTTATTAGCGCATATCATACAACCCTTTATTTTGTGATACATTCATTTCACAAGCTAGGGTGGTACCGCGATTTCTTCGTCCCTGCATAATTATATGCAGGGACGTTTTTTTATCCAATCATTTCCGTATCATATTAAAGAAACAACAATTACCGGTAATTTGTCACAAAATTCTAAAATTTAGAAGGAAATAAACAATATTGGCGAATTTTATATAAAAAAGAGCTATTTTAGATTACTTAGGAGGGGAAAACAATGGTTTCAAAAATTGAATCTGTTCTTTTAACAGTATTTATCTTTTTCTGCATTGGCTTTAGTGTTATCAAATTAGAAGTTTCACCACACATCCCAATTTTATTTGGTATCGTTCTTTTATTAGCATTTGGATTTATGAAAAAAATTGATTGGTCTACGATGGAAAAAGGAATGATAAGTAGTATTTCAGCTGGTATTCCATCTATTTTTATATTCTTACTTGTAGGCGTATTAATTAGTGTTTGGATCGCTGCTGGAACAATTCCAACTTTAATGGTATACGGCTTCCAGCTTGTATCTCCAAAAATTTTCATTCCAACTGTTTTTGTTGTTTGTGCAATTGTTGGAACAAGTATCGGTAGTGCCTTTACAACTGCCGCAACTGTAGGACTTGCCTTTATGGGCATGGGTAGTGCTCTCGGATACGATCCTGCTCTAATCGCTGGTGCAATTATTTCTGGTGCATTCTTTGGGGATAAAATGTCTCCTTTATCTGATACAACAAACCTAGCGCCAGCTGTAACGGGTGTAGATTTATTTGAGCATATTCGTAACATGCTTTGGACAACAGTTCCAGCTTTCATTATTGCTTTTATCGCATTTTTCATTTTAGGAAGCGGTACTAGTGGAGACGTTGACTTCACAAACTTCATTAGCGCATTAGAGAAAAATGCAACGATTTCTATCTTTACACTTATTCCAATTTTATTACTGTTCCTATTCGCATTTAAAAAAGTTCCAGCAGTTCCAACATTACTTGCTGGAATTATAGTAGGGATCATTATCCTCTTTATATTTAAACCTAGTACTTCTTTAACTGATTTAATGAAAATTATGCAAGACGGTTACGTTTCTAAAACTGGTATGAAAGATATTGATAGCTTATTATCTCGCGGTGGCCTGCAAAGTATGATGATGTCAATCGCTCTTATTTTCCTAGCTCTTTGTATGGGAGGATTATTACAAGGAATGGGTATTATTACGCAGCTAATGAATATCATCTCTAGCTTCGTAAAAACTAGCACACGCTTAATTATTTCTACTGCTTCAACTGCAATCGGTGTGAACTTCTTACTTGGTGAGCAGTACTTATCTATCGTTTTAACAGGACAAGCATTCGCTAATAAATATGATGAAGTCGGTTTAGAACGTCGTAATTTATCACGTGTATTAGAAGATGCAGGTACAGTTATTAACCCGCTCGTACCATGGGGAGTAAGTGGCGTGTTCTTATCGAACGTCCTTGGCGTTCCAACTTTTGATTACGTTCCATTCGCAATCTTCTGCTTAGCTTGTCCAGTTGTAACAATCATCGTCGGCTTTACTGGATTTGGCCTTTCATGGAAGAAGGAAAAAGCTGTAACACTTTCATAATATATTAAAAAGGATTACCTGAATCGGTAATCCTTTTTATATTTCTCCACTATCTATTTGCTTTCTTTCTTCTAAATAACAGAAGGAATCCTGCTCCAACAAACGCCAAACCTGCTCCAATTGTAGAAACAACACTTGTACCTGTTTTCGGTAAATCACGTTCTTCTTTCTTTTCACTTACAGTTGTTGTTTCTTTTGCGTTTTGATTATCCGTTGTAGTTTGTCCAGATCCTGTATTATTACCTTCATCTGTTGGTGGTGTCGTTGGATTTTCTCCATTATTTCCTTCACCTGTTGGTGGTGTTGTTGGATTTTCTCCATTATTTCCTTCACTTGTTGGTGGTGTCGTTGGATTTTCTCCATTATTTCCTTCACCTGTTGGCGGTGTTGTTGGATTCTCTCCACCAGTTTCTTTATCATCATCGTTCTTCTTCGTTATATCAATTGCATATTTAGCAAATTCATTTTCAGATGGTCCAACATATGATATTTTTCCATCTTTCTTTATATACTTTTGTGCATTTGGTGAAGAATCGAATGTTGTATGTAATTTATCGGCAACAATCGGTTTAAACGTCCAATTTTTATCTGCTGCTGGATCAATAACTGGCGTTTCTTGCATATACTTCACAATGATTTGACGCGTTTCATCTTGTGATTGGTATACAACCTCCCCTTTGCTTACACCCGGGAACGTTTGGCTGCTTCCGCGATAGTTATTTGTAGCGACGATGAATTCTTGATTGTCAGCTACTGGCTTCCCTTCATATGTCATATTTACAATACGGTTCGTATTTGCATTTACAACTTTTCCATCTTTATCGTATTTCGCCGGTTGTGTTACATCAATTTCGTATTTTAAGCCATCTAAAATATCGAAGTTATATGTAGGATAACCTATATTTACTAACGGCTGTTCTTCTGTTTTCTTTGGATCAATTTGATTAAACTGACCTGCAGACATTTCAAGCCATTCTTTCACTTGTGCCCCATTTACTTTTACAGCATATAACGTATTTGGATATACATATAAATCTGCCACGTTTTTAATCGCTAACGTTCCAGCTGGAATGTCCGTATAATATGTAGCACCGTTTCGGCCACCTGCTTTAAATGGTGCACCCGCAGATAAAACTGGAATTCCTTTATATTTTTCGTACTCTGGTTTTTTAAATTCCTCTTCTACATACCATTTTTGTGCATTTGTCACAAGTTGTACAGAAGGATCATCCTGTACTAATGAGAAATAACTATTAATTGGCGCTGTCGTTTTTCCTACAGCAGTATTCACATAATCAATTGTCGCTTGATGATCATCTTTAATTTCATTAACTAAATGTTGATCAGATTGTACGAGTGGGTTTCCTTTACTATCAGCAATCGGACGAAGTTGCGGCTTCGATTGCTCTTTTTGTACTTCCCATTTTCCATTTACTTTTTTCAATTGCATATCAATAATACCTAAGTTACTTCCAAAGACACCAGGCATTACAACTGGAACACCATTAAATACGTCCTTCACTTCCGTATGTGAATGTCCCATTAATACTGCATCTACACCAGGAACTTCTGTTAAATAATACGATGCGTTTTCCATGCCAACGTTGTATCCACTCTTATCAACACCTGAATGCGCTAGTGCAACGATAACATCAGCACCTTCTGCTTTCATTTTTGGCACCATTTTTTTCGCTGTTTCAACTATATCTTTTGCTTTCACTTTTCCTTCTAGATTTGCTTTATCCCAGTTCATAACTTGAGGTGGAACAAATCCCATTACGCCAATTTTCACTTTTTGTTTTTGACCTGATTCATCTTCTACTTCTTTTTCAAAAACATGATATGGTTTAAAGTAATTTTGATCATTCTCTTCATTATTATCTTTATCATCTTTATAGACGTTCGAGTTAATAACCGGGAATTCTGTTTTACTAATTACTTTGTTTAAATAATCTAAACCGTAGTTAAATTCATGATTCCCAAGAGAGATGACGTCATACTTCATTAAATTCATTAAACGATATAATGGGTGCGTATAACTAGGATCCACAGGCTTCTTCGGATCATTTATTTTATTCGCTACATAATCTCCAAGCGGTGTCCCTTGTAATGCATCTCCATCATCAAATAGGACAGAATTCTTCGCTTCTTCACGCGCTTTATTCACAAGTGTTGCAGTTTGTACGAGACCTACTTTATTATCGGTTTTCGTTTGATAATAATCGTAATTCATTAAGTTAACGTGAATATCTGATGTTTCTAGAATTCGTAAGTTAACCGTACTCTCCCCAGTTTGCTCATCCGCATGAGCTGTTGCTGGCAATACTTGCGGCGCTATAACACCAATAGCAAGAGTTGCTCCAGCTAGCATTTTTTTTGACTTTTTCACAAAAAATCCCCCTTATACAATTACCAAAAATAATGAAATGAATCCGTCTCTAATTACATACCTTTTTTCTTCTATTGGAGATAAGATTTTCATTTCATCCTGCGCTAATGAGTAGTCCTCTTAAACGCTCGATTGGTGAGATTTTACTCATCGGGAAATAAAGCCCTACTAATTAAAATTTCACCTTATCTGACATTATCATATATAATGTACTTTCATATCGTCAATATTTTTTGACATACTTCTACAAATTTTCTGTAAAGTTATTGTAAACTTTTCATAAACATATAATATGCCCTTACATTGTTAATACTGCTGAATATGATACAATTACCAATTACAAGGAGGATGAATTTATGAAAAAAGTCATCTTAACAATTGTTTGTCTCCTCCTTCTAATCATTTCTTATTCTTATTTTGAAAAGAACGATGAGACAAAACAAAATGAACCCGAAGAAAAAACAGAAAAAACATCTACTCCAAGTTGGATTGATAAGCAAACAAACGATTCCTTCTATCATCTCGTACTAGGTGATTCGCTCGCCAAAGGATATGGATCGACACAAGGTGGATTTGCTGAATTAGCCTCTAAACAAATAGAAGCACAAATTCATAAACCAATTACTGTAGAAAACCTTGGGATAAACGGTCTTACAACAGATCGTCTCGCTAAAAAGGTTGAATCAGAAGATGTAAAGCAAAAAATTAGAGCAGCCAATATTATTACAATTAATATTGGGGGAAATAATTTGTTTCGCTTAAATCGTGATGTCGGTGTTATAGACGGTATTAAAATGTTAAATAAAGAAAAAGCTCATTTTGAAGCGGATGTAAAAAATATTGTAAAGACAGTCCGAGATCAAAATCCGGATGCTTTACTCATTCTTTCTGAACTCTATAACCCGTTACAACTCGATGACTCCATCGCAAGTTATGCAGATATGTTTTTAGATGGCTGGAATGAATCTGTTTATTCCATTGCAAAAGCAAATCAACCATCTATCGTTTTACCAATTCGCAAATTAATATCAAATGATAAGAAAGAATTACTCTTTGACCAAGTACACCCTAACGATAAAGGCTATTCGATTATTGCCGATTCCTTTACAAAAAAAGTGTTGGCCTACAAATATTAAAATTCATATGAAACAATTCTATTTTTATAACATGTCTTTTTTGTTACAATGAGAGTGGAAGGGGGCCTTTATATGGAATCACGCGAGTGGGAACGTATTGTTGATCATCTTCTTTCGCTAGTGCCTCTTTTTTATCGCAAATTTATGCTTCCTGGAGAATTTTCTTCTCAAAGACATATGCCGCCATCACATACACAAGTATTACTGCTTCTGCATGAAAATGGCACATTAGCAGTTTCCGAAATCGGCAAGCGGCTAGCGATTTCACGGCCTAACATGACACCTCTATTAAACAAACTGATCCAAGAAGAACTAATAGAGCGTCATTATAGCGAAAAAGATCGACGGGTCATTTTAATTTCCCTGACAGCTGAAGGGAAATTGTTAGTAAATCAGTATCAACAATTCATTTTAGACAAATTAAAAGAAAATTTCCAAACGTTATCTGAGGAAGAACGTGAAAAACTCATTCACTCTCTTCAAACCATTCAAAATTTAATTTTGAAAACAAACGCATAAAGCTGCTTCTAAATAGAAGCAGCTTTATGATTCGTAATAATTACCATAATATACATTTGAATATGGCCATGTCGTTAAATACGGTTTATGTTCTTGCGTAGGCTGTTGTTGTGGTATTTGCTGAAATTGTTGCTGTTGATACACTCCAACTTGCTGCCTCATATCATTTACTGGATAATAATTTGTATATGAGTATACTTGAGGTACATAGTAATAATACATTCATTCTCTCCCCCTTTTTCTTAAACATATTCAAAGGAGAAAATGAATGTGCCATTCTTTATATTTGTACAAGTGGTTCTCTCACTTTTTTCTTTCTATTCTTCAAACGTAACTTACGGTTCTTTTCATACAAATAATGCACAACAAAATATGAAATTACCCCAAACACAACTCCTAAAATCGTCATTCCAATTAATACATACACTTCACTTTGTAATAACCCCTTTAATATCGTAAAAATATGACTCGAAAACAAGTCAGATATCGTAAAGGGTTCATGATGTATTTTTTTCACATGAAATGGATAAATCATTTTTCCTAACGCATAAGCAAATGGAAATAAAAATACCGGTAAAAATGATATTTTCCCGATAATATTGCCAATCACCGCAGCAGGAAAAGATCCCTTTGCTAACCTGACGATTGGATAAAATATTAAATAGACGAGCGATGCTGTATATATAACCAACATCTCTAAACCAAAACCAATCGCAAAACCTAACGATACTTTCTTCGCTCCTTCTGGTGATCGAAGCAACTTATAATATTGAAACTTTAATATTCTCCACATCCGCTGAAAAAACGAATATGTTTTCTTAGTTGTTTTCAAATTCATCATCTCTTTAACTATATTTTTTTATCTAGTATGTCCTTACATGATATGAAAAACAAATTTAGTTTACTCTTTTTATTATAAATGATATAAAGATGGTTAACCAAATATACATACGACATTTCAATATAAAAAAGCACACCTCCAGTTATTTACATCTAACAACTGAAGGTGTACATCCTTTAGGAAAGCTCTTCTACATTTTTAAATAAACTTACTAATAATGCTTTTTGCGCATGCAATCGATTACCGGCTTGCTCAAATACGATAGATTTTGGTCCATCTATAATTTCGCCTGTTACTTCTTCTTCACGATGGGCAGGTAAACAGTGTAAGAAACGATACGTTTGCTTCGCATGCTTAACAAGTTCTTTATTAATTTGGTATGGTTGAAATAAAGTATATTTCTCTTCTTCTCCCTCTTGCCCCATGCTCATCCAAACGTCAGTATAAATGAAATCTGCTTCACTCACCGCTAATTCAGGATTATGCAAAATTTCAATTTCAGCTCCTGTTTCTTCAGCAATCGCTAACGCTTTTTTTACAATCTTCTCATTCGGTTCATATCCTATAGGCGTTGCAACAGTCATGTGCATTCCGACTTTTGCACTCGCTAACAACAATGAATGACATACATTATTTCCGTCACCGACGTAAGCCAATTTTATTCCTTTAAATGTATTTATTTCTTCATATATTGTCATTAAGTCTGCCAATGCTTGACAAGGATGATGATCGTCAGTTAAACCGTTAATAACAGGAATGCTCGATTCTTTTGCAAGCTCTTCTACATCCGCGTGTGAGAATGTACGTATCATGATCCCGTCAATATACTGCGATAATACTTTCGCAGTATCTGAAACGGTTTCTCCTCTTCCCATTTGCATCTCTTTTCCACTTAAAAACATACCGTGTCCCCCGAGCTGTACCATTCCTGCTTCAAAAGATACGCGAGTACGAGTTGAATGTTTATCAAAGATAAGCCCTAATATTTTGCCTTGCAGTAAAGGCTCTTGCTTATTCTTTTTTAAATATATTGCGAACTCAATTAAAGAAATAATTTCTTCTTTCGTTAATTCTTCTAGTGTTAAAAGGTCTTTCGTATTTAATTTCGGTACTTGTACAGTTGACATGAAAATTCCCCCTTATATAATTGATACGTTTTTTGTACAAACTACTTTTTTTATCATATATACTGCCTGTTCTAGTTCTTCATTCGTTACAATAAGTGGCGGTAATAGTCTTATAACAGTAGGTCCTGCTTGTAATACGAGAAGTCCTTCTTCTTCTAGTTGTTCTATAAAACTTGCAACTTCATGCTTACACTCAATCCCAACCATAAGCCCCTTACCACGTATATTTTGAATACATTCGACATGTCGTAATTCCTCTTGCAACTTCTGTAATACGTAATCGCCCTTTTCCTTTACTTCTTTTAAAAACGATGGTCTTTTACTTACTTGCAATACTTCTTTCGCTGCAGCCATTGCAACATAATTCCCGCCAAACGTTGAACCATGTGATCCTGCAGTAAACGATGTTCCAAGTTCTTTCCTACCAATCATTGCTCCGACAGGAATCCCGTTTCCAAGTGCCTTTGCGACGGTAACGATATCAGGTTTTATTCCCATTTGTTCGTAAGCAAATAATGTCCCTGTTCTTCCGATCCCTGTTTGGACTTCGTCTATAATAAATAAGGACCCAAACTTCTTACATAATGCTTCAATCGCTTTCAAAAAAGATAGATCAGCAAGTATGACTCCTCCCTCTCCTTGAACAACTTCTATCATTACTGCCGCAACTTCTTCATTCATTACTTCCTCTAATGCCTTTATATCGTTAAAAGGCGTATGTAAAAAAGATGGAAGGAGCGGACCAAATCCTTCTTTCACTTTATTTTGCCCCGTCGCACTCATCGTTCCAAATGTTCTACCGTGAAAAGACTGCTCACACGTTACGACGAGAGATTTTCCAGTATGCTTACGGGCTAACTTCAAAGCTGCTTCATTCGCCTCTGCCCCGCTATTACAGAAAAACGCATAATCTAATGCTATATTTTCTGTTAATAATGACGCGACTTCTTCTTGTAAGCTGTTTGTAAACAGGTTAGATATATGCCATATTTCATGCAGTTGCTCTTGTACAGCTTTCATAACAGTAGGGTGACAATGCCCTAAATTACATACGCCAATTCCCGATGTAAAATCTAAATATTGCTTACCGTTATGATCAATAACTTTCGTTCCTTTTCCCTTTACAAACTCACTCTTTCTTCTTCCATACGTTTGAAAAAGATGACTTGTCATGCAATACTCACACCCCTCGTTACCGTCGTTCCGATACACTCACCTGTAACCTCGGTAAAATCCTTCGTCCCATTTACGATACTAACCTTTTGCACTCCCATTTTTAATGATGCTAGTGCTGCCTGTACTTTCGGAATCATCCCACCGGTAATAACTCCTTTTTCTATTAAATTCACAATTTCAAATTCATCCGTTTTCTTTAGTAACTTTCCTTCATGTAATACCCCATCTACATCTGTAATAAAAATGAGCTCTTTTGCAGATAATGCAGCCGCAATTCCAGCTGCGGCGGTATCCGCATTTATGTTATAAATCTCATTATCATTTATGCCGACCGGAGCAATAACAGGAATATAATTCATATTTATTAATCCTTTTAGTAAGGCCGTTTCGACATACCTTACTTCTCCCACATATCCTATCTCCTCACTGACAGGTTGAACTTGAAGTAACTTGCCATCACACCCTGAGCAACCTACCGCACGTAAATTATGCTTTTGTAAATTCATTACAAGTTTTTTATTCGTACTTCCGCATAGCACCATTTGAACAATATCCATAACTTCTTTTGGTGTTACCCGTAATCCATCTTTTTTTTCTACGTTGATGTTACAATCTTTTAATTTGGCATCAATTTCTGGGCCACCGCCATGGACAATCACTACTTTATACTTCTGTTGCAATTTCTTTATACAATCAAAAAACACATCATGTAATTGATCCAACATACTACCGCCGCATTTCACTACAATATAATCGCTCATCTTCCCTCTCCTTATGTACGATAACAAGCGTTTATTTTCACATATTCATAGCTTAAGTCACAGCCCCAAGCTGATCCGGTCTCTTCTCCTAAATGTAAATTCACATCAATCATAATTTCATGTTCTTGTAATCTCATTTTCATTTCCTCTTCAGAAAACATTTGAGGTTCACTATTTTTCAGCACCGCAATAGATTGAAGAGTAATATCAATTGTATTTGGGTTAATCGCGACTTCACTTTGTCCAATGGTACTAATAATTCGCCCCCAGTTTGGATCTTCACCATGTATTGCTGTTTTCACAAGACTAGAACCGACTATTTGCTTTGCAATTTTCTTTGCCTCTTCATTCGTTCGAGCTCCTAACACATTTACTTCTATTAACTTCGTAGCGCCCTCACCATCTTGTGCGATTTTTTTCGCTAAATCTTCACATACCTTCTGTAAAGCAAATACGAAAGTTTCCCAATCTGCATGTTCCATATTGATTGGTTTCGTTTCTGATAATCCACTTGCCATAACGATGACCATATCATTCGTAGAAGTATCTCCATCTATCGTAATTTGATTGAATGTATGATTCGTGATTTGTGATAATGTTGTTTGTAATACGTCATGCTCTATATGAGCGTCTGTCGTAATAAAACTTAGCATCGTTGCCATATTTGGATGAATCATCCCTGAACCTTTCGCAACACCAGCAATCAGCACCTTCTCCCCATCAATCACCATTTCATAGCAAGTTTCTTTCGTTATAAGATCCGTCGTTAAGATCGCTTCAGAAAAAGAATGAGCTTCCCTTTCTTCCTTCGCTGGGATAAGAGTAGCAATCCCATTTCGGATTATATCCATCGGCAGCGGAACACCAATTACACCTGTTGAAGCTACTGCAACATAATTTTCTTTCAATCCAAAATGTTCTGCTCCTAATGCACGCATCTCGTAAGCATCTTGTAATCCTTTCATTCCTGTACAAGCATTTGCATTTCCACTATTAACGATAATAGCTTGTAATTTCCCCTCAGTCGCTATACTATCCTTCGTTACTTGCAAGGGAGCTGCTTGTATTTGATTTGTTGTATAAACAGCAGCACATGATGCTGGTGTATCACAAACGATTGCCCCTAAATCCTTTTTCTCTTTTTTCAAACCAATTGCAGTGCCAATGGCCGAGAAACCTTTTGGAGTTACAATCGAACCATTTTCTACTTTTGTAATAGACGCTACTTTAATCATCATGTCCCCCCTTATAGATAAAGCGGCATATGTTGTAAACCTGTTGTTTCTTCTAGTCCCGCTATTATGTTTGCATTTTGAATTGCTTGCCCAGCCGCACCTTTCATCATATTGTCTATAACAGAAACGACTGTCACTCTTCCTGTTCTTTCATCGTAAGCTATCCCCATATCACAATAATTTGAGCCCCTCACTTCTTTCGGACTTGGAAACTCTCCTTGCGTACGAATTCGAACAAAAGCCGATTGTTCATACGTTTCTTCATATAATTTTTGAAGTTGTTCTATTTCCATTTCTCGCTTTACTTTCGCATAAAGTGTAACCATAATTCCACGTGATATCGGTATTAAATGTGTACTAAACGTGATTGGCTTCGTTTCCCTATTCCACTCCGCAAGCATTTGCTCAATCTCAGGAACGTGTTGATGCTCATTTACTTTATAAATACGCAAGTTATCGTATAACTCAGGAAAGTGAGTCATCGTTGTTGGTGTTTTTCCTGCTCCAGATACTCCTGATTTCGCATCAATAATAATGGAATCTTCTTCAATTATGCCGCTACGAACTAATGGCAATGTCGCTAATAATGCAGCTGTAGCAAAACATCCCGGATTTGCAATTAAATTTGCATTTTGAACCTCGGACCTTTTCCATTCACTTAGCCCATATACAGCTTTACTAAGAATTTCTTCTTTTGCAGCTGCCCTTTTGTACCACTGTTCATATATGAAAGGATCTTTCATACGAAAGTCTCCAGATAGGTCAATTACTTTTAAACCTACTGCTAATAATTTTGGAGTTAACTCTGCTGATACTCCTGCCGGGGTTGCCAAAAATACAATTTCTGCTTCTTTCACTATTTCCTCCGCATCAATTTCTTGTAACGTATGAACAAGAACATTTTGAAAATGCGGATATACATTTGTTATACACTCGCCAACTTGTGAAAAAGAATGGAGAGATGCTATCGAAAAATATGGATGTTGTTCTAATAACCGAATTAACTCAATACCTCCATACCCAGTTGCTCCAATAATCGCGACTTTCATATGCTCCTCCTCATATCGATTCTTTAAATTAAGTATGATTATAATATTGTATATTTATAGAGTCAATTAAATATTTATAAATTTAATAAACTTAAAAAACTTAATTTTACTAGAAAAACAATATACACAACAGAATTTTTATACACAAATAGTGCATAGTAGTTTTTTCATTTCACTTCAAGTACAATAAAACAATACATACGTACATACAGGCGGGGAAAACATGAATGAAAAATTAATTGAGAAAATGATTATAAAAAGTTTTCAGCAATATCAATGTAATCCTATGTCAAATGAGGATCAGGAAATGCTTGTTAAACATATTCAAACGATCATTCATTCAAATACTGAAATTGATGTATACGAGGCAGTTGAGGATATCGTTTACGATTATGTGACTGGAAAATAAAGTGAAACTTTAATCAGTGGGGGTTTTCTTCATCCCCCACTGATTATCAGCCCTCACCAATCGGACTTTTATGGGCAGTTGATCCCCCACCTAACTTCTTTGCTTTCGCTGAATTTTGAGGTGGGGGTCTTACTGCCCATTAAAGCGGGATAAAAAAAATAGGAGATTCCCATATGGAAATCTCCTATTTTTTACTTAATGATTTGCCTGCTACGCGCTCAAATAAACCTGGGAATAAAGCATACAGTTTCGGACCAATGCCCATCCATTTCGGTAAGTTTACTTCACGCTTTTTCGTTTGCATCGCTTTTACAATTTGCTCTGCTACATATGTTGGTTTTAACATGTATCGTCCCATATTTTTCACATATGTACCGGATTGATCAGCTATTTCAAAAAAGTTTGTATCTATCGGACCTGGATTAATCGCTGTTACGAAAATATTTGTACTAGATAACTCCATGCGTAAACTATTCGTAAAGCCTAGTACTGCATGTTTCGTCGCTGCATACGCACTCGATTTCGGAGTTGCAATTTTCCCAGCAAGTGAAGCAACATTAATAATATGTCCTTCGTTTCTTTTCACCATATAAGGTAGTACCGCTTTCGTACAAGCTACTAATCCAAATACATTTACTTGGAACATATCTTTCACTTCATCCATTGATGCATCTTCAAACGTTTTAAAAATACCAAATCCCGCATTGTTTACTAATATATCAATACGTCCTACCTCTTGTAATACTTTTGAAAAAACAGATTGTACTTCCATCTCTTCACTTACATCTAATACATAATAATAGCAAGGCGTATTATAAGTTTCTTTAATTTTGTCTACTAACGCTTTTAATTTCTCTTCTGTTCTAGCCATTAATACTGGAGTCGCCCCCTGCTCTGCAACTTGCATTGCAACTTGCTCTCCAATTCCACTAGAAGCACCTGTAATGACGATTACTTTATTTTGTAAACGTCCCGTCATTGCTGTCACCTACTTTGCATAATAAATCAATTGTTGCGAAGATTCATCAATCATCACTTGTTGATTATATGCTAAAAAGTCTAATTGTCCAACCGTTTCTGAAATAGTAAGTGGCAATTGTTCCTTATACAATACCGGAAATAGTTTTACACATACTTCAAATGCTGTCATTGGTTTTTCCTTTAATAACTCAAGCACTTTAAATGCACGTGTTTCTTGCTTTTGTAATCTCGTTTCAATAAGTTGTTTCACATTTAGAACATCTTCTCCATGTCCTGATAAAATGCGTGAAATATTCATTTCACTTAAACGCTTTAACGTTTGATTATATTGTAATAACGGGCGCGCCCTTTCTGTTTGTCCTTCATATGGTGGTTCTAATATTGGATTCGAAGAAATATGACTAATGAGAGCATCCCCTCCAATTAGTATTCCATCAGATTCTCTATATAATGAAATATGAGTGGAAGCATGACCTGGTGTTTCAATTACTGTAAAACCAGGCATTGAATCAATACGATCTCCCTCTCTCACAGTATGCGTTAGCGATCTATTACAAGAATATTTCAGTGTCCTTGTCGTCAATAACGCCTCGTCTTTCAAAAATGCTGCTGGAACACCAAATTGTAAAGCCGTCTCTCTAAAAAACTCATGATATCGCTTTAAAAATTCTGGATTTTGCGTGATCCACGGCTCATTCCAAGGGTGTCCAATAATGTTCGTCTTCTCAGAAAATATATTTAAAAGCCCACAATGATCCGCATGATGATGCGTAATAACTACTGTTTTAATATCTTCTATCGTATATCCTAATGTACCTAACTGACTTTCTAACGCATTTCTTGCCTCTTCTGTATTCGTCCCTGTATCAATTAATGTTAATGTCTCCCCCTCAACTAAAAACACATTCACAGTTTCAACTGCAAATGGCACAGGAATCTCCATTCGGTGAATCGCCGTCATGCTTAGCCCCCCTGTCTCTTTCCGGTTCAAAAATGAATACTTCTTCAGTTTACAACTTCCTTATATATTTGTCATTATTTTCAGATAAAAAGAGGTGTTTCCTAGAAAAAAACGAATGTATGTACATTTATAAGAATTTCTAACCAAAATTAAAGGAGGAACATCATGTCTATTCAAAACATTTCCTTTCTCGGTGCAGGCTCTATTGCTGAAGCGATTATTGGTGGCTTGTTACATGCAAATGTTGTGAAAGGCGAACAAATTACTGTAAGTAATCGTTCTAATGAGACAAGGTTACAGGAGCTACATAACAAATACGGTGTCAAAGGTACACATAATAAAAAAGAACTACTTACTAATACAAATATTCTTTTTCTAGCAATGAAGCCAAAAGATGTTGCAGAAGCGCTTACCCCTTTTAAAGAAGACATACATAATAACCTGCTTATTATTTCGTTATTAGCAGGTGTTTCTACTCATTCAATTAGAAGTCTACTTCAAAAAGACGTTCCGATTATTCGTGCCATGCCAAATACATCTGCAGCTATTTTAAAATCAGCTACTGCTATCTCACCTTCAAAACATGCAACAAAGGAACATATTCAAACTGCCATAGCTTTATTTGAAACGATCGGTCTCGTCTCTGTTGTAGAGGAAGAAGATATGCATGCTGTCACTGCATTATCCGGAAGCGGGCCTGCTTATATTTATTACGTAGTAGAAGCGATGGAAGAAGCTGCAACAAAAATCGGTTTAAAAGAAGATGTTGCAAAGTCACTTATTCTCCAAACGATGATTGGTGCTGCTGAAATGCTAAAAGCAAGTGAAAAACACCCGTCTATTTTGCGAAAGGAAATTACCTCTCCTGGTGGAACGACCGAAGCGGGCATTGAAGTATTACAAGAACACCAATTTCAACAAGCGCTTATTTCTTGTATTACACAGGCAGCGCAACGATCACATAATCTTGGGAAAACGTTAGAACAGTTAACAAAAGAAAAATAAAAAATGGAGCTCAATCTTACTTGAGCTCCATTTTTTATAAACATATATTTTTAGTTATTCGTCTTCCCAAAAATCTCTTCTTGCAGACGGCGACCAGTCGGTGTTGCTGCAAGTCCACCTTCAGCTGTTTCACGAAGTGCTACTGGCATCGTTTGTCCGATTCTAAACATCGCCTCAATTACTTCATCACATGGAATAGTACTCGTTACACCAGCTAATGCTAAATCAGCTGAAATCATCGCATTTGCAGCTCCTGCTGCATTACGTTTTACGCAAGGTACTTCTACAAGTCCTGCAACAGGATCGCATACTAAACCAAGCATGTTCTTTAATGAAATTGCCATCGCTGTAGCTGCTTGCTCTTGTGTTCCACCAGCCATTTCAACTGCAGCTGCAGCTGCCATTCCACTTGCTGAACCAACTTCAGCTTGGCATCCTCCCGCTGCACCAGAAATACAAGCGTTATTCGCAACAACCATACCGAAAGCTCCTGCTGTAAATAAGAATTCAATCATTTCTTCACGTGTAGGCTGCAATTTTTCTCTTAGTGCAAATAGTACACCTGGCACTGTTCCAGCAGACCCTGCTGTTGGTGTTGCACAAATAATTCCCATCGCTGCGTTTACTTCATTTGTTGCAACAGCTTTACTCACTGCGTCCAAAATCGTATCTCCAGATAAGCCTTTTCCACTCTTCATATACGCCTGAACTTTTACAGCATCTCCACCAGTTAAACCAGTTGGTGATTTCACTCCGCGAATACCACGTTCTACTGCTTGCTCCATCACGACTAAGTTCTTTTCCATACCAGCAATTACTTCTTCACGTGAAATACTTCTTGTTTCCATTTCACATTGAATCATAATTTCTGCGATTTTTACATTTTGTTCTTTAGCTTGCGCCACTAGTTCCGCTGCGTTCCGAAACATGGTGTGTCCCCCCTGCAATTATTCCATAATAGTTACTTGACAAATATTTTGTTGCGCTTTTATTTCTTCAATCACTTCATCTGCTAATATTTCATCTGTTTCGATGACCATAAGCGCTCTTCTTCCTTTTTCTTTACGAGAAACACTCATTGTACTAATGTTAATCTCGTGTTTCGCAAGGATTGAAGCTACTGCTGCAATAGCACCGAAGCGATCGTTATTTACAATAAGTAGTGCTGGACTCGTGCCTGATAATTGAAGATCGAATCCGTTTAATTCTACAACTTCAATTTTACCGCCACCAATTGAGCAAGCAACAACTTCAATTTCTTCTTCACCTTTATACAAACGAATTCTTGCTGTATTTGGGTGAGGTGCATTGGCATCCTCTTCAATGAATTCCACTTCAATTTCGCGCTCTTTTGCTATCTCTAGCGCCTCTGGAATACGTAAGTCATCTGTTTCAAACCCTAATATCCCACCTATTAGCGCTACATCTGTACCATGCCCACGATACGTCTTTGCAAATGATCCATATAATGAAATGCTTACTCTTTCTGGTTCATGACGAAACAGCTGGCGAGCAACTTGCCCCATTCGTGCTGCGCCTGCTGTATGTGAACTTGATGGACCAATCATAACTGGACCGATAATATCAAATACTGAGCGATACTTCATCATAACTCCCCCTAAACCTCTATGAAAAAATTTTTTACTATTCTATTAAGCTACCAAATCGGTTGCTTTTCCAGTTGTACTACGAATTTGTTCCGCTATACGAATTGGATCGTTTTTGAATAACAATGAAACAATCTATCCTGAAATAATACTAGTTGTCATAATAAATAAGAAACTTAGCATTACCTTCATTTAAAAATAATATAAGCTAATCCACAATAAAGTCTGGTAGCAATCCAAAGTTTAACACAGAACCACTTACAAGGATAGCATAAACAAGTGAAACTATAATCAGCGGGAGTTTTGTCCATTCCCAATAATTATTAGCCCACAACAATCGTGCTTTTACGAGCAGTTATCTCTCGCTTAAATTCCTCGCATTCGCGAATTTTGAGGTAGAGTCTTACTGCCCATTAAAGTGGGATAAATTATAATCTGCCCTCATTATAACTTGTTTTTAATAAAACGCTTACTTTTAATGAATTTTAAAAGTTCTGAATAAAAATCCATTTTTGCTATTTGTATCATTCGTATGTCGTCTGACTTATATAACAGTTTTTCTAAATAATCGATACTATGTATTTTTATCCTATATTTTCACATCATTAAAACTTTCTGTTTCATCTAATATAAGCATAAAATGATAACAGTTTTATTTTAATTTTTTTAGAAAAAAAAATGGCAACCTCTCGTCGCCATTTTTTCATATCATTATTATCTTTCTACTGGAAATGATTTTAAATCCGTTGCTATTTCTGTATTAGAAAATAGCTCTCTTGCCTCTTTCAATAATTCCTTATACGTATCCCCTTGATAACGAGAACTAATATGAGTCAATATTAATCGTTTTGCATTTGCCTGAAGTGCAATACTCGCAGCTTGCTTAGATGTGGAATGAAAATAATCATAAGCTTGTTGTTCATCTTCTGCCGCAAAAGTTGCTTCATGAACTAGTACGTCAGCGTCTTGTGCCAGCTCTCTACTCGCTTCACAAAATCTTGTATCACCTAAAATGGTAATAATTCTTCCTTTTTGAGGTGGGCCGATAAAATCTTGTCCGTTTAGTATCGTACCATTTTCCAATTCAACCACTTCTCCATCTTTTAAACGCTTAAAGAGCGGACCTGGTTTCACACCCATCTCCAGCAATTTATCGACTAAAAGGGCGCCTTGTATATCTTTCTCTATAATACGATACCCAAAACATTCAATACCGTGTGACAATCTTTTCGTTTCCACATGAAATTCATTATCTTCAAACACGGTACCTTCTTCTGTTATCTCAACAATTTCAAGTGGGTATTTTACATGTGTCGTACTTACTGATAATGCTACTTCAATAAATTGTTTAATTCCTTTTGGTCCATACACTGTTAAAGGTGTAGTCCCTCCTTGAAACGAACGGCTTCCTAATAAACCAGGCAATCCAAAAATATGATCACCATGTAAATGCGTAATAAATATTTTTTCAATGCGGCGTGGACGTACAGATGTATGTAATATTTGATGTTGCGTCGCCTCGCCACAATCAAATAACCAAGTTTGTCCTCGTTCTTCTAACAATTGCAAAGCAATTGCTGAAACGTTCCTTCCTTTCGAAGGAACACCTGCACCAGTTCCTAAAAATACAAATTCCACTTTCTTTCCTCCAGCTCTTTATATAATCTACCTTTCATCTTACGGAATGTTATTTCAAATGGCAAATCGAATTTACATAACCAATCATCTAGACAACTATATATCACGAACATTATACTCAAAAAGCTTAGATATCGTTCGTGTTTTATGTTAAAATGATTATACTACATTTTAAGGGAGCGTTTTATTATGAAAGAAGCATTTCGTTTACAAACTGATTTTTCATCTTCATTTGATCGCTGGGTAAGTTCTTTCGTGTCTGATCACCCAGCACAATTAGAATGGACGACTTTGAAAGAGTTAATCCATGAATATACAACAACACATACAAATGATTCGTTACCAACATATATTTCTTCAGCTTTAACATATTATGCACAACGCGTTTCAACTGCAAACAGTTCAGAGATTGTTATTTTTGAAAATGCTACAATCTCATAATCTATAACAAAAAGCACTGTGATCAGTGCTTTTTATTATGTTCATTACAATATTTATTTTCCAACCTTATTTCAAAAAAACTCCGCTTATTTCCTACTATATAGCCAAGATAAATCTATTTGAGTTTTCAAAAAATATGTTGACACTACAAAATTTCAGTGCTAACATTCAACATGTAATTGAATATGGTCTCTGTTAGGTGAGGCTCCTGTATAGAGAAACGCTGCTGCCCAAAAATGTCGAGAGACGCCAATGGGTCAACAAGAAAGGTCGGAATGAAGGCCTTTTTTAACGTAGCTGGTTTCAGTACCTATGCTATACAGTGCTAAAACTCAACGAGGGAGAGGTGCATGTATTTTGTCATACACAAAAACTGTTTTGATTTATGCTTACTAACAGTCTTTGTTGTGGACTCTTTTAACTGCGAATTCAGACCTTTACTCGTTTTGAGTAAAGGTCTTTTTACGTATATATGCACCTTACTATGAAACAAACATAGCATATTCAGAAACTACTAAATTGTACGGAGGTGAGGAACAGTTGGCAATTGATGATTCGGCCCAGATACCCATATGTTTTACGTTAATATTTCATCATGTAGGTAGGAAAGAAACTGTTCCTCCTAATTTTAAATAGTCGAGTAACAGCTTGTTTCCTCCTTCATGAAAAAGGAGGAACTACCGATGTTAAATTTACTAAGACAAGAAACGAAACATTCATACGATCAAGATTGTATGAAAACAAATCACAAATTATTAGTGGAAGTCGCAACGCAGGATGCAAACAAAGCGTTACGACTTTTAGAAACAACAGAAAATGGACTCTCTAAAGAAGAAGCGTCTCGTAGACTTTCTTTATATGGCCTTAATGAAATAGCTCATAATAAAACATCACCGTGGTACATTCAATTTCTGCTGGCATTTAAAAATCCATTTATTTTTGTTTTATTAGCTCTCGGCGCACTTTCTTTTTTCACAGATGACATACAAGGAACTATTGTCGTATCTGTAATGGTAATGCTAAGTGCAACGATTCGCTTTTTACAAGAATTTCGTTCTCAAAAAGCTGCGGATCAGTTAAAGGCTATGGTCCGAACAACGGCGAGTGTCTTTAGAATAGATGGATTTGTACACGAAACAAAAAATTTAAAAATTTTGAATAGAATTGATACAAAGGAAATTCCAATTGAGGAACTTGTACCTGGCGATATTATTTCACTTTCAGCCGGAGACATTGTTCCAGCTGATGTGCGTATTTTATCGGCTAAAGATTTATTTGTGAACCAATCTTCTTTAACAGGAGAAGCACTTCCTGTAGAAAAATACGAAAACTGCTACCATACAGAAAATAAACATCTATTACCGAAAAGCACGAAAAAAAATTACAATCCACTCGATATGGAAAATCTTTGCTTCATGGGGACAAATATTGTAAGTGGTAGCGCAAGAGCGGTTGTCATCTCCACAAGTACCGATACGTATTTCGGCTCTTTAGCAAATAAAGTAATCGGTAAGCGCGTAGAAACAAGCTTTGATAAAGGTGTAAACAAAGTAAGCTGGCTTTTAATTACATTCATGCTTATTATGGCACCTATCGTTCTTCTCATTAACGGATTCACAAAAGGGGATTGGCAAGAAGCTTTCTTCTTCGCTATTGCAATCGCAGTTGGTCTAACACCTGAAATGTTACCAATGATTGTGACTGCTAATTTAGCTAAAGGTGCCGTTAACATGTCTAAACAGAAAGTAATTGTAAAACAGCTGAATTCTATTCAAAATTTAGGTGCTATGAACATTCTTTGTACCGATAAAACAGGAACTTTAACAGAAGATAAAGTTGTACTTGTTCGGCACTTAGATCCTAGTGGTAATACATGTAATCGTGTATTACACTTTGCCTATTTAAATAGCTTCTATCAAACAGGATTGAAAAATTTAATAGATAAAGCTGTTATAAAACATACAGAAGAAAATCAAAAATTTGATCCATCCGTTTTTCAAAAACTAGATGAAATTCCATTTGACTTTGCTCGTCGGCGTATGTCCGTCATTGTAAAAAACAATTCAGGTGAGCATACAATGGTCTGTAAAGGGGCTGTAGAAGAAATTTTATCTATTTGCAACTACACTGAAATAGATGGCAAAATTGCTTCTCTTACCGATGACATGCGCTTACATGTAAAACAACTAAGTGAGACTTTGAATAGTGAAGGTATGCGCGTTATTGCTGTAGCTTATAAAAAAAATAGACCAACAAATAATAAAGAGTACGCCGTACAAGATGAAAATGATATGATTCTCGCTGGATATATTGGCTTTTTAGATCCACCGAAACCATCTGCCGCTACTGCCATTCAAGCATTACAAAAACATGGTGTACAAGTAAAAATTTTAACTGGTGATAACGAAATCGTGACAAAAAAGGTATGTAAAGAAGTTGGATTAAATATTGGCGAGCCTATCCTTGGTTACGAAATCGATGCTTTACCTGATAAAGCATTAGCAAAGCTAGCCGAAGAAACAACTGTTTTTGCTAAACTAAATCCAATGCAAAAATCTCGCATTATACGAGTATTACAAGGAAACGGACACACTGTAGGTTATATGGGAGATGGCATTAACGACGCCGTAGCGTTACGGGAAGCTGACGTTGGTATATCTGTTGATACTGCAACTGATATTGCAAAAGAGTCTTCCGATATTATTCTACTTGAAAAAAGCTTAATGATATTAGAAGCAGGTATTTTAGAAGGACGCACTACATTCGGTAATATTTTGAAATACATTAAAATGACAGCGAGCTCTAACTTCGGAAATGTATTTAGTGTGTTAGTAGCAAGTGCCTTCATTCCTTTCTTGCCGATGCTTGCCATTCACCTTTTAATTCAAAACTTACTTTATGATATTTCACAACTGTCTATCCCATGGGACAAAATGGATAAAGAATTTTTAGAAAAACCAAGAAAATGGGATACTGCAAATTTACGGAACTTCATTATTTGCATCGGTCCCATTAGTTCCATATTTGATATCATCACCTATGTGGTCATGTGGAACGTCTTCGGTGCAAATACAGCTAGCGAACAATCATTATTCCAATCTGGTTGGTTTGTCGTTGGATTGCTAACACAAACTTTAATTGTTCACATGATAAGAACACAGAAGATTCCGTTTATTCAAAGTACTGCATCAGTACCGGTTCTTTTATTAACCGCTTGTATTATGGTAATCGGAATTTATATTCCATTCTCGCCACTTGGAGCAGCCGTTGGATTACAAGCATTACCACTTAGCTATTTCCCTTGGTTAGTAGGAATACTATTAGGCTATGCTTTCTTAACACAGTTCCTAAAAAAAATTTATATTAAAAAGTTTCATAGCTGGTTATAAAAATAAGAATGAGCGGGTGCTTCCCGCTCATTCTCAAAAACATGACTTGGACTTATATGTATGGAGGTGACCATGATGGTATGGTATGACATTGTACTAAGATTATTTATTGCAATTATTGTAGGTGCTTGCATCGGAATGGAACGACAATGGAGACATAGGATGGCTGGGCTACGGACAAATGCTCTCGTATCACTTGGTGCCTGTATATTTGTTTTATTATCCGTCATGATTGATCACGATGCTAGCCCTTCACGTATTGCCGCTCAAGTCGTCAGTGGGATTGGTTTTTTAGGAGGCGGCGTTATTATCCGCGATGGTTTTAGTATTAGGGGGCTTAATACTGCGGCTACCCTATGGTGCGCAGCTGCTGTTGGTACTCTTACAGGCGCTGGTTTCCTCATTGCAGCTATATTAGGTGCAGCTGGCGTTTTACTAGCAAACATACTACTTCGCCCAATCGCTCTCTTTATGAATCAAAAATCAAAAGAAGAATCACTTGAACAAACGAACTACTTACTTTCTCTTACTTGTTCAGAAGAACATGAAGCCCATATTCGTTTTTTACTTATGCATATGGTAAGTTCTGAAGGCATTGGTTTAAAAGAATTGTATAGTGAGGACGTAGACTCTAATCAAAAAGTATGTATACAAGCGACATTACACTGCAACACAAATACAGCAGTCTTAATTGAAAAAATAGTGAGCAGAATGCTATTAGAATCTGGCGTTACTGCAGCTGGTTGGAAAACTTCATTAGATTTAGAAGCAAGTTAAAAATGAAAGGTGTCATGATATTTACAGTTTCATGACACCTTCTACATAAACTTATTTTCTAATTTTTGCTGAAAAGACTTTTCTTGCTTACGTAATAGTTGACTACCTCGTTGTAAAAGCGGCATTCCATACTTATCATTAATTTGATCAATGACAGCAAGTAGCGGCTCTTCTTTCGCATCTTCTTCAAATGAAAACAGATCTAATTGCTTCACCGATTCAGTCTTCCACTCTATTTCAGTAGCTGTAACACCTAATAAACGAACGGAATCGCCGTCCCAATGTTGCTTCCATAAACGAGAGGCCGCTTGAAAAATATCTCGTTCTTCCCAAATGGCATTTTTCAATTGCTTACTCCTCGTTACTGTCCGCCTATCATGATATTTAATCATAATCTGAATATTATAGCTGACAAGAGTTCGCTTTTGTAATCTTTTACTCACTGATTTTGATAGCCTTTCTAACATATCAAGTAATTCTTTTTCTTCATCCATATCCTTTGAAAAAGTCATCGAATTACCAACGCTTTTATGTTGTCCCATTTGACTCGGATCAACTTCTCTATCATCCACACCTTTTGCCCTTCTTTGTAAATCAACACCATGCTTTCCAATTTTAGCGCGAATGATATGTTCATTTCCTTTTGCTAACTGTTCAATTGTTTGTATATGAATATCTTTTAATTTCTCAGCTGTTTTTTCTCCAATTCCATGCATCGCTCCAACCGGAAGCGGCCAAATCATTTCTGGAATATCTCGTTTTCGGAGCACGGTAATACCGAGAGGCTTTTTCATATCAGAAGCTGTTTTTGCTAGGAAAAGGTTTGGAGCAATTCCGATGCTACACGGCAACTGTAACTCTGTTAATAACGCTTGCTGAATCATCTTTGCTATTTCAAGAGGCGAACCGAGTGCGTAACAATCTGTAATATCTAAATATCCCTCATCTATTGATACTGGTTGTATTTTTTCCGTAAAACGGGAAAGGATTTGAAACATTTGAAATGAAGCTTCACGATATAATGTAAAATTAGGGCGCCTTACAACTAATTGTGGACATAACCTTTTTGCTTCCCAAAGTGGCATCGTTGTACGTATTCCATATTCTCTCGCCTCATAACTACATGTGATGATAATTCCTTTTCTTTCTTTTTCATTTCCAGCAACCGCTAACGGCTTCCCCTGTAATGATGGGTCATGAGCAATTTCAACAGATGCAAAAAAACAATTCATATCTACATGTAAAATAACACGGCCCTTTTTCGGATACATTTCTCGCATAGTACTCCCCCAACTAGAACATTCGTTCTTTTATTATATCAAATTTTGCACAATAATTATAATAATTACTTGTTCTTTTCTATCATATTTATTGCTATAATTTAAACAAAGTGGATATATTTGTAATCAGGGGTGATTATTATGAAATCGACTGATAAACTCAATTATACGTTTCTCGTAATTATACTAATCGTCGCAATCAATTATTTACTTCTTCCTATTTTTGATATTAACATAGCTGGTTTTCTCCCTCGCCTAGTCCATGTAGTAACAACTTACATACTGCCATGGATTTTCTTGTATTGGCTTATCCGCCTTGTAAAAGTAATCGAATCAAAATAAAAAGCGTGTAAATCAGTTGTGATTTACACGCTTTTTCTATTACATTACTTCGCTACTTCTTCAATAATTGCAACAACTAATTCTGCTGTTTTCGCTAATTCTTCAACAGGAATCTTTTCATTTGTTGTATGAATTTCTTCATAACCAACTGCTAAGTTAACTGTTGGAATGCCGTGTCCTGCAATTACGTTTGCATCACTTCCGCCACCACTTTGGTGAAGAGAAGGTGTACGACCAATTTTTTCAGCTGCACGTTTTGCAACTTCTACAACGTGATCGCCATCAGCAAATTTAAATCCTGGATACATAACGTTTACTTCAACGTCTGCATGACCGCCCATTTCTTTTGCAGTTGTTTCAAATGCTTCTTTCATTTTCGCAACTTGCGCTTCCATTTTTTCATTGATTAAAGAACGCGCTTCTGCAAAGATTTGTACGTGATCGCAAACGATATTCGTTTGTGTACCACCTTCAAAACGTCCAATATTTGCAGTTGTTTCAGAATCAATACGGCCAAGTGGCATTTTCGCAATTGCTTTCGCTGCGATAGTAATTGCAGATACACCTTTTTCTGGTGCTACACCAGCATGAGCTGTTTTCCCGCGAATAATCGCATTCACTTTCGCTTGTGTTGGAGCTGCAACAACGATTTCACCAACTTTTCCATCGCTATCTAATGCATAACCGTATTTCGCAGTAATGCGCTCACGATCTAATGCTTTTGCACCAACAAGACCAGATTCTTCTCCAACTGTAATAATAAATTCAATTGTACCATGAGGGATATTTTTCTCTTTTAAAACACGGATTGCTTCGAACATGGATGCTAATCCTGCTTTATCATCTGCACCTAAAATCGTAGTACCATCTGATACGATATATCCATCTTTAATAGAAGGCTTAATTCCATTACCAGGAACTACTGTATCCATATGAGAAGTAAAGTAAATTGTATCAACACCATCTTTTGTTGCTGGTAATGTACAAATTAAGTTACCTGCACCATGCCCAGTAACAGCCATTGTGTCATCTTCAAATACTTCTACACCTAAATCTGTAAATTTCTTTGTTAATACTTTGCAAATTTCTGCTTCAAATTTCGTTTCAGAATCTACTTGTACTAACTCCATAAATTCATTTACTAAACGTTCTTGATTAATCATAAGACTGCGCCTCCTGCACTACCATTATGTATGTAACACTATTAATTATAACAGAATTTCGCAAAAGTTTCGAAATACAAGACAAAAAACAGACGGTTTATATGTCTAGATAACCATCTGCTTTCTATTACTCATTTAACAATACCCAGCGCATATGATCTTCCCACACTCCATTAACCATTAACATCTTCCTAGACACGCCCTCATACTGAAAACCTATCTTCGTCACGACTTGTATAGATGCTAAATTTCGTGGCATAATCGGTGCTTCTATACGATGTAATTGAAATTCCTCAAAAGCAACTTGAATCGCTTTTCTAAGCGCTTCTGTCGTATAACCTTTGTTTAACTCTTCCTTATCTAATTTATAGCCGAGTACACAAGATTGGTAAATTCCACGAACAATTAAATTAAATGAAATACATCCAATTATTTTCGTATCATCACCTTTTTTAAAAATCCAAAGCCTGATGATTTTACCTTCTGCGATCTCTTTTCTATCCTTTTGTAACTTTTTCTTTTGATAATCTAACGTAAAAAAATCATCCGGTCTATACTCTTCCCAGGCTTTTAAAAATTCACGATTTCTGTCGTAATATTGAAGAACTTTTTCAGCATACGACTCATCAATTTCCCTTAAATGTAAACGATTTGTTTCATATATTTTCATCATCGTATCTCCATTCTTCAGCTTGCATAACAAAAAACTTATACCCTATCATTTTTATATATTCTCTACGTACATACAAATTTCCTGTTATACTTTACACACACTTCTCGAATTTTGTCATTTCTCTCCCCCTTGTTCACAATATCATTTCTCGTTACAATGATATTGTACTGATTTGCAAGGAGGTTTAACGATGCATAAAAAAGCTCAAAAAGTTATGATTTATGTAATGCTAATTTCTATGCTTGTAACAACATTACTTGCTGGCGCAAGTATGTTTTGGTAAAAAGGACGATCTGTTCGTCCTTTTTTTACTTTTTACACATAATAAAATAAACCATCTCGAAATCGAGATGGTTTATTTTATGTAAAGCACAATCGCTACAATGCTAAAGGAAAATGACATTACAAGTGCTATCACAAAACTTGTATATTGTTTCTGCTGAAATGCCCCAATAACAAAAGTAAGATTAAGTAATGCCATACATACAATCGCTACAAGATAAGAACATATATTAAAAGTTGCCAATATGAATGTAATAATAAATAGAAATCCCATAAAAAACTGCATATACGAAAGTTTTGGATTCAAGTACATATGAGCAACTCCTTTATCTAATTTGATCTTTCTATACTCTCATTAACGCATGGTTATGTACACATGTCAAGACAACTTATTACAATAGAAAAAACCAACTTTTTCGTTGGCTTTTTCATATGCAATGGCTCCTTTTTCTTTTGCCAATTGCTGAAATGATTTTTTCGATTTTACAATCCACACTTTCGTTCCAATTGGAATACGATCAAATAAATACTCCACATCATTTTTCTTCATTCTTATACACCCTTGTGAAATATACTTTCCAATTGAACTCGGTTGGTTTGTTCCATGTATTCCATATTTACTCCCATCAGTTCCTCGTGCATTAAATCCCATCCACCTAGATCCAAGTGGATTTTTCGGTGATCCCCCTGGAATATCCTTTGCAATATAATACGGATCCTTTGCTTTCATTACAATATCAAAAGTTCCCTCTGGGGTTAATTCATTTGTTTTTCCTGTCGCGACTGGAAAAACCTTTTGAATCTTCCCATCGTCAATATAAGCTAGTTTATTCGTCGCTTTATTTACAATAATAAAAGGATCACCGGCACGTGGATTATCACCAAGGGGCCAAATAGGCGATAAAGAAAGACATAATAGGAAAGAGAGAAGATACGGCATAAATAATTCCTACCTTCTATATAAGTTCTTTTATATTATCCTTTCCCTTAAAACGACTTTTAATGAGTAAATATTGTTCCATTTCGTATACAAGTTGAACAAGTTTCGCACGTATCTCAAATTCTTCACGTGTAGCCGGCAATGGCATCTCTCTAAATAATTCTCTCATTTCTTGAAGCTGTCTTAAAGAAATAACCCCGGTACTCTGAGGGCTAATAGCATTACTAATGTTTTCAACCACATCGGCAATCATGTCAGCTTGTTCATATGTCCACGATAAAGAAGCTGCTAACGGAATCATTCGCTCTAAAATTTCGAATTGTTGCATGCGCATATTAAAATAACGATAGTAATAGTCATCTTCTCGCATAAATGCATTCTCAAGTTTCTTAAACGATAAATCTCTAGCTTCATTTAGCATCTGTTCAGTTTCAATAAGTTCTGCCCCGCTCCAACTACTTTCTCGATTTCGTAAATACACAACCATTTCAAACAAAATCGTTTTAAAATTACTTTCTATTTTATCTTGATACTCTTTTAGTTTATTTTCACTACTTGGCATATACATATTCACTAAGAGAGCCACGCTAATCCCTATCGTTAATATCGCAATTTCATTTCCAACAATAAGCCATGTAATTTGTTTCAATGAATATAGATGCATCACAATAACTGAACTCGTAACAATACCTTCTTGAATTTTAAGCATAACTGCAGTCGGAATAAATGTAAGTAATAATACGCTAATTGCTAGTGGTGTATATCCAATTGTCTCAAAAATACAAAATGCGAACACCATTGATAATACACAAGCTAAAAAACGATGTAACGATACTTGAAGTGATTTACGTTTCGTATTTTGTACACATAATATAACTAAAATACCCGCTGAACTATAAAATTCTAATCCTAATAACTGAGCAATAAAAACGGCTGCGCCTGTCCCTATTGCTGTTTTTACTGTACGGTATCCAATTTTGAACATAGCATTGCTCCTATATGTATAAACGTATTTACAGTTAGTATAAAAAAAGGATGACACAATGTCATCCTTTTCTACTTATTATTCACGTATCCTTTACATATTACAATATTTTTTGTAAAAATTGTTGTGCACGCTCACTTTTCGGTGCTGCAAAAAATTCTGCTGGCGCACTATCTTCTACAAGTTTTCCACCATCTAAAAAGAGAACACGATCTGCTACTTCTTTTGCAAATCCCATTTCATGTGTAACAATTGCCATTGTCATTCCTGTCGTAACTAATGATTTCATAACTTCTAGCACTTCTTTTACCATCTCTGGATCTAGTGCTGATGTCGGTTCATCAAATAACATTACTTCTGGTTCCATTGCTAACGCTCTTGCAATTGCTACACGTTGCTTTTGTCCGCCAGAAAGACGATTCGGATACGTATCTTTTTTATCTAATAAGCCGACCTTTTCTAAAAGTTTTTCGGCTTTCTTTTCAGCTTCTTGTTTCGTTACTCCTTTTACATTGATAGGAGCATACGTAATATTTTCTAATACAGTCATATGAGGAAATAGGTGGAAATGCTGAAATACCATTCCGACATTTTCACGGACGTGCATAATATTCGTTTTCGGATTCGTTACTTCTTCCGTTCCAATCCAAATGTGACCATTTGTCGGTGCTTCTAACACATTCATACAACGTAAAAATGTTGATTTCCCTGATCCAGACGGTCCAATAATCGCTACTACTTCCCCTTTTCCAATCGTTGTTGTAATTCCTTTTAATACTTCGTTTTTTCCAAATGATTTATGAAGGTTTTCAATTTTAATCACTTTTCTTCATTCTCCCTTCAATTGCCTTCCCGACTAATGTAAGAATAATGACTAGCATATAATAAATGAGTCCAACAAAAAGTAATGGTTCAAGATATTTAAATGTCTCCCCGCCTACGATGTAAGCACGGCGCATTAAATCCGTTGCGCCTATTACTGTTACTACAGCCGATTCTTTCGTAAGTGTCGCAAACTCGTTTACAAGTGCCGGTAATATATTTTTTAAAGCTTGAGGAAAAATGATATTTCGCATCATTTTTCCGTATGGAATTCCTAAAGCCATCGCCGCTTCTGTTTGTCCTTTATCAACCGCTTGAATGCCGGCACGGATTACTTCTGACATATATGCACCTGAATTTAAGCTAAATGCAAGTACAGCTGCTAAGAATGCCGGTATTTCATAACCAATTATTTGCGGGACACCGAAATAAATAATCATTAATTGCAATACAAGTGGTGTACCACGGAAAATTGATGTATAAAGGTCTGCCGCTATATTTAACGCTCGTATTCTAGCAATTTTGCAAAGTGCTAATAACGTCCCTAAAAGAAACCCTGCTAAAGCTGATACTGCTACAATTTTCAAAGTAACTTCTAGACCTTTTAATATATACGGTATCGAAGGCGTAATCGCCGAAAAATCTAAGTTCATTCTTTTCATTCCCCTCACAGAAAAGTGAAAGGCAGCTTATTTTTCGCTGCCAAACCATTTCTTCACTAATTTATCCATTTCTCCATTTTCTTGCATTTTTTTAATTACTTTATTAAATTCAGCTGTTTTGTCACTGTTTTTCGGAAGGGCAATTGCTGCTCCTACTTCTTCTGGTGCTTCTTTAATTTCAATTCCTTGTAATTCTTTCATTTTTTCTAAATAATTTTTAGCAACTGTATCTTCTATAATTGCAGCGTCAAAACGACCAGCTTTAATTTCTTGTACGATTTCTGGTATACGGTCACGTCCCTCAACTTTGAAATCTACTTGTTTTTTAAATTCTGCTGCTTTCTCTTCTTGAATTGATCCTGTTTGTACCCCTACTTTTTTCCCTTTTAAATCCTCTACAGATTGAATGTTAGAATCCTTTTTAGAAACGACCATGTTTTTCGCAACGAAATAAATATCTGTGAAATCAACATTATTTTTACGCTCTGCAGTTGGCGTCATACCTGCCATTACGAAATCAACTTTTCCTGAGCTAAGAGATGCTAATAAACCACCAAAATCCATATCTTTCACTTTCACTTCATAACCAAGTTCTTTTCCGATATATTTAGCAACATCAACATCAAAGCCGATAATTTCATCACTTTTTGAAGCTTCTACGTATTCATACGGTTTATAATCTGCTGAAGTCCCCATAACCAGTACTTTTTTATTTTTTCCAGTAGCCTTTTCTTCCCCATTACTACAAGCACTAAACATACTTACAATCAAAATAAGTGCAAACGATATTGATAATAACTTCTTCATCTTTCTTCCCCCTAATAATGTATATTTAAAAGTTTAATAGAATATTTATTCGATGTTTGTATTGTATCAGCACTTTTATTTTTATGCAATATATAAAATAAAAATAAATATAAACCAAGTGAAAATACCGTTATTCATGTATAAAAAGATGCATAAAATAATAGAACCATGCATATCCCACAAATTTTAATACGAAATAAAAAAAGGCGGTACATCCACTTGAGTGTGGACGTACCGCCTTTTCATTTATTTTTATAAGGACTTATAATCAGTTGGGATGAACCACCTCTACTGATTATAGTTCTTCACAATTCTCTTCGAAATACGATTGTAGTTTTGCAATAACTTGCATCGGTTCATGACCTTCAATTTCATGACGCTCTACCATCGTTACAATTTTTCCATCTTTTAATAAAGCAAATGATGGAGAAGATGGTGGGTACCCTTCGAAATATTCACGAGCTCTTGCTGTCGCTTCTTTATCTTGACCTGCAAACACCGTTACAAGGTGGTTAGGACGTTTATCATAATGTACAGAATGCGCAGCAGCAGGACGAGCAATACCACCTGCACAACCACATACAGAGTTGACCATTACAAGTGTTGTTCCATTTCTTTTAAACGCTTCGTCTACTGCTTCTGGCGTCGTCAATTCTGTATATCCAGCAGAGACAATCTCTTCACGCGCTTGGCGGACAACATCATTCATAAAAAAGTTAAAATTAATCAATCTTTTCCCTCCTCTAAAACTACCTATTTGTATCTTACCAGTTAATGTTTATGAAATACAAGTAAGTTTACTTGTATTTCAGCATAGAAAAGGTGTTAGAGCTCTTGCTCTAACACCTTTTCTTAATGACCACGATGTTTTTGCTTTGCTTTTTGTACTTTGATTAAACGTCTTCTTTGTTTTTCAGCCTCTCGTTTCTCCTTAGATTGCACTTTCTTTTCTTGTTTATGCAGTTCATAAGATAAGCTAATTGCCTCTTGCGCCTTAGTAAAGCGGTTTACATTTACTTCTTTTGCTGCTTGTCGTATGATCCGCTTTATATTTTTGGGACGCTGTTTTTCTTTCACTTCCACGCCACATTTTGCAAAGTGCTGAAAATACGCTAACATTGAACCGTTCACAAATATAAGCACTTCTTCGTCTGAAGGTTCCGTTCCAAAAATATACCTCGCTCCATACAACTTCCCTTTTTCTTTACATGTAATGATTCCAACAAAAAATTGGCCATCGTGATATACTGTCAAATCCATTGACAGCCCCCCCTAAAAAAATTAGAAATACGGGACATCCCGGAGGGGAAGGTTACTGACATGAAATCATGCGTCTGGACTACCAACCAGAACTGTGTTTTTGTATTTCTTTCACTATTATTATATCTTTTTTTCCATAATCTTCATATATTCACTAATCATTTTTTTATGCGACCCAACAATATAGTCAGGTAGTTCTGTTAGTGGGAAGAATTTAAGCTGAACCGCTTCTTCTTTGTTCATAACAAAATCTCCATCGTATTCGTCCGTATAATAAGCAGTCGTTACAGATTGAAATTCATCACCGTTTGCTAATTTTGTAAAATAGTTCGCTCCAGAAAACACATTGATTAATCGTAGGTTCTTCACCCTTATTCCTGTTTCTTCGTATACTTCACGAAAAGCAGTTTCTTCTGGGGATTCACTAAGCTCCATTAATCCGCCAGGCAGCCCCCATTTTCCGTAAGGCTCTGTTCTTTGTTGCAATAATACATATCTATTTTCATTTATAACGAGTACAACAGCACCAACTAAAATTAAAGGGCGATGACCAACTATTTTCCGTAATTCTTCTACATATCCCATCGTATCCCTCCTTTTTCGTTGTCCACACTATTGTATCATATGTATGAAACGACAAAATGCGTATATTTTTCATTTTTTTAACAAAATATTTATTTTATGTGCTTCATCTACTGTAGCTAACAAAATGGATTCAACTTCTGCGTTTTTCTCTAGAAATTCTCTCGCCCATTCTTCTGTTTTCCCTAATAAAGCAAGAACATCTTGCTGAATGCTCCCATCCTTTACTAATACAAAAGAGACTGGAGATTTTTTTCCCGCCACTTTTAGATCAAGCCGGGAAGCTGCCTCATATTCTGGATACCGAAATATAGAAACGACACCGTTCGCTTCCCATAATGCTAATTTGATCGTTTGAATATCGCTCACATTTCGCATACGAAGTTCTGAAAATAAATATTCCACCGTAATTCTCGCTTTTTTCAAATTGCTAAAATCAATGGAGCCGTTGTGTATAAGAATGATAGGTGCTGGCTCTAAAAAGCGTCTCCATCTATCCCATTTCAACATTAAAACTGAACTTATAATATGAAGTACAACGAGTATAAACGTTGTAATCATCGAGCCCATTAATCCTACTTTTTCATCAGACAATGCGTTAGAAATATTCCCACCAAGCAATAACACTAATACAACATCTAAAAAACGAAGTTGCGCGATGGATCTTTGTCCCATTGCTTTCGCAACTAATATTAAAAATATGTATGCTATGATAGCCCGAATAACCCATTCACTATTAGAAAGATGCCGTGCTCCCTCAAAAATATGCATATGCATCACTTTGCACTCCTTACATCCCAAACTGCTAGTCCGTTTTAGTTTGCAACGTTTATGCGTATATATGTAAAAAAAGCTGGTTCGTTTAAAAACGAACCAGCTTTTTTTACTTAACTGAAAACATATATTTTTTATACGTTTTCCGTACCGATAATATGAGCCCCATCATAATCATATTCGAGAATAAGGAACTTCCCCCATAAGATAAGAAAGGTAATGCAATCCCTTTTACAGGCATTAATCCAACGATCATACCGATGTTTTGGAATATTTGAACCGTTAATATCCCAATCGATCCAGCACATAATAATGTACCGAATAAATTATCAGCAGAATAACCGATAATAATTGTTCTATATAATAGTAATAGGAACAAGAATACAACTAACGCTGCTACGATAAATCCACCTTCTTCGGCAATTGTAGCGAAAATAAAGTCTGTATGCTTCTCAGGGATATAAACGTTCCCTTCGCCAAACCCTTTCCCTTCCATACCGCCACTACCTACAGCTAAAATTGATTGCTGTGTTTGATAACCTTGATCTGTATGTTCAAATGGATCTAACCAACCTAAAATACGTGATTGTTGGTGCGGTTTTAGTAGCGTAACTAACTTATTAAAGAAGAAATCCTCATACCTTACGTAAATAAATATTAACGTAGATAGTATAGTGACTGGAATAACTGTACATAACGCTATCAATTTCTTCTGAATACCTGACATGAATAAAATACATGCAATGGCAGCAGCATATAAGAACACCATCCCTGTATCCGGTTGGCTATATACAACAGCAATAGGCGGGAGGGATACTAGTACAATTTTACCTACTAATTTTAAGTCCGTTTGGAATGTCCTTGCCATATACTGCGCATTATGTTTCACTGCTATACTTGCTACCACGAGAAGCAATGAAATTTTGAAAAACTCAGATGGTTGAATTTGTCCAACTAACGGAAATACAAACCATCTTTTTGCACCTAATTTTTCAGGTGTGAAAGTGGAAACCGGTAGTATTTTCAAAAGAATAAGTGAAGCAAATCCAACGATATAAAGTGGCCAAGACAATTTTTGTAATTGATCTAAGTCAATGCTTGCAACAAGCAATAACAATACAACCCCAATTATGTAGTTCAAACCCTGTTTCATTGCAAAGTTTGACTCTCCATATTGGCCAGTTTGCTGACTGCTATATATAGCAGCTATACTCGTAACACATAATGCTAACAAAATTAATATTAATTTTACATCTAAACTTTTTAGAAACTCGGTACTTCTTTTCATGACATCCTCCTGAAACATTGTTACAGCAAAATAAAAAACCAGGAGTCAACATTCTTCATGTTTTGACGACTGATTACACATTATCTATAAAACACTTATATAGAATAACTCTCTTTTTCATACAATACAATATATTATACTACAGTTTCATCAGTAAGATTTGCCAAAAAAATTATTCTTTTCTTATTTTATATCCATATACCATATATCAGCAATGTATTTTCATAAATTCCTAATACATAATCGTTCATTGTAAGATTACTGGGAAAGGTATTATACATATAGTAGGATGTAGATGAAGAAATAGGATGATAAAAAGCTCGCATAAGCGAGCTTTTTATTTAATATACAGATGTATTATTTTCTGACGTATTTTCTAAAATTTCTTTTACACGTCCTAAGAACTTACCACAAATTAAGCCATCTAGTACACGGTGATCAAGTGATAAACATAAGTTAACCATGTCACGAGCACCAAACATGCCATTATCCATAATTACTGGGCGTTTTACAATTGATTCAACTTGTAAAATAGCCGCTTGTGGGTAATTAATAATACCCATAGATTGAACAGAACCGAATGATCCTGTGTTATTAATTGTAAATGTTCCGCCTTGCATTTCGTCCGCTTTTAACGATTTCGTACGTACTTTTCCTGCAAGTTCTGTAATTTCACGAGCAATGCCTTTAATTGTCTTCTCGTCCGCATGTTTAATTACTGGTACAAATAGTTCGTCCTCTGTTGCAACAGCGATAGAAAGGTTAATATCTTTCTTCTGAACGATTTTATCGCCAGCCCACATTGAATTAATTTGAGGGTATTCTTTTAACGCTTGTGCTACTGCTTTTACGAAGAAAGCAAAGAACGTTAAGTTAAAGCCTTCACGCTTTTTGAAATCACCTTTAATTGAATTACGGTATGACACAAGGTTTGTCACATCTACTTCAATCATCATCCAAGCGTGTGGCGCTTCGTGTTTACTACGTAACATGTTCGCTGCGATTGCTTTACGCACACCTGTTACTGGAATTTCGATATCGCCAGGCATTGTTGGTACAGAAACTGGTTTCGCAGATTCTACTTTTTGCGCTACTGGCGCTGCTTTTGGTGCTTCTGGACGCGCTTCTACTACTGCTGCTACCGCTTCCTCTTTCTTCGCCGCACCTGCTTGCGGAATATTTCCAGATTCCACTAGCTTTAAAATATCTTTACGAGTGATACGGCCGTTTGCCCCCGTACCTTCTACTTGATCTAAATCAACGTTATGCTCACCCGCAAGTTTTAACACAGCTGGTGAAAAACGAGGTTTTCCATCAGTTGGTTGTTTTGCTTTCGGTGCTTTTTCAGGCGTAGCTACTTCTGCCTTTGGTTCTTCTTTTGTTTTTTCCTCAACAGCTGTTGCCGCTACTTCATCTGCGCCTTCTACTTGAATTACACAAACTACTTCACCTACAGCTAACGTATCACCTTCACTAGCGATTAACTCTTTCACAATACCAGTGAAAGAAGATGGTACTTCAGCGTTTACTTTATCAGTCATTACTTCTGCAAGCGGATCATATTTGTTTACGTGATCGCCAACATTCACGAGCCATTTACTAATTGTACCCTCTGTAACGCTCTCCCCGAGCTGAGGCATTGTAATATTTTCTACAGCCATGTATAGTCCCCCCGATTAAAATTCCGCAAGTTCACGCATTGCTTTTTCAACTTTATCTGGATTTACCATAAAGAATTTTTCCATTGTTGGTGCATATGGCATTGCTGGAACGTCTGGCCCTGCAAGACGTGCGATTGGTGCATCTAAATCAAACAGACAGTTTTCAGCAATAATTGCTGCCACTTCACTCATAATACTTCCTTCTTTATTGTCTTCTGTTACAAGAAGAACTTTACCTGTTTTAGAAGCTGCTTCAATGATTGCTTCTTTATCTAATGGATATACAGTACGTAAATCAAGAATGTGTGCAGAGATGCCATCTTGTGCTAACTTTTCAGCCGCTTGAAGAGCAAAATGAACACATAATCCGTATGTGATAACAGTAATATCATCACCTTCACGTTTTACATCTGCTTTTCCGATTGGTAATACGTAATCATCTTCTGGCACTTCACCTTTAATTAAGCGATATGCACGCTTATGCTCAAAGAATAATACTGGATCTTCATCACGAATTGCAGCTTTTAGTAAGCCTTTTGCATCATATGGTGTAGAAGGGATAACGATTTTTAAACCAGGTTGGTTTGCAAACATCGCTTCTACAGATTGTGAATGATACAATGCACCGTGAACACCGCCACCAAATGGCGCACGAACTGTAATTGGACAAGTCCAATCATTATTAGAACGGTAACGAATTTTTGCTGCCTCAGAAACAATTTGGTTTACTGCTGGCATGATGAAATCCGCAAACTGCATTTCAGCGATTGGACGCATTCCATACATTGCTGCACCAATTGCGACCCCAGCGATTGCAGATTCTGCAAGTGGTGTATCTAGCGCACGATCTTCACCAAATTGATCATATAATCCGTGTGTCGCTTTAAACACGCCACCTTTTTTACCAACATCTTCACCTAAAACGAATACTTTCTCATCGCGTTCCATTTCCTCGCGCATTGCTAATGTAATAGCATCAATATAAGACATTACAGCCATGAAACGTTCCCCCCTATTCTGCGTATACGTGCTTCAATGCATCTTCAGGTGCTGCATACGGAGCATTTTCTGCATATTCTGTTGCTTCGTTTACGATATGCATAATTTCGTCTAGCATTTGTTTTTCAGATTCCTCAGTTAACACGCCAACCTCTTTTAAATAAGCAGCAAATGTTATAATTGAATCGTTTTTCTTTGCTTCTTCTACTTCTTCTTTATCACGATAAACACGATCATCATCGTCACTTGAATGTGCTGTTAAACGATATGATACTGTTTCAATTAAAGTTGGGCCTTCACCGCGTCGGCCACGGTCTGCTGCTTCTTTTACAGCTTTATATACTGCAAGCGGATCGTTTCCGTCTACTGTATATCCAGGCATACCGTATCCAATTGCACGATCTGATACATTTTTACAAGCTAATTGTTTTTCAACTGGAATAGAGATTGCGTATTTATTATTTTCACACATGAAAATAACAGGTAACTTGTGTACGCCAGCAAAGTTTGCACCTTCATGGAAATCACCTTGGTTAGAAGAACCTTCACCGAATGTAACAAACGTTACTAAATCTTTCTTTTCCATTTTTCCAGCTAATGCAATACCAACTGCATGTGGTACTTGCGTTGTTACTGGAGATGAACCTGTCACAATACGATTTTTCTTTTGGCCGAAGTGACCAGGCATTTGACGACCACCAGAGTTTGGATCTCCAGCTTTCGCGAAACCAGATAGCATCAGTTCTTTCGCTGTCATACCAAACGCTAATACAACACCCATATCACGGTAGTATGGTAATGCATAATCTTTCTCTCTATCAAGAGCGAATGCTGCTCCAACTTGTGCTGCCTCTTGTCCTTGACAAGAAATTACGAATGGAATTTTACCAGCACGGTTTAATAACCACATACGTTCGTCGATTTTACGTGCAAGTAACATCGTACGGAACATTTCTAATACTTGCTCATCACTTAAGCCAAGCTCTTCATGGCGCTTTTCTTTTACTTCTGCCATTTTTCATAACCTCCTAAATCCACATTTTTATGCGTGTAACGCTTTTCCATCTACAGCTAACGCTGCTTCACCAATCGCCTCAGATAATGATGGATGCGGATGAATTGTATGTGCTACTTCCCAAGGTGTTGCATCAAGTACTCTTGCAAGACCAGCTTCAGAAATCATATCTGTTACATGTGGTCCAATCATATGAACACCGAGAATGTCATTTGTTTCTTCATCAACTACAAGTTTTACGAAACCATCTGATTCGCCGTATACAAGCGCTTTCCCGATTGCACGGAATGAGAACTTACCTACTTTTAACTTATAGCCTTTTTCTTTCGCTTCTTGTTCTGTTAAACCGACAGAAGCAACTTCCGGACTGCTATATACGCATTTTGATACCATAGAATAATCAATTGGTGTAACTTCTTTACCAGCAATATGTTCTACTGCAGCAATTCCTTCATGAGAAGCAACGTGAGCAAGCTGTAAGCCACCGATTACATCACCGATTGCGTAAATATGAGATTCTTTCGTTTGATAAAACTCATTTGTTTGAATGTATCCTTTTTCCACAACGATATCCGTATTCTCTAAACCAATATTTTGCGTATTGGCTTGTCGTCCTACAGATACAAGCATTTTTTCTGCTTTAAATTCTTTATTCTCACCGTTATGTTCAGCTTGAATTGTTACTCCATTATCTTTTACCAATGTTTCTGGTAATACTTTTGCACCAGTTACCACTTTAATGCCTTTTTTCTTGAATAGACGTTGCATTTCTTTTGAAACGTCTTGATCTTCTAGTGGTAGTATCGTTTTCGCATACTCTAATACTGTAACTTCTACACCGAAGTCAGCAAGCATAGATGCCCACTCAATACCGATTACACCGCCACCAACGATAATAATTGAACTAGGAAGCGTTTCCATTTTTAGGGCATGATCGGAAGACATTACGTACTCTCCGTCTAATTCTAAACCTGGTAATGAATTTGGACGAGAACCTGTTGCAATAAGTACATTTTTTGGAATTAACATTTCATTCTCTTCTCCACTTGCAAGTTCAACTGAAATTGTCCCTGGCATCGGAGAGAAAATAGATGGACCAAGAATACGGCCAATACCTTCAAACACATCAATTTTACCTTGTTTCATTAAGTGCTGAACACCTTTATGAAGTTGCGTTACAATCTTCTCTTTACGCTCTTGTACTTTTGCAAAGTTTAGTTCTACATTACTTGCAATAACCCCGAACTCTTCACTTTTCTTAGCAGTTGCGTATACTTCCGCACTACGTAAAAGGGCTTTACTAGGAATACATCCTTTGTGTAAACAAGTACCACCAAGATTTTCTTTTTCAACAAGTGCCGTTTTTAAACCTAGTTGTGATGCACGAATAGCAGCAACATATCCACCAGTACCGCCGCCAACGATGACTAAATCATATTCTTTTGCCATTATCTCAACCCCTAGCTACCGTTTCTTTTTCACGTACAATATATTCTTTTGGAGCTTCTTCTTCACGTAGTACACGAAGTGCCCCTTCTGCTAATGCTTGTAATTCATCTTCTCCTGGATGTACGATAACATCTGCAATCCAGTCTACTCGTTCTTTTATTTCATCAACAAGAATTTTACTGTAAGCAAGTCCACCAGTTAATACAATTGCATCGATTTTCCCGTGAAGTACAGCGCTAGCTCCACCAATTTCTTTTGCAACTTGATACGCCATTGCTTTATAAATAAGAGTTGCTTCAGGATCACCTTTTTCAACCATTTGTTCTACTTTAATCGCATCATTTGTACCAATAAGACTTACAAGTCCACCTTGTCCGACAAGTTTTTTAACCATTTCGTCTCGGTAATACTCACCAGAGAAACACATTTCAACTAGTTGTCCTACTGGTACTGTACCCGCACGCTCTGGGCTAAATGGTCCTTCTCCATTTAAACCATTATTCACATCGATAACTTTTCCTTTTTTATGAGCACCAACTGTAATACCGCCGCCCATATGTGTAACTAATAAATTTAAATCCTCATATTTGTGGTTTAATTCTTCAGCCACTTTGCGAGCGACTGCTTTTTGATTTAATGCATGGAAAATACTTTTGCGTTCCATACCAGCGATACCACTTATACGAGCAACCGGCTCCATTTCATCTACAACGACAGGGTCTACAATGAATGCCGGAATATTTAATCCAGAAGCAATTTCATATGCTAAAATGCCCCCAAGGTTTGAAGCGTGATGACCGCTAAATCCATTTTTCAAATCTTCTAACATCGCATCGTTTACTGTGTATGTTCCGCCCTCGATTGGACGAAGTAATCCCCCGCGTCCACAAACTGCGTTTAACTTTGAAATGTTAATACCGTGAGAATGTAGAACTTCTAAGATCGTTTCTTTACGAAATTCATATTGGTCAATAATTCGCTTATATTTTCCAATCTGTTCTTCGTCATGACGAATAGTTTCTTCTAAAACGGGTCTTTCATTATCAAAAACACCGATTTTTGTGGATGTACTACCCGGATTAATAACAAGAATTCGATTTAAAGACACTGTTGCTACCTCCACTAATAAATTCAAAAGGAGATGGAAACCTCATAAGAGGTAACCACACCTTTTGTAAAAGTAATATATGAATGATTAGCGACGGCTAATAATGTCGTGACCGTTGCGTAAGTATGTGCTACGAGAGTTTTTCAAGCTTGCAATGCGCTCTTCAGCTAGACGATCAGCTGCTACATAAGTTGCAATGCCATCGCGTTTTGAAATTTCGATTACTTTTGCAATTGTGTCATAAATTGACTCAACGCGTTTTAATGCACGTTCTCTATTGTATCCATATAACTCGTCTGCTACGTTAATTACGCCACCTGCATTAATTACATAATCTGGTGCGTATACGATACCCATTTCATGAATGATGTCGCCGTGACGATCTTCTTTTAATTGGTTATTCGCAGAACCAGCGATTACTTTTGCTTTAAGTTGTGGGATAGTTTCGTCATTAACTGTTGCGCCTAATGCACATGGTGCGTAAATATCACATTCAACACCGTAAATTTCATTTGGCTCAACTGCTGTTGCACCGAATTCTTCTACTGCACGTTGTACAGCTTCTTTATTAATATCTGTAACGATTAGTTTTGCTCCTTCAGCGTGTAAATGTTTGCATAGGTGATATGCTACGTTACCAACACCTTGAACAGCAATTACTTTTCCTTCTAAATTATCAGTACCGAAAGCTTCTTTCGCAGCAGCTTTCATACCACGATACACACCGTATGCAGTTACTGGAGATGGGTTACCAGAAGAACCGAATGATGGTGAAATACCTGTTACAAAGTCAGTTTCTTCGTGGATAATATCCATATCATCTACTGTTGTACCAACATCTTCAGCTGTAATGTAACGTCCGTTTAGTCCTTGAATGTAACGTCCTAATGCACGGAACATTGCTTCGCTCTTATCTTTACGTGGATCACCGATAATTACTGTTTTCGCACCACCTAAGTTTAAACCAGCTGCTGCGTTTTTGTATGTCATCCCTTTTGCAAGACGCAATGCATCTTCAATCGCCGCTTCTTCAGAATCATATGTCCACATTCTTGTTCCACCAAGAGCTGGTCCAAGTGTTGTATCATGAATTGCAATGATTGCTTTTAAACCAGATTCTTTATCTTGACAAAATACTACTTGCTCATAATCATATTTTTCTAAGTATTCGAAGATTTCTAATGTCATTGTCGTTTCCCCCTAATTGTTTTACCCTATTTGGTTTATTTTGAAGCAGTCGCAACTGCCAATGCTAATGAATATACTTTTGTTTCTGCTGAATCAGCACGAGATGTTAAAACAATCGGTGCTTTTGCGCCAGCAATCATTGCTCCTACTTTTGCATCCGCAAAGTATACGAGTGATTTATATAGCACATTTCCAGCTTCAATCGTTGGGACGAGTAAAATGTCTGCCTTACCTGCTACATCACTTACTATGCCTTTATGTTCTGCTGCAATTTGTGATACTGCATTATCTAAAGCAAGTGGTCCATCAACGACACAATTTTTAATTTGTCCGCGGCGATTCATTTGAGTTAACATCGCTGCATCAATTGTCGCTTGCATCGCAGGATTCACAACCTCTACCGCTGCAATTGGTGCTACCTTTGGCAAATCAATTCCTATTGCCCGGGCAACTTCTACAGTATTCTGTATAATAGCAGCTTTCTGTGTTACATCAGGTGCAATGTTCATCGCTGCATCTGTAACAAAAATGAGACGATCGTAATTTGGAACTTCAAATGCTGCAACGTGTGAAAGTACGCTACCTTTACGAAGTCCCCACTCTTTATTTAATACAGCTTTCAAAATATTTGCTGTTGGGATGTTTCCCTTCATGAGCACATCTGCTTCGCCGTTTCTTACAGCTTTCACAGAAAGTTCTGCAGCCTCAGCACTTGACTGTGCTGCAATCACTTCAATATGTTCTGAAGTTTGTAAATTATGTTCTTGTAACATCCCCATTATTTTTTCTTGGTTTCCATATAGACGAAATTGAGCTAGCTGTAATGTAATTGCTTTCGCTACAGCTTCAATTACTTCATGATCTTCAGCTACTGCTACAGCCACAGTTTTTTTAGGCTGGCCTGCTGCTTGATCAATTAAGTGTTCTAACTTCATATTTTGTAATCAACCCTTTCCGTCGTCCCTCGTCTTTTTATTAAGCAAATACCGTGCCAACTTTTTAAAGTGGTCTTACCAATAATGAAAACGCATTCAAAACACAGTAAAATCAATACTTTGGAAAATAACAAAAGATTCTGTCTTATTTTGTCGCTTTTTGTATACCATGCAATAAATTGCACGGTACGCAATTTATTGCATGCTATTTTTTGCACACTCATACTTTTCTAGCTTGTAATATAAATTTCGAACCGAAATTCCTAACGCTCTTGCTGTTTGTGTTTTATTTCCACCAAACCTCTCTAAATATTCATGAATGATATTCCCTTCAAACTCCGTCACTAAATGCTCAAGTGGCTTTTCTTCTAACTCAGGTAATAAATGAGCTTGCTTTGACTCCACCTGCTCTTCGTTATGTAATGGCGGTAAATGTTGTACATCAATATAAGTCTCGTTATAATTCATAAAGATAATAGCTCTCCCCAAAATGTTTTCAAGTTCCCTCACATTCCCTGGCCATTCATATGATTGTAAATAGGAAATAGCAGAATTAGTGAGCCCCTCTATATTTCGGCCATAATCTTGGTTAATTTTTTGAATTAATCTGTCTGCGATTGCCGGTATATCCCCTTTACGCTGACGAAGGGATGGAATGTGAATTGGAATTTTATTTAATCGATAATATAAATCCTCCCTGAATTCTCCTTCTAAAATGGCTTTTTCTAAATTCACGTGCGTCGCTGCAATTACTCTGACATTAATAGGGATTGCTTTCGTTCCACCAACTTTTACAATTTCTTTCTCTTGCAAAACGCGAAGGAGTTTCGCTTGCGTATTGGCAGATAGTTCGCCTATTTCATCTAAAAAGATACTGCCGTTATTCGCTTCCTCAAAGAATCCACGTTTTCCGCCTCTTTTCGCGCCAGAAAACGCCCCTTCCTCATAACCAAATAATTCACTTTCTAACAACGTCTCCGAAATAGCTGCACAGTTTACACGAACGAACTTATTATATTTTCGATTACTTCCATTATGGATAGCATGTGCAAACAATTCTTTACCTGTCCCTGACTCCCCGCGTAGCAATACTGTTGCTGGTGTATTCGCCCCCAGTTTTGCCTGCTCAATAGCAGCCGTTGTTTCATCTGAATTTCCGACAATGTCATCAAATGAATATTTCGCTTCTAACGTTCGAATAATTTGCCTTGCTCGATTCAATTCATTTGTTAACTTTTGAATTTCTGATACGTCACGAATTACACCAACGCTCCCTTTCAATATTCCATCTACAATGACTGGTGCTACGTTTACAATTACGTCTCGCTTTTTTTGTCCAATCTTCATATGTATTCCTCGTACTGCCCTACGCGTTCGAAGTACTTTCATATGCATACTTTCACCTTCTACAATATCAGTTGTAGCTGGCTTTCCAATAATGTCCTCTTCTGTTAAACCTGTTAATTTCGTATATGCAGGGTTAATTACTAACCCTCGTCCTTTTTCATCCACGACCGAAATGGCTTCCTCAGACGAGTTAATAATCGCCTCAAGTAACGTTTGAATCTCCTTTAAATCTGTAACTTCTTCCGCAAGATCTACAACCTCTGTTATATCTTTAAAAATCGCAAATGCCCCTTGCACTTCTCCTCCCTCTTTTAATATTGGAATACGGGTTGTAATAATTTTCTTTCCATTCTCAAGCGTCAGTTCATAATTTACTTCTATTTGTTTCGTACGTATAATACGAAGCAGCTTACTAGTCGGAATAACTTCTAAAATATATTTGCCTACCGCATCTTCTTTTTTATATCCGATAATACGTTCTGCACTTTTATTAAATAGGCGAACTTGTCCTTCTTGATCAATCACTATCATACCGTCATGCGTGGAGTTTAAAATTAAATCACCTTGCTGCGTTTGCTCTTCTAACTTTCCAATTAAATCTTCCTTCTCATGTGCTAATCTCGTAACAATCTTTGCAATATCACCTGGTATAAGAAGAGTATCTTTATGCTTTTTCTTTAATAAATCTTTATGTAAATTATCGTCACCTGTCATATCAAACATTACATCAATGTGCATAGAAAGAAACGGAGTCACACTCTCTCCAATTGCAATCCCGTATTCCTTTGCCATCTGTAACCCTTTTGCTATCGGATTTATATCAATAATCCCTATAATTTGAAATATATTCGAACTCTGTAACAGACGTAGCAGTGTACTACCACCTTCACCTGCACCAACAATTAAAACTTTTTGTTTCATATATTACACTTCCTCTCGAAGTATCTCTGCAAAATTTTTCACACCCTTATCTTACTCTTTCAGCCCCCTCTTGACAAACCCCCTTTTCATATAACATTATTGAAATAAACGAAATAATCTGAAAAGGAGCGTTTATATGCAGCGTTACCTTGCTCTATTATTAGCACTCATCCCTATTTCATTAGCTGTGCTTGGCATTAAGTTAATGAGAGATACAGTATTCGGGATTCTATTTCCTCCACTCTCTATACTTTGGTTACAATTTTTAATTGGCGCTCTTTGCTTCGGACTAGGGTTTTATATTTTTGGTGGCTTCGTCTTACACCGAGACCGTAAACGAAATAAAGTACAAGCGCGCTTTAAAAGATAGGAAAGTCCTACTACTTATCAATAAAAAAATGAGACCGTTACACGCGGTCTCATTTTTTTATTGGCAATAACGTTCTTGCCGTTTCAGGATAATCAGTAATAATCGCCGATATGTTCATATCAAAATATTTACGCATAAGTGTTTCTTCATTAATTGTATAGGGCCGAACTTCTACATCACTTTCCATCGTTAATTCAGCAATGGCATCTTGAAGGTAACGATAATTCGGATGCACCGCAGTAGCTCCCATCTTTTTTGCATATGCCCATGGGCTATGCAGGCCTTCGCGATATAAAATCGCTGTTTGAATATCAGGAGCCATCATATGACACCTTTTCATACTGTAGTGATTAAATGAAGAAAATATAACACGATTTTCTAAATTAAATTTGCGTACAAGCGTTATAACTTCTTCCTCTAAGCCTCTGTATGGAATTTTATTATTTTTAAGTTCAATATTAAGTAACAACCCTGTTTGTTCAATCCATTGTAACACTTCTTCTAAAAGAGGTATTTTACAAAAACCTACTTTATCACCAAATTTATAGCTCGCATCTAATTTACATAAATCCTCATATACATAATTTCGAACCGCACCTTTTCCATTTGTTGTCCGGTCCACTGTTTCATCATGAATGACGACAACCTTTCCGTCTTTCGTTAATTGAACATCAAGCTCAATTCCATCTGCCTTAAAAGATTCAGCTGCTTCAAATGAAATCATCGTATTTTCTGGGTACGTTCCCGCTGCACCACGATGTGCAAATATAAGAGTCATCCTCACTCCCCCAATCTTATGCTATACTATACGAAAAAGGAGGTACTTCTATGAGACCATTACAAATTTCTCCAGACACTGCAGTCCGCCTATCAAAAGCATTAGGTGTTCCACTTGAACAACTTATGCATATGCCGCAGCACATTTTAATTCAAAAGTTAGTTGAATTAGAAAAACAAAATAAAGACGAAGAATAATACAGTCCTGTTTCACAGGACTTTTTATTATTTTCTATTATATCACGGATGACTTGCTTGCTAAAATCCCTCATCGGATATACCGTGATTCAATTTAACCTTCACTTCGAACATGTACAATAAAAAGACCAACGAATTCTAACATTCATTGGTCTTTAATTAAAAAGTTCATTGGTTTTAAATTTACTATCAAGTATACATTTCAAGAATTATTAAAAACTTAAATCCCTTACTTCTTCTATTCTCAGCTAGCCTTATGTTCAAGTCTCAGCTTATCCGCAACCATTGCGATGAACTCGGAGTTCGTAGGTTTTGCTTTTGACATAGATACTGTATAACCGAATAAGGACGAAATAGAATCGATATTCCCGCGACTCCATGCTACCTCAATTGCGTGACGGATTGCCCGCTCGACACGGCTTGCTGTTGTATTATATTTCTTCGCGATATCTGGATACAATACTTTCGTAATAGATCCAAGTAATTCGATGTCATTGTACACCATAGAAATTGCTTCCCTTAAGTACATGTACCCTTTAATATGAGCAGGCACACCAATTTCATGAATGATACTCGTAATGCTTGCATCTAAGTTTTTCGGTTTTCCATCTACTGTTGTTGCTGATCGGAAAGATGGCAGTGGACGTTTAATAGTAGCGTTCGCTTTACCGCTCACTTGACGAATATGACTCGTTAAATTCTCCATATCAAATGGTTTTAATATGAAATATGACGCACCTAAGTCAACTGCTTTTTTCGTCACATCTTCTTGTCCAAACGCTGTCAACATAATTACGCTAGGCTGTCTTAACCTTTCAATGTGGCGCATTTTCTCTAGTACAGCTAACCCATCTAAATGTGGCATAATAATATCTAATACAAGTACATCCGGTTGCTTATCTTTTAATAAATTTAAACACTCTTGACCATTATAAGCAGTACCGATTACTTCCATATCCTCTTGAGCAGCTACATAACTCTCTAGCATTGATACTAATTCTTTATTATCATCCACAAGACATACTTTAATTTTCTCCACAGCTTTTCCTCCCTTACCGAATCGATTCTCCGACATGTGTATCCTTCTAGGCTACATGAATTGTTCGACAATTGTGTGAAAATTCCCTTTTAAAGTTTGTTACTTTCCGATAAAATCACAAAAAAATATGTTTATCGTTTATTTATTCCTTTTCGCAACACATTCCATCATAGAAAAACAACGAAACGTTCAACCCTTTCCTTTTATTTTACAACAAAAAACACCTCTTGCGGAGCTTTTACAAAATTTCAACGAATTTTTCAATAGAAAAACGAGCTAATTATTAATTAGCTCGCTTTTCTTTCTTGATCATAAATGTTAATTCCAGCCTCATGTAACATCCATTCAATATGAACACCATATCCTGATGTTGGATCATTTACAAATACATGTGTAACAGCGCCAATTACCTTTCCATTTTGTACAATTGGACTTCCGCTCATCCCCTGTACGATACCACCTGTTTTCGCTAATAAACGTTTATCTGTTACTTTTATTACCATGCCTTTTGTTGCCGGAAACTTTTGCGGTACTGTACTCACAACTTCAATATCAAACGCTTCCACTTTATCTTGATCAATAACCGTTAATATTTTTGCTGGTCCTTCTTTTACTTGATGAGATAGTGCAATAGGCATTGCTTTATCCATTACGCCATTTGTCATATTTGTATTCAATTTGCCAAAAATACCAAATGGACTATTGATTGTAATATTGCCAATCACTTCACGATCAGGTGAGAACCTCGCTAATTTCTCCCCTGGATTCCCATGACTACCTCTTTCAATTGATGTAACTGTCGAACGCATAATTTGTCCATCTTCGACTTGAATCGGCTTTTTCGTATCATTATCAGAAATGACATGACCAAGTGCCCCATATTTCATAGAATCAGGATGAACAAATGTCATTGTTCCGATTCCAGCCGCCGAATCACGAATATATAAACCAATGCGATAAGACGATTCTCCACTGTCTTTTTGTGGTGTTAATTTAGTGCGGATATGCTTTCCATCCCTTAACAAAACGAGATTAAGCGGTTCGCCTGTTTCCCCACTATTATGAATAAATGGTGCTACATCACTCATTCTTTCAATTGTTTTACCATTAATTTCAGTAATCATATCTCCAATTTGCACACCAGCTGTTTCACCAGGAGATACTTTCCCTTTTTCAGTTTGAATTAAATGATGGCCTACAACAAGTACCCCTTTTGTGTTTAACTTTACACCAATTGATTGTCCACCTGGAATAACTTTGAAATCTTTTAATACTCTCACATTTACTTTTTTCACTGGAAAACCAGCAAGCTGAAACACCATATCTGCTTCACCATTTTGATGAGAATTTACCATAAGTCCTTGTTTTTGTTCATTTGAACTTACTGTAAACACATGACGATCTGTAGATGAAGCTTTAAACACTGGTAATGAAGCTATTTCTGATTGTTGTCCTTCAAAAACAACAAGTTGCTTCGGAGATGAAATAAACGTCCGAAGCGGTTTAAAACACCCAATAAAAACTAAAGAAACAAGGAGAAAAATACCTATTATTTTGCGAAATCTTTCTAATTTCAATTTATTCACTCTCCTCGCTCCTACCCCACATTCAGCCTTTTGGCTTCACTTTTTAATCTCTCCTTGCAATGCTTTATTTATAACCGGAAGAATTAAGAAATCATCATTTGAGAAAAAAAGCTATCCATTACTGGATAGCCTCTGCTGTCTGTTTAAAACGATGCGCTTGCGTAAGTAATTCTTTCGCATGTTCTGTCGTTAAATCTGTAATTTCCACACCAGAAATCATTCGAGCTATTTCTGTTACTTTATCCTCCATAGTTAAAACGGTAACTGATGTAATTGTTCGATCATTTGCTACTTGTTTTCGAATAAATAAATGCGAATCCGCCATTGAAGCTACTTGAGGTAAGTGCGTAATACAAAGTACTTGTGAGTTTACTGATACTCGATAAATCTTTTCCGCAATAGCCTGTGCGACCCGGCCACTTACACCAGTATCCACTTCATCAAAAATAACAGATGCAACACCTTGATGCTTAGAAAAAATGCTTTTTAAAGCTAAAATAATACGGGATAACTCTCCTCCAGAAGCAACCTTTGAAAGTGGTTTTAGCGGCTCACCCGGATTTGTTGAAATATAAAATTCCACATGATCGTAACCATCCGCTGTAAGTCTTACCGGTGCTCCCTCCACGAGAGGCTCTTCTGCATTTCCTTCTCGCTTCATGATTCTCACTTCAAATTTTGTTTTTTCCATATATAATTCTTTTAATTCCTGATGAATGGCATTTGTAAGATGCTCTGCAAGTTCATGACGCATATTACTTAACAACGTTGCTTCTTTCAGAATAACACTTTCTAATTCCTTCAACTGTTTCTTCGTCGTTTCAATATGAACGTCTTTATTTTCAATCGTAAAAATTTCTTGTTCAATTTTATCAGCATACGCTAAAATCTCTTCTACAGTATTTCCATATTTTCTCTTTAGCATACGAATTTCATTTAAACGCGTTTCAATTTCGTCTAAGCGATTCGGATCATATTCCATCATATCGAGCTTTTCTCTTAGTTGATAGGCAACTTCTTCTAATAAATAATAACTATTGGCAATGGAATCATGATTTTCTTGATACACTTCATCTAAATGTGTAATACTCTCCATCTGTCCCATTGCGCTTCGTACATTATCTAACCCTTGTCCGTCAGCACTTAACGAGCGATACGCGTCACCTAATGCTTTATAAATCTTTTCGAAATTAGAAATTTGCAATCGTTCTTCAGTTAAGTCATTTTCTTCATCCATCTTTAAATCAGCTTTACGGATTTCTTCATGCTGGAATTGAATTAAATCTAAGCGATGCGCCATTTGTTGTTCATTTTCACTTAACGATTTCAACTGTTTTTTTAATTTCTCATAGTCAGCATATACGTTTTGGTATATATCTAATTGTTTAACGATACGCTCTCCATCAAAATGATCGAGCATAAATAAATGACGTTCTTCATTCATTAAGTCTTGCGTTTCGTGTTGCCCATGAATATCAACAAGTGTTTTTCCAATTTCTTTTAATACACTAAGGGTAACTAGTTTTCCATTTACACGACATACACTTTTTCCGTTTGCAGCGATATCACGCTTCAAAATAATCATGCCGTCTTCTATTTCTATATCCAACTCTTCTGCTTTTTCAATACATGGATGCTTATCATCTTCCACATAAAATAGCCCCTCTATCTCAGCTTTTTCTGTTCCGTATCGAACAAATTCTGCTGAACCACGGCCACCTACAAGTAAACTAATCGCATCAATAATAATCGATTTTCCGGCCCCTGTTTCACCACTTAAAACCGTTAATCCTTTTTGAAAAGAAATATTTAATGCCTCAATAATAGCAAAGTTTCTAATCGATAATTCCGATAACAATGCCCCATTCACCTCGTTATAAACTAATCCCCTATGAAGGGCTTTTCTCAGTTCTTTATTCAAATAGTCATACTATATGTTTGTATGTATAAATTACTTTTCTAACCGCTCCATTGTACCAAACATTTGTTTTACGGGTCAATCCACCTATTTCCTAATTTTATTCAAAGAAAATATTATATTACAATTAAGAATTCACGTTTTTAACCAATAAAAATATCCTGTTCACTTTCCACTTTACAGAGGAAAGCAAACAAGATTTTTTTGTTACAGCATATTTAAGAAACGATCAGAGACAACACCTGTATCTTCAGGTGTACGGCAAATAATTAAGCAAGTATCATCACCACAAATGGTTCCGATGATCTCATCCCACTCTAAATGATCAATAAGTGCTCCAAGTGAATGAGCGTTACCAGGCAATGTTTTTAGCACAAGCATATGTCCTGCCGTGTCTAATTTTACAAATGAATCCACTAGATTGCGTTTTAATTTTTGTAACGGGTTAAATCGTTGATCTGCTGGCAAGCTATATTTATAGCGACCATCATGTAATGGCACTTTCACTAAGTGCAATTCTTTAATATCGCGCGATACTGTCGCTTGCGTTACATTAAATCCCTCATTACGTAGAATATCAACTAATTCATCTTGTGTTTCAATTTCTTTGTTCGCAATAATTTCCCTGATTTTAATATGGCGCTGACCTTTATTCATACATTTGCACCTCACACTATCTCTTACCATAGTTTAAACATTGGTATACTTCACTTATTTATGTTAACTTATAATTCGTTACTTGTACACAATTGTTTTTACAATCATTATACAATTACAACAAAAAGAGGAACAACATATGTTATTCCCCTTTCCCTTTTTGTTTTAGGACATCATGTGCCTCTGTAACTACTTGCTCAACAGAAACTGGAGAATGATTTTCGCCATTCTCACGTTCACCATGCCATTTCAGATGAATTAAAAATTCAATGTTACCATCCCCGCCCGTAATCGGTGAGAATGTTAAACCTTCTACGTCGTATCCTTCTTTTATAGCAAAGTCTACAATCATTTCTACGACAGCCTCATGTACTTTTCGATCGCGAACGATACCCTTTTTACCAACTTGCTCTCTTCCAGCTTCAAACTGAGGTTTAATTAACGCTGCTACATCCCCATTCGGCATAAGCATTGTTTTTAAAACTGGTAATATAAGTTTTAATGATATAAACGAAACATCGATACTAGCAAATTGCGGTAAACCACGTTCTAAGTCTGCTGGTGTTACGTAACGGAAGTTCGTTCGTTCCATTACGACAACACGCTCATCTTGACGCAATTTCCACGCAAGTTGATTGTACCCTACATCTAATGCATAAGATAATTTCGCTCCATTTTGAAGCGCGCAATCGGTAAAGCCACCAGTTGATGAACCAATATCTATCATAACTTTATCTTGTAAATCAAGATGAAATGTCTCTAATGCCTTTTCAAGTTTATAACCACCACGGCTTACATACGGCATAACTTGCCCCTTCACCGTAATCTCTGTATCTTGTGGGATTTTCTCTCCTGGCTTATCCAATCTCATCTCATTCGCATATACAAGGCCGGCCATAATGGCGCGTTTTGCTTTCTCACGTGTTTCTATAAGCCCTCGCTCTACTAATAGTACATCTACTCTTTCTTTTTTCGCACTCATTTGTTACGCCCTTTTTTGTTTTGATGGAATCATTGTATGAATACGGTCTACAACAGCATCTGTCGTTAAACCGATTTCTTCTAATAATTTTGTTACACTACCGTGCTCTATGAAACGATCTGGAATACCCATTCGTTCAACTAACGCACTATGGTACCCGTTCTCAGACGCAAATTCAACTACTCCTGTTCCAAAACCACCAATTAAGCAAGCTTCTTCAATCGTTAAAATTGGTATATTTTTTCCTAAGAGATCATGTAAATATGCTTCATCCATTGGTTTAATGAAGCGAGCGTTCACTACTTTCACTGAAACTCCAGCCTTTTCAAGACGCTCAGCCGCTTCCATTGCCATTGGTATTGTCGTACCAAATGTTAAAATAGCTGCTTGTGTACCTTCTTTTAACGTTTCCCATGAACCGATTGGAATCGCCTTTAATTCTTCATCCATATGAACGCCAAGTCCATTACCTCGCGCATAACGTAATGCGATTGGTCCATCTTCATATTGCATTGCCGTGTATACTAAATGTTGCCCTTCATTTTCATCTTTTGGCATCATAAGTACCATATTCGGCAAGTGGCGTAAGAATGAAATATCAAATACACCTTGATGCGTTTCACCATCTGCTCCTACTAAACCAGAGCGGTCGATTCCGATGAAAACATTTAAATTTTGGCGGCATATATCATGAACAACTTGGTCATATGCTCTTTGTAAAAATGTTGAATAAATCGCTAAGAATGGTTTCATACCTTGCGTTGCCATACCCGCTGCCATTGTTGTAGCATGCTGTTCTGCAATACCTACATCAATCATACGATCTGGGAATTCTTTTTGGAATTTCTCAAGTTTCGATCCAACAGGCATTGCAGGTGTAATTGCAACGATACGCTCATCCGTTCTCGCTAACTTAAGTACTGTTTCACTAACAACAGCACTCCATGCTGGTGCAACTTCTTTCGGTTTAACGAAGTCACCTGATTCAATTTTATAAGGTCCTGTTCCATGCCAAGTGCCAATAACATCACTCTCTGCTGGTTTGTAACCTTTTCCTTTTTTCGTAATAACATGAACAAGCACTGGGCCTTTTGTTTTCTTTGCATATTGCAACGTTTCGAATAACTTTTCATAATCATGTCCATCGACTGGACCTAAATATGTAAAGCCTAACTCTTCGAAAAAGACACCGGATACTAGTAAATATTTAAGACTATCTTTTATTTTCTCTGCTGTCGCAGCAACTTTCCCACCGACAGCTGGGATTTTCTTCAAAATATACTCTAGCTCGTCTTTTACCCAATGGTATTTTCCTGCGGTACGTAGACGTCCAAGCACATTATGAAGCGCACCAACGTTTGGCGCAATTGACATTTCATTATCATTCAAAATAACAATCATGTCTGTTTTTTCATGTCCAATATGGTTCAATGCCTCTAAAGCCATTCCGCCCGTTAAAGCACCATCACCAATGATTGGTATAACATATTCTTTCGTTTTCTTTAAATCACGTGCTAGAGCCATTCCCATTGCAGCAGATAATGATGTCGAGCTATGGCCAGTTTCCCATACATCGTGCTCACTCTCACAACGTTTTGGGAAACCACATAGACCTTGATATTGCCTTAATGTGCCGAATTCTTTTGCACGTCCAGTTAAAATTTTATGTACATAGGATTGATGTCCTACATCCCATAAAAATTTATCTTTCGGACTATCAAATAATTTATGCAGAGCAATTGTGAGTTCTACTACACCTAAATTAGGCGCAATATGTCCACCTGTTTGAGAGAGCTCTTCAATTAAAAACTTACGAATATCCTCACTCAATCCCTCTAGTTCACTGATAGACATATCTTTCAAAAAACTAGGGTTTTGAATTTGCGTTAGATCCACATGGATCACTCACTTTCATTTCATAATCTGTCAACATGTCAAATATTATAAAAAACATTTACACAAAACAAGAAATTCTCTTTTTTTATTTTTCACCTTGTCCTGCTATTAACCAGTCTATTGCGCCCTAATCTTATTATAAACCATATTTCTTTAGGCGATGAAAAAAATAGCCGCTAACACGAAGTGATAACGGCAATGTAATCTACATATATTTTTGCCAATAACAAGAAAAGAAAAACCTTTTCCTACATTTATATCATAAAATGATGAATGACTCAACAAATGAAAACGCTGTTATATTAGTTATTACGTTTTGCAATCAAATCGCAAATAGATAGTAAATATTCATCTTGTAATTGCAAGGAACTAATAGCATCTTTTGCTTTTGCAATCGTTTCTTCTAAAATATCCTTTGCTCTATCTACAGTAAATAACGTCGTATATGTGCTCTTTTCGTTGGAAACATCACTACCAATCGGTTTTCCAATCTCTTCTTCGGTTCCTTCCACATCTAAAATATCATCTCGAATTTGGAAAGCTAGGCCGATATATTTTGCAAACTCAAGTAATTTTTCTTCCTGTTCTTCTGTGGCATTAGAAAGTATCGACCCTGCAAGTACAGCGAATTCAAGTAGTTTCCCAGTCTTATGCTTATGAATATACTCTAGCTCATCAATCGTAAGCTGTTTCCCTTCCGCTTCCATATCTGCTACTTGTCCGCCAACCATTCCCTCTGGCCCTGCCGCCTTTGCAAGCTCAAGAACAAGTCTTACTTTTTTCTCAGCAGAGATTTCCTTTTGCTCATATGCCATAATAACTTGAAAAGCATATGTCAACAAACCATCTCCTGCTAAAACTGCCATCGCTTCACCAAATACTTTATGATTTGTGGGCTTCCCTCTTCTTAAATCATCATCATCCATACAAGGTAAATCATCATGAACTAACGAGTATGTATGTATCATTTCAAGAGCACAAGCTGCACCTACACCAAGATTTTTTTCTTTACCAAACGCTTGTAATGTTGCAAATAAAAGTAACGGGCGGAGACGCTTTCCACCCGCTTCCAAAGAATATGCCATCGCTTCACGAAGTACATTTGGACATTGTAATTCATTTGCATAGCTTACAAGCTTCTCTTCTACGAAAGTTTTACTTTCTTTCAAAAAAGTATCAAAAGCAATTGTCACTATGCTTCATCTCCTAAAGCAGTAAACGGTTCAAGCACTCCATCTTCCCCAAGAATAACTGCCATTTGTTCTTGTACGTTCTTCAACTTCTCATCACAAAGCTTAGATAATTCCATACCCTCTTTAAAATAAGAAATTGCTTCTTCTAAAGGTACGTCACCTTGCTCTAACTTAGAAACGAGGTGCTCAAGTTGCGAAATTGCCTCTTCAAAGCTTAATTTATTTTCCATTATTCAATTCACGCTCCTCTATTCCTGATACGCTACAATCTAGTATTCCATCTTGTAATTGAACTGAAACAGCATCTCCAAGGCTAACATCTTTCACACTTTTTAACACTTGCTTCTCTTCATCATATACAAGCCCGTACCCTCTCATCATTACTTTAAGCGGACTTAGCGCTTCAAGTTTTTGAGCAGCTCTTACAAAGGCAAATTCTTTCGTTTGAAGTAACGTTTGCATTTCACGTTGCAATTGCTTTTGCAATGTTTCAACTGCTACCTTCGTTTGCATAATTTTTTGAGATGGGTGGTGCTTCTCTAAATAAAATGAAAGCTGTTTTAACTGATTTACCTTTTTATCAATATAGCGCTCTTTCGCTAACACAAGCTGTTCTAACGCTCTATCCAATTGCTCTTCTTTTTGCTCATATACTTGTCTTGGATAACGGAACGCATAAGATTTTTGCAATACTTGTAGTTTTTCTTCTTTTTTATGTACTAACTCTCTCATTGCTCTTTGCAACCTTAGAGTTCTTTGTAATACCTTTTCTTGTAACTCGATAATATTAGGCGCTGCCAGCTCAGCCGCTGCAGTTGGTGTTGGTGCTCTTAAATCGGCAACAAAATCCGCAATTGTAAAGTCTGTTTCATGGCCTACTGCTGAAATAATAGGGATCTCACTCTTGAAAATAGCTCTTGCAACCATTTCTTCGTTAAACGCCCACAATTCCTCAATAGAACCTCCACCGCGCCCAACGATTAGGACATCTATCCCTTCCATTTCATTCGCTGTACGGATCGCTTGTACAATTGAGGGAGCTGCTGACTCCCCCTGTACAAGTACTGGAAACACAATAACATTTCCAATTGGATAACGACGTTTAATCGTTGTTATAATATCACGAATCGCTGCTCCTGTTGGTGACGTAATCACACCTATTGTTTTCGCATAAGGAGGGATTGTTTTTTTATAAACTTGAGAAAACAATCCTTCTTCCTCTAAACGAACCTTTAATTGTTCGTAAGCTAAATGCAGGTTTCCGACTCCGTCAGGCTGCATGTCTTGAATATAAATTTGATAAGAACCACTCGCCTCGTAAACAGAAATTTTCCCTTTCACGAGTACCTTCATCCCATTTTCAGGTCTGAATTTAATATTACGATTATGACCCGCAAACATAACCGCTGCGATTCTTGCATTTTCATCTTTCAATGTAAAATACATGTGGCCACGGCTATGATTTTTAAAGTTGGAAATTTCACCTTTTAACCAAACAGACTGTAAATGCGGATCATATTCTATTTTTGTTTTTATATAGCGTGTTAACGCTGTAACGGTTAAATATTGTTTCTCCATTTCTCTCTCCTCATAGCCGACTCAAATTATTTACAAACGACACCTGCACGCTTAGCCGATTCAACAGTATTATGAAGAAGCATTGTGATCGTCATTGGACCAACACCCTTTGGCACAGGTGTAATGTAACCTGCAACATCTAACACGTTGTCAAAGTCAACATCACCACAAAGTTTTCCTGTTTCTAAACGGTTTACACCAACGTCAATTACAACCGCTCCTTCTTTCAGATAATCAGCTGTTACCATTTTAGGTCGTCCTACTGCTACGATTAAAATATCAGCTAGCTTCGTTAACTCTTTCATATTTTGCGTCTTTGAATGACAGTATGTGACAGTTGCATTTTCATTTAAGAACAATTGTCCCACTGGCTTGCCGACAATATTACTTCTTCCAATTACTACAACATGTTTTCCCGAGATATCAAGATTTGTTTCTTTTACTAACTCTACAATACCATGCGGTGTACATGGAAGGAATGTATCTTGTCCCGTCATCATACGTCCCACGCTGATTGGGTGAAATCCATCTACATCTTTTTCTGGTGAAATTCTTTCAATGATAGCTTTTTCTTCAATATGTTTTGGTAAAGGTAATTGCACTAATATGCCATTAATGCGGTCATCTCCATTTAAGCGATCGATTTCAGCAAGCAAACGCTCCTCCGTAATTGTTTCAGGAAATTCAATTAGCTCTGAATAGATTCCTACTTGTTCACAGCCCTTTTCTTTTCCTTTTACATAAGAACGAGATGCTGGATCTTCTCCAACTAAAATAACTGCTAATCCTGGTACAATCCCTTGCTCTTTCAACTTCACAACTTCTTCTGTTAATTGTGCTCGTTTTTTCTCCGCAACTTCATTTCCTTTGATGATTACTGCTACCATTTTAAGATTCCCCCTTAAAGAAATTACAGTGTATCTTTTATATTAGATAAAACGCCGTTAATAAAACGACGAGATTCCTCATCCCCAAATGTTTTAGCAATTTCAATTGCCTCGTTAATTGTTACGTTGTGCGGAATTTCTTCCATATATTTCATTTCATACACAGCTACACGTAAAATACTGCGATCAACAATACTAATACGCTCAAGCTTCCATTTTTTTAAGTTTTGACGAATCGCTTCATCAATTACTTCTTTATTTTCTACAAAACCTACTACAAGTGATTCTAGAAACTCATTTGTTTCTTCACCTTCATCTAGCGTGTTTTCCACCGCTATTTTCGGTTCTAATTCACCTGTAATATCCATTTGATATAATGCTTGCATAGCTCTTTCTCTAGCCGTCCTACGTTTCATTGTAACTCTCCTTTATGCTTCAAGTCTTTCCTTATGCTTTGTTATATTATTATAATTTATAAGCCGTCAATTCACTTACTCTTACAGTTTTCATTGATTTTCCAACCTTATAATACAATGATAATAACACAATTTATCGTTTCACACACGGGTTACAAGGCTGAAAAATAATAAAAAGATTAACTTCAAGTTCCATATCTTATCACAATGTACGTTTTTTGGTAAAACGAAACATTTTCTTTTTTATTTCTCATTTTTTGAAATAGTATAATAATTAGAGGGTTGTAATTTGTGAAGAAACGAAACGATAAAAAAGATGCCTATGTTACTAGGCACCTTTTTCATTCTTACACTGGTTCGATTTCTGTTTTTTGTGTTTCGAATGTTACGCCAACGATGTGAACATTCACTTCTTTTGGCTCAAGCCCTGTCATTGTAAAGAGTGCTTGGCGGATGTTATCTTGAATCTTTTGTGCAACAACTGGAATTGCTACGCCAAAATACATCACAACATAAAGGTCAACGATAATATCTTCGTTTGCTAATTCAACCTTTACACCTTTACCATGATTTTTCTTACCTAACTTCTCAACAACATCTGTAGCAAAATTACCACGCATTGCCGCTACGCCTTCTACCTCAGCAGCTGCAATACCTGCGATTACTTCAATTACTTCTGGTGCAATTTCTACTTTACCAAGAGTTGTATCTTGACCCATATCTAACATATGTTCAGCCATGAAAAAAACCTCCTTTAATGTATCACTGCGTCACAAGTTCATGCTCTTCCAAAAATTTCGTATTAAACTCACCTTTTACAAAATCAGGATGATCTAACAATTGCAAATGGAACGGGATTGTTGTATGTACGCCTTCAACGACAAACTCACTGAGTGCACGCTTCATTTTTGCAATTGCCTCTTCACGTGTTTTTCCGTGAACAATTAATTTAGCAACCATCGAATCATAGAAAGGTGGGATTGAATATCCCGGATATACAGCTGAATCGACGCGAATACCAAATCCGCCTGGTGGTAAGTACATTTCTACTTTACCTGGAGATGGCATAAATTTTTTGGCAGGGTTTTCCGCATTAATTCGGCATTCAATTGCCCAACCATTAAATTGTACTTCTTCTTGCTGTAACGATAACTTTTCTCCAGAAGCAACAAGAATTTGTTCTTTAATTAAGTCTACCCCTGTTACCATTTCAGTAACTGGATGCTCAACTTGGATTCTCGTATTCATCTCCATGAAATAAAAGCTTTTCGTTTTATATTCATAAATAAACTCAACCGTACCAGCACCTGTATAATCAACCGCTACCGCCGCTTTAACTGCCGCCTCACCCATCTGCTTACGCACATTTTCATCAAGTGCTGGTGATGGACTTTCTTCTAGTAGTTTTTGCAAGCGGCGCTGAATTGTACAATCACGCTCTCCTAAATGAATGGCATTTCCGTGTGTATCTGCCATTATTTGAATCTCAACATGGCGGAAATCTTCAACGTACTTTTCTAAGTATACACCAGGGTTCCCAAAAGCGGTACTAGCTTCTTGCTGTGTAATTTGAATTCCTTTTACAAGCTCTTCTTCATGGCGCGCAACACGAATACCTTTTCCGCCGCCACCTGCAGTCGCTTTAATAATAACAGGATACCCAATTTGATTCGCAAGTTCGATCGCTTCTTCGGTATTTTTAATAATTCCTTGTGAACCTGGTACAATCGGAACCCCTGCTTCTTTCATTGTATCACGAGCAACGTCTTTTGTGCCCATCTTTGAAATAGCTTCTGGACTTGGACCGATAAAAATTAAGTTACACTCACGGCATAACTCTGCAAAATCTGCATTCTCTGCTAAAAATCCGTATCCCGGATGAATTGCATCGCAGCCTGTTAACTTCGCAACACTAATAATGTTCGTCAAATTTAAATAGCTTTCTTTCGAAATCGTTGGTCCTACACAATACGCCTCATCAGCAATTTGTACGTGAAGTGACTCTTTATCTGCTTCTGAATAAATTGCGACTGTTTCAATATCCATTTCTTTACAAGCACGAATAATTCGTACAGCAATTTCCCCACGATTGGCTATTAATACTTTTTTTATCATCACAAAGACTCCCTTATTACGCTTTTACAAGAAATAGCGGTTGTCCATACTCAACAAGCTGTCCGTTATTAACAAGAATCTCAACAATTTCTCCATCTACATCTGCATCGATTTCGTTAAATAACTTCATAGCCTCGACAATACATACGATAGAATCTTTCGATACTCTATCCCCTACACTTACATATGGAGGCGTATCAGGAGAAGAAGAAGAATAGAATGTACCTACCATTGGTGATGTAATTTTATGTAGGTTTTCATTCTGAACAGCTTTTTTCTCTTCTTGTTTTGGCACTTCCACTTGTGCTGCCGCTACTGTTGTTTCAACTTCAACAGGTGCTACTGGTTGCACGGCTTGTTTTGCTACAGGTGCTTGCACCGCAACAACTTCATTACCACGCTTTTTCATTTTGATTGTCGTACCATCTTTTTTGTATTCAAATTCATCAATATTAGAGCTATCAATTAATTTAATTAATTCACGAACTTCTTGAATTTTAAACATGTAAAATCCACTCCCATACTCTTGTTTGTCCCGTTTTTACAGATTTCTCGTCACTAAAAACTAGATTGACTGTAAAAATACGATGTACTCTATTAGATCCTGCATTTCATTTACTAATAGAAATAGTTACTATTTCCATCTTACGATAAATTTTTTAAACATTCCAATTTATATTTCTTTATAATAAATCGAAATTCCTGTAAAAATGTTATCCCATTAAAAACTTAATACCTAGTAATAATACCAAGTTTCACATGAAATTGGCAAGACCACTTCCTAAAAAACATCCACTACTTATTCAAAACTGTACACAGTAACCCCCCACTCCCTCTCTACTCTTCGCCACATCTATAGTCAATAACGTATTTTTACCAAATATTATTTTTTTGTTTACACGTCGTTCATCATTCCTTCATATAAGAATAGTATGTTCAAAGTGTAGAAAATATATTGTATCGAGGTGTGGACATATGATATGGCTCATTCTCTTCTTACCTGCCGTAATGGTCTGGGCATTCGTTCTCTTCATCCACGTCAAATCCGGAAAAAGTAATCACCGCTACCATGAACCACTAATCTTTTACTCACAACGTATTTCTCCGTTCCGAGTTGAACATAGTAAAAACAATTACAAAGACGAAACAGAAAAAAGCTATCGAAAATGATAGCTTTTTTTCTATTATTATTTTTACCCCACTGATTAAAATTTCACTTTATCTAACTATTTTCAAACAATCCGAGTCTTAAAAACGAATAATCCGCGGAGGATTTCCCCACGGATTATTCGTTTTATTTTGTTGGTGGATCAAATTTTACACCTACATCTTTTGATCCGCCTTCACTTCTTACAAGTTGTATAATTTTATTCGCTTCTTTTTGTGAATGTTTTGCTGCTTTTACAGTCACTTTAATGTCAGTTCCATCAGCTCTTACAAGGGCATCTTTATATCCACCTTGAGATTTAATTACTGTCTCAAGTAATTCTTGCTTCGTTTCCATTGTCGTAATGGCATCAAAATTTTCTTTCGCTTTATTTTTTTCTGTTGCTGAAGCTTTTGTTGAACTCATCACTTCTTGTAATTTTGCTTTTTGTTCACTTCGCTGATCTTCCATTTGCATACGTAACGCTGTAAAATTCTCATCACTTGATTGAACTGTTACGTTAGCTTCTTTTTTACTTGTTTCTTTTGTAGCACTCTCTTTTTTATCTGTTTCTTTGTTTGTTTCTTTATTTGATGTTTCCTTGCTTGTATTCTCTTTTTTTGGCGTTTCTTTAGGTGCTTCATTTGTTACTGCTTTATCAGTACCTTGTTTTTCTTGTCCAATCTTTTCTCCTGTTGTCGGCGATGCTGTATTCATTTTTTCTGGAGTTGTTACGTAATACACAGATAGTACAACAACTAAACTCAACATCGTTAATAGCCAAACCGTTTGTTTTTTTAACACTTTATTTCCTCCCTATCAATTTTTCGGTGATACTGAAACGCGATGGGCTGGTACATCTAGCAGCCGTATGACAGCTTCTTTTACCATCGCTTTAACTTGTATATTATCCACTCCCTTTGCTACGACAAGAACACCTCGCACTTTCGGTTTCTCTGTTCGTAAAACAACGGGAGTTTCTTTATCCCCTTCACGTATAATGACTGTCTTTTCATCAAGAGACTCATCTTCTACTTCCCTCTTGCCACCTGTTTTATCTGTTTCACCTGTTGTTTGTGAACGTTTCACTGTATTTTTTTCTAATATTTTTTCCTCTGATGAGTCCAAATTCACATTAATCGTTACATCTTTTACTCCTGCTATTTCTTCTAAGGCTGCTTTTAATTCTTGCTCATACGCTTTTTCATATTTTTCTACATTTGACATATTATCATTATTTTTTTGTCCAAAAGTTGGTACGTCTTTTTCTTGGTTTTGAGTTTTTTGTTCTTTAAATACAGGTACTTCTTCTTTTTTACTTGAAAAAAAACTACTAGAAAACATAAGCAACATTCCAAGTATGAGTAGGACAAGTAAGAACTTAGGTGTTACCTTTTTTCCCTTCTCATTACTTTCTTTTTCATCTCCATTCAATAAGTTTCGAAAAAATGAGAACTTCGAATTTTTATCTTTATTGTCCATTTACTCTACCTGTCCTCCCTTCCATTTGAACTTGGATTTGTTTATTCTCTAGTTGCCACCTGCTTGAAAAGAAGTCTTTCATTTCTCCATTCGTTTCCTCTACTTTTTTCGGTGGTTCTTTCGTGTTAATTTCAACTGGTTTTACTGTTTCGATTGCATCATTTTTACTACGCTCTTTTTCTTTCAACGTCACAACAACAGATTGAATATCTTTCGCTGACTTTACTTCCGCTGTGCTTTCCGCTGCGACTATTTGTATTTCAGAGACTGACATACCATACTGTTTCTCAAACTCTTTTCCTACTTCTTTTTTCATTTTGGTAGCCATCTCTTCTAAACTATATGCACGTGTTAGAGCTTGTATTTCTTTTTTCTTCGAATCTATTGAATTTTTTACGGATCCTTCTGCTACGTATTTCTCTTCATTAAAATTTGCGATTACTTCATTTACATCTGTTTGCAATAGTTTAAATAGAGGCGTTAAAATTAAAACAACTAATAATAGACTTACAACGAATTTAACGTACTTTTGCAAATTAGAATTTGGAAGAATAAGATGAAGCATTGTCGCTAAGAGCAAAAAAACGATAATATTTCGAATCCACTCTGTAACAAATTGCATACTCTTCACCTCCTACCGCATCATAAGTGTAATATTCCCCGCAGCAATAATAATTGTGATACTTAAAAAGAACATAAACGATACGATAGCTAAGCAAGCAAATACATAAATAATGCTCCGTCCAATGATATCTAAACATTGAATAATTGCTCCGCCGCCAACTGGTTGCAATACTGCTGCTGCGAACTTATAAATAAATGCTATGCAAAAAATTTGAATCGCTGGAAAAGCGACAATTAAACATAGAATGACGAGTCCGATAATTCCGACTGTGTTTTTTAATAATCCCGACGCACTAATAACTGTATCCGCCGCCTCTGTAAACATTCTTCCTACTACGGGAATAAAGTTTCCTGTTACAAATTTAGCTGTTTTCACAGCAATTCCATCAGCAACAGCTGTCGCTGTTCCTTGTACAGATAATACGCCTAAAAAAATCGTTAAAAAGATACCGATAATCCCGACGCTAACGTTTTGCAGAAGCTTGGACAATTTCGTAACTTTATATTGATCACTCATCGTACTTACAATACTTAATATCGTTGCAAGTAATAAAAGTGGTAGAACGATATAATTCATCAGAAGCCCACTCGTATTCATTAAAAAGATGATAATCGGATGAAAAAACGATACGGATACAACACCACCGCCTGTCGCTATAAGTGCAAGCAAGATTGGCAATAACGCTAATATGAAATCTACCATTGTTTGTATCGTTTCTCTTGCATATGTCATGACGACATAAAAGCTATTTAAAGCGAAAATAATCAGTACCATATATACAACCGCATCAGCAATTTTACTTACGCTACTCTTTGAAAATGCCGATTGCAGTGATTGCAATAATGCACTAAAAATTGTGAGCATAATGAGCGTTCCGAGTAGTTTCCCATTTGCAACAAGTTCGTGAAATAAGTACTTTAATAAACCTAGCATCCACTCTTTTATAGAAATTTCTTTTTCTCCCTTTACAAACTCCATAAAGCTACCTTTTTGACTCTCTGGTAAGTAACCTCCATATTTTGTAACAAGCCCGTCCCAAAATTGCTTCACATCTTCAATTCCGAGCTTATCCAATTGTTGATCAACGACGTTTGTCTCTACAGGAGAAGCTTGTACAACAACCGGTAAAGAAAAGAAAAGGAAGCAAGCAAATAGCAGCTTAGCTCCAAACCCCCTCAACATTCACTCCCCCTTATCCCGTCGGTAAAAATCCGAGAATAGTTTCAATTACAACCGTCAAAATAGGGATCGCCATAACGAGAATTAAAATCTTTCCAGCTAATTCAATTTTCGAAGCGATTGCCCCCTGCCCTGCATCCTTTGTAATTTGCGCTCCAAACTCAGCGATATAAGCAATCCCAATAATTTTTAGCAACGTTTCTACATATACGTTGCTAACTTTCGCTTCACTCGCTACTCTCTCAATCATTTGTAAAATAGCGTGAATTTGATCAATTAAAAGAAGGAACATTACGCTACCTACGAACACAATAAATAATGACGTAATGCTAGATTTATGCTGATTCAATACAGCTGCTAAAAACGTAGCAACGAGGCCTAATCCGACAATTTGTATAATTTCGATTCGAACCGCCCCCTTTACTGGAAGAGAAAGACACTTTTAATCTTGTCGAATAGTGTATTAATTAAAAATGCGACATGAAATAAAATAACGACAAAACCGACGAGGATAACCCAATTTGCAATATCCTCACGCTTTAATTCTTTTAGTACAGTATGAATGAAAGCTAAAACAATGCCGATTCCGGCGATTTGAAATATTAATCCAACATCAATGGACATCGCCTTTCTCCCCCCTATAGCAGTAAAATTACGATAAGTAGCCCCGCTAGTACTCCTAAGCTCTTAATCATCTTTTCATATTGCAGTTGTAATGCTTTCGCTTCTTCTTCTTCTCTCTCTAAATGTGTAATACATAAGCGAATATGTTTTTGTTGTGATTCACGATCATGTTGTCCGAGCGTTTCACCAAATTGCTGCAAAATTTCATACTCCGTTTGTTGAAATGCTGTTAGCTTCCAATTTTCTTTCAAACTATCTATCCAAGCTTCTCTAACTGTTTGTTCTCCGCTTTCTAGCCTGCTAGCGAAACTTTGAAATATCCAATTTAACGGCTTCGGCATTTGTTTCACTAATCGCTCAGCGGCTTCAGACAACGGTGTATGCCCATACATAATTTCTGCCTCTAATGATTGCAGTGCCGCTTTTAATAATCTAAGTTGCCTCGGTCTCTCACTGTATCTTTTAGCGTATGAAAACCCGAAAAAGGTGCTGACCGCAACGATTAACACTGCACCAAATATTTTCAACATACGCTCTCAGCCTTTCTATGAGGTAATACCGGTTTTCCATATTTATCTTTCACTTGCATAACTGTTCCTGGCCCTCTTGCTTTTGACAATTCCACAAACCTATCAAAAATGCCGAGCTCTAGCACTGCCTTTAATGATGGGCGTTTCACAACATCATCATAGGAAAATCCATGTGCACTTATAAAAAGCTGAACCCCTGCATGTACAGCCTCCATAATTGCTTCACTATCTTCTTTACGACCAATTTCATCCACAATTAATATATCTGGGCTCATAGAACGGATCATCATCATCATTCCTTCAGCTTTTGGACATGCATCTAACACATCTACTCGTGTGCCAAAGTCATATTGCGGGATGCCTTTCACACAACCAGCAATTTCTGACCGTTCATCAACAATCCCGACTTTACAAGAAGGAATTTTTGAAGTACTTACACCTTGACTCATACAACGCGCTACATCTCTTAAAAGTGTTGTTTTTCCCGTTTGTGGCGGGCCAATTACCATCGTGTTTAACCATCTTGATTCATACAAATACGGTAAAAGCGGTTCAGCAATGCCTATTTTTTGACGAGCAATACGAATATTAAAAGAAGAGACATCTCGAATCATTTTCACTGTGCTTTTTTCTGTAATGACTTTTCCTGCTAAGCCAATTCTATGCCCACCTCGAAGTGTTACATACCCACGCTTTAATTCTTCTTCCATCGTATAAATTGAGAAGTGACTTAACTTATTCAATAAGTAAATAGCATCATCTGCTGTAACGATATAGTCATAAAAAAACACTTCACCATGAGCAATACACTCTAGCGGTCTTCCAATTCGAACACGGATTTCCTCTAGAGCATCGTACTGCTTACAATTTTCCACTAACTGCTTCATCGTTTTTGGTAAAACTTCTAATACTTCTTTCATCAGCTTCGCCCCACTATACTCGACTTACTTATTTCAACAACGCGATAAAAATGCAGCCAATTCCAAGCGTTAAAAAAAAGAGTTTCAAGAAAGAAATCTCGCTTGCCACACTCGCTATACCTATTGTCATTGTTAAAATTAATACGGTCGGTCCAACAAACGCCAACATACTATTTATAAACAATGCTTTCTTTGCATCATTCACATAGAGCATAAGCAAAGCAGCAAATATTTCCGCACTACCTGAAAATAATCGAAGTGCTCCCATAACAAGCACGGATGTTTCCATTGCCGCTAGCCACTGTTTCATTCTCCCACCCTCTCCCATAACGGTTACTAGTGCTGCACTCCAAAAAAGAATATATTTGTACAACCATATGCAGAGGTTGTCTATTTCAGAATTAAAAACATAATTTTTATCTACCGCCTATAATAATTTGAATATTCTTAATAATTATGGTATTTTATGGTATATTTATTGAAAAGGAGGGAAAATAATGCAACGAGTGACTTTATTACCACTCGATTTCCGGTATGCAAATGTGATTTTCAAGCTATCAAGTGATCCACATGTAAAAAACGCATTAGGAATAAAAGTAGAAACAATCGAAGACACGAAAGCATTCCTTCTTTTCGCCATAGAAGAAGAACGCCAAAAGAAGTCTTTATCGAGAGTGATTGTAAATGAAGAGAATGAAATAATTGGTCTCACCACACTTAAACATATTAATTACGAGAAGAAACAATCTCACATTGGTAGTTGGCTCGGCTATCCGTACTGGGGAAAAGGATATAATGAGGCTGCTAAAAAAGAAATTTTTAAGATTGCTTTTTTAGACTTACAACTTTCCTACGTATTTGCTGGTGCTAAAACGAATAATATTCGCTCGTTAAAAGCACAAGAAAAACTCCCTTATATTTCATTGCATGTGGAAGATACGTTCCCTGATGAACATTCTGCCTTAGAGAATGAAGTAAAATCTTCTTGTGTACTACATGTTGTGTCACGTGAGAACTTTCTCAATTGGCTAGACCTACAAAAGGAGGAGGAAAAATATGAAGATATTGAAAATTAGTTTAACCGTTGTAGTAGAAGTAGCTCTTATTTATCTTTTTTCATTATTGGTCGGTTGGTCATTTATGGAGGCCTTTTTTCTTGGTAGTTTAGCGATATTCGGGGCAATCTGGCTCATTGCTTTAAATATAAATCAAAATAACAACATTGATCACACTATATATAAAACAGGTACGGTAAAACCTTTTCAAATGACATGGGGTCCTTACACAACAGGTGCTACTAGTCTTACAGCTTTCAGTTTTATAATAACTACTATTTATTATCTGCCCTATTTTCTATAAAAAAGCACTCGTGATAATCACGAGTGCTTTTCTACTATGCACGAGAAACGTATTTACCTTCACCAGTGTTGATGATAAGTGTTTCGCCTTCGTTAATGAAGATTGGTACTTGTACAACAAGGCCAGTTTCTAATGTAGCTGGTTTTGTTACGTTAGAAGCAGTATCACCTTTAATACCTGGCTCTGTTTCTGTAACTTGTAATTCAACTGTGTTTGGAAGTTCAACACCAAGTACTTCGCCTTGGTAAGTCATAATAGATACTTCCATGTTTTCTTTTAGGAATTTAAGCTCGCGCTCGATTTGTTTTTCACCAAGTTCGATTTGCTCATAAGTTCCGTTATCCATAAATACGTGAGACTCACCGCTTGCATATAAGTATTGCATACGACGGTTTTCGATGTGTGCTTTTTCCACTTTCTCACCAGCACGGAATGTTTTCTCTTGAACAGAACCTGTGCGAAGGTTACGTAGTTTAGAACGAACGAATGCGGCACCTTTACCTGGCTTCACGTGCTGGAAATCAAGTACTTGCCATAGGCCATTATCCACTGCAATTGTTAAACCTGTACGAAAATCGTTTACTGAAATCATGTAAAAAAATCCTCCTGTGTATTACAAAATAATAAGTTCTTTTGGTGATTTCGTAATTACTTCATTACCTTCACTTGTCACAATGATATCATCTTCAATACGTACGCCGCCAATACCTGGAATATAAATACCTGGCTCTACTGTTACAGCCATACCTGGTTCAAGCACTGTATCAGAACGGAATGCTAAACCTGGTGCTTCATGGATTTCAAGACCGATTCCATGACCAGTAGAATGTCCGAAGTATTCACCGTATCCTTTTTCCGTTATGTAATCACGCGTTAACGCATCCGCTTCACGGCCAGTTAAACCAGCTTTAATACCGTTCACACCACGTAATTGTGCTTCTAAAACGATATTATAAATTTCTTTCAATTTATCAGATGGTTCACCAACTGCAATCGTACGAGTAATATCAGAGCAATATCCTTTGTAATAAGCGCCGAAGTCTAATGTAACGAAATCTCCTGTTTCTATCACTTTTTCAGATGCCACGCCGTGCGGTAATGCCGAACGAAGACCTGAAGCAACGATAATATCAAACGAAGAAGATGTTGCTCCTTGTTTTCTCATGAAAAATTCAAGTTCATTTGACACTTCAATTTCAGATACTCCCGGGCGAATGAATGATAGAATATGTTCAAAGGCAGCATCTGCAATCTGTGCAGCTTCCTTTAATATCTTAATCTCTGAATCAGTCTTTATCAAGCGTAACTTTTCTACAAGCCCAGAAGTTGGGACAAATTCAGCATCAATCGCTTCTTTATGAGCTGAATAAGAACTATATGTAAGAGTATCTTGCTCAAAGCCAAGCTTTTGAATTCCTAATTCTTTCACTTGCTTTGCAACTTCATCAATAATTAATCCTGCATGCTGTACAATTTCGTATCCAACCGCTTGTTTAGTAGCCTGCTCTACGTAACGGAAATCTGTAATAAATTGAGCGCGATTTTTCGAAATGAGTACAACACCAGCTGTTCCTGTGAAGTTAGCCATATATCTACGACTATGTTCATTTGTTAACAAAATACCGTCAATACCAGCCTCATCAAATGCACTTCTTAATCTTTCGATTTTCTCCATTACTTTATGCCTCCCTCAATTTCTCCATTAATGCAAATAACGCTAACTTATAGCCATAAAAACCAAATCCAACAATTTGTCCCGCACAAACAGCTGCCGTCACAGATTCGTGACGGAACGACTCACGCTGATGAATGTTAGAAATATGTACTTCAATAACAGGAATCGAAATGCTTGCAATTGCATCTCGAATCGCATAGCTATAATGCGTAAATGCTCCAGGATTTAAAATGATCCCTTCATATATATCTTCCGCCTCATGAATACGATCGATAATCGCACCTTCATGATTCGATTGGAAACATTCTAACTCCACTCCCATTGTTTCTGCTTCTTGCTTCATATCTGCTTCAAGTGTCGCTAGCGTGCCCTTTCCATATACATTTACCTCCCTGACACCGAGGCGATTTAGGTTAGGACCGTTTACGAGGAGTACCTTTTTCATATATTTAAAACTCCTTAATATTAAATATCTATATAACATTTTAACATAGGAGTTACTTATTTGAATAGTTTGTCTTCTCTTCCCCTTCTCGCCCAGCTTTATTTGTATTTACTGCATAGGAAACAGAGTATGCTATAAACACACCATACAATATAAAAATGCATATCGTCGTCACAATTGTTTCTTTCGGTAAATGGAGTGCACTTTTAATAGCAGGCGCTATTAACCCCACTCCGAAAAATAGTAACGCCCACCAAAATAGACCATAAATCATCCCTGGAAGAACTCCTTCAAACTTTGCCAAAAACGCTTTATACAAAAAGGCAATTAAAATCGAAAGTAGTCCCATACAAACAATTCCTGACACATTTCCCCATACCCCTTCTTTCCAACTTCCAAAGGCAAATGGTAAAAGTAAATAGTTCGGTCCCGCTTCTGTAAATGAAAATATATGAAGGAAATACCATATCCCTCCCCAAAACAGTCCACCGAATAAACCAATTTGTACAAAATTCCTTGTTCCTAATTGTTCTTGACTCACATCGACACCTCCGCTCAATAGTATGCCCGAAACTATTTTGAACCATGTTTAAATACTGCGAAATTTGTCTATAAAAAGAATAAGAAATGTCCGACTCTCGTAACATTTTTCCTTGTCATCTACTTGTATTTGTCGATAAAATAAAGGAAACTCGGTGATTGTCTTATTTCAAAACGACAGAACCCAGTATGACAATTGCCTCTTTTTCTACATAAGAGAGAAACAAATACAGGTTGGTGTTAACATGGCAGAAGAGTCAAAACAAATATATGGCGGGCAAGCAGTCATAGAAGGAGTTATGTTTGGCGGTAGAGAATATACTGTTACAGCGGTTCGTCGTAAAGATAAATCGATTGAATTTTATCGATTACCACGCGTTCGTAATAAAGCATTATCTATCCTGAAAAAAATTCCATTTTTACGAGGGATTGCCGCTATTGTGGATGCAAGCGCGAACGGGGCAAAACATTTAAACTTTGCTTCAGAACGATTTGATGTTCACCCAGAAGAAGATGAACAAATTGCAAATAAAAAAGAAGAACAATCGAAGTTAACGATGGTATTAGGAGTTGCAGCAGTTGGCGTTTTATCTTTCATATTCGGTAAAGTCATTTTCACAGCAGTTCCTGCATTACTAGCTGAATTAACGAGACCGATTTTCCCATCTCATACAGGGCAAATCATTGTCGAAAGTGTCATTAAGCTCATGTTATTATTGAGCTATATATACTTTATTTCTTTAACGCCACTCATTAAGCGGGTATTTCAGTACCATGGTGCGGAGCATAAAGTCATTAATGCCTATGAGAATAATCTTTCATTGACTGTAGAAAATGTTCAAAAACAAACTCGCCTTCATTATCGTTGTGGCAGTAGCTTCATTATATTTACAGTCATTATTGGAATGTTTGTTTATTTCCTTGTCCCTACAGATCCACTTTGGGCCAGAGTGGTAAACCGAATTTTATTAATTCCAGTCGTTCTCGGTATTTCTTTTGAAGTGTTACAATTTACAAATCGATTACGCGATATTCCAGTATTACGCATACTGGGATATCCCGGATTATGGCTACAACTATTAACAACGAAAGAACCAACAAATGATCAAGTGGAAGTAGCCATTGCATCGTTTGAAGAATTATTACGTTTAGAAAACAAACAATAATTATTTAAAAATGGTGTTCAACTCCTTTCCTCATCGTTAATATACTAATTTTAATATATGTTTTTAGGAGGTGTTCCTTATGAACGGTCGTTCGTTTACTTTCGCTATATTTGTGCTTATTATCGGATTAGCAATATTCGGCCTTGTTTCATCTGTCATTACAGATCCAATGGGAGTGTTAAGAAATATTGGTATCATGTTGGCTGTCGTTGGTATCTTTTATTTACTCTACAAAATGTTTACAAACTCTAGCGGTTCAGCAAATTCGCAAAGCTCATATAAGCGTGCTGCAAAACAATCGAGCCGCAAACACGGGAAACAAAACGTAGCACCCCTAAGCAATTCTTTCTTTAAATCAAACGCTTCTAATGACAAAGGGAAAAAAGGGAATCTTTCTTCTTTAAAGCGAAAAAGAAAACAATCTCATTTAACTGTCATTGAAGGTAAAAAAAACAAAAAGAAAGACCGTGCTTCCTTTTAGGAAATACGGTCTTTCTTTATATTTTGCAGTACTTCTTTCAAGCTTTTATCTTTCATACTTTCAATTCGAAGATGATGATTTGCAAATGGTAAATTACGTGTCACATCATTAGGTACAACGACGCACGTTAACCCTGCTGCAATCGCTGCTTTCAATCCGTTTAACGAGTCTTCAAATACAACAGCCTCAGACGGATCAATCCCTAAATCTTCTATCGCAATTTGATAAAGTGCTGGATCTGGTTTTACCTTTTCAACATCTTCTCTCGTTTTAATAACTTCAAAATAATCTCGAATTTGTAGCTCTTCTAAAAAAGGAATCACCCATTCTCTAGATGAACTAGATGCTAACGCGATTTTTAATCCCATTTCTTTCGCTTCTTGTAAGTATTCTTTTACCCCGTCACGAGCTTCTGGTGTTTTCATTTTTTCTTTATGTAAAATTTTCACTTTTTCTTTTAATGCATGCTTGTTAAACTTCTCTTTTAATTGCTCATTTAAATATGCATACAGTACATCATCTGTCGTTCCAATACACTTTGCAAATTCTTCTAAAGGTAACTCCCCACCGTACTCACGAACGGCGTCTCTGAAAGAGTGAAACCATATTGTTTCTGTGTCCACAATTAATCCATCAAAATCAAAAATAATTGCTTTCATAATTCTCCCATCCTTTTCGATTGAAATAAAAAAGGAAACGACTTACGTTCCCCTTAATTACTTTTCTCTTCATTTGCTTTTTGAACGCCACGAAGTGTTTCCACTCGAACCTCATCTTGTTCAAAGTATTGCACTAAATCACCAATGCGATCAATTGCTTCCCAGCTTAAATGATGTTCAATTCCTTCTACATCATTGTAAATCTTACTTTCATCCACACCGATAATACGCATAAATTGCTCTAACAATTCATGACGATATACGAGACGTTCTCCGATTTTTTTACCTTTTGATGTTAATACAAGCCCTCTATATTTTTCATAAATTAGATATTCATCTTTGTCTAATTTTTGCACCATTTTTGTTACAGAGGATGGATGTACACTAAGCGCTTCAGCAATATCAGATACGCGGGCATAACCCTTTTCATCAATCAACAAATAAATTTGTTCAATATAATCTTCCATACTAGGGGTAGGCATCGGTTTCCTCCATCCAATTTCATTTTGCTCATTCCGTACGAAGCAATCAATAAAATGATACACCAGAAAGAATAACGTGACAAGTTGAAAACAAGCCTAAATATATAAAACAAAAAGAATCTGTATTTGCATACAGACTCCTCTTAAGTGAAGTATTGTATTTCTGCATCAGGAAAAAACTCATGTATATAACCTCTTATTGTTTCTTCTAATACTGCTGCGTCATCTTTTTTATATACGTATTTCCCAATGCCGTACCGTCCCCATTTATATTTTCGCTTCTCTTCATCCATTTCAAGCTTTGTATTCGGATAACGCTCTTGTATGACCTTTTTTGCAGGTTTTGTAAAGCGATGTTGAATTAATTCAAATGTTAAATTCGGTATCGACAAATCTTTTAATGCATTATACAGTCGCTCAAATAGTTCACGATATCCTTCTTCCCATCCTTCATGCATATAAAGCGGCGCAACTATAAAACCAAGCGGATAACCCGCGCCTGCTACTTTACGAGCCGCTTCAATTCGTTCTTCAAACGGTGACGTCCCTGGCTCAAAATTTTTAATTACATACCGTGAATTAATACTAAACCTGAAACGAGTTTTCCCGTTATGTTTTGCATCTAACAAATGATCAACGTGCGAATATTTCGTAACGAAACGTAAACGCCCATGCTCACTTTCTCCAATGAATTCGATCGCGCGCTTTAATGCATGTGTTAAATGATCGATCCCAACGATATCTGATGTACAAGCAGCTTCAAACCTTGTTATTTCAGGTGCTCTTTCATCCATATATTGCTGTGCCTTCTCAAATATTTCATCAAGATTCACATACACGCGAACGTAAGGCTTACTCCCAAGTGTCGTTTGCAAGTAACAATAATGACAATGTCCCATACATCCTGTTGCGAGCGGAATTGCATATTCAGCTGACGGCTTTGACGTATCAAACTTTAATGTCTTCCTCACCCCAACGACAAGCGTTGCCTTTGCATTACGATACTTTTGCAAATCATTTTCACCCGGCAAATTTCTAATTTGATTATGGGATGTCGTTTCACGAATCTCTAGTCCCATCTTCGTAAACTTCTCATACAGCTCTTTTCCAAGTGGATATTCCAGTGCCTTCGGTTCAAAGTAAACGAGTTTTGGCATAAATGGTTTCATATGCTTCCCTCCTCTCGTTAGTATGGGAAACGATGAAAAATTAACACGCATTAAAGTTTTCCACTTCAGTAACTTGCGTTGCAAGTTACTGAATGTTATAATTTGGATAACAGCTACCTTGCACAGCAAGTTACCTGAGTAAAAGGTGGTGAAATCATGCACAGCCAAATGTTAAAAGGTGTGCTCGAAGGTTGCATCCTATACATCATTTCACAAGAAGAAGTGTACGGATATGAACTGAGTACAAAATTAAATAAACACGGATTTACATTCGTAAGTGAAGGAAGCATATATCCGTTATTGTTACGTATGCAAAAAGAGAAATTGATTGAAGGAACATTAAAAGCCTCCTCACTTGGCCCAAAGAGAAAATATTATCACGTAACGGATAAAGGATTAGAACAGCTTGAAGAATTTAAACAAAGTTGGGGAATGGTTTCAACAACGGTGAACAATTTATTACAGGGGGAGTGATGAGGATGGAAGCGAAAGATTTAATCGAACTAAATAACCAAAAGCGTAAATTATTAACTACAGAAAATGAAAACGCCTATAGCGACATGTTAATATACATCCGCTTAGCTAAAGTGCCAGAATACCATGCGGAAGAATTGCTAATTGAAATTCTAGATCACCTTATTGAAGGGCAGCAAGAAGAAAAAAATGCTTATGATATGTTCGGCGATGACTTACAGGCATACTGCGATGAACTAATTGCTGCCCTACCTAAGCCAAGTTTATGGGAACAATTATCGATTCCTTTATTTATAACTAGTTATTTATTAGCAATATATTTTGCTGTTTCTTCCGTAATTGCATTGGTATTTCCCTTATTTTCAAATGAAGCACGTTTTAAATTTGTACACATCGATTTCATTTATCTGCTTGCATTTATATTGTCCGTACATCTTATGATACGTTTTGTTTTCGATTTTATAAATACTGATTTATTTAAAAATAAAACAACTATTTGGATGCATATTGGAGGATTTTTCATACGCCATAGCCTATGGATACTATTAATCGGTATTTCCTTTTTATTTATTAAACAGCCCTATACTACATTGCAAATCTCACCTTGGATTGGCGCTTTACTGGCTATCTCTTGCTATGCACTATACAAAATCTTCTTCAAAAGAGAATATTTAGACTTTAAAAAGGAGTAATGATACGATGACCGAAAAAGAAATGGTTCAGTTAAACAATGAAAAAAGAAAGTTATTAACAGCTGAAAACGAAGCTGCTTATGGTGATATGCTTATTTATTTACGCCTTACTAGCGTTCCACAAAAACAAATGGAAGAATTACTTTTAGAAATATTGGATCATCTTTTAGAAGCGCAAGAAGACGGTAAAACTGCACATGACATTTTCGGAGAAGATTTAAAAGCGTACTGCGATGAATTAATTAAGTCTTCGGAACATCAAAATTCTTTCCAACAAGCTGCCGTTATTGGGTTTGCAGTTAGTTTATTATTATCTGTTCAAATTGGATACGATACATTCACTACTCTTATGCAAAAATTATTTTCAAATACAAACACTTCAGGAATCCCATTTAGTATTCCTGGAACAATATTATCTGCTATTGTTTTAGCAATTGGCGCTTTCATAACTTTTTCTTTATTTAGACGTTTTTCTTTTACAATAATGGTTTCCTGGAAACAAAAAGTACTCCTCTTATTATCAGTATTTATACCTTTTATCTTATCAGTTTTTTCAAACGTATTTTTCAAAACACGCCCATACTTATTTTATAATTTGTCTATTTTGCAAGGTGCCCTTGTTACACTTTCTTTTTATATTTTATACAAATTTTTATATAAAACATCTAAATTTTAACAGCCCTTCAAAAGGCTGTTTTTCTTCTGTCTAATTTTACAAATTGAAAAATTTCATAAAGAAAATAAGAAAAATGCAAAATAATTAAAGTTAATTGTTGACGTGATGCTTTTATTATCGGTATCATAAATCTTCGTGAGCAATTATTTTTCGTTATACGATTTTTTTATTATTACTGAATTTTTGAGAGGAGAAATTAGATGTCAGTTAAGAAGAAAACGCAAGTACGCACCGGCAAAATGGTACGTGAACTAATGTTAGCAGACGAAGATGTAAGTGCTTCGCTAATTATGGTATATAGTGAAAACGGTGTAAACGCAGAAATTAAAATCGAGGGCTTAACGCCGAAATGTAACGAAGAATTATTTTTGAGCGGAAACGTGGATTGGAACAAGAGTGTTATTTATAAAATTGTTGATTTCACTGGAAACGCTGAAGTTGGTAAAGTTACATTAACAGCGATGAACAAAAATAATGTTTCTCTAGAAATAGAACGCGTTATGTGGAGTAAAGAAAATAAAGAGGCTGCTGAACAAGAAGAAACAGTTGTAGAAGCTACTCCGAAAAAAGAAGTAATTGTAGAAGCTCCAAAAGCAGTTACACCTGCTCCAAAGACTGTTACACGTGTGGAAACACCTGCTACAGCACCAACACCTAAGCCTACTCCGGCACCGACACCGAAGCCAGTAAGTGTAGAAGCAGCTGTAGAATTATCTACTCCAGCACCTGTGAAACGAGAAGTACCAACTCCGGTTACAAAGCAAGAGACAGCACCGGTCGCGCCTGCAAAACCGAAGCAACCTGCTTTGACTGAAACAAATTCAAAACTACAAGAAAATTATGTGAAACTCGTGAAAAAGACAATTGAAGTTTGTCAAGATTACGAGCTTGGCATCGACATAGATGATTCTATTGAAGGCTTAAAAGAAGAACTACAAAGCCAAGGTATTAGCGTTACATTTGACAAAGAAATTATGGACGTTGTCAATCGCCTTCGTTCTTTACAAGATAAAGGAATCAAAGTAGAAAAAGTACTTAATTTACTATAAAAAAATAAGAGGCGGCAATTGCCACCTCTTATTTTTTATAATTCCATTCTTTACTTTCATACTTTTCTTTTGCTAACGTTTGCACTTCATGTAATTGTTCTTCTGTTAATTCATACGGAACAAGCTCTACATCTAATCCTTTTTCAAACCCAACCTCAAACGCTTTAATTAACTGCTCGATTGTAAACGTACGGTCTGTTAATTCATTAATTGCTACCGCTTTAGAAGAGAACATACTCTTCATGCGTTCTTTCACACGTTCATTCGGGAATAAAAACAGATCATACAACTCATCTAAATCTATTTCTAATGGAATCGACCCGTGCTGTAAAATAACACCTTTTTGACGTGTTTGCGCACTACCTGCGATTTTTCTTCCTTCTACTACAATTTCATACCAAGACGGTGCATCAAAACATACGCCTGAGCGTGGATTTTTCAAATTTTCACGATCTGCTTCTGTTTTTGGAACTGCATAATACGCTTCTAACCCTAATGCTTTAAAACCATCTAATAAACCTTGCGAAATAACACGATACGCTTCTGTAACTGTTTTTGGCATATTTGGATGATCTTCAGACACAATAACACTGTACGTTAATTCTTTATCATGTAGTACACCCCTGCCGCCTGTTTGACGACGAACGAATCCATATTTCTTTTCGTTAACTACATCCATATTAATATCTTTTTCAACGCGCTGGAAATACCCGACTGTTAATGTTGGTACTTCCCATTCATAAAAGCGAATAGTTGGTGGCATTTTCTTTTCACTTTGCCAATTTAATAAACATTCATCTAACGCCATATTAAATGCCGGTGAACATTGACCAGAGTTAATATAACACCATTTTTCTTTTCCCATCCTGCACCTCATATAACCAATTATTTTTCACATTCTCTAGTCTACCAAATTCGACAAAATTTGTGAAAGAATACGAAATTTCTTCTTATATACAAATGAATCTGTTGCATAAATACATATGGGCATTATAATATTGAAAGTAGGATAAGAAAAAAGGGAGCGATAGAATCGTGTCAACAACTTGGATTATTTTATTAGCCGTAATCGTAGCGTTCATCGGTTACACTGTATGGATGTATTTCTATCAGAAGAAATTAATTACAACACTTTCAGAAGAAGAGTTTCGCGCTGGCTACCGTAAAGCACAGCTTATCGATATTCGCGAAGCAGACGAATATACTGCAGGGCATATTTTAGGCGCACGTAACATTCCGTTATCACAAATTCGCCTTCGTCATAAAGAACTTCGTAAAGATCAACCAGTTTACTTATACTGCCAAAGCGGATTCCGTACTGGTCGTGCGGCTCAATACTTAAAGAAACAAGGCTACAAAGATTTCTACCAATTACAAGGTGGATTCAAAACGTGGACTGGAAAAATTAAAAAGAAATAATAACATACAAAAACTAGCTGAATGATTCAGCTAGTTTTTCATTTGAAAACTTTCCACGTTATTCTCACACATTTTGACAAAACTTCTTTTATAAACGCAAAAAAGACCCCTATCATTCTCACGCCCGAATAAAAAGGTTACGCGAATAACAGAAGTCCTATTTATAACATAGTTTGTGAAAAGCTTTTCAGGTCAAGATTTTTTCATTCTTATTATTTTCCCTTTATAATAAGGAGAGAGGTGATACATATGGCCAATATAAAACAAATTGCAAAAACCGCTGGTGTATCCATATCAACTGTTTCCCGCGTCCTAAATAATCACCCTTACGTAAAAGAAGAAAAACGTAAGCGTGTTCTAGATGCTGTTGAAGAATTGAACTATGCGAAAAATATAAATGCTATTCATTTAATAAAGGGAAAAACATATACAATCGGTGTTATGCTCCCTTTCATTAACCTTCCATACTTCAGTACCATTATTGAAGGTATCGGCAACGAAGCGTTAGCAGCTGGATATCACATTAATTTATGTCAAACGAATTACGATAGTATCGAAGAAATTCGTGTTCTTGAAATGATGAAAATGAAACAATTCGACGGGATGATTATTTGCTCTCGAACGAGTTCATGGGAACAAATTGAACCTTTCGCAAAATTTGCTCCTATTATTTCATGCGAAAAAATGAAGCACCCCCTTATTTCATCTGTCTACGTGGATCATTATGAAGGCTTCCGTCTCGGCACCGCCTATTTACTCAATAAAGGACATGAAAAAATCGGGATTTGTTTAGCAAGAAAAACAAGTGTAAATTCTATGGAACGTGAAAAAGCGTTTGCTGATACACTTCGTAACGAAGGCAAAACGTTACATCCCGAATGGATTTTTCATCAATGCTATACAATGCAAGACGGTGCACAAATACTCCATCGTATTTTAAACATGAAAAATCGTCCAACTGCTATTTTTACAGCGAACGATCAAGTTGCAGCTGGTTTATTAACAGAGGCTCGCAAGCAAGGTCTTCGAATACCCGAAGACCTTGCTATCCTCGGATTTGATAATCATGAAATTTCAAAGGCGTTAGAAATTTCAACAATTGAACATCCCGGTCTCGAAATGGGCTCACATGCGTTTTCTTTATTCCATAAACAAATCCAAAGCGAGCAAATTATCGGGAACGCAAAAGAGCTTTCATTCCATTTAATTGAACGAGATACTGTCTAATAAGAGCGTTACCTATAGCGCTCTTTTTCAGCTCTTCACCTATTGACTTTATATTTTTACTTGCATATAATGAACCTAACGAACGGTAGGTAGGGGATGAAAATGACAGCAAACCGCATTAAAGCTGTAGCACTTTCTCATTTCGCACGCTACGGCTACGAAGGAACTTCATTAGCAAATATTGCTCAAGAAGTCGGGATTAAAAAACCATCAATTTACGCACACTTTAAAGGAAAAGAAGAGCTATATTTTATATGCTTAGAATCCGCTCTTCAAAAAGACTTACAGAGCTTCACAGGCGATATCGAAAAGTTTTCAAATTCGTCTACTGAAGAATTGCTCTTACAGCTACTAAAGGGCTATGCAAAACGATTTGGTGAAAGTGAAGAATCAATGTTTTGGTTACGAACTTCTTATTTTCCGCCTGATGCATTTCGCGAACAAATTATTAATAAAGCAAATGTACACATTGAAAACGTCGGAAAACTTTTATTCCCTGTATTTAAAAGAGCAAGCGAACAAGATGAGTTGCATAACATTGAAGTAAAAGACGCCTTAGAGGCTTTTCTATGCTTACTTGACGGTCTTATGGTTGAACTACTATACGCAGGTTTAAATCGTTTTGAGACACGTTTAGACGCTTCTTGGAAAGTATTTTGGCGTGGACTTTCAAACTGACGGATTGCTCCTTTGCAATGCGTCGTTTTTAAGCCCTTTACCTAACGACTGGTAGGAAGGAGAAATGACATATGGCATGGATTTATGTAATCTTAGCTGGTATTATTGAAATCTTTTGGGTAATTGGATTAAAACACGCGGAGGCTCCACTTGAATGGGCTGGTGTCGCGTTATTAATTACAATTAGTTTCGTCTTATTATTTAGAGCTTATAAAGATTTACCTGTTGGTACTGTATACGCAGTCTTCACTGGAATTGGAGCTGGTGGAATCGTTCTTACAGAAATTTTCGTTTTCGGAGAGCCATTCTCTATCGTAAAAGTATTATTAATTGGTTTAATCTTCTTCGGCGTAATTGGTTTAAAACGAGTAACAGAAGAAAAAGAAGCGAAGGAGGCCGCATAAAATGGCTTGGGTATTTTTAATTTTAGCTGGTATTTGTGAAATTATTGGTGTACTCTTTATGAAAGTAGCCACTGAAAAGAAAGGCTGGGCACCAAAAGTTATTTTAATCGCTAACTTCGGCGTAAGCTTCTTCTTCTTATCCCTAGCGATGAACACATTACCGATGGGAACTGCTTACGCGATTTGGACTGGAATTGGAACTGCCGGAAGTGCACTTCTAGGCATCCTTATTTTCCGCGAATCAGCGGATTGGCGTCGTCTTGCTTTCTTAAGCTGCATTCTATGCGGCGCTGTTGGCTTAAAACTATTAAGCTAACGTGAGGTGAATGTCATGTTGAAAGAAAAAGGGAAGCAACTGTTAGCATGGATCACGCTTAGTATCGTCGTTCTATTACAAATCAGTTTTCACATAATAGAATCATTGTTTCATAAAATAGTATCCATTCTCACATTCCTTCCTAACATGACACTTGAAATAATATCAATCGTTTGGTCCATTATTGCCTCCATTGCACTTGTCATTATATGGAGTATCGCCAAGCTATGGAATAAGTTATTTAAAAAGGACAGTTCTTCTGAAAAAGAGTAACTGTCCTTTTTTATATTCATTCAGACTTTCTGTAGAAGTTTGATGTGATAAGACAAAATAGACCAACTATGACAATACTTATACCAACCCCTTTATGCAAACTAGGAAATAACGGTGGTATATCTGAATAAACATTTGCTAATATGAGACCGATTGAAACGAAAAATACCCCTATTCTATATAACCATTTTCTTTTGTTCATCATTCTCCCCTCCTAAAATGTTTCATACACTCCTTTCTTTTGGACATACTACCTAAAAAAGGAGTGAATAATATGCAAAATTCCGTACATAAGCAGATCCTATTTTTATTTTTCCTCTTTCTCATTCTCGTTATCGTTTTCAGCTTTATATTACATACTCCGAAAGATGTTGTACCGAGTAATCTCTCTGTTTATAAACTTTTACTTTCCTATTGTCGTTATTGAAGAAGGTGCCTTTTATAGGGCACCTTTTAAAATTCTTTCTTCTCATACAATTTCACTGAAACGAAGATAGATACTATGAACATGCATATGGAACTAATGAATAACACGTTATTATATAGTTGAATTTGTTCCAAGTTGATTTGAAACAAAGCTTCTAAAACAACTATCGGTGCCATGAATATTACTATCGTAATAAAAATAGTTTTCTTATACCCTAACCAAAAGGATATTGGTAGAACAAAGCTTAAATACACTAAAATAAAGCTAATACTAGCAACCATTGTCGTTTCAATAAATTCAAATAGGTTAACCCCATTCTTCATTCCCATCGTAAAACAACCGACCGTTACGCTTATAAAAAGAATAATAATTGCTACTATATATTTCGCATACACAATTTGTTTTTTTAATATTGGTAAACTATTTACTATGACTTCACTCTCATTTTTACTATCTGCTTCAAATGTTTTTACTGTTGCTCCAATTGTAATAATTACGGACATAATTATGAACAGATTTTCCGTATCTGTTAAGGCCATATAAAAGAAAACAGGATACAGTATGTACCAAATTAAAAACTTCCATTGAATGATAAAATCTTTTAAAATTAGTTGTTTCAACGCTATTTTCCTCCTCTCACAGATCACGTTCATTGTACAAATGAATTGAGAAAAACATGGACATAACATACAAAAGAATGAGCCCTGCTATAAAACAAATATTTACGACTAGACTCGTGCTCCAAGCGTTCTCTACATCTAACCAGACGTTACTGACAATCAGTCCACTTAAATACCCCAATGCAAGTCCGGCGAACGGAGCAATTTGTTTGGCACTGCTATATCCTACTGAGAATTCAATCGGAAGTACAATTATGCTACAAACAACCCCACCTGTTATACCACCGAGAATTTGTCCCCACAGCATAAATCCAGTCATATGTTCATTTTGTAACTGTATGAAACCAACCACTAGTGAGAAACATCCACCTAGAGCAACTAAAATACTTACAAATATGTATTTCCCTATTACAATATCTTTACGCTCAAACGGTAAACTATTTACTATCGTTTCACTTTTATTTTTCCCCTCATAACTCATTGAGAGTATTATGCCAAGAGCAGGTACAAACATGCTAAATGTCATCAAAAAACTATCACTGCGAAAATCAACAATGAGTAGGAACAAGAAACATATAAGATAAACAAACCCTAACTTTCTTTGCAACATCATATCTTTTAAAACTAGTTGCTTGATCATGTATTACACCTCCTAATATGAAAATGTCCCTTCTATAACTCTACCTCCTGAAACATTTTCATTGAGAGAATCATTGATATGAATATGCTTACTAACACTCCGATTCCAAGAACACCCATTGCTAGCGTAGCATCTTCAGATTGAAGTACTTTTAACATAATTATTTTATCACCAAAAACATTGCACATAAGACCAATCATACCCATTAAAGGAAAAAGCATAATTAAATTCAAGACAGTAATAGCTTTATATCCTCCAATGTAATTAGCAGGTATCGTTACTACACAATAAATCAAAGTTGCTACTATTGCTGAAAACACTGCATATCCAGGCATAACTATATCCCCGTCCAACAAAATATTTTTTAATATTATGACTATAATAGTTACACTCAAACCACCCATAATAAATACTGTGCTTGAAATATATTTAGCTATAACTATCTCTTGTCTCGTTATAGGCAAACTCACTAATACTTTTTCTGCTTTACTTTTCTCGTCATAATAAAAAGAAATATATATAATCGTACTACATGTTATAAATAATCCGATTGCAATCCCCATTGGTTCTACGGAATTTTTAAAAACGGATAAAATAGGTATAAAAAAATAAAAAGGAAACATCTTCTTCTGTAAGAAAAACTCCTTCAAAATCAATTGCTGCATCTAAATTCCCCTCTCTATAAATCACGTGCTCCGTAAATTTTAATTGTAAGAAACATAGAGGCGATATACACACTAACTAATATAACCGCCCAAACTATAAGCAAGAAAATGTTCGAAAGATTCATAATCCAATTACTGAATGATGACGTTGTTTCATTCAGTCCATCCCCTATAAATATCCAAGCAATCCCACCAACTGCCATTGATACTCCTGATACTATACTTCGTGCTATCTTTGACTTTGTAACATAATAACTTGGAAAAATGTCACAACAAAAAATACAGCGTAAACAGCTCCATTTATGACTTCATACCATGGAATTTCAATGTATAGATTAGGATGATATGCACCGATATCACCAATAACTACAATGCCTCTTATAAGAAAAACAACTAACATCGTAGAGAATATGCTGCCTACAATGAATATTGCACAGGAAATATATCTAGCAATAATGATATCCTTTCGACTTACCGGTAAACTATTTATCACAATGTCACTTTTATTTCTTTCATCCATAAAGATTAGTGTCATAACAGAAGAAAGAGTTATAAATAGACAACTCATCGAAAATAACAATTCACCACCTGGATCTAACATAAATAATACAAGGGGGACAACAAGATTTACTAACCAAGTTACCCGAAAAAAGAACAAATCTTTATATACGAGCTGACGCATAAGCACTTCTCCCTTTCGCGGTGTAAACGATAATATCATCTAATGTAGGCTTTTCTAGTACAACCTCATTTCCAAACCAGTCAATAATTGCTTGTTTATCCTTCGCTAAACCTTCAAAACCAAATTTATTTTTTCGTAATCCAACAAATAGTTCTTTTCCTTCTCGATCTAATAAATCATTACTTCCTTTTACGATTACGTAGTTCTCCATTAAGTCTTCTTTTTCACCAGTAAATATAATTTCTCCATCGTTGATAAACGTAATATAATCTGCAATGCGCTCTAAATCTGTTGTAATGTGCGTTGAGAATAATACGGATACTTCATCTTCCATTACAATTTCTTGCAACATATCAAGTAATTCACTTCGAACAACTGGATCTAATCCTGCTGTTGGTTCATCCATGATGATAAATTCTGCGTGGTGCGAGAGCGCGATGGCAATCGCAAATTTCATTTTCATCCCTTTTGATAGTTCTTTAATTTTTTTATACTTCGGAACTTGCAATCTATGCATATACGATTGATACTGCTCTTCATCCCACTTTTTATATAACGGTGCAATAATACGCTTCATTTGTTCACACGTTAAATCTTCGTAATAATGATTTTCATCATATACAAAGCCGATATTTTGTTTTATTTCCTTTTCGGCTTTCTTATTGTCCTTGCCAAAAATTTTTATATCTCCACTATCTTTTCTAATTAAATTCATAATCATTTTAATCGTCGTACTTTTCCCGGCTCCATTCGGTCCGACAAATCCCATAATATATCCGCGTGGTAATGTAAAACTTATATTTTTCACTGCAAAATCTTCATAGCTTTTACATACGTTTTTTAACTCTAACATCTCTTATTCCCCCTCATATAAACACGCTATCATCTGCTGTAAATCTTCAAGTGAAAGCTGTAACGCTTTACTTTCATTCACAATCTCTTCCGCTTTACTTTCCAACAGGCGAAGCCGCTGTTCTTTTAATAGTTCATTATTTTTACGTGAAACATAAGTCCCCTTCCCAGCAACAGTTTCTATATATCCTTCTTTCTCAAGCTCCTCGTACGCACGCTTCGTTGTAATTACACTAATTTGCAATTCCTTCGCTAAGCTACGAATAGACGGTAATTGGTCTCCACCCTTTAAACCACCATTTAAAATAAGCTGGCTTAATTGTTTTCTTATTTGTACATAAATAGGGTCTTGGGAAGAATTCGAAATAATAATATTCATGTTTTCCTCCAGTGTGTATATACTGTATATACCTTATATATACAGTATATACACAGCATCCTATTTTTGGCAAGAAAAAAAGACCAACATTTTCCTGTTGGTCTTTCGTATATGTATCACTTTTCAAAGCGATCTAACATCTCATCTCTCATTCCGAAACTCACTACCGCAATTCCTACATACATAAACAGAAGGAACGCCGGATGAACTGTGTTGTACCAAGTGCTATCAACAATTAAATAAATCGTTAATGCCACAACAAGAACAAACGCTAAGATAAACATATAAAAGTGTCTTGTACTACCCATGATAAACTCCTCTCTTCTCACTTCACCATTCAACAGTATATTTTATCGAATAATTCGATATGACTCAAGGTTAACTTTCTGTTATGTAATCAAGTTCCACCTTTACAATGTCCTCACATGCTATTGAAATGATCGTTCCTTGCTTATCAATTGCCGTCACTTCTCTATTATCCATTACACGATGCGCTACTCTTTCTAACACTTTTCCTTGGTCTCGATAGCAAAATTCTTTTACATCTTTAATTGTTTCTCCATTTTCTAAATGGTATACCATTCTATAACATCGATATCCCACACTTTCACCCCCGTCTTGCTCGTTTTTTCACATATACATAAAAATGAGTAATTTTTGCCTCATCACATCTTCTTAATTTCAATAAAATTCTAACAAAAATAAATACTTTTATCAAACTGACTTTTTCAACAAAATCACCTATAAAACTGCTTCTTTACACCATTATGAAACAAAAAATATAAATTTTTAACATTTTCTTCACCACTTCTGCACAAATTCTCCATACAAAAAAGAACCCGCCGCAGCGAGTTCTTTTTTGTTATTCTAATCAAACTTGTACAGGAGCTGGCTTTTCATAACGTAAAACTGGTTTACGTGCAGCCATCGTTTCGTCTAAACGTTTAATGACTGTTGTATGAGGTGCTTCTTGTACAACTTCTGGATTTTCTTCTACTTCTTTAGCGATTTGAATCATCTTATCAATGAAACCGTCTAATGTTTCTTTTGATTCTGTTTCTGTCGGCTCAATCATAATACATTCTTCCACATTTAATGGGAAGTAAATTGTTGGTGGATGGTAACCGAAATCAAGCAGACGTTTTGCGATATCTAATGTACGTACACCAAGTTTCTTTTGACGACGACCTGATAATACAAACTCATGCTTACAATGTCTATCGAATGGAAGATCATAGAATGGTGCTAATCTTCTCATCATATAGTTCGCATTTAATACCGCGTACTCCGTTACTGCACGCAAGCCATCTGGACCCATAGAACGAATGTATGTGTATGCACGAACGTTAATTCCGAAGTTACCGTAGAATGGTTTTACGCGCCCAATTGCCTCTGGACGATCATAGTTAAAGCGATAGCCATCTTCCGTTTTCTCTAAAATTGGTTTTGGTAAGTACGGAATTAAATCAGCTTTCACACCTACTGGACCAGAACCTGGGCCACCGCCGCCGTGAGGACCTGTAAATGTTTTATGAAGGTTTAAATGCACAACGTCAAATCCCATATCTCCTGGGCGCGCCTGGCTTAATACTGCATTTAAGTTTGCACCATCATAGTATAATTTACCGCCTGCGTTATGGACGATTTCTGCCATTTCTAAAATATTTTCTTCGAATAAACCTAATGTATTAGGGTTTGTTAACATAAGTGCTGCTGTTTCTTCATTTACAACACGTTTTAAGTCTTCTAAGTCAACAAGACCATGTTCATTTGATTTTACCGTAATTGTTTCAAAACCAGCTACAGTTGCAGATGCTGGATTCGTTCCGTGAGCAGAGTCAGGAACAATTACTTTCGTACGGTTAAAGTCACCATTTGCTTCATGGTATGCACGAATTAACATTAAGCCTGTCCATTCTCCGTGTGCACCAGCTGCTGGTTGTAATGTAACAGTATCCATACCTGTAATTTCAATTAAATGCTCTTGTAAATCGTACATTAATTCCATTGCACCTTGTACTGTCTTTTCATCTTGCAACGGATGAATATTTGCAAATCCTGCGAAACGAGCTACACTCTCATTAATTTTCGGATTATATTTCATCGTACAAGATCCAAGTGGATAGAAACCAGAATCAACACCGTGGTTACGGTTTGAAAGTGCTGTATAGTGGCGCATAATATCAAGTTCAGATACTTCTGGTAGCTCTGCATCTTCTACTCGAATATAATCGCTCTCAAATACATCTTCTAGTTTCACTTCTTCTACATCTAATTTTGGTAGGCTATATCCTATGCGTCCTTCTTTACTTACTTCAAAGATAAGTGCTTGGTCTTGGTTCTTCATTGGATAGCCCCCATTTCGTTTACAAGTGTGTCAATTTCCTCTTTTGTACGAAGCTCAGTTACTGCTACAAGCATATGGTTCTCATGCTCTTTATAATCACGGCCTAGGTCGTAACCGCCGATAATATTCTTTTGTAATAATGCATCGTTTACTTCTTTCACTGGGCGCTTGCAATCTACAACGAACTCATTGAAGAATGGTCCAGCAAATGTAACTGTGAAGCCTTTCGCTTCAAATTGACGTTTTGCATATTGTGCTTTAGAAATGTTTTGGCGTGCCATTTCTTTCACACCTTGTTTACCAAGTGCCGTCATTGCAACTGATGCTGCTAATGCATTTAACGCTTGGTTTGAACAAATGTTAGATGTCGCTTTGTCACGGCGAATATGCTGTTCACGTGCTTGTAACGTTAATACAAATCCACGTTTACCATCTGAATCTACAGTTTGTCCGACAAGACGTCCTGGAATTTTACGCATGAATGCTTTCGTCGTTGCAAAGTAACCACAGTGTGGTCCACCAAACTGCGTTGGGATACCAAATGGTTGTGCATCACCGATGACAATATCAGCACCAAATTTTCCTGGTGGTGTTAATGCGCCTAATGATAATGGATTTGAAGAAACGATAAATAATGATTTTTGTTGATGAACGATTTTTTCAATATCAGCTAATTTTTCAACTTGTCCGAAGAAGTTTGGATATTGAACGATTACACAAGCAACTGTATCATCTACTTCACTTTGTAATACGTCTAAATCTGTTACACCATCTTTATGATTAATTTCAACAACTTCAAGGTGTTGACCTTTTGCATATGTTTCAAGTACAGCTCTTGATTCTGGATGAACTGCGCTAGATACAAGAATTTTCTTTTTACGAGTATGGCCAGCTGCTAGCATTGCCGCTTCAGCTAAAGCTGTACCTCCGTCGTACATAGAAGAGTTTGCTACATCCATTCCTGTTAATTCACAAATCATTGTTTGGAATTCAAAAATTGCTTGTAATTCCCCTTGTGAAATTTCCGGTTGGTATGGCGTGTAAGCTGTATAAAATTCTGAGCGAGAGATAACATGATCTACGATTACTGGAGCGTAATGGTCGTATACGCCTGCTCCTAAGAAAGAAGCGTACTCTTTTAAGTTAGCATTTTTACTAGCCATTTGAGATAACTCTTTTAAAAGCTCTGACTCTGATTTTGCTTCTTTAATTTTTAAATCCCCTTTAAAACGAACACTCTCTGGAATATCAGAGAATAACTCATCGATCGTTTGAACGCCGATCGTTTGTAACATTTCTTTTTTGTCTTCTTCTGTCATTGGAAGATAACGATGCAACATGAAATCTACCCCTCTCCCCGTTACTTTGAACGTTTATAAAATGGTGTTGGAACAACTACTGCTTTGACGCGTTTATTACGAATTTCAATTTCTACTTCTGTATCAACTGCTGCGTATTTTACATCAATTAGTGCTAAACCAATGCTTTTCTTTAACGTTGGAGATTGTGTACCACTCGTTACTTCCCCGATTTTTTCTTCTCCAATAAATACAGGGTAATGCGTACGAGGAATTCCACGTTCGATTACTTCGATGCCGACTAACTTACGAGGCGCACCGTTTTCTTTTTGCTCTTTTAAAGTCGCTTTCCCAAAGAAGTCTGCTTCTTTATTTGGTTTTACCGCAAAGCCAATTCCAGCTTCAACCGGTGTAATATCTTTTGATAATTCTTGACCGTAAAGTGGTAATGTTGCTTCGAAACGAAGTGTATCACGAGCACCTAAACCACATGGTTTTAAGCCCTCTTCTGCTCCAACTTCAAGAAGTTTCTCCCAAAGTTTTGCAGCATCTTCACTCTTACAGTAAATTTCAAATCCATCTTCACCTGTATAACCTGTACGAGATACAAGTGCTGGAATTCCATCTACAAGAATATCGTTTTTAAATTTAAAGAACTTAATTTCTTTCAAATCTTCTGACACAACTTTTTGTAAAATGCCTTCTGCTTTTGGTCCTTGAATTGCAAGCTGTGCAACTTCACTAGAAACATTGACTACTGTCGCATCGCCAATTACATGGCTAGCTAACCATTCGTAATCTTTCTCGATATTTGATGCGTTGATAACTAATAAATAGTCTTCTTCACCACGTTTGTAGATTAATAAATCATCTACTGTACCACCATTTTCGTAGCACATTGCTGTATATTGTGCGCCCCCTACCTTTAAGGTAGATACGTCATTTGTAACAACACGTTGTAAAAATGCTAAACTATCTACACCTTTTACCTCAACTTCTCCCATATGAGACACATCGAACAAACCTGCCGCTGTACGTACAGCTTCATGTTCTTCTTTAATGCTTGAAAATTGAACTGGTAACTCCCAACCACCGAAGTCGATTGTTTTCCCACCATACTTCGCGTATACATCAAATAACGGTGTACGTTGTAATGTAATCATGCTCTCTCCCCCTTATGCTCTGACAAATCAATAAAAGTTGTTTCCCTTATCTAAACATTTTCACTCTGAAAAGATAGGATATACGGAATCTCATTATATTTTTTTATGAAAGCGTAAATAAAAAATCACTTTCTTGGATAAAATACGAAAGATTCCACACATTTCACACCATTATCCTAACATTATTCGCTATATTTCATCAATATTCTAGCATAAAAAATAATTTAGAATTTTTTACGCTTAATCTTATTACATACAGTTTTTAAGATTTAGTCCTTTATCTTTACTTATTGTTTACCTTTCAGTAAGTGTAATAGCGCCTTTTTATAAGGCTTATATATTAAAGATTTTTTCATAATTACTTTAGTTTATAAAAGGTGGGAGAGTCGTAATGAATGTCGATATTTCCATAGATCGAACGTGGCAAAACAATTTTTTAAATAGAATTGATGAAGATGGTCCTTGGACAAACTGGGATTTATATCATTTAGCTTATGAAACAGAAAAATCATTACTTGTTCCTACTTTTGATGGATTACAAGCACCGAAACATTTATCCCATTTCACACCACTTCCTCATCAATTAGAAGTCGCTCAAAATGTTATTGAACAAATGAATGGTAAAGCGATTCTAGCAGATGAAGTAGGACTTGGAAAAACGATTGAAGCTGGACTTATTTTAAAAGAATATATGGTCCGCGGCCTTGTGAAAAAAGTACTTATACTCGTTCCAGCCTCTCTCGTATCACAATGGGCATACGAATTAAATACAAAGTTTTTCATTCCAGCTGTAGCTCAAAAGAAAAGCTACTCGTGGGAACAAGCCGATGTGATTGTATCATCAATTGATACTGCAAAACGTTCACCACATCGTGATATCGTTTTGAACTTAGAATATGACCTTATTATTATCGATGAAGCACATAAACTTAAAAATAATAAAACAAAAAACTATGAATTTGCACAGCGATTAAAAAAGAAATTTTGTTTATTATTAACCGCTACTCCTGTCCAAAATAAGATTGATGAAATTTTCAACCTCGTTTCTTTATTAAAACCAGGACACTTAGGCAATCAATCCAATTTTGAAGAATATTATGCTTCAAAAAATCGTTCAGCCGAATCTGATGAAGATTTAAAAGCTCTTATTAACAAAGTAATGGTCCGAAATCGGCGTCATAATACCGGGATTGATTGGCCAAAGAGACATGTACGTACAATTTTTGTTGAGTTTAATGAAGAAGAGCAAGCTCTATATAATGATATCGAAAATTGGCGAGGACAAGACGCCTTCACATCTGCTTTCTCATCATTAACTTTAAAACGGGAAGCGTGTAGTAGTCGCGAGGCCGTTTACTATTCATTAAAAAAACATGTAGAAAAACGACAGAAGGAAAATGAGAATTACGTAAAAGATCCGCATATTGATGTGCTAATGGACAAAATTAACCGTATTCCTTTTAACTCAAAAGCAAATAAAGCGCTAGAGCTTATAAAAGAAATTGACGATAAAGTCGTCATTTTCACAGAATACCGAGCGTCACAAATGTACTTACAATGGTTTTTACAACAGCACGGTATTTCTTCTGTCCCATTCCGCGGCGGATTTAAACGGGGAAAGAAAGATTGGATGAAGGAACTTTTCCAAAATCATGCGCAAGTGCTAATCGCAACGGAAGCTGGTGGTGAAGGAATTAACTTACAATTTTGTAGCCATATGATCAATTACGATTTACCATGGAACCCAATGCGCCTTGAACAAAGAATCGGACGTATTCACCGCCTTGGTCAAAAGAATGATGTTCATATTTATAACTTAGCTACAAAACACACTGTGGAAGAACATATTTTGAAACTGTTATATGAAAAAATTAATTTATTTGAGCGTGTGATCGGTGAACTTGATGAAATTTTAACGAGAATTAATATGAAAAACATCGACGCACACATTCAAGAAATATTTGCGCAATCAAAAAGCGAAGGAGAAATCCGAATTAAGATGGAAAACTTAACATCTATTATCGACTTTGCGAAGCGAAATGAAGCTGAGGTGCAAGGCTATGCAGCAACATGAAATTCATAATTACTTATACAATTTCTTTGAGGCAAATAACTGTGAAATTTTAGAACGTTCTCCTCATTTATTAGATGTGCAGTTAACAATTGAAATGGATAAATTATTAATGAATCGCCCTTTTTATTGGCACTATCTTGAAAAAACAGGAGGCGTACCGAATCCGATGCGCCTTACTCTTATTACAAATCCAGAAAATGAAGAAAACGATGGTGAGCTTATCCACTACGGTTCCCCACGCCTTCATCAAATTTTTCAAACGACAAAAGAATTAGGTTCTTACATACGTTTATATGAAGAAATACGGCATAGCGGAGCAACGCATACACCGCTCCATCCGTGGCTCGGTGTAAATATAAAAGTTTCCTATCAATGTGATCGAAAAAAAGATATTCTTCATTCGATTGGCATTCATCTTATTTCTGGCACAATGATTGCAAACTTTCATGAAACATTAACTAAAATTAAACTTACACCGAAAATACCTGACTTTTGTTTTACGCTCTCGCCTATTATTAAACCGCAAAGTGGTTTACAACGCATAGAGGATGCTTTAAAAAATATTATTGCAGAAGATGACCATACGTGGGCGAAAGAAGCAAGAGTGCGCTGGAATCACGATTTGGACCTTTTAAATCGTTTTTATGAAGAAAGTGATGAACTTCCTGAAAGCTATGAAATTGAAAAACAAGCACTGCAAGAACAATATGAACCCCGCATTACAGTACAAATTATTAACGGTGGACTCTTTTATGTTACGGCGAATCATTTTCTAACTTAAAAAGCCCCTTCATTTTTGAAGGAGCTTTTTTGAATTATCCTCTATCACCATTACGCTCTTGTTGTTTTTGCTTTGCCATGCGTTTTTGATACGCACGATCCTTTGCACTCACATGATTTGCATCAGTTGGAAGATTTTCTTTTGAACGGCCAATTCCGTTGCTCATCTGTTTCACTCCTTTTATATCTTTCAAAATACACCCTTATTTTCAGCTAGAGACACCATCCTTATACAAAAAAATAAGAGTAGCCAATGGCTACTCTTACTCACTCACATATTTTTGAAACATATCATGGATGCCTTTATTTACTAGGTTCGAGATCTGCTCGTCAGATTTATTCGGATAACGATCACGCAATCTGATAGATGCCTTCACCATTAAATTTTCTAATACAGAACGGCCGCCTTCTCCATAAATAATTTCAGCATATTCAACAAGCCTTCCATCCTCTACTGTTGCTGGATTATGATTGAAGAAAAATTTACTCATTGCCTCCACCTCTCTCTTTTGATAACGTTTACATTTATATAAATTATTTATGTTATTTATTTCACAATATTGTATGCATGTATATTTAATTAGTTTCATTATAAAGCAACATATCGATAGTAAATATGTGATTTTCCGTCCATTTTGTGAACAAACTAAAAATGAAAGCGTTTCCTTTATTATATACTAAAAAAACTTACTACGCTAGGGGTATTTTTTTCAATCTACTAATCATATACTTTTTCTTTTTCCACTAAACCTTATACAATTTTCAGAAATTATATTATAAAATATATGTATGACTTAAGGAGGCTGTATATGAATCAAAATAAAAAAGCTATATTAGATCTTGTCTTTTATCTCGTAATCCCATTCCTCATTTGGAAATTTGCAAAACCTTATATCGATCCTTATTACGCAATGTTACTTTCCTCTGTTCCGGGGATTATTTATACACTGTATACCTTTAAAAAAGAAAAACAGTTTAACGTAACAGGGTTCTTTATTTTAATTACACTCATTTCTAATACAACGGTAGATCTATTATCTGGATCGGCTGAACGAATGTTGTGGAACGATGCGTATTATCACATCGTACTCGGTATTATCGTTATATGTACAATTTTTATAAAAAAACCACTTATGTTATATTTCGCAGCAGATATTGCTGCACTGCAAGGCCATGACCGTGATAAAAGTCGTGAACTGTATCGTGATAGTCGTATCTATCCAGCATTGCAATATTTAACGCTCTTTTTCGGTCTACAATTCATATTAAAAAGCTTCTTAAAAATTTATTTCATCTCTGTTTTCGGTGTAGATGGCTACGGTGAAATGAGAGCAATTATGACCGCTGTTGGATGGGGCATTTCCATTTGTATCGGAATTGGATTTGTCTGGGTGAACAATAAAATACATGCCGTTACAGAAGAAAAAGAGTCTATGCAGTAAATGAAAATCCCCTAGTAGTATGATGCTACTAGGGGATTTTCATTTTGCTACACATATTACGAAATCTTTAACTTGATTTTTTTCTTTTATTTTTTACGTTTTGATAAAACAAAGCAGCACTTAGCGGCATAACACCAAACCACTTATTCATAAATGGCTCTTTTTCAGCACGGCGTTGTTCTTTCTTTTGTTTACGATCTTCTTTTGGAGCATCCATATACGACACAAACTGCTGTGTCACAAAGCGAACATAATCATTAGTAGACATATTATCATCACCTCTACTTGATTAGTATGTCCACTTTTTTATCCATTAATCTTTTCTTTTAATTCATTCATAATTTGCTTTACAGACTTATTCGTCGTATCAATATGAATATGAGCCTCTTCATAATAAGCTCGGCGCGATTCGAATTTCATTACAAATGCATCTATATCTTTCTTCTGAAATAGTGGACGTGTCGTATCTTCACGAAGCCTCTCTGCAATTACGTGTGGATCACAATATAAATACACGACAGTGCCATTTTCCTTCATCCACTTTCGGTTTTCCTCTCGCTCAATGATTCCGCCGCCAGTTGTAATGATTACATTTTCAACAGGTAGTGAACGTAACATCTCACTTTCATATTCCCGAAAAGTCATTTCACCTTCTTCGGCAAAAATATCACGAATCTCCTTCTCTTGCTTCTCTTCAATTTTTTGATCTGTATCTATAACATCCATGTGAAGTTCTTTACTTAACGCTTTTCCAATTGTTGTTTTCCCTGCTCCCATATAGCCGGTTATGTATATAGATTTCATTTTCGTTCCTCTCAATCGTCATGTATTACTTGTTATTATAACGAAAGATGCTACTTTATTTAATAAAAAAACGTTTTGTTCTTCTTATACACTGAAGAACAAAACGTAACATACTCGCTTTATCTATAAGTACCTCTTCTCATCCACTGCGTTGCAATCCATTTCTCACCTTTCGTTACAGGTGCCCCTCCGTGTAACGTAAGCTCATTTAGTGATTGATCTTGATAGAAATACTCAAAGTATACTGCCATTCCCTTTCTAGGGTGCACAGAAAGATTTAATTTCGGAAAGAAAGTTTCTCCGCCTTCTTCTACATCATTTAAGTACATGACAAGCGTACTAATACGATTATTAGCAGCTGATCTACTATGTTCCGCAAAATAATCATAGTGTGCTTTATATTGTTGATCCACTTCATAATTTAAAATGTGCAATCCTTCTCCATGCGAAACAGGAACATTCATGATAGATGAAATTCGTTTTTCAATCTTCGCAGTAAGTTCATTATCATCTAAAAATGCACCACTACTTGTTCGAATATCATTTACATCACGTGATGAGCCAACTTTAGAACGCGCTAATTTATTTTTAGACAATTCAATTAATTCATCACACTCTTCATCACTTAATACATTTCCTAACACGACAATAAGAGGTTCTTCGAATTTTGAAATAATTTGTATTTCCCTATCTTCTGTCATAATTGCATTTCCTTTATGATCAAAAATAGTTTGTTCCTTATTTTCACCTATTTGATTGTTGTTTGTCATTTCCCTATTCTCCCTAAAAATAATGATTGGATAGCATGAATATATCATATTCTTTCTACCTTTCTCTTTTTTGAGAAAATTTAAACTTTTAATTGTTTTATTTATCCATTTCCTTTTAAAAAACAGCCTATTTTCAAATGATAAATCATGGTTTTTTATCCATATATTTCACATACTATCCTTCTATCCAATCGAATATTTTCTCATCTTTTTTTCTATACCGAAAGCTTACTTTATAGAAAACTTCCTGTTTTATTTTGCACTGCAATGAAACGAGAATAACGTCGTTTTCAAATACGTAATTTCCACTCGCTTCGCCCTTTTCATATGAAAAGAAAAAAGTACCTTCCTTTTCTTTTTGCCGTAAGTCTTTTTTTATATTTGTAATAGATTGATTTAGTATTTCCTCCAGTACAAACTTTTGCTCTATTTCAATATAAAATTTTTTATCTATAAGCAACATATTCGTTTCGTATATAAAGAACGAAGTTAATAATACAAGAAAAATAATTGTTCCTGGCATCGTAAACCCATCTTGTTTTCTCATGTATTTATTTCCATTTCACTATACCTAATAGCTACACCTTCATATATTTTCCCACTCCTATCTTTCACATTGATAAAGAGCAAATGAGGTGTTACTTCATACGAAACCATTTCAACATTTTGTAATATAACTTCTCTTCCGCGCATGTTCACTTTTCTTATAAGGTGATTATTCAATTTTTCATACGTCACTTCATCTCCAGTGCGAAGACGGAAGCGCAACATACTCTCTCTATTTTCAGGAACTATTTTTTCCACAAATGATACTTCACGAAACTCTAACTGTACTTGTCCTACAAACACATCCCATTCCCAATTATTTAACCCTTTTGATTGCTTGTTTTCTATTCCAATAAAGTTTAAACGTGGTAAGAGTAAAAAGAACAGTGATAACAGAAAAAAACATACGATCATTTCTATTAATGTAAATCCAACTTCTAATTCATTTTTTCTCCCGCATAAAAGCATTGTTCCATCATTTTTCCTTTCACATCTTTCCACATCGCACAAACTTCATTTCCTCCCCAATATGTGTAATATACATTTCCGTTTATGACTTTTTCTTTCTGTTGTTTTGCCTCATTCTCATACATATATAAAGCTGCTTCTTTTTTTAATAATACAAATGCCTTATAACGAATTTGTATGTTTTTTCGTTCTTGCATAATCAATACTGTTTGCGGAAGTAGTAAAGATACCATCATCATTACTATACTTAATGCTACAAGCATTTCAGCCATCACTGACCCTTTTTGACATTTCACGATACGTAAATCTCCCTCTTCCAAGCTGGAATACAATCTCATATTTATAACTTCGATACGAAAGTAAAATCGTGCCACCTCTATTAATATTTCCACTCGGATTATATGTCATCGGATTTGGAAAAGTATTCAAATCCAATTGTATATCGCTATCATATTCTCTTTTAATGATAGAAAGATCCGTACTCGATTCCCCTATATAATACATATGTCTATCTTTATGCCATCGTAATGTATAGTGTTTTTGACGGTTTATCGCTAATTGTTGCATATACAAAATATCATTTGAAAACTGTCTTAAAAATTGTTCGATTTTTTGTTTTTCGTATAATGAATGTACATGAAAATACGTGACCATACTTAATACAGAAATGGCAAATAAAACGAGTAGCATTTCTAAAAGTGTAAAACCTTTTTGCTTCACAGTTTCCCACTTGTTACCGTGCCATCATTGGAAATATGAATAGCTTCACCATTCGGACACTCATCCTTTGTAATATATTTCCCATCAATTAGCTCTTTTAGCGAGGGAATTTTATTATGTTGTAGTTGATATACTTGTATTTGCGCTTCTATAGATTTCACATAGGCTTTACATCCTTTTCCTTCGACGGATGAGCGCTGCGTAACTACATTTGGAATAATTAATAGTAATAATACAGTGATGACGACCATAACTAATAACATTTCTAAAAGGGTAAACCCTTCCTCATTCTGCATGTAAATGCCTCCTATATAGAATTCATCATTTGAAACATTGGCATAATCATCGCTAAATACATAAGAACGACTATTGCTCCAATACACGTAAATAAAATCGGTTGAATAATCACTAACATACGTTTAATTTTTTGCTCCATCTTTTCCATAATTAGATCACTATAGTCACCTAATTCAATTGCCAAATTACCGTTCGCTTGTCCATGTGTAATAATATAAGAAAGTTCTTCCTCATAATATCCGCTTTTAGCAATAATAGATTGCAACGGTTCTCCCGCAATTAATTGGTGTTTAACTCGGCCCGCTTCATACTGAAAGAACGGCTGATACTTTTGCTCCATCATTATTGTTAGAGCCTCAAGTACTGATAGTCCTCCGTGTAATAAGCCGCTCAATTGAGTAGCGAAATAATGCGAATGCTTTAAAATAAGAAATGTTTTTACGAGGGGGATACGAAGTATAATTTTTACTCGCTTCATATGCGGGAGTTTCCGAAAGTACAATATATATACACTACAACCCACCATAACAATAAAAATAGTGCTAAAAATAAGATAGGGTAGTAGCTTAATTGTACTTAATATTTGTTCTGTGAATAACGGTGCTGTAGAACCAAATGAACTATATACCATGTCAACCTGTGGTAATAAAATGCGGTTAAAAATCAAAATCATGATTATTAAAAAGAACGCCAAAAACATAGGATACTGCATTATTTTCATCATATCTTTCCTATACTTATCCTTTTTATAAAGAAGTGCACTCCCTTGTTGCAACGCAAAAGAAATATCACCATGTTGCTCGGCATAAAATAAATAGCTTAACATCTCCTGATGAAACTTTAATTGATGAAAAGAATCATGTAGACTTTTTCCATTTTTTAATCCATCAATCATGTGCTGCAATTGTACTTTCTTTTCTAAAGGTAATTGAAACCGTAAAAATTCTAATGCCTGCAAAAGAGAGTATCCTTTTTCTAATAGTTCTCCTAATCGTTTCAGTAATATTACTTGATCACTTAAACTCCATATTTTCTTAAACATAAACATCCTCTTCTAAAAATCCTAAAGCGTATCCTTTTCGCAGCGAAGACTCTAATGTCTCATGCTTGTACGTGACACATTCCCCGTTTGCTTCTTTAATCGCTTGTTTTAACTCATATCCATATAACAACTCATAAATACTCGCTTGCCTTACTTGCCTCATTGATTTACATACAGTTGAGCACTTTCTTTTGCAAAACGGACACTTCAATTCAACAAGTCGCTGTGCAGCTATAGCCAATAAAGATTGTTCAATCTCTTGCCTCGTTATACCAAAATCCATGAACCGAAGTATTGCTCCTTTCGCATCATTCGTATGCAGTGTCGTCATTACTAAATGACCAGTCAAACTTGCTCTTATAGCGATTTTTGCTGTTTCTTCATCACGAATTTCACCCACTAAAATAACATCTGGATCATGACGCAAAATAGCCTTTAGTCCAGCCTCATATGTGATACCTGCTTTTTCATTTATTTGAATTTGTAATACATCATCATTTCTTTTTTCAACTGGATCTTCCAGTGTAACGATGCGACGTGTTTTCTTTTTTCTAATCACCTCTAGTAATGCATACATTGTTGTTGTCTTTCCTGAACCAGTCGGTCCCGTAAATACGAGTAATCCATGGGAATAATGTAAAAAAGAAAGTAGTTTCTTCGCTGTACTTGGAAATAACGAAAGATGAGATAGCGGCTGAATAGACGCTTGTAAATGAAGACGAATAACGAGACTTTCTTGATATACGGTTGGAAGCGTGGAAAGGCGTAAATACACTTCTTGTCCATCTATTTGTATATATAGTGAACCGTTTTGTGGTTTCCGCCTCTCTCCTATATCCATGGATGCTAAAAATTTAAAGTGTGAAACAAGTTTTTCTCCAAATTCCTTTTCAATGTATTGTTTCGTCATTAAATCCTTTCCTATGCGCAGTTGAACCACTACATCCTTCTGACGGGGCACAATATGTAAGTCCGACGCTTGTACCCTGCACGCTTCTTTTAAAATCATATTCGCAAAGCTTTCAATTCCATTCATCATTTTTCCCTCCCCACTATGTATATAACATGAAGAAATCCATCTGAAAAATCGGTATTTTTGCATTTTCACTAAACGAAAAAGGAAAAATATGTTTGTGAAATTATGAACAATTTCCGAATTATTGTCTAAAATTACCTATACCCATGTTTATCTGTATTATAATGTTATTATCTTGGATAAAGTGATAAAGGTGGAGATCCTCATGGAACAAGCTTTAAAAATTACAGGTGTTTTAGCTGACCCAACTCGTTATTACATTTATAAATATATTTCTCAAAAACATAGTTACGTAACTGTACAAGAAATTGCAGATGAGTTTGACATTCATCCAAACGTAGCGCGTTTACATTTATCTAAATTAGAAGATGTTCATATGCTGAAATCTGAAACGAAGAAAACTGGAAAAGGCGGACGACCAAGCAGATTATATGTATTATCTGAAGATGTTATCCAATTACAATTCCCATTCCGTGACTATCAATTGTTAGCAAGAATCGCGTTTAATTCTTTACTTAGCCTTGGTGCTGCTGGTGAAAAAGCGCTCTACGAAACAGGGAAACAATTCGGGGCCGAATTAATGCAACAACATATGCAGCGTTTAAATGTGAGTGAAGATGCCTTAACAGTTGAACAAAAAATTCAAATTGCAAAAGAAGCCTTTTCGACAGCTGGCTTATCACCTGCATTTGAATTAAGTACAGATGGAACGAAAATTTTCTATGATGTACACAATTGTCCATTTAAAGAAGTTGCTGTCCATCACCCAACTGAAATTTGTAATATGCACGGAGATATGATGAAAGGGATTTTTGAAATCCTATTCCCTAACACGGAATTAACACGAAACGATAGTTTACTAGATGGATGTAAATCTTGTAATTATAAACTAACAATTTAATCTCTCATATAAAAAGAAGCCGATTATAATTGGCTTCTTTTTATATGAACGAATATTTACAATAGTAAGAAAAATAAACTATAATGAAGTGAGGTTTACTTTTTTTAGAAAAGGAGGGAGATGGCATGGAGCGCATGTTTCGCGTTCTCGGCTTTTGGACTGGAATTTTCTCGGTTATGTTTTACGTAGGAGATATGCATTCGACTGCACTACTATTTTTAGGACAAACAGGCTTCTTCGTACTTTTAAGCTATTTAAAATTAACAGAGCGTATGTATATATACGTATTCGGGGCATATTTAACTGTTTTCTTCATAGGATTTACATACTACACGACGTTTTTACTTGTGCCTGGCGCTGGACATTAAAAGATGGCATTTTGCCATCTTTTTTTTAATTCCGGAATTCCCTAGTTGACTTATGGGTTTTATTGACTTATATTCTATATAACAGATTGGAATTAGGGGGAATCAACATGAATACACTGCTTGTCGGAATTAACGTTGCAGTCATGCTCATTTTAGTTGGCGTATTATATTATATGCAACGTAAGCATGTATCTTTTAATAAACGCGTATTTACCGCTTTAGGAGTCGGAATTATCTTCGGTCTTATATTACAATTTATTTATGAGCCAACTTCTAAAGTAATTATTGAATCAAATACTTGGTTTGGCTTAATCGGTAACGGTTATGTGAAGTTACTTCAAATGATCGTTATGCCACTTATTTTAGTATCTATTATTTCAGCATTTACAAAATTACAGTTAACGAAAAACCTTGGTAAAATTAGTGGTCTTATTATCGGAATTTTAATTCTTACTACAGGAATTGCTGCAGCTGTCGGTATCGCTGCAAGTGCAGGATTTGATGTATCTGCAACTGGTCTGCAACAAGGTGATGCAGAATCTGCTCGTCTGAAGCTAGTTGAAGAAAGATTTACTTCTATTGAAAAAACAACAATTCCAGATAAATTATTAGAACTATTGCCTACAAATCCATTTCTTGATTTAACAGGCGCTCGTCCAACATCAACAATTTCTGTTGTAATATTTGCAGCCTTTATCGGCATCGCCTTTATAGGTGTAAAACGAAAATATCCAGAACAAGCAGAGCTATTTAAGAAAATGCTTGATGCTGTATATGCAATTGTAATGCGTATGGTAACATTAATTTTACGTCTTACTCCATACGGCGTATTAGCTCTTATGGCAAAAACAGTTGCTGGTAGCGACATAAATGCTATTTTAAAACTTGGTAACTTCGTGTTAGCGTCTTACGTAGCACTTATCGTAATGTTCGTTATCCACTTATTATTAATTGCTCTATCTGGTTTAAATCCAATTCAATATTTGAAAAAGGTGTTCCCTGTATTAACATTTGCATTCACATCTCGCTCTAGTGCTGGTGCAATGCCATTAAATATTGAAGCACAAAAAGAAAAGCTTGGTATTTCTGAAGGGATTGCAAACTTCGCAGCATCATTTGGAGTATCTATCGGACAAAACGGTTGCGCAGGTATTTATCCAGCGATGCTTGCAATGATGGTCGCTCCAACTGTAGGAATCGATCCATTACAACCACAATTTATTTTAACTTTAATCGCTGTCGTTGCGATTAGCTCATTCGGTGTTGCCGGTGTTGGTGGCGGTGCAACATTCGCAGCGTTAATCGTACTATCTACAATGAACTTACCAATCGGTATTGTCGCTCTTGTTATCTCAGTTGAACCATTAATCGATATGGGGCGTACAGCTCTTAACGTAAGTGGTTCTATGACAGCAGGTCTTATTTCTAGTAAATGGCTTGGTGAATTAGATCAAGATACGTACAATCAAGATGATACAAAAACTGGTGAAATTGCTTCATAATAAAAAGGACGCTAACAAAACTGTTAGCGTCCCTTTTTAGTTCTTTTCATCTTCCTCTTTATCTTTTATACATAAGGCATAACATATTGTTTCAAACACTATGTATAAAGCTTTACCAATTACTTCAGCCATGGCAAAACACCACCTGTATATTAGAATAGATAATTATAAATAAATTCTATATCTTTTCGAATCTTTATAAAAATTACACTTTTGTAAGGTTTTATAAAAACCGTGCTTTATACTTCTACTAAAAACTCTTCTAGTTGCTCTTTTAACTCCAATGTAAAATCTCGTTCTGTATACTTCATCTCCGTCTCCTTACACATAAAAAAAGAGAATACAATAACATATTCTCTTTCCTCACATATATTTCATTATCTCACAGCCCGTCCTTTTCACAAATAACCATTTTGTTCGCACCATTTATGAAATTGTCCTACGTCTACTCCAACTAACACGATATCCTTTAGCTCTACATCAATGATTTGTTCTCCAATTACAATAGCAAACTGCGATTCTAATTTTGTCTCGTTTTTCTTTACAATTCCAATTCGGTTCCGATGCGGTCCATCTTTTATATATGCTTTTTGTCCTACAATATCAAAGTTCAAGATCTTCACCTCTTTTACTGCGCTCAAATTGGAAATACGATCTCCACCTCGGAAAATTTCCTTTCATTGCACTATTTCTCTATATATATGACGAAACAATAAAAGAGTCCTTCCTTCTTTACAATTATTTTTTCTTTGTTTCATTTTTGTGATTGAAACGTAAAGTTTATAATAAAATACACTTGGAAGCGCTTTCTATGTAATTTTTTATGTTATAATGTATAAGTAGAACTTCGTAAAGAGGGTTAAAAAAATGAATACAAAAATGATAAAAAAAGTAATTGAAGCATTAAAAGTATATGGCTTTCAGAATGTATCATTCTGTGACAAAACGAAGCAATTTTTATTTCATAACGAAACTGATATTATGAGCGGCTATGCAGAAATAACATATAGTAGTCAATTTGAAAAATTCAACGTACAAATTCATCCTATTGAAACGCATCACCAAGCAGAGTTACAAGAGGTTGAAAGACATATACAGGCCTGTATAAGAAAAGTGGAATATTTAAACGCACTTCTTAGCGGACAAACAAAACTAGATGATAAAATTATTATAATGTAAAAAAAGAACGTGATAGCCTCACGTTCTTTTTTTACATTATACGTTCATCTTTTCTTTCAGTTGTAATCCTGTAATGGACTCTAATACATCCATTGCTTCTCCAAATTTCATATCAAAAATTGTCTGGTCCTCTATGTATGGAAATTGTCTAAAACGCTTTTCTAACGTTTTCACGGCGTCTGACGTAAAGTTTGCACTATCAATGCTAAATTCTGTTTCAAGAAGAACGATCCAATCTAACACATGAAAACCTAATCCATTTACGAATGAAATAAGTTTTTCTTCTGGCTGTGAAGATAAGAATACGTGTCGTTCCATCTCACTAAAAAGTTCTTCCCCTAAAATATGAGCTAATTCATCATCATGTTCGCGATCAATGATTTCTTCATAACCATAATCATCAACAAGCTCTTCTACTTCTTCACTATCTGCAAAAAGTAATTGGTTAAGCTGCGCATCTTTCTTGAATTCACTATTTTGTACGACTTCTAAAAAACTCGTTTCCCATCCATTTTCTAATTTCATATTATGTACTCCTTTATATACATTTCTTATCATCACTGTACCCAAAAGATCACTTTTATAACCTTGTAGACAGTTACTATTATTTCACATGATTCATAACATAAGATGCAAATTCTGCTGCATCTCCTTCAAAAATATTTATTTCTGGCAAATGATAGAACGTTGTTTGGAGCAGGTTTCCTTCATGATATACATATATATTTTTCTCTAGCGCAATCGCCATTCCAAACTCTGTGTGGCTGCCGTTTCCACCATCTAATATAAGTAAAAATACATCCGCTTCTTTAATAGCATTCTTTTCTGCCTGACCAATTTCTCTTAATTGTTCTTGATTCACTGCTCTTTCATTTCTTGTCCAATCATATGTATGGTGCCATCCTGCATGTTTCAGTTCATTTGCTATAGAACGTACAAGGTGTTTATTTTGGAATCCTGAGGCGATATAAAAATTCATTTATATACACTCCTTCATTATATAAGGGGGAAACTCCATTTTAGCGTTATTTGCTATAAACATAATAAAGAATAACTTCAAAAAAAATCCCCATCTTTAAAACTTATTTGCGTTTAAATGATGGGATGCCTCATGGTCTTCTTTTATTTTTTGTTTTTTATAACTTTCATCAGCTAACATTTCTAGTTCAGCTGTTATTTCTGATTTTTCAAGCTCTCTTTCTTGCGAAAACTTCCTTGAAATATAAACAATAACACTACCAACGTACAACACAAAGCATATAATAAGTGCAGTATTTTCATAGAGACTTAGCTCCAACACAGTCACTCCTAATCCATTCGTATTTTCACGCTTCTTTAATTGGAATTTCCCTACTAATCCATTTGCTATTGTAACATAAAAATATCAATCCTTGGAATCTTTCATTATATTAAAAGAGGCATGATTGTTTCATCATGCCTCTGAAATATGTTGAATGATTGTTTGAATTGCTTCTTTTCCATTATATTTTTTTAGAGCTGTTTTATACATTTCATTATTTTGATTTAATTCTTCGACATGCTTTATAAGAGATTTCACAGTCACATCTTCTTCATACAATACGGAAGCATATCCTTGTCTTTCAAAAGACTCTGCATTTAGTATTTGATCTCCACGACTTGCAAATTTCGATAGTGGAATTAAAACCATCGGCTTTTGCAATGTTAAAAACTCAAAAATGGCATTAGAGCCCGCACGTGAAATAACAAAATCTGTTATCGCTAATATGTCTGGCAGTTCTCCATGTACATATTCAAATTGTCTATATCCTTCTTTATTTTGTAAACTTTCATCAAGATTACCTTTTCCGCAAAGGTGAACAATTTGATATTTTTTCAGAAGTTCTGGTAACGCTTCTCGAACCGTTTCATTAATTTTTTTTGCGCCCAAACTTCCTCCCATGATTGTAATAACTGGCTTTTTACGTGAAAAACCTAAAAATGCTAAACCTTTTTCCCGATTTCCCTTTAGCACTTCTTCACGTACAGGAGATCCTGTATAAATTACTTTTTCTTTCGGTAAATGTTTCGCAGCTTCTTCAAATGTAACAAATATTTTCGAAGCGAAACGGAGCGCAATTTTGTTTGCTAGTCCTGGCGTCATATCAGATTCATGTAATAAAACAGGGACTCTATTTAGCCATCCTCCAATTACGACTGGTACAGATACGAAACCACCTTTTGAAAAAATCACATCCGGTTTTAGTTTTCGAATCCTTACATACGCATCCATAACACCCTTCATTACAAGAAATGGATCTTTTATATTTTTCAAATCAAAATAACGGCGTAGCTTTCCGCTCGCAATACTATAGTACGGAATGCCTTCCTTTTCTATAATCGTTTTCTCAATTCCTTGATGAGAACCAATATAAGAAATATCCCAATTCTGTTCTTGTAAATGTGGAATGATGGCTAAATTAGGTGTTACATGCCCTGCCGAACCGCCACCTGTAAAGACTATTTTTTTCATACGTCTCCCCCTTCTAGACTATAATACACTAAAATATCTTGCCTCGGGGTGAGAAAATACCATAGCCGTTACAGACGCTTCTGGCTCCATCATAAATCCTTCCGTTAATGAAATACCTATTTCCTCTGGATGAATTAAGCGAAATAGCTTTTCTTGATCTGCGAGTTCTGGACATGCTGGATAACCGAAGGACACTCGTATTCCTCTATATTTCGTACGGAAGCGTTCTTCCATTGTCAGTTCTGGTGAATCTGGAATACCCCAACGATCACGAATAAGCATATGTGTCTTTTCAGCAAGTCCTTCTGCTAGTTCGAGCGCTAACGATTGAATGGCATGACTGCGTAAATAATCACCTTTCGCCTTCCACTCTTCAGCAATGTCACGAACACCTTCTCCAACCGTAACAGATAGGAAAGCAACATAGTCCATCTCATCTCCGACTGGGCGTAAATAATCACCTAAAGTACGATATGGTGCTTTTCCTTGTCTTGGGAATGTGAAACGTTCTATAACACGCGTATGATCTTCTGGATCATATATTACAATATTCTGTCCGTCGCTTTGCGCTGGGAAAAATTGATACACTGCTTTCGGTTTTAACCAAGATTGTCCTTCCTGCAATAATTCATCTATTAAATCATTTAATTCATGCGCTCTTTTATCTCCCTCTCGCAAAAGTTTCTTCACACTTCCCTTTAGGCCAAGGTGATGTCCAAGCAGCATTTGTCTATTTAGAAATGGCGCGAGATGTGAAACAGGAACATCTCTTAATACAATTCGTTTTGTTGAATCCGGCACGATAACCTCAGCCTTCGGTAATGGTTCAATTACTGCTGGAATTTCTACTTTCTTCTCTTCTTTTGTTACGATATGAAGATGACGTTCTTTTTTATCCTGCTTCATCTTCTCACGCTCTTCTTCTTTTTGAAGCTTATTAATAATATCCAGCCCCGTCATCGCATCACTTGCATAACATACGAGCCCTTTATAAGATGGCGAAATGCGATTATCTGTAAACTTTCTCGTTAACGCTGCCCCCCCTACAACAATTGGAATATCAATATCCGCCGCTTTTAAATCTTCAGCAGTCGTTACCATTTGTTGAGCCGATTTTACTAATAAACCAGAAAGACCTATAATATCAGGCTTCTTTTCTTGTACTTCTTGCACAATTCGATCCGAGCGAACATTAATTCCTAAATTAATAATCTCATATCCGTTATTTGCTAAAATAATTTCAACGAGATTTTTCCCAATATCATGTACGTCACCTTTTACAGTTGCTAATAATACTTTCCCTTTTTTCGCACTATCGCTAGATTCCATATGTGGCTCTAAATAACTTACAGCAGCTTTCATACTTTCAGCACTTTGCAATACTTCAGCAACGATAAGCTCATTATTATTAAATAATCGTCCTACCTCATCCATTCCTGTCATAAGTGGGCCATTAATAATATCCAAAGGTTTTCTTCCTTCTGTAAGTGCGAGACTTAAATCTTCGTGTAAACCTTGTTTCGTACCTTCTACAATGTAATTTGCGAGCCTTTCATCAAGAGTTAATGTTTCTTGGACAACAACATCTTTCTTTTTTGCCACGCGATAGAAGTTTGTAAATTTTTCTAACGTCTCTTGCGTCGTTTCAAAAAGCAATGCATCTGCAAGGCGTTTTTCTTCATCAGGAATTGACGCATAGCGCTCTAATTTTTCCGTATTTACAATCGCGTAATCTAACCCTGCTTTCGTTGCATGATATAAAAAGACGGAATTTAACACTTCGCGACCAGCTGGTGGTAAACCAAATGATATGTTACTTACACCTAAAATCGTTAAACACTCTGGTAATGCTTCTTTAATAAGGCGAATCCCTTCTATCGTCGCAGCCGCCGAGCCAATATACTCTTCATCACCTGTCCCTACAGGAAATACAAGTGCATCAAAAATAATATCTGATGGGCGTATACCATATTTCGTCGTCAATAACTCATAACTTCTTTTCGCAATTTCTAGTTTTCTTTCCGCACTTACTGCCATTCCATCTTCATCAATTGTTCCAACTACAATTGCAGCACCATATTTACGAAGAAGCGGTGTCACTTTTTTAAATCGCTCTTCTCCATCTTCTAAATTAATTGAATTAATAACAGCTTTCCCTTGAATATAAGTAAGAGCTCGCTCCATCACATGTTCATCTGTTGAGTCAATCATAATCGGTACTTTTAACACTTTCGTAACTTCTGCCAAGAAGTTTTCCATATCTTCTATTTCATCGCGGTCCGGGTCTGCCATACAAATGTCAATAATATGAGCATTTTTCTTCACTTGCGCTCTAGCGATTTCAGCAGCCTCTTCAAATTTCCCTTCTGCTACTAATCGTTTAAATTTACGTGATCCAATAACATTTGTTCTTTCACCAACAAATAACGGTCTCATAGAGTCATCATATTGCAGTGCCTCTAATCCACTAACCCCATGTCCCGCTCTCTCTTGCTGTTCACGAGGTTTAAGAGACGTTAATGCGGATTTCATTGCTTTTATATGTTCTGGTGTTGTACCACAACAACCACCGATAATATTAACCCATCCTTCTTCTGCAAATCGCTTCACTTTCTCGGCAAGCGAGGATGGAGATTCATGATAATGTCCATCTTCATCAGGAAGACCTGCATTTGGATAACAAGAAATGTAACACTCCGATAAATCAGATAGAGAACGAATATGGTCTCTCATAAACTCCGGACCAGTCGCACAGTTTAATCCAACAGATAATGGCTTCATATGTTCTACCGATAAGTAAAAAGCCTCAATTGTTTGCCCAGCTAGAGTCGTTCCCATCGGTTCAATCGTTCCCGAAATCATGATAGGTACAATTGTATTTAGTTCATCAAAAGCCGCTTGAATTCCAATATAAGCAGCTTTCACGTTACGCATATCTTGACTCGTCTCAACGAGTAATACATCCACTTCTCCTTTCAACAATCCTCTTGCCTGCCGCGTATAGGCTTCAATTAATTCTTCAAACGTTACACCACCAGTAACACTAATCGCTTTCGTCGTCGGTCCCATTGCTCCCGCAACATATACTTCCTTCCCGCTTTCTTCGACTGCTTGCTTCGCTAAACGCGCTGCCTTCTCATTTAGCTCCTCGTCTAAATGAGATAACTCATAATCACTTAGTACAATATTGGTTGCCCCAAATGTATTTGTTTCAATAATATCCGCTCCAGCTTCAATATAAGCTTTATGAATCTTTAAAATAACATCTGGTCTTGTTTCTACTAAATACTCATTACACCCTTCGTACTCCTCTCCTCCGAAATCTTCCGCAGTTAAATCCTCTTGCTGGATCATCGTTCCCATTGCACCATCTAATATTAAGATGTTATTTTGTAATTTTTCTTCTATACATTTCATCAATTAATACCTTCTTTCACTTCTTGCTTTTCTCTCACATATTTAACAAGATGTTCTGTAATTTCATATTTTAGAAATGGTGTAATAAGATAAATGCCGTTAAAGTATTTCATCGCAGCATCGATCAATTCTTGAGAAATACGAATCCCTTCCTCAATTGCTGCCTCTTTCGTTTCATGTCCATCCATTCTCTCTCTTACTGCTTCAGGTAAAGTAATACCTGGCACCTCAAAATGAAGAAAATCTGCATTCCGTTTACTTATTAATGGCATAATCCCAATAAAAATAGGTTGTTCTAAATGCTTTGTCGCTTCATACACTTCTTCAATTAACGCGATATCATAGATTGGCTGCGTTAAGAAATATTCTGCTCCAGCATCTATTTTCCGTTCCATTCGCTTAACCGCTGCTTTTAAATGTCTTACATGCGGGTTAAATGCACCGCCCACAGAAAACCTTGTTGCCGGTCCAATGGATTTCCCTAAAACGGAACGCCCATCGTTCATTTCTTTAATCATTTTAATGAGCTCGATAGAGGACAAATCATATACAGAAGTGGCACCTGGAAAATCACCAACGCGCGCTGGATCTCCAGTTAAAGCTAACACTTCTTCCATGCCTAACGCTGATAATCCTAGTAAATGAGATTGTAGTCCGATGACGTTATGGTCTCTACATGTTAAGTGCGTCAATACCGGAATATCATGCTTCGTTAATAATGCTCCCATTGCCATATTCGAGATACGGGGCGATGCTAATGAATTATCTGCTAGAGTAATAGCATCTGCTCCAGCTCTTTTCAATGCTCTTGCGCCTTCAAAAAACCGCTGCGTATCTAACGTTTTTGGTGGATCTAATTCCACTACTACTGTCGTTTGTTTTTTTGCTTTCTCTGCTAAAGTGACATGAGCTTTTGAACGTTTCTCATGTGTATGGACTACTTTCGGTCTTTGAACCGTATCCTTTTCTATTACAGGCATAACATTTAGAGTAGCACGTTTCATACTTTCAATATGTTCTGGAGTCGTGCCACAACAACCGCCCAATAACCGAATACCTTGCTCAATAAATTTCGGTGTCATCGCTTCAAAATAAGCTGGACTTCCCTCATATACGTATCGTCCCTCTACATAATTTGGGAGACCTGCGTTTGGATATGCTGACAAGTAACCATTTTTCGGAATCGATATCATTTTAAAAGCTTCCGTCATATGAAGTGGCCCTAGTTGGCAGTTCAATCCAACAACATTTGCACCGTAATCTAAAAGCTGTTTTAATATTTCATTTACATCATTTCCATTTTGAGTCGTACCCGCCTCATGTAACGCCAATTGCGCTACAATTGGAATATTTGTTTCTTTTCGTAACACCTGGACAGCATGAAGTAATTCAAACTCATCATAAAAAGTCTCTAATAGCAGTCCATCTACCTGTTCTTCTAATAATGCACTTGCCTGTTCCAGTAACATAAATTCTCGCTCCATATCAGTTGTCGTAACCGCCCCGATATGTTTCATACCACCAATTGTGCCTAAAATTGCATTTCTGTCTGTAACAGATGCTTTCGCCAGTTTTACTGCCGCTCTATTAATTTCAGTAACTTGATTTTCTAATCCATACATACGTAATTTCGCTTCATTTGCTCCGTACGTATTTGTTTGAATCACATCTGCCCCAGCCGCTACATATTGCTTATGAATCGATATAATTAAATCTGGATCAGATATATTCAATTCTTCAAAACTACTTTGTAAACCATGTGAATGTAATAACGTCCCAACCGCACCATCACCTATTACAATTCCTTTTGATAATAAATCTAGTAATTTCACAAATCTCCCTCATTTCTATCAATATAAAAACCCCCTCTTCACTTTGAAGAGGGGGACATAATCGATCCTCCTCTTATTATGCAAAACATTCGTTTTGCAGGTATTAGCACCGTTTCAAACATTTCGTTTGAAGGTTGCCGGGTTTCACAGGGCCTTTCCCTCCACCGCTCTCAATAAGAGTTTGTCTTTATTATTTTATTTATGTAGCTAAAAGGAAATGCGTTCCCCTTTTAACAATGTTTGTTAATTTTTTTATAAATTTAGCACGCACAAATACAAAAGTCAATGACACTTGCGTAAAAATAAAAATTATTTAAAATAAAGTTGCAATTCAATTATCTTTTGTTGTAAAGTTAAAAACATAATAAAATTTCATACGAACATTCTTATCTAGAGAGGTAGAGGGACTGGCCCTATGACGCCTCAGCAACCATTAACATTTGTTAATAAGGTGCTAATTCCAGCAAATTGTGAAAGATTTGACAGATGAGAAGAAGACTCTATTCAAACCGAAAGCCTTCTTCTTAGAAGGCTTTTTTATTTTATATTCAACTAATGGTTCAATTTAAAAAGGAGGAATTTTCACATGTCAACTATCGAAACAAAATTAGCGCAAATCGGAAACCGGAGTGAAACTACAACAGGAACTGTTAATCCACCTGTTTATTTTTCAACTGCTTATCGTCACGAAGGAATTGGTAAATCTACTGGATTTGATTATTCACGAACTGGAAATCCAACGCGCGGCCTATTAGAACAGGCAATCGCAGACTTAGAATGCGGCGAACAAGGTTATGCCTGTAGTTCAGGGATGGCAGCCGTTCTTCTTGTCCTTTCCCTATTCCGCTCTGGAGACGAACTTATTGTTTCCGAAGATTTATACGGTGGCACTTATCGATTATTTTCTGAGCACGAAAAAAAGTGGAACGTTCGATGTAGATACGTAAATACACAATCTATTAAACAAATTGAGCAAGCCATCACAACGAAAACGAAGGCTATTTTCATAGAAACTCCAACTAATCCATTAATGCAAGTTACCGATATTGCCGCTGTTGCAACTGTAGCGAAAAGACACGGACTACTTCTTATTGTAGACAACACATTCTACACACCTTATATACAGCAGCCATTAACAGAAGGTGCCGATATCGTACTTCATAGTGCAACGAAATATTTAGGTGGTCATAACGATGTACTAAGCGGACTTGTCGTTGCAAAAGGAAAGGAACTTTGTGAGGAAATCGCTCATTATCATAATGCCTCTGGTGCAGTCTTAAGTCCATTTGACTCATGGCTATTAATTCGTGGTATGAAAACGTTAGCGCTTCGCATGAGACAACATGAAGAAAATGCAAAAGCAGTTGTTGCTTATTTAAATGATGAGGATGGGGTGACAGATGTATTTTATCCTGGAAGAGGCGGCATGATCTCATTTCGTCTGAAAGATGAAACATGGATTAATCCATTCTTACAATCTTTATCCTTAATTACATTTGCCGAAAGTCTCGGTGGTGTTGAAAGTTTAATGACATATCCAGCAACGCAAACACACGCTGATATTCCTGAAGAAATTAGAACAGCAAACGGTGTATGTAATCGTCTTCTTCGATTTTCCGTTGGTATTGAAAATAGTAACGATTTAATTCAAGACTTACAGCAAGCCGTTAAACTTGTAAAAGAAGGTGTAAGAATATGAGTTATTCTATAGATACACTCTTACTGCACAACCAATATAAACATGACTCGCAAACAGGAGCTGTTAACGTTCCCATCTATAACACATCAACATTTCACCAATTTGATGTAGATACGTTTGGGAAATATGACTATAGCAGGTCAGGAAATCCAACTCGTGAAGCTCTTGAAGACATCATTGCTTTATTAGAAGGCGGAACAAAAGGATTTGCCTTCGCATCAGGAATTGCAGCGATTTCTACTGCATTCCTCCTCCTTTCACAAGGTGATCACGTACTCATTTCAGAAGACGTATACGGAGGGACTTATCGAATGATAACTGAAGTTCTCTCCCGTTACGGTGTTTCACATACATTTGTTGATATGACCAATTTAGAAGAAATAAAACAAAACATTAAGCCAAATACAAAACTCTTTTATGTAGAAACACCTTCCAATCCACTTTTAAAAGTAACAGATATTCGCGCTGTTTCTAAACTTGCAAAATCTATTGGCGCCCTTACTTTTGTTGATAATACATTTTTGACACCACTATTCCAGAAACCAATTGACCTTGGCGCTGATGTCGTTCTTCATAGTGCCACAAAATTCATTGCCGGTCATAGTGATGTTACTGCCGGATTAGCAGTTGTAAAAGATACCGATCTCGCTCAAAAACTTGGCTTTTTACAAAATTCATTCGGCGCTATTCTAGGCCCGCAAGATTGTTCTCTCGTACTTCGTGGTCTAAAAACATTGCATGTACGTCTTGAGTATTCAGCTGCTAATGCCAATAAAATTGCACACTATTTACAAGAGCACGCTAAAGTTCAAAATGTCTATTATCCAGGATTACAAACACATCTTGGATTTAACATTCAACAATCTCAAGCTACATCAGCAGGAGCTGTCCTATCTTTCACTTTACAATCAGAAGACGCACTCCGCCAATTTTTATCAAAAGTAAAATTACCTGTCTTTGCGGTTAGTTTAGGGGCTGTCGAATCGATCCTTTCCTACCCAGCTAAAATGTCACATGCAGCACTATCGCAAGAAGCTCGTGATGAAAGAGGGATTTCAAATTCATTACTTCGGCTATCCGTCGGTCTTGAAAATGTTGACGATTTAATATCCGATTTTGAAAATGCCCTTTCTTATGTAGAAGAACCTGTAAATGCATAGAGAGCAGAGAAGATATGAAATTAAGTTATCATATCTTCTTTTTTACGCTGATAAGTATATTTGTCAACCCTTCGTATAATTCATAAAAAAATGATAGATCACTATCTGTTTCCAAGTAATGAATTAATTGATATATTAAGAAGTAAAAAAGGGGCAAAAATAATGGATACATGTGCAGATGTTTTAATTGTTATCGATTTACAAAATGGAGTATGTTATAGTGGGGAGCATTTATTTAATTTACAAAATTTACTTACAAAAGTAAACAAAAGAATTTCTTCATACAGAAAATCAAATAAACCAATTCTTTTCGTTCAACATTGTGATGATGATTTAGTACCTGAAAAAGAACTTTGGGCTATTCATTCAGATTTAGATGTTCAAAAACAAGATTTTTTTGTAAGAAAAACACATGCCAATTCTTTTTATAACACAAACTTGAAAGAGATTTTAGATCAATTATCTGTACATCGTATTGAATTTTGTGGTGCCCAAACAGAGTACTGTATGGATACCACGATTAAATTTGCCCATGGACTAGGGTACGAAAACTTCATGTTCCAGAAAGCAACCTCTACGTTAAATAATCCATTTATGTCCGCAAAAGAGACAATTGATTTTTATGAAAATATATGGAACCACAGATTTTTAAAATTGATGAAAGATGAAATCTAGAATACATAACTAACGTCTTGGTAATTCTAAGATTTATCAGCTATATTCAAACATTTCATTTTCACCATAAAGAAGCTGACTACATTCGGCTTCTTTTCTTTTAACCTGTTTTATATTCTATATATAACATTATAATTCCTTTGTCATATTATTTTAAAAATTTTGTATATTCATTTGAAAGAATAAGAAAATCATGATAAAATTGTGTTACAAATATATCTATATCTTTCAATTTTTAAAACGCATCGAAATTTTCACCCAAAAATGTCATTTTACAAAACCGTGCTAAATTATCTACTTTATTTACATCAGGGTCTCTTTTCTTACAATTTCTTTACTTTAGGAATGTTTTTCTGCAACAACTGTTTCCTTTTCTTTAATTTTTTGGTATGTATAATATGGTATAACAGCTCACACGGAGGTGGAAAAGAACATGTTAGAAACCTTTCAAAAAGAAATAGAACTATATGAAAGCAATGCAGAATTATTGAAAGTACTTGCTCATCCTGTTCGCTTATGTATTGTAAAAGGATTAATTGAACGTGGTCCAAGCAACGTTTCTACAATGTACACTGGCTTAAACATGCCACAATCTACAATTTCACAGCATTTAGCAAAGTTAAAAAGTGCTAAAATCGTTTCAAGTGAAAGAAAAGGATTGGAAATTTATTACAAAGTAGAAAACGAGACAATTATTCAACTCGTTCGCGTATTATTGGGTTAGGGACTCATAGACAGAGAAAAAGGACGTATTTTATATTTTTCATCTCATATCTTTAATATAAATATATATCATGAGAGGAAATATATGATGCTACATAAGTCGTATTAAAAAACAAGACACAGAACTATGCTGTGTCTTGTTTTTTTATATTTTCAAATACCGATCCAAGTGTAACTGTTGCATATGTTTCGTATGTATAACAACATCACATGCACTCCCTAATCCTCCGCTCAAAATCATAGAATGAACTGCACGATTTTGTTTTTGAATTTCAGAAAAAGGATCCCTATCTTGATGATTCGTAAGCAGCTCTAGTATTCCTGCTGCTAACAAAAACTCAGATTGTTTCTTATGCCATACCATATTCATACCTTGCAGGCTAAACATTTCTTTCAGTTCGTCCCAATGAATATGAGTAGTAAGATCCATTTCACCTGGATACGCTAAAGGATTACGAATTAACTTATGCTCGTAATATCCTCGTAAACTACCTTCTTGATGTGCAGGATGCATCCATTCTTCTTTTGTATATCCATAATCAACTGTAATACATACACCTCGTTGAAACCATTTCGCAATTTCTTTTATATATTCTTCCATCGCAATTGGCACTTCAAAACGCTGGCCTTCAGCAAGATGAATATTATATTTCAATAAGTATCGACCAATTCTTTTATGTAACGGCCTACATACTTCTGCAAGTTTCCCTTCCTCTGTGTACGTAACACGTACTTCATACAATATTCCATTTCTCTTCTCAATTACTTCAACAGGAAATGCATCAAATAACTCATTCGAAAAAAGAATCCCCTCGAACGATTCTCCCATTTCACTATGCGACGTATAATATGACACATTAGAAAACGAACAAAGAGTTTTTTGCTGCAATTTTCTATGAAAAGGGCTCATTTCAATTATCGAATAGTTTAAATCAATAAAGGTTTCCGGTGATAATTGCTTCCATTCTTGTAAAACATCATAGGCAAACCTTCCTGTCCCCCCACCAATCTCACAAATATGTGGAACAACTTCACCATTTTCAACAAGACGAATAAAAAACTTAGCAAAGGTTTTTGCAAACACAGAGGATACGTTGCTACTTGTAAAAAAGTCCCCTTGTCTTCCTATTTTTTCACGTTCTTTCATATAATATCCATGTTCCTCTGCGTATAATGCGAGGTTCATATATGTACTGTATGAAATTGAATAATCCTTTTCTTTTTCCATCCATTCTTTTAAAATGAGCTCCATCTTCACACTAGCTCCTTACTGTAAAAATGGATTATTTTCTTTTTCAAAACCAATGCTTGTTTCTGGACCATGTCCACATAGCACCGCTGTTTCATCAGGTAATACAAATAATTTCTCTTCAATACTTCCAATCAATTCTGCAAAACTTCCACCAGGTAAATCTGTTCTTCCAATACTCATTTGGAACAATACATCTCCAGAAAATACAGCATTCGCCTCTTTACAGTAATAAGAAATACTGCCTGGAGAATGTCCTGGTGTCTCAAAAATTTCAAAGTTAAATGAACCAATTGCTAATGCACCTTCTGCATCAATAATATGATCTGCTGGTTTTGCTGTAATGCTGCGATTCATCATAAAGATTTGAGAACCATTTACAGTTGCATCGCCTAACCAATCTGCTTCTTCTTTATGTACGTACACAGGAATATGAAAAGCGTCTCTTACCGCATCAACAGCACCAATATGATCAAAGTGAGCATGTGTTAATAAAACAGCCAATGGCTTTAATTGTTCTTCTTGTAAATATGTAACGAGCTTCTCTCCTTCGTGACCAGGATCAAAGATAATACACTCATTTTGCTCATTCGTTAAAATATAAGCATTTGTTTGTAATGGGCCTAACGGCATTTGTATCCATTTCATATGAAAATCTCCTCCAATTATTAAACTTACTTTCAATGATACAACATTTTTTTCTCTTAGGAAAAGAAAGGATGCTATCTCGACAATCATTTTTAAAACATGTACAATATAAAAGAGTAAATATTCCAAAAACTCATATTAAGGAATGGGTAGACAGAGGAGGATATTGTATGGGCCTTGTTATTATTTTTACGCTTGTCACTCTGTTAGCTGTATTTGCTACGCTTAGAACACTTCGCGAAAAGAATTTTCTCGCGGGCGGCTTTGCAATTGCAACTGTACTCGTTTTCGGATGGTTTACAATCATGACTGTTCTATATAACGGGTACCCACCAGCAGCTTAATTCATTTACATGCTCGTCTTCATCAAGATTTCGCACAAAAAGAGGAAGGGTTTCCCCTTCCTCTTTTCATACTTCACAACTTATATCATCTTCGCTTCGTATTTGTGCTTTTTTACAAGCCAAGCTCCTCCGATAACACCTGCATCATTACCAAGTGTTGCAATAGCTAACTTCGTGCTCTTTACAGCACGTGAGAAAGCATATTGCTCAAAATAGCGTTGAATTGGTTCTAAAAGTGCATCTCCAGCTTTAGAAACACCTCCGCCAATAACGATTTTCTCTGGGTTCAACGTGCTAGAAAGGTTCGCTACAGCTAATCCTAAATAAGAAGCTACCTTTTCTACTACTTCGCCTGCTAGTTCATCACCTTGTCCATGTGCTTCAAATACGTCTTTTGATGTGATACGTCCTTCTTCTGCTAACATAGAACGTAGAATACTTTCTTTATCAGTCTCTTGTATTTTTTGCATAGCAACACGCACAATACCTGTTGCAGATGCTACAGTTTCTAGGCAACCAGACTTCCCACAATTACATGGGAAAGCATTCTCTGTAACGACTGTAATGTGTCCGATTTCACCAGCAGCACCGCTTACGCCGTGTACAATCTCTCCATTGGCAATTACACCGCCGCCAACACCAGTGCCAAGCGTCATACAAATTAAATCTTTTGCTCCTTCACCAGCACCTTTCCACATTTCACCAAGCGCTGCTAAGTTCGCATCATTATCAATCACAACAGGTAATCCTGTTTCTACTTCTAATAAATCTTTTAACGGATAGTTCTTCCATCCTAAGTTAACCGCTTCATAAATCATTCCAGACGCCACGTGTACAGGGCCAGGAGCTCCCATACCAATACCGATTAACTTACTTTTTAATTCGCCTAACTCTTCTAACTTTTTATCAATAGCTTTCGCTACATCAAGTGTAATATGTTTTCCTTGCTCATTTGTATTCGTAGGGATTTCCCACTTATGTAAAATTTCACCGTATACATTAATAAATGCTAATTTAATCGTTGTACCACCAAGGTCAACACCAACTAACCATTTCTCTTCCATGTTGCTTACCTACCTTTATCTAATTCTTATTTAGCTCTTTTTGAATTTCTTGCTTCAATAAAAATAAAGCTGTTTGATAGTCTTGTGGATCGATTAGCTGTGATTGATTTAATTCACGCAATTCATCTTGCATTAATTGTAAATCTGCAATTCGATCTCCCGTATAAATAATCGTACCAAATTTCTTTAGCAATTGCTGAATATCATATATAGATACCATTTCATCACCCTCTATGCTCACTTACTATAAAAAATTATAATAAGAAAACGTTCACATATTTTATTATAATCAAGAAGAAAAAGTCTCGTCAATTTTTATTTGTCTATACAAGCCCATTTTTAACCATTGTTCCTTTTTCTGTAATAATTTTTTCTACATTTTTATCAAACGGCTCTATTGGAATATGGTCTACCATTTGAAAACTATAAGCTAATGATAGCGTTTTCCCTTTATAATGCATGAGATAACGATCATAATAGCCACCACCATATCCAATCCGCTCTCCTCGCTCTGTATAAGCTACACCTGGTACAATTTGAAGGTCAATTTCATCTGCATTCACTTCTTCCGTAAGCGCTGGAATTGGCTCACGTAAATTCATATACACTGTTTCTAACTGATCAAAATTGCTAATTTTCCTAAAGGACATTGTTCTTGCTTCTTTATTACACTTCGGAACGACAACTTTCTTTCCTTCTTCCCAAGCTTTTTCGATAATAGGATATGTATTCACTTCATTTTCCATTGAGAGAGTAATTCCAATTGTTTTAGCTTCAGCCCACTCTTTTTGCGCATACAACGAAAATGCTATTTGCTCTGATAAAGTTGTATACCGTTCTTTTGATAAAGAATTCATGTGCTCTATTATTTGTTTACGTAAACGTAGTTTCTCTTCTCTCACACATTTCCCCCCTCACAGTGATACTTTGCTCTACGATGATAGTGTATCACTTTTAAGAGAGGAATCGAATAAAAAAAGAAACAGTAGGAAAATATTCCTACTGCTTACTTTGTTTCACGGTGTAACGTAGACTTCTTGTCACGCTTGCAATACTTTTTAAGCTCGATACGCTCAGCGTTGTTACGTTTGTTTTTCTTTGAGATATAGTTACGATCTCCGCATTCTGTACATGCTAGAGTAATATTCACACGCATTCTTATTTCCCTCCAGTACTAATAACTTAAATCAGACTATACTATAATACCACTTTTAAAATAAAAATTCTACACCTTTTGATATTGTCTAATTTTTTCTATAAGATTTTTCATGTTTTCCCTTGCTATTACTGGGTTTCTAGCATGTGAATACACTAAAAATTTCGGTTGTTTTGTGTCAGAAACGATATAAGACCACTCTTTTTCGGTATATTTGAACTGTACTCCTTCAAATATGCCTTCTTCCTTCCTTTCGATATCAGCCAATAATTTCCTCATCACTTTCCCTTTTTCATTCCATGAACATACAACTTCATCACAAAGTAAATAAAGCGGCGGTGATTGCTCTACTATGCTGAGAAAGGTTTTTCCCTGCAATGCTATTAACTCGAATAACTTTCCAATTCGATATAAAATATCTCGCTTCCATCTCGCTTGAAACGATTTTTTTTCATCCTGCGTATAAAATAGAAGATAACATTCTCCTAATTTCAAAGACATTGGGTAAATATTTCCTGCCGATTCCAGTAATAAATCTGGAATATCAATCTCTTCAAAATCCGTCCCTTGGTAAATATTACTATGATTATCATATAACTCGAAATAATTTCCTTGCTCTGAAAACATAAGCGCCATATTTGCTTTACTTGATTTCATCAAAGCTTTCACATGATCCTTTTGTTCGCCCGCATAAATCCACGTAACTGTGCATCCGAGCCTTTGCAAAAAGAGCATAAGCAAATGTTGTAACATATCATTTCTCTTATTAATAAGAAGATGGAACTTCTGTTTTTTTATTTTCTCAATATCAATACGCTCTAATACAGCCTCTATATAATTATGTAAAGAAACGTGTACTAGCTTATTCCGCCCCATTTCCTTCTCACATACGTAATAAAACGACTCAGACATATACACTTGTTCTATCGCTTTTTGCTGCTTATACGTTAACTGTGCCCCATCCTTACCATACAACTTTATAACAATCTCTTTTTCTTTTTCCGCTTGAATGAAAACCCCGCCCGCACATTGCAAATCTTGAATGCTGTACTGAAAAAGTGATTCGTTCATTTCTTTGCATTCCATCGTATGAATCCCAATACCATGAATTGCATGAAGAAAAAGATTTTTATAAGAAGTCGTTTCTATATGTTCTTGACTCCCGATTAATATACTTTCCCCTTTTGTGAAAAGAGATCCGTACGCCATCGCAACCTTTACAATAAATTGAGGCGTAATCTCCACATTACCTCTTCCTACAATGCGGCTTTTTTGCAACCATCCTGCACTCTTCTCACTTTCTTGAACACCAGCCGATCCGACTACCGAATGACTATCAATCGCCTTATATGGCCATAGTTTTCCCTTTTGCTTAATTACCGTACTTTTCCCTATATGACAATGGTCCGCTACAATGCTTTTTTGAAACAATGTAACGTCATCTTCCACCATTGTATGTTCTCCTATTGTCGTTTCTAGTAACTCACAATATTTCCCAATGTGCGCATTTGCAAAAATAATACTCTTTTGAAGATGAGAATAACTTGAAACAACACTATTTTTCCCGATAATAGAGTATGGCTCAATTACAGATCCAGCACCAATTCTTGCTCCTTCACCAATAAAAGAAGGACCGTGAATTTTCGTTCCTTTTCCAATCGTTACCCCTTCTCCCATCCATACCATCGGTAATACTTCCGTATATGGAATAGGTACTTGCAATTTTTTCGTTAACAAATCAAATTGTGCTTGTCGATATTGATCAAATGTACCGATATCTAACCAGTAACCTTCTGACAAATATGCAAATAATGCGTTCTTATTTGCCAATAACGGAAACACATCTTGACTAAAATCAAAAAATTCTCGGGGCGGTATGTAAGAAAAAATTTCTGGCTCCATAATATATATACCTGTATTCACAATATTAGAGACTACTTCATTCCAACTCGGTTTTTCTATGTATCGTGTAACCTCTTGTTCTTTGTTCATTACAACTAAACCAAATGAGAGTGGATTTTCTACTTCCTTTACAAACATAGTTACCATTCTTTTCTTTTGTTCATGAAACGTAATTCCTTCTGATAATTGAAAATCAGTTAACGCATCCCCACTTATGACAACAAACGGTTCATCCAAAAATTTTTCCGCTTGTTTAATACTCCCTGCAGTTCCAAGCGGTGGAGAGTCTTCAAAGTAGTACAAGTTAACGCCCCATTTGCTACCGTCACCAAAATATTGCTTAATAGCCGTACTCATATACTGAACAGTAATTGCAATCTCACGTATACCATGCTGACGCAATAATTCAATGTTGTATTCTAAAACTGGCTTTTCTAATAATGGCAACATCGGCTTTGGAGTATTACATGTTAATGGTCTAAGGCGTCGTCCTTTTCCTCCAGCTAAAATAACCCCCTTCATATACTTCAGCCTCCACTTATATAATGTTCAGTAACTTCATATACGATATGTATATTATCTACCCAGCATTAACTAGCAGTATAAAATAAAGTGAAACTTTAATCAGTGGGGAGTTCTTCATCCCCTACTAATTATTAGCCTTGCCCAATCGGGCCGACAGGCAGTAAAGTTCCCCTTATATACATTCACCTTTCAACAAGTGAAGAAAGCGCTTACTATCAACTTTTAAAATATTACTTAATAAGCGAATAACATATACGCCCTATTTTTTCCATTATATTATGATACATCTTATCATCATAAACTAAAGGAAACAACGAGCTTTTTTTGTCATGTTTTGACTAAAAAAAGCAGGTGATGTTTCACCTGCTTTTTTCTTTATTCATTTAATAAGTAATGCTTTCCTTTTACTAAATAAAAAACACTTTCAGCAATATTTGTAATATGGTCTGCTACACGTTCAATATATCTCGCTACAAAGGATAATTGTGTAATTTGTGTAATTGCTTCTGGTTGTTCTGGAACTGAAGATATAAATTCACGAATCGCTTTCCCATATATTTCATCAACAGAATCATCCATTTCGGCAATTTGCTTCGCAAAAGTTAAATTTTCTTGCTCATATGCATCTAGCGCTAACTGTAACATCTTATTTGCAATCGCAAACATCTCATCAAGATTGTGCAAACTAACAGACACGTCTTTTTCCCCGAGACGAATGGTTGATTTCGCAATATTAACAGCATGATCTGCAATACGTTCTAAATCTGTCGCTGTTTTAATTGAAATGAAAATCCTTCTTAAATCACTTGCTACAGGTTGCTGCTTCGTAATGAGCATAAGCGCAAGATCATTTATTTCCTCTTCTAAATTATCCATACGATAATCACCATCTATTACCTCTAACGCTTTCTCTACATCCTTTTTATGAAGCCCTTCCATAGCAAGCAATAAAGCTTCTCTCGCTAGTTCACCAAGCTCAATCACCTTTTGCTGTAACGTTTTTAAATCACATTGAAATTGTTCTCGTACCATTGTTTCTTCCCCCTCAATATTATGTGCCAATATATATAACTCTCCTACCTAGTCTACTTATAATAAGCCTTAAGATAGGAGAAGTATTACTTCTCTAATTTAAATGAGGTAAAAATAAGAAACACCCTCTGTTAAGAGGGTGTTTGCTCTTAGCCTTGCTAGCGACATCAACCGAATCGGCCTGTAATATAATCTTCTGTACGCTTATCTGAAGGTGTCGTAAATAATTTATTTGTATCTGTATACTCCACAACTTCTCCACTTAAGAAGAAAGCAGTTTTATCTGAAATACGCGCAGCTTGTTGCATGTTATGCGTTACGATAACGATACTAAAATCTTTCTTTAACTCTTGAATTAATTCTTCTACTTTTAATGTTGAAATTGGATCTAGTGCTGATGTTGGCTCATCCATTAAAATAACGTCTGGTTCAATCGCTAAACAACGTGCGATACATAGACGCTGTTGCTGTCCACCAGATAAACCGTATGCATTATCATGCAAACGATCTTTTAACTCATCCCAAATCGCTGCTCCACGTAAACTTTTTTCAACAATTTCATCTAACGTTTTCTTGTCGCTAATACCATGAATTTTCGGGCCGTATGCTACATTTTCATAAATAGATTTTGGAAATGGATTTGGTTTTTGGAACACCATTCCTACATGTGTTCGTAATTCTTCAACTGGATATGATTTATCAAATATATTGCGCTCTCTATATTCAATTACGCCTGTAGTTCGCACGATTGGTACTAACTCTACCATACGATTTAATGTTTTTAAGTACGTTGATTTACCACAACCACTTGGCCCGATAATTGCTGTAACTTCATTCTCATGAATACTTAAGTTAATATCTTTTAAAGCATGGTCTTCTCCATACCATAAATTTAAGTTTTTCGTATCAAATACTACTTTCTTTGGCGCAGTCTCAATTTTCTCCTCGTTTTTCACCTGTACATTTACTACTGTTGCTACCATTTGAATTCCCCTTTCATCCATTTCCAACTTATTTTCTATTTCGTAACCATAGGACAACTATATTGATCAAGAGCAACAAACCTAACAAAACAATCATCCCAGCAGCTGCTACATACTGAAATTCTTCCTGTGGTCTACTCATCCAATTAAAAATTTGAATTGGTAAAACTGTAAATCTATCAAACATACTAAACGGAACATAATTTGCAAATGCAAGTGCCCCGATAACTAATAACGGTGCCGCTTCTCCAATCGCTCTTGATATCGCTAACGTACAACCTGTTATAATTCCTGGGAACGCATATGGCAATACAACTTGATACATCGTTTGCCACTTCGTAGCACCTAACCCGTAAGAAGCTTCTAATAATGACCTCGGTACAGATCGTATCGCTTCTTGACTCGCTACAACAACTGTCGGTAAGACGAGTAAGCTCATCGTCAGTGCCGCTGCAATAATACTCTCACCTAAATGAAGAGCGTATACAAAAATGGTTAAGCCGAGTAATCCAAATACGACGGAAGGTACTCCTGCTAACGTTTGATTATTAATTTCTATTACCTTTTTAAATATAGATTCCTTCGCATATTGCTCTAAATAAAGAGCGGTTCCGACTCCAAATATAAAAGAGAGTGGTATAACAATACTCATAAATAATATTGTTCCTGACAAAGCTGCAGCAATCCCAGCTTCTTTCGGATTACGCGAAGCGAAGTTTGTAAAGAAATCTAACGAAAGGTAACTGACACCTTTTTCAAAAATTTGAAAAAGTAAAATAAGCAGAATTACTATTGAAAACAAAATTGCCATATAAAATAACAATTTGTAAATTCGATCTTTTAAAAAACGTGATGCCATATTTTCTTGTATTTTTTTATGATTCAACATGCGCATATTATGTCACCCTCCTAAAGCGGCGCATAATAAACTGCGAAATGATGTTCATTATAAAAGTAAACAAGAATAACGTTGCGCCTACAGCGTACATGCTGTAATAAGTAAGTGTTCCATGCGGAGCATCACCTAAACTCACTTGCACAATATAAGCTGTTAACGTTTGAATAGAGTGTGTCGGATCGAGCGATACGTTCGGTGTGGATCCTGCTGCAATTACAACGATCATCGTTTCACCGATTGCTCTGGAAGCAGCTAATATAATCGCTGCCATAATCCCTGCGAAAGCTGAAGGAAACACGACTTGTTTTACCATCTCAAACCGAGTTGCTCCAAGTGCCAACGAAGCTTCTTTCGTTCCTTTTGCTACAGCTCTCATTGCATCTTCAGACAGAGATGCAATTGTAGGTATCATCATAAATCCAATCACAATACCTGGACTAATCGCATTAAAAAACTGTAAATCAGGTATAATCCGTTGTAAAAGCGGTGTAACAACTGTTAATGCAAAAAAGCCATATACAATTGTCGGGATACCTGCTAATAGTTCTAACATCGGTTTTAATACTTTTCTCACACTGTTTGAAGCATATTCGCTTAAAAATACGGCACACGCTAAACCGATAGGAATTGCTACGAACATAGCGATTGCTGTTACAAGTACCGTTCCACATATAAGTGGTAATATACCGAATTTAGGATCTTCAAAAAAAGGTAACCATTCTTTCTCTGTCAAAAAGGAGAGCAATGATATTTTTTGAAAAAACATTATTGTTTCATTAGAAAGCGTAAAAATAATTCCAAGTGTCGTCGCAATAGACACGCTAGCAATTATTTTTAGTAATAATGGAACGATTCGATTGATTCGCTGCGTTTTTTTTCTATGTTTTGTATTTCTTTCAATCAAATGTTGTACAGAAAATGTAGTTTGACTTTTGTCATTATAAGCCAAAGATGAAAACCCCTTTCCACCCTGACATTACCTTTTTATTTCTGTTAACATCCGCAGCTGTTCATTATATTTTTCTTTTGGTAATTTTACATATCCTACCTCTTCAGCAAGATTACCAACATGCTGAATCATAAACTCAATATAGTTTGCTACATTCATTTTATTTCGGATAGATGCATGATTCACATAAGCAAATAGTGACCTAGATAACGGCTTATACTCACCTGATTGAATCGTATCTTTCGTCGGAAGTACACCATTTACTTTTATTGCTCTCACCTTATCTCGATTGGCCATATAATAAGCATATCCTACAAAAGCAATGGCATTTTTATCATTCATTACCCCTTGCATAATAACTTGATCATCTTCAGACAAAGAGACTTTTTTTACAATGCGATTATTTTGTAAGATGACGTTTTGAAAATAATCATACGTGCCAGAGTCTACACCTGGCGCATAAAACTTTACCTGTTCACGTGGCCATGATGAATGAATTTGTGACCATCGCTTTTCACTTGCATCTTCACTCCATAATAGACGTAACTCGTCTACCGTCATATTGTCTACCCAAGCATTTTGGCGATTCACAACGATTGTAAGACCATCGTAGGCAACTTCAAACGGTGTAAACTGAATGGAGTTTTTCTTCATTTCATTTTCTTCCACTTGTTTCATTACCCTCGAAGCATTATTTATATCCACTTCTCCTTTACTGAAACGATTAAATCCTCCTCCTGTTCCAGAAACACTGATGGAAATTTTCACGTTCGGATGCACCTTTGTATATTCCTCCGCTACTGCTTCTATAATAGGAAAAACCGTTGAGGATCCATCAACTCTCACTTCTCCCATTTCATTCACAGCAAATGCAGTAGACGTGCCAACATAAAAGAAACATATCGACAGTATGAAAACTTTAATCGATGCACTTATCCATTTCACGTGTTCTTCCTCCTAGAAGTGACCGGAAATAACAGGATTACAGATATAAGAATACTGCTAAACTATTAATTCGGTTTTAATTGTTTGTAAAAGTTTTGTAAAGTTCCACAAGAATCAACATTAGGTAAATTATTAATCCGTAGCCACTGTTCATCTTCACTGAGGATTGGTCCATAACTCCCATAGTGAATGCATACATATTATTTGCGAGGTCCCTTAAAATTCCGATATGATCTGCTTGTCCACTTTATTAAAACGTATGCATGAACCATAAAAAAAAGCACACTATCTTTTCAGATAGTGTGCTTTTTTTACAACTTTTTTATTCATCATCTTGCTTTTTATTTTTCTTATCTATTTCCTCTTGTGTAGCTTCGCCATTTTCTACCTTTTTCAAATCAAAGTACGCGTCCATAATGTCACGACTAATATAACCGTTAATACCTGATTTATCATCTACCCAAGGTACAACAACAGAAAATGCTACTTCAGGGTCTTCAAGTGGCGCATAACCTACTAACGTTAAGTTATATGTTTCTTTACGCTCACCGTTTGCCTTTCTACCAATCTCTTTATCTCCGCCATACACAGTTTGAGCTGTACCTGTTTTACCAGCAGCTTTATATGGTGCACCTGCAAAATATTTCGTAGCTGTACCACCAGAATCGTTAAATACTTGTCTAAATCCTTCTTGAACACGTTTAATTTGCGATTCAGGCATATCAATACGATTTAGCACTTTCGGTTCCATTGAATGAACGACTTTTCCAACTTCGCCTTGTTTCGCTTCCGGTTGACGAATTTCTTTTACAACTTGCGGCTGCATACGGTAACCACCATTTGCAATTGTTGAAACATATTGTGCTAATTGAAGTGGTGTATACGTATCATACTGTCCAATTGATAAATCTAATAGGAAACCTGGCTGAATTCCTTTACCTGTTTGGCCCGCTGATTCATTCGGTAAATCGATACCTGTTTTTACACCAAGTCCAAACTGTCCGAAATAATAACGCATCGTATCAAATGCTTTTTGTGGTATATCTAACGTACCACCTCTTACATATTGAACACCTGCGATATTCATCGCTGTTTTAAACATATATACGTTAGAAGACATTTTTAATGCTGTCAGATCATTAATAGATCCCATCGTCTTCCAAGAAGATTTTTTCGGCGTTCCTTTCAATACGATTGGTTCATCCAGTTGGTAGGAACCCGGTTGAATCGCTTTTGTTTGATATCCTGTAAGTACTGTCGCACCTTTTACAGTTGATCCCATCGGATAAGAACTTGTCATCGTTCCTAATGCGAAATCTTGCACTTTCGTTTCGCCATTTTCTTCTACTAACTGTTTCCCTGCCATAGATAAAACTTCACCATTTTTTGGATTCATCATTACAACGAATGCACGATCTAAAAGAGGTTGTCCCCCTTTATATCTCAATAAATTTTTCGTGATAATTTCTTCTACACGCTTTTGTAATTCCATGTCAATTGTTAAATTCAGATTGTTACCACTTTGCCCTTTTGATACATTAATCGTTTCTAAAATATTACCGTTTTTATCCGTAATATTTCTCACTTCCGCTTTATTACCGTGCAAACTATCTTCATATTGCTGCTCAAGATAACTTTTCCCTACGCGGTCATTTCGGTTATAATCACGAACAAGATAGTAATCTAGTCTTTCTCTCGGTAAACCTTCATCAGACGTTGACACCCCGCCAAGTACACTTCGGAATAGATCATCATAAACGTATTTTCTATCCCAATCAACATTCGTATCTACACCCGGTAATGCTGCTAGATTTTCACTAATAATCGCATATTCTTGTTCTGTAGCATCCTTTTTAATGACTTGTGGCGTCATCGCATATCCGCCGTCCATTTTGCTTTTAATCGCTAGCACTTCTAAATCTTTTGCAGATAATTGATTCACTTCTTCTTCCGTCACGCGATTTCGTTGACGCTCATCTAATTCTTTATCGTCAATTTTTTTATCTTTAAACTCTTGACGATCCTTTTTCGTAATTTTTTCTTGCGCTTCTTCTTTATGAATAGCAAGCCAATAATCTTTTTTATCGCGATCTGTTAATTTATCTGTCGGTACTTCAATCAAATCTGCTAATTTTTTCGCTGTTTCTAAGCGAGCCTCTGCAGTTGATCCTTTCATTTTTGTAAATGTAATCGTACGTACAGCTGCATTATCTACTACAGGTCGCCCATAACGGTCAAATATTTTCCCACGTGGTACAGGATTACTTATCGTCGAGTTTTCTTTCCTCTCCACTTCATTCTTATATTCCTCACCGCGAACAATTTGTACATATCCAAGCCTTACAATAACCGCGGAGAACATTAAAAACACGCAGAAAAACAGCACGTTTAACCGAAAAGGAACGTGAGTCTTTTTCTTTTGTTGTTTCTGCTTCTTACCCATACAAACCCCCTCTACCAACAGCTATGTAATTTGAAAGGGACACCTTCATACAGGTGTCCTCACTGCTGTCTTACATCTTTTTCTATTCTAGCATAAAACAAACGATAAGTTAACCTTCTGGTTCTGTTTGATTCTGCGTGGTTCCTTGTGCTACAACACTTGTGTTCCCTGCATTTCCTTCATCATATTTGACATTTTTAACTGCAAAATAAATAAGAAAATGTCCAGCACCTAAAATACATAGTAAGAAAGGTAAACTCTTTTCAGGCGGAAAGAATAATACAGCACATAAAAAACTTAAAACTGAACAAATTCTCCCAGCATTTAACCATAATTCTCGGACAACAACATACTCTACACGCCACTCTCTCGCATTTTTCGCTCTACCAATTACATCATATGTCATCGATCCATATGGAACGAGTAAAATAGGGTATGCAATCGCAATGCATGCTGCATAAATAAGTAATTTTGTGTATGTAACATTGAATATAACTAAAAATACGACAGCATATAAAATAATGCCTCCAAGTAAAATTGCTTTTTTTCGCCACTCTTTCTTTAACATACGAGCAACTAAATAGTAACATACAAATGATACAGCAGAATTTACTAAGCTATATTTCCCTAATGCAAGCTCACTATCGGTTGCTAAGTACACGTATACTGAAATAACAAAAATGAATGTTCCCTCTCTCAATCCTTGGAAAAAATGAGCACGTGTAATTCTCCCCCAATTTTTATCAATCCGTCGCTCTTTCAAAACTTGTGCAACCTCATAACGACCTTCACATTCTCTCTTAGATACAAAAAAGCTTAAAACGACAGCAATTGCAAATAACAGTAACGAGAGGAAGAATATGACCGTATAACCACTCCACTTTTCCATACGTGAAATTGTGTATCCAGCTGCTATCGGTCCAATCATGCCAGAGAAGGATGTAAGAAGCCCAAGAAACCCGTTAAAGAAATCTCTTGTTTCTGGTTCTGTAATCTCAAATGTTAATAAATTAAACGCGAGCCAGTAAAAACCATATCCGACTCCTAAAAGAGCCCCCATTAATAAAATATAGTGAGAAGCGCTTTTTCCCGCTACTAAAACAACGATAAAAAAAATTGCTAACGTGCCTACGCCTATTCGTAACAAGATCGAGCGATCAATACGCTTCGCTAATTTCCCACCTATAAGAAATGTGAGGGGCTGCAATACAACGCTGGCCAAATTATACAAGCCGAGATTCACATAATTTTGTGTTTGTTTCCATAAATAAATGTTAACAAACGTATTCGATAAAGAAATTGCGAGCGTGTATAAACCTCCAATAAGGAGTAATAACACTAAATCCCGATTCACTTCAACGTCACCAATTATATGTTTCCACTTCATACACAACTCTCCTTTACTTCATGTTCTAGTCTTCCAAAGACAAGCCCAATTATGTAAAAGGAAAGCATAGAAAAAAGCTAGGAGCATTCTCCTAGCTTTTTCTATCGTTATTACAATTATTTTGCTTCTTGGTAACGTTTTTCAGCAGCGTTCCAATCTACAACGTTCCAGAATGCACCGATGTAGTCTGGACGACGGTTTTGATAATTTAAGTAGTAAGCATGTTCCCAAACATCTAAACCGATAACTGGTGTTTTACCTTCAGTTAGAGGAGAATCTTGGTTTGGCGTGCTTGTTACTTCTAATTCACCATTATTTACTACTAACCAAGCCCAACCAGAACCGAAGCGAGTTGCGCCAGCTTTTGCGAATTCTTCTTTGAATGCATCGAAGCTACCGAATTTCGCTTCAATTGCAGTTGCAAGTTCGCCTACTGGTTGTCCACCGCCGTTTGGAGATAAGATCGTCCAGAAGAATGTGTGGTTAGCATGTCCGCCACCATTGTTACGTACTGCTGTACGGATTGCTTCTGGTACTTCGTTTAAGTTTGCAACTAATTCTTCTACGCTTTTGTCAGCTAATTCTGCATGACCTTCTAAAGCAGCGTTTAAGTTTGTGATGTACGTGTTATGGTGTTTTGTATGATGGATGTTCATTGTTTCTTTGTCAAAGTGAGGCTCTAAAGCATCATACGCATAAGGTAAATTTGGTAATTCGTGTTTTGCCATTGTTATATTCCTCCCAGTTTATGTATTGCCACTTAAGTGACATACAACTACATTCTACCCTAATTGCCATAGGGTGCAAACAAATAAATCGCATTGTCTTGCTATCATTAAAGTAGCAAAATTCCCACTTCTTTTCAATTAAAATGCTCATATATTTCATAAAAAAAGCCCCCTTCTACAAGGAAGCTTCCTACTGACATAATAAACACGTGAAATGGATATGGACCCTGTAGGACTCGAACCTACGACCGGACGGTTATGAGCCGTCTGCTCTAACCAGCTGAGCTAAGGGTCCACAATTATGTATGTAACAATACATCAAATAAAGGAATTCCTATCGGATATATCCTTTAAGAAATGTAAGATAAATTTACCATATAGAAAAGAAAAGTGTCAATTGTATTTTTCTCATTTAAAAGAAGAAAATTAATAAAAAGAAATTTAGTTGTCTCTACTATATGTAAATATAATATATCTTGAGATTCCCTAGATTCCTACGTTACAATGATTTTATACATACATAAAGGAAGTGAATCTATGTCCATATTTACCCAATTAGTCAAAAGCGTATATTCGCCTAAAGATATGGCGCTATTCCGTTTTCAAAAAATCGGAAAAACCATTTTGTATATTATGCTACTTTGTCTAATCACTACTATTCCAAGAACATTCTTTTACGGTAGCTTTATCCAAGATAGTGTTACTATGGTAAATCAAGCAATTGAAAAAGATTTACCTGATTTTAAAATCGAAAATGGTGAACTAAAAGCTGATATTGAACAACCTATTCAAAAAGAAGAGGGAGATGCTCTTTTCGTATTTGATCCAAATACAACAGATATCGAAAAGTATCAAAATAAAACTGGTTTATTTATTTTAAAAGATAAAGTAGTTTCTATAGGAAATGGCCAGACGCAAACATACTCCTACAATGATTTATTAGGCACATCTCTTGAGAAAAAAGATTTGCAAGATTTCATTTCAGTATTCGATAGTATTTATCCAATTTTACTAGCTGTTATCGGCGTGTTAGTATATCTATTCCAATTGTTCATTACTTTCTTAGGAATTACTTTACTTGCGTTTATCGGTTCTGCTATGAGTGGTCAACGTAAATTATCTTATAAGCAAGTATGGACGTTAACTGCTTACAGCTACACAATTCCAACAATCTTCTTTATGATTATGGATTTATTCAAAATCGTTGTACCTGGTTCAACATTCATTTATATCGCAGTTGTTTTAATTGTTCTATACTTAACAATTAAAGAAGTTCCAAAACCGAACGAAAAAAATGCCTAAATAGGCATTTTTTTTTGGACAAGCATATATTCCTAGCAAAGGAGTGAAGAATATGAAGAGATTAGGTATATTCTTATTCGTGCTTGTTCTTGGTTATATATTTTATTACGATATAAAAATTGGCACTTTGCCGATGTTAAGTTCATATAAAAAGACAAATGCGGCCGAAACAATAAAACAAGAAAGTACAAATACAAAACAAAAAAAAGAAAACAAAGCGGAAAAAGAAACAGATGTCACTTATAAAACAATTGAAGTCAAAACAGGTGATACGGTTCTTTCCATTACAGAAGCGATCAATAAGAAAAAAATTCCTTCTATCGAAAAAGTAATTGATGATTTTAAACAATTAAATAAAAATACACCTGCTACAAAAATACAACTTGGAAAGTCTTATAAATTCCCGTTATATCAATAAGCAATCACTTAATCCTTGTCAATTACATAAAGGCGCTGATACAATAGTAAAAGTGAAACCGAGCACTTCGGTTTCTATAGCCCTGTATCACGTATACTATCATTGATATAAGGGACTAAATAAGAAACTTCTTTTATAAGGAGAGCGATCTATTCGTGAATGAAATGACTCATCGTACAAAAACACGTCCAGTTAAAGTCGGTAATTTAACAATTGGCGGTAATAATGAATTAATTATACAAAGTATGACAACAACAAAAACACATGATGTTGAAGCAACAGTTGCTGAAATTAAACGTTTAGAAGAAGCTGGCTGTCAAGTCGTGCGTGTTGCTGTTCCAGACGAACGCGCAGCAAATGCTATTGCTGATATTAAAAAACAAATCAACATTCCACTTGTTGCTGATATTCATTTTGATTATCGCCTTGCTTTAAAAGCAATTGAAGGCGGCATTGATAAAGTACGTATCAATCCAGGTAACATTGGTCGTCGCCATAAAGTAGAAGCTGTTGTAAATGCAGCAAAAGAACGTGGTATTCCAATCCGTATCGGTGTAAACGCAGGTTCATTAGAGCGTCACATTTTGGAAAAGTACGGATACCCAACTGCAGATGGTATGGTTGAGAGCGCCCTACATCACATTAAAATTTTAGAGGACTTAGATTTCCATGATATTATCGTATCTATGAAAGCCTCTGATGTTAACTTGGCAATTGAAGCATACGAAAAAGCTGCACGTGCTTTTGATTATCCACTACATTTAGGTATCACAGAATCTGGAACGTTATTTGCCGGAACTGTAAAAAGTGCCGCTGGTCTTGGAGCAATCTTAAGTAAAGGCATCGGAAATACACTACGTATTTCATTAAGTGCTGACCCAGTTGAAGAAGTAAAAGTTGCGCGTGAACTATTAAAGTCATTCGGCCTTGCATCTAATGCAGCAACACTTATTTCTTGTCCAACTTGCGGTCGTATTGAAATTGATTTAATTAGTATCGCTAACGAAGTGGAAGAGTATATTTCTACACTACAAGTACCAATTAAAGTTGCAGTACTTGGCTGCGCTGTAAATGGTCCTGGTGAAGCTCGTGAAGCTGATATCGGTATTGCCGGCGCGCGCGGAGAAGGACTATTATTCCGTAAAGGGCAAGTCGTTCGTAAAGTACCAGAAGAAATAATGGTAGAAGAACTGAAAAAAGAAATCGACGTAATTGCTGCTGAAATGGCTGCTGAACGAGAAAAAGAAAAAGAAACACAAGAACAATAAAATAAAAAGAAGGTTGCCCACAACATTTGTGAGCAACCTTCTTTTCTACGTAAAAAAGCTCGTCAGTTATAGAACTGACGAGCTTTTACTTTGCACATTTTGGACAACGGCCATATATTTCAAACTTATGACCAGTTACTTCATAACCGTTAAAATCTTTATTCATAAAATCCATCGGGCAAGAAGTAATCTCTTTCGTCCCTCCACAATCTAAACAAATAAAATGATGATGATGTTCCATAATAGAACATGTAAAACGAAAATGTTTTTCACCGTTTAATTCCGTTTGTTCTAAAACACCGATTTCAGCAAACACCGTTAAGTTACGATAAATCGTGTCAAAACTAAGACCTGGATAATCATCCTTCATATGCTCTAAAACGTCTTTCGCCGTTAAATAACGATTGTGAGCTGCAAATAACCTGAGCATTTCTTCCCTTTTCCCAGTATGTTTGTATCCTTTATCTTTCATTAGGCGTAAAGCTTCTGTTAGATTCATATCTATCCCTACTTTATGCAGTTTTTTTCTTTTTCCATAAAATCGCACCAATTAAAATAAGAACCGCTATCATAACAATTGTACCACCTGGTGCTAAATCAAGTTGATACGAAGCAAACATTCCACCAATTACTGCAATTTCACCAAATAAAATGGAGAAGAAAATTGTTTGTTTAAATCCATTCGCAATACGAATACTTGCTGCAACTGGTAACGTCATTAATGATGATACGAGAAGAACCCCTACTACACGCATTGATACCGCAATGACAAGCGCAACCAATATAATGAAAATAAAGTGAATCCACTTTGCACTCAAACCGGTTGATACAGCGTATTCCTCATCGAACGATAGTAAAAATAGCTCTTTGTATAATAAAGTAATCGTTACAATAACAACAATTGCTACAATGCCAATGATTATTAAATCCGTACTTGTTACAGCACTTACACTACCAAATAAATAACTAAATAAATCTGTGTTAAATCCATTTGCAAGTGAAATAAAAATAACGCCAATCCCCATTCCTGCTGAAAGAATAATTGGAATTGCTAATTCTTGATAATGTTTATATACAGTACGTAGTTTTTCAATAAGTAACGCCCCACCCATAGAAAAAATCATACCCATATATAACGGATTTAAAAATCCTCCTGTGAAAATTGTTTTTTCTAGTAATAAACTTGCAGCAATACCCGATAATGTCACGTGACTTAACGCATCTGCAATAAGCGACATACGACGAATGACAACAAATACACCGATAAGTGGCGCAACAAGTCCTATTAAAATCCCTGCATATAAAGAGTTACGTAAAAAGTCATATTGTAAAAAATCTTGTATCATTATATCCTCCCGTGATGCTCATGCTCGTGTTCTAAACGATGAACATGATGTCCATATAAGACGGACATTTCTGCATCTTCTAACTCTCGGAACTTTTCTACATTTCCATGGAAATGTAAATGTTGGTTTAAGCATGCAACATGTGTTACCTTCTCGGTAACAGCTCCCATATCATGCGTAACGAGAATTAATGTAATTCCTAGCCTTTTGTTTAAATCCTCTAATATCTCATAAAAACTTTCTACATTCTTCACATCGATTCCAACAGTGGGCTCGTCCAAAATAAGTAATTCAGGATCACTAACGAGCGCACGAGCAATAAATACGCGCTGTTGTTGTCCACCAGAAAGTTCTCCAATATTACGTCCTTGAAACTCACTCATTCCTACATCAGCAATCGCTTTTTCTACCTTTTTCTTATCGTTTTTCGTAAAAAAGCGAAACAACCCTTTTTTCGAAACGAGTCCCATTGACACAACTTCAAACACAGTTGCCGGAAAACCAGAATTAAAGCTATTTGCCTTTTGCGACACATAACCAACTTTGTTCCATTCTTTAAACTTCTTACTATCAACACCAAACAAACGAATGCTTCCCTGTTTTGGCTTTAAAACGCCTAATAAACATTTTAGCAAAGTTGATTTCCCTGAACCATTTGGCCCAACTAAACCTAAAAAAGCTCCCTTCGGAACTTGCAAATTTATATCTTCTAACACATTTCGATCTTCATATCGAAATGACAATCCTTCTATTTCTAATATATTATTCATAGCATCTCACCTATTTTAATTCAGAATGATTCCGATTTATATCTATTTGAATTATAGTACAGCTTATTATAGTTGTAAACCAATCTGCCTAAAATATATCTACTTTTTCAAGAAACCTTACTATTATAACAAAAAGCAGAGAAAAATTCTCTGCTTTCAAAAGATATTATAATTAATTTTTTAGTGAATGGCTGATTTAAACTTACCACCATTTGTCTCTTGTGTACTCATAATCGTAACAAACGCATTCGCATCAATTTCATACACAATTGATTTTAGCTTTGTCACTTCTAGACGTGTTACAACTGCATAAATCACTTCTTTTTCTTTATCCGTGTAACCGCCTTTCGCTACAAGCTTTGTAGTTCCACGACCAAGACGATGTAAAATCGCATTTGATACTTCCTCATATTGATCTGATACAATTAAAACAGCTTTCGTTTCATCTAAACCTTGAATGACTGTATCAATTGTTTTGAATGCAATGTAGTACGTCATAACAGAATACATCGCTTGTTCAACACCAAATACAAATGCTGCCCATGCAAAAATAAATAAGTTCACAAACATTACAAATTCGCCAACGGAGAAAGGTAATTTCTTCGTTAATAAAATACCCATAATTTCTGTTCCGTCCATTGATCCACCATGACGAATAACGAGCCCTACACCAAGACCTAAAATAAGACCGCCAAACACTGTAGCTAAAATTGGCTCTGTTGTAAATGGCGGCACAGCATGTAACGTTGATTCAATAAACGCTAAAGCTACAATACCGAACGCCGAAGATAGCATGAACGTTTTTCCGATTTGCTTATAACCCGAATACATAAATGGGATATTGAGAATAACGACCAAAGTAGAAAAACTTAACCACCAAATATTAGGAGTAAGATAATCTAATATAAGAGAAATACCAATAATTCCACCGTCAATAATTTTATTTGGCATTAAAAATAATTCAATTGCTACCGCTGCGCATGCTGCCCCAAAAATAATCATAACTAAACGATAAATAAGATGGATAACACTTTCTTTTCGATGTTGCTTTTGCTCCATAAGTCCTCCCTATACTCTTTTTCTATAGTTTTGTCCTTATATTATAACATACGCTTCTTTTTCTCATGAAAAAAGAAACTCTATACGAATATGTACAAGCTACGTACTCATATATTTCGATAGAAGAACGTGTGAAGGAGGATAACTCGATGAACCTCATTAAACAACTTGTAAATAAAAAATTAAATCATATTTCTACAAAGGAATTATTGAAATATAGTAAAGAATATGACGTTCCAATTACGACTGCACAAGCTGATCAAATTGTTGGACTTATGAAAGGAAAGAATATTAACATTTACGATAATGACGAACGACTAGCGCTCTTAAAACAAATAGCTCAAGTAACCTCGCCCGCTACTGCCCAACAAGTAAATACTTTATTTCAGCAACTACTAAAATAAGGAGGGGATATTCCCCTCCTTATTGCGCTTTAATTTTTTCAAGAAGTCCTTCATCAAAAGTACCATTTTTCAGCATTTCGATTTCTAATTTATATGGCGGCTTCTTGTCCTTTTTATCTTCACCTACATATGGCGTTTCCAGAATTTTTGGTACGTGCGTTAACTGCGGATGATGCACAATATGATGCAACGCTTTATAGCCAATATGACCGAAACCGATATTTTCATGACGGTCTTTTCCTGCGCCGCGTACATTTTTACTATCATTAATATGAAGTACTTGTAAACGATCGATACCAACAATCTTATCAAATTCGTTTAATACACCATCAAAATCATTTACAATGTCATATCCTGCATCGTGCGTATGGCACGTATCAAAGCATACGGATAGTTTTTCATTATATTTTACACCATCAATAATTTTTGCAATTTCTTCAAAACTACGGCCGCATTCTGTTCCTTTTCCTGCCATCGTTTCTAACGCAATGTTCACCGTCTGATCTGGCGTTAATACTTCATTCAGCCCTTTAATAATTTGTTGAATACCAGCGTCTGCTCCTGCACCGACGTGCGCACCTGGGTGAAGAACGATTTGTTTCGCCACACCTAATGCTGATGTCCTCTCAATTTCCATACGAAGAAAATCTACACCTAATTGGAATGTTTCTGGCTTCGTCGTATTTCCAACATTAATAATATATGGTGCATGTACGATAATCTCTTCGATACCGTTTTGTTCCATATGTTTTCTTCCTGCTTCTATGTTCAATTCTTCAATTGGTTTTCTTCTTGTATTTTGCGGTGCACCTGTATAAATCATAAACGTCGTTGCACCGTATGAAACAGCCTCTTCACTTGCTGCTAATAACATTTTCTTACCACTCATAGAAACATGAGATCCAATCTTTAACATACAATCACCTCTTCAATATACAATAGATATAATGATAGCATAATTTGTAGAAATATGTAGTGAATTGTTTTTTCCATTCTCCACTGATTATTATCCCCGTAAATAGCGGGATAAAAAAAGATAAGGGAAATCCCTTATCTTTTTTTATTGCTATATTTTCTTTTCACTTTGTCACGTTCTGTTGCAAGTTTACGTTTATAGTTTGGTTTTACTTTTTTCGGTTTTTTAACAACTTTCGTTGCCATAACATCAAGTTCATCATTTGGTTTTTTACGGCTCTTACGACGACGACGTTCACCTAAATCCACCCACTCATCTCCGCGTAAATCTACATGTTTAAACTCGATATGACGTTGTTTTTCTAAACTATCTAACGCTTCTTCGTTTGCTGGATCATAAATCGTCACTGCAATACCTGAATAGCCTGCGCGTGCTGTTCTTCCAACACGGTGAACGAAGAAATCTAAATCTGATGGAAGTTCATAATTAATAACATGACTAATTCCTTCAATATCAATACCACGTGCTGCTAAATCAGTTGCAACAATATATTGGAATTCAAGGTCACGAATTTGTTTCATCATTTTTTTACGATCACGAGGTGATAAATCTCCGTGAATTCGTCCAACTTTTAAGCCGCGTTCCGTTAATCCGTCAGCAACTTGATCTGCCATTTTCTTCGTATTCGTGAAAACAACTGCTAAATACGGTTTAAATTGTAGTAACATTCTTTTCACTAAATCGATTTTGTTACGATGTTTAGAAGGCACTAAATAATGCTCAATATTTCCAGCCGCAACTTGTTTTGGATTGATATGAATATGCTCTGGATTCTCCATGTATTTCTTTAGAAACGGTTTTAGTTTTTGAGGAATTGTTGCAGAGAAAACTAACATTTGCAAGTTTTTAGGCATGCGTGCTGCAATCTTGTCTACATCATGAATGAATCCCATATCAAGCATTAAGTCTGCTTCATCGACAATAATCGTATTTGCTTTATGAACAAACAGTGCTTGTTCTTCTACTAAGTCTTTAATACGTCCTGGCGTTCCAACTACAATATGAGGTTGTTTTTTCAACTTCTCAATTGATCGTTGTTTATCAGTTCCACCAATTAAACAACGTGCTGTAATCATTTGATCTTCCGCACAGAACTTTGTTAATTTCACGATTTCTTCGTAAATTTGTTGTGCTAACTCACGAGTAGGCGCTGTAATAACAAGTTGTACTTCTTCACGACCTGGGTTAATTCTGTTCAATGTAGGAAGTAAGTATGCATGTGTTTTCCCAGAACCTGTTTGGGATTGTCCAATTACACTTACACCTTTTTTCACGACCGGGAAAATTTTCTGTTGAATTCCTGTCGGCTCTGTAAAGCGTAGTTCACGAACTGCATCTATTAAAAATGGTTTAAAATCATACTGTGTAAAAGTTTTTTGTGTCATAAGTTACACCTTCTTTCTAAATTTCTACTGCGCGCACAAATCAGTCAAGTCTACATTATATCGAAATCTACAAGTAAAATCCATCTTTAGTTTAGGTTTTTACTTCAAAAACTAACCTTCTTCCCTCTTATTGCATATTGTATGTGTATATACCTAACTGAAGAAAGGAGGATTTCTCGCATGTTTCCAAAATCCCCCATGAGACAAATGTATCCGAATCCAGGGCAGCAACCTTATACACCATATCCAATTCCACAACTACCACCGATGGCACAAAAAAAGAAAGGATTTCTTGCTAAACTCTTTAAAAAACACGATCCAACCGAACCTTACATGCAAATGGTTCCGCCTTATCGACAAATGGAAGGACCGCCAATGATGCACCAGCAACCGCCACCTCAATATCGACAGCAATATCAGCAACAATACCAACACCAATACCCGCAGCAATATCAACAGCAATATCAACCATACATGCAGCAGCATCCCGAGCAAATGATCCCTCCTCAAATGTATGAATCAAACGACACGCGCGGCGGTGCAACAACTCCAGCCGCATCAAGTAGCGGCATCGGTAGTTTTTTTTCGAATTTAATTTCGAATCCAACTACTATGATAAATAATATCGAAAAAGTATCACAAGTCGTTCAATCTGTAAGCCCTGTCGTTGAACAGTACGGTCCCATTATGCGTAACCTACCAAGCATTGTTAAAATTCTCACCTCTGGAAAAAGTACGGAAGAAAATCCAACCGAAGATCAAACTGAAGACGTAACAGAAAAGGTTGAGGTAGCAACTCCACATCCTCCATCCAAAAAAAGAAAAAGAAAAAAAATGGTGATTGAGCCAGTCATAGAAAAAGAAGTACGAGAGGAGCCTGTTCAAAAAATAGCAACAAAACCAAAACTATATGTGTAACAATCCTTTGTTTTCTATCCACTCCTCCTTTATAATGTAAAAGACTATGCACAAAAGTATCCCTTGTTTAGAAGGAGAGGATTACTCATATGAAAATTGTTAAAATTTCCCCTCGTGGTTATTGCTACGGTGTTGTGGACGCGATGGTTATTGCACGTAACGCCGCATTAGATACATCATTACCAAGACCTATTTATATTTTAGGTATGATTGTTCACAACAAACATGTAACAGATGCATTCGAAGAAGATGGCATCATCACATTAGATGGTCCAAGTCGATTAGACATTTTAGATAAAATCGATTCTGGTACTGTTATTTTCACTGCACACGGTGTTTCTCCAGAAGTTAAACAACGTGCAAAAGAAAAAGGTTTAACAACAATTGATGCCACTTGCCCAGATGTTACAAAAACACATGACCTTATTGAAGCAAAGAAAGCTGAAGGTTACCATGTCATTTATATCGGCAAAAAAAATCATCCAGAACCAGAAGGCGCAGTTGGTATCGCACCTGATATCGTTCATCTTATCGAAAGAGCCGATGATTTAAAGACATTAGAAATTCCAACGGATAAAATTTTAGTTACAAATCAAACAACGATGAGTCAATGGGATGTTCAACATTTAATGGAGGACATTCAGAAGAAATTCCCAACAGCAGAATTCCATAAGGAAATTTGTTTAGCAACTCAAGTTCGCCAAGAAGCGGTTGCCAAACAAGCTGATGTTGCAGACTTAACAATTGTTGTTGGTGATCCGAAAAGTAATAACTCAAACCGTTTAGCACAAGTATCACAAGAAATCGCTGGTACGAAAGCATACCGCGTTGCAGACGTAAGTGAAATCAAATTAGAATGGCTACAAGGTGTCGAGAACGTAGCTGTTACAGCAGGCGCTTCTACTCCAACACCAATTACAAAAGAGGTTATCGCTTTCTTAGAGCAATATGACCCAATGAATCCTGCTACATGGGAAAGAGTTCGAAAAGTACCGTTACAAAAAATATTACCTCGTGTAAAAGTGAAAAAAGAACAATAATAAAAACCGTTGCCTATATGAGCAACGGTTTTTATTTTTCTTATACAAATGTAAATGGATCTGTATGTAATTGCGAAGCATGAATATGTACATTCAGTTTCTTTGCATCTGCTTTTTCTTGTAATTGCTTTTGTACACCTTGCTTCATTACCTTTTCAACGTTATGTCCTGGGTCGACGATATTTAAACCGAGCATCATCGCATCATGGGCAACATGATAATACATGTCACCTGTTACATATACATCCGCACCTTTAAATTTAGCTTGATTGATGTATTTGTTACCATCGCCACCAAGTACAGCTACTTTGCGCACTTTATCATCTAATTTCCCAACAACTCGCGCACCCTTTACATCTAACGATTGCTTTACATGTTCCGCAAACTGTCCAAGTGTCATTTCTTCTTGTAAATATCCTATTTTTCCAAGCCCTAACGTTTCACCTTTGTTATCAAGTGGATACACATCATAGGCTACTTCTTCATATGGATGTGCTGTTACCATTGCTTTAATCACTTTTCGTTGTAGTGAAGCTGGAATAATCGTTTCGATTCGTACTTCTTCTACGCGCTCTAACTGTCCAGTTTCCCCGATATAAGGATTTGTCCCCTCTTGAGGTACAAACGTACCTGTACCCTCGCTATTAAACGTACAGTGGCTATAATTGCCGATATGACCAGCACCTGCGTCTCCTAATGCTTTTCGTACTTCTTCTGCATGAGTTTCAGGCACAAACACAACAATTTTTTTCATTTCTTCTGCATATGTCGGTGCCAAAACTTCTGTATTTTGCAATCCTAACGCCTCAGCCAGTAAATCATTTACCCCGCCCTTAGCAACATCCACATTTGTATGTGCTGCATAGATTGCAATATCATTTTTCATACACTTTTCAATAATTTTCCCATACGCCTTATCTGTATGGATCGCTTTTAGCGGGTTAAAAATTAAAGGGTGATGCGCAATAATGACATTCGCTCCTAATTGAATTGCTTCATCCACAACTTCTTCCGTTACATCTAACGCAATTAATACGTGCTGCACGGGTTTATTAAGCGCTCCAATCTGCAGCCCAATCTTATCTCCTTCCATCGCCAAATGCTTCGGATACATACTTTCAAATAACGAAATAATTTCATGGCCATTTGGAATTTTACTCATGATAAAACCTCCCCTATCATTTTCATTTTCGCTTCTACTTCCGCACGCTTCGCTTTTGTTTCTTCAGAATCAGCCGCACGTTCTAACTGTTTTAAAATATTTTGGAAGTTTTTTAATTCTCCTTCCCACTTTTCAACGAAAGCTTCACTTTTTTCTTTCATTAAAAATGGTCCCATAAATAATTCAGCCTGTTTATTTTCAGAGTAAGGAACCGTGATATTTCCTCGCTCCCCTACTAAAATCTCGTAAATTTTCCCATCTTCTTTTACGATTTTTTCATGGATAAGCTCCCATCCATTCTCAATAAACCATTCACGAATGTGATGCGCTGCAATATTCGGCTGTAAAATTAAACGTGTTACACCTTCTAATTTTTCTTTACCACTTTCTAAAATATCACGAATTAACGCTCCGCCCATTCCGGCAACCGTAATTACATCTACTTCTCCTGGCGCGATAACAGCTAATCCATTCCCTTTACGCACATCTACTTTATCTTGTAAGCCACTTTCAGCTACAGTTGCCTGCGCAGAGCGAAATGGTCCATCTACAACCTCTCCAGCAACTGCTTTAGTAGCAATATTATTTATAATTGTATAACACGGTAAATACGCATGATCCGATCCAATATCAGCAACTGTAGATCCTACTGGTATTTCACGCACAACTTCTTCTAATCGTTTTGAAAGCTTTACTTCATTCATGTATTTCCATTACTCCTTCTCTTGTCAGTCTGTCTCCATGATAATGAATTTATAGTAGTTGTTGCAAGCCTATAACAACAATTCACTTCTCTATTATTCATCGTATTTTAGAAAATATAGAAAAACAAGCCTTTTGCTTAAGCAAAAGGCTTGTCATACGGAACTTTATTTTTTCTTCGATAACCAATCAGCTACTTTAGCGGCTTGATCAGCTGGAACTATATTCGGTGGCATATTGCCTTTTCCTTTCGAAAGAATTTCTTTAATTTCATCCTTTGAAAGTTTCCCACCAATTTTTTGTAAATTAGGTCCTACCGCCCCTTGTAATTGATCACCGTGGCAGCTCGTACAGCTTTGCTTCACAATATCCTCTGGCTTGGATGCTGTTTGTGCTGGTTTCCCGCCATTTTTTGCATCAGCTAACTCTTTAGATTTATTTAGCCCCTGAAATGAAAATACAAACATAACGATAATACCTAATGCTGCAATAAGAGCGAACGGAATCAGCGGATTACGTTTCATATCTCTTCTCCCCCCTCTATACCCCTAAATAGTTAGATGATTCAGTCATTTCCATTGTACTTGAAAACGCTCTATCAGAAAAGAGTAAACTACTAATCGTTAAAAATATTCCATAAATTCAGTTTATTGTTTTTTATTGTTATATCGCTTATTATTTCGATAATTATTAACGTTTCTCATCATATTTTTCACTTTTCTACATATATTTTTGTATAGAATAAACAAAATTAATCGAAAAATCGAAAAATGAGCATTTGCAAATCAAAAGACAATTCTGTAAAATAAATTACAAGAAATTGTAATCGTTGCTGACAGCTAAAGTTTAACAAAAATTAACAAAATAAAAAAGTTTACTTCACAAAAGTGAAGTAAACTTAAAGGTAGCCTATTCTAAGAAATCCTTAAGGCGCTTACTACGGCTTGGATGTCTCAATTTACGTAGTGCTTTTGCTTCAATTTGACGGATACGTTCTCTCGTTACGCCGAATACTTTCCCAACTTCTTCAAGCGTACGAGTTCGTCCATCATCTAAACCAAAACGAAGACGTAGAACATTTTCTTCACGATCTGTTAGTGTATCTAACACATCTTCTAATTGTTCTTTTAGCAATTCATACGCTGCATGGTCCGCAGGCGATGTTGCTTCTTGGTCTTCAATGAAATCACCTAAATGGGAGTCATCTTCTTCACCAATCGGTGTTTCAAGAGAAACTGGCTCCTGTGCAATTTTTAAGATTTCACGTACTTTTTCTGGAGCAAGATCCATTTCTTCACCAATCTCTTCAGGAGATGGTTCACGTCCTAAATCTTGTAATAATTGACGTTGTACACGAATTAACTTATTAATCGTTTCAACCATATGAACTGGGATACGAATTGTTCTTGCTTGGTCTGCAATCGCACGTGTAATTGCTTGGCGAATCCACCAAGTTGCATACGTACTAAATTTGAAACCTTTACGATAATCGAACTTTTCAACCGCTTTAATTAGACCCATATTCCCTTCTTGAATTAAGTCTAAGAAAAGCATACCACGGCCCACGTAGCGCTTTGCAATACTTACTACAAGACGTAAGTTTGCTTCTGCAAGACGACGTTTCGCTTCTTCATCGCCTTCTTCAATACGCGTTGCAAGTCGAATTTCTTCTTCTGCAGATAGTAAATCTACACGACCAATTTCTTTTAAATACATACGAACAGGATCGTTGATTTTAACCCCTGGTGGTACGCTTAAATCATTGAGGTCGAATTCTTCTTCCGATTTTGCTATTTGGCGATTATTAGGGCCTTCGTCGTTGTCATTGTCGCCAACTAAGTCGATCCCTTGTTCACCTAAATATTCATAGTATTCATCCATTTGATCGGATTCAATTTCAAATCCATTCATGCGTTCTGCAATCTCTTCATATGTAAGAACGCCACGTTTTTTTCCGAGCTCAGTGAGTTGTTCTTTCACTTGCTCAAGGGTCATTTCAGTTTCAATTTGTTTAGAACGAGCTGGTTTGTCAGCCATCTGTTCCCCTCCTTACGCGAGATACAAACATTCATTATACTAAAAATTTATCAAAAAAGCTATTTTCTCGCTTTTTGATTTTGTAAATATGCTACATAATATTTAGCAGCCTCTACAGGATCTGTCTTTTCCATTTGTTTTATCTTGAAGATGATTTCCATCTTTTCAAGTTTTTCTTGATGACGTCTAAGCGTCTCCAAATGGCCTTGTAACACTTCTTCTGTGTATTCTGGATTAATAAATTCATCCGTCGAAATATCAGTAATAATATTTTTCAACTTTTCATCAGAGAGCCAACTTAAAAATGTTCCGACTGAAGGTTCATTTCCCTTTTCATAATATGCGTATAGTTCATATAAAATCCCTTTATGTTCTTCTGTATGAAAATCTTCTATGTGGGATTCCATACGAACGGCCACTTCTGGACTTTGCAACATATGGTAAATAATTTCTCTTTCAGCCCTTTCAAAACCTGTTAACTTCGGTTTTGCTTGAACAATTTGAGACGGTTTAGAAACCTGCTTTACTTGTTTTTGTTGTACCTTTTGTTCTTTGCGATATTGGTGCAATTGATTCAAAAGTGTTTCCATTGAATACGAAAATTCTTGCGATAATGACTTCAAATATGATTCTGCCTGCATCGCATCCTGTAACAACGATAACTCTTTTAAAACACTTTTCACATACTCTTCTTTGCCCGACTCATCTTGCAAATTTTTCCCTAAACGCAAATGATTTATTTTAAAACCAACAAAACTTATACTTGATTTCACAAGATTTTCAAAAGCAGTTGTCCCATATTGTTGCACATATTCATCAGGATCAAGCTTATCTGGCAAGGATGTAACTTTCACTTGGCAACCAACTTGCAACAATAATTGCCCTGCTTTCATCGTCGCTTCTCGCCCTGCTTTATCACCATCATAGCAAAGAACAACAGTTTCAACGTTACGTCGCAGAAGTTTTGCTTGTTCTTCAGTTAAAGCTGTTCCCATTGTCGCAACAGCTTCTTCCACACCACTTTTTACCGCAGCTAGTACGTCGGCATACCCTTCAAAAAGGACCACTTGCCCACGTTTTCTAATAAACGGCCTTGCTTGATGGAAGTTATACAACAATTTACTTTTGTGAAAAATTGGTGTTTCTGGGCTATTTAAATATTTCGGAGTGTCATCTCCTAACGCCCTTCCACTAAACGCTATCACTTTACCTTGTAACGTATAGATTGGAAACATAACTCTTCCACGGAAGCGATCATAATGACTACCATCCTTCTCGCTTCTTATGAGAAGACCAGCTTGTTCCATACTAGACAACGATAAACCTCTTTTTTGTAAAATTTTCGTTGCTGCATCCCAAGCAGGTGACGCATAACCAATTTCAAACTTCTCAATCATCTCTTTTGTAATACCACGTTTTAACAAATACGAAAGTGCTTCATTTCCTTCTTCTGTATTTACTAATAAATGATGATAATACTTTTTTAAAAGTTCATGAGCCTGTTGCATGATGACAGTGTCATCAGATATGTCTTCTTGTTGTCCTTGCCCTGATGTATACTCTGCAACCGCAATTCCATTTCTTTCACCTAGCTTTTGAACAGCTTCGGTAAAAGCCAGTCCTTCCATTTTCATTAGAAAGGAAAATACATTTCCACCTTCTCCACATCCGAAGCAATGAAAAATTTGCTTGTCAGATGAAACAGAGAATGAAGGAGAATTCTCACCATGAAACGGACAAAGGCCGAAATAGTTACGTCCCTGTTTTCTAAGTTGAACGTATTCACCAATCACTTCGACAATATCGGATGATGTCCGAATTTGTTCAACAACTTCTTCAGGAATTCTGTTCCCCATAACTCCATCTCCGTGTCGTATTTTGTATTCGATATAAATTAAAAAATTCCTTTATAATTCGACAATATTTTTTCTAAACTTATTAAAAAATGTTGTCGATCACGTTATCAAGCGATTTTGCAGACCCTTTTCTGCGTAACTTCGCAGATACGTACCTACTATATAAAATTGTATCCATTTGCTCATCTATTACAAATGTACCTCATGGAGACAATACATATGCACTTTTTCACAAGAAGACTAGCAAGCACCATATCCTATGTGATCACGAGATCTGTTTTTTGCATGTTGATACATATAAAGAAATCAACTTTTGCTTATTCAGCATCTACATAGATCCAAATTCCCTCGCTGCTTCCTTAAACGATGAGCATACGATGTGACAAACAAAATTTTGACATGAAATTTCGTTCCAACTCGCACAATTGTCAGCCTTCACAGTATATGCATCTGCATCAACTCATACCATATTGATGTTTTGCATATTTCTGTATTCTACATCCCTTCTGCGAATCCTTCCATAATGTGCGTTTTCTTGTATAGATTTTGTCGATTTAACGTAATTACATGTCATTTCTTAAATCCTATCCCTAGTTTATTCTGAAAAATTAAAGTCTAAACGTAAAATATAGGTTTTTATCACAATTTTTTATTATAATATATTTTCTTCAACTACGCTACATATCCCTTTATTTTTTCATCTTCTATTTCAGGATAGCGAAACCCTACTTTTAACATAATAAAAAGACAGAAGAATATAAGTATAACCACTTCACTATCATCTATTACGAAATCAGTAGGCACTGTGTTTCTCACGAGCGAAAAAAGCACATTCACCTTTGGTAAATGTGCTAAAACATTTTTTGGTTTTGCACTGCATTCACAATAATGTTAGCTGTTTCTTCAATCGCTTTGTTCGATACATCAATTACTTGACAATTTATTTTACTAACTACATTCTCAAAGTGATCAATCTCTTCTTTAATACGATTAATATTGGCATATGTTGCTCCATCACTTAGTCCAAGTGATTTCAATCGCTCTTTTCGAATATGATTTAACTTCTCTGGCGTAATTTTCAAACCGAAGCATTTTTCTTTAGCCACTTGATATAATTCTTCAGGCGGATCTACTTCTGGTACTAGTGGTACGTTGGCAACTTTCAAACGTTTGTTATGAGCTAAATATTGAGAAAGTGGTGTTTTTGATGTGCGCGAAATCCCAATTAACACGATATCTGCTTTTAAAATACCACGTGCATCTCTACCATCATCATACTTCACAGCAAACTCAATCGCTTCAATCTTTTTAAAGTATTCTTCATCTAATCTACGAACAACACCAGGCTCATATCTAGGCACTTGCCCTGTAATTTCTTCAATTTGATCGATTAGAGGGCCGATAATATCATATGCCTCTACACCTTCTTTTGCAGCCTCTGTCACTAAATATTGGCGCATGTCAGGCTTTACTAACGTAAAACAAATAAGTGCTTGATTGCTCTTAGCAATCGAAATCACTTCTTTTAATGTCCCTGTATCTTCTACATACGGCACACGTCTAATATCAGGAGCAAATGGGAATTGCCCCATTGCTGCTCGAACAACCAAATCAGCCGTTTCTCCTACAGAGTCAGATACGACATATACGATTTTATTATCCATTACATTACCTCACTTTAAACAAATTACACTTATTCGTTATTTACTAAGTTTACAAACGCACGTGTAATATTTGTTTTTGTAATTCGTCCAACCACTTCTAAACCTTGTTTCGTATCTTTTACAACTGGCATCGCATCAATCTGTCTTTCTATTAATTCCATCGCAATATCATATAAAGAATCTTCTCTACGACACATCGCAATGTTTGGCATCCTTGTCATGATAATATTAACCGGAAGTGAGGTTAAATCCTGCTTCCCTAAGCTAGCTCGTAATAAATCTTTACGAGATACAACGCCTACTAATAGAGTCGATTGATCTACAACGAATAATGTACCTACATCCTCTAAAAACATAGTACAAATCGCATCGTATACCGATACATTTTTATCAATTACAACCGGTCTAGATTGATAATCTTGTACTTTAATTTTCTTAACAGCTTCAGATAATAACTGCCCCCCAGTTTTACCCGTATAAAAATAACCTACGCGTGGACGTGCTTCTAAATAACCAGCCATCGTTAAAATTGCTAAGTCTGGTCTTAGCGTTGCACGTGTTAATCCCAATTGCGCAGCAATTGACTCCCCTGTAATAGGACCGTGATCTTTTACAATCTGAATGATATGTTCTTGCCGTTTATTCAGCTCTATGATAATCACCACCTTTAATGCACAACGAAAAAAGTTATACTATCTCTTAAATATTATATACTAAATATGCTATTCGAAAAAGAAAGGATGTAAAAAGGACCGTATACGGCCCCAAATTATATTTGAAACTTATCAAGTTGTTCTAAGAAACGTCTTGATTTCAAATAAATCCCGCAATATTCATCATAATATGTATTCAATACTAAACGCATTTGTTTTTTTGTACTATCCTTCACTGATACATTGCCAAGTCTATGTAAATCGAAGTGGTAGAAAAGACGCAATAATTTATGAACGGCTTCCCCCACTGGTATACGATACTGATCTTGCTCAGCATGACGTGAGCACAGAAAACCGCCCTCCCTAACAGAGAAGGCGACAAAATCTGTTTCTTGATGACAAATCGCACATGTATCAAAGTACGGGCGCATCCCTAATACCGGAAGCATTTTCGTTTGATAAATTAATGATAATACTTCTGGATCAACACCCTCACACATATAATGCAACGTTTGATATAACATTTCAAATAAATATGGATTATGTTTTTTATCTTCTGTTGCTTTATCAGTTAACTCAACAATAAATGATGCATAAGCAGTTAAAAATATATCCTCGCGAATTTCTTTCATAGTTGAAATAATCTCGCCTTGTTGCAAAGTTCCAAGTCCAGATCCCATTTGAATAAGAAAATGACCATGTGTCATAAGTTGCGAAACAGATGCTAACCGGCTTTTCGGTTTTTTCGCTCCTCTTGCCATTGCACTTACCTTACCCAATTCTCTTGAGAATATTGTAACAATCTTGTTCGTTTCTCCGTAATCTGTCGTACGGATAACGATGCCCTCAACTTTTTGAAACATGTTCGTCACCATCCAAGGTTTGAACAAAACGGGTCAAGAAATTGGAGAGTCTAGATGCGCTAGCTCCTCTTCATGTTGATCCATCTCATCGTTTACGTCTTTTTCCATTTCTTTCAAAAGCAAATACGTCTCAATGCTTCCTGTTTTGGAGAAAAACTTCCAGGTAAAATCTAGCATAAGAATCCACCTTTCTCAATAAGCGTAGCCTATAAACCAATTTCCTTTGTTGTTATTAAATTGACCCATTTTGTCCATTTTCATGTGAGAAAAATTTTTCCTAATTTATCAAAACTCATAAAAACCAATAATCAGCGGATGAACAAAACATCCGCTGATTACAGCTTTACTCTATTTTAATACTCGTCTTCGCGGAAACCAAGGTCACGAAGCTGAGACATTTTATTTCGCCAATCTTTTTGCACTTTTACCCATACTTCTAAAAATACTTTAGAACCAAGTAATGCTTCAATATCAAAACGAGCTCGCTTACCGACTTCTTTTAACATCTTCCCTTGTTTTCCGATAATAATCCCTTTTTGCGACGGACGTTCAACAACAATCGTTGCATTGATATAAACTGCCCCGCCTTCGCGTTTTTGAATTGCATCGATAACAACAGCCACAGAATGCGGCACTTCTTCACGTGTTAAATGTAGTACTTTCTCACGAATAAGCTCTGCAATAATAAATCTCTCCGGATGATCCGTTACTTGATTATCCGGGTAGTATTGTGGTCCTTCCGGTAAATACTTTTTAATTGTTCCAATTAGAGCTTCCACATTATTACCGTCTAATGCAGAAATTGGTACGATTTCTGCAAAGTCATGTAATTTGCGATATTGATCAATTAGCTCTAATAATTGTTCTGGGTGAACTTGGTCAATTTTATTAATAACTAAAAATACTGGTTGTTTCGTTTCTTTTAACTTCTCGATGATGAATTCTTCACCACGACCAAAGCCTTCGACAGCATTCACCATAAACAGAACGATATCAACTTCTTTTAATGTCGTTTGCGCCATCTTCACCATGAAGTCGCCTAGTTTATGTTTCGGTTTATGTATTCCTGGTGTATCAATGAAAATTACTTGTGAATCATTTTCTGTATATACGCCTTGAATTTTATTACGAGTTGTTTGTGGCTTGTCACTCATAATAGCAATTTTTTGACCAATAATACGATTTAAAAATGTAGATTTCCCAACATTCGGTCTGCCAATAATAGAGACAAAACCTGATTTATAACCTTTTCTATTCATGTAAATCCTCCGCTAAAAATGCTCCTGGTAACAATTCTCCGACTGTTGTCTCTTGAACGTCACCATGTAAATTTGATAGGTATACTTTCGTATCCTGTTTACATAATTCTACCATAACTTGTCGACATGCTCCACAAGGAGGTACTGGACGCTTCGTATCCGCCACAATTGCGATAGCTACAAACTCTTTATCTCCTTCAGAAACCGCCTTAAATAAAGCTGTTCTTTCTGCACAGTTACATAAACCATATGATGCATTCTCAACATTACATCCACGATATACTTTTCCATCGCGCGTTAATAATGCTGCACCTACTTGAAATTTAGAATATGGTACGTACGCTTGTTTACGCGCTTCGATTGCTTCTTGAATTAATTGTTTACTATTCATATTCCCGCATCCTTTCTGTTCCCAGCTGTGAATAGATACACTCTCTTATTAAAGGCCTTTACGGCACCTTCAAAGCTTAATAAAAGCTTTGGAATGCAACTATACCACATACGGTAAAAAGATAATAGCACCAATTATAACGGCTATTATCGCAAACAATAAAACCGCTCCTGCTGCGACATCCTTTGCGACTTTCGCAAACGGATGTATATCAGCAGTCGCTAAATCTACTGTTTTTTCCACAGCCGTATTTACCATCTCTAAGCTCATTACAATTCCTATTACAATAAGTAATATCATCCACTCTACCTTCGTAATATGGAAATAAAAGCCGCAGCATATAACAATGACTGCGGCTACATAATGAATTTTCATATTTCGTTCATGACGAAGACAAAAGAATACACCTGCTATAGCATATCCAAAACTATCTATAAGTTTTCCTTTTTTCATCGTCCTAATCCAAATGCTTCTAAAATTTCTTTTTGTCTTCCAAACATTTCTTTTTCATCCTCTTCTGTCATGTGGTCATAACCAAGCAAATGTAAAAAGCCATGTAACGCTAAAAAGCCAAGTTCACGATCAAAAGAATGTCCATACTCTTCAGCTTGTTCTTTCGCTCTCGGAATAGAAATAATAAGGTCACCTAACATACGCGGCATTTCTGCGCCCACAATTTCCATTTCTCCTTCTCCCATTTCTTCCATAGCAAAAGAAATGACATCAGTAGGCTGATCTTTATCTCGGTAATCACGATTAATCTCGCGAATGCGTTCGTTATCTACAAATGTCACTGATAACTCCGCACCATCCTCTATTTTTTCCATTTGAGCTGCTTTTCCTAATATCTCACGAATTAAATTCACATATTCTTCTTTCACTTCTTCTGTTTCATCAATGAAATCAATTAATAAACTCATTCTTTCTCCTTTTCTTCCGGTGGTTCCGGATATGTAATACGCGAATGGAAAATACCATTTAACGTTTCACATAACGTTTTTCCAACGATTTGTAGTTCCTTAAATGTCAAATCACATTCACTAAATTGCCCATCTTGCAGGCGATCTTTAATAATACTTTGTACTAAATTATTAATTTGCTCTGGCGTTGGGTGATTCATAGAACGTACCGCCGCCTCAACACTATCCGCAATACCAACGATTGCCGATTCTTTAGAAGTTGCTTTTGATCCCGGATATCGGAACATCTCTTCTGTATATTTTTCTTTATCTTCTTTAATCGCCTTATAATAAAAATATTTCAAGAGCGTTGTACCATGGTGTTGTCCAGCAATATCAATAATTTCTTGCGGAATATGGTATTCTTCGAGCATCTTTACTCCATCGGTTACATGAGCAATGATAATATCTTTACTCGTCACAGGATCTAATTTATCATGTGGATTCTCAATTCCCATCTGGTTTTCAATAAAGAATTGCGGTTGTACTGTTTTTCCTACATCATGATAATACGCCCCTACACGCGCTAATACACCATTTGCTCCAACTGCTTCACAAGCTGCCTCAGAGAGATTCGCTACCATTACACTGTGATGATATGTTCCTGGCGCTTCTAATAAAATTCTACGCAAAAGCGGATGATTCGGACTTGATAATTCCATAAGCTTCATACTCGATACAATCCCAAGTCCACTTTCTAAATATGGTAATATCCCCATAGCCAAAACGGATGAGATAATTCCTGAAAGGGAAGCCATTAATAATTGCGTACCAATTTCAAGAGGTGAAAAATTCCCATTACGTAATAATAATAACGCCGCCAAGACGACTACATTTAAGATAGATACGAGTATACCAGCTTGTAAAATCATCGTACGACGATTTTTTTCTCTTAAGAAAATACTCACTGATAATGAACTTAATAACACATAAATACCCACACTATAATTTAGTGTACTTGTTACTCCTTCATTAAACATAATACTTCCGCACACAGAAAAAATCATACTTGTTAAAAATACAAATCGATCGCCAATCATTAGTTTTACAAGTATCGTTCCCATCGCAACTGGGACAACATACGCAATTCCTGCATATTCAAGCTTTTGAAACAAACTAATAATTTTCATTAAAACAATCGTGATAGACAAAATTGTAATATACGCTAAAATGTACGGTTTGTCTTCTCTTTTCCGCTGTAAAAATAATTCAAACTGCTTATGCATAAAGTATAGTAACACACCAATGAGCACAGCTAATCCAACATAAGGCTGAAAACTATTACCTTTCTCTAATAAACCGACTAATTTCAACTGATTATACATATCACTTGAAATTGTTTCACCTTCTCTAACAATAACTTGTCCTTGAAGAATATAAACAGGTGGAACTAAATCTTCTTCTGCTTTCTTCTTCTCTTTCGTTACAGCAGGATCATAGAAATAATTTGCTGTAATCGCATATGATCCTAGTGCATTCACAGCTTCTTTCAATCCGCTATTCACATTCAGGCTTTTCATTTCATTAACAAATCGCTCTTTCGCTGCCATTTCTTCGGACATTTTAATATTTCCACCCATGATAACGCTAACAGACGTTAAAGCCGCATTCTTTGCTAATTCTAATTGATCCGGTTCTGCATTAATAAAGTATAATAAATTCTCATCCGATAATTCCTTCGTTAAATTAGATGGCAACTTCTTCTTCAACTTTTCTAATTTATTCGCATCGGTCATCTTTTTTTGCTCTTCAGGTCCAGCAGCTTTCATCTCCTGAATTACTTCATTCACCTTAGCAAAAACATCATTTACAATATCTACTCTATTTTGTTTATATTCACTTCTATATGTATATTGATCCCCGACTTTTTGAGCGGCCTCTTGTTTTTTTCTTTCCGTTATAACCTTATCTTCAATTTTAATAGGAGAATGAATTGTTTTTTTCGCAATAGAATACATATCAACATCTAATTGCTCTGGTTTCACATTATTCATAAGTGCAAAAAATAGCACTGCCCCTAATAAAACGTAAGAAATCCAACTTAGTTTTTTCGAATGTTGTAAATTACGAAACCACTTAGAAATTTCTTGAGATCTTAACATGATTTCAATACCTTCTCCTCTCTAGAAATAAAGTGAAACTATTTATAGCTTTCATTTCTTCTAGCCAACGATACTTTTAGGTAACATTTTTATACACCAGTACCTATAGTTTATTTCTCTTATCTTTTATGATAGTAAAAAATATGCCGTTCGCCAACCTTAATACAAAAAGAAATGATCCTGACAAATAGGATCATTCCATTTTATCATATGCCTCAATAATACGTTGTACCAGTGGATGCCTTACAACGTCCGTTTGTTCTAACGTAATGAATGAAAGACCTGATACACCAGATAAAATGTTAGCAGCTAGCGTAAGCCCTGATTTTACCCCTTTTGGTAAGTCTACTTGTGAGGGATCCCCCGTAATAACCATTTTAGAACTAAAACCTAATCTTGTTAAAAACATTTTTATTTGTGCACCCGTTGTATTTTGCGCTTCATCTAAAATAACAAATGAATCATCGAGCGTACGTCCTCTCATATAAGCAAGAGGCGCGATTTCAATTACACCTCTCTCCATCATACGCTGCGTATATTCTTGTCCAAGAATATCGTGCAGAGCATCATACAATGGACGTAAGTACGGATCTACCTTCTCTTTCAAATCACCTGGTAAAAATCCTAAACTTTCTCCAGCTTCTACAGCCGGTCTCGTTAAAATGATTTTCTTTACATACCCTTGCTTTAAAGCTCTTACAGCCATTACTACAGCTAAGTATGTTTTCCCAGTCCCGGCAGGTCCTATTCCAAATACAATATCATTTTTCTTCATTGCATGAATATATCTTCTTTGTCCCATCGTTTTTACACGAATGGATTTACCTTTTGCCGTTTTAAAGATTTCTTCTTCATATAACTCTTCAAATTGAGCAATTTTCCCTTGTTGTGCGAGCTGAATTGCATACGCAACATCTCTTTCTGTAATTGACACACCTTTTCGAATAACAACAAGTAGTTGTTGTAAGATTTTTTCTACGAGTGTCACAGTTTCAACTGCTCCAGATGCATGAACAGTTTCACCTCTAGTTACGATTGATACATTCAGTTCCCGTTCAATTACTTTCAAATGAGCATCATTGACTCCAAAAAGAGCGATTGCTTCGTTAGTATTTTCCAATTGTTGGTTCATTTCTACTAATTGTTCTGCCATTACTCAGTCTCCTTGAATATCGGATTCGGATATTGGTTGTGGCTCTGCAATATTTTCAATCACAGTATAATGCAAAGTGACTTTTAGTTGATCCGCCTCAACCTCTTTACTCAAAATCTTATCACTTACAATCATAGCATGTTCATCCAATTTTTTCTTTAGTTCTTTTTCAGCCATTTCTTTCGCTACTTTCATTGCCTGTTTTTCTGTATATTCTCGGTTCGCCTCTTCCTCTTCTCGCACTATATCTTTTTCATATGCAATCGGCAGTGTAAAACCAAATAATTTCACATCATGTTTTACACTTTCCGTACGGGAGCGTTTATACTTATCATGCTGAAATCCCCATATTTTTATTTTCGTACTCCCAAATGTAAGATAATGCTCATTATACGTATTACCAGTATATACTTGAAATTGCGTCTTGAGTGGTACATTCACCTCAGATGTGTACCACGTTTCTCCATATACAATACCTTTCGCCGAAACAATCGTTGGACTCTCCTCATTACCGTATATCCCTGATACGAGAAGCTGACCTTTTTCTACATGATCATTTTTTAAAACGACTGGTTTTCCAACTTCAACAAATGTTTTTGTAACAATCGCTTCTTTTTTTGCCACTAAATTTTGCGGCCTTTGTTCTTTTTCTTTTTTCGGCTCATTTTTTTCAACGATTTTAAAATGGTACGTCGTTCCCCTTACTTCTAGTCCTGCCCAAGTAATCGCATTAATATTGTCCGTCAAATGACGTTGTACATCTTCTACACTAGGCATTTGGAATTGTAATTTTCCTTTTTTAATACCCATTTTGTCCAATTCTTTCATCAATATATATTCTGTTTCAGGTTTCGCTCCTGTAATTTCAATTTTCCAAACCATATTCGATAATGCAATCATGCCAAAGAAGAAAATTAAAAAACCAATTAAGAATCCACTATTTTTAATTAAGCGCTTATTCCAAAATGGAAAACCGTAACGCCCAATAAAATATAGTTTACACTCATTTTTTCTATAAATCGGCTTTATTTTTTTCACATCTCGTAATAGCATACAAAAAACTAACGTTTCATCGGCAATTTTCTTAACGTCCCAAACTAATAATTTTCTACGCACACATTCGTTAACGAACCGCTCCGCTCCTCTACCTTCAATTCGTACCTTTACATATCCAAGCCACTTTATAAACCATTTATTTTTCATCTACTACCTTCACTACCTTTCCAAAAGTAGACACACTACTTTTCACTTTAATTAGCAAAATAGCTCGTACGAAAATGAAATAAAGAGTTTTATTTTCCATAAATAGCGGGATAAAGTGAGACTTTAATCAGCCCTCACCGATCGGACTTTAACGGACAGCCCGACCCCCACCTAACTTCTTTGCTTTCGCTGAATTTTGAGGCGTAGGCTTACTGCCCATGAAAGCGGGATAAACTAAATAGTAGGAGCAAATCATTAGAATAAAGAAGAAAAACTTCACATACGGAAGTTTCCCTTACTTCTCTTTCTGTTCGTCTTCTAAAAACGTCACTTGCTCAATTATCCCTTCAAGCAAAAGTTCTTCCGGAAGGATTGTTTTAATAACAAAGGACTGCCCCTTAATTAATAACTGACCATGCTTTAACAACAATCTTACTTCTTTATCTGAAAACACTAATAAACCTCGATGATTTTCTATATAGATATGCACTTGCCCAACAAGCGTGATCCGAGGTAGATCCATTAGCACATCCACTGGTAGGTCTATTTGCTTCGTTAACCAATTCTTCATTTGTTCTAATTTTTTCATCCCAAAAGACCCCCTCTCATCCCATATGTATGAAAAAAGAGCTTGTAATATCACGTCCAAACTGAAAAAAAGCATAAAAAAACGTCTCATAAGAAATGAGACGTTTTTTTATGCTAATAGCTGGATAACCAGCTTATTCACAAGCGATCCATCTGTTTTACCTTTTACTTTCGGCATAACAGCAGTCATCACCTTGCCCATATCCGCTTTAGAAGTCGCACCAACTTCAGAAATAACTTGCTTGATTATATCAACTAGCTCTTTTTCCGTTAATTGCTCCGGCAAATATGCGCTTAAAATCTGAATTTCACTTTGCAGTTTATTAACAAGGTCTTCACGACCAGCTTTTTTAAATTCAAGGAGGGAGTCCTTATGCTGTTTTACTTCACGAGCTAAAACTGTTAGTTCCTCTTCTTCAGTAAGAGTATGCTGTAGTTTAATACCTTCATTTTGTAAAGCAGCCTTAACCATACGAATGACGGTTAATTTTTCTTTTTGTTTATTCTTCATCGCTTGTTTCATATCATCGTTTAAACGACCGAGAAGACTCATAACTTACACCCTCTCTTAGAATTTACGCTTTCTTGCCGCTTCAGATTTCTTCTTACGTTTTACACTTGGTTTTTCATAAAACTCGCGCTTTCTTGCTTCAGCAAGTGTACCAGTTTTAGAAACCGATCTTTTAAAACGGCGAAGTGCATCCTCCAAAGACTCGTTTTTACGAACGACTGTTTTTGACATTCTCTTTCCCTCCCTCCGAAACATCACACTTACATACTAACTCCAGCATGCAAAAAGAAACACTTCTTCAGCATGTCTTTTACGATTATAATACATTTTATCACTTCAGGTCAACTATTTGGCAGAATAAAAGAAGAATAGATGCTCTTCCTTTTTCAAAAACTATGCAGATAGCTGTTATCCTTTCCCCTGAAGGCAAACTATATTTTTATCATTACACCTTTTTTCATGCAGGAACGTACGAAACAACTACTCATTTCATACATTTTCAGTACTTAACTTCTCCACTAAAAAAGAAAGCATGCAAATCGTTTCCGTTTGCATGCTTTTTTATCCCGATTGGTCCGGGCTAATAATGAGCGGGGAATGAATCCCACGCTCATTAAAGTTTCACTTTATGCGCTTGCTGATTCCTTTTTCACATCATCTTCAAGGACACGAACAAATTGCGCTTCGTTATATGGATAACCAGCTTTTGTGATTTTTACTTTCACTAGTTTACCGATTAATTCTTCTGATCCTTCAAATACAATTTTCAAGTAGTTATCTGTATAACCTACATATAGGCCTTCACGGTCGCCCTCTTTAAATTGTTCTTCTGGAATAATTTCAAGTACTTCTCCTTCAAACTGTGATGCATACTCTTTCGCTAATTGATTAGATAGTTCAATTAAACGGTGAACACGATCATTCTTCACATCTTCAGGAACTTGATCTTCCATACGCGCTGCAGGTGTTCCTGTACGTTTTGAGTACGGGAATACGTGCAACTCAGAGAAGCGATTCTCTTTAATGAAATTGTATGTTTCCATGAATTCTTCTTCTGTTTCACCTGGGAAACCAACGATTACGTCTGATGTAATCGCAAGACCTGGTAACGCTTCTTTCAAACGATCTAAGCGCTCTTGGAAAAATTCCATCGTATACTTACGACGCATACGCTTTAATACAGTATTAGATCCAGATTGCAATGGAATGTGTAAGTGACGTACAACTACTTCAGACTTATCTAACACTTCAATTACTTCATCTGAAATCTGACTCGCTTCAATAGAAGAAATACGAAGACGTTTTAATCCGTCTACTTCCGCTTCCATATCACGAAGTAATCCAGCTAAGTTATAATCTTTAATATCTTCACCGTATCCACCTGTATGAATACCTGTTAATACGATTTCCTTATAGCCTGCATCTACTAATTGCTGCGCTTGTTTAATAACTTCTTTCCCATCGCGAGAGCGCATTAAACCACGCGCCCAAGGAATAATACAGAATGTACAGAAGTTATTACAACCTTCTTGTATTTTTAAAGATGCACGTGTACGGTCCGTGAAGTAAGGTACATCAAGTTCTTCATATACACGTGTTTTCATAATGTTACGCACAGCATTAATTGGCTGACGCTCTTTACGGAATTCTTCGATGTATCCTAACATCTTTTCACGATCTTGTGTACCAACTACAATATCTACACCTGGAATCGCCATAATTTCCGCTGGAGATGTTTGTGCATAACATCCTGTTACACAAATAACCGCATCTGGGTTTTGACGAACAGCACGTCTAATAACTTGACGACTTTTCTTATCCCCCGTATTCGTTACTGTACATGTATTAATAACATATACATCAGCTTTTTTTTCATATTCAGTTCTTTCATATCCACCTTGTTTAAACAATTGCCAAATGGCTTCTGTTTCATAGTGGTTTACTTTACAACCTAACGTATGGAACGCAACAGTTGACATTGATCATCACCCCATCAATTCAAAATGATACGAAGCAGCACTTAACGCGTATAACGGCGCCGTTTCTGTTCTTAAAATTCTTGGTCCTAAACTACATGGTACAAATTTATGTTCACGAAGCGCTGTAATCTCTTCCTCAGCCAAACCGCCTTCTGGGCCAAATACAATCAATAACTTTTGACCTGGTTTCATCATCGTTAAAGCTTTCGCAAAATTAGATTTCTCGCCCTGTTTCGCTTCCTCTTCGTAAGCAACAAGGCAAACATCATACTCACCACTCATTGACAGCAATTGTTTAAACGATGCTGGGGCGTGTACTTCTGGAATTTCACTTCTATGTGATTGTTCCGCAGCTTCTTTCACAATTTTTCTTAAACGCTCAACTTTTTTATCAGCTTTTTTTGCATCCCATTTTACGATAGAGCGAGATGCTTGAAATGGTAAGAATGCAGCTGCCCCAAGCTCAGTTCCTTTTTGAAAAATTAACTCTAGCTTGTCTCCTTTCGGCAGTCCACTTGCAATCGTCACGAAAACAGGAAGTTCACTTGACGCCTCTACCCATTCTACAATAGCCGTATTAATAAATTCACTGGTAATTTCATCAATTGAACATACGGCTGTTTTTCCGTTTACACAGCAATAAATGTGATCTCCAGCTGACATACGCATTACTCTTGCGATATGATGGACGTCATCACCTACAATGCGAATACTTGTCTCATTTACATATTTCTCTTCTACAAAATAACGTTGCATATAATCACCTTAGTAGAGTTTCGTTCCTTTCGTAAGCCAATACTTACGAAAAGAACGAAACGTTATCATTTTTCATATAACAAACGGCAAGTCCCTCACCTTATAGTGAGAGACTCCCCTTTTCATTATAGACTAAAATCTATATTACGCATTTCGTGCAATAATTGCTACCCAATCTTCCATTCGTAACACTTCTTCAATTGTAAATCCAGCTTTTTCTAACGCTTCAGAAATTACTTTTTCCTTCGCAGCAATAATGCCCGATGTAATAAATAATCCGCCTGACTTCACAACTCTCGCTGCATCTTCAGGGAATAATAGAATAATTTCTGCTAATAAGTTAGCTACGATTAAATCAACAGGACCTTCAATACCTTCTAAAAGACTATTTTGTCCAACAGATACAATATCATCTGTTTTATTTAAACGTACATTCATTTCTGCACTTTCAACCGCAACCGGATCTAAATCATATGCTTGAACAGAAGACGCACCTAATTTCGCTGCTGCAATACTCAGTACACCAGAACCTGTTCCTACATCAATGATCGTATCACCTTGCTGTACTGTTTTTTCTAAAGCACGGATACACATCGTTGTTGTCGGATGAGTTCCCGTTCCAAATGCCATACCTGGATCTAATTCAATAATTTTTTCTTCCGGAGAAGATGGTGTATATTCTTCCCAAGTCGGCACAATTGTGAATGTATCAGAAATTTGTACTGGATGGTAATATTTTTTCCAAGCAGTAGCCCAATCTTCTTCATTGACTTCGTTAACGGTAATATTTCCAGTACCAATTTCGATGTCGTAAGATGGAAGCACATCAATAGATGATTTTACACCTGCAATTGTTTCATGTAAAGAATCCGTTTGCGGGAAATATGCTTTTATTAATACACCTTCCGCCGGATACTCATCTGGGTTCAATGCATAAATTTCACCATATTGTTGCTCGCGCTCTTTCGTCAACTCTGCCGGATCCTCAATCGCAACTCCACTAGCACCAGCTTCATGTAAAATATGAGAGACAGCTTCTACTGCTTCTTCTTTTGTATGAATACTAATTTCTGACCATTTCACAATTTACCAACTCCATTTTTTTATTTCCATTATTCCCCTTTGAAAGCACGTTTAAGCTTTCCGAATAAACTATCATCCTGCTCTTCTTGTCCTGCAAATTCACGCAATAAATCTTTTTGCTGTGAAGTTAATTTCGTCGGTACAACAACACGCACGACTACATATTGATCTCCTTGACCGTATCCACGTACGTTCGGAGCACCCTTTCCTTTTAGGCGGAATTCTGTTCCTGTTTGTGTTCCTGCTGGAATTTTCAGCTTCACTTTACCATGAACAGTAGGAACTTCTACTTCATCACCAAGTGCCATTTGCGCAAATGTTAATGGCATTTCACAAATAATGTGATCTCCTTCGCGCTCAAAGAATTCATGATTTCTTACATGAACAACAACATATAAATCTCCTGCTGGGCCGCCATTTACGCCCGCTTCACCTTTTCCAGATACACGGATTTGTTGACCATTATCGATACCTGCTGGAATTTTAACGTTGATTTTTTTACGTTTACGTACTTTACCAGAACCGTGGCATGTCGTACATTTTTCTTTAATGATTTGCCCAGTTCCTGAACAATGACCACAAGCTTGACGGTTTACGATACGACCAAATGGTGTATTTTGTTCTACACTTACTTGCCCTGATCCTGAGCAATGTTTACATGTTTCTTTTGAAGTTCCTGGTTTTGCCCCGCTACCTTTACAAGTATCACATGGATCTTCTACTGGAATCTCAACATTTAACTCTTTACCAAAAATAGCTTCTTCAAAATCTAAAGTAACTTGATATTGTAAGTCAGCACCTTGACGCGGAGCGTTTGGATCACGACGTCTGCCGCCACCGCCGCCAAAGAATGAACTAAAGATATCTTCAAAACCGAAGCCACCGCCGAAGTCTCCTCCGCCGCCAAAGCCACCGAAGCCTTGATTAGCACCAGCATGACCAAATTGATCATATTGCGCACGCTTTTGATCGTCGCTTAATACTTCGTATGCTTCTTGCACTTCTTTAAACTTTTCAATTGCATTTTCTTCTTTACTTACGTCTGGATGGTATTTTTTAGCCAAACGACGATACGCTTTTTTTATTTCATCTTTTGAAGCACCCTTGCTAAGTCCAAGGACCTCATAATAATCTCGTTTACTCATAAATTTACAACCCCCGAATCTTTCACATAAACGTAATTTTAACACCGAAAGAAAGTGCTTTGCAACAAAGTTTCCTCACTTACAGTATGCAAAGTAAAAAACTTAAGACCCTCACACATTCCTTCTCATTCGTGAAAAAAGCCAAAGCCAAGGCACGCTTGACTTTGACTTTTTGTCATCTTACTTATTATGTTTACAGTTGAATTACTTGTCTTCTTTTACTTCTTCAAACTCAGCGTCTACTACATTGTCTTTCTTCGCGCCAGCATCTTGTGCTCCTTGTGCACCTTCTGCTTGCCCTGCAGCTGCTTGAGCTTGCTCATATAGTTTAACAGTTAGTTGTTGTACGATTTCTTGCAAAGCGTCTTTTTTCGCACGGATTTCCTCAAGCTCGTTCTTCTCAATCGCAGCTTGTAATGCTTCTTTCGCTTCTGTTGCTTTTGCAACTTCAGCTGCATCTACTTTACCTTCTAAATCTTTTACAACTTTATCTGTTTGGAATACAAGTTGGTCAGCTTCGTTACGAAGTTCAACTTCTTCCTTACGTTTTTGGTCAGCGTCAGCGTTTGCTTCTGCTTCTTTTACCATACGATCTACTTCTTCATCAGAAAGACCTGAAGAAGATTGGATTGTAATAGCTTGTTCTTTGCTTGTTCCTAAATCTTTTGCACGTACGTTAACGATACCGTTCGCATCAATATCGAATGTTACTTCGATTTGTGGAATACCACGTGGTGCTGGTGGGATATCCGTTAATTGGAAACGTCCTAACGTTTTGTTGTCAGCTGACATTGGACGCTCACCTTGTAATACGTGAATGTCTACTGCTGGTTGGTTATCAGCAGCTGTTGAGAATACTTGTGATTTACTTGTTGGAATTGTAGTGTTACGCTCGATTAATTTCGTGAACACACCACCCATAGTTTCAATACCTAAAGAAAGTGGAGTTACATCTAATAATAGTACGCCTTCTACATCACCAGTAAGTACGCCACCTTGAACTGCAGCACCTAATGCTACAACTTCATCCGGGTTTACACCTTTATATGGTTCTTTACCAGTTTCACGTTTAATAGCTTCTTGTACAGCTGGGATACGAGTAGAACCACCTACAAGGATAACGCGATCTAATTCACTTGCAGATAGACCAGCATCTTTTAAAGCACGACGAGTTGGTTCTAATGTTCTTTCAACAAGGTTTGCTGAAAGCTCTTCGAATTTCGCTCTTGTTAATGTTAATTCTAAGTGTAATGGACCAGCAGCTCCAGCACTAATGAATGGCAATGAAATTTGTGTTTGTGTTACACCTGAAAGATCTTTTTTCGCTTTTTCAGCTGCATCTTTCAAACGTTGAAGTGCCATTTTATCTTGGCTTAAATCAATGTTATTTTCTTTTTTGAATTCAGCTACTAAGTGATCGATGATAACTTGGTCAAAGTCATCTCCACCAAGACGGTTGTCACCAGCAGTTGAAATAACTTCAAATGTTCCATCTGCTAACTCAAGGATAGATACGTCAAATGTACCGCCACCTAAGTCATATACTAAGATTTTTTGCTCTTCATCTTGTTTTTCTAAACCGTAAGCAAGCGCTGCTGCTGTTGGTTCGTTAATGATACGTTCAACTTCTAAACCAGCGATACGACCAGCATCTTTCGTTGCTTGACGCTCTGCATCGTTGAAGTATGCAGGTACTGTAATAACAGCTTTCGTTACTGTTTCACCTAAATATGCTTCAGCAGAAGCTTTTAAGTTTTGTAAAATGATTGCAGAAATTTCTTGAGGTGTATATTCTTTACCTTCGATTTCTACTTTGTAGTCTGTACCCATATGACGTTTAACAGACATGATTGTATTTGGGTTTGTAATTGCTTGACGCTTTGCTACTTCCCCAACTTGACGTTCTTCATTTTTGAAAGCTACAACAGAAGGTGTTGTACGGTTTCCTTCTGGATTTGGGATAACCTTTGGTTCTCCACCTTCCATAACAGCTACACAAGAGTTTGTTGTACCTAAGTCAATACCGATAATTTTACTCATGGCGAATCCTCCTACTTTTATGTAAATTATTGATTTACTTTTACCATCGATGGGCGAATTACACGGTCTTTTAATTTATAACCTTTTTGGAATTCTTCCACAACCGCATTTGATTCAAATTCGCTGTCTTCTACTTGCATAACAGCTTGGTGTTCATGAGGATCAAACTGTTTACCAACAGCTTCAATCGCTTCTACACCTTCTTTTGTCATCGCTTCTAACAATTGACGATATACCATTTCCATCCCTTGTAATAAGGACTTCATTTGCTCATCATTTGCTTCCACTTGCATCGCTCTTTCAAAATTATCAAGAGCTGGCAAAATATCTGAAACAAGACTTTGTGCTCTATATTTTTCAGCAGCCTGTTTATCCATTTGAACACGACGCTTATAATTTTCAAAATCAGCTTGTAGACGTAGCATACGGCCTTCCGTTTCCGTCAGTTTCGCTTGCAATTCATCTACTTTTTCTTGTAAAAGAGCAGCCTCACTTTTTTCTTCAACAGATTCTTCGCTGTCTTCAGATGTTACGGCTTCTTCAACTTGTGCTTCTTTTACTTCTTCTTTCACTTCTTCTACAACTTGTTCGTTACGCTCTTCCACAATTTTCACCTCCTTAAAAGGTATTAGGTATCATGCATAGCATGATTACCTAAGTATAGTTATATATTACACACAGTGATGTATTGCTTATCACTTGAGCGAATGTATTCTTCTTTATTCTTTATTTTTTTAGTCCATCTGTAATTTGCCTTGTAAATAACTGCAACAAACTAATTACACGAGAGTATTGCATTCTCGTTGGGCCTAAAATTGCAATTGTTCCAACCTGTTCTTCTCCGATTGAATATGTTGCAGAAATTAAACTGCAATCCTCCATAGCCGTTGAAGAGTTTTCCCTACCAATTTTCACTTGAATACCAACTTGTTTATGACGCAAAATATCATAAAACTCAGCTTCGTTATCAATCATGGTAAGTAAAGATCTAACTTTTTGAATGTCATGAAACTCTGGTTGCGAAAGCATATTTGCCTTCCCTCCAAAGTATATCTTTTCCGATAACGGAACTTGAAATGTACCATCCAATATTTTTATCGCACTATCGTAATTATGAACATACCCACGCAATACCGTAACAATCTCCTTAAAGATTTTATTATGGAGTTCCGACATTGGTACGCCCGATAGCTTTTCATTTAAAATATTAACCATTTTTTCTAAATCTGATAAATCAACAGATTCCGGAACGGTAATCGTTTTGCTTTGTACATGCCCTGTATCCGTTACAATAATAGCGACTGCGGTTTGACGATCAAGCGGAACAATTTGTACGTTTTTAAGTTTATTTGTGCTTAACTTCGGTCCAAGAACAATGGCCGTATAATTTGTAAGCTCTGATAAAATTTGAGCTGATTGTTGTGCAATCTTTTCCGCTTCAAAAATTCTTTCAGCAAATAAATCTTTAATTTGTACAATTTCATCGTTCGGTAAATTTTGCGGCGCTAAAAGATGGTCTACATAAAATCGGTATCCTTTTTCAGAAGGAACACGTCCAGAAGAACTATGCGTTTTCTCAATAAATCCTAGTTCCTCTAAATCAGCCATTTCATTTCGTATAGTAGCTGAACTAAATGTAATTTCATCTTTTTTAGCCAACGTCCTTGACCCAACAGGTTGCGCTGATCCAATAAAGTCATCAATAATTGTTTGTAAAATTAAGAGCTGACGTTCCGTAAGCATCTCATCATCACCTCTGTTAGCACTCTTTGTCTTCGAGTGCTAAATCTATTAATAACTTACCAAAATTGACATTCAATTGTCAACGGAAACGTCACGAAATAATGAAACTTTTTCACGTTAATGGAACATTTAATTAGTCAATCAAAAATGATTGGAATACTTCATTCCCTAATAATTTTCCTTTTCGCGTTAAACGAACATATCCATCGCTCTCTTCAAGCAATCCTTGTTCTTGGTTGTTTTGTAACTGCTTCGCGAAAACTTGATCCATTTCCATATTAAATTTCTTTTGAAACGCTATTTTAGATACACCTTTTGTTTTTCGGAGTCCTAAGAACAACTCTTCTTCCATTTTTTCTTTCTCCGTCACCACATGAACATCTAAATACGGAAATCCGGTTTCATCAATCTTATTGAAATATTGCTTGAGCGGCCCTACATTTTGGATACGTTCTCCATTTACATAACTATGCGCTCCAGCTCCAAATCCATAATACTCTTCATTATTCCAGTATGTGAGATTATGTCTACTTTCATTATTACCTTTTGAAAAATTACTAATTTCATACTGGGTATAGCCATGTTTCTCCATTTCATCCATTACCATTTCGTACATTTTCGCTTCATGGTCTTCACCTGGAAGTCTTAATTTCCCTTTATTCATTAAGTTATAAAATACTGTTTTCGGTTCCACAATTAATGAATATGCCGAGAAATGTTGTACACCAAGCGTAAAAGCAATGTCTAATGTTTCTTTTACATCTTCTATCGTCTGTCCTGGCAGAGCATAAATAATATCTACATTTATATTTTTAAAGCCTACTTCCTGCGCTTCTCTAATTGCTACAAACGCATCTTCTCTCGTATGCTTACGTCCAATTTTCTCAAGCAATTCATCTCGAAATGTTTGCACCCCAAAACTAATTCGGTTCACTTCACCTTCTAGCAATACATTTAATTTCTCTTTCGGCAAATCACCTGGATTCGCTTCAAATGTTAATTCACAATTCGGGGCAAACGGACGTAAACGACGATTTATAATATCTAATAATTTCTTTGTCTGTTCCATATTTAATGCTGTCGGAGTTCCCCCGCCAACAAAAATCGTTTTCATACTATCAAACGGTACCTTTTGAACTGTATTTATTATTTCTTTCTCTAAATACTCTAAATATTGATCGACCGGCTGGCGTTCAATAAACACTTTATTAAAATCACAATAGTGACAAATATGCTGACAAAACGGAATATGAATATATGCAGCTTGCACCAAAAATAACTCCTACCTTTCTAAAAAGAAAACCTCCGCGCTCGGGAGGCTTCTTTTACTTCTCTAACGTATTACGAATTTGTTCCATTCGCATTTTTCCCCAATCATACATCATTTCAACGATTGGTAAAAGCGACATGCCTAATTCCGTCATATAATATTCCACTCGCGGAGGAATTTCTGGGTATACTGTTCGATCAACAATCCCATCTTCCATTAACTCTTTTAATTGGTTTGACAAAACTTTATGAGAAATGCTCGGAAATAATCGTTGTAATTCACTAAAACGATGAGGCCCTTCCACACCAAGATGCCATAATATTACAACTTTCCACTTTCCACTAATAATAGAAAGCGTCAATTCCTTTTCACAATTAAAATTGCCATTTTGTATTTTTTCTTGAATATCTTTTCGAATATTTTCGGACATTAACAAACTCCTAACTCTATATGAACTAAAAAGCTCTCTCACTATTGTAAATGAGAGCTACTCAGATGTCTAAAAAGTAATTATACGTAAAAAAGAAGTCGCATAAACGACTTCTTTTTTCATTCCAACTATTAGTTGTCATCCATTTTCAGTACAGCCATGAATGCTTCTTGCGGTACTTCTACAGAACCAACAGACTTCATACGTTTTTTACCTTCTTTTTGCTTATCAAGAAGTTTACGCTTACGAGAAATGTCACCACCGTAACATTTCGCAAGTACGTTTTTACGCATCGCCTTAATTGTAGAACGCGCTACAACTTTGTTTCCGATCGTCGCTTGAATTGGCACTTCGAACTGCTGTCTTGGAATTAATTCTTTTAATTTTTCTACGATTACTTTACCACGGTCATACGCTGAATCACGGTGTACGATAAATGATAGAGCATCGACTTGCTCAGAATTTAAAAGAATATCCATTTTCACAAGTTTAGATGGTTTATAACCAATTAACTCATAATCAAATGATGCATATCCTTTCGTATTTGATTTCAACTGATCGAAGAAGTCATATACGATTTCTGATAATGGGATTTCATATGTCAATGTAACACGCGTTTCATCTAAATATTGCATATCAATAAACGTTCCGCGTTTACCTTGGCAAATTTCCATTACAGCTCCAACATAGTCATTCGGAACCATAATTGCCGCTTTAACAAATGGCTCTTCAACACGATCAATTGTCTGTGGATCCGGCATATTAGACGGGTTATCGACAATCATGTCTTCACCATTCGTTAAGAATACTTTATAAATAACACTTGGCGCTGTTGTAATTAAATCAATTTTAAATTCACGTTCAATACGCTCTTGAATGATTTCCATATGAAGAAGTCCTAAGAATCCACAACGGAAACCAAATCCTAGCGCTTGAGATGTTTCTGGCTCAAACTCAAGAGCAGAATCGTTTAATTCTAATTTCTCTAGCGCATCACGTAAGTCGTTGTAACGTGCAGAGTCAATCGGGTACAGACCACAGAATACCATTGGATTTAATTTACGGTAACCAGGTAATGGCTCAGCTGCTGGACGTTTCGCATGTGTAATCGTATCACCAACGCGTGTGTCACCAACATTTTTAATCGATGCCGCTAAGAAACCTACATCACCTACTGTTAACTCATCACGTTGCGTAGTTTTCGGTGTAAACACACCTACTTCTGTTACTTCAAATTCTTTTCCAGTTGCCATCATACGTACTTTATCGCCAACTTTTACCGTTCCATTTACAACACGGATATACGCAATTACACCGCGGTATGGATCATATAAAGAGTCAAAGATCATACATTGTAACGGTTCTTCTGAATCACCTGTTGGTGCTGGCACTTTTTCAACGATTTGTTCTAGAATCTCTTCGATACCAATCCCAGCTTTTGCCGAAGCAAGTACAGCTTCTGATGCATCTAACCCAATTACATCTTCCACCTCTTGGCGTACACGCTCTGGGTCTGCACTTGGTAAGTCGATTTTATTAATAACCGGTAAAATTTCTAAATTGTTATCAAGCGCTAAGTATACGTTCGCTAACGTTTGCGCTTCAATACCTTGCGCTGCATCTACTACAAGAATTGCACCTTCACAAGCCGCTAAACTACGAGATACTTCGTACGTAAAGTCGACGTGTCCTGGTGTATCAATTAAGTGAAGAATATATTCTTCACCGTCTTTTGCTTTATAGTTTAATTGTACTGCGTTTAATTTAATTGTAATACCACGCTCACGCTCTAAATCCATAGAGTCAAGCAACTGAGCTTTCATTTCACGTTGTGTTAACGCGTTTGTTTTCTCTAAAATACGGTCTGCTAACGTTGACTTTCCGTGGTCAATATGAGCAATGATAGAGAAATTACGAATTTTGGACTGTCTTTTTGCTCTTTCTTCTTTGTTCATCTATGTTCTCAACTCCTAATAGTCTCGCCAATATACACTAGCACTGATTATATCAATAGAGCAGCAAAGATTCAATGAAAACTCGTGCTGCTTACGATACAAATCATTCTATTTATATCTTATGCGAACAAACCATAAGAGACAAACCCTTTTCAAATTAAAGAACGGCTGTCTTACAAACCTGTAAAACAACCGTCCTCCGTTTGACTCTTAACTAAAAATCCCTTTTACTTTCCCAACAACTATATCTGTTCCAAACTTTGTTATTTCATAGGCAACGCTTGCTATCGCCATACCCATTCCTTCTACAACATTAAAACTTTTTAAGCTTTCTAATTGTTTTTGTTTTTCAGTAGCGGAAAACGAACTCTCCAAAGTTTCTGATTCAGTGGCCTCACCTTTTGTTCCTGTCATATGAGCGATTTGTTCATACGACATTTGCTGATAACCTTTCATACTTTTCAACCCATGATTTGCAAGTGCCACCCCTGCTATTACCATAAGTAAGCATATAGCCACACTACATATACATAAAAGCGAAAAGCGACTTACATGATTATCGTCACTTCCCATCAATGTGTATATGCTCCTGTATTATCTTGGTCAATTTGATGATGCAGCGCTGCATTTAAACCACTTGCTATTACATTTGCCATATCCTCTATGAAGGCATCCACTTCTTTCGGAGTCACCATTAAATTATGACCAAGAGGAGATAACACTTCATAAATTAATTTTCTCTTCTCTTCATCTCCCAGTGTACCTACAGCACCTAAAAACATATTCCGGCTCTTTTCATCCGGCATATCCTCTTCTGTTAATTTTTTCTTTTCTCCAAATGTAAAACCAGCCGGCAACAAAGATCGGGAAGGTTTATTTCCTTCTTTCATCTCCCGGCCAAAATGTTTCAAAATAAAATCAATTGTATCGCTTGTAATCGAAACGGCATCCACCACAGTCGGAACACCAATTGCGATAACAGGAATACCTAATGTTTCTTTACTGAGTTCCTTACGTTTATTCCCAACACCCGACCCAGGATGAATTCCTGTATCAGAAATTTGTATCGTACTATTTACCCTTTCAATAGAACGAGCAGCTAACGCATCAATTGCAATGACAAAGTCTGGTTTTGTCTTCTCAATGATTCCATAAATAACATCGCTCGTTTCAATCCCTGTAATCCCCATTACCCCCGGCCGAATTGCACTAACAGGCCTAAACCCTTCTTCTACACTTTCAGGCTGCAATTGAAACAAATGTCTCGTTACTAATACATTTTCTACAACTATCGGTCCAAGCGCATCCGGCGTTACATTCCAATTTCCAAGACCAACAATTAAACAACTCGCTTCTTTCGTAACGCCAACCTCTTCTAAGAAATAAGAAAATTCTTTTGCAAAAATACGCTCTACTTTTTGTTGCAGCTCCGTATCTTGTTGACGTATACCTTGTACTTCAAGCGTTAAATAATTTCCAGGTTTTTTACCCATCGAGTCAGAGGCAGCTTCATCAATTGTAACTTTTGTAACGGTAATACCTTCTTCTTCCCTCTCTTTTACAATAACGCCTTCTATCCCTTTTTGCTCTTCTTGACGCTCTTGCAGCATTTGATGCGCCTCTACAGCAAGGTCCGTTCTAACACTATATTTACTTAAATCTAATGGTTCTTTCATCGTATCTCCTCCGTCATTCATAGTAAATATCGTTAGATTTCCCAAAGTTATATAAGGTCATTCTTTCCTTTACGTGAAATTTCATAGATATACTATTGCAATTCTCTTCACCGTTTGATAGAATATCACTTGTTCTATGTTAAGAATCGAGTCATTCGATTGCACCAGGGAGGTGAAAAGTATGGCAAACATCAAATCTGCTATCAAACGCGCTAAACTTAGCGAAGAGCGTCGTGCACATAACGCTTCTATCAAGTCTGACATGCGTTCTGCTGTTAAAACTGTAGAAGCTTTAGTTACTAATAACGATCTTGAAAATGCTAAAGAAGCTTTCAAAACTGCTTCTAAAAAACTTGACAAAGCAGCTCGTAAAGGTCTTATCCACCAAAACGCTGCAGCTCGTCAAAAATCTCGCTTAGCGAAACAAGTAAACGCGTAAGGCGTTTAAAAAACGATCCATTCGGATCGTTTTTTTATATACAAAAAAGTTCACGCTCTTAGCACGTGAACTTTTTTTGTTTCATCACATATGATTTAACCGCATTAAGAAAAACTCGAGCACAAGTTTCTTATCCATTTTTCCCGTTTTCATACTATAATCAGCTTCCGCTAATTCCATTATCACTTTTTTTAATTCTTCAAAAGAGAAAAACTTCGTTTGATTCATCGCTAATTTTACACGATATGGATGCACACCAATATGAGACGCGATTTGATTTTGACCGTAACCACGCTGCTGTAACTCTTTCACTTGATGCAGTAAACGGAATTGACTTACTAATAACGCAAGCAATTTAATAGGTTCCTCCTGCTGCGTAAATAATCCATCCAAAATTTGCATCGCACCCGCGATATCTTTTTTTACCACTTTTTCTGTCAAAGCAAACACATTTTGTTCAACTGATTTTGGCACAAGCTCTGCAACGAGTTTCGGTGTAATATCTCCGCCCATACCGACATATAACGTTAACTTGTCCATTTCCTTCGCCAACATCGTTACATTACTTCCCACAAGCTCTAACAACAAACTAACAGCCGCATGATCAATATGCACATGCACTTCATCTGCCCGAGCAACAATCCACTTCTGAACATCCTGCACTTGCATTGCATTCGCTTCTACTACATCCGCTGTTTTCTTTAATAGTTTTGTAATTTTTTTTCGTTCATCCAGCTTTTCGTAAGGCGCAACAAAAACAAGAATAGAAAAGGGAGAAGGTTCCCCAATATATTCTTCTAAAATTTTTATATTTTGTTCTAACTTTTCTTTTTGTGAAGTTAAAAAGAGTGGTGATTTTATTAATAACACTTTACGTTCTCCGAAAAAAGGAAGTGTACGTGCATCCTCAACCACATCTTCTAAATATGCTTCTTCTAAATCATATGTCACAACATTAAACTCGCGATCTTCCTCTTCAAGCGCTTCTGTTGTAATAAGCTTTATCGTTTCATTTATAAAAAACGCTTCTGTTCCATATAGTAAATATAACGGAGCAAACTGCTTCTTTTTAATCTTTTTATGTATATCACTCATACTTTTTCCTACTCCCTAACTTGGCAATATATATTTATACTAATGCCCTAGCTTTTGTTTTACAAGTACAAAGGAACAGGCAATATAACCCGTCCCTTTATTTATATTAAACGCCACGCAATAAGCCCCGGGTTTCTTATTGGTGTGCGGTAATCACCTTCCCTTTATTATTCGCAATAAAAATTCGAGTATAAGTGCCAACTGTTAACATGCTTGGAAACAAAAATTCACATTACTTCATGATCTAAAAGTAGTAAAAACGCTCTATTTCTCCTCATATGGAAATTGTAGATTTTTTTCTGACAATATTTTATACTAAAGTGGAATGTTGGGGAGGGATTCTAAATGAATGATTTTGAACAAAACGTTCAAAGTAAACGCAATGACGCTATTGATTCAGGGGTAGGATTTATCGTCTCATTTGGTTTTTTCGCAACACTTTTCATCATTGCAACTGTTATTAAATTTATCGGTTCTTAAAGACTGCTGCTTACTGGCAGTCTTTTTTATCTATTATGTGTTTCATCATATGTGATTTTGCTACGAAAGGTTCCGTTTTCCCCTTTAAAAACATAGGAGATAGCCCCTTGCTTATCCGTACGCCATATTTCAATCCCCCTCTTCTCAAAACGCTCTATAACGTCCTTATGAGGGTGCCCATACCTATTACGCTCACCGACAGAAATAACCGCTATATTAGGCTGTACGACGCTCAGAAAAGGTGTTGTAGATGACGTATTACTTCCATGATGAGCAACCTTTAAAACATCCGCTCGCAACTCTGGATACGTAGCTACTAAAAACTTCTCGCCTTCTTCTTCTAAATCACCTGTAAACAACCACGTTAGTCCTCCTAATTTTGCCAACATTACAATTGAAGCGTTATTTTCACTGCTCTCCTTCCCTGTTGGCGCTAATACGAAAAATTCCGCTCCATTTATGCTCCAACTTTCTCCTTCTCTCACTTCTCTTATTTTCACTTTCTTTTCTAAAGCCTGTTTCTTTACTATTTTTTCTAATTCCGCATCTTGTTCCTTTCGGCCAAATACAACTTCTTTTACGGTTATATTTGATAATAACTGTTGCGCAGCACCTATATGATCCGCATCTCCATGCGTTATAATTAATTTATCTATCTTTTTAATACCTTCCTTTTGTAAATAAGGAATCAAAATATCATTTCCGACAGAAAATTCATGCTTTTTCCGTTGCCATTCTTCCTTATTTGGAAGAATTGTTCCACCAGTATCAATAAGGTAAATCTCTTGATCATACGGAAGGCGAATTAATATTGCATCTCCCTGTCCAACATCGAGAAAGGTAACACTCCCACTTTCTCGAAAATACGGATATACATAATGGCATGTACTAATAAAAAGAAATACGCCTGCAGATATAAACAGAATTCCCTTCGCCATTCGCCTTTCCCAAACCATCAATATACTAATAATACTCACGCAATATAAGGCCACAAGAAGTATAGACGTTTGTCCGAAATTAAGACGGGTAAATGGTAAGTTTTCACAATAACTTAAAAAATCATTAGAAAGATTCAAACCTATTGATAGTACATTCGCAAGCCTTTTTGCAAGAAACGGGATGACCGGTATACATATCAAAATAACAATACTGCACGACAATACAACGAGAGATAAAAACGGAACGTATAGGATATTTAAGAAAATACTATATGGAGAAAAATAACCGAAGTGATATAACAAAATCGGAGTACTAACGAGCTGTGAAATGAAAGAAATATAAATAGAATTTCGAATTACTCCATTACCACTCTCTAGTAAAAGCGGGGTAGATAAAAGTAAAGCAAAACTACCGACGAAAGAAAACTGAAAGCCAATATTAAACACGAGATATGGATCAAATATAAGCATACATATAGCTGTTATACTTAAAGCATCTAAGCTAGATAAACGAATAGAACACATAAAAGCAATTAACATAAAAACTCCTGTTATAGAAGCTCTTATAACAGATGGTGACGCTCCTGCTAAAATCATATATAGAGGAATACAGAAGATAAGACATACCGTTGCTACCTCCCTTGTCACACCGCTTCTTAGCAAAATAAAATACACGATTACCATTAACAATACGATATGCGATCCTGAAATCGCCAACAAATGCACGAGACCGAATTGTTGATATTGCTCTTCAACTTCAAATGTCATTTGTTGTCTATCACCAAATACTAATGCATTCATAAAAGCGCCTGATTGCTCTGGAAACATTTCTGCAACTTCTGAGATTGCTTGTTGCCTCAAGAGAAGAATCCATTGCACGAGTGACAACGATGTTTTATGGCATTCAGAAATATATGTAGCGTCCAATATGAAATGAATATTTTGCTTATATAAATAATCACGATAATTAAACCCATGGAAATTCCGAGCTATTTGCGGTTCTTTCCTCTCACCCTCGAATACACATGATACTCCTGCATGTAATTGTCGCATCTGTTTCTTTTCCAAGGCTGATTTCATTTTGTAACTTAACTGCACTATATTTTTATTCTGATCTTCAACTTGAAATGAGAGGCGATCTCCGTTAATAAGAGGTGTATTATGTATCACCCCTCTTGTAGCTTCGTAGGAATCTCCCAGAGGATTGTTTTGCCCTTGAACATACGTGGTGTACATAGCGCCACTTAAACACGCTATCATACAATAAAAGAAGGTTTTACGCGGAGTACGATACAAACAAAAGAAAACATTTAGAACGAGACAACAAGTCAGCCATATAACTGAAGAGGAGAAGGCAATTGCAATCCCTATTATAAATGAGATTGCAACATAGCCCCATTGTCCTTGCAACTCATACTCACTCCTTATAGCATCATTTTTGCTTTCGTGAATACATGCTGTAATTCTTCCATTGATAAGTTCTCTTTTTCTAAAGATGCAAATAGTTCTTTTAACTCCATATGACGCTTTTGATCCTCTAATGCTGCAATATCATATTCTAGTGGAACGTGTTTCACCGTTACATTCGCTTTTTCAAATAACTCTACAGCATACGGATGATTTTTATAATCCTGTGCATAATAAACTGCTGTAATACCACTTTGAATAATCGCCTTACAACATTGTAAACAAGGAAAATGCGTAACATAAATTTCCGCTTCCTCCGTTTTCACGCCAAATTTTGCACACTGTAATAAAGCATTCATTTCTGCATGAATTGTACGAACACAATGATTATCAATAACGTAACATCCATCATCTATACAATGTACGCCACCTTTAATTGAACCATTATATCCACCAGCAATAATTCGTTTATCACGAACAATTGTCGCTCCTACTGCAAGCCTTGTACATGTACTACGTAAAGATAACAAATGGCTTTGCGTCATAAAATATTGATCCCATGAAATTCGTTCCATATTCTTCACCTACTTTTTTGTCTACTTGTAGTGTAGCGAATGAAGAAAAACTTCGTCAATCTTTTACGGAATAATAATTTGATCTTTTATTTTCTCCAAAGACTTCACACCAATCCCATCAATCTCTAACAAATCTTCTATTTTTTGAAACGGACCATGTTCCTCTCGATATTTCAAAATACTTTCTGCTTTCCGAGAACCAATACCTGTAATTTTTTCAAGTTGTTCTTTAGAAGCTGCATTTATTTGAACTTTTCCCTCTCCCTTTGAAACAGCAACTACTTCTTGCACTTGTTCGTTTTTATTCGGTACATAAAGAAGCATTTGATCTTGTACCATTTGCGCTAAATTTACCTTCATCCTATCTGCCTCAGGCAAAAAACCACCTGCTTTTTCAATGGCATCCTTGACCCGGTCCCCCTCTTTCATTTCATACACCCCTTCTTTAACAACAGCCCCTTTCATATCAATTACAATTATTTTTTTCTGCTGCTTTGTATCCGATATTTTCGGTTTACTTTTCTTCTCCATATCTTTCGCTTGAACATCCGTTGCAATAGCTGATCGCTCTGTATGCTCGTTCGTTTTCCAGAAAATAAGAAAAAGCACAGTTCCAATAATAGCTGCTAATCCTAACCATTTCTTTGGAAAATCCCACATCATTTTTCACCTCTAATCATAAATTTATAACATCATTCATATTGTTTAGGAGAAAGCTGTTACGAAGGAGGGATGAAACATTGAACATAGGAATTATAGGGACAGGAAACATGGGGAATATACTAATCGATGCATTTTTAGAAACCCGTGCTGTCAAACCTTCGTGCCTTACGATCATTAATCGAACGCCCGCCAAAGCATATCATATAAAGGAAAAATACCCTTCTGTTCATATAGCCAAAACTATTGATGAGGCAATCGAACGATCACATCTTATTTTTATTTGTGTAAAGCCGATAGATATATACCCAATCTTACAAAAATACGCTGAACATTTTTCTGATGAAAAGTGCTTAGTTTCTATCACAAGTCCAATATCCCCATCACAATTAGAGACACTTGTACCTTGCCATGTTGCTCGTATTATTCCGAGCATTACAAACCGCGCCCTATCCGGCGCATCACTATTTACATTTGGAAGTAACTGCTCTGAAGAATGGCAACAAAAACTATTTCGCTTATTCAAAAACATTTCTACTCCCCTTGTAATAGAAGAAGATATAACGCGCGTTTCATCTGATATAGCAAGCTGCGGCCCTGCATTCTTTAGTTATTTATTACAATGTTTCATTAATGCTGCTGTAGATAAAACAAATATTACACATGAAGAAGCCACTACTTTAGTAAGTGAAATGGTCGTTGGAATGGGGAAACTACTCGAAAAAGGGATTTTCACATTGCCTACTTTACAAGAAAAAGTATGTGTGAAAGGCGGCGTTACAGGAGAAGGTATTCGGGTTTTAGAAGAACATGTTGGGGATATGTTTCATAAATTAATCGAGCGGACACACGAGAAATTTGATGAAGATTTAAAATGCGTTGATCAGCAATTCAATAAACACACATAATAAATACGTCATCGTCATTCCAAATCCTTTTTATAAATACTTAATTTTTCACATTACATTTTTACTTAAACTAGCACTTTCAAAATTCACGTATATCATCTTCTTATTATCCTACAACTAAAATTACAGCTTCTTTACAAAACAAAAGCAACCTTCTTGGTTGCTTTTGTTTTATCCGTTTTTCTTCGCCATGAAGAAAATACGCTCTGTTTGTTCTGTAACTTCAAGTCGCTCAAAGTCACCAGTTACACGAAGCACTGTAAAACCAGCTTCTTCAAGCCATTTCGTTAACTCTTCAACCGGATATGCACGTTGTACGTGACATTCGTCAAAACGATGGTACACATCTTCTTCTGGGTCTTGAACAAAGAATGTTAAATCATGTTCTACACTGTTTGAATCTTCACCAGGGAAGCAATTCCAAATAAGAGATATTTCTTCTCCATTCACTGTGTATGTTTCATTTTGAAATACATGATGTATTTTATATAAAGAATGTACATCAAATAAAAACAAACCATCTTGACGTAAATGATGAAACACTCTTCGGAATGTTTCTTGCACTCCATCTTCTTGCAATACATAGTTTAATGAATCACAAAAGATCGTTACACAGTCAAACTCACCTGGAACATCAAGCTCTCGCATGTCTTGTTGGTAAAAAGGAATAAAATATCCTGCCTCGCCTAGTTTTTGCTGTGCGACTGCTAACATTTCTTCCGAAAGATCGACACCGATTACATCGTAACCCTTTTGTACAAGCGGAAGCGTTACATTACCAGTACCGCATGCTACATCAAGAATCTTCGCTTCTTTCACATCCGCTTGCTGTAAGCTTTCCTCTGTGAATTCCACCCATTTATCATAGGGGACATCATTCATTAGTTCATCGTACAGCAACGCAAATTGCTCGTAGTTCATTGGCCTAACTCTTCTGTAATATCTTCACGTGGCACATCGCCCCATAGACGCTCTAAATTATAGTGATTACGCTCATCTTTATGGAATACATGAGCAACTACATCTCCAAGGTCAACTAATACCCAGCGAGCTTCGTCAAAACCTTCCATACGTTGTACGTCGATTTGGAACTCGTGTGCTTTCGCTTTAATTTCACGCGCAATTGCTTGCACTTGCTTATCTGAGTTACCGTGACAAATAATGAAATAATCTGCAATTGGTGAAATACCTTGCATATTTAGGACAACCATATCTTCCGCTCTCTTATCATCAGCTGCTTTTGCTGCTAATACTAATAAATCTTTATCTTTCATTTACTCATTTCCTCCTTGATAACTGCATTGTATGTTTGGAATGTTAATGGATAAATCGTTTGATCTTTTTCCATTAAAAATTGAATTGTTCTCTTTAGCGCAAATAATAAAGCTTGATCTATATCCGTATATGCGAGTTTACGAGCTTCCTCCACCCCTGGAAACTTTCGCCCAGGCTCAATGTAATCAGCTACATAAATTACTTTATCTAACATCGTCATTTTCTCATGACCACTTGTATGATATGTAATAGCTTGCAGGATTTCAGGATCTGTAATACCTACTTCTTTTTCTACTAAGTATGCCCCAACAGGTGCATGCCATAACTCTTTGTTATAACAAAGTAAATCTTTCGGCAAATCTTCACTTTTAATGATCTCTTCCATCTCTGAAATCGCTCTACACTTCGCATAATCATGAAATATAGCTGCAACTTCAGCTTTTTTTTCATCCACACCGTATAACTTAGCAAGTTCAATTGCTGTTTCCATTACACCAATTGTGTGTATATAACGTTTTTCATGCATTTGTTGTTTGACAATATGAAGTGCTTTCTCACGATTCATACAACCCATTCCTCTCGATATATACCTGTACTTTTTCAGGAAGTAAATATTTACATGTTTTCTTCTCTTTATATCTCTCACGTAATAAAGATGAAGAAACAGCAAACTCCGGAATTTCCACAGTGGTGATAGGATAAGGTGTATGCAATGTATACCCAGGTCTTGCAACCCCAACAAACGTTACAAGATTAAGTAACATTTCAATGTTATACCACTTCGGCAAATACTCAACCATATCTCCACCAATAATAAAATGAAACTGCACATCCGGATGCTTCTTCGTCAATTGTAGCATAGTGTCATACGTATAAGATGGGCCCTTCCTGCTTAGCTCTTCTAAACAAATAGAAAAATGTTCCTCTTCCTCAGTCGCAAGCTCTAACATTTGCAAACGACTTTCTACACTTGTAATATTCCGCCCTTGTTTATGCGGCGGAATTTGGTTCGGTAAGAACCATACTTCTTCTAAATTCAAAGCATGATATACTTCATTTGCAATGAGCAAATGTCCATAATGTGGCGGATCAAATGTACCGCCAATGATGCCAATTTTCCTCAAAAGAAACGCCCCTTCCTTTTACGTACAGCAACTCTCTTCATTCCTAACAGAAGAGAGTTGCTATTAATAAAAGTTCAATTGGTTTCGCTCTCTACATCATTACGCATCAACGATAAAAATAGCGCATGCTAATCTTTTTATCGAGGAAGCTTAATTTGTTTATTTTCTCTTGACTCTTTGTATAAAACGATTGTGCTTCCAATTACTTGAACGATTTCAGCACGTGCACCTTTTGCAAGTTCTTCTGCAACTTCACGGCGATCGAATTCACAGTTTTGTAGCACACTTACTTTAAATAGCTCACGAGCTTCTAAAGTATCTGCGATTTGTTTAATCATATTTTCATTTACTCCGCCTTTTCCTACTTGAAAAATTGGTGTTAAATGATGTGCCTGTGCACGTAAAAATCTTTTTTGTTTTCCTGTTAACATATATGTTAGCCTCCAAGCTTTCTTATAACTAATTGTTTCATTCGTTCGATATTTGGCGTACGCCCTGTCCACATTTCAAATGCAAGCGCTCCTTGATAAACAAACATATCAATACCATTTTGAATCATTGCACCTTGCTCTTTCGCCTCACATAAAATTTTCGTTTCAAATGGATTATAAATTATATCTGATACAATCGTTCCCTTATTCAACGAAGAAATTTGTAACGGCGTATGTTCGACGCGTGGATGCATACCTATTGTTGTCGTCTGAATGATAATATCATAATTCCCTTGTTCTTCTGTTGCTTTCTCTAGCGATAAAGCAACAGAATGGACAGTAGCCTTACATGCAGTAATAAGTTCCTTCGCCTTATCTACCGTACGATTCGCTACATCAATCTCTTTCACACCTACATCAGCAAGTGAAAAATAAATAGCTCGACTAGCACCGCCTGCGCCAAGTAATAAAATACGTTTCTCTTGAAGTGGTTTACTACTAATGGATTGCAGTGCTCGGACAAAACCAATTCCATCTGTATTGTAGCCAATCAATTTCCCATCCTTATGAACCACCGTATTTACTGCACCAATTTGTTTTGCTAGCGGGTCAATCTCATCCAAATAATCCATAATCGCAACTTTGTGCGGAGTTGTTACATTAAATCCTGAAATACCTAACGCTTTTAAACCTCTTACTGCTTCCCCTAGCACTTCCTCTTTAACAAGAAAGGCATGATAATGGGCATCCATATTCAAGTGTTCAAATGCATCGTTATGCATAACGGGTGATAATGAATGTCCAATTGGATTTCCGATTACACCATATAATTGTTTCATAAATCCCTCTCCATATTAAATTAAAGATTTACGCAATGAAACACTTACTCCTTTTGGTACGTGTGCAACAATTTTTGCTCCCGGTTCGTTCACAGTAACCCATCCTAATCCAGAGAATACAACATCCGTTTTTGGTTCACGAATATTAAACTCGTATTTCACTAGCTCTGGCATATTTTCTAATTCTTCTGGTGTTGGCGGGCTTAGTAAATCCCCTGCATGATTTTTATACAATTCATCTGCTTTCTCAAGCTTTGTACGATGGATTGTTAAACGATTTGAGAAGTGACAAGTAAATGCGCGACGACCGCCACTTACGTAATCAAAACGTGCCAGTCCGCTAAAGAACAATGTTTGTTCTTCATTTAATTGGAATACCATCGGCTTAATTTCTTTTGTTGGTGTAATAAGCTTTAAGCTTTGTTTTCCAACATAATGAGCCATTTGATGGTGGTTAATAATACCTGGCGTATCATATAAAGAAGATTCTTCGTCTAACGGGATATCAATTAAATCAAGCGTTGTTCCTGGGAAATGAGATGTTGTAATTACATTTTCAGTCTCATCACTAAATTCTTTAATCATACGATTAATAAATGTTGATTTCCCTACATTTGTACATCCAACAACGTAAACATCTTTTCCGCCGCGGTAATACTCAATCGCATCTGCCAGCTCAGCAATCCCTTGTCCCTTTGCTGCACTAATTAAAAAGACATCTTCTGGCTTTAATCCTAGCTGCTTTGCACTATAGCGCATCCAATGCTTTACTTTATCATGTTTTACTGACTTAGGAATTAAATCAGCTTTATTCCCAACAAGTAATACTTTATTATTTCCCACGAAACGATGTAAGCCAGGTAACCAGCTACCATTAAAATCAAAAATATCTACAATCTTAACTACTAACGCATCTGATTTTCCAATACCGTTTAGAATACGTAGGAAATCATCATCTGTTAATGATACATCTTGAATTTCGTTATAATGTTTCAATCGAAAACAACGTTGACAAATGACTTGTTCTTTTTCTAAAGATGAGGCAGGAGCATATCCCACTTCATTTTTATCTTCTGTTTGAATTTCTACACCGCAACCAATACATTTAATTGTTTCAGTCAAACTTTATTCCTCCCAGTTAATTAAACCTTTTTTCTTCATGTTTCTCATGATTCTTCGTTCAATTTTTCGATTAAAGCGCGTTACTAATCCGTCCGTTTGTGCTACTGGTACAACTAAAATTGTATGAAGTCCAACTCGGTTTCCACCTAGCACATCCGTTAGTAATTGATCTCCAATTACTACAACTTCATCTGGCTGCAACTGCATGTCTTGTATCGCACGCTTAAACGCACGGACAAATGGCTTACGTGCACTATGAATAAATGGAATGCCTAATGGATCAGCAAAGTCTTTCACTCGTTGCTCATTATTATTTGAAACGACCGTTACTTGAATGCCTTGCTCTTTCATTTTCAAAAACCATTCTTCAAGTTGTGGCGTTGCATTTGGACGATCCCATTCAATTAAAGTGTTATCTAAATCAGTAATAACACCTTTAATTCCACGTTTTTTCAAATCTTCTGGTTGAACATGATATACATTTTTCACATATTCATTTGGTAAAAATAGTTTCAATTTCTTTCACCTCTTTGAGGAGTTTTCATAAAAATTTTTCGACAACATATTTCGATATATGGCCTGTGGATAAAATTGTACACATTTTCCACATTAATTTTTCAGTTAATTTGGAATTTACTAACAATCTATACACATTTTATCCACCTAGGTATGTGGATAACCACTCGTTTGTGACTGTCATATTTTTTTGGTACATTAAATGCAACAACGAATCAATCCTTATATTATTAGGAGGTGACTCACCTTGAAAACAAAACATATGGAACAGTTATCTACTGAGTTACTCACTGAGTCTTATTATAAAGCAAAAGAACTAAAATTAAATCCCGACTTCATTTTACTTATAAAACAAGAAATTATTAGACGCTCATTAGAGGACAAGCTCGTCAAATCGTCTTGATTACATATAAAGTGAAATTTTAAGTAACTAACTTGTAAAAAGAGCCATCCTGCGATGGCTCTCGAATAAACAAGTACTCCCATCTAGGGAATTTCATCATTACGCATCTTTGTCCATAAATCTTGCTTACAGTTATAAAATCTTTTTTACTTATGAGCCAATCGAGTAGCAATTTTTTCACCAAGGCGAAGTTCTTGTCCACTCTTCAATTCTTGCACTACTTCTATCATATCTTTTTCAAACAATAACACAACCGTTGAGCCGAATGTAAAGTATGCCATTTCTTCACCTTTTTGAACAGTGTCTCTTTCATGCAGCAGCTCAATACTATTTACAAACATAGCTCCTACTTTTACAAGCGCCATATGTTCACCGTCACTATTCACTTCTGTAACAGAACGATAATTTTTTGACAATGGTTCTTTCCCGTATTCCATACCAGCTGCATTTACCGGATATGATTTTCTACCGAGTACAAATCTTTCAGTCACAGAACCAGAAAGCGGACTATGAATACGATGATAATGACTTGGGCTTAAATAAATAACCATGTATGTACCACCTGCATATCGCTGTGCACGTTCTTCATTACCTAGCATATCCACAATCGAATAACGCTTGCCTTTAATATCAAATGTTTTTGTCTCCTCAATAGGACCGTGATCAGCAAAAACACCATCAACAGGACTAACAATACTCGATGCATCTGTATCAATACTACGCTTTCCTTCTTTTAGCTTACGCGTAAATAATTCATGCAATGTTCTATATTCCTTCAAACCCTTTTCCATCTCATCTTGATTAATTTGAAACACTTTCGCATACGATGGAATAATGATAGAGCTTAAACGAGATTGTGCAAATTTACGTAATATATAAGAAGTAAAACGACCATTTGTAAGTTCGATCATAAGTCGATATAATGTACGTCGCAAATTGCGGAACCTCCTAATTAGTCTATAACTTTAGCTTTCCCTTCTTTTCCTCCTATATCATATGTAAAATTGGTTCTTATTCCCACATATCATATAGAACTGTTTCAGTATAGATGCAGAAAGCTAAGTATGGTATTATTCTTAAATTGTTTAGCACCTTCTAATATTACAGATAGAATCCGTCATTTTCAACAGTGAACATGGATTTCTTCTGAACACAACTCTTTTTCTTTCCTTATTTACAAAAAGAAAAGCAGCCCATTTTAAAATACGGCTGCTTGCAATGTACATTATTCTTTTGCTTTTTTCTCTTTCTCTGCTCTTACAAATTCATGGAACATTTTCATTAAAGCGCGCTTTTCAATTCTTGATACGTAGCTTCTGGAAATACCAAGCGCCTTTGCAATCTCTCGTTGTGTTTTCTCCTTATCAAGCCCCAGTCCAAAACGCTTCACGATCACTTCTTTCTCTCGTTCGTCTAAAATATCAATATACTCTTTAATCTTTTCTAACTCCATACTCAGCTGGATCATATCAATTACATCTTCAGACTCTGATTTTAATATATCAATAAGCGATATTTCATTCCCCTCTTTATCTTGCCCGATTGGGTCATGAAGTGAAACGTCCTTTTTCGTTTTCTTTAGTACACGTAAATGCATCAAAATTTCATTTTCAATACAGCGTGCTGCATATGTCGCAAGTTTTGTGCCTTTTCCTGCTGAATAGCTCTCGATTGCTTTAATGAGCCCGATTGTACCAATTGAAATTAAATCTTCTGCATCTTCCCCTGTGTTTTCAAATTTTTTAACGATATGAGCTACAAGCCGTAAATTATGTTCAATTAACAGATTCCTCGCTTGAGCATCACCTTGCTCCATTAACTCTAAGTACTTTCTCTCATCGTCTGATGATAACGGCTGCGGAAACGCATTGTTCTTCACATAAGAAACAAAAACAAACACTTCTCGAACCATATATCCAATTGCGGCGAATAGACTCAAACCTTTCACCTCCGCCAAAATAGTGGTCTTTACTAAGTGTATGTGGGCATGAGGTTGTTTGTGTCTGTACGATATCATTCCCATATGTTTTTAAGCATAATAGTTGTTTCATAAAGCTTCACTACGTATACTTAAACAAAAGATTGGAGAGTGAAATATGAAATATTTCATTTCCCTCTTGTACCTGAGTAGCTTGTAAGAGATGAACTCCTTGTACGCTCTTGCAAGCTACTTGTACTACAAGGAGGGATTACAAATATGAAATTTGAAAGAACACGTGCTTATACAAGACACCAACGTCAACGTACAATGCGTCGAAAAATGAATATTGCAAAACACGCATGGGGATATACTCCTGAAATTGCCGGTATTTTTGCAAAAGGAAAAGTTCACTGTTCTTGTGGAATGTGTACAATAAAGTGGAGAACAGAAGGACCGCCTGCTAGTGTACAGAAGTGGTTATATAAAATTGATACATACGAAGAATAATCGTTCTTTCTAAAAAAAGGTCTTCTCTCGAAGACCTTTTTCCCTATTTAAAAGTTTATTTACTCCAAAGTTTCTCCCCAGTATGCGCATCAATATAACAAATTTCTCGACTACAGTCGAAGGATTCTTTATAATTTTCATCCGTTGTTTGTTTATACAGTAATACGTAATTCGTTTCCTCTACCTCATTTTCTAAAAACCATTCTAAATGAACTCGCATGGCTAGGATCTGGTTCATATACAAGATGGTACCCTTTTACTTCTTCTCCATTTTCATACTCACATGAGGAGTGTGTTAAATCTACAAATACAAGTCTCATATCTTGTCTAGCCTTCAAATTTTCTAAGACGACGTTCTCCTCAACAATATCACTTGGCCATAACGGTTTTTTCTCGATAGCTTTTTGTCCATTATAATGAAAATGCATCACATCACCTAATGGATGTACTAGCACAACACACCCCGTATTCGGCAATGGATAGCCATTCACTTCTTGCATATAATTTACTTCTTTCCAACCGCGCCAATCATCCTTAACAGTTACATATGTATAAAATTCATATCCTTCTTTTGTATATTTTTTTAAGAATGTATTTGCAACCTCTCTTGCTTTATTCTCTTCTATCGCTTCCTTACCGTTCGAAAAATCTTTTTCATCCTCTATCCTAAAGTCAATTAAATTACCAGTATGTCTATTCAACGTAATCTGTATTGTTCTCTCCCCATCCTCTTTATGTTCCCACCATAATAGATGATATGGGTCATCCACACCTTCTTGATCATCTACAACAAGCCTATAATCATCTGGAATGTCAATAATATGAGCCACTTGCTCTTTTCTTTCTTTATCTTTTTGATTCATCATACCGCTCCCTTTATTACAATTTAAGGTAATTATAACAAACAAAAGAAATATAAAGTGAAACTTTAATCAGCCCTCACCAATCGGGCTTTTACGGGCAGTAAGACCCCCACCTACCTTCTTTGCTTTCGCTGAATTTTGAGGTAAGAGTCTTACTGTCCGGCAAATAGCGGGATAAACGAAAAAAGACTAGAGATATCTCTAGTCTTCTACTTCGTTTCACGATGTAACGTTACTCGCTTTAATCGTGGACAATATTTTTTTAGTTCGATGCGCTCTGGATTGTTTCGTTTATTTTTTTTAGAAATATAATTACGATCACCGCACTCTGTACAAGCTAATGTAATATTTACACGCATATGTAATTCTCCTTTCTTTTAAAGATCGCAAACTAAAACGTAATGATTACGATTTAAATAATATATAACTTCATTCTATTTGTCAATTGCAAAAAAAGACAAAAATCTGAAACAATTAGTTCATACGAAATTCACACGAATCTATTACTATAGAAATTGTACATAGTGAACTTATTAACAATCACGTTTATTTATATAGAATTTCACTTGAAAGGAGTTGAAAGTATGAAAACTAAATATCGTTTTATGATCTCATCATTTGCTGCTTGCGCCTACATGATTTGGTGTTTAGTATAATAACAACCTCACTTGTAAATAGGAAAAAGGTGTGTATATAAATGGAATATAATCAATCAACAGTTAACTACTGGAAAGCTTTTGTACTACCATATACATTTGCTTTAGAAGAGTTAAAAACTAAATTTGAAATTATGAACCGGGAAGCCCAATTTTTAGAGGATTACAACCCGTTTGAACATATAAAAACAAGATTAAAACAACCTGAAAGTATTATTAAAAAGCTTGAACGTAAAAATTTATTACCGACAGTTGAAAATGCGCAAACGCATTTACAAGACATCATCGGCATTCGTATTACATGTTGCTTCGTAGAAGATATCTATCATTTGAAAGAAGTTATTCAAAAGCGTGAAGATATGGAAATCATAGAGGTAAAAGATTATATCGCTAATCCAAAACAAAATGGATATAAAAGTTTACACATGATTATTAAATATCCTTTATCACTGAATTCTGGTACAAAAGAAGTCTTTGCAGAAATTCAGTTACGTACGCTCGCAATGGACTTTTGGGCAAGTTTAGAACATAAACTTTATTATAAATATGAAGGGAAAATACCTGAGTATTTAAAAGATGAACTACATGATGCCGCAATGAAAGCTGAAGATCTTGATAATAAAATGGCAACCATTCGCCAAGATATTGATGATATCGAGGCATGCTCAGATCAAATTATGTTACCACTATAAAAAAAGGTTCTCGCCAATGAGAACCTTTTTTGCGCTATTTACGGAAAGTTTCACTTTATTTCTTCTCTATCGTGCGAACCTCTTCAATTTTCCAGCCATCCTCTTCTTTTCCAAGTGCATACTGTACTTTCTTCTGAATAGTGACCTCTCCTTCTATTTCCTTTTCTTTTGTTTCAACAACAACATATCCTGCTTTACTAGCTTTTATGTCTATATGTTCCAATTCAATTTTTTTATTTCCCTTTTGAAAAGCTGCTTCTTTTTGCGTTTTTAAGTCTTCAGCACTAGGCATGTTCTTTGAAAATAACTCCATATGTTCAGTAAGATTTTTTTCATTTGTCGTCCGTACAAATTTCTCTATCACACCTTGAATCGTTTTCTCTTCTTCTTTCGTTATTTGTACCTTTCCTTCAGCTTTTGTAGTAGTAGCTTTTTGTTCTATCTGATTCTCTTTGGATTGACATCCAACTAGCAATAATACACCTATTAGAAAGGATAATATCCCTATGAAAAAAGCTCTCATCTTCCCATCTCCTAAAAAGAAAAGTGAGGCATTTCGCCTCACTTTCGTTTATAATTAGCGTCTTCCTTTATTCGGGTCGCCACCGCCAACAATATCAAAGACACGTTTAGCGATATTTGTATTCTCTTGAACGCCAGAGAACAAGTATTTACCAGGGCCAAATGCATATACGTTTACATCTTCTCCTGTATGTCCACCTGTTGTCCATCCTGTAACCGAACGCTTATTGAAAATATCTTCAATCGCATTATCAATCTTTGTTACATCTTTTGAAGGAGCAATATCATTTACCGCTTTAATTTCTTCAGGTGTTAATTGTAAATCAATATATTTTTTCAATGTTTCTTCTACATTTGCACCGTTTGCAATCTCATTTGCCATAAAGTCTGGTGTGCGTTTTGCAGCTTTAATTGGATCTACTTTAAAGTTATACTCACCATTTGCACCTAAAGATAATCCACCAGTAGCGTGGTCTGCCGTTGCAACGACTAACGTATTTTTATCTTTTTTCGCAAACTCAATCGCTGCTTTAAATGCTTTTTCAAAGTCTTCCATTTCACTCATTGCGCCAACGATATCATTATCATGTCCTGCCCAGTCAATTTGACTTCCTTCAACCATTAAGAAGAAACCTTTTTTATTTTTGTTCAAACGCTCAATTGCTGCATTTGTCATTTCTTCTAATGAAGGTGTTTTATCAGTGCGATCAATCATTTTATCTAAACCGCCTGGTGCAAATAAACCAAGGATTTGATCATTTTTATCATTTAACAATTGATCTCGATCTGTTACGTAGCTATAACCAGATTTCTTAAACTCTTCTGTAAGATTGCGATCTTTTCTAACAAAGTTTTTTACGCCGCCGCCAAGCATAACATCTACTTTATGCTTCCCTTTGATTTTCTCATCAAAATAATCATTTGCAATTGCGTCCATATTTTTACGACTAATGTCATGCGCACCGAAAGCAGCTGGTGTAGCATGTGTAATTTCAGAAGTAGCAACGAGTCCTGTCGATTTCCCCTTTTCTTTCGCTTGTTCAAGAACAGTTTTCACTTCTGCTTTATCATTATCAACTGCAATTGCCGCATTATATGTTTTAATTCCTGCTGACATAGCTGTTGCTGCAGATGCAGAGTCTGTGATATTTTCATGTTCATCTTCTGGATATGTCTTTTGTGTTCCTACAAGATGCTTATCAAACTCTGTAGATTCCATCTCGAATGTTTTTGGATTATCTTTCATATAACGATGAGCCGTCATATATGAAGGGCCCATACCATCTCCAATTAACACAATAACATTTTTAATCTTTGCATTGCTTCCGCTCTCATCTGCATTCACTTCACTAGAACGTGTAAAATTCCATGTTGCCACCGAAGTAACTGCTAATGATGCCACAACTGCAAATGGCCATGCTTTTTTCACAAACTTTTTCACTGTCTTGTCCCCCTAATTAGGTTATTCATTTCCCACTATCAAATTTAATAGAAGACTATTAAGAGAAAATTAGTTATATGTAAATTTTTTGTTAACTTATGTAAATATCAGTTATAATTTGTATAAGTTTGTCTTTTTATATCAACCATCTTCACCTTTACAATCAAAATATAAACAAGTTGGATTTCATTTAACGTAAATCTCTTATTTAACATTTTCCATCTACTTTTATAAAAATTAATAGAAATGTGGTGAGCATTTATGAAAACAATACAGCTAGATGAATCTTTTATTTTCGATCTACTCGACCTTTGTAAAGCTGTTGGATGGTTACAAGAGAAAACATTTATGAAAAAACAATTCGAAATGTACTTTTCTCTTGGCACACTTATCGGTTACATGCATGACAATAAGCTGATTGCAACTGGAGGAGTATTTCCTTTTAAAGATAGTTTTTCTACTATTGGCATGTTAATCGTCCATCCTAATTTTCAAGGCCAGGGCATCGGGCGAACATTGCTAAATCATTGCTTAGCACACACTCACCCAAAACAACCAATTGCACTTATTGCAACAAAAGCTGGCGAGCCTCTTTATACATCATGCGGATTTCAAACAGTAACGACGATTCATCGTTTTGAGAAACAAACTACTAAAACACATATTACTCATACGCAACAAGTAAAAGAAAAAGACATTATATCGCTTATTTCTCTCGATCAAAGTACAACTGGTGCCGATCGTTCTTTACTGTATTCATTACTATTACCAAGAACAAGTCACTCTTTTAAAATTGAGAGACATAACTGTATAGAAGCTTTTTCCTTATGCATACAAAAAGGTAATATATTATGTATCAATCCACTTATCGCCAAACGAGAAGAAGATGCTATTCAATTACTACAAAAGATATGTGAATGTTGGAATGGCACAGTAAGGCTTGATGTCCCACATTCACAATTTTCATTTCGCAAATTGCTTCAAACAGAAAATTTCCAAGAAACGCTCCTTTCACCTCTTATGATCAAAAATGGTAGCCAACTTCCTGGAAATCGTAATATGCTATTTGCTATGATAGATACAGCGTTATGTTAGAAAGGGGACACCTAATTGAGGCGATTTAGCTACTTTATGGTAGGTTGTCTTACTCTTACACTATTAGTAGGATGTAGTGCAGCAGAAAAACCAGTAGAACAAGTAAAACAAGTTAAAAATACACTTACAGCAAAACTAGCTACCGAGGAAAAAATGATAGAAATAGATGGTCAAACCATTTACTTCAAAAAGATTGGTAATGAAAAACCACCTTTACTTATGATCCATGGATTTGGAGGATCATCAGATGGTTTTCAAAAGATTTACTCAGACTTAGCAAAAAATCATACAATTATTTCTGTAGATGCTTTAGGCTTCGGACGCTCATCTAAGCCGATGGATTTTTATTATTCTTTCCCAACCCATGCAAATTTGTATTATAAATTAATGAAAAAACTAGGTTACGATTCGTTTGCAATACTGGGCCACTCAATGGGCGGAGAAATTTCTCTTAATTTAACATATTTATATCCAGAAGCCGTTACCCACCTTATTTTAACTGATGCTACAGGCGGTCCTCATACACTCGTTAATAAACAAGGATCACCAAGACCACAGTTGTCGACTGATTTAAATACCGTTTCTGCTATTACAGATTATGATGAGAGCAAAGTGAAATTTAAACGTAATGATGAAGAGCATTACAATAAAATGAAATTATGGCCGAGACGTCTTCAAATTAATGCAGATGAAATAAAACAGCCAACCTTAATTATATGGGGAAGAAATGATAGTAGCGTTTCTTGGGAAGAGGGAGAAACGTATCATCAATTTTTTAAAAATAGTACTTTCCATATTATCGAAAAAGGTTATCACGCACCATTTCGTCAGGAACCACAGGAGTTTGTAGGGTATGTGAAAGACTTCTTTGACAAAAACCCTATAATAGCTGAAAAATAAGCGGGTATCTCATTTTGAGATACCCGCTTTCATATATTAAGCAGCTTGCTTTTGGCGTTTTTGAGTTTTTGAACCTAATACTTTCGGAATAACGAAACCATCTATTCCAAATTTACCAGCATTCATACCAGAAACTAGAACGAACATTGATAAAATAACCATTTCAGGATTCACACCAATTGACCCACTAAACATATAGGAAAAGTTCATTACAAGACCGAAAAAGACCGCTGTTTTTGTTAAACAGCCTACAATTAAACCAATTCCGACTAAAATTTCTCCCCACGTTACAAGTGTATTAAATAGATCAACGTTTGGAATTGCGAAATCTTGTAAAAATGATGCCCACCAAGATTGAACAGCCGGTTGTGCTCCTTTAGATTTTTCAATTGCACCTTGTAAATAACCAGTTGCATCGAATCCTTTTCCTTGTAGTTTACCGATTCCAGCCATTAACCATGTGTAACCAAGATACACTCGAATTACCGCTAACACAAAAGAAACTGCTTTGTTTTCTCTTAAAAATTGAATAACCATATCTTCCTCCTAAAGTTGTAATTAAGTTAGTTACAGATAATATAATAACATTAGTTACTTATTTTTAAAATGTTAATTATGAATAATTCGTGACATGTGTATGAAACATCAAAAACTAACGTTTATATAGTAACTTTTATTACCTGTAAAAACTTGAACATATCATACCATAAGTGATAATGGTTTTCATTGAAGAAAATGTAAAAAAAATGTGAGTTAAATGTGAAACACGTTTATTCGAATATAGAATAAACGTGTTTCACACTACTTATATAATTGAAATGTATGTGTCTCTTTATCAATTAACCGTGCTTCTTCAAAAGCCTCTCCTAACGTTTTTTCATGGTTAATAAGCCCGTAAAATAAGCGTATTGTAAACATAAGTGCTGCATTCCCATCTACATAATCTATTGATCCAATATACGATTTTGCGCCACTACGTAAGAAAGATTCTGCTAATTTTCGCTCCCCTAACGTACACCCACTATTTACAATATTTACATTATGCAATTTTGCATATTTATAAATTTCTGCTGCACCAAAGTATCCCCGCGGTTCATCTTGTTCATATATATCTTCACCTAACTCTTCCATGACAAATTTTCCTTCCTCACCATGGAAGCAAAAGACAACATAATCGATATCATTATATAAACCGTTTCCAGAAAGAATATCGACGAACTCTTTCGGTCTACCGATCCAGTACGTTATAACTTTCGCCCCAAAATATTCAAGTGATGCTCTGATTGATTGCGCCTCTAAATCCGAATTAAAGCCAACTACTAGTGCAACATTCAACATACACCCTCCATCCTATCATTAGATCTCCTCAATCCAACTTTTAAGGGATACATCCATTTCATATATACCCGTTTCTTGCAAAAAATCAGCTCTAGTTAAAACGACCTTCTGTAAATATTTCCTATATGCTGTAATTGTCCCGTCGTGAGATACAATGCAAACTCTTTCCGCACCGAGCTCATAACATAAAAGAAGAAATTCATCTACTATTTGCTGAAAGCTATGTTCTGAAATAGTATTTATACCTTCCGTCCATAACTGCTGATTTGTGTTTTTCTCTATCGAAAAATGTGGAAATGAATTTGTTATTATTCCCTGATCTACTATGTGATCACATGGTAATGTTTTCGCTCCTTCTCGATAAGGAAAAATACGCGGGGATACATATGGATGGACAATTTTTTGACAAGCTACCTTCTCACTCCATATCGCCGCCGTTTGCAAAGTTCTAAGTGTAGGGCTAGCGATTAATATATCCGTTTCTTGCAAGGGTACATTGCATTGAAGTAATTTAGCTTGATTCCTTCCCTCATCTGTTAATGATGGATTCAACCTTTGTAAACTTGCCGGCAAATCTTTTGTATGTTCTCCTTCACCGTGCCGAACAAAGACGAGTTTCATGCCCATCCTCCTCTCACTATGAAATTCTCTCACATATTTCTTCCCTATCTGATCCTTTATTCCTGCTATATACAAAACCGATATGTAAAAAACATTTGACATATCGAATTGGAAAACATTACAATTGTATATGTAAAATACTTTTTACAGGGGAGAGGAGAAGCATACATATGAAATGGATAACCATCTTAATTGGCATGATTATATGGGGATATATAAACGGATTTTTCAGCAGTAATAAAACTGCTAATCCTTGGATTACAGATGATGAACGGGAAACAAAAATTAAACAGAAAGCAATTATTGCAAGCTGGTCCGGTGTTTTTATGTTTTGTACCATTAACCTCTTAAACAAATGGTTAGGTGTAGGAACGAGCGATACATCACCTTACTTACCATCTTCTATCGCAACTATTTTAAAAGAAAATGTAGAGTTACAAATTTTATTTATGCTATTTATTACGTATGGCATATTTTACGTATACTATCGAAGAAAACTAAGTGCTTAACTTTCATCTCATGATTATCCTCCTAAATGGTTATAGTAATTAGGACGAAATGAAAGGAGCGATATAAAAATGAGTAACTCGAATGATTTTTTAGATACACTGCATGAAAAACAAGCAAAAGATGAACAGAACAGAAAGCGTCAGGGAAACGGCAACCCAGCGAAAAAAAAGCCAAATAAAACACATAAATAATAATAAAAAAACGTGCCTAAAATGATCTTTTAGGCACATTTTTTATTCTTCTTTTACCGAGATGACATTTCCCCAATTCCATTTCTCATAATACCACTCTGGTACATCTATATTTTCAATCCACTTCATTTCATGCTTTCCATCTCTATGAGCAAGCCATACATCTGCTTTCTTACGGTCTGAACGTATCCATATTAATTGATTGCTCTTCTTCATAAAGATTGGATGATAATCACCCTGCTTATGAGGTGGCTTTGTGATTCGATGCTGTACATTGCTTGTACTATCAACCTCATATAAAGATGGTAGTGGCCTTTTTTCTGGCAATGTTTCAAATCCTCCCTCTTTTGCTCGAGAGACGATAATTATGTTATCGTTCTTCCATGCAAAATCCCAATCGACATATCCTTTCGGCGTAAAAGTATTTTGCTGAAGTGCCGGCAGTTCTTTTACTTTTAAATGTTTATTCTCTAACGCAACTCTTCCGCTCCCTTCAATATAAGCTAATATATTTTTTGATGGTGACCATTGAAACCATTGTGCGTTTAATAACATTTGATCTACTTTTTCAAACCGACTGCCATCTGCACGAACTAAGCAAAGCGTATTACTATCAGCTGACCATGAAGCTGTCGGTACTGCTAAAAATGAAATCCACTTTTGATCTGGTGACCACTTAAAGCCACTTGCAACTAGCGCTAGGAAATCATCATGTTCATTTGGCAATGCATACAAATGTTTCATTTTATGAGGGTTCATATGGGCATCTTTTTGCACTTCATATAGCTGTGCTCCTGTCCATCCTGTTGGAAGTAAGTGTGCTTCAGAGGATACAAAAAACTTCTTTCCATCAGGATACCATGCATAATCTCCTACACCTGCCGATACATTTTCAAAATCCACATTCTTTTTTTGAACATCAAACGTATTTAACGTATTCGCAAATACAAATGCAATTGTATTCTCTTTCGGTGACCATTGATAATTTGATACTTCAGATTGCAATGGCCTAACTTTTTTTCCATCTTCCAGTCGGTACAATTCCAAGGTGTTTTGTTTCTTCCCTTTAACATAGGCAATCCATTCTCCATCATGAGACCATTTCGGCCCTATTATGTATTCACCTTTTGTTATTTGTTTTTCCTTTCCATCAATTTTAATCCAAAGGTCATGATGACGAACAAAAGCAATTTTCACACCACTATTTTCTGCTTTAATAATAGTAATTGAACTTAAAAATATAAATAATACTACGATGGCACTTACTATAACCTTTTTCATAACACCCCTCCATTTCCTTCCTAGCATTCCTCAATGTCCACCTACAATATGTAAAAAATACCTATTCGACATAATCAGAAAAAATTTCCCAAGAAATTTCAAATTCATAGAGGATTGGTATGAATTATGTCGAAAATATAGTTTAGCTAACATCCGATTATGTAATTCGGGATAAAGTGAAACTTTAATCAGTGGGGGTTTTCTTCATCCCCCACTGATTATTAGTTGAACCAATCGGACTTTTATGGGCAGTTGATCCCCACCTAACTTCTTTGCTTTCGCTGCATTTTGAGGTGGGGGTCTTACTGCCCATTAAAGTCGGATAAATTTGCAAGATTATTTTTCGGAATATTAGCGCTTTTTATTAGGGGGAGTTTCAATGAAAAAAACTACATCTACACTATTAAGTATGGCGCTCGTCTTTTCCAGTTTTGGAGCTTTAAGCGCACATGCTGAATCACTGCAAAAGGAGAAGCAATTTAGTCCACAACTAAAAACAACGATTGAACAGTGGGGAGAAAATAAAATTGCGCAAAATGTTGAAACAAAAACTGCAAAAGAAATTTCAGTCATTGTAGAATTGCAACATGCACCTCTCGCAGCACAAGGTAATATTCAGCATGCTCCAGATTTACAAAGTAATCATGCACAGTCTTATCATGCCGAGCTAAAAAAAGCACAAGAAGATACGACTAAGAAAATAAAAGAAAAAGCACCTGGTGCAAAAATTAAAGAAGTGTATAATACGTTATTTTCCGGATTCTCTATTTCAGTTCCTGGAGATCAAATTACTGCTCTTGCTTCTTTACCTGAAGTAAAAGCAGTCTATCCGAACTTAACATATAAACTACATGAAACATCAAAAAGTACTACTAATGAAGAAGCACCAAACATCGGCGGACCGACAATTGGTGCAACTGAAGCGTGGAATTTAAAAGACCCATCTGGCAAACCTCTTGATGGAAAAGGGATGAAAGTAGCAATTATCGATTCTGGCGTAGACTATACACATCCTGACTTAAAAGCAAATTATATTGGTGGATATGACACAGTCGATGAAGATAATGATCCTATGGATGGTAACGTACATGGTACTCATGTAGCAGGAATTATTGCTGGTAATGGAAAAATTAAGGGCGTTGCTCCAAACGCTTCTATTTTAGCCTATCGTGTCATGAATGACGGTGGAGCTGGTACAACAGACGATATTATTCAAGGTATTGAACGAGCAATTCAAGATGGTGCTGATGTGTTAAATCTGTCTCTTGGACAAGATTTAAATGTACCTGATCAACCTGTAACTTTAACGTTAGAACGTGCAGCAAAGCTTGGGGTTACTGCAGTCGTTTCAAATGGAAATGATGGCCCAAAACCGTGGTCTGTTGATGCCCCTGCCAATGCAAGTAGTGTTATATCAGTTGGAGCATCTACAGTTTCTATCCCGTTTCCAACATTCCAAGTAGCTGGTTCTACCAAAACATATCAAGGGTTACCGTTATCAAAATCGGATTTCCCAATAGGAAATGATTCTCCACTTGTATATGTTGGCTATGGTAATCCAAGCGATTATGCAAAACAAGATGTGAAAGGAAAGTTTGCACTTGTTTTACAAGGTACTTCAAATACGTTAGTAAAAGCTGAACAAGCGAAACAAGCTGGTGCAATTGGTGTACTATTAATTTCTAACGAAAAAGAAATCAATATTATGCCTGAATACTTTGCACGAGAAAATCTAGCTCTTCCAGTTATGCAATTATCAAATGCAAATGGTGAAGAGCTAAAAAACTTAATTACAAAGCGCAAGAAAAATATAAAAATTGGACAACCAGTTCCAACTGAATTAATTGGTAACTTTAGTTCTAGAGGACCATCACAAGGTAGTTGGCTTATAAAACCAGATATCGTTGCACCAGGAGTACAAATTACGAGTACTGTACCTAGAGGTGGCTATGAGTCTCACAACGGAACCAGTATGGCTGCCCCTCAAGTAGCTGGAGCTGTTGCTTTATTACGTCAAATGCACCCTGATTGGACGCTAGAACAATTGAAAGCATCTCTTGCCAATACAGCAAAAACTTTAAAAGATGTAAATGAAAATACATATCCTGTCATGGCGCAAGGATCTGGTTTAATTAACATCCCGAAAGCAGCTCAAACAGATGTATTAGTCAAACCTAACAATGTGAGCTTCGGTCTTATTAAGCCAAACAGTGGTAAAGTAAAACTGACGCAAAATATTACGTTACAAAATCTATCTAGTAAAAAGAAAAGTTTTTCAACTCGTGTGGAATTGCTAGATGCAAACACAAAAACAAAAGTAAAAACTTCTGTACCTTCATCGATTAGCATACAGCCGAATAGTAGTACCGAAAAACCATTTACTATCACTGTCGATAGTTCGCTACCCCAAGGTGTATATACTGGAAATGTGTATGTAAAAGAACAAGGTAAGAATGAAGAAACTCGCATTCCATTTACATTTAGTATCGATCCTAAAGATTACAAACGTATAGATGGACTCGAAATTATTAATTCTACTTTTAGTCCAAATGGTGACCAAATATTAGACGATAATCTCATCAACTACTATTTAGTTGCACCTGTGGATGATGTAACATTGCATGCAAATTTAGTTACAAAAGAACATGTAACGTACCAAGGGATTATCCATCAAGCTAAAAATGAAACAGCTGGATACAAACCTTTCAAATGGAATGGTACAAAAACAGATGGTACTCCGTTAGCTGACGGTCTATACCAAATCGAAGCAGTTGCCTCTAATTCTGGTAGGGAAACGAAACAAACAGCTGCTGTATTTCTTGATCGAACTGCACCTAAGTTAACATACGAAGTTGACCAAGAAAACCTTGTAATTACAGGAAAAGTGGATGATATCCTGCTAGATTGGATGACAGAATCTGGTTGGGTAGCACCTGGTATTCCAGTGAGAATGCAATATGAAATCAACGGAAATGGTGTATGGGAAAGTGTGTTCCTAAATCCTTGGGAGAAAAATTACAGCATTTATTTCGATCGTAGTCAATTACAAGAAGGAAAGAATACAATTCATATTGTAGCAACTGATGCAGCTGGAAATACATCTAATTTAAATGTTGATTTAGATGTGAAATAAAAAATTATTGTTGACAATTTTTTTAATATAGTTTTATAATACAAAACATAGTTTAGTTGAACGAATTATATATCGGCTTTGAAGGAATACTAGTAGCGACTTATATCCCTGTCTCAGAGAACTGATGGTTGGTGCAAATCAGTACATATACAAGCGTGAATTACAATTCTGGAGCTTCTTTCCCGTAATGCTTTTTATGCATGAAGAGAAAGACGGATCTTTCCGTTATCTTAAAGTGAGTGGTAAACAATTACTTGTTTACAAATAGGGTGGTACCGCGATTTTTATCGTCCCTATCGGATTTTCCGATAGGGACTTTTTTACGTCCATCCTTTTACATAATTTCATAATATACGCGTTGAAAGAATCGCAGTAGTATCTTATATCCCTGTTACAGAGAGCTAATGGTCGGTGGAAATTAGCACATATATAAGTATGAATTACAATTCTGGAGCTTCTTTTTCGTAGTGCTTATAGGCATGAAGGAAAAGACGGAGTTTTTCCGTTATCATTAATTGAGATGTAAGTATATTTTCACTTACAAATAGGGTGGTACCGCGATTCTTTCGCCCCTATCGGATTTTCCGATAGGGGCTTTTTCTATTTCTCACAGAAACAAATGTTAAATAATTCCGAATCTTATGATAAAATTTTATAAGCGCTTACAATTTTGAAAGGGGGTGATACAAGCTATACGAAACCGATACTTAATTTCATTTAAAAAAAGGAGGATGTCTAAATGACAAAGAAAACAGAAATTCCATCGCATTTAAAACCATTCGTATCCACACAGCATTATGATCAATATACACCGGTGAATCACGCTGTGTGGCGTTACATTATGAGACAAAATCATAGTTTCTTAAAAGACGTTGCTCATCCAGCCTATGTGAACGGATTACAATCATCTGGTATTAATATAGATGCAATTCCAAAGGTAGAAGAAATGAATGAGTGTTTAGCACCAAGCGGCTGGGGTGCTGTAACGATTGACGGGCTTATTCCTGGCGTAGCCTTCTTCGATTTTCAAGGACACGGATTATTACCAATCGCAACAGATATTCGCAAGGTAGAGAATATCGAGTATACACCAGCTCCAGATATTGTACACGAAGCAGCAGGACACGCACCTATTTTACTTGATCCTACATATGCAAAATATGTGAAACGATTTGGACAAATTGGTGCAAAAGCTTTCTCAACAAAAGAAGAACATGATGCATTCGAAGCTGTTCGTACATTAACAATTGTAAAAGAAAGCCCTACTTCTACTCCTGATGAAGTTACAGCTGCTGAGAATAATGTACTTGAAAAACAAAAGTTAGTTTCTGGCTTATCAGAAGCGGAACAAATTTCACGTCTTTTCTGGTGGACAGTAGAATATGGATTAATCGGAAATATAGATGCTCCAAAAATATATGGTGCTGGTCTCCTTTCTTCTGTTGGCGAAAGCAAACATTGCTTAACAGACGCTGTAGAAAAGGTTCCATTCTCTATAGAGGCATGTACAAGTACAACTTATGACGTAACAAAAATGCAACCACAACTATTTGTTTGCGAATCATTTGAAGAATTAACAGAAGCACTTGAGAAATTCTCTGAAACGATGGCCTTTAAAACAGGTGGTAAAGAAGGATTAGAAAAAGCAATTCGCTCTGAAAATCATGCAACTGCTGAATTAAATAGCGGCTTACAAATTACAGGTACATTTACCGAGACAATTGAAAACGATACAGGTGAATTGATCTACATGCGAACGAGTTCGCCAACAGCATTAGCAATTCACAATAAACAGCTAGCGAATCATTCTACGTCTGTACACAGTGACGGGTTTGGAACACCAATTGGATTACTCACTGAAAATATTGCATTAGAAAATTGTACAGATGAACAATTACAATCATTAGGAATTACAATTGGAAATGTTGCTGAGTTTACTTTTGCAAGTGGTATTCATGTAAAAGGAACAGTGACTGATATTGTAAAAAACGATAAAAAAATTGCGCTTATTTCCTTTATCAGTTGCACAGTTACTTATAACGACCGCGTTTTATTTGATGCTTCATGGGGCGCATTTGATATGGCTGTTGGTTCAACAATTACTTCGGTATTCCCAGGTGCCGCAGATGCTGCAGCATTTTTCCCAACGGATGAAGAAGTTCAAAAAATACCTGCTCCACTTGTACTGAATGAACTTGAACGTATGTATCAAACCGTTCGTGACATTCGAAATGAAGGTATTTTACACGACGCGCATATCGAGCAATTAGTAGCAATTCAAGAGGTATTAAATAAATTGTATCCGAAAGAATGGTTACTTCGCCTTGAAATATTAGAATTGCTTTTAGAGCATAACAAAGGGCATGAAACATCAGCAGCATTATTACAACAACTTTCTACTTTCACAACTGATGAAGCAGTGACACGTCTTATTAACAATGGTCTTACGCTACTTCCAGTAAAGGATGTGAAAAATGATGCTACGATTAACTGAAGAAGAAGTTCAAGAGGAATTATTGAAGTTAGATAAATGGGTAGTAAAAGATGAAAAATGGATTGAAAGAAAATATATGTTTTCCGACTACTTAAAGGGAGTCGAATTTGTCTCTGAAGCCGCCAAACTATCAGAAGAACATAATCACCACCCATTTATCCTTATCCAGTATAAAGCAGTCATTATTACTTTGTCATCTTGGAATGCAAAAGGTTTAACGAAACTCGATTTTGAGCTTGCGAAGCAATTTGATGAACTATTTGTCCAAAATGAAAAAGCCATTATAAGAAAGTAAAAAGGAGAAGCCTTTATTAGGCTTCTCCTTTTATTTTGAAATGGATACAATGTCCAAATGGATCCTCTACTTGTAATATTCCATCTTTGTACGTAGCAATCTTGCCAATATTTTTTAAGCTTTCACATACTTGCTCTTTTTGTTTTTCATTTGCTAATACAATTGTGAAATATTTCAAGCCAACGGAATTTGGCATTTGCGGTAGTATTCCTTCACCTTGCCACGTATTTAAACCGATATGGTGATGGTAGCCACCTGCCGATACAAAGAGCGCCCCATTACGAGCTGGGATCGTTACTTCAAAACCAAGACCATCCACATAGAAACGTTTCGCTTCTTCCAAATCAGCTACATGGAAATGAATATGTCCCATCACAGTACCAGCTGGAAATCCGTTCCATGTACTTCCTTGCTGCAATAATTCTTCACCAGCTAACGGGTTACTAACAAATGGTAGCTCTCCATTCTCATCACGCCAAACTTCTTTTTGACGATCATGATAAATTTCAATCCCGTTTCCATCTGGATCAGCTAAATAAAGGGCCTCACTAAAGTAATGGTCAGCTCCGCCGTGCAGTGGATATACCATTTCTACAAGATGACGAAGGATATTCGCTAAATCCTGTCTGCTCGGTAATAAAATTGCGTAATGATATAAACCCGTTCTCCCTCTTTGCTTTGGTAAGGCTTCTTTCTTTTCTTCAATGATCAGGAGTGGTTCGTTATTTTCATTCCCAAATGTAACGACCATTTCATCTTCTTTTAGTACTTTCATACTTAGTACTTCTGTATAAAACTCTAGTGATTTCTTTATATTTGATACATATAAATGAACAACATCAAGTGTTGTATCGGGATGAAGTTGAAAACTCATCTTGTTAGCCTCCCATTTAAATTAGTTCTTCTTTGACATTTTCTCTTTTAAGAAATTATCTACAAAACCATCCACTTTCGCAACAAATAAGTAAGCACCCATTGCTAACAATGCAAGCTCTAATTCGAAGCCAGGATTTTTTCCATCTCCTAATAAACCAGCTGACCATTTTACTTTTACAATTGCTCCAACCATAACTAGTGCAAATAATAATCCAATATATCTTACACCTAAACCTAGAATTAATAATAGACCGCCAACTAATTCAACTGTTGCTACACCGTATGCAAGTCCTCCTGGTAAACCAATGCTTGTGAACCACCCTGCAATATTGTCAATCCCTGATTGGAATTTTGTTAAACCGTGCATAAAGAACGTTACCCCTAACACGATACGAATAATTAAGTTACCAATATGTTGATTCATTTCTTTCTCTCCTTTATAGTTTTCTTATACAAAACTTTTATTTACATTACAAAACATACACTAATTTTTTTTATTCGTCAATTCATTTTCACTGGGAAAATATATATTTTTTTTGCTATGATACAAATAGTTGTTTATAAAAAGGAGCTTGATTTTATGAATATTGGTTCTGCAATACGTGAAATTCGTCAGCGTAGAGGCATAACAATCGCGCAAATTTGTGAAGGAACAGGTCTTTCTAAAGGATTTATGAGTCAGGTTGAAAATAATAAAACATCACCATCTATCTCAACTTTAGAAACGATCTCCAATTTTTTAAACGTTCCTCTTCCCTATTTATTGTTAGAACAAAAAGATCGATTGAAAGTTGTCAAAAAGGTAGAACGTAAATATAGTGTATACGGAAAAGATGAACAAAGAATTGAACATGTTGCAGAGCAAGGTGGCCTTCGCCTAAATCTCGTAGAAATTCCTGCTGGGTTTCCGAAAGAAAACACACCAAATGCCCATGAAGGGGAAGAATGTCACCTTGTATTACGTGGAAAACTAGAAGTTCAACATGGAGAAGATATTGCAATTGTAGAAGAAGGAGATTCTTTCTCCTGGAATGCATGTGTTCCTCATATCGTTCGTAATATAGGAGAAGAAACTGCATTATTACTCATCTCTAGTCATGCAGAAAATCGAAAACGTGTTTATTAAACAAAAAAGAAGCCTGTAAATCAGGCTTCTTTTTATCCTCTTATAACTCCATAGCTTGTCCCAACTAGTACAGTCTTTTCGTGTTGATTGCGATAAACTGACTCGATTGAAACCTTTTTGTATCCTTCCATTTGTTCAATATTTGTTAAAGTTAATTCACAAGTGATCGTATCTCCTGTAAAAACTGGTCTAATAAACTCACTTACTAATTCTCTTGCTATGTAATGTAATTCTTCGCCTACTTTCGTTCCAATACTAGCAGTCAATAAACCATGAACCATTAAACGTCCATTTTCATCATATTCCATATGATGCCTGCCTTTATCCCCTGTAATATTTGCAAATTCAAAAACCTCTTCCTCAGTAAATCTTCTTTCATATTTAAATACATCCCCAACTTTTATACTCATTTTTATCCCCCTAATAATAAACAGAATTTTCTTTCATTTTATCATGAAATGAGTCTCAATTCATTTTCTATTATAAAAAGAACGAAAAATACTTATAGCTGTACTATTTCCTTACTTTTCGCTCCTTTACCGATGCCCATCTCTTTTTGCAGCTTGGTATCCATAGTACGCACATGTTCCATTTCTCGATAATTCTCTCACCTCAAAACCACAACTTCTATAAAAATCAAAATTACTCGCAGAAGTATGCGCAAACCAGTCACCATGTGGCAATTTTTGCAAACAAAGAGCAACAAGTTTCTTACCTAATCCCTTCCCTCTATATTCACATTTCACAACTAAATTTACTATGTTGGCGACCATGATTCCATCAGAAATGACTCTAACCATCGCAATCATCTCTTCTTCATCCCAAATTGTGAATGCCCATGTTGAATTTTCAAATGCTATCGTGAATTTTTCAATTTGCCAAGAAGGGATATTATCATTGCTCCAACCGGCATCTTCGAATAAAGTTTTAATTGCATATGCAGGTACACCATTCGTTCCCTCACGAATAATAAGTCCATTATGATAAATGTACATGTAATCCCCCCTTTATTTTTATATACCATTCTTCAAAAGATGCAATTAACCTTTTTTCATCCAATGCGCCTAATGGAATAAACGAGAACATCCATGCCATGAAATGAAGTTGTTTTCTCATAACTAAGCCCCGTTTTTCTAGCAACAAAGATTGAGGCGGGGTGATCCGGATTAATAAGAGAAATTAATTTATTCATTCGTAACGCTTGGAAGCCATAATCTCGAAATGCTGCCGCTGCTTCTTTCGCATACCCTTTTCCCCAATACCGAGGTAATAACCAATAACCAATTTCAATTTCCTCTTTTCCATCTATTTGCTGCTTTACTAATCCTGCATGACCAATTCGTATTCCCGTTTCCTTTTCAATCAATACAAATAAACCGAGACCGTTTTTATAGCTAGGAATCACCCACTCTTCCAAACTTTTTTTACACTGCATATATGTTTTTAACGTCCCATTTCCAATATAGCGCATTACCTTCTCATTTCCCCATAATGAAGCGTAGAACTGTAAATCATCCATTGTATATTTACGAATTTGTAAACGATCTGTATGAAACATTTCTGCACTCCTTCCCACGAATTTGTACTTACCTACACGATCATGTTTTGGATATATACTTAATGTTACTATCTATTATAAAGGAACTAAAGGCAAAATACAGAATATTCAATCTCTAAACAATTTAAAAAAGGCAGTAGACAAATATTGTCTACTGCATCCATATCATAACTAGCATAAAGAAAACTACAATTGAGGGGGGTGTAGGCTTTTCAAATATACTAGATACTTATCCCGTTCTAACGGGCGGTAAACTTTCCAATTATATGAAAGTGAAAAGTTTACCGCACATAAGAACTTTAGCGATCATTAAGAAAGCACCATTAAGTAGTCAAATACACGCTGTGCTTTTTCTCCACCCATTCGTGCATGTTGAAGAAGAGAAATACCATGAGGGCCAGATGCACGTAATGCTTCTGGTTGTGCTACTAAAATAGCTTGTACAACTTCTAATTCTCCAAGCATAGCGGCCGCGAAAATATCCATTCGAGCACCCTTTTCTAATAAATAAAGAGCAATATCTTTACGCCCTACATGTGCCGCTGCTCCTAACGCACTTTCCCAATCTGATCCGCCCCAATTGTAAGAGGCATGAAGTAAACTTGGCGATTCAGCCAACAGTTCTTGTACTTTTTCTAAATCTCCGTGAGCTGCCATAACAAATTCCCTTACTAACTCAGTGGTAATACGTTCTTCTGTTCGCATCTTGCTCCTCCTTTTTTAGAAATTCGCTTCGGTGTAAAAAATGGCTTGTCGCTTCCTTGAAAAATATCTACATCTATGCCAAATACATGTTGAAACATTTCATGACATAACACTTCTTCTGGTATACCGTCATACTGAAGCTTCCCTCGCTTTAATACGAGTAAACGATCACTATATTGAGCCGCTTGGTTAATATCATGTAAAACCATTATAATTGTCATGCCAAATTCCTCGTTTAATCGTTTCACAAGTTCCATTACTTCCAACTGATGAACGATATCTAAAAAAGTTGTTGGCTCATCTAATAATAAGACGTTCGTACGTTGTGCTAGCGTCATTGCAATCCAAGCACGTTGTCTTTCCCCTCCTGATAAAGATTGTAAAAGACGATATTCATACCCTTCAAGATTTGTAACAGACAATGCCCAATCAACAATTTCTTCATCTTCTTTATTTAAGCGATCTCTCCATGATTTATGAGGGCCTCTTCCAAATTCAATTAATTCTTTCACTGTTAAATCTAATTGATGATCATGCATTTGTGGTAACATCGCTAATTGCTTCGCTACATCGGCACTTTTCATCGTATGAATACTTTTTCCATCTAAAACGATATCCCCTTCGCTTTGTTTAAGTAGTCTTGCTATTAAACGAAGCAAAGTAGATTTCCCAGATCCATTCGGTCCAATTAAACTAACGACCTCTCCAGCTTTAATATGTACATTCATATTTTGCATTTGAAATCTTTCAGAATGTGCGTAAAACACTTTATTAACGGAAATCACGCTGTTTCCCCCCTCTATGAATTAAATATAAGAAGAACGGACCGCCTAAGAAGGATAATAAAATACCGACAGGCAATTCAATTGGATCAAACCAACTTCGAGCTATCGCATCCGCGAAAACAAGTAATATCCCTCCACCAAGGCATGATAATGGCAGTAAATATTTATAGTCATTTCCAACTAATAAACGTAACATATGTGGTACAACAAGGCCGACAAATCCAATAAGACCAGAAACACTAACTGCTATTCCAGCTAATAATGTGCTTACTACTATTAAATAAAAACGGCTTCTCTCCACGTTATGACCTAATAATTTCGCCATTTCATCTCCAAGCATTAATACTCGAATATGTTTGATACCGAAGAAGGCCAATATAATAGCGAATATTGCATAATAAATAATCATGTTTAAATGTGCCCAACTTACACCGCCAATACCACCCGCTAACCACGGTAACACGGATTGTACTTTGTCACTATGTAATAACATTAATGCTGACGTCGCTGCACCTATTAATGCATTAATTGACACACCTACTAAGACAATTCTTGAAGGTGGTGCCCCTTTTTGCCATGATAAAGCATAAATGATCATCGCCGTTATGAAAGCTCCTAAAAACGCACCGAGTGGTAAAAACGCCATATGCTGAGGGAATAAAATCATAATTACAATTGCGACAAGGCCTGCTCCAGATGACACCCCGATAATACCAGGGTCTGCAAGAGGATTTCTCATCACCCCTTGCAGCAGTGCACCAGATGCAGCTAAACATGTTCCTACTATAAATCCAACGAGCACTCTCGGTATACGAAGGTCCCATACAATTCGATGAACTGTCGAACCTTCATCTTGTATCCCTGTTACAATATCTCGTAAAGAAAAGGATAGGCTTCCTGCGAAAAGACCGTAAAAAAGACATAAAACCGTTAATACAACTAAAGTAACTGCTATGATCCATCTTTTTTTCGCAAAAGGATGTTCCTTTTCCCTTACTACTTCACTACTTTCCATACTTATCATTTCCTTACATCTTGTATACTTTTATACATAAAGTCCATCGCTTCTGTAACTTTTGTTCCAGGATTTGATCCAAATAAGTCTGGTGGCAAAATAACTACGCGATTTTGTTTTACTGCATCTAAATTTTTCCACGCTTCATTTTTCATCATTTCGCCTTCAAATGCTTTTTTAACGCTATTTGGATCTCCATGTGTAATTAAATAAATTACATCCGGATTCGCTTCAATAATGCGTTCTACACTTAGCTGTGCATATTGCGGATATTCCTTCATTTCTGGAAAATCAGCTGCAATATTTTTCCCACCTGTTTTTTCTAAAATATCACCTGATAAAGAGGTTGGTAATGCTGCTAAATAAGTACCAGGTGCTCCATACACTAGCAATGCTTTCACATCACTCTTTTTCTCATATGTCTTCATTTGATTCGTAATTTTTTGGTTAAGTTCTTTCGCTTTATCTTCTTTCTTCATTATCGTTCCGTATAGTTCAATATTCTTTTGAATATCTTGTACAGAATTCGCAGAAGAAATCATTACTTTCGTTCCTTGCCCTTCAACCGTTGGAACATTCTTTTGGAACCCATTATTAGCAATAAGTACATCGGGCTTTAAGCTAGCAATTTGCTCAAAATTCGGCTGATGTGCATTCCCGATTACTTGTACTTTCTTTATATCCTCTGGAAGAGTTATTTTTGCATCCGGACGACCCACTATTTTTCCGCCTAAAGCATGAATAATATTCATGTCTCCCATACTTAATGTTGCAAAACTCTCTGGCACTTTATCGAATGTTACCTTTCTTCCTGACAGGTCGGTAACTTCTATTTTCTCTTTTCCTTTTTCTGTTTTTGTTGCCGCTGCTTTTTCGTCTCCTTTTGCACTGCAACCTATTAATAAGAAAAAAACAGATAAAATCGCTGTAAATAGCGTAATAGATTTTTTCATTCTCCCACCTCTAATTGATAATGATAATCATTAAGTACTATTCTACTTTAATTGATAAGGATTATCATTGTCAATATAAAACGCATACATTTTCTAGAAAAAAACAAAAAGCGTTACAAAAAAGATTCCTTCTTTTTGTAACGCACTATTTATCAATATTATTCGCATTCGTTTCCCTCTAACTTGTCTCGCATCACTTTCACACGCTGAAAGAAAAAGAAAGATAAACTTAAAAATATAACGATGCTCCCAATCATAACAAAAAATTGTATCGTTTCTTTTGCTCCAGTCGGAATCAATAAGCCAACCATTAACAATGTACTGACAGCGAGAAGAATTTGTCCGAACCGAGTATAATCTTCTATCTTTTCTTGTAATTCCTTCATTATATTCTCACTCCTCCATTTCACTGTATCATATTCTATTAAACTGAAAGACAAGTAAATACAGCCATTCTGGGAGATGTTTTCCAAAAGAAAAAGAGCCGCTTTATTGCGACTCTTTCATAACCATTACTCACCTTTATATGCTTTCATATAAATTTCTTTCAGCTCTGAAATGAGAGGTAATTTTGGATTAGCTGTTGTACATTGATCTTCAAAAGCTCTTTCTGCTAATAATCCAACAACCTCTTCAAATTGGTCTTTAGCAACTCCTTGTCCTGCAATACTCATATTTATATTTAAACTTTTTCCGAGCTCAATAATTGCTTTGACAAGTGATTCCACACCTTCTGCAGTCGAACTTGCTGGAAGCCCGAGCATTCTCGCAATATGTGCATAGCGTTCATCGGCTACAAAGTGCTCATATTTTGGGAACAATGCGTGTTTTCTTGGCTTAATAGCATTATAGCGAACTACGTGCGGCATAAGAATTGCATTCGCACGCCCATGTGGAATATGAAATTCTGGTCCAATTTTATGTGCTAAGCTGTGATTAATACCTAGAAAAGCATTTGCAAATGCCATTCCTGCGATTGCAGAAGCATTGTGCATTTTTTCTCGTGCTTCTTCATCATTTCCATCTTTAAATGCTCTTGGTAAATATTTAAATACGAGATCAATGGCCTTTAATGCTAATCCATCTGTATAGTCATTCGCTAAAACAGACACATACGCCTCGATTGCATGCGTTAATACGTCCATGCCGGTGTCTGCTGTTACATGTGGTGGTACTGTCATTACAAATTGTGGATCAACAATTGCTACATCTGGCGTTAATTCATAATCCGCGAGTGGATACTTTATATTATTTTTCTTATCTGTAATAACCGCAAATGGTGTCACTTCTGATCCTGTTCCAGATGTTGTTGGAATGGCAATAAACTGCGCCTTACTTCCTAATTCCGGATATTTACATGTTCGTTTTCTTATATCTAAAAACTTCTGTTTAATTCCATAGAATGTTGTTTCTGGATGCTCATAGAAAAGCCACATCCCTTTCGCGGCATCCATCGCTGAACCACCACCAAGTGCGATAATTACATCTGGCTGAAAACTTCTCATCATTTCTGCACCTTTAAACACAGTTTCATCTGATGGATCCGGCTCAACCTCAAAGAAAACTTCAACTTTCACATCATTTACATGTTTACGTAAATAATGCGTGACCGTATCTACATATCCGTGCTCAACCATTCCTGGATCCGTTACAATAAATGCACGTGAAATGTTAGGCATATTTGCTAAATATGCTGTCGCATGTTTTTCAAAATAAATTTTTGGTGGTAATTTGAACCATTGCATATTCTTTTTTCTATTTGCCAACCTTTTTATATTTAATAAATGCGTCGCTGTTACGTTTTGAGAAATCGAGTTTTTCCCGTAGGAACCGCAGCCAAGCGTAAGTGATGGAATAAATCCATTATATATGTCACCGATTCCACCTTGTGATGAAGGGGCATTTACAATAAGGCGGCAAGCTTTCATACGTAATCCAAATTGCTTTTGCACTTCTTTATTTACAGAATGGATAACTGCTGAATGTCCTAAACCACCGAGGTTTAACATTTCTTCACAATATGTAAATCCTTCTTCTAATGAATTTGCTTTTACACAAGCTAATACTGGACTTAACTTCTCACGAGATAGTGGATATGCGGCTCCGATGCCTTGTATTTCAGCTACAAGCATTTTTGTATTTTTAGGTACAGTAATTCCAACTAATTTGGCAATATACTGTGCGGATTTCCCTACAATATCACTATTTACTGCACATGTATTTTCATTAATAACAAGCTTTTCTAATTTACTTCTCTCTTCCTCGGTTACAAAATAACAATCATTTGCAATCATTTCTGTTTTCACATCATCATAAATTTCCTTGTCTACAATAATTGCTTGTTCTGATGCACAAATCATACCATTATCAAATGTTTTAGATAAAATCAAATCATTAACCGCTCGTTTTATATGCGCTGATTTCTCTATATAACATGGTACATTACCAGGACCTACACCTAGCGCTGGTTTTCCAGTAGAATAAGCTGATTTCACCATACCAGCCCCTCCAGTTGCCAAAACAAGCGCAACACCTTCATGGTTCATTAATTGTTTCGTTGCTTCGACAGAAGGCTTTTCAATCCACTGAATACAATATTTTGGTGCCCCCGCCTTCACCGCTGCATCGTATACTGTTTTCGCAGCTGCAATAGAACAGTTTTGTGCGGAAGGATGAAATGCGAAAATAATTGGATTTCTCGTTTTTATCGCGATTAATGCTTTAAACATTGTTGTCGATGTTGGATTCGTTACTGGTGTTACCCCAGCTACTACACCGACGGGCTCCGCAATTTCTATTATTTCTTCATGAGGATCTTCGTGAATAATCCCTACTGTTTTATCTTTCTTTATGCTATGCCAAATATATTCAGTAGCAAAAATATTTTTAATACATTTATCTTCGTATACACCACGACCTGTTTCTTCAACAGCCAACTTCGCAAGTGGCATATGTTGATCAACACCTGCTAATGCCATTTCATGAACAATGTTGTCAATTTGCTCTTGTGTAAAACTTTCTAATGCTTGTAAAGCCTTTCGACCGTTATTCACTAACGTATCAATCATCTCTTTTACTTCCTGCATTTCATTTACAATTTTCTCTTTGACTACCATGTAAATTCCTCCTATTCTGCTATCTTGGACTAAATAAGGCCCTATAGGTCATAATTAGTCCCGATTAGCGTAAAAAAATAGAATTGCTTTCCTACATGAACTTCATTGTTTGTGAAATATTTCACAAGTTTGTTCGTGAGTAACACTTCATGAATTCAATATACATGAAATCATTTTATTTGTGTATGTCTATTTTGTGAAATATTTCACAAAATAATGTAGTAAAAATGCACTGCCTATACTAGCAGTGCATCTTTACTACGCTAACGCTTGTGCTAAATCTTCAATTAAATCTTCTCCGTCTTCAATACCGACAGAAATTCGAATTAATGTATCTGTAATTCCTAATTCTTTGCGACGATCTGCTGGGATTGATGCATGCGTCATTTGAGAGGGGATAGAAATTAAACTTTCTACTGCTCCTAAACTTTCAGCCAGCGTAAAGTATTGTAATTTCTTAAGCACTTTATTTAATGTTTCTTCGCTATCTACATCAAATGAGATAATAGCACCAAATCCATTTGCTTGTTCTGTTGCCAGTTCATGGTTTTGATGTGACTCAAGGCCTGGGTAATATACTTTATTTACTTTTGGGTGGTTATTTAAAAACTCAGCAATTGCACGTGAATTCGTTTCATGCTCTTCCATTCGAATTCCTAATGTTTTTAAACCACGAAGTAGTAAGAAACTATCTTGCGGGCCAAGAATGCCGCCTGTTGAGTTTTGTACAAAGTGAAGGTCTTCTGCTAATTGCGGGCTATTTACAACTACTAGACCTGCAACTACGTCACTATGACCTCCTAAATATTTCGTTGCACTATGAAGTACAATGTCTGCTCCTAAAGAAATCGGCGACTGCCAATATGGCGTCATGAATGTGTTATCAATAATTGTTAATAAATCTTTCTCTTTAGCAAGAGTAGATATTTTTTTAATATCAGTAATTTTTAGTAACGGATTCGTTGGTGTTTCTACATAAATCGCTTTCGTATTTGGACGAATCGCTTCTTCAACTTCCTCTAAGTTTGTTGTATCTACAAATGTATGCTCAATACCGAAACGGTTTAATACTTTCGTAATCACGCGGTACGTTCCGCCATACACATCATCTGTTAAAATAACGTGGTCACCTTTTGAGAACAACATAATCGTAGCTGTAATAGCCGCCATTCCTGAACCAAATGCGAAACCAGCATGGCCGTTTTCTAATACCGCAATCATTTCTTCTAAAGCTGCACGTGTTGGGTTGCCTGTACGTGAATATTCATATCCTTGATGCTTACCAACTGCTTCTTGTTTGTACGTACTCGTTTGATAAATCGGTACATTTACAGATCCAGTTGAAGGTTCTCCTATGCGAATACCATGAATTAACTTTGTCTTTGCTCTCATTTTTTATTCCCATCCTTTGTATATGTCTTTACTTAAATAGCGCTCACTACTATCAGGAAAAATCGTTACAATATTTGTACCTGGCGCCGCTTTCTCTGCTTCAAGTAAACTTGCATGAAATGCTGCTCCTGAAGAGCTCCCAACAAGAAGTCCTTCTTTTTGCGCTAATTCTTTCACTCGTAAAAATGCATTTCGATCAGAAATCGTATGAATTTCATCAAAATAAGATGTCTTCAAAAATGGCGGGATAAATTCCAGTCCAATTCCTTCGGTCTCATGTGAACCAGCCTTACCACCATTTAAAATAGATCCTTCTGGCTCTACGATAACTGTTTTAATATCTATATTTTTTTCTTTCAAGTAAGATGCAGTCCCCATAAACGTACCGCCAGTTCCTGCTCCAGCAACAAATATGTTAATCTCTCCATTCAATGCGTCCCACAGTTCAGGTCCTAATGTTTTAAAATATGCACGAGGATTCGCCTCATTTGCGAACTGACTTGGAGAGTATGAATTCGGTATTTCATTTACTAACTCTTTTGCTTTTGCAATTGCACCGGTCATTCCTTGCTCAGTCGGCGTATGCACAACCGTTGCGCCTAGTGCTTTCATTAATTCTTGTTTTTCAATGCTAAATTTCTCTGGTACACAAACGATAACGTGTAAATCATGTTGTAACGCTGCGAGTGCCAGTCCAATACCAGTATTTCCAGCTGTCGGTTCAATAATTGTTCCGCCCTCTGTAACAAGCCCTTTTTCTAGCGCATCTTCGATTAATTCTCTTCCTAATCGGTCCTTAACGCTTCCGCCTGGGTTATAAAATTCCAGCTTTGCAAATAAACGGACCCCTTCTGGAAGTGAAAAACGAGTAATTTCCACAATTGGTGTATGACCAATTAACTCATGAACTCCACGATATACATTCATCGTGTTCTCCCCCTTATTTGCCAATAAAGAAAAGGCAACTGTATGTATTTTCTTTATATGAGACAGTTGCCTTTTTGTTACATTACTTTAACTCTTCTAGTACTTTTACGATAAAGTTTGTAGAATGAAGAGCTGCTTGATCTAAAAATTGATCAAATGAAACATTTGATTCTTTACCAGCAATATCAGAAAGTGCACGAATGATAACAAACGGAACTTCATATTGGTGGCATACTTGTGCAACAGCTGCTGCTTCCATTTCTACTGCATAAAGGTTTTCAAATTTATCACGAATTGCTGCAACTCGGTTCGGATCACTCATAAATGAATCACCTGTTGCAATCATACCTTTTACAACTTGAATATTTTCTTCTGCCTGCATACATTTTTCAGCTAATGCAACTAATGCTTCATCAGCTTTAAATCCAGGCGGCATTCCTGGTACTTGCCCATACTCATAGTTAAATGCTGTTACATCTACATCATGGTGACGAACTTCTGTTGAAATAACGACATCCCCAACATTTAGAGAATGATGGAATCCACCAGCTGAACCAGTATTAATGACTTTTTCAGGCTTATATCTTTCTAATAAAATTGTCGTTGACATCGCTGCATTTACTTTACCAATACCAGACTTTAACAAGATTACTTCATGTCCTGCTAATTGTCCTTTCGTAAATTCACAACCCGCAACCGTTTCTGTTTCTGCTTGTTCTAATTTATCACGTAAAATACGTACTTCTTCTTCCATTGCTCCAATTACAGCAATTCTCAATCTAATCCCTCTTTCTATTGCTTAGTTGCCTCCATTACCCAAACGAAATGATTTAATCTCGTAAACGTTACATGGAAGCCATTGTTTTCAAAAATAGTCTGCATAATTGGAATACGTGTATAGTATTCCGTTTGCAAATCGTTTGCTAACTCATGAAAACCTCTTTGTTTTGCTGCTTCAACAGTTTTATCATATGCATCTTGATCTGCAAATATCGTATCAGCAAACACTATTTTACCACCTTTGTTTAGCAATTGACTATACTTCGCAATCGCTACATTTTTTTCATCATCTGTTAAATGATGAAATGCATAGGTGCTTACTATGGTATCAATGGAATTCGGGACTTCAAACGAAAGAAAATCACCTTCTGTAATGGAAAACTCTTTTGGCAATTTCTCTTTTGCAATCATGCGCATTTCACGTGACGGTTCTATACCGTAAACTGTGCGGCCAGCAAGTAATAATTTATTTGTTAAATTACCTGTACCGACACCAAATTCTAATACGTTACCAAATGACTTGTTAACTACATCCTCTAAAATGTCCTCATAATGGGCGAAAACTTCTTTATATTGTATATCTTCGCCTTGTACAAATGAGTCGTACGTATGAGCCCACTCATCAAATAAACCATTAAATTCTGTACCCATAAAAATTCCCCTTTTTCTTATCGGTTTTATCAGTATGATATTCCCTCTTTCTAAAAATGTCAATTGAAATGTACATGGTATTTCCTTCTTTTCTTTGTTACACTATAGTTGATTACATAGGAGAGGGGCCGTCTTCATGTCATTTACCTTTGAAATGTTAGAAGATAAAGTAGAATTTTTTGAAGCGGGAGACTTAGCTTCTTTAGAACGAAAAATCAGTGAACAAATCGATAATAATAAAGCACTTATGCTTGAAGTTCATCACATCTCGCATCAAATGGTTATGGATCCTGAAAGTAAAAGACCATATTATAGCGCGGTTGTTCATTTTAAATTAAAGAAATTACGCTAACTAAAAAAGAGAAGCTCCTTAGGAGCTTCTCTTTTTTAGTTTAGAGTTTGAACAAGTACTGGTTTCCAGCCTTCATTGTCTACCCAATCAATATTTACATAATATCTTTTACCTGTTTGTTTATCTTGTACGTTACCGTAAGCTTTATTCTTACCGTTATTTCCGATTCGATGAATAATTAATTGCTCTACTGGAACGTCAATTGCAGCTGAAATCGCTTGATTCATCTCATTCCAATCTGCTGTACCTTTTTTAAACGTCATCGCAGGTGTTGCACCTTGCTCTGTGCCTACTGGCTTCCAAGAAGGTTTCGTATAAGCGTCAGTTGCCTTTGGCTGTGTTTTTTCAGCTGGTACTTTCTCGTTAGCTTTCGCTTCTTCTTCAGCTTTTTTCTGTTCTTCTTCAGCCTTTAGCTTCTCTTCTTCTTCTTTCTTCTTAGCCTCTGTTTTCTCTTGTTCATTCTTCTTCGTCTCTTCTTTGCCTTTAGCTTTCTCAGACTTATTCTCTTTCGTTGTTTGCTGAGCTACCTTTTTATCGCTAGAAGACGCTTGCTCTTTCGTGTCAGGAACAAACAATTGATATGCTACAATAGCTACTGCTACTAGTACAATAGCGATTGCAATATTTAAAACACCGTTTTGACGACGTTTTTGTTGTTTCTGTTGGAATCTAGATCCTCCTGCCATTCTTCAAACCTCCATGCAGTTTTTCATACTTGCTATTGTAACATTAAATCTAGAAAGGTTGAACATTTACAATAATATTTTCATGAAATGAAAACATTTTACTATAAATTGCAAGATTACTTTTCATTCTCTAATCGATAGATTGATTCTACGATAGATTTGAAAATAGGTGTAACTTTATTTACATCGCTATTCGTTTCTATATCCACGACAACTAAAGCATACCTTGGATTTTCATATGGAAAATAACCTGCAAACCATCGATTCTCTTTCGTTCCTTTTCCTGTTTGTGCTGTCCCAGATTTTCCAGCGACACTTAGTGGTAACGACTTGAATGCTGATCCTGTGCCTTTTTCCGTTGTTACAACGCTCCTTAATAACTGTTGTAATGTTTTCACTGTTTCATATGAAAGCTGTTTTCCACCTAATGTATGGTCTTCAAATGTATAAAAATCCGTTCCATTTTTATACATTATTTTTTCAACAGCTTTCACTTCCATCTTTTCTCCCCCTCTAGCAATCGTCGCCATCATATTTGCAATCGCTAGAGGTGACATACGTACATCTTTCTGTCCAATTGCTGTTTGCGCTACCGCTTTTTTACTATTCTTATTTCCTTCACTCCCCCAAATCGTAACACTCTTCTCCTCTGGCATTTGCTCAAAATGCGTTGTATGAAATACAGAACCTCTCCATCCAACCTTCTCAGCGCCTCCTAAAGCCGCTACATAAGTTTCTAACACCATCTTATCCTTTTCTATTAACTCATTGCCTAACTCTGAAAATGTCCTGTTACAGCTTCTAGCAAAGCTCTCTTTAAAACTAAGTGTCCCCATCTTAACTTGTGGGTGATCTTCACCATATAAATCTTTATTACAATTAAATACACGATTAAAAACATTTTCATTTTGATCAATTGCTGCCGCCGCAATTATTGTTTTAAAAACAGAACCGGGAAAATGTGGTGTTAACATTTGATTTTCAAGTGTAGTTTTATATAAACTCTCATCTTTCACCTGTACAGATGGTTTGCTAACCATCGCTAAAATTTCATTTTTCTTTACATCAAGTAGCACTACTCCTCCCTTCTTAATTTCACTTGCTTCAACTACTTCTTCTGCTTTTTTCTGTAACTCGTTATGTAAAGTAGTTTGAATCGTCACTGGATAAAACGGATTTCCAGGCGATGTATATTTCGCTTGTTTTCCAAAAATCGGTTCTCCTTGCCGATCCACTTGATACAATACTTTTGCCTCTCCATCGGTCAAAAGAAATTCATCAAATGATTGCTGCAATCCTGAAATGCCAATCGGTGTTTGTTTTGAAATTTTTCTTACCTCTCCGTATCGTTTTTGAAATTCTCGTTCATTCTCACCCACATCACCAATTAAATGATTCATCACGCTAGTTTGCCGCAAACGAACTTCAGCTGCTACAATGCCTAATACATTTAATTGATTCACCTTCTCCATCTGCTCTCGTTCCAAGCGAAGTGGTTCATTTCCTCTTTGCAGGATAAATGCACTTTTCTTATGTTTCATTTGACTTTCAATCTCTTGTCTCGACATACCAATGATATGCGCAATTTTCTCCAACATGTCATTTTTTAATTGTAGAAATGGAAAAACAATTAAAACAGGATACTTTTTCTCACCTATCTCCTTACCATTACGATCTATAAAATGGCCGCGTCCATCATCTACCGTAATGGATTGCGTCCGTTGTGTAACACTTTTTTCAATTAAGTTAATCTTACGATCCGTAAATGATTCCGTATCTATAATTTGTATTTGAATTAAACGACAAAGTAACATAAACATGACACATATAAAACAAATTAAAACAATTGTAATTCTCTGTTTTATTTTCATAAAAAAACACCTCGTCTACTATAGTTTGGACGGAGTGTTTCATTTTTTATACAAATAAAGTGAAACTTTAATCAGCCCTCACCAATCGGGCTTTTACGAGCAGCCCGACCTCCACCTAACTTCTTTGCTTTCGCTGATTTTTGAGGTGGGGGTCTTACTGCCCGTTAATGCGGGATAAAAAAATCACTCGCTTTTACACGAGTGATTTTTAATTATTTTACAGAGATAATCTCTACTTGCATTTCTCCACCTGGAGTTTGGATTGCTACCTTTTCGCCAATTTGCTTACCTAATAAGCTTTTTGCGATTGGAGAATCGTTAGAAATTCTTCCTTCAAATGGATCTGCTTCTGCGCTACCTACGATTGTGTAAGCTTCTTCATCTCCATCTGGTAGTTCTTTAAATGTTACTGTTTTACCTAATGTAACAACTGTAGATTCTTCACCGTTATCTGTGATGATAACTGCGTTACGAATCATGTTTTCTAATTGTGTAATACGTCCTTCTACGAACGCTTGCTCATCTTTCGCTGCATCATACTCAGAGTTCTCAGAAAGATCTCCGAAGCTACGTGCAATCTTAATGCGCTCTACAACTTCTTTACGTTTTACCGTTTTTAAATCCTCAAGTTCGTTCTCTAGCTTTTGCTTACCCTCTTGCGTCATAGGGTATGTTTTTTCTGTTGCCATATTTTCCACTCCTTTTATATACCAATCCCCCGAAAAAAAGAGGAGTTCCATATGAAAACTCCCCCGCTTATATGTAAAGCGGAGGTTTCTAGCACGCCTGTACTAGCGGAGTTGTCACATACAACCCCGTATTCCCAATTCTTCTTTATATAAAGAAGATATGTATGGAAAGTTGATATAAATATGCCCTCACCTATATATAGATGAGGTTGCATGTTTCATTGTATTCGATAGGAAGGGAAAAAATCCCTTCCTATCGTATATCTTTTACTATGCTATTACAAATTTACTTTTTGTTCAAGAATTGTTGCAATTTTTGTAACCATAATATCAATTGCAACGTGGTTTTGTCCACCTTCAGGGATAATAATATCCGCAAATTTCTTAGAAGGCTCAATAAATTGATTGTGCATTGGACGTACAACATTTACATATTGATCAATAACTGAATCCATCGTACGACCACGTTCTTTAATATCACGCTGCATGCGGCGTAAAATACGAAGGTCAGCATCTGTATCAACGAATAACTTAATGTCCATTAACTCACAAAGACGTGGGTCTTCTAAAATAAGAATTCCTTCTAAAATGATTACATCTTTCGGCTCAACTGGAATAATTTCATCTGAACGCGTATGCAATGTATAGTCATATACAGGTTTCTCTACTTGTTTATATGCAAGCAACTGCTGCAAATGTTCAATTAACAAATCATTATCAAACGCTAATGGATGATCATAATTTGTTTTTAAACGCTCTTCCATTGGTAAATGGCTTTGATCTTTGTAATAATAATCTTGCTCTAAGATTAAAATGGAATGACCTTTAAAATGGTCAAAAATCGCTTTCGTTACACTTGTCTTACCTGACCCTGAACCACCAGCAATTCCAATTACAACAGGCTTATTCGTCCCCATTCGACTATCACTCTTTCTTATTGAAGTATGCTTTTGCGCATCATATTATTCACATACACTGGTTGATCCACTTTGAATTTCACGATTTGCAACGGATGTCTCGCTGCATCTAATTCGTTTCCATCCTCATCCCAAATTTTCTCCACCGTTTGCGTAAAGTTTTCTATTTCTGGCCCAAAGAACTCCACTTCATGTCCTGGTTTGAAATGATTACGTTGCTCAATCGTTACGATGCCCGTTTCTTCATTATAATCTAACACTAAACCAGCGAAATCATACGTTGTTTTCTTACTATGATTTCCAAACATTTGCTCTTGATGTCCTGGAACCCCTTCAAAGAATGCAGGAGCTGTATCACGATTTGCACATTTATCAAGCTCATCTAACCATTCTTGTTTAAACTCAAAGTTATCAGGATCCGCACAATATGCATCAATTACTTTGCGGTATACTGTCGCTACAGTCGCTACGTAATGGATTGATTTCATACGTCCTTCAACTTTTAAGCTATCAATTCCAATTTCAATCATTTTCGGAATTGATAAAATTAAATTTAAGTCTTTTGGACTCATTGCAAAGTGAGCATCTTCTTCTTGGAATAGAGGAAGCTCTTTTGCATCTTTATGTTGTGATACTGTTTGAACTAAATCATAGTCCCAGCGACAAGATTGACAACAACCACCACGGTTAGAGTCACGCGCTGTCATATGGTTACTTAGCGTACATCTTCCTGAATATGCGATACACATTGCACCATGGACGAATGCTTCAATTTCAATATCCACTTTTTCTTTAATCTCTTTCATTTCTTCATAGCTTGCTTCACGAGCTAATACAAGACGATGTAAACCTTCTTCTTTCCAATACTGTGCTGCTTTCCAGTTGGATAGTGATTGCTGTGTGCTTAAATGCACCTCAACAGAAGGCGCTACACGTTTACAAGTCTCAATGATAAGCGGATCAGCAACGATAATTCCCGTTACGCCAGCTTTTTCAATCCCTTTTAAATATTCCTCTAGCCCGTCCATATTTTCATTATGTGCAAAGATATTTGTTGTTACATATATTTTTGCTCCATATTTCTTTGCAAATTCCACACCTTCTGCCATTTCTTCCAGTGTAAAGTTACCTGCATTCGAACGAAGACCAAATTCTTGTCCACCTAAATATACAGCATCTGCCCCGTAATGGATAGCTACTTTTAATTTTTCTAAGTTACCCGCAGGGATTAACAGTTCAGGTTTCTTCACAATAACGCGTTTGCCATCGATCACTCGTGAAATTTCTTGTACAGTCATTTCCTACACCCTCCTCGTTTAGTAAACCGTCTCTTTAAAGAAGAATCCTGTATCTAACGGACGATTCACCGGTTGCATTTCTTCTATCTCTTTATATAAGTCGTCTTTCACGTCGTAATACGCATCACGATCTTCTACACATAAATCAATTGCTTTACGATATTTCTTCGTTACCTCAATAATGTATGCAGAGCTTTTTAGTACACCATCAACTTTTAAGCTATCAATTTCAGCATCAATTAGCTCTTCTAACTCATCGATGAAACAAATATCATTTGGACTCATAATGTGAGTACCATTTTCATCTTCATAAATTGGATATTTATTGTTACGCTCTGGGTCATATAAGAACATATTCTCTTCATATTTTTTCTTTTCGATATCAAGATGACGTCCTTGATACTCAAAGTAGTTTCCTACTAACGAACGCTTCGATTGGAACATACAAGTCATACCGTGAATTTGCACTTCAAGTTCTACTTCAGCATTTTCTTTTAATTCAACAATTTCATCTAAGCTAAGCTCGCGAGCTAATACAGCACGTTTTGCTCCTCTTTGTCCCCAGTAGTTACAAGTAAACCAGTTTGTTGCTGTTGTTTCTGTATTCCAGTGCAATTGCATATTTGGCGCTACTTCGCGAACCGCCATTAATACTGCTGGATCTCCGAAAACAATTGCATCTACATGTACTTCGTTTAAAAATGCAACATAGTCTGTTAATTCTTCTACTTTATCGTTGTGGAACATAGCGTTCATTGCTACGTATACTTTTACACCATTTTCATGTGCAATCTTCACAGCTTGTTTCACATCTTCACGTGAAAATTCCCCTGCTAAACGTAAACCAAACTTTTGCTCACCGATCATTACCGCATCTGCTCCTGCTTTCGCAAGAGGTTCGATATCCGCCACTGCTTTTGGTGTTACTAACAATTCTGGTTTCTTCATACCTTGGTCACCCTTTCTTTTTACTAACAGCTACTCCATCACCAATTGGGAAAATCGTTGTATCATATCCTTCATGGTTCATAAGCCATTCATTGTACGTCTTAATACGACGGATTAAACCACGTGTACGTCTGTTTTCAATTTTCTCTTTCGTCGTTACAAGGCCATGGTACATAACATTATCTGAAATAATTACGCCACCAGGATTTAATAACGGTTCATATAAGTCAAAAAAGCGACGATATTGTCCTTTTGCTGCGTCAATAAAAATAACGTCAAATGTTCCATGTTCTTCTACTTGCTCGCCTGTTTCTAACGCATCACCGTAAATAACGGAAATACGCTCTTTAACTGGTGAACGTTCTATATATTCAAGTGCTTTTTCATATCGATCGCGATTGCGCTCAACTGTCACAATGCGAGAATTTGGAATAGCTTGCATCATACGAATACTAGAATAGCCAATTGCTGTACCTAGCTCTAAAATGCTCTTCGGTCCAATTAAACGTAAAAATTGCAACATAAATTCCATTCCAAGTCGATCCATAATTGGCACATGATTTTCTTTCGCATAGTCTTCCATTTCAAGAATTAATTTATCTTTCGGATCAATAAATGATAATAGGTACTCGTTAACTGCATCCTCCATAATGGTCCTCCTTATTTACATGGAGAAGTGCCTCTATGACGTCTTTTCACACATAGAATGCAATAAAAATACAAGCCAGCTTTACCCTTAGCTTGTACGTCCCGTTTTGATATTAAAAACGATTCTTCTGCCAGTTTTTAACCCGATATATTTTACCACAAAAAAGAGGGATGTGCGACCTTTTTCGCTATCCCTCCCCATTTCACTGTTTTTTCGTAATATATTTTTGCTTTAGTGCATTATGCTCTTCCAATGTTTTCGCATAGTACACTTCACCAGTTGGTGCAGCTAAGAAATAATAATAATCTGTTTGCGCAGGCTCTAGCGCTGCTTCCACTGAATGTTTACCAGAGTTTGCAATCGGGCCCACCGGCAATCCTTTCACAACGTACGTATTGTACGGTGAGTTTATCTTTAAATCTTCGTATAATACACGTTGTTTATGCTTTCCAAGTGCATATAATACCGTTGGATCCGTTTGAAGCGGCATACCTTTTGCTAAACGATTATAAAAGACACTAGAGATCTTTTGACGATCTGTAAAGCCTGTTGCCTCTTCTTCAATAAGTGAAGACAATGTTAAAAGCTGATGAACATCCCAGTTTTTCGCTTTCATTTTTGCTTCGTTTTGAACAATGATTGCATTCGTTTTCTCAAGCATTGGAATGACAATTTCTTCTAACGTCGTATCTTTTTTATAGAAAGAGTACGTCGCAGGATATAAATAACCTTCTAATGGATATTTAATATTGCTATCAAAGATTTTATCCGTCAACAGCTTGGGATACTTTTGCTGCATTTTTTGAATAAATGCTTTATCGTTTAATTGACGTACAACATCATCTTTATTCCACTTTAATTCGTTTGCAACCGTTTCTGCAATTTCAGTTACTTGTGCCCCTTCTTTTACCGTCACTTTATAAAGAGCTGGACGATGTACATTACCAGATGACATTTGCTCAATAACATCTTTTGCACTCATTGAAGGATTTAATAAATATGTACCCGCTTGTAAATTTTTAGATTTAGCCTTTGTATAAAAACTAAAAACTGTACCGTTTTTCACAGCACCTTTTCCTTCTAAAATCTCACCAATTTTACTAGTAGATGATCCCTTTGGAATTTCTACTTCAATCTCTTTTTTATTCCCGCTATCAACCGGTCCTAATGCGGATGAAATATACGCATAGACTGAACCACAAACTAAAAGCAGTGCAATTATCGAGAATAAAAAAATGCGTCTACGCTTCTTTTTCACTTGATTCTCTACCAAAACTCTTCCTCCTTATTCAATTGTAGGCCATATGTACATCTTTCTATACAACACGATAAAAAATCACAATACATTTACCTATCATTTTTGACAGATACTTTATTTTCTACAATCCGTCTCATTATACTACAAAGGATTACGCAGTTTCGACAAAAAATCTTTCATTTTACATATAAAAAAGGCGGACGATATACCGTCCACCTTTTCAGTACTTATTATTCAGCTTCTTGCTCATCAGCTAGAGTGTTGAACATTTCTTGTACCATTTCCCACTCTTCTTCAGATTCGATTGGAAGTAAAGTTCCGCCCTCTTCTTCATTTTGCTCATAAGCCATTGCATCATAAATTTGGTCTCCATCTTCGTCTACTTCACCGATTGGAGAGAAGACTACGTATGATTTTTTGCCAAATTTTTCAGCGTCAAAAGTGAAAATAATTTCACATAAATGTTCGTTACCTTTTTCGTCTACAATTGTAATTTGATTTTCTTCCATTTTGGTCACCTCTTATTTACTATCTAAAAATCCTTGTAAGATTACGACTGCAGCCATCTTATCAATTACTTGCTTTCGCTTCTTACGGCTTACATCGGCCGAAATGAGTAGACGTTCCGCTGCCATCGTTGACAAACGCTCGTCCCACATTACAACGTCTAATTGTAACAGCTCTCGTAGGTTTTCTGCAAATTGTTGGCATGCTTCACCACGTGGGCCAATTGTACCATTCATATTTTTAGGTAAACCTACTACTATCTTGTCCACATCATACTGTTTTACTAACTCAGAAATGCGGTCAAAACCAAATTGACCTCGTTCTTCGTTAATCTTGATTGTTTCAAGCCCTTGCGCTGTCCAGCCCATTTCGTCACTAATTGCAACTCCGACTGTTTTTGTACCTACATCTAAACCTAATATCCGCATAAATTACTCCTCACGATGATGTTTCAAGTAAGACTTCACAAGCTCTTCAATTAATTCATCACGTTCAAGCTTGCGAATGATGCTTCGCGCATCTTTATGGCGAGGTATGTATGCTGGGTCTCCACTTAATAAATAACCGACGATTTGGTTAATCGGATTATAGCCTTTTTCTTGAAGTGCATCATACACAGTTAAAAGTACATCATTTACATGGACACTCTGTTTTTCATCTTGAATGCTAAACTTCATTGTTTTATCAAAACCGTCCATTTCAAGCACCTCACTTATATAGTAAGTATAGGGAGAAGAACTTCTCCTCTCCCTACCATTGTACACTACTATCTCTTTATTTTGAAACAGATTTAACGTACTCTTGTACAAACGCTAAAGCTTCCTCAACTTGCGCTGGGTTTTTACCGCCCGCTTGTGCCATATCAGGACGGCCACCACCGCCACCGCCACAACGAGAAGCTACTTCTTTCACAAGTTTACCAGCATGGTATCCTTGGCTAATTAAATCTTTCGTTACGCCAGCTAAGATGTTTACTTTATCATCATTTACAGACGCTAATACGACAACTGCAGATTGTAATTTATTTTTTAGGTCATCCATCATCGTACGTAAGTTGTTCATGTCTGCAACATTTACTTTTGCCGCTAATACGTTCACGCCATCAACTGTCATTACTGAATCAGTTAAGTTTCCAGCTTCAATATTGCTTAATTTTGCTGCAAGAGATTCGTTTTCTTTTTGAAGTTGTTTTACTTCAGCAAATAAACCATCTACTCTTGTTAAAATGTCTTTTGGATTTGTTTTCATTTTTCCAGCTGCTTCTTTTAATAAACCTACTTGATCGTTCATTAATTCATAAGCAGACTTACCAGTTACTGCTTCAATACGACGAGTTCCTGCACCAATACCAGACTCAGCAACGATTTTGAAAATACCGATAGAAGCTGTGTTATCAACGTGACAACCACCGCAAAGCTCTAAGCTATAGTCGCCAACTTGTACAACGCGTACAACATCACCGTATTTTTCACCGAATAATGCCATTGCGCCCATTTCTTTCGCTTCTTCGATTGCTTTTTGAGAAATCTCAACATCAATACTTTCCCAAATTTTCTCGTTTACGATACGCTCAATTTTTTCTAATTCGTCAGCTTGTACTTGACCAAAGTGAGAGAAGTCAAAGCGTAAACGTTCAGAAGTTACAAGAGAACCCGCTTGGTTAACGTGCGTTCCAAGTACGTCTTTTAACGCTTGGTGTAGTAAGTGAGTTGCTGTATGGTTCTTCACAACACTACTACGGTTTTTCGTATCGATAATAGCTTTTACAGCCGCATCTTTCGTTAATGTACCTTCTTCAACTACAACTTTGTGCAAGTTTTGGCCGTTTGGTGCTTTTTGTACGTCTTTTACAAGAACTTTCACACCATCAGCAAGAAGGTAACCACGGTCTGCAATTTGTCCGCCGCTCTCAGCATAGAATGGTGTTACATCAAGCATTAATTGTCCTTCTTCACCTGCTTGCAAGCTGTCTGCGTATTCACCGTTTTTCACAAGTGCAACAACGTTACTTTCTGTTGCAACCGTACCGTAACCAACGAACTCGCTCGCTACTTTCACTTCTCCAAGGACACCGCCTTGAACTTGCATAGAATCAACGTCTTGACGAGCAGCACGTGCGCGCTCACGTTGTTTTTCCATTTCATTTTCAAAGCCTTCATGATCAACTGTCATACCAGCTTCTTCTGCATATTCTTCTGTTAATTCAATTGGGAAACCGTATGTGTCATATAGACGGAACGCATCTACTCCAGAAATAACAGTTGTTTTTTCTTCTTTCGCTTTTGCAATAACTTCAGCTAAAATTGCTTCACCATCATGAAGTGTTTCGTGGAAACGCTCTTCTTCATTTTTCACAACTTTTGCAATGAAATCTTTCTTTTCAAGTACTTCTGGATAGAAGTCTTTCATTACTTCTCCAACAACCGGTACTAATTCAAACATGAACGGACGGTTAATGTTTAATTTCTTAGAGTAACGAACAGCACGGCGTAATAAACGACGTAATACATAACCACGGCCTTCGTTAGATGGAAGAGCGCCGTCACCAACAGCGAATGTTACTGTACGGATATGGTCAGCGATTACTTTAAACGCCATATCTTTTTCTAAGTCACCATTACGATATTTCTCGCCAGAGATTGTTTCTGTTGCACCAATCATCGGCATGAATAAGTCCGTGTCAAAGTTTGTAGGTACATCTTGAACGATAGATGTCATACGCTCTAGACCCATCCCTGTATCGATGTTTTTCTTAGGAAGTGGTGTATATGAACCATCTGGATTATGGTTAAATTGAGAGAATACAAGGTTCCATACTTCTAAGTAACGCTCGTTTTCTCCTCCTGGATATAATTCTGGGTCACTAAAGTCATTACCGTAAGCTTCTCCGCGGTCATAGAAAATCTCTGTATTCGGTCCACTTGGTCCTTCACCGATGTCCCAGAAGTTTTCTTCTAAGCGGATGATACGCTCTTTTGGAACACCCATTTTCTCATTCCAAATTGTGAATGCTTCTTCATCTTCTGGATGGATTGTAACGGATAATAATTCTTTATCGAATCCGATCCATTTGTCGCTCGTTAAGAATTCCCAAGCCCAAGTAATTGCCTCTTCTTTGAAGTAATCGCCGATTGAGAAGTTCCCTAACATTTCAAAGAATGTATGGTGACGAGCTGTTTTCCCTACGTTTTCAATATCGTTTGTACGAATTGATTTTTGAGCATTTGTAATACGTGGATTTTGCGGGATTACACGTCCATCAAAATATTTTTTTAATGTTGCTACACCACTGTTAATCCATAAAAGAGATGGATCCTCATGTGGAACTAGTGATGCACTAGGTTCTACTGCATGTCCTTTTTCTTGGAAAAAGTCTAAAAACATTTGACGAATTTGTGCGCCTGTTAGTTGTTTCATTGTATTTTCCTCCTTAAATATAAAAAACTCCCGCCCCTATAAAAGGGACGAGAGTTAACTCGCGATACCACCCTAATTATGAATTGATTACTATATGAATCAATTCATCACCTCATGGTGCCGTAACGTGGCAAAACGGCAGTGATTAGCTGCTCTCAGGATTAGCTTTCTGTTACCCTTCATTTAAAGCTTCTTTCAGCCATATGGAAGCTTCTCTCTATAAATGGACTGTAACGTACTTGTTCCGTCATTGATTTAATGTATTATATGACTAAATATAATAGAATTCTCTTAAGTTTGTCAATGTAGATAATCATTTATATTATATCAATTACTTATTAATCATAGCTATTCTACTATTCATTCTTAACAGCCTTTTCATATATTATGCATGTATTACTAAATTGTACTACTCCCGCGTACTTTTCCGAATATTTCATTTTTGTTATAATTAAATTATTAATAATAAAGGAGCGATTATAGTGACAACCTTATTGAGCAAAGCTAAAAATATGTTAAAGACTGATGAAACAATATTGTTTTACGTAGCCTGTTCACTAGACATATTTATTTATCGTTCCGTCGCAAGGCCGGGATTGTTAATTTTAACGAACAAACGCCTCTTCTTTTATGGACCAGATGTAAGTAAGAACCCATTATTTGAAGAGTACGCTTTCGCGAAAATTTCTAATTTAAAAGAAAAACAGCGACTTTTCAGCAATCAAATTGTATTTATGTATGATAATGAATGGAAAAAAATAAAACATATTCAAACAAATGATGTAAGCTCTCTCGTTCAAAAAATAAACGAACAACTCTCTAAATAATGATAGCCCTCTACTCTTATAAGTAGAGGGCCTTCCTATTGCATATCTTCTTTTTTCCAAAGAGGCCTTACATGAACGATTACTGTACGAATAACCGCTAAAATAGGAACTGATATTAATAACCCTACAATTCCTCCCACTTCTCCCCCAACTAGTAGTGCAAGCATAATAATGACAGGATGCATGCGAAGGGACTTACCAACGATATAAGGGGATAAAATGTTACTTTCTACGAATTGCAAAATAGCAATCGCAATCCCCGCTTTAATGAGTAAACTTGTTGATACCGTTGCCGCAATCATTAATGTCGGAATCGCCCCTAAAATAGGGCCAAAGTACGGTATTATATCCGTCACCCCAATAATAATACCGAGTAACAATGGATATTTCATACCGATAAACCAAAAGGAAAGAGCAGATACGCCCCCTAATACTAAACAAACAAATAACTGTCCTCGAATATAACTTCCAAGTGATTTATCAATTTCTTTCGCCAGCATTTGCCCCGTACTACGCCACTTACTCGGAACTAGTTTCCAAAAAATATGATAAAACTCGCCGTAATCTTTTAATATGTAAAATACAATGAACGGAATTAAGAAAATAATGAGTAACGAATCCAGTACACCGCGAGCTGTGCTCATCACTTTATTTAAAAGTGCTTGTATCTTCGTCTCTACTCCAACAAAAATTTGTTTCACCTTTTCATGAATAAATGACGGGAAGTTCGCTGTTTGTTCTGTAACACCATCCATCCAAGAATCATACATTTTTGTAAACTGCGGGAATTGTTCATTGATTTCTTGTAATTGCTTAATCACAACCGGCGTTCCTTTATAAATTCCATAACCAATTCCGCCAAAGAAAAGGATGTAAATGAGCAAAATAGCGAGTGTGCGCGGCATCCCTTCTTTATGAATTTTTTCAATTAAAGGATGCAATAAATACGCAATAAAACACGCGATAAGAAACGGTGTAATGGCCACTTTACATACAAAAATAATCGGTGCCCATAGCGGCTTAATTTTTAAAAAGACGAGCAAACAAAGAAAGACAAGTAACAATAATCCTAAACGGTATATCCAAATGATTTTAAGATTCTTCACACGAAAAACCTCCTCCACCTTTATTGTGAAAATAAATAGGGTAGGTTATGTGCAAAAGTTTTAAAATCTTTTTGTGCAGACCATACTGTTTTGTAAAGACGCACATATATATACATAACAAGGACAACCACCCCTGAGAACGCAGCGTGAAACAATTTAATCAGGAGGGCTCATAATGGTTTTATTTATGCTCGTATTATCAGCACTTTTTATGATTCTTGAATGGATTTGTATCGGGTTTGGTATTTGGAAAGGTTTCTTTATTCGTTCCTCACGAAAAGAAAGAGCGAAGCATTTATTTCATTACGGAATGCTTGGCGTTGGATGTTACGGCCTATCTTATCTCTTCTCTGAAATTGGACTTTTATATTTGCATACAAATGCATAAAAAAACTCCCTTGTTGATGAAGGGAGTTTTTTACGCTTATAAATAAGATTTAATCATCTTACGTGCTTTTTTCATATTGCGTTTTGAAAAGACATCTTGTTTGCGAGCATATTGATATGCTGCCGCTCCAACACCTAATGCGATTAATGAATTGCGTAGATTCAAAGTAAATCCCCCTTTTCGTTATCCGATCGTTCTTTCATTCTCATCAAATAAATCATCAAGAGAACTTAACGAACCATCTTCTTCTACTTGATGCGTATGGATTTTCCCCTTTGAAACCGATAATTCGATATAACAATTCCAGCAATAAAATTGGTTGACACCTATTTTCCCAATGTCTTTTCCTTTGCAATTTGGACAAATAAACATATGGCGTTCATCTCCTTACAGTCTCCCGGATTCTATTCGCCATTATTTCCAAACTGCATTCATTTATACATTGCTGGAGCCTTTCAACGTTATACGTTTGAAAGTTTCACTATATAATTTCACCTTTTTACATGAAATCATACGGTGAAATGTTTTCCACGTCCATTTCTTCGCCATTCACTGTTACCATCTGTACTTCTCCTTGCGATTCCTGCAATCGACTCGCTAAAGTCGTTTGACGCATTGCATCATCAAGGCGGTTTACACCAGACTGGAAAGCAGCTTCCTCCCCGCAAATAATAAGGAACTTCTTACTTCTTGTAATACCAGTATAAATTAAATTACGACGTAACATACGATTATAACTTTTTACTATCGGCATAATTACAATCGGAAACTCACTACCTTGCGATTTATGAATGGAACAGCAATAGGCATGTGTAATTTGATTTAAATCTGGTTTTGTATATGTTACCTCAATTCCATCAAATGAAACGATAATCATATCTTGTTGCTCAACGTTCTCTTTTGCATAAAACACCGAAACAATTTCTCCGATATCACCATTAAACACTTGACTCTCCGGCTGATTAACGAGTTGCAAGACTTTATCGCCTCTTCGATATACAACATCACCATAAGCAATTTCTTTACTCTTTTCCCTTTTCGGATTAAATACTTCTTGCAACGCTTCGTTTAGTACATTAATACCGGCCGGTCCACGATACATCGGGGCCAATACTTGTACATCTCTTGCACTAAAACCTTTTGTCTTAGCATTTTCACAAACCTTCTTAACAACCTCAACAATTTGAGCTCCTGTGCAGCCGATAAATGAACGATCTTTTTGATTTTGCGCTAAATCTGGTGGGAGTGTTCCATTTTTTATCGCATGAGCAAGTTGAATTACTGATGAACCTTCCGCTTGACGATAAATTTCAGTAAGCTTTACAGTTGGAACTGCACCTGCATTCAATAAATCTTTCAATACTTGTCCAGGTCCTACAGATGGTAATTGATCTTCATCACCTACAACGATAACTTGAATGTTCGTCGGCAATGACTTAAACAGCTGATTTGCAAGCCAAATATCAACCATTGAAAATTCATCAATAATAAGCAACTTCCCTTGTACCGGATCTGTTTCATTACGCTGGAAAGACCCTTCTGGCGTCCAGCCAAGTAAACGGTGAATTGTACAAGCTGGAAGTCCTGTCGATTCACTCATTCGCTTCGCTGCCCTTCCTGTTGGAGCCGTTAATAATATCGGAAATGGATTATCATCACTGTATTCATTCGGATTTAACGATAGCCCGTGAAGTGACGCATACATTTCAACAATTCCTTTAATAACTGTTGTTTTTCCTGTTCCTGGTCCACCTGTCAATAACATCATCGGTTTATGAAGTGCCGTTTGAATTGCTTCTTGCTGAAGTGGTGCATACTGTACGCTCAGTTGTTCTTCAATTTCACCTAACGTCTTTAACACTTCTGCTTCAGGGAATGAAGGTGTTTCCTCCTGATTCATGAGCCTGCGAATAGACTTTACAACACCTTTTTCAGAGTAGAATAACGATGCCAAATACACTCGTTCTTCTTCAATAATGACTTTCCCTTCACTTTGCATCATTTCAATACAACCTATAATGTCTTCCTCCGTCACTCTTCCTTCTTGATTATTTAAAAGTGACATCGTTTCTCTTACAAGTTGATCTTTTCTCATATAAACGTGACCAAGTTGTAATGATACATTCTCTAACGTATAAAAACATCCCGCACGTACACGATCATCATGATTACCCGATATCCCTAACGCACGTCCTATATCATCCGCTCTTCCAAATCCAATTCCATCCACTTCTTCAATAAGCTGATATGGATTATTACGAATCACTTCTAATGTCATCTCTTTATATTGTTGGTAAATCTTAATAGAAAGCTTCGTTCCAAAACCGTAACCATTTAAAAAACTCATTACTTTCTCTAATCCTTGATGTTCAACAATTGTCTCATATATTTCTTGCGCTTTTTGCTTGTTTACAACACCATTTAAAGCCTCAGGATCATCCATAATTTTAGAAATAGCATATTCCCCTAGATGGTCCACAATTTTTTCAGCTGTACGCTTTCCTATCCCTTTAAATAAATCACTCGCTAAATATTGCACCATACCTGCTTTTGTTTGCGGCAATTCTTTCTTAAACGTTTCAACTAAATATTGTTTCCCATACTTCGGATGGTCTTTAAAATGCCCTGTCAACGTAAACACTTCATCTTCATGCATGCGGGGAAAATGACCGTTTATCATCACTTTTTTTTCATCGTACGTTTCATTCGTTTCAATGACTTTCATACTGACAACGGAATAGAGGTTTTCTTCGTTGTGGAAAATGGTATGAAGAACTTGCGCTTTTATAAACTTTTTCTCTTCCTCAAACAAATCCATTGCATGTTGATTTCCCATCTTTCCTCTCCTTTCCGGTTTCGCTTCACTTTAATGAGCAGTACATCCCCCACCTATTTAGATGAGGGATAACTACCCATTAAACTACATTTTTCTTATTCAGCTTCTTGCTCTAATAAACGAACACCATTACCCGCTAAAAAGTGATCTGGCTGAATTTCAGTTGCTTTCTTAAATAAAGCGAGAGCCTTCTCATTTTTTTCCTCAAATACGTAGGCAACACCTAAATTATAATACGCATCTGCATGCTCTTCATCCATTTCTAATACCTTTTCAAAATAAGGTTTCGCCTCTTGAATATGTTCTAGTCGCGCAAAGCAAAGTCCGCACTGGAACAAAGCTTCTACATCGTTTTCATCTAATTCTGTTGCTCTTTGTAAAAACGGCAGTGCAAGACGATCATTTCCAAGTTGCACATGTGTAATACCTAACATAAACGTTACATCAGCTGATTGTAATCCAGCTTGCATCGCTTGTTCAAATACAGCTTTAGCCTCTGCAAATTGCTCTTGACCGTAATATACGTTTCCTAATCCATAATAAGCAGCCGCAGATTTATCATCTAACTCTAATGCACGTTTATAAAATAAAATTGCTCTCTCACTATCACCTAGTACATCTAATAAGTTTGCAAAATTAATATATCCAAGCGCATCTTTCGGATTTTCTTCGATTGCTTCTGTGAAATTTTTAGCAGCTTCTTCCCAGTTTCCTTCTTGCATATATTGAATACCTGTTTCAAGTTTGTTTGACATGTCCTTCACCTCTACAACAAATTATAACAAAGAATGTATTTTCCAAGCGAACGAAAATTCGCCTTATGTAAAAGAAACCTCTAACCGCGAATCGGTAGAGGCTTCTCATTTTATCCTAAATAATCCAATTTCTTACCGCTACGGTACACTTCATCAATTGTAGCACCGCCTAAACACTCATCTCCATCATAGAAAACAACTGCTTGTCCTGGTGTAATTGCACGAATTGGCTCGTCACAAAGAATACGAACTGTATTTTCATCAACGATTTGAACCGTTACTTTATTATCTTCTTGACGATAACGGAATTTCGCTGTGCACTTAAATTCTTTCTCTTTCGCTTTATTACTTACCCAGCCAACATTTGTAGCAATAACTTCGTCGCCATATAGAAGTTCGTTATGGAATCCTTGATCAACATATAAAATGTTTTCTTTCAAGTTTTTCCCAACAGCAAACCACGGATCACCGTTACCACCAATACCAAGGCCATGACGTTGTCCAATTGTGTAGTACATTAAACCGTCATGCTTTCCTTTCACTTCACCAGATAATGTTTGCATCACACCTGGTTGTGCTGGTAAATAGTTACTTAAGAAATCTTTAAAGTTACGCTCACCAATGAAGCAAATACCAGTACTATCTTTCTTCGCCGCTGTCGCTAAACCAGCTTCTTTCGCCATTTCACGAATTTGTGGTTTCTTCAGTTCACCAAGCGGGAACATTGTTTTTGATAATTGCTCTTGGCTTAATTGATTTAGGAAATACGTTTGATCTTTATTGTCATCAACGCCGCGAAGCATTTTATATTCGCCGTCCATATAAGCAACGCGTGCATAATGACCTGTTGCTACATAATCAGCACCGAGCGCAATGGCATGCTCTAAAAATGCTTTAAATTTAATTTCTTTATTACACATTACATCTGGGTTTGGTGTACGACCAGCTCGGTATTCATCTAAGAAGTACGTAAATACTTTATCCCAGTATTGTTTTTCAAAGTTTACTGCATAATACGGAATACCAATTTGGTTACACACTTCAATTACATCATTGTAATCTTCTGTTGCTGTGCAAACACCATTCTCATCTGTATCATCCCAGTTTTTCATAAAAATTCCGATTACATCATAACCTTGCTCTTTTAATAAAAGAGCCGCTACAGATGAATCAACGCCACCGGACATCCCGATGACAACGCGTGTTTCGTGAGGTAGTTTGTTCATCATGTCACCTCCCATGCTAATTTTGTGTTAATCGCTTCACGATTTTCACTGTTTCGTACGCCGCTTTCTCAACTTGCTCTTTCGTATTTCCAAGTCCGAAACTAAAACGTACGGATGAACGTATTTGATCGGAGTCTTTTCCGAACATCGCCACTAATACATGTGATGGATCAATCGAACCAGCTGTACAAGCCGAACCACTTGATACTGCAATGCCAGCTAAGTCTAAGTTCACAAGAAACGGTTCAATGTTCATTCCTGTAAAACTAATATTAAGCACATGTGGTAATCGATATTCTAAGTTTCCGTTTACCTCGAAAGTAATGTCTTCATTTTTGAAGACAGATACCATTATATCTTTAAACTCTTCATATTGGGCATTTTTTTGCTCACGAGTTTTTTCAGCTAGCAAAATTGCATGTTGCAACCCAACGATGCTCGGCACATTTTCAGTACCAGCACGGCGTTTTCTTTCTTGCTCCCCACCTATTAATAACGGTTCAAATTTCACGTCTGCACTAGCGTATAGGAACCCGACACCTTTTGGCCCGTTAATTTTATGAGCTGAAATTGATAATAAATCAATACCAAACTCTTTCACATCAATTTCTACTAAACCGTAAGCTTGTACCGCATCTGTATGGAAATAAGCTTGATGCTCTTTTAGCAGCTTACCTATTTCCGCAATTGGTTGCATCGTCCCAACTTCATTATTCCCAAACATAATAGATACAAGAATTGTCTCTTCTGTTAATGCCTTTTGTATGTCAGAAACTTGAACACGTCCTGTTTCATCAACAGGTAAATATGTCACTTCAAACCCTTCACGCTCTAACAATTCACACGTATGCAAAATTGCATGATGTTCAATTTGCGTCGTTATAATATGGTTACCTTTATGACGGTTCGCACGCGCTACACCGATAAGTGCTAAATTATCAGCTTCCGTACCACCGCTCGTAAATATAATTTCATTCGGATTCGCATGAATGCTACGTGCACATGCGCGTCTCGCCTCATCTACAGCATGGCGCGTTTGACGTCCATAAAAGTGAATACTAGACGGATTTCCGAATGTTTCTGTCATATATGGAATCATCTTTTCGACCACTTCCGGGTGAGTCGGAGATGTCGCAGCATGATCTAAATAAATGCGTTCCATTAAATCTCCTTCTTTCCAAATCGTTTCACAAGGAATTAAATGTAAAACATATAGCCCCCGTGATTTTCTTCCTCATAACGTACTAAATCTTCTAACGTTGTACTATCTAACACTTCTTGCACCGCATCACGAACACGCATCCATAATTGGCGTTGTGCTGGTTCTTCTTCTTCTATCATTTCTACAACACTAATCGGACCCTCTAATACACGGATTACATCCCCAGCTGTAATGTTAGCTGGCTGATCTGATAATACATACCCGCCATATGCTCCGCGTGTACTCTTTACTAGACGCGCGTTACGAAGTGGTGAAATTAATTGCTCTAAGTAATGTTCCGATAAATCATGTGCCTGCGCAATTGATTTTAAGGAAATTGGACCTTCACCAAACTTTTTTGCAAGATCGATCATAATTGTTAAGCCGTAACGGCCTTTCGTTGAAATCTTCATCTATTTTGCACCTCTTTTCAAATTTTCACTTCTATTGGTTATATCTTATTTATAAAAGAACACAATTTAAAATCCTATGAAATTATAGCATAATATAGTATTATAAGAAATTTCAACTTGTGTATCAAAATGATAACATAAAATCACATTGAAAAACTCGGAAATTATTACAATTGAAAGAAAAATGAAAATATTCATATTCATTTTTCCCACAAAACAGCATCCTATTTCAAATTCCACTAAAAAAAATGATACGATAGAAAGAGATTATACATTAAGGGAGACGGTAAAAATGAAACAACCACTCGCACATCGAATGCGCCCTACAAATATTCAAGAAATTATCGGACAACAACATTTAGTTGGTGAAGGAAAAATTTTATGGCGAATGGTCCAAGCAAATCATTTTCAATCTATGATTTTATATGGCCCTCCAGGCACTGGAAAAACATCCATCGCGAGCGCAATTGCAGGAAGTACCGGAACCCCTTTTCGCCTATTAAACGCTGTTACTCACAATAAAAAAGATATGGAAGTTGTCGTACAAGAGGCAAAGATGCATCGACACCTCGTTTTAATTTTAGATGAAGTACACCGTCTAGATAAAGCAAAACAGGATTTTCTATTACCTCATTTAGAAAGTGGACTCCTTACCTTAATTGGTGCGACGACGAGTAATCCGTTCCATGCTATTAATTCCGCTATTCGAAGTCGGTGTCAAATCTTCGAATTACACGCATTAACAGAAGATGATCTTTTAATTGGCTTAAAACGAGCACTTGAAGATAAAGAAAAAGGTCTTGGGGAATATGATGTAACTGTTACGCCTGAAGCATTACATCACTTCGCAAATGCATCAGGTGGAGATATGCGTTCCGCTTATAATGCACTGGAGCTAGCTGTTTTATCTAGCTTTACAACTGATGACAAAGCTGCGGAAATTACGCTGGAAATCGCCGAAGAATGCTTACAAAAAAAGAGCTTCGTTCACGATAAAGGCGGAGATGCTCATTATGACGTATTATCAGCATTTCAAAAATCAGTGCGCGGAAGTGATGTAAACGCAGCACTTCACTATTTAGCACGTCTTATTGAAGCTGGTGATCTGCAAAGCATCGGTAGACGTCTTCTTATTATGGCATATGAAGATATTGGACTTGCTAGCCCGCAAGCTGGACCGCGTACGCTAGCAGCTATAGAATCAGCTGAACGCGTTGGATTCCCAGAGGCGCGCATACCACTTGCAAATGCCGTTATTGAGCTTTGCCTATCACCAAAATCAAACTCAGCTTATAAAGCACTTGACGCTGCCTTACACGATTTACGGAACGGGCAAACAGGCGACATCCCAAGTCATTTAAAAGATAGTCATTACAAAGGCGCAGAGGCACTTGGAAGAGGCATTGGCTACTTATATCCACACGACCATCCAAATGGTTGGGTACAGCAGCAATACTTACCTGATAAAATAAAAAACAAACAATATTATAAACCGAAAATGACAGGGAAATTTGAACAAGCACTTTCTACTGTATATGAAAGATTACAAAGTTCGAATAAAACGAAAAATAAAGGGTAACATAAGCGAAAACGTCACCATTATGGAGGCTTCGCTTATGAAAACACGTCAAGATGCATGGACAAAAGAAGACGATCTCCTTTTAGCAGAAACTGTTTTACGACATATTCGCAGCGGCAGTACACAAATAAAAGCATTCGATGAAGTCGGCGATGCTTTAAACCGCACTTCCGCAGCTTGCGGTTTTAGATGGAACGCTGAAGTAAGACCGAATTATGAAGATGCGGTACAGCTTGCGAAAAAACAACGTAAAGAATTAAAGCGCTCTGAAGCTAAAATAGAAAAAAATCAGTTCACAAAAACGAAACAACTCGTAATCGATGCTGAGTTTTCAGAAGATATTGTACCAAGTAAACAAGAACTTACAATGCAAAATGTCATCTCGTTTTTGCAAAACTTGGAGCACAATAATCCTTCAATCGCAAAGTTACAAACTGAAAATGAAGTATTACAAACTCAGCTCACTTCCTTGCAAAAAACGAATGATGAGCTCGAAACTAAATTAGCTGTACTCACAAAAAAACAACAAGCAATCGAAGAAGATTATGCAATGCTCGTTAGAATTATGGATCGTGCTCGAAAACTCGTTTCAGTTGAAGAACAAGAAGAGCAGATCGCTCCCATTTTCAAGACAGATCAAAATGGAAATTTAGATATTATTTATTCTGCAGAGAATTAAAAAAGATGTCACCTAGCCCAATTTCCCGGCTAAGTGACATCCTTTTTTTGTCTCTTCGGTGGATAGCATATTGGTAAATGAAATTATATCGACTATTCGACAAGGAATATCGATTTACCGACAAATATTTACAAAATAAGTAAACCTGCTATACAAAGAACTCCCTGAATTGACTGGATATTTTTTACTTAAATGTTACTATAAACATATACGATTGAAAGGAGCTGATTGCCATTTCATTAGTAGCCTTCAAAATAACACTCGGTATTCTCGTTCTAACGTTAGGCCTTTTTACGATTCATAGTTTAAAAAAGACCTCAGGTTATAAATCAGACAAATATGATTATTACTTACTGGCCTTGCTTACATTTGAACTAGTAGCAATACAAATCCCCCTATTTCTTTAGCACATATAAAAAAGCATATATCCGAAATGGATATATGCTTTTCTTTTATTCTTGCCCTACACGTTTCACTTCTACGTTTTTAATGCGTTCACGTACAACGTGACTTGCCATAATTAAGCCTGCCACAGATGGTACGAATGCGTTTGATGAAGGTGGTAATTTCGCTTTACGAATTTTTGCATTTTCGTCTGGTACGATTTCTTTACGTACTTCTTCACGAATTACGATTGGATTTTCATCAGAGAAGACAACTTTTACACCTTTTTTAATACCCTCTTTACGAAGCTTCGTACGAATGACTTTCGCAATTGGATCTGTATGTGTTTTAGATATGTCCGCAATACGGAAACGAGTTGGGTCCATTTTATTTGCTGCACCCATACTTGAGATAATTTTAATTTTACGACGTAAACATTGTTTAATTAAATGAATTTTGAACGTAATCGTATCAGATGCATCCACTACAAAGTCTAAACCGTGTTTAAAGAACTCTTCATATGTTTCATCTGTATAAAACATTTCTAGTCCAATTACTTCACACTCTGGGTTAATGTCTGCAATACGCTCTTTCATTAATTCTACTTTTGAACGTCCTACAGTAGATACTAAAGCGTGAATTTGACGGTTTACGTTTGTAATATCTACAACATCTTTATCTACTAATACGAGACGCCCAACTCCAGAACGTGCTAACGCTTCAGCTGCAAAAGAACCTACGCCGCCAATTCCTAAAATACCGACTGTACTATTTTTTAATATTTCAAGTCCTTCTTTACCGAAGGCTAATTCATTACGTGAAAATTGATGTAACATTCAGCTCTACACTCCTATTACAAAAATGGTCTACCATGTATTCTAGCGTTTTTCCGACTATTTGTATAGAAAAAGTTATAGAATTCCTAAAAATACATATTTCGAAAATAAAAACATAGTGTAAACCGGGATTTTGTTTCTTCCTAAATACACGTTTAAAAAGGAGGATTCAGAGAGCCGAACAGATCGAGGCGCTGAAGCCAGGAGGAGCGCAGTGTAGCGTTACTACTCGAGCACCGGGCTAGCATACGTAACGACGAGATGCGACAGCCATCTGAACCGGACTTTTTAAACAACCTCTCAAAAAAAGTCTAGATGGTATTAGTATAACCATCTAGACCCTATTCTTACTTCTCTTCTTTTAAGCTTAATTTTAAGTTTAACTCTTCAAGCTGTGCTTCTGCAACTGGGCTTGGAGCTTCTGTTAATAAGCAGCTTGCGCTTGCTGTTTTTGGGAATGCAATTGTATCACGAAGGTTTGTACGACCTGCAAGTAACATAACAAGACGGTCTAAACCTAATGCAATACCACCGTGTGGTGGAGTACCGTATTCGAATGCTTCTAATAAGAATCCGAATTGCTCTTGCGCTTCTTCTTGTGAGAATCCAAGTGCTTTGAACATTTTTTCTTGTACGTCACGCTCGTAAATACGAAGTGATCCACCACCAAGCTCGTAACCGTTTAATACAAGGTCATATGCTTGTGCACGTGCTTTTTCTGGTGCTGTTTCTAATAGCTCAACATCTTCACGGAATGGCATTGTGAATGGGTGGTGAGCTGCGAAGTAACGATCTGCATCTTCATCATACTCAAGAAGCGGCCAATCCGTTACCCATAGGAAGTTATATTTACTTTCGTCAATTAACTCAAGCTCTTTACCTAGACGTAAACGAAGTGCACCTAAGCTATCTGCAACAACGCTCTTCTTATCTGCTACGAATAGTAATAAATCACCAGCAGTAGCTTCTAATGTAGTCATTAACACGTTTGCATCTTCTTCACCGAAGAATTTCGCGATCGGTCCTTTTAAGCCGTCTTCTTCCACTTTAAGCCAAGCTAAACCTTTTGCACCGTATACTTTTACAAATTCAGTTAATGCATCGATGTCTTTACGAGAGTACTTGCTCGCAGCACCTTTTGCATTAATTGCTTTTACTTGTCCGCCGCTTTCTACAGCACTTGTAAACACTTTAAATCCACAACCTGCTGCAAACTCAGATAAGTCTGTTAGTTCCATTTCAAAGCGTGTATCTGGCTTATCAGAACCGTAACGAGCCATTGCATCAGCGTAAGTCATACGAGGGAATGGTGCACTAATCTCTACACCTTTCGCATCCTTCATAACTTTCGTCATCATGCGCTCCATCATATCTAAAATTTCTTCTTGTGTTAAGAATGAAGCTTCAATATCGATTTGCGTAAATTCTGGCTGACGGTCCGCACGTAAATCTTCGTCACGGAAACAGCGTGCTACTTGATAGTAACGCTCAAATCCGCCGACCATAAGAAGCTGTTTAAATAGCTGTGGAGACTGTGGTAACGCATAGAATTCACCGTCATGTACACGGCTTGGTACTAAATAGTCACGAGCCCCTTCTGGCGTGCTCTTCGTTAAAATTGGTGTTTCTACTTCTAAGAACTCTTCTGTATCTAAGAAATTACGAATTGTTTTTGTTACGTCATGACGCATTTTGAATGTATTGAACATTACAGGACGACGTAAGTCTAAATAACGATATTTTAAACGCACATCTTCTGATGCATCTGTATCATCAGCAATAATGATTGGCGTTGTTTTCGCTGCGTTTAATACGTTTACCTTTGTTGCTTGTACTTCAATACGACCAGTTGCCATATTGTCATTAATTGCGCCTTCACCACGCTCAACAACTGTACCTTCTACGTGTAATACGTATTCGCTACGAATTGTTTCTGCTACTTCTAGCGCTTCTTTTGATGTTTCTGGGTTAAATACAACTTGTACGATACCTGTACGGTCACGTAAGTCGATAAAGATTAACCCACCTAAATCACGGCGTTTTTGTACCCAACCTTTTAATTGAACTGTTTGTCCAACTGCTTCTACTGTTACTTTTCCACATGCATGTGTTCTTTCAGCCACTGTAAGTTCCCCCTATATTAATTTCTCTGCTACGTATGAAGCAAATACATCTAACGCCACTTCTTCTTGTTCGCCTGTTGCCATATCTTTTAAGTTAATGATGCCTTTATCTAGCTCATCTTCCCCTAATACAGCTACAAATTTCGCTTTTAGACGATCTGCTGATTTAAATTGTGCTTTCATTTTGCGGTCTAAATAATCTTTTTCAACTGATAATCCAGCTTTACGAAGATCAAACGCAACTTTTGCAGCATGGTCTTTCGCTTTTTCACCAAGCGCTACAACGTAACAATCAATGCTATGTTCAATTGGTAATTCAATGTTTTCAGCTTTTAGCGCCATAATTAAACGTTCAATACTCATCGCAAAACCGATACCTGGCATTTCTGGTCCACCGATTTCTTGTACAAGTCCGTTGTAACGTCCACCACCGCTTAATGTAGTAATAGCACCGAAACCTTCTGCTTCACTCATAATTTCAAAAACAGTGTGCTGGTAGTAGTCTAAACCACGTACTAAGTTCGGATCTTTTTCAAATGGAACATCCATCATCGTTAATAGTTCTTGAACTTTTTCGTAGTATACTGCTGAATCTTCATTTAAGTATTCTGTAATAGATGGTGCTGTTCCCATTAATTCATGGTTACGGTCCTTCTTACAATCTAAAATTCGAAGAGGGTTCTTTTCTAAACGAGATTGACAGTCAGAACAGAACTCACCGATACGTGGCTCAAAGTGTGCGATTAACGCATCACGGTGCGCTTGACGGCTCGCCGCATCACCTAAGCTGTTTAATACAACTTTAATATTTTTTAAGCCCATGCCGCGGTAAAACTCTACAGCAAGTGCAATTACTTCTGCATCAATTGCAGGGTCGTTACTACCGATTGCTTCAATACCAAATTGTACGAATTGACGATAGCGACCTGCTTGCGGTCTTTCGTAACGGAACATTTGACCGATATAATATAATTTCGTTGGTTGTGTTGCGTCACCGAACATTTTATTTTCAACGTAAGAACGTACAACAGGTGCAGTACCTTCTGGACGTAATGTTAAACTACGCTCTCCACGATCTTGGAATGAGTACATTTCTTTTTGTACGATATCTGTCGTATCACCAACACCACGTAAAAATAGCTCCGTGTGTTCAAAAATTGGTGTACGAATTTCTTTATAATTGTAACGACGGCAAATTTCGCGTGCTTGCCCTTCGATATACTGCCATAACTCAACAGTGCCTGGAAGAATATCTTGCGTTCCGCGTGGGATTTGAATAGACATATTCAGTTCCTCCTCAAATTGTTTTAATCTTAATAAAAATAAAAAAACTCCCGCCTCTACTGTTTGAACAGTAGGGACGAGAGTATTATACCCGTGGTGCCACCCTAATTGAAGCACGTATGCTTCCACTTTTTTAATAACGCTTAAATGTGCGTTCATCCCTACTAAGCGTATATGCCGTTCAAGTTGAAACCTCTAGAGTGTCATTCAATCAGTCATCATGTAGAAATGTTTTCAGCCTAAGACATTTCTTCTCTTTCCATGTGTGTCTCATTTACTCTTCTCTATCAACGGTTATATTCATATGTAAATATAAAATTACTATACGTTTGTTCAGTAGGATTGTCAAGTGCTCTAAGAGCGTTCAATCTGCTTCTTTAGACGCTTTACATCTTGAAGAGAAATGCCAAACTCAGAAGCAAGCTCCATCGAAGTATTGTTTTGCTCTTTTGAAATAAAATCATGAAAATTTACGTTAAACAGTTGATTTGCACCATTTGTAACAGAATGCCCTTTTTCATTCATACGCATACGTATATCCCTCACATTCAATATGGATGTTTTACTTTTTATTGTTCCATATTGATTAGAGAGTTATACATAAACGAAAAAGCTATTGACTCAAAATAAACATTAGTATTATTGTATTTATAATAATTGGCCAGTCCACTCGCTAGCATATGATGCTTCAAATGAATATAACAACACTGCAATACCTAGCCCAAATACGATCATTTCTAACATTACATGTAATATACCTTGCACTTCCCTTTCTTCCACAGGAAATAAAGCATACATTAAACTACTTCTACACACTGATTCAATATACGAACCAACGCCTCTGGATTAGTTTCCATTACCCAATGCCCACCAACTTCAATAGAAAAAACTTCCCATTTTCTATCCCTTGCTTTTTTTGCTGATTCTAAAAAGATAGGCGTCATTGGCCAATGTTCTGGATTATCCTTTACTTCTACGTATATATGGGGTATAAGTTGCGCTTTAGAGTTTTTTATTTCAACCGATTGTGTAAAAGCCAACAATGACATCGCTGATTTTTTTTCATCTATTGTATTTCTAGGAAGAACACGCCATCCTTCCCCGTATACTTTTACTTCTTCTATAAAATGTGCGGCCATTTCCGGCCCAGAAATATCCATAACAGAATCACCATTTTCCGGAAGCATTGCATCCACGTATACTAGCTCTTTAATAAACTCAGGAATCTCTTCTGCTACACCTGTAATTACCATACCAGAATAACTATGCCCTACTAAAATTACATCTCTTAGACTCTCATATTTAATAGTATTAACAATGTCTTGAATAAATGTTTTCAGCCCTATATTAGGTTGCATAAGATGTGTTCGTTCCCCAAGTCCAGTTAATGTAGGAGTATATACACTATGACCCTCTTCCCTTAAAAGTTTAGCTAGTTTTTTCCAAACATAACCGCCATCCCATGCTCCATGAACGAGTACAAATGTTTCCATAAGATTTACCTCCCATAATCCCCCGATTATATCGTTTATTTTCTTAACTATCATAACAATAACTAGAAAAATATACCATTAAAAACCACAAAAGAAGAGAGGGGCTCATCCCCTCTCTTCTTCAGCAGCACTATTTACTTTCCACAATTAAGGTCACCGGACCATCATTGATTAAAGAAACATCCATCATTGCTCCGAACTTCCCTGTTTCTACATGCAATCCTTGCTTACGAACTTCCTCATTAAAGAAATCATATAAACGCTCTGCATAGTCAGGTTTGGCAGCATCCATAAAGTTTGGACGTCTTCCCTTGCGGCAATCTCCGTATAATGTGAATTGCGAAATGGATAGAACTTGTCCTTCTACATCAAGTACAGAATGGTTCATCTTTCCGCTCTCATCTTCAAAAATACGTAAGTTCGCAATTTTTTCTGCAATGTAAGTTGCATCTTTTTCTGTATCTTCATGCGTAATGCCAACTAGTAATGTTAAACCGAACGGAATTTGTCCTACGATCTCACCGTCTACTGTGACAGACGCTTCCTTTGATCGTTGTAAAACAACTCTCATCTTTTCTACACTCCCTATTAATGCATCATGCGTCGTACTGCATAAATTTCTGGAACACGTTTAATGCGTTCTACTACTTTTTTCAAGTGCTGTAAGTTACGAATAGAGATTGACATATTAATTGTCGCCATCTTATTACGGTCACTTCTACCAGAAACTGCCGAAATGTACGTTTTCGTCTCTGTAACAGCTTGTAATACTTCATTTAATAAACCACGGCGATCGTAACCTGAAATTTCAATATCAACGTTATACTCAATTTCTTTTTCAGGGCTACCTTCCCACTCTACTTCTAATAAACGTTCTATAGCTTCTTCTGTATGAACATTTACACAGTCACGGCGGTGAATCGATACGCCTCGGCCTTTCGTAATATACCCAACGATATCATCACCAGGTACTGGGTTACAGCATTTTGATAAACGAATTAATAAATTATCTGCACCACTTACTTTAACGCCAGAATCCCATTTTCGAATTTTCATCGGTTTACGAACTTCTTTAACTTCAACAATCTCTTCTTCTTCACGTTGCTTACGGAACTTGTCCGTTAGTCGCGTAACAATTTGCGATGCAGTGATGCCATTATATCCAACTGCCGCAAACATATCTTCTTCATTTGCAAAGTTGAATTTTTCAGCAACTCGTTTTAAATTATCAGGAGCTAACACTTCTTTCATCTCATACTCTAGGCTACGCACTTCTTTCTCAACAAGTTCACGGCCTTTTTCAATATTTTCATCTCTACGTTGTTTCTTAAAGAACTGACGTATTTTGTTTTTTGCATGAGATGTTTGAGCAAGTTTCACCCAATCTTGACTTGGTCCATACGAATGTTTCGATGTTAAAATCTCAATGATGTCACCTGTTTTTAATTTATAATCAAGTGTCACCATTTTCCCGTTTACTTTTGCACCAATTGTTTTATTTCCAATTTCTGAATGCACACGATATGCAAAGTCAATTGGAACAGATCCAAGTGGTAATTCCATTACATCGCCTTTCGGTGTAAAGACGAATACCATGTCAGAGAATAAATCAATTTTTAATGACTCCATAAACTCTTCTGCATTAGAAGCTTCATTTTGCCATTCTAATATTTGACGGAACCATGTAAGTTTCTTCTCTAATGTACCTGCTGTTTCTGCTGTTTTTCCTTCTTTATACGCCCAGTGTGCCGCGATCCCGAATTCTGCGATCTCATGCATTTCTTTCGTACGAATTTGCACTTCAAGCGGATCACCTTTCGGCCCAATTACAGTCGTATGAAGAGATTGATATAGATTTGCTTTCGGCATTGCAATATAATCTTTAAAACGACCTGGCATCGGCTTCCAGCACGTATGAATAATTCCAAGTACTGCATAACAATCTTTAATACTATTTACAACGACACGTACAGCTAATAAATCATAAATTTCATTGAACTGTTTATTTTGCAGTGCCATTTTACGATAAATGCTGTAAATATGTTTTGGTCTTCCAGAAATTTCAGGTTGAATTGCAACTTCATCTAATTTCTCACGAATACCAGTCATTACTTCCTCTAAATACTCTTCACGTTCTGCACGTTTACGCTTCATTAAATTTACAATACGATAATATTGCTGTGGATTTAAGTAGCGAAGTGACGTATCCTCTAGCTCCCATTTAATAGTACTAATTCCGAGTCTATGTGCTAAAGGTGCAAAGATTTCTAACGTTTCATTCGCAATGCGACGCTGCTTCTCTTGAGGCAAATGTTTCAATGTACGCATGTTATGAAGACGATCGGCTAGTTTAATTAAAATAACTCGAATATCTTGAGCCATTGCAATAAACATTTTGCGATGGTTTTCTGCTTGTTGTTGCTCATGAGATTTATATTTAATCTTTCCGAGCTTTGTCACACCATCGACAAGCATAGCAATTTCTTTATTAAATTCCCGTTCAATATCTTCTAATGTAATCTCTGTATCTTCTACTACATCATGTAAGAAACCTGCTGATACTGTAGCTGGATCCATGTGTAAATCAACTAAAATACCTGCAACTTGAATTGGATGAATAATGTATGGTTCACCCGATTTTCTGTATTGTTCGCTATGCGCATCGCGTGCATATTCATAGGCACGTGCTACTAGCTCAATATCTTCATCCACTAAATATTGACTTGCTTTCTCGAGTACCTGTTCAGCTGTTAGTACCTGCTCATTTGCCATCGAATCACCTTTTATTGAAAATTGACTTTATCTTTATTGAATAGAATAAATTATATTCTATCATTATAACCCAATGATTGTGAATTGTGAAAAGGAAAAGATTTTACTGACATTTCACTATAATTTTTTGTTCAATTATACAAAAGTACCCGCTCCTCTCCAAGAGATTCACGGGTACTTTTTATCACCGTAGTTTTACCTATATAGTGATTAGTATTTTTCTAATACTAATACATCGTAACCATCTAACATTTTACGACCATCTAAGTAAGTAAGTTCTACTAAGAATGCAATTCCTGCTACAACTCCGCCTAGCTCTTCAACTAACTTAATTGTCGCTTCAATTGTTCCACCTGTAGCTAATAAGTCATCTGTAATTAATACGCGTTGACCTGGTTTAATTGCATCTTTATGGATCGTTAAAACGTCTTTACCATATTCTTTACCGTAGTCAACTGTAATTACTTCACGTGGTAATTTTCCTAATTTACGAACTGGCGCAAATCCTACTTCTAATGCATAAGAAACTGGGCAACCGATAATGAAACCACGAGCTTCTGGTCCTACTACAAGATCGATGTCTCTCTCTTTTGCATACTCAACGATTGCATCTGTTGCTGCTTTGTATGCTTTACCGTCGTTCATTAACGGTGTAATGTCTTTAAACACAATACCTTCTTTTGGATAATCCGGTACAATTGCGATATGTTGCTTGAAATCCATATTTCTGAATCCTCCTCAGATCTAAAAGGTTTGTAAATACAAATCCTTTACCCTAACTGTTCTACTTCTTTATGATTACGAATCGTTTCAAACCATGTATATAGTTGCTGATATGTGCTATAAACCAATTCTTTTTCTAATTGTAAGTGGTTCATTTTCTCACGATATGTGCTCGATTCAATTAAATCACGCTTTTGTTTTTTGTCTGCCATAAAAATGACGCCATCTTTTATTGTAACAAATTCTAACTCAAAAAACACCTGTGTCATGAAATTTACTGTATCTTTTGACCAACCTTTATGCTGACATAGTTGCGCTCCATATTGTCTTAAAGAAAATGGTGATTTTTGGCTCAAGAACGAATAGTACCATTTAAAATGTTCTCTCGTTGGAACAGTACTAAATAAATGATTATTCTCTTGATAAAATAGTGTATAAATTCGCGACGGGAATCCTACTTTAAATAGCTCTCTTAATTCATCTGTCCCTTTTGGTAAATCAAGGAATACGATGTATTGATCATCTAACTCGGTCACTTCTGATGCATGCATCATATGCTCTTTATAGTCTTCTAAAGAAAATTTATTCAATACCTCTTCAGAAAAATACACCATCGTGATTTTCCCTTTCGGAAGTTCTGCTAAATTTGCTTCTACGTTACGCATACTACGCCAATCGAATAATTGCCATGCTTCTACAGCAATATCTTGTACCATTAATTGCGGCTTCTTAAAATTATTCCATTCATTGATAGACGCTTCTCCTATTACAGATACTTTTGCAACTGGAGAAATTTCTTTCGCATATGCGCCAAAACCGAATCCAATTGTATCCAATGTTGCTTGTCCATCACGAAGAGACATCTTTAAATGAGAACCATCTGATCCGATTGCACGAATACTTTCTAACTCCGCATCTTTCACCGCAATACGTGGCTTTGGATTTCCAACACCAAATGGCGCTAACTTTTGCATATCTTCAATTGCTGCAAGTGTTACGTCCTCCACTTTGCAAAAAGCATCGACAGCTGTAATTGGAATAAAATCTTCTTCTGTTAAAATTGTATCTGCCTGTTCATTTAAACGGCGGCGTAATTCATCTACATCATTCATATGTAGCGTCATTCCCGCTGCCATCGGATGTCCTCCGAAGTGTGGCAATAACTCTCTACAATCTGACAAGTTTGCAAACAAATCAAATCCTGCAATACTACGCGCTGAACCTTTTGCAGTTTCTTTTACAGGATCAATGCATAATACAATCGTTGGACGATAAAAACGTTCAACTAATTTAGAAGCGACAATTCCAATTACACCTGGATTCCACCCTTCTTTTGCAAGCACTAATACTTTATTGTCTTCAGGAGGGAAATTCGTTTCCACTTCAGCGATAGCTTCTTCTGTAATTTGCTTTACAATATCTTTTCGCAGTTTGTTCAGCTCATCAATTTCTTCAGCCAGCTCTTTCGCTTCTTCGGGATCCTCTGATAATAAAAGATGTACAGCCGGCGTAGCATCTTCTAAACGTCCAACTGCATTAATACGAGGTGCGATTGAGAAGCCAATACTCTCTTCTGTAATTTCACTTTGCGAAACGTTAGCAACTTTAAATAGCGCCTTTAGTCCGATATTTTTCGTCATGCGCATATGTTTTAAACCGCGCTTCACTAGCAATCTATTCTCACCGTGAAGTGATACTAAATCGGCTACCGTACCAATTACTGCAATTTCTAATAAATGTTCTGGTACACGGCCCAGTAGTGCATGTGCAACTTTAAACGCAACACCTACACCAGCTAAATAGTGAAACGGATACACACCGCCATCTAATTTCGGGTGAATAATCGCAAGTGCTTCTGGCAATTCTGGTGGTGGCTCATGGTGATCTGTAATAATTAGATCTATCCCAAGTTCCTTCGCTACCTTCGCTTCATGTACAGCTGCGATACCAGTATCGACAGTAATAATGAGTGAAAATCCTGCGCTATGCGCCCAACGAAATGCTTCTTCATTCGGTCCATAACCTTCTGTAAAACGGTTTGGGATATAAAATTCTACGTCTGCACCTAATTCTTGTAAGGCAATATATAAAACAGTTGTACTACTTACTCCGTCCGCATCGTAGTCACCAAATATTAATATTTGCTCTCCATTTTGAATCGCCTTATTTACACGTTCTACCGTTCTATCCATTCCTTCTAATAAAAACGGATCATGAAATTCTTGATTTTCTGTATTTAAAAAATCTAAAATCTTATCTTCTGTATCTAGTCCTCTACCGAGGAATAACGAAACGACAAGTGGTGATAATTGTAATTTACTTGCTAATTCACTCACTCGCTCGCTATTATATTCTTTTTCTTTCCAACGCGTCTTCGGTTGTAACACGAAATCACCCCTTAACCTGTTCATTATACAAGACAGATTAAGGGGTGACAATATCATGCAAACTACGATGTAATATCTGTATACTAAAATGTTACTAATGTTTAATTTGGAGAATACGGATTTATATGTACAAATACATTTTGTACGTTATCTTGCAGCATAAGCGTTTCTTTCACACGCTTTCCAATGCGATGTCCTTCTTCTACAGTAATATATGGATCTACAGAAACTTTAATATCTACAATAACGTAATGACCATGCTCCCTCGCATATAACGAACCGATTTTTTTCACACCATCTATTTGAAGTACTGCTTCTCTAAGCGGAATAACATCTTCCTCATGAAGAACATGATCAAGCGTTGCATGAATTGCTTCTGTCCCAATACTCCATGCCATTTTTGCAACAAGAAGTGAAACAAATAATCCTGCAATTGGATCGGCATACACAAGCCAATCTAACCCGAACTTACCACCAATAATCGCTGCACAAATACCGATTAAAGCTGCAATTGAAGAAAATACATCCGAACGGTGCTCATATGCATTTGCAATAATTGCATCGCTATTTACCCTTTTCCCTAATCGAAATTTATATTGAAACATTCCTTCTTTCACAATAATCGAAAGAACAACAGCAAAAATCGTAATTCCCTTCGGCGGTTCTAATTCCTGCGAAAAAGCTTTTATGGACGAAATCGCTATCTCGATTCCCACAATAAATAATAATACTGCAACAATAATCGCTGAAATCGATTCCGCTTTACCGTGACCATACGGATGATCTTCATCGGGCGGCTGCTTTGCTGCTCGTAATCCAAACAGTACAGCTAGCGAACCAATTACATCTGATGCAGAATGCACAGCATCCGCTAATAGCGCTTTACTGTTCCCAATATAACCAATTACCGCTTTTATGATTGCTAATATAATATTACCAACGATCCCGACAATAGCACCAAACTCGGCCTGTTTAAAACGTTCATCTTTTTCCATCATTAAAATCCCTTCTTTTCTTAACCTATCTTTTTATCCCACTTTAATGGGCAGTAAGACCCCTACCTCAAAATTCAGTGAAAGCAAAAAATTTAGGTGGGGGATCAACTGCCCATAAAAGTCCGATTGGTTCAACTAATAATCAGTGGGGGGATGAAGAACCCCCCCACTGATTAAAGTTTCACTTTATTGTAACAAAAACAGCGATAACATCACCACTTTCTTCCATTTTCCATTTCAAAGTCGCTATCTTATTGTATCCACAAACGAAAAAAGAGATGCCTCATAAAGAGACATCATCTTTTTTATACTTGCGGTTCAGATTCTACTTTCTCAACCTTTTTCTTGTTTTTGCCCTTTTTCAAACGACGGTTTTCAAGCATTAACCAAATTTGAGAAGCAACGAAAACAGAAGAATACGTACCTACAACTAATCCAACAAGTAACGCAAACGAGAAGTTACGTAGTGACTCACTACCGAAGATAAGCAATGCAAGTACTGGGAATAGCACTGTTAGTACAGTATTAATCGAACGACCAAGCGTTTGACGAATACTTGCATTTACGATTTCTTCTAAGTCTTTTATATCACGTACTCGTTTTTTCTGTTTGTATAATTCACGGTTTCTATCAAATGTAACGATCGAGTCATTAATAGAATAACCAATGATTGTTAATACCGCAGCGATAAACGTTAAGTCTACCTCTAACTGGAAAATACTAAATATAACAATCATAACGAATGCATCATGTAATAATGCAAGTACTGCAGATAATGCATACGTAAATCGGAAACGAATACTTACGTATAAAATGATAACCGCAGAAGCAATTAATACTGCGATAAATGCATTTCGTGCAATCTCTTTCCCGATTGTTGGTGAAACTGTACTTACGTTTGGATCTGTACCATATTTATCGTGGAAGAATGTTTTTGTTTTCGCAATTTCATCTTTTGATAGAACACCTAATGTACGAACTGCGAATCCTTTATTGTCATCTCCAGTCGGTACAATATTTTCTTCCTTCACGTCAATGTTCAATTCTTTAAAATCTTTATGAACATCAGACACAGTAACTGCTTGTTTTGATTGCAAGTCGATACGTGTACCACTCGCAAAGTCAATACCAAGATTCAATTTGAAAATTGGTAAAATAATTGCACCTGCAATTACAACTACCAGCGAGAAGATAAGGAATTTATGACCGACATTTACGAAGTTAATACGATCAAATCTTGTCGGTGGATGTACTACACCTTTTGTTAATGGAATAATATCCTTTTGTTTCACACCAAAGTATCCTGGTTTTTTATCGAAGTAACGGCTCTTTACAAGTAAACTTAGTAAGAAACGAGTACCGAATACGTTCGTAATAAAACCGACTAAAATACTTACGATTAAACTTGTTGCGAACCCTTTTACAGAGCTATTACCATAAACGAATAATACACCAGCTGCTGCAAGTGTTGTAATATTCGCATCTAAAATGGTTGCTAATGAACGATGGTTACCAGCACGGAATGCCGACATCATTGACTTACCAATTTTCAGCTCTTCTTTCAGTCTCTCGTACGTAATAATATTCGCATCAACCGCGATACCTACCCCGAGCACTAACGCCGCAATACCTGGCAACGTAAGAACTGCATGCATCCAGTTAAAGACAAGTAATGTAACGAAAATGTATAAACCTAACATAATAACCGCTACAAGTCCTGGTAAACGGTAGAATACAAGCATAAATAAGAAAATAAGAGCGATACCAATCGCACTAGCGAAAATTGTTTGCTCTAACGCTTGTTGACCAAACTTCGCTCCAACAGATGTTGAATACATTTCTTTTAAATCAACAGGAAGTGCACCTGCATTTAATAAAGATGAAAGTTGTTTCGCGCTTTCAACTGTAAAGTTTCCACCCACGATAGATACTTCAGCTTGGTTAAACACTTGGTTTACTGTTGCTGCTGATAAGAACTTCGGATTCGGTTTTGCAGATTCTGCTTTGTACGAATCTTTTCCTTCTTCAAAATCAAGCCAAATTACCATTAAATTCGTTGGTGGTGGCATTTTTGAAATTTTTTCAGTTACTTCACGGAATTTTTCAGCGCTTTTTAGTGTAAGACCTACACTCGCACGACCTTGCTCATCAAATGTTTGCTTCGCTCCGCCGCCTTTTAAATCCGTTCCATCCATAAGAAGGTTGTCATCTACATCACGGAATGTTAATTTCGCTTGTGTTGATAACATTTCACGTGCTTTTTGCTGATCTTGTACACCAGCAAGCTGTACACGAATTCGGTCTTGCCCTTCAATTTGAATGTTCGGTTCACTTACACCAAGTACATTGACACGATTTTCAAGAGCACCTACTGTACTTACAAGTGCCTCTCGGTCAATTTTATCACCTTTTTTGGCTGGTTTTACTTCATACAGAATTTCAAAACCACCGCGAAGGTCTAGTCCTAGACTAATTCCTTTTGCTATGTCTTTTCCTGCCGCACCAATTACTCCACCGATTAATAAAACGATGAGGAAAAAGGCGGCAATTCTCGTACCACGCTTTGCCATATGTACCCTCTTTCCGCTACTAACACTTCAAATAAATCTTTTACGATTCACCTTCACACGTGTGCATACGCCTAGTTAGTAGACTTCCTTTCTATAATTTTGCTAGTTCCTCACCAGCTGTGTCGGTAAGTTTTTCACATTACCGACACTTTCATTATTTGTTTTCTCTCTTCACTACCTCCTTTATATATGATCTTAGACATAATTATTTCCTCATTATCAATACCTATCATTATACTGCAAAAGGAAGAACAAACCAATTGCAGTCGGTTATTTATTTTCATATTCATCAAATGACCAAAGCGGGGCTTGATATGCTTCAACAGTTAAATACGTCATATATTCATTAGCTGTTACTGTTAATACGTCATTAACTAATTCATACAATCTAACGTCACTGTCTATCTTCTTCCACTTTTTCACTTTAAGAAACTTCCAAATGTCATCATCTGTTACTCGGTCGTAGCCGAACATTTGGAACTCTTCTACTTTACTTTCTAAAACGACTTGTAACTGTCCGCGGTATGATTCTACCAAAGCCTCTCTATCTAACATATATAACATCTCCTTCTTATTTCAGCACGAAAAGTCGCTTTTAATCCCGCTCTAATGGACAGCAATAACTACTTTCAAGAGTACTCTCTTAAATGCTTGTCATTCTTGTCTCGTACGTGCATATAAATTATTGTAAATCATTCCACTGATTTTGAGAAGGTAGGAGAAGACCATGACGAGACAAAGCTTTTTAAAAGGCGCATTTATTTTAATGATAGCCGGCTTTATTACCAAAATTCTAGGATTTATTAATCGTATTGTAATGGCACGTATTTTAGGAGAAGAAGGCGTTGGCCTTTATATGATGGCCGTCCCTACATTTATTCTAGCAATTACATTAACACAAATCGGTCTTCCTGTCGCAATCGCAAAATTTGTAGCAGAAGCAGAAGCTGTGAATGATAAACAAAAAGTTAAAAAAATATTAACAGTATCATTAGCTGTTACATCTGTTATTAGTATCATTTTAACAATTGGAATTATGCTCCTCACACCTATTTTAGCAAAAACATTATTAACTGATGAACGAACGTACTATCCATTAATGGCCATTTTGCCTGTCGTTCCTGTTATTGCTGTTTCTTCTGTTTTACGTGGCTATTTCCAAGGGAAACAAAATATGAAACCTAGCGCTTACGCCCAAGTGATAGAACAAATTGTCCGCATTACAATTATCGCTATATGTATTCAATTATTTTTACCTTACGGCGTAGAATATGCTGCAGCTGGTGCTATGTTATCAGCCGTTCTCGGTGAAGTGGCATCGTTATTATTTTTACTCACTTTATTCCAGCGCGAAAAACATTTATCTATACGCTCGGGATTTTTCACTACTGTAAAGGAAAGCAAGGGGACATTTTATTCTCTTATGGATATTGCACTTCCAACTACAGGAAGTCGTTTAATCGGTTCCGTTTCCTATTTTTTTGAACCTATCGTCGTTATGCAAAGCTTAGCGATTGCCGGCGTTGCTGCCTCCGTCGCAACTCAGCAATACGGTATATTAAACGGGTATGCATTCCCGCTTCTTTCACTGCCAGCCTTTATTACATACGCTCTTTCTACTGCACTCGTTCCATCTATTAGCGAGGCAATGGCAAAAAGACAGCATAAATTAGTAGAACACCGCTTACAACAAGCTCTTCGGATCTCACTCATTACTGGCGGGTGGTCAGTCGTTATATTATACGTATTTGCTTCTCCTGTTTTAACTCTTATGTATGGATCGGATAGTGCAACAGCGTTCATCCAGCTTCTTGCACCTTGCTTTTTATTTCATTATTTTCAAAGTCCACTTACCTCTGTTTTACAAGCTTTAAACTTAGCACGTGCGGCCATGATGAATACGTTTATTGGTGCAATCGTGAAATTAATCGTTATTTTCGTACTAGCCTCAAGGCCAGAGTTTCAAATGATGGGGGTTGCCCTTGCAATTGCAGCAAATATCGTAACGGTAACATTTCTTCATTACGCTACTGTTTTAAAGAAAATTACATTTACCATTTACGCAAAAGACTATATTTTTGGCGGACTTGCCATCGGTATCGCAGGCTCCTTCGGTTTTTACCTTCATAAGTATATAGTTTTCTCTCATTCACTTGGCATACAAACATTATGGGAAATCACTTTAACAACACTCGTTTATATTGTGCTCCTCTTCATTTTCAAGCTCATTCGAAAAGAAGAGTTAAGTCGTCTCCCTATCATTCGAAAACTTTCATTTTTGAAGTAAACGGGCTTACTATGTCATATAGTAAGCCTCTAGTTTTCTTTCAAATCAACAAAAAATTGTCCATTTTGAAAGCTACAGTATAAAATTTTTGTTACATCGTTATAGCCTAAGTTTTTTAATTTTTCAACAAGCCACTCATCTGTATGTTCAATCATTTGTAAATGATTAGATTGAATTTCTCCATCGATAATAAGGGGAAGCGTAAACTGCAATGCATCCTGCCCACCTTTTTGTTTTTGAAAGACAGATAACTTCCCAGATGGTTCTAAAATAGCGTATTCTACATCCCGGATATCTCCAACTCCTTGTTCCCTTAATTGCATCATTAAATCATCTATATTATAACGTTGCTTTCTCATCTTCTTTTCATCAATCTTTCCTGCATTTACAAGAATGGCTGGCTCACCTTCTATTAAATGCCGAAAGCGTTGATACTTTAACGAAATAACTGACAAAATAATTTGTATACACATAAGAAACGTCATCGGAACTAATTGGTGCCAAAGTGATTTATCGGTATTTTCAATTGCGACTACTGCCATTTCACCAAGCATAATGAATACGACTAAATCTAATACACTTAGCTCTCCAATTTCACGTTTACCCATAAGACGAAAAATAATTAAGATGATGATATACAACAGCATCGTCCGGCCAATGATTGATACCCATTCCATTTCTACATCTCCTTTTTACGTATAGACTCCCCTATAAAAAAGAAAATAGTCTAACTTAGGCAAAAGGAAAATATGCTTGTATTAAAAAGGGGGAATGTATAAATGGATGGAACGAAAAAATTATCAACTGCAATCGGCTTCGGTATCGTTATCCTATTAATTCTCGCAACAGTTACTAGCATGATTATGGCTCTTTTATTAAAATTTACAGATTTGAATGAAGGAACATTAGCTGTTACTATTTTTATACTAGCACTTTTATCTATGCTTATATCCGGGTTTACTGCCGGCAAAAAAGCACAAGGGAAAGGTTGGCTAGTAGGCTTCACAACAGGACTTACATTCACTATACTTGTTTTTCTAGTTAACTATTTAGGTTTCTCTCAAACTTTATCGAACTCACAGTTACTTTATCAATTAGCATTAATGGGCGCGAGTACACTCGGTGGCATTTTCGGTGTAAATATGTCCAAACAAAATAACTAAAAAAAGCCCTGCACATTTCATGCAGGGCCTTCCTCATTAGTTTTTCACAACTTCACGAATCGCATTACGATCGAAAGTTAAGTGTGAGCCACCAGATTTAATAACAATTTTCGTTTCATCTACTGATTCGATTGTACCGTGTAAACCACCGATTGTTACGATAGCATCACCTTTTTTTAACTCACTTTGCATTTGAGCAACTGCTTTTTGACGTTTTTGTTGCGGGCGAATTAATAAGAAATAGAAAATCGCAAACATCGCAACGATCATAACGATATTCATCATACCTGGATTCATCTTTTGTTCCTCCTTTTAAATTATGTATTAGAAGTTTTTAGCATTCGGTTTATTAAAGCCATACTGTTCAAAGAATTCTTCGCGGAAATCGCCAAGACGGTCTTCACGAATAGCTTGTCTCACCTGCTCCATTAAGTTTAACAGAAAATGAAGGTTGTGATAAGACGTTAAACGAATTCCGAACGTTTCATCACATTTCATTAAGTGACGAATGTACGCACGAGAGTAATTTTTACATGTGTAGCAATCACAGTTTGGATCAAGCGGACCGAAGTCTCTTGCGAATTTCGCATTTTTGACAACTAGACGGCCTTCACTTGTCATACATGTACCATTTCGAGCGATACGAGTTGGAAGTACGCAGTCAAACATATCGATACCACGAATTGCACCATCGATTAATGAGTCAGGAGAACCTACTCCCATTAAGTAACGTGGCTTATTATCTGGAAGAAGTGGTGTTGTAAACTCAAGTACACGGTTCATAATATCTTTCGGCTCACCTACAGATAAACCACCTACCGCGTAACCAGGGAAGTCCATTGAAACAAGGTCTTTTGCACTTTGACGGCGAAGCTCCTCGAACTCTCCGCCCTGTACAATACCAAATAAACCTTGATCTTGTGGACGTTCATGTGCTTTTAAGCAACGCTCTGCCCAGCGGCTTGTACGCTCTACAGATTTCTTCATATATTCAAAAGTAGCTGGGAATGGTGGACACTCATCAAATGCCATCATAATATCTGAACCTAATGCATTTTGAATTTCCATCGCTTTTTCTGGTGATAAGAATAATTTATCTCCATTTAAGTGGTTACGGAAATGAACGCCTTCCTCTTCAATGCGACGGAAGTCACTTAAACTGAATACTTGGAAACCACCAGAGTCCGTTAAGATTGCACGATCCCAGTTCATAAATTTATGCAAACCGCCTGCTTCACGAATGATTTCGTGACCTGGACGTAGCCATAAATGATACGTATTACTTAAAATAATGCCAGAATCCATTGCTTTTAATTCTTCTGGTGACATTGTCTTAACTGTTGCAAGTGTACCAACTGGCATAAATGTTGGTGTATCAAATGAACCGTGCGGCGTATGCACACGTCCTAAACGGGCACCTGTTTGTTTACAAGTTTTAATAAATTCATAACGAATTGCTGTCATAATTTACTCCTTTTATTTGTTTCCCATTTTAGCGTGAGAGGCAACGAACATTGCATCACCAAAGCTAAAGAAACGATATTTTTCTTTTACTGCTTCATTATAAGCATGAAGTACATTATCTCTGTTTGCAAATGCACTTACAAGCATAATTAATGTTGATTTCGGTAAATGGAAGTTTGTAATTAAACCATCAATTGCTTTAAATTCGTAACCTGGGTACATAAAAATGTCTGTCCAGCCAGAAGCAGCACAAAGCTTGCCATCATGATCTGTCGCAATTGTCTCTAACGTACGAGTTGATGTCGTACCTACCGTAATGATACGTCCACCATTCTCTTTTACACGGTTTAATAATGCCGCCGTCTCTTCAGACATATGGTAATATTCTGCGTGCATATGGTGTTCTTCAATCGTATCAGCAGAAACTGGTCTAAATGTTCCAAGCCCTACGTGAAGTGTAATAAATGCTAACTCAACGCCTTTTTGTTTTAACTTCTCCAGTAACTCTTCTGTAAAGTGAAGTCCTGCAGTCGGCGCTGCTGCTGAACCGATTTCTTTCGCATATACTGTTTGATAGCGATCGCGATCTTCTAGCGTCTCTTTAATATATGGAGGAAGTGGCATTTCTCCAAGTTCATCTAAAATTTCATAGAAGATGCCGTCATATGAAAATTCAAGCTGACGTCCACCTTGATCTGCAGTTCCTGTGCAAGTTGCTTTTAATTTCCCTTCGCCAAAAGAGATAACAGTTCCTTCTTTTACACGTTTCGCTGGCTTAACAAGCGTCTCCCACTTATCGCCTTCTTCTTGTTTTAAAAGAAGTACTTCAATGTGTGCGCCTGTATCTTCTTTCACACCATGCAGACGAGCAGGCATTACTTTCGTTTCATTTAAAACTAAGCAATCCCCCTCATGTAAGTAAGAAAGAATGTCCGTAAAATGTTTATGCTCAATATCGCCTGTTTCACGGTCTAACACCATTAATCTTGATGTTTCACGCTCTTCTAATGGGACTTGTGCAATAAGTTCTTCTGGTAAATGAAAATCAAACAGATTAATATCCATAACTATATCCACCTATTTCTTATTTGAATCGATTTATTATATACATAATAAAAGATAATACAATACTTAACACAATACATGTGATGACAGGAAAATAAAAGGTAACGTTTCCTTTTTTCACAAAAATATCGCCTGGAAGCCTTCCAATGAACTTCCAAGCTAAGCCAACAACGATAAGTAAGATACCTGCTGTAATAAGCAATTTTGGCATCTCCGTCATACTTTTGGCATCTCCATTCCGAAATGCTCGTATGCAAGTGGCGTTACAATTCGCCCCCTTGGCGTTCGTTGTAAAAAGCCAATTTGTAATAAATACGGCTCATACACATCTTCAATCGTATGAGATTCTTCTCCAATCGTTGCCGAAACCGTTTCTAATCCAACTGGACCACCACGGAACTTCTCAATAATACCAAGCAATAATTTATGGTCAATATGATCTAGACCTAATTTATCTACTTGCAGTAGCTCTAATGCCATTTGTGTAATTTCCATCGTAACCGTTCCATTACCACGAACTTGTGCAAAATCTCGTACACGTCGTAATAAACGATTTGCAATACGAGGTGTACCACGAGCACGTCTTGCAATTTCTAGTGCGGCTAACGAGTCAATTTCAACTTCGAATACTTCTGCTGTACGTTCAACAATCTCAGAAAGCTGATCTACTGTATAATACTCTAATCTTGAAAGCACACCGAAACGGTCACGAAGCGGCGCTGATAACGCACCTGCACGCGTCGTTGCTCCAACTAATGTAAATGGCGGTAAATCTAAACGTACAGACCTTGCTGACGGCCCTTTTCCAATTACAATATCAAGGCAAAAATCTTCCATCGCAGGATATAGTACTTCTTCAATCGATCTATGCAAACGATGAATTTCATCAATAAATAATACATCCCCTGGTTGAAGCGATGTTAATACAGCTGCTAAATCACCTGGTCTTTCAATTGCCGGTCCTGAAGTTGTTCTAACATTTACGCCCATTTCATTGGCAATAATATTCGCAAGCGTCGTTTTACCAAGACCTGGTGGTCCATATAAAAGCACGTGATCTAACGTTTCTTCACGCATTTTCGCCGCTTCAATAAACACTTCTAAATTATGTTTCGCTTTATCTTGGCCAATATACTGACGGAGCGTCTGTGGCCGTAATGAATATTCTAAATCCGCATCTTCATATGCAGATTCCCCTGAAAGGAGACGTTCGTCCATTATACTCACCTCTTACCATTTAGTAAAAGACTAAGTGCCTTTTTAATATACTGATCCGTCGTCAATGATTCTTTTAATAACTCTGGTACAACGCGAGAAACTTCTCGTTCTGCGTATCCAAGTGCGCGCAGAGCTTCCAGCGCCTCATCAAGCTCAGCTGACGAACCTTTCTTCTCATCAAAACGTTCTTCGTCTGAGAATAAATCAACAAATGCATCTGGTACAACGTCTGCTAGTTTTCCTTTTAAATCTAAAATCATTTGGCGTGCTGTTTTCTTTCCGACGCCCGGGAACTTCACTAAAAACTTCTCGTCTTCATGTTCAATCGCTTGAACGACCTGTCCTGTTTGACCAGAAGCTAAAATTGCAAGAGCGCCTTTTGGTCCAATACCAGACACACCTAACAACTTTGTAAATAATAAACGCTCTTCACGTGTTTTAAACCCGTAAAGCGCCATAATATCTTCTCTCACATAATGATATGTATAGACACGGATTTCTTGCTTACTTCTTTGAAATACATACGGATTCGGTGTGAAAATTTGATAACCAATTCCATTATGATCAATTACGACATATTCCGGTCCTACATACTCCACGTAACCTGTAACATATTCAAACAAAATACAATCTCTCCCTCTTAAATCATGTATTCCATTTTAACATATTTAATGATAGAAAAGCGAGACTGCCCCAACAAATGTTCTCTATTTGAAACTTCTGTTATTTTCCTACGAAAGCTTTCAATCCAATCGGAAAAGATATGCTAATTGATGAGATCGCAAAACAAATTTTAGATAAAAATAAATAAGAAAAAAGCAGCTCACCATGAGCTGCTTTCTTTCCTATTCTGTACTGCGTATTGCTTCATTTTTTCGATTGTCTTCACGAATCCTTCTTTTGACTTAATACGAATACCACGCTTCAACTTCGCCCGTTCATAACTCTCTAGCTTTTTCATATCAATTTGAAAAAAGGAATGAATCGCATTATCGCTTTTCGGTACACCTTTGAAAATTTGTAATATCCCTTCCTCTGACACTCCAAAATAACCGCTCGTTTTTAATAACGGAGAAATATCGTCAACTTTCTTTTGTAATACGATTTGTACATCATCACGATCAACGAGCTGCCATTCTTTATACTGCTGTAAAAACTTTTCTAAGTCTGCTACTTTTTCTGTAAAGATTTCCTCACTTACTTCTCCATCAACATACATTCGCTCTAATAAAATTGTAACTTGAGGGTCTTTCTCTGTTACTTCTGGTACTGGCCCTTCCGCCTTCGCATTCGTTCCATAAACGAAACAAAACATCATAACGAAAGCTTGCATCGTAATCAGTATCCATTTCATTTCCGTTCACCTCTTTTAGGCAAGATCATACTTTCATTAGTAGTTTTTCCGGAAATGGGGGTTTTATCCCTAATTCATAGATTACTCTCATTAAGACTTATAGAGTCCAATGATTTCTACCTATTTCGAAACATATTGATTACTTGAAAGCTTTTTTATATCTTTATTGGATTGTACCGTCGCTATATAGACTCCAATTAATACGATTGCCATTCCAACTATTTGTTGCCACGTAACAGCTGCTCCATATAGGACAACTGATATACAAGTAGCTACAATAGGAGTTAGATTTAAATACATACTCGCTTTGCTTGCACCTAACTCTTCTACTCCTTTATTAAACACGATATATCCAATTAACGTCCCGCATATGACCATATACAACATTTCTATCCACCCCTGTAAAGAAAACGTCCCAACCTTTCCCCATCCATCTTCATATAGAGAAAGGCCTGCTAAAAACACAGTACCCAATACCGTCATACTCATTGTAGTTAATAAAGGGGAGACACCACTCATAACTTTTTTTCCTGTTAAGCTATATAACACCCCACAGATTAAAGCAGCTATAAATAAAAGATCGCCCTTATTAAATGACAAAGACATAAGTGTATTCATTGAACCGCTCGTAATAACAACTATTACACCGATAAGAGACAACATTAAACTCATTCCGACTTTTATACTCCAAGACTCTTTAAAAAATAATATTGCTCCTAAGGTTACAAAAACGGGCATTGTAGCAATAATAAGCGAGCCATTCAAAGTGGAAGTATAGTTAAGTCCCATAAAGAAAAAAACATTGTAGCCAAAAATACCTGTTAATGATACAAATAACAGCCCTTTCCAATTCTTTAATAACAAACTTGTATTCCACTCAGATTTCATAAAAACTATGCCCATTAAAATACAACCCGCTAAACCAAAACGAATTGTTGCCGCTGTAATCGGTGGAATTTCAGTAATAACATGCTCTGCTGTTGCAAAAGAGCCACCCCAAAATAAAGGAACAAGTAACATAATGACATACATACGATTTATTTTTTTCATTTTTATTACCCCTTTCAAGTAAACAAGTTTAAAAGTTTAAACTTGTTTACTTGTTAGTTAAAAAAAATTAATAATTCGATTCTATTGCTTGAAGTAAATCCTTCACCTGTTTTAAAAATTCTCCGGCTATTATAGAATAAAAAATTTCTTTTCCATGTCGATCCGCTACAATTAGTTCTGCTTGCCTTAAAATTTTCAAATGATGCGAAACAGCTGGTCTAGAAATCCCCATTTTATCTGTTATTTGCGTTACATTCATCTGTTTGTTTTCTAATAACAGCATAATAATTTGTTGACGATTCTCATCTCCTAATGCCTGAAATATAGGTGTTACAACCTGAAATTTCTCTAATACAACTTCTGTATTTCTACATTCAAAATTCTCCATATCCTATTCATCCCAACCTTATATATATAAAAAACATGTAATATATTACCATTAAATAGTAACTCTTTCATTCGCAGTTGTAAATAACTTTATTTTCAGACTCTTTTTCGATAAAAAAAGGAAGATTGGATTCCTCCACTCTTCCCATTACATTCATATAAAATGAAAGACGCCTGCAAAACAGGCGTCTTGATGCGTTTACGGCGAGAGACCAGGCGACCACATTCGCGTGTTTAGCACTTAAGCATATCTCTCGTCTTACGTAAATTAGCTCATCGCTTTGCTAATATAACATTAATAAAGTATAAGTGCAACATGTTTATAAAAATATTTTATTTCCTCTTTCATCCAAACAAATTATATGTAAATTATAAATTGATAAATGCAATATATATGTTACAATTAATATAACAGCAAAATCATCATAAACAGGAGATGGATATTGTGAAAAAAATAAAAGATGAACGTCTCATTCTGCAAACATTAAAAAATATACGTATTACCTTTCTTTTTCAATCACTTGGTATAATTGGAATTTTAGGCTATATCGGATTCACTGAAGGACTAGATCAAATGACGAAATCTCCATTATGGCTATTATTTATTCTTACGAGTATTGTGCTTAGTTATTTACAGTTAAGCATTTCAATCGATGTAGAAGAAAGCGAAAAGGACATACAATTAACTCCTTATTATAAACTTGTCTTTCGCTCCCTTATCGTTGGGATTGTTATGGCTATTATTTATATTATTTTCAGTCCAGAAAGACCTCTCTTTGAAGCTATTTTAACAGGCAGTATTCTCTTCATATGCTTTTTAGTATCTTACTCCGTTAGTTATTTTATAAAAAAGCGTCGTTTACAAGACGACGATGAATAAAGAGGAAGGGCTGCCCTTCCTCTTTTATTTCGCTATCGTACTGTACCAGTTAAACCGTAACGAATGTCTCGGAACATATTTACTATGTCACGATTAAAGTCGTTTGTAACTGTACCGTTACGTAAGCGTGTACTCATTGCATCGACACGAGTAAACATGTCATTTCTTACAGAAACATATACGTTTCTGTTTCCAACTTCATTTGCAACAGCTTGACGAATTTCGTTCGCCATCGCCGTTTCATTTGTCACTGTATTACGTGGTTTTACTGCAATCGCTACATCGTTTCCATATACAACTGTAGACACGCGGTCCACGTTATTCATACGTTTCACACGATTCGTAATTCTTTCTGCAGTTTTACCATCATTGTTAATGTATGAATTGTTCATTGTAATATTACGTGTTGGATGCGGATTAGCAATTTGACCGTTGTAATTTACATCACGGTAATAGTTGTATCCTGTATCGTTACGACCATTTCTATATGTTACATAGTCTGTATAACGATCGTTACGCGTCACATTATCACGATACTGGTGAGTATCATTATAAGATGTACGCTCGTAATTGTAGTTACGTCCATCCATTGCATTGTTTTTTGGTGTACCACATGCAGCTAATGCACTAGTAACTAACAAAGAAGCAGCAATCACTTTTACTTTCGTATTCAATAGAAAAACCCCCTCTGTTAGAATGAACTTCTCTTCTGAAAAGCTCCCTCTTATGATGAGTAACAGAGCAGGTTTTTACACTGTTAATATTTCACTGGGAATTTTCTAACATTTGATATAGCTCTTCCGTTTTCAGAACGACTTTACATACAAAAAAGGTGGGAATAATCATCCCACCTTTTTTTAAACTTCTTCTTCATCTTCTTCTTCTGAAACTGGCTCCCCAAATACATTTGGTGGATCTGGTTGATAATACATCGTTCCTGGCTGTGGTGCATATGCTGATTGAGTTGGTTGATAATATAAAGGATTCGCGTATTGCGGCCCTCCAGGTTGTGGACTATATAGCCTACTCTCTCCACCGCATCCACAATCTTCCTCTCCTTGCACAAGCGGCGGCATATTATTATCCATCGGCATCATATTTGGATTTGGCATAGACGTATACTGTGGTCCAAACGGCGCTCCTTGCTGATACGGCATACCATAGTATGGATTTTGTTGTTGATAATACGGATTCGGCGGCATCACATTCGGTGGTTGATTATTATCCATGATCGGCATCATATTTGGCATTTGATTGTTATCCATGATTGGCATCATATTCGGCATTTGATTGTTATCCATGATTGGCATCATATTTGGCATTTGGTTGTTATCCATGATCGGCATCATGTTCGGCATTTGGTTGTTATCCATGATCGGCATTATGTTTGGTATTGGGTTATTATCCATGATTGGCATTATATTTGGTGGTTGATTGTTATCCATGATTGGCATTATATTTGGCGGTTGATTATTATCCAACATTGGCATTATGTTTGGTGGTTGATTATTATCCAACATTGGCATTATGTTTGGTGGTTGATTATTATCCAACATTGGCATTATGTTTGGCACTTGAATATTTGGCGGTATTACTTGCGGAATAACTACATTGTCTTTCGATACATTTGGTGACACTATATTTCCTACATTTTCTTTCTTCACTTGCGGCGATACTATATTTCCTACATTTTCTTTCTTCACTTGCGGTGACACTATGTTTCCTATATTTTCTTTCTTTACTTGCGGTGATACTATATTTCCTACATTTTCTTTCTTTACTTGTGGTGATACTATATTTCCTACATTTTCTTTCTTCACTTGCGGTGATACTATATTCCCTACATTTTCTTTCTTTACTTGCGGTGACACTATATTTCCTACATTTTCTTTCTTTACTTGCGGTGACACTATATTATCTTTTTTCGTTTGCGGAGAAATGATGTTATTAGGTTTCATTTTATTAATTTGAGGAGCAATTAACTCGCTTCCCTTTTTAATTACATCTGAAATTTTATATTCTTTTTTCGTTTTTATTGGTGGTTGCGGCGGTTGCGGTAACACATTTACCGAAAACTTCGTATTTTCTTTTTCCGCTGGTTTTTGTTTTTCTATAACAGGTGGTTTTTGAATAACAGACGGTTTTTCAACTGGTTTTTCCTTTTGAATTGGCTGTTCTTTTTGCACCTCTTTTTGCGGTTTCACCTGTATTTCTTTTTGCGGCTTCACTTGTATTTCCTTCTGTGGTTTTACCTGTACTTCTTTTTGTGGTTTCACTTGCATTTCCTTCTGTGGTTTCACTTGCATTTCCTTCTGTGGTTTTACTTGCACTTCTTTTTGTGTTTGTTGCATGGCAGGCTCTTGTGTAATTGGTGCTGATTGATACGTAACTTCTTCCTCGTCTTCTATTCCAAGCGGCGTTGGCGTTGCTGCAAATTCTTTTTGTTGCACTTCTTTTACGTATTGTTTTGGAGGTGCTGAACCTGCTCCAGCATGCTGTTTTACGTGTACACTGTTTGATGGTACTTTAATTTTCATACCTGGCATAATTAAATCTGGATTGCTAAGTTGTGTATTTGTTTTTTTCAACGTATCAAAATCCACTCCGTACTTTTTCGCAATTTTCCAAAGGGTATCCCCTTTTTGCACGATATGAATTTTCAAATTTTCCCCCTCCTGTATAACTTATCTATAAGTAACAAATCTCATGAAGTAACCCTTTCTAAATAACGTTAACCTCTTTTCACTTGTATCACTTCTTCGATTTTCAATATCATTAGAAGCGGAGTAAGTATAAGATAATCGCAATGATTTCTTCAAAACAATGTATGCCCATTTTGTTCTCGTTATGATTATATGTACGAAAAAAAGCAACGGGAATCCGCTGCTTTACACACGCTCTAACATACGATTTAATGCAAGAACTGCCTCTTCAGTCACTTGTTTATCTACGCTAATAACGTTAATTTCTTCTCCTTTTTCTATCGTTTCAAGTGCCCATAATAAGTGCGGTAGGTCAATTCGGTTCATCGTTAAACACGGACACATAAACGGATTAAGTGAAACAATTTCTTTATCTGGATGTTGTTGAATAATTCGGTTCACTAAATTCATTTCTGTACCAATCGCCCATTTACTTCCGGATGGAGCCGCTTCAATCATATCAATAATGTATTTCGTTGAACCTGCATAATCCGAAGCAGCTACAACTTCGTAGCAACATTCTGGATGTACAATAATGTTCATGTCCGGCTGATTTTTCCGTACGTTCTCAATGTTTTTCACTGTAAAATTTTGATGAACAGAACAATGTCCTTTCCATAAAATCACTTGAATTTCTTCTATATCTCCCTCGTACTCTAATGAATCTGTATACGGATCCCATACTGCCATTTTATCTAACGGGATACCTAAGTCGTACGTTGTATTTCTTCCTAAATGTTGGTCCGGTAAAAAGACGAGACGCTCTTTTTGTGTAAACGCCCAAGATACCATTTGTTTTGCATTAGAAGAAGTTACTGTCGCTCCGCCATTACGACCGCAAAACGCTTTAATTGCAGCTGTAGAGTTTACATACGTTAACGGAATCATCGTATCTCCAAATAATTTTGTGAGCTCTTTCCACGCTCTTTCTGTTTGTTCAATATCTGCCATATCTGCCATCGAACAACCTGCACGCATATCTGGTAAGATAACGATTTGATCATCTGTCGTTAACATATCTGCTGTTTCTGCCATAAAGTGTACACCGCAAAATACAATATATTTCGCCTTTTTATTGCTCGCTGCAACTTGCGCAAGCTGAAGTGAATCTCCTGCTGCATCAGAAAATTGTACCACTTCATCTTTTTGGTAATGATGGCCTGGAATAAATAGTGTTTCCCCCATTTTTTCTTTAATTTCACGAACCCGCTTTTCCATATCTTCTGTTGACATCGTGTAATAACGCTCTGGTAACATCGTTTCAATCGGTTGTACTTTTTCTAAAATACTCATATTCCTTTCTCCCCCTCTAAGCCACTTTCCTTACGCCTCAATATTGAAACTAATATCAAGTGCTTTCACTGAATGTGTTAACGATCCAAGTGAAATATAATCTACCCCTGTTTTTCCGTATTTCGATAAACCTTCAATTGTAATGCCTCCTGATGCTTCCGTAACGATGGCACTTGGTACAATCTTTGAAAACTCCCGAATCTCATCTGGCGTACGGTTATCAAACATAATAATATCTGCACCAGCAGCTACAGCTTCTCTCACTTGCTCCTCTGTTTCTGTTTCCACTTCTACTTTCACCATATGCCCTACTTTTTCTTTCACCGATGTAACAGCTTTCGTAATAGAACCAGCAAAAGCAATATGATTATCTTTGATCATGACACCGTCATATAGGCCGAAGCGGTGATTAAATCCGCCTCCGCACACGACTGCATACTTATCAAACATGCGTAGCCCTGGCATCGTTTTTCGCGTATCACAAATGCGTGTATGGCTGCTATCTAAGGCACGAACAGCCTCGTATGTCATTGTCGCTATCCCGCTCATACGCTGGATAATGTTTAATATAACGCGCTCTGCCGTTAATAACGATGCGATTGGTCCTTGGACAGTTGCAATTATTTCGCCTTTTTCTACAAGATCTCCATCTTTTTTATGAAGCTCCACTTCAATTCTCTCATCAATTAATTTAAACCCTTCTTCAATGACTAAACGTCCCGCAAAGACCCCTGTATCCTTTGCAAGAAACGTTCCTTTTGAAAGTAAATTATCTGGAAAAATAAGCTGAGATGTTACATCTCTTTCTCCTATATCTTCTAGAAAAAATCGATTTAATGCTTCTTTAACCTTTATCGTATTCATAAAGCCCCTCTTCCCCTCATTACACAAGTTGTAGTTTTCTTTTCACTCGAACGATTTCTTTTTTCACGCTATTTCTATGTGGATAATCACTTCGATAATGGCCACCAATGCTTTCTTCTCTTTGCAAAGCTGATACGACGATAAGCTCACAAACTGTTAACATATTCACAATCGTTATCTCTTCATTTGTAAGAGCATCATGTTGCAATATCATATTTCGAACACCGTATTTACTAAGCCATCTCTTTGCATAAGATAAACTTTGTTCTGTTCGCACAATCCCAACGTATTTCATCATACATTCTTGTATTTCTTCTTTCGTCGGCAAATGATTCAGAACGATAAATTTCTTTTCCTTCTCAGCAAAGTTGTTCAATCTGTCTTTTGTCGCTTTCGTTAAAAGATGCTGTCCTATTCTTTTTCCAAACACAAGACCTTCTAATAATGAATTACTCGCTAATCTATTGGCTCCATGAACACCGTTACAAGCTACTTCACCAACCGCATATAAATGTGGAATGGACGTCTCTCCATCACAGTTTGTTTTCACGCCGCCCATATGAAAATGAGCACCCGGTACGACCGGAATGCGTTTTTCATTTATATGAACACCATTCTTTTTACACAATAATGATACAGTTGGAAAACGTTCTTCAAAATTTTGGATAGACTCAATGTTCAAATACACTTTTTCACCCGACAAAAGCTGTTCATGAATCGCTCTTGCCACTACATCACGCGGTGCGAGATCATGATCTGGATGTATATCCATCATAAAACGCTGCCCTTTTCTGTTTATAAGGACAGCTCCTTCACCGCGGACTGCTTCAGAGACGAGGCCACAGCATCGCCCGCCCGCATATAACATTGTTGGATGGAATTGTACAAATTCTAAATCTACAAGCTCCCCACCCGCGCGGTACACCATCGCAAGTCCATCACCCGTAATTGTTTTGTCATTAGAAGTAAAGGCATATAAACCACCAATCCCGCCTGAGGCTAACACCGTATAATCTGCATCGTAACGCTTCAACTTCCCTTCACTATCTCGCGTTAAAACTCCAGCACATTTTTCGTTTTCTATAATAAAATCAAGCACCATTTCCTGTTCCACTACCGTAACGTACGGAACTACTTCTTGAATGAAATGCTCTAATAAATTCTTTCCTGTTGCATCGCCACCTGCATGTAAAATACGACGCTTCCGATGTGCACCTTCTTTTCCAAGGTGAGGGCCCGTTTCATCTCCATCAAATTTCATTCCATTTTCAATGAGATAATTCATTTCTTTCGGCCCTTCTTCAACTAAATAACGAACCGCATCTTCATTGTTATAATGACATCCCGCTACTAACGTATCTTCAAAATGATCATTTGGATTGTCATATGTAGCTATCGCTGCGGCAATTCCACCTTGCGCTAAATATGTATTATTATTACGATTCGTTTCCTTTGTGATAATAATCACATTCTTTTCGTGACAAATCTCTTTTGCAACACGAAGTGCCGCAACGCCACTTCCAATAATTAAGACATCTGCACTTGGCATAATTGTTGCCTCCTACTTTACACTTTTCAACTGTCTTGACACCTATATTTACATAGTTTTAAAATAATGACAAGAGTTTTTTTATAATTCTTATTTTCACTACCATTTAAAAAATAAAAGAAATGTAACTCTTACTAGAGAGAGGAACTTACATGATGATATATCTTGATTATGCAGCTACTACACCTATGAGCGCGGAAGCATTACAAACATATATGAAAGCAGCATCGCAATACTTCGGAAATGAACAAAGTTTACACGATATTGGAGGAACGGCCTCTTCTTTATTACAAGTTTGTAGAAAAACATTTGCCGAAATGATTGGCGGAAAGGAACAAGGAGTATTCTTCACGAGCGGTGGGTCAGAATCGAACTACCTTGCGATCCAGTCCCTTCTCAATGCCCAAAACAAGAAGCATATTATTACTACACCTATGGAACATGCATCCATTCGAAGTTATTTTCAATCCTTACAATCAAAAGGGTATACAATTACTGAAATTCCTGTTGATAAAAATGGACTCATTCATTTAATAGATTTAGAAGCAGCTATTACAGAAGATACTGTTCTAGCAAGTATACAGCACGGAAACTCTGAAATCGGAACCGTTCAAAATATCGCAGAGATTGGGGCACTTTTAAAAAAATATAACGTTTTATTTCATTCAGATTGTGTACAAACCTTTGGTAAACTTCCTATTCATGTTTTTGAGATGGGGATTGATAGTCTTTCTGTTTCAGCACATAAAATATACGGACCAAAAGGTGTCGGCGCTTGCTATATCAATCCGCAAGTTCGCTGGACACAAATATTTCCGGGGACTTCTCACGAAAAAGGATTTCGTCCAGGTACAGTGAACGTTCCTGGCATCGCAGCTTTTTTAACAGCTGCTGAGAATATATTGAAAAATCAACAGGAAGAAAGTTTACGTTTTAAAGAGTTACGATCCTACTTTTTAGAGCGATTACAAGCACTTCCTCTAGAAATTGAAGTAGAAGGTCATTCTACTTCTTGTTTACCACATATTATTGGGGTTACAATAAAAGGAATAGAAGGTCAATATACAATGCTAGAATGTAATCGCCGCGGTATTGCCATTTCTACCGGAAGTGCTTGCCAAGTTGGTAAACAAGAACCTTCGAAAACAATGCTTGCAATTGGAAAAACGTATGAAGAGGCAAAACAATATGTCCGCTTCTCTTTCGGACAACAAACAACGAAAGATCAAATTGATACTACTATTCATGCACTACACACAATTGGAAATCAATTTTATAGAGGTGTTAAATCATAATGAAACAAAATGAACAAAAAAAGATTTTAGGTGAAGAAAGACGACAGCTTATCCTTCAGTGGCTTCTCGCTGCAAATGAACCGTTATCCGGGAATGAGCTATCGAAAAAAACGAATGTAAGTAGACAAGTTATCGTGCAAGATATTTCCTTGCTTAAAGCACGAAACGAACCGATCATTGCAACTGCTCAAGGCTATTTATATTTAAAACCACAAGAGAAACAACAAGCTTTCGAACGCGTAATCGTATGCCAACATAAGCCAGCAGAAGTACGTCAAGAACTTACAATGCTTGTTGACCACGGCGTTACAATTAAAGATGTAAAAGTTGAGCATCCTGTATACGGTGACTTAACAGCATCCATCATGGTAAGCAATCGCTTTGATGTAGAGCAATATTTACAAAAAATCGAAAACACAAATGCGTCCTATCTTTCGCAATTAACAGACGGTATTCACTTACATACTATTGAGGCAGATTCAAAAGAAAAGTTAGATGCAGCTTGCGAGGCACTAGATAAAGCTGGTTTTCTCGTTTATTAATGTCAAGCAATTAAAGATATATTAAACGACGACTTATGTTGTTTAAAGAAACAGTTTTAAGGTGTATCAACACTTTAGTTGATACACCTATTTTTTATGACCTTTATCACCATATGCATCTAAGAAACAATTTACTTTAATATAACGCCGTTTCTTTAATTTTTAAAAAATAACATAATATCAAACAACAATAATTTTTTGAAATTTAATAACTCAAATAAGACAAAGGACGTTGATTTCATCCTTTATTCTTCCTTCTATTAAAAACATCTTTAGAAATATTTTAAAACAACAAAATAATAATTCTCTATATTTTATTTATGCACGTCTCTTTTGGAATGCATTCATCCCATTTTCGCTTATCATTTGGAATACCGTTTTCCATACACTATAATTAGGGTTTGGTTCTTTTCCTTTTCCCATCAATTTGAATTGACGTTCATACCAAGTAAGCTCTAACATAGAAGATATTTTTTTATCTAATCTTTTCAAACCTGTTCGAATTGGCTTGATCGTAACTGTGTGATAATTGCCATGAATAATCTGATTCGGAAAATCAGGGTTTAATGCAAATAGCTTTCCGACACCAACCATGTCTACAGCTCCACTTTCAATTGCCTCATTCATGCCTTCTTCGGAACGGAAACCACCTGTTACGATCAGCACCGCTTGTACGAGTGTTCGAGCCTTTTGAGCATAATCTAAAAAATACGCCTCACGTTTTTTCGTACTTTCGCGTACCCCGTCAAACATCTTAGGATTTTCATAGTTCCCACCAGAAATTTCAATTAAATCCATACCCAAATCGTCCATTTTTTTTAGTACTTTCATCGATTCTTCCTCAGTGAAACCACCGCGCTGAAAGTCGGCAGAATTTAGTTTTAATCCAATTGGAAATTCCTCGCCGACTTGTTTACGAATTTCATAATATGTTTCAATTAAAAATTTCATACGCCCATCTAAATCTCCACCCCATTCATCTTGGCGCTGATTATGGTGAGGTGATAAAAATTGATTGATTAAATAACCATGAGCGGCATGGATTTGAACACCAGTAAAACCAGCCTTTTTTGCAATACGAGCGGCATTGCCAAATCGTTTAATTAACTGCCAAATTTCACCTGATGTTAATTCTCTTGGTTTATTAAAGAAATCTTTAATATCACCCGTAAGTGGAATGGCGCTTGGCGCAACTGGATTTTTAGATAATGTTTTCGGGGATTGTTTACCAGGATGATTTATTTGCATCCAAAGCTGCGTACCATTTTGCGTACCAGATTTTGCCCATCTTTTTAAGATATCTAAATCACGCTCATCTTCAATAACGACATTTCCCGGTTCGCCAAGTGCCTCACGATCAATCATGACATTGCCAGTCATAAGTAAACCAGCCCCGCCTTGCGCCCAACGACCGTATAGCGTTACTAGTTCTTCCGTTGGATTATTGTTTTTTGTAGCCATTGTTTCACTCATCGCAGCTTTATAAAAACGGTTTTTCACAGTGAATTTAGTTGATCTATTCACCGGCGTATTTAAAAGAGTCTTTTTCATTTTTTCTATCCTTTCTTTATTTATCCCGCTTTAATGGGCAGTAAGACCCCCACCTCAAAATTCAGCGAAAACAAAGAAGTTAGGTGGGGAACGGGCTGCCCATAAAAGTCCGATTGGTGAGGGCTGATAATCAGTGGGGGATGAAGAATCCCCCCACTGATTAAAGTTCCACTTTATTTGATGGCTCCCAATGCTCAGCAATGTAATCATCCATATTTTGAAGTAAATTCTTTACCATTTTTAAATTATTATTTTCAGGGTCAATGTAATAGAAATTCATCGTCGCAACACGTCTTACATTGACAACCTTTGCATCTTTCAGCACTTTTATATGATGGGAAACTGCAGGACGTGATAAATGTGTTTTACGTGTGATTTCGCCTACTCTCATTCCATCTTCACAGCCTGCTGCAATAAGGGTAATAATAATTGATTGTCGTGTAGAATCCCCAATTGCTGTTAAGACAGTTTGGCATGCCTTAAAATCGTCTGTTAATTTATTTAACTTTTCTACATTCTTCATCCACTGCATCTCCTTTCGTTCAATCAATTAAACCATTCAAATCTTATCATAAATATTTCACGAATAATCATTGGGAAAGAAAATGGAGACCATTGAATCTCTTTCCCATTTTTCATAATAAGATTTCCACATTTATTTAAAATTAGCTTTACTTTAAGCAATAAATTTTATGAATCTAATCAAAAACAAGTGATTCTAAAAATAGGATATATTCCTTCTTTTTATTGTCACTTGTTTTGATTACCTATTTAAAATTCACTACAGTTACCTTTTCACGTGTCATAGACTCAAGGCTCTTACGAATACCTTGTGCGCCCATACCTGAACCTTTTACACCGATGAATGGGAAGTGGTCAGGGCCGCGCTCTGTGCGTCCATTAATTTGAACAGAACCAGTTTCGATTTTGTTAGCAATTGCAAATGCTTTGTTAATGTCTTTAGTGAAGACACTTGCTTGCAGACCGAACTCTGATTTGTTAGCAATTTCAATTGCTTGCTCATCTGAAGAAACACGGATGATTGGAAGGATTGGGCCGAATGGCTCTTCCCAAGCAACTTTCATGTCTTCTGTTACATGGTCGATTAATGTTGGGTAAATTAAGTTACGCTCACGTTTGTTACCGATAACGATCGTTGCCCCCTTTTCTACAGCATCGTCAACTAAACCTTGAACGAAATCAGCAGATTTGTCGTCGATTAATGGAACGATTGTACTGTCTTGTTCTGGAGATCCAACTGATAGTTTAGCTACTTGCTCTTGTAATAAGCTAACAAGCTCGTCCGCTACGTTTTCGTGTACAAGTACACGCTTAATAGCTGTACAACGTTGACCAGAGTAAGAAAATGCACCGCTTACGATATGGTTTGCAGCATCTTGTAAGTCAGCATCTTCACGAACGATACCAGGGTCTTTACCACCAAGTTCTAATACAAGTGTAATCATTGCAGCTTTTTTCGCTAAATGTTTACCTGTGTTTGTACCACCTGTGAACGATACCATATTGATGCCTTCGTGTTCTACTAAGTAGTCACCAATTACAGAACCGCGTCCTGTCGCTACGTTCACAAGACCTTTTGGAAGACCAGCTTTATGAAGTGCTTCCACCATTTTAATACCGCTAATTGCACCTTGAGTTGCCGGTTTGAAAATAACAGCGTTACCCATAATTAATGCTGGTGCAAGTTTTGCAGCAGATAAGTTTACTGGGTAGTTAAATGGTGCGATTGCCAATACAACACCAAGTGGTGCGCGTTGGATGATTGCAAGTTTAGATTTCGTTCCGCCAGGGAAGCTATCGCCCATCATGCTTTCTCCGTGCATATGAAGAGCTTCTTCAATTGTGTAACGAATGAAGTCAGCTGTACGAACAACTTCTTTCTTTGCATCTTTATATCCTTTACCGACTTCCTTCATAATGATATCGGCAATTTCATCTTGCATATTTACGAGCTCATCAGCCCATTTATATAAATATTTTGCGCGATCTTGCAGAGAAGCTTCCGCCCATGATTTTTGAGCTTCTTTTGCAGATGCAATTGCTTCATCTACTTCTCCGCGAGTAATTGCTTGTACTTGTCCAATTACTTCGTGTAAGTATGGGGATAGAATTTCGATTGTTTCTCCTGAAGAGCTTTCTCTCCATTCCCCATTTAAATAAAATTTATATATACTAGCCATCATGATTCCTCCATCTCTAAATTCAGCCCTTACTCAATATGTTCAATTTATTTTATAAACAATGTAATAAAGATAACTTTCCTTGATTAATCCATCAAAACTCTACAACTAATGTATCTACCTTCTTGTAACTTTTCATGCGCGCACATTTTCTTTATTCTTTTGTTTAATCATTCGAACGATTGAATCATAACATGTTATTTAAAGAAAAAAACATCGGGAAAGAAAATGGAGACCATTGAAATAAGGTTCATTAGCTAAACATATACAAATAAAAAGTATTTGTGATACGATGCTTTAACAAACATTACTGAAATAATCATTTGTCCAGTAAAGTTAAATTGTTTTGTAAAAGAGGGTTATAGTAACGACAAGTAAGGAATATATGTAATTACAATTCAAAAGGTTGCATGAATACATACGTGCTGGAAATATCTCTAAATAGGAGAGTAAAGGGGCTTTGACAGAAACATTAGTAAAGTTTTATACTAAATAAACATCTAAACGTTCGAACAATTAAACAAGGAGAGGTATCATGAGCAAAAAAACAATAAGCATATTAAGAGAATGTACCCCTATTTTTTCAATTCTGCAGGATTTAAATCGTCAAGACATATTAGTGTTACTGTATGATGAAGGAGAAATGTCTGTAAATCAGATAGTAGACCGACTTTCTTTATCTAGACCAGCTATTTCACACCACTTAAAGCATCTTTTAAACGCAAATCTCGTTACTGTTCAAAAACGTGCTACGGAAAGGTATTACGCCCTTTCTCTTGATAACTCCATTGTATTATTAAAACAACTAATTGAATCATTAGAAACTGATAACCAATTAAAGAAGTAATTAACCAAATAGCATGCACAAGAATAAAAGTAGTATTTTACAATGCTACTTTTTCTACAAAATGAATCAAAAAATATTTATTGACAAAAATAAAAGAGTCGAATAATATTTTACTTACAAAACGTTCGGATGTTCGAACGTTCGAACTTAGTGACTTTAGAAAATTATTTTTAACATGATAAGGAGGAAACAAAATGACATACAGTAAACAAAGCGAATGGCGTGAAATACAGTCCTATTTGCCTAAAAAATATCACTTTACAGATAATTATCATCCAACAGAAGAATGGTGGAATTGGAAAGGACATGAGGTACATTTAGATTGTTTTCGGAATGAAAAGGCTCCTGTTAAAGTCATTTTATTACATGGAGTAGGTACGAACGGTAGACAGATGTCGATGATTTTAGGTGGTCCACTTTCAAAAGATGGCTTTGAAACAATCGCTATTGACATGCCTACTTATGGCGTTACAAAAGTAAAAAAAGGCTCCGTAGTAAAGTATGATGATTGGGTCGATTTAGCATGTGATTATATCGACTATGAACAACAACGTGATGATAGACCAATTGTACTGTACGGCTTAAGTGCAGGTGGGATGGAAACTTACCACGTTGCTGCAAAAAACAAGAAAGTTAAAGGAATCATTGGTATGACATTCTTGGATCAAAAAAATCAGCAAGTTCGTGACGAAACAGCTAAAAATCTCGTTATGAGTCGTGTTGGAATACCTATGGCAGGCATTGCATGTAACATAGGACTTGAAAACTTTAAGATGAAAATGAGTACAGCTTCTAAAATGAGTGCCTTATGTAACAATGAGAAAGTAATGGAAATATTTAATCGTGATAAGACATCTGCTGCGAATAAAGCAAGCATGAGATTCTTAGACAGTTATGGTAATTACCAGCCTGCAATGGAACCAGAGGATTTTGATGTATGTCCTATTCTTTTAACACAACCTGAGCAAGATAAATGGACACCATTACATTTAAGCACTCCATTCCTAAACAAAATAAAAAAAGTAGATGTAAAAATAGTCATGTTAGAAAATGGGGGGCATTATCCAGTGGAACAACCTGCATTAGATCAAATGCATGACGCTATTGTAGAATTTATTTATAAAGTTACAAAATAACTCTATTTATATAAATAAAAATATCAAGAAAAACAAATATTAGCTCGACACCCTTTCGTGTATGGATTTTTTACAGCAACTCCATTTCATCTAGTAATAAACAAGAACCCAATTTCTTTATTATCATTATAGAAATTGGGTTCTTTTAACATTTAAATCCCCTTATCTTATTGCATGAAATCCATATTGTTTTGGCAGAGCCTCAACTTCATTTTTCTTTTCTTTCAGAAAAATCCACCATATTCTGCGATTTTATTTTTTAAAATGATATAATATTGTAATCAATTGTAAAGGAGATTTCATATGGGAATTGAACTCGTACACTTTAGCATTGGCAAACCGAAACAAATGAAATATAGCGAAGATAAAGAAATGATTACCGGTATATGTAAAGAACTTACCGAAGAAGCTTTTCTCTCAAAAGATGGCTTCCTTGGTGATGATGTAGCTGATTTAAAACACCATGGTGGACCTGATCGCGCCGTTTGCGTGTATCCACACGAGCATTACGCACTATGGGAAGAGGAATTCCAAACAACACTCCCAGCTTCTGCATTTGGCGAAAACATTACCGTAACAAATATGTTAGAGCGTGATGTATACATCGGAGATACATACAAATTAGGTGAAGCAATCATTCAGGTGACACAAGCAAGAGTACCTTGTAGCACGATTTCAAAACGCCTCGGTATTCCTGGCATACTGCCGCGCATTGTAGCAACTGGATTTACTGGCTACCTATGCCGCGTTCTTCAGGAAGGTACTGTACGTAAAGATTCAAAAATCACATTACTAAAACGTCAACCGAGCAATGTTTCTGTCTTGTTCTCTAACGAAATTTATTTTCATAATAGAAAAGATAGAGATGGCATCGAAAAGATTCTTGCTGTTCCAGAACTAGCTGACGTTTGGCGTGGTCAATTAGAAGAACGTCTTGCGAAGTTAAAATAAAGAATCCCACCATTTATAGGTGGGATTTTATTGATCTATCACACGGTATAACCTTACTCCCCCTTATAACCAATAAGAAGAATAACTCCCCAGCACCGTAACAGAAAAACCAAGTGCTTCAAGTTCCATCGTTACGCCTGGCAATAATACGTCATCGTATGCTTTATCGACATCGATTAAGAAAAAGTAATTTCCAAGTCCTGTTTTCATCGGGCGCGATTCGATTTTAGATAAGTTTAATTTTCTCCATGCGAAAGCTGATAACACTTGATATAGTGCCCCTGCATAATCAGCAGGTAACGTTATCATAAGCGTCGTTTTCTCTCCGCGGTTTTCTCCATTATTTGAGAGTATTGCTTTCTTTTTCTTATGGAGCACTAGGAAACGTGTATGATTATTTTTATGTGTATGAATACTTCGTCTTACAATCGTTAATCCGTATTTTTCTGCAGCCGCTTCATTTGCAATAGCCGCAATTTTTTCTTCAGGATGTTCTTTCACATATTGCGCTGCAGCACTTGTTGATGTCATATCTCGAGCAGTTATCCCTTTTAATTCTTCATTTAAAAACTTATGACATTGCGCAATAGCGTGTGGATGAGAATGCACTGCATATACTTCTTCCCACACTTCTGCATACTGCGGATGTACAAGTAAATGTTGCTGAATTGGCACTGTAATTTCTCCTACAATAGAAAGTGGTTGCTCATGTACAAGATAATCAATCGTTATATTCACTGAACCTTCTATGGCATTTTCTAGTGGTACCACTGCATAATCTACATTTCCATTTGCAGCTGCATCCATACAATCTGGAATCGTTCGATACGGTACATGCTCTGCTTCCGGAAAAAAACGACTCACCGCCATATTTGTAAATGTTGCTTCTGGTCCTAAATATCCTACTCGAATCATCGTCTTTTCCCCTCTTTTTCGTTTTCTTACTGTTATACCATACTTTTTTATATTCTTCTATGTAAATTTCGAATATTAAAAAAAGACTAGCATTTGCTAGTCTAAATGTTTCTTATATTCTCTTTGAGCGAAAAAGAAATACATGATGCATGCAGCAATATAAAATAGAATAAACAAACCTACTTTTCTTAATGAACCATCCATAAACAACGTATTATGAAACGTATATAACGCAACCGCACTATGCATACTCCCGACTATAATAGGCGCAAAAAATAGCATACACAATTGCCAGCGAGAAATCTTCCACACTTCTTCTTTCGTCATTCCAAGCTTAGATAGCGCTTCGTACTGCTTTCTATCTGATGAAATATTATGAAACCATTTAAAATATACAATACTACATGAAGTAAGAAAGAATAATATACTAATGAATGAGCCTACAAATAGAGTAATATCGCCGAACTCTTTCATATTCACATATAACTCCATATTACTTCGAAATGCGTTATTATCATCTTGTTTTATATGTTTCCGTAACGCTTCATTTAATTTTTTCGTATTTTCGATATTGGGTAATGTGTAGCCTCGATATATCATTTTTTCAGAATCCGGAACCTTATTTGCTATACTGTCAAAATCTTCATCATTCATAACGAAGAACAGACCATTAATGTGCGAAGGATGATGGTTAAATTGAACCCCTTCTTTCTGACCGTTAAATACGAATTGATATGGTTGATTCATTACTTGCAATTGAATCTCTTTTTGATTATATACATTCGAATTATTGTATTTATTATAATAAACGAGTGTCACTGTATCTTTTTTAGGATGATACGTTTTCTGTTTTTGTTTTCTTGCCTCTCGATTGTATTCACTTTGTTTAATGAGTGGCGCTACTTCTGTTTCCCCCTTATTGGTCTGAAAAGATGCATACACTCCAACAAAACTCATAAATTGAAAATCATCATACCCATATTGGTGCAATAATTGTTCAACCGTTCCCTCCGCAAAGACTTCATGGGTAGAAGCACCTTTTTCTATGTAAGAAAATGAGTGCACGCCCCCGCCACGCCACATATCTTGCATACCAGAAAAATATAAGAACACCGTACCTGTTGCTGTAACTACAAACGTCGTTGCCATAGACATCAGAAAGAAAAAGCGACCATTTTCCCTCATTCGATGTGACAATTGATTCACTATAAATAAGTACGGATATGTATACATAATCTTTTTATTTCGTTTTATCATTTCTAATATTTGAGCAGTGCCGTGTGTAAAAGAAAAATACGTTCCGAAAAAGACAAGTATAGACACAGGGAAAAAATAGAACGCTATCGTTAGTATCGTCGCTTGTAACGCTAACGCATATCCTATACCTAAACAAATAAAGCCAAATATACAAAGCCACATTGATGTTTTCTTCTCTTTTTTATCTGCTCGAAATCCTTTCAATAACCGAATGATTTTTATATTCCATATACGTAAAGCACTTATAAAAGATAACGAAATAAAAACGACCATATATGTAATAAATGTTACACCAATCGCCCTTACGTCAAATATGACAGGGAGTTCTTTCGGAAGCCCCAGCAACATACTAAACATCATAAAGAAGAGCTTTAAAAAGATCATGCCAAGCCCAATGCCAAAAATATTAGCAAATACTCCGATCAACATTTGCTCGGTCATAATTACGCCAATTACGTTAGATTTCGTCGCTCCCATTAACATATATAATCCTAATTCTTTCTTACGTGCCTCTATGAAAATAGAAGTAGAGTACAAAATAAATATGACGAAAAAAGAAATGATAATAACATTACATATGATAAGTCCCCAGCGTACGTTTTGATACCACATCGTCTCCTGCATATACGGATGTACAATGACAGACATGTATGCAAAAGACGCAAATATCGCAAAACAACTACTTAAGAAAAACACTTTATAATTACGCAAATTTCCTTTTATATTTTGTAGCGCTAGTTGCCGAATGTTCATCTATCGTCCTCCTGTAACTTACTACACAGGCAAAAAGCTAGAGGTTTCTCTAGCTTTGCACGTGTTTTAAATATCCTCTTTGCGCGATCATAAAGTAAATCGCAGAAGCTAAAATGTATGCTCCAATTACAAGCGCACCTGATTTCCATAAATCGAGATAAAGCATTTTTCCTAACGTATGAAGAGCAAATCCACTATGAATAGCGCCGATGACAATTGGGATAAAGAAGATAACTCCCATTTGTCGAATTGCAATTTTACGAATTTCTTTATCTGTCATACCGATTCTCTTTAACGATTTAAATTGAATACGATCTTGCTCTTTATCGTTAAACCATTTAAAGTATGTCATACTACAAGCGAAGAAGAAGAATAGTACTGCTACGAAGAAACCGATGAACATTGTAATTGCTCCACCTTCTCTTATATCCTTATACGCAAACACTGAATTTCTCAATTCTCCTTGCTTTTCTGGTGCAATTTCATTTTTCAAATCTAATACAAGATTTTCTGTATTTTTCCAATCCTCGATATAATAACCGTAATATTTCGTCTTTTCTTCATCTGGTACGAGCTTTGCGTATTTCTCAAAATCTTGATCATTCACAATAAGATATTCGCTATCGTTAAAAACAGAATATGACGTTGGCTCGTTTAATTGAACAGACTGCTTTTGTCCGTTAATCTTAAATTCATACGGTTTCGTACGATCTATTTTCATAAGTTCATTTGCTGCATCAACCATAACCATCGTCGCGCTACCTGGTGCATTATGAACCTCTGTAATTTGCTCTTTCTTTTGTTTACGCACTTCCGCGTTATATTCTTTTTCTGAAATAATCGCCATTGGTACTTCACGTTCACTGTTAAACAACATTATTTTCTGTGTTGCAGGTAGTTTTACATAGGTTACTTTTCGTGCATCTTCAAACCCATTTCTTTTTACAATCTCTTGTACTTTTTCTTCATTAATAAGGCTATGCGTATTTAATCCCTTTTCCTCATATGAAATAGCATGTGGCGTAAGCTCTATCGTTTTCGCACTCATATTTTCAAAATATACATAAAGCGTACCTACTGCTGAAGAAACAACCGCCGTAATGATAGAAATTACAAATAAAAAACGAGCATTATCTTTCATTTTATAAATAAGATTGCTAAGTACGAACATATTTGGGTATGTATAAAAAGATTGTTTTCGTTTTTGCAATGCTTTTAATGCAACTGTACTTCCTTGTGTAAACAGCAAATAAGTTCCGCCTATCGTCAGCCCTACAATCGGTAAAAACAGAATAATAAAATTCATAATTGTTACTTGGAAACAAAGGACATACGCAGCAATGATACACCCTATACCGACTACACATAACCATGTAAATGCAAAAGGCTCTACTTTCTGTTTTCTTGCTTCTCTTAATAAATCAATAATTTGCAAGCGTCCTACTGTCCAAACACTAAACAATGATAGGATTAAAAAGAGAATAAAGTACACACCAGCTGTAATAAGAACTGCTTTACTATTCCATACGAGCGGTAGTGTTTTATCAATTTTTAGTAATACACTCAGTGCTTGGAAAAATAGTTTTGAGCAAAGCATTCCGACCCCAATACCAACTACAATTGCAATACTACCTAACATCAGTTGCTCTAATATAATCATTCGGCCGAGCTGCGATTTCGTTCCGCCTATTAATGTTAATAGACCAAACTCTTTTTTCCTTGCTCGTAAAAACGTTGAATTTGCATATAAAATAAAGAGTGCTGAGAAGATGACTACAATATAATTCATCGATTCTAACCCTTTTGAAATCATCTCCCTCATACTAATATTACCGCCTACAACATCCGGATGATAAATGAAGGAAGCATACATAAAAAATACGACAATCGATAAACAACTACTTATAAGAAACGCTTTATAGTTACGCCAATTTCCTTTTACGTTATTAAGCGCGAGCTGGCGAAAGTTCATGATATTCTCCTCCTAGCATCGCAAGTACGTCCAGAATTTCTTGGAAAAAGGCTTGTTTCGTTCTTCCCTTATGTATTTCTGAGAAAATCTCTCCATCACGTATGAAAAGAATACGTTCGCAATAACTCGCCGCTACTGGATCATGCGTTACCATTGCAATTGTCACTTTCTTTTGTTCATGTAAGTCTTGCAACGCGCTCATTAATGATTTTGCTGACTTAGAATCTAAGTTTCCAGTTGGCTCATCTGCTAAAATTAACGTCGGTTCATGAATGATCGCTCTCGCAGCTGCTGCACGTTGTTGTTGGCCACCTGATACTTCATATACCTTTTTATTTAAAATGCCCTCGATATTTAAAAACTTTGCAATCTCAAGCACTTTTGCATCGATTTCATTTACAGATTTCTTCGCCATTACAAGTGGTAAAATGATATTTTCTTTAATCGATAACGTATCAAGTAAGTTAAAATCTTGGAAAATGAATCCTAAATGTGTACGGCGAAACTCCGCTAATTTTGCAGCACGCATTTGATTAATTTCTTCCCCATTTACAAGCACATGACCTGAAGTTTGCTTATCAATTGTTGCTAATAAATTTAAAAGCGTTGTTTTCCCGCTCCCTGAAGGACCCATAATCCCTACAAATTCGCCTTCTTCTATTTTAAAATTTATATCGTTTAAAGCAGTCGTCGCTACTGAACCTTTTGATTGGTACACCTTCGTTAATCCTTTTACTTCAAGAACACTCATTTCTAATCCCCCTATGTGTTTTCTTCTTACATTTACTATAAGAAAAATAAGAAAAAGAAACGAGTGATTTCCCTTACAAAACGTTTTGTTATCTTACAGTTTTGTCATTTTTCTCATTAATGTATGATATTCTTCATCTTTTGCAAATTGGAACGTGAATGTTGTCCCTTCCCCTTCAGCCGATTGCACATACATACCGTGATGTAAATTATCACAAATTTCCTTCGTAATATATAAACCCATTCCAGTCGCTTCTCTCGTTTTCCGGCCATTTACCCCTGTAAAGAATGGATCAAATATACGCTTTACATCTTGCTCTGGAATACCGATTCCATTGTCCTTAATATGTAATAACACCTTTTGATCTTTCTCTTCAATTTGAAATTGAATTTCCTTTTTCTCTGCTTCCGAAATTTTTGTATACTTAATTGCATTTACAACAATTTGTCCTATAGCAATACTAAGCCATTTTCTATCAGAGGCAACCATACAAGTATCTTCCTCAAACATCACTTTCGGAAATACAGACGATTGAATGAAGGACTTTCTATTTTCATTAATAATACCTCTAATAATATCTATCACATTTACTACTTCTACTTTATAATCTTTCGCAAACTGCTCTAACCTTGCCATATGTAACGCTAAATCTAAACCATTTAGTATGCGATTATTTTCTTCACGAATACTTTCAACTGTCGCTCTTGCTTCACGATGCTCTTTACCAAACTTCTGTAATAGTAACTCAATAACAGATACCGGTGTTTTCATTTGATGAATCCATTGGTTCATAAATATCATTTGCTGTTGTTCTTTTGCATGTTGTTTATGAACTTCATTCATATATTGCTGTCTTAATAGCGTAAACGATTCAACGACCATCTCTTGCTCTGCCGTATAAGAAGTATCAATAAGTAAGGAATCATGTAATGTATTTCCGCTAGTAACATATTTTTCGATCCTCCTTAAAAATACACTCCGTTTTCGGTAATCGTAAATAAGGTATACAGTAAACACAACTATCCCTAATAAAAGTCCGTATAACCATGTATTCCAATCAATAAATCGCTTTTCTAAAAAACTTTGCAACTGCAAAACGAGCCCAAATAAACAGAGGCTAACAATGTAAGAAAGAATTAAAGAAAAGCGGTCCATGAGGTAATCTTTAACCTTCATGCGCTTCTCCCCACTCTGTAAGAAGCGCATAACCGTATCCACGTTTCGTTACAATTGCATTTTTAATGCCGAGCTCCTCTAGTTTCTTCCTTACACGTTTTACATTTACGGTTAATGTATTATCATCAACAAAAGCTACCTCATCCCAGAGGGCTTCTAACAATTCTTCGCGCGTTACATATTGATTTGCTTGTTTCATTAAACACTCTAATAAGTAAAATTCATTTTTTGTCAGTTCTGTTTGTTGTCCTTGCCACTCAACAACGTGCTGAGATGGGAATAACAACAGTCCATTTACACCTAAACAATCGCTTTCTGCCGCAGAAGCATACTCACCATACCCACGACGAAGTGCACTTTTCACCTTAGCCATTACAATGTCTAAATGGAATGGCTTCGTAATGTAATCATCTCCGCCATTTTCAATTGCCATTACTTGATCCATTTCCCCCGTTCTTGCAGAAACAAAAATAATTGGTGCATTCGATACAGTGCGGATTTGACGACACCAATAGAAACCATCAAAATACGGTAAATTAATATCAAGTAACACGAGATGTGGATTTACTTTTACAAACTCATCTTTTATATGCCGCAAATCACTCGCTCTAAATGACTGATAGCCATACCTTTCTAAATGTTCCTCTAATATCCCCGCGATTTTCTCATCATCTTCTACGATTAATATTTTATACATGTTCACTTTCTCCCCATAAAAAGTTCTTATAAAACCACTTCTTTTTCTATTATAAATTGAAAATTTAATTAGTGGGGATTTTTCCCTGTATAAATCAGACTTTTACGATATAAAGTGAACCTTTAATCAGTGGGGGGTTTTTCTTCCCTCCACCTAACTTCTTTGCTTTCGCTACATTTTGAGATAGGGGTCTTACTGCCCATTAAAGTGAGATAAAAAAAGACTGCCGTATTTCGGCAGTCTTAGTCGATAAATTCAAATTCATATTCAAGAATTTTTACAATATCTCCGTCTTTTGCGCCACGTGCACGAAGCGCTTCATCAATACCCATTCCGCGCATTTGGCGAGCGAAACGACGTACAGATTCATCACGTGAGAAGTCTGTCATCTTGAATGTTTTCTCGATATCATAACCAGAGATAACAAACGTGCCATCACTTTCACGTGTAATGTCAAATTTAACACCTTCAGTCTCAAGTTTGTACATTACACTTGTATCAGACTCATCCGCTACTTCATGTATTGGGAATTCAGGTGTTGTTTCTAATAAGTTCGCTACTTCAAATAGTAAATCACGAACACCTTGTTTCGTTACAGCTGAGATTGGGAAGATTTTTACTTCGTCTCCCACTTTCTCTTTAAATGCTTGTAAGTTTTCTTCTGCATCTGGCATATCCATTTTGTTTGCAACAACAACTTGTGGACGCTCCGTTAGGCGAAGATTGTATTCTTTTAATTCATTATTAATCGTTACGTAATCTTCATATGGATCACGGCCTTCTAAACCAGACATATCAATTACATGCACGATTACACGTGTACGCTCAATATGACGCAGGAATTGATGACCAAGTCCGACGCCAGCATGTGCGCCTTCAATTAGTCCAGGAAGGTCAGCCATAACGAAGCTGCGGTTATCACCAGTTTCAACAACACCAAGATTTGGAACAATTGTTGTGAAGTGATACTCTGCAATTTTCGGACGTGCTGATGATACGACAGATAATAATGTAGATTTACCTACACTTGGGAATCCAACAAGTCCAACGTCTGCTAGTACTTTAAGTTCTAGAATGACATCACGCTCTTGACCTGGTTCCCCGTTCTCAGCGATTTCTGGCGCTGGGTTCGTTGGAGTAGCAAAACGTGAGTTACCACGACCACCACGGCCACCTCTTGCAATAACAGCTGATTGTCCATGTGTTACTAAATCCGCAAGAATTTGGCCTGTTTTTTCATCTTTTACTACCGTTCCAGGTGGAACTTTAACGATTAAATCTTCAGCTTTACGACCGTGCTGCCCTTTACTCATTCCGTGCTGACCACGATCAGCTTTGAAATGACGTTGGTAGCGGAAATCCATTAATGTACGTAAGCCTTCTTCAACAACGAAAACAACATCTGCACCTTTACCACCGTCGCCACCTGCTGGACCACCTTTTGGAACATACTTCTCACGACGATACGCAACCATTCCGTTACCACCGTCGCCGCCTTTTACATATATCTTGACCTGATCTACAAACATTATTTCACCACACTTTTTTCAATTGGTTGTAATATAACTGAGACTTCTTCGTCTCTTACTGTATAAGAAATGGAATACCATTTATTGTTTTGGTTCGCAAGCCAATTCTGTAGTTCTTCTACACTCGTTAGCTTACCACGAAAATCAAAAAAGAAACGAGCATTCTCCGCGTCACATTCAATTGTGATACAAACATAATTTTCAACATATACGTCTAAACTATGCTGAAGCATTGAGAAAAATTGATTCGTCCATGTACATACAGTCTCATCTAAGTGAGATAAGTTATGTAAATTCCCTAATACTTCGTACTCCAATAAGCACGGCTGCTGTTTCCAATTATATGTTAAAATCCACTCTGAAAATAAAGGCATTGATAGCCCCATCAGATTGGATTCTTGTCTCGCTTCTTGGACAAAACGATCGATGAGACTATGAATTTCTTCCACTTTTCCAAGGGAAAGGTTTCCTTTCACCATCTGCATACGATTGAGCCAATCATGTCTTGAATGGCGCAATGCATCTATAATTGTCCATTTTTTATTCATTTAGATACTCCTTAATATAGAAAAACTCTAACCTGCACTCAGGTTAGAGTTTTCCGTGAGTTCTTATGCTTCTTGAGCAACAGGATATACGCTCACTTGTTTGCGGTCACGGCCAAGACGCTCGAAGCGTACTACGCCGTCAACTTTCGCGTATAAAGTGTCATCGCCACCACGACCAACGTTAACACCTGGATAAATTTTTGTACCGCGTTGACGGTAAAGAATTGAACCACCTGTAACCGTTTGACCATCTGCGCGTTTAGCACCAAGACGTTTTGACTGAGAGTCACGACCGTTCTTTGTACTACCTACACCTTTCTTAGATGCGAAAAACTGAAGATCTAATCTTAACATACGTTACACCTCCTGCACTTTTTCTATTAAACGGATATACTTTCCGTAATCAAGTTCGATCGTCTTAAGCGAAACAACCAATCCTTCTAAAAGTATCTGTGCTTTTTCTGCTGTATGAATGTCTAAATCATTAGGCAATTCATACGTTAAGAATCCACCATCACTTCCGAGTTCAATAGTTGCCTGCACATTACAAAGTTCTTCCACAGCATTTATGGAACCAAACACAACCGCTGTAGTTCCAGCACAGACAAGATCTTGTCCATGTGGCGCATAATCGGCATGTCCAGTCATTTTAAATGATTGGATACTTCCTAATTTCGTGCGACTTATCGTAATTTTAATCATGTTAACCAGAATTAAGCGTTGATAGCTTCAACAACTAGCTTAGTGTAAGGTTGACGATGACCTTGTTTCTTACGATTGTTCTTTTTCGCTTTGTATTTGAAAACGATGATTTTCTTAGCGCGACCGTGTTTTTCAACTTTCGCAGTAACTGTTGCACCTTCTACAACTGGGCTACCAACTTTCACGTTTTCGCCACCAACGAAAAGAACTTTGTCAAAAGTAACAGTTTCACCAGCTTCAACATCTAATTTTTCAATGTAGATTTCTTGACCAGCTTCAACTTTGATTTGTTTTCCACCTGTTTCGATAATTGCGTACATACTTGCACCTCCTCTTAATTACTAAGACTCGCCAAAAACGAGGTAGACATAAATGCCTTTAAGGAACCTGTCTTGTGCGGTTGTAGCATATAGCCGTTTAGGTGCTATAAACTATAACATAAAGATGTTATCATGAATCATAGACTATTGTCAATGAAAGTTCTAATAACTATTTTTTCCGTTCTATAATTTCTTTTTTACTTCCAAAACGGATAATAGCGTACTTTTCGATCATATCATCTTTGAAATAAATTTCAAATGGAATATTTTTTTGTAATTCTTTTTGCAAAAATTGTTTTTGTAATTCTTTAGGTGCAGAGATTAATACTGCCTCATCTTCTATATTGCCATATGAAATTAGCTCTCTCTCTAGCTCATACGCAATCGTTTCATACGACATGACATAGCCCGTCGCTTTGCACGGTGCACACTCTTCAAGTAATACGTCGCGTAAAGAATGTTTTTTACGTTTACGTGTCATCTCTAAAATCCCTAACTCTGTGAACCCGAGCACTCTTGTATATGTTCGATCATTTTGCATAGCAGCGATGAGACATTCTCTTATCTTTTCTTTATCTTCTCTTCTTTTCATATTAATAAAGTCAATTAATATCATACCACCAATATCACGGAGTCTTAATTGACGCGCTATCTCTTCAGCTGCTACTTCATTTGTACGAAGGACTGTATCTTGTAAATTCTGTTTTCCAGTAAACTTACCCGTATTCACATCAATTACAGTCATCGTCTCCATTTGTTCCACAATTAAATAAGCACCATTTGGGAGCCAAACAATTTTTTGAAGTGCTTTCTCAATCTCACGCTCTATGCCAAAATGGTTAAACATTGAAGACTTTTCATTATAAAAAGATATTTTTTCTTTACCGACTTTTTCTTCTAATTCTTTTACTATACTTCTTGTATCTACAACTACTTTTTCAATCGTTTCAATTGGATTCTCTTGAAATACACGATCTAAAAAGGTTGCTGGTCGATGGACTAGTAACGGTGCCTTTCCTTGTCCCTCTTTTCTTTTTAACTCTTCATATAACTGCTGTAACCTTTGCATTTCAGCTTGTATTTCTTCAATTTCTCCTTTTTCAGAAGCTGAGCGGAAAATATAACCTCCTTTCCCTTCTACTTCAATTTGGAGTAATTGTTGCCTTCTTTTATTGTTTTTTATTTTCCGAGAAACCGCACGCATTTCATCATATGGCATATAAACGACATATTTCCCGGTAAATTCTATATTTGCTGTCAATTTTGGCCCTTTCGTATCAATTGCCTCTTTTACAACTTGTACGAGCACCGCTTGTCCTTCATGTATATGATAAGAAGATGGTACATCATCGTACGAAAGATAAGCATGTTTTTCTAAACCTATATTTACAAAAGCTGCATTCATTCCAGCAATCGTTCTTACGATACGTCCAACATAAATATGCCCAACAATCTCTTGTTCTTCATTTCGTTTCCATAAAAACTCAACAATTTTCTTCTTCTCTTCAATTGCAACGCGTTTTTCCGATCCAGCGTAGTTCATATATAACGTTTTCAAAATACTTTCCTCACTTTATAATCTTCTTTGCTTTTACAATAATAAAAGGTTAGTGCTAACGTCAACACTAACCGATTAATTCTTCAACAGATGAAGTTGTTCGTTTTTCAGTAAAATACGCATAAAGCAATTCATTTTCATCCAATGTGTAATGTTCTTTATATTTTCCGCGGACGATAATAGAATGCTTATAGCCTCTACGAAATTTTGTGAATATCTTATATAAATGATCTTCTGATTGCACCTCAATCGGTGCAATCTTTTCAATTCCTCTTTTGTTCCCATAATAACGTTCTAATAAAAAACGCATAAAGGCATACCGTCTTTGCTTCCATTCTTGATATAACGACACCGCTAAAAATATGAGTAGTACCCACATCATAATATTGTTACTATTCCAAAGTAACTGCCCTCCTAGTATGACACTAAAAAAAACACATGATAATTTCATCATCTTTTCATGTGCTTGTAAATAAGGAAAACGATATGATAGTACGTTAAACAATACTTTTCCACCATCAAGAGGCCAAATAGGTAGTAAATTAAACGCTAAAATAATTATATTATTCCACATAAAGAAATAATATAATTCCGCATGAAGCCAACCAGCTTCAAACAACATATAGCCTACCGCCATCATCCAAATATGTTGAATAGGTCCTGCAATTACAACAACTAGTTCCTCTTTCAATGATTTATTCCCATGTTCTTCAAGCTCAGCCACACCACCAAACGGCAAAAGTTGAATCTTCTTAATACGCCAATTATAGTGTGCCGCTGCAAAAGCATGCCCAAGTTCATGGATGAGAACGATACAAAATAACAGTAGTAACTCTTTAAAACGTGCCGTGAAAATACCAATGACAATAATAACCCAAAACAACGGATGTACTGAAATCTTTGTTAAAACATCTCTATATTTAATCAAATGAAATCACCTGAATCGGATCAATAAATTTTTCGTCCTTTTTTATTGCGAAATAAAACTTACCATTTTTATTATTCGCATCATTATTCACTGTTCCAATTTTTTGTTTCTTTGAAACATAATCATATAATTTCACTGACATATCATTTAAATTTGCATACCATGACTCCGTACCATCTGCATGCTGAATTTGAACTGTATTACCAAGTTCCTCTTTCTTGCCCGCAAAAACTACTAGCCCTTCATTCACTGACTCAACAGTTGCATTTGTAGCTGTTTGTACAAATACACCTTGGCCATTTTTTTGAAACCCTTGCATCACCTTTCCGGAAGCAGGAATGGCATAATCTTTTTGCTGAATCTTTTCTTCTTTTTTCTCATTAGGTGAATAGAACACGAGCGGTTTTCCAAACTGTTTTTCGTACCATTTCGCTACAGTAGCAAACTGAAACTCTTCTTTCATCACTTTTTCTGTAACAGCTTTAGCACCGTCGAAAGAAGCTGGTGCATTCTTATATAAAATAGCGACAGAAAGAACTAATATTGCTGATAACAATACTTTGAAGAAAAACACTTCTTTTCGAAATAAAGGATGAATTTCCTTTTCTCCATCTTCAATAAAGACTGTTTCACTATCAAAATTCCCTCCAGCAAAATACTGCTCTTCCTCCATCCTTTCTTGCTCTGCCTTCCTCTTCGCAATCCGTTTTTTAATTTCTTCTACACGTCTATTCTTCATACTGTCTCCTTTCTTTCGTTAAGCTAATGTACGTAGAAACAGTTGTATACAGTTTGTACATATGTATGAGCTAGGTATGGAAGATATTCGTGTGAAGAAAAAAGAAAGCACTCCGCAAATATGCGAAGTGCTTTTAACGGATTCCAAAGAAGTTTTTCACCTTTGTAAATACCGATACCTTTTCTTGTTCAAATGCTTGTAATGGGACATTCTCACCCAACAAACGTCTTGCAATATTACGATAAGCTAACGCTGCTTTTCCGCTCGGTTGCAACGCTACAGGCTCACCTGTATTTGTAGCACGAATAACTTCATCATCATCTTCGACAACACCAAGAAGCTCGATTGACAATGTACGTACGATTTCATCAACATCTAACATATCCTGTTCATGAAGCATATGACTACGCACACGATTAATAACAAGTTTCGGTGGTTCAATATCCTCTTTTTCTAAAAGCCCGATAATACGATCCGCATCGCGCATTGAGGATACTTCTGGCGTCGTAACAACAATTGCTTTATCCGCACCAGCTACCGCGTTTTTAAATCCCTGCTCAATCCCCGCAGGACAATCAATTAATATGTAATCATAATCTTGACGTAATACTTGTATTAATTCATCCATTTGTTCGGGTGTTACCGCTGATTTATCACTCGTTTGTGCTGCAGGTAATAAATAAAGATCATCAAAACGTTTATCTTTAATAAGAGCCTGAGGTAAACGGCAACGCCCTTCAACGACATCAACAAGATCAAATACAATACGATTTTCCAGCCCCATTACTACGTCTAAGTTTCGAAGACCGATATCTGTGTCAATTAAGCACACTTTCTTTCCAGATAACGCTAGGGCTGTCCCAATGTTCGCAGACGTTGTAGTTTTACCTACACCGCCTTTTCCAGATGTAATTACTATTGCCTCTCCCACAGCTATACAATTCCCCTTTCTAACTTTGTTAAATTAGGTCTAAGATGAGTGAGAAGTTGCAGTCGATCGACAACAATGTGATTGTTCTCATTAATATACGCACATTCTGCCGCCTCCGCTCCGTCTTCTTTCTCTTCCGGAGCCCGCATTGCCACATCACTAATTCGAAGTTGCATCGGGTTCATAACAGATGCAGCGATTACAGCATCTGAATCCCCATAATACCCCGCATGTGCAATTCCTCTTAATGATCCTACGACAAAAATATTCCCCCCAGCGATAACCGTTCCGCCTGGATTAACATCACCAATTAACAATAAATTTCCTTTTACATGTAAAACTTGTCCAGAGCGAACAATTTTGGAAATAGGGACGATTTCTGTTTCTTCTTTCCAAGCTATTGCTTCCTCTTTCGTTATAACATCACTTTCAATCGAATCCACAACGAGATTCTTTTTATTACGAATTAACGTACGAATCTCTTCTTGTTGGACTTCTGTTAAATAACGGTTTCCTACTTTCACATGCACTTCAATTAAAGAGCGTCCATCACCATCATAGTAATGTGTAGAAAGCTTTTCATCCAATTCCTTCAATAATTCAGAGAATGAACAACAATCATCTAAATGAAGGGTTATTCCGTCTTTTGTCCCTTTTATTGTTACATTTTGTTGCTTTTTTTCTTCCACTAAAGTTCACCCCACCGATTCAATTCGACATAAAATTAGAAAATCCTTTTTTCTTTTTCTTCCATCGCTTTTGAAAGACGCACTAAATATCGTCTCAGTGGGAAACAAACTATCAATAAGAAAATTGCATTTAGCAATAAAGTAGACAGGAGACGATCTGTGAAAAAGACATACGCCGACATATGAGTACGTCCTAACAAAGTTAAAAATCCATACACATAATACTCTAATGCTACTATGCTAGCTAGTACGATAGAAGTAACAATAAATAAATTCAATTGTAGTACCTTCATCACACTATAAACTAAATAAACTAAAATCGGATACGCAAAAATATATATACCAACAAGTTCCGTGTATACGGTATCAAATAAGAAACCAAATAATAGTCCGTAATAAATCCCTTGGACCGGACTATAGTACACAGTAATAAAACATAACACAATGATAAAGAAATGAGGTGATGCTATACTGTCTTTCCAAAAAACCTCTGTTGGAACAATAGTAGCAAACATATTTTCAAATAAAAAAGCAAAAAGGAGCAAAAGAGGAAGAGCTGCTCTTTTTAAAATCTTCATCATCTCTTCTCCCCCTCCTATTCTAATGGCGCTGAAGGCGTTTCACGTTTCGCAACTACAACATGCTCTACGTCATTTAAATCAGCGGCTGGCTTTACATAAGCTGTTTTTGTTAAACCATATGGATCCGGCTGAACATCAACGATGGTTCCAATTACAAGACCTTTCGGGAAAATATCACCAAGTCCAGATGTTACAACTAGTTGATCGGTCTTTACATTTGCATCAGAGCCAATCTTTGTGAACAGAAGTAAGTGTTTTTCTTTGTCGTACCCTTCAATCAATCCAAAGATTTTCTCATCACCTTGTACGATAGCAGAAACACGATTTGTTCGGCTCATAGAACTTAACAATTCTACTGATGATGTAAACTGAGATACACTTTTCACTCGTCCAACTAAACCTTGTGGAGTTAATACAGCCATATCTTTTTTAATTCCTTGCTGTGCCCCTTTATCAAGTCCAACTAAATCGTACCATTTATCTGGATTACGAGAAACAACAGTCGCTGGAATTTCAGTATAACCGCTATTTAACTTATCTTTACCCGTTAACTCTTGTAGTTTCTTTTTATCATCTTCTAATTGTTTTACTTTCCCTGATAGACCTGCATAATTGTCTAATTTTGCTTTTAATTCTTTATTCTCTTCATACGTGCGCTTTACATCCTCTACATTTTCGAAGAATCCAGCTACGTATTTCGCTGGCTTTTGGAATACACGTTCTACAACACCGACAGTGTCTTTAACAAACTGCTCTGGCCATGTTAAACTGTTCCGTTCTTTCAATGAGATTCCAATCAATGCCACGAGAAGAATAATACTAACTAACAAAACAATTAATCTTTTGTTTAAGAAAAACTGTGGCACGTTCACACCCTCTTAATTTCATTGATTTTTATTTTGCAATATTATCGAGCAGCAGTTTTGAAAAGATCGATATTGTCTAATGCTTTACCCGTTCCAATTGCTACGCAATCTAATGGGTCTTCTGCAACAAGAACTGGCATATTTGTTTCTTCACTAATTACTTTATCTAAATTACGTAGTAATGCTCCGCCACCTGTTAATACGATACCACGGTCCATAATGTCTGCCGCTAATTCTGGTGGAGTTTTCTCTAACGTATTTTTAACAGATTCTACAATTGCATCTACTGTATCTTTTAATGCATCTGCAATTTCTTCTGGTTGAATTAGTACTGTTTTTGGTAAACCACTTACTAAATCACGACCGCGAATTTCCATAGGCTCGATACCTTCTGGCTCGCCTGCAGAACCGATTTCTAATTTTAATGCCTCAGCTGTTCTTTCACCGATCATTAAGTTGTAGCTTTTCTTAATGTACTGAATGATTGAATCATCCATATCATCACCAGCAACACGAACTGATTGACTTGTTACAATACCACCTAAAGAAATGATTGCAACTTCTGTTGTACCGCCACCGATATCAACAACCATGCTACCAGTTGGTTCCCAAACAGGTAAGTTTGCACCAATTGCTGCTGCAAATGGTTCTTCGATAGGATAAGCATCACGAGCACCAGCTTGACGAGTTGCATCGATTACTGCACGTCTTTCTACAGCTGTAATACCAGATGGTACACATACCATTACATAAGGCTTACGTGAGAAGAATCCATTTGATTTTTGAGCTTGTTGAATGTAATATTTCATCATTGTTGCTGTCGTTTCGTAATCAGCAATTACACCGTCTTTCATCGGGCGAAGTGCCACAACGTTTCCTGGTGTACGACCAATCATTTGTTTTGCATCGCTACCTACAGCAACGATTTGTTTCGTATCAGTTTGTAACGCTACTACTGAAGGTTCACGTAAAACTACACCTTTTCCTTTTACATATACAAGCGTGTTCGCAGTTCCTAAGTCTATTCCAAGATCGCGAGTAAAGCCACCAAATCCAAACATATTATTTATCTTCCTTTCTTGTTTTCACGGACTCATTTTTTCTTACTTTATATTATAAAAACAGTACGTTTTTTATATCTTTATCCTTTTTGTAGATAATTTTCTACAAAAAACTCATAAATCACATTATAAAACAAAATAAGTAAAAAGCATAGTCTTAAATATGACCTTTTTCCTTTAAACTCACGAATTTATGGTCACCTATTATAATATGATCGAGCACTTCAATTCCGATAATTCGGCCGCATTCTACTAAGCGTTTTGTTACTTCAATATCTTCTCGGCTCGGCGCGGGGTCTCCTGAGGGATGGTTATGAAGACATATGATAGAGGCTGCTGCACGGCGAAACGCTTCTTTAAAAACTTCCCTTGGATGTACAATTGATGAGTTTAAACTTCCAATAAAAATCGTCTGCCTATGTATAACTTGATTCTTTGTGTTCAAATATAGACATACAAAATGCTCCTGCTGCAGGAAGCGCATTTCTTCCATCATATATGTGGCGCAATCTTCCGGGCTTCGAATGCTGTATCTATTTTGATATTCTAAACGCACCATTCTTCTACCGAGTTCAAAAGCAGCTATAAGCTGAGTTGCCTTCGCAACCCCGACACCATGTATACTGACAAGCTCTTCTAACGTTGCATCTTTCAACATACGTAAACCATCAAAGTGATGTAAAATTTTATCTGATAACTTCAAAACTGTTTCTTCTTTAGAACCTGTTCTGAGTAACACTGCAAGAAGCTCCCGATTGGATAAACTTCCAGCCCCTTCTAACAATAAACGCTCCCGTGGCTGTTCTTCTTTGACAACATCACGAATACCGTTCATTTCTCCACCCCTTTATTTGTTCTCTCAAAGAAAATCCCATGCAATTTTACGCATGGGTTACATCAATATTAAATTGTTTTAATTCCCGAACAAGACGTGAAATTGGTAACCCAACTACACTATAGTAGTCTCCTTGAATATGTTGAACAAAAATAGATCCTTTACCTTGAATCCCATAACTTCCTGCTTTATCCAAAGGCTCTTTCGATGCAATGTATGCATCAATTTCCTCTTCTGTTAATTCCCAAAACGTAACTTCTGTACGCTCGTAAAAAGTGACTGTTTTGTCCTTTGCTATAATTGCAACACCAGTATACACTTCATGTGTTTTCCCTGATAATAATTGCAACATTTCTTTCGCCTCAGCCTCATTAGATGGCTTTCCAAGAATACGCGACTCATATGTAACAATTGTGTCTGCACCTAACACAATATGATCACTGTTATTTTCTGCTACCGCAGATGCTTTTTGCAGGGCAAGGGACATAACAATATCAGAAGGCGATGAATACGCACCAATCGTTTCTTCTACTTCACTTACAACAATTTCAAATGGTACACCCGCTAACTCAAGCAATTCCTTCCTGCGAGGTGATCCTGAAGCTAAAATAATTTTTTTCATATTTTCTCCTTCCTTTCTCACATGAAGCAGAATCATTTATATCAATCGTATCAAAGGAATAGTTTGTCCACAAATAAAAGAAATATTATTTTCTTTAAACAAAATAATACTTCCTTACTAAAACACGATTATATTCCTGTCATAGAGAAAGCACTTTACTCTAAATTCAAAAGAAAAGAAAGAAGCCTCTACACTTCTTCCTTCGTCATTTCATTATCCTATTATTTCACCTTTTGTGAAACAATTTTTTCGTATGAAAGTATACCATCAATGATAACTTGATTTAATTTCGCTAAAGATTCCTTATCACCTTTTCCGTCCTTCACTGTTTGCACAGCTACTGACGTGTACATATACAATTTCTTCGCTTCTTCCTGCTTCATACTTTTCCCTTCTTTTTCAATCGCTTTCCACTCTTTTTCGATTGCACTTATATCTTTTGCATTACTTTTTTCACTAGCTTGTACGCTAGAAGCATATTTTGCTAAATGAGTATATAATGGCTGTACTTTTGTTAAAAACGCCCCAACTTCTTTATCATCTTTAAGTAACGCTTTATCTGTTATATCCCAGTCCTTTTTCAATACGGAGACATTATCATTTTTATACTGCGTCATTAATTGGTTTATGCCTTGTTCATCGCTAGCAATACCAACAACTAATGCATACTTATCACCGCTCGGTTTTAAGGCTGCTACACCTCCATTACCTTTCCACTCTTCAAGAGCGGCCTGTCCCTTTTCTTCAGAAGAATAGATTCCTCCTTGAACAAAAAATAATTTCATTGGATCTAATGACGTTCCTGTCTGTGCTTTTGTCTTTTCCTCTTTTGGTGCTGGTGTTTGTTCTACCGTTCCGCCCACCTTTAATTCTTCCTTTCGCATCTGCTTCGAAGCTGTTACTTCGCTTCCTCCTGTCGCACCTTGTCCTTTCAGTAACTGTAGCATCCCCATCCCAAACGCCGTACCAATAATAATTGCAGTTGCAACGATTGCAATTAACGTATTGCTCCACTTCTTTCGATTTTTTTCCGTAGACGCTACTTTCGATTTTTGAAACGGAACAACGTTTTTTGGCCTTTCACTTTCTACTACCATCCAGTCAAATTCATCTTTCTTCTTCTCCTCATACTTCGCTTCTGTTCCATTCACTTTCACTGAGATCGTTCGTGATTGCTTGTCCATACACTCACACCTCACCTCTTATCGTTGTCCGCATCATATCATATTCATTTCACAAAAAAACGAGATATTTGTCAGAGGAATTCGCCAAATAACCCTATATATTTATCTTATATGTATGCATTTGACTTCATTTGTAGAACAAAAAAACTAGATAGCAAAGACTATCTAGTTTTTTTCGCGAATATATTTTCGAACTTCCGAAATGAAATAAAGAGAACCTGTTATGATAAAAACATCATTTTCTCCAAGCATTTCAACCTTCGTATCAATTGCCTCTTTCCAATTTTCAAAAACTAATTTTGACTCTTCCTTTGCATACGATGCAAGTTTGTCAGCAGAAATAGCACGATCAAAGGCGAATGTTGTAAAAATAATTTCATCGGCGATGCTTTCTAATTGACCTACCATATTGTGCAATTGTTTATCACCAAGGGCAGTAAATAAAACTATTACATTTTTATCTTTGTAATGTGATTCTACCGTTTTCACAAGACTTTCAATACCTTCTGGGTTATGAGCACCATCTATAATAATATCCGGATTACTTTGCAGTTTTTCAAAGCGCCCCACCCAATACGCTTCCTGTAATCCCGTTCTTATTTCTTCTTCCTCAATTAAAAATGATAAGTATGTTTTTACATACATGACTGCCATAAGTGCAAGTGCTGCGTTTCTTACTTGATGGCTGCCTTTCATTGAAATTCGTACATCTTCAAAAGAGGCGAAAGGGCAAGTGAAATCGAAATGTTCTCCATCTTCGCTAGACTGTTTATGTAACGATGTAAAATGGTTGCCCATCTCGTATACATTTGCATGATTTTCCTTTGCAACTTTTTGAATGACTTGCAGCGCTTCCTCATCTTGTACACCAGTAATAACCGGAACACCAGACTTAATAATCCCCGCCTTTTCATATGCAATTTCTCCTAGTGTATTACCTAAAATATGCATATGATCGTGACCGATATTCGTAATAATCGTGAGAACTGGATGAATCACATTCGTAGAGTCAAAGCGCCCTCCAAGCCCTGTTTCAAATAAAACAACATCACAGAAATTAACTTTACCGAAATAACAAATTGCCATAACAGTAATAATTTCAAACTCAGTCGCTTCCCCTAAATCCGTCTCATCTAGTTTTTCAACGACTGGCTTTACCATCTTTACAAGTTCAGTAATCTCTTCATCTGCAATTGGTGTTCCATTCACACTAATACGCTCGTTAAATGTTTCAATATAAGGGGAGGTAAATGTTCCTACCTTATATTTTGCATTTTCTAACATGTAACGCATATATGTTAACGTTGAACCTTTTCCATTTGTACCAGCAAGGTGAACACATTTTATGTGACGCTCTGGATTTCCGAGCTCTTCTAGCATCCATCTCATTCTTTCTAATCCTGGTTTAATACCAAATTTCAACCGGCTATGAATCCACCCTATCGCTTCTTCGTATGTATGTATCACGTATGCTTTCCCCTTTCAAAAGACAACCTTCATATTCCTATTATACGCAAAGAAAAGAGACTCACCAATATAGTGAGTCTCTAAAAAACATTTTTATTTCTCAAGATCCGCTAAACGTTGGCGAACTGCTTCGCGTTTTTCTAGGTAATCTTGCTCTTTCGCACGCTCTCCTTCAATAACTGCTGCAGGAGCTTTTGCTACGAAACCTTGGTTTGAAAGTTTCTTCTGTACACGTTCTACTTCTTTATCGAACTTCTCAAGTTCTTTCTCAAGACGCGCTCTCTCTTCATCAAGATTGATAAGATCAGCTAACGGTAAGAATAACTCTGCACCTGTTACGATTGCAGTCATCGCTTTTTCTGGCGCTTGTAAATCCGTTTGAATTGTTAACTCGCTTGGGTTACAGAAACGCTCAATGTAAGAGCTATTTTTCGTAAGCTGAGCAAGTACAGCCTCATCTTTTGCTTTAATTTGCATTTGAACTTTTTTGCTCATTGGCGTATTAACTTCTGCACGAATGTTACGAACAGAACGAATGATATCAACTAGAAGGTGCATTTCTGCTGCAGCTTCTGCATCTTGTAAATCTTCGCGTACTGTTGGCCACGCTGCTACTGTAATAGATTCGCCTTCATGCGGTAAATGTTGCCAAATCTTCTCTGTTACGAATGGCATGAATGGGTGTAATAGACGCATTGTTTGATCTAATACGTAAGCTAAAATAGAACGAGTTGTTTTCTTAGCTGCTTCATCTTCACCGTATAGAGGAAGTTTCGCCATTTCAATGTACCAGTCACAGAAATCATCCCAGATGAAGTTGTATAATGAGCGACCAGCTTCACCGAACTCATATTTATCCATGTTACGTGTTACGCTTTCGATTGTTTCATTTAAGCGAGTTAAAATCCACTTATCTGCAACTGATTTTTCACCAGTTAAATCGATTTCTTCATATTTCATGTCATCCATGTTCATTAATACAAAACGTGATGCATTCCAAATTTTATTAATGAAGTTCCAAGTAGATTCTACTTTCTCCATGCTGAAGCGTAAATCTTGACCTGGTGCACTTCCTGTTGATAAGAAGAAACGCATTGCATCTGCACCGTACTTCTCGATAACTTCCATTGGGTCAATACCGTTACCAAGAGATTTACTCATTTTACGTCCTTGCTCATCACGAACTAAACCGTGAATTAATACATCTTTAAATGGACGCTCGCCTGTAAACTCTAAACCTTGGAAAATCATACGAGATACCCAGAAGAAGATGATGTCATAACCAGTTACTAGTGCATCAGTTGAATAGTAACGTTTGAAGTCCGCTGCATCTTCATTTGGCCAACCAAGTGTTGAGAATGGCCATAACGCTGAACTGAACCATGTATCAAGTACGTCGTTATCTTGATTCCAATTTTCAATATCTGCTGGTGCTTCTGTACCTACGTATACTTCACCAGTTTCTTTATGATACCAAGCTGGAATGCGGTGTCCCCACCATAATTGACGAGAAATACACCAGTCGTGAATATTTTCCATCCAACGTAAATATGTGTTTTCGAAACGCTCTGGTACGAACGTTACTTTCTCTTCTTCTTTTTGCTGAAGCGCTACTGCCTTCTCAGCAAGCGGAGCCATTTTTACGAACCATTGTGTTGATAAGTAAGGCTCAACAACTGCACCACTACGCTCACTATGTCCTACTGAATGCATATGAGGCTCGATTTCTACTAATACGCCCGCTTCTTGTAAATCTTTCACTAACGCTTTACGACACTCGAAACGATCCATGCCGTTATACTTACCAGCTTTTTCGTTCATCGTTCCATCTTCGTTCATTACTAAGATACGTGGTAAGTCATGACGGTTACCTACTTCAAAGTCATTCGGGTCATGAGCTGGCGTAATTTTTACAACACCTGTTCCGAAATCTTTTTCTACGTACTCATCAGCAATAATCGGAATCTCACGGCCTACGATTGGAAGTGTAACTGTTTTTCCGATTAAATGCTTGTAACGATCATCTTCTGGATGAACCGCTACCGCTGTATCACCAAGCATCGTTTCTGGACGAGTTGTTGCAAGACGAATGTGACCAGATCCATCTGTTAACGGATAGTTCATATGGTAGAATGCACCTTGAACTTCTTTATGAATTACTTCGATATCAGAAAGAGCTGTGCGTGTTGCCGGGTCCCAGTTGATAATATATTCACCGCGGTAAATTAAGCCTTTTTCGTATAATTGAACGAATACTTTATTAACCGCATCAGATAAACCTTCGTCTAATGTGAAACGTTCGCGAGAATAGTCTAGTCCTAAACCAACTTTCCCCCATTGTTGACGAATGTGAGAAGCGTATTCTTCTTTCCATTCCCAAGCCTTTTCAAGGAATTTCTCACGGCCAAGATCGTAACGTGAAATACCTTCTTCACGAAGTTTCCCTTCTACTTTCGCTTGTGTTGCGATACCCGCATGATCCATTCCTGGAAGCCACAATACATCGTAACCTTGCATACGCTTCGTACGAGTTAAAATATCTTGAAGAGTTGTATCCCAAGCATGACCTAAGTGTAACTTACCAGTTACGTTCGGAGGTGGAATTACAATTGTATACGGTTGTTTCTTCTCGTCTCCTGTTGCTTCAAAATATTTGCCTTCTAGCCACCACTGATAAAGGCCTTCTTCAACGGACATATGATCATATTTAGTTGGTAAATTCTTTTCCGTGTTTGACATTATTTTCCCTCCTTAAAATAAAAAATGCCCCTCATCCAAAAAAAGGACGAGGGACATCGCGGTACCACCTTTATTTACAAACAAATTCAGGAATTTGTTTATACTCTTAATTTGATAACGGACAAATCCGTCTTTTCCTAATGAGAACTATTCCGTTCAGAAAAGATGCTCCAGGGCTACCTTCTAACATAACTATCTAGAGAATCTCCCAGCTAATGATTCTCCTCTCTGAAGACGTTTCTTGTTATACTCTTCCCCTTCAAGGCATTTATATGATTGTTAATTATTATATACAATAGTGTAAAAAACGAAACCTTATTCGTCAAGATAAATTTAAGACTACAGCTTTTTGAGTAAAAAAAGAAGATAAGTAGCATCCTCTACTTATCTTCTTTATCCGTTCCCTTGCTGGGCAGCTTGTAATTGCGAAAGAAAATATTCTATATTACTAACGAGCCAATGCGCTTGTTGCAAACTCTTTACTCCGAGAAGTTCATTTCCCTCATTACGCCGCTCTCTTCTTTTCTTATAAGACTGGATTTGCCGAATAAATTGCGATGGATACGTCATATACGCAAACATGAGTAGTTGCTCTTCTTTCGTAAAAGGGAAATTTTTTTGATACATTTGATACCATTCAAACCGATCACTTCGCGCAATTGGATATGTGTTTAACGACCGAGAATAAAACCCTACAATATCTTGCACAGGTGTTGCAAACTTCGATTTTTCTAAACTAATAAAATAGCCATTCCGTTCATAATCAAATAAAAAATGATTAAGCGATACGTTACCATGTACAAAAGTAATGCGCGTTGTTTCTTTTTCTTTCATCGCATCGTTCCACTCATTTAATTGCTTCGTTGCAAACTCACGCGCCCTCATTACATGATGATAGTACGTACAATACTGCAATTCAAACGGAGACATATACCACTTCGCTTCCGATTCTACAAGAAACTCTTCTAACATCTCTCCATCATTTTCCCAGCGATCGGATATATTTGTATAATGTTTTTCTAAATCCTCTTCTGTATACGTTTCTTCTTTTACCGTTTTTTGGTGCAACGTTCCGAGAGTCTGAAACATTTTATGGTATTGATCATTATCCTCGCCGTTCCCTTCCGCACGCTCTAACCAAGGCATTAAATAATAATTATACGTACCATCACTTAAAATATAATTTCCGTCCGTCGCATGGTATATAGGTACATAATTTGAAAAACCTTTCTCCTTCAAATATTGAATATGATGCAAAAAGTTATTCCGCTCTAACTTCCTGCCTTCTATTTTCTTGAGCGCATATGGACCTTGATTCGTATAAATTTTCGTCACACTTCCGTGCTCTTCCATATGCTGCGTATCCAATCTATATTGCCTTACAATGGGTTCATAGCGATTTCGTAATTCCATATCCATACGAATAACCCTTTCTATTCAAAACATAGCCTTTAGAAAAATAAGTGAGTGCAAACACTCACTTATTTCGCTTTTGCTCTTGAAACAGGAATATAAATAATTTGTCCTGTAGTTAAATATATATCTTCTGTTTGATTGACACGGTATAAGTTTTGTACAGATGTTTCATAACGTTCTGCAACAGATTCGATCGTATCTCCTTCTTGCACAAAATACATTCGTAACTTTGTAAATTCTTCTTCCGGTTCTTTCGTAAATAATTTCGTTAAATAAAGCGCATTTTCATCCCGCTGTGAATACGTTTCCTCTTCTTGTACTTCTTGTTTTTTCGCTTGTTCTTTCTTGAAATCTTTTCTTCCGAACAATTCAAATTGCGGCGTTGTTTCTTTCTCCTCTTCACGCTCTACAAATTCATGTTCTTCTATTTCCTCTTCTTCTACTTCCTGCTCTTTTCTTTCTTCTAGTTGGAACGGTTCAAATGCGTAATCTTCCCACTCATCTGATTCCTTATAGGCTGGCTCTTCGACTTGTGGCGTTGGTCTAGTTTCATGCTCTTGCGCAGAATCATCCTCTAACTCAGCATACGCCGTTTCTTCCTCTTCATCCTCAATTCTTTCTTCATCACATAAACCTGTAATAGATATATCCGCTAATAATTGTAAGCAACCATTTTCCTTTAGTTCATAATCAAATTCCTCGATAGATACATATAGTTCTTCAATTACTTTCACACGGTTTCTTGGAATTGATATTTCAAGCGGGAAGGAATGAACAAGTTCATTAACCCCATCTTCTCTTGTTTCTACATAATCAATGGACTTCGCTGGCGATAGATCTCTTAATGAATAAGCTGAATCATCTTTTCGTGCAACATACTCTCCCGTTAAATCTAATTGCCCTCTCACAATTACCTCATGATCAAGCTCTTCTATCTCAACGTCTGGATCTAACGAAATTGACAAAAGTTCTTCGACTTCCTGTCCTTTTTGGAACCAAACAGATTCTTTTAATGAAAAACGTAATGAATGATCTGTTGCCACTTCTTTTCCCCCTCCCAAACTATATGTCATTACAGATTTATGTACGGAAAGCTGACTTTATGAATAAAAAAAATCGCCCCCCTTACGGAGAGCGATTTTCTTTATTCAATTAAGCTTTTAATTTTGACATTGCAATTTCAGCCGCTGCAATTGTCGCCTCAATATCTGCATCACTATGTGCTGTCGATAAGAATAAACCTTCAAATTGGGATGGCGGTAAAAATACACCTTGTTCTACCATTTCACGATAGTAAGCCGCAAAGAACTCTAAGTTTGAAGATTTTGCTGCGTCGTAATTAATAACTGGTTCATCTGTAAAGAAGATACCAATCATAGAACCCGCACGATTGATATGATGCGGAATGCCATGTTTTTCAGCCGCTTTACGTAAGCCAGCTTCTAGCATTTCAGCTTTACGCTCAAATTCTACATACGATTCTGGCGTTAACTGTACTAACGTTTCATAACCTGCTGCCATTGCTAGTGGGTTACCTGATAAAGTACCTGCTTGATAAATTGGTCCGCTCGGTGCAACTTGGCGCATAATTTCTGCTTTACCACCGTATGCTCCTACCGGTAATCCACCACCGATTACTTTACCTAAACAAGTTAAATCAGGTGTTACACCGTAATAACCTTGTCCACAATTATATGCAACACGGAATCCTGTCATTACTTCATCAAAAATAAGCAATGCACCATTTTGCTCTGTTACTTCACGAAGACCTTCTAAAAATCCTGGTTGCGGAGGAACAACACCCATATTCCCTGCTACTGGTTCTACAATGACACAAGCAATATCATCACCGAATTGTTCGAAAGCGTATTTCACACTTTCTAAATCGTTATACGCTACTGTAATCGTATTTTTCGCTACACCTTCTGGTACACCAGGGCTATCTGGTAAACCTAGCGTTGCTACACCAGAACCCGCTTTAATTAATAACGAGTCACCATGACCGTGATAACAACCGATAAATTTCAAAATTTTGTTACGGCCTGTATAACCACGAGCTAAACGTAGCGCACTCATTGTCGCTTCTGTTCCAGAGTTAACCATACGCACAATCTCAATTGATGGAACACGCTCAATAACAAGTTTTGCTAATTTATTTTCAATTTCCGTTGGAGCACCGAAGCTCGTACCTTTTTCAGCAACAGCTTTTAAAGCCTCAACAACACGATTATTTGCATGACCATGAATTAATGGACCCCATGATAATACGTAATCGATGTATTCATTTCCATCGATATCATATACTTTAGAGCCTTTTCCACGCTCCATAAACAACGGATTCATACCGACAGACTTAAAGGCACGAACTGGGCTATTTACGCCACCAGGCATTAAATCTTGAGCCTCTTCAAACGCTGCAATCGACTTATCAAACTTTTTCATTATTTAGCGCCTCCTTCTTGTAACCATCTTGCTGCATCTTTCGCATGATACGTAATAATTAAATCTGCTCCTGCGCGTTTCATACTAATTAATTTTTCAAGTACAACTTCTTTTTCATTAATCCACCCATTTTGCGCTGCCGCTTTAATCATTGAATATTCACCGCTTACGTTATAAGCAACGACTGGTAAGTTAAAGTTATTTTTCACATCACGAACGATATCTAAGTAAGAAAGAGCTGGCTTTACAATTAAGAAATCTGCCCCTTCCATTACATCTGATTCTGCTTCACGGAATGCTTCCATGCGGTTCGCTGGGTCCATTTGATATGTTTTACGATCACCAAATTGCGGTGCACCGTGCGCAGCATCACGGAATGGTCCGTAAAATGCTGATGAATATTTCACAGCGTATGACATAACTGGTACATGTCCAAAACCATTTTCATCTAATGCGTGGCGAATTGCTGTTACGAATCCGTCCATCATGTTTGATGGCGCAATAATGTCCGCTCCTGCTTTCGCTTGACTTACAGCTGTTTTTGCAAGAACTGTAAGAGACTCGTCATTTAAAATAATACCATCTTCAATTACACCGCAATGACCATGGCTTGTGAATTGACATAAACATGTATCCGCAACTACTACTAGATCAGGGAATTCACCTTTAATTTGCTGAATCGCACGTTGCACAATTCCATGATCACAATATGCTGATGATCCAACTTCATCTTTTTCAGCAGGTAAACCAAATACAATAACAGAACGAATACCTAAATCAACAACTTCTTGCATTTCAGCTTGCAATAAATCTAAAGATATTTGATATACGCCTGGCATAGAAGGCACTTCATTACGAACATTTTCTCCTTCTAATACAAAAATAGGGTAAATAAAATCTTCCGTATGTAAAAACGTTTCACGCACAAGCGCACGCATGCCTCCACTTTGTCTTAAGCGACGATGACGATTAAATTGTAAAGAGTTCATAGATTTCTATCCCCATTCTTTTATTTTATAGATTCACAAACACATTGTAGTAATGCTTCTACAGTGTACTCTTTCGGCATAATAATATGCGGAAAATAAAGGCTCGCCTCTTTTTCCGTAATAGGCCCTATACAAGCAATTGTACATTTTTTTGTCCATTCTCTCCAGTTTGTACCCTCAAGTAAACGAACAAAACTAGTAACAGTGGAAGGGCTCGTAAATGTAATAATGTCTACTTTCCCTACTTCTAACGCTTCTATAAGCTCTTGCTTTTTCTCTACATTCTCTTTCGTACCATATACGATAAGCTCATCTAGAGAAACACCCATTTCACGAAGCGCAACTGGAATTACGTCTCTTGCTAAATTCCCTTTCGGAAATAAAATGCATTCGTTTCCACTTAGTCTTTTTACAAACTCTTCTGCAAATACTTCTGCAACAAATGAAGTTGGAACGAAGTCCACTTCATAGCCTCGCTTTTCTAACTCTAACTTTGTTTTCACGCCTACTGCAGCAATTTTAGTCGTTACAGGTAGCTTCTGTCTCAAACGATCTAGAAAAAAAGCTACCCCATTTTTACTCGTAAAAATAACCCAGTCATACGAATGTAACTGCCCTGCTATATGTTGAATTTGCCTATGAGACATACCTTCCATACGCAAAAGCGGAATTTCCAATGGAATTCCGCTCTTTTCTTTCACCGCTACACTCATTTGTTTTGCTTGATGCTGGGCACGCGTAACCAATACCGTTTTGCCAGCGAGAGCATTCATACTTATTGTTGCCCCTTATTTGCAGCAAGAATAAGTTCTTTTGCGCCTTGTTTAATTAAACGGTCCGCAGCCTCTAATCCTACTTTCTCTGGATCAGTTCCTACTACTGTCTCTTTCAATAAAACAGAACCGTCCATAGACCCGACAAGAGCTGTTAATTCGATTGCATCGTTTTCTGTAAGAGTTGCATATCCTGCGATCGGCACTTGGCATCCACCTTCAAGTTTATGAAGAAATACGCGTTCTGCTGCCACTGTTTTTTCTGTTACTCCATCATTCATATGAGCTAACAACTGCAGTAAATCTTTATCATCCTCACGACACTCAATCGCTAATGCACCTTGTCCTACAGCAGGTACACATAACGTCTCATCTAAATGTTCTGTAATAACTTCATTATCCCAGCCCATTCTTTGTAATCCCGCTGTCGCTAAAATAATTGCATCGTAATCTTCTTCTTTTAATTTGCGTAAACGTGTATCGATATTTCCGCGAATCCACTTCACTTGTAAGTCTGGTCTCGCAGCGAGTAGCTGTGCACTACGTCTTAAACTACTCGTACCTAAAATAGCGCCTTCTGCTAACTCTTTAAACGACGCTCCGTTTTTTGAGATAAAAGCATCACGAGGGTCAACACGCTTTGGTGTACAACCAATCATTAATCCTTCTGGAAGTACGGCCGGCATATCTTTCATACTATGTACAGCCATATCAATTTCTTTCGTAAGTAGCGCATGTTCAATCTCTTTCACAAACAAGCCTTTGCCACCTACTTTTGAAAGAGTAACATCTAAAATAACATCGCCTTTTGTAACGATTTCTTTCACTTCAAATTCATATGGTAAACCTAGCGCTTTTAACTGATCAATAAACCAATTTGTTTGCGTTAATGCTAATTTACTCTTTCGTGACCCTACAATAATTTTGCGCATAATTTTCTCTCCTCATTATAAATACCAAAAGTGGAAGTTGGATAAACTGCTTAATAGAAAAATATTAATTAGCATTACGAGAAATGCTCCGATGTTCCACTGCACGATTTTCTTCCCTTGCAAAACATCTGCCGCTCGTAAATATAGGCCAGCACAATATACAAATAGAACGACAAAAGACCCGATTACTTTCGTATCATACCAATGGAAATTGTCCAATTTTGTATATCCCCATATGCATCCTAATAAAATAGCTAGTAAGAAAAATGGAACAGAAAATAAATTTAATCCGTAAGACATCGATTCTAGCTTCGGTAAATTCCCTAACCTTCTTAATCTCGCATTCCATTTTTTCTTTTTTAATAGGCGATATTGCAATAAATACATAATAGAAAAAATGAACGATACAGTAAAAGTTGCATAAGAAATAATAGCCATACCGACATGTACATATACAAGCTCCGAAACTAATTGCTCTGCAAGTACCGGCGACATCTTTCCAAGCGGCGTAAAAATAGAAAAAGCGCTTACGCCAAATGCAACAACATTTGTAAAAAAGACTAAAAAATCGATTCTCATAAATCGATTAATGACTAACGACATCGTAATCAATAGCCAAACATAAAAATAAATGCCTGATAATAAAGTTAAAAGAGGGTTCGTTTCTGAATCTGTAGCTCTAAGCAACATAAAAATAGAATGCAGAACCCATACAATCGAAAGTAACCAAAAAGCAAATCGGTTCGCCTTTCGGTTACTTTGGAAATAATCTATAAAATATAAACTAATGCTACAAGCATATAAAATAATTGCAATATGATAAATAATACTGTTATTTAAAAAACTCATCCGATCATCCTTCCAAATTATAAAGATGGAACGGATGGTGTCCACGCTCTTTTATGTTCTACTTCTTCCGCACGACTCTCTACGTCTTCCATTTCTAAATCGAAAATCTTTGCAAATAACGCTAATTTTTCGTCTGCTCCCTCTTCAGCAGCTATTTCTTTCGCTACTAAAATTGGGTCTTTTAATAATTGATTAATAATACTTTTCGTATGCTTACTAATTACTTTTCTCTCACGATCACTAAGAGTTGGTATTTTTCGTTCCAGACTTTCCATCGTTTCACTTTGAATAGCAAGTGCCTTATCACGAAGAGCTGATATTAACGGAACGACACCAAGTGTACTTAACCACGTTTTAAATAAAACAATTTCCTCTTCAATCATAAATTGAATTTTCTCTGCTTCTTTCAAACGCTCAGCACGGTTTGCTTCTACTACTCCTTGCAAATCATCAATGTCATACAAGAAAGAACCTTCTAGCTCATCAATTGCTGGATCAATATCACGCGGCACTGCAATATCAACCATAAATAATGGACGACCAGAGCGCATTTTCTCTACCTTTGTCATCATCTCTTTCGTAATGACATAATCCGATGCACCAGTTGAACTAATTAAAATATCAGCTTCTAATAATGCACATTGTAATTCACTTAAAGGTTTTGCGTGTCCCATATATTTCTCAGCCATTATTTCTGCTTTTGAAAGCGTTCTATTCATGACTGTTACTTTACGAGCACCACTTCCATATAAGTTTTGCAGTGCAAGTTCACCCATTTTACCAGCTCCGAGAATAAGTACGTGACAATCTGTTAACTCGCCAAATATTTTCTTCCCAAGCTCAACAGCAGCATAACTAACAGACATCGCACTTTCACCAATTGTCGTTTCTGAGTGAGCACGTTTCGCTAATGTAATGACTTGCTTAAACAATTCATTAAAAATTGTCCCTGTTGCTTTTACTTGCTGCGCTTCTAAAAAGCTATCTTTTATTTGACCTAAAATTTGCGTCTCTCCAACTACCATAGAATCTAAACCGCACGTTACGCGGAATAAATGATCGATTGCACCATCTTGTTCAAAAATAGTTAAATATGGTGCGACTTCTTCTATTTCAAGCTGAAACCAATCAGCTAAAAACTTCTTAATATAATACCGTCCCGTGTGTAATTGATCGACAACAGCGTAAATCTCAGTGCGATTACAAGTTGATACAATGACATTCTCTAACACGCTCTTTTGCTTTTGTAATGTCGTCATTGCTTGCTCTAGTTCTGTTGCCTGAAATGTGAGTTTCTCACGAAATTCTACAGGGGCTGTTCGATAATTTACACTAACAACAAGAATATGCACGCAGCATGTCCCCCTTCACCCGTTTTATCACTTTATCTACTATCATAATACAACTTTCCTCTTATGAATCTGACAATCGTGTGAACAACCGATTATTTTTTTATTTATTCTCCATATGTAAGAAAGGAGATTCAGTAAAATGAATAAAAACTTTCTACTTTATAATGATTATAAAATAATAACTCTATTTGTACGTTACCAAAAAAAGTCCTCATAATCAAGTGATGGAAACTATTCCATATGAATTATAACATCATCTTTCCTATCTTCTTTCATCATGAAGGAAAATATGTATGATTGTGCCAAATTGTAGCACAAACTTTCTCAATACAATGTATTTGACATTGTATTTCTTTTCCGTTATATTGATTTTACAAAATTAAATTGTGCACAACTTAATGAGAAAGGAGTTATGTATGGTAGATAATTCTTTACATCTAGATAACCAACTTTGTTTTTCTATTTACGCCTGTTCTAGAGAGGTTACACGCTTTTACCGACCGTATTTAGAAGAAATGGGCATTACGTATCCACAGTACATTACTTTACTCGTACTATGGGAGCAAGATGGACTAACAGTAAAAGAAATTGGAGAACGTCTATTTTTAGATTCAGGTACGTTAACACCTATGCTAAAACGAATGGAATCATTAAACCTTGTAAAACGCGTTCGTTCCAGAGAAGATGAGCGAAAAGTATGTATTGAATTAACAGAACAAGGTAAAGATTTACAAGATAAGGCTTGTTCATTACCGACAACAATGGCTACAAATTTAGGAATTACAGAACAAGAATATCGTTCTTTATTAATTCAATTAAATAAACTAATTGAAACAATGAAAACAATTAATGATAGAAAAGGGGAATAAACATGGATAAATTATATACTGCTTCAGTAACTGCTACAGGTGGAAGAAACGGAAAAGTAGTTTCAGATGATGGCATATTAAATCTTGATGTAAAAATGCCGAAAGCACTAGGTGGTGCAGGCGGAGAGGCAACAAATCCAGAACAACTATTTGCTGCTGGTTATGCTGCTTGTTTTGATAGTGCGTTACAACTTGTCATTCGTACAAAACGTGTGAAAGTAGAAAGTACAGAAGTAACTGCTCACGTTTCTATCGGAAAAGATACAGACGGTGGTTTCGGCCTATCCGCTGTGCTTGATGTACATGTTGCCGGCGTCTCACATAGCGAAGCACAAGAACTTGTAGAAGCCGCTCACGGTGTATGCCCTTACTCTAAAGCAACACGAGGAAATATTGAGGTTACATTAAACGTACGCTAAAAAAATTAGTAAAACAAAAAACGCGCGACATTCGTCACGCGTTTTTTGTTTTTGTAAATTTATGAATTGCTTTCCATGCTTCTTCTTTTCCAAGTCCTGTTTCAGAAGAGAATAGAACGACTTCATCGCCACTTTCAATATCAAGCGTTTCTTTAACAACTTTTAAATGCTTTTGCCATTTCCCTTTCGGAATTTTATCGGCTTTCGTTGCAATAATAATTGTTGGGATGTCATAATGCTTTAAGAAATCATACATCATTACATCATCATTTGTTGGTTTGTGACGTAAATCAACTACTAGTACAGCTGCGTCTAATTGCTCACGTGTTGTAAAGTACGTCTCAATCATTTTACCCCAAGCTGCGCGCTCCGTTTTAGATACTTTCGCATATCCGTAACCTGGAACATCCACAAAGTGCATCATCTCATTAATTAAGAAGAAGTTTAATGTTTGTGTTTTCCCTGGTTTAGAAGAAATACGCACTAACTTTTTACGATTTAAAATTTTATTAATAAATGAAGACTTCCCGACATTGGAACGACCCGCTAATGCGATTTCTGGTAAGTCACCGTCTGGATATTGTTCTGGTTTAACAGCACTAATTACAATGTCTGCTTTTGTTACTTTCATTGTTTCACTCCTACTAATGCGTGCTCCAATACTTCATCTAAATGAGATGCAAGCACAAACGTAAGGTTTTCTTTTACGCTCTCTGGAATATCATCTAAATCTTTCTCATTTTCCGCCGGTAAAATAATCTTTGTTAAACCTGCGCGGTGAGCACTTAATGTTTTTTCTTTTAAACCACCAATCGGTAATACACGACCACGAAGTGTAATTTCACCTGTCATCCCCACTTCTTTACTTACAGGAATACCTGTTAGTGCAGAAATAAGTGCTGTTGCCATCGTAATACCTGCTGACGGTCCATCCTTTGGAACTGCTCCTTCTGGAACATGAATATGAATATCATTTTTCTCATGGAAATCAGGATCAATCTGAAGCTCTTCTGCACGAGAACGAATATAGCTAAACGCTGCTTGTGCGGATTCTTTCATAACATCCCCAAGTTTCCCTGTTAAAATTAATTTCCCTTTACCTGGCGCTACGGACACTTCGATCGCCAGTGTATCGCCACCTGCTGCTGTATACGCTAAACCTGTCGCCATACCAACTTGGTCTGTTTTTTCAGCTTGCCCATAACGGAATATGTGCTTACCAAGTAAATCAACAACATTTTTCTCTGTTACTACAATACGCTTGCGTTCTGCTGTAACGATAATCTTTGCTGCTTTACGACAAACTTTTGCAATTTGGCGCTCTAGTGTACGAACACCAGCCTCACGTGTATAATAGCGAATCATTTCAAGAAGCGCTTCATCACGTACTTGTAAATTACCTTTTCGTAAGCCATGCTCTTTTAATTGTTTCGGCAATAAATGTTCACGAGCAATATGAACTTTTTCAAGTTCTGTATAGCCAGCAATCGAAATAATTTCCATACGATCAAGTAATGGGCCTGGAATACTGGAAAGTGTATTTGCAGTTGCTACAAACATAACCTTGGATAAATCATATGGTTCTTCAATGTAATGATCACTGAAGTTATGGTTTTGTTCTGGATCTAACACTTCAAGTAATGCGGCTGATGGATCTCCACGGAAATCGTTAGACATTTTATCAATCTCATCTAATAAAAAGACTGGATTAACTGATTTCGCCTTTTTCATACCTTGAATAATGCGTCCTGGCATTGCTCCAACGTACGTACGGCGGTGACCACGAATTTCAGATTCATCACGTACACCACCAAGGGATACACGGACAAAATTACGATTTAATGATGTTGCAATGGAACGCGCTAACGAAGTTTTTCCGACCCCAGGAGGTCCTACTAAACAAAGGATAGGTCCTTTTAATGAATTTGTTAACTTCTGTACCGCTAAATATTCAAGTACGCGCTCTTTCACTTTCTCAAGACCGTAATGATCTTTGTTTAAAATCTCTTCAGAATGAGCAAGATCAATCATATCCTCTGTTGCTTCTGTCCACGGAAGCGCTAATAACCAATCGATATAATTTCGAATTACACCGCTCTCCGCAGAACTTGCTGGTAACTTTTCATAACGATCTAATTCTTTCAGCGCAGCCTTCATTGTTTCTTCAGGCATTCCTGACTGTTCAATTTTCTCACGAAGTTCTTCAACTTCCCCGCCCTTACCTTCTTTATCGCCAAGTTCAGTTTGAATCGCCTTCATTTGCTCACGTAAGAAATATTCTTTTTGCGTGCGCTCCATTGAACGTTTCACTTTTTGTCCAATTTTCTTTTCTAAACTAAGTAATTCTTGTTCATCTTGAATAATTGAAATAAGTGTATGTAATCGTTCTTTCACAGATATAATCTCTAAAATCTCTTGTTTCTGCTTCGTTTTAATTGGCAAGTGAGAAGCAGTTAAATCAGCTAATCTTCCTGGCTCTTCTACATCAGCTACCGTTGCAAATGTTTCATTTGAAACTTTTTTCGAAACTTTAATATATTGTTCAAAATGCTCCAGTAATGTACGCATAAGGGCTTTCTCTTCTAAATCAGCTTCCACTTCTTCCGTTATCGTTTTAATAGAAACTTGCACTACATTTTCTTCTTCGATAAACTCTACTACTTCTGCTCTATGTAAACCTTCTACAAGGACACGAAGCGTACCGTTAGGCAATTTTAACATTTGCTTCACTTTCGCCACTGTACCTACACTATATATGTCATCTTCTTTCGGATCATCGATATTCATTTCTTTTTGCATTGCTAAAAAGATGATATTTTCATCCATTGCCGCCTGCTCTAGTGCTTGTATCGATTTATCACGTCCTACATCAAGATGCAGAACCATCGTTGGATATACGAGAACGCCTCTTAATGGTAGGAGGGGCACGATTCTTTCATTCGTATTCATACTAGACATAGCACCTCCATAATAAATTAAACTCCTGTTCAACTATTTTATATTACAATACATCTAGATGCAATTGCAGAGATTCTCCGCAACTGTAAATCCCTCGTTTTTTCTCCCTTATAAAAGAAAAAAGACTCCGCTTAAGCATACAAACTTAAACGAAGTCTGGCAAATACTATTATCGTTCATTCTCACATTGATTGTGCATCTGTTTCGTCTATCGTATTATGTACATCAAGCTCTCGATGTATATTTTCCTGTATAAACGTTAGCTCAAATACTTCCTTCAACTTCCGAACAGGAATAATTTCAATTCCTTTTATTGTATACAAAAATGGTTGCATGTTTTCAGCAGGAATGATAACTTTCTTAGCTCCTGCCTTTTTCGCAGCTTTTATTTTTGCGTACACACCACCGATAGGTTTCACTTCCCCGTGTATACTTATCTCACCAGTCATCGCTACTTCATTATTCACATACGTATGATGCACCGCTGAATACACGCCTGTTGCCATAGCAATTCCCGCCGAAGGCCCATCAATCGGGATACCACCTGGAAAATTAATATGTATATCGTACCCTTCTGGCAACACATCTAGAGATCGAAGTACTGTTAATACATTATCTACAGAACCTTTCGCCATACTTTTACGACGAATGGATTTCGTTTGACTACCAATACTTTCCTCTTCAACAATTCCGGTAACATTTACCGATCCTTTATCTTTCGCCTTGATTGCTGTTACTTCAATTTCTAATAATGCGCCTGTATTTGGTCCGTATACAGCAAGTCCATTTACAAGACCGATTCTCGGAATAGGGTAAATGCGTTTTTCATACTTCGGTGTGAGCTGACTAGAGTGAACAACCCACTCTATATCTTCATCTTTAATGAAAGGACGTTCTTCATTTATTGCCATTCCAGCAGAAATTTGTACAAGATTAATCGCTTCTCGCCCATTTCTCGCATACATCCCAATCATTTCAATACCATTTTCACCGATTTGCATTTCCACTTTGTCAGCCGCATTCTTCGCTACTTTTTGAATTTCTTCTGTATCTAATTCACGGAAGAACACTTCTAAACAGCGCGACCGAATAGCAGGAGGTATCTCATCTGGCGAACGTGTCGTCGCCCCAACTAAGCGAAAATCGGCTGGTAAACCTTTTTGAAAAATATCATGTATATACGTTGGAATCATCGTATTTTCTTCACTATAGTATGCACTTTCCAAAAACACTTTTCGATCTTCTAGCACCTTTAACATTTTGTTCATTTGAATCGGATGTAGTTCACCTATCTCATCAATAAACAAAATACCACCGTGAGCATCTGTTACCGCACCTTTTTTCGGTTGCGGAATACCTGCTTGCCCCATCGCACCAGCACCTTGATAAATTGGATCATGCACCGAACCAATTAAAGGGTCTGCAATACCACGTTCATCAAACCGAGCTGTCGTCGCATCCAGTTCAATAAATGTTGCATTTGTGCGAAATGGAGATTTTGGATTTCGTTTTGCTTCTTCTAATACAAGACGTGCTGCCGCTGTCTTTCCGACACCTGGCGGACCATATATAATCACATGTTGCGGGTTTGGACCACAAAGAGCCGCTTTTAACGACTTAATCCCGTCCTCTTGCCCCACAATATCTAAAAAGGATGTAGGACGCACCTTTTCCGCAAGCGGCTCTGTTAAAGAAATCTCACGCATTTTACGAAGCTGTTCTAATTCTTTTTTTGATTCTCGATCAATTGAAACTTTTTGTGTTCGCTGATTTCGAAGTAAATGCCAAAAATACAATCCGACAATTACACCAAAAACAAGTTGAACAAGTAAAAATATATTTGTCCAGCTCATCATTTATTTCCTCCCGCAATGTTTTATCTCTTAGTATTTCCGCGGAGGAACATAGCTAAACATAAAGAAAAACAGCAATTATAAAAATTGCTGTTTCCCCTTCGCATTATGCAGATGTTTTTGTATCAAGTACAGTACCGTCTTGTAACACCAATTTTGGCGCTGCGTTATCAGCTACTGTTTCTTTTGTAAGAATACACTTCTCGATATCTTTGCGAGATGGTAGCTCGAACATTACCTCAAGCATTAAGCCTTCAATAATAGAACGAAGTCCACGAGCACCTGTTTTACGTTCAATTGCTTTTTTCGCAATCTCAATTAGTGCGCCTTCTTCAAACTCTAACTCAACATCGTCAAGCTCCAATAGTTTTTGGAATTGCTTAACAAGTGCATTTTTCGGTTTCGTTAAAATATCAACAAGAGCATCTTCATCAAGCGGCTCTAGGTTCGCAATAACTGGAAGACGACCGATAAACTCTGGAATTAAACCAAATCTTAAAAGGTCCTCTGGTAATACGTGAGATAAAACATGCTTCTCATTTACATCAGCATTTTTCTTCTCAGAACCAAATCCAATTACTTTTTCACCAAGACGACGTTTAATAATTGGCTCGATGCCATCAAACGCTCCACCACAGATGAATAAGATATTCGTTGTATCAATTTGAATAAACTCTTGATGCGGATGCTTACGGCCACCTTGAGGTGGAACGCTCGCTACAGTACCTTCTAAAATTTTCAGAAGTGCCTGCTGCACACCTTCACCAGATACATCACGTGTAATTGATGGATTTTCGGACTTACGTGCCACTTTATCAATCTCATCAATATAAATGATTCCTTTTTCCGCTTTCTCTACATCATAATCAGCTGCTTGGATTAATTTAAGTAAGATGTTTTCTACATCTTCCCCAACGTACCCAGCTTCAGTTAAAGATGTTGCGTCCGCGATTGCAAATGGAACATTTAAAATACGCGCTAACGTTTGTGCCAGTAATGTTTTACCACTACCTGTTGGCCCGATAAGTGCGATATTACTCTTCGCTAATTCTACATCATCAATTTTGCTGTTAGAATTAATGCGTTTGTAATGGTTATATACCGCTACCGCTAGTGCTTTTTTCGCGTTATCTTGTCCGATGACATACTCATCTAAGATTTCACGAATTTCTACCGGTTTCGGTACATCTTTGAATTCTACTTCTTCGTCTTTCGCAAGCTCCTCTTGTACAATTTCAGTACAAAGTTCGATACACTCGTCACAAATGTAAACACCTGGACCTGCAACTAACTTTCGAACTTGCGTTTGTGTTTTACCACAGAAAGAACATTTTAATTGCCCTTTTTCATCATTAAATTTAAACATATTTTCACACCCCTTACAAAGTGCTAACCTCTTGCCTTCGTATGTACACGATAAATGTATCGTATGTAAATACATATTATGTCACTACGTGGCGAGAAATACAAATAATATGACTAGTTATGTACAAATAAAAAGTTTTTAAAACTTTTGAAATATGTATATTCGACTCATTAAGGAAGTTTTCCTTCTTCATCGAAAAGTTTTATAAATATATTTCTATATTTATAAAACAAGGCACGATTAAAATCGCGCCTTGTTATTTTATTATGCAGCGTTTTCTACTAAGAAGTCTACAGCTTTACGAACTTTAAGATCTTCAGCTAAAGCGTCTACGCTTCCAAGAGCTTGCTTGATAGCGTCTACTGGCATACCGTACATTTCAGCCATTTTTTCAACTTCTGCAGTTACTTCTTCTTCAGTAACTTCGATGTTTTCAGCTTCAATGATAGCTTCAAGAACAAGGTTGATTCTTACGCGTTTTTGAGCGTCTTCTTTCATTTGCTCTTTTAACTTGTCAGCATCAGTACCTGTGAATTGGTAGTAAAGCTCAAGGTTCATACCTTGTTGGCTTAAACGTTGCTCGAATTCACGAACCATACGATCTAACTCAGTGTCGATCATAGCTTCTGGAATGTCGATTTCAGCGTTAGCAGCAGCTAATTCTACTACTTCGTCACGTACTTTGTGCTCAGCTTCGTGCTTTTTGCCTTCTTCTAAGTTTGTGCGAAGTTTTGCTTTTAATTCATCAAGAGTTGCAACCGCTTCGTCAGCTTCTTTAGCGAACTCGTCGTTTAACTCAGGAAGTTCTTTTGTTTTGATTTCATGAACTGTTACTTTGAATGTTGCTGGTTTGCCAGCTAATTCAGCAGCATGGTACTCTTCTGGGAATGATACTTCAACGTCTTTAGACTCACCAGATTTAAGACCAATTACTTGCTCTTCGAAACCTGGGATGAATGTACCAGAACCGATTGCTAGAGAGTAGTTTTCGCCTTTTCCGCCTTCAAATGCTTCGCCATCAACGAAACCTTCGAAGTCGATTACAGCTGTATCACCGTTTTCAACAGTTCCTTCTTCTTTAACAACTAGCTCAGCTTGACGCTCTTGTAAAGATTTTAATTCGTTCTCTACATCTTCGTCAGTTACAGTTGTTTCAACTTTTTCTACTGCTAAACCTTTGTACTCACCTAATTTAACTTCAGGTTTCACTGTAACTTTTGCAGTGAAGATAAGGTTAGCATTTTTTTCGAACTTCTCGATGTCGATTTCAGGATGAGCAACTGGGAAGATACCAGCTTCATCGATTGCTTCACCGTATGCTTTTGGTAAGATGATATCTAAAGCATCTTGGTATAAAGATTCAACACCAAAGCGTTGTTCGAATAACGGACGAGGCATTTTTCCTTTACGGAAACCTGGTACGTTGATTGTTTTTACTACTTTTTTGAACGCAGCGTCGATAGAGTTGTTTACTTCTTTAGCATCAACTTCGATTGTTAAAACGCCTACGTTACCTTCTAATTTTTCCCATTTTGCAGCCATTTATTCTTTCCCTCCAACTATAATAATGTATGCACATACCTCTATAGATTAAGATCTTCATTATCTCTTTTTTGAAATAACAAAAGTACAAATAATCCTCTAGCAAAAGCTTTCAGATATAATGTTCCAATCTACTAATTGCCTAAAAGACAACTACGGTATATTTTGTTCGAGAATAATATGAAACATATTAAGTAAGAGAATTGCACTTCTCTTCTCTTACAAACAGGCAGATTTCTGCCTTTTGCAACCCTTACATTATAACATAGAATATGCTCGTTTCAAGAACCGAACGATTCTTTTTCATAATTATACGGGCAAATATCCTTCTCTTTCAACACGTAATAACCATTGATAGGCAATATGAAACTCTTCTAATTCAATATTATACGCTGTCATAAGCTCTTCTTCATCAATAGTCAACCCGAAACGCTTTCTACCAATTCTCTCTAAAACAGCAGCCCAAATCTCCACTTTATCCATTAATAGAGCGAATGGGAAAATGCTAATTTGCAATTCTTTCCAATATGTAACCATCGCATCAAATATATCAGGATAATTTTGCTCTAATCGACTTGATAATCTATGTATAATGTTATCGGATTGCTCCTCATTATGACCTGTAAATGCTGGAATTACCTTGATCGTATTCCCAAACTTTTCTACCTCTATCTCTTCTTCTATTTGATTTTCTATCATTTTATATAAAATAGAAGTTTTCAAATAAGGGTGCTGTTTTTCGTCTATTAAAAATTTCTTTAAAATAGGTAATGCAAGATCCAAATCTTTTAACGAAAGTTGCTGAATCGCTCTTAGCTTTTGCCCAAAGTTTTCTCCAAATATTTCATTAGTAAATTCATCTAACTCAAAATTCGAATCAACTCGTGATGTATCTACTTCATTTAACATACCTTCTGCAAATAAAGCGAGCTGCGCTAATTTTTCCTTTTGCTCAGGCATTACATCTTTCGTTTGCAAAACTTTTTCAACAGTTTCAATAACACCTTCATAATCATTTGTTTGAACTAAAATTGTCACATACGTTTCAAGAATATCACCAAATAAGACAGCTCCTGTTTCCAGTAACTGTTCACATTTCTCTTTCGCTTCTTCCATATGTTTTAATTCTAACAAACAAATAACCGAAGCTAGTTCCGTTTGTTCCGTTTCTGCATTATACTGACGTAATATTTCAAAGCAGCGCAATGCATCTTCGAATTTCCGCTCTTTCAGCGCTAAAAAACCTTCATCAATATAGCGCTCTGATAGTTGCGGAAACAATACGACCGTATTTTCTTTTTTATCCATACGTCCGCCTCTTTTTCTAGATTTTAATTATCTTTAAAGTAAATATATCAAATGAGTAATGAGAACACAACATCCCGAAACCCTTTGTTTGAAATATAGAAATATTTAATTTTTACATTTCAATACAAGTGAATTCCTACTCAAAATTAAAAATATGCAAATAAAAACCCTCAGCAATTCAAGCAGAGGATTCATCATTAATGGAAAGCTTTTATAATAGTGGGGTATATAACAAGGGTAATAATTTGGAGAACAATAATTGCCATAACAATCATGCTAAAGTAGAAGATTGGTTTACTTCGTTTCATTAAAAACATAATGATGAGCATCGTACAAGCAAACAAACTTAAGAAGAACAAACTCGTTGTCGAACTAAGTATACCACTTGGGACAAAGAACAATAACACAACACTACAAGTACCTATAATTCCAAATAACCATTCCATTCATTCACTCATTCCCTTTCCCTCTCATGGTAGTTTCCTCTACGCGATTAAATGTTTTACAACATCAACTACATACGTTAATTTCTCATACGCTACAAATCCAAAAGCAACTGTTAAACCTGTTACGATTAATCCCTTCATTATTTCTTCCTCCTCGTTTTATCGTTGTTACCTTCATTATAGAGGATTAGCAATTTGTTACCATCGAACTACCTTACAGTTACCTTACAGAATTGTAAGATTTCAAAGAGAGATTGAAAAAACACCTCATATCGCTTGAGGTGCTTTCACGGAATTTCTCTATAATCACTTGCAAAATTAACTTTTTTCTCTTGGTTATTTTTCGGAGAATCCACTCTTAAACTAATAGATTTACTAAATAATTTTGGGTTGAAATAATAACAACAATCCGTTTGAGGACAATATACACAATACACATCTATTTCTTCTTTATTCACTTCTTTTGCAGCGACTCCGCTTGCTGTAGAATAACTAGATCGGAATCTTACTTCCAGTATCCCTCTTGCATTCAACTCTCTATATTTCACTTGCACCCTTTTAAATACCCCGCCTTTATACACTACAAGATCAAAGGGCTAATGCTCTGTTTGTGGTATTAAAATCATATATCCTTTTTCATACAAATCAACTTGTGCCTTTAAAACAGCTAAATCTCCTTTTGTTTTTGTATGATGGTACACTTTTTCTCAGCACCTTTTTACATATTTTCAAAATAATATTCGTTCCTTTTCTTAACTTACCTCCCAACATTTTCTCATTAAAAGAAAACTCTTTGTTAAAACCATGTTAATATATTTTTGTATAATTAAGAATTTAATTTACAAGGGGGATTATATATGTTCAAAAAAGTAGCTGCTGATGTTTTAGGGTTAAGTGATGTAGGTTCTGTCATTACACCGAAAGATTATGACAAGGTCGATGCTGATGATTACGTAATGCATGAAGATGGAGAGAAAATTTATTTTCTAATTAAATCGAAATCAGATGAATATTGCTTCACAAACAAAGGATTACTTCACCTAGATGGTACAAGTGCGACAAGCAAAAAACGTACACTACGCCGCTTTAGCTATAGTAAATATCAAATTAAAAACGTAGCGCTTGAAACTGCGGGAACGATTGATTTAGATGTAGAAATTAAATTTCAAATGGGAGATGAACATTATTCAATTGATGTTCATAAAAAACATATCGAGGAATTAAAAGATTTATATAAAGCTTTACTTAAAATCGAAGAAATTTCATACGACAACGATATTACATTGCAGTATGCACATAAAAGTTTAGATATGGCATCTAACGCTTTTAGCCGTATTTCAAATGCACAAGTAAATTTAGCAGAGCAATTTAAAGAAATGAACGAAATCGCCTTTAACTGGCTCGTTGATACGAAGAAACAATATAATGTGAAAGATTATGGTTTTGTATTTGAGAAGTTTATTAATAACTAAACAGAAAACCTTGTTATCCAAGGTAAAATGAATCGGAATAGTGGTACATGCTAAAAACACCTCCTGAATTCGCACTAATTATGCAAATTCAATGGAGGTGTTTTCAATTTCAAAAAAACGAGAGTTCATTACCTAAAAGAAATGAACTGGTATCGTACCAGTCACACATTTCATTTTCAACAACCTGCAGGAAAACATTTTTTATGGAAAATAACCAAAAGAATTAAGTGAATTGGAACCACTACGATTAGAAAATAAACATTTAAAAACAAAAACAACAATAAAAGAGTTATACAGCATATTAGATTTTATCATTAGTTACAACGAACAAAACGTTTTAGAGATGATATAGAAGAAAAAATCAAAGACGTCTGTCTTAGGCATAAATTACGATATGGATATCGAAGAGTGAGGATTAAAATAATAACATAAGTCAGTTTGAGGACTAATATATGTGATACACATCTAATTCTTCTTTATTTCCTTCTTTTGTGGCGACTCCATTTACCGTAAAATAACTAGAACGAAATCTCACTTCAAGAATTCCTATCGAATTCAATTTTCTCTATTTCACTTGAACTCTCTTAATACACTGCAAGATTAAACCGAAAATGTTCCGTTTATAGTGTTAAAATCATATATTCTTTTTCATACAAATCAACTTGAACCTTTAAAACTGCTAAATTTCTTTTTATTTTTATATGATAGTGCACTTTTACTCAACACCTTTTTCAGCTATACCTTCTATGAAGTCCAATACTACAGCACCATAAATAACATACAATTCCAAAAGAGCCATATAGATCATATGACTCTTTTGTATAGAATTATCTTTTTATTTTTTTTAGTTCTTCAACCGCAAACTCTAAAGCTTTAACAAATGTTTCTAGTTCAGAGTCGCCTAAAAGCTCAATTTCGATAGCTTGTGGTTGCTCCACATTAGTAACACCGCTCAAATTCTCCTCATACTTCAAATTCCATGATGTAGAAGCATGATCCTCCAATCTAAAAACCGTTCTACCACCATGACCTGAGTCTCCTCCTCGAAGACCCGTACTTTCTATTTTAACATTCAAAATATTAAAACCCATAATTTCTTTTTCTATTTTTTTCATAACTTTTGCACTTCCTCCTTCCAATAAAAATCACCATATAATCATAATATCATCTTTTCACAATACCCCCAACAAACAAGCCTAATTATTTGAATAACTAGAGATTAATACACTTAGGTTCACTTAAACTACAATTATTGTTACCTAGACACTCCCCCATACAAACCATATTAAATCCACATCAATATATGTTATACACATCTTTAAAGAAAAGATTAATTTGAAACAATCTTATTGTTTATTTTCACACCTAAGAATCTATCTTTATGGGTATCCCCCCTTCTAAACTTAGCTATAATTTTGTTTTTTTCATCGAAATATTGAATATCTTCATCGCTTAGTTCATCTACATTTAAAGTAACTAAATATTGACCACAACCTAAATTTTCCAATTCTTTATCAACAAACTTTAAAAGTTTTTCTTTTGGGTTTTTATCTGGTTTTGAATAAGAGCCATCATGAATTAAAAAACCAATATTATTTAAATTATACGTTAACCTTTTCATAAACCACGTTAAATCAAACATATTAACTTTCATATAATTTCTTCCATGAGAACCTTCATCGTCAATTTTACAAGTAACCAATATTCTACCCGTGTTATTAGTAAGGCCTGTTTTTAGATTCATTTCAAATTCCAGTAATCCCTCTTCGCCGTATGCTTCATTAACTAACGTATTAAAAACATCGCTTATTTCATTAATAAATTCTTTATACAAATCAAACTTTTCCTGAAATACCAATGATTGCCTCATAACTTCTTGTTTTATTTTAGCTATATCTGAATTTATTTTACTTTTTTGCTCATAGAAATTTATCTTACCTTCCACTTGATTTAATTCTTTGTATATAATATCTTTTTCGGAATTTATAGCATTAATATCGTTTAATATATCGCTTTTTTTGAAACTTTTAGAATAAACATCTAATTTAAATTTTACATTCTGTATTTCGTTCTTTAATTTTTTTATTTCCATGCTAATTTCTTGAATTCTTAGCGTAAAATAGGCTCCCCTATTTTCAACCATATATTCATAAAAATCTTGAACTTCATCTTTTGATTTACTTATTTTGTCCGGAAAGTATTCAATTAACTGCTCAAAAAACTGTTCTATGTCATTAAATTTTTTTATTTGCTCTACTTTCCCAACTAGATTTTCAATATTTTTTTCATACTGCTTTTTTACAAACTCTAATTCATAAATGTCATTCTGTAAATCACTGTATTCTTTTCTATATTTTTTATATTTCTTCGCATAATCGTCCATAGAATCAACAATACTTAATGTCTTTACTTTTTTATCAATTTGTTTCAAATCATTTTTCAATGTTTTTTGTCTCGTCTTTAACTCTACGATTTCATTCTTCATAGACTCAATAAACTTAATTTTTTCTTGTAGTTTAATCCAATCGGACTTTATTATGTTTATTTTACTTTCAAAATCTAAAGGTAAGTCAAATAAATAACAAAATATTTTTGATACATCTTCTCCAGAACGATTAGGCAGATTTATATCATTAAAACCTTTTCTTTCATCTCTTATAATATATTCTTTTAAAGAAGCAAAACTAGGTTCGTTCTTTTTCAAACAAATAATTTCATCATTAATATAAGACTTATAATCTTCCTCTTTAAATTCTTTCCATACATCCAAATTAAAATCTAATTCTTTATCTTCTAAAATATATCCCTTTTCGTTATTCAAAAAGTTTCTTGCTAAAAATATTTTTCTCTCTTCGCTTTGAATTTCTAGTATCAAGAGCATTCTAGAGTTTTTAATGGCCTTACTATTTTTCAATTCACTTGGACAAGAAGATCCTAATAAATAGTTGATTGAATCAATCATTGTAGATTTCCCCACACCATTAGTTTCATCAGTTGCTTTAGTTCTTTCACCAAGTATTATATTTATTCCATATGGATTAAATACATATTCTTGTTTAATTTCCTTTTCAATTGAATTATACACATATAATTTTTTTAAAATCATACTATACCTTCTCAATCCTATTATTTTTTATTTTTACTAACTCTAAAGAGTACAAAAAAGATAAAGCTAAGTATAAGATTCTTTCTAAATTCAAATTAAGCTGGACATCTTCTTGTTCGATATATTTATTAAATAACTCATCTAAATGATAACTTTGATCCAGCAATTCATAACATGTTTTAGCCACCCATAAAACATTATCTTCCAGATTAAATTGCTTATTAAGTAAAAAGAAATCCATTATGAAACTCCTTTCTTTATCGTTTCATTGTAAATATCACATTCGTGAATTCCCCAATATATTAATATAGAAATATATTTTTCAATTTCAATTAAAGATAGCTCCGTTTCATTAATGTATTCTTCAACTACCGTCTGCAGTATTCTATCAAAAACATCATCTCCATCCTCACACTTTTTCCAATTCCTCCTATAAACCCTAGATATTAAACTTGAAATTAAATCTTTTCCTTCAAAACTCACAAACGCAGAGGTATTATAAATCTCATTTATAATAGGAAAATAAATTGATTGTTTATCGAAATCTATTTGAAAACTTTTAGAACAAAGCATATTTGTAAATTTATCATTTACATCTTTTTTCACGAACTTCCCAGTAGCAGGCTTTTCACCGTCTAAAATTTCAATAAATTTAATTAGAAAAGATTTAAATTTATTTTCATTTAGATGATTAGATTTTTTATTTAAAGATTTAGTTTTTTTTTGAGTTTATCGATCCCAAATTCAAAATATCCGTTTCTCAACCTTCGATCTAATGAATTATCTATATACCAAAATTCATTTTCTTGATGCCATTTATGATATTTCACTTTAGCAGTAGTGCTCGTTATATCAAATTCTCCCTCAATAAATACAGGATCTGAATACTCATCAACAACATTTGCTCCGCAAGTAAATACATATGTGGCATTAAAATTATCTAACACCGCTCCTAAATTCGTTTTATGCACATGTCCACATAAATAAAAATCAATACAACTATCTGATAATCTATTTTTAAATGTTTCAATTTCATCTTTATGTAAGCAATTTAATGTATGGTGCCCCAATGCAAAAGTAATTTTTGATTTATCTAACTTTTTCAATGTCGCATATAACTTGTCTAGCCCAACCAAAATCTTCCCTTCTACATCATCCGCTCCAGCAACTAAACATGTATTAATATGTAATATATTCACGTCTTTATGATTTATAAAAAAATGCAAATCATCCTTAGGATATTCCCGTTCAAGAAATTTTTCATAAAACTCAATAAATGCTTTTTGACCACTGTATAGACTCCTAAAAGGTTTCTCTCCTAATTCATTAATTTTTTTTCTAGCATTTTCATTATTGATAATTGAATCTATAATAAGCTCCGCAATTTCATCTCTTTTTACATCATGGTTCCCTGGTACAATAAACACACTTGATTTTTCAATCCCCAAACTTTTCAGTATACTTTCTAAAAAAATAAATAGATCTTCTGTATAATCACTACCTCGATGAGCAAAATCCCCTGTGATAAACAAAATATCTATTGTACCCGAAAACGTTTCATCCAAATAAGTAATAAAACTATCTCTCATAACATCTGTTTCGTAATTTTTATATAAATAATGTAAATCTGATAAATGAAGCCATTTCATCAATTTTCACCAATCCTGTCTCTTTTACTATTAAAAATATTTTATCATATATTTATTACGATTTTCTGAAATAAACAACACATTTTCGCATCCCCTGCCTATTCATAACTGTATAGACTATTATCACACCTTTTTAGTATCTAGCATTTCATTTATATATAACACTTTTAAAGTTTAGTGTCATAAAAATACTAACTTTTTTCTTTTGTTACGGTATAATTTAAATTCACGAATTTATTAACCACATCTCCAAAAACTGGCCGAAAAATATTATCATCTAATTCTAAAAAATAAATCCCTTCATCAATTTGTATTAAAATCAATACCATATCTAGTTGCCCAAACAATGATTATGTTAATCATTTTAACTAAATAAATGTAAAAATAACATTATATAATTTATAAGAAATAAAAAAATCTTATTACCAGAAGATAACAAGATTTCAATATTGACTTTAAAGATATTCAAACTTCCAATTAATTCAATACCTCACTATATAGCTTTAATTTTACACAAGTGATTGAGAAAGATTTTTATTTTTCTTAATCAATCCAATTCGATATTTCTCAATTAACATATTCCTATATTCTTGATAACTTCGTCCTTCTTTGTTATGCTTATAGCCTTCAATTTTTTCATACATTATATCAAAATTCAAATCATATTTTTCAAAATCTACTGCTATATGCTGAATAAGATCCATTAAATTTTTAAATAAGTTTCTTTTCAATTGTATCGCTACAATATTTTCGCTATTAATCTTTCCTGTAATCTCTTTATCTAGAGCGTTTTCATTATTAGAATAGGCAAATTTCCATTGACCATGAGCTATTTTATTTCTAATACTTACAGACTCTTTAAAATCATTTTCTATTAACTGTATCAACCCTTTATATCTAGCTCTTTGAGTATACCTAAGCTCTAAATCCAAGTGTTTTCTAGTAAATGGAATATTATATTTTTTACAAACAGACATATTAATTAGACCTATTATTCTTTGTTCCAACGATTTTGAATTTCTTATTTCCAAAATATCTTCTTCTGTAAAAGAATTATTATCATAACATATTTTCAATATGGATGCTTCCATCCATATTACTGTAATATTAGATAATAATCTGGTAAAAACTATTTCTTCATCCCTTTTCTCAGTTCTTATAGATTCTTTAATTTTACTTTCAATACTACTATATGCCGCATCAATTAACTTTACATTTTGGCATTGCTGCTTATATAACGGACTGTAATTAGCTGAATTATCAGAAACAAAACTCAATGTTCATTCCTCCCGACCAAAATGTATAAAAATTTATACATTTTGGTCGAAGGGAATCGAACCCCCATCTCCTATACAAAGTATAGGCGAGTTAAACCGTTACTCCACGACCTCACACTCATTTTAACATTACAAGGAAATATTTACAATATGTTTCTCTGTCCCATACAAATTAAAATTTCAATGCAAGTGCGATTTCTTAGAATTATGCTAAAATCTATTTACCGATATATATTTTTTTGAATTCGAGCACTCTCTTATACCAGAAGAAAGCTTCAACAAAATTCTTTCATCTTATGCAAAATTAAAGAACTCTCACTTTTTTATACTAATAATAAAATTAAAATTCCCATAAATACTAGGAGGATTTTTCATGAACAATTTCACTACCTTAGTATGCAGCACCGAAGAATACCATAAAACTCCAGATAAATGTTGTTGCTATATCACTGAAAAATGCTCAAATCAATTCGAAGCAACAAACTTAGCAAAGATGCTCAAAGGCAAATATTCTAATTTCAAAGATTACTCAAACTTAGCTATTTTACAACACAACAATAAACAAGAATATAAAGTAATTCTCATCTCAACTAAATGCAACTTCCATCGCCTACTCGGGGTAATGATAAGCAAATAATCTATTCATGATTTCCTTTAACGTTCTATAAATAATGTTATTATTTTTCACCTACAGACTTCAGAATATCCTTACTCTATCCCTTTATCTTTAATGTAATTTAAAAGGATCTACCGATAGTAACTTTATACTTGAACCAGGAATTTGGTTATTAGCGAAACAGAAACCCTTGTTATCAAAAGATAACAAGGGTTTCTCAGCGTCCCAGGAGAATTTCGAGCTCCCACTCCGCCCATTTCCGTACTATTTTATATATTTTGATCGCAGTCTTAATATATCTTCTCCTTCGCGAATGCCTGCCGATCCCTTCCTCACATTTTTTACGACAGTCCAATTCGGATTAGTTTCATCACCGATGTTCTGTACTGTAAAGTTGCCATCACCATATTTCCGTTGACCTTCTGCCAATTTCTCCGTTAACTCATTCTCATTTGATCTCGCCATCTTTGCGCCATCTCCCTTTTTTATACGACCTTCTTAAACCATCTAACCAATCACAGGTCCAGTCAATTGGAGATTCTCGTTTTCCGCTTCTATCCATTGTAACACACTAACGGGGATAAGTTTCGATAACGGTTGCTCAATCGTACTAGGACGGTAAAAAGTTTTATAATATTGTAAGTGAACAGTTAGGAGAATCTGGATATGGATTTGAGTTCCATCATAAACCTATTGATTCTTGAAATGAAATAAGAGGAATCGGGCGCATAAATGGCGCTCTTTTCTTCATGCACTTCAATCCGTTACACATAATAATTACCATATATTACGTTATATTTTTCACACCTTTTGCACATACATCAATTTGTAGACAAACAAAAAACCTTGTTATCAAAAGATAACAAGGTTTTTTTAGCGTCCCAGGAGAGATTCGAACTCCCGACCGACGGCTTAGCTTACCACCATAGCTTTCGCTACCAGCAATTACTGTTTGTAGTCTGGACTATATCTTCACCATTTCAGGTGCGACACGTGTAGTCTCTACGGAACCTCACGATGATTTTCATCATACTTCAGAGTCTTTACCATTAAGTTTCACTTAATCATTCAAAACTCCTTAATCTTTTTCAAGATCGTAAGTTTCCTCGGTATTACCATCAGCCGAACTGTTAAGGCTTCACCGATATAGTGTCGTCCACTTTATAGGTTCTTGTTTCCCTATAAAGGCTCCTATTTTTCTTGAAGGCCGTTGCTCTATCCTGCTGAGCTACTGGGACATGGAGCGGGTGAAGAGAATCGAACTCTCGACCAGAGCTTGGAAGGCTCTTGTTTTACCACTAAACTACACCCGCATAGGTTATTTTATTTTCTTCGTTAGCGCCGTTGCCCTATCGACAATATTTATTATATGTATAACCATACATAAAGTCAACACCTTTTTTAAAAGAGGATAATTTTTCTTATCCTCTTTTAAAAACTGCTTGTTCAACTAGCTGTCCGTCTAGTGTTTCAAAACGAACTTCCATTTGATTTTCATCCATTTCTAATAAAGCAAATGTTTTTTCTACACGCTGACGCGGTAATAAAATACTGCCTGGATTAATAAATAAAACGCCGTCGATTAATTCCGCACCTAATACGTGAGAGTGTCCGAAGCATGCAACTTGCGCCCCTACCTCTTCAGCACGGTATGCTAATGTTTGTAACGTCATTTTCACGTTATGACGATGTCCGTGCACAACTATGAAACGAACACCATCTACATCAGTTACAATTTCGTCTTGAAAGTTAGCATAATCACAATTCCCTTTTACAACATGGAAACCTTGCAGCTCTTCATGAGCAGGCGTTAGCTCTGAATCACCGCAATGAATCATGATATCTACTTTCCCTTCATACTTCTCTTTTAACTGCTGTAATTCCTTCACAGAGCTATGACTATCGCTTACGATTAAAGCTTTCATCAATCTCTCTCCCTTATTCTCCTAAAAACCATTCAGGGATTTTTTCTTCTAGCTTACGTAGAGCACGTCCGCGGTGACTAATAGCATTTTTCTCATCTGAACTTAGTTCGGCCATCGCTTTTTTATATTCTTCCACATAAAAAATCGGATCATATCCGAAGCCGTTTTCCCCGCGGCGTTGTTCTAAAATAAACCCTTCGCACGTCCCATTTACAATGACAGGCTTTTTATCCCCTTCAGGGAATGCCACTGCTAATGCACAGTAGAAACGAGCTTTACGCTTTTCAAACGCTACGTCATTTAATTCTTGTAAAACTTTATCAATATTTGCTTGATCATCTTTCGGCTCTCCAGCAAAACGTGCTGAATACACACCTGGTTTCCCGTTTAAAGCATCTACAATAAGACCTGAATCATCCGCAATTACAATTGCATTCAATTGTCTACTCAAACTGTCCGCTTTTAAGATTGCATTTTCTTCAAATGTTTCACCAGTTTCTTCGACTTCTTCAATATGAGGAAAATCGTGTAATGATTTCACTTCTAAATCAAATCGCTCAAATAACTCAGCAAATTCACGTACTTTCCCCATATTTTTTGTCGCTACAACAACTTGTTTCATACTTTCCACCTCTACTCTATATGAGATACGATGTCACCTAACGCTTCTTTTTGCATGTCAATCAGTTGGAAAATGCCTTGTTCTGCAGCATCAAGTAATTCATTTAACTGCGCTCTACTAAACGTCGCTTCTTCTCCAGTTCCTTGCACTTCAACGAACTGACCTTTTCCAGTCATAATTACGTTCATATCAACGTCTGCTTTAGAATCTTCTGCATAGTTTAAATCTAAAACAACACCTTGTTCTTCAACAATTCCTACTGACGTTGCTGCTAAATAATCTTTTACTGGAATTTTAGATACTTTTTCTGCTTGTAGTAATTTCTCAAACGCTAATACCATTGCTACATATGCACCTGTAATAGAAGCTGTTCTCGTTCCACCATCCGCTTGAATAACATCACAATCAATCCAAACCGTTCTCTCACCAAGCGCTTCTAAGTCAACTACCGCACGTAATGCTCGTCCAATTAAGCGCTGGATTTCCATTGTACGTCCTGTTACTTTCCCTTTACTTGACTCCCTAATTGTACGTTGTTCTGTCGCACGTGGAATCATCGCGTATTCAGCTGTTACCCAGCCCTTTCCTTCTCCACGCATAAAAGGCGGGACACGCTCTTCAATTGTCGCTGAGCAAATTACCTTAGTATCCCCAACCTCAATTAATACTGATCCTTCTGGATGTTTTAAATAATTCGTATGAATATGTATATGGCGTAACTCTGTTTTCTCTCTACCATCTACTCGCATAACAATAACCTCCTCATAACTACTTGTTAGTATAGCCAAATTTAAATGTATGATATGTATACAATAAAAGAAGGGGAACCCAAAAAGCAATTCCCCTTTCTTACTTAAGTATATCAAATTATTGGCGATTAAAAACTACCTGTATTCACGTTTTCTGGACGATCTACAGGTTTTATTAACTTTCCGCCCTTTTCATCTATAAGATTCGCTTTACCATTTACTTCAATAGAAACGCTTTTCACGCCTTTCTTTTCTGTTAAAGATAAAACTAATGACTTCAATACGTAATTTGAAATCATATTTTTATCTGGGTTTATAAATATATTTTCATTAAAGTTTAATGTAAGATTTCCATCTTGTAATTTCGGATTCGTAATGAGCTTAACTCCTGGATTGAAATCGTTCAGAAGAGATTGATGAATCGGTCCTTTTACAAGTTCATCTACAATTGCTGCATAATCATTTTCTTTTCCTTCTACAACGCGGCGTGTTACTGGTACGTAGTATTGCTGTTTATTATTATTTTGTGCCATAAAATAAAGTGTTACTGGTTTTGTATTTGTTACATCCGCTACTTGCTCATCATCGAAGTTAATACCGTTCGCACGGCTCACCCCTTCACCAAGCGGTGTACCACCAACAGGCATCTTCGCTAATTTTTCACCATTTATTTGGAACTGCACTTGTTTTATTTCTTTAAATTGCGTCAACGTCCATGCAATAGATTCAACGATTTGACGTTCTTCCTCTTTTGCATAGTTTTTCATTTCTTTAGAAAAATCAATGACTGCCGTCCCATCTTTTTTCAAGTTTAGGGTCATCGATGTATTCGCCGGAATGACTGCACGGAACCCATTCGGTAACAAATTCGTTACCGGTCCATCTTTCACAAGGTACTCTAACGTTTGCTGAATAACCTCATTTGCTTTCGGAGTAGGTATAGCTAACGTTTGCGGTACAACATAGCCATTTTTATCAACAAGGTATAGTTCTCTATTCACCGTTTGTCCTTGCTTATCTTTCTTAGATACTTCTTTCTTTCCACCCTCTGTATACGTAACTTGTTTTGGCGGATCAATTTGCTCCGTTGCTTTCTCTTGATTTATAAAGCCACACCCTGTTAGTAAAACAGCGCTCACAGTAGCACCAACAACCCATTTAAAAGTGGATTTAGGCATGCCATTCCCCCCTAAAATCTAAGTTTGTACTATTATGTATACGAGCTGTTTCATGTTTTAGAACAAGCTGTGCTCCCTATAAACAAAAAAACTCCTGATTTCTCAGGAGTTCACTTATATGAATTCTATTATTATTCTTTTTCTAAATAAATATGTTTCACATTTTCAATCGGTTGACCGAACCATTTTGATGCAATTTCTTTAAATAGACCTATTTTCCCTGTTGTTAAGAAGAGATGATCACTTTGTTCCTCTCCCTCATTCAACATTTTACTATGGTATAAAATGGTACTTACTTCACGCGCCGTTTCATCACCAGAACTAATGAGTTGCACTTTATCTCCCATTACTTGTTTAATAACAGGACCTAAAATTGGATAATGTGTACAACCTAAAATAAGCGTATCAATATCAGTGTTTTTCAGCGGTTGCAACGTTTCTCTTACAACTTCATACGCCATTTCACTTTCGAAATTACCGCTCTCTACAAGCTCAACAAAAGGTGGACACGCTAAACTTTCTACCATAACACGATTATTAATAGACTTTAACGCTTCCTCGTATGCACCACTTTTCACCGTTCCAATCGTTCCAATAATCCCAACATGATACGTGTTTGTCATTTTTAAAGCTGTACGTGATCCTGGGTGAATAACTCCTACCACTGGAATTGGTAATTGTTTCTGCATCTCTTCTAATACAACTGCAGTTGCTGTATTACATGCAATAACTAACATTTTGATATTTAAATCTAGTAAATGCTCCGTCATTTCCCACGTAAATTGACGCACTTCTTCTCGAGAACGTGGACCATAAGGGCAACGTGCTGTATCCCCTAAATATATAATGCGCTCTTTCGGCAACTGACGAATTAATTCCTTCGCCACTGTTAAACCGCCAACTCCTGAATCGATAACACCGATTGCTCTATTCAACTTCATCACCCGTTTTCTCATTCATCATCTTATTTTATCATTATATTTTTCACACTTTAAGTTCGCTCACTTAAACTGCTTCTATATGAAAATTTTCATTTGTACCTGTATAGACTAGGACCTTTTTTATTTTGCTCCTTTTTTTCATAATTTGCAAGACAGAAAAATAACCGACCTTCTATATGAAAGTCGGTTTCTTCTATAATAAAGTACATCTTTAATGCTCCATCTTTTTTTGGAAAGAAGACATTCCTATTAATAAAAAGAAATGGGCAGAAATTAACATGACGATTAAAATAAAATTGAAACGATAACTATTTGTAGATTCCATAATTTTGCTCGCAACAGCTGGTCCAAATGCCATACCGAAAAAGTTAATTAAATTATATAAGCCAAGACCGACTCCAACTTTAGCTGCATGTAATGTTTTCGGTATAAATGTGTTCAATGATACTTGAATGGCAGAATAACTCATAAATGTCAAAATAATCGCCAATACAATAACGACTATACTTCCATTCGGAATAAACCCTAAAATTAAAAAGCCAACAATCATAATGACAGACGCTACATAAATCATATTCACATTTCCAAACGAAGGAACAATTTTCCCCGTAATAAAACTAGACACAATACCAAAGAGTGATGCAACAAATAATACAATTCCGATAACAAACGGAGACAATCCGTGCTCTCTTCCTAACAGTAATGGCAACAATAATAAATTAGCACATAACGCCACATTAATTATAAATCCGACTGTTATTAAACGAAGAAATGCTTTGTTCGAAAACAACTCAATATCGATAAATGGATGCTCCGCTTTCTTCATACGAACCGTGAATAAAAATAAAGAAATTATCGATAACACAAATAGCCAACTATTCATATTGACACCTAATAAAACAGTCGTAATGAATGCAAATAGTAACGCCGCTCCAATGTAATCAAAATGAAACGCTTCATCCGTGTGCCGTGCTTCTTCTGGCATAAATTTTATAAGCAAGAAAATCCCCACTACTGAAATAACCATAAATAAAAATAAATATGGCCACCCTAGTGTATTTGTAATAGCCCCGCCAACTAAAGGGCCAATACCTACTGCTAATGCAATAGAAGAACTAATCATCGCTAACGCACCAGGCTTCTTATGAGGAACAACTAATTTGGCCACTGCAATCATACTAAGCGCAATAAACGCTGCACCCCCGCTCGCTTGCACTAATCTTGCAAGAATGGTAATCACATAAGATTGATTCATAAATCCAATAATAGAACCCAATACAAATATGATAATCGAAATAATTAATAGTTTTTTTACACTGTAACGATCAGCAAGCTTCCCATATATCATTGAACCAATACCGACAACTAAAGAATAACCTACTACAACCCAACTTACTTTCGATTGACTAATAGATAAATCATGAGCAATATCCTCTAACGCAACATTAAATAAAACCGCATTCATCGGTCCTAATAAAACGATAAAACATAATGTGAAAACAAACCATTTTGAATGATTACTTATATCTTCCCCCATGTGTAACACCTCTCCTGATTGTAGTAATTGAAAACGAAAAATGAAGTTGTTTAGCTCTTCTATTATCACTAGACAACTTCATCAAATGTATACATTTATCGCGCGACAAATTGAATTCGAAACGAAACATGTACGTTGTTCGATATTCATGGAACTATCATAGTTTCAGCATTATAGTTTGTCAACGAAAAAATATACAAAGTAAACTAATTTAGTGTTTTTAGTTTACTTTGTTCGAAAATTATTATACACTAATTTCGAATCCGATATAAGGAGGACTGACATGGTTATTCAGATTTGCAATTTTTAACTTAATAAAATAATGAACTTATATATAGAAGAAACATTATAGGAGGATTATGATGAAGAAAAAAATGTTAGTTGTATTAACGAGCGTTGAAAAATATCCAAATTTAAATCGAGCTACTGGCCTTTGGCTTGGTGAAGCTGTTCATTTCGTTAAAAAAGTTGAAGAAGCTGGTTACGAAGTAGATTATATTAGCCCACAAGGTGGTTATACACCGATTGATCCGCATAGTTTAGCAATGGCGGAGAGCATCGATTGGGAATGGTATCAAAAGAAAGAATTTATGAATCGCCTCGGTTCTACACTGAAACCAAGTGAGGTGAATCCAGAAGACTATGCTGTTATTTATTACGCAGGTGGTCACGGTGTGATTTGGGACTTCCCTGAAAATAAAGAACTCCAAATGATTAGCCGTAGCATTTATGAAAATGGCGGAATTGTTTCCTCTGTTTGTCACGGAGCTGCTGGTTTATTTCATATTACATTAAGTAATGGGGAACGTTTAATTAGCGGTAAAAAAGTAACAGGATTCTCAAATGAAGAGGAAAAACTAGCTGAATTAGATCAATTCGTTCCATTTTTAACAGAAGATGAACTTATTAAAAATGGAGGGCTTTACGAAAAAGCTACACAGCCTTGGGAAGCTTTCGCCGTAGAAGATAACCGTGTTATCACTGGTCAAAACCCAGCTTCAGGTGGTCCAGTAGCTGAATTAGTATTACAACACTTAAAAAAGAACATGTAATAAAAAAAGCAGATTTTCCATTCATATAGGAAAATCTGCTTTTTTACGAAATCATTTGTAAAATAGCCATAACTTCTTTTTCAATTTCAGAATCATCAATCGCTTCTATATACTCCGGTTTAAACAGTTGATACTTCTTTAGTTGATAAAAATCAAGTATCGCTTTCTTTAACGTAATATCGTACTGAATACAAAAAGAATGATCTATAATACGTCTTAACATCACATCATCTTGCACCATAAATAATTGTGCGTTCATCTTATTAAAGTAGCCTTGTTCCATACCAGCTTCAAAAAACATTTGCAAATTATGATTACGATTTTGTTGTGCAGCGACTAACTGATCAGATAAGTGCGGATATGCCTCTTTCAAATCTTGTAAAAAGACATCAGAAATGTATGTCACACATTTTAAAGAGTGAATAAACGTCTTTTGGAAACGTTCTGCAAAAGACATACTTTCATCTTGATTATCCGCATCCCCTTCAAGAAGGTAGTTCATAAAATCTTCTACCACAGCTTCAATAATCTCATCTTTTGAAGAAAAACGTTTATATAAAGTAGCTTTACTAATATCCATATACTTCGCAATTTCATCTATTTTCAATTGACTAAAACTCGTTTTTCTAATAACGGGCTTTATTTTATTAATATAAGTATTTGCACACGCAACTTTTCTCATTAAAAGAGCCTCCCCTTTTGTCCATACAAAATAGTATAGCAAATTCACGATTAATTATAAATGAAGTCACTATACTCAATACATCTTTTTAGTTTAAAGAGTCATTTATGCTATAGAAAAAATGCCCGCTACCTTTATGAGTAACGAGCACTTTTTCTATACTTTATTTATAACTCTTCTTATAGCTTTCCCTATTTCCATACTAGACTGCGGATTTTGCCCTGTAATTAAACGCCCATCTACTACGACGTGCGGCGTAAAATTTGGAGCAACATAAAACAAAGCCCCTTCTTCTTTCAATTTACTTTCTAACAAAAACGGCACTCGCTTTTCTAAATGTACAGCTTTTTCCTCATCATTTGTATAACCTGTTATATGCTTACCCGCACTAAAAAACGAGCCGTCCTTATTTTTCACACCGACTAAAGAACTTACTCCGTGACACACAGCCGCTACAATTCGGTTGTTGTTGTACATATTCACAATTAAATTTGCAACATATGGATTACCTGGAAAATCTACAATCGCCCCGTGTCCACCACCAAATAAAACTGCATCATAATCCGAAAAATGAACCGTTGAGATCGACTTCGTATTTTGCAATAAAGAAGCGACATGCTTAAATTCACGAGGTATCCCGTTCGGAATAGAAACTCTATCAATCGGCACTCTACCGCCCTGTATCGACACAATATCAACATCGAACTTAGCTTTTTTAAACAAATTATAAGGAGCTGCGAGCTCTTCCAGCCACAAACCAGTCGGGTGTCCATTCATATCATGAGCGCTTGTTGAAACTAACAATATCCTTTTCAACATATCCCCTCCTTACTACCTATTTATGTATGGAGTGTTCTTATCATTCATATAGAACAAGAAACAGACAGAAAAATAGCCGACTCTTCATTTAAAAGTCGGCTTTCTTTTTATAACTCGAGCTCTCCCATGCGAAGAAGCTCAACAACTGCTTGTGAACGTCCTTTAACCCCTAGCTTTTGCATTGCGTTTGAGATGCGTAGTGTTTGCAAAAAATAACATCCTCTTCCCTTATTCAATCACAAGATAAATTTCATAACAACAATTCAATTTCATTGTATCTAATACAAAGATTAAAAACTCCTCAAACGAATATACTGAGTAAAACCAATATTTTTTACTTTTTTTACACTTTTTAAAAATCAGCGCTATTATTTAGGAAGATTTTAAAGTGAGGAGGAAAAAAGATGAAAAAGGAAAAATATGTTTGGAATAAAGAATATACTTGGGACGAATTAAATAATTTTGAAAAAGATGAATTGGTAGCTATTTTTGTTATGGAGTTAGATTCTATTGTAGGGACAGAACCAAACATTGAGTGGTATTATAATAAATATCTAGAAGGAGGATTTCATTATACAACTTTCCTTCCAGACGCTTTAACCCTTGTACGAGTATTAACAAAAGACAATGATATACAATTTGCTGTGAAGTATAATGGCAAAGAATTCATGTGCTGCTTCCATAGTATTACAAAAACACCCATTTACAGTTGTTGCAAAACCTTAGAAGAAGCCATTTGTTTAGCGGCACTACGACACTGCAAAATAGAAATATAAGAAATTCCTTAAATAAAAAAAGAGCTGTTAGCTCTTTTTATTTTTTACAATTGTAAAATCGTGATAACTATTAAAACGAATATGAGTTAAATTAACATTAAAATATCTCATCTTATGTGAAATTAACTTTTCGAAAGATTCATCGCAAGTCGTGATGAAAAGCTGATCCATAAATCGATTTTCTTGATTATCATTTGTTAGTTCTGTTCTTATTAAATCGACAAATGATAATACATTCAAATCGTCTAAGGTTTGTATTGGGTCATCCATAAAATAACATCGAAAAGGATTCTCTTTTTGTCCCATTGCAATAGTCAGAAAAATAGCTAAAGAAACAATTGATAATTGCCCTGTGCTTAAAATATTGGGTATAAACACCTCAGTATCATTAACTTTAACAGTCATCTTAGCCTTTTGAGTCGTTCTCCCCTCGGTCATAAAATCTATAGTTTGAATATTAGTATGCCTATTTAACCTCTTGTATATTTTCCGTAGAGGTTCATTTATTTGACTTGCTATCTTTTTGTCCCAATCTGTTCTAATTTTTTTAATTTGTTTAGACAAATACTTCAACTTTTCTAAAGCATTTTGTTTAGATACCAATTCTAAATTATATGTTTCATAATCTTCCTTTGCTTTTTCAAATAATTTCTGTTTTGTTGCTATTAAATAATTACTATTCAGTTCTTTCATAATTGAATGTAAAATTTCTAGCTTAACTTTTAAAATATCTATATTTATGTCCTTAACTTGTCTATCACCTAATAAATTTTGAACCTCTTTAGTTTTACGCCCAAATTCTTTCAAGACCTGATTAATACATTCTCTTTTACTTTTTATATCTAAAGCTAAAAACTCTTCTAAATGCATTGCTTTTCCTTTATCAATAAGACTAGGGATTTTGTAGATGATGTCATCCTTCTCAACAAGCTCCCGCAGCATTAGTTCTTCTAAAATTAAAAAAAGCTCCTCATGTTTTTCTAAGTGAGAGATTAATTGTTTTTCTTGTTGTAGCAATTTTTTTAGTGTAAGTTCCCCAAAGTTCATTTTAAACCTTTTGGCAGCTAATTTAATGAATTTTGTTTCTTCAAAAGCCTTTAATATGATTTGCATTTCGAATTTTTGATTATTAATTTTTTCTGTTAAATCATTTTTCAAATGCTCAACTTCCTCATTTAAATCTTTTCTCTCATTATCATATTTTTTTCTAAGTATAGCTCTTTCTATGTCTATTTTCCCTAATAATTCTTTCGCTTCATGCCCAAGGGGATTCTCTAAATTTAAAAATAAATCTTCACTGCCACATAAGGGACATTTAGATTGATTCCCTTCTTGTAATTCATGAAATCCCTCCAAATGATCTATAATACTCCTTAAAGCTTTCGTTGCATTATTTACATTCTCATACGATTTTAATTGTAAAAACAATTGATTAATATATTCGAGTTTATATTGAAAATGGAAATAGCGTTTCTCTTCTGTTCCAATATATTTTCCCTCATATATCTCTAATTGTTTTAATGATTCTTTTGAATCTAAATTTAAACTTTTTATTTCTTTTAGTTCTTCTTTAAGTAAATCATTCTTTCTTTCGAGCGATTTAATATCTTGGCTTTGCACTATGAGAACTTTACTTTCGTTTTCTCGAAACGGCTGTACCAACTGTTCCTGAAACTCTTGCAGATAAATTTTTTCATTTATACTTTTTATGTAATCGTTACTCCATACCAATATATCACTATGTTTAACAACATCATAAATTTCTTTTAATGTTTCATATTGCTCATTAAATATATTATAAATTATCGAGAAACTACCCTCTGTTTGATAAATGATATCCAAATCATTCTCATCTTCAAATATTTTTTCATTAGGATACTCTTTTACCAAAACAGATACCCCTGTTGAATTCCCACCTTTTTCTGACAATAAATCATTTAATTCGTTTCGTGCTAAATGATATTTTTCTTTTTTATCCTCTGCAATTTTGTGTGAAGATTTTATTTCGGAAGTAATTTCAGCCAATATACCAACATATTTATCTCCTCTACTACCATACCCTTCAAAATTATCCATAATGTTCTCAATAACATCTACTCCACCAAAAAAAGAAGAAAACATACTATAAAAATCTTCTCTCCCCTTCTCATACATGCTTATATTTTTTTCATAAGAACAAATATGTCGATCATAAAAGTATTGAGACAATGACTGCTTAATAACATCATCTATTGTATTACACTTAAACTCCTTACCATTCTCCTTATTTCCTAAAGAAATAATAAAATCTGTATGTTTAAAGTTAAAACCATCACTATCTTTATCACCATCAAAAATCCTATATAAAGATATTCTTTCTCCTAACCAAAATCCACTTACTTCAACTTTAACAATTCCTTCTCCCTCGGTATGCCTTAATAACGCCCTTTGTAACATTTTCCCTTTTTCATTACGGATATTGTATTCTCTTTCTAAACGCTTTACAGTACCAGTGAGACACCATTCAATTGCATCTAATAAGGTTGTTTTCCCATAACCATTAGGTCCACTAATTAAAACTACACCTGTTTTATCTGACTGCTCTTCAAAAAATTTAACCTTTTGACTTTTATACCCCCTGAAATTCTCCATATTCACTTCACTTATAAAAAAGCGTGATTTATTCATATAGTTCCTTCCTTTAAATCAAAGTAATATCTATTTCGATATCATAGATAATATTTTATCAATATCTGGCTTAATTTCTTTCTGTTTTAATTCGTTGTATAATTGCTCAGGCAGAATTTCATTTATCGCTTGAATAACCCCATCATACCCCTTCATCATTCCATCAAAACTCACTTTTAATGGAAATGACGGCAAAATCAAAAGCTCCTCTTCAAAATTCGGATTAGAAACATCTATAAATATTTTCCTACAGTAATACTTATCTCTCTCATAATTAATAATTTCATCAATCCCTTGCCTATCTTGCTTGGATTTACTTCCTAATCCCAAAGGACATAATAAAATCAAATTAATATTATACTTTAGGGGTTTATTTCCTAACCATATAATAAAGTCAAACATCTTTTTCTCATACTCTTTAATATCCTGATGAGTAAAGACAGTGTCTTTCTCTATCAAAATATACAATTCAGTTTCAGTTTTATTTAGATAAACATGATCAAAGTTTAATAACCTTATGGCTTTTTCTTCACTTTTTTGAGTCTCTTGGTTATAAACTATCCTATTAGGAATATATTCTTTTTTCTGAAACCCATTTTGTTTTAATAATTCAATCACTTTATGAAGCATCACTTGTCCCCCTTATGCATTCAGAAATAAAGATATTAGGTATTTTTTCAGTGATAAAAGGATTATATGCAGCCAAACATTGCAAACACTGTATATAAAAATAATCCACATCTGGTTCACACGGAGTCATTTCTTCCTCAACATTCATGATATCTAGTTTATAAGGGTATTGTCGAGATGACACAATACCTAGTTCTTCCGCATGACCTACTCCAAGATACCAAACATTAGGTTTAATCTTTACTTGTAATAATCTTTCACTAATTTCTCCTAAATCAGTGAAAGCGATCATACTCTGGCTTAAGTCCCCCATAATAATTCCGTTATCCCGTTCTTCAAAAGGATATGTAAATAACCATATCGAATCATCAATTTTAAACCATTCATCCAAATTAGCATTTTTATTTAGGAATTTCTCATAGTAATACATGATTTTAGAGAGCTTGTTTATCATTTGTCTAATAGCACTCCAATGTTTCAAATATTCCTTATATTCTTCCTCTGTGCTTGATAAATAATCACTTATTTTTCCAGGAACAATAGTATTTAAAAATGCTACTCTTACCTTTGAATCTTTTAGTTTTTCACATAAAAAATATTGAATTCTAGAAATAACATCGAAATATTTCTGTAAATCAACTTCATTGTAAGTAACTTTTGATGGATTAAAGAGGCTCCCCCGCGAAAAACTTCTAATATCCTCTTTTTGTTGTTCAGCTGCATCAAATACCACTCTAATTGTAGATTTTTCATAATACTCTTTTACAACTTTTATATCATTTCTCCGTAAGTAATTTTTGAATATTTCTATAGACAAACTTTCACCTTGTCTTCCAGTCTCAATTACCTTATTAATAGCTATAGCGTATATATCGTCTGGATTCGCATATTTCTTCTTATATGAAGAAAATTTATCCACTAACATTTCTTTCACCTTTAAAGTGGTATCTTTCAAACTGTCACATTTTTTAAAATCACAATGCCGAGCAAATTCTTCTCTTTTAGAAATATCTAATTCTAATTCGCTGACTTCTAAATATATAGAACTTTTTTTCTTTTTCCCCTCTTCTTTCTCTATAGCTTCATTCAAAATCTTTAATGTGTCTTTATTTTCTGGAGACATATCGTAATGAAAAATCTTCGCTTTAAATATAATTTCATCATTTCCTAGTTTTCTATATTTCAGAAAATGCCTATAAAGATAAAGAACTGCCTCCCTATACTCTGATCCACCAGCAGTTTTATTATGATGCTTTATTTGCGCTAACCTAATATGTGATTTACCATCTAATTCATAGTATTTCACATAATCTTCAACTTCTTCAATCTTAAACGTAGCGTTTACAGTACGCTCGCCATCAAACAAATCATCTTTCGAAGCATCTTGAAGAAGGTGAAGTAAGGTTAAATCAAACTGATAAAAATACCCATCTATTGAGGAATAAGCATTTCTTAATTCTTGTCCTTTATTTAAATAATTGATTATATCTTCCACTCTGTACCTCTCCCTATTTATATACAGATTCTCCTCATCCACATTTCAATATTCCCTCATGAATCAAGCATTAACTAAAGTTTTTAAAACCAAAATTTCTATCGATTTGAATAGTATCAAGCTCTAATTGAATAACTATCCTCTGCCTATAATTCCACCACTTAATCATTTTATCGCTTTAAAACGATAAAACAAAAATTGTAAAATCCATCCAAAATATCAGTTTAATTATAAATCTTATTAATAAATTAACCAATATAAAAATATTATCAATGAATGTTCGGTATTTTCCAACATTAAAAACCCAGTTTAAATAAAAAAAGTAAAGACTTGTTTTAAATAACCAATAAAACAAGTCTTTACGGTTTCTCAAATGTATATGTGATATCAATTGTGCCATCTTGATGAATAATAATTTTTTCAATAAGCGTATTAAACACATGAAATAACTCTTGTTTTCGCTTATGCAATTGTTCGAAAGCTTCTTTTATTGTTTTAATATCGATTTGTACTGCGTCATTTTGTTGAATGATAAACAATTCTTGACTTGCTTTCATCACTACTTTTTCTAGGTCATTCCGCTTTTTTTCAAATTCCTCTTTATTAATAAGTCCTTCCAAATATAAATCTAGTAGTGACTGTTTTTTTTGTTCATTCACATTCATAAGCTGTTGTAGTTTTTTTATTTTCTCCTTTTTCCCTTGTTCCACATTATTTTGTAGTTTTAAAGTAACTGACTCTCCCTTTTTTATCAACAATTCGATAATGAACTGGCGAAAGTAACGATACTGAATTGGTACATGGTTTATGCATCCCGATTTTCCCGCTCTACGATATTGTGAACACTTTAAATATTTCCACTCTGTTCGTTCTCCATTTTTCTTTTTCAGATGAGATTGCACAATTATCATATTCGAACCACAAACAGCGCACTTTGCTAATTCACGGAATTCATTCCACGGAGTAATTTTTGTTTTTTGTAAAGTAATATTCTTTTGGTTCGCTTGATCCCACGTTTGTTCATCTACAACTTTCGGATGATGATTTGTGAAAATAAACCATTTTTCTTTCGGGTTTCGAATTTGTTTTTTCTTACCACCAATTTTGACGTTAGTATATTGATTTAAAATAAAAGTTCCTTTATAGATTGGATTTTGAAGAATTCTCTGCACAGATGTCATCTGCCAAACCTTGTTGGTCTTTGATCGCACACCTAGTTTATTCAGTTCATTTGTAATTTTTTTATATCCCCACCCACTGTTATACCACTTGTACATTCTTTGAACCACTTCTGCTTCTTCTTTATTTATTACTAATTTTTGATTAACACGATTGTATCCATAAGGAACCTTACCAATATGTTCTCCTCTTCTCACCTTCACCGCCAATGCAGCTGTGATACTCGAAGATAAAGTTCGACTATATTGCGCTGAAAATAGCGACCATAGCTCAAATGCCATGTCATTTTTCCCTGCCTTGGTTGAGTCGTAACCTTCCTCAACAGAAATAATCCTTACACCATGACCAAGAAACACTTCTCGAATTTCCAATGAATCCTTCAAATCACGCGCTAAACGAGAAATCGATTTAAATACAACTGTATTAATTTTTTTTGCTTTTGCTTTTTGCAAAAGTAATTGAATAGCTGGGCGATCTGTAAATAAAGTCCCACTAATCCCTTCATCTTTGTAAATACATCGTTCATCCCATTTAAATCCATTTCGTTCCAGCCAATTTCGACAAATATCAATTTGGTTTTCCACAGATGAAATTTGTTCATCACGATCAGTTGATACGCGGACATAAACTGCATACGATTCCAAAAATCAATCACCCACTTCTGTAAATATCTAGGCTTTACTAACATACATATGATTCATTTCACCTGCTTACTAGCTAAATTTATCTTTATTTAATCATCCCCCCTTAAATCGCCTTATCCTTATTAGTTTGTACCATTAGACATCAATTAATTCATTCTAATAAATAAGATTCACATAAATGAATTAATTGTTTCATCCTTCATTTTGTCTTCCTATGAAATAAACCATTAATTTGAATTGTACAATCACTAAAGATGTAGCTTTAAATTCATATAAAACAGACAGAATGAAAAATGACAGCAAAGTCTCCTTACTTAAAGGAACCTTGCTGCCATTTTTATTTTATATAGTAAATGAGTTTTTTTGTGATGGACTATCTGCATAAATAATAAGTATACGTTCTTTTGGATTTGAGGGTTGAGCTTTTTTTACAGAATTAAGATATATTAATATACCTGAAAGAACACTTGCTAAAATAACGATTCCAATAACCGAACGGATGGTCAACGTTTTATATTTCTTTAAATTATTGTCAATATTTTGTATAGCTGGTTTCAAAATACTGTCTTTAATTTCTTCACGTTCTTCTTCAGATACTACAGGTACTTTCTCACTTGAAATTTCATACATATTAAGTATGTCTTTTTTCTTTTGAATGACAAATGATTTATTGTACCAATAAGAGATACAAAAATAAAATGCATGGAGTCCTAATGCTACGATTAAAAATAGGATATCGCCTTTCGACATAGTGACTACAGCTGTAAAAACGGCAGTTACTATCGCAATAATTGCTGTATTTATATTCGTCATTATTTTATCAGCACTTTCGTGAGCACCTATTGCATGTTTGTGAGCTAATTCGATTGCCTCTTTTGTATCTTTCAAAAAACTTTTCACTTCATCTGAAATATAGGCATTAAAATAACGATTGGCAGTTGCTTCAATTTTCGTTAATTGAATATCCAAAGCTCTAAGGTCATCTTCACTTTGACAATATAGAGAAATAACATTCCTAACAATTTCCAACTTGTCTTGCACAAATTTTTCTAATTTATAAGTAAAACAATATATATTATGTAATTCTTTTGCATGCTTAAAAACAGATGTAGTTTCATAACTTAATTCAACATTTTTTTGACCACGAATCAGAAACTTTCTTTCAGTAAATTTATTAGCAATATGTAATAAACAAGTAAAAAACAAATTAAAATCAAACAATCTTAGCAATTCCGTATCTTCGATCCTAATATCAAAAACAGTTGGTATTGGATAAAACTCACCTAATCTTGTATATTCTTCTCTTTTCTTTTGAACAGATTTTACATTTTCATATATCTTCTCATCCAAATCCTCAACAGGAGACTTCCCAAATTCTTTTAACGGTAATATTTTCATATAATTATTCCCAAAAATTTTATCAATAGGCAAATAAATATGAATATATTTTCCAAAATCCAATTTCTCAAAAAAAGAAGTACATTTTCTACGAGTAATTTCAAAATGTTTTATAAATGAATCTTTTGATAAAAATACAACCTCATTTTTACCAATATTAAAACCACCCGCTTTATTTAAAGCTATAGTTAACTGTGTTGACTGTTCCTTTTCAAAAAAGTCGAATTCATAAAATTGCCCATTACGAAATATCTGTTCTTCTATACAAAATTTAAAGCTAATACGACTTGCATTTAATTCCGCTCTATAGGATTCATCTGAAAACAATTCTTTAAAATAACCATAACTATCTTGAACCGTAAAGCTAAGATTTTGATAATCCTCTTCCCAATCACTCAAAATATCCCTATCTTTTAACTTTTCCAACAACTCTAAAAAAACATCAAAAAGGTTTCTCATGACCAGCCCCATCACTTTTTAAATTCAAAATTACTCTCTATATTTTTCTCCCTAATTTTTAGAACAATAAATTTGTTTCCATCTTCATCCTCTTCTTCGTCATAAAATACATCCGTTCCTAACAGAATGGATTTAAATCGTAGTTGTATACTCTTATCATCATTATGAAGAAAAGAGATAGCCTCTTTTTCTTTCTCAACTGTAAATTCAAACTGTACATCTTCATTTTTTTTCTTCATTTGTTGTTTAACACGCTCTATAAAATCAAATCTATCTTCTTCTCCTGGTATAAAATCATGTAGCACCTCTTCAAGCATTGAATCAACTTTAATATATTTCCCTTCAGTCATCGAATCACTAACTTTTTTTGCAATAGCAAACATATTAGGTACCTTTTCACTTCTAGCTACTTCCATTACAGCTGTATTAAAAAATGCAGTTGTTTTTTTATCACTATTAACTTCTTTTGCATTTAAGAAGGCTTCTAGGAAGAATTTTGATATGCCATCCATCTTTTGTTGTTTGTCTAAAACATATAAATGTGATTCTTCCGCAAACAATTTTTCATCCAGCTTTATAAAAGCAGATTTATGCAACCTTTCTTTTACATTGGGTAACATATGTTTCCGAACTTTAAAAACCACACGCTCAGGGTCTAATTCGATCCCATCATTTGGATCCATCTTTAATATTCCTAAGTAGTCCTTCCCTGAATCCACGTTAAAATAATGTAAGAAAATTAACGTAGCTGAACTAGTACTACTTGTTCTTTTCATATTGTAGAAAAGTTTAATTGTCATTCGCCTAGTAACTCTAACAAATAATTTATCATCAGATTGATCTTCCGCTAATTCTTTACAATATTTGTATACCTCATCATCTTCATTTTTAAAAACACATGTTTTTAATTGTGCCGTTGTTAAAGCTTTCTTTACATGATTTCCAAAAAATACAATTACATCTTGCATTTCTTCTTGACTTATATCGATTACATTATTTAAAAAGGTAGGCTTCGTTGCCCCTAAATCCATATGGTGCGCAATCACTCTCTTAATCTCAATATTCCCCACTAGTCACTCTCTCCTTATAGACATAAAACTAATTAAATCTTAGCATAACCTTCCATTTAATTGAACAAAAAAGACAGGATATGATATCCTGTCTTCAATTTACTTCTAATGAAAAATTTTGCACTCTCCCGTTAAAACTGCATACATTATCCCATTCGCCCGATATTTCATTTTCGTTTAAAGAATATACTTTAGGATTTAAATAAGCATATAGTAAGCATTCAGCTGCTTCAAAATCGCTCATTTCTCTTCCATATTCCTTCTCTATTCTAGATTTTATCACTTCATCCAATATCACATCACTTTCAATTAACATTCTTACTCTTAACTTTTTTTCATTTTCCATAATGTCATCCTCTTCTTTCTCTGCCATTTTTCTTTTAAAAACATCAAATTCATTTCAAATTATATAGATGATTTTTTATAATGGTGAAAAAAGGTAATTTTATTATATCTATATTTTGCTCAACTAAAAAATCATAAAAATCTAAACCTTCCTATAAAAATAAACAGTTACTTCGAGTCAAATACCTTGTTTTTTAATTCCAAATACTTATAAATATCATTTAGTTTGCCCAAATATTACAAAAAGGATGATTGTTTCCAATCATCCTCATTAAATACTTAAATATTCAGTTCTAATCCTTCTAGAATATACTTCTCCAACTTCTTTAAAAATTTGTATCAACTCATCATATGTACTTTCACAATCGCCAATCTTATTCCACATAGCCGCACCAATTAACACACTTGGATCCTCATCCATATTAAACAGTTTATACGGCAATGTATGTGCTTTACGATATATGTTACCTTCTCCTGCTGGATTAAACGGTAGTGCAAAGTATGGCTCACAATCTGGATTTCCCGCTTTTAAAGACAGCATGTCCCGTTTGGCAGTTTCTGTTTGATCCAGGTTAGGTTTAACAGTTTTAAAACTATAATACTCTTCTCTTCCATCTTGTCTTCTTATGTATAAATCACTTTTCACCGTAATTTCTTCAAAACGTTGATTTTCTAATACTAATATTTCTTTTACTTCTTCATCCCAATTTGGACTTTTTTGATTTTTTCCTTTTCCGCGCTGAGATTTTAAGATTTCTTCAATCTTTTCTATTCTCCATGTATTAATAGTCATAACTGTATCATACTGATTAATAGCTGTAGCACCTGTTCCTTCTGCAATTATTTTCCCTAATTGCTCTAGAATTCCTTGCCCCAAACTTGTTACAAACGAGCGTTCAAATTTAGCACCTTTCCATACTTCAATTGGGACTAAGTAGTAACCAAATGGATTATTTCTTTCAATGTCAGCTTCTGAAAATGGTTCGTCAACTGTTCTTTTCTGTATGAGGCGCTCCATAACTGTAGATAAATGTTCGCGTATTCGCTGCTTTGTCTGTTCATTCATTTTCTTTCTCTCCCTTTACATCCATCAAATACATAATTCCATTATTTCATAAGACAAAATAAAAAAATAGAAAAAAATAAAAAGCCATAGTAAATTTATGGCTTCTTACGCTTCTAATGTCTCTCGAATGGCATTCCCTAAAATCTCCGCCAAGCGGACAGGTACTGCATTTCCAATTTGAGTGTATTGCTTCATAAGTGTACCCGCTACATGATAATCTTCAGGAAATTCTTGAATAGCTAAGTACTCTTCAATGCTCAGTGGACGATTTTCAAATGGATGCCCTAAGTTGGTACTCTTTTGAGCTGGTGACGTTAACAACGTTGGAGATGGCTTATCTATATTTAATCGGCGGAAGAATCCTACCTTTCCTCCTCCACTTGTATAGGCTCCTCCCATAGCATCTTTTACTACTTCTTCTGGAAGGTCACGCCAATTCCCACCACCTGTTGGAATCATCTTCATATATTTTAATCGTTCTGGAGAATATGACTGATAGTGATGTTCCTTTGTTTCAATCTGTTTTAACACTTCTCCTACTGTAACCCATGGCTTTTTCCCATCCGTTCCTTTTTCATTATGTGTAGGTTCAGGAAATACAAATGTTTTCTCTAAGTCTTGGCGAACTCCTATAATAAATACACGTTCACGTTTTTGAGGAACCCCATAATTCGCTGCATTTAATAGAGTAGGTTCTTGAATGTCATACCCCTCAAATTGTTGTAATACATATGCCAATGCACTTCCTGGTTGCTCTTCCTCAGTAAATGGCAAAGCATCTTTCCCTCTCTCACTTAATGGACGATGCTTTAAAGCCGCAGACAATAAACCTCGTACGTTCTCTATCATAAAAGCTTTTGGTCGAATATCACGAACAAGTTTTGCAAATTTCAACATTGCTTGTCCGCGTGGATCTGAAAATGCTTGACGCTTTCCTGCCGTACTAAAGGATTGACATGGGCTGCCGCCAATCATCAAATCGACTTCTCCTTCTTGTAAGTCCGCTTGTTCCAATACTTGCTCTGGTGTATACGTCATAATATCACCCTCTACCACATTCCAATTAGGATGATTTGTCCGCAATGTTTCACAGTATACAGGTTCAAGTTCCACAGAAACTCGCACGTCAAATCCAGCTTTGTGAATCCCCATATCCAGTCCACCCGCACCCGCAAAAAAACTAATACAGTTCATATGTCTTACCTCCGACTCTAAAATCCTAGAGGTAGTATAACACAGAACATAGAATCGGTCCAGTAGTAAAACTTGTAAGGTTACAGACGTAACTACTTAAAGTTCTTAATGAATTTTCTTATTTCAACCTACATAAGAAGTTATTTTATAAGTATCTTCACATTAAGAACGTTATAAAACACATGTTTTATTTATCTCTTCATACCCAAAAGTTCTCTTAACAGTAATTACATAACTCTTATCTTAAAACATATTGACTTCACATCTATATTCCACTCACATTTTCAAGCTCGTACTACCTATTCCATCCCAGCAATCCTTATCTTTCTAGGAACTCCTATCAAACTTTGAAACTACATCCTAATATCTATACACTCAAAACCGAAATACAGATAGCTTGTTAGGCTTGACCAGTTCCCAAAACCGAAAGATCACTTACATAAGTTTCTTTTATTTACAAGTGAAGGACAAGAATCCAGTAATACCATAGGATAAGCCCTCTTTTTCTCTATCCATTCGGTTTTGAGTTATGATTGGCATGGGTTACATAACTTTAAACCGAATAGATAAATTACCGATTTTACAGTAACTTCTCTCAAAACCGAAATACCGCTTGTCCTAATTTAGTATTTTCATAGTACAAAAATGCTAATTGTGTAGATTCCACAGGGGATTTTTGGAATAACCGCTGGTATTTAAAACTAAAATCCGTTTTCCTTTGCACTTCCCTCTATATTCGACAACCTATTCGACATTTCTTTTACCTAGAATATTTTATCCCCAAAAAATAAGAAAAAATTTTAAAATCCCACCATGAAATTTTTCTCCACCGCCCTATTTGGAATAGGCATGAACAGAGACCCTTTCGCTACTACACACAAAATATATTTTTCTTATTTTTACACAGAGAAAATCT